>Ga0074199_1000003_pt1 | contig 780616 bp, 769 predicted proteins | sample EPASupsiteSAE347_FD_64528 | JGI IMG/M metagenome (GOLD analysis project Ga0074199, IMG submission 64528) | Bioremediated contaminated groundwater from EPA Superfund site, New Mexico - Sample SAE3-47 | ecosystem: Environmental > Aquatic > Deep subsurface > Groundwater > Contaminated ... | reverse complement strand
TTTCGCCTGCTCTTTCAAGGTATTTAAGTTTTGAAGAGTTTGGTAAAAGGCAAATTTTGCCCGCACCAAAATTTGCCTTTCAGCCGGTTCTCAAGCTTTATTCGGGAGAGGCGCAGTATGCCGCACCGTATAGTCTTTTCCGTGTTGACTGCGGCATAGCGGACGAACCCTTAAAAACTTTGTTTTTTGCTTATAATAGCTTATGGTGAGGACGCTGGGGCTGCGGCTGCCCCCGCCCAGCCGCAGCCCCAACTGCGCCGCACACGCATTGCATTAGCAAGAAGCCAGCCGACCTAGGCTGGCGCCAAAGGAGCCCCGCTCCCAAGCGGGGCGACTGATGCAAGCAAGATACGGGAGCGCCGACAGGCGCGGTGCATTAAAGAACCGTTGTTCCTTTAAAATAATTTCGGATCTCGTCGCTTAGAGAGAGCCATATTCGGGAAAGCCCTGCTACAAACGTAGCAGGGCTTTTTTGTTGAATGGCTCCCCCGAAAGGACTCAAACCTAAAAAAGGGATTATTAAGGGAAAAAGACCGTTTTTCCCTTAAGTTCGGCGAGTAAAAATTGCTAAGGAGGGGGTGACAGCGATCCGCCGTAGGCGGAGAGTGCCAGAGGGGGAACCATTGGGTTCCCCCATGGGGAGGATGCGCCGTAGGCGCAGACGACAGGTTCGAGCGAGCCTGCTGGTAAATTATCGGCGAGCGGAGTCCTAGAGGGGGAGCCAAAATTTAAGCGAAAGTTTCGATGTGGACATTTTGTCGAGACTTTCGTTTTTTTTGTTCTTCTATGATCCAGCCTTAATTTGTCTGGTATCCTGAATCTCTTTGATAGTTGTTGCTTAACCTTTTGGGAGTGCTAAAATTAACCTGAACACTGTATGATCTTATAGGCGCGGGAAGAAGTGATGAGAAGAATAACGTTTTTAATGATATTAGCCGGTGTCTTTGCTTTGTTTGTGACGGTTGTCTTTGCCGCCAGCTATTACAGGGTCGCCTCTGGAAACTATTCGTTGATCAATGAGCAGGGTATTTTGAAGAACGTGCGGAATAATTGCCCTTTGGATATTTTAGTGCCTACCAATACTGCGGCGGAGTTCCAGTCATTTATCAATAACGCGCCGGCTTGTGTGCAGATCACTAATCCTTCCTGCCCGATCTGTTCCGCCTACAACGACAGCGGAGCCTGCGTTCCTCAAACAACGAATTGGGGGGCTAATCTATATAATTGTTCAGGAACAAATAATCGATGCTATAATGGCGCCTGTTATACGTGCGGCGGATGGATGAACGCCGGATACTGCTGGTATGCGGCGACTGCGTCTTGCACGAGTATCTGCTCAACCCATGGCGGGCCGTATAATGGTAAGTGTGAATTTCCGGGTGATCCTTCGGATTGTTCCACTATAAAGCATTTTCTCGGGACCCGTTACGATTGTTCGTATGGTTGTTGGCATTGGAATCTGGGGCCTTATGCGGAGTGGGGCAGGACCGACTCAAGTTACGTGTCTATACACGGATTGCCCGTGTGCGACTATTATTTGAACCAGGCTTCTTCGTGCGGCTGGGTTCCTAATGCTGGTGAAAGACAATCGATCAGGGCCTGCGGGTGTAATTATTAGGAAGCCGCCAAGAACGGCATTTTTCCAGGAGAGTATAAGATTCCTGATCCATTGTGAGGACAAAAGCTGTTTCAACGGATCTTCTACAGGGGTATGATTGTAATAGTTGAAGAACGGAGGATACGGTATGCTTTTAAGCTGCGCGGAATTTGTGTTGACCTCGCTTAAAAAAGAAGAGGTCGAGGGCAAGAGGGTGCTGGAGGCCGGTTCATCCGACGTCAACGGGAGCATAAAGCCTTTTGTGGCGGTGTATGGCCCGGCAGAGTATATCGGCACCGATATATCCGCGGGCAAGGGGGTGGATGTTGTCTGCGACGTCAATGATATCGTTCAGAGGTTCGGAGAGAACAGCTTCGATGTGGTTGTTTCGACCGAAATGCTGGAACATGCCCGTAATTGGCGCGGGGCTGTCCACAACATGAAGGCGGCTTGCCGGCCCGGAGGGGTGGTGGTGATAACTACCCGTTCTGTGTATTGCCCGTATCACGGGCATCCTTTCGATTTCTGGCGTTATGAGATAGAGGATATGCGGCATATATTCAGCGATTTTAAAATAGAAAAGCTGGAGAAAGATCCCGGAATGGGCGTTTTTATTAAAGCCAGGAAACCGGACATTTGGGCCGAGAACGATCTTGCCGGTTACAGGTTATATTCTATATTAGCTAATCGCAGGATACCGGAGCTTGGCAGAAATTATAAGAAGAGTCTATTTTTCAGGTGGGCGGTGGTAAAGCTGGCCATCCGGAAGCTGCTGAACCGGGCCGGAGAGTTCATCTATTTCAAGCTGTGAGGCCTGCTGTATAAAAGGCCGGTGGAGGACGGTATGAAAAAGCTCATTTTCTTCCTTTTAATCGCTGCCTCGTTTTATTTCAGTTCTTCTATTATGGCCCGGGGGAATGAAGAGGAAAAAATACCCCCGGGAATGGAGATACAACAAATTGCCGGGTCCCGTCTGCTGGTCCCCAAGGGCGCGCAGATCCATAAGAAAGGCGATTTAATAATCCTGGAAACCGCCAATGAATACGTGGCCCGGAAACTATCGGACATAGAAGAACGCCTGGCGAAGATCGAAGCGGAACAAAAAAAGCTTAACGAAAGATTAGAGCAGATCAGCAAAACAACAGGCGTTAGGTCAAATAAGCAGTAAAAGCGGCGATAAGGTAACTGAGGCAAGAGGTAATTAATATGAACGCTCCAATACCAGTTATCGCCGCCTCGCTGCCGGTCCCACCGCTTTTTAAAAAACCAATGAAAGTTTAGGCAACGGATGATAGCCTAATACGGGCTTGACAGGCCGTTTTTTTTGATGTTATTATATGCCTGTAAGCGCATATATGCAATAATAAGGAGGCTGAATGGAGGAGCTCGTAAGCATTTTTAAGGCCCTTTCCGATAAAACGCGGTTGAGGATAATGTTTTCCCTGCTCCAGGCTAAAAGGGAACTTTGCATTTGCGAGATCATGGACGCTCTTGCCCTGGCCCAATATAATATTTCCCGGCACATGAAAGAATTGAAGATCGCCGGGCTTGTCCGGGAAAGAAAAGAAGGCAGGTTCGTTTTTTACGCTTTGCGCAGCCCTGACGATAAGATGCGTATATCCCTGCTCAAGGCCCTCGATTCGTTCGACAGCAGAACGCTGGCCGATGACCGCCGGCGTTTAAAGAAAAGGATCGCATTAAGGAGCGGCGGAAAATGCGTAGTGGGCGTCAGGAAGAGTTGCCGCTAAAGGAGAAAATATGAAATACAGGCCGGTTGAGGTTACAGGGCAGGTTAATGCGGGAGGATATGTTATCCCCCGGATCTCTACCCGGTGGCGGCTGCGCGATCATCTGGGGGCCCTTGCGGTCCGCCTGGATATAAGCCGCATGAATTACGCGGTTGCGCCCGGATTATACGCGGCGGGGGAGCCGGGGAAAGATTCTCCGGTATTGGCCTGCGCTAATTACAAGCTTTCTTTCGACGTCCTGCGCCGGCAGTTAAGCGGCTTGAATGTGTGGGTGCTGGTGATAGATACCAAAGGCGTTAATGTCTGGTGCGCGGCGGGGAAAGGGACTTTCGGCACGATGGAAATAGTCAGGAAGGTCATTAGCGTTGACCTGGCTAAGATCGTCACGACCAGGCAGCTTATTCTTCCCCAGCTTGGCGCGCCGGGAGTTTCAGCGCAGTTAGTGGAGATGTTTTGCGGCTTCAGCGTAAAGTACGGGCCTGTCAGGGCCGCGGATATAAAAAAATACCTGGATTCGGGGATGAATGCGGACGCCGCTATGCGCCGGGTCACGTTTGGAGCGGGCGAGCGCCTTGAAGTAGCCTGGCTGGAATTTGCCGGGGCCGCGGTCAAAGGGATAATACTTTCACTGGCGCTCTTTTTGATCATGGGCTGGCCGGGCTCGGCTTTATTCTTAGGAGTATTCTGGGCCGCGATATTCTCGGGGACGCTGTTGACCGCTGTTTTACTGCCGTATATTCCGGGAAAAGCTTTTTCTCTGAAAGGGGGGTTGATCGGGGCCGCCGTTGCCGCGGTCATTGTCCATCCTTTCCAGCTATCGCTGGTCACTTTTTCTTCGGCGATCGCCGCTTTCCTGGCCTTGAATTACACCGGTTGTTCGACGTTTACTTCTCTTTCGGGCGTGAAGAAAGAAATACGGTTCGCTCTGCCGGTAATAATCGGCATGGCGGCCTTATCGGGTGTATTATTTTGGAGGAGGATATAATGAGTTTACGATACCTTCCGGGAGTAGCTACCTTAAAATATGACCAGGCTAAATGCCGGGGATGCGGCAGGTGCGTGGAAGTCTGCCCCCACGGGGTTTTTGTAATCGAGAATGGCCGGGCGAAAGTGATCGATAAAGACGCCTGCATCGAGTGCGGCGCCTGCCAGAAGAATTGTAAGTTCAACGCGATCGCCGTGAAAGCGGGAGTAGGGTGCGCCGCGGCGATCATTGGTTCTCTGGGTTCGAAAAAAGCGCCGTGTTGCGGCGGAGAAGGCGGAGGCGGCTGTGGGTAGAAAGGGATTATCGTTCCTGGATAGGTTTTTAACTTTATGGATATTCCTGGCTATGGCATCCGGCGTAGGCTGGGGGTATTTTTACCCGCAGATCGTCAGTTTCTGGAACAGGTTCCAGGCGGGGACCACGAATATCCCGATCGCAATCGGGCTTATTTTGATGATGTATCCGCCTCTGGCTAAAGTCAAGTATGAGGAGCTGGGCGATGTTTTCCGCAATACGAAAGTATTGATCATTTCTCTGGCTCAGAACTGGGTGATCGGCCCGGTATTGATGTTCGCGCTGGCGGTGATCTTCCTGCACAATTATCCGGAGTATATGGCCGGCTTAATAATGATCGGGCTGGCCAGGTGCATCGCGATGGTCATTGTCTGGAACGAACTCGCCAAAGGCGATACGGAGTATTGCGCCGGGCTTGTCGCTTTTAATTCCATATTCCAGGTGTTGTTCTATTCCGTGTACGCCTGGGTGTTTATTACCATAATCCCTACCTGGTTCGGGCTGAAAGGGGCGGCGGTGAACATTACGATCACCCAGATCGCCCGGAGCGTTTTTATATACCTGGGTATTCCTTTTATCGCGGGCATTACGACGCGGTTTATCTTTATAAGCCTGAAGGGTAAGGAATGGTATGAGAATAAATTTATCCCCAGGATCAGCCCGCTAACCCTGATCGCGCTGTTGTTCACTATTATCGTGATGTTTTCTTTAAAAGGCGAATATATAGTCAGAATCCCCTTTGACGTGATAAGAATAGCTGTGCCGCTGCTTATTTATTTCGTCGTGATGTTCCTGGCGTCGTTCTATATGGGCAGAAAATTCAACGCCGGCTACGCGAAAACCGCGACACTGGCTTTTACCGCCGCCAGCAATAATTTCGAGCTGGCTATCGCGGTTGCGGTTTCCGTATTCGGCATAGGCTCGGGCGCGGCATTCGCGGCGGTTATCGGACCCCTGGTAGAGGTCCCCGCGCTGGTCGGCCTGGTCAATGTTTCGCTTTATTTCAAAAAAAAGTATTTTAACGGATAAAGGCCGGGCAATTGACTTCTTAACCTGCTGTGCTAAGATATCGGATAGCGGTTTTTGTTCAGCCGATAACAAGGAGATAGAGCCAGTTCAGTTAAGATATGCAGACAAAGCCTGATACTTTATTCCGGTGGCTGGTATTAGTTGTTTCGTGCGCGCTCGGGATATATTTTTTGTACGACTCATTTGTCGTCAGGTACGTGGTCAACGACGATTCTTTTTTGCACGTGTTCTGGTTCGAGCAGTTCCGCGACAGCGCGTTGTTCCGCGGGGATATCCTGGCGGAATACCCGAAATACTTCGCTCCGCAGGGGTATGTTTTACTGTATAAAACCGCTTCATTTTTTTGCTCACCGCTGGCCTTCAGCAAGATCCTGCCGGTTGTTCTATTTTCTCTTTCCGCGTTTTACACTTTTATTCTTCTTAAGCAGATAGCCAAAACCGGCTTTTGCGTTTTCCTGGGCGTCCTTATTTTTCTGCTGGCCCCGTGCTTCCTGAACAGGATGGCCGGAGGCCACGCCCGGGCATTCGGTTTTTTGCTTTTGCTGATGTTCCTGTATCACTGGATCCGCAGGGAGCCCGCGGCGGTTTTCTGGGTGCTGGTCGGGCAGGCATTATTTTATCCGATGATGTTATTGCCTTCGGCGCTGGCGTATGCTCTGGGTTTTTTCGGAGTGAAGGACTGGAAAGTCTCGCTGGACTTTGACCGTCGGAAAATAACCTTGTTTCTGGCCGCGCTTTTTGCCTGCGGATTACTCGTGTCCTGGCAATATGCCGCGGTGCGTAACCCCGCGTTGGGCCGCATGGTCGGCCGGGAAGAGATGCTGCGAAATCCCGCGTTTTACGAAGGGGGGAGAGTGAAGCATTTGCCTTTGCCTCCGGTAACCAAGGCGGCGGCCGATAATTTACAGGCTCCGGTGCTGCTTAACGGGAAGGTTTTAGTCCCTGTAGCCAAACCGGTCGGGTATGCCCCAGACGTTCAGCCTGACTTTGACAAGAGGCCTCTGAGTAAACTTTTCTATTTATGCGCGCACCGCCTTGAAAGATCGCCTCTGCGTTTCCTGGCCGGGCGGATGTATTCTCTGGCGCACAGGACTTATTATACCGGCGCTATAGACTTGAGCGCCGTGTTTTTCATCGTTTTTTATATTGGGATGACGTTTTTTTTGCTCGGATGGACACAAAAACGCATCCGCGTGCCTGTCGAGCTGATCATGCTGTTCGCCGCCAGTATTCTGTTGTATGTCGCCGCGTCACTGGCGATCCCCCGTCTTTTCCTGCCGGGCAGGTACCTGGAATATTCTTTGAAGATCATAGGCCTTATTTGTTTCTGCGCGGGAATAACCGACGGTATTTCCCGTTCGCGCAGCGGGTTGCTCAGGCGCGGGCTGCGGATAGCCGTTATTGCCCTGTTCGCGCTGTTCTTTAGTTTCAACAAGAATAACGGCCTGAATGATTTTTCCCGGAACGAGAAACTTTACCTTTACGCGCAGACTCTGCCTAAAGACGCGCTGATAGCGGGCAACCCGAAACTTATGGACGGTATCCCGCTTTTCTCCCGCCGGATGGTGTTTGTGAATTATAAAGAGTCGCTGCCGTTCTTATCGGGATACTGGAAAACGATCACCCGGCGCACCGACGATCTATTCAGGGCATATTATTCGGCGGATATCCGGGATATGTCCGCTTTGTGCGCTAAATACGGGATCAGCTGTATAGTCGTCGATGAAGCGGATTTCTTTTCGGGATACTTGAACAGCGGTTCGATATATTTTGAGCCTTTTAACAGCCGTATCCTGACGTATGCCGTTCCGGGAAAAGATTTCGCCCTGTTGAGGATACCTTTAAAATACCGCCATTATGCCGGCAAAGGCGTCTTCGCGGTAAACGCGGATGATCTCGCGCGGTATGCCGCCGGCGGCCCGGGTGAGGAAGAGAAATGACCAGCCTTAAGGAACTTCAGAATTTACATAACGGGCTCTCAGGCAAAGCCGCCCGTATTTTCGCCGGGGCATGCCGGGGGTATTGCGTGGTCCCGCCGGTTTTCATAAAGGTCATCCTTACTTACCGCTGTAATTTGTCTTGTGAATTCTGCTCCCAGCCGCGCCCTGACCCGCTGCCTCCGGATATTACTCTGAAAGATATAGAAATACTGGAGCGCAATATCCGCAATTCTTTCCCGGCCAGGCCCCGTTTGCATCTTTTCGGCGGGGAGCCGTCGATACATGAGGACTTTTCCGCGATCGCCGGGTATTTGAACGCCCGGGGGTACGCGGTTTCGGCCTCGACCAACGGAGCGCTTTTATACGAGTTGAGGCAGGCTTTCAGCGGGATGCGGGAGATAAATGTGTCTCTTAATACCGCCGATCTCGGCGGCACGCAGGAAACGCTTGCCCGGTTCGGAAGAAGCAAAGAAGGGCGGCGTGCGCGTGTTACCCTGGCCTGCCCGGTAACGGATTTCAGCCGGGGAAGGCTGGCCGGAATAGTGGAAAGATTCCAGGATGCCCCGGTGCAGCGCATAGTTTTCCAGCATACAACCCTGCCCGGCCCGCTGGCGCAGGGCCGGGATATGGCGCTTTTCCGGGAAGCGGTTGCCGCGGTTAAAAAGACCCGCTTCCGGATACCGGTATCGTTCTTCCCGGATATCCGGGCCGGCGATATCGGGAAGTATTATTGCGATTTTTGTTTTCCCGGCAAAAAATGCGGGTGCCTGTATCCCTGGTTTGTGCTGCTGGTGCGGCCGGACATGAGCGTGGCCGGGTGCAACTGGCTGCAGGAACCGTTGGGTGACGCGCGGCAAGAGAAATTAAGCGGTATCTGGAACGGCCCGTTATACCGGCAATTCCGGGACAGGGCGCTTTACGCAGAGGCGAAGTCCGCTCCGTGCGCGCGCTGCTGCCACAGGACATATTACTGAAAGGCCATCTATGGTAAGTATTGTGATCCCGGTCTTCAACGAAGCAAGGGCTATCGGCCCGGTGATCGGACGTATCTCGGAGGTCATGGCCCGTTATGGCGGCGAATATGAGATCATCGTCGTGGATGACGGTTCCGGGGATGGATCCGCGCGCGGTATCGGGGAATCCCCCCGCGTGCGTGTGCTGGTGCATCCGGAGAACCGGGGGACCGGGGCGGCGCGCAGTACCGGCGTCGCGAACGCCAGGGGAGATATCGTCCTGATGATAGACTGCGACGGAACTTATGACCCCGAAGATATCCCTTTGCTCCTGGCGGGTATCGGGCAAGCGGATATGGTGGTCGGCGCCCGCAATGCGGATTTCGGCAGTTTCCGGCCGCTGCGTATCGCCGTGAAATTCATCCTGCGCAAGATCGCCTGTTTTTTTACGGATTTCAACATACCTGACCTTAATTCGGGGTTGCGCGTTATGCGTAAAGACGCGGTCCTGCCTTATTTGAAGTTTTTACCGCCGACGCATTCCTGGGTCTCGACTATCACCCTGATCATGCTTTATAAAGGCCGCGAGGTTTTGTATGTCCCGGTCCAATACCGGCCCCGGGTCGGGAATTCGACATTCCATCCGGTCATCGATACCTGGAATATGTGCAAGGCTGTTTTCCGGACTACCTGGATCTTCCGGCGGGCAAAATTATTTCCGCCCGCCGCGGTTTTCGCGGCTTTTACCGCGTTCTTGATTCTCTTTCTGGCGTTTTTACGTTAAAGGTGTATAATTATTAATATCTTGGAACGGTCAACCCGGAAACGGCCTCCGTCCGGCCGAAAGGAGAATAAAACATGAAGAATCTTCTGCTTGCATTATTTGTCGCAGCATTTATGGTTCCCGCGTGCCTCGCTGAAGACGGCAATGATACGTCTGTTCCCAACCCGCTGGCCGACAGCCTCGCTTCTTTGAGCGCGGATACAACTTTTACCGGTAAGATCTATTCGGTGTCCCGGGGCAACAGTATAAGCGGGATAAGCCCCCAGTTGACCTTTAAAGACGATAGCGGGCAGGAAACAGTTTATATCGTGCCGGCTAATGTTACCGTTACCGGTAAAGACGGGAGGCCGACTACTTTTAACTGGGTAAGCCGGGATGATAAAGTCAGCATAGAATTTACCGAGCAGGACGGCAACAAGACTATAAGATCAATCAAAGTGTTGTCTGACTGGTAGGATAAATAATGTATATCAGGGAGGTAATACAGATGAGAAAAGTAATTTTCCTGTTTTTCGCCGTTGTCTTTGCCGCCTCTTTATGTTCCGCCCAGGATACAACGGAGCCGGCAAGCCGGCCTGATCAGTCCGAAGAGCTGGAAGAAACTGTTTCAGGCAAGATCTATACCGTAGTCACCGGCGATACCGACCCGAACAGCAGGCCGGAGATCGTTGTCGTGGATAAAGACGGTAAGAAAGTAAGGCTGTCCATAAGGCCGGACACTTCTATTACCGGTGAATTCGGGAACGCGCTTACTTTGAACGAAATAGAAAAGGGCAGAAAAGTCACGGTGGAGTATGCCACAAGAACAGTCGTTGTCAGGAAAGCGCGGTCAATTAAACTGGAAGATTAGCGGATAGGCTTTACGAAATAATACGATGAGGATCTGGGATATCCCGCCGAAGAAACTTTGCCGCAGCCACCTCTTAGGAGAGCACCGGGAATTGCACGCGATATGGTCGGTCCTGACCGGGAATAAGAAGGGATATTCCCGGCATCCGGAGACATTGCGCTGGAGGGGAAAGTTAGCGGCTTTGTATTTAAGGCACAATAAGCTCATCCGGGAAATGGAAAAGAGGGGCTACCGGCACAACAGCGGGCTGGACAAGAGGTACGCCGCCGGCTCCGGAAAACAGGATGTATTCATAGATACCCGCAAACGGCAGCTGGAAATCTTGCGGAAGAAAAAATGCGCTTGCAGGATCTGAAGAATTCCGGTAATAAGGCCGGCCGGGTTTTTTATCGCTTGAGAGCTTCCTCATTCGGTGATTTTGCCGTTGTATGGTCGGTCCGCCGGGGCAGGCCCGGAGTTATCCGTATTTTCCTTTCTAACCCGCGGGAACCGGCAAAACGAATACTGGCCGGGAATTATCCGCGGGCAATTGTTTCTTCCTGCCCGGAAATAGATTCTTTGGCCGGGCTGCTGGCCGGATCCCTGAAGGGGGAGGCTGTTAAATTCCCTCTCGATATTCTCCGCCTTGATCTGTGTTCAGCTTTCCAAAAGAAAGTATTGCGCGCCGAACATGCCATCCCGCGGGGGCAGGTCAGCACGTATAGCCGGATCGCCGCGCGCATAGGCCATCCCGGCGGCGCCAGGGCTGTCGGGTCGGCTTCGGCGTCCAATCCGTTCCCGCTGATCATTCCCTGCCACAGGGTCATCCGTTCCGACGGAGCGCCGGGAGGTTACCAGGGCGGCGGGAAAATGAAGCGGGCTTTACTCGATATGGAGCGCCGTCGATCGAGAGCGGAGGGCCGGCCATTTCGCAAGCGCCCCGGGTAAAAAATACTTGGATTTTCCGGTTTAAGTAATATAATGAGAAGAAATTGGGTTTTTATTAAAGGGGTGATATGCAATTCGAGGATATCAAAAGCCAGATCAAGACATGCAATTTTAATGAAGTCCGGGCGGATAAACCCGATTTTTTCGAGGCGGTGATCCAGAAAAACAACCTGGAAACGCTCAACGCTGGGCTTAATTCTATTTTAGGCAGCCCGGTCTGGCCGGCGCAGGGGGAATTACCGGACGAGACCCGGCATATCGTCGAGCCTTTCGGCGGGATAATGTCCGGGCAGAGTTTGTATCTTAAGCGGATGGATGATTTTCAGGTTTTTGCCATGCTTTGGCCCTGGGGCGATAAAGAGCATATCACGATAAAGATGGGCCGGGTCGCCGCGTAAAACTTCCGGAAAGGCCCGCGATAAATTTCAGGAATAGAACGGAGGAACGGTAATGAAAAGGTTAGTTCTTTTAAGGCACGGCGAGAGCGTCTGGAACAAGGAAAACAGGTTTACCGGGTGGACCGACGTGGATCTTTCGGAAAAGGGGCTGGGAGAGGCCAAAAAAGCCGGGCTCGTCCTGAAAAAAGAGGGGTTTGTTTTCGACGCGGCCTATACTTCGGTCTTGAAACGGGCTATCCGCACCCTCTGGACCGCTCTGGACCAGATGGACCTGATGTGGATACCGGTCAAGAATTCCTGGCGGCTGAACGAACGCCATTACGGCGCTTTGCAGGGTTTGAATAAATCGGAGATGGCCCAAAAATTCGGCGAGGAGCAGGTGCTGGTCTGGCGCAGAAGTTACGATATCCGCCCGCCTGAACTTGAAAGGACCGATCCGCGTTATCCCGGCAGCGACCCGCGTTACGCGGGGCTGGACCCGAAGGATGTCCCGGCCGCGGAATGCCTTAAAGATACCGTCTCCCGGTTCCTGCCGTATTGGCACCAGGAGATCGCCCCGGCGATCAAATCCGGGAAAAAAGTTATTATTGCCGCCCACGGCAACAGCCTCCGGGCCCTGGTGAAATACCTGGATAAAGTTTCCGACGAGGCGATAGTCAAGTTTAATATCCCGACCGGCCTGCCGCTGGTCTATGAACTGGATGACGATCTTCAGCCGCTCAAAAACTATTACCTGGGGGATCCCGAGGAAGTAAAAAAAGCGATGGACGCCGTGGCCAACCAGGGTAAAGCTAAAAAGTAAGAGGAGGGTGTTTGAAATGAAAAAGGTAATGGCATTTCTGGCAGTTGGTTTAACCGGTCTGATCTTTCAAGGAGGGCTTTACGCTATGGATACCAAGAACGTCGTTTTCGAGACTACCCAGGGGCTGATAGAGTTCAAACTTTTCCCGGACGCCGCTCCCAAGGCCTGCGAGAATTTTACCAAGCTCGTCGAGAAAGGTTATTATGACGGGATAATCTTCCACCGGGTCATCAAGAATTTCATGATCCAGGGCGGGGACCCCACCGGCACCGGGATGGGCGGGGAATCTGTCTGGGGCAAGCCGTTCGAGGACGAGTTCAAGGATGGCGTTGTTTTCGACCGCCCCGGGATACTGGCGATGGCCAATGCCGGGCCGAAAACCAACGGCAGCCAGTTCTTTATTACCACTGTTCCTACTCCGTGGCTTAACGGCCACCATACTATCTTCGGAGAGGTTGTTTCCGGCTATGATGTGGTCCAGAAAATAGAAGCCGTAGCCGTAGGTTCCCAGGATAAACCGCTCCAGGAACAAAAAATAATCAAAGCCTATCTTAAATAAGGAACACGCCGCACAAACTTTTATTGGCCTCCGTGAAAAAGATCTTCTTCGCGCCTATTTTTGTCTGTTTTTTTCTCTCGGGGGCCGTTTTTGCCCAGGAGAACCCGGCGGAGATCTATAATAACGGCGGTTTCTCCCGGGCTATCAAGATATACCGCGCCGGCGCAAAAAAGAATAATATAAACGGGTATTTGAACCTGGCGGTGATCTTCAAGGACCTTTCCCGGGATGATTTCGGCATCGGCGTCCTGAATTTCGCCCGGGCCAAATTCGGCGATGACCCGCGGATCCTCGGTTTACTGGGCAGGCTGTATTACCTTAACGGCAGGCACGATGAAGCGATCCGCGTGCTTTTGCGACTGAACCGGGCCAAACCCGGCGATCTCGACGGGCTTATCACATTAGGCTTATGTTACCAGGAGAAAGGCAACGATGAGCGGGCCCAGTATTATTTTCAGAAAACCATTGAACTCAATAAAAATAACGTTTTTGCCCATCTTTCTTTAGCCGATCTTTATTACCGCCAGAATAAACTTGAGGAATCCGCCCGGGAATACCGCGCTCTCAGTTTTATCGATTCCAGCCTGGAACAGATCTACGGCTGCTGGGGGGACATACTTTTTAAGCTGGGGAATTACAAAGAAGCTTTGCGCGTCTGCGAGAAAGTCACTTTTATCGACCCCCAGAATAAAGCAGCCCGGGAAAAACTCGATCTGATCCACGATAAGATCGGGCAGGCCTATTTCGATAAACAAAAAGAACTGAAAAAGATCTCTCAGGAACGTAAAGCGGTATTCGTCGTCCCCGCCCCGGTCATCAAGAACGCCGTTTATATCCGTATCGGCCTGGCCCGCACCGCCGGGCCCATAAATTTTAAATGTTCGACCGGTTTTACGGTAAAGACCGAAAACAATCTTTTACTGGTAGCCCGGGGGACGGCCGGTGATACTTATACTCTAAGCCGCAGCTCCGGGAATAAACTGCTTATTTCGACAGGGAAGAAAGAGAATATCTTTGTGGATGAGCCGGTAGTTATAAAGCCTTCGTCTCCCGAGGGGACGGTGACTTTGTTCGAGGTTAAATTCGGAAAGAACAATTTCTGGTCCAATGTCGAAGACCGGTCTTACCGCGGAGAGATCGAAGCCGGGATAAACGGGGATGTGATCGGGATAGTCAACTGTTTGAGCCTGGAAGAATACCTCTACGGTGTGGTCCCCTCGGAGATGTACAGCAGCTGGCCGATGGAAGCGCTTAAGGCCCAGGCTGTGGCCGCCCGTTCGGAGTCCCTGGCTAAGTTAGGCAGGCATAAAAAAGAGGGGTTCGACCTTTGCGCCGAGGTCCATTGCCAGGCGTATTCGGGAGTGGAGAATGAAACGGAGCTGGCCAGGATGGCCGTCGATTCGACCAGGGGGGAGATACTGGAATATAATTCCCGCCCGGTTGACGCGATCTATTCCGCGAATTGCGGCGGTCACACCCAGAACAATATTTTCGGCCGGAAGGAAGAAAGGCCGTATTTCTGCGGGGTAGCGGATATCGACGATTTCGGCGGCACGGCTTTCCCGCTTTCGCCTTTCGAGATGGAAGCGTGGATCAAATACCCCCCGAAGGATATTTACTGCAATATTTCCGGGTATTCCAGCGCCAGCAGTTTCCGCTGGGTAAGGATCTATTCCGCCGCGCAGATGCGCCGGATGGTGGAGAAGATCTGCCCGGCCGGGGATATCAGGAAAATAATCGTTTTAAAACGCAATGATTCCGGGCACGTGGACAAGATAAAGATCGTCGGGACTAAAGATTCCTGCGTCCTGGAGAAAGAACTGAATATCCGCCGCGGCCTGGGTAACCTGCGCAGCAGCATGTTCAAGGTGGAAACTAAATACGGCCCGGACCGCCTGCCGGAACAATTTGTTTTCTACGGCGGGGGCTGGGGCCACGGCGTGGGGATGTGCCAGGCCGGGGCCTGCGGAATGGCGAAAACCGGGAAAAACTACCGCCAGATCCTTAAACATTATTTCGGCCCGGCGTATTTAAAGAAGATCTATTAGAAAAATTGATTTTTCTGTTGAAAAGCGGGGTGTTCCGTTATAAAATCCAGTTAAACAAAACCTGAGCAAAGGGGGGGATCATGCGCAGAATTCTGACGATCACGGGAATTTTATCTTTATTGTGTTCCACGGCTTTCGCCCAGTTCCAGCCTACCGCCAGGGTGGATAACAGCGTCGGAACGCAAAGCCTGCCTCCATACAGCGGGCCTAAAGCTACTGTCGCGGTGGCTAATTTCGACGTCAAGGCGGTTAAAGCTTACGGCGAGATCGGCACAGGTTTGCGGGAAATGCTGGTTACCGCTTTGATCAACAGCAACCGCTTCCGGGTGATGGAACGCCAGGCCCTGGACGCTGTTATGCAGGAACAGCAGCTGGCCGCGTCGGGCGCTGCGGCTCCCGGGCAACTGGGGGCGCAAAGAGGGCAGATACGGACGGCGGATATCGTTATTACCGCGGCTGTTACCGAATTCGAGCCGGAATCTTCCGGCGGAGCGGCCGGATTGGGCGGAGGCGGAAGGGTCGGCGGCGGTTTTATCGGCCTGATGATCGGCGGATCGGTGAATAAAGCCCACATGGCGCTGGACCTGCGGGTCATCGACACTTCCACTTCGGAAGTTTTAGCTTCTACCCGCGTGCAGGGGCAGGCTACCGACGCCACCGGAGGGCTGCTTGGCGGCATTATCGGAAGCACTCCTCTAGGCGCCGGCCTGGGCGGATACTCCAATACTTCGATGGAAAAAGCGATCCGGGTCTGTATCATTGAAGCGGTAAAATATATCGCCCAGACCACCCCGGCGGTGTATTTCAAACATTGACCGACGCATGCCGAAAAATAAGCCAGCGTTCCGGGGCAAACTGCTTAACGTCCGAGTAAAGGAACAACGCCTGCCTAACGGGTTTCTCGCCAGGCTCGAGGTCGTAAAGCATCCCGGGGCGGCGCTGATCATCCCTTTTATCTCTTCCGGTAAAATAATAATCCTCCGCCAGTTCCGCCCGGTCCTGGGCGGTTATCTTTACGAGCTTCCCGCCGGGACTTTGGACCGCCGGGAAAAACCTCTTCATTGCGCCAGGCGCGAGATCATCGAAGAAACCGGTTTTTCCGCCGGTAAATTACTTAAACTCGGGGAGATATTCCCGGTCCCCGGTTATTCTACCGAGAAGATAACGATCTTTAAAGCCTGGCGGTTGAAACAAACAGGTCTGGCCCCGGAAGCCGACGAAGTCATCCAGATAAAAATACTCACCAGGCCGCAGGTCAACGGCTTATTCCAGAGAAAAAAGATCAAAGACGCTAAAACCATCTGCGCCCTGGCAATGGCCGGGTGGCTGTAAAGGATCTTCACGCCCGCGCGGCGCAATTGAAGAGGCCGGCGGGGATCATATAGATACGGCGGCGTGTGCCGTCGTCACCTTAATATATCCTGACGGAGGAGAAAATGATGCTAAGGCGTGTGGCTTATTATGTCTTGATAGCGTTATCGGTTGGGTTAGGTCCATCCGTTCGCGCGTTCGCCCAGGCCGGGGATAGTGATCTTAGTTTCAAGGGCGGGGCCTATGAACGGATCAGGTATGAATATTGGAAGAATAACCGGGACATGGAAAACCGCAATTATGACGGCGGCGACCGCAGTTATTACCGGTTCAAGACCAGCCTTTGGGGCGAGGTGGATTATAAAGATATACTCGGGTTATACGCTAAACTCACCCATGAGCAAAAAGGCTATTATCTTCTGGGAAGCGGCGGGAAAAAAATAGATTCCAACAGCAACAGCCACTGGCCGGCCGATGAAGTGGTCTTCGATAACCTGTACCTGGACATCAAAGAACCCGGGAATATACCGGTTAATTTCCGCGTCGGGCGGCAGGACCTGCTTAACCAGTATGGCGAGAATTTCCTGATCGGCGACGGCACTCCCGGCGACGGTTCGCGCACTTTTTATTTCAACGCGGCCAAAGCCGGCTGGACGATCGATGAAAAAAATACGCTGGATCTTATTTATATCAACGACCCCCGCAACGACACCTGGCTTCCGGTGATCGACAGGTACAAGCCGGAGAACAACCTTAACGCCACCAGCGAAGAGGGGTATGTCCTTTATTGGAAGAATAAGCCGAATAAAGACCTGTCACTGGAGACTTATTATATCTATAAAAGGGAAGGAGCTGATTGGGGGTATTCCGCTCCCGCCGGCCTGCAGGCGCAGAAAGGCCGGATCAATACCGTCGGCGCTTTCTCGAAGTACCTGATGGACCCCTGGACTTTCCATTTCCAGCTGGCCGACCAGTTCGGCAAATACGGCGCCGATGACCGCCAGGCACAGGGAGGGTATTTTGTCGCCGATTACGATTTCAAAGATGTCCCGTTGAGCCCCCAGCTTTCCGGGCAATATCTTTACCTTTCCGGGGACAACAAAAAAACAGCGCAGAACGAGGGGTGGGATTCTTTATGGAGCCGGTTCCCCAGTTACTCCGAATTGTATGTTTCCGAATGGCAATATGAATCGGGGAACGGCTACTGGACCAACCTGCAGATGTTCCGTTTGACCGGGACAGTAAAGCCCTGCGCCAAAACCAAATACAGCCTCAGTTACAGTTTCCTGCGGGCCAACGCTCTTGTTGACCCGATCGCCTCGGCGAGTATTTCCGGAGCGGGGAAGAACCGCGGACATTTGCTCATTTCCCGGCTGGATTACGCTTTCACCAAGAATATCAGCGCCTACCTTTTGGGCGAGTATTTTATTCCTTGCCGCGGGAAGAACGGTTTTTACAGTTCCAGCGCCGATTCGGCGGTCTTTGTACGTACTCAACTGGAACTTAAGTTCTAATACCGCAGTGGCACCCCAGGGGTGCTACTAACCGCCTCCACACCGGATGTGGGGGTGGTTGAGGTGAGGGGAATTTGGCTGATCCGGTTTGTTTTTGGCCCTTGATTATTTCTGCCTGTGAGAGTATAATAATTTTTCTATGGACGTTAAAACCGGTAAAATGATGTTTTTATCCGCGGATGAGGCCCTGGCCCAGGCGGCCTATGAGGAAGGGCTGGGATTCGCCGCGTCTTACCCGGGGACCCCGGCTACGGAGGTCCTGGAATACCTGGCGAAATTCCCTCAGGTCAACGCCGAATGGTCGGTGAACGAAAAAGTCGCTTATGAAACGGCTTTGTCCGCTTCCATCGCCGGGGTCAGGTCGCTTTATTCCTCGAAACACGTCGGCCTGAACGTGGCCATGGACCCGCTGATGACGTCGGCCTATACCGGGGTCGGCGCGGGTTTTGTCGTGGTTTGCGCCGACGACCCGGGGATACATTCTTCCCAGAACGAGCAGGATAACCGTTTGCTCGCCCGCGCGGCCAAGATCCCTCTGCTGGAGCCTTCCAGCCCGGGGGAAGCTTATCTTTTCGCCAAGAAAGCTTTCCAGATCAGCGAGAAATTCGACACCCCGGTAATGATCCGGCTGACCACCCGCGTCGCCCACACCAAAGAGAATGTCCTCACCGGGCCGAGAAAAGAGGCCGCGCCCGTTCCTTTTAAGAATGATCCCTCTAAATACGTCATGGTCCCCAAGAACGCTTTTTTCCGCCACATCGAATTGGAAAAGAGGCTCTTGAAGTTAAAAGCTTATTCCGAAAAGCCGGCTTTAAATAAGATCGAGTTGAATGACAAGAAAATAGGATTCGTCGCCGGCGGCGCCGCGTATCTTTACGCTAAAGAGATGTATCCGCGGGCGTCCTTCCTGAAGATCGGGATGAGTTTCCCTTTTCCGTCGGAGCTGGCTAAAGAATTTTCCCGCAAAGTTAAAAAGATCTACGTTATCGAAGAGCTTGAGCCGTATCTTGAGGAGCAGTTGGCCCTGGCCGGGGTGAAGTTCAAGGCCAAGGACCCCAGTTACCGGGTCGGCGAACTGCGCCCGGAAGATATCCCGGATATCGTCGCCGGCAAAGCCAGGAAAAACCTGCCCGCTGGAGGCCGTAAACCCGTGCTCTGCCCCGGATGCCCGCACAGGATGGTGTTCTCCCTGTTGAAGAAACTGCGCCTGACGGTTACCGGGGATATCGGCTGTTATACTCTCGGGGCGATGCCGCCGCTGGCCGCTTTGCATACCTGTTTATGCATGGGCAGCGGGGTGACTTTCTTCGAGGGGTTCAAGAAGGTCCTGGGTAAGAATGTCGTCGGGGTGATCGGGGACTCGACTTTCGTGCATTCCGGGATCACCGGCCTGATCAACCTGGCTTACAATAAGACTAAAGGGTTAATCATTATCCTGGATAATTCCACCACCGCGATGACCGGCAACCAGCCGCATCCCGGGGTCGGCATTACCGCCAAAGGCGAACCGACCAAAAAACTCGTGCTGGAAGACGTCTGCCGGGTATGCGGGGCGGATAATGTCGATGTGGTCGAAGGTTACCGGTTCAAGGACCTGGAAGAATTGGTCAAAACCCGGGTTAACGCGGACGCGCTTTCGGTGATCATCGTCCGCACGCCCTGCCGGCTGATCGAGCGGGTAAAATTAAGCCCGCCGGCCTACGACGCCGGAAAATGCGTTAAATGTTACCTTTGCCTGGGCATCGGCTGCCCGGCTTTGACTAAAGAAGAGAGCGGGCTGGTGACGATCAATAAAAAGTTCTGCGCCGGATGTAATCTTTGCGTTTCCACCTGCCCGGCCGGAGCCTTGAAAAAAAATGAATAAAGACAGAACGATCAACGTGTTTTTTTGCGGGACCGGCGGCCAGGGAGTCCTGACCGCGGCGGAGATCCTGGGCAAGGCCGCTTTACTTTCCGGTTACCACGTCAAGAAATCCGAAGTCCACGGCATGGCCCAGCGCGGCGGTTCGGTGGAATCCCACCTGCGGTTCGGCAAAAAAGTGTTTTCTCCGCTGATCCCTTATGGCCGCGCGGATTACCTGGTGTCTTTTTATAAAGAAGAAAGCCTGAGGTTAAAAGGCATTCTTGCCCCCGGCGGCGTCGATCTTACGCGCTGCATCGATCAAGCCGGGGCGCTTACGGCCGGGCCGAAATATTTGAATACTTACCTTTTGGGGGTCCTTTCGGCATACCTGCCGATAAAAGAAGATAAATGGCTTAAAGCCCTGGAGGAAGCGTTTTTCAGCAAGAATCTCAAAGAAAATATCGGCGTTTTTCAGAAAGGCAGAAAGGAAGCGAGGCTGTCATGATCTGGAATGAACATATCGAGTGCATGAACCCGGAAGACCTGAAGAATATCCAAACGCAGCGGCTTAAGGATATCGTCGATTACGTTTATAAGAATTCCCCGGTCTATAAAAAGAAACTGGACGCGGCCGGGGTGAACCCCGCCTCGATCAAACGGATCGAGGACGCGGCTAAATTACCGTTTACCGTAAAAGATGACCTGCGTGATAATTACCCGTTCGGTTTGTTTTCCCTGCCCAGCCGGGACCTGGCGGAGATCCATGTTTCCAGCGGGACTACCGGCAACCCGACCGTGGTCGGTTATACTAATGAAGACCTGGATCTTTGGGCGGATGCTATCGCCCGCGCGCTTTGCTGCGCCGGGGCCGAGCCTAAAGACAAGATACAGATCGCTTACGGCTACGGTTTGTTCACCGGAGGGCTGGGATTGCATTACGGGGCGATGAAGATGGGGCTGGTGGTTATCCCCGCGTCTTCCGGCCAGACCAAGCGCCAGCTGAAGATCATGACCGATTTTAAACCCCGGATCCTGGCCTGCACGCCGAGTTACGCTTTATATATGGCCGAGGAAGCTAAGATCCTGGGGATCAAACCTAAAGATTTCAACTGGAAGATCGGGATCTTCGGGGCGGAACCCTGGAGCGAGGCGATGCGCAAGGCCATAGAATCCAGCTGGAACCTGCTGGCCACCGACATTTACGGGCTTTCCGAGATCATCGGGCCGGGCGTGGCCCAGGAATGCCAATACCAGAACGGCCTGCATGTCTGCTCCGATGTTTTTTACCCGGAGGTAGTCGACCCGAAAACCGGGCACCCGGTCAAAGAAGGGGTTAAAGGCGAACTGGTGATCACCACTCTGACCAAGAAGGGGATGCCGCTTTTGCGTTACCGCACCCGGGACATCGTCAGCATCAAATACGAGAAATGCAAGTGCGGAAGGACCACTCCCCGGATCAGCCGGGTATCCGGGCGCACCGACGACATGATCATCGTGCGCGGGATCAACGTTTTTCCGTCCCAGGTGGAGCACGTGCTCCTGGGCATCGAGGGGACCCTGCCGCATTACCAGCTGGTCGTGGACCGCAAGCTGAACAACCTGGACGAGCTGGAAGTGGTGGTGGAGGTCGATCAGAAGATATTCTCCGACGAGATCAAGAAAATGCGTTTCTTCGAGGAAAAGATCCGGAAAGAGATCGAATCGATCCTGGGGGTATCGGTAAAAATTAAACTGGTCGAACCGCGGACCATCGAGCGCAGCGAAGGCAAAGCCAAACGGGTCGTCGATAAACGGGTGATGTAAATAAGGATAACCTCCTGCACCCCAGGGGCGCCACAAGCGTGGCACCCCTGAGGTGGCGGCGGTGAGAAGGAGAAGCTTATGAAATTACAGCAGATCTCTATTTTTCTGGAGAATAAAAAAGGGCGGCTTTTTGAAGTATGCTCGCTTTTAGGCAGGAATAAGATCAATATCCGGGCTTTGACCGTCGCCGAGAACGAAGAGTTCGGGATCCTGCGCATAGTGGTGGATAAACCGGAACTCGCTTCCCGGGTGCTGAAAAATAACGGGGTTACCGCCGGCTTGACCGAAATAGTCGCGGTGGAAGTCGACGATAACCCGGGCGGTTTGGCCGGGATATTGAAGATATTTTCGGGCAGCGATATCAACGTGGAATATATGTATGGGTTTGTCGAGAAATGTTCGGACAAAGCGCTGATGGTCTTCCGTTTTGACGAACCGGATAAAGCGATCGCGTTATTAAAAAAGGAAAAGATCAGGATCATCGGGTCTAAAGATATCGGAGAACTCTAAAAATGACGGTCAACTACTGGGATAAAGATATCGAGACGATGGACCGGGCGGCGCTTAAGGTTTTACAGCTTAAACGCCTCAAGGAAACCGTAGCTTGCGCGCTGAAAACGGATTTTTACAGGCCGCGCCTGAAAAAAGCCGGGATAAATTCCCCCGACGATATCAAGAAGCTTGAGGATTACCGCCGCATACCTTTTACCACTAAAGACGACCTGCGGGAGTGCTACCCTAACGGCCTGCTCGCGGTGGATATGTCCAGCGTGGTCCGGCTGCATACTTCCAGCGGGACTACAGGGACGCCGACGGTGATCTATCATACCAGAGAAGATATTAACCGCTGGGCGGAACTGGTCGCCAGGTCCATCGTTGCCAGCGGCGCGAACAGCGGCGACGTATTCCAGAATATGATGACCTACGGGATGTTCACCGGCGGCCTGGGGTTCCATTACGGGGCGGAAAAAGTCGGGATGACAGTTATCCCCATGGGCGGGGGGAATACCAAACGCCAGGTCCAGCTGATGAAAGATTTCGGCACGACCGTAGTCCACGTAACCCCCAGTTATATCCTGCATATTTATTCCAAGTTGAAAGAGTGCGGGGTGAGCCTGTCCGACCTGAAATTGCGGAAAGCTTACCTGGGGGCGGAGCCTTATTCCGAAAATACCCGCAAAAAAGTCGAAGACCTGTTCAAAATAGACGCTTATAATTCTTACGGGATGAGCGAGATGAACGGGCCCGGGGTGGCTTTCGAATGCGTGAATAAATGCGGGATGCATTTGTGGGAAGATAATTACCTGCTGGAAGTTATCGATCCGCGCAGCGGGGAGCTCCTGGGCGAGGAAAAGGAAGGGGAGATCGTCCTGACCAACCTGACCCGCAGGGCTACGCCTTTACTGCGTTACCGCACCCGGGACATCGCCGCGGTCTGCAAAGGCTCCTGCAGCTGTAAAAGGACCCATCGGCGGATCTCCCGGATCGCCGGAAGGACCGACGATATGCTGATAATCAACGGGGTGAATATCTATCCTTCGCAGATAGAAGAAGTGATCATGCGTATTCCCCAGGTCGGCACTAATTACCAGATCTGCCTGGAGAAAGACGGCACACTGGATAAACTTATCGTCAAAGTCGAGATCTACTCCAAGATGTTCAGCGGTGACCTGTCTGAAATAGCCACGCTTAAGTCTTTGATCACCGAGAACCTCCGGGCGTCGATCATTATCCACCCGGTGGTCGAGTTGCACGAACCGGGAAGTTTGCCTGTATTCGAAGGGAAAGCCAAGCGGGTCGTGGATAACCGGGTGAAGCTGTAGGATCGTTAATCGTTGTTCGTTAGGCGTTAATCGTTATTCGTTATCCGGATCGGGAATTAATAGTCAGAGGAGGCAGAAAGATGGCTAAGGAATTGAATATTTTCGTGGAAAACCGCCCCGGCAGGCTGCGTTCCGTGGCCCATGTCCTTTCGGACAACAAGATCAACGTGCGCACTATGACGCTCCAGGACCGCGGCGAATACGGGTTGATGAAACTGATCGTCGATAAACCCGACGCCGCCAAGCTGGCTTTGGCGGACAAGGGGTTCGCCTGCGCGGTCAAAGAGATCCTGGCGATCTCGCTTAAAGACAAGCCGGGGAGTTTCCTGCAGCTGGCGGATGTTTTTCTCAAGCACAGCGTCAATATACTCGACGCATACGGTTTCGTAATCCAGTCCAGCAAAGAAGCGGTCTTCTGCATCGAGGTCAAAGACGCCGCCGGGATCAAAAAAATATTGATCAAAGAAGGTTTTAAAGTGCTTGAAGACGAGCTTTACGAGTTCTAAATGATCATAGATATCCACACCCACGCCTGGCCGGAGAAAGTTTCTTTATCGGCCAGAGAAAAGCTGGAATTCCACCGCGTCGTTAAATTCGTAGGTGATCCCACCGTCGCTACCCTTACTTCTTTCATGTCCAGGAATAAGATCGATTACAGCGTTATCTGCGCTGTGGCCAGCAGGCCGGAGCAGGTAACTTCTATCAATAACTGGCTTTTTTCGATCAAAGAACCGGGGATAAAATATTTCTGCGCGCTTCACCCGGGATATCCCGGGTGGAAAGAAGAACTGTCGCGGATCAGGCAGAGGGCGGCGGGGATAAAGTTCCAGCCCAGCTTCCAGGCGTTCATGGTCGATGACGAAAAGATCTTCCCTGTGTATGAGCGGATCGAGGAACTGGGGCTGGCCCTGCTTATTCACAGCGGGGAGGAACTTGACCCGACTTTGCCTATCCGCGCTAACCCTGAAAGGATCCTCGCGGTGCACAAGAAATTCCCCGGCCTTAAGATGATCGCCGCGCATTTCGGCGGGTTCCGCCATTGGGACGCTGTCCGGGAATACCTGCTGGGCAGGGATATCTATTTAGACACTTCTTCGTTCTTCGGGTATCTGCCCGACGACCAGGCCAGGAGCCTTATCCTGGGGCACCCCGCGGACAGGATATTGTTCGGGACGGATTTTCCTCTGCGCGACCAGAAAGAAGACCTGGATCACCTGGACAGGCTCGGGCTGCCGCTTGAGCTGAAAGAGAAGATACTTTCCGGCAACGCCAGGCGCCTGCTGGGGATTTGACGGGGCAGTGGGAGAGCGGCGCTGCCTTAAAACAAAAAAACCCTTTTAATTAAGGGTTTTTCTGTGAGGCGATAATCCTCGCGAGAAGCTTTCGCTATCGCTAACCTCCTGTTGAGATTGTGAGAATTAACCTTTTCTAAGTTAAGTGTGACATATAAGCCCGGGAATTACAAGGCGATATTAACATATTTTAGAAAGCGTTTTCAGATTTTATTTTACCCGCGCGACTAACCGTGTATAATATATATCCTATGGGGGAAAAATTGAATAAAGACCGCGAGGAGTTATTTATCAACACTCATTCCCGTGACAAATGGGAGAGGATCGGCACCGGCAACCGTTCCGGCGCCCTGGTGCCGCTGTTTTCCGTTTATTCGCGGCAGAGCGCCGGGATAGGGGATTTCCGGGACCTGGAACTTTGCGTCGACTGGTGCGTTAAGACCGGCAATTCTATCCTGCAGCTTCTGCCGATGAATGACGTGGGAATGAATTTCTGCCCCTATGATTCCACCAGTTCTTTCGCTCTTGAGCCGATGTATATTGTTTTAGGCCGCCTCCCGGGAGCGGAAAACAGGCAGATCAAAGAGGCTATCGCCGGGCTGAGGGAGTCTTTCAGCCGTCCCGGGGAAATTTTTGTCGATTACCGGATCAAGGGGGAAAAATCAGCGCTTCTCCGGAAGATCTTCGACCAGGCAGATACCGGCTCGCCGGATTTCGCGGGTTTCATCCGGGAAAACCAATACTGGCTGGACGATTTCGCCGTTTTTAATACTTTAAAAGGTTTACAACAGGGCAAAGCCTGGTTCGACTGGGAAGAAAGCTTTCGCGGCCGCGACCCGGAAGCCCTTAAACGGTTAAGGATCGGGCAGGAAAAAACGATTTTGTTCCATAAATGGGTCCAGTGGCAGGCGTACCTGCAGTTCAAATCGGCTAAAGATTACGCCGCTTCCAGGAGCGTTTTGCTAAAAGGCGACCTGCCTATCCTGGCTTCGCGGGATTCCGCGGACGTCTGGGCTCATCCGGAATATTTCAAGATGGACCTCGCCGCCGGGGCTCCGCCGGATATGTATTGCGCCAAAGGCCAGCGCTGGGGCACCCCTACTTATAACTGGGAAAGGATATTTTCCGATTCCGGGGCCTATTTAAAAGAAAAACTCCGGTTCGCGGAGAATTTCTACGATATCCTGCGTATCGACCATGTGGTGGGATTTTTCCGCATCTGGAGCATTCCTTACGCTGAACCTGAAGAAAATAAAGGGCTGAACGGTTTCTTCGACCCGGGGGATGAGTTCCAATGGGAAGCCCACGGCCGCAAAATACTTACTTTTATCCTGGATAACACCCGGATGCTGCTTTGCGCCGAAGATCTCGGGGTGATCCCCTATGTCTGCACTAAAGTGCTGAAGGAACTGGGCATTCCCGGCAACGATGTCCAGCGCTGGACCAAGGATTGGAATTCGCGCAACGATTTCCTGCTGCCGGCGGAATTCCGCCGGATGTCCGTGGCGATGCTGGCCACCCACGATACCACCAATCTGGCGGCCTGGTGGGAAAATGAGGCCGGGACCGTGGATGAGGCTTTGTTCGCCCGTAAATGCGCGGACCGTAATATCGGTTTTCTTTCGGTCAAAGACAGATTGTTCGACCCGGAGTTATCCAGGCACGGGCGGCTGCGCTGGCTGGATTGCGTCGATTCCGTGGACTGCCTGGTCAATATCCTGGGCCAGGGGCATGGGCGGGTCATGGATTTCATCGACCTTTACAAGAATTCTTACCGGGAAAAAGAAAAGCTCTGGAAATTGTTGGGTTTAAGCGGCCCGATGCGCGAGAGATCCGATAAGCAGATCGTCAAAGCCGCTTTAAGCTATGTTCTGGACAGCGCATCGATATTCGTGATCAACCTGATCACCGACTGGCTGTATTTAGGCGGCAGGTTCAAAGATGACCCGTATGTTTACCGTTATAATACCCCGGGCACGGTAAACCGGGTCAACTGGTCCCTGCGCCTTCCGCTTCCTTTGGAAGAACTGCTGGAAGACGAAAATAATCCCCTGATCCGTTCCATGATAGATAACGCGCAAAGAGGACCGTTTCCTTCTATCTGATCATCAGTCAACAGGTTCTGAAGGACCTGTCCCCGTTAACTATGTTAAAGGAGAACAAAATGGATAACACCAGGTTTATGCTCAACGAAAACGATATCCCGAAACAATGGTATAACGTGGTCCCTGACCTGCCGTTCAAGCTTGACCCGCCGATACATCCCGGGACCAGGAAGCCTTTGAAGCCCGGTGACCTATCCGCTATTTTCCCGATGGGGTTGATCAAACAGGAAATGAGCGTCGAACCTTGGATAGATATCCCCGGCGAGGTCCGGGATATTTACCGCATCTGGAGGCCGACCCCTTTAAAACGCGCTTTACACCTGGAAAAAGCTTTGAAGACCACCTGCCGGATCTATTATAAAGACGAGAGCGTTTCTCCGGCGGGCAGCCATAAGGTCAATACCGCGGTCGCCCAGGCTTATTATAATAAAAAAGAAGGGACTAAATGCCTGACCACCGAGACCGGCGCCGGGCAGTGGGGAGCGGCTTTGAGTTTCGCTTGTAATAAATTCGGTCTGAAGTGCCGGGTTTATATGGTCAAGGTCAGTTATCACCAGAAGCCTTTCCGTAAATCACTGATGCATATCTGGGGTTCGGAGGTCATTCCTTCGCCTTCGGAAACCACGGAGAGCGGCAGGGCGGTACTCAAACAGGACCCTCATTGCCAGGGAAGCCTGGGGATCGCCATTTCCGAGGCGGTGGAGGAGGCGGTAAAAAGCAAGGATACTCATTATGCCCTGGGCAGCGTCTTAAACCACGTGCTTCTGCATCAGACCGTGGTTGGCCTGGAGTCCAGGAAGCAACTGAAACTCGCCGGCGAGAAACCCGATTACCTGGTCGCCTGCGTGGGCGGGGGAAGCAATTTCGGCGGTTTTGTTTTCCCGTTCGTCAAAGAAAAGGTCAAGAACCCGTCGTTAAAGATCATCGCGGTCGAACCTTCGGCCTGCCCCAGTTTGACTAAAGGGTTATTCGCTTATGATTTCGGGGATATCGCCGGCCTGACCCCGTTATTGAAAATGTGCACGCTCGGGTATAAGTTCATCCCCCCGGGGATTCACTCCGGCGGCCTGCGTTACCACGGGGCTTCCCCTTTGGTCAGCGCCTTGGTTGCCCACGGCCTGGCCGAAGCGGTATCCTGTAATCAACTGGATATTTTCAAGGCGGCGGTCCTTTTCGCCAAGACAGAGGGGACCATACCCGCTCCGGAGACCGCGCACGCGATCAAGGCGGCTGTCGATATCGCCAGGTCGCAGAGAAATAAGTGCATCGTCCTTAATTTCAGCGGGCACGGTTTCCTGGACCTGGCTTCTTACGATAAATACCTGGCCGGGGAACTGAAAAATTACGCCTACCCGTCGCATGAGATCAAGAAAGCTTTAAAAGACCTGCCCAGGGTCTGATCTAAGCCCGGGGCGGACAACCAGGTACGGAGGGTGAAAAAGTTTTAAAAAAATATTCAAAACCGCCGTCTTCGGTGATATAATCTGTCTATATGGACGATCTGGAGTTCGCCGCTCGATGCGTCAGTGCAGATAAGACTGCCTGGGAAGAATTCTTAGAGAAATACAGCCGCCTCATCTATAGTTATATCCACAGCATAATAAGAATCAAAGGTTACATTTTAGACCCTTCCGTTATCGAAGATATCTTCAACGAAATAATCTCATCCTTGATCAAGAACGATTTTAAAAAGCTCCGGTCATACCGGGGCAAGAACGGCTGCAGCCTGGCCAGCTGGCTGAGGCAGGTTACCGTTAATTATTGCCTGAGCTACCTGCGTTCGAATCAGCAGCGCGCGGCGGTCTCGATCGACTCCCAGGACGGCGGCGACGGTTCTTCTTTAGCCGATATCATCCCGTACCGCGGGCTTTCTCCGGCGGATTCCGTTCTTAATGGCGAGAGGTCCGTTCAGCTGGCCGATTGCATAGAGGGGTTGAATACCGACGATAAATTTTTCGTGGAATTGAACATCAGGCAAGGCCTCAGCCTCGAGCAGTTGAAAGATATCCTGGGGATCTCCCGGGGAGCCGCGGATATGCGCCGTAACCGGATCATCGGCCGTTTGCGGGATTGTTTCAAGCAGAAAGGGTTCGAGATGCCTTCGCCGGAATAAGTTAGATTATCCCGGCCGGAGCGTCTATTATACAGGGGGACAGATCACGATGCCTGCGGAATTCGAGAAACTGGTCAAAAAGGTTTATGAAAGCTGGAAGGCCAAGACCGCTTCTCCGGAGGGGGAACACCCGGGAGAGGAGGAATTCGCGTCTTTCTTCGAGCATAAGTTACCGAAAGAGGAAGAAGAGAATTTCAAGAAACACGTGCTGTCCTGCGAGGAATGCGGGAAGACGCTCGCCGACTCGATCCTGGCCCTGTCCGCCGGGGATATCGAGCTTCCGCCCGGGCTGATCCAAAAGAGCCGGGAACTTATCGCCGGCAGGATAGCGCAAAGCGTGCTGGAGATCGCCCTGCGGTTAAAAGACAAGTTACTGGAGATCGTCAATACCACGGGCGACGTCCTGGTCGGGCAGGAACTGGTCCCGGCCGCGGTCCTGCGCAGCCGCAAGATCAAGGATTTCAAGGATGAGGTCACCGTTCTTAAAGATTTCGGCCCTGTCCGGATAGAGGCAAGAATAATCTCGCAGAACGGGAATTATTTCGACCTGCAGGTCGTGATCAGGGATAACCGGACCCAGCAGGCGCTTAAAGATCTGCGGGTCAGCCTGATCAAAGCCGATGTGGAGCTTGAATCGTATCTGAGCGATTCGGGAAAAGTGGTTTTTGAGAACCTGCTTTTCGGTAAATACAGCGTCGGAATATCCGGCGCCGGGGGCAATATCGCGTCTATATCGATCGATATGAAAGCATAGGCGGTTTATGGTTAACGGCCATTCGGATACGCTGGTCCTGGAGATCTACAAAAGCGATAACCGGTTGAAAATGAGCGTTTCCCAGGAGTCCGAACTGGACCGGACCGTCCGGCATTACAGCCTTTGCCCTGTATCTTTCGACGATGTTTACCGTATCTGCCGGGAGATAACCGCGATCCTCAGCCGCAGGCGCGGAAATTCCTCAGCCGCTGGTGAACATATCGCCGGCCTTAAGAAATGCGGGAAGATGCTCTGGGAACAGCTTCTGACCCGTTCGGTCAAAAGCATCCTTAAGTCCTGCGGTAACAAGCACCTTATCCTTTCCCTGGATGAAGAACTTGTCGGTATCCCCTGGGAACTGCTTTATGACGGCAGCGATTTCCTCGGGTTGAAATTCAGTTCCGGCAGGTTGATCCGTTCCCAGCACGAGGGGGCGAAGCCTAAATACCGTCCGGTAAGCCCCAGGCCGAAGATGCTGATCCTGGCCAATCCTACCAACGACCTGCGTTCGGCCTACGATGAGGGAATAAATATCCGCGATCAGCTGGATAAAAGCCGGGAAAAGATCGGCGTGGATTTTAAATCCAGCCAGATCGGGACCCTTTACGTTAAGAAGAGCCTCCGGGATTACGATATTGTCCATTTCGCCGGGCACTGCGAGTGCGAAAAGGAATATCCCCAGAATACCGGGTGGGTCCTTACCGACGGCAGGTTTACCACCTCCGACATACTGGCTATGTCGGAGGATTCGCTTTTGCCGTCCTTGATATTTTCCAACGCCTGCCAGTCCGCGCAGGTGAATAAAGACGGCATCGACGAGGATTACCAGGAAAAGACTTACAGCCTGGCTTCGGCTTTCCTTTTTTCCGGGGTAAGGCATTATATCGGGGCTATCCGCAAGATCGAGGATCCCGCGAGTTTCGCTTTTGCCCGGGAATTCTATTCCCGGCTGGTCAGGCATGATTCGGTGGGAGAGGCGGTGAGGCTCGGTCGCCTCCGGCTGGTCGGGGACTACGGGCTTGATTCCTGCCTTTGGGCCAGTTATATCCTTTACGGCGACCCGGATTTCATTCTTTTACCCGGCGGCATACCCCGGCCCGGGCGGGCTAAAATAAATACCGGGTTCCTCCGCGGGCATAAAAAACAGGTTATCCGGTCCCTCCTGGCCACGGGCATAGTCCTGTCAGCGTTCTTTTTAGTTTTTCTCGCCTGGAATTTCAAACCCGGGTCTTATCTGCAGTTCAAAAAGGCCAGGGCGGCGTTCAAGGCCGGTAAAAACTCGGAAGTTACCGCTATCGCCGCCTCGATAGTCAAGCTTGACCCCGGATTTCTCGACGCCTATCCTTTGCTCGCCGGCAGTTTCTCCCGCCTGGGAAAAAAAGAAGAAGCCCAGAAATATTATTTCGAATATATCCTGCAGAGCGAGAAGATGAATGATCATGCTCATCTTTGCGACGCTTATATCCTTGCCGGCTGGTTTTATCAGGAAGAGGGGAGCTATCCTAAAGCTTATGAGTTCTATCAGAAAGCGGTGAGTTTAAGCCGGAGCAGCAAGGACAAACTTCATGAGGCGCAGGTTTTAAGAAAACTGGCGTTATGGAACATGGATAAGGGGGATAATGAAGAGGCGCTGCGGCTTTTGACGTTAAGCTCGGAGATCAACCGGGAGAGGCAGTCGTCACCCGGGCACCGGTATAACCTGGCTTGCGATTATTTCGACCTGGGGTTATTGTTCTCTGATAAGGAGGATTATAAGTCCGCTCAGGAATTTTACAATAAAAGCCAGAAAGCGTTTAACGCTTTAAATCTCAAGAACGAGATCAGCGATTATTATTTCAATCTTGGTGAGATCTGCGTCCAGGAAAAATCTTACCAGAAAGCCCTGGCATATTATTTGAAGGGCCTGGAAATAGACCAATTCCAGGACAACAAACCGAGCATTTGCGCGGACCTGGTCATGCTGGGGGAACTTTACCAGGAAATGGAAGATCTTTCCAAAGCCGAAGATTATTTCAAGAAAGCGCAGGCCCTGGCGGCCGGGATCGGTTCACGGATGGAGTTGGCTGCCGCTGATTACTGCCTGGGATCGCTTTATAGAAAAGAGAACAAGAAAAATCTCGCCAGGCGGTACCTGCGCCGGGCCCAGGAAGTTTACCGCCAGGTCGATACCCCGCAATACAGGTCTATCCAGCAGGAATTATTGTCTTTGGACGATACCGATTGAAAACGCTTTCAGGATCCAATAGATTTACCCTTGTAATGCCCGCGGAAATAGGTTATAAATTGAATGAAGGTTAAAGGCTCCGGACGTTCTTAGAAAACAAGAGAAGCGATCGACGGATAAAACCCTGCCACGGGTCGATAAAGAAAGAATTCTTTAGCGATGCGTGGTTTTTTTGTTTTATAGCGGCAGAAAACAAGGAGAGAGCATGAGAGAATGGGATTATATGGAAAGAAGGAAACTTCCCCGTTACGACATAGCGCTATCCAGTGAAGAGACCGACCTCGGCTCTCTCAACTCTTTTAATTCAGTCACCAGGGATATCAGCGAGCACGGCGTGGGGATAATATCCGGTAATAAGATCGATCTGAACTCGCCGCTCGATGTGTGCCTGGTTATGCCTGATACGCAGGAAAAGATCCACGCCCAGGGGCATGTGATCTGGGTAAGTCCTATCGGGCCGGGCCAGTATCGCGCCGGAATTTACCTCGGTAAACTGGGGTTGAAGCCGATACCGCTGGTCCTGAGGATGATCAAGGTCCAGTTAAGATCGAGGTATTACCAATAAAAACATGGATTATAATTATTCCGGGATCGACAGGAGGAAATACCAGCGGTTGAATTTGAACCTTTCGGTGAATTACCGGGTGGTCGGGCCCTGGTATGTCCGGGTTAATTTCGGGAATAAAGAGCTCGAAGCGACCGCCGTGAATATCAGCGAAGGCGGCATCGCCATAATTACCGGCCACAATATACCGGTTTCAAGCTCGCTGGAGCTGATGTTCTCATTGTTCAAGATCAACAGGTACGGCGAGGTTTGTTTTTATAACCCGACCGAGATCACCGGACGGGTCCGGTCGAACACTGTTTGCGGGAATAACCAGTACCGCCTCGGGCTTAGTTTCGTCGAGGCGGAAAGCGAAGTGAATAAGCGTATCGGCGCTTTTGTGAGGTCGGCCGGGTAAGGGGCAGATATTACTTTTGATGGGCTGGGGAACAGGGGCGCCCTCCTGATAGATGAGGAGGGCGCCCCCTGTTTTTTTTAGCGCCGGCAGGAGGGTCTAAAAAAAAGCGTTAGATTTTTGTTTTCTCCGCGTCTATTGAATCAGAAAGGAGAAAACGCAGATGGAAAAACAGATGTTTTACCGTATTTTTGCGGCGGCAGTAGTGTTGTTATCGGGGACATGCGTCCGGGCGCAGGAGGTGGTCTGGGAGGAAACAGGCGGAGGGCAGAAAGATGTTTCCGCTTTCCTCCAGGATCCCCGGGATGATCAGCGGTTCTACCTCGGTTCAAGCCAGGGGGTTTTCAGCTCAAAAGACGCGGGGCGGAGCTGGACGGGCATTTTCAGCCTGAAGAACCGGCAGGTCCGGGACCTGGCTTTCGACGGGCGGGACCAGGGGACGGTTCTGGCGGCAACGCAGGACGGGTTGTTCCGCGGGCCGGGGCAGGACGGGGAATGGGCTCTTTTATTCCGGGGGAGGAACAGCCTGGAAAAAGACTGCCGGGCTTTGCTGGTCCGGGGCGGGCGCGTTTACCTGGGGACGATGGCGGGGCTTTTTGTCAGTAATGACGGCGGAAAAAACTGGAGAAAACAGCCGGGCGAACTGGGCCGCTGCTGGACGCTGTCTATCGTTTCGTCCGGGAAGTCCCCATCGCCGGTATATGCCGCCTGTGTTAACGGTCTGTTCCTGTCCGGGGATGATTCTTTGAACTGGAAGAAGGTGTTCCGAAGTTACCAGCGCGATGAGGAAGAGAACAGCGGAGAATGCGAGGATGAAAACGAAGAGGACGTTACTCCGTTCATCAGATGCGCGGCGGTCGATCCGCGGGACGGCAACCATGTTTACCTGGCGACAAGGCAGGGGATCTTAGAAAGCGGGGACGGCGGCCAAAGCTGGGAAAAGATCAGCGATCAGGGGCTCCTGGACAGAGATGTGAGGTATATCGTTCCCGGAGGCCCGGGGGTCCTTTACGCCGCATCAAAAAACAGGATCTTTATCCGCAGGGACAATATTTGGCGGGAATTTTCGGTAAGGCTGGACAGCCCGTCAATAAACAGGATATTCCCGGACAGCCGCGGGACGGTATACGCGGCGACAACCCGGGGTTTGTTCAGGTCTTCAGGAAGCGGCTTTATCCGGGGCGGGGATGAGGAACATTTGTTATCCGCCGAAGGCGGGTGCCCGCCGATAAACGAAGTGCATTCCGCGGCAATGCGTTTTGCCGAAGTCGAACCGGGTAAGATCATCCGGTGGCGGGAGCTTGCCCGTAAGAAAGCCTGGCTGCCTAAGATGAACATCGGCGTTAACCGCGATACAGGCGACCTTTGGCACTGGGAGTCGGGCTCTTCCACAAAAGACGGCGATGACCTCCTGCGTAAAGGCCGGGATTCCCTGGAGTGGGATGTCAGTTTGACCTGGGACCTGTCGGACCTTGTCTGGAACGAGTCGCAGACAGCCATCGATGTCCGTTCCCGCCTTACTGTTGAATTGCGCAACGATATCCTGGATGAAGTGACAAAACTTTATTTTGAGCGGATCAGGGTCATCAGCGAGCTGTCCGGGCTTGATGTCCTGGAAAAAAAGAAAATGCAGGAGAAGAGATTAAGGGTCAGGGAACTTAACGCGTACCTTGACGGCCTGACCGGAGGGTATTTTTCCGCCGGCTTGAAAGAGAAGAAAGGCTGAGGAAGGCGTTATGAACGGAAAACAGGCTGGTCCTGGACCTTTTTACCGCCGGGTCGTTCCCGGGCTGCCGGAAATCCCTTGCTATCCCCGGGATTTTGTGTTAATCTATAAATCCTCACGATATATTATTCTAATCCATTAATAAAAAGAGGTAAACGATGGCAGTAGTGCATTTGACCGAAAGCAATTTCAAACAAGAGGTCCTGGAGTCGCAAATCCCCGTTCTTGTGGATTTCTGGGCCGCATGGTGCGGCCCGTGCAAGATGATCGGCCCGGTGGTCGAGGAATTGGCGGAGGAATTCGGGCAGAAGCTCAAGGTCGGCAAGGTCGATGTCGACGAGAACCCGGGCATCGCCGGGCAGTTCGGCATAATGTCGATACCGACATTGATGTTCTTTAAGAACGGCCGGGTCATGGAACAGTCGGTCGGCGCTTTGGGCAAAGCCGAGATCAGGAAGAAGATCGAGGCCAATATTTAAGCCGGGCCGTAAAGGCGGTTCCCATGAAAAGAATATTCATCGCCGCGACCAAGCAGAACGACGGTAAGACCACCGTATCTCTCGGCCTTATCTGCAATTTTCAGAAACGTTTCAAGAAAGTCGGTTTTATCAAGCCGATCGGCCAGCGTTACCTGGAAGAAGACGGTTTTAAGATCGACGAAGATTCGATCCTGATCGAAGAGGCGTGCCGGATAGGGATAAAAAGCAATCTGAAAGATATGAGCCCTATCGCGGTGGAAAAAGGTTTTACCGAGAATTATATAGCGCATCCGGATAAGGGGCTGATCACTTCCCAGATCAACGGGGCTTTCCGCCGGGTCTGCCGCGGGCAGGAACTGGTGGTTATCGAAGGCACAGGCCACGCCGGCGTAGGATCGGTATTCGACCATTCCAACGCCATGGTCGCAAGGCTCCTGCGCTCCAAGGTGATCATTGTTTCTTCCGGCGGCGTGGGCCGGCCTATAGACGAAATAATCCTGAACAAGGCCCTTTTCGACAAAGAGGGGGTAAAGGTCCTCGGCGTCATTATCAATAAAGTCCTGCCGGAGAAATTTGCCAAAATAAATGAAATGGTGCGCAGGGGGCTGGAGAGAAAAGGCATCGATGTCCTGGGGGTGGTCCCTTTTAATCCGGTCCTTTCGTATCCGACGATAAAACAGATACTCGAGGAAACTAACTTCCAGCTTTTATGCGGGGAGAATTTCCTGGAATCGTACGTTTCACGGGTGGTTATCGGGGCGATGAAGCCTTCTAACGCCCTGAAGTATATCGTTGACGATAGTTTGCTGATCATCCCCGGGGACAGCGACGATATGATCAAAGCCGCTCTCTCATGCCGGCGCGATTGCGATAAGAGCCGGTTGAAACTGGCCGGGATAATCATTTCCGGGGGGATAACCCCGGAGAAAGATATTATCGCTCTGCTGAGTTCCGCCGGTATCCCGGTGCTGCTGGCGGCCGCGGACACTTATTCCGTGTCGTCCTTCATACACGATCTGACGGTAAAGATCAGCCCGCGGAATTCCGCCAAGATAGACATGGCGGTAAAATTGATAGAAGATCACGTTGACCTTGATAAAATATTAGGGGGGATTTAAGATGGACATTCTTAAGGATCTGCGCGAAAAAGCGAAAGCGAACAAAAAAACCATCGTTCTGACCGAGTATGACGATAAAAGGGTGGCCGAGGCCGCTAAGATCATCCAGGCTGAAGGCATAGCTGTGCCGCTTCTTTTGACCCCGGATAAGGTCGATCAGAAAGAGAAACAGAGGTATATCGAAGAATATTACGAGCTGCGCAAGGCCAAAGGAGTGGATATTGAGAGCGTAAGAAAACTTTTCGCCGACGACCCTCTTTATTACGGGGCGATGCTCGCCAGGGAAGGCAAGGTCGACGGGTTCATTTCCGGGGCCAGCCATACCACCGCCGATGTCTGCCGCGCGGCCATTACCTGCATCGGGCTGGATCCGGGGATGATGATCGCTTCAAGCTGTTTTATCATGGTCGTCCCCGACTGCGTTTACGGCGATAACGGGGCGTTCATTTTCGCGGATTGCGGCGTAGTCCCCGATCCCAACGCCCGCCAGCTGGCTTGCATAGCCATAGCCTCCGCGGAGCTGGCCGAAAAAGTCCTGGGTTCCCGGCCGAGGGTCGCGCTATTGAGTTATTCCACCAAGGGCTCGGCTAAGGGCAAAGACGTGGAAAAAGTCCAGGAAGCGGTGAAGATACTTAAAGAAATGGCTCCCGGACTGCAGGCCGACGGCGAGCTTCAGTCGGATGCGGCCATTGTCCCGGAGATCGCCGGGATAAAAGCCCCGGGCAGCCCCGTTGCCGGCAAGGCTAATGTCCTTATTTTCCCGAACCTGGAAGCGGGCAATATTTGTTACAAAATGACCGAGCGGCTGGCTAAAGCCAAGGCTGTAGGCCCGTTACTTACCGGGCTCAAGAGGCCGTGCAGCGACCTTTCGCGCGGATGTTCGGCGCAGGATGTCGTCGATTGCGCCGCGATCACCGCTTTAAGATGCGGATAATCCCCGCTGAAATAAAAAAAATATTAAAACCGGTTACAGCGGGGTTGATCGCGTGTTTTATCATATGCGGGCTGCCGGCCCGGGAGAAATGTTTTGCCGGGGGGAATATGAAAAAAGCGGTAATGATCATTGCTGCGAACCAGTTCAAGGAAGAAGAATTATTCGAGCCTAAAGCGATACTGGAACAGGCCGGGATCGGGGTCACGGTCGCTTCCACTACTTTAAATAACGCCGCCGGGACGGCCGGACGGGTCGTCAAACCTCAATTGCTGGTCCGGGATATTGCGGCCGGTGATTTCGACGCCGTGATATTTGTCGGCGGCGGAGGGGCGGAACAATATTGGAACGACCATGCCGCCCACGCGCTGGCTGATGAAGCTTACAAAAAAGGCAAGATCGTCGCGGCTATATGCATCGCTCCGGTAACCCTGGCCAGGGCCGGGATACTCAGAGGGAAGAGGGCAACGGTTTTTTATTCGGAAGCGGCCCTTTTGTCCGCCGCGGGAGCGAAATATACGGGCAGCAACGTGGAAAAGGACGGTAATATCATTACCGCCTCCGGGCCGGCCGCCGCCCGGGAATTCGGCGAAGAACTGGTAAAAGCGATACTTTATTAATCAAAAGGAAATTATATGCTCAGGACAATGTTGAAATCGAAGATCCACAGCGCGCGCATAACCGAAGCTAACCTTAACTACGAAGGCAGTATTACCATTGATTCTGCCCTTATGAGCGCGGCGGATATTATCCCCGGTGAGAAGGTTGAGGTTTTGAACCTTAATACGGGCGCCCGTTTCGAGACGTACGCCATCGAAGGCGCCGGTAATTCCGGCTCGATGTGCCTGAACGGCCCGGCCGCGCGCAACGGCTGTCCGGGTGACGTGATCTTTGTGCTTTCTTATGTCCTGGCGGACGATAAAGAGGCTAAAACCGTAAAAGCTAAAATAATCAAAGTAGATGAGCGGAACAGAATTAAAGATTAGGCTGTTCGGCGATCCGGTATTGAGAAAAAAAGCCCGGAAAGTCGCCAAAGTCGGCGCGGAGCATGCTGATGTCCTCAGCCGGATGTCCAGGCTGATGTATGAATCCAAGGGGATCGGCCTGGCCGCTCCCCAGGTCGGGGTCAACCAGCGGATGATCGTCGTCGATATCGGCACGGGCCTTTACAAACTGGTCAATCCGAAGATCGTCAAGAAAGAGGGCCGGCAAGCTCTGGAAGAAGGGTGCCTCAGCGTTCCGGGAATATATATCAAGGTCGGCCGTTCCGCCAAGATCTGGCTGGAAGCGCTGGATGAAAGCGGCAAACCTCAGAATATCTGCGCCGCGGGGATGCTGGCGTGCGTATTCCAGCATGAGATAGACCACCTGGAAGGCAGGTTGATAGTCGATTACGCGTCGTTATTGAAAAAGATATCTTTAAAGAAAAAACTGAAAAGCCTGGAAACGGAGGCCCGTAAATGCATGATGTGATCATTATCGGCGGCGGACCGGCCGGGCTTACCGCCGGGTTATACGCGGGAAGATACCGCCTGGACACTTTATTGCTGGAAAAGGCCGCTTTGGGCGGGCAGATAATCATGTCGTCCCTGATCGACAATTACCCGGGTTTTCCCGGGGGGATATCCACTTCCGAGCTGGCCGGGAAAATGGAAAAACAGGCCAGAGATACCGGGATACAGGTGCAGAACGGCGAAGTCCTCGGTTTTGAGCCCCAGCCCGCAGGAACCGGCGGCGGGTTCAAGATTAAGACCGCGGAGAATGAATACAGCGCCAGGAGCGTTATAATAGCTTCCGGCGCGCGCTGGAAACTCCTGGGGATACCGGGAGAGGAAAAGCTGGTCGGAAGGGGAGTTTCTTTTTGCGCTACCTGCGACGCCCCTTTTTTCCGGAATAAAGAAGTTGTGGTCGTCGGCGGCGGCGATAAGGCTGTCGAGGAGGCGGTATTCCTTACTTCTTACGCTTCCAGGGTGACTATCATCCACCGGCGTAAAGACCTACGGGCGACCGCGATCATCCAGGAAAAGGCCAGGGCTAATCCCAGGATAAACTTTATCCTCGACAGCGTGGTTGACGAAGTTACCGGGGAAAGTAAAGTCGAATCGGTCAAGGTCAGGAACCTGATAACCGGGCAGTCCGGGAACGTCCCCTGCCAGGGGGTATTCATTTTTATCGGGATCAGCCCTTTGACCGGATTCATCAAGAACAGCCTGGAAACCGACGAGGCGGGGTTTATAATCACCGATAATAAAATGAAGTCTTCCCTGGACGGGGTATTCGCCTGCGGCGACTGCCGCCAGAAGACCCTTTACCAGGTCGTGACCGCCTGCGGGGAAGCCGCGCAGGCGGCTTTTTCCGCGCATAATTATTTGCTGCAAAGCAAATAAACAATAACGAAGAGGTAACCAATGATCAAACATCCTACGCGCCACAAAAAACTCATCGACTGGGTGGATAAATGCGCCCGTCACTGTGAACCGGACGATATAGTCTGGATAGACGGTTCTGTCGAGCAGAAAGAGAAGTTACAGAAAGAAGCGGTCGCCGCCGGGGAGTTGATACCTTTGAACAGCGACAAGCTTCCCGGATGTTTCCTGCACCGCACAAATCCCAATGATGTCGCCAGGACCGAACAACTGACGTATATCTGCACCAAGAATAAAGAAACTGCCGGGCCGACCAATAACTGGATGGAGCCCAAAGAAGCTTATCAGAAAGCCCGGGAGATCTTTAAGGGGTCGATGAAGGGCCGGACCATGTATGTTATTCCTTTTTCCATGGGGCCTGTGGGTTCGCCTTTCAGTAAGATCGGGGTGGAACTTACCGATTCCCGCTATGTGGTCCTGAATATGCGGATCATGACCCGCGTAGGGAATGAAGTATTGGAACAGCTGGGAGCAGATGGAGATTTTACCAAATGTTTGCATTCTCTCGCGGATCTGGATGTGCGCCGCAGGCTGATCCTGCATTTTCCGGAGGATAACACTATCTGGAGCGTAGGCTCGGGTTACGGCGGCAACGTTTTGCTGGGAAAGAAATGTTTGTCCCTGCGCATCGCCAGTTACCTGGCGCGCAAAGAGAAATGGCTGGCTGAGCATATGTTGATCATGGGCGTAGAGGATCCCAACGGAAAGATCCGTTATATCGCCGCGGCATTCCCCAGCGCCTGCGGTAAGACCAACCTGGCGCTTTTGGTCCCGCCGTCCGGGTTGAAGAGAAAAGGTTACCGGATCTGGACCGTGGGCGATGATATCGCCTGGATGCGGGTGGATACAGACGGCGCGCTTTGGGCGATCAACCCGGAAAGCGGCTTTTTCGGAGTAGCCCCGGGGACTAATTCCCGGAGTAATCCGAACATGATGGAGACCATTAACCGCAATACTATTTATACTAACGTATTACTTAAACCGGACGGAACGGTTTGGTGGGAAGGCGCGGATGGAGAGCCGCCGGTGCGCGGCCTGGATTGGCAGGGGCGGCCATGGAAGCCGGGTTTACAGGATAAAGACGGGAAAGTGATCCCCGGCGCGCATCCGAACAGCCGTTTTACTACCCCGATCTCCCAGTGCCCCAGCGCGTCGTTCCGGATGGAACAGCCGCACGGTGTCCCTATCTCAGCGATCATTTTCGGCGGCCGGCGTCAGCATGTGGCTCCGCTGGTTTACGAGTCTTTCAACTGGCAGCACGGGGTGTTTGTGGGCGCGACCATGGCTTCCGAGCGGACCGCCGCTCAATACGGCAAACAAGGCGAGGTCCGCCGCGACCCCATGGCTATGCTGCCTTTCTGCGGGTATAATATGGCTGAATATTTCCGCCATTGGCTGGAAATGGGCAAAAGGATGAAGAAGGCCCCGAAGGTTTTCCATGTGAACTGGTTCCGGATGGATGAAAAAGGAAAATTCCTCTGGCCGGGCTATTGCGAAAACCTGCGGGTCCTGGAATGGATCCTGGAGCGCTGCGATGACAAAGTGGAAGCCCAGGATACTCCGATCGGGTATACCCCTAAGGCCGGGGATATCGACCTGACCGGGCTGGATATTTCCGCTGCCGTTATGGAAAAGCTGTTTAAGCTGGATAAAAAGAATTGGACCGATGAACTGGACGGGATCAAGGAATTCTTCAAACAGTTCAAGAAAGACCTGCCGGAAGAATTATGGCGGGAATTTGAGGGATTGAAGGAGCGGATCACTTCTTTAAAATGATCCGTAAAATTGATTAGGTTGGAGCCTGTAGGTAATACGGAATATCGTTAAGATAACTTTTGGCATTCGGGTAAGGCTGTGTCACCAAGCGAGTTTCGTAGCCCACAAGGGCACACCGGACGTTCCTATACGTCCGGGTGCAATCCGGTTGGGCCGAGGACTGTTCGAGCGACTGACATAGCCTTACCCGGGATGCTAGATAAGAATGGATGAAAGTTATGACTGATAACGTCCTTTTGAGAACCGATTTCAAGGATCTGAAACTTTTCCGCCGGGGTAAGGTCAGGGATGTTTATGACCTCGGCGGCGAACTCCTGGTGGTTTCCACGGACCGGATATCCTGCTTCGACGTGGTCCTGCCGGACGGCATTCCTTATAAGGGAAAGGTCCTGACCGGGTTGTCCTGTTTCTGGTTCGATCTTTTAAAAGATGTCGTGCCTAATCATTTTATCAGCGCCGATCCGGACCGGTATCCGCGGGAAACCGCCAGGTATAAAGATTTATTAGCCGGGCGTTCGATGCTGGTCAGGAAAAGCAGGGCGCTTCCCGTGGAATGCATTGTCCGGGGATACCTTTCCGGCTCAGGCTGGAAAGAATACCAGAAAAGCCGTTCGATCTGCGGGATCAAGCTTCCCGCCGGATTGGAAGAATCTTCCCGATTGCCGGAAGTGATATTCACTCCTTCGACCAAGGAAGAAGAGGGCCACGATATCAATGTCGCGGCCGGTTATGTGGAAAATAAACTGGGAAAAGAAATTTCCGGCCGGATCCGTGATCTCAGTATAGCGATCTACAGGAAAGCCGCTGATTACGCCCTGACCAGGGGTATAATTATCGCCGACACCAAGTTTGAATTCGGGATATATGAAAATAACGTGATACTGATCGATGAGGTCCTGACCCCCGATTCCTCGCGTTTCTGGCCCAAAGATGATTACCGGTCCGGCAGGCCCCAGGCCAGTTTTGATAAACAGTTCGTCCGCGATTACCTGGAAAGCCTCTCCTGGAGCAAGACCCCGCCGGCTCCCCGGCTGCCCGAAGAGATAATTTCGAAGACCTCCGGCAAGTATCTGGAGGCTTTTAAGAAACTGGCCGGAAAAGAATTCCTGAATAGTTAAATGCCCACTTTAAAGAAAATAGGGGTTATTGTCCTGCGGATCAGCATAAGCCTGTTATTGCTGGTCTTTTTGTTTAACCAGATAAAACCCGGATCCCTGCTGGAGATCATCAAGGGCGCGGAAAAGCCGCTGCTCTTTCTGTCTTTCCTGGTCACTTTCCTGGGATATTATTTTTGTTACCTGCGCTGGAAAATGCTCCTGGAGACGTCCGGTATTTTTTTGTCCCGTAAAAGGCTGGTCAGCGCTTTTTCCGGCGGGATATTCTTTAACACGTTCCTGCCTTCGACCATCGGCGGCGATTTTGTCCGCAGCGCGGATATCGGATACCACAGCAAGAAGACCAGCACGGCGGTGGCTACGGTATTGCTGGACCGGTTGAGCGGTTTTACCGGGATGATGATCGTAGCCTTGTCGGCGCTGATCCTGGGGGCGGGTTCGATAAAAGACAATATAGTGATAGTCTCGGTGTGGATACTCTCCGGGATATTGCTCGCGGTATTGCTGTTGACCTTTAACGACCATCTTTCCCGGATGCTGGTAAATCTGCTGCGGCTGCGCCGCCCGGGCGGTAAGATCCGCGCGGGTTTCCTGAGCGTTTTACTGCAGATGCGCGATTTTAAGCGCCATAAACCTGTTATCCTGAAAAACCTGCTGTTCTCCGTCGTGATCCAGATGGTCGGCCCGGTAACTACCTGCATGATCGCCTATTCTTTTCATCTGCAGGTGAACATGCTGTATTTTTTCCTTTTCGTGCCGATCATTTCCGCGATCACTCTTTTACCGATCTCCATCGGCGGGCTGGGGGTGAGGGATTACGCCACTATTTTATTGTTCGCCGGGGTGGGTATAAGCAAACATTCCGCTTTCGCTATTTCTCTGCTGGGCTTTGTTTTTATACTGGTCTATGCCGGGATCGGAGGCTTGATCTATGTCCTTACATTACATCATAGACGGGTATAACCTGGTCAAGCACCGTTCGTTCCGCCCTCCCGCCGGGATCCACGATAACCGTTTCGCTTTAATTGAATATCTGCGCCGGAATAAACTTTGCGGGAGCCGGAAGAATAAAGTAACCATAGTCTTTGACGGTTATTCCGGAGGGGAACCCGGTTTTTCCGGCATAGAGTTCGAAGTGATATTTTCCTGCGATAAAAGCGCGGATGAACGGATAAAGAGGATGGTTGAATCCGAGCCTCTGCCCCGGGATGCGGTCGTTGTATCCGACGACCGCCAGATCCGCGATTTCGCCAGGCTTTGCGGGGCTGTGCCGTCGGGGATCGAGGAATTCCTGGACGCCGCCTCCCGCAAGACAGCTTTTCGAGGTCCCGGAGAGGGCTCCAAACAGGCTTTAAGCTACAGCGCTGTCCGCAAAATAAATGAGGAACTGAAGAAAAAATGGCTGGGAAAATGATCAATACCCCCGGAGCCGGTTTTATAAAATTCCTGGGCACTTCCGGGGCGCGTTTTGTGATGATCCGGCAGCTGCGCCGCTCAGGCGGGCTGTGGATAAATTGCCGGGGGGCGAATATCCTGGTCGATCCCGGGCCGGGATGCCTGGTGCACTGCGCCAAGTCACGCCCGAAACTTGATCCGGCCGCGCTGGACGCCATAATCCTGACCCACCGGCACCTGGACCATTGTAACGACGTTAATGTAATGATCGAGGCGATGACCGAAGGCGGCTTTAAAAAACGGGGAGTGGTGTTCTGCCCGGAAGACGCTTTGACCGGCGATCCGGTCGTCCTGAAGTATATCCGCAATTTCCCGGAAAGGATAGAAGTCCTCCACGCAGGCCGGAGATATCAGGCGGGTAATTTCCTGTTCGAAACTTCCTGCCGGCATATCCACCCCGTGGAAACTTACGGCCTGAAATTCGATATTAACGGAAAAACAGTAGGATTATTGAGCGATACAGGATATTTCCCCGGATTGTCGGATTTTTACCGGGTGGATGTTTTGATCGCGGCCGTAGTTTTTCCCCAGCCCAGGCCGGGGATAGCCCATTTGAGCGTCGAAGACCTGAAACTGCTCCTGCCGGTTTTAAAGCCGGGGAAAACCATATTGACCCATTTCGGCATGGGTATGCTGAAAGCTAAACCGCAGCTGGTCGCGCGCGAACTTTCCCGTTCTTTTAATTTAGAGGTTATTCCGGCTACGGACGGGTTGGTCGTGAGATTGTGAGAAAATGAAAAAAATATTGCTGCATATCTGCTGTGGTATTTGTTCCAGCTGGGCCATCGAGAAATTAAAGAATGAAGGCTTTCAGGTAAAGGGTTTTTTCTATAATCCTAATATCCAGCCCGAAGAAGAATATTTAAAAAGGCTGAATACCGCCAGGGAAGTGGCCCGTTTCCATGAGATAGAACTTTCCGCCGGGGATTATTCACCGGGCGCCTGGCTGGAGCGGGTCAAGGGGCTGGAGAACGAAGCGGAAGGCGCGGCCCGCTGCCTGGTTTGTTTCCGGATAAGGCTTGAAGAAACCTGCCGAAAAGCCCGGGAATCGGGCACAGAATATTTTACGACCACGCTGACCATAAGCCCGCATAAGAATTTTGAGTTGATCAAAGAAATCGGCTTATCTATATCCGCTTCGGGGTTCCTTCCTTACAATTTCAAGAAAGAAGACGGTTTCAAGAAATCTAATGAGTTCTCCCGCCGGCATGATCTTTACCGCCAGGATTATTGCGGATGTCTCTTTAGCCGCAACCGAATTAATACTTGACCTTGTGTTATTTTATGCTAAACTTTAATAGAATGTAACAAGATATATTAAGATATAGCCTAATTTTTCAGGGAGCGTGGGATATGGCCGATAGCCTGATGGATATTATTCAAACTGCTAAATATTTAAAAATGAATAAAATGACCATTTATAAACTAGCCAGGGAAGGCAAGATCCCCGCATTTAAAGTGGCCAGCGAATGGCGGTTTAAAAAAGAATTGATCGACTCCTGGCTGATGAACCAGTTAAAAGGAAAGCCGGGCCTGGAAGGCCTGGACATTAAGGAAGAAAAGCCGGGCCTTAAGACTGTTTTAGTGGTTGACGATGAGAAATTCATCCAGGATTATTTTGAGCGGGCTCTTCCCGAGTTCCGGGTAGTTAAGGCCGGGGGAGGGGAGGAAGCTCTTGCTTTGGCCAAGAACGACCGTCCGGATGTGATATTGCTGGATCTGAGAATGCCGGGGATCGACGGATTGGAGACTTTGCGCAGGATAAAAGAATATGACCAGAGCATTCCGGTAATTATGCTCAGCGCGTTTACCGATTTTCAGACCAGCCTGGAAGCGGCTAAACTCGGAGCGCTTACTTCGGTTACCAAGCCTTTCGATCTCACGGAGATCAAGAACCTTCTGGCTGAAGCCGGAAAATCTAAATAACCTTTGTTTATACCCCCGCGAGGTTTTCACAATCTGTGATAATATAACATAATATAATATGATTAGGCTTGACAGCTGATATATTTAATGTTACTATTGTTCCAGATATAAAAGTAATAAATCCTGATAAAAGATTACCAATAGTAGTAAAATACCATATAAACTAATAAAAGCTAAAATGTCTAAAGAGCGGATATTAGTGATAGATGATGAGAAAGTTATCAGGGATCTTTTAAAGAGATCATTTGATTTCTGGGGTTATTCCTGCCAAACAGCCTGCGACGGACAAGACGCTCTCGAGCAAATCAATAAAGACGGTTTCTTCAATCTCCTCATTACAGACCTTAAAATGCCCAATCTGGGCGGGATGGATGTTTTAAAAGAGATCAAAAAGATCAATCCCTATATAGAAGTCATTGTCCTTACCGGTTATCCTACTGTTGAATCCGCTATAGAAGCTTTAAAGATCGGCGCTTCGGATTACCTGGCTAAGCCTTTTGACCTTGACGACATGAAATTAACGGTCGCCAAATGCCTGGAGCGGCAGAAATTCAATATCCGGCATATCGCGTTAAGCGAGATGATGTCTTTGTTCGAGGTCAGCCGGACTATTTCCGCGACTACCGGTTTCGATCTGCTGCTGGACAGGATCCTGGATTCCGCCCTGGAAGTGACCAAGGCCGAGCATGGTTCCCTGCTTTTGCTGGATGAGAAGACCAATCAGCTCAGGATCAAGGCTGCCCGGGGGTTAAGCCGGGAAGTTATAGATTCGACCATTATAAATGTCGGGGAAGGGATATCCGGGACAGTGGTCAAAGAAGGCAAACCGCTGACCGGGCATATCGAAGAATTCTCCCGGCTCAATAAAGACCCCAGCCTGCAATATGAAAGCAAGATCTCTTCCGAACCCACATTCGCCAGTATTCCTTTGGAGTCCCAGAAAAAGGTTCTGGGCGTGATCAATGTCTCCGATAAAATATCCGGGGAAAGTTTCACCGAAAGAGAGCAGACATTGTTGTCGATCCTTGCCGGCCAGGCCGCGGTCGCCATAGAGAACGCCAGGTTATACAGCCAACTGCAGGCGAATATATCCGATCTGGAAGAAACCGTCAAGGTGCTTAACCAGACCCAGTCCCAGCTTATCCAGTCCGAAAAACTCGCCGCTCTGGGCAGGTTTTCTTCCGGCATCGCTCATGAAGTTAAAAATCCCCTGGCGATAATACTCGGCGGAGCCGAATTCCTGGAAACCCGGATGGAAAATTCCGATGAGGACAGCAAGAACGCGTTGTCCAAAATGAAAGAAGCCACCATCCGCGCGAATAACATACTGCTTAATTTATTGAAATTCGCCCGTCCTTCGGAGCTTAAGTTCGAGAAGATCAGCCCCGCGGACCTGATCAACGAGACGGTCAACCTTTTTAAATACGGCGTTACGCCGCGCGGGATAAATTTTAACGTCGATATCCGGGAAAAGGACCTGTTGCTGGAAGTGGACAAAAACCAGATCCAGCAGGTGTTGTTCAATCTTTTTTCCAATTCTATGGACGCTATGCCCGGGGGAGGGGAAATAAGGATAAGCGCCTATAAAAGCCGCGGCCCCGGGGAGCCGCTTGACGGGACCGCTGAGGCGGTAGTCCTGGAGGTCAGCGATACCGGAGAAGGGATCTCCCCGGAAAATATAAGTAAGATGTTCGAGCCGTTCTTTACTACGAAAAGGGGAAAAAAGGGCACGGGGCTGGGGTTATCGATGTCGAAGAAGATCGTTGATAACCACCGGGGAAAGATTCTGGTCGCCAGTGAACCGGGTAAAGGCACGACTATCAGGATATTACTGCCTTTGGCCGGAAATGGAGGGTGAAGTGAAAAAGACTGTGTTGTTGATCGACGATGAGGCGGATTTTTGTTATTTTTTACAGAAGAACCTGGAAGCGTCGCAGGAATTCAAAGTTTTTACCGCCAACCAGGGCGAAGAGGGGTTAAGGGTGGCCAAGACCTGCGATCCGGATATAATCCTGCTGGACGTCCTTATGCCGGGAATGTCCGGTTCCGAAGTGGCCGAGAAGCTTAAGGCGGAAGAATCGACCAGGAATATCCCGGTAGTATTCCTGACCGCTATAGTCCAGGAACAGGAGACCCGGCAGGAGAATACCATCGGCGGGTGGCATTATGTTTCCAAGCCTGTCAAGATCGCCGAGCTGGTAAAGTTGATAAATGAACTGGTAAAATAATTAACAGTCCGGGGGGCAGGCATGAATATCGCGCGTAAAATAATTACCGGGGTTGGGCTGTCCGTGGTTATCCCGGCTTTGGTTATGTTCTATATATCCAGGAACCCTTCGGTTTTCGCTTTTTCGTCCCGCAATATAATAATCCTTATCGTTTTCTTTATCGTCATTCTTGGAATAATAGTTTTCTGGAACCTGATCAGGACTATTTCCAGCCTTTCCAACAGCCTGAAAGTCATCGCTAAAGGGAATATCAACCACCAGGTGAAATGTTCCGGGGAGAATGATATCGAAGAGCTCACCGATTCGATAAACCAGCTCAGCCAGAGGATGCGCAGGAACGCGGATGAACTTGAGAAAAGGGCGATCTTGATCGAAAGGTTCAACCAGGAAGTGAAAAAGATGAGCAACCTGCGGACCATGTACCCGGATATCGTGCATGAACTGCGCACTCCGCTCATCAATATCGAGAAAAGTTCCGGGCTGCTGCTTGAGAAGAACAGCGGGAAGATCGACGCCCAGGATGAGGAATTCCTCAAGACCATCAATAATAACGCTAAAAGGCTTTTCCGTCTGGTCGATAACCTGCTTGACCTGTCTAAGATGGAAGCCGGCCATCTGGTTCTGGACCTCTCTGAATTTTCCGTCGGCGAAGTGGTAAATGAGGCCGTTAAAGCCGTGGATAACTGGCGGCAGAGCAAGAATATCAATCTGGAAATAGTTGTTTCCCCGTCGGCGGGGTCTATACGGGCCAGCCGGGACAGGATAATCCAGGTCCTGGTCAACCTGATCAGTAATGCCGTGAAATTCACTCCCGCCGAAGGCAGCATCGTCGTATCCGCGCTGGAGGGCCCGGGTAATTCCATCGAGTTCTCGGTCCGGGATTCCGGCCCCGGGGTCCCGGAAGAGATGAGGGAGAAGATATTCCAAAGATACAAGAGCGGATCCGACGATTCGTATGACGACCTGCACAGCACCGGGCTCGGGCTTTCCATCGCCCGGGAAATAGTCGAACTGCACGGCGGGAATATCCGGCTGGAAAGTTCCCAGGGGCGGGGCAGTAAGTTCAGTTTTATTATACCCAGGGCCCAGGGGGAACGGCCTCAGGACCGCCAATCCGGCGGAAGCGTTAAGCTAAATGAAGGGAAGGATGAAGATGGACGATAAAATTTTTTCTATTTCCCAGGCCGCCAGATACCTGGGTGTTTTTCCCCTGACCCTGAGGAACTGGCAGAATAAAGGGATGATCAAGGGATTTAAGACCCTGGGCGGCCACAGGCGGTTCAAGAAAAGCGACCTGGATAAGATCCGGAATCCCGCGGATAAGAATAATTAAACGTTAATTCGAGGTGCGGATGTTCGAGAAGATAAGGAATTCATTGGCGCTGCGCGCGGCCGTATTTTTCTGTCTATGGCTGGGGGTGGTTTTTTTTGTCATGACCGTGACCAATGTTTTCTACCAGAACCAGATCCTGCTGGACAGGGAGCGCAGTAATGCCAAGAAAACCACCCAGTTGATCCTTACCGCCATGGCCAACCCGATGCTCAACGGAGACCAGGATGTTATCCAGAAACAGTTCTATGGTTATAAGAACCTTGAACGGCTGAGCATCGCTTATCTGACCGATAATAAAGGGATCATCCGCAGGTGCACTGATGAAGACCTTATCGGGAGATCGGCTTTATCCCTTTATTTAAAGAAGGCGCTGGCCGGAAAAGAATATTATGGCCTCGAAGACCTGAAATTTTTCAAAAAAACCGTTTATTCCGAGATCCGCCCGATCAGGAACGGCCGTGCCTGTTATCCCTGCCACGGGAAAAGCGATGAAATACTGGGAGTGGTCAGGGTGGCGATCGACTGGACTCCGGTATCTAAAGCACTTGCGCTTTCCCGGACCAGGAATATAATTTTTTCTTTGATCGGGTTGATAGTAACGATCTTTCTAACTGTATTTTTCGTTTACCGCAGGATAGTCCGTCCGGCCCAAAGGCTGGAATTGGGGTTGAAGAAAGCCGGGGAAGGCGACTTCGAAAGCGATATCCCCGTAGAAAAGAACGATGAGATCGGGGATCTGACCATGTTATTTAATAAAATGGCCGGGGACCTGAAACGGCTCATGGACGCGGAACAGGAAAAGACCGAGGAACTGACCACTATGAACTCCAGCCTTCAGGGCGAGATCACCGAACGCCGCCGGGTAGAACTGGCTATCCAGGATACCAACCGCCGCCTGACCGATATAATAAACTTTTTGCCCGACGCCACACTGGTTATCGACCAGAAAGGCAAAGTTATCGCCTGGAACAGGGCGATGGAGTCGATGACCGGAATAAAATCCGGCGAAATGATCGGCAAAGGCGAATTCGCTTACGGTATCCCTTTTTACGGGCATCCCCGTCCGATCCTGATCGATGTGGCGGTAAATCCCAAGATCCTGCCGGAAGGCGCTTACAGCTACATAAATAAGGAAAAAGATATGCTTATCGGCGAATCTTTTTCGCCCAATATCAACCAGGGCAGGGGCGGTTATCTTTGGGGTAAAGCGACGTTACTTTATGACATTAAAGGCGAGGTTGCCGGGGCTATAGAAACCGTCAGGGATATAACCGAGCGCAAGAACGCCGAAGAGAAGCTGGAGAAAGCTTATAATGAGCTCAAACAGGTCCAATCCCAGCTTATCCAGACGGCTAAGATGGCGTCTATCGGGACCCTGGCCGGGGGAGTGGCCCATGAAATAAACAATCCTCTTACCGGGGTATTGAATAATGTCCAATTGATAAAAATGCTGGCTAAGGAAAAAGAAAATTTCAGCATGGATGATTTCAGCGAACTGCTTAATGTAATTGAGGAGTCGGCGCACCGTTGCATCAAGATAACGCGTTCCCTGCTGGATTTCTCCCACGCTTCAAAGGGCGAGTTTAAATCTGTTGCCGTAAACGGCCTGGTTGAAGAGGTTTTGTCCCTCGTCGAACATGACATGAGCCTGGAGAACATAAAGCTTGAGAAATCTTTCGCCCATGACCTGCCGATGGTAATGGGCGATCAGCAATTGCTGCAGCAGGCGTTCCTGGATATAATCTCCAATGCCAGATGGGCGATCAGGAAAAAGTCCGGCAGGCCCGGCGGGACCGTGACGATAACTACCGGCTATAACCGCCAGGAAAAGGGCGTTGAGATCGTGATCTCGGATTCCGGAGTGGGGATACCTAAAGAGAACCTGGAAAAGATATTTGAACCGTTCTTTACCACTAAAGAGGTCGGGGAGGGCACAGGGCTGGGGATGTCCATTACTTACAGTATCATCAAGGTCCACCGGGGCAATATCAAGGTGAAAAGCGAGGAGCAGCAGGGGGCGACTTTCAGTATATTGCTGCCGGTCTCCTGACGGCCGTTAAAAGAGGCGTTTTTTTATGTCCGGTTATTTTTCAGCTCATATGGATTATATTTATTTTGTTTACGGGTTGTCGTTCTTGATCTTATCCGCGGTCTGTTACAGCCTGGACGCGAAGATAAGACGCGGGTTCCCCTGGACCACGCTGGCGTTGTTCGGGCTGGCCCACGGCGTAAACGAGTATCTGGAGTTGTTCGCGTTAAGCCTGGCGGATAATTTCGCGTTCCGCTGCGTCCGCCTGGCGGTGCTGTGTTTTTCTTTCATCTGCCTTCTGGAGTTCGCCCGGAAAGGTTTTGAAGCCGCTTACGGCAGAAAGATCCATCCGGGGATACTTTATTCCATATTTTCCGTTCTCTGCGTTTACGGGTCTTTCTTCGGGTTCACGGCTTTAAGTAATTCCTGCCGTTATTTCCTGGCCGTTCCCGGGGGGATACTCTCCGCGTTCTCCGTTTACCGTTACTCTTATTCTCACCCGGAAGACAAAAAACGGTTGTTGAAACTGCTGGCCTGGAGCTTAGGTTTTTATACGGCGTTTACCGGCCTGGTAGGGCCCGCGAACGGTTTTCTTCTGGCTAAATGGATAAATTATGATAGTTTTACCGGTGTTTTTCATTTCCCGGTGCAGGCCGCCCGGGCAATGGTCATTGTCCTGAGTTCTGTATTCATCTGGCAGTTTTCCCTGGAAAATACCGGAAAGCCCTCGGTAAACCGTCCTTACTTACGTAAACTTTCCCTGTGGATACTGGTTTTTCTTATAGTAACCGTATCGGCGGGTTTTGGGCTGGTCGCTTACCTGGGAAAATTCGCTTCCGGCCGCCTGAGCCGGGATAATAAAGTGCAGATATCCATACTCGAGCGCAATCTGGACGCGAAACTATCGATGGTGGAGAAAACCGCCAAACTTATGGCCGGCTCTCCCTGGATAATCCCTTTGACCGAAAACAATATTCCGGGAAACCTCGAAATGGCCAATTCGGTCCTGGACCGCTACAGTTCGCGCATGGAGATGGGAATATGTTTCCTGATGAATACTTCCGGGACGGTTATCGCTTCTTCCAACCGTAATTCCCCGGAAAACCTGGTCGGGCGTTCTTTGGCGTTCCGTTCCTATTTCCAGAAGGCTTTAGCCGGCGCCCTGGGGACCGATTTCGTGGTCAATACCGTCAGCGGTAAAAGGGGTTTCTGCGCCGCTTACCCGGTGATCGATGGAAAAGGCGGGATCAGCGGTGTTTGCGTGGTCATAAAAGAGCTCAGCGAAGAAAAAGGAAATCTTTTGAAATACCGGTACGCTTTCCTGGTCGATCCCAACGGGATAGTTTTTCTTTCCAGCGTGCGAGAATTCCTTTTCCGCGCCCTCTGGCCCGTGAGCAAAGAAAAGAAAGAACAGATCTCCGGGTCGAGGCAGTTCAGGAATGTTTATTTCTCCCCGGTGTTCAGCCGGGAAATGATCCACAATACGCGGACCGTTATATCCGGGAGCAATTTTTATTGCGGCCGCGTGCCGCTCAACCGCAACGGTTTCAGCCTGATCCTGTTCAGCGATCTGGCGGAGATAGCTTATTACCGCCTGCTGGGGATAATCATCACGCTTCTTCTGTGCGTTATGTTCTTATTGTTCTTTACCGCGTCCATCCAGCGCGAGAAATTGCTGGATATCGTCGCTTCTTCCCGCAGCCAGCTTAGGATAGAAAAAAGCAAGCAGGACGCCCTGCTGAACAACATATCGGATATGGCGTGGCTGAAAGACCTCCAGGGAAGGTATATTTGGGCTAATGCCGCCGCGGTAAAGTCCGCCGGGCTGAACTCCGCGGCGGAGGCCGTGGGTAAGACCGATTTCGACCTTTTTCCGGAAGAGCTCGCGCAGAAATATTATAAATACGCCATGGACATAATCGCCGGCAATTCGCTCAGGCATAGAGAGGCCGTTTTTATGAATAAGAACGGCGAGGAAAGAGTCATCGACAGCATAAGCGTTCCGCTTACCGACGGTTCAGGCAAGGTCTGGGGAGTCGCCGGCATCGCCAGGGACATTACGGAACGTAAAAAGGCGGAGGAAGAACTGCGCGCCGCTTACGAGAAGCTCAAGACCGCCCAGTATCAGCTGGTCCAGTCGGCGAAAATGGCCTCGATAGGCCTGCTGGCGGGGGGCGTGGCGCATGAGATCAACAATCCTCTCACCGGAGTGCTGAATAACGTTCAGCTGGTCAAGATCCTCGCCCAGGGGAAAGGCGATTTCAAGATGGATGATTTCCGCCAGATGCTGGACATTATCGAGGAATCGGCCCAGCGCTGCATCAAGATCACCCGCTCACTGCTGGATTTTTCCCACGCTTCGCGGAACGAGTTCCTGTCTCTGCAGATCAACGCGACGATCGAGAGGATCGTCAATTTTATGGAAGAGGAATTCAAACGGGAGAATATAACTTTTCGGCTGTCCCTGGACGGGAAACTGCCTTATGTCTCGGGGGATCAGCAGATGCTGCAGCAGGCGTTCATGGATGTGATATCGAATTCGCGCTGGGCCATACAGAAAAAACCGGGGAAACCGGGCGGGACGATAACTATCAGGACGGAGAGCGACCCTTCGGGCAAAGATATAAATATTTACATATCCGATACGGGCATCGGCATCCCCAAAGAGAACCTGGACAAGATATTCGAGCCTTTCTTTACCACCAAGGAAGTAGGCGAGGGGACCGGGCTGGGGCTGGCGGTGACCTATAATATAATCAAGGCGCACAAAGGCAGGGTGGATATTTCCAGCTCGCCCGGGGAAGGGACAATGTTCAAAATATCGTTGCCGGCGGTATTGCCGTGAAAAAAAGGAGATCCTTATGGAATCAGGGGTGAATAAAGAAGAGGCCATTCTGGTAGTCGATGATGAAAAAGCGGTAAGGGATTTTTTGCAGAGGTACCTTATCCAGAGAGGTTTTACCCGGGTATTCTCCGTCGGTTCCGGGGAGGAAGCGATAGCCAAAATGAAAGAGGAGAGCGTCAGGCTGGTATTCCTCGACGTGAAAATGCCGGGGATGAACGGGATCGATGTCCTGCGCGAGATCAAGAAGATCAGCAATGATACGGGGGTGATCATGATCACCGGGTACCCGGAAGAGGATGTCACCAAAGAGGCTTTGAAAGCCGGGGCGTATGATTATATCATCAAGCCTTTTGACCTGGAATACCTGGAGTTGAGCCTTTTAAGCAAAATGGTCATGATGAAATAGGGCGCCGGGCCCGGCGTCCGGGAGGCGGAGCATGGCGGCGGGGAATAATGTCAGTGTCCTGGTAGTTGACGATGAAAAGGTCGTCAGGGATTTCCTTTCCAGGTTGTTGTCTTTGAACGGCCTTTCCGTGGAAACCGCGGAAAACGGGACCCGGGCCGTTGAAATGATGAAGGCCCGGACTTTCGATCTTGTTTTTCTCGACGTGAGAATGCCCGGAATGGACGGCGTCCAGACGCTGAAGGAATTGAAGAAGATCGGCCCGGATTCCCGGTATGTGATGATGACCGGTTATTCCGTGGACGACCTGCTTGAGGAAGCCAGGAAAGAAAAGATCTTCGCCTCGATCCGGAAACCTTTCGATATCAGCCAGATACTTTCTTTCGTCCAGGAGAATTATCCGTCGGACGGATCCCGGAAGATCTCGGTCCTGGTGATCGACGACGATCCGGGGATACTGGCACTGTTCCAGCGGATACTCAAGGATAAGATCTATGAGGTAACAACCGCCCTTTCCGCCGGCAGCGCCCTGGAAAGCATCCGCGCCAAGGAGTTCGACCTGGTTTTCCTGGATATCTTTCTCGGCGAGACCAACGGCATCGACCTGTATTCCCGGATACGGCAGGTAAACCCGCGCACCCAGGTGGTCCTTATTACCGGCGATCGGGAAAATGCCGGGCTTGACCTGGATAAACTGGATGTCCGCGGCTGTATCTTCAAACCGTTCGACGCCGAAAAGATCTTTTCGGAAATAGAGAAGATCAAACAGCTAAAAACATCCTGAACCGGCTTATTCCGTGATATAATAAAACATGGTTAAATTCTACACCGCGGTCATCGGAGGGGGAGCTTCGGGCATTTTAGCCGGAATAAGTTCAAAGCTCTCCGGCCATGAAACCGTCATCTGCGAAAGGATGCCGTCTATCGGCAGGAAACTGCTGGCCTGCGGCGGCGGGAGATGCAATTTCCTGAACGACCGCCTCGATGAATCCTGTTACGGCCCGGAAGCGGGAATTTTAGTAAAGTCGGTATTCAGCCGGTTCGGCAAGAACAGGCTGCTGGATTTCTTCTCGGGGCTGGGCCTGGAATATTATTGCCGGGACGGAAAGTATTTCCCGGTTACCGATCAGTCTTCGACCGTATTGAGGCTGCTGGAGATTGAGATAGAACGGCTGAAGATCCCCGTAGAGACCGGGTTCGCGCTGGCCGATATCTCGGAGTCCGGTGACGGTTTTTGCCTGTCGTCGTCATCGGGTAAGAAAATAACCGCCGGCCGGGTTATCCTCGCTTCCGGAGGCAGGTCTTACCCGTCTTTAGGCTCCGACGGCAGCTGCTACAGGTTCTGCCGCGGTTTCGGCCACCGGGTGATCGAGCCGGTCCCCAGCGCCGTCGCCGTGGAAACATCCGATAAAACCTGCCGTCAGCTGCAGGGGCAGAAGATCCCCGCGGCGGCCTCGGCGGTCATCGACGGAAAAATTAACCCGGCGGAAAACGGGGAACTGCTTTTTACCGCTTACGGCCTTTCGGGGACGGTCATCCTGGATATCAGCCGGGACCTGTCCATAGCTCTGAACCGCGGGCCGGCGCGTAAAGCGGAGATCTTTATCGACCTGGCCCCTTTTCTCGGGGAGAAAGAACTCGCGGCCGAATTGTCCCGCAGGATAGAAAAGGGCTTCGCCGCGGAAGACCTGCTTTGCGGGATACTGCCGAACAGGTTCGGCGTGGTTTTTAAGAAATTACTGCAGGCGAAAGACTCTTGCGCCATCGCCGCTTTTTTCAAGAAGATGGTCTTTCAGGCGGTCAAGACCAGGGGATGGAATGAGGCAGAGTTCACCTGCGGCGGGGTGGATACCTCGGAAGTGGATCCGGGTACACTCGAGTCTTTAAAGAAAAAGGGCCTTTATTTTTGCGGTGAAATACTTGATGTTCAGGGGAAAAGAGGCGGGTATAATCTGGCCTGGGCGTTCGCCTCGGGGCTTACCGCCGGGTTAACAGGACAATAAAAGGAGAGTAAAATGCCGTATGACAGCAGTCTGGATGAGCAGTTGTTTTCCAAGTCTTTGGACACTAACGAAGGAAGGATAACGGTCAGCGTATATTCTTACAATAACGGGGCGAAGAAACTCCAGATCGTCCGGGAGAACCGCGACCCCGAGGGGAATCTGCGTTTCGCCAAGATGGGCAGGCTGACAAAGGCCGAAGCAGAGGGGATACTGCCTTTTATCCAAGAAGCTATAACTCAGATGTAGATTATGGAAGGAAAGACTATCAAAGTCCTGCTGGTAGAGGACAGCGCGTTCGACGCCAAATTGATCCAGGACCTTTGCGGCCAGGCCTGCTCCGGATGTTTCGACCTGCGGCATTGTTCCAGCCTTACCGCCGCTTTTAAGAGCATAGACGGGGAGGCGTTCGACGTGATCCTGCTCGATCTTACTCTTCCCGAAGTCCAGGGGCTGGAGACATTGTCCAGGGTGAGCGCTTATTGTCCTTCCATCCCGGTCATCGTCCTGACCCGGACCGACGACGAGGATATGGCGGTCCGTTCGGTAGGCCTCGGCGCCCAGGATTACCTGATCAAGGGACAGGTCGACGGCGCGCTTTTAAAAAGAGCGGTGCGCCACGGCATCGAGCGCAAGCAGATGGAAGAGGAACTCCGGCGCCACCGCGAGAACCTGGAAGGGCTGGTAGCCGCCCGGACCGCGGAGCTTATCGAGAGCAATAAACAGTTAAGGCAGGAGATCACCAGGCGCAACGCCGCCGAAAGGGCCACGCAGGACGCATTTAATAAACTCAAGGACACCCAGGCCCAGCTGATCCAGGCCGAGAAAATGGAGATCGTCGGCAGGCTTTCCAGCGGGGTCGCCCATGAGGTCAAGAACCCCCTGGCGATAATGCTCCAGGGAGTGGAATTCCTTTCCCGGAAAGTTCCCCCCGGGCGGGAAGATATCGCCGAGACGCTTAAATATATGACCGAGGCCGTCAACCGGGCCGATAATATAGTTAAAGGCCTGCTTGATTTCTCGGGAGTGCCTCAGCTGGAAAAACAAAGCCGTGATCTTATACCGGTGGTCGAGAATTCTCTCCTGCTGATGAAACATCAGTTCGATAAATACCACGTCGAGGTCGTCAGGGATTTTTCCGCGGACCTGCCCGCGGTCACGGTGGATAACAACAAGATCGAGCAGGTGTTCCTGAACCTGTTCGAGAATTCGGTCCAGGCGATGCCTCAAGGCGGGAAGCTTTATATAAAGATCTATAAGGATAAGATCGCGGCGGCCGACGGGGGGATCGGCAAGCGCAGGGACGATTATTTCCGCCTGGACGAGGAGATCATAAGGGTCAGGATCGAAGATACCGGCACAGGCATACCCGGGTCTTTCCTGGATAAGGTCTTCGATCCGTTCTTCACGACCAAGCGCGGCATAGGCGGCACCGGTCTGGGCTTGTCGATAGTCAGGAATATAATCGAGATGCACCGGGGAATGATCAAGATCGCCAACAGGCCTGACGGCCCCGGGGCGGTGGTTACGATGATACTTAAGACGAAAGCGGAAGGAGGCGAGTAATGGTGATTAAGAAAAAGATCCTGATCGTCGATGACGAGGAAAGCTTCGGTAAGCTTGTCAAACTTAATCTCGAGGACACCGGCGAGTTCGAGGTCCGGGTCGAATCCAAAGGGGCGAGCGCTGTTCCCGCGGCGAGGGAATTCAAGCCGGATTTTATCCTTCTGGATATAGTAATGCCGGATATGGACGGAGGGGAGGTCGCCCACCGGCTCCAGGACGACCCGGATTTGAGGGATATCCCAGTCGGTTTCCTGACCGCCCTGGTCCGGGATTATGAAGTCACGCCGAAAGGGGAGAATATAGCGGGCCACCCGTTTATCGCTAAACCCGTCACGGTGGTGCAGTTGGTGGCTTTCATCAAAAAACATTTGTAAACAACAGCGCTGATCTTAAAGAAAACAAGACAAGATGGAGATACTGATCTCTTTATGGACGTTCCCGGCCATTGTCCTGGCCGCGATGCTTATCGCCTGGGCCGCCGAGTGCGGCCAGTTTTTTATTTCCCAGGGGCTGGCTTTGGCTGTCCTGGCCTGGGTCCAGACCCTGCCTGAGTTCGCCGTAGAAGCGGTGATCGCCCTTGACGCCGCCAAAGACCCTTCCAAAATACACTTGATCACCGCCAATTACACCGGGTCGTTAAGGCTTTTCGTGGGGCTGGGATGGCCGTTGGTCTTCTTTACCGCCCTGATCTTTTCCGGGATGAACGGGAAAAAGAGCAGGTTATGGACGATAAAACTTGAGGACGAGCATTCCATCGCGGTAATTTCTCTTCTGCCGGCCCTGGTGTATTTCCTGGTGATCTATCTTAAAGGTTCCCTTAATATTTTCGACGGGCTGGTGCTGGCTTTGATCTATTTTGTTTATTTATTCCTGTTGTCGAAAATGCCCGCCCACGATAAAGAGGAGATCGGGGACCTGGGCCGCGTACCTAAAGCGATGATGGGGATAAAGCGCCCCTGGAATATCGCCGGCATCTGCGCGTTCTTTACCGCCGGAGCGCTGATCATTTATTTTACCGTCCATCCGTTCCTGAACTCGATGCTCGCCCTGGCCGTCTCATTCGGGGTTTCCCAGTTCGTTTTTGTGCAGTGGGTGGCTCCTTTCTTGAGCGAATTCCCAGAGAAATTATCGGCTTTTTACTGGGCCAAGACGGTCAAAAAGGCTCCTATGGCCCTTGTCAATTTTGTTTCTTCCTCCATAAACCAGTGGACCATACTCGTGGCTTTGATCCCTTTTATCTATTCTCTGGGCACCGGGCATATCTCCTCGGTTCCGTTCGATCAGCATCAGAGGCTGGAGATATTGCTTACCATCATCCAGTCTTACCTGGGCTTTTTATTCCTGGCCAGCATGGATTTCAACCTGATCGAGGCCGCGGGATTGTTCGCGTTATGGCTGATCCAGTTCATCGTCCCGGATTGCAGGGGGGGGATAATCTGGGTCTATTCGGCGTGGGCCTTGTTCGAGACTGTCCGCCTGATAAAGGACCGGCGTCAGAGGAACGCGTTCGGCGTTTTTCTCGGGCTGTTCAGGGAAAAGACCGGGTAATAGAAGGCTGCCCCAGGCTTTTTCAGGCCGCCGGCCGTGTCCCGTAATTTATCTTGACTAAGCTTTAAGCCTGTGGTATTTTATTCCTGGTAATTTAGGCAGACCTAAATTGGACTATGAATAAACAAGATTATCTCAGAGAAATATACCGTATCCAGTCCCGCAATAACCGTCCCGCCAAAGTCACGGAGATATCGGCCGCCCTTAAAATTTCCAGCCCCAGCGTTTCTGAAATGGTCCGGAAGCTCCAGAAAGAGGAATTGGTCAGTTTCGAGCCTTTCGGCGGCGTAAGCCTGACCACCGTAGGGATCAAAGAGGCGCGCGATGTTATCAGAAGGCACCAGCTCCTCGAAGTGTTCTTTAACCGGATCCTGCGGATAAAGACCGACCCGCATAAAGAAGTCCACGAGATGGAACACACCCTTTCGGAAAAGGCCACCGATAAACTGGATTCCGTGCTTAAGAAACCCGCTTTCTGCCCCGACGGCAACCCTATCCCTCAAAAAGGCAGCAATGTCGTAAAGCTCAGCCAGCTTCCCGGTAAAAGCAAAGCCGAGGTTATTTTCGTCTCGGCCAAAGATAAATCCTGCCTTCAACGCCTTAATTCGCTTGGTTTCGTCCCGCAGGCCAAAGTCAGGGTCCTGCGCAGGATAGGAAACGGGCCGTTGATACTTAAGGTCAAAGGCTGCGAAGTCGCTTTGGGCTCGGATGTCTGTTCCGATATATTCGTGGAGAAGAAATGATCGGCCTGTCCAAGGTCCCGCTTAAGAAGAATACTCATCATTTCGGCAGCAGGGTTTGCGGCGCGGATATCGTGCTCGTAGGTAATCCCAATACCGGGAAAAGCTGCCTTTTCAACCAGCTTACCGGCATGGACGTCATCGTCTCCAACTACGCCGGGACTACCGTGGAGATAATGGAGGGAAGGACCGCTATTTCCGGGGAGCTTTTCCAGGTCGCGGACCTGCCGGGGATATACCACCTGGGCTCGGCCAGCGAGGACGAGCGGGTGGCCACCGATTATATTATCGAGAAGAAACCCTGCCTGGTGGTGAACGTGCTCGACGCTTCTCTTTTAGAGCGCAATCTTTATTTGACCTTGCAGCTGCTGGAATTGCGCCTGCCCACGGTCATCGCCCTTAATTTTTACGAGGAACTGGAAGATAAAGGCATCAGCATAGATTATAACAAGCTCAGCGCGCTTCTGGGAGTGCCGGTAGTTCCGATAGACGCGTTGCGCGGCGCGGGTATCCCCGTCCTGGTAAAAGCTATGGACCGGGCGTTGCGCGGCGAGACCAGTTTTAACCATCACCAGACGCATTTCGACGACCATATAGAAAAAGCGATCAGCCGGATAACCGAAGTTATAGAGGAAGATAATGTCCCTAAACGCCTCGCCGCGGTAAATCTGCTTGAAGACGACGAGGTGGAATGGGGGAAGCTCTCGGAAAAGAAAGAAAAGGTCAGGGCGATAATCGAGGATTGCAGTAAAGAGCACCCGCTGAATACCGAGATCGCCCGTGAGCGCCACGGACAGGCGGCTTTGCTGGCCGATAAAGTTATGGTCCCCGGGAAACCCCGTAAGCGTTTCCGTGACCTGCTGGACCGTATCACGACCGAGCCTCTGACCGGGATATTGATACTGGTAATGGTGATCGGGAGCCTGTTTTTTTCTTTATTCGCCGCCGGCGGGTACTTCAGCGGCCTGCTGGGGGAGTGGTTCGAAAGTTTTATCATGGGCCCCCTGAAACCTTTTATCGGCTCTATCGGCCCGGAGATGGCGCGGACGGTCGTGATCTGGGGCCTGGAAGGCGTGAACGCCGGCCTGCAGATAGCCCTGCCTTATATTTTCGTGTTTTACCTGTTCATGGGCATACTGGAAGATACCGGTTACGTGCCCAGGATGGCGTATCTTTTGGACAGGCTGATGCACCGTTTGCATTTGCACGGCCAGGCGGTAATACCGATGATGCTGGGGTTTGGCTGCAGCGTGCCGGCGGTCCTGGCGACGCGGATACTGCCTAATAAAAAAGACCGGGTTCTGACCGCCGTGCTGGTTTGCATGATACCCTGTTCGGCCAGGAGCGCGGTGATCTTCGGGGCCGCCGGGAAATTCATCGGTCCGGGCTGGGCTCTTTTGATCTACGGGATCGTCCTGGCCTTAATATTGGCCGTAGGTTATGTCCTGGGCAGGCTTCTTCCCGGAGAGTCGACCGGGCTTATCCTGGAGATGCCGGAATACCGGATGCCCCAGTTATTCAATGTCCTGAAAAAGACCTGGCTGCGGCTCAAGGATTTTATCTGGATCGCTTTCCCGATGATCGTTATCGGTTCGGTCGTTCTCGGCCTGCTTAAGGTTTACGGTATCCTGGAAATTATCAACAAGCCGTTCGAGCCTTTGATCACCGGCTGGCTGATGCTTCCGGGCATCGTCGGGATAACTTTGATCTACGGCGTCCTGCGCAAAGAAATGACCCTGGAATTGTTGTTCGTCCTGGGGGGCAGTTCCAGCCTGCTGGGATTTATGAGCCCTGCGCAGATATTCGTGTTCACCCTGGTCGTGGCTTTGTACCTGCCATGCCTGGGGACGTTCGCGGTCCTGGTCAACGAATTCGGATGGAAGAAAACCATAGTTATCTCCGCCGGGACTATTTTTCTTGCTATTCTGGCCGGTGGGATTGCCGCGAGGTTGTTTTAATAGCAGACGTTTTAGCTAACACTCTGTGGTCAATATAGATACAAAAGAAATACTTTTTGCAGAGATAAAGTATTTGTTTCGTAACAGTTTGATAATTATATAATTAGCTAAAACGTCTGCTATATAGAATATGCATGAACATTCGAGATACGAAAAATTAGGGTGGACGATATTTTTAAATTCCGTTATTACGGCCGCGGAGTATATCGGCGGGGTCATTTCGGGAAGTTTGGCGCTTATTTCCGACGCCGGGCATAATTTTACCGACGTCCTGTCCTTGCTTTTGAGCTGCGCCGGGGAAAAGATATCCCTGAAAAAACCGGATAAAAATAATTCTTTCGGCCTGAAAAGGTTTGAAATACTGACGGCGCTTATTAACGCCGCGAGCTTATGGGTTATCGGCTTCTGGATCGTGGCCGAGGCGGTAAAGAGGTCGCATTCCCAGGAGGCGGTTTCTTTAGGCTGGATGCTGTCGATAGCCGTTATCGGGCTTTTAGGAAATTTGTTCTCTTTGATCATATTGAATAAAGACCGGGATTCCAGCCTTAATCTGAAAGCCGCTTTCCTGCATTTATTCTATGACCTGATCTCCTCGGTAGTGGTGATCTTCTCGGCCGTGATCATTTATTTCACCGGCTGGGTAAAGGTCGATATCGTTGCCGGTGTTTTTATTGCGGCGATGATATTCTGGAGCGGGTTCGGGATAATCTCCAGGGCTATGAACATTTTTATGCAAGGTGTTCCCGAAGGCATAGATTTTGCCAGGGTCTACGGGTCCATCTCCGCGGTCAAAGGAGTGCTTAGCGTCCACGGCCTGCATATCTGGTCGATAAATTCACGCGAAGTATTTTTATCCTGCCATGTCTGCGTCGATAAGGATAACGCCGCCGCGGGCACAGACCATTTGATCAAACAGATAAACTCTATGCTGGCTGAGGAATATAATATCAGTCATTCCGCGGTGCAGGTGGAGCATGAGCAGATCTGTTCCGGCGGCCCGTATTGCTGCAGATAATCGCAGACGTTTTAGATAACTTTCCCGGGGACAGATAGTTAGGAAAGAAATATTTATTGAACCTGTAAAGTATTTGTTTTATAATTAATTGATAGATAATTAGTTAGCTAAAACGTCTGCTAATGGGGAGGTCGTTAACCGGCCTGAGAGTTCCGCGTAGTAAGCGGATTACCCTTTGAACCTGAACTGGATAATGCCAGCGGAGGAAAAGATGCGTTGTTTTTTTACCTCTTTTGCCCGGGCAAAAGAGGTTTTTTATTTGCGCGGACCGCCCATCTCCTTATATAGGATAGAATATTCATTAACCGTGAGCTATAAAAGGAGAAAGAATGTTTGCCGATATCAGCGAAGCGCAGGTCAGCAGGGCGATAGTAGGAGAGTTCAATAAGTGGTTTGACGATTATATCGTTTCCGACGTGATCATAATCGGGGGCGGTCCCAGCGGGTTGATCGCCGCGATGGACCTGGCGAAGGACGGAGTGAAAACCCTGATCGTAGAGAGCAATAATTATATCGGGGGAGGTTTCTGGTGCGGAGGATATTTGATGAACACGCTTACGTTCCGCGCGCCCGGGCAGGAAATGCTCGAAGAATTGGGCATACCGTATAAAACGGCGGGTAAGGGGCTGTTCACCGCCGACGCTCCGGCCGCGTGTTCCAAACTGATCTTTTCCGCGTGCGCCGCCGGCGCGAAGATCTTGAACATGACCAGGTTCGACGATGTGGTCCTGCGCGGTGGTAAAGTCGAGGGCGCGGTGATCAACTGGACGCCGGTCTTCAACTTGCCTAAACCTATAAGCTGCGTTGACCCGGTTTGTCTGGAATCAAAGGTTGTTATCGACGCGACAGGCCATGACGCCCTGGTCTGCCGGAGCCTGGAGAAACGCGGTTTATTGAAAATGGCGACTTACGGGCCGATGGACATACGGGTTTCCGAGGATGAGGTTGTAAACAGGACCGGCCAGGTTTACCCGGGATTGCTGGCCTGCGGAATGGCGGTGTCCACATTGTACGGCATAGCCAGGATGGGGCCTACTTTTTCCGGGATGCTTTATTCCGGAAGAAAGGCCGCTCAACAAGCCGGAAAGCTGTTAAAGGATTAATATCCCCGATAAGACCGGGGTTGTTCTCTTTTGGGAACAGCCCCGGTTTTTGTTTATCTGGGCATTGTTTTATGTTAAAATAATCAAATAACGCAAGGAATAGAAGACAACGATCAAATAAATATATGACTGTACCGATCGAGATAATATTATTTTGCGTGGCCGCGCTTATTTTCCTAAGCGTAGTGGCCAGCCGTCTCGCGGACAAATTCGCTTTGCCCGCGCTTTTGATCTTTCTGGGTATCGGCATGCTGGCCGGTTCGGAAGGCCCGGGCGGTATTTTTTTTGATGACCCCTCGCTGGCCAAGACCATCGGCATTGTCGCTTTGATCTTTATTATTTTCTCAGGGGGGATCAATACCTCCTGGCCCGAGATCCGCCCGGTCCTCGGCCCGGGGATAGCCCTTTCTACGGCGGGCGTGTTGATCACCGCTGTCGTCGTCGGGTTCTTCGCCGTTTTCGCGCTTAAATTTTCTTTTCTCGAAGGACTGCTCCTGGGTTCGATCATATCGTCCACCGACGCCGCGGCTGTGTTCAGCGTCCTAAAGTCCCGCAAGATCGGCTTAAAAAGCCCTTTGAAACCTCTTCTTGAATTTGAGTCCGGAAGCAATGATCCGATGGCTGTTTTTTTGACGATCGGTTTTATCCAGATATTGACCAGTAAAAGCGCTTCTTTGGCCGGGCTTATTCCCAGTCTTATCCGGGATATGGGATTAGGCGCGCTGGTCGGCTATCTTATGGCCAGGATCAGCATCTTCGTGGTCAACCGTTTAAAACTTGAGACGGTCGATCTCTACCCGGTCTTGACCATAGCTTTGGTCCTGTTGACCTATACCGTGGCGGTGTTTCTTAAAGGCAACGGATTCCTCGCGGTATTCATAGTGGGTTTGTTCATGAGCAAGAATTATCTTGTCCATAAGAAGACCATTGTCCGTTTTCATGAGAGTCTCGCCTGGATAATGCAGATCGTTATGTTCCTGTCCCTGGGGCTTCTGGTATTTCCTTCTCAGCTTGTCGCGGTAACCGGCGTCGGGCTTTTTCTGGCGGTTGTCTTGATGTTCCTGGCGCGGCCGATCAGCGTGTTCTTATGCCTTCTGCCTTTCCGCCTGGATATAAGAGAGAAAGCCATGATCTCCTGGGTCGGTTTGCGGGGGGCGGTGCCGATCATCCTGGCGGCGTTCCCTTTGCTGGCCGGGGTGCCTCAGGCGCACACGATATTCAACGTGATCTTTTTTGTCGTTTTGACCTCGGTCTTGATCCAGGGAACGTCGATCTCGTTCGTCTCTAAACTCCTGGGCGTGGACGTTCCGTTGAATCTGAAAAAACAATATCCCCTGGCCATAGACGACGCTTCCGGGGTCGACGCGGAATTGACCGATATCCTGGTTCCTTACGAATCCGATGTTTCGGGAAAGCCGATCTACGAGATCGGGGTTCCCGGAGGGTGTTTGATAGTCCTGATCTCGCGCGGCGATAAATTCGTCATTCCCGGCGGATCCACGGTGATCGAGGGCGGAGACGTTATCCAGGTCCTCGCGAATAGAGAAGACCTGGCGGTCCTCCAGGCGAAGATCGGGAAACTTCAAAAAGAATAAAGAGCCGGGACGCCGGCAAAAAAAGGATAGATCTAATGGATCTGATCAAATACGGTTTTCAGAATTCCAATCTTTTTCAGCATATGCCTCTTTTCGACGAGCTGACTTATTCCGGGCAGAACGAGGATAAAGTCCGCAGGTACCGGGCGGTCCGCGAAGGCCAGGGCTGCGATATCCTTTCGTTGAACTTTATCCGCAAGGACGAGAAGATCCTCTGGGAGGCGGTCGAGGATTTCCTCAAGCGCAGCACGCTCAACGCCACTTCGGCGGTCCACGGCGTTTATCTTTTCGATCTGCTGACGATAGACATCCATAAAGAGCTGAAAACTTTCAATCACGCCGAGCTTTCAGCCGTGATCGCCAATACCGCCCGCGGCCTGGCTCCCGGGGGAGCCGCGATGGTCAAATATTCCTCGGTCTACGCTTTGATGAACAAAACCGTGGGAGAGGACTGGGGGAAGATAGTTTTTAAGTCCGCGATCCATGTTTTCGACGATAAACCGGATTTCCTGGATATCCTAGTCAAGCGGCTGTTGAAGAATTTCCAGTTCCCCCACGACCCGGTGATCCTGATCCTCAACGACCTCAGCCAGAACCCGGTTTTCGACGCGGCCAATAAGAACCAGCAGTCCCGTTTGAAGAAGACTATGGACCAGCTTATCCCCAATTCCGTGGAGTTCGTCCCGGAAGTGTATATCCAGGACCGCATCGGCGCCCGGGAGTTGCTATCCGGGACTCAGCTTTAGCGTGCCGGATAAAGGAGAAAGAATGCCCGTTTACATGATCGTCGAGATCGAGGAGGTTACGGATAAAGACGGGTATGGACGGTATATCCGGGAAGTCCCTAAGATTATCGCGAAGTTCGGGGGGCGGTACCTGGCCCGCGGGGAAAAAGTGGAGGCAGTCTGCGGCGAATGGCGTTCGCGGCGTCTTATTATAGTTGAGTTCGCATCCAGGGATAAATTCGACGCCTGGTGGAATTCCCCGGAATACCGGGCGATAGCGCCTTTGCGCGAGAATTCCACCCGGTCCAGGGCCATAGTCGTGGAAGGGATATAACCGGCAATTGAGCAAGGGAGAGAATATGGGAACTAAAAAGATCGCGGTTATAGTAGGGAGTTTGCGTAAAGGATCTTTCAGCCGTAAACTGGCAGAAGTGTTGATCGCGGCCGCTCCGGGTACACTGGAAATGAAAATAGTCGAGATCGCGGGGCTGCCGCTCTATAACCAGGATTCGGACGATGCCCCGCCGGAAGTCTATACCCGGTTCCGCGAGGCGCTGATAGGATTTGACGGATTTTTGTTCGTTACCCCCGAGCATAACCGCTCGGTCCCGGCGGCGCTCAAGAACGCCCTGGACGTCGGGTCGCGGCCTTACGGCCGGAACGCCTGGAGCGGCAAGCCCGGCGCGGTGATAAGCGTTTCGATCGGGGCCATCGGGGGGTTCGGGGCTAACCATCATTTGCGCCAGACCCTGGCGTTCCTGAATATCCCGGTAATGCCCCAGCCGGAAGCTTATATCGGCAACGCCGGCGATCTTTTCGGATCGTACGGGGAACTGGTCAATAACTCGACCCTGGAGTTTATCGCTAAGTTCATTCAGAGTTTTGCCGCCTGGGTCGCCAGGAATTCATGATAAACCCTTAACAAGGACGGCGAGGATGGATAAGACGGTAATAGTTAACGATAAGATGCAGAAGGGATTCCGTTACCGCCTGACAGAACCGCGGGGAAATAATTTTGACCCGGAATTTAAACCGGAGCTTACCCCGGGAGAGATGCTTGAGCTAGGCGTATTCGGCGGGAAATATATGACCGATTGCGCGAAAGAATTCCCGGCGTCATGGTATAAAAAGGCCAGGTTGTGTTCTGAAAAACACGACCCTAACCTGAATTATTTCGGCATAAACGCCAGCCAGCCGCTTTCCGTCTGGAGGAAAAAAGGCTGGATATATCCTGACGATCCGCGCGGATGGTTCCAATGGTATTGCCGTTATTATATGGGCCGGCGGATCCCTGAAGAAGACGCGCGCCAGATCAAAAGGTGGAAAGCGATCAGAAGGCACATCGCCCAGATCAAAAGTAACTGTAAAAGAAGAGATGTTCAGTGCCGGGCAAAACAACGCCAGGCCGTGCTTCACTGGGCCTACGACAGCAGAAAAATATAAAGAAATATTCGTCCCGTGTGGAAAATAAGCAGACGTTTTAGCTAACTTGATGTTACGCAGTTGATTACAAAAGAAATACAGAGGTGGTGTTTTTACAAGCGAAAAAGTATTTGTTTTGTAAATTATTCTTGGCGCGGTGGTTATGTAAAGCGTCTGCTATTATGTTAACCGGAGGGAGGCGGGTATGAGTAAAGATACTCGGTTATCTGCGGAAGTTCAGCTGGCCTGGAAAGTGATGACTTGCCGGGGATTGAGGGCTACTTATGAAAAGAACAGCCCGTGTCAATGGTTCAACCAGCATTACGGCCCGTATCCCGCTTACACCGTGGACGACCTGCCGGTTGACATCGTGAAGGAAGGCGGGGCTCGTTCCATAAAAGGAAGATGCGCCGGGGACCGTTATAACGTTCCGGAACTGATGAGCGGCTGCAGGAAGGCCCCGATCATGAGCATCGGGATCAACCCGAACCTGACCTCGTATCAGACCAGCGTTAACGGGACAACGTGGTGTTACCCGTATTTCGACGACATAGAAAAATACGCGCATTATTTCCGTTACCGCACCGTCAACCAGGAACGCTTTGATGTAGCTTTCGTCAAGAAATACGTCGTCCCCGGGACTGAGGTTAGGGCCGCCGCTAAAGGTTCTATCTTGAGCGTTTCTCGCGGGATCGACAACATCGCCATAGAGCTTGAATACCAGCGGTCCGGATCGCGCACACTGCGAGTCCCGGCGGATTATAACGTTTTCTATGACGCGGCCGGGGCGAACAAGAATTTTGAAAAAGGGGATATCCTCGCCGGGCGGGTGGAAATGCCTGCTGACGCCGCGGCTGAAGTGATCCAGGAACCGGTCGGTTATTACCGGCAGTTCAAATCTTTTCTTGACCGTTTTAGATCTTTGGCTGACAAACCACTGCGAGACTCCAAGTTCCAGATCGGAGAAGATTCCTGCCAGGCGGATATGGTGCCCTGCGCCAGCCCGGGATGGAACGCTTATTTCCCGGACAACGCCCGCGGCGAGATAGTGGAAGAATGCGTTAAGAAGAGGCTGTATCTGGCCCAGCAGTTGATCCAGACCCGTCCGGCGATAATTATCTTTGCCGGCAACGCTACTCTGAATATGTTCCTGCGGGTTTTCGACGGGAAGATCACGCCGGCAATAGACACTTCCGAAGATACCTTGGTATTGCTCAAGAAATGCCTGGAAACTCCTTATTGGCTCAGCGTGGGCAAAGGTAGCCATGCTTTCAGGTCCAGGCTTATTTTCTCCCCGCACTTTTCTTACGGTGATAATTTCATCGCCGGGTGCAGGATGAGCGGAAAGCAGTGGGAAGGATTCCGCGCCAAATTACCGGAAGACGCGAAGCTGGTCGATCCAGCCAAGAGAAGCGCGTTCGGGGGGATCATCCTTGCCCTGGATCCTTCTAAAAAACCCTGGGCGGATAAGCTGTCGTCAGGCGCGAAAGAGATACTATCGCCTCTTTATATTGATCCGGTTGACCTGATCGCGAGGATAATCCTGCAGGAATACGAGGCGGGAAGGATCAGGCTGGACGGGCGGACCGGCCATCTCGCGAGGACCGCCGGCCCTTGCCGGTTCTGCGGCAACGAATTGTTCCGGTTCAAGGAAGGGTGCCCTTACGGAAAATTGAACGTCGCCCCCAAACCAGGCGATTCCGCGAAGGAGATCGCCCTGGCCGCGAAACTGGCTTTGCGCGGGTGAAAGAAACAGACGTTCTAGATGACCTGATGTTGCACGGTTGATCGCGAAACAAATACATATGTGGTGTTTTATCGGCATAGGAGGAAAGGGCGACGGATGAGGATAGAGATCTTAGGTATGGGCTGCCCGAAATGCAAACAGCTTATCGTTAACGCGGAGGCCGCGGTCAAAGAACTCGATATCCCGGCTGAAGTCGTAAAAATTACGGATATTGATAAGATCGTTGAATACGGAGTGATGGCGACGCCCGGACTGGCCGTTGACGGCAAGGTGGTCTCATCCGGGAAGGTTCTCAATAAAGATGAGATCAAAGCGGTAATTTCTGGAGGAGGATGTGAGAAAAATAATTCAGGTTCTTGCGGTTGCTGCGGTAATTAGCGCTTGGTCTTTCGTTTCCGTACAAGCGGGCCCGCGGTCAAAGGTCATAGCGTATTATTTTCACGGTTCATTCCGTTGCCCGACTTGCGTGAATATGGAGAAATACTCGAGAGAAGCGATCGAGACGAACTTTAAGGACGCTCAAGCTTCCGGGGAACTCGAGTTCAAGCCGGTTGATGTAGAGAAAAAAGGCAATGAACATTTCGTGGGCGAATATAGATTGTACACAAAAACGCTTATTCTTTCGCTGGTAAAAGACGGCAAAGAAGTCAGGTCGAAGAACCTGGATAGGATCTGGGAGCTTTCCCGGGATAAGCAAAAATTCATGGATTATGTTTCCGGGGAACTAAATTCATTTATGAAGGATGCCGGATGATGGAGTTGTCTATAGCGTCAGCTTCTGCGTTATGGCTGGGAATATTGACTTCGATCAGCCCCTGTCCATTAGCCGCTAATATTACCGCGGTATCGTTCATTTCCAAGAAGATCGCTCATCCGGCGCTTGTGTTCATTTCAGGGCTGGCTTACACGCTCGGCAGGGTGGCCGTTTACGCGGTCCTCGGCTGGGTCATTATCAGCTCGTTTTTAAGCGTGCCGCAGGCGGCGCGATTCCTGCAGAAATACGCGGCCGTGGCGTTAGGCCCGCTTTTGATAATAACCGGATCGTTCTTGCTGGAGATCATCACGGTAAAACTGCCCGGAGTGGCGCTGTCCCAAAAGCAGCATAATAAACTTGCCGGCTCGGGCGCGCCCGGAGCGTTCCTTTTAGGCGCTGTATTCGCGCTGGCGTTTTGTCCGGTCTCGGCGGCGTTGTTCTTCGGCAGTTTGATCCCGCTGGCGTTCAACAGCAAAGCCGGGGTTTTTCTGCCTTTTATCTTTGGCGTGGGGACAGGAATACCTGTGGTGGCATTCGCTATCGCTGTTTCACTGGGGGTTACGTCAATGAGCCGTTGGTTCAATAGAATAACGAAATTGGAATTGTATACACGCAGGATCACCGGGGTGGTTTTCATCCTTGCGGGTTTATATTACACCGGGATATATATCTTAAGGCTGTTTTAACCGGGGTATAAGATGGCGGACGGAATTGTGAAGAAATTATCTTTTTCACGGGTGAAAAAAGCAGACGTTTAAACAAAAAGCAGACGTTTTAGCTGAGCAAAGATGGCCCGATAATATTTTCGCTCTGCGGCTCCTGAGCGGATGATTTTTCGGCTGATGGCACTTGGCGGCCGATTATGGCTCTGGGCAATTTTACGGCTGCTGTACCCTGAAGCAATGTAGCGGCTGATTTCTTCACGTTCCATAAGCGTGATTCTTTGGTATTTGATCATTCGCAACTCCTTTCTTCTGCTATTATGCAGATTTAGGTGTTGCGTTGGCAGCTTGAACCCAAGTATTTGTTTTGTAAAATATTGTTAGTGTAGTGGTTATGTAAAACGTCTTCCTGTTAATAGCAAGGGGTTTTTTAAATATGCGTGAAGATAGAAAGAAAATCTTTATCCGTACGTTCGGCTGTCAGATGAATGTGCGCGATTCGGAAGTTGTCGCCGGACTGCTTAGGCGGGCCGGCTACTCGCTTACGGACGACGAGTCAGCGGCGGACGTGGTTATCTTCAACACCTGCTCGGTGCGCCAGCACGCCGAGGATAAGGTCTGGTCGGCGGTCGGTAATATTGTCAAAAGGGCAAAAGCGCAGAAGGAAGCAAAGGCCCGCGGGATTAAGAAGCCGCTGATCGGCCTGATCGGCTGCATGGCCCAGAATTACCGGGAGCAGGTTTTTGAGCGTTCGCCGGGAGTGGATTTCGCGGTCGGCCCGTCGGATATCGAGAAGATCCCGGGGATCATCGGGCAGCTATCGGCTAAAGGTTTGTATGAACGCAAGATCTGGGAAACTGACGGGCAGGTCCGGCCGGAAGATATTTATCACACCGGTTTTTACGCGGACCCGGAGCACGCTTACGTGGTGATCTCCGAAGGCTGTTCTAATTACTGCTCTTATTGCGTCGTTCCTTACGTGCGCGGCAGCCTGCATAACCGCGGACATCAGGGGATACTTAAAGAGATCAGGTCCGCGCTCGCTAACGGGGTTTCCCGGGTCACTCTTTTAGGCCAGAACGTCAACGCTTACCAAGACGGTAATTTCAGTTTTATCGATCTGTTGCAGGCGGTCAATAAGCTGCCCGGCCTTCAGGAATTCACCTTTGTTACTTCGCATCCCCGGGACACCACCCCGGAATTGTTCCGGGTTATGGCCGGCTGTGATAAGTTAAAGAAAAACCTGCATCTTCCGGTGCAGTCTGGGTCGGATAAGGTCCTGAAAGCGATGAACCGCGGATATACCCGGAAATTTTATCTGGACTTGGCGGATAATTATCGTAAAATTGTTAAAGGCGGGACGTTGACCACGGATATTATCGTGGGATTCTGCGGGGAAACCGAAGAGGATTTCCGGGATACTTTCGATCTGGTCAAAGCCGTGGAGTTCAACGCGGCTTATATCTTTAAATATTCACCCCGTCCGGGGACTAAAGCCCTTGACCGGCCGGATGACGTGACGGTTGAAGAGAAGGAACGCAGGCACGCGCTGATCCTGGACCTGCAAAAGAGTATCTGCGCTCAAAAGAAAGTGAAGAAATGAACGGATCTAATAAGATCATCGCGGCAATAGCGGTTGTTTTCATCCTGCCGGCCTGCGCTTTCGCGATGGACCCGGGTAACCTGCGCAATTATTTCCTGAGCGGGGATTATAAGGCCTGCATAAGGGAAGGTGAAAAGATCATCGCCCGGTCTTCTTCCAGCCGTGATCTCGACGAGCTGTATTATATCCTCGGGCTCTGTTATCTTAAAGAGGGAAATTTCTTGAGGGCTTCGGACATTTTCGAGATAGTCATCAAGGAATACCGTTCGAGCAAGTTCAAGAATGAGGCGCGGCTTGGCCTGGGCGACAGTTATTTTATGCGCCGCAATTACCTGAAAGCCGAAGAGACCTACCGGCAGCTGCTTAAGGACCGGCCTTCGGGCAAACTTACCCCGGCGATCTATTACCGTTTGAGCCAGACCGGTAAAAGGACCGGAGATACGTTGAAGTATCAGGAATATCTTTCAAAACTGAAGAAAGAATTCCCGCAAAGCCCGGAAGCTTTGATCAATAAAGAATTAACGCCCGGGGATCTTTCCGATCAGCCTTTGTCCGCCGAGGCGTCTTTAAAAACGGCGGGGCCTAAAGTTCCGCCTGAACCCCAGGTGCCGGTTCGCCCGGTAAAGGATATTTCTTCCGCTCCCGTGGCAAAGGAGGAGCCGGCGGAAATAATCTCCGGCGGGTTCAGCGTGCAGGTCGGGGCTTTTTCGTCATACCTGAACGCGAAGAGCGTGGTCATGAAGCTGAGATCGCGCGGATATTCTTCTTATATCAGCGAAACGCTTTCCGCTGGCGCTAAAAAGATCTATAAAGTCAGGGTCGGCGGATTCGCCGGCCTGCAGGAGGCGAAAGCCGCGGAGAAGAAACTGGTGTCACTGGGATATCCCACAAAAATCATTCCATAAAAATGCCGCCTTTGATGATCTTTCTTGTCGGTCCTACCGCGTCGGGGAAAACCGCGGCCGCTGTAAAACTCGCCGGAAAACTGAATGCCGAGATAATCTCCTGTGATTCAATGCAGGTATATAAGGGAATGAGGATCTTAAGTTCCCAGCCGAGCGAACTTGAGCTGAAGAAAGCCCGCCATCATTTACTTTCCCTGATCGATCCGGAAAAAGAATTCAACGTTTCACGCTACCGCAGGCTGGCCCTGGCCCGGGTCAGGGATATCCATGAGCGCGGAAAGGTCCCGTTGTTCGTCGGAGGCAGCGGATTGTATATGTCCGTGGTCATCGACGGTATTTTTAAAGAGAAAGCCGGGAACGGAAAGGTCAGGCGAGAACTATTCCGATTGGCGCTGGAAAAACCCGGAGCGTTCCTGCATAAAAAATTGAGTTCAGTCGATCCCCGGGCCGCCGCGAAGATCCACCCTAACGACACCAAAAGGATCGTCCGGGCGCTGGAGGTGTATGAGGTTACCGGCAGGCCTATGTCTGAGCTCCAGGCTACCCGCCGGGGATTAGGGGATAAATACGATATAAAGATATTCGGCCTGGACATGGACCGGGAAGAGCTGGACCGGCGGATAGACCGGAGAGTGGAGAGAATGTTTCGCCAGGGGCTGGTCCGTGAAGTCAATGTGCTGTTGAAAAAGAAACTTAGTAAGACCAGCCGGTACGCGATCGGTATCCGCGAGATCAAAGGTTATCTGGACGGGGAATACAGCTTAAAAGAGGCTAAAGAATTAGTTAAGAAAAATACCAGGCATTACGCCCGCAGGCAGATGACATGGTTCCGTAAAGACAAACGGATAGAATGGATCAATGGGACAGTTCCTATGGAACATCTTGCGCCGCAAGAAGTAAAAAGGAAACGGTCCTACAGATCAGGGAGGTTGGCGGGAAAGATAATACTGCTCTTGGCGGTATTATCCGCGCCGCCCGCTTTTGCCGCTAACTCTTACAATATCACTTCCGGATCGACGCAGATCATCGATGAGTGCGGCCTTAAAAAGAGCGTGAAGAATAATTGTTCGATGAAGGTTTTTGTGCCGACCAAGACGTCCGGGGAATGGAACGCGTTCGTCAACAATCATCCGTCCTGCGTAGAGCTTTCCGATGTTCCGACCGGCGCTTGCGGGCCGGCTGCCGGGGTGACTACATCCACCATTCCCTCGGCTAATCTTTGCAGCGTGGGCACCGCATCGGCGGTATCCTACAGACAGCCGGATTATTATTTCCGCTGGACTTGCGGGGGAACGGCCGCCTGCATGGCTCCGCAGGAAATGCCCTGGTGCGCGACTAACGGTAATTGTAAAGCGAAATGCCTGGCCAGCGGGGGGACGCTTGTGTATAATCCGCTTTCTTCTACCGACTACGCCCTTTTTTGCCGTCTTCAGCCGTGTATAACGACAACTTCCGCGTATTTGTGCCCCAGCGGGTGGGGCACATTGTCGTATTTAGCCTGTTATGTTCCGCCGAATGTCTGCACGATAGATAACTATATTAACGGCCCGCGGTGCGCCCTTTGTTATTAAGCGATCTTCCGGGCGTATGTAAAGCCCGCCGTCCATAAAACAGGATTTGAGAATGGAAAAAGCGTTACTGGTAACGGTAAAGTGTTTCGAGGATAAAGACACCTGGCAGTTGGAGGATCAGGCCCGCGAGCTGGAAGAGCTTACTGTTTCCACCGGCGCGCAGGTTTGCGATAATATCTCGGCGGTCATCGACAGGCCGAGCGCGAATCTTTATATAGGAAAAGGCAAAGCTGAGGAGATCAGGGTTTTGTCGCAGGAGCTTGGCGCGGATATGGTTATTTTCAGCCGCGACCTTTCCGGCACCCAGCAGCGCAACCTCGAGGATGTACTTGCTGTCAAGACGATCGACCGCACCCAGCTGATCCTGGATATTTTCGCCCGGCGCGCCAAAAGCCCGGAAGGAAAGATGCAGGTAGAGCTGGCCCAGCTGCAGTATCTTCTGCCCAGGCTGGTCGGCAAGGGAGTGATTCTTTCCCGGCTGGGAGGGGGTGTCGGGACCCGCGGCCCCGGGGAACAAAAACTGGAGATCGACCGCCGGCGGATCCGCCAGCGGATCGAAAGGTTGAAAGACGATCTCGCCCGTGTCGGCACGCACCGCCGGACATTAAGGAAAAGACGCAAAGAAAACCAGATACCGTCCGCGGCCCTGGTCGGTTATACCAACGCCGGAAAGTCGACTTTATTGAATACGTTGACGGGCGCGGGGCAGGCTACCTGCGACGGCCTGTTCACCACTCTTGATCCGCTTTCCCGGGGGATGAAACTTCCCAACGGCCGGAACCTGGTGATCTCCGACACTGTCGGTTTTCTGCACGACCTTCCCCATAACCTGATCGAGGCGTTCAAGGCTACCCTGGAGGAAGTCCTGGAGGCCGATCTTTTGATCCATGTGCTGGATGTCAGCCACCCTAAATTAAATGAACATTATCAGGCGGTCAATGATGTCCTGGCGGAATTAAAAGTTCAGGATAAAAACATTCTTACGGTCTTGAATAAGATCGACGCGCTGGCGGACCATGAATGGCTGGGACAGATCAAAGCCGGCTTTATTGAACCTGTGGCGGTAAGCGCTAAAACGGGACAGAACATGGAAGAATTGACCTCCCGGATCCAGGGTTATTTTTCACAACAGATGGAGATCCTGGAAATATCCATACCTCATACCCGGATGGACCTTGTTAATTTCTTCTATAAGGAAGCCAAAGTCCTGGAAATAAAATATCTTCAGAAAGGCATAAAGGTAAGGGTTAGTATTCCTAAAAGCTATATTCCTAAGCTTTTGCAAGACAAAGATATCGAAATTAACTAGACAGCGGCCTGATTGCTTATTAGATTATCTAATTAATTTTGTTAATTTATCTTGACAAAGGCGTTATTTTATGTTAGATTTACTATCAGATAGAATAAAGCGGGGGATAAGATGCCTATTTTCGACATCCAGATAAGCCCGGACGAACCGGTATATGTGATCAGTATCGCCAGCAAACTGGCTGATCTTCCGGTTTGGACTTTGCGCCAGTTAGATAAGGCCGGAGTGGTTTGCCCTAAAAGGATCGGAAAGAAAAGCCGTTTTTATTCTTTAAATGATGTGAAACGTCTGGAGTATGTCCATTATCTTATGGATGAAAAAGGCGTTAATATCAGCGGTATCAAAATAATCCTGGAAAGAGAAACCACGGAATAAATTTTTTTTGCTCTATCATTAGCGCTCGCGGTAAGAGACTGCTAATAAGAAAGGAAAAAATGGACCTGGAAAAACTTACCCGGAAATTAAGAGAAGCTTTGGAAGCGGCAGTGGTTTCCGCGCAGGGGGCGCAGAACCAGCAGGTAGAGCCTGAACACCTGGTCAACGCTTTATTGCGCCAGGATAACGAGATATTGATGTCTATATTGGACCGCCTCGGCATTCAGTCTTTTTCCCTGATCAAGGCCGTGGAAGAAAAGCTGAAAGAATTGCCCAGGGTCAGCGGCGCCGGTCAGGTGTATTTTTCGGAGCGGTTAAATAAATTATTCAAAGACGCCCATCTCGAGGCGAAAACTTTAAAGGATGATTTTGTTTCTTCGGAGCATATCCTGCTGGCGGAGCTTTCGGATAAAGGTTCAGCGGTTTACGGGGAATTCGCGAAAAACCAGGTTTCCCGGGATAAGCTTCTGGCTATCCTGTCCGAGGTCAGGGGGAATCAGCGGGTAAGCGATGAGAATCCTGAAGAAAAATTCAAGCCGCTGGAAAAATACGGCCGGGACCTTACCCAGCTGGCGTCGAGGGGCAAGCTTGACCCGGTGATCGGCCGCGACGATGAGATCCGCAGGCTGATCCAGGTTATCCTGCGCCGGACCAAGAATAACCCGGTTTTGATCGGAGAGGCCGGGGTGGGAAAGACCGCTATCGTGGAAGGCCTCGCCCAGAGGATCGTCCAGAAAGACGTCCCGGAAGGGTTGAAGAAAAAGAAGATCATCACCCTGGATATGGGAAGCCTGGTGGCGGGCAGCAAGTTCCGCGGAGAATTCGAGGACCGCTTGAAAGCGGTATTGAAGGAAGTCGAGGCGAAACAGGGAGAGGTGATCCTTTTTATCGACGAACTGCATACCCTGGTCGGCGCGGGAGCGGCTGAAGGCTCGGTGGACGCCTCCAACATGCTCAAGCCCGCCCTGGCCCGCGGCCAGCTGCGTTGTATCGGCGCGACCACCCTGGATGAATACCGGAAATATATCGAAAAAGACGCGGCTTTGGAACGCCGTTTTCAGCCTATTTACGTCGAACAGCCGGGAGTGGAAGATACTATCGCCATCCTGCGCGGCTTGAAAGAGAAATACGAGCTTTACCACGGGGTAAGGATCAAGGACTCGGCGTTGATCGCCGCGGCGACATTGTCGAACCGTTACATTACCGAGCGGTTCCTTCCGGACAAGGCTATCGACCTGGTGGATGAGGCGGCCAGCCGCCTGCGCATGGAGATCGATTCTAAGCCCCAGGCCCTTGATGAAGTGGACCGCAGGATCTTTCAATTAGAGATCGAGCGCCAGGCTTTAAAAAAAGAAAAGGATAAAGGTTCGCAGGATCGGCTTGCCGCTTTGGAGAACGAGTTGGAGAAATTACGCAAAGAAAGCAGGGAATTCTCCGCCAGGTGGCAGAAAGAAAAAGAGCTGATCCTGCAGGTGCGTAAGGCTAAAGAAGAGATCGAAACCGTTAAAGCCGAGGAGAAAGACGCGGAACGCCGGGCCGACCTGGATAAAGTGTCGCGGATCCGTTACGGTAGATTGCGCGAGCTGGAAGATAAGCTTAAGGCGTCCGCGGAGAAGCTTTCCGAGCTTCAGAAAAAAGGGTCTTTCCTGAAAGAAGAAGTGGACGAGGATGATATCGCCCGGGTAGTTTCCAAATGGACCTCTATTCCCTTGACCAGGCTGCTCGAGGGCGAAACCGCCAAACTGCTTAAGATGGAGGAGAGGCTTAAAGAAGAAATAGTCGGGCAGGATCAGGCGGTGGAGCTGGTTTCCAGCTGTATCCGCAGGTCCCGCAGCGGGTTGTCCGACCCGAACCGGCCGTCCGGGGTATTTATCTTTGTCGGTCCGACCGGGGTGGGAAAAACGGAATTGGCCAAAGCCGTGGCCCGGTTCCTTTTTGACGACGAAAAGTCCCTGGTGCGCGTCGATATGTCCGAATACATGGAAAAACACTCGGTTTCCCGGTTGATCGGCGCTCCCCCGGGGTATGTCGGATACGAAGAAGGCGGCCAGCTGACCGAGGCTATCCGCAGAAGGCCGTATTCGGTCATCCTTTTCGACGAGATCGAGAAAGCTCACGCCGACGTGTTCAACCTGCTTCTGCAGATCTTTGACGACGGCAGGCTGACCGACGGCCAGGGCCGCGTGGTCAATTTCAAGAATACGGTGATAATCATGACTTCCAACCTCGGGACGGGGCGTATCGGGCGGGATGATAAGCCCGACCAGGTCAGGAAGGTGATCGCCGAAGAGTTCAAGGCCAATTTCCGCCCGGAATTCCTCAACCGGGTCGATGAGACGGTGGTCTTTAATTACCTGACGGAAAAGGATATGGAGAAGATAGTCCGGATCCAGCTTGGCCAGGTCACAAGCAGGCTTAAGGAGAATAACAACGTCGATCTCTCCGTCTCCAAAGAAGTCGTCGCGTATCTCGCCAATGAGGGATTTGACCCGGTTTACGGCGCCAGGCCGCTTAAAAGGCTGGTCCAGAAGAAGGTCGTGGATAACCTGGCGATGTCGATCCTTGAGGGCAAGATCAAAGGGGGTGATAAGATCAAAGCGGTTGTAAAAGGAGACAGCGTGATCTTCGAGTAAGTCCCGGCCGCTGTGGCACCCCAGGGGTGCCACCACGGTGAGGCAGGGCACCCCTGGGGTGCCACGGCGGTTAAGAGTTGACATAGTAAAGGATTGTGTTAAAATCTTAGTTCTATGGTAAAAACAGTTGACTATACGCAAAGGAAGAACAGGGTCCTGGCGGCGGCGGTAAGCGCGTTCATCAATGAGTGCCAGCCGGTAAGCTCACAGGATCTGTCGGACTCATTTGAATTGAGCCCGGCGACCCTTCGCAGTATCCTTTCCGAACTGGAAGAGGAAGGGTACCTGGCTCAGCCGCATACTTCTTCGGGCCGGGTCCCCACGGACCTGGGTTACCGTTATTATGTCGATTTCCTGATGGCCGGACGGGCTCTCAGCGAAGAACAGAAGAGCCGGGTCACGAACAGCTACCGGGCCGCCCTTTCTTCGCTGGACAGGGTGCTGGAGAGGACTACCGACATAATCGCCGAGCTCACGCATTACGCGGCTATAGTCTCGATCGCGGAGCAGGAAGACAGGTTATACTATAACGGGTTAAGCAATATCGTGGCCCAGCCGGAGTTCCGGAACATCGAAAAGCTTTCTCTGCTGGTGAGATTCCTGGAAGAGAAAAAACAGGTCTTGGAGCTTTTGAACCGGCAGTTAAGCCAGCCGTTCAAGGTTTATATAGGAACCGAAATAGCCTGCCCCGATATCAACGATGTCTGTTCCCTGGTGGTTTCGCCTTACCGCGGCGGCAAGAAACACGCCGGAAAGATCGCCGTGCTTGGTCCCCGCCGGATGAGCTACGATCAGACTGTTTCCGCCTTGGAATTTATCTCCGGGACGCTTGATTCCGTCCTGGAAGAATTTTAAACTTTTAAACAAAACATCAAATGGAAGACAAAAAAGATCAGGAAAAACCGGTCGCTTTGACCCAGGAGGAATTAATTAAGCTGAAAGCCGACGCCGCCAAGGCCCAGGAGAACTGGGACAAGCTGGTCCGGCTGCAGGCGGATTTCGATAACGCCCGCAAGCGCTGGGAAAAACAAAGAAGCGAATTTACCCTCTTCGCCAACGAGGACCTGCTTTGCGATATCCTGGCGATAGTCGACGATCTTGAGCGCAGCGTGGAACTCTCGCGGGAAAAACACGAAGACCACGAGGCGTTCCTGAAAGGGGTGGAGATGATCCTGGCGCACTTGCATGACCTGCTTAAGAAGAACGGGGTCAGCTGTATCCAGGCTAAAGGAAAATGTTTCGACCCGAACCGCCACGAAGCCCTGATGCAGGTGGAAAAAGACGACCTTCCGGAGAATACGGTGGTCGAGGAGATGCAGAAAGGCTATACCCTGAACGACCGGGTGATCCGCACGTCTAAAGTGCAGGTGTCCAGGAAGAAGAAAGCGGCGGAAACATCAACGAAAGAAGATAAAAATCAAACGGAGGTGTGATATGGCTAAAATCATCGGTATCGACTTAGGAACTTCAAACTCAGCGGCGGCGGCTATGGAAGGCGGAAGGCCTGTGATCCTGCCTTCGGCTGAAGGCGCGGGCGTGGCTTCCGGCAAAGCTTTCCCTTCTTACGTGGCTTTTACTAAGGAAGGCCAGAGGCTGGTCGGGGAGCCGGCAAGGCGCCAGGCGGCCATCAACGCCGAGGGAACGATCTACGCGGCCAAGAGGAAAATGGGCCAGGATTACAAGTTCAAGGTTTTCGGCAAGGAATATACTCCCCAGCAGATCTCCGCTTTTATCCTGCAGAAGATAAAAGAGGACGCCGAAGCTTACCTGGGCGACAAAGTTGAAGAGGCGGTTGTTACCTGCCCCGCTTATTTCGACGACAACCAGAGGCAGGCGACCAAGGACGCCGGGGAGATCGCCGGGTTGAAGGTCCTGAGGATCGTCAACGAGCCTACCGCGGCCTGCCTGGCTTACGGCCTGGAGAAATCGCAGAAAGAACAGAAGATCATGGTCTTCGACCTCGGCGGCGGGACGCTGGACGTCACGATCATGGAAATGGCGCAGGGAGTGTTCGAGGTGAAATCCACCTCCGGCGACACCCAGCTGGGTGGAACGGATATGGATAACGTGATGATCGAATACATCGCCGGCCAGTTCAAGAAAGAGACGGGCATCGACCTGCGCAACGACAAGATGGCGATGATGCGTTTGAAGGAAGGCGCGGAGAAGGCCAAGATCGAATTATCCTCAAGCGTGACCACGGATATCAACCTGCCTTTCATTACCGCGGACGCTTCGGGCCCGAAGCATTTGACCATGTCCATCAACCGGGCGAAACTCGAGGAGCTTGTCGGCCCGATCATCGACCGCTGCCGTCAGCCTATGGAGCAGGCTTTAGGCGACGCCAAGCTTACCTCGGCCCAGATCGACAAGATCATCATGGTCGGCGGCCCTACCCGTATGCCCATAGTCCAGAAATTCGTCGAGGATTATGTCGGGAAGAAGATCGAGCGCGGCATCGACCCTATGGAATGCGTGGCTTTAGGAGCCGCGGTCCAGGCCGCGATCATTAAAGGCGATATGAAGGACGTATTGCTTCTTGACGTTACCCCGTTGTCCCTGGGGCTGGAAACTCTGGGAGGGGTCAACACCAAACTGATCGAGAGGAATACCACGATCCCGACCAAGAAAAGCCAGATCTTTTCCACCGCCGCGGAGAACCAGACCGCGGTCACCATCCGGGTATTGCAGGGCGAGCGCCAGATGGCCGATGATAACGTGGAACTGGGCAGGTTCGACCTTGTAGGAATACCGCCTGCGCCCAGAGGCATACCGCAGATCGAGGTCGCTTTCGATATCGACGCCAACGGCATAGTGCATGTTTCGGCTAAGGACCTGGGCACCGGAAAAGAGCAGTCGATCCGGATCACCGCGCCCAAGAAATTGTCCAAAGAGGAGATCGAGAAAATGGTCAAGGACGCCGAAAAATTCGCCGCCGATGACTCGAAGAAAAAAGAAGAAGTCGAGATAATCAACCAGGCCGATACCCTGGCGTATTCGACCGAAAAAGCGCTTAAGGATTACGGCGATAAAGTCAGCCAGGCCGAACGCGCCGAGATCGAGGCCAAATTGTCCGACCTCAGGACGGCGATCAAAGATAAAAACGTCGATAGGATCAAGAAGGGCATGGAAGATCTTTCCAAGGCTTCGCATAAACTGGCGGAAGAGGTCTATAAACAGGCTGCCGCCAAACAACAGCAGGCAGGCGCGGCCGGGCAGGGGCAACAGCAGCCGGGCGGAGAGCAGTCAGCCAAAGCTGAACAGCCTCAGCAGGAAGAACCGGAGGCCAAAGGAAAAGGCAAGGACGATATAATCGACGCGGATTTTAAAGAAGAAAAGTAAAAAGTTATCAAATCACCTACCGCACCCCAGGGATGCCGCTTAGAGGCGCCCCTGGGGTGCGGGCGGTTAGAAAGAAATAATGACAGCTAAACGTGATTACTACGAGGTCCTGGGAGTTTCCAAAAGCGCGAACGTGGATGAGATCAAAAAAGCTTACCGCACTCTGGCGCTTAAGTTCCATCCTGACCGGGTCCCTCCGGAGCAGAAAAAAGAAGCCGAAGAAAAATTCAAGGAGATATCCGAAGCTTACGCCGTGCTTTCCGACCAGCAGAAAAGGCAGCTTTACGACCAGTACGGGCATTCCGGGATAGATCAGAAATACGCTTACGAAGATATTTTTAAGGGCGCTGATTTCAGCTCTATTTTTCAGGGAGCGGGCGAGGGCGGAGGAGGGATATTCGAGGATCTTTTTAACGACCTGGGATTCGATATTTTCGGTTCAGGTTCGTCGCGCCAGCGTTCTTCAAGGGGGCGGACCAGAGGCCGCGACCTGGAGATAACCGAAGAGATATCCCTGGAAGAAGCGGCGTCCGGGACCGAGAAATCGATAACCGTGCCGCGTTACGAGATCTGCCCTGTTTGTTCGGGAAGCGGAGCGAAACCCGGGACCAGGAAAGTTACCTGCTCGCAATGCCGGGGTTCGGGGAGAGTGGTGGTTTCCAGCGGGTTCTTCCAACTGGCCCAGACCTGCCCCAAGTGCCGCGGCCAGGGCGAGATCATCCAGACCCTTTGCCCGGAATGCCACGGCGAAGGCAGAAGGAAAGAAACGCATACGATCAAGGTAAAGATCCCCGCCGGGGTCGATGCGGGTTCCAACCTGCGGGTGCGGGGAGAAGGGGAAGCCGGGACTGCGGGCAGAGGAGACCTTTATGTGGTGATAGAAGTCAGGCCTCATCCCGTATTCCAGCGCCACGGCAATGATATCCTGACGGATATTACCGTAAGCCTAAGCAAAGCGGTCCTGGGCTCTGAAGTGGAAGTGCCTACTCTCGATTCGAAAGTTGAAATGAAGATACCCGCCGGCACCCAGAGCGGCAAAGTTTTCCGTTTGAGGGAAAAAGGCATTCCCGATGTCCACGGAAGAGGGGTAGGGGATGAACTGGTCAGAGTGACCGTGGATATTCCCTCTAAGCTTTCTTCCGAACAGCGCAGGCTGATGGAGGATTTCGCCAAGGCGTCCGGGGAAACCGTTTATAAAGAAAACCTGGGCGATAGGATCAGGAAAGGGTTCAGATAGGAGACAACTATGCCGAATTACGACTACGAATGCACGAAATGCGGATATAAATTCGAGGCTTTCCAGAAAATGAGCGATAAGCCTTTGATCAAGTGCCCGAAATGCGGGCTGAAAGTAAGGCGTTTGATCGGCGCGGGGGCCGGGATAATTTTTAAGGGATCGGGCTTCTACGCGACCGATTACCGCAAGCCTTCCAGGGACAGCGCTCCGGTAAAGCCGCATGCCTGCCCCAAGGGCTGCGACGGATGCGCGCATGGTTAAACCGTTTTTGCGGTCTTGCGGCCTTTGGCTGCCGGTCATTCTCTGCATGGCCGTGATATTCCGGGCTTCCAGTCTGCCCGGCAAAGATATCCCGTCTTTGTTCGCGTATCAAGATATCTTGTTTCACGCGGCGATCTATGCTATACTCTCTTTGTTTTTCTATCGGGCGGCCGGCGGTTCCCGGCCGGGGGTTTCCCGTTTTAAATTGTTTTTTTATACCGTGATCTTTTGTTCTCTTTACGGCGCGAGCGACGAATTCCACCAGTTGTACACTCCGGGCAGGGATTGTTCGGTTTTCGACTGGATGGTCGATACCGTAGGTTCGTGCGCCGGAGCTTTTGTCGGCGGAGGATTATTCAACAAATGGCTAAAATAAGCCCTTTTCGGGGCGTAGTTTACAACAAGGATGCCGCCGGGGATATTTCCCGGCTTATTTGCCCGCCTTATGACGTGATCTCCCCGGACCGCCAGAAGTATTTCCACGACCTCAGCCCTTATAATTTCATTCATCTCGAGTTAAGCCGGGACATCGCCGGCCAGGATAAATACGAGCGCGCCGCCGGATATTTCCAGGACCTGCTGAAGAAAGAGGTCCTGGTCCGCGATATGTCGCCGGCTGTTTATTTTTACCGCCAGGAATATTCGATCAAAGGCGAGAAAAGGTGCCGGGTCGGTTTTTTCGCCTTGCTCAAACTTGAAGAACAAAGATCATCGGTATTCGGGCATGAAAATACCCATCAGGAAGCCAAAGAAGACCGGCTTAAGCTTATCCGCCAGGTCAAAGCCAATCTCAGCCCGATATTCGTGATCTTTGAAGATAAGAAAAAGGCCGTTTCCCAGTCGCTTTTACCGGCGATCAGGAATAAAGAGCCTTTCATCAGCGTGACGGACGACGAAAAGACCCAGCATAAATTATGGCGCCTGGACGACCCGTTATTATTAAAGAAGGTCCAGGAAAAGATGGCTGACGAGAATATTTTCATCGCCGACGGCCATCACCGTTACGAGGTAGCCTGCAGCTGGCGCGACGAAATGAAGAAAAAAACCTCTTCTTCCACCGGTGAAGAAAGTTTTAATTATGTCCTGGCATATTTTACCAATATCGACCCGCTCGGGCTTACGGTCCTGCCGATCCACCGCCTGGTAAAACTGGACAGCCGCCCGGATATCACCGCCTTGAACGCCAAATTGAACCAGTATTTTTCCGTGGAAGAGATCAAGGACCGGGTCCGTTTCTTTTTCCTGCTGGCCAAGGCCGGGGTCGCTGAACACGTTATCGGCATGTATAACTCCCGCAGGTTCTGGCTGTTAAGGCTGCGCAATGTCCGGGTGCTCGATAAATTGATGACCGACAAGCCGGCGGAATACCGCAATCTCGACGTCTCGATATTAAACGCCGTTGTCCTGGAAAGGATACTGAATATCGACATTAATGATAAGAAAGTCCTGAAATATTCCGCCGATACCGAAGAACTGCTCCGGGAGGCGGATAACGACCTTTGCCAGGCGGCTTTTTTCCTTAATCCGACCAAGATCAGCCAGATAACCGCGATCGCCATAAAAGGCGAGAAGATGCCTCCCAAATCCACTTATTTCTACCCCAAGGTGGCTTCCGGGCTGGTGGTAAATAAACACGAGGAGTAAAGTTGGCGCTATTCGGTAAACCTAAATATACGATCGTCCGGGTCAGGAAGAAAGAGATCCCCGAGGGTTTGTGGACTAAATGCGACGCCTGCGGGGAAGTCCTCTTTAACAAGAACCTGGAAGAGAATCTTTACGTCTGCCCTAAATGCAATAATCATTTCCCGCTGTTCGCTACCGCCAGGATAGCCCTTTTGATCGATGCGGGTTCGTTCAACGAATACGATAAAGATATGGTTTCCGTTGATCCCCTGGAATTCAAAGGGCCCAAGACTTATAAAGATAAGCTGGCTGCCGACCAGGCTTCCACCGGGTTAAAAGACGCGGTAATAACCGGCGACGGGCTGATCAACGGCAAAAAGACCGTTTTCGCGGTTACAGATTCGCGTTTTATCATGGGGTCCATGGGCTCCGTTGTCGGCGAGAAGATCACCCGGGCGATAGAAGCCGCTATTAAGAACAAAATGCCTTTGGTCATTGTTTCCGGTTCGGGCGGCGGCGCCAGGATGTACGAAGGGATGTTCTCCCTGATGCAGATGGCCAAGACCTCGGCCGCGTTGAAATATCTGCACAAAGCCGGGCTCCCGTTCATCTCCGTGCTGACCAACCCGACGATGGGCGGGGTTATGGCGTCTTTTGCCGGGCTGGGGGACGTGATCATGGCGGAACCGCGCGCGCTTATCGGTTTCGCCGGCCCCAGGGTGATCGAGCAGACCATCCGGCAGAAACTGCCCGCCGGTTTCCAGCGTTCGGAATTCCTGCTGGAACACGGGATGATCGATATGATAACTCCCCGTAAGAACATGAAAGAGACTATTTATAAATTACTGGATTATCTGAGTTGATCCGCAAAGGCGGGAAAATATGTCGCAGGTAAGCCTCAAAAATGTCTCCAAGTCCTTCCCCAACGGCATCAATGTGGTCAATAACCTTAATCTCGGCGTAGAGAATAAAGAATTCATGATCCTGGTCGGGCCTTCGGGATGCGGCAAATCCACCACTTTAAGGATGATCGCCGGGCTTGAAGAAGTCAGTTCCGGGAATATCTATATCGGGGATAAAATGGTCAACGACGTCCCGGCCAAAGACCGGGATATCGCCATGGTCTTCCAGACTTACGCTTTATATCCCCACATGACCGTATTCGAGAACATGTCTTTCGGGCTGAAGCTTAAGCACTATCCTAAAAGCGAGATCGCCCAGAGGGTCAACGAAGCGGCCGAGATATTGAGCATAAAACACTTCCTGAACCGTAAACCGCGGGAGCTTTCCGGAGGAGAGAGGCAGAGGGTCGCGGTAGGCCGCGCTATCGTGCGCAAACCGAAAGTTTTCCTTTTCGACGAACCTTTATCCAACCTCGACGCGAAATTGCGGGTGCAGATGCGCACCGAACTGCATAAACTGCATATCCGCCTGCAGACCACGATCATCTATGTGACCCACGACCAGACCGAAGCCATGACCATGGGCGACAGGATCGCGGTAATGAGATCCGGCGTTATCCAGCAGGTAGCCGACCCGATCGCCACTTACGACCATCCGAAGAATAAATTCGTCGCCGGATTTATCGGATCGCCGCCCATGAATTTTATGACGGGACGGATCGTCAGAAAGAACGGCAAGCTTTATTTTTCCGAAGGGAAGATCCAGGTAAAGCTGGTAGAAGAGATGTTCGATAAGGTAGCGGGTTATGTCGATAAGGAAGTTGTTTTCGGGATCCGTTCCGAGGACATTTACGACAAGCTTTTTATCTCGGAAGCCCCGCCGGAAAATATCGTAAGGGTCACTTGCGAAGTCGTCGAGCCTATGGGCTCTGAAATATACCTGTACCTTTCCACCGGCGCGCATACTTTTATCGCCCGCGTAGGCGCTCACGACCGCCCCCGGGTCAACGCCGATATCGACATGGTCTTCGATATGAGCAAGGCGCATTTCTTCGATAAAGATACCGAAGAAACGATAGTATGATTTCCGGGGCCATTTTTTCTGGGAATGGATGAATAGAAAGAACATATTTCTGGCGGTCTTACTCCTGGTTTTTTATTTTTTTCTGCCCGTTTACCTTACCCTGCACGGCAATAAACATCAATATCTCCTGCTTTCGGCCTTCTACCTGGGCAACGCGGTCTTTTTGATCACGTACCTCAGCGGCAGCTCGATAAAGATAAGAAAGCTCCGCCTTGCCGCCGAAGGGGTCGAAGAACGGATCAATGTCCAGAGCGACCTGAATATCCGGGAAGCCGGGACCCGGTCCTCTTTGGAAGAGAAGATCAACCGTTACGCCGGCCTGAAGAAAATAATCGAAGACCTTAATTCCAGCCTTACCCCGGAAGCGATCTGCGAGCAGCTGGCGCATATCGTGTTTACCATGATCGCGTCCGGCAAAGGGACCTGCGTCCTGTACCTGGTGGACAACCAGACGCACGCTCTCAGCCTTTACAAGACCAAGAAAGAGGACAGGAAGGTGGTGATCAAGGCTAAACAGGGCGATATTTTCGACCATTGGGTCCTCCGGCACGCCAGCCCTTTGCTTATCGGCGATCTGGGCAGCGACTTCCGCTTCGACCTGGAAACGGTGAAGAATGAAGATTTCCGCGGGATCTCCTCTTTGATCAGTTCTCCTTTGATCAGCGGGAATAATTTTCTCGGGCTGTTGAGGCTTGACGACGTTAAGGCCAATGCCTATTCCCAGGAAGACCTCCGTTTCCTGGCAACCTTGTGCGACCTGGGCGCGGTGGCCCTGGAGAACGGCTTTTTATACCAGAACACTCAGGAACTGGCTATCCACGACGGCCTGACCGGGCTTTTCACCAAGGGGCATTTTATGGAGTTCCTGAGAATAGAGACCAGAAGCAGTATCCGGCACCAGCGGCCTTTTTCCCTGTTGATGCTCGACATAGATTTTTTCAAGAGGTACAACGATAAATTCGGGCACATAGCCGGGGATATCGTTTTGAGGACCCTCAGCGCCGAGATGTCGGAACTGGTCAAAGAGAGGCTCGGTTCGGTCAGCCGTTTCGGCGGCGAGGAGTTTTGTATTATTCTGCCCGGCCAGGACAAGAAAGCGGCTATGGAAACGGCTGATCTGATCAGGCGGAAGATCGAGTCGCTTTTGATAATCCTCCGCCGCCAGGAGACCAAGGTCACCGTTTCCATCGGCGCGGCGTCTTTTCCCAAAGACGCGGCCGATGAAACCGAGTTGATCATGAAAGCCGATAAGGCCATGTACGCGGCAAAAGCCGCCGGCCGTAATTGTGTCGTGGGGGTGAAATAGTAATTATGGCAAAGCTTATTTTTAATTTATCTGTTTTTATCTTCCTCTCGGCGCTTTTCTGGATCTGGCTTACCGGGTTCATCCGCGCCAGGATAGTCAGAAGGGAGCAGGTTTACAGCAGCGCCCGGGAAGAAGAGGAGCGCCTGACGGCGGATTTCGCCATGCTGGAAGCCGAGACTGCCCGTCTGAAGCATGATCTTGATGAAACCCTGGAATTCTACGAGATCACCAGCGAGATATCCAAATTCCTGGAAGAGGACAAGGTTTTTTCGGTATTCAACGAGAAAATAAGGAAATACCTCAGTTTACAGGATTGCCGGTTCGTTAAACCGTCCGAAAATATCCCCGATGACGGCCTGGCCTGGATGGCTTTCCCGCTGGAGATAGGTAAAAGGATGCTGGGCAGGTTGGAGGTCAGGGGAATAAAAGAAAAAGACGTAGATAAATTCCATATCCTGGCCCAGCAGTTCCTGCTCGGCCTAAAACGCGCCGTGCTTTACCAGCATGTTCAGGAACTGGCGACCATGGACGGGTTGACCCGGGTTTTTACCCGCAGGCACTGGACCGAAAGGTGCAATGAAGAGATCGAGCGTTCCGGGAAATTCGGCTATAACCTCAGCTGCCTGATGATCGACGTGGATAAATTCAAAGATTTCAACGACACCTACGGCCACCTGGTAGGAGATGCGATCCTGGTCTCTGTGGCCAGGATCATTAAAGATAATATCCGCCAGATCGACCTTCTGGGCAAATACGGCGGCGAAGAATTCTGCGTGATCCTTACCGAAACCGATATGCAGGGCGCTCAGTTCGTCGCGGAACGTATCCGCCAGGCCATGCAGGATAACAGCATCCAGGCGTATGACGAGCTTTTAAGGGTGACCATCAGTATCGGGATAGCGGGGTTTCCCGCGGATTCCCGGGAGCTATCCGGCCTGGTGGATAAGGCGGACCAGGCTTTATATAAGGCCAAGCAGACCGGGCGCAATAAGGTCTGCGTTTATTCCGCGTAGTTTACCGTCACCGCACCGGGTGTGGAGGCGGGATAACATTAATGCTTGCAAATTCCCGGGCAATAATATAATATAGATAACGTATTGCCGCCTCCGCACCCGGCGCGGATGCGGTTTAATAATTGAGCCAATACTTTTATCATGAAAGATAAATATATCATAGGCATAGATCTGGGCGGGACTAACCTTAAGATCGCTCTTTTTTCTTCCGGCCTCAGGTTCAAGGATAGAGAAAATCTTCCCACCGGCAATTATCTCAGCCAGGACAGCCTGATATCCGCGATAACCGGGGCCGTCCGTCAAATAACCGCGAAGAATAAGCTGAACAATAAAGATATACTGGGAGTCGGCCTTGGCCTGCCCGGCCCGATAGACGTGAAAAAAGGCCTGGTCCATTTTTTTCCGAACATTCCCGGCTGGATCGATGTGCCCTTGAGGGACATCCTTAAGAAACGCATCGGGCTGCCCGTATTCATCGATAATGACGCTAACCTGATGTGCCTGGCCGAATATAAGCTCGGCGCGGCCAGAGGCGCGCAGAACGCCGTGTGCCTGACCCTCGGCACCGGGGTAGGCGCGGGGCTGATCATCGAAGGGAAGCTTTTCCGCGGTTCCTCTTTTGCCGCCGGGGAGATCGGCCACATGCCGATCAACGAAAAAGGCCCGGCGTGCAATTGCGGCGGGACAGCCTGCCTCGAGGCGTATGTCGGCAACCGCCGTATCGCCGCTCAGGCCAGGAAAATCTTTAAGAAAGATATCCCCCTGGAAGAGTTGAGCCGGATGGCCCGCGCTAATAACAGGAAAGCGGCCGGGATCTGGGAAGACGCCGCTTTCAGGATCGGCCTGGCTTTGGTAAGCGTTGTCAACCTGCTCAACCCCGACCGGATCGTCATCGGCGGGGGGGTTTCTTCCGCCGGTAAAGTTTTATTCTCCAGGATAGAGGAAACGATCATCAGCCGGGCTATGGTTGTCCAGGCCGGAAAAGTTAAAGTGTTCAAAGCTGAATTAGGCAATAACGCCGGCATGTTAGGCGCCGCTTTGCTTGTCAGGGAGGGGTAATGAAGATATTCATCGATACAGCTAATGTCAAAGATATCAAAGAAGCCGCGAGCCTCGGGGTAATCGACGGAGTTACCACGAACCCCAGTTTGATCGCCAGGGAGAACCGTCCCGCGGCGGTGATACTCAAGGATATCTGCGGGATCATCTCCGGCCCGGTCAGCGCCGAGGTGCTTTCCCTGGATTCAAAAGTAATGATCGAAGAGGCGGGTGAATTATCCAGGATAGCCCCGAACATCGTCATTAAGATCCCGCTGATCAAAGAAGGGCTTAAGGCGGTGAAGGTCCTTTCCTCCAGGGGGATCAAGACTAACGTTACGCTTTGTTTTTCCCCGGTCCAGGCATTGCTCGCCGCCAAGGCCGGAGCGAGTTACATCTCGCCGTTCATCGGCAGGCTGGACGATATTTCCCAGGCGGGGATGAATTTGATCGCGGATATCCGCAAGATATACAGCAATTATAATTTCAAGACCGAGATAATCGTCGCTTCGGTGCGCAATCCCGTGCATGTAATGGAAGCGGCGATATTGGGCGCGGATATAGCGACGATCCCTTTTTCAGTAATTGAGCAGTTGATCAAGCACCCGCTTACGGATATCGGGGTGCAGAAATTCCTGGAAGATTCCAAGAAGATACCTAAAAACTAAAGCATAATGGCCCTTACCGGACAAAAAATAAAAAAATCGCTTTTCGCGTTAGTATTTACCGCCTCGTTGTTCCTTTTCTCCGCGCCCTGCCGCGCGGATTCCCCTGAAATCGCCGCTGTTCCTGTGGACCAGCCGGTGACCGTCAATGGCGACACCGTAGAGTATCAGACCGAGAATAAACAGGTCCTGGCCCACGGTAACGTCGTGGTCGATTACAAAGGGACGGTCCTGCGCTGCGATAAGCTTACCGTCAACACCGAAACCAAGGACGCGGTGGCCGAGGGGAAGGTCAGGATCGACGATCCGAACGGCGTGATGGAAGGCGAGAAGATAACTTATAATTTCAACACTAAAAAAGCCTCTGTCGCAAACGCTTCTTTCTTTTCCGCGCCCTATTACGGCAAGGCCGAAAAACTGGTTAAAGACAGCGACGCGCATTTCACGGCCGAGAAAAGCTATGTCACCACCTGCGACTTCGACCGCCCGCATTTCCGCATCAAATCCAGGAAAGTGGACATGTATCCCAAGGATAAGGTCCAGGCCAGGTCCGATACCTTGTTCCTCGGGGACGTTCCGGTGTTCTATTCCCCGTATTTCGGGCAGAGCCTGAAGACCGTAAGCATGATCGCGCAGTTCAGCCCGGGTTACAGCAAAAGGTGGGGGCCATACCTGCTTACTACCTGGAAGTATAAACTTACCGATAAAGTCAATGCCCGGATATACACGGATTACCGCGATAAGCTCGGTTTCGCCGAAGGTTTCGGAACCAATTTCTCCGGGACGAAATTAGGCAACGGAGATTTTAAATTATATTATACGAACGAACAGCCTGAAAAAACCGAAGAAGGCCAGTCTTCGGAATATGAAAGGTATATGGCGCGTTTCCGGCACAAATGGGAGATCGACGAGAATACGACCATGGTCAACGAGTATTATAAGATCTATGACGACAAAAGGCATGACCTGGGAAGCGATTATAACGTGCTTAAGGATTATTTCCCCCGCGAATATGAAGTCGATTCCCAGCCGCAAAGCTATTCTCTTCTGACCCATGCTTTTTCCCGGTCAAGCATCAGCGCGGTCGTCCAGAAAAGGCTGAACCCCTGGTATGATAAAGCCCAGATCGAGAAACTTCCGGAAGTCAATTACGTCATGCCCAGCGTCCAGATCGGCGAATTACCGCTTTACTGGGACCATACCAGCCAGGCCGGAAGTTACAGCGTCAAGCATAAAGCCCCCGCGGCGGACAGCGCCGATTACCAGGTTACCAGGCTGGATACGCTGAATAAAGTTTATATGCCGCTGAAAGTATCATTTATCGAATTCTCGCCTTTTGCCGGGACCAGGGAAACATACTATGATAAAGGCATAGGCGGATCTTCGCTGGACCCGCGCACCGTTTTTTACACCGGAGCCGAGGCGAGCACTAAGTTTTTCCGCACTTACAACGCCAATACGAATTTCATGGACCTGGACATAAACGGCTTGCGCCACATCATTACCCCGAAAGTCAGCTATAACTATAATCCCGAGCCGACGATCTCCGCGGACCATTTAAAACAGGTCGATTCCAACGAATTGATCGGGCTGAATAACTCAGTGGACTTCGAGCTTTCCAATAAACTCCAGACCAAACGCAACGGTTCGCCCGTGGACCTGGTTAATTTTATTTTCGATACTTCGTATATCATCCATAAATATAATTATACGAATAATTATGAGACCAATACCCTCAGCGAAGATATCATCGACCGGGAATTAGGTAATTATAAATTCAAGCTGGAATTGTTCCCGTATTCCTGGATGGCTATCCATTCCGACGCGGAATACAATCACCGGGACGACTACCTGGCCTCCGCCAATTACGACCTTACTTTTAATTTTGCCGGGGAACGGTCCCTGGCTTTCGGCCAGAGGTACGCCAAGAGCGAAGGCAATGAGTTGACCATGGGTTCCGACTGGAGGCTTACCCCGAAATGGAAATTCCATATTTACGAGCGTTTCCAGATGAAAGATTACGCCGCCGATGTGCGCACCGGCCTGGTCAAACAGGAATACGGTTTTACCCGCGATCTGCATTGCTGGCTGCTTGATTTCAACCTTACTTCCGAGAAACAATACGGCAACACTTTCTGGTGTATTTTCCGGCTCAAAGCTTTCCCGGAAGCCGGTTTCGATTTCAGCCAGAGCTACGGCGGTTCCAAGACCGGTTCTTCCAGCAATCCCACTCTTTAGGAACAGGGGGCCGTTCCCCATATTCCGCCTTCATTGACAACGCATAAATCATTGGTTATACTTGTAATGCAATAGTTTAACCTGCTGATACCGCAAACCGGGAGTAATCCCGGGGCGCAAAGCTAAAGGGTCTGCCGCAGGCAGACAGCCTGGCCGCCAAAGGGGATAAACTTCCAAAAACCTTGAGGCAAACCTCAAGGTTTTTTTTCTTATGTCTTTGAAAACAAACACGGTAGAGAAATTTATCTTGACAAAAAAGTGAGGAGGTGATATAAAAAGAACAAGATGACCGTGTTTTTTTAGCCGACCTCTTAGACGCTTTAGTAAGTAAATAAGTATTCATCCGATTATTCGCTAAGGGGTTAAGAAAAAAGCATGAGAGTCAGCTAACCTTAGAAAGGGGGCAGTAAAGATGAAAAAGAAAGGCTTTACGCTCGTAGAAATCATGATCGTTGTGGCCATCATCGCTCTGTTGGCGGCTATCGCCATTCCGAACCTTTTGAGAGCGAGATTGACCGCGAACGAATCAGCAGCTATTGCGGCTATGAAGACGATCGCTTCAGCGGCGCATACTTTCAGGGCGTCCAATCCTTCATATCCGGCAAATCTAGATGCGCTATATACCGGTTTAACTCCGCCGTATATCGATAAAGTATTGGCCGGCGGCGAAAAACAGGGTTACGGGTTCAACTTGACCGGAGATTCCTCCGGGTTCACCTCCAATGCCTGGCCTCTTACACCGGGGACGACCGGCAACAGGTATTTCTTTGTCGATACGTCGGGGGTTATTACTTTTAATGCCACACAGAACGCTACTAATGCAAGTTCCGCTCTCGACTAATGTCCTGAAAGCGAGCTGAATGGATAAATACCCGCACCTGTTATTGGGTGCGGGTATTTATTTAACTTAAAGTTTACGATATGAATGACAGGAAAGCCCATAGTTTTGTGGTAATAATGATCGTCATCGCCCTGACCGCGCTTATCCTGCGTTTCGCCGTTGTTCAGTACATAAATCTCACCATTGCCCAGAATGAGGCCAACGCCCAGGAAACCCTGAAACTTCTCTCTACCGCCATCGAAAATTACGGCAAGGACCATCTGGGAGTATTCCCTACCAGCCTGGAATCCCTTGTCCAGGCCAAACCCGCCTACATCGAGAAAGAGTATGTCAGCCTGGCTTATGAGAAAGGCTATAATTTCAATTGCATCAGGCTGGAGACTTCCGGTTATACCTGTTCGGCCAGCCCGGTGCGCTGTAATCTGACCGGGAAGAATTCATATACCATCACTACCGGGCAGGCGTTAACTTGCGAAGAATGCGCCAAGAAAGAATAATCCGGCTTTATCGACGCAGGATGGGGCCATGAGACCTGCAAGAACGCTGATGAATAAATACGGTATGACTTTAGTGGAGGTCCTGGTCGCGGTAGCGATCTTCACTTTCTGCGTTTGCGGGCTTTTGCTCACCTACATGAACCTTTTCATATTTAACGACGCCGCCCGCGATTCGACCCTCGCCAATCACGCGCTTATAGCCAAGCTGGAAGAGATCCGCTCAACCGGATATTCCGATATACCCGCGTGGGATAATAAAACTTTTAACGCCGCGGGAGATCCCGTGTCTAATTGTTCTTTGTCCGATATATTCTGCGGCCGGGTCTGTGTTTCCAGCGTAAGGGATCCTTTTAACAACACTACTTTCTATAACGGCACCGACCTTAAAAGAGTGCGGGTGATCATTTCTTTCTACAGCAGGAACAGGCTTATCGGCAATTCGTCATCCTGCGGAGAGGACCTCTCGGGGAAAAGCCAGTTGAGATCGCCGGTCGAAGGAGTGATCATGATCAAGAATTTCACCAGATCGGACGGATGATCTTATGAGTAAAAGGGGCTACACTTTAGTCGAGATCATGATCGCCTGCGCTTTGACGGCTGTTTTTTCCACGGCGGTCTTGGGAGTAATGCTGAATTCCCGGACTTTCTGGGATAAAGGCCAGAACAAAATTGCCGAACAGGAGGAGGCCAGGCGGATCATAGATACGATCTCCGGCGACCTGCGCCAGGCGCTGTCCGCTATCCCGGCCTCCAACGAGATAATTTTTTATAAAGTTGATTTCGCCGGGGGGAATAACTGGATAGATTACAGGCTTAGTTCCGGCGGTGCGGGTTGTAATCCCAACTGCCTGGAGCGCAGGGTATATGAGACCGGCGACTATTCGGTGATCGCCAGGCACGTGCAGGATATCTTTTTTGATAATAATGCCAACGGGTCCATGGTCAATATTACCGTGACCACTTACTCCGGGAAGAATTTCACCATTAGTTCCGAGGTGGCCTTGCGTAATTTTGACCTGGGATCCGGAGCCGCCGAGGAAGCCGGGGATCCTCCGGCAGGCGGGGATTTTTAATGAAGGGAGCGGAAATGCCCGATCTTGAAAATAATAAACGCGGCGTTCTTTTGATCCTTGTCATGATCGTGATCGTGGTCATCGCCATAATGGCCAGCGCTTACCTTTACCGGCTTGTTTCGGAGAGGATCAGTTTTACCGGAGAGCGGAGTGTCTATCAGGCGATGTGCCTGTCGGAATCCGCGGCGAATATGGCTTTAGCCGAGATGAACAAAAGGTTTTCCGGGGATATCAGCTCTAAACTTTTCGCGGCCAACGTCACCGCCGCTATGATCAAGAATTACGCCGCTAACAGCTACAACTCGGTCATGTTCCTCCATGACTTCGCCTGCGATAATGATTCCTGCGGCAACGATTCCCGCACTTTCTATCCGGCAAGCAATAATACTACCGGTAATTCCGCCGTCCTGAGCATACCTTTCGCGGATTACCTGAATAAAGGGAACATCCCGGGGACATCCATGCCTTTATGGAATACCACCGTCAAGATCACTGTAACGCCGCCTTTGGAGAACGCTACGTATTATCTTTCCGATAACGGGCCGTTCTATTTCAATTATGTGTATTCAATAGCCGCTTTGACCAGGATCTGGCGGGGGCCGGGAGCGGATCAGGTTCCCGGGACTTCTGACGATATCTACGCCAACGAGACTATCGCTTACGCTCCGCATAACTTTACGGTAATAGCCAACAGTAATTTCGCTAAATACGCCTTGTTCACCAATAATCACACTATGGCTAACGGCACCGCCGTGTGGTTCACGAATAATACTAATTTCCAGGGGCCGGTGCATACCAACGGCAATTTCAGTTTCCTGGGTAATCCCTCGGCGAACTTTACCGGTTTAGTCACTCAAAACGACACCTACGCGAATTTTTATAATAACAACCGTCCCAGAAAAGCCAACGCCGTTTCTTACCCTGTAAATTGCACCGGTTCAAGGTGCACCGACCTGCCCAATTTCCAATCAGGGTTCCTCAGGAGCCAGCCTAAAGTGCAGCTTCCCACGATCGTTGACCAGTCGGAGTTGAAAACCAACGCCACGGCTGGGTATACTTATTCCAGCACCGGCATTTACCTGCCTAATGACGGGACTTCCCTTACGGGCGGCATCTATATTAACGGCAACACTTTGTCGTCTGCGGACAACGCCGAGATAAGAATGAGTGTTGACTCAAGTTCAAACGCAGTCTATAATATAACCCAGGGCAACACTACGAAGGTGATCACCGTTAATTATGCCGCGAATACTACTTCCGTGGTCAATGTCAAAGGCACGGCGGGCACGCCGGCCGGGAATTACTCCGGGGTCCCTTCCGGCGCCGGAAGCGAAGGCATATTGATCTATTCCAACGATGTGATCGCCGCTTTCAACGGCACGGTGCGAAATGACACCAAGGTCACGGTGGCCAGCGAGAAGGACGTGGTAATAAACGACAATGTTACTTACACCGACGACCCGATCGCCGACAGCAACGTTACGAATGTCCTGGGAGTGATCTCCTGGAACGGAAATGTCCGGATCGCCAATACTACTCCGGATAACGTTACGATAGACGCGATCATAATGGCTCCTAAAGGCTCTTTTACCGTCGATGATTACGACAAAGGCTCTTATAAAGGCGTGGCTACGATCGTCGGGGGGGTTATTTCATATTATTACGGCGCGTTCGGCCAGGTCGGCGGATCCGGATACGGCAGGAATTTTACTTACGATGCCCGCGCGTTAAGGGGATTGAATCCGCCTTATTTCCCTTATTCGAACAGATTTACCGGGGTCCTGGATCCCATGGATATTTTCTTGACCAGGACATCCTGGCGCGAATATAAGGATTAAATGAGGAAAAATATACCGTTCGTCCTTTGGACGATCCTGGCGGCGGCTGTGATAACCGGCGCAGTTATTTTCTTTATAAAAAAGTATGAAAAGGAATCTCTGCCGCCTGTTGAAACTGCTAATACCGCCCCGGAGCGGGGCACCCTGGACCTGAATGCGGACCGGGAAGACCGGCCTGAAAGCGGTGAAGGGGCCATGGAAAGCGGCGGCATGCAATTCTCAACCGAAAGCGGAAAACTCTCTCAATAAAGAATGCCTGATTTTTTTAATTTAAAGAAGTTCCTCTCTAAAGAAAAGGTTTCCGTCGGTTTGAATATCGGCGTTTCTTCCGTTAAAATGGCCAGGCTGCGTTTTTCCAAGGATACGGTCGAACTTACCGGTTTCGAGGTTATGGAGGACCGCGGCGACCTGGAAACTCTCCTTAAAAAACTGATCCAGGATTACTCCATTAAACGTGTGAATATTTCGGTGTCCGGGCAGCAGGCTATAACCCGTTATGTCGAATTTCCCCGGATGAGCCCGGATGAATTAAGGCAATCCCTTAAATTCGAGGCGCAGAAACATATCCCTTTTCCGATCGGCGAAGTCAACCTGGACGCCTGCATCCTGCGTTCCGACCTGCCTGACAATAAAATGATGATCCTTTTGGCCGCGGTCAAGAAAGAGTCGCTTTCCCAGCGTTTGAAACTTCTTTACGGGTTCGACCTGGAGGTGGGGGTAGTCGATGTCGATTCGCTGGCGCTGATGAACGCTTTCGAGTTCAATTATTCCCAGGAAGAGAACATTAAAGACAGGACCATCGCCCTTTTGAATATCGGCTCATCGACCAGCAACCTGAATATCATCGACGGCGGTTATCCGTCCTTAAGCCGCGACGTGAACATCGGGGGTAATAATCTGACCCAGAGGGCCGCGGACGCCCTTAACCTGGATTTTAAGGCCGCGGAAAAGATGAAGACCTCTGCGGATAAGGGGATGAACGAAAAAATAGCGGTCGCGGTCGAGCCGGTTTTAGCCAAACTTGCCCAGGAAGTAAGGACCTCATTCGATTATTACGAAAGCCGCACAGTTACTTCCGTGGGGAAGATCTTCATAAGCGGCGGCGGAAGCTTATTCCCCGGGGTCAGCGGCAGCCTTTCAAATCTGCTGGGGATAGAAGTATCCAACTGGGACCCTTTCAAGAGAATATCCGCAGGTCCGGCGGTCGATCACCGTAAACTGCGCGAATTATCCGGACAAATGGCTGTAGCTGTGGGGCTGGCTTTACGCGAATAAGGATAACATGATAGAAATAAACCTTTTACCTCAGGACCAGAGGCCCAGGATAGTAAAGTCCGCGCCTTCAACGCCAGGCAGGGGATTCGACCCCGCATACCTGCTTTATATCGTTCCGGCGGTTATCGCTATTTTGCTGCTGGCGCATATTTACCTGGGGGCCGTTTCGTATTCCCTGCAGGCCCGTCTGGGCGCCTTGAACCGCGAATGGTCCGGTTTGCAGGACCAGCGCGGCAAGATCGACAGCTTCAAGAGCGTTTCATTGTCCGATTCCCAGGACGCGCAGGTTATCGACGAATTGGTAAATAAAAGCGTCCGTTGGTCGCGGAAACTTAATCGATTGTCCCTGGACCTGCCTCCGGGGATATGGTTTAATGATATATCGGTTTCGCGCAAGAGCCTGGATATAAAGGCCTCGGTTTTTTCGCTTGAGGCGAATTCCGTGGAACTGGTCAACAGGTTCCTGTTAAACCTGAAAAAGGACAAAATTTTTTATAACGATTTTTCCAGCGTGGAAACCGGCAATATGCTCACTAAGAAGACCGGTTCTTATGAAGTGATGGATTTTACGCTTTCCGGGGCCCTGAAGCCGGCGGCCAAATAACCATGGGGAAAGGAAATATGCGCGATCTTCTGGCGGGCATCGGGAAGGATAAACAAAAACTGGCCGCGATACTTTTATGCTTCGCCGTCCTGCTTTACGTTGACTTTTCCTTTATCCTTAAATCACAGGTGCGGGGCGTGGCCGTTACCAGGGCTAAAGTTTCTAAATTGCAGTCGGATATCCAGAGCGTTAAAAGGGACCTGTCCATAATGCAGCAGTCCCAGGGGAAGGCCAAAGCTTTCTTAAATTCCAAGAAGATAGCCACCGAAGGGGAGATGCTTTCTCTGCTGGAGGAAATTTCCCTGCTGGCCAGGAATAACGCGGTCAGGGTAACCCAGATAAATCCCCAGAAAGGCGCCCGTCCTTCAAAAACCGGCCTGGCGAAAGCCGTTTTTATCCCTGTTCTTATCAAACTTGACCTTTCCTGCGGGTATCATAACCTGGGCGCGTTCATATCCGATATCGAGAACAGCGTTTACGCGGTCAGCACCGAAGATATAAAAATAATGCCGGATAATTCCTCCGGGCCGAAAGAAAGAGTGATATTGACTTTGAAAACCTATGTTAAGTCTTGACCGTATGATTAGAATGCCGCTTTTATTCTTCCTGGCAGTATCCCTGGCGGCGGGCGCGGTCTTCGCCCAGGAGAATTCACTTTATGACTCCCAGGGCAAACCGGACCCTTTCATCCCCTGGGTAACCCCCGAAGGAAGGCTGCAGATACTTGAAGGCCGGGAAAACAGGTCCCGGTCCGACCTTAACCTGGAAGGGATAATTTTCGATAAATCGGGTTTATCTTATGCTATCGTCAACGGGGAAGTGGTGAAAATAGGCGATACTATCGACGGCTACCAGGTATTAAAGATCGAAGAGAAAAGGGTCATTTTTATTAAAGCGGGCGAATTGAAAGAGATCCAGATCAAGGAGGAAGGCTCATGAAGAATCAAATCCGTAAATTGACAGGCATCATCCTGATCTTCCTGTCCGGCTTTTTCACCGGGGGGGGGCTGTGTTTTGCCCAGGACCGGGCGGATAACCCCGCGGCTCCGGCTGACCAGCAGGTTCCGGCGGAGGCTGACGGCGCGATCAAAAGCGATCTGAATACGATGGATAACGTTACGCTGGATTTCAAGGACGCGGATATCCGCAACGTGCTTAAGATACTGGCCCAGAAATCCGGCATCAACATCGTGGCCACCCCGGACGTGGTCGGGACAGTGACCATCAAACTCGCGGATGTCCCCTGGGACAGGGCAATGGATGTGATCTTAAAGAGCAACGGGTGCGGGTCACAGCGCCAGGGAAATGTTATCCTGGTCGCGAAGATCGAGAATATGCCCAGGATCCAGTCCGAGGAACCTTTAAGGACCGAGATAATAAATCTTAAATTCCTGGACGCCCAGGACGCGATGCGCATCCTGATCCCGATGCTTTCTTCCCGCGGCAAGATCTCCGTGCTTTACAATAAAGGGCAGAAAGGCTGGAAATTCGGGACGTTCCGGATCGGCAAAGATACGGTTGATTCGGCCATGCAGCAGAAGGAATTGGAAGCATCGAAGTCTGAACTGGTATCGGTAGAGAAAAACTCCTCCGGGCAGATCGTCGCCAACAAGATGGATTCCGTGGCTTCGGTCAAATCCAAAGTGCTGATCATAACCGATACGGATTCGACGCTGGATAAGATCAAGACGCAGATCTTGCCCCAGATCGACCGCAAGCCCAAACAAGTCCTGGTGGAAGCGCGGATCATGGAAGTTAACGAAGATAAATTGAAAGACATCGGGTTCGATTACGGCACCGGTTCCGGCGGCTCGACTTCGCTCGTCCAGGTCGGTTCCGGCAGCAGCAATAAGATCGGCATCAATTCTCTTACCGGCAGGGTTACGCCGACAAGTTTTAATTCGCTTGCCGCGACCACGACTTCCGCGCTTTCCGCCACCGCGACATCGTATAATACCGGATTGAACGTGCTTTTTCAGAAACTTTCCGGGACAGAGTTCGAAGTAATGCTGCACGCGTTGGAAGAGACCGTCCACGCCAACACTTTATCCTGCCCGCGCATCGTTACCCTGGACAACCAGGAAGCCTCGATGCTTGTCGGATACCATACCCCGATCTTAATTTCAACCGTTACCGCCGGAACAGATACCACCGGACCCACCCAGACCCAGACCCTGGATTATTACCAGGAGATCGGCATACGGCTTAACGTCGTGCCGCAGGTAAGCGAAGAAGGCTACATCAATATGATCATTCATCCCAGCGTTACTTCTTCCACCAGCAGCGTTACCGCGACCAATGTCGCCGGGACGAACAATACCACCGGGATATCCACCTCCGTCAATTATCCGATCATCGACGTGCGCGAGGCCCAGACCCAGATCCTGATGAAGGACGGGGAAACCATCGTTATCGGAGGTTTGCTTAAGGACGTGCATTCTAAAAGCATGGAAGGGATACCCTTCTTGAGCAAGATCCCCTTTTTAGGCTCGTTATTCCGCAGAGAAACTAATAATGTCAGCAAGGTCGACCTGTTGATCTTTATAACCGCGCATATCATCAAAGACGACGAGTTCTCCCCCGAGCAGATCGCGCAGATGGAGAACAGGCTTAAAGTGGTAAAAGAAGCCCCGGCAGCGGCAAAGGGCAAGAAAAAATAAAAATAAGAAGCGTTTTTCCCGAAATTAAAGTATAATGCTTAAGATAGATTTTGTTTTTTCCAAGAAGGGCAATTTGAAATTCATCTCGCACCTCGACCTGATGCGTTTGTTCGTCCGGGCCATGCGCCGTGCCCGGATCCCGGTCAAGATCACCGAAGGGTTCAATCCCCACCCTAAATTCAGCATTGCCAGGGCGCTTAAACTGGGCCTGGAAAGCGAGAATGAGGAAGCTTGCATAGTTATCAAGGAATTAATGGATCCCGGCCAGTTCGTGTTGAAGCTTAATCGAGAGCTTCCCGAAGGCATCCTGGTCAAGTCCGCTAAACTCACACAACATTTATAAAGGAACGGAAAATAAAATGAATAAAGAGATATTGATCACCGCCGACCCCCAGGAAAAGAGGGTGGCGATAGTAAAAGACAAGATACTGGAAGAATTTTATATCGAGAGGCCGCAGGATAAGACTATTGTCGGGAATATTTATAAAGGGATCATCGAAGCCGTGATCCCGTCGATAAACGGCGCTTTCGTGGATATCGGGCTGCCCAAGAAGGGTTTCCTTTACCTTACCGAGATCGAGGACGCATATGAGCTGGCGGATAACCACGATTCCGTGGCCGCGCACAGGAAACAGCACGCTAAAGATGTAAAGAAAGGCCAGGAAGTCCTGGTCCAGGTGGTCAAAGAATCGTTCGGGACTAAAGGCCCGCGTTTATCCTGCCATATCGGCATTGCCGGAAGATACCTGGTTTTGATGCCCCTGGATAACCAGACCGGGGTTTCCCGCAGGATCGAAGACGACGCGGAAAGGAAACGCCTGCGCCAGATCCTCCAGGAAATAAAGCTTCCCAACGACCTGGGGTTTATCGTGCGCACGGTAGCCTGCGGAAAGAACAAGAACGAACTGATGCGCGACGCGATGTTCCTGATCAAACTCTGGCGCGGGGTGGAGAAGACCGTCAAACGCCAGAGAGCCCCGTCTGTGATCTACGAAGAATACGACCTGCCTTTGCGGGTAATCCGTGATTCTTTCACCGAGGACGTGAATAAGCTTTATGTGGATTCCAAGCCGGAATTCTACCGGATCCAGAAGTTCATGGGCGCTTTTATGGGCAGTTTGCGCCGGAAAGTCGAGTTTTACCGCGGCGCCGATCTTTTCGGCGAAAAAGACGTGGAGAGGCAGATCAATAAGGTTTTCGAGAAGAAAGTTTACATGAAATCCAAGGCTTACCTGGTCATCGAGCCGACCGAAGGACTGGTGGTCATCGACGTCAACTCCGGCGGGTTCAAAGACAAGGTCAACCAGGAAGAAGCCGCTTTCCGGGTGAACTGCGAAGCCGCTGTCGAGTCCGCGCACCAGCTGAGGCTGCGCGACCTGGGAGGGATCATCGTCATAGATTTTATCGATATGGAAAAAGAGTTCCACCGCCGGGAAGTCCTGCGGGTTTTGAAAGAAGCGCTTAATTCGGACAGGGCTAAATACGATATCCTGGGCATATCCAAGTTCGGCCTGGTAGAGATGACCCGGGAAAGGATACATAATACTGTTTTAAGCCTTTCATTCCAGGACTGCCCGTATTGCGGAGGCAAAGGAAGGGTCAAGTCTCCCACCACGATGGCGATATTCGCCCTGAAAGAATTAAGGAAATACCTTAAAGATAAAAGGTTAAGGGAAGTTTCTTTGACCTTGAACCCGGATGTGGTAAATGAGATCGCGAAAAACAAGGAAAATGTCCGTCTTGTGGAGCGCAGCCTGCGGGTTAAGCTTAACCTTATCCCCAATCCAGCCTTAAAGATCGAAGATATCTCCATTTCTTAAAAAAAGGGGACTGTCCCTATTTTTTTACCTGGGGGCCGTCCCTGTTTTTACCCATTATTTTCTTGATTTTCGGGATTTATAGGGTATAATATTAAGACTATTTCATTTACTCTTAGTTTGTTACTTTAAGGAGGAAGACAAATGTATGCAGTTATTGAACTTGGGGGAAAACAGCAGTTAGTGAAAGTCGGCGATATTATTTCGGTGGAAAAACAGGAAGTAGATGACGGTAAAACTTTCAACGTGGAAAAGGTCCTGCTTACGGTTGACGAAGATAAGATATCTTTAGGCGCGCCGTATCTGGAAAAAGCCGTAGTTGAAGCTAAAGTCCTGGCCCAGACCAAGGGCCCCAAGATAGAGGCTTTTAAATACCGCCGCAGAAAATCTTCCCATACTAAAAAAGGCCATCGCCAGAAGCTGACTGAACTGGAGATCACCAAAATAAAGGCGGGATAAGCAAGTGTTTGTCGATCAGGCCAGGGTCCAGGTAAAAGCCGGTTCGGGCGGGAAGGGCTGTGAAAGTTATTACACAGACATGTATACCCGCAGGGGCATTCCTGACGGCGGGGACGGCGGCAACGGCGCTGATATAGTGATCAAAGCCGACCGGAACCTGCGGACCCTGATGGATTTTACTTATAAACGCCATTTTTTCGGCGCTCACGGCGGACACGGTTCAAGCAAGAAACAAAGAGGGAAAGACGCTGAAACTGTGGTGGTCCGCGTGCCTTGCGGGACGATCATCAAGGACGAAACGATAAATTGCGTCCTGGGCGATCTGGACGCCGACGCTCAGGAATTGCTGGTCGCTCACGGAGGAAAAGGCGGAATAGGCAACCGTAAAGGCCGGACAGCCACCATGGGGGAGCCGGGCGAAGAAAAAGTCCTGACCTTCGACCTTAAACTCATCGCCGATGTCGGGGTGGTGGGGTTTCCCAACGCCGGAAAATCGACTTTGATCTCAGCTCTTTCCAATGCCGCTCCGAAAGTCGCCGCTTATCCGTTCACTACCAAGACCCCGACTTTGGGGGTCGTAGCCGGATGCGATGAACCTTTTGTTATAGCCGATATCCCCGGTTTGATCGAGGGGTCGGCCAAAGGAAAAGGATTGGGCGACAGGTTCCTGCGCCACGTTGAACGCACCAAGATCCTGGTCCATATGATAGATATGTCCGGTTTCGAGGGCCGCGACCCTCTTGAGGATTACCGGATCATCAACCAGGAATTGAAGGAATACAGCCCGGAAGTTTCCGGGAAGGTCCAGATAATCGCGGCTAACAAAATGGACCTGGATAATGCCAAAGAAAACCTGGCCCGTTTCAAAAAACGGATCAAGGAAAAAGTTTATCCTGTTTCCGCTTTGCAGAAAGATGGTCTGGAGGAATTAATTGACGCCATCAGGAAAAAATTACCGAAAAATAGTCGTTAAGGTCGGGTCCAGCCTTTTTTGCTCCAAAAAAGGCGAATTCGACCAGTCCGCTTTGAATAACCTGGCCGCAGGCCTCGGAGTTCTGGCGGGCGGTCCGAAAACTAAATTTGTCATAGTGTCCTCGGGCGCTATCGCCCTGGGAATGATCCGCCTTAAACTTGAATCGCGGCCTAAAGACCTCTCGGTCCTTCAGGCGGCGGCGGCCACCGGGCAGAATATCCTGATGGACAGCTATGGAAAGGCTTTTAAAGGCCGCAATATCGCCCAGGTGCTTCTGACCTGGGAGGATTTCAACGACCGCAGCCGGTATTTGAACGCGAAGAAGACCCTGGATACTTTGCTGGACCTTGACTGCCTTCCGGTAGTCAATGAGAACGATACGGTGTCCACAGATGAAATAAGGTTCGGGGATAACGACCGCTTATCGGCCATGGTCGCGACGATGATCGGCGCGGACCTTTTGATCATCCTTTCGGATGTCGCCGGGCTGCTGGATAAAGACAAGAAGCTAATCAAGGTCATTCCCGAAATAAGCCAGCAGATCAAAGCCCTGGCCAGGCCGAGCGAAAAGAAGACCTCGGTAGGCGGGATGATCACCAAGCTCGACGCCGCGAAGATCGCTGTAGCTTCCGGAATACCGTGCGTTATCGCCTCGGGGCGCGACCATAATATGATCTGCCGGGCGGCCGCTGATCCTTTCAGCCAGGGGGACTGGACCGTATTCGTCCCGAAGAAAGCCCTGGACCAGAAGTGCCGCTGGATCGCTTTCGGGACAAAGCCTAAAGGCAGGATCATCGTCGATGAAGGGGCGAAAAAAGCGCTGAAGGACCATAACAGCCTGCTGGCGGTCGGGGTAACCGGCATCGAGCGGGATTTCGAAAAGGGCGCGGTGGCCAGCATAATTGACAGTTGCGGGATAGAATTCGCCCGCGGCAAGGTTAATGTAACTTCTAAAATACTAAATGAAGTAAAAGGCAGGCATTTTAACCGTGAGATCATGCACCGGGATAACATCGTGATACTGGAATGAAAAACGCGAATGAGCTTAAGAAAGACCTGATCGAGATGTCCAAAGCCGCCGCTTTAGCGGCCCGGCACAGCTTTGCCGTTTCAACCGACACCAAGAATAAAGTTCTTTTTGAAATGGCCGACGCTTTGCTGGCCGGGAAAAACGAGATATTAAAAGCCAACAAGATCGACGTCGCCGCGGCGAAAAAAGAAGATCTGCCCCGGCCGATGCTCGAGCGCCTGGCTTTGGACGATAAAAAGATACAGTCGATGAGCGATTCCCTGCGCGAGATCGCCGCCCTGGCCGATCCGGTGGGCGAAGTGATCAAAGCCTGGAGAAGGCCCAACGGCCTCTGGATCCAGAAGGTCCGCGTCCCGATCGGGGTCATTGCGATAATCTATGAATCACGGCCGAACGTCACCGCCGACTGCGTTGGCCTGTGTTTTAAATCCGGCAACAGCGTGATCCTGCGCGGAGGAAGCGAAGCCATAAATTCCAACCTGTGCATTTACCGCATGCTCAAATCGGTCCTGCTGGCTAACGGCGTTTGCGGGGACATGATCAATATGATCGAGACAACCGACCGCAAAGCGATCGACGGACTTTTGAAATTAAACGGTTATATCGACCTGGTCATGCCCAGGGGCGGGGAAGCGTTGATCGAAAAAGTGGTCAGGTCTTCCCGGATACCGGTGATCAAGCATTATAAAGGCATCTGCCATGTTTATGTCGATGAATGGGCGGAATTGAATATGGCTGCCGAGATCTGCGTCAACGCCAAACTTCAGCGGCCCGGCGTCTGCAACGCTATGGAGAGCCTGCTGGTGCATAAAGACTGCGCGGCGAGGTTCCTGCCGGGTATTCTCAGGAAATTCGAAGGCGCCGGGGTGATTATCCACGGCTGCGATCTGACCCGCAGGATCTGCAAGAATCTCGGGATCGAAAAAGCCACGGAGAAGGATTACGCCACCGAATACCTGGGCCTGGAGATATCGGTCAAGGTCGTCGATGACCTGGACTCGGCGATAAAGCATATTAATCATTACGGGTCGCATCATTCGGACAGCATCGTCACCGATAATTACGATAACGCGCTGAGATTCCTGCGTTTCGTGGATTCAGCCTGCGTTTACGTTAACGCCTCGACCCGTTTTACCGACGGCAACCAGTTCGGCATGGGCGCGGAGATCGGGATATCCACGGACAAACTGCACGCCCGCGGGCCGATGGGGCTGGAAGAATTGACCAGTTATAAATATATGGTTTTCGGCCACGGACAGGTCCGTGCGTGAACCGTTGATCGTTAGTTTACAGCCGGCAGCTGAAAAATGAAAATCGGCATTTTAGGCGGCACATTCAATCCCATCCATATCGGCCATTTGATCCTGGCCGATGAAGTCCGGGAAAAGCTGTCCCTGGATAAGGTTATATTCGTCCCGACGTATATCGCGCCGCATAAGCAGAATTCCGCGGTGGCCGCCGCCTCCGACCGGTTGAAGATGGTGAAATCGGCGGTAAAAGACAATAAGTTCTTCCAGGTTTCGGACATCGAGATCAAAAGGAAAGGCCTGTCCTATACCGTGGACACGGTCAAAGCTTTCAATAAAAAATTCCCCGGCGACGAACTGTATTTTGTCACCGGATCGGATCTTTTAAAATACCTGGACGAGTGGAAAGATTTCCGGGAATTGATCAGCCTGGTGAAATTCGTGGTGGCGACCAGGCCGGGGTACCCCCTGGAGAACATCCCGTCTTACGTGCAGAGGGTTTCCATCCGCGCCGTAGATGTTTCGGCTTTCGAGATCAGGGATTGCGCTAAGAACGGCAAATCATTCCGTTACCTGGTGCCGGAAGCTGTTTTTGAGTATATCAACAAGAAAAGATTATACTTTTAACCGTTTGCGGCACCCCTGGGGGCGCCGCCAAAGGAGAAGCGGCACCCCAGTGGCGCCGCCAAGAGGTTATGAAAATAAAAGTCGCTCCGTCGATATTATCCTGCGATTTCAGCAGGCTGGCCGAAGAGGTAAGGAACGTGGAAGCCGCAGGCGCCGACCTTTTGCACGTGGATGTCATGGACGGGCACTTTGTCCCGAATCTCACCATCGGCCCGGTTGTGGTCAAAGACCTGCGTAAAACGACTAAACTGCCTCTGGACGTGCATTTGATGATCGAGCATCCGGAGAAATTCACCGAGGCGTTCCTGGCCGCCGGAAGCGATATGATCACCGTTCACATTGAGGTTTGTTCCAAAAGCCAGATACAGGCTTTACGGCTGAAACTTTCGTCTAAAGGAATTAAACTCGGCGTGTCTTTGAATCCGGCTACGCCTTTCAGCAGGATCAAGCCGGTCCTGGCATTAGCCGATTTTGTTTTGGTAATGTCGGTAAACCCCGGTTTCGGAGGGCAGGAGTTCATCGGGGATGTGCTCCCGAAGATAAAAATGCTCCGGTCGGAATTCTCCGGGGACATAGCGGTTGACGGCGGCATAAATGAACAAACGGGAAAGCTGGCGGCGCAGGCGGGAGCTAATATCCTGGTCGCCGGTTCGTATATTTTTAAATCCAAAGATTACCAGGAAACTATCAGGAGACTGCGATGTGTAATGTAAAACCGGACATAAAATTCGGAACAGACGGCTGGCGCGGGGTGATCGCCGATAATTTCACTTTCGAGAACGTCAGGATCGTCGCCCAGGCTATCGCCGATTATTATAACGCGCGCAGTAAAAGTCCTTCGATCGCCGTCGGCTTCGATACCCGGTTCATGTCCGGGGATTTCGCCCGGATCGCGAGCGACGTCCTGTCGCGCAACGGGATAAGCGTGGTCCTTTCCGACCGCTGTGTCCCGACGCCGACTTTAAGCTTCGCCGTCAAGAAAAGAAAGCTTACCGCCGGTGTGATGATCACCGCAAGCCATAATCCCGCCAGCTATAACGGGATAAAGATCAAGACCGCCGAAGGCGGGGCCGCGGGCGTGGAAGTTACCCGCGAGGTCGAAAGGCTGATCGCCGAGCCTGCTCCGGCAAATAATGCTGCTCCGGCAAAGATCGAAAAGGCCGACATGACCGCGGATTACGTCGATTTCCTGCGTTCTTATATCGACCTGGCTAAATTGAAGAACGCGCGTTTCCATATCCTCAGCGACGCGATGCACGGCAGCGGGGATAGTTTTATCGGAAGGGTCCTGGCCGGGACAAAAGTAAAAGCCGAGTTCCTGCGCGCGGACATCAACCCGTCTTTTGAGGGGCTCAAACCCGAGCCGGTTTTAGAGAACCTGGAAGCTTCGGTAAATAAAATGAAGAAAGAGAGGTTCGACCTGGGCCTGGTCCTGGACGGCGACGCCGACCGGATCGCGGCTTTTGCCGGCAAAGGCGAGTTCATCAACCCGCAAAAGGTCCTCGGCCTTTTGATCCTGCATTTGATCCAGGACCGCAAGATGTCCGGGGGGGTGGTCAAGACCCTGGTCGGTTCTAACCTGGTCGATAATATCTGCGCCAAGCTGGGCTTGAAACTGCACGAGACCCCGGTGGGATTCAAATATATCTCCGAATTAATGATCAAAGAAGATATCCTGGTCGGCGGGGAAGAGGCCGGCGGGATGGGTTTCAAAAATTATATTCCCGAGCGCGACGGCAGTTTAGCCGGGTTGTTGCTGCTGGAAATGATGGCTTACCGCAAAAAACCGATGCTGGCGATCCTGAAAGATATGGAAAAAGAGTTCGGCCGTTATTATTACCTGCGGACCGAGATGAAGCTGAAAAGCATGGGCGCGGTGGATATTTCTCCTTTGAAAGGCACCAGCGAAGTCCTGGGGAAAAAGGTAGTCAAGCTTAACGACAAGGACGGCTTGAAGTTCATGCTTGAAGATACCAGCTGGCTGATGCTGCGCGCTTCCGGCACCGAGCCGATCATCCGTATTTACGCCGAATCGAAAAACGAGGAGATCTCGCGGAAAATGCTGGATTTCGGCAAAGAATTGATCGCTAAGAATGTGGTATAAAACCGGGAAATTCTTTTTCTGGCTGTTCTTTAAGCTTTTTTGCGGGTTGGAAGTCAAGGGCGGGGAGTTCCTGCCGAAAAAAGGCGGGTTCATCCTGGTTTCCAACCATGTAAGCAATTTAGACCCGGTCGTCCTTGGGGTGGCCAGTTCCGCGGACCTTAATTTCATGGCCAAAGAGGAACTTTTTTCCAACCGGTTCGCCGGCTGGGTCCTGCGCCGGGTCCACGCGTTCCCTTTAAAAAGGAAAGGCGCGGATCTCTCGGCGGTCAGGACGGCGATAAAAAGGGTCGATCGCGGCGGGGCGCTTCTGATATTCCCGGAAGGGACCAGAAGCTCCGACGGGCAGCTCGGCCGGGGCCGGGAAGGGATAGGATTTTTAGTGGAAAAACTCAACGTGCCGGTGATCCCGGCATACATCAGCGGGACGGCAAAAGTCATGGCCAAAGGTTCAGCGGCCCTGCATCCGTCTAAAATATCGGTCCATTTCGGGAAACAAATCCTTTTGGAAAGGAGGTTGGCTTATACAGATGTCGCGCAAACAGTAATGCAAGCCATAAAGCAACTTTCATGCTGCGGATAAAATTAGCTAAAAGCCTGGGTTTTTGTTCCGGGGTTCGCCGGGCGATCAATATCGCCGAAAGAGTCCTGAAGAAAGAAAAACGGAAAGTCTATTCCCTGGGCTCCATCATCCATAATCACGAGGAGATAAACCGGTTGAATAAGATCGGTTTGATCAGCGTCAAGTCCCTTGACGACGTGCGCAACCGTTCCTGCGTGATCCTGCCTTCCCACGGGACCCCGCGCGATATAATCGCCGCGGGCCGTAAAAAAAGCCTTAAGCTTATAGATGTAACCTGTCCTTATGTTTCGTATGTCCATAATATCTGCCGGAAGCTTTATAAAGATAAATTCACGGTTATAATCATCGGCGACGCCCATCACCCGGAAGTCAGGGCTTTGATCGACCTTGCGCCGGGAGCGGCGATCATAGAATCGCGCAAAGATGTCTCGGCCAACCAGTTCTCTTTTAAGAAGGTGGGGATCATTTCCCAGACCACCCAGTCTAAAGATAAATTTTTCGATCTCGTCGGGCTGATCCTGAAAAATAACCGGAATATCCAGGAAGCCCGGATATTCAATACAATTTGCCTGGATACATCGCGCAGGCAGGAGGAGGTGAAAGAACTGGCGAGAGCCGTGGACAGGCTTGTGGTGATAGGATCACGCACAAGCGCCAACACAAAAAGGCTTCTCGCGCTCGGCCGCAGGGTCAATAAAAAGACTTTTCTGGCCGAGGAAGACAACGCGGCGCTTTTAAGGCGGCTTAAAGGATCGTCCCTTGTGGGAGTGATCAGCGGCGCCTCAGCTCCGCGTTGGTTAGTCGACCGTATAGTCAAAAGGATCAAAAACAAAAATAATTAAAAATAATCAGGAGGAAACAGGAAATGGAAACCGGAACCGAAGTAAAGTCGGAAATGGAGCAGTTGTATAACGAAAGCATCAAGATGATCCACGAAGGGCGGATCGTCAAAGGCAAGATCGTCGCGATCAAGACCAAAGAGGTCCTGGTCGACGTGGGGTTTAAATCGGAAGGCGTCGTCGCCATAACCGAATTCAAGAAAGACGAGGTCGCGGTCGGAAAAGAGCTCGATTTCTTCGTCGATTCGATCGAAGACGACATGGGGCTGATGACCTTGTCCCGGGAAAAAGCCAGGTGCATGCAGGGCTGGGATACCATCGTCCAGGCGTCGGTGGACGGGTCGCTGATCGAAGGCCGCCCGGTAAAGAAAGTAAAAGGCGGTTTCCTGGTGGAGGTCCTGGGGATCGAAGGGTTCCTGCCCGCTTCTTTGTCGGCTTTCAAGAACGTCCTGGAAAAAGACATCATCGGCAAGACTTTCAAGTTCAAGATCATCAAGATCAACAAGCTGCGTTACGGGATCATCCTGTCCCGCCGCGAAGCTTTGCATAAGGAAAAAGAAGAGTCCCGCGAGAGGCTCTGGCAGGAACTGAAGATCGGGCAGGTTTATCCCGGCCTGGTCAAAGCGATAACCGATTTCGGCGCGTTTATCGACATGGGCGGGGCGGACGGCCTTTTGCACATCACCGACATGTCCTGGTCGAAGATATCGCATCCTTCGGAGATCGTCGCTGTCGGGGATAAGATCGAGGTCATGCTTTTGAACATGGACCGTGAATCGGGTAAGATATCCCTCGGCCTCAAACAGAGGCTTCCCGACCCCTGGCAGGATATCACCAGCAAGTTCAGCGTGGGGACGAAAGTCAAAGGCAAGGTCGTCAGCATCCTGCCTTACGGCGTTTTCGTGGAACTGGAAAAGGGCATCGAGGGCCTGATCCACGTCTCCGAAATATCCTGGACCAAAAAGATCAATAATCCCAACGAGGTCTTCGCCATCGGGGATATGGTCGAAGCGCAGATCCTGACCGTGGATAAAGATTCCCGCAGGATCGCTCTCAGCATTAAGCAGCTGGAACAGAACCCCTGGATCGATTCCGAAGCGAAATATCCATCGGGAACGCTTGTTCAGGGCAAGGTGAAGAGTTTTACCAAATACGGCGTGTTCGTCGAACTCGATTCAACGCTGGAAGGGATGATCCATATCTCCGACCTTTCCTGGACCAAGAGGATAACCAATCCCCAGGACCTTTTAAAGAAAGGGCAGAAGATCGAAGTGCAGATTCTTTCCGTGGACAGCCAGAACCAGAGGATCGCCCTGGGCTTAAAACAGCTTCAGGAGAATCCCTGGACGAAGATCGCCGACAAATACAAGCTGGATACCCAGCTGGAGACCGAAGTGGTCAGCATCACCGATTTCGGCGTATTCGTCAAGATCGAGGAAGACCTTGAAGGCCTGGTGTTCACCAACGAGATCGACGCCGAGCAGTTAAAGGCGCTCAAGCCCGGCGATAAGGTCAATGTCAAAGTGATCAAAGTCGACGTGGAGCAGGGCAAGATCGGCCTGTCCGCGAAGATATAATAACCGTCTTCGCACCCCAGGGGTGCCACTGTTTAGTGGCGCCCTTGGGGTGTGCAGGGAACGGTTGGATGGAAAAGGCTAAAGCTATGGACATAAAACAGCAGTTGGAAGTGATAAAACGCGGCGCGGTAGAGATAATTTCCGAAGCTGAACTGGTCAAGAAATTAGAATCGGCCCGAAAAGATAACCGGCCTTTACGGGTCAAGGCGGGATTCGATCCGACCGCTCCGGATATACATCTGGGTCATACCGTATTGCTGAGGAAGCTCCGCCAATTCCAGGACCTGGGGCACGAAGTTTATTTCCTTATAGGCGATTTTACCGCCCGGATCGGGGACCCTACCGGGAAATCCCAACTGCGCAAGACCTTAAGCAAAGAAGAGGCCGAGAAGAACGCTGAAACTTATACAAATCAGGTTGCCAATATATTAGACCTTAATAAGATCAAAGTCGTTTTCAACAGCCGGTGGTTCGAGAAAATGAGCGTGGCCGAATACCTGGGGTTGACCATGCATGTCACGGTCAGCCAGATGTTCGCCCGCGAAGATTTCAAGAAGAGGCTGGAAAATAAGCAGGATGTTTCTTTGCTGGAATTCATGTATCCGGTGCTCCAGGGCTACGATTCAGTGGAGATCAAAGCTGATATCGAGCTGGGAGGCACCGATCAGATTTTCAATCTCCTGGTCGGGCGGGACATGCAGAAAGACTTCGGCCAGGAACCCCAGGTCGTGATCACTATGCCTTTACTCGAAGGCACAGACGGGATTAACAAGATGAGCAAATCCCTGGGTAACTACGTGGCGATCAACGATACCCCCAAGGATATGTTCGGCAAGATCATGTCGGTCTCCGACGATTTAATGCTTAAATATTACACGCTGCTTACCGACGAGGATATTGATGAAGTAAAAAAACTTCATCCCAAAGAAGCCAAGGTCAACCTGGCGAAATTGATCATCGCCCAGTATCACGGCGCGGACGCGGCTCAAGCCGCGGCTGACGAGTTCAGCCGGGTATTCGCTTCCAAAGAGCTGCCCCAGGATATGCCGGAATATAAGTTGAGCTCAGAAAAGCCGGTAGTGGATATCTGCGTGGAATCCGGCCTGGTGAAAAGCAAGAATGAAGCCCGCCGCCTGATCCAGCAGGGCGGGTTGGAATTTGAAGGCAAGAAGATAGCGGATATTTCGTCTAAGATCGGTTCCGCCGGCGTGCTGAAGATCGGCAGCCGCCGTTTCCTGAAGATCGTCAAATAGGACCGTTTCCTTTTATCTGTATGCCAGATATTGAGTTACCAAGGAACTGTCCCTAACATAAGGAAGGGGTTTATTATGGCTAGCCATAATTACGCGATACTCCTCGCCGGAGGCCAGGGATCCCGTTTCTGGCCCCAGAGCCGCACTTTAGAGCCCAAACAGTTCCTTACGTTACACAAAGACAAAAGCCTTTTTGTCCAGACTTTCCTGAGGGTTAAGCCTTTGATCCCCGCCTCTAATATTTTTATCGCCACATCCGAGCTTTACCGCAACCAGATAATCGAATTAGCCGAGCCGTTTAACATCCCTTTAAGAAATATTGTTTTCGAGCCCGACGGGAAAAATACCGCCCCGTCGATAGCGGTCACCGTGGCTTTGATCCATTCCCGCGATCCGCGGGCCCGGATCTGCATCCTTCCCTGCGACCATTTGATCAAGAATACCGGAAAATTCCTGAAACTTCTTTCGGCCGCTTTTGATCTGTGCCTGGATGAGCTTGTAATATTCGGCATTCCGCCGTTCCGGCCGGCTACGGGGTACGGGTATATCCAGTCCGCGAAACCCGCGGCAAAGGGCGCGAAAAAAGCGTTAAAAGTTAAAAGATTCACGGAAAAGCCCGATCTGAAAACCGCGCGGCTTTTTCTCAAAAGCGGCGATTATTACTGGAACAGCGGGATATTCGTCGGATCCGGAGAAGCGTTCCTGCGTGAATTCCGGGCGCATCTTCCCGGTTTGTTCAAACTGGTGAAAAATATCAGGTCCGCCGGGGATATTAATCTGATCTGGAGTAAAGTAAAACCGGTTTCTTTCGACTACGGTATCCTGGAGAAGTCCGATACGGTCACGATGCTTTCCGCCGGCGGACTGGGCTGGTCGGACCTGGGCAGCTGGCAGGCCTGGGATGATATCCTGGAAAAAGACGCCCGGGGTAATGTTTTTAAGGCGGACGTGGCCAATATAGACAGCCGCAATATCACCGTGGTGGGGAGCCATCGTTTCATCGCCACTATCGGCCTGGAAGACCTGATCATCGTTGATACTCCGGACGCGCTGCTGGTTACCAGGAAAGAGAAGTCGGAAGACGTAAAGAAAGTCGTGGATTTTCTCAAAGCCGGTAAGCGCCAGGAACATTACGCGCATAAGACCGTAAAAAGGCCCTGGGGGAATTTTACCGTGCTCGAGATCGGGGACGGTTTTAAAGTAAAACTGGTCGAGGTTTACCCGGGCAAAGCTTTAAGCCTGCAGTATCACCGGAAACGCAGCGAGCACTGGGTTGTAGTCGAAGGGGAAGCGAAGGTCATCAAAGGGAAGCGCAGTTACTTGTTTAAAGCCAACGAAAGCACTTATATCCCCATCGGCTGTGCGCACCGGCTGGTCAATCCTTTAAAAGAAAAAAACCTTAAGATCGTGGAAGTCCAGGCAGGCAAATACCTGGAAGAAGACGATATCATCCGGATCAAGGATGATTTCGGCAGAAAATAAAAACGGAGGATTTTAATGCAGAAAGCGGCAGTTATCGGAGCGGGATATGTCGGATTAGTCACTGCGACCTGCCTTGCGGAATTGGGCCACAAAGTTATTTGCGTGGATAACGACCGCAGGAAACTGGAAAATCTGCGTAAAGGGGTTATGCCGATCTTCGAACCGGGCCTCGAAGGGCTGGTTAAGAAGAATAAAAAAGCCAAGCGCCTGGTTTTCAGCCACAGTATCGCTGAAGCGGCCCGAGAGGCGCAGATAATATTTATCTGCGTCAACACTCCGCCTTTGCCCGACGGCGGAGCGGATCTCTCAATGGTGGAAAAAGTAGCTTCGGAGATCGCTTTGTCGATGAAGGAATATAAGATTATCGTCGGAAAAAGCACGGTACCGGCCGAAACCCACGAAAAGATCAAACGTACCATACAGATGATCACCAAAGGCAAAGGCGATTTCGACGTAGCTTCCAATCCCGAATTCTTGCGAGAGGGCCACGCGGTCAACGATTCCCTGCATCCCGACCGGATCGTAGTCGGGGTCGAATCGAAGCGCGCGGAGAAATTGATGCGCGAGCTGTACAAGCCGATCAAAGCTCCTCTTCTGGTAACGAATATCACTACCGCCGAGATCATCAAGCACGCCTGTAATTCTTTCCTGGCCACGAAGATCTCTTACATGAACGCGGTGGCCAATATCTGTGAGCGGGTCAACGCCGACGTGGAGATGGTGGCCGAGGGCATGGGATTCGACAAGAGGATCTGCCGCCAGTTCCTCAACGCCGGCGCCGGTTTCGGCGGAAACTGTTTCCCCAAGGATCTCGAAGCTTTTATTTATCTGTCCGAGAAAAAAGGCTATAATTTCGAATTGCTCAAAGCCGTCCGTAAAATAAATCACGACCAGAAAAAGCTGATCCTGAAGAAAATTGAGGACGCTTTGTGGATCATTAAAGGAAAAACTATCGCTGTCCTGGGGTTAAGTTTTAAACCGCTAACCGACGATATCCGTAATTCCATAGCTATCGAACTGGTCAAAATGCTCAAGGAATCCGGAGCGGATATCCGGGCTTATGATCCGCAAGCCCTGGAAAAGGCGAAAGAATCTTTAAAAGGGGTAAAGCTATGTAAAAATGCTTACGAAGCCTGCCGGGGAGCCGATTGTTTACTGCTGGCGACCGAATGGGAAGAATTCAGGACGCTGGACCTGGCTAAGATCAAGAAGCTTCTCCGCCAGCCGAAAGTAGTTGACGCTCGCAATCTTTATGACCCGCGGAAAATGCTGAAAATGGGATTTGTTTACAAATGTATCGGAAGGGGTAACGCTTACGCATAGAAGGCTTTGATATGAATATACTTCTGACAGGCGGCTCAGGCTTCCTGGGGTCGAATTTATCCCGCAGGCTCCTTAAGGGAGGGCATAAAGTGATCTGCGTGGACAATTTTATCACCGGTTCAGAAAGAAATATTGAAGAGCTCCTGAGCAATAAACGTTTTAAGCTTATCCGTCACGATATATCCAAACCTTTGTATCTTGACGGAAAGATCGACTGGGTAATGCATTTCGCTTCCCCGGCTTCCCCTAAAGATTACCTGAAACACCCGATCAAGACCATTAAAGTCGGGACTTTAGGCACGTATACCTGCCTGGGCATCGCCAAGGAGAAGAACGCTAAATTCTTCCTGGCTTCGACTTCCGAAGTTTACGGCGATCCCGCTGTCTCTCCCCAGCCCGAAGAATACTGGGGCAATGTTAATCCTATCGGGGAGCGTTCCTGTTACGACGAAGCCAAACGCGCGGCGGAGGCCATGGCTTTCGCTTACCTGCGCCAGCATCACCTGGATATCCGGGTTGCCCGTATATTCAATACTTATGGGCCCAGGATGCGCTTTGACGACGGCAGGGTAATTTCCAATTTTATCTGGCAGGCGTTGACCGGCCAGGACCTGACTGTTTACGGGAAAGGGGATTATACCCGCTCTTTTTGTTATGTCGATGACCTGGTAGAAGGCATCTGCCGTTTTATGAGGAAGAATTATTCCGGTCCGCTTAACCTGGGCACGACCTATGAATTCACGGTGATCGACCTGGCGAAAAAAGTTATCGCGATGACCGGTTCAAGATCAAAGATCATTCATTTACCGCTGTCGCCTGATGACCCGAAACGCCGCAGGCCGGACCTGGCCAAAGCCAGGAAGCTCCTGAAATGGAAGGCTGAAGTAACCTTCGAAGAGGGGCTGGAACGGACGATCTCCTGGTTCAGGAAAGATCTAGGAAAGTAAAAGCTTAGTTTTACGCCAGATAAAAATGGGGAAGCGTCCCCGGGTTTTGAATTATGGATAAAGACAGGTTCTCCGCGGATAAGCGGAACCGTTTAGTTATTAGGCGCGGAGAAAAAAAGATCGTCCCCGAGGGGAAATTTACCCTGGCCGAAGACAACAGCCTGGTTTACTGGCTGAACGAGCCGCCTGCCTGGCGGGAAAGGCTCGGGCTGGGCCAGGAGCTTAAATTCGACGGCCGCTGGGAACTTGATGATAACTTCGACCTGTCCCTGAAATTGACGGAAAATGACCGGCAGGTCCCCGGGGATAAGATCGTCCTTAAAGGGGAGATAGTTTCCGCCGACCGCGATGCCCTGGCTTTCGAGATAAGAAGCCAGGATAAAACCGGAAGGAATGAGTTCCAGATCCTGAAATTCTCCGGGGCCTGGTCCGCAGCCCAGGATAATATCGTTTTTTCGGTCAACAAGACCGCTGACCCGGATATTCTTAAGCTGGGCGCGGGCTGGAAACTGAATAAAGACCAACAGATAGTCTTTACTTACGAAAAGACCAGCCTGAAAACCAGGGTTAAAGATACGAGAGCGGTAACTTTTTCCGGTTCCTGGCAGATCACGTCCGAAAAGGTGCTGTCGTATGTTCTTTCGAGCAGTTCAAAGTCGCGTTTCGATTTCCGGGCCCAGGTGGAAACGCCGACTATTTATCCCCAGGCCGGGAAAATAAAATTCCGCCTGGGAGCGGGGTTAAGGGACGAGCGTTCATCCGGGAAAGTGATCACTCTTTACGGAGCCTGGAAATTCAGCCGTAAACTGGGGTTGAATTTTGAAATGGACTACGGGAAAGGAAATGTCCGGGACCTGGAATTCGGTTCGGACATTAACCTTACCAATAAAGATAAAGTGATCCTAAGCCTGGTTGACCGGGAAAGAAAACCTTTGGGAATAAAAGTGACTTTTACCCACAGGTTCTTGAAGAAGCTCGACGCCGAGGCTTATCTGAAACTCAAAGTTTTACGCGATGGATCGGCAGTGGAAACCGGAGTCAGTATCCCATTTTAAGACAGGGACGGTTCTCATTTGCGGTTAAAACTGTCCCCGGGACACTTTTAACCGGGTTTAAGGGCCGTCCCTAAAAAAGGAGCGATAATGAAAGGCATAATCCTCGCAGGCGGGAAAGCGACGCGGCTTTATCCGATCACTGTGGCTGTAAGCAAACAACTGCTGCCGGTGTACGATAAACCGATGATCTATTACCCGCTTTCCACTTTAATGTTGGCCGGGATCAGGGATATCCTGGTTATTTCCACGCCTCAAGCGCTTCCCCGGATGCAGGAATTGCTGGGAGACGGTAAGCAGCTGGGGATCCGTTTAACCTATGCCCGGCAGGAAAAACCCGCTGGTATTGCCCAGGCTTTTATTGTCGGCGAAGAATTCATCGCTAAAGAAAAAGTCTGCCTGATCCTGGGCGATAATATTTTCAGCGGCCCTGGTTTGTCCAGGCTTTTGCAGGATGCGGCACGCGCACGGCAGGGGGCTACAGTTTTCGGTTATTATGTCAAAGACCCGCAAAGGTACGGGGTGATAGAATTCAACAGGTATCTTAACGCGGTTTCCATAGCCGAAAAGCCTAAAAATCCCAAATCAAATTTCGCCGTTACCGGGATATATTTTTATGATAACCAGGTAGTAAAGATCGCAAAGGGCCTTAAACCGTCGCCCCGCGGAGAACTGGAGATCACCGATGTGAATAAGGTTTATTTAAAGAAAAAAGCCCTTAAAGTCAAATTAATGGGCCGCGGTTACGCCTGGCTGGACACCGGGACTTACGATTCACTGGTCGACGCAGCGATATTCATTAAGACCATTGAAGACCGCCAGGGCCTGAAGATCGGCTGTATCGAAGAAGTAGCTTACAGGATGGGTTATATCGGCGCAAAACAACTGGATAAACTCGGCCGGGGAATACCCACGTCTTACGGCGAGTATCTTATAAATATCGCTAAGGAGAAGAAATGAAACCGCGTATCCTGATCTTTGGGAAAGGTTTTATCGGCGAGAGGCTGCAAAAAGAGCTGGGCGCTAAAGTTTCCGGGCGCCGGATCGATACTTTTAAAGACGCGGATGAGGAATTCAGGAAATACCGGCCGGATATAATCATTAATTGCATCGGCCATACCGGCAAGCATAATGTCGACGACTGCGAGATAGATAAAGATAAAACTTTGACGGCCAATGTTTTTGTTCCGATCATCCTGGCAGAAGTCGCTTTGCGTAACAACGTTAAGCTGGTGCATATTTCCAGCGGCTGTATTTACCATTACGATTATAAAAAATCCAAACCAATCACCGAAGATGAAATTCCTTATTATTTCGAACTGTTTTATTCCCGGACCAAGATCTATTCTGAAAGAGCGCTGGAAGTATTGAGCAAAACTTACAATATCCTGATCGCCCGGATCCGTATCCCTTTAGACGACCGTCCCAGCCCCAAAAATATTATCGATAAACTGCTTAAATACGGCAAAGTTATCGACCTGCCTAATTCGGTGACGTATATTCCGGATTTCGTCCGGGCGATAAAACATTTGCTCAAGATCGACGCCAGGGGTATTTATAACGTGGTCAATAAAGGCGGTTTGGAATACCCGCAGTTGATGGATACGTATAAGAAATACGTCCCGGGATTTCAATACACGGTTATCGATTATAATAAACTCGGCCTGGTCCGGACTAACCTGTTGATGTCCACCGCTAAGCTGGAAAAGTCGGGCTTCAAAGTGCGTAAGATCGGCGACGTCCTGGACGAATGCGTCCGCTCTTATTTAAAAAAATAAAAGAGGTAAAAATGAAAATTCTGACTACAGGTTCCGCGGGTTTTATCGGCAGCGCTTTCGTCCGCCTTTTAGCGCAAAAGGGCAGGGATGTCGTTATTGTGGATAACCTGGATTATGCCGGCGACCTCAAAAGACTGCAGGAGGCTAAGGGCCATTATAAATTCTATAAGGCGGATATCCGCGACCGGAAAAAGATCAACTCGATCTTCAAAAAAGAAAAGCCGGAAGTAGTGGTGAATTTCGCCGCGCAAAGCCACGTCGACCGGAGTATCAAAGACCCGTTTATTTTTACCGATACCAATATTTTAGGGGCCCAGGTATTGTTTGAGGCAAGCAAGCTTTCCGGCGTGCAGAGAGTTATTCATATCTCCACCGACGAAGTTTACGGGGATATCGAGCAAGGGGAATTTTCGGAAACCACGCCTTTAAATCCCAGCTCGCCGTATTCCGCCAGCAAAGCGTCCGCCGACCTGCTGGTTAAAGCTTACCAGCGCACTTTTAAATTTCCCGCAATTATAGTAAGGCCGAGCAATAACTACGGCCCCTGGCAGTATCCCGAGAAACTTATCCCGCTGGCCGTGTTAAAGATCCTGCGCGGGGAGAAAGTCCCCGTTTACGCCCGGGGAGAAAATGTCCGGGAGTGGCTGTTCGTGGAAGATTCCGCGGAAGGAATATTAGAGATCACGGAGAAAGGCAGGTTGGGAGAGGTTTACAACCTGGGAAGCGGTCAGGAAAAGCGCAATATCGACGTGGTCAGGGCTATCCTGTCGCTCCTGAAGGCCGATGAATCCCGGATCGAATTCGTCCCGGACCGGCCCGGGCACGATATCCGTTACAAACTTAATTCGCAAAAAGCCGGACAGGAAACCGGCTGGAAGGCTAAAACCGGTTTTGAAGAGGGGCTCCTCAGGACCGTGGAATGGTGCGTTACCAACAAATCCTGGCTCCTGAGCAAGAAATGATAACGGGGCGGGAATTATTCATTAGAAAGGGATGACTATGTTCTGGGAAATGATAGGCCTTGCCGCGGCAGTTCTGACAATGTTCGGTTTTCTGCCTCAGGTTATTAAAATGTATAAGACTAAATCAGTAGGGGACATCAGCCTCTGGGCGGTCCTGCAGTTCATGCTGGGTATATTCCTCTGGCTGGTTTACGGGATCCACCTCAGGAATTTCGCGATAATCCTGGCCAACTCGGTCACATTCCTGATCCTTTGCGCGGCGCTGGCGTTATATTTAAGGTACATGAAAAAAACAAGCGTATAAAAAAACTGGAGATATAAATGCCCGGAAAACTGAAAATACTCGTTACCGGCGGAGCCGGGTATATCGGTTCAATCCTTGTGCCGGAGTTGTTAAAGAAAGAATACGCTGTCACGGTCCTGGATAACTTTATGTATAACCAGGATTCTTTGCTTGGCTCCTGCGCCCTGGATAATTTCAACGTGGTCAAAGGCGACGCGCGCGATGAAACCGTTCTAAAACCACTGCTTAAAGACGCCGATTATATTATTCCGCTCGCCGCTTTGGTGGGCGCGCCGCTGTGCAACCGGGACAAGACCGGGGCGGTGACCATTAACCGGGACGCGGTAGCTTCCTTAGCGAAACTCGCTTCTAAAGAACAGCGTATGATCATCCCGACCACGAACAGCGGCTACGGCATAGGGCAAAAAGGAGTCTTTTGCACGGAAAAAAGCCCTTTAAACCCGATAACTTTATACGGCAAGGTCAAGATGGAAGCGGAGAGGATCGTCCTGGACCGGGGGAACTCGATAAGTTTCCGCCTGGCCACGGTTTTCGGGATGTCGCCGAGAATGAGGATCGACCTGCTGGTGAACGACTTTGTTTACCGGGCGGTGAAAGACAGGTTTGTGGTGGTTTTTGAAGGCCATTTCAAGAGGAATTATATCCATGTGCGCGACGTGGCCAGAGTATTCATTCACGCTATCGATAATTTCGACTCAATGAAGAATGAACCATATAATGTCGGTTTGTCCGAAGCTAATCTTTCCAAATTAGAGCTTTGCGCGAAGATCAAAGAACAGCTGCCTGATTTTGTTTACCTGGAATCGCCGATCGGAGAGGATCCCGATAAACGGGATTATATCGTTTCGAACGAGAAGATCGAGAAAAAAGGTTTCACCCCGGTTTATTCTCTAAAAACGGGGATACAAGAGCTCATAAAAGGCTACAGAATGCTTTGTAATAATACTTATGGCAACGTCTAAACAAATAAAATTATTCAAATTCCTCGAGAATAAGGCCCGCTGGGTAAGAAAAGAGACCTTAAAGATACATAAAATTGCCCCGGAAACGCGCCTCGCTTCGTCTTTGTCGGCGGTGGAGATATTCACGGCCTTATATTACGGCAAACTGGTAAAGTTTAACGCCAAGGATCTTAAAGCCGAGGACCGGGACAGGTTTATTATCAGCAAGGGCCACGGGGCAATTTCTCTGTATCCTATACTGGCGGATCTGGGTTTCTTCCCGCGTGATTCTCTCAAACGCGTCTGTAAAGAAGGCTGTATCCTCGGCGGCATACCTGACGCTCTTATCCCCGGATTTGAGACGGTCAACGGTTCCTTGGGGCACGGGCCGGGAGTGGCCTGCGGCATCGCCCTGGCGTTAAAAAGGAAAAAACGCAAAGAAACCGTCTTCGTATTGACCGGCGACGGAGAATTGAACGAAGGGGCATTATGGGAAGCGGTCATGTTCGCCGGAGCGCATAAATTGGATAACCTGGTTTTGATCGTGGATAATAATAAAGTGAGCATGCTCGATTTCTCCAGGAATATCATAGATATGGCGCCGTTAGATAAGAAGTTCGCGGCTTTCGGATGGAAAGTGAAAACCGCCGGCGGGCACAATACCGGCGAGTTATACCTCGCTTTAAAAGAATTTAAGGAAACAACGGATGGAATGCCGAAGGTCTTGATCGCCGATACCGTGAAAGGAAAAGGCGTTCCCCGCCTTGAGGTGGATCCTTTATGCCATATCAAGAATCTTCGGCCTGAAGAAGCCGATCTTTTGATCTCGGAACTGGGATAAATATGGAAACAAAAGCGATGAGAGATGTGTTTATCGAGGAGATATATCACCGGATGCGCGGTGATAAGAGCATATTCTTTCTTTGCGCCGATTTCGGCTCGCCAAAATTAGACAGGCTGAGGGAGGATTTTAAGGACAGGTTCATCAACGTCGGCATCGCCGAGCAAAATCTCATTAATGTGGCTGCCGGCCTGGCTTTGGAGGGCTTTACGGTTTACGCCTGCGCGATCGCGCCTTTTCTGGCGATGCGCCCGTATGAACAGATCAGGGTCAACCTGTCTTTGTCCGCCCAGCTTAAAGAGATCAATGTTAATCTGATCGGGGTCGGCGCCGGCCTCAGTTATGATGTTTCCGGCCCCACGCATCACTGCCTGGAAGACCTCGCCATCATGAATGTCCTGCCTAATTTAGAGGTATTTTCTCCCAGCGATTGGGTATTAGCGCGGGAATTCGTCGATCATTCGCTAAAAGTAAAAAAACCTAAATATATCCGCTTCGACGGAAAGCCATTGCCTCAGATCTATTGTTCTCATAAAGATATCAATTTCGACAAAGGATTCTGCGAATTGAAAAAAGGCGGAAAAATATGCCTTGTTTCCACGGGCATTATGACGCACAAAGCTTTGCAGGCGATAGATACGCTGGGTAATGGCGGCTCTGATATAGGCGTTATCGACGTTTTTATGATCAAACCTTTGAATGAAACGTTATTGGCGAAAGCGCTGGGCAGGTACCGGGCAGTGATCACTTTGGAAGAAGGATTTATCGACAACGGCGGGTTGGACAGCCGGATCTTAAAAATAGTAAACCGTATGCCTTCGCGGATAAAGTTCAGGAATATGGGATTTTCCGCGAAATATGTTTTCGATACCGGAAGCCGGGACTACCTGCACAAACTGAATAAGCTGGATAACGCAAGCATCATAAAAAACATCAAAGCATTGCTAAAAAGATCCTGATGCCTGAACAAATAGATATAGTATTGGTCAACCCCGGGGACCGGAAGCAGGTTTTTCAGGGCCTGGGCACGGATTATTCCGCGGTAGAACCGCCTTTCTGGATCGCCGCGATCGCGGCTTATTTAAGGAATTGCCGTTATAAAGTGGCGGTCATCGACGCCAACGCGGAAAATATTTCCCCGGAAGAAACCGCGGTAAGAGTTAAGACCCTCGACCCGTTATTATCCGCGGTAATAGTTTATGGCTCGCAGCCGTCGGCGTCCACCCAGAACATGACCATCGCCGGAAGGATCTGCCGGTTGGTCAAAGGATGCGCCCGCGGGAAAACAGCTATCGGAGGTTTGCATCCTTCCGCTTTACCCTTGCGGACCATGCAGGAGGAAGCGGTAGATTTTTTGATAGAAGGAGAAGGGCCATACACTTTGACCGGGCTTATCGATGCATTGAAGCAGAACGAACCCGCGTTTTCAGGCGTTCCCGGGCTCTGGTACAGGGAAAATGGCGCGATCCGGCACAATCACCGGGCAGAACTGATCAAGGACCTGGATAAAGTTCTGCCTCTTGCCGCCTGGGACCTGCTGCCAATGGATAAATATCGAGCGCATAACTGGCATTGTTTTGACGATATCGCCAACAGGACGCCCTATGCGGCAATATATACAAGTTTAGGCTGTCCTTATAACTGTGTTTTTTGCTGTATCAACGCGCCGTTCGGAAAGCCGGGAATAAGGTACCGCAGCCCGGAATTGGTGGTTAAAGAAATAGAGCTTTTAGTCCAGCGATACCGGGTCAGGAATATCAAGATCGTGGATGAATTATTCGTTTTAGATGAAAAGCATTATATGCGGATAGTTGACCTGCTGCTTGAGAAAAAATTCGATCTTAATTTCTGGGCCTATGCCCGCGTTGATACGGTAAAAAGCGGGAACCTGGAAAAAATGAAAAAAGCCGGGATAAACTGGCTGGCTTTAGGCATTGAATCCGCGAATCCGGCGGTCAGGGACGGAGCGTCCAAACAGATGCGGGTAAAAGATATCAAGAATGTGGTCAGGGATATCCAGAAAGCGGGGATCAGGGTCATAGGCAATTTTATCTTCGGCCTTCCCGACGATACTCTGGAAACAATGAAAGAAACTCTGGATATGGCCAAAGAGCTGAATTGCGAATTCGCGAATTTCTACTGCGCTATGGCTTATCCCGGTTCCCGGCTTTATGAGACCGCTCAAAAAGAAAAATGGCCCCTGCCCGGGGAATGGCACGGTTTTTCCCAGCATTCTTATGAAATACTGCCACTGCCTACTAAACACATCGGCGCCCGGGAAGTCCTGAAATTCCGGGATGAGGCTTTTCAGGAATATTTCAACAATCCGGATTATTTAAATATGGCCGAGGAAAGATTCGGCCCGGCAGTCAGGGAGCATATCGTTAAGATGACCCGGACAAAACTAAAGAGGAGGCTGCTGGAATGATCATTAGTAAAACTCCTTTCAGGATCTCTTTTTTCGGCGGCGGCACGGATTATCCCGCTTGGTTCGAGAAGAACGGCGGCGCGGTGTTATCCACCACGATAGACAAGTATTGCTATATAACCGTGCGCTATTTGCCGCCGTTCTTCAAGCACAAGCACCGGATAGTTTACTCGTTCATTGAGAATGTCGGTTCCATAAAAGAGATCAAGCATCCGGTAGTGAAAGCCCTGCTTGAATCGTTCAAGATAGACAAAGGGCTGGAGATCCACCATGACGGCGACCTGCCGGCGCGCTCGGGCTTAGGCTCGAGTTCGTCGTTTACCGTAGGGATGCTCAACGCTCTTTACGCGTTAAAGGGAAAAATGGTTTCTAAAAAGGATCTGGCTAAAGAGGCTATCCATGTAGAGAGGTATATGCTCAAGGAAAACGTCGGTTCCCAGGACCAGGTGGCGGTTTCCTACGGCGGTTTCAATAAGATCGTTTTTCACAATGACCACAGTTTCCGGGTCGAGTCGATGGCCCTGAGTAAAGAAAGGATCGATAAACTGCAGTCGCATTTAATGCTGGTATTCACCGGCTTGTCCCGTTTCTCCTCGGAAATAGCCGCCGACCAGATCAGGAATACCAGGCGGAATAAAGAAGAATTATCCGCGATGTATCAATTGGTCGATGAATCCATCAGGATCCTCAATAACGGCGGTAATATCGCGGAATTCGGCAAGCTGCTGCACGAAAGCTGGATGATCAAAAAGAGCCTTTCGAAGAAAGTGTCGAACCCGGATATAGACAGGGTATACGCGAAAGCTTTAAAATGCGGCGCCGCCGGCGGAAAACTTCTCGGAGCGGGCGGCGGAGGGTTCATGCTTTTATTCGTGCGCCCCGAGGACCGGCAAAAAGTAGCCCGGGGACTTAAAGGCCTACTGGAAGTAAAATTCAAGTTTGAGAACGAGGGCAGTCAGATAATCTACTATAATCCATGATGACCAAAGATATCGATGTTCTTATTCTTTGCGGCGGGAAAGGAAAACGCCTGAGAAAGATATCCGGCGCCATCCCGAAACCTATGGTTTGCGTCGGCGGCCGGCCTTTTCTGGATATCCTTATCGACTATTTGCGGGCATCGGGTTTCAAAAGGTTTATTCTGGGGCTGGGGTACCGGGCGGATTTTATAAAAAAATATTATAAAGCCCGCAAAATTCCCGGCATTGAGATCGTTTTTTCCCGGGAAAAAAGCCCTTTAGGCACCGGCGGAGCGGTCAAGAAAGCGAAAAGGTTGATCAAAAGCGAGGTATTCCTGGTGTTAAACGGCGATTCTTTCTCGGAATTCAACGCCGCAGACTTTATCAAATTCTATGATCAAAAGAAAGCCGCTATTTTATTATTACTGCGCAAAGTGAAGAATGCCCGGGAATTCGGCGCGGTAACTATTGACAGTAGATCGGCTATAACCTGTTTTAGCGAGAAAAACAAGGGCTCCCGCGGTGGTTTTATCAACGGGGGTATTTATTTGTTCAACAAAAGTATTTTCTCCCAAATGCCCCGGAAAGCAGAATTCTCATTGGAATATGATTTTTTCCCTAAGATGGCAGGGAAAGGGATCTATGGATATAAGAAATCCGGTTTTTTTGTCGATATCGGAACTCCTGCGCGGTATTTGACCGCTAAGAAGTATTTTTCTAAAAGATAAAAGAAATAACTGAAAGGCCAGTAGATGAAAGTTCCGTTCGGGACAATATCGATCACCCAAAAGTCACAGGAGCTAATTAACAAAATTATTCTTTCCGGCAGAGTTTCCAGCGGGAAGTATGTCCGCGAGTTCGAAGAAAAATTCGCCGGGCTGGTAAACGCGAAAGAAGCGGTTGCCCTCAGCAGCGGGACTGACGCGGATACTTTAGCCTTGGCGGTACTGTATGATTTCGGCGCTAAACGGGGGGATGAGGTTATCATTCCCGCTTTATCGTTTGTTGCCACCGGAAATGCCGTCCTGCACGCCGGATTTAAACCGGTGTTCGTGGATATAGAAAAAGAAACCCTGAATATAGATCCCGGTCTTATAGAGAGAGAGATTACCCGGAAAACCCGCGCTATTATGCCCGTTCATCTTATGGGTAAACCGGCAAAAATGGATATCATTAACCGGATCGCTAAAAAACATAAGCTGTATGTGATCGAAGACGCCGCGGAAGCGCACGGGGCTGAGTATAAAGGAAAAAAAATAGGGCAATGGGGAGATATGGCCGCTTACAGCCTTTATTTAGCGCATATCATAACTACGATCGAAGGCGGGATCGTTACTACCAACTATGAAAAGTTCGCCGAGGTCTTAAGGTCGCTGCGCTGCCACGGCCGCGCTTGTAAGTGTAAAGTTTGCGTCGTAAATACCGCTTCCGGTTATTGCGCGAAAAGGTTTAGCTCAGGCAAAGATATCCGTTTTATTTTCGAGCGCGTGGGATATTCGTCGAAAATGAATGAATTAGAAGCGGCGGTAGGTTTAGGCAGCCTCAGCGTATATAATAAGATAATCAATAAGCGGCACCATAACCTGATCACGATGATCAAAAGGCTGAAAGAATTCAGCGAATACTTTTTTACCATCGAAGAGGGTAAAGACGAGAAGATCGGGCCGCACGCTTTTCCTATCGTCGTCAAAGAAGGCTCGCCGTTTAGCCGGAACCAGCTTGTCTCTTATTTTGAGAAAAACGGCATCGATACCAGAGACCTGTTTTCTTCTATGCCGACACAATGCCCGGGGTTTAAGTATCTCGGATACAGGCTGGGAGATTTCCCCGCAGCGGAATATATGGGAGATCACGGTTTGCATATCGGCGTGCACCAGGATATAGGAGACAGGCATATAGATTATATTTTCGGTGTCTTAAGATCTTTTATCAACGGCAGGACAAAATAAAATGAAAAAAAATTAACTTATTTTTGTTGCTGGGCCTGTTTGATATCACCAGAATAAATAACCTTGGCTGGGAGATTGAAACAGGCTTGAAAGACGGATTAAAATCGTCATACGAATATTTTAAAGCCCAATTTGACTAACAGCCGAAAGGAGAAGCCAATGTATTCTTTAGGTTGTAGAAAAGACCCCCAAGATCTTCGTGATATCCCTATGGGCCTGGTTCTGCCGGCTATTGCTGTTCCTTTAAAAGTCGATTATACCGCGCAAATGACCCCGGTTCGCGACCAGGGCGATGAAGGCACTTGTGTAGCTTTTGCTTCTGCCGTGGGAGTAAAAGAATATGAAGACCAGAAAGAATACCGTAAACTTATCAAATTATCACCTAGGTATATCTATTCGTTATGTAAGAAATTCGACGGTTCGCCGGAACAGGAAGGCACTTATCCGCGCATAGCGATGAAAATGCTTCTTAAATACGGCGTCTGCCCGGAAACTTTCTGGCCTTACAAGCCGCACCAGACCAATAACCATAAACCCGGCGCCGATCTCAAAGCCAAAACTTACCGGATCAAAGCCTATGCCCGGCTTGCGTCGCTTCTGGAAATGAAACGCAGCTTATTGGTCAACGGCCCGTTCCTGGCAGGAGTAAAAGTTTTTAATTCCTGGTTTAGCTCCAGCGCCAAGAAGACCGGAAAGATCCCGATGCCCAAAAAAGGCGAGGAGATTGCCGGCGGCCACGCTATTTGTATTGTCGGCTACGACGACCGCAAGAAACTGTTAAAGTTCAAGAACTCCTGGAGCAAAAAATGGGCCGATCACGGTTACGGCTACTTGCCGTATGCGTATATCCAGAAATACTGCCAGGACGCCTGGAGCGCCACGGACCTGATCATGAATCCGAAATTATTAGTAAAATCCAGAGCGCAGATTATATCGGATTTCTCAGAAAGTAAAATTTAAATATAAATAAGTACAAAGCGAGATTATTTCGCTTAAGGTGGAATTAGGTCAGAAAAAGGTGGAATTCGGTCATTGACAGTGAGAATGTCAATGAGGTAAAATAATACTTTAGAGAGGAAGACATACATCAAGGAAAGTATGACAACTGAGTAGATAATTCTTAGGCAACTCCGATTTCAGGAGTTGCCCTTTTTATCTGTGAACAAAAATCCTATCTTTCCTGAATTTTAATGATATAATATTGTTTTAACTTTAAGCGGTGTAAGTCTTTAAACGACATTATACAACGGAATAATTTTGTTCAAAATCTTCACTAATCAAGGAGAATAAATGGAAAATCAACAGAATATCCCGGAAGATGAAATCGACTTAAGGGAATACATTAATGTTGTAATTAAAAGAAAAAGATTTATTCTGACCATATTCTTTATTGTGATTATTCTAACGGCGATAATCAACCTTTCCGCTCCCAAAGTTTATGAAATAACTTCTACAGTTCAGCTGGGGAATATTAATGGGATGGTAATTAGTAAAGAGGAAGCCAAAGCAATAGTTTTGAATCAAGATGTGCTCCAATCTTTAAATAAGGAACTGAACTTAAACATCGATCTTGATAATTTTAAAAGAAATATAAAGATTATTGATTTAGCGGGTACTAATCTATTAACTCTCAAGATAACATACCCCGGGTTGGATACGGCGTTTAAGATAAATGACGCAATTTTAAACTTCTTAGTTGCCCAAGGAAAAATAGTTTATCAGAATCGGCTGGCTATTACCAATGAGCGGTTAAAAGAATTAGATGATGAAATAAAGAATGCTGAAGCGGATATAAATAGAACTCAAAAAATGCTTTTAGGACTGCCTAACGCCGGGGATATTTCGCAAGCGGATGCTTCTTTAAGAATAATTTTATTGCAAAATACCTTGCCTAATTATGAAAGCAACCTTACCACATTGAGGAATCAGAAGAATGAACTAAAACTTTCATTGAACAACGCCAAAGATTTTAAAATTTTTGAACAACCAAGTAGACCGCGACACCCTGTAGCCCCTAAAATTACGAAAAATGTTATTATCGCAGGTATCTTTAGTTTAATAATTGGAGTATTTTTAGCTTTTTTGGGGGAATTCTTATCAGGAAAAGAAAGATATACTAAATAATGAAAAAAGCGCTTATTACCGGGATTACTGGTCAGGACGGTTCATATCTTGCCGAATTTCTTTTATCGAAAGGTTATCAAGTTCATGGTATTATTCGCCGCGCCAGTACTTTTAATACCGGTAGGATTAATCATATCTATAACGACCCCCATGATCCTAAAGCCCGGCTTTTTCTTCATTTCGGAGATCTTTCAGATGCTGAGCAGATTAATAATTTAATTTTTAATATTAAGCCCGATGAGATTTATAATTTAGGCGCCCAAAGCCATGTTCGGGTAAGTTTTGACATCCCGGAATATACCGGCAATGTAACCGCGCTGGGCACGGTACGTCTTTTAGAGGCGATCCGCCGCAGCGGCCATAAAATAAAGTTTTACCAAGCGTCTTCCAGCGAAATGTTTGGATCGGCATCCGCTCCGCAGTCGGAAAATACTCCATTCCAGCCGCAAAGCCCGTATGCCTGCGCTAAACTTTATGCATATTGGCTTACAAGAAACTATCGAAGTGGTTATAACATGTTTGCTTGCAATGGGATACTTTTTAATCATGAGAGCCCGCGTAGAGGTGAAACTTTCGTCAGCCGGAAGGTTACCCGTGCTGTGGCTAATATCTTAGCGGGCAAGCAAGATAAGATTTATCTTGGTAACCTTGAGGCAAAGAGGGATTGGGGGTACGCTCCGGAATATGCCGAGATAATGTGGTTAATTTTACAGCAGGATAAACCAGATGATTTTGTCACAGGCACAGGCGATTCTCATTCGGTAAAAGAACTAGTTGAAGAAGCTTTTAATTATGTGGATTTAAAGTGGAAAAAATACGTAGAAATTGACCCGCGGTATTTTCGGCCTACAGAGGTGAATAACCTTATTGCTAATACTAAGAAAGTAAGAAAAGTATTTAATTGGCAGCCTAAAATAAATTTTTACGATTTAGTTAAGGTAATGATTGATGCTGATATGCGAGCTGTCGGATTAGAACCTATTGGAGAAGGTGATAGAATTATTAAAAAAAAGTTTCCTGAGCGATGGTGGATTGTTGACTAGATATGAAAAAGATAACTGTTGGCTGGTTAGAGATCAGTAACGATGCGCGGAATGCAATAAATCGAGTTTTGGATTCTGGGCATATTTCAGAAGGCGTTAATGTACGGGAGTTCGAAAGAAAGTGGGCCGCATATATCGGGACAAAATATTGCGTAGCTGTCAGTTCCGGGACCGCGGCTCTGATTACTGCATTAAATGCTGTTAAAAGCATATATAAGCTAGAATCCCGTCCAGAGGTCATTACAACTCCGCTTACATATATCTCGGATGCCAATGCGATTGTCTTATCAGGATTCAGACCTGTTTTTGTCGATATTGATACGGCTAAATTTTGCATTACACCTGAAGTTGTTGAGAAGTATTTTAAGAAAAATTCCGGGCATCTAAAATCCAGTATTATTTTGCCGGTCGACCTTATGGGTTATCCGGTGGAGATGGATAAAATAAAATCAATTGCAAAGAAATATCGTTTATTGACTATTGAGGATGCCGCAGAGGCTCATGGAAGCAGTTATCGCGATCGAAAATGCGGGTCAACCGCTGACGCTGGAATTTTCTCATTTTATATAGCGCATAATATTCAGGCTGGAGAAATGGGGGCTATTACTACCAACAATTTGAAGATATATAAATTAGCAAAAAAGTTTAAATCAAACGGCAGGGTTTGTGATTGTTCTATTTGTACGAGGAATAAGGGGAGCTGTCCTGGCTTGAATAAAATAGGTGCTGATCCAAGATTTCTACATGATATTATTGCCTATAATTTCAAAACAATGGAGTTTCCTGCCGCAATCGCTTTAACACAATTGCCCGGAATCGACCAGATTATTTATAGAAGGAAAGAGAATGTTAAGTATTTGAATAAAGGATTAGAAGATTTTCAGGATATTCTCCAGTTACCTTTATATCAGGAGAACGTTAGTTATTTAGCGTATCCGATTGTAATTAAAAAGCCAAATATAATTTCAAGATCTAAACTTGGATTTGAGTTGGAAAAAATGGGAGTTGAGACGCGGCCGCTATTTGGTTGTATACCTACTCAGCAGCCGGCTTTTGCGTATCTCAAGAATAAGTACAGGAAATCTCTGCCTAATGCTGAGTATATCGGCAGAAATGGTTTTTATGTCGGTTGCCATCAATATTTAACTAAGGCAGATTTAGATTGTATGATTTTTGCTTTAAAAAATATCTTAAAAAATAAAATCTAATGGATAAGAATTCTCGTATTTATGTTTCAGGACATAAAGGGATGGTCGGGAGCGCTGTTGTTAAATTGCTTAGTGAGAAGGGGTACAAAAATCTGTTTTTGATTGATCATAATAGGTTAGATCTACGAGATTTATCGGCGGTAGAACGTTTCATGAAAAAGGAAAGCCCTGAATATGTATTTCATTTTGCGGCGAAAGTTGGCGGGATAAAAGCTAATATTGCGAATCCTGCTCCATTTCTTTATGATAATTTATTGATCACTGCTAATATAATTCATGCAAGTTACAAATATAATGTAAAAAAGCTGCTTAATCTGGGGAGTTCTTGTATTTATCCGCGTGAATGTCCTCAGCCCATGAAAGAAGAATATCTTTTGACTGGAAAATTAGAGCCGACTAACGAGGGGTATGCTTTAGCTAAGATTATAGGCTTAAAGTTGTGTGAACTATATAATAAAGAATATTTTACTAATTACATTTCATTGATGCCGCCGAATCTATATGGCCCCAATGATAACTTTAATCCGGATTCATCTCATGTAGTAGCTGGGTTAATCAGTAAATTTGTTAAGGCAAAAAAAGAAAATTTGTCTTGTGTCGAAATCTGGGGTTCGGGTAATGCAAGAAGGGAATTTTTGTATGTAGAAGATTTAGCTAAAGCATGTATTTATTTTATAAATAATTATGATGCGAAAGATTTGCCAAGTTTCTTAAATATAGGTTTTGGTTCCGATATCTCTATAAAAGAGCTGGTTGAATTAATAAAAGGTGCGATTGACTATAGGGGTGATATTTCCTGGAATATTAATATGCCGGATGGCATGCCTAAGAAACTTTTGGATATAACGCAATCTAAACAATTTGGATGGGAAGCCGAAGTTTCGCTTAGCGATGGGATTAGTAGAACTATTGATTGGTATGTTAATAATCTATAAAGCCAGATTCTTTTCTATTTAATTATTAGACTGATTTCGATAGAATGAAGAAAATATTTGTTAACTATTTTAACTTTTCTGCCGGTGAGTTTATATCCAGGATTTTTAATTTTTTTACTGTTATCTATCTGGCTAGGGTTTTAAGTGTTTCTAATTTTGGAAAAATAAATTTCGCACAATCTTTAGGTATGTATTGCCTTCTTTTTGTTAGTTATGGTCTAGATTATATAGGTTTAAGAGAATTGTCTAAATGTAAAGAGAAACGTTGTATTGATTTTTATGTGAGCAATATCATTGCTATAAGGGTTGTTCTTTTTTCTATAATTTACTTCTGTATGTTTTTAGGTGTTCTTTTTATGACTAAACCATTCGATATAAAATTAATCATAATTTTATATTCTTTAATTTCTTTACCCTATGTGTTTGATTTATTATGGGTGTTTCAGGCATTGGAGAAAATGCATATTATAACGGTATTGAAAGCTACAAGTGGCGCCTGTCTATTTTTATTTATATATACTTTTGTTAAAACCGATTCGGATATCTTTAGAGCTGCTTTTTGTTATCCCCTCTCTGCACTGTTAGTAGCAGTAATTGGAATCTGGATCTTTCGTAAAACTGGCAAGATCAAGCTTAGTTTTGAAAAGCGTTTTTGGCTATTAATTTTGAAAGAGGCTACGCCAGTTTGTTTAATTCTACTTATGAATACGTTCTCTTTTAATATTCCGTTAATTATGCTTGGTTTTATGCGTAGTGAGAAAGATATGGCATTATTCGGAGCTGCGTATAAGATTTTTCTTATTTCCGTATTGCCACTGGGGATCTGGTTTCAGATTTGTGCTCCACGATTAGCAAGAACAAGTCCATTGTCTTGGTTTTTTAAAAAATATATTGCGGCCAGCCTTATTATATCTTTTAGTATAGCGTTGGTTGTGTTTCTTATGGCTCCTAGGATTATTTCGATCTTGTATGGTAATGAGTATAATAATTCCACTATGCTTTTAAAAATTATGTCTATTAGTATTTTTATTTCCGGATTACTCGTTTCATTCGCAAGTCCTCTAGTTATGTGGGGATATCAGAAGTATCATTTGTTTGCTTGCACAATTGGCGCTTCTTGCGTAGTTACTTCCGGATTTTTTCTTATAAACAAATTCGGTGCATTTGGCGCTTCTATTGCTAGTATAATCTCTGATTTATCAGTGGTTTGTTCTGTTCTAATTTTCTTAGTATTTTTATTTAAAAAGGGGTCTTTTAGAAATATTCCTTTAAATTTAAATAACCAGTATATTTGATATAATAAAATTATTCTTTGGGGCGTGTAAAATTATTTAATATTTTGTGAGTTGCAAACATGAATTATTCATGAAGGGTATAAATAAATTACTATTTTTCTTCTAGAAAGTAATTCCATTTAACTTGGAATTATCCTTTCGTTTGGGGAAACTGGAGCAAGATCAAATAACGCTGGTATTCTCTATTTATTAAGATTTTTAATACGGTGAAAAATTTAAAAATATCTGTTATCACGACTTCTTTTAATAGTGAAAAAACAATTGTGAACTGCATTGAAAGTGTTTTAACCCAGACGTATAAAAATATCGAATTTATTATTACTGATGGGGCATCTACGGATTCGACTCAGAAGCTTATCAATGTTTATGGAAATAGAATACAGAAATTTATAAGTGAACCCGATAGTGGTATATATGACGGAATAAATAAAGGCATAAGAATAGCAACGGGTGATTATATCTTAATACTTAATTCTGATGATAATTTACACGATAATATGGTATTGGAAGATGTTTCTGATTTTATCCAAAAGGTTGACTTTCCAATGGCGATATACGGGAAAGTGCATGCATATGAAAAAGAAACCGGGTATTCTTTCAGTGACGGTCGGCCAGCAAAACTCAGTGATTTCTTGAAAAGAATGAATTTTTGTACGCCAGCTGCATTTGTTAATAAGCATGCGTATGAAGAAGTCGGATTATATAATGAAAAGTATTCTATCTCAAGTGATTATGAATGGGCGATTAGATTATTTAAGCAGTATTCAGACTCCCGTATTATTTTCTATGACAGAACCGTGACTGATTTTTATGTCGGGGGGACAAGTAATAGGTATTTTAAGAAAGCTTATTCTGAGATAGCTTTAATTATTAGAGATAACTTTCCAAGGAATGATTATATTAGGCATCTTTTTTATAATAAATCTTTACTAATTAAAATGTCGTTAGTTCTATTTCTTAAAAATACAGTTTTTATACGATTATGGCGTTTGTTGAAACAGAATTATAGCAATCGAGTAAAATAATTTATTAAGGGGTACTTGAATGAAAAAGGTTTATATCGCAGGTTGTGGAGGTATGCTGGGCGAGGCTTTTTATAAGCAATTTTATCAAGAGTATAAAGTTAAGTGCACGGATATTGATGTGAATTCCGATTGGCTTTCTTACTGCGATTTTAGAAATTTCAATGAATATGAGAGGCAGGTTGAGGACTACAAGCCTGATTATCTTTTTCATCTAGGGGCATTAACTGATTTGGAATATTGTGAATTGCATCCTGAAGAAGCATATGTTTCGAATACTTTATCAGTTGAAAATGCGGTCTATATTGCAAACAAATTAAATATACCATTGTTATATATTAGCACAGCAGGAATATTTGACGGGAAAAAAGATTCTTATGATGATTGGGATGATCCTAATCCCATATGCGTATATGCACGGTCTAAGTACGAGGGTGAGAAATTTGTTAGAGAAAATGCAAATAAATATTTTATCTGTAGAGCCGGTTGGATGATGGGTGGCGGTCCTGTTAAAGATAAGAAATTCGTTAATAAGATTATCACTCAGATAAAAAATGGGGCGAAAATATTAAGAGTAGTTAATGATAAATTCGGAACGCCAACTTATACTTATGATTTTGCCAAAAATGTTAAACTTTTAATTGAACAGAATTATTTTGGTGTTTATAACATGGTGTGTGAAGGTTTAACTAGCAGGATAGATGTAACACGTGAAATATTAAAGGAGTTAAAGTTAGAGAACGCTATTAAAATAGATATAGTTAGCTCTGAATATTTTAAGGATTATTTTGTTACTCGTCCTAATTCGGAAAGATTGATTAATAGAAAACTTAATTTACGTAAGATCAATATAATGCGGGATTGGAAGGTCTGTTTAAAAGAGTATCTTCATGAATATTATTTAAATATCCTGTGATAAGTATTTAAAATAATAATTGCTACTATGAATGATATCGCTGTCTGCACAATATCTGCTAGAAACTTTAGCGCACATGCAATAACACTATTGAATTCAATACGGCAATTTCATAGCGACGTAGACTTTTTTTATGTTGTCGCGGATGAGGAACCATTTGGAATTCAACGAGAAAAAAGTTTCTTTGAAGTAGTGCGGGCGAGTGATTTAGGAATTGCATCGTTTAATGAAATGTCATTTAAGTATGACATTGTGGAATTAAATGTTGCATTAAAACCATTCGTTATTAAGAAATTGATCGATAAGGGGTATAAAAAGGTACTCTATTTTGATGCGGATATTATGGTATTTAGTAGTTTGGATGTTATTATTAATTTATTAGAAAGTTATTCAATTATAGTTACTCCGCATATTTTATCGCCAATTACCTTAAAAAATAAATTAAATATCCTCGAAAATGGCTTATTAAAGAATGGCTGTTATAATTTAGGTTTTATAGGTGTTTCAAATACTAATGAATCTAATAGGTTTTTGCAATGGTGGGCTGATAAATGTTCTCGGGATTGTTATAGAGAACCGGAAAGCGGATTATTTGTTGACCAAAAATGGATTGATTTAGTTCCAAGTATATTTAATTATGTTTATATTTTGAAAAATGCCGGTTGTAATATGGCTTATTGGAATTTGCATGAGCGAAAGCTACAAAAAAACATGATGATGAATAATAAAGAACGGTTGATATTCTTCCATTTTAGCGGTTTAGAGATAGAAAATATAAATCAAATATCAAAGTATCAGAGTACATATTTGTTAAGTGAAAGACAAGATTTGCAGGATATATTCCAATCTTATAGAGCAAACGTTATAACAAACGGTTACGAGAAAGTGAAGAATTTGGAATATGCATATAATCAATATAGTAATGGGCTTAAAATAGGATTAGTCGCGCGGCGTTTATATAGTAGCGTATCACAACAGTATCCCGATCCTTTTAGTACTAAAAAAAATAGCTATTATATGTTGTTAAAGAAACACAACTTGCTGGAATATAGCAAGGAAAGTTTTATTACAGAAGAACTGATAAATTCAAAATGCAAGTCGGTTAATAGTTTATTAAGAATTATATGCAGGATAATGGGAGTGAATCATTACAGTAACTTAATGAGATATATGAGATATGTTTCAATTATTCGGCAGCAAAGTTTTTTGCTTGGCAAGGATTTAATTTATGAAAAACGTGATTGTTTAAAATGATTAACGATGTGTAATTCTTTAAGTAGCATAGTCGGAAATGTTGAACTTAAATGTGCAGGGTGATATTTTGGTGCCGAAAAATAAAGAATTTTATAGCATAAACATCTCATTTGGTTTAGTGCTTCTTTTTGTTATTTCTACTTTTTTGCTTTCCACAAATAACGCCCTTAAAATAACGTCTATAAATGCATCAGCTATTGTATCTATATTGATGCTTGTTGTTTTTTTATTTAAAGGTCTTGTGAGAGGCAAGTTTATTATTACTAGACATCATCTTCAGGTTACTCTTTTATTATTATTGTTGTGGGTGGCACTTTCTTTATTGATTAGTAAGGTTGGTCTTAGTAAAACAATTCCAGCAGAAGCATATTCTTATAGTTGGGCCACTGGTTTGAATTCACCGGCTTGGAGAGGAGTTTCTTTTTTATCTAGAGTATTTCTTACTATATTTGCTATTGAGTTTATTATTAGCAATGTAAATACGATAAAAAAGTTCTTTCTGGTTGTTAATATTACTATTTTGTTTTATTCTTTTATTTGTTTTTTCGGTTTTTTGCAAATAATTTTGTTTGGATTGTTTAAGTTTCAATTAGGAAGTATTATAGTTACTCCGGGATATGCTAATTTCTTTAGAATAGGAGGTTATGTCGGTGAACCTCAGACTTTCGGCCTAATATTAATCAGCGGTTATTTTCTTTTGCTCTCGACAGCCCAGAAACAATATGAAGGTGTATGGTTCTCAAGATCTTTCTTAAAATCAATTTTTTTACTATCTACGATAGTTTTAATATTTACGTTTTCTGTATCCATGATAGTTTCTGTTTTAATTACTGCTGTGATTGTTATTTTTACCGGTGGATATTGGAGAAAGAAAAGAACTATCTTGGTTATTGCTATCTGTATAATGACATTTTTAACCTTTTACAATATTTTTAATGAAAGAATTATTACAAAACTTACTCATGAGCTTTCTACGATTAATGAGCGTACAATAACCTGGCTTATTGGATGGGAAACTATTAAGAGTAATCTTTTGACCGGAATTGGGATCGGTCAAGCTCCTTTTGTAAACTCTTTATATATTACTGATACAATAAGTAAGGGGTTTAAATCTTTGTTGTTTTTTAATGTTTATAGGCAGCCTCCGATGAATTCTTATATTGAGTTTGTTGCTGAAACAGGTTTAATCGGCGCTATAATCTTGGTATATTTATTTTATGGATTGTATAAATTATGGATTAAAATTACTATTTCTGATAATAATTTTAATAGGTTTGTTAAATACGGGTATGGTATGACATTATTGGCTTTGGCTATCGCTGCTAATTCTAGTAGCGGTAATTTTTATACGGGTTTGTTCGCTTTGAATTTTTCGATGTATATTGTTGGAAATAAATTTATTAAAAGGGATTACCCGATACTTAAAAGGGGATGATTTTTATCTAATTGCGTATGAAATTTGCGGGTTTTCTCATAAAAAATGGTTTATTGTCATTTGCTTCTTTTCTTGAAGCAGTTATTCTATCTTTTTACGAAAAGCTTAGCCGCCCTAAAATTAATAGTAATAAGTCAATTCTTATTATCCAGCTCGGTCAAATAGGGGATTTTATAATTACAAAAGCACTTTTCCATTCTCTCAAGAAACGCTATGGTGAGAGTTTTAAGTTATCTGTGTTAATTGACCCTATAAATGAAAAACTTGCGAAGAATGATCCGTATATTGATGCGGTATATTTTTACAACTCACCGAAATATTCGCGTAAACTCGAAAAGAAATATTCTTTCCCCGAATTAGAACTTAAAAAGAACAGGTTTGATGTCGCAATCTGGTTAAGGGGTGATTTAATAACTTTTTTGTGGCTGCTCAGAAATCGCATTCCATTAAAAAGTATTACTAAATTCTCAAATCCTCTCAGATGGTCATGGTTGTCTTTCATAATGAGAAGAAGGACTAAAGGAAACTTCTTACATTATATTCAACAATTAAATTTGCTCAATGAGGGAGTTGAAGATGCATATAATGAAATGCAATTACAGTATATTTCTTTAAAACACAGCAGTTATCAAAAAATTGTTTTTCTTCATGTTAGTGCGGGGAATGGAATCAGGGTTTGGCCTGAAGATAATTATTCGGCTGTATGCCGCATGCTTGTTGAATTAGACAGGAATATCTCTATTAGATTAATCGGTTCGGAAATTGATAACGATGTGGCTGAACGTATAAAGAATATTGCAGTAAAAAGAATAGGATCTGAAAATAGAATTATTAATCTATGTGGACAGGTAGATTTAGCTGAGCTTGATAAAATACTTGCCGGCGGTGATCTATTTATAGGTTTTGATAGTGGCCCCATGCATATAGCTGCTTTATGTGGGATCCCGGTAATTGCTCTCATGGGTCCACAGAGCCCTCAATTATTTAGACCATGGGGTAGTCAGTGTATTAAAATTATATACAAAGATTTCTACTGTTCACCATGTTGGCAGTTTAAATGTTATTTTGTTGATTCAGGGGCAGGGGCATGTATTTTGGCTATCGCACCATCTGAGGTGGTAAATGAGGCAAGAAAAATATTATTAGGAAAGGAGTATTATGGAGGTTGATCCAAGGCTGTTTTTTCTGATGAGAAGATTAAAGGAAACTATAGAGAGTTTTTTTTATGGCGAAAAAGTACGGATAATCGATGTGGGATGTTCTGACGGCAGTTTTATTAAAATTGTATCAAAACATATTGCTCAAGTTGATGAAATAAACGGAGTTGATATACCTTCTAAGTGGACGAGAGACCACAAAAAGATTTATTCTTGCAAGTATTATGAGCAAGATTTGCAAATCTCGACAGGCAATATTCCATTAGAGCATTACCATATCGCAACTTTATGGGAAACCATTGAACATGTGGAGAATGTCTATTCTTTCTTAAAGAATTTAAATAAATTATTGATACCTGGTGGAATAATTTTATTATCTTCTCCCAATCTGTTTAGTTTAAGCCGTTTTTTTAAAGGGGCCCGCTGGGTTGGAGTAAAGGAGACAGATCATAAATACCTTTTCGATAAATTATCATTAAATATGGTTTTGGAACGTTCGGGTTGTAAAAACGTGAATATTTCTACTTATTATTTGCCTTCAGCGGGCGAAAATATGGATAATATAAATAAGATTTTATCTATATTCCCATTTGGAGGAATGCTTTTTGCTATCGCAATAAAATGCGCTTGAGGTTAGATATATGAAGATATTAATGCTTAACCCGCCATTTTTACCACGATTTTCTCGTTTCTCGCGCAGCCCGGCTGTTACTAAAAGTGGGACTATCTATTATCCGATTTGGCATGCTTATGCTGCCGGCGTTCTAGAGAAATCAGGCCATGATGTGAAGCTTATTGATGCTTGTGCTGATGGTCTAAGTAGGGAGGATTGCTACAAAATAGTTCGTAATTTTTCTCCGCATATGGTGGTTGTTTACACGTCTACACCTAGCATTTATAACGATGTTGAGATTTCAGGAGAAATAAAGGATAATGTTCCTGACACTTTTGTAATTTTAACGGGACCTCATGTTACTGCCTTAGCTAAGGAATCATTGGAACTTGACAAGAGGATAGATGCAGTTGCGCGTAAGGAATATGATATGACTTTATGTGAGATAGCTGAAGTATTACCTGATAAGAGCCGTCTTAAAGACATAAACGGTATAACTTTCCGTGATGGAGACGATATTATTTCAAATCCGGATCGTAAATTTATTGATGATTTAGATGTTTTGCCTTTTGTGTCCCAAGTTTACAAAAAGCATCTGAATATTAATAATTATTTTTATGCTCATTGCCGTTTACCTGTAGTGTCTATTTTTGCTAGTCGAGGCTGTTATGCTCACTGTAACTATTGTGTTTATCCTCAGCAGATGTTTGGTAGGAAACAACGTCAACGTTCTCCTGAAAATATTGTTGCAGAATTCGAATATATCCTTAAAGAATTCCCTCAAGTTAAAGAAGTTTTGATCGATGACGATACTTTTTCTTTTAATCAACAACATACTATAGAGTTCTGTCGGTCGATGATAAAAAAAGCAATAAAATTACCGTGGACCGTAGAGTGTCGCGCGAATTTAGATTATGAGACAATGGTGTTAATGAAAAAGGCTGGATGCCGTTTAATTGTCGTCGGTTTCGAAAGCGCAGATGAGCAAATTCTAAAAAATATTAATAAAGGTATCACCGTCGAAAGGATGCATAGGTTTGTAATAGATGCTAAACGCGCGAAAATAATGCTTCATTCTTGTTTTATGGCTGGGAATTGTGGCGAGACTAAGGACACTTTAAGTAAGTCTTTAAAATTTGCTTTAGAAATTAATGCCGATACCTGTCAATTTTTCCCCTTAATGGTTTATCCTGGAACGGAAGCTTATGATTGGGCGAAGAAGAATAATTATATAAAAGCGAAGAATTTTCGTGATTGGCTTTCTAAAGATGGTCTGCATAATTGTGTTATTAATACTCCGCAATTAAGTGCAAATGATTTGGTTGATTTTTGCGATTATGCACGGGAAAAATATTATTTAAATCTGAAGTATATTTTTACGAAATTATGGAAAGTAATTATTAACCCCGGGGAGTTTAAAAAAACTGCCAAGGCTTTCTGCGTCTTTTTTAAGTATCTCCTTTCTAACGCTAATAAAGAAAGGTGTACCCGCCGATGATAATTATCTTTTGGATATGCATTATTTTAATTATTTTTGTTTACTGTGGTTATCCGATCGTTCTCCTGCTTATAACTAAGATGTCCAGTTCTAAATCGTTACAGACTTTTGAGGCATTGCCTCGAGTGACCATGCTTATAGCAGCCTATAATGAAGAAGAAGTGATCGGTAAAAAATTAGAAAATTGCCTAAATCTGGATTATCCGAATGATCTTTTTCGAGTATTTATTGTTTCTGATGGTTCGACAGACTCCACCGATAAAATTGTGAGTGATTTTTCTTTAAGACATAATAATATTAAACTGATTTCTAGTTCGCGTATCGGTAAAGCCCAAGTAATAAATAAAGCTATGAAGTTAATAGATTCAGAGTTGGTTATTTTTTCCGATGCCAATACCGAATATGATAAAAATGCAGTTAAAGAGATAGTTAAGCATTTTTCTGATAAAAAAATTGGTTGTGTTTGCGGCAGGTTGATTTATCGCAATCCCGGTTTAATCGTAAGCGGGAAAGGGGAGAATTTTTATTGGCGGTACGAAACTAATCTTAAAATATTAGAAAGCAAAATCGGATATGTAGCAGGAGCTAACGGAGCGATTTACGCTATCCGGCATAAGTTATTTGAGCCTTTGCCTAAAGAAACTATTAATGATGATTTTACTATTTCAATGGATATTGTAAGAAGAGGGTTTAAATGTATTTATGAAGAAAGAGCTTTTGCTTTTGAAGATGTTGCTCCGACAGTTATTGGTGAATTCCAACGGCATGTTCGTGATGGGGCGGGACATTATATAGCCTTAAAACACTTATTAGGGCTTTTAAATCCATTTTGCGGCATAAGGTCATTTATTTATTGGTCGCATCGTATTCTAAGATGGTTAGTGCCAGGAATCCTTTTGTTGCTTTTTTTGATAAATATTATTCTTGCTGGTCAGGATTTGTATAAATATATTTTGTTTATGCAAATTCTCTTCTATGTTTTTGCTTTATTAGGCGTTTTAATGGTAGGACATAAGAAAATGCCGTTTGTTATATATATACCCTTTTATTTCTGCAATCTTAATTTAGCTCTTTTTATGGGATTTCTAAAGGCAGTTTCTGGTAAGCAAAACTCAATGTGGGAAAGAACTGAAAGATTAGTTGTAGATTAAAAATATTCATAATAAGATAAAATTATAAATTATGCTAAAATATATTATAGATTTGATTATTACAGTTATTATATTGTTTTTTTTAAGTTTACCTTTTCTTGTTATTGCTATAATTATTAAATTGACCTCTCCAGGCCCAGTGTTATACTGGTCGGACCGGGTCGGAAAAGACAATAAGATATTTAAAATGGCTAAGTTTCGCACAATGCGGATAAATACTCCGCCGATCCCAACCCATCTTTTTAAGGATGCACAGCGCTATATTACATCGATTGGCTCATTTTTACGTAAATTCAGCTTAGATGAGCTTCCTCAATTGTTCAATATAATAACTGGGGATATGACTTTTGTCGGACCTAGGCCGGCGTTATTTAACCAGGATGATTTGATCAGGTTACGTACGTGTAAAGGCGTGCATACTCTTGTCCCCGGAGTTACCGGTTGGGCGCAGGTTAATGGCCGGGATGAGTTGCCTATTCCGATAAAAGTTGAATTTGACGCCTATTATTTAAGAAACAAAAATTTGTTTTTTGACGCCAGGATCCTATTTGTAACGGTATTTAAAGTTCTAAAAAGAGAAGCTGTTAGCCATTGAGTCCTGCAATTGATTATTCATAATTATTATCGTATAATATTTTTTAATTCACTTCAAGTAAATCGCCAAGCGGAATCATGAAAAAAACCTATAAAAAATTCATAGTCAAATACCGCCGTGTTTTTATCGTAGTTACCAATCTTTTATTAATTGCTTTAGCTTATTATACGGCTTTTATCCTACGGTTTGATTTTAATCTGTCCGGGGAATATTATAAAGTTTTTTTAAAGACTTTACCTCTTCTGATTCTCATTAAACTGGTTATTTTTTATTATTTCGGTTTATTCCGTGGATTATGGAGATATGTAAGCATATACGATTTAGTGCAGATAATAAAAGCCAATGTCGCCGCTACCGTTGTTTTTATCCTTAGCAACGTTTTTGTATTCGGGACTCATACCGTTCCCCGGTTTATTTTTGTCAATGATTTTATAATTTGCGTATTCTTGATCGGCGGGATCAGGTTTTTATCGCGGATCATCCGGGAAAGATATCAAGGCCATCCTTTAAATGAGGAACAAAAGAATGTCCTTATCGTAGGCGCCGGAGAAGCAGGTGTTTTGGTTTTGAAAGAATACCATAATAATCCGACATTAGGGAATGTAGTTGGTTTTATCGATGATGATAAGGCTAAATGCCACGAAGCTATTCAAGGGGTTAAGATATTAGGAAATAGGAATGCCATACCGAGGATCGTTAATGCTTTTGATGTGAGAGAGATAGTTTTAGCTATTCCTTCGGCCAAAGGAGAGGTTATCCGGGATATTATTTCCTGCTGCCAGGTGCCTAATGTTAAATTAAAGATCGTGCCGGGAATGTCTAAGATCATAAGCGGCGAGCTGGAGATCGGTTTGCGGGAAGTCAGGCCGGAGGATCTTTTAGGACGTGAGACCGTAAGTATTGATGAGTATGAGATAAAGAGGCACTTAAAAAACAAGAAAATTTTAGTTACCGGAGCTGCGGGTTCTATTGGCTCGGAGTTGTGCAGGCAGTTGGGTAATTTTCTTCCGGCAGAAATTATCTTAATAGACCACAATGAGAATAACCTTTATTTTCTGATTCTGGAATTGAAATCTAAATTTAAGAACCTGAATATAAAATCAGTCATAGGCGATATTAACGATATAGGATTGTTAAAGGAAGTTTTCTCGCGGTATAAGCCTCAAGTGGTATTCCATGCCGCGGCCTATAAGCATGTTCCGCTTATGGAAGATAATCCGCTGTCTGCGATCAAGAATAATTCTCTGGGCAGCCGGAATATGATCTATGCCGCGCATCACTATAAAACCGAGCGATTTGTTCTAATTTCCACCGATAAAGCAGTTAATCCTATCAATACTATGGGGCAAAGCAAAAGGTTGGCGGAGATGTTCCTGCAAGCCAAAGCAAAACGCAGTAAAACTAAATTTATGGCAGTTCGTTTTGGAAATGTTTTGGGTTCCGACGGAAGCGTTGTTCCGTTATTTAAAAAACAAATAGAAGCAGGAGGCCCGATAACTATAACACATCCTGATACAACCAGATATTTTATGAGTATTAAAGAAGCGGTGCTATTGGTGCTTCAGGCAGGAGCGATCGGAAATGGCGGTGAGATATTCATCTTAGATATGGGAGAGCAGATAAAGATCGTTGATTTGGCTAAAGATTTGGTTACGTTGTCCGGATTGGAATTAGGCAAAGATATTCTTGTCGAGTATATCGGATTGCGCCCGGGTGAGAAAATACGGGAGGAACTTTTACTGGATAAAGAAAAAGATAAAACCACTAAGCATGATAAGATATATATAAGCCAGTCGGATAACTTCGATGTTGTTGTATTGAGAAAACAGATGAGAGAGTTGGAAGGATATATTAATTTAAACGATCAATACAAAGCCTTGAAGAAGATGAAGGAGATCATTAAAATGGCGGGGAAATAATGGCGAGAAACGAAAGCGCGCTTAAAGTTTTTACCGCTATTTACGTTATTTGTATCGTTATATTTATAGTTATTTGCCCATATTTCCGGCATATAATTAAACCTGTTTTATGTGTCGCTTTAATCTGCGTTTTAGCCATATCGCGGATCAAGAAGTTAAAAAAACTTATTTACGATTACGAGGATTGGTTTGTTTATGCTCCATTTATCGCTTTTGCTATCAGCGCGATAATCTCTGTAATATTGAGTAAAGATATAAAGCATAGTTATTCAGTATTTATGGAGCGATATATCCTGTATTTTCTTGTTTTCGAGATAGGAAGGTTTTTATTCGCTGAAAAAGTCGTATCTGATGTTATGAAACAGTCTTTTCGGGTGGATATCTTTGAGCTTTCGAAATATACATTTATCTGCGCCGCTTTGGTTATGGGGATAGGCGGGTTTATCGATTATTTGCGTTTTTATCCAGCGAGATTGTTTTCTGTTTTTGGTTATACAGTGCAGTTTTTGATGCTTCCTTTATTTATTATTTATTTTCTCCCGATTGTTTTTTGTTTGATGTTTAAGAACAAGATTATGTTCCAAAGAATTTTAGCTATTTTTAGTTTTATACTCTTGTTTATGAGTATGCTTTTTACGGGTTCCAGATCAGCTTGGATCGCCGGTATTAGTAGCATTTTTTTTGTTTCTTTCTTTTTTGCAAAAAGAAATTTAAAATATTTGATCCCCGGAGTGGTTATTTTTACTGCGGCCGCTTATTTGTGCATGCCGGGGCGTTTTCATGATTTTTCGAGCGTATTCGATAGAATGGGTATAATGAGTGCAGCAGTAGCTATTTTCCGTGATAATATTTTTTGGGGCGCAGGCCCGGGCATGTATGAGAAGCTATTACATATTTATTCTTCGAACAGTATCTATTTGCACGCGCATAATACTTATCTTGAAATATTAGCTGAAATGGGGATTGTCGGATTGATAACTTTTTTATCTATCTTTGTCGGCTTCTATTTTTATATTGTCCGAAAGATCCTGCCATTTTTGAAGAACAATATAAACAAAGCTTTTTATATCGCTTTTTTGTCCTCGAACTTCGGAGTTTTGATCTTCGCGCTTTTTGCTTCGATTATTACCGTAGGATTCCATGACGCGCCGGTCTTCTGGCTGTTTTTTGGAATGAGCTTTGGATTATCGCAAAGAATAAGTTCGGAGTCAACGCAATCATTGTAAAGGGGAATTAATTATGGCAGAAACATTAGGTAGTCTTATTGATAAGTTAACTATTAAAGATATAAGAGAATTTCATATGCGCCAGATGATCGAAAAGAAAGATCCGAAATTTGGCGAAAAAGAATTAAAGAAGAAAATCGATATATTGAAAAAACAGAAAGGTAATTTGTGCTCGGAAATAGATTATTTTGTAAAAAATGTTTTTAAATCAGGAAATATAGTTAAAGACGAAAAGCTTAAGTTATATAACGCGCTTAAGGATATCGGGCGGATCCCGCAGACAAAGAGCATAGGCGAGGCTATTTCCGGCTTGGCGCAAAAGAACCTGGAGCTTTGGCACCTGGAGGATGAGGCCAGGCGTCAGGACATGGGCTTGGAGTATGTTGGCAAGATCAAATGCAAGATAGACGTGGCTAACCAACAGAGAAATGACTTTATCGATAAGATAGACGATCTTCTGGAAGAGATAGTTAAAACTGCCGGCAAGGGCGGGATAACAATAAAACAGGGATAATATGAAAATTCTTGACCTAGGGTGCGGAAATAATAAAGATCCGGGAAGTGTCGGAGTGGACATAGGTATCAATTCAAAGGCGGATGTAATTTGTGATCTAAATCACTATCCATTTCCTTTTAAGAATGATTCTTTTGACGGGGTGGTTTCGAAACAAGTCTTTGAACATTTGGATGACGTTGAGAAGTTGATGCTGGAGATCCATCGAATAACAAAGGATAAATCCAGGATAAAAGTTTTCGTACCGCATTTTTCCTGTTTTTATTCTTATGGCGATCCTTCGCATAAAAGGACTTTCTCGATCTTTTCTTTTGATAAAATAGCCCCCAGGATGGGGTTCAGGACCATATCCAGAAAAATAACATTCCATCGGGCGATACGCAGATACGGATTGTCTCTTCTGGCGAACCGTTTTCCCGTATCTTATGAGCGTTTCTGGGCGTTCATCTTGCCGGCTGAACATTTGATCTTCGAGTTTGAGGTTATAAAGAATTTAGATGAAAAAAGGATATAAATCTTTTTTGGTAATTAATGTTTTCGGCATCGGAGATGTTTTGTTCTCTACGCCGTTATTGCGCAACCTTCGCAATAATTTTCCTTCGGCGAAGATATATTATCTCTGCAATAAGAAAACCGCTCCGTTGCTTAAAAGCCATCATTTGATCGAAGATGTTTTTGTTTACGAACGAGATGAATTCGCCGCGGAATGGAAGAGGTCACGGTGGGCGGGATTTAAAAAATATATCGGGTTCATCAATGAAATCCGCGGTAAAAAGATCGACGCTTCGATCGACTTATCTTTGAACACGCCATTCAGTTTTTTTGCCTGGGCGGCGGGAATTAGAAACAGGTTCGGCCTGAATTATAAAAAAAGAGGCGTTTTTCTTACTAAAAGCCTGGAAATTGAGGGTTTTGTCGATAAACACGTTGTTGAGTATTATCTGGATACGCTTAAATTGCTGGGAATTGAACCGGTTTTATGCCCTACTGAAGTGTATTCTAATCCCGGCGGTGAAGAATGGGCGGAAAAATTCCTGAAAGATGCCGGCGGTATAAAAGATAAAAGTGTTCTTATAGGAGTCGCTCCCTGCGGCGGGGCAAGCTGGGGGATGCAAAGCGATTCGCTGCGTTGGCCGGAGAACAAATTTATCGAACTTATAGACAGGATCGGCGAGAAAAATAACGTGACAGTCGTTTTATTCGGTTCCCCGGAAGAATCGCCTGTGTGCGCCCGGATCGAAAGGTCGGTCAGAAAACCTTTAATAAACGCGGCAGGGAAAACAAGTTTTGAGCAGTTCGCGTCATTGTTAAAAAAATGCTCGATAGCCGTTTGCAACGATGCCGGTCCTATCCATGTAGCCGTCGCCTCGGGGATCAAAACTGTTTGTATCTGCGGCCCGGTGGATGAAAAAGTTTACGCTCAATTCAGGCTTAACGGGAATAATCTAGTAGTAAAGAAAGATATATCCTGCCGTCCGTGTTATAATAAATTTCGTTTGACTTTTTGTCGGCAGAATAAGCGATGCCTTACGGATATATCTGTTCAAGAAGTATTTGATGCGGTTAATTCTTTATTGGAATAATTATTTTTAATATTTAAAAAGGAAGGTTAAATGAAAATTCTCGGAATCGCCGCGCCGTTCGGACATGACCATTCCGCTGTTATTATGATCGATGGAAAGCTTATCGCCGCTGCCGAAGAAGAGCGCTTTACCAGGAAAAAGCACGCTGACGGGCAAATGCCGGTCAACGCGGTTAAATTCTGCCTTAAGCAGGCCGGGCTTAAGCCGGAAGACATAGATCTCGTGGCTCATCCCTGGTCGTATAACGCTTTGCGGGAAAAACGCCTTGAATATTTCTTACGGACGATCATGACCAAGCCTTCGCGGGCGGTTAAAAAGTTCTTTCGTAATAACCGCGAATTGTCCGGCCAGGAACGTTTTATATCATTAACGCTCAAAGAGTGCGGGTTTGACCCCGGCAAGACAAAAATAGAGTGGGTCGAGCATCATATCGCCCATGCCGCCTCGGCGTTCTATTTTTCCGGGATGCCCCGGGCCGCGGTCCTGTCAATTGACGCCGGCGGAGAGATCACCGCAACTATGCTGGGATCAGCGGATTCCCGCGGCATAAAGAAGATAAAAGAAATAATCGCCCCTGATTCGCTGGGCGATTTTTACGCCACCATGACCGATTATTTGGGATTCGACCGGGGCGACGGCGAGTATAAAGTCATGGGGATGGCCCCGTTCGGCGACGCTTCTAAATGCGATATCCGTCATATAATCAACTGGGACGATAAAAAGAAAACGTATCACTGTAATGACGATTATGTCTGGGTCAACCGCGGTTTGCGTTACCGGATGGATAAAGTGTATTCCCGGAAAATGGTCAATGAATTAGGCCCGGAAAGGCAGGGGGACGGGCTGTCCGAGCCGTATATTCATATTGCCGCTTCAACCCAGAGGTCCCTGGAATACATAAGCGTGAAATTGATCGAAACATATCTCAAGGATATTCTGGAAAAGAACGGCGGGAATTTATGTTTCGCCGGCGGCTGCGCGCTGAATGTGGCTTTGAACCGGATATTGCTTGAACAGCCGTATCTTAAGCGCCTTTGGGTCCAGCCCGCAAGCGGCGATGCCGGCGGCGCGCTGGGAGCGGCGGCTTACGCCGCGGCGAATCGCGGCGAAAAGATCGAACCCATGAAACATGCCTATTGGGGACCGGAATTCTCCAATAAAGAGATCGAAGAAGCTGTCAAGGGATCGGGTTATAAATTTTCATTTGAAAATGATATTTGCGCTCGCGCAGCCAGTCTGCTGCACGGGGATAATATTGTCGGCTGGTTTCAGGGAAGGATGGAATGGGGGCCGAGGGCTTTAGGCAACCGCAGTATCCTGGGGAATCCTACTATCCGGGGCACGGCCGATAGGATCAATTCAATTATCAAATTCCGGGAGAATTGGAGACCTTTTTGCCCGTCGATCCTGAAAGAACACGCTTTTGAAATCCTGGGATCGGATCACCCCGCTCCTTTTATGACTATTGCTTTTAAAGCCGGCCCGGAGTGGAAGAACAGGATCCCGGAAGTGGTGCATGTGGACGGCACCTGCAGGCCCCAGGTTGTGGATAAGGAAACCAATCCGAGATACCATAAAATAATCGAAAACTTCTATCATTTAAGCGGAGTGCCGGCAGTTATTAATACTTCACTTAATCGCCGGGGCGAACCGATGATCTGCACCCCGCAGGACGCTCTGCTTATGTTTAAAGAAAGCGGCTTGAAATATCTGGCAATGGGCGATTTTTTAATAACAAAATAGGTGCGAAGTGGCGGTTAAAAATATCCTTTATCTTAATCATGTTTCCGAAATGGGGGGCGGTTCATTCAGTCTGTTCCAGCTTATAACGCACCTTGATAGGGGGCAATATAAGCCCATCCTATTGACGCAAATGCCCGGGTCTCTTAGTAAAATGGCCGCGGCGGAAGGTATAGAAACTTATTTTCTCCAGATGCCCGGGTGGAGAAAAGTAAGATACGCTTTCCGTAAACAGCTGGTGACTTTACCGAGTTTGAAGAGATTAGTTAAGAAATTAAAAATAGACTTGATCCATTGTAACGCTTACCGGCTTAATTCATATGGGGTTTTAATCTCCAAGTGTATTCACGTGCCTTGCATTACTCATGTCAGGTGGTTTAACCGGAAAGACCATATAAGAAAGTTCAACTTGAGTAAAACGGATCTATTGATTACCGTATCGGATTATATCGCTTCATTCTTTTCCGGTTCCCGGGCCAAAGTAAGAACTATTTATAACGGTATCGAGATCTCCAAGTTCCTTAAGAACAAAGATTCAAGAAAAAAGATAAGAAATGAGTTCAAGATCGCAGAAAATGCTATTCTGATAGGCATGGTTGCGGCTCTAACTCCGACCAAAGGGCACAAGGATTTCATTAAAGCGGCGGCTTTGGTCAAGAAAATACTTCCGAATGCTGAATTCCTGGCAGTGGGAGGCCCGATACTGGAAAAACAATTGTCCATAAACGATCTAAAGCAGTACGCCCGGCAGGTCGGCGCGGATAATGTGTTATTCGCCGGGAACAGGGAAGACGTCGCGGACATCTACAGCGCGTTAGATTATTTCGTCCTGCCGTCGCATATAGAACCGTTCGGCCGGGTCATAATCGAAGCTATGGCTTCTAAAGTCCCGGTTATCGCTACAAAGTGCGGCGGCCCGGAAGAAATAATCACCGACCGTAAGAACGGCCTGCTTATACCTGTAAAATCCCCTGACGCTATCGCTGAAAAAATAGTCGAACTGGCGGAAAACCCAGGATTAGCCCGGGGGTTAGTAGATTCCGCGTTTAAAACAGTTAATGAAAAATTTGATATAAGTTGCTATGTTAATAACGTAGAAAGGGTTTACCGGGATTTCTTAGGATAAATCAACCCGAGCGACATATGTTAAGGAGAAATAATGAAAGTCCCATTTTTGGATCTAGCCGGTCAGAATAAAAAGATCGGGAAAGAGATAGAGAATGCCGTTAAAGGCGTGCTGAAAAGGTCTAATTTCATCCTTGGGGAGGATGTAAAGCTGTTTGAGGATGAATTCGCGGCCTACTGCGGGGCGAAGTTCGCCGTCGGGCTTAATTCCGGGACCGACGCCTTGTTCTTGAGCCTGGCGGCGATGGGGATCGGGCCGGGAGATGAAGTGATCGTTCCCGCGTTCACTTTTATCGCCACGGCTAATGCCGTAAGCTACACCGGGGCTAAGCCGGTATTCGCGGATATCGACGAAAAAACGTATAATATCGACCCGGAGAAGCTCGAAAAAGCCGTAACTAAGCGGACCAGGGCGGTCATTCCGGTGCATCTTTTCGGCCAGAGCGCGGATATGGGCCCGGTCATGCGTATTGCCCGTAAACGCGGGCTGAAGGTGATCGAAGACGCCTGCCAGGCGCATGGGTCTGTATATAAACCGTTAAAGAAGAGGGTGGGAGCGATAGGCGACGCAGGATGTTTCAGCTTTTATCCGACCAAGAACCTGGGCGGGTTAGGCGACGGCGGCATGGTGGTCACCAGCGACCCCAAGCTTTATGAAAAATTGACCTTACTGCGGGACTGCGGCAGGAGGAAACGTTATGAGCACGTGGTCATCGGTTATAATTCACGGCTGGATACTTTGCAGGCGGCGGGATTACGGGTTAAGTTCAAATACCTGGACCGCTGGAATAAAATGCGCCGCTATAATGCCGGGTTATACGATAAGTTTCTTGAAGGCGCCGCCGGAGTTGTCCGCCCGTTCACCGCGGATTACGCCGGCCACGTTTATCATATTTACGCGGTGCGGGTCAAGTCTCGCGATAAAGCTGTTGAGTGCCTTAGATCAGCGGGCGTGGGCGCGGCGATAAATTATCCGATACCTTTGCATTTGCAGGGCGCTTACCGGAAATCGGGGTATCGTAAAGGTGATTTTCCGGTTGCCGAAAAGGTCTGCGGAGAGATCATTTCCCTGCCCATGGACCCATTGTTATCGAAAAGTCAGATAAAATATGTCGTGGATGTCCTGAAGAAATCTATCCGGGAGTAGTTTATGACGGTATCGCGGAATACTGCAATGGGAACAAAGCTTGTTTTTCTCGACCGGGACGGCGTGATCAATGAATACCCGGGTGATAAAAATTATGTTACCGGAATAGATTTTTTCCATATTTTGCCGAGATCTAAATCCGCCTTGGAGAAACTTACCGCGGCCGGGTTCAGGATCTATGTGGTTTCCAACCAGGCCGGGGTTTCCAAGGGGCTGTATTCGCGGGAAACCCTGGACCAGATCGACGCTAAAATGGCCCGGGAATTGGGGGAGAAGGTCAAATTCTCGGGGATCTTATACTGCACGCACCGGCCGGAGGAGAGCTGCGCCTGCCGTAAGCCGAAAACCGGGCTGCTGGATAAAGTTTTCGCTGGGTTGGCGGAAACCGGTGAAGTTATCGACCGGGAGAACAGCTATTTTATCGGCGATTCGCTGATCGATGTTCAGACCGGCCGGGCCGCTGGGTTAAAGACCATCCTGGTGTTCTCCGGAAAGGAAAAATCCGGGAATCAGCTTAACTGGGCGTATAAACCCGATCATATTGCCGATGATCTCGCCGGCGCCGTTGAAATAATCCGTTCATTATGAAAATAATCATCGCCTGCGTTTCAGCCGGCGGAGGGCATTTAAAAGCCGCCGAGGCCCTGTATAATTATTTTAAAGAAAAAGACCCGGCATCCGAGGTCGTCCTGGTGGACGTCCTTGAAGAAGCTCATTTCCTGTTCGGTAACTTCTACAGCCGGAGCTATTCTTTCATGGTCAACCACGCCCAGTGGCTGTGGAGATTTATCTTTCACGTAACATCCAAGAAGCATCTTCAGCCGGCTCTGACCAAAGTCCGCACGTTGAACAATCGGCTTAATACCCGTAATTTCCGGCAATACCTGATCCAGGCCGGCCCGGATATCATTATTTCTACGCATTATCTTCCCTCGAATATCGCCTGTAATCTGAAGAAAGAAAAGAAGATCTCATCCAAGATCGCCACGGTAATAACCGATTTCGGCGTGCATCCGTTCTGGGTTTATGACAAGACCGATCTTTACGCCGTGGCATCGGATTCCAGCAAGGGTGAACTTTTAAAGCTGGGGGTAAGCGCTGAAAAGATCATTGTCAGCGGGATACCGATCGACCCGAAATTCTCCGCGGATCTCGATAAAACCGGTTTGCGCCGGGAATTAGGCCTGGACCCGGGGAAATTCACGGTTTTGGCGGTAACCGGGTCTTTCGGCATCGGCCCGATAGAAGCTATCGTTGAGAAGCTCTATCCCGTCATGCAGGTGATCGCCGTCTGCGCCAGGAATGAAAAGCTTTTCGCCCGGCTTTCCGCTAAAAACTACCCGGATGTAAAAGTGTTCGGGTTTGTGGATAATATCGAGGAATTGATGGCTGTTTCCGATCTTATAATCACCAAGCCCGGCGGGTTAAGTATCTCGGAATTTTTGTCGATGGGGCTGGTGCCGGTGTTTATCTCGGCTATCCCCGGGCAGGAAGCCCGGAATGTGAAAGTGCTGGCGCAATACGGCATCGGAGAAATGGCAGCCAACGCCGAAGAAGCCGCCGGTATCGCTTTGGATTATTCCCGGTCCCCGGAAAAGCTCAACGCCGCCCGGCAAAAGCTGTTCGGGATGCGCAAACTTAATGCCGCCGAGGAGATCTACCGTGCTCTACGCTAAGATCGTCCTGCCTTTGCCTGTAGAAGGCCCTTTTGATTACCAGGTCCTGCCTGAAGATGAAAGTTCCGTCCGGCCGGGATCCCGGGCCTGGATAAATTTCCGCGGCAAGAAAGAAGTCGGTTATATCGTTTCCCTAAGCCCCGAACCCGGGGTTGCGAAGGTCAAACCTATTATAAAACTACTGGATAATGTCCCTGTCCTCGGGCAGAATATGCTTGACCTGACCAGGGCTATAGCGGATTACTATTCCTGCACTTGGGGGGAAGCCATCGCCGCGAGCCTTCCGGAGCCGTTAAGGAAAGGCAAGCCTTTGTCCGGATTAAAAGGATCCGGGGATAAGAGAGCGAAGGATGATGCCTTGAAAGGCGTTCTGCTTCTGGACCAGGACGGGGCTTTGCGCTGGGATTTTTACTGCCGGCAGATCTCGGAAACTGTTTCCTCCGGGCGTTCGGTGATTGTCCTGGTCTCGGATAAAACTTTTGTTCCCAAAGCCGGCCAGGTGATCAGGCGGAAAACAGGGCTGGAGGTATTGGAATATCTGCGCCAGGAGCCCGGCGAGCTGACGAACTGGGAAAAGATAAAAAACGGTTTATCCGGGGTTGTTGTCGGGACGCGTTCTTCGGTTTTCGCTCCGGCGGCTGACCTTGGTTTGATCATTATCGATGAAGAAGCGGATACCGTTTACAAGCAGGACCAGTCCCCGCATTATCACGCCCGGCAGGTCGCGTTGATGCGCTCGGAGCTGGAAGGCGCCCGGATAATCCTCGGCGGGATAGGCCTAAGCTTAGAATCTTTCTACCTGGCGAAAAAAGAGAAATTGGAATTCAATATCCTTGCCCGGCGTTCGGCTTACCCGGAAGTCAGGATCATCGATATGAAGAACCTGCCGTTATTGGATAAGAGGAAGAATATAATCTTATCCCGCCTGCTCCAGGACGCGATGGTGGAAGCCCTGGCCGCGCGGGGCAAGATACTTCTATTCCTGGACCGAAAAGGTTTCGCCACTTCGGCGATCTGCTCAGGATGCGGCCGGGCTTTAAAATGCCCGCGGTGCAATACCAATCTGGTTTATTATTTCGACCAGGCTTTACTGCGCTGCCGGTATTGCAGTTATAAGCTGGTCCCTCCGAAGATCTGCCCTCAATGCAATTCCGGGTATATCAAGTTTTCCGGAGCGGGGACCGAAAAGATCGAGAGCGAGCTGTCCAGGATATTCCCGCAGGCCGGGGTTAAAAGGCTTGATCCCGGGCAGGTGCCCGGCAGGGAAGAAGCGGATATTTTTATCGCCACCCAGGGGATAATCCGGCAGTCGGAACTGCGATTCGACCTTACCGCGGTGCTGGCGGCGGATAATTCTTTGAACCACGTGGATTTCCGTTCGTCGGAAAAGACTTTTTCGGTTTTGCAGGCTTTGGCGGCCTTGACCGATAAAACGCTGTTCATCCAGACCAGCCTGCCCGGTCATTACGTTTTCTCGGCGATCAAGCAGAATGATCCCGGAATGTTCTATGAGGAGGAATTAAAGTCGCGGCGTCAGGTTAAATTCCCGCCTTTCCGTAATTTCTGCCAGCTCAGGCTCAGAGGCAGGAGCGAGACGGCGGTAGCTGAAGCCGCGGAGAAGCTTTTTGCTAAACTTAACGGCCCGGATACTCCCAAAGGAGTAGAGGTTATTTCTCTTAACCCCGGCCAGCCGCCCAAGCTCCGCGGTAATTTTTACCAGGTGATACTCCTGGCTTCGGCCAATGTTTTGGCTATGAATAAATTCCTGAAAAACAGCTTAAAGGATTTCCGCCAATCGGGTATAATAGTTACGGTCGATGTGGACCCGGTTTAAGGACCAGGGGATGTTTTCCAGGTTTTCATTCGAGTAAAAAAGAGAAAAAACCATATTTTCTTAGGTGAATATGAATATCGTATTTTTTGGAAGCGCAAAATTCGGCTATCCCTCGTTGAAGAAGCTGATCGATTCCGGGTATGATATCCCGCTGGTGGTTACTCAGCCGGACAAACTTAAAGGCCGGGGGATGAAACCCGGCGGGACCGAGATCAAGGAATTAGCCCTGCAGTCAGGGTTGAAAATATTCCAGCCGGCGGATATAAATTCACCCGAGTCGGTTGAATCGCTTAAAGCGGCCAAGGCGGATCTGTTTGTCATAATCGCTTACGGCCAGAAGTTCTCCAAGGAAGTATTGGATATTCCCCTGATCATGCCGGTTAACGTCCACGCTTCGCTTTTGCCGAAATACCGGGGAGCCGCTCCGATAAGCCGGGCGATAATAAACGGCGACAGCGAGACCGGAAACAGCATAATGAAAGTAATCCCTAAAATGGACGCCGGCCCGGTTATCTGCCGGAGCCGTATGCCGATATTGGATGAAGATGACGCTTTGACCATCGAAAATAAACTTTCGCAGGACGCCGCGGTATTACTCCTTGATGCCGTTAAAATGCTGGAAAGCGGCCAGTTCAAACTTCAGGACCAGGATGAACGCGGGGTAAGCATCGCCGGCAAACTCGATTCCGGGACCGCCCGGATAAAATGGGACGCTCCTGCGGACAGGATCAATAACCTGGTCCGCGGCTGCGTCAACTGGTCCGCGGCTTTTACTTTATATAAAGGCAAGGTGCTGAAGATTTACAAAAGCGCTGCTGCGCCTGCGGAAAACGCCACGGGAGGGACCCGTCCCGGGGATATTATCTCGGTTTCCGGCAGCGGTATTCTTGTGTCCGCCGGAAGCGGAGCCCTGAGCTTGCGGGAATTACAGCTGGAAGGCAAGAAACGGTTAGAGGCGAAAGAATTCCTCCGCGGGAACAATATCCGGCCGGGAGAAAAATTGGTGTAGGGGGAAAAAGTGGGCTGTCCCCATTTTTTAGTTGCAATGGCCGGGAGATGTGCTATAATCCATTCTTTAACTCGCGCTTAAATTAAAAACGACCGGGAAAAATATGCCTGAATTAAGGAAAGATCCTATTATCGGAAGATGGGTTATCGTAGCGACCGAGCGGGCCCGAAGGCCGGACCAATTCAGCGGCCAGCAGCAGGAATCCGTTCCGGAAAAGCCTTGCCCGTTCTGTGAAGGCAGCGAATCGCAGACTCCTTCCGAGATATATTCCATCCGCCACGGTAATTCCGCGAAGAATTCTCCAGGCTGGAATTTAAGGGTCGTGCCCAGCCTGACCCCTTTTCTAAGGGTCGAAGGGGACATCGACCGCCAGGGAAAAGGCCTTTACGACCTGATGAGCGGCGTCGGAGCCCATGAGATCGTGGTGGAGACCAATAAGCATATCGGCAACATGGCGGACCTTTCCGAAGACCAGATCGCCAATGTCGTTACCTGTTATATCGACCGGATGCAGGACCTGGAAAGGGACCAGAGGTTAAAATACGTCCTGGTTTTTAAGAACTACGGCTGGAGCGCCGGAGGCGGAAGAGTAAAACATTCCCGTTCGCAGATCATCGCCACCCCGGTAAACCCTAAAAGGGTCAAAGAGGAACTGGTCGGCGCGCACGAGTATTACGATTATCACGAGAGGTGCATTTTTTGCGACCTGATCAAACAGGAGCTTGAGCAGAAAGACCGGCTGATCCTGGAGATCGACGGTTTTATCGCGGTCGTCCCGTTCGCTTCCCGCTTTCCTTTTGAAGTCTGGATCCTGCCTAAAAAACATTCCTGCGATTTCGTCTCTTTACAGCAGGAAGGCCGCAAACATCTTGCCGCGATACTTAAACAAGTCCTTTTAAAACTTAAGATCGGGCTTAACGATCCTCCTTATAATTATATTATCCATACCGCGCCTTTCAGAAGGCAGAAGCCCGGATACTGGAAAACGATAAATGACGATTTTCACTGGCACATTGAAATAACTCCCAGGCTTACCCGCATGGCCGGATTTGAATGGGGCACGGGATTTTATATCTGCCCGGTCACTCCGGAAGCCGCGGCGAAGTTCTTACGGGAAGTGGAAATTCGTTAATTGTTAATCGTTAAACGTTAATCGTCAGGAAAAAATGTCCGAACTCAGAAGAGATCCTATAGGCGGCAGATGGGTTATCGTAAGCACCGACGACCCGATGATGCCCGAGCATTACGACCGCACCCCCCTGAAATCAGGGAAAGCGTCTTCCTGCCCTTTTTGTTACGGCCATGAATCCCAGACACCTTCGGAGATCGTTTCTTTGCGCGATCCCGGGACGCAGCCGAACTCTCCGGGCTGGCAGGTAAGGGTCGTCCCGAACAAATTCCCGGCTTTGCAGATCGAGGGCGACCTTGACCGCAGGGGCGTGGGCATTTACGACATGTCTAACGGCATAGGGGCGCATGAGCTGGTCGTGGAAACCCCGTATCACGAGAAAGACCTCTGCGACCTGACGGTCCAGGAACTGACCAATGTCATCCATTTTTACAGCCAGCGCTCTCTCGACCTGGAAAAGGACCGCAGGTTCAAATATATCATGATCTTTAAGAACTACGGCGCTTCCGCCGGCGCGTCTTTGGAACACCCTCATACCCAGATCATCGCCCTGCCCATGGTGCCCAAGAACGTCAAAGAAGAGATCCTCGGGGCGCAAAATTACTATGATTACCGCGAACGCTGTATTTTCTGCGATATGATCCGCCAGGAGCTCCAGGAAAAAGAAAGGATCATAATCGAGAATAAGAATTTTTTCGCGTTCTGCCCGTTCGTTTCGCGGTTTCCTTTCGAGATATGGATCATGCCTAAGAAACACACCGGTTATTTCTGCCAGACAGCGTATGAGATCATCCCCGACCTGGCCGTGGTGCTGCGGGGCGTCGTCGGCAGGATCAAGAAAGTGTTCGGCGATATCGGGTATAATTTTATCATCCATACCTCGCCGGTGAATTCCGAAGGTTCGGGGGGCGACAGTTATCACTGGCACCTTGAGTTCCTGCCGCAATTGACCAAGGTCGCCGGGTTTGAATGGGGTACCGGGTTTTACATCGTTCCTACTCCGCCGGAAGTGGCGGCTAAATTCCTGAGAGACGCTCAGGTAGAATAAAAACAACCTAATAATAAAAGGAGGATACAAATGGCAGTAAAAGTCGGCGTTAACGGTTTTGGAAGGATCGGCCGCCTGGTCGCAAGAGCGATACTGGAAAGAAAAGATTCCGGCCTGGAACTGGTGGCGGTAAACGATCTTACCGACGCCAAGACCAACGCGTATCTTTTAAAGTATGATTCGGTGCAGGGGCAGTTTGACGGTGAAGTTAAAGCCGTTTCGGAAAATGAGATCTCCGCCAACGGGAAGATCATCAAAGTCCTGGCGAAAAGGGACCCGGCGGAACTTCCCTGGAAAGACCTGGGGGTCGAGATCGTTGTCGAATCCACCGGTTTATTTACCATAAAGAAAGACGGCGTGAATAAAAAAGGCAAGGAAGTAAAAGGAGCCGAGAACCATATTACCAAGGGCGGGGCCAAGAGGGTCATTATTTCCGCTCCCGCGGAAGGAGAGGATATTACCATCGTCATGGGCGTTAACGACGATAAATACGACGCCAAGAAGCATTATGTCGTTTCCAACGCTTCCTGCACCACTAACTGCCTTGCTCCTTTGGCCAAGGTCCTCAACGATAAATTCGGGATCGAAAAAGGATTGATGACCACCATCCACGCTTACACCAACGACCAGCGCGTCCAGGACCAGGCCCACTCGGACCTGCGCCGTTCCCGCGCAGCCGCGGTTTCCATGATCCCGACATCCACCGGCGCGGCCAAAGCTTTGTCGCTGGTTATTCCCGAGCTTAAAGGAAAGCTCGACGGGTTCTCGATGAGAGTCCCCGTTTCCACGGTTTCGGTGGTCGATCTTACCGCCGTGTTGGGCAGAAAAGTTTCTGTCGAAGATATCAACGGGGCTTTAAAAGAAGCTTCCGAAGGGAAGATGAAGGGGATACTCGGATATACCGAGGACCCCGTGGTTTCCATCGATTTCTGCCATTGCGCCTTAAGCTCGATCATCGACGCCAAAAGCACTAAAGTCATCCAGGATAATTTCGTCAAGGTGCTTTCCTGGTATGATAACGAGTGGGGATATTCCAACCGCGTCGTTGATCTCTGTAAATTGATGGTAGCGAAAGGCCTCTAAATACCGTTCTTGCACCCCAGGGGAGCTGCTTAGTGTCTCCCCTGGGGTGCTGTTTTTTGTGCAATTGCCGGCCCTGGTTAAAAAAAATTAAAAAAAGGGTTGACAATAATATGAATATAGTGTATATTTTACTCTCTATGTAACTCAACCCGATAGCCTCGTCGTAAACTAACTATTAAGGGCTATATAGGATTTTCAAGAACAAGAATTATTGTAATTCTTGCGCGGGGATTTTTTATCTCATTTTTTATATTTTTAGCAGGCTGGGTAAAAGAATTAATCCACCTGCTGGAGTAGCTCAGCCGGTAGAGCACGTCCTTGGTAAGGACGGGGTCCCGGGTTCAATTCCCGGCTCCAGCTTTTGAAAACCAGGAACCAAAACTCGAAAAAAAATGCGCGAAATAATAACATTCGAATGTACGGTCTGCAAGAACAGGAATTACAGCGAGACCAAGAATAAGAAGAAGCACCCGGACCGTATGGAAGTGAATAAATTTTGCAGGGCTTGCCGCAAGCACACGCCCCATAAAGAAATAAAGTAACCGCGGCGTTTTTTACGGGGGAAAACCAGCAGAGGCTAAAGAGGAACTTATAGGGGCGTCCGTTAATGGCAAACGGCGAGACTCCAAATCCCGTCCTGGGGGTTCAAGTCCCTCCGCCCCTGAAAAAATTGATATGAAGGCATTCGACAAAATTACCGGGTTTGTTAACGAAGTCAAGACGGAACTGGGAAAGGTTTCCTGGTCCACTCGCCAAGAATTGATCGGGGCGACTTCCGTAGTTATCGTGCTTACCGGATTACTGACAATATTCATTTTCATCGTGGATTCTTTCCTGGCGAAAATAATAAGCGTCTTATTCAAAGTATAAATGAAAAACTGGTACGTAGTTCATACACAGACTGGTTTAGAGGGAAGGGTAAAGACTGTGCTTCTTTCGGGCGCGATCGCCCACGGCATGGAAGAAGCCATTACCAAGGTGGTCATTCCGACCGAGCAGATCTCGGAAGTCCGTTCCGGAAAAAAACGCGTTTCCGAAAGAAGGTATTTCCCGGGTTATATCCTGGTTGAGATGGACCTCAATGACAATACGTATTCCTTTATAAAGACGATCCCGGGGGTCACGGGATTTCTCGGAGCCGGAAAAAAACCCATCCCTTTGCCTCCGGGAGAAGTAGATAACATCCTCAAACGCACAGAAGAAACCAAGCTTAAACCCAGCCCGAAAACAATATTTTCCAAAGGCGAACAGATCAGGGTCAAGGAAGGCCCGTTCATGAATTTTAACGGGACGATAGACGATATCCATCCTGAAAAAGGAAAACTTAAGGTCAGCATATCCATCTTCGGAAGATCGACTCCCGTGGAGCTGGAATACTGGCAGGTAGAAAAGGTCTAAACATGGCAAAAAAAGAAAAAGCTCAGATAAAATTACACGTTCCCGCCGGCGCGGCTAATCCCGCTCCCCCGGTCGGCCCCGCATTGGGCCAGCACGGCGTAAACATCATGCAGTTCTGTAAACAGTTCAACGATCAGACCAAGAACAGGGAAGGCTTGATCCTGCCCGTCGTAATCAGCGTCTACGAGGACAGGACTTTTTCTTTTATAATCAAGAGCCCTCCGTCATCGATACTTTTGAAGCGCGCCGCAAATCTGGCTAAAGCTTCCGGCACGGCCGGTAAAGAGGTTATCGGCAAGGTTACCCGCAAACAACTGGAAGAGATCGCAAAACAAAAAATGGCGGATGTCAACTCCGCCGACATGAATAAGGTCGTCAAGACTCTCGAAGGCACGGCCAGAAGCATGGGCATCCAAGTAGAAGGCTAAAAAATGAAAAGTCGCAGCAAGAGATATAATGAATCGGCAAAAGACCTGGCGGTCGATAAATCTTATACTTTAAAAGACGCTATCGCTGTCTTGAAAACATTCAAAACCCCGAAATTCGACGGTTCGGTCGATCTTCATTTTAAATTGAACGTCGATTCGAAGAAACCGGAGCAGATGATCCGCGGGACAGTAGTGCTTCCCCACGGGACCGGAAAAAAAGTCACGGTTGCGGTATTCTGCCGGGGCGAGCACGAAAAGATCGCCCAGGAGGCCGGAGCGGAGATCGTCGGGGCTAATGAATTGATCGATAAAGTGGCCGCGGGATTTATGGATTTCGACTGCGTTATCGCCACTCCCGAGATCATGAAAGACTTGAGCAAACTGGGTAAAGTCCTGGGGCCGCGCGGCCTTATGCCCAGCCCCAAGACCGGAACCGTCACCAACGACATCGCTAAAGCCATAAATGACGTGCGTAAAGGTAAAGTCGAGTTCCGTGTCGATAAACAGGGCGGAATGCATTTGTCTGTCGGAAAGATCTCGTTCCCCGAAGACAAGATCTTAGAGAACGCTTCCTGCGTGATCAATGCCATCAATGAAGCCAAGCCGTCTACCGTAAAAGGAAAATTCGTCCAGAGCCTTTATATTTCATCCTCGATGAATCCCGGCCTGGCGCTGGAAGCTTAATACCAAGGATAAAAAAATGAAGAAACTAAGTTCAGTATTCAAGGAAGCTTCGGAAGCGAGGATCAAGAAAGGCCTGAAGGATTCAGAGGCTTTCTTTGTGGTCAAATATTCCAAGCTTTCCGGCCCCGACCTTAACGCTTTACGCAAATCTTTGCGCGGTATCGATTCGGAAATGTTCGTAGTCCGCAATAACACCGCCAGGCGCGCGGTCAAAGACCTGGACAATAAATTACTTAACGACCTTATCCAGGGGCCGTGCGGTTTTGTTTTTTCCAGGAAAGAGCCGGTTGAAGCTTCCAAGGTGCTCTTTAATTTCACCAAGGACCATGAGAATCTTAAATTGTCGGGCGGTCTGCTCAAGGATAAAATGCTCAGCTCTCAGGATATCGAATTCCTGGCGAAGCTGCCGTCCAGGCAAGTACTTCTGACCAAGACCGTCGTGGCGATGAAATCGCCGATCACGGGCCTGGTTTTTGTTCTAAACGGGAATTTAAGGAAACTTGTTTGTTGCCTTGATCAGATCAAACAGAAAAAACCAAACGGATAATAAGGAGGAGAACAAATGGCAAGCGAGAAACTGGAAGGTATAATTAAATCGATCGAAGAAATGTCAGTCCTGGAATTGGCCGACCTGGTCAAGACCCTGGAAGATAAGTTCGGCGTCTCGGCGAACGTCGCCATGGCGGCCGCTCCCGCGGCAGGCGGCGCAGCAGCAGCTCCCGCAGCCGAGGAGAAAACAACTTTCACCGTAGTCCTGACCAGCGCGGGCGCGAACAAGATCGCGGTCATCAAGGAAGTAAGGACCATGACCAGCCTTGGCCTGAAAGAAGCCAAAGACCTGGTTGACGGCGCCCCCAAACCGATCAAAGAAGGCGCTACCAAGGAAGAAGCGGAAGATATGAAGAAGAAATTGACCGCCGCCGGCGCCACTGTAGAACTCAAATAATAACGTAATATTACGAGAAACTCCCGAGTGGAACGCACAACCGCAGGTTGTGTTTATCGGAGAAAAAATGAACAAAAGAAAAAATTTCGCCAAATTTAAGGAAGTTTACGGGCTGCCGAATCTCCTGGATATCCAGACTGTTTCTTATAAAGAGTTCCTGCAGATGGATACCCCGGATAAAGATCGTAAACGCCAGGGGCTGCAGGAAGTTTTCGAGGAGATATTCCCTATCGAAAGCCCTGACCGTTCGGTGCGCCTTGAGTTTGTCAGCTATAATTTGGGTAAGCCGAAGTACGATATCCCCGAGAGCAAAAAACGTTCGGTATCGTACGCTTCTCCTCTTAAAGTGAAATTCCGGCTTACTACCCCGCATGACACCAAGGAGCAGGACGCGTATTTCGGCGAATTGCCTTTGATGACCGAAACCGGCAGTTTCGTCATTAACGGCGACGAAAGAGTGGTGGTCAGCCAGCTGCACCGTTCCCCGGGTATTTCTTTCGAAGAAGAGGACCATCCTACAGGAAAAAAGATATTTTACGGCCGGATCATACCTTACCGCGGAGCATGGCTGGAATTCAAATACGACCTTACGGAAACGATAGTCGCTTATGTGGACCGCAGGAAGAGTTTTCCCGCCACCCAGATATTACGGATCCTCGGCTTCTCCGAAGACGGGCAGATAATCAAGGCTTTCGGCAAAGAATACGCCGAGATCTCCAATACCCTTAAAAAAGACACTACCAAGAACAAAGACGAGGCTTATGTCGATTTTTACCGCAAAATGCGCCCGACGGAACCGATCACCAAGGAAGGCGCGGAAAATTTGTTCTTCAGATTGTTCTTCGACCCGGCCAGGTATGACCTGGAAAGGGCGGGAAGGTTCATTTTAAACCGCAAGCTGGATATGAACGTCCCGATCGATAACCGCGTCCTGGATTCCGCTACGGTCATCAAGGTCATCGAATACCTGATCAAGCTGCATGAAGGCGTGGGAAAGATCGACGATATCGACCACCTCGGCAACCGCCGGATCAAGAGCGTCGGCGAGCTGGTCCAGAACCAGATCCGCATCGGCATGTCCCGCGTGGAAAGGTCTATCCGCGAGCGTTTAAGCGTGATGTCCGAAGTCGAGAACCTGAATATCCATTCCCTGATCAACTCTAAATTATTCTTCACCCAGATCCATGATTTCTTCTCCAGGTCACAGTTGTCCCAGTTCATGGACCAGATAAATCCCCTGGCGGAGATGACCCATAAAAGAAGGTTGAGCGCCGTCGGCCCCGGAGGATTGTCACGGGAGAGGGCCGGGTTCGAGGTCCGCGACATCCATTCTTCGCATTACGGAAGGATCTGCCCCATTGAAACGCCGGAAGGCCCGAATATCGGTTTGATCGCTTCCATGAGCACTTACGCCCGGATCAACCAGCTGGGATTCTTAGAGACCCCTTACCGTAAAGTCGAGAGCGGCAAAGTCACTAAAAAGATCGAATACCTGACCGCGGATATCGAAGAAGAGAAAACCATAGCCCAGGCGAACGTTCCGATAGATACCGACGGAACTTTCCTGGAAAAAGATATTTCCTGCCGGCATAAAGACGATTTTCCGAAAGTTACCGCCAAAGAAGTCGAATTCATGGATGTTTCCCCCCGGCAGCTTGTTTCCGTCGCCGCCTCCTTGATACCTTTCCTCGAGCACGACGACGCCAACCGCGCTTTGATGGGATCGAACATGCAGCGCCAGGCCGTTCCTTTGATGATCACCGAAGCTCCGATAGTCGGCACCGGAATGGAAGGCAAAGTCGCTTATGACTCTGGGGCGGTTGTCGCGGCCGAAGAAGCGGGCAAGGTCAATGCCGTGGACGCGGCGTCGGTAACCGTAGGGAAGAAAACCTATCATTTAATGAAATTCGTGCGCACCAACGCCGATACCTGCCTTAACCAGCGCCCGATCGTCAAGCTCGGAGAGCGCGTGGAAAAGGGGCAGGTCATCGCCGACGGAATGAGCACTAAAAATACCGAATTGGCTTTAGGAAAGAATTTACTTGTGGCTTTTCTTCCCTGGAGAGGTTATAACTTCGAAGACGCTATCCTTATCAGCGAAAAGATCGTCCGCGAAGACGTGTTTACCTCTATCCACATCAAGGAATTCGAGGCGGAAGCCATCGAGACCAGGCTCGGGAACGAAGAGATCACCAGGGATATCCCCAACGTCAGCGAGGATTCCCTGAAGAACCTCGATGTCACCGGGATCATCCGCATCGGCGCTGAAGTCGGAGCCGGCGATATCCTGGTGGGTAAAGTAACCCCCAAGACCGAATCCGAATTATCCCCCGAAGAGAGGCTTTTAAGGGCGATCTTCGGCGAAAAAGCTTCCGACGTCCGGGATACTTCGCTAAGGGTCCCGCCGGGAGTTGAAGGCTTCGTAGTGGACGTCCACGTGTTCCAGAGAAAAGAACGCGGCAGGAAATCCAAGGACGATAAAGCCAAAGAGTTCGCCAAGCTTAAGGAACTTAAAGCTTATTACAGGCAGGAGATCGAATACGTGCAGAATGAGCGCATAGTGCGCCTGGCGGCGCTTTTGAAAATAGATAAATCCAAGGTCGAAAAAGCCGACCTTGACGAAAACGAAGAAGCGAAGATCCTTTCGTCCTCCTACGACGAGCAGGTGCAGGACCTGGAAATGGAACTGGAGCAGGAAATAGAAAAGGTCCGCCGCGGCGACGAACTTCCGCCGGGTGTCCTGAAAAGGGTGGTCGTTTATATCGCTACAAAGAGGAAATTATCCGTCGGCGACAAGCTCTCCGGCCGCCACGGCAACAAAGGCGTGGTCGCGCGCATCATCCCGGAAGAAGATATGCCGTATCTTCCCGACGGCACGCCGGTTGAGATAGTTTTGAACCCCCTGGGCGTTCCTTCCCGTATGAACATCGGCCAGATCCTGGAAACGCATCTCGGCTGGGCCGCTAAAGCCCTGGGATGCACCATTATGACGCCGGTTTTCGACGGGGCCGCGCAAAGCGAGATCCAGCAGTGGCTTAAAGACGCGAACCTGCCCACAAGCGGGAAACTGCACCTTTACGACGGTTACACCGGAGAACAATTCGACCAGGAAATTACCGTAGGCCAGATCTACATGATGAAGCTGATCCATTTGGCCGATGAAAAGATCCACGCCCGTTCCATCGGGCCGTATTCGCTGGTTACCCAGCAGCCTTTGGGCGGCAAAGCCCAGTTCGGCGGCCAGAGATTAGGAGAAATGGAAGTCTGGGCGCTTGAGGCTTATGGGGCGGCGTTCACCCTGCAGGAGATGCTTACCGTAAAATCCGACGACGTCGCCGGCAGGCAGAGGATCTATGAAGCCATCGTCAAGGGCGAACAGCGCTTAAGCCATGGGACCCCTGAATCGTTCAACGTTTTGATCAAAGAATTACAAGGACTCGGGTTAGATATCCGAATGGAGAAAGAAAAATAATGGCCGAAAATATTGCTTTCGATACGATCACGATCCAGCTTGCTTCGACTGCGGTTATCAGGTCCTGGTCTAAAGGCGAAGTTAAAAGAGCCGAAACCATCAACTACCGCACTTTGAAACCGGAAAAAGACGGTCTCTTTTGCGAGAGGATCTTCGGCCCGGTGCGCGATTGGGAATGCAACTGCGGCAAGTATAAAGGGATCAAATTCAAGGGGATCACCTGCGACCGCTGCGGGGTGACCGTTGACCGTTCCGCGGTAAGGCGCGAAAGAATGGGCCATATCGAATTGGCGGCCCCAGTGACCCATATCTGGTTCTTTAAAGTCGTGCCCAGCCGGGTTTCGGCTTTATTAGATATGACTTTGCGCGACCTGGAGAAAGTCATTTATTACGAAGAATACGTGGTTATCGACCCGGGCAGCTCGCCGTTAAAGAAAAAAGAGCTTCTTTCCGAGGAGAAATACCAGGAAGCGATGGTCAAATACGCCGGAAAGTTCAAGGCCAAGATCGGGGCTGAGGCTGTCCAGGAATTGCTCAAAGAGCTGGATATGGACGCTTTCTGCCGCAAACTTCGCCGCGACCTGGAAAAATCCAAGGAAGTGATCGGCAACCGTAAATCTCTTAAAACCCTCAAGATCGTAGAAGATTTCCGTAAATCGAATAACAAACCCGAATGGATGGTCCTGGAAGCGCTTCCGGTAATTCCTCCGGACCTGCGCCCGTTAGTCCCGCTCGACGGGGGAAGGTTCGCCACTTCCGACCTGAACGACCTTTACAGGAGGGTTATCAACAGGAATAACCGTTTAAAGAAACTTATCGAGCTCAACGCTCCCGAGATCATCATCCGCAACGAGAAGCGCATGCTCCAGGAAGCGGTCGACGCTTTAATGGATAACGGCAGGCACGGAAGAGCTGTTGTCGGCGCCAATAACCGGCCGCTTAAATCCTTGTCCGATATGCTTAAAGGTAAACAGGGCCGTTTCCGCCAGAACCTTCTGGGCAAGCGCGTCGATTATTCCGGCCGTTCGGTCATCGTGGTCGGTCCGGAGCTCCAGCTTAATGAATGCGGATTGCCCAAACAGATGGCCCTGGAATTATTCGAGCCGTTCATCATCAAAAAATTAAAGGAAAAAGGGTTCGTGCATACGATCAAAGGCGCCCGCCGCATGGTCGGGCACGGCAAGATCGAGGTCTGGGATATCCTGGATGAAGTTATCAAGGACCACCCGGTGCTTTTAAACCGCGCCCCGACCCTGCACCGTTTAAGCATCCAGGCGTTCCAGCCTATCCTGGTCGAAGGAAAAGCCATTAAGATCCATCCGCTGGTCTGTTCCGGCTTCAACGCGGACTTCGACGGCGATCAGATGGCCGTCCATGTCCCGCTGTCTTTGGAAGCCCAGCTGGAAGCCCGGGTCTTGATGCTCGCGGTGAATAATATCTTTTCCCCGGCTCACGGCCGCCCGATCCTGACCTCCACCCAGGATATCGTCCTGGGCCTGTCGTATCTTTCCAAAGAAAAACCCGGAGCCAAAGGCGAAGGCAAGATATTTTCCAACGCCGCGGAGGTCTTTGCCGCGTACGATGACAAAGCCCTCGACCTCCACGCCAAGATCAAAGTAAGGGTCCCCGGCGTTTACGACCTGGAAGAGAAGAATTACATGCCTCAGCAGCAGATAATCGCCACCACGACCGGAAGGGTCATTTTCAACCAGGAACTGCCCGCCGGTTTCGGTTTCGTGAATAAGGAACTTAATAAAGGCAACATCGGCAATATCGTTTCCGAGTGCTACAAGAGGTTCGGCCACGGCCCGACCATCAAATTGCTCGACGACCTTAAAACGCTGGGATTCCGCATGGCGACTTTAGGCGGCATATCCATCGGTATCGACGACCTGGTCATTCCCGCGGCCAAGCCCGAAGTTCTGAAAGAAGCCCGCGATGAAGTTTCCAAGGTCGAGGCGCAGTACCGCCGCGGCGCGGTCACCGAAAAAGAGCGTTCGAACAAGATCATCGACGTCTGGACCCACGCTACCGATAAAATATCCGACCTTTTATTCAAAGAAATGAAGCCTTTCAACCCGATATTCCTGATGGCCGATTCCGGGGCCCGCGGTTCGAAACTGCAGGTCCGCCAGCTTTCCGGCATGCGCGGTCTGATGGCCAAGCCTTCGGGCGAGATCATCGAGAACCCGATCACCGCCAACTTCAAGGAAGGGCTGACTGTGCTTGAGTATTTCATTTCCGCCCACGGCGCGCGTAAAGGCCTTGCCGATACCGCGTTAAAGACAGCCGACGCGGGTTATCTGACCCGCCGTCTTGTCGACGTGGCCCAGGATATCATCATCAACGAGGACGATTGCGGGACGCTTAACGGCATTACCGTCGAAGCGATCACCGAAGGCAACGAGATCGTGGTCTCCCTCGGCGAAAGGATCATGGGCCGCGTGGCCCTGGATAATATCGTCGATATCATCACCGACCAGGTCATCGTGGAAGCCGGCCAGCAGATCACCGAGGAAAAGGCGGAAATGATCGAGAAATTAGGCATCGAAAAGATCCGTATCCGTTCGGTGTTGACCTGCGAGTCGGAAAGAGGCGTGTGCATGAAATGTTACGGCCGCAACCTGGCCACCGGAAGGCTGGTGGAACAGGGAGAAGCCGTAGGCGTTATCGCCGCCCAGAGCATCGGCGAACCCGGCACGCAGCTTACCCTGAGGACATTCCATATCGGAGGAACCGCTTCCAGGACCATCGAACAATCGTTCATCAAAGCCAAGAACACGGGTATAATCAAATACCATAACCTCAGGACTGTCGCCAAGAAGAAAGAATTCGTCGTGCTTAACCGCAACGGCGCGTTGAGCATCAACGATGTCGACGGCAGGGAACTGGAACGGTATCTTATCCCGCAGGGCGCTTTTATCGGATTCAAGGACGGCGACACTGTTTCGGAGAATATATCTTTCGTCCGCTGGGATCCTTATACCGCCCCGATCCTTACGGAATTCGGCGGCCAGGTGAAATACGAGGACCTCAAGGAAGGCTTTACCGTGGTCGAGGAATTGAACCCTGTTACCAAATTGACCGAACACGTGGTCGTCGAACATAAACAGGAATTCCATCCCCAGATAGTCATCCTTGACGATAAAAAAGAGATCATGGGTATATATCCCATACCCGCGGGCGCGCATATCATGGTCAAGGACGGCTCGATCATTGAAGGCGGCGAAATGCTCGCAAAGATACCCCGGTTGTCGGTAAAGACCAGGGATATCACCGGCGGTCTGCCACGCGTCGCCGAACTTTTCGAAGCGCGCAGGCCCAAAGATCCGGCTGTCATTTCCGAGATCGACGGATTCGTGGAATTCGGGCAGACCAAAAAAGGCCAGAGGGTCATCCTGGTCAAATCTCCCACGGGCATGTCCAGGGAATACATCATTCCCCACGGGAAGCATCCTAACGTTTACAAAGGGGATAAAGTCACGGCCGGGCAGCAATTGACCGACGGTCCGGTGGTATTGCAGGATATATTGAGGGTATGCGGGGATAAGGTCCTCCAGGAATACCTGGTTAACGAAGTCCAGGAAGTTTACCGTCTGCAGGGCGTGCACATCAACGACAAACACATCGAAGTCATCATCCGGCAGATGCTGAATAAAGTAAAGATCGAAGATCCGGGCGACACTGATTTCCTGCCCATGCAGCAGGTCGCCAAAGTGAGGTTCCAGAAAGAGAACGCCAAGGTCATCAAAAAGAACGGGAAACCCGCCCAGGCTACTCCGTTACTGCTGGGGATCACTAAAGCCTCGCTTACCACCGACAGTTTTATGTCCGCGGCAAGCTTCCAGGAAACGACCCGCATCCTTACCGACGCGGCGGCTTCCGGGAAAAGCGATGACCTGCTCGGATTGAAAGAAAATGTCATCGTGGGGCATTTGATCCCCGCGGGAACGGGATTTGCCACTCACCGCGACGTGGACGTGTTCAAGCTCGCCGGCGGTGATACCAAACCCGAAAAAAAGGAAGAAGAAGCAGCCACTCAAAGCAAAAAGGAATAAGTTATGCCGACAATCAACCAGCTTATCAGATTTGGCAGGACGCTTAAAGGCAAAAAAACGAAATCTCCGGCTTTAAAAAGCTGTCCTCAGAGACGCGGGGTATGCCTGCAGGTGCGCACTATGACGCCCAAAAAACCCAACTCCGCTCTGCGTAAGATCGCCAGGATCAGGCTTACCACCGGTATAGAAGTTACCGGATATATTCCCGGAGAAGGACATAATTTACAGGAACACTCTATCGTTCTGGTCAGGGGCGGCCGTGTAAAGGATTTACCCGGTGTCAGATACCATATCGTTCGTGGAACCCTGGACGCCTCGGGAGTTAACGCGCGTCATAAATCCCGGTCCAAATACGGCGCCAAAAGACAAAAGGAAGCGGCTAAATGAGACGAAGACACGTATTCAAGAAAGAACTGTTGCCCGACCCGAAATTTAATTCCAAAATAGTCGGGAAATTCATCAACATGGTCATGGTCGAGGGCAAAAAAGCCGTCGCCGAGAAGATAGTTTACAACGCTTTTGAGAAAGTCAAGACAGTGTTGAACGAACCGGACGCCCTGAAGATATTCCATAAGGCTATCGATAACGTCAGGCCCCGCCTGGAAGTCAAGCCCCGCAGGGTAGGCGGCGCGACTTATCAGGTCCCGATCGAGGTAAAGCAGGACCGCGGCGCTTCCATAGCTTTGCGCTGGATCAGGGATTATTCCAAGAACCGCAAGGGTAAGGCAATGGAGGATAAACTCGCCGAAGAGATCATTGCCGCGTATAAAGGCGAAGGTTCGGCCATCAAGAAAAGGGACGATACCCATAAAATGGCCGAATCCAACAAGGCTTTTGCACACTTTAGATGGTAAAGGATAACTACGAAACATGGGAAAAGCAACTTTAGAGAAATTAAGGAATATCGGGATCATCGCGCACATCGACGCGGGTAAGACCACGACCAGCGAGCGTATCCTTTTTTATACCGGGAAGAATTACAAGCTTGGGGAAGTCCATGACGGAACAGCGACCATGGACTGGATGGTCCAGGAGCAGGAACGCGGCATAACCATCACCGCAGCCGCAACTACCTGCCATTGGAAAGACTGCACCTTGAACCTCATCGATACTCCCGGCCATGTCGATTTTACGGTCGAAGTGGAAAGGTCTCTTAAAGTTTTAGACGGCGCGGTAGTCGTTTTCTGCGGCGTGGGCGGAGTCGAGCCGCAGTCGGAAACCGTATGGCGCCAGGCCGACCGTTACGGAGTTCCCCGTTTGGCGTTCGTCAATAAGATGGACCGCACTGCCGCTAATTTCTTCGAAGCACTTAAGCAGATGCGCGAAAGGCTTGGAGCGAATGCCGCGGCTATCCAGCTTCCTTTCGGGGATGAGGAGAATTTCCGCGGGATGATCGACCTGGTGGAGATGAAGCTGCACGTTTACCAGGATGACCTGGGCAAGGATTATGACACAGAAGAGATCCCGGCCGATCAATTGGAAAAAGCCAAGCAATACCACGCCGAGCTGGTGGAAAAAGTTTCCGAGGTCGACGATATTATGATGGATAATTATCTTCAGGGCAAATCCGTCGCCCCTAAAGAATTAAAAGAGGCCATCAGAAGGGCGACGATAGCCAATAAACTTACTCCCGTGTTATGCGGGACCGCTTTCAAGAATAAAGGCGTGCAGCTTTTGCTTGACGCCGTCGTGGATTACCTGCCTTCCCCCCTGGACGTTCCGCCGATAAAAGGGACTAACCCGAAAACCGGGGATTTCGAAGAGATCAAGGCGGACGACAAAGCGCCTTTCTGCGCGTTATGCTTTAAAGTGGCTACCGACCCGTTCGTCGGCAAGATCAATTATATCCGGGTATATTCCGGATCTTTGACCAGCGGTAAATATATTTACAATGCCACCAAGAAGGTCAAGGAAAGAGTGGCTAAACTGGTCAGGATGCACGCTAATCATCAGGAAATAATCGAAAGCGTCTCCACCGGCGATATTGTCGCGGCTGTGGGTTTGAAGGATACCAAGACCGGCGACTCGCTCTGTGACGAAAATAACCAGCTGCTTATCGAAGCGATGAAATTCCCCGAGCCGGTGATCCAGCAGGCTATCGAGCCTAAAGCCAAGAACGACCAGGAAAAACTCGGGCTGGCATTGCATAAATTAGGCGATGAAGACCCGTCTTTCCGGGTAAGCTATAACCACGAAACCGGGCAGGTGCTTATCAGCGGCATGGGCCAGCTGCATCTGGAAGTCCTTGTCGACCGGATCAAAAGAGAATTCAACGTCGAAGTCCAGGTCGGATTCCCGGAAGTCGCTTACCGCGAGACGATCACCAGGAAAGTCAACGCCTCGGGCAAATTCGTCCAGCAGTCGGGCGGCCGCGGCCAGTACGGCCACGCGGTCATTGAAGTCGAACCGCAGGAAACTGCCGGGACTGGCGTTACTTTCGAGAACAAGATCAAAGGCGGCGCCATACCCCAGGAATTCATCGGGGCGGTCAAAGACGGTATTTTCGACGCGGTAAAAAGCGGTATCCTCGCGGGGTATCCGGTCACCGATATCAAAGTTACGCTGGTCGACGGTTCTTACCACGAGGTCGATTCTTCGGAAATGGCTTTTAAAATGGCCGCGGGAATGGCTCTTTCCGACGGTTTGAGAAAAGGCCATTCGATCCTGATGGAGCCGATCATGGATATGGAGATCACGGTCCCGGAAGAATACATGGGCCAGGTGATCGGTGATTTAAGTTCGCGCCGGGCGAAGATCGGTTCGATCAATACCCGCGCCAATGTCCGCGCTATCCGCGCGGATATCCCCCTGGCGGAGATATTTAATTACGCTACGGTTCTACGGTCTCTCACGCAGGGGCGCGCGTCCTATACAATGGAGCCCTCATTTTACGCCGAGGTGCCTTCACATATCGCGGAAAAAATAATAGTCAGTCATGGTTCTGCAGGAGCAGCAAGAAGAAGCTAATATAAAATTGGGAGGTGTTTGATGGCTAAGGAAAAGTTTTTAAGGTCAAAACCGCACGTTAACATCGGGACAATCGGTCACATCGATCACGGCAAAACCACTTTGACGGCCGCGATCACTTATGTTCTGGCCAAGCTGGGCAGGGCTACAGCCAAGCCTTACGCTGATATCGCCAAAGGCGGGACCGTAAGAGACGATTCTAAAATAGTCACCATCTCGGTTTCTCACGTCGAATATGAGTCCGAAACCCGCCATTACGCCCATATCGATTGCCCCGGCCACGCCGATTTCATCAAGAACATGATCACCGGGGCCGCCCAGATGGACGGCGCTATCCTGGTGGTTTCCGCCGCCGACGGCCCGATGCCCCAGACCAGAGAGCACATTCTTCTGGCCAGACAGGTCAACGTTCCGTCAATGGTGGTTTTCTTGAATAAATGCGACCTGGTCACCGATAACGAATTGCTGGACCTCGTCGAGATGGAAGTAAGGGAGCTTCTGACCAAATACGGATACCCGGGGGACAAAACCCCGATCATCCGCGGAAGCGCCAGCAAAGCCATGGCGGCGGCCAATGATCCGTCCAGCCCGGACGTCAAACCGATCCTTGACCTGATCAAGGCTTGCGACGAGTTCATTCCGATACCTGTAAGAGAGCTGGATAAGCCTTTACTGATGGCGGTCGAAGACGTGTTCACCATCGAAGGTAGAGGGACGGTAGGCACCGGAAGGATCGAACGCGGCAAGGTCAAGATCAACGATGAAGTCGAGATCGTCGGGTTAAGGCCGGAGATCCACAAATCGGTCGTGACCGGTATCGAAATGTTCCGCAAAATGCTCGATGAAGGCCAGGCCGGCGACAATGTCGGTCTGCTTCTGCGCGGCATCGACAAGGATTCCATCGAAAGAGGAATGGTCATCGCCGCTCCCAAGTCGATCACCCCGCATACCAAGTTCAAGGCTCAGATCTATATCCTGACCAAGGAAGAAGGCGGACGCCATACCCCGTTCTTTAAGGGCTACCGGCCGCAGTTCTATTTCCGGACCACCGACGTTACCGGTTCGGTAGTTCTTCCCGATGGAGTGGAAATGGTCATGCCCGGGGACAACATAGCTTTGGAAGTCGAATTGATCATTCCGATCGCTATGGAGAAGGAATCGCGTTTTGCCATCCGCGAAGGCGGCCATACAGTAGGCGCGGGCGTGGTAACGGAAATTATAGCGTAATTTGAAATTTGTTATTTGTTTCCGCCGCAGGCGGATCCGCCTTCGGCGGAAATCGTTAACCGTTAATCGTTAGTATCAGTAAAGGAAAGATGCAAAAAATCAGAATAAGGCTAAAAGCGTACGACCATCGACTGCTGGATCAAGCGGCCGGCGAAATCGTTGAAGCTGCGAAAAGGACCGGGGCTAAGATATCCGGGCCTCTTCCTCTGCCGACCAAAAAAGAGATCTTTACGGTTTTGCGTGGTCCGACTATCGACAAAAAGTCCCGCGAACAGTTCGGTCTGGCTACTCACAAAAGGCTCATCGGCATACTTGAGCCGACATCGAAAACAATCGATGCTTTGCGTAAGCTTAACCTGCCGGCTGGCGTGGACGTAGAAATCAAATAAAGGCGTTAAGCCCGTTAGTTCCATCAGTCCGTCCGTTCTTCATCCGGGGTTTTATCCGGGGAGAAACGGCGGCGGGGACGCCGGGACAACGAATCGGTATTAATTATGACGACATTATTAGGAAAGAAGATCGGAATGACCCAGGTGTTCTCCCCCGAGGGAGAAATGCTCGGGATAACCGCTATCGAGACCGGGCCGTGCCCGGTCCTCGCGGTCAAAGATAAAGCGGTCCAGCTCGGGTTCGACCTGGTCAAAGAGAAGAACCTGAAGAAACCCCAGGCCGGATTGTTCAAGAAATTGAAGATATCCGCCCGCAGGTTTATCCGCGAATTCCCCAAAGACGCCGGATGCGAATACAAGGTCGGCGACGAGTTGAAAGCCGATCTGTTCAAGGCCGGGGATTTCGTGGATGTCACCGGGGTTTCCAAAGGGAAAGGTTTTCAGGGCGGCATGAAACGCTGGCACTGGGCCGGCGGACCGGGGACTCACGGGCACACGACCCACCGCAAGGTCGGTTCGGTCGGTTCGACCACTTCGCCGGGCAGGGTTTTCCGCGGGCATCATATGCCCGGCCACATGGGCGCCGAGCAGGTTACCGTCCAGAACCTTAAAGTCGTCAGGGTCGATGCGAATAACAATCTGCTTTTGGTCGAAGGCGCGGTGCCGGGACACAAGAACAGCTATTTAATAATCAAGAAGTCCAAGAAGAAGACAAAATAAAAAATGTTCAATTTACCCGTTCAGAATAACGAAGGCAAAGAAATAGATACATTAAAACTTGACGAAAAATTATTTAATGATAAAATACTTTCTTCGTCTGTGTATCAGGTGATCTGCGGTTTCCGCGCGAATCAGAGGAAAGGTTTGGCCTCGACCAAGACCAGGGGCGAGGTTTCCGGCGGCGGCAAGAAGCCGTGGAAACAAAAGGGCACGGGCCGGGCCAGGGTCGGTTCGATCCGGTCTCCTTTATGGAGGCACGGCGGTGTTATCTTCGGTCCACATCCCCGGGATTTTTCCTACAATATCCCGCCGAAAATGAAAAACCTCGCCCTGCGGTTCGTTTTCTCGCAGAAGGCCGTAGAGAACAACCTTATAATCGTTGATTCTCTAAAGCTTGAAAAACCCAAGACTGCCGGCCTGGTCAAGATACTCAAGAACCTCAAGGTCGCGGGCGTAAAGAATGTTCTTTTTATCGACGGCAAGATCGACCTTAATTTGAAAAAAGCGGCCGCCAACCTTGATTTCCTGGCGCTGGATCTGGCCTGCAAAGTTCATACGTATGAAATATCGAAAGCCCGTAAAGTGATTATTACTCAAGACGGCCTTAAGGAATTGACCAAAAGGCTAAAATAGAAGGTTAAATAAAAATGACTTCCAATTACGACGTAATCAAAGCTTTGATCAGGACCGAAAAATCTACGGTTTACGAACCGCTGGGGAAGTATTTATTCCTGGTAAACAAAGACTGTAATAAAACCCAGATCAAAGAAGCCGTTGAGGGGATATATAAGGTAAAAGTCAAAGCCGTTAATACCTCGATAACCCGGGGTAAAATGAAACGGGTCAGGTCCCAGGTTGGGAAGACCTCTGATTTCAAAAGGGCGATCGTAACTTTAAAAGCCGGTCAGAAGATAGAAGTTGCTTAGTTAATAGTTGATAGTTCATAGCTAAGAGAAAAGGAAAAGATGGGAACGATAAAATTCAAGCCGACAACACCGTCAAGACGCTGGATGATCGGCCACGATTTCAAGGAAATAACCAAGGATGAGCCGGAAAAATCCCTGCTCTCCCCGGTAAAGAAAACAGGCGGAAGGAACAGCTACGGGCGGATCACCATCCGCCATCGCGGCGGCGGGCATAAAAGAATGTACCGCCTTGTGGATTTTAAACGCGACCTGCGGGATGTCGAGGCAAAAGTCACGGCTATCGAGTATGATCCCAACCGGACCTGCCGCATAGCTTTGCTGAGTTATCCAAAAGACGAAAAAAGATATATTATCGCGCCTCAGGGGCTTAAGGTCGGGGATACGGTCATCGCCACCGACAATAAGGACGCCGAGATCAAGGACGGCAACTGCCTTCCTTTAAGGAATATCCCCCAGGGAACGATGATCCATAATATCGAGCTGGTAAAGGGCAAAGGCGGGCAGATCGTCCGTTCAGCGGGAACATCCGCTTTGATCATGGCTAAGGAAGAGCCTTTCGCGCATATCAAGATGCCTTCCGGGGAGATCCGCCTGATCAATCTGGATTGCCGCGCGTCTATCGGCCAGGTTTCCAATATGGAGCACGACGCGATAATCCTGGGAAAAGCCGGAAAATCACGCTGGCTGGGCAGGAAACCGCAGTCAAGAGGTTCGGCAATGAACCCGCATGACCACCCGCACGGCGGCGGCGAAGGCAAGGCCGGCCAGGGCAACCCGCATCCGGTTTCACCGTGGGGCATGCCTACTAAAGGATACCGCACCCGTAACCGCAGGAAATATTCCAACAGGTTTATCGTTAAAAGGAGAAGGTAATTTATGCCACGCTCAGTAAAGAAAGGGCCGTTCGTAGAAGAGAAATTATTGAAGAAAGCCGAAGATGCCAAACGCACCGGCACCAGGCAGGCGATCAAGACCTGGTCGAGGAGATCGACGGTCGTCCCTGATTTCGTAGGGTTGACCTTTGCGGTATACGACGGCAAGAAGCACGTGCCGGTATTCGTTACCGAGAATATGGTCGGGCACAAGCTCGGGGAATTCGCCCCGACAAGGATCTTCCGCAAACACGGCGGCGTCAAAGCCAAGAAAGCGGCGGAAAAAACATAAGTTAGTTGATAGTTCATAGTTAATAGTCGACAAAAACAGGAATATAAAATGATAGTAAAAGCTGAAAATAAACATATCCGGATAGCTCCTCCCAAGGTCAGGCAGGTTATGGACCTGATCCGGGGCAAAGACGTTACCCAGGCGGAAGCGATACTTCTGAACCTTAATAAGCGCCCGAAGGACCCGATATTGAAAATATTGAAATCCGCCGTCGCCAACGGCAAGGTCAAAGGATTTAACGCCGACCAGTTATACATTTCCAAGATCATTTGCAATGTCGGACCGGTATGGAAAAGATATAAAGCCGCGGCCTTCGGCAGGGCTACGCCGATAAAACGCAGGACGGCGCATATTCAGATAGAGCTTGACTTGAAATCGTAAATCAGCAACCCGGCGCTAATGGCGCCCGGCGCTAAATAGGAATTGCGCCGGCATCGCCTTATAGGGCAGGATTCCGCCGGGATATATGAAGCATATAAAGGAGTTTTAATGGGACAAAAAGTTCATCCGTTCGTGCAGAGAATTGGTTTAATCAGGAATTGGCAGAGCCGGTGGTTCGCAAATCCCCAGGAGTACCCCCGTTTTATCGAAGAGGATTATAAGATCCGCAAGATTATTTTGGCCAAGTTCAAGCAGGCCGCGGTAGCCAGGGTAATTATCGAAAGGCTGGCGGAAAAAGTAAAGATCAAGATCCATTCGGCCAGGCCGGGCATCATTATCGGCCGCCACGGCGCGGATATCGAGAAACTGCGCGAAGAATTGAACGCCCTGGTCAAGAAAGAAGTGACTATAGATATAGAAGAGATCAAGGATCCCGCCCTGGACGCCCAGCTGGTTTCCCTTAATATAGCCGGGCAGATCGAGAAAAGGATCGCTTTCCGCCGCGCGGTTAAACGCGCCCTGGAACAGTCGATGATGGCCGGAGCCAAAGGCGCCAAGATCTGCGCCTCGGGAAGGCTTGACGGAGCTGAAATGTGCCGCGTGGAAACCTACAAACAGGGAAAAGTCCCCCTGCAGACTTTGCGCGCGGATATAGATTACGGGTTTGCCGAAGCGTACACGACTTACGGGCTGATCGGCATCAAAACCTGGATATTCAAAGGCGAGATACTTCCCAAGAAGATCATAAAGGTAAAACCGGCTGCGGCCGAAGCAGTGCCTTCCGGGGAAGGAAAAAACGCGGCTTAATTCATAATTAAGGAAAAAGAGAGATAACTATGGTAATGATGCCTAAAAGAGTAAAATACCGCAAATTGATCAAAGGCCAGCGCAGGGGTATTTCGACCCGGGGAAGCGACCTGGTCTTCGGCGAATTCGGGCTGAAAAGCCTGGAAAACCAGTGGCTGAAAAATACGCAGATCGAAGCGGTCCGCGTGATCCTGGCCCGCCAGCTGCACAAAGGCGGCAAACTCTGGATCAGGGTATTCCCCGATAAAGCTATAACCAAGAAGCCCGCCGAAGTCCGCATGGGCAAAGGTAAAGGCGATATCGACCACTGGGTCTGCCTGGTCAAGCGGGGAAGGATTTTGTTCGAATTAGGCGGGATCCCGGAAGAATATGCCCGCATCTGTTTCAGGCTGGTCGCGTATAAACTTCCTTTTAAAACCAAATTTATTTCCAGAACCGGTGGTGTATAAGCCCTATGAAAACTAAAATAAAAGACCTGCGAGCTCTTTCAGTCGATGAATTAACGGCCAAGATAAAATCCCTTAAAGAGGATTTATTCAAACTTAATCTTCAGCGTTACGGCGCGAGAGTCGACAAGCCGCACATGTTCGGCCTGGTGAGAAAAGATATTGCCAGGATCAATACAATTTTAAACGAAAGAAAAGAGAAGAAAAATGCCGAATAAAAAGGAATTGACCGGAACCGTAGTCAGCAACAAAATGAAAAAAACGATCGTGGTCAGCGTCGTGCATAAAGACAAGCACGCCAATTATTCCCGGGTCGTAAAAAGATACAATAAATTCAAGGTGCATGACGAGAACAACAGCGCCAAGGTCGGCGATATGGTGCAGATCGCCGAAAGCAGGCCGTTGTCCAAGGAAAAGAATTTCAGGCTGGTTAAAATTATTAAAAAAGCGGTACTTGAGCAGGTCGAACTAAAGGATGAGGCAAAATGATCCAATTACGCACAGTTTGTGATGTCGCGGACAACACCGGGGCTAAAAAAGCTTCAATGATAGGGATACTGGGAAGAAAAGGCCGGGTCTACGCCGAAGTCGGCGACGTGATCAAGGTCAATATCAAGGAATCTTCCGCGGACGCTACGGTAAAAAAAGGGACGGTGGGAAGGGCGGTAGTGGTCAGGACCAAACAATTGATCCGCCGCACCGACGGGACCATGGTCCGTTTCGACCGTAATGCCGTGGTTTTCATCGATCCGCAGAACAATCCGATGGGCACGCGTGTTTTCGGACCCGTGGCCCGCGAGTTAAGGGAAAAGAATTTTACCAAGATTATCTCGCTTGCTCCGGAGGTTATTTAATGTTAAAGGTTAAAAAAGGCGATACCGTAGTCGTTATAAAAGGAAAAGACAAGGGGAAAAAAGGCAAAGTCCTTAATATCTTTCTTGCCAAGTCAAAAGCCCTCGTTGAAGGGATAAACCTGGTTAAAAAGCACAAGCGCCAGACCCGCCAGGACCAGAAAGGCGGGATCATTTCAGTGGAAGCTCCCATTGCCATCTCGAATATCATGTTCTTCTGCAAAGAATGCAACAAGGCGGCAAAAGTAGGGTTTGTGCTGAACAAGGACAATACCAAATCCAGAGTTTGTAAAAAATGCAAAGGGGTTTTATAAAATTATGATACCGCGATTACTTGAAAAATACAGGAATGAGATTGTGCCCAAGATGGTCGAGACTTTCGGCCTGAAGAATAAAATGGCCGTGCCCCATCTGGAAAAGATCGTTGTTAACATGGGCGTAGGCGAGGCTTTGCAGGATGTCAAGATCCTGGATAAGGCGATGGAAGAATTAGGCGTTATTACCGGGCAGAAGCCTTTGATGCGCCGGGCCAAGATCGCTATTTCGAACTTCAAGATCAAGGAAGGCAACCCGATCGGATGCAAAGTCACTTTGCGCAAGCAGAAAATGTATGAGTTCCTGGACAGGCTGGTCAGCGTGGCTTTGCCCCGTATCCGCGACTTCCGGGGAGTCCCCACGGAGTCTTTCGACCACGCCGGAAATTACACCCTCGGCCTGCCGGAACAAACCATCTTCCCGGAGATCGAATATGACCGCATTACCCGGGTGCAGGGAATGGATATTTGTTTTGTCATAAAAAAATCAAAGAGCAAAGAACAGTCTCGGGAATTGTTGAGGCTCTTCGGAATGCCTTTTAAGGAGAAGGAATAAAGATGGCGAAAACTTCGCAATTAAACCGTTGGAAAAGGACCCCTAAATTTTCTACCCGTAAATATAACCGCTGCCCGATCTGCGGGAGGTCCGGCGGTTTTTTACGCAGGTTCAAGCTTTGCCGTATATGTTTCAGGGAATTAGCCTGGCAGGGATTGATCCCGGGAGTCAAAAAAGCCAGCTGGTAGCCAGTAACTCGTAAACTAGTAACTCGTAACTAGTAATTTTAAGGAGCCTAAATGTCAAGAACAGACTTAATCGCTGAAACATTCACCAGGATCCGTAACGCGATCATGGCCAAGAAGACGAATCTTGATGTTCCGTCTTCGACCATGATCAAAGCTATCCTGGATATCCTCAAAAGAGAGAATTACATCGATGATTTCAAATTCATCGAGGATAAGAAACAGGGGATATTAAGGATATATCTTAAATACGTAGCGGGCAAATCCGCGATAACCGCCATCAAACGGGTCTCCCGTCCGGGCCTGCGTTTATACGTAAGGAAAGAGCGCGTTCCCAGGGTCTTAAGAGGCAGGGGGATCGCAATAATCTCTACTTCCCAGGGGCTTATGATCGACAACCAGGCCAGGGAAAAGAGCCTGGGTGGGGAAGTAATCGGATACATTTGGTAAACTTTAAGAGGGGAAATTAATGTCAAGGATCGGAAGAAAACCAGTCGCAATACCCAGTGGTGTCAAAGTCGAGATCAAAGACGGAAAGCTTTTCGTCGAAGGTCCGAAAGGAAAGCTCGAACGTATCCTGCCGTCAAGGATAAAGATCGAGGTTAAAGATTCGATCGCCCATGTTTCGCGCCAGGGCGAGATCGCAACGGATAAGGCCCTCCAGGGCTTATTCCGGGCGCTTCTGTCGAATATGATCAAAGGGGTGACCGAAGGTTACGTCAAGGAACTTGAGATCGTCGGCGTAGGGTTCAAGGCTGCCGCCCAGGGAAAAACCCTGAAGATGGAAGTCGGATTCTCCCACCCGGTGATCTTTGACGCTCCGGAAGGCATCAAGATCGAAACCCCCAAGCCTACCCAGGTGGTCATCCGCGGTATCGATAAAGAAAAGGTCGGGGAAGTCGCGGCGGAGATACGCCTGGTTTATCCTCCGGAACCGTATAAAGGAAAGGGCATCCGTTATTCCGGCGAATTCGTCAAGAAGAAGGTCGGAAAAGCCCAGGCGACAACCAAGTAAATAATCACCATAAGGATTAAGAGCATATGAAAAACAAAAAAGAAGCTTTAAGGATACGCAGGCAGCGCCATTTGAGGGTCAGGATCTCCGGCACAGCCGAGAAACCCCGCCTCGTAGTTCATCGCAGCCTGAAGAATATGAACGCCCAGGTCATCGACGATGTCGCGGGCAAAACCCTGTTCTCTCTTTCTACCGTCAGCAAAGAAATAAAACAGAAATTCCCCAAGGCCGGGAATCTTAAAGCCGCCGGGATATTCGGAGAGACATTCGCCCGGATGGCCAAGGAAAAAGGGATAACCAAGGTCGTGTTTGACCGGGCCGGCTATCTTTATCACGGCCGGATCAAGGTATTCGCTGAGAATGCCAGGAAAGGCGGGTTGGTATTCTAATGGAAAGAAAAATGCGTGAGGTCAATTTAGGTCAGCAGCCGGAAATGGTGGAAAAGATCGTTTCCATTAACCGCGTAACTAAAGTTACCAAAGGCGGGAAAAAAATGTCTTTCAGCGCCCTGGTAGTCGTCGGGGACAGAAAAGGCAATGTGGGATTCACCCTCGGCAAGGCCAATGAGGTCGCGGACGCGATCCGCAAAGGGTTAAATAAGGCAAAAAAAGAAATGATCAAAGTGCATTTGCTGGGGGCGACGATCCCCCATGAAGTTTGCGAAAAATTCGCCGGGGCAAAAGTCCTTTTAAAGCCGGCTTCCGAAGGCACCGGGATCATCGCCTGCGGTCCGGTAAGAGCCGTATGCGAAGCCTGCGGGATAAGGGATATCCTGACCAAATCTTTAAACTCCAATAACCCGATCAATGTGATCAAAGCCACCATTGAGGGTCTAAAGTCACTTAAGGAATAATAATATGAAACTACATTCGTTAAAAGCGCCCAAAGGCGCGCATAAGAAAAGAAAGCTGCTGGGAAGAGGATCAAGTTCCGGCCATGGAAAAACCTCCACCCGGGGCAGCAAAGGCCAGACTTCCCGTTCCGGAAGGGCCACTTACCTGGGGTTTGAAGGCGGGCAAAGCCCGCTTATCCGCAGGATGCCTAAAAGGGGCTTTAACAGCCGTAACGCCAAGATCTACCAGGTAGTCAACCTGGAAAGCTTATCTAAAATAAAAGACGCGGCGATCACCCCGGAACTGCTTTGGGAAAAAGGTTTGATCAAAAGCAGGAATAAACCGGTAAAAATCCTGGGAGACGGTGAGCTTAAATCCGCAATAAATATCAAAGCGGACGCTTTTTCCAAGAGCGCACAGGAAAAAATTACCAAAGCCGGCGGAACTTTTGAGGTTGTGAATGCTTAACGCGCTGGTTAATTCGTTCAGGATCCCGGATCTAAAGAAACGATTGCTTGTCACCGGCGCTTTATTCATTGTTTACCGCATCGGCTGTTTCCTGCCGACGCCCGGGATAGACGGGATCGCCCTGACCAGTTTCTTCGAGAGGATCTCCCGGACCCAGGGCGGCGCGCTCTTTGGCATAATCGATATGTTCTCCGGCGGCGCTATGTCGAAACTGACTATTTTCGCCCTGGGGATCATGCCGTATATTTCCAGCTCGATCATTATGCAGCTTTTAACCGCGGTCGTTCCCGCCCTGGAGAAACTTTCCAAGGAAGGACGGACCGGCTACGAGAAGATCAACCAGTATACCCGTTACGGGACAGTGGTCCTTTCTCTGATCCAGGCGTTCTTTATCGCCCTGTGGATCGAAAACCTCGGGATCAAAGAAGGCTTGAATATAGTAATGCACCCGGGCTGGGGATTCCGGCTGATGACGGTATTGACTCTTACTACCGGGACGATCTTTATAATGTGGCTGGGGGAACAGATCCAGGAAAGAGGCATCGGCAACGGCATATCTTTGATCATTACCGCCGGTATCATTTCCCGCATTCCCGCCGCCTTGCACCAGTTATTCGTCCTGATATCTCCTTTTAAGCCGTCGGCGAGGACTATCGAACCGATAACGCTCCTGGTTATGGCGGTGCTTCTGATCTTTGTCGTATGCTCGGTCGTCCTGGTCACCCAGGGTTACCGTAAGATACCCGTCCAGTATGCCCGCAGGATAGTGGGAAGAAAGGTTTACGGCGGGCAGTCCACTTATATCCCCCTGAAAGTCGATACTTCAGGAGTTATCGCGATCATCTTCGCCCAGTCGATAATATTGTTCCCAGCGACCATCGCCTCGTTCATCCCGAACCCGTCTTTCCAGCAATGGGCCCAGCTTCTGATGAGAGGCCATTGGTTTTATTCTGTCGTTTACGCTTTGCTGATCGTTTTCTTCTGCTATTTTTATAACGCCATCGTGTTCAACCCGCTGGATATCGCGGAGAATATGAAAAAATACGGCGGTTTTATCCCGGGGATAAGGCCGGGAACGCCGACTTCGGATTATCTGTATTTTGTAATGAACCGGATCACCATGGCCGGGGCGTTATTCATAGCTTTTATCGCTATATTCCCGGATTTCATCATGGCCTGGCTGAAAGTTCCTTACCTGGTGGCGTCCTTCTTCGGCGGCACGGGGATCCTGATCATCGTCGGCGTCATGCTGGATACGATCAGGCAGATCGAATCGCATTTGGTGATGCATCATTATGAGGGCTTCATCAAGGGCGGCAGGATCAAGGGGCGCAGGCAATGAGAATAGTCCTTTTAGGTCCTCCGGGAGCGGGAAAAGGGACGCAAGCCAAGAAGCTCGCGGCTAAATTAGGCCTTTCGCATATTTCTACCGGCGATCTTTTAAGGCAGAACGTCGCGCGCCAGAGCGATCTGGGCAAAGAAGCGAAAGATTACATGAATAAAGGGTTATTGGTCCCGGACGCGCTGGTGACCAGGATGCTGACCGAAAGGTTCGGCGAACCCGATGTCAAAAAAGGTTTCATCCTCGACGGTTACCCCAGGAACATAAAACAGGCCGTTACCCTGGATGAAGTCCTCAAGGGTATGAGCATGCCTATCGACCTGGTTTTCGACCTTGCCTGCAGCGAGGAAGTAATAATCCAGCGCCTTTCCGGCAGGCTGGTCTGCCGCAAATGCGGGGCGAATTTCCATAGAACGAACATGCCTCCGGCCAAAGAAGGTATCTGCGATAATTGCGGCGGAGAGCTTTATCAGAGAGCCGACGATAACGTCGAAACCATCAAGAAACGCATCCTTGTTTATAAGGACGAGGTCAGCGCTTTGATCGAATATTACCAAAAGAACAAATTGCTCAAGCGGGTCAATTCAGACGGAGCTGCCGACGAAGTGCTTGAGGAAATGGTCCGTTTGGTCTCAAACGGGGAAAATGATCCTCTTAAAATCTGAAACAGATCTGATCAAGATGCGTAAAGCCGGTTTGATACTCGCCGGGATAATGAAGAAGGTCATAGGATCTGTGCGCGCGGGAATGTCCACGCGGGATATTGACAATTTGACAAGGGAACTGATCCGCAGGGAGAACGCTGAACCGGCATTCCTGGGATATAACGGTTACCCGGCTTCTATCTGTGTTTCGATCAATGAAGAAGTGGTCCATGGTATCCCCGGAGAGCGGCTGATCGAAGAATCGGATATCGTCAGCCTTGATCTCGGGATAAAGTTCCAGGGTTTTTTCTCCGACTGCACGGAAACAGTAGCGGTAGGAAAAGTCGCCCCCAGGGTCCGCAAGCTCATCGATGTAACCAGGCAATCCCTGAACGAGGGGATAAAAGCCGCTTTACCCGGCAACCGGCTCGGCGATATTGCCGGCGCTGTCCAGGGATATGTCGAGAAGAACGGGTTTTCCGTGGTCAGGCAGTTCGTCGGGCACGGTATCGGCAGAAGCCTCCATGAAGAACCGGAAGTGCCTAATTTCGGAAGGACGGGAAGAGGAACAGTCCTTGAACCCGGAATGGTCCTGGCGATAGAGCCTATGGTCAACATGGGCACCTGGGAATGCGTTGTCCTGGATGACGGCTGGACCGCGGTTACCGCCGATAAGAAGCCTTCAGCGCATTTTGAACACACAGTCGCGATATGTAAGAACGGACCGGAGATATTAACCAGACTATGAGCAAAGAAGACCTGATAGAAACAGAAGGAAAAATACTTGAAGCCCTGCCCAATGCCGTTTTTAAAGTAGAGCTGGAGAACGGACATTTTGTGCTGGCTCATGTCTCGGGAAAAATGCGCATGAATTTCATCAGGATACTGCCGGGAGACAGGGTCAAACTGGAATTGTCGCCGTATGACCTGACCCGCGGAAGGATCACTTTCCGGATCAAATAGCATCCACCACCCCCACACCGGGTGTGGGCAGGTTAAGCACAGTATAAGAATAGAGAGGTTTAAAAGTGAAAGTAAAAGCATCCGTCAGAAAGATTTGCGATAAGTGTAAAGTCATCCGCAGAAAAGGAGTAGTCCGCGTAATTTGCACTAACCCCAAACATAAACAAAGACAGGGGTAACAGGAGGATAATGTGGCGAGAATTTTAGGTATTGATTTGCCGAAGAATAAAAGGATCGAGATTGCCCTGGGTTATCTCTACGGGGTCGGCCGTTTCCAGTCGAACAAAATATTGAAAGAAGCCGGGATCGACCCGAATAAACGCTCGAAAGACCTGAGCGAAGAAGAAGTCTCCAAGATCACCGCGATCCTTCAGAAAGGGTCGTTAAAAGTAGAAGGCGACCTGCGCAGGGATATTTCCCAGAACATCAAAAGGCTTATGGAGATCGGTTCTTACCGCGGGATGCGCCATAAGAAAGGATTGCCGGCAAGAGGGCAGAGGACCAGGACGAACGCGCGGACCCGTAAAGGCCCGAAGAGAAATATGATGGCCATGGTCAAAAAAGCCGAACCGGCGAAGAAATAGTTTTTTAAAACCATACCGAGGAGAATTGAATGGCAGAGAAGACCACTACTAAAAAGAAAGTTCTAAAAGGGATCACTCAGGGCATTGCCCATGTCCTGGCGACTTTTAATAATACTATAATCAACATCACCGATAAACAGGGCAATACCTTGGCCTGGTCGAGCCCCGGGATAGTCGGTTACAGCGGTTCAAAGCGCTCTACGCCTTTCGCCGCCCAGACCGCCGCCACCGACGCGGCCAGGAAAGTCCGGGAAATGGGCCTTAAAGAAGTCGAGGTCTTAGTTAAAGGCCCGGGCCCGGGCAGGGAATCGGCGATCCGCGCTCTTCAGGCCGGCGGGTTGATCATCACTTCGATAAAAGACATTACGCCTCTTCCTCATAACGGCTGCAGGCCTAAGAAGAAGAGAAGAGTCTAAAGGAAAACCAACGGAGAAAAAAGAATGGCAAGATACACAGAAGCAGTTTGCAGGTTATGCAGGAGAGACCAGAAGAAATTGTTCCTTAAGGGCAATAAATGCAACAGCGAGAAATGCCCGGTAGGCAAAAGAGCGTTCGCCCCCGGCCAGCACGGCCCGACCAAGACCAGGATCAAACTTTCCAACTACGGCTTGCAGCTGAGGGAAAAACAGAAAGTCAAAAGGATGTACGGCGTCCTGGAGAAGCAATTCCGCGGGTATTTCGCCCTGGCATCCAAATCCAAAGGAGTCACCGGAAAGGTTCTGCTGCAGATCCTCGAGCGCCGGCTGGATAACGTGATCTACCGCATGGGGCTGGGCCTGTCCCGTAACCACGCGCGCCAGATCGTGCGTAATAATTTTGTCCAGGTGAATGACCGCAGGGTCAATATCCCTTCGTACCAGATCAAGACCGGGGATGTGGTCCAGATCAAAGCAAAAGAAAAGAATAAGAAGGCTTTCTTAGACAATCTGGAAATGTCCAAAGACCGGACTGTTCCTTCCTGGCTTGAGTTCACTGCGAAAGATCTGAAAGCCACAGTGGTCAGGCTTCCGGAAAAGAACGATATTCAGCACCCGATCGAGGAACAGTTGATCGTAGAATTCTATTCGAAGTAAACCCCAAATAATTTCTAGGAGGAAACATGGGAGTGAAGTGGAGAGATTTTCAGTTACCGAAGAAACTTGAATGCGAAGAATCTAGTTACAAAGAGAATTTCGGCCGGTTCTTTGCCGCGCCTTTTGAAAGAGGCTACGGCATCACCCTCGGCAATTCCTTAAGGAGGGTTTTGCTTTCCTCGATAGAAGGCTCAGCCGTGACTTCGATCAAGATCTCCGGGGTCCAGCATGAATTCACTACCGTCCCCGGGGTGGTAGAAGACGTAACCGAAATAATACTCAATATCAAGAACCTCGTCCTGAAGTCGCATTCCAAGGTCCCGAAAACCCTGCTGATCAAAAGGAATACCAAGGGCGAAGTAAAAGCCGGCGACATCGAGACGGATGAAACAGTCGAGATCATCAATCCCGAACTGCATATCTGCACTCTTACCAAGGATGTCAAGTTCTCGATAGAACTCGAGGTTTCCAAAGGACGCGGTTACGTTTCCCAGGAAGCCAATAAGAAAGAGGACCAGACTATCGGGGTAATACCGATCGATTCCATATTCTCCCCGGTGCGCAAGGTCAACTTCTTCGTGGAGAATACCCGCGTAGGACAGAAGACCGACTACGACAAGCTGGTCCTGGAGATCCAGACCAACGGCGCCATCAATCCCAAGGATGCCTTGCTTTACGCCTCAAATATCCTTGCCCGCCATCTGGACATCTTTGTCAACTTCGGGCAGCTTCCCGAGGAAGAGATCGATGAACCCGAGATGACCCAGGAAGAAGTGGTCCTTTACGAGAAACTCCGGCTGCCGATATCCGAGCTTGAACTTTCGGTGCGCAGTTCCAACTGCCTCAGGGAAGCGAATATCAAGACTATCGCCGACCTGGTAAAAAGAGGCGAAGAAGAAATGCTGGGATTCAAGAACTTCGGGAAAAAGTCCTTAAGCGAGATCAAGCAGCTTCTGGTCGGCATGGGACTGGGCCTCGGAATGACTATCGACACCAAAAAACTCAAGAAATCTTAGAGGACTCTAAAAATGAGACACGCAAAACACTCATATTCCCTGAATAAATCGATCAGCTTAAGGAAAGCGCTGGTCAAAAGCATGGCCATAAACCTGCTGAAATACCAGAGCATCCGGACCACGAGCAACCGGGCGAAAGCCGTCAGGCCTGTTATCGAGAAATTGATAGCCATGGCCAAAGACGGGTCTTTAGCCAAGAAAAGGATGGCCTACGCCGTGCTGGGAGATCATCAATTAGTCCAGCTCCTTTTCAGCGATATCGCCCCGCGTTTCAAGGACCGCACCAGCGGTTTCACCAGGATCCTTAACCTCGGCTCCCGCCGCGGCGACGACGCGAAGATGGTGGTTTTCGAACTGACCGAGATCAAAGAGGATAAAAAGAAACTCGCCAAAGCCGAAAAAGAGGCTAAGGCCGTATCCCAGGAAGCCCAAGCCGGTCCCCAGGAAGAAAAACCGGCGGCCGCGGATAAGCCCAGGGCTGACGCCGCTGTGGTCGAAAAGACCGCCGAGAAACACCCGGTGCAGAAAAAACCGTCCAAAAAGTTCCTGGGCGGAATAAAGAATATTTTTAAGAAGCAGCAGAGGGATTCGCTTTAATCGGCCGCTTCCACACCCGGTGTGGAGCAGGTTGATCGTTCTTAACTTAAAATATATTCATGGGAATAGTTGCCAGATTATCGGAAAGGGTAAGCAAGGTTAATCCTTCCCCGACTCTTGCTATTACCGCAAAAGCCAAGGCGCTTAAGGCCGAGGGAAAAGACGTTGTCACTTTCGCCGCCGGAGAGCCGGATTTCGACACTCCGGCGGCTGTTAAAGCCGCTGCGGTAGAAGCCATCAACTCGGGTTTTACCAAATATACCCCGACTACGGGGATCCCCGACCTGAAAAAGCTGATCTGCGAAAAATTCAAGAAAGAAAACCTTCTTGATTATCAGCCGAAACAGGTCGTCGTTTCCTGCGGCGCCAAACATTGCATCTCCAACGCGATGTTCGCGCTGGTCAATAAGGGCGATGAAGTCATCATCCCCAGCCCTTACTGGGTCAGCTATCCCGAGATGGTCAATCTTTGCGAAGGCCTGCCGCGTTTCGTAAAGACCTCACCGGCCAATTCTTTCAAGATGACCGCCGATGAGCTCCTGTCCAATATCACTTCCCGGACCAAACTGCTTGTTTTAAACAGCCCCAGCAACCCCACCGGATGCGTTTATTCCAAAGAAGAACTGGCCAGGATCGCCGAGATCTGCGTTGAAAAGGAAATATTCGTCATCAGCGACGAGATATACGAAAAGATAATCTTCGACGGCCTGAAACATGTTTCGATCGCTTCTTTCGGAAAAGAGATCTATGACCTGACGGTCACGGTCAACGGGCTTTCCAAAAGCCATTCGATGACCGGCTGGCGCATCGGTTACCTGGGCGGGCCGCAGGATATAGTCGGCGCGATATCCAATTTCCAGGACCATTCGACCTCGAACCCGTCTTCGATCAGCCAGAAAGCCGCGGTCGCCGCATTATCCATGCCGGATACTTTCTCCCGGGAAATGGCCGGAGAATTCCAGAAAAGAAGAGACTACATCGTAAAGCGGCTTGGCGGAATGAAGAATATTTCTTATGTCCTGCCTAAAGGCGCTTTTTATATCTTTTGCGACATCTCCCGGACCGGAATGGGCTCGATGGAATTCTGCACCCGTTTGCTGGATGAACTGCTTATCGCGGCAATCCCGGGAATGGCCTTCGGCAACGATAAATTCGTGCGTTTCAGCTTCGCGACCGGCCCGAAACAGATCGAAAAAGGCATGGACCGGCTGGAAAGCTGGCTGGATGGTATTCGTTAGTCGTTAATCGTTTTCCGTTAATCGATAGATATTTATTGTGCGAAACTGGCGTGAATAGAGTAAAATCGTTCTTTTACTCCGCAACCCGCGATCAATACACTACAGACAAGAATGGGAAAAACAATTGCTGAAAAAATATTAAGCGCGCACGCCGGCAAAGACCTGGAAGCCGGTGATTTCGCCATCTGTAAAATAGATTTCGCTTTCGGCCAGGACGGGACTTCTTCGATCATCATCGACCGGGTGCGGGAAATGGGCCTGAAAGACCTTAAAACCGGGTTTTGCATGGTTATCGACCACAGCGCTCCGTCCCCCAGCGAAGGGGTTTCCCGGGTCCATAAAAAAATGCGCGATTTCAGCCGGGAATATAAGACCGGACTTTTCGATATCGGCTGCGGCGTCTGCCACCAGGTTATCCCGGAATCGGGGAACGTCCTGCCGGGCGACCTTGTCCTGGGGGCCGATTCGCATACCTGCACCTACGGCGCGCTGGGGATATTCTCCACCGGGGTCGGATCTACTGACCTGGCCGTGGCTTTGTCTACCGGAAAGAACTGGTTTAAAGTCCCTGAGACCATCAAGATCATCGTCAAAGGGAGAACGCCCAAAGGAATATTTCCCAAAGATATAATCCTGCATATAATCGGCGCGGTCGGCGCCAACGGAGCCACTTACAAAGCCGTTGAATTCTGCGGCCCGGTAATAGACGCGATGGATATAGACGGCCGGATGACCATGTCCAATATGGCTGTGGAGATGGGAGCTAAAGCGGGTTTTATGCCTTGCGACGCGAAAACCATCGCCTGGTTCAAGAGCCGGGTCCCCGCGGGCCGCAAGATCACCCCTGTAGCCGCCGACAGCGGCGCAAAATATGAAAGCGTAATAGAGTTCGATATATCTTCTTTGAAACCGCAGGTTGCCGTCCCGCATAACGTCGATACCGTAACTCCGGCGGAAACTCTTTCCGGGGTTAAGATCAACGAGGCATTCTTAGGCACCTGCACCAACGGCAGGTTCGACGACCTGAAAGCAGCGGCGGGAATACTGAAGAACAGGAAAGTTTCCCCGGAAGTGCGGTTTATCGTCGCTGCGGCTTCCCGGGATATTTATCTGGCGGCTTTAAAAGCGGGCTTTATCGATATTTTCGTCAAAGCGGGGGCGGCGGTGGTAGTCCCGGGCTGCGGCCCGTGCGTGGGCACCCATAATGGGGTCCTCGCCGACGATGAGATCGCTATTTCCACGGCCAACCGTAATTTTAAGGGAAGAATGGGAAATCCCAAAGCATTCATTTACCTGGGTTCCCCGGCCACGGTAGCCGCTTCGGCTATCGAAGGCAGGATCGCCGATCCGCGCAAGTATTTATAAGGGGGAGGGAAGATGGAAATACACGAACTTTTGATGTTATGTATCGAGAAACGGGCCTCCGATCTTCATTTGACCGAAAACGAGCCTCCTATCCTGCGTATCGACGGAAAGCTTATCCGCACGGAGCTGCCGGTATTATCGAGCGATATGCTCAAAAAAATGATCTACGGCGTGCTTAACGATTCGCAGAAAGAGATGTTCGAACGCGACCTGGAACTCGATTTCTCCCTGGCCTTGCCGGGGCTGGACAGGTTCCGCGTCAACGTCCATATGCAGAAAGGGACGGTAGAAGCGGCATTCCGCAGGATACCTTTGGAGATACCCAGCATCGAAGACCTCGGCCTTCCCCAGATATGTGTGGACCTGGCGCGCAAGCCTAACGGCCTGGTCCTGGTGACCGGCCCTACCGGCGTCGGGAAAACCACTACCCTGGCGGCGATGATCAACCTTATCAACAATGAGCGCGAAGCCCTGATGATCACCATCGAGGACCCGATCGAGTTCATTTATACCAATAAAAAATCCGTGATCAAACAGCGGGAAGTTTACGCCGATACGCATTCTTTCGCCGACGCCCTGCGCCACTGCCTCCGCCAGGACCCCAATATCATCGTGGTCGGGGAAATGCGCGACCTGGAAACCATATCCACTACTTTGACCGCGGCGGAAACCGGCCACCTTGTATTCGCCACCCTGCATACCCCGGACGCCCCGCAGACCATCGAAAGGATCATAGACGTGTTTCCGCCTCACCAGCAGGCGCAGGTAAAACTTCAGCTCGCCGACTGCCTCCAGGGCGTTGTTTCCCAGCTGCTGCTGCCGCACGCTTCCGGGCAGGGAAGGGTCCTGGTTACGGAAATAATGATCGCCACCGCCGGGATCAGGAACCTTATCCGCGAACAGGAGATCGAGCAGATACCCACTTTGATGCAGACCGGAAGCCAGTACGGAATGAGGACGATGGATAAGAACCTTAAAGAGTTCTATCAGAAAGGGCTTATCACTCTTGACGCGGCGATGTCCAAGGTCAAAAATCCCGAAGAGTTCCGCCAACTTTAAAACTATGAATATCAACGCAAAAGCGATAATCTTAGGCGACAATATCAATACGGATTTTATCATCTCCGGCAGGTATAAATTCGCCATTACCGATATCAAAGAGCTGTCCAAACATATAATGGAAGACATCGACCCGGATTTTCCCAAGAAGATCGTTGCCGGTAGATCCATTCTCGTCGCCGGCAGTAACTTCGGGATGGGCTCTTCCCGGGAACAGGCGCCGCTGGTAATTAAGGCTTCCGGATTGACCGCGGTGATGGCCAAGTCATTCGCCAGGATATTCTTCAGGAACGCTTTTAACATCGGGCTGCTGCTTATCGAGACCGATACCAGCCGGATATCCGAAAATGACGAACTTTCGATCGACCTGGACGCTGGCGTGGTCAGGAATATAACTAAAAATATCGAGTTGAAGATCAAGCCTTTGCCGCGTTTTATGCAGGAATTCCTGAATGAGGGCGGGGTGATCAATTACATCAAGAAACACGGCGAATTGAAAGTTTAATTCGTTAATCGTTATTCGTCAATCGTTATTCGATAGGTATAAAGATTGCTTGGATATTATTTTTAACGGTTGACGATTAACGAGATAAAGGATACAAAATGTATAAAGTAACACTTATTCCCGGAGACGGCATCGGACCCGAAGTTGCGGAAGCCGCCCGCAGGTGCGTTGACGCTACGGGCGTCAAGATAGAATGGGAAACGGCTTTAGCCGGGACCAGCGCCCGGGAAAAGACCGGGGAATTGCTTCCCAGGGCCACCCTGGACTCGATCAGGAAGAACAAGATCTGCCTGAAAGGCCCGATCACCACTCCGATAGGCACGGGTTTCCGCTCGGTAAATGTGGCCATCCGCCAGGAATTGGATCTTTACGTCTGCCTCAGGCCGGCCAGATCGTATCCAGGAGTGAGAAGCCGGTATGAAAACATCGACCTGACCATTATCAGGGAGAACAGCGAAGACCTTTACGCCGGCGTTGAATTCGAGGCGGGAAAGCCGGAAACCGATAACCTTATCGCCCAGATCAACCGGGACAGCAAAAAAAAGGTGCGCGCCGGCTCGGGGATATCGATCAAGCCGATATCCGGGTTCGCCAGCGAAAGGATCGTCCGTTTCGCGTTCGAATACGCCCTGAAGAACAACCGCAAAAAAGTTACCGCGGTAAGCAAAGCCAATATCATGAAATTTACCGACGGGCTTTTCCTGAAAACAGCGCGGGAAGTGGCCAAAGATTACGAGGGCAAAGTAATATTTGAGGAAGCTCTGGTCGATAACATGGCCATGCAGCTGGTGCAGAAGCCGCATAATTTCGACTGCCTGGTCCTGCCCAATTTATACGGGGATATCCTCTCCGACCTCTGCGCGGGCTTGATCGGCGGGCTGGGCATCGCCCCGGGCGCCAACATCGGGGAAGGAACAGCTGTTTTTGAAGCCGTCCACGGCTCCGCGCCGAAATACGCCGGCATGAATAAAGTTAACCCCACCGCGATGATCTCTTCCGGGGTGATGATGCTGCGCTACCTTAAAGAAGATATGGCCGCGGATAAGCTGGAAACCGCGCTCAAACACGTGCTCGCCGAGGGAAAAAACGTTACTTACGACTTAAAAACGGACAGGAACGACCCGTCGGCTGTCGGGACCAAAGAGATGGCCGACGCGATAATCGCAAAGATCAAAAAATAAGGCACTTCTATTTCTTTTACCGGGGAACCGATATGAAAATAACTGTTATAGGAGCGGGTAATGTCGGCGGTTTGTCCGCGATGCGCATAGCTTTACAGAATCCCGGGCAGGAAGTCTGTTTGATCGATATCGCCCCGGGCATGGCCAAAGGAAAATCATTCGACCTGGCCGACTGCCGCCAGATACTCGGGCTGGATTACCGCATTGAAGGATCGGAAGACATTGACCGGCTTGCAGGCTCGAACGTGGTAGTAGTCACGGCCGGGCTGGCCCGTAAACCCGGGATGACCCGCGAAGACCTTCTGGACAAGAACAGCCGGATATTAAAAGGCATCTGCGAAAAGATAAAACTTCTCGCCGCAAATGCCGTGGTCATCATCGTGACCAACCCGCTTGACGCGATGACCTATTGCGCGATGAAAGCGCTGGGTTCCGACAGGAGCAGGGTCTTCGGCATGGGCGTTACTCTCGACGCTTCACGGTTCGCGAACCTGATCAGCCTTGAACTCGGCGTTGAAGCCAGCCGGATCGAACCGGTCGTTGTCGGCAGCCATGGCGAAGCCATGCTGCCTTTACCGCGTTTTACCCTGGTCGGGCAGAAACCTTTGACCGAAATAATCAAAGACACCGCTAAAATAGAATCGTTGGCCAAACGCACGATCTTAAGAGGCAAGGAAATAGTCGACCTGCTCGGTTCAGGAAGCGCTTATTTCGCCCCGTCCGCGGCCATAGCCCAGCTTACAGGCGCGATAATCAATGATTCCAAAGTGACGCTCGGAGTTTCGGCTTACCTTCAGGGAGAATACGGGCTTAAGGATATCTGCTGCGGCGTGCCCTGCGTTATCGGCAGGAACGGCATAGAAAAAATAATCGAGCTCGATCTCGATCAACAGGAAAAGAAAGCATTCCTTGAATCCGCAGGATCTATCCGGAAACTTAATTCGCTGCTTCAATAACAACCGGTTCTAAAATGTATGACCTATCCATAATCGGCGCAGGCTGGGCCGGGTTCAACGCCGCACTGCGGGCCAGGAGCCTGGGATTAAAGACCGCTTTGATCGAAGAATCGTCTATCGGCGGAACATGCCTTAACCGCGGATGTATCCCCACCAAAACGCTGGTCCAGTCGGCTAAAATACTGGAAGAATCCCGGAAAGCGGGGATCTTCGGCATCGGGATAAGCTCTTTGCCGCAGGTGGATTTCCTGACGGTCCAGGCCCGTAAAGACAATATCATCCGCCAGCTGGCCAAAGGAATGGAATCGAGGCTGTCCGGGATCGATTATTTATCCGGCTCCGCGCGGATCGCCGATAACCAGCTGATAAAGATCTCCGGGCGGGAAATAAGTACCAAAAACATCCTTTTAGCGGTTGGGTCCAGCCCGGTGGAACTGCCCGGCCTGCCCTTTGACGGCAAAAAGATCCTTTCCAGCGACCAGCTTTTAAAACTGGAAACTATTCCCGGGTCACTTTTGGTTGTCGGCGGAGGAGTTATCGGCTGTGAATTCGCCTGGATATTCGCTTCTTTAGGCTCGAAAGTCTCGGTGGTCGAATTAAGCGACCAGCTCTTGCCGGGGGTTGACAGGGACATCGCCCGGAAGCTGGAAACGGTTTTTAAGAAAAAAGGGGTCGGTGTAAGCACGTCCACGGACGCCGGATCGATAGACCTGAATAATTTCGATAAAGTCCTGGTTTGCGTGGGAAGGAAAGCGAATTACCGGGAATTCGCGGAAATAGGGATAGAAACGGGAAGATCCGGGTTCGTGGTGGACGATCACCTGCGCACCAGCGTCGACAATATTTACGCCGCCGGAGACTGCACCGGGAAATTAATGCTCGCCCATTACGCCAGTTACCAGGGGGTTATCGCCGCGGAAAACATCAGATCGCCGCAGGACCAGCGTAAAGCGGACAACACTATTGTCCCGGCCTGCATCTTTACCAGCCCGGAAATAGCCTGCGTCGGGCTTACCGAAGCCCAGGCCCGCCAGTCCAATGCCCAGGTAAGGGTCAGTAAATTCGATTTTCTCGGCTCGGCCATGGCCAGGATCCAGGACGAAACGGAAGGATTCATCAAAGTCGTTTCGGAAGGCGGCAGCAATAAACTCCTGGGCGCGCATATAATCGGGGCCAAGGCCACGGAGTTGATCTCGGTATTCGCTTTAGCTTTGAACTACGGGATGGACGCGAACCAACTTAAACGCACCATTTTCGCGCATCCGACATTTGCCGAATCTATCGTCGAGTCGCTGGGCGCGTAATAAATCCGCGCGGGAAGGAGCCTGAAATATGAAAAACGTGGTTTTACCGGAGCTGGGGGAAGGCATCGAAAAAGCGTCCGTTTCTTTCTGGTTCATTAAAGAAGGCGATCCTGTAAAGGAAAAAGACGACCTGGTGGAATTGACCACGGAAAAAGCCGCTTTTAACCTTCCGTGCCCTTTCTCCGGGCGGCTGGCGCAGATAATTTTCCATGAAGGGGATTCCGTCAAGGTCGGAGAAACCCTGGCTTTGATCGAGTAGTAAAATGACCGCCTCCACACCCGGTGCGGCGGCGGTTATTTCAAAAATATCTTGACAAAATCCGTAAATTATCTATAATTAGCACTCTGACGGTTAGAGTGCTAAGAAATAAACAAGACAACATAAGGAGGAAGGAAAATGAAAAATCAGTCGTTTGGCAGGCCGTTATATGACCGGGTGCTGATCCGCCCTTCGGAAGCGGAAGCTAAAACCAAGGGGGGGATCCTTTTACCCGATACCGCAAAAGAAAAACCGCAGGTCGGCGAGATCGTCGCAGCAGGCGAAGGCAAGCTCCTGGATAACGGGACGATCTTTCCTTTGAAGGTCAAGGTCGGCGATAAAGTGCTTTACGGAAAGTATTCCGGGAACGAATTCCTGACCAAGGACGGAGAAGAGCTTTTGATCGTCAGGGAAGAAGACATACTGATGGTTTTATAAAGGATAAAAAGGAGGAAGGTAATGGCTAAACAGTTATTATTCAAGGACGAGGGACGAAGAAAGATCCTCAGCGGGGTCGAACAATTGGCCGCCGCGGTCAAGGTCACCCTGGGGCCCAAAGGCCGCAATGTGATCCTGGATAAGAAATTCGGCTCCCCGACCATCACCAAAGACGGAGTTACCGTAGCTAAAGAAGTCGATCTGGAAGACGCTTTCGAGAACATGGGAGCCCAGATGGTCAAGGAAGTGGCCGAGAAAACCTCGGATATCGCAGGCGACGGCACAACTACCGCGACTGTCCTGGCGGAGTCGATCTACCGCGAAGGACTGAAGAACGTCACCGCCGGTTCAAACCCGATGGCTCTTAAGAGGGGTATAGAAGCTGCGGTGGACAAGATCGTGGAAGAGCTCAAGAAGCTTTCCACGCCCATCAAAGACAAAAAAGAAGTCGCCCAGGTCGCGACGATCGCCGCCAACGGCGATACGGTCATCGGCGAATTGATCGCCGACGCCATGGATAAAGTCGGCAAAGACGGGGTTATTACCGTCGAAGAGGCCAAATCCACGGCTACGACCCTGGAAGTGGTCGAAGGCATGCAGTTCGACCAGGGATATCTTTCCCCGTATTTCGTTACCGACGCGGAAAGGATGGAAGTCCTGCTCGAGGATCCTTACATCCTGATCCACGAGAAAAAGATATCTTCAATTAAAGACATGGTCCCTTTGCTGGAAAAAGTCGCCCACGCCGGAAAACCGCTTTTGATACTGGCGGAAGAAGTTGACGGCGAAGCGTTGGCGACATTGGTCGTGAACAAGATCCGCGGGACGCTGGTTACCTGCGCGGTCAAAGCTCCCGGATACGGCGACCGCCGTAAAGCGATGCTTGAAGACATCGCGGTTCTCACGGGCGGGAAAGCTCTCACCGAGGACCTTGGAGTTAAACTGGAAAATGTGGATATCGAAGACCTCGGACGGGCCAAGAAAGTTAAAGTCGATAAAGAAAATACCACTATCGTCGAGGGCGCAGGCAAGACCGCGTCCATCAACGGCAGGGTGGCCCAGATCAAAAAGCAGATCGAAGATACCGACTCGGATTACGACCGCGAGAAGCTCCAGGAGCGCCTGGCCAAGCTTTCCGGCGGGGTCGCGGTTATCAACGTCGGAGCCGCTACTGAGACCGAGATGAAAGAAAAGAAAGCCCGCGTGGAAGACGCATTGCACGCTACCCGCGCCGCTACCCAGGAAGGTATCGTTCCCGGCGGCGGAGTGGCTTTACTGCGCGCTCTTCCCGTCCTGGAAAAGATCAAACTGGAAGGCGACGAGAAGATCGGCGTGGATATCATCAAGCGCGCCCTGGAAGAGCCGATCAGGCAGCTGGTGGAGAACGCCGGCCTGGAAGGCGCGATCGTGGTCCAGAAAGTAAAAGAAGGGAAAACCAACTTCGGCTATGATGTCGGGGCTGACGCGTATGTGGATATGCTTGAAGCCGGGATCATCGACCCGACCAAAGTAACCAGGTCGGCTTTGCAGAACGCTTCCAGCATCGCTTCTCTGTTACTGACCACCGAAGCGTTGATCGCCGATAAGCCTGAAAAGGAATCAGCGGGCCCGGCTATGCCTCCGGGTGGTATGGGAGGAATGGGCGGTATGGGAGGAATGGGCGGTTACTAAAGCCTGATCTCTGAAAAACAGGGGGACGTTTCCCGGTTTCGGGGAACGTCCCCTTTATTTTCATTTTTTCCTGGATTTTGAAAGCGCTTTCCTTGACAAACCGGTTTTCCTGTGTTATACTTCATTAAATCTTTAGTTATTGACTGACAAGGGGTTAACATGCAGAACATTTTGGAATTCTCCAGACAGTTCAATTGGATAGATATTCTGGTTTTTGTGGTTTTTTTAAGGCTTATTTTCGTTTCCCTGAAACAGGGGCTGGGAGCGGAATCTTTCAAGCTTTTCGGCACTTTCTGCGGATTATACCTTGCGCTGCACTATTACTCCGCGCTCGCTTTATACCTTAACGGCCGTTCAGGCAATAAAACCCCTCCCGGGAATTTTCTGGAATTATCGTCCTATATAGCATTATTCTTCCTGGGCTATTTTATTTTCTGGCTTCTCCGCGTGCTGGTCTTTCGTTTCGTTACCGCCGAAGCTAATAATCCTTTCTTCAGCAAATGGGGCGGTTTCTGCCTGGGCCTGCTGCGCGCCCTGCTTTTAGCGAGTTTGATACTTTTCGCGCTTCTGGTCCCGAGGTCGGCGTATTTCCGGGACAGCGTGCGGTATTCTTTATCGGGCGAGAATGTTCTAAAGATCGCGCCTTCCGCCTATACCTGGTTCTGGAACAGTATAGGCTCTAGATTGAACTTCGGCGGAAAATTCAATAACTCTGTCGCTGATATCTGTTCCGCCGAATCCCCGCAGAAAAATAAAAAAAAGTGATCCCGGAGTAAATTTTCAAGGAATTATCAAGCGATGAAATTATCCGAGCTTTACGCTAAAATTCTGGAATTCGGTATTGATAAAGACCCCCGGAAAAATAAATCTTCTATAAATTCTTATGAAGATACGGCTGTTCTATACGGACAGCCCGACAAAGAGGTCCGCAAGGTTTTTGTCGGCATAGACATCGATACCGGGGAATTACTGCTGGCGGACAAGATCCGTTCGGCTAAAGGCCTGGACCTGGTAATTTCCCACCACCCGCACGGGATCGCTTACGCCGGGATGGCGGGCGTGATGCGTTTGCAGGTGGATATATTGAAATCCGCCGGATTGGACGATAGCCTGGCCAGGGGGCTGCTTGAAGAAAGGATCCTCGAAGTAGAAAGAAAGATCTCCCCGGCCAACCACACGCGCGCGGTCGATTCCGCGGCTCTTCTGGATATGCCTTTTATGTGCGTCCACACCCCGGCCGATAACCACGTTTGGAGTTTCCTTACCGGGCTTTTCGAGGACGCCAAGCCCGGTAAAGCCTCGGACATCCTGGATATACTCGCAGCTTTGCCGGAATATTCAAGCGCCTCAGCCCGGTTAGCCGGGCCGAAACTGATATTAGGGAACCCTTCGCGGGCCTGCGGCAAAGTGCTGGTGGATATGACCGGGGGGACCGAAGGCCACAAAGACGTTTATCCCGGATTGTATAAGAGCGGGATACGGACCATAGTCGCCATGCATCTGGGCGAAGACCATTTCAAGAAGGTAAAAGAGGCCGGCATGAATGTGGTTGTCGCCGGGCATATCGCTTCGGACACTTTAGGGCTTAATCTGCTGCTGGACAGGATAGAGAAAATACAGAAACTTTCCGTGGTCTCCGGCTCGGGTTTTACCCGGTATAGAAGAATTTAATATGGCTGGATTAATAGACGAAAATATCCTTAACGATATCCTCAGCCGAGTTAATATCGTCGAGGTAATATCGCAATATTTCCCGCTCAAACGCGCGGGCAGGAACTACAAAGCCTGCTGTCCGTTCCATCACGAAAAGACGGCTTCTTTCGTCGTGTCCGCGGACAAGCAGATCTATCATTGTTTCGGATGCGGCGCCGGCGGGAACGTTTTTAATTTCCTGATGCAGTATGAGCGGATGGAATTCCCCGAAGCGGTGGAGTTCCTGGCCCGGAAAACCGGGGTAACCCTGCCGGAGAAAAAGAACCGCGACCCGAAAGCCGCTTTACAATCGGGGCAGCTGCGTAAAATAAACGAGGCGGCGGCGGAGTTCTACAGCGCCAATCTTCATTCCTCCGCCGGAGCGGCGGCCAGGGAATACCTGATCAAAAGAGGCGTAAAACAGGATACCGCAGGTCTTTTTAAACTGGGATTCGCCCGCGACAGCTGGGACGAACTGTCCATTCATCTGAGAAAAAAAGGCTTTGACCTGGCTTCGATAGAAAAAGCCGGTTTGATCGTCCCCAGGAACGGGGGAGGCTTCTACGACCGTTTCCGCGACCGGATAATCTTCCCGATCTCGGACATCAAATCCTCGTTCATCGGTTTCGGCGCCAGGGTCACCGGCAAAGAGCTCCCTAAATACATCAATTCCCCGGAAACGGCGCTTTATACCAAGGGCAAGAACCTTTACGGTTTCAACCTGGCCAAAGACGCGGTCAGGGATAACGATTTTGTCGTGGTCGTCGAAGGTTACCTCGATTGCATTATCCCTTACCAGCACGGCCTGCGCAATATCGTCGCTTCGCAGGGGACAGCTTTGACCGGCGACCAGGCCAGGCTGATAAAAAGATACACCAATAACGTGGTCGTGGTTTACGACGGTGATTCGGCGGGGGAAACGGCGTCTTTAAGGTCGCTGGAGATATTCATCGAAGAAGAAATGAATGTCCGGGTAGCCGCCATCCCCAGCGGGTACGACCCCGATACTTACGTCAGGAAGTTCGGGATCGAGAGCATGAATAAGCTGGTCAAAGAAGCGGATAATCTTTTCGATTACCAGTTGAACGCCCTTGAACGTAAATATGACAGCTCTGAATCCGAAGGCAAAGCTTCTATCGCAACGGCGGCCCTTAAGACCATCAAGAAATTGAAAGACCCGATACTCCGGGATGAATATATCAAGAAACTTGCCGAGAAACTCGATATCGAAGAACCTTCAGCGCGCGACCTGTATCATAACCTGAAATCCGATGCTTCTGCCGGAGAGACGGTTTCGGAAAGTTTCAATAAATTATCCAGGGCCAACCCGACCGAGCAGCTGCTGATGAAACTGATGCTTGAAGAATCGGAACTGGTCGATCATATCAGGGCCAGGGTCAACCCGGCAGATTTCCAGGATAAAATGATCTCCCGGATAGTTGCCACGATGTTCGACCTGGCTGTCCAGGGCAAAAGCTGCTCAGCCAACAGCCTGATAAATTACCTGGGAGAAAAAAACCTTTCCAGCATCGTTTGCGAATCCACGTTCCTGCCTGAAGTAACGGGCGAGGAAAAAGAGAAGGTGGTCGACGATTGTATCCTGAGGCTTAAAAAGAACAGCCTTAACGCGAGGAAAAAGAACATACAGGAAGCTATAAGACTTGCCGAGAAGAACGGCGACGAACAGGAACTTGATAAATTAAAAATTGAATTCAATCATTTAATAAAACAGTCTTAGAAAGGGAGAAAATGAAAAAGAAAGAATTCGTCAAGGTAACTTCTTACACCAAAGAGGATGTGGAAAAGATAATCGCCCTGGGCAGGCAGAAGGGCTTCATCACCTATGATGAGGTCAACGACATGCTGCCTGAAGGCGTTTCTTCATCCGAGGAGATCGACCATATATTCGATATCCTCGGCAACGAGGATATCCCGATCGTCGAGAATGAAGGCGAGGCCGAAGCCGAGAAACCGGCTCTTAACGCCAAAGAAGAGGTCCTGGCGGAGGCCGCAAAATCCGAGGAACAATTCTTCCCCCTGGACGACCCGGTAAAGATGTACCTGAAACAGATGGGCTCGATCTCCCTTTTAACCAGGGAAGAAGAAATAAACCTGGCCAAGAAGATCGAGGAAACAGAGATCAAATTCGCCGAATCGGTCCTGGCCACTAAATTCGCCAGGGCGCAGATACTTTCCACCGTGGATGAGATATTCGAGGGCAAACTTAACCTCGAAGAAGTGATGAAAGGCGAGATCAAAACCAGCGTCAAGAGCATCCTGAATAAATACCAGAAGATCTGCCAGAGGCTTAAAAAGACCCGCAGCGCCGAAAAATCGCTTGAACTTTTTTTCCAGTTCAATTTCACCACTTCCGTCATAGAGAAAGTCGTGGTCAGCCTGAATAAGCTGATCAAAGAGCTGGACTGCCTGGAACGGAACAAAAAACGCAATAGCGCCCGCCGCCGGGAATTGCTCGGGATCATCGGGGACCCTTACCTGAAGATCAAAGAGCAGATGAAAGCCATCAAGGCCTGCCACATAAAATTCAACCACGCCAAAGAGCGTCTGGTCGCGGCTAACCTGCGTTTGGTGGTCAGCATCGCCAAGAAATACAACAACCGGGGCCTGTCTTTCCTCGACCTTATCCAGGAAGGCAACATCGGGCTGATGCGTGCTGTCGAGAAATTCGAATACAAAAGGGGCTATAAATTCTCCACTTATGCTACATGGTGGATACGCCAGGCGATCACCCGGGCGATCGCCGACCAGGCCAGGACGATCAGGATCCCGGTGCACATGACCGAGACCATAAACAAGATCATCCGTTTCACCCGGATGTTCCTGCAGAAATACGACCGTGAGCCTAATCCCGACGAAATAGCGGCCAAAATGCGCCTTTCCCAGGATAAGGTAAAAGCCATATTGAAATTCGCCCAGAAGCCCATATCCCTGCAGATGCCCATAGGCGATGAGGGGGATACCCATTTCGGCGATTTCATCCAGGATAAAAAAATAGCTTCACCGGCTAATACCGCGGTGCGCTCGATGCTCAAGGAAGAAATGAATTCCATCCTGAATACGCTCAACGATAAAGAGAAGAAGATCCTGGTCCTGCGTTTCGGGATCAATGACGGATGCCCCAGGACCCTGGAAGAGGTAGGCAATATCTTTAAGGTGACCCGGGAAAGGATCCGCCAGATCGAGGCCAAGGTGCTTAAGAAACTGCGGCATCCCACCCGTTCCAGAAGGCTGAGATCTTTCCTGGATATGAGCCTGGCTCATGAAAGGGAGTATTAATTCTATCATTTATCCCGCTTTAAAATGCCCCCGGGAACAATGCAGAAATTAATTTTATCTTCGGCCCTGGCCCTCGCGTTCGCGCCTGCCTGCCTGGCGGAATATCCTGAACAAATATGTTTTAAGGATACCTGCGTCAAGCTGGAGATCGCGGATAACGACCTGGCCAGGCAGACCGGGCTGATGTTCAGGACAAGCCTGGCGCGCGGTTCCGGGATGCTTTTTGTTTTCCCAGAAGAGGGGATACACAGTTTCTGGATGAAGAACACCCTGATCGGGCTGGATATGATCTGGATGGACAGGGACCTTAATATCGTGGATATAAAAAGTTCCGTGCCGGTTTGCGATACCGGCGATTGCCCGATCTATACTCCGCAGGCCCGGGCCTTATACGTGCTTGAGGTCAACGCCGGATTCTGCGGATCAAATAAAATAAATATCAAAGATAAGGCTTTTTTCAAAGATGACCGAACTGGAAAATGAGCTCAACCCGTCTCAGCTTGAGGTAGTCAATTCCACGGAAGGCCCGGTGCTGGTGATCGCCGGAGCGGGCAGCGGAAAAACCAGGGTGATCGAATACCGCGTCTTAAGCCTGATCCGCAAAAAGATCCCGCCCCAGTCGATACTCCTGCTCACTTTCACCCGCCGAGCCGCCGAATCGATGCTTTCCCGGGCCTCGGCCCGCGATCCGCGCGCATCCTCCGTCGAAGGCGGGACTTTCCATTCTTTCGCCTATTCCGTCCTGAAGAAATATTCCCCGCTGATCGGCTTCGACAGCTTCAGTATCCTTGATGAGGACGATTCCCGGGATGCGGTAGGCATTGCCGCGAAAAAAGCCGGGGTCTACGACACCGATAAAAAATTCCCCAAAAAAGACACGCTGAAAAAAATAATCAGCATGTCGGTCAATAAACAGAAGGCCCTCGAGGACGTCCTGGAAAAAGAATACCCCGATTACCTGGATTACCTGCCGCTGATAGAACGCATCAAGAACGACTACCAGCGCTACAAGATCGATAAAGGTTACTTCGATTTCGACGACCTGCTGGTCTTTCTCAAAACGCTTTTATCCAAGCGGGAAGACCTGCGGCTGAAGTTGTCAGGGAAATACCGCTATATCATGATCGATGAATACCAGGATACCAACAAACTCCAGGCGGATATAACGTTCCTGCTGGGCAAAGACCACGGCAACGTAATGGTCGTCGGCGACGACGCCCAGAGTATTTACGGGTTCCGCGGGGCGACCCACGAGAATATCATGGGGTTTTCCCGGCTTTTCCCGAAAGCCAGGCTGATCAAGCTGGAAGCCAATTACCGCAGCCATCAGAAAATACTCGACGTGGCCAACGCGGTGCTTTCCGACATGAAAAATAAATTCTCTAAAACCCTGGTTTCCGCGGATAAAGGCGGCGGCGAACGCCCCGGCCTGTTGCTGTTCAAGGACGGTTACGACCAGGCGGGATGGATCGCCGAAAGGATCAGCCGGTTCTGCGCCGAAGGGATCCCCGCCGGAGAACAGGCGGTCCTTTTCCGCTCATCTTATGTTTCCATACCCCTGCAGGTAGAACTCGAGAGGAGGGGGATCCCTTTTGAGGTCTTCGGCGGGCTTAAATTCTATGAAACCGCCCATGTCAAAGACCTGATCTGCCATCTGAAAGTTATCGCCAACCCGAAAGACGAATTATCCTGGATGAGGATATTTACCCTGCTTGGGGGGGTCGGGCCGAAGACCGCCCAGGGGATCATCGCGAAGATCGACCCGTCCAGGCCTTTACCCGGGATTATCGAAAATTGCATAAACCCCCGGGTCAAAGGAAAAAAATACGAGCATGACTTCGCCAGGCTTACGGACGCTCTGGGCGCGGCTGGGCAGCAGAAGAGCGTATACGCGCGCTTCACGCAATTCCTGGATTATTACTACCCGGTCATGAAAGAAAAGTTCGACGACTGGCAGCAAAGGATCAACGACCTGGAAGCTTTAAAAGAAATATGCCTGAAATATGATTCACTTGACGATTTCCTGGCCGATTTCGCCATTGACCCTCCGGAAAAAGGCGCGGCCGGGCGCGCGTCCGGCGGGCAGGAACGGCAGAAGCCTGTCTGCCTTTCGACCATACACTCCGCCAAGGGGCTGGAATGGGAATGCGTTTTCCTGATCGGACTGGTAGAAGGTGTATTGCCGGTCAGTTTCGCGCTGGAAGACGAAGAAAGCATCGAAGAAGAACACCGGCTTTTTTACGTGGCGCTGACCCGGGCCAAGAAACATTTATTCCTCTGCGCCCATTACGAGAATAAAGGATTTTCTTACAGCCAGTTCAACCAGATATCCAGGTTCATCGATACCCCCGGAGTTTTAGCCAAACTGGAACAAAAAGCGGATTCCGACCAATATGAAGAAGAGCCCACCTTCTGACCCGTTATCCAGCCAGGTTTACATCGTAGAAGCCTCGGCCGGCTCGGGAAAAACCTACACTCTGGCCAAAAGGTATGTTTGCCTGCTTCTCGCCGCGGAAGCAGGGAAGAACGATATCCCGATGCGCTCGATACTGGCGATAACCTTCACCAACAAAGCCGCCTTCGAGATGAAAGCCAGGATCATCGAACTCCTGAAAATGATCGCCCTGGACAGCTTCGTTTTCCCGGAGGTGAAAAACGAGATATTCAGGGAGATCGGCGGCGATCCCGCAGGGATCCGGCGCAGGGCGCTGGAAGCCCTTGACCGTCTGATCAGGAACTATAATTTTTTCCAGGTCCAGACCATCGACAGTTTTATCAACGCTATCCTTTCCGGGTGCGCTTTTAAGCTCAACCTGTCCGCAGGTTTTCGGATAAAAAGCGACCATTCCGAATGCCTGCGTTACAGCCTGGACCAGCTTATCGATACCGCTTGCCGCGATAAGGACGTCCGCAGGCTTTTTGACGAATTCCTCCGCCAGTACCTTTTCCTGGAGAACAAATCATCGTGGCTGCCTAAAAAAGACATCCTGTCAGTTCTAGAGAAGCTTCTGGATTATACCGATATTTACGGAGGGAATTTCACCCGGAAGATCTCCGGGGACAGCCGGAAACTGGCCGGGCTGAAAACGGGAATATTCGAGGATATAGCCGGCCTGGGACGCGGCCTGCCGCAGGGAACAGATAAAAGATTCCAGGCAAAAATGGAAAAACTATGCGCCCCGGGACGGAAGAGCGTCGAGTTGGACGATGTCGCCACATTCTTCGACCGGCCGTATTTCCCCGTAAATAAAGGCTGCGAGGCCGGCGCAAGGACCGCAGCATTATGGGACAAGATCCGCTGCGGTATCCGTGAACTCTGCGAAACCGAGGCTTTCGTCATCTTTAACTGCTATATAGATATTTTTGAACTGTTCTTCCGGGAATTCCGCCTTTGCGCGGCCAGGGACGATATCGTTTTTCTATCGGAGTTGAACCGCCAGGCCCGGTCTCTTTTCGACAGCCGCCTTGTAACCGTGCCGGAGTTATATTTGCGCCTTTCCGGAAGGTTCAGCAATTACCTCCTGGACGAATTCCAGGACACCAGTTACCTGCAGTGGAAGAATATATTCCCTTTGATCGAAGACGGCCTTTCCTGCGCCGGGAGTTTATTTTACGTCGGCGATAAAAAACAGGCGATCTACCGTTTCCGCGGAGGAGAAGTAACGCTGTTCGACCAGGTCAGCGAAGATCTGCGCTCGTTCCGCCAGAGCCGGCTGGTATTGAGCAATAATTACCGTTCCCGGCGGGAGATCGTGGAATTCAACAACGGGATATTCTCGCCCGGTAACCTGTCCCGAGTCCTGTCCGCGATAAACGGCAAGAAAAGCGCCTCATCGCCGGAACTTACGCCGGAAGATATCGGTCAGATAACCGGGTTTTTCAAGGGAGCGGGCCAGGCCCACCGCCCGGATAAGACCGGGGGAAGGGTGATGGTCAGGCTTATCCCCGGCGTATCCGGTGACGACAGCCGGCAGGAAGCCAGGACCCGGCTGTTGGAAACGGTCAAAGACCTCAGTTCTCGGTTCAACTACCGGGATATCGCCGTTCTGGCCCGCAGTAACGACTCCGTCGAGCTTTGCGCTTCCTGGCTCCTGGAATCGGGCATACCCGTTGAATCGGATAAAACCCTGAATATCCGCCAGCACGGGCTGATCAAAGAATTCATATCGTTCCTTAAATTCCTGGACAGCCCGATAGACAACCTGTCGTTCGCTTCGTTCATCTCCGGCGAGATATTCCTTTCCGTATCCGGGCTTAAAAAAGAAGACATCCGGGATTTTCTTTTCGATTGCGGGACCGGCCGGCGCAAAGAAAAGAACTTTTATTATTACCGCCGGTTCCGCGATGAATTCCCCGGGCCCTGGCAGGATTTGATCGAAGAATTCTTCAAGAACACGGGTTTTACGCCTCTTTACGAACTTTCAGTAAGCATTATCGGCAGGCTTAAGATCCTGGAAAATTTCCCGGCATCCCAGGGTTTTTTCATGCGTTTGATCGAATTGATCAACGAACAGGAAGAGGATTATCCGGCGATCGGCAGTTTCCTGGATTTCTTCGACCGGGCCCCGGACGACGGGCTGTATGTCCATATTTCCGAAGCCAACGCGGTCAGGGTCCTGACCATCCATAAGGCCAAGGGGCTGGAATTCCGGGCGGTGATCGTTCCTTTTTTATACCTGGACATCGATATCCCCGAAAATATCGTTTATTCGCAGGATGAAGAACTGAACCTGCTGCGCCTGAAAAAAGAATACGTGAGATTTTCCCCGGCCCTGCGGAACATCTGCCTGCAGGAGTATAAAAAAGCGCTCATAGACGAATTGAACAATATTTACGTCGCTTTTACCCGGGCCCGGGACGAACTTTATGTTTTCGTCCCGGAAAAGAAATCCAATAAGCAGAATTACGCGCTGATGCTTTTCGATAAACCCGACCTGGACCGGGGAAGCCCGGTAGAGAACCCCGGGGAAACCGGCAGGAGCCCGCGGCGGGATATAATATTCGTGCCCCCGGCCGGATATTTCGACTGGATACCTCTATTGAAAGATGAATTTACCCGCTCCGAAACCCTGCGCAACAGGCAGAGCTTATCCCGGGGGGAAAAACTGCATCTTGTCCTTTCATTCATCAAGAACGTTGAAATCTCCCGGGAAGCCGCGGCTGTTTCCGCCGCGCTGGAGCAGGCGGCGATACATCTGCCCGCGGGCGACGCAACGGAGGGGCTGAAGAGCTTCATCCTCGGCTGTATCAACAGGCAAAGCTGGAGAAAATTCTTCCTGGCCGGCGGGAAAGAGGTTTTTACCGAAAAAGAGGTGGTCGACGGCCAGGGGAGGACTAAACGGATCGACCGCCTGATCGTCGGCGAGAAAGACGCGCTGATCGTGGATTTCAAAAGCTCCGATGAGTTAAAAGAAAGCAAAACAGCCCAGATACTCGATTATATCTCCATAATCAAAGAGATATACCCGGAAAAGGCCGTAAAAGGGTATTTACTTTATTTCGACCGTGAAGAAATCGAGGAGATCGATGGATAGATCCGTAAGTTTCGGGTTCAACCTGGATTATATATCGAGCCTCGCGGGCATGATCGAAAAGGAATGCTCCGCAGGCAGTCCCCGCTTAAGCGGCATGGCTTTTGTTTTCGGCGGCAGGAGGCCGGAGTTGTTCCTGAAAAAAGAACTTTCCAGCAGGATAAAAAAGAGTTTTATCCCTCCAAAGTTCTTCTCCATGGAAGAGTTCGTGGATTTCATACTTTCCCGCGGCGGCGGATACTCGAAGATCAACGGCCTGGAAGCCTGCTATATGCTTTATTCCCTGGCCGGAAGAAAATCCCCCCAGATCCTCAAAGGCCGGGAGGATTTCGCGTCTTTTCTGCCCTGGGCGCGCCAGATACTGGCTTTTATAGAACAGCTCGACCTGGAAGACATCCGGCTCGATTCCTTAAAAAGCGTCGAGATGAACGCCGCGATAGGCTTTGACGTGCCGGATAACATAAACGCCCTCCTGGCCAATATTATCGGCTTGCGCAAAGCTTTCCATGATGAATTGCGCGAGCGCAAGCTTCTTACCCGCGGGATGCGTTACCTGATGGCCGCCGGCCTCTGCCCGGACGCGGACTTTTCCGGCATCGAGAAGGTAATATTCTGTAATTTATTCTACCTGCACTCCGCCGAAAAAAAGATCATCAGATCGCTGCTTTCCCGGAACATGGCCAGCCTGGTATTCCAGGGGAGCGCTTCCGGGTTCACTGTCCTGAAAGACCTGCATGAAGAACTAGGCCTGGAAGAAAAATTATTACAGGGACCGGCCGTTAAACCGGCACTGAAACTTTATTCCTGTTTTGACGCCCAATCCCAGGCCGCCGCGGTCCGGCAGATATTATCCGGGATAAAAGACCCGGATGATACCGTCATCGTCCTGCCGGAAACCGAGAACCTGGTCGCCCTGTTGTCCGAGATATCGCAAAGCGCGCCGGAACTTAATGTTTCCATGGGCTACCCCCTGAAAAAAGCCCCGTTGTTCTCGCTTTTCAGTGCTATTTTCAAAGCCCAGAACTCCCGTAAAGACGGAAAATATTACAGCCCGGACTACCTTGCGCTACTGACCCACCCGCTGGCAAAGAACTTTAATGTCCTGCCGGACGTCTCGGCGACCAGGATGCTGGTGCATAAAACAGAAGAGGTCCTGCTGGGGATGGAAAAAACCGACCTGGGCGCCAGCATCTTTGTCGGGCTTTCCGAGATCGAAGGCCAGGAAGAGATCTACAGCCTTGCGGCCGACCTGGTAAAAAGGGCGAAGATCCCGGCCGGGCGGGAACAGCTTAAAGACGCAATGCTGCGGATGCACGAGCTTTTATTCTATTCCTGGGAGGAGATCGGAAGTTTTAAAGAATTCAGCCTGAAACTGAAAAACTTCTGCTCTTTCCTGCTTGAAAACAGTTACCTGGACAATTACCCGCTCAATCTCAAAATACTGCAGCGGATCATCGAAATCTCCGAGGAAATGGAATCCGCCGGTTTTTCCGGGGAAAGATTCCCACGGGAAGACATTTTCAAGATATTCCTCGACGCCCTCTCCCAGGAGCTTGTTTCTTTCTCCGGGTCCCCGTTGAAAGGGCTCCAGATCCTCGGGTTGTTCGAAACAAGAGCGCTTAATTTCAAGAACGTGATCATTATGGATGTGAACGAATCGGCCCTGCCGGACCTTAAAATATATGAACCGCTCATCCCCAGGGAAGTCATGCTGAACCTCGGGCTCAACCGGCTGGAAAAAGAAGAAGAGATCCAGCGCTACCAGTTCCAAAGGCTCATTTTATCCGCACAGAACGTTTACCTTCTTTTTGAAGAAGGCAGGGATAAAGAAAAAAGCCGCTTCATCGAAGAACTTGTCTGGGAAAAACAAAAAGAAAGCGGCAGGCTCGAAGTTATGGACATATCGCATCCGGGGTTCCGGGTCGAGGTCATGGCCGGGAATAAACCGGCGGCCAAGAACAAACGGATCGCGGATTACCTCGCGCGCCTTGATTATTCGGTCACCGGGCTGAATACTTACCTGAAATGCCCGTTGAAATTTTATTACCGTTATGTCCTCAACCTGGAAGAAAAGCTCGATATCCTGGAAGAGCCGGAAGGCAGGCAGATCGGCAATTTCATCCATTCTCTTCTCGAAGAGGCCTTTAAGCGTTTCCTGGGCCAAAAACCTGTGATAAACGCCGCTTTTAAGAAATATTTCTTCGCGGCCCTGGATAAAAGATTCGAGGAAAACTTCCAGAGGACGATGAGATCCGGCTCATTCATGCTGAAAGAAATAATCCGTTTCCGGATGGAGCGTTTCCTGGAACTGGAAAAAAGCCGTGATGTTTCCCGCGTTTTCCTGCTGGAGGAAAAATCAAGGCGGAAACTGTCGCTGCCCGGAGGCAGGGAAATTAATTTCGTCCTGAAAATAGACCGGGTCGACGAACTCAAGGACGGGTCTTTTCTGATCCTGGATTATAAGACCGGCGCGGCTGGAACCGAGCCTAAACCCATAGAAAAAATAAACGAAGGGGGGTTCAGCCGGGAAGCCCTTAAAAACACGGTAGGCTCTTTTCAAATGCCTTTATACCTCTATTTCCTGCGCCGGGAATTAAATAACCCGCCGTCTATCAACGCCGCTATTTACAACCTGCGTTCGCCGAAGATCGAGTATTTCCTCAAAGGGGCGGACTTCTCCCGGATATCCGGGATCGAGGAAGTTTTTATCCGGGCGCTGGAAGCCGTGATCATGGAGATCCTTGATCCGGGGACCGCTTTCGCCGCAGATACCCGCGACGCGCGATACTGCCGTAATTGCCCGTTCTTTTATTTGTGCAGATAAGAGGGAACAGGGGTTAAAAATCCTTTACCTTATCCGGGATATTTGCTATAATAATAAACACCTGCCAGCCACTAATAAAAACAGGTTATGCCCTATTCATACCAAAGGTCATATACGCGTTTTCCTCTTGAGGCGCAGGCCGTCATTAAAACGGAAAAAGCCGGAAATATCCCTACAATGCTGACCGATATTTCTGCCGGCGGGGCAAGCTTGCTGACCATAGCCCCTCTGAAAGAGCTGGAAAAAGTTGAAGTCTCGGTAAGATCCTGTTTTTTCTTCAGTAAAGGTTTAAGAAAAGAAGCGAAGGTCGCCTGGTGCAAAAAGTCCGGGTATGATTTATGGCGGATAGGTTTGGATTTCGGTATCGATAACCTGGTAAACTTTTCCTGATTTAATCCTTCCTAACCATATTTATCCCAAGAGGTTAGTGTTTTCTAACGCAAGAATAATTTTCTTAATTTTATCTTGCCAAGATTTTCAAAAAATAGTAAAATATAACCCTATATTATCTTACCGAAAAATGGGGCGGCTTCTCATATTAGGGGCCTATAGCTCAATGGTAGAGCAGGACACTCATAATGTCTTGGTTCGGGGTTCGAATCCCTGTGGGCCCAAGTTAGTTAGTCGTTAACCGTTAAACGTTAATTGTTTAAAATCGGCTCCAATGAATAACGACTAACGGATAACGATTAACGCATAACGATTAACGCAACACGGGCGATTAGCTCAGTTGGTTAGAGCGCTTCCTTCACACGGAATAGGTCGGGGGTTCGAGTCCTCTATCGCCCATTTTCTTTATAATTCTGGCTTTAACGCCAAGGAAGGGGGTTACTTTGCCGACGGTGAATCTTAAGTCCCAGCTAAATGTGCTTTTGCAGCTGCAGTCTATCGATTCCCAGATCTACGATTTTAACGAGAAAAAGAACAACATTCCTAAAGAGATCGAAGCTTTAAATCTCGCTTTCGAGGAAAAGAAAAAACGGCTGTCCGAACTGGAAAAAGTATCTTTAGACCTGCAGAAAACCAAGAAAGACGCTGAAGGCGAACTCGCGGCCAAAGAAGAATCAGCCAGGAAATTACAGGGCCAGCTCTACAGCCTTAAGACGAATAAAGAATACAACACGATGCTCGCGCAGATCCAGGACGCCAAAGCCGACGCTTCAAGAAGCGAAGATAAGATCCTGGAAGTCATGGAAAAGATCGAGGCCGCGCGCAAAGATATCGACGAGGAAAAAAAGAAGCTGGAAGCCGAAGAAAAGATCTTTAACGGGCAAAAAGCAAAAATTGAGGGGGACCTGAAAGAAATATCCGAGAAAATGGCTACGCTTGAGGGGCAGAGGAAACAGATATTCCCGGGAATAGACAAAAAGATCCTCGCCCAGTATGAGCGGATATTGAAGAACCGCGACGGCCTGGCGATAGTCGAGGTCAAGAACAATACCTGCATGGGCTGCAATATGTTCGTGCCGGCCCAGGTCGAGAACCTTATAAAGATGTACGACCGTATAATCACCTGCGAGGTCTGCAACCGGATACTTTTTATCGCCGATGAAAAAGCTTGAGCTCTTTATAGACGGCGCGTGCAAAGGCAACCCCGGGCCGGGAGGCGCGGGGATCGTGATCCTCTCCGAAGGCAGGATAGTAAAAGAATTCAGCCGTTATATCGGGCAGACCACCAATAATATCGCCGAATATACCGCTTTGATCTTCGGGCTGCAGGAAAGCCTTGTCCTGCGCGCCGACAGCGTGCATGTCAACACCGACAGCCAGCTTTTATACTGCCAGATGACCGGGGAATACAAAGTAAAACATCCCAATATTATCGGACTTTACAACCAGGCTGTCCATCTGTCGAAGGGATTCAAAGAGTTTTCCATAAAGCACGTGCCCAGGGCTTTTAATTCCCAGGCCGATAAACTGGCTACGCAGGCCGTTAAGGAGAACTTTTCAAATAAATTTTGAGGTAAGTAATAGCGGCCGCGCGCCTGCCTCAGGCAGGCGGGAGGAAAGTCCGGGCTCCAGAGGGCAGCGTAGCGGGTAACACCCGTCCAGCCGGCTTAACAGCCGCGCGAGGATCAGAGCCACAGAGACGAGTCTCCGCCGCAAGGCGGAGGGTGAAACGAGGCAATCTCTACGCGGAGCAAGGTCGAATAGGAAACGAGGGGCTGCCCGTCCCGCTATCAGTTTCGGGTTGGCTGCTGGATCTTCCGGAGACGATCCGGAGGGCTAGAGAAATGACCGCGTAAAAAGAATTTCTTTTTATCTACAGAACCCGGCTTATTGCTTATCTCAAATTCAGGACATAGGGCCGGGTTCAGGCGCAGGAAACTCTTCGTTCCCGCGGCTGGACCTTAACCTATGGGTTTTTTATTAATCTATTAAGGAGGAATAAAAATGTCAGGACATTCCAAATGGAAGACAAACAAAGGCAAAAAAGCGCTTGCCGACGCGAAAAAGGGCGCGACATACACTAAGATCATCAAGGAGCTGACGGTCGCAGCCCGGGAAGGCGGCGGTAACCCGGAGACGAACTCCAAACTGCGCGCAGTAATGCAGCACGCCAAAGAAGCGAACATGCCTTCGGACAACGTAAAAATGGCGATCAAACGGGGAACCGGCGAGATCCCCGGGATCGTCTATGAGTCCGTAAATTACGAGGGCTACGGCCCGGGCGGGGTCGCTGTGCTGATCGACGCGATCACCGATAATAAGAACCGGACCACAGCGGAGATCCGGAATATCATGTCCAAGAAGAACGGAAGCCTCAGCGGCTCGGTGGCGTGGATGTTCACCATGAAAGGATTTATCAGCGTCAACAAATCGGTTATCGGCGAAGACGAGCTGATGTCCATAGTCCTGGAGGCCGGAGCCGAAGACCTGAAGGCCGAAGGCGAAGTTTACGAAATCTATTGCAAGCCGCAGGACCTGGAAAAAGTAAAATCCGCGCTGACGGCGAAGAATATCAAGTGGGAAGAAGCGGAAACCACCATGATCCCGTCTTCAACTATAAAACTTAACGCCGCCGACGCCAGATCGATATTGGCCCTGATCGACGCGCTCGAGGAACATGACGATGTCCAGAACGTTTACGCAAATTTCGACATTCCCGACGAGATAATGGACGCGATCACGGCAGAGCAAGAGGATGAATGAGAATAATCGGCATTGATCCGGCTCTAACGATAACCGGGTTCGGGATAATCGATGATGACCGGGGGGAGCTTTCCCTGCTCAATGCCGGAACGATAGTAACCTATTCCTCGAAGCCCCTTGACCGCAGGCTTAATTTGATATTCGAATCGGTCAACGGCCTGCTCCGGGAATACAAACCCCGGGTTATGGTCCTTGAAAAGATCTATTCTCATTACCAGCATCCCGCGACTTCTTTTCTGCTCGGAGAAGCGCGCGGGGTGATCAGCCTTTGCGCCGCGAGGTCGAACCTTGAACTGGCGGAGTATTCAGCCACTCACGTAAAAAAAGCGATCACCGGCAGGGGAATGGCTTCGAAAGAACAGGTGCAGAAGATGACGGCGATGCTTTTGAGGATGAAGACCATCCCAAAATATAAAGATGTTACCGACGCCCTGGCCATGGCCTTAACCTACAGTTATTATTCCCGGGCCGGGAAATTAAAGGATACCCAAAGATGATCGCGCGTATTTCGGGAAAGATCACCCAGAAAGGCGTTAATTTCCTGTTCATCGAAGTCGGAGGAATAACCTACGAAGTATTCCTGCCGGTAATGGTAATGCAGAAACTCGGGCAGTCCGCGGAGATAAACAGCAGCATAACCCTGATCACTTACCATTACCTGCAATCCGATCCGTCGCGCAGTATCCCGGTCCTGATCGGATTCCTTAACGAGGTGGAAAAAGAATTTTTCGAGAGTTTCATTACCGTTTCAGGGATAGGGCCGAAAGCCGCTTTGAGAGCGTTGAACCAGCCGATACCGGAGATCGCCCGGGCGATAGATGAAGGCGATATCGTTTTCCTGAAATCCCTGCCGGGCATCGGACAGCAAAGAGCCAAGGAAATAGTGGCAAAACTGCAGAATAAGGTCGGAAAATTCGGCCTGGTCAAAGACTCGGCGGCAATGCGGGAAGAAGAAAAGGCCGGCCCGGGGGTCGAAGAAGAAGCACTGGCGGTCCTGACCCAGCTGGGATACAAGAAACCGGAGGCCCAGACCATGATCAAGAACGCCCTGGAACACGCCAGCGCAGCCGTTAATTCAACTGAAGGATTATTGAACGAGGTTTACAAACAAAAAAAGGTCAAGCTATGACGGAAAATAATGCCGCGCCTGCGGTAAATGATCAGGACAATGAAGGAACCGCCTCCCTTGCAGCGGATAACCGGGACAAAGAGATTCCCGTTCCGGAGGCTGAAGAGCCGGCTGATAAAGAAATTGCCGCGCCCGCGGCGAGCAAACAGGATGATAATGTCAAAGCGGTAGTCGAAGCGCTGCTTTTTTCCAGCGACAAGCCCCTGCTGATCGAGCAGATCAAACGGGTCCTCGACGACCTCGACGCCAACCAGATCCGTAAAACGCTGGAAGACCTTAAACTTGATTATGAGAATTCAAACAGGGGGATGCGCATATATGAAATAGCCGGCGGGTTCCAGATGATCGCCGCGACCCATTTCGCGTCTTTCCTGAGAAAATTGTATAAAGGCCCGCAAAGCTCGGAAAAACTCTCCCGACCGGCGCTGGAAACCCTGGCGATCATCGCTTATAAACAGCCGTTGTCGAAAATGGAGATCGAGACTTTGCGCAAAGTGAATACCGACGGGGTAATGGCCACATTGAGCGACAAGAACCTGATCCGGGTCACCGGCAGGAAAAAAGCCCCGGGCCGGCCGAAAGTTTACGGCACAACCCGCCAGTTCCTGGAATATTTCGGCCTGAAATCGCTGGAGGAGCTTCCGAAGATCGCCAATTTTCCGCTTCCGCCGGAGAAGCAGGAAGAAGGCATTGAAAAAATAGTAGAACCCGAAACCCAACCGGAAAAAGAAAATGAGCCTGAAAAAACTGCGCCGGAAAATTGACGAATTCGACAGATCCATAGTCGGCCTTCTGAATAAAAGAGCCGGCCTGGCCATCGAAATCGCCGTTAATAAAAAAAACCTGGGAAAAAGCGTTTACTGCCCCGACCGGGAATCACAGGTCCTGAAAAGGATCTCCGGCCTGAACAAAGGGCCGCTTAAACCGGCGGCGCTGGAAGCTGTTTACCGGGAGATAATATCCTCCAGCCTTTCCCTGGAAAAGAAACTTAAGATCGCCTATCTCGGCCCGGAAGCCACATTCAGCCATCAGGCGGCTTTGAAAAGGTTCGGCTCCCAGATGAGTTTTCTTTCCTGCGACACGATCAGCGATGTTTTCACCGAAGTCGAGAAAGAGCACGCCGACTACGGGGTCGTGCCGATCGAAAATTCTATCGAAGGGGCGGTAAATCATACCCTGGATATGTTCATGGATTCGGACTTGAAGATATGCGCCCAGGTGATCCTGAATATTTCGCATAATCTCCTCGCTGATTACCCGCTGAAAAAGATCAGGAGGATCTACTCTAATCCCATGGTCTTCCCGCAGTGCCGCAGGTGGCTGCAGAAAAATATGCCCGGGGTCCAGCTGATCGAAGTGCCCAGCACCACGAAAGCTTCCCTGATCGCTTCCCGCGAGAAGAACAGCGCGGCTATCGCTTCGAGCCTGGCTGCTAAAATATACGATCTGAAAATAGCCGCGGCGGGAATAGAGGATTCCCCTCATAATATAACCCGTTTCTTCGTGATCGGAAGGACGGAAGTCCCGGCTACCGGCAGGGATAAAACTTCCCTGATGTTCTCGATACTGGATAAAGTCGGGGCGTTATACGATATGCTCTCCGCGTTCAGGAAATACGGGGTTAATTTGAGCAAGATAGAGTCCCGGCCTTCCAAGAAAAAAGCCTGGGATTATTATTTCTTCCTGGACTTGCAGGGCCACCGGGACGAACCAAAGGTCAGGAAAGCCCTCTCGGAACTTGAAGAAAAATGTAAATTCCTGAAGATCCTGGGGTCATACCCGGTAGGGGAATAAGAAAGGAAAAATAAAATGTCATTGGTCAGAAAAAACATAGAAGATCTCGAGCCGTATATCGCCGGCAAACCTATAGAAGAAACTCAAAGGGAATACGGCCTGAAAGAAGTGATCAAACTCGCTTCCAACGAAAATCCCGTCGGCGCGTCCCCGAAAGCGGTCGCCGCGGTGAAAAAAGCGGCCTCCGCTATCAACCGTTACCCCGATTCCAACAGTTTTTACCTGAAAAACAAGCTGGCCGGGATATTCAAATTGTCCCCCGATAATTTCGTCCTGGGCAACGGCTCGGATGAATTGATCGATATCGCGATCAAGACCTTCGTCAGCGAGGACGAGAATATAGTCACCTCAGAAACGACTTTCCTGGAATATTCCATCCTGGCTAAGATCAACAACCGCGAGGTCATTACCGTGCCGGCCAGGAATTTCGCTTTCGACCTCGACGCCATCCGCGCGAAGATAAACCCCGGGACCAAGCTGGTTTTCATAGCCAACCCGAATAACCCGACCGGGACATACGTCAATAAAAGCTCCCTGGAAAAGTTCCTCGGCGGCCTGCCGGAGAACGTGATCGTCGTCCTGGACGAGGCTTACGATACTTTCATCGACGTCGACGACTATCCGAGGGGCGTGGATTATATCGCGAAGAACAATCTGATCGTTTTTCAGACTTTTTCCAAAGCTTACGGCCTTCCCGGCCTGCGCGTAGGAACGGCGATCGCCGACAGTAAACTCTCGCTGTTCATGGAAAAAGCCCGCCAGCCGTTCAACGTCAATTCCCTGGCCCAGGCGGGGGCCCTGGCGGCGCTGGATGACCGCGGTTTCCTTAAAAAAACCCGCGAAGTGACCCTGGAAGGGAAAAAATTTCTCTACGGAGCTTTTAAGGAAATGGGCCTGTCATTCGTTCCTTCTGTTGCCAATTTTATCCTGGTGGATGTAGGCAGGGACTGCCTTGATGTTTTCCGGGGATTATTAAAACAAGGGGTGATCGTCAGGGACATGAAACAATACGGATTGGACACATTTGTGCGCGTTTCCATCGGGACCGCGCGGGAGAACAGAAAATTCATCTCAGCCCTTAAAAAAGTCTTAGCTTAAAAAAGAGGTAAAAAATGATCATTGTCTTAAGACGGGACGCAACGGAAGAGCAGATCGGCCATCTGGTCGAGAAAGTGAAGAAGCTCGGGCTGACCCCCCATCTGTCCAAGGGCACGGAAAGGACTATAGTCGGGGTTATCGGGCCAGAAGACGTGCTGGCGGTCACGCCCCTGGAAGTTTTCCCGGGGGTAGAGAAGGTCATGCCGGTGCTCGCGCCCTATAAACTTGTTTCCCGCGAATTTAAACCCGAAGACTCGGTCATCGACGCCGGCAAAGGAGTAAAGATAGGCGGGAAGAAGATCGTGGTCATGGCCGGGCCGTGCGCTGTGGAAAACATCGACCTGCTTTATGATATCGCCAGGGAAGTAAAAAAAGCCGGCGCTCTCATCCTGCGCGGCGGGGCGTTCAAACCCCGGACTTCCCCTTACAGTTTCCAGGGAATGGGCGAAGAAGGATTGAAGATATTGAAACAAGTCGGCGACGAACTGGGGCTGGTAACTGTCAGCGAAGTTATGGACACCAGGCATGTCGAACTGGTCGCCAAATACGTGGATATCCTGCAGATCGGCGCCAGGAACATGCAGAACTTCAACCTTTTAAAAGAAGTCGGCCTGACCAGAAAACCGGTATTATTAAAAAGAGGGCTGTCTTCCACCATTAAAGAATTGCTGATGTCCGCCGAATACGTGGCTTCGGGCGGCAACCTGAACGTGCTTCTGTGCGAAAGGGGGATCAGGACTTTCGAGGATTCCACCAGGAATACCCTGGATATAAGCGCCGTCCCGGTATCCAAGCAGTTATCCCATCTTCCGGTGATCGTAGACCCCAGCCATGCCGCCGGCAAATGGGGGCTGGTTTCCGCTCTTTCCCGGGCCGCGGTGGCGGCCGGAGCCGACGGGTTGATCATCGAAGTCCACAGCCGGCCGGAAGAAGCTTATTCCGACGGCGCGCAATCGCTTTTACCCTCTAATTTCGCGGCTTTGATGAATGACTTAAAACAGCTTGCCCGGGCCATCGGCAGGGAAATTTAATGAAAATGTTCGATAAAGCAGCGATAATAGGCACCGGGCTGATCGGAGGATCGATCGCCCTGGGATTGAAAAAGAAAAATCTTTGCCGCCAAGTTACAGGCCTGGGCCGGCACAGGAATAATCTTCTCCTGGCCCGCCGCCGGGGCGTTATCGACCTCGCTGCTTCATCCCTGCGGGAAATAAAAGACGCCGACCTGGTCATCCTGGCTTTGCCGGTGTCCGAGATCATCCGGCAGGCCCCGGCGATATCCGCGGCGGTCAGGAAAGACTGCGTGGTTTTCGACGTCGGCAGCACCAAAACCGGTATCGTGAAAAAATTAACCGGCCTTTTTCCATTATTCGTCGGCACGCACCCGCTGGCTGGATCGGAGAAAAAAGGCGTTATCAACGCCAACGCCGATCTTTTCCGGGGATGCCTGTGCGTGATCACTCCGCAAAAAAATACAAACCGCCGGGCTATGGCCAAAGTCGTCAAATTATGGAAGGCACTGGGAGCGAAGGTCAGGAAAATGCCGCCGGAACTCCATGACCGGGCGCTGGGTTTTGTCAGCCATCTGCCGCACCTGGCCGCGTTCTCCCTGATCAACGCGATCCCCGGACAATTCCTCGGCTTATCGCCGGCCAGCCTTAAAGATTCGACCAGGATAGCGTCTTCCGACAGCCGCCTCTGGGCGGATATAATCATGGATAACCGGAAGAACTGCCTGGAAACACTTTCCAGCCTCCGGGCCGAACTGAGAACACTTGATTCCGCATTGCGTTCAGGAAAAAAAAGCAGGCTGGCCGGGTTACTGGAAAGAGCTAAAAAAAGAAGGGATTCACTGAAATGATCATAGCGATAGACGGGCCCGCCGGAGCGGGAAAAAGCACTGTAGCTAAACTCCTGGCTAAAAAGCTGGGTTTCCTTTATATCGATACCGGCGCTATGTACCGGGCTTTAACCCTTAAAGCGCTGGATAATAATGCCGTAATATCCGACGAACAGGCCATGTCGGCCCTCGCGGCCGGCACCGCGATCAGGCTGGTCCCTTCGGCGGACGGTCCGGTAAAAGTCGTCCTGGACGGTAAAGACGTGTCTTTGCAGGTCCGGGAACCCCGCGTTACCAAGGTCGTCTCCGATGTCGCCAAGATCCCCGGGGTAAGGAAAATAATGGTCGACCTGCAGAGGATACTGGGCAGATCGGGGGATTGCATCCTTGACGGAAGGGATATCGGCACCGTTGTATTCCCCGGAGCCGAAAAGAAATTCTTTATCGACGCGGATTTTGAGGAACGGGTCAACCGGAGGTTCAAAGACCTGATCAATTTAAAAATAAACGGCGTTTCCCGCGAACAGGTAGCCGCGGATCTCAAGAACAGGGACACTATAGATTCCACCCGCAAGACTTCTCCCCTTAAAAAAGCGCAGGACGCGGTCTATCTCGATACCACCGATCTTCCGATCGAAATGGTGGTAGAGAAAATGTTCCTGCTTGTAAAAGCAAGAACGGCGGTCCCGCAATAAAATGGATAAATCGCTTATTCGTAATTTCAGCATCATCGCGCATATAGATCACGGGAAATCGACTCTCGCCGACAGGATACTCGAACTGACCGGAGCGATGGACCGGCGCCACGTCAAAGACCAGGTCCTGGACGATATGGACCTGGAAAGAGAGCGCGGGATAACCATCAAAGCTTCCACCGTGCGCATAGATTTCAAGGCTGAAGACGGAAAAACTTATGTCCTGAACCTGATCGATACTCCCGGCCACGTCGATTTCACCTACGAGGTATCGAAATCCCTGGCCGCCTGCGAAGGCGCGGTCCTGGTCATCGATGCGGCCCAGGGGATCGAAGCGCAAACGGTCGCCAATTATTACCTCGCCCTGGAAAACAACCTGGAGATCATCCCGGTGATCAACAAGATCGACCTGCCGAGCATCGACCTGCCGATGACCAAGGCCCAGATCTGCGAGGTCCTGGGATTCCGGGAAGAAGATATTATCCTGGCTTCGGCCAAAGAAGGGACCGGGGTCAAAGAAATACTGGAGCGGATCATCAAAGTGATCCCGCCTCCGCCGGGAGAACCGGAGCACCCGCTTAAAGCTTTAGTCTTCGACTGCCGTTTCGATATTTATAAAGGCGTGGTCGTCTACGTAAGGATAATGGACGGAAAACTTTCCTCCGGCGCCCAGATCAAACTGATAAACTCGAATGTGATCTATAAAATAGAGGAATTAGGCGTTTTCAAGGACCTGAAATACACCGCGGTCGATTCAGTAGGCTGCGGGGAAGTCGGTTACCTGACCGCGAACATCCGGGATCCCCGGGAAATAGTCGTGGGCGATACTTTGACCGATATCAAGAACCCCTGCGACAAAGCCCTTCCGGGATACCGCAAGATCAAAGCCCTGGTCTTCTGCGGGATATACCCGGTGAACGCGGGCGATTTTCCCGAACTGCGCGACGCCATGGATAAGCTCAGGCTTTCCGACGCGTCTTTTGTTTACGAGCCGGAGAATTCCCAGTCTTTCGGGACAGGTTTCCGCTGCGGGTTCCTCGGGCTTTTGCATATGGAGATCGTCCAGGAAAGGCTGGAGCGGGAATATAATCTTAACCTGATACTTACCGTTCCCAATGTCGTTTACCGGATAAAAAAGACCGGGGGGGAAGTCGTGGACGTGGATACGCCGATGAAACTGCCTGAGCCTTCCGAGATCGCCGAATCATTCGAACCGTTCGTCAACCTGATGGTCATCATCCCGGTGGACACGATCGAACCGGTCTGCGAGATGATAAAATCGCGGCGGGGTGCTTTTGTTTCCCGGGAACACCTCGGGCAGGACAGGGTAAAGCTGCAGTTTGAAATACCTCTCTCCGAGATCATAGTCGATTTCTACGACCGGGTAAAATCCCTGACCCGGGGGTACGGATCCATCGATTACGAGTTCAAAGATTATTATCCGACAAGGCTGGTCAAACTGGACATATTGTTCAACGGCCTGGTTTGCGACGCGTTTTCCTCGATAATGCCCAGGGAAAAAGCCGCTCACAAGGCCCACGCCCTGGTCTCGAAACTGCGGGAACTCATCCCCCGGCAATTGTTCGAAGTATCGATCCAGGCGGCCGTAGGATCGCAGATCATGGCTTCGGAAAAAGTCAAACCAGTGGGGAAGCACGTTACCAGCAAATGTTCCGGAGGCGACATTACCCGCAAGCGCAAGCTCTGGGAGCATCAGAAAAAATCGAAAGCCCGCCTTAAGCAGTTCGGCAGGGTAGAAATCCCCCAGGAAGCTTTCCTGGAAGTTTTAAAGATCCAGTAAAAACCGAAAGGATATATGGCCACTACTAACAAAAAGAAATCAATACTTTGGGAATGGGTCGAATCGATATTGATAGCGTTTGTCCTGGCGATGGTCATCCGGACTTTCGTGATCCAGGCTTTTAAAATACCGACCGGATCGATGCGCATGACCTTGATCGAAGGCGACGCGATCCTGGTAAACAAATTTATCTACGGGGCAAAGATACCCTTGACAGGCATCAGGCTTCCGGCTTTACGCCAACCGCACAGGGGAGACGTCGTGGTCTTTATCTTCCCCGAGGATACCAAAAAAGATTTCATAAAACGCCTCGTTGCCGTAGAAGGGGAAAGCGTGGAAATTATCAACGGCACCATCTATGTCAACGGGCAAGCCCTGACGGAACCGGGGTTTAATTCCAACTATTATTATAACCGCGGGGATTTCGGCGAACAGGGTAAAAAGATCGTCGTGCCGAAAGATTCCTATTTCGTGCTGGGAGACAATTCCGCGTCCAGCCAGGATTCCCGTTACTGGGGATTCGTGCCTAAGAAGAATGTCCTGGGCAAGGCAGTATTGATCTACTGGCCCCTCAACCGGATAAGGCTGATAAAATGAATTTCGCCAACAAAATCTCGACATTCAGGATACTCAGCGTCCCTTTTTTCGTCGCCTGCCTGGTGTACTATTCCCCGGAAAAAGATTTCCTGCGGTTTATCGCTTTGGGGATCTTTACCGTCGCTATGATCTCGGACGCCGTGGACGGGTACATCGCCAGGAAATCGAAACAGCAGTCGCCTGCGGGGCTTATCCTGGACCCCCTGGGGGATAAACTTCTTTTGATGAGCGCGTATATCTGCCTTTATTTCATCCCGCTGGCGATAAAACTTCCTCTTTTCGTGATGTTGATAGTTTTGACCAGGGACATCATCATCCTGATCGGATCCCTGGTCATATTCATGGTCCGCCAGAAAGTGAACATCATCCCCTCGAAATGGGGTAAATTTACCACTTTTTTCCAGATGAGCGCAGTGATCGTCGTCCTTTTACAATCAAATATCTCTTTTTTATTCTGGTGGCTGGCCGCGGTATTTACCGTTATCTCGGGAGTCGATTACATAATGAGGGGGTTTAAGGTTCTTTATGCTGTGGATAATTCTCGGAATAGTCATTAGTTATCTGATCGGATCTATCCCTACCGCTTTTATTTTCGGGAAACTGATAAAAGGGGTGGATATACGCGAATTCGGTTCCGGAAATGTCGGAGCGACCAACGCCTTGCGTCTTTTGGGCAAAAGAATCGGCGTTACGGTTCTGTTCCTGGATATAATCAAAGGAATAATCCCGTTATTCATAGCGGAGCTTTTCATTAAGCAGGTTAGCATTCCTGCCGATATTTTCCGCATCCTGGTTGGAATAAGCTGCATTTGCGGCCACAACTGGCCGGTTTTCCTGAATTTCCGGGGAGGAAAGGGAATAGCTACGACGCTGGGTGTCCTGATAGGTTTGGCCTTGAAAACCCCGGGATTAGGAATGATCCTTTTACTGGTTATCCTGGTCTGGATACTGGTATTCGTCATTTCCCGGATAGTTTCTTTCGCATCGATAATCTGCGCCTTATTTCTGCCTTTAGCGGCGGTAATTTATAAACAATCTGCGATAATAATCGTTTCCAGCGTCATTTTGACCCTATTTGTGCTTTTCCGTCATAAAACAAATATTATACGGTTAATGCAGGGAAAAGAATCTCCGCTTAGCTTTGGCAAAAAGTCCGGTAATGTAATTAGTTAGGAAAAAGAAGCGTTTTCAAATTTTTCATCTATTTACTTGAAAAAAAGCAGAAAAAAGCTATACTTATAGTGTAAATATTTATTTTTTTTCAGCTTATCTTAAGATGTTTATAAAAGTGCTTATTAATTCGATCTGACAGGCCTTTAGATAAACAGAAAGAGAGCGCGTATTTAAAAAATCCTTCGGTTCCCCGGGAGGGTAAAATGCGAGATCTTTTATTCCGCAATCTAACGTCTCTCGACCGGAAAAGAAAGATCCTGGCCAGTTCGGAGATATTCGACAGGTCAGGGGTAAGGACCGTGGTCAGAAGGCACTTTGTTTACATGGTAAAAGAGCTGCCTCCGGAAGAAAAATTCCAGAAACAGCCGACGTTCCTTTTTATACTTAAACAGCGCGACACCAGGAATAAAACTGAAAAATTCATTTGCCGGATGAAAGGCACGGTTTACGCCGTCTCGAACGGCAAAGTCCTGATGGTAACGTTCATGCATTCACTGAAGATCTGCCTGAGCGCGATCTCCGAAGATCTAATGAAGTACACATAAGCCTGGGAATCCAACTTTTACCTTGAAATATGGGTCCGGACGACGGTTTTACGCGGGTAAAACCGGAATCTGCCACGGAAAATACTAACCGGATGCCTGTTAAAAATAGGATGGTCCGGTTTTTTATTATTAATCTCTTCGCACAAGGAGAAGTGATGTTGAGAAAAGTATTCCTTATAGCCGCAATAACCCTTTCCTTGAACTTCTATAATTATTTTGTTCCGCGCGCGTTTTCCGAAGGATCCGCTGCCGCCGATTACCTTTGCGAGATCGCCGCGGGGTATTACAACCATGGGGAATACTCCGAGGCATTGAACGAATTCAAAAAAGTCCTGATGATCGACCCGCAAAATAAGACCGCTTTGGCGTATATCTCGAAATTAACGGGCAACAGCGGCGAAAAAAATAACGGCGCTCAGGATCAACCTGCGGCTTACCGCGAAGAAGCGCTTTTACCCGCAGCTGCTTCCCAGGAGGATAATTCAAGGGAAGCGGCAATAAACCGGGTCCTGGATACTTACAACTCCGCGGATCTCGCGAAAGCTTTAAAAAACACCCGGCTTCCCTCAGATAAAACATCCATTCAGGGCAAGAATGAAGCTGAGAAAAAAGAACCAGCGATCAAAGTAAGCGGAGAACTTCAGATCTCCGCCGGGATAAATTCCCAGGGGGAGACGATCTGGAACCGGTCGAACTTCGATCTGAACGAAAAGAACTGGCGCATACTTTCCTATGATGTCTATAACAACGGCTACAACACCTATGATCCGGCTATTTACGACCGCTTAAAAGTGATCGTGGAAACTCCGGAAGAAGATAACGGCTTTGGTTTTCACCTCAATTTGACCGTCGATCCCTGGAGTTTTACCGGAAAAACCGCCACCACCAACGTCTCCAGCTCCTATGATAACGCCGATGTCCAGCTCAAATATTTCGGCAGCAATGAATACGCGTTCGGCTCCACGGTCTACACTAATCAGGCTAATGACAGTTTTAATATTTCACAGATCAAAGCCGTCAACGGTAAGACCACGGCGACTGCCGTCAGCGGAAACTGGCCTTATAACACTTTTTATATTCCTTCTTTGAAAGTTGATTATACCTTCCAGCCGATCCGCGAGTTCTGGGTCGATTATAAGCAGGATGATTATCTCAAACTGCGGGTTTTTCCTATGGCCACCGATAAACAGGCTTACTCTTCGGATGATCCGTTAAAACTTTCCAACAATCATATCTACTGGGAAGATTCCCCCTGGCTGCGAGCCTGGCATCCCGGTAAGTATAATTCTTCATCCGGGACTTTTACCAAAGGTTACTGGGATGATTCCATCAGTTTCAACGCCCGGGACAGCCTGGGCAACCGGCTAACCGCGCTGCGCGGTTTTTCCCTGGACTTAAAACCATCGGAAGATACATTTTTTACCACCAACTGGGCGACCCCCAAAGACCCCTGGCAGGATTATTCAGATATCGATAACATCGGCGGAGCGACCAGGCTAAAACATAATGTCGGGGATAACTTGTCCCTGGGTTTAACTCATACCATGCGTTTAGGCCTGGTGGATAACGATACCATCGACAGCCGCGACCAGGTCCTGGCCGGCGACGCTGCTTACCAGATCACCGAAGGGACTAAAGCCGTCGGCGAAGTGGCCGCATCCCGGTCGAAATACGACATTACCAATTCGACTTACACCACCCAGGCCAGGGGCAACGCTTATTTATTTTCGATAGTTAACCGTTACCCCCGGAAAGATATCCTCAACTCCTCTTTTGAACAGATCAGAGCGGATAAAGACGAAAATTTCATGTCCAAATTCAGGTTCCTCTGCGCGCATATGGATAAAGGATTCGACCCGGCTCTTTCCAGCTACCGGCAAACCAGGCAGGATTCTTTCTGGTCGCGCCACCTGCATTTCCGCCAGCCTTTGGATTATTTCTACCAGAGCCTTTTTTATCCTTCTATGGGCTCGGATGACCTGGAAGCTTTCGCTATCGGCGACGGGATCGATGCAGGAAGGGATGTGATCGGGATGCGCTGGGTAATGACCTGGCAGGAACAATTCAGCAACCTTTTCGATGTCCGCAACGTCCATAATGTCAACGGCAGGTATATCGAGACCGTGGCCCGCGACGAGGCAGAGTGGAAGATCAGCGATAAATTGACCGCCAAGGCCATGGGAATCTATCAAGATATGCCTAAGACCACCGCCGGGGTCGATCCGTTCATCTACGACAGCTTGACCGGAGATTATCTGCTTAACTCCGCGGTCAAGGGGGGGGATGACCCTTCTCTGAAAACCGGTTCATTGGGCTTGGAGTATGCTTTTACCGACTGGCTGCGGATTAACGGCATTTACGAACTGACCAACGACTATACTCTGGCTTACGGTAATTTTCCCGAAGGGATCCTTTCCAGTTCGAACATGGGCGATAATTATACTGAATACGGCAATAATTATATCCGCGAGCTGAATTATCTTTACAGCCAGCAGTATTTTCCTCAGGCGCCGTACCCGACTTATAACGTATACAAGGCCGGGTTAATGCTGATCCCAATGGATAAACTTCAGGTATATTTCGACGCTACATGGAATGAGTACAAGAAGGCCGGGCAGATCTCGGACGGAATGAACCATTACGGAGTGGAGATCGGGTACCTGCCCACGAATAAACTCGGGCTGTACCTGCGTTATACTTATTCCATGTGGCAGGACCTCGACCGGGTCATCGAAGGCGACGATAAGACCATCGGGCATCACAATATATTCATTTCCACAAGGTATATGCTAAGTAAAAATCAGGAATTCGAGTTGGAATACGGGGTTTCCCCGAATTACCCGATCATCGAATCCACCACCAGCGACCCGCTCGGCGGAAGCTTGCAGACCATAGACACGGTGCATATCATCCGGTTCTATTACCGCCTTAAATTCTAAAGCTCGGGCGATCCTCCGGGAGCAAAATGACGGTTTATTCTCTTGACTAAGCGGCCAATAAATACTATAATTAAGTATCTCCGCCAGCCAGAAATTGTCTTAGAAAATGAAGTTTATCCCTAAGTTAATCCTGCCGTTGATTTTTTTCCTTTTACTGTCTTTCGGCCGCGCTTTCGCCGAATTCCGTATTTCCGCCCGTCCGTATGAGGGAGGGTATGACCTTGGTTTCGGCAGTATAAGCTCCGGAAACCCCGCCGTTAACAAAGAAATAATCGTCGCCGTTAATTCCGACCAGTCCAAACAATACGAAGTAGTCCTTACTTTGCTCGACCCCCTGACCAATACCGGGGGGGCGACCGTCGATTCCGGGAATTTCTCGGTCAGCGCCGTCCGGGGGAGCAACCGTTCCGGCACGCTTTTTTCCCAGGACGGCTATCCGGTCTCCTTTTCCAGGTCGATAATATACACTTCCAATACGCAGGGGCTGGGCGATTCTTTTAAATTAGTGTTCAGCCTGAAAGGCGCTTCTTTACCGGCCGGTTCCTACCGGGGAAGGATCGCGTTCACCCTGGAACCGGTGAACGCTTCCCTGAACTCTTCGACAGCGGTGCTCAATATCACGGCGGAAGTATCTGCTTCCAGCAGCGTGGAGATCAACACCGGGCAAGGTTCCCGGATGCTCAGCTTGAGGCCGGCGGGGGAAAAACCTTTTACCGACCGCCTGGGAGTCAAGATCTCCGGAGCCACCGGAAAACAATTCCATATTTTCCAGCAGTTATCCGCCCCTTTCGAGTCTTCTGACGGGAGCATTATTGAAGAAAAAATGGTGGTATTCAAAGTGGAGGGCGCTGATACGGGAAACGGCCCGTCCCAGCCGACAGAGTTGACCCAGGCCCAGCAAACCCTTTATACTTCCGGATCGAATGGACAAAGCGATGAATTCACCGTGACTTATTCTCTTAAATCGCCGGAAACCCTGACTGCCGGTAAATACCGCAGCCGGCTGGGGGTTTTTACCGACGCTTCCGCTTCTTCGGGCGCGGCGCCGCAAAATTTCGATTTCGAGATCGAAGTCCCCAGGGTGCTGGACCTCGTAGTTACTCCTCAGTCAGGCGGTTCTTTGAATTTCCAGGTCGCGCCCGCGGATAAAAACCCCGTGGCCAGCGAGGTGGCGATCGAAGTGAAGATCAATTCCGGAAAACAATACCAGATCAGCCAGAAATTCAGTTCCCAGCTGGTGAATAAACAAGGCCAGGTCATTCCGGATAACGCGTTCACTTTCAAGATGGAAAAGCTGGGGACTAAGGGAAAAATGAAGTTTATCGAGCCTGAACCGGTAAAAAGCGGGGATACCGTAATATTCATCTCGGACAGTTCAGGCTCACCCGACAAATTCAAGGTTATTTACGAGTTAAAACCGGGAACGGATGTGCCCGCCGGCAATTATGAGACCGGACTGGTCTATTCCATTTCGGAAATATAAAGCTTTTTTAAGAAAGGGGGAAACAAAAATGAGGAGAAGTTTGTTTATGATCATCGCCGTTCTGTTTGTTTCAGTCACTCTGGTCAAAAGTTTCGCCGAAACGGTATCCACGTCTTCGATACCGGTCACCGCGACCATCAACGGCCAGAACAGCATTAACGTGACCATTTCCAAAGTAGTGAACTCGATCTGGTCGACCGCCAGCAGCATTGATTTCGGCACGCTGACTTATAATTCCACGAACTCTATTTTCACCGCTCCGAATTATTACGCCCTGGACGTTACGGTAGCTTCCAACTCCGACAGCTGGACGGTCACGCATACCGCCAACTCCGTAAGCGACGGCAACGGCAACACTCTTGATTCCAATATCAACGTCGGTTTTGTCAAACAGACCGGGAACACCACTTACAGTAACCTGACCAACGGATACGTCAGTTTCGCCAATTCCAACGCCAAAAGTTACTCCAAGACCGACCTGTCCTCGGGCTGGCTGAGGATCTATTACGGGATAGGCACCGGCAGCGGCGATAATACGGGAGTAACCCCGATCAACGCCACTAAACCGGCCGGCACTTACACCGGATCGGTGGTCCTGACACTGACGACTTCTTAAGATCCTCCTTTTATGCCGTCGCCGAGAAAAAGAAAAATTATGACTGCGTCCCGGACCGGGGGCGCAACTGTTAAAAAAAGAAAAACTAACATGAAAAAAATTTTTTGTTCGGTGCTTTTTTTGAGCTTTGCCAATCTTTTATTTATCCCCGCGGTTTTAGCCGCTGTTTTGAACGTCAACCAGTCCAAGATCAGGCTGGTGGCCGCTCCCGGGGAATCTAAGAGCGGTATTATTGAAGTGGAAAACCCGACCAAAGAGGACATGATAATCAAAGTTTACACCGAAGATTGGGTTTACGCGCCGGCGCGCGACGGAAGCAAAGAATTTTATAACGCCGGCACCATGCCCCGTTCCTGCGCCAAATGGATAAGTTTTGTCCCCGCGGACATCATCGTTCCCCCGCTGGGCAAACAAAACATTAATTACACGGTCAAAGTGCCTAAAAATGCCGGGGGGACCAATTGCGCGGTTTTGTTCTTCGAGACCATGATAGGCCGGACGCCTGCGGTTAACGGAGAGCAGGACGTGGGCGTGAACCTGGTGGTCCGGGTTGGGACGATATTCCTGGTCGAGACCGGGGATGTCCTGCGCCAGGCCCGGATAGATAATCTTTCCCTGGACAAAAATTCCGATGGGAAATACTGCGTCAACCTGGATTTCCGCAATACCGGCAACAGCGATATCACGACCGAAGGCACTTTGGACGTTATCGATGATAAAGGAATGGTCTATGCGCGCGGCCTATTCAATGCGCTTTATACTCTGCCCGGTGATCCCGGCAAGCTTCTCGCCGTCGTTAACCAGGATATTCCCGCCGGCGTCTACGATATGGTCATGACTTTTAACCTGGGAAAAGCCCGGCTGGAATCCGGATTGAAGGACGGCCCGGTTTTAGTCAAAGAAGCCGGGATAACCGTTGGAGAGGCGGGAGAGATAACGAAGTGGCAGGAAAAAGACTGAAATTATTAAAGAGAACAGGCGCAGCCCTGTTGGTATTTTTTTTCCTTTACGGCCAGCCCCGCCCGGGGTACGCCTATTACCTGGTCTGCGAATATCTTTGCGAATTAGGGATCGGTTATTATAAACAGGGAAAGATCGATCTGGCAACCTCTGAATTCCGTAAAGCCCTGTTAGCCAACCCGGACTACGAGCCCGCCCTTAAATACCTGGCAATGATCGCCGGAGAGGAAAATCCGGCTCCGGACGCGGGTCCCGCGGAAGAGCAAGCCCTTCAGGAAACCGCCGGCGAAGAAAACGCCGGGCAGATCATTCAGCCCGCGGCCGCTCCCCGGTATATACCGGCACCACCCTCAGCCAAAAGTTCCCCGGCGGAAACTCCCGGGAAAGAAAGCCTGTCCGATTACCTGGACCTGAACAAACCGGCCGCGAACCTGAAGTTCCCGGTCGAGATCGAAAAAGGCTCGGTCCTGACGATCCGGGGAACCAATATCAGCCGTTATCTGATAACTAAAGAAGGTCTGATCACTGTCAACCGGCCGGATTCCGGCCGCCTGCTGGTCAGCGGAGACAGCTTCGGTTATACCTATTTACATGTCTGGGATAAAGACGGCAGAAAAACCCTGGAATTCCTGGTCATCCCGCAGAAACCCAAGGGTCCGACGTTCGAAGAAAGTTTAAGGACCTCCGAAGAAAAAGCCAGGAATTTTAAATTCCGTTACAGCTGGGATTGGTCGACTTTCGAGAGCGGAAGAAGGCTGCACAGCCTGGACCGGCAGTATTATTCTTACAGCCATAATCTTTCATTGACCGGAGACACGCCTTACGGAAATTTCGACTCGGCAATAATCGAACAAACCCTGAATTCCCGCAGCGAACTCAGTTTTTTCACTATCGGCCTGGAAAACGGCTACTTCCAGGGATTCAAAGGATTTTCTTTCCGCGTTTTCGATTTTACCCCGGCAGTCAGCAACCTGGCTTATGGAGGCAGCTCGTTAAGAGGGATACAATTTAGATCCCCGGCTTTCGAGGAAAAGTTCGATTACGAGGTTTTCTGGGGCAAGGAAAAAGAATCAGGCTTCGCCGGGCTTTCTTCCGGGCAATCCGGGACCATTGATTCCCTGATCGAGGGCGTTAACCTGAATTACTCTCCCGGAAAAAGAGAAAAATACAGCGTTGCGTTATTCCACGGCTACGGTTCAGAGAGAGAGGATTGGCTGCAGCCCTATGGCAGTGATGTTAAAGCCCACAAAGGCGCCGGGAACTGGGATTTCGATTATGAGAGCGCGTATGACGGCGCTAACACCGCAAATTACGCTAAAACCGGATATTCCGGGCCGCGGGTAAAGATAACCGAAGAACTGCGGAATATTTCTTCCGATTTCGTCTCTTTGACCGGGCAGGGCGCGAACGCCGGCGAATACGGCTCATTATCGACCGTAACGCTCAACCCCAGGGATTCTTATTCCCTTAATGCCCGTTTAGACGTTTACCGGGACAGGCTCTATCCCAGCCAGAACGACCCGGGCCGCTGGAACGAGGATCTTTCCGTAGAAGATAACTGGGAGATCGACCGCTTAAGCCGGTTAAGGCTGGATTACACTATGCAGGACCAGCGGGGAAAACTTTCCGAGATCCGCACCCATAATGCCGGAGCCGGTTATTACCGCACTCTGGAATGGTTCAGGAAATTCAATAATTTCATCATTTACCGCCACCAGGACAACGAGTATTTTAATTCTCCGGGGCTCAGTTACGTCAACGACAAGATAAATTTCGGGACCAGGGTTAAAATGATCGACGAATTATATTATTTCGTCAACAAAGAATACAACTGGACCGACGCCGAACACTCCGGTGAAAAAGCGCATCCCAGCGCTTTTGAAACAGGGTTGGACTGGTCCGGCAGGCTGGGAAAGGGGCCGTTCTCGCTCCGGCTGACCTTGACCTGGAGGGATGAAGAAAACGCCGATTCGCAGTTCAGTTTCCTTTCCGGAGAAGATTATCTGGAGACTTTCGCGGAATTATCCTGCCGGCCGGCGCCGGAGGTGGAAACGTTCCTTAACGCGCGCGTGCGCGACGTTTGGGCGGATAATCCCAATGCCGTCAAAAGAATGGAATTAAGCATGAACGCGGGCATGCGCTACCTCTGGGATACCGGGATCCGCTGGGATTCCGTGGGAATGGTGGAGGGATATGTTTTCAAGGATTATAATTTCGACGGGTTGAAACAGGCGGATGAACCGGCCATTCCGGGAATAAAGATATGGCTGGGTAAAAATCAATCTCGCCTGACCAATGAACGCGGTTATTATCTTTTTCCGAAAGCCAGGGGAAGATCAGTGACCTTATCTATCGACCAGTCTTCGATCCCGCCGGGATTTGTCCTGACCGGTCCGGCTATCCAGAAGGCCCCGGTATTGCAGGGGGGTTTTAGCACGGTAAATTTCGGCCTGGCCAGCCGCACGGAAATACAAGGTATCATCTTTGAAGATAAAGATGCGGACGGTAAGTTCAGCCTGGGCGACGTGCCCCTGCGCAAAGCTGTGGTGCTGCTGGAAAACGGCCAAAGATCGGCCAGCGACTCCACAGGTAAATATATTTTTAATAGAATAAACAAAGGGCGGCATAAGATCAGCCTGGATCTTAGAAGCATACCCGCCCAGTATATACCCACGGTAAGCATCTACAAGGAAATAGATCTTACGGAAGGGACAAGCTACGTTCACAATTTCCCCCTCAAAAAAGCAAGATCGGAATAAAAAAGCCGGCCCCGTAGAACAAATGGGCCGGCGCGCGATCTTACCCCTGGATTTTCTCTATCCGTGCCTTTACTTAAGCGAGTTTTACCGCTACTTACTGTAGAACGTCTTGACCAGGACCAACGGCGTTTCTTCGGTTTTTTCGATATTCTGGCTCTCATCCTTATTATTCTTGCCGCCGGAACCGGCTTCTTCGGAGCTGTCCAGGTCAAGTTCGCCGCTGGACGCGGCAAAAGCGACCTGACCGCCGGTCGAAGAAGACGATCCTTCGATCAGGGGAGCGTTAACGCCCGGTATAGCCGGTATAGTGCAGGAAACCCGGACTGCGCAGGTTTCCCCGGCCAGCGCAGCGCTGGCGATCAGCAATAATCCGGAACATAAGAACACGGGCATCAGAAAATTTTTCAGCATAACGCACCCCCGTTTTAGAACTTCCGTGGCTGGTGGTGAAATTTAACCTCCGGGCACCGCTCTGAATTAAAACCTACCGTGGCAGGCAGGGATCTTCCATCCGCTTTATAACTTCCATCATTTTGTTTTCAAGGTCTTTTTCACTCTTAAGATTGTCGCCGCTGATATTCAGGCCTTTAAGTATGTCTATAAGCCAGGCGATCAATTTCGCCCGGGATAACTTGGCGCCGGAAGAGAAGAGAGCGTCTTTGCCCATTTTATCCAGGAAATCCACTTCATCCCTGTTCAAAAATGTCACTACACGTTGATTTTTTCCCGGATTCAGGTTTTCCATAACGGCCTCCAAATAAAAAAACCCTAGTGCAAAGCTCCTAGGGTTTTAAGGTGGTCCAACCTTATCCCCTTTGGTAACGCAGCCAGCCGTATCGCGGCTCTGTCGCTTTGCGTCCCAGCATTGCTGCTGGTTTGCCTTTATCAGTGGGACTGCCAGATTGTCAGTTCACTCTTTATTCCATCAAGAAGTATAACACAGCTTTCATGATTTACAAGGGTGACAATTGACAAATTTACAAAAAAAGCACCCCAGGGGTGCCACTAGAATAGTGGCACCCCTGGGGTGCAAGAGCGGGAGAATGAGGACAAATACAGGCTATTCCAGGTAAATATCGATGGACCTTACTTTTCTATCCCGGACATACCCGGCAAAAGGAGCGGGGATCGTATCGCCTTCGAAAACTTTATTCCCGCCGTCGGATAAAACTATGGCCGTCTTCTTCGCCCTGGCAGCTTTAGGACCGAAAGTATCGGACCTTTCCGGGTTATGATAAACTACCGGTATTGCGCCGAGGAATTTGAACCCGTAAGTTTTTTCCCGCGCCGAGAAAAGGCATCCGGATAAGATGGGAGAGAACTTCAGGTTCAACTCATTCTTTTCATCAAGAAAGAACGGCTTGAGCCCCGCGTTCATGATCAGCCAGATCTGCAGGAATTCCACAGTGGAGCCGGAAAGCCTGGCGACAAACCCGTTGCCCTGAAGCTGCGGGTAAGGAAAAGCGCTGGAAACGATGAACGATGAATTCTCCAGGATGCTCCGGCCGTAAACTCCCGGTTTCTGGAAAGGGATAAGTACATTCGGGAAATCCTGGTAGAATTCTTTATACAAACCTTTTTTAAGGACTTCCAGCAGGTATTTATACTCCATGTGCAGCCAGATCGACTCATTTTCCAGCCAGCCGGGAGTAAAAGCATGGCACCGGCCGATCTCTTCCGGCATATCCTTAAGGCCGCAGGTAACTTTATACATCTTTAATTTCCGGTCGAAAAGACGGCTTTTCCTGGTGGAATCGTATATCGCTTTTGCCGTTTCAGGCGAATCGGTCGATCTTAAAGCGTGCATCTGGCCTTCGAGGAAAGGGGGAACCTTTTTCTGGACGAATCTCCCGGGCTTAACACAGGTTTTATCTACAATTTCATACTCGACGACCTCGTTAATGAAATACCCGTAATAAAGCGTTTCTTTTTCGTCTTTGGCTTTTTCCAGGCCGAGATCCAGTTTCTTGATCACCTTATCCAGCAGATAAAGCGCGTCCCGGGCGGATATGCCGGTCTCTTTGCCGCTTAACCCCAGCCTGGTCCTGGCCCGGTAATTCTCTTTCGCCGTATAGCTTTTATCCCAGAACTCGAAATCTTTATCCGCGGAACCGGAACAAAGATTATTATCGACCAGCGCGGAGAGTTCCACCAGGAACGAGTTGATCTCTTCGCTTAAAGAAATATTTTCCACCCCGGAATTATTTACAGCGTCACGCATAAAAACAGCCAGACGTTTAAGCTCGAATGTTTCGCAGCTGGAAGAACCGAAAAGGGCGGGCAGGCCGTTTATCGCGTCGAACCAGTTAGGCTTGTCGGCTTCCATCTCGATCCCGCAGCCGAACGGATCGAGAGAAGCGAGCTTATTGGCCAGCAGGCAGAAGAATTTGTTGATCAGGGTCGTCTTGTAGATATCTCCCAGCCCGTAATCCGCCCGGAGAGTATTCGGCTGGACGCTGCGGGAAAGGATAAGCTTATTCTTCTCCCCGTCCAGGACTACGGAATGCAGCTGCTTCGGCTTGCCGTTAAGCAGGATATATTTTTTGTTCCTCGGCCGGACCACATGGGGGTTATCGTAAAAAGTGAATACTCTCTTCTCGAAAACGACCTCCCGGGATTTCTCCGGGAATACCGCCAGGAAACTTTCCAGCATATCCAGGTTATAATGCCAATGGTCGGTCCAGAAACCTTCCCCGTGCTCGGCCTCGGGATTCTTCGCAGAGAAAGAGAAGAGGGAGTTAAGAAAATCGTCATGGCTGACGGCCAGTTTGATCTTGAGCTCTTCGAGTTTAAGGATGATATCGCCGGGCGTAAACGGCGTTTTGAGCGCGGCGATTATTTTTTCGATCTCCTGCGGAGAAGTTTTCCCGGCAAGCGCTTTTTTAAATCCTTCGGGATCGCTTAAACTGAAAGTCGCCCCTTTGACCACCAGGGGATTGAACCCGTCGGCCTGGAGGAGGTTCATGAACAATATTATATTGGAATCGAGTATTTCCGGGTTGAACCAAACGTCGCACCTGCGGTTCTGGTTCATATCGCGGTAATTGCCGTTGCCCTGGGAGAAATAAGTCGGCTGGACCAGGAACCTGTTGTAATCCCTTTCCAGGTCGCCGTGTTTGCGGGAATACAGGTAGAAGACCGAGCGGCTGTCCCGCGATTTAAAGACCACCGGGTAGCCGCCGCGCATCAGGTTATCCAGGTAAGTCTGCTTGCAGTAATAATCGAACTCCCAGGAATCGCTCTTTGTCTCGACTTCGGACTGCAGTTCCCCGATGATCCTGCGGTTCTCCGCTTCTTTAGCGGCGATGTAGCCGGGGGAAAGCACTTTTTCCACTACCTGGCCGTTAAATATTTCCAGGCTGGCGGCGTTGCCGCTGACCGAGTAAAAAGTTTTTTCTTCCCCGGGTTTTAAAACAAGGTCGAGCATAACGAACCCGCAGGGGCTTTTGCATTGGGTCTGCTGGCCCGAAGGGAACCTGAACTCGCGGTTCGAGAGGAATTTGCGGGGAAAAGAAAAATCGTTTATCGGGCCGAAGATGAATTCCGGGTCAACTATCGTTTTCAGCAGGGAAGCTTTTTTACCCTGATAATGTAACCCGAACAGGAAATTCCCGCCCTGGATATGGATCACCTGCGGGCCGTCGGCCGGATCGACATTAACTTTATAAAAAGGGGCCTGCCTGGCCAGGTTTTCCACCCGCATCCAGGCTTCAATGGTCCGGCTGAGGTTCTTCAGGAAGAAATCGTTGACCCCGAAAGGAACGACCCTGGGAAGCCCGTCGAGGATCTGAATTTTCCTGGTCTTTTTAGAGGTGTTCTTCAGGGTAACTGTCCTGACCAAGCCGGCGAAGTTGTCCTGAGGCACGGTGAAATACCCGACTTTTGTCGCCAGCCCCAGGGTATTATTCGTTTCTTCCAGTTTCAGGTCGTATGAACTCATGCACATCTTATTGTCGATATTATACAACAGGCTGGATATCCCGTTATGGAAAGGCTCGTAGAAAATCTCTTTCCCGCCGTTGTCGAGCTTGATGAAAGTCCGGAACCCGAGCAGGGAAGTCTGCTGCCAGGCTTTATTCGCCGGCTGGAATTCCAGGATGGCGTGGTCTTTGCCTTCAGTGCCGAAACTGTTCACGGCCTGCCCGCGGTTGACGTAAAAAAGCCACATCGGGATGCCGTATTTGCCGGCAATGCCCGGAAAAAAATTAGCCAGCGGTTTGGCGTAATTATAATTCTCAATGATAAATTCGCCTTTATCGGTAAGGAGGTATTTGACTTTTTTCTCGGAAGTTTTGGGCATGAAAGAAGCTCCTTTAGAAGATAGGGGACGGCCCCTATTTTTTAAAAATAATTTAAAATTGTCAGAAAAAAGGATGGGAACCGCCCCCAAGATTTACTCTATTTTACCTTTTTTAGAAGATTTGTCTATAAAATTATTACCCGGCCCGGCGCTCTAAAATCTTTGACTTTTGCGTATTTTGGTGCTACTATAAAACACTGTTTAAATTTCTACCAGCGAGGAAGTTATGGCTATAAATAAAGAAACGATAAAATACGTAGCTGACCTCAGCCGCATCGAGCTCACGGACGAAGAACTGGAAAGATTCTCCAGCCAGCTTCAGGAAGTCGTCGGTTTCATCGACCAGTTGAACAAAGCCGATATAACCGGGGTCAGCCCGACGAGCCATATACTGCCCCTTAATAATGTCCTGCGCGAGGACCGGCTTACGGGTTCTCTGCCTAATGAAGACGCCCTGTCCAACGCCCCGCAGAAAAAAGACGGTTTCTTCGTCGTGCCTAAGGTGATCGAATAATGGAACTATACCGTCTGACCATTCATGAGCTCCTGGCGAAATTACAGAAAAAAGAGACAACCCCGGATGAGGTATTGTCTTCTTTGCGGGCCAGGATAAAAAAAACAGGCCCTCAAATAAAAGCTTACGCCCGCCCGGAAATAGACGGCATTAAACCCGCGCCTGTTGACCCGTCCGGAGCTCTCGCCGGGATCCCCGTGGCGCTTAAAGACAATATCTGCACCAAAGGCATGAGGACGGAATGCTGTTCCAGGATACTCGCGGGGTTCATTCCGCCGTATGACGCTACCGTAGTCAGAAAATTAAATGCCTCCGGCGCTTTTATTTTCGGCGCCAAGACCAATATGGACGAATTCGCGTTCGGCTCATCCACCGAGAATTCCTGTTTCGGCCCGACCCATAACCCCTGGAACCTTGAATGCGTCCCCGGAGGATCATCCGGCGGCTCGGCGGCGGCCGTGGCCGGCGACCAGGCGATCGCGGCTTTAGGCTCTGATACCGGGGGATCGATCCGCCAGCCGGCGTCTTTCTGCGGCGTGGTCGGTTTAAAGCCGACTTACGGCAGGGTTTCCCGCTACGGGCTGATCGCTTTCGCTTCCAGCCTTGACCAGATCGGGACTCTTACCAAAGATACAGAAGACGCGGCCCTTTTGCTGAACGTTATCTCCGGATACGACCCTATGGATCCGACGTCGGTTAAAGATACTGTCCCCGATTATACCTCCGCGCTGGGCAAAGATATTAAAGGTTTAAAAATAGGTATCCCCAAAGAATATTTCATAAAAGGGATCGACGAACAGGTTAAAACGGTGATCGACGCGGCGATAAACAAATTCAAAACGCTCGGCGCGGACGTAAAAGAAATATCCCTGCCGCATACCGGATACGCGGTCCCGGTCTATTATATCCTGGGCACCGCCGAAGCGAGCTCGAACCTGTCCAGGTTCGACGGCGTTCATTACGGCTTTCGCGCCAAAAGCTCAAAACTGGTGGAAATGTATATGAAGACCCGCGGCGAAGGCTTCGGCCAGGAAGCGAAACGCAGGATCCTGCTGGGGACGTTCGCGCTTTCCCACGGGTATTACGACGCGTATTACCTTAAAGCTTTGAAAGTAAGAACGCTGATCAAGAACGATTTCGATTCGGTGTTCAAGGACTGCGACTGCCTGATAACCCCGACGGCGCCGACCACGGCGTTCAGGATCGGGGAAAAAAGCGGCGATCCCCTGAAAATGTATCTATCGGATATTTACACTATCTCGGTGAACCTGGCCGGTATCCCGGCGATATCCGTGCCCTGCGGCTTTACCGGGGAAACGATGCCGGTAGGCCTGCAGATAATGGCCAAGCCTTTCGGCGAAGAAACCCTCTTCCGGGCGGCCCACGCTTATGAGCGGGCGACGGAGTGGCGCAAGGTCCGGCCGGAGATTCGTTAATAGTTAATCGTTAACCGTTAATTGTTAATAGCAAATTATGGAATACGAACCGGTAATAGGATTGGAAGTCCACGTTCAGCTGAAGACCAAAACCAAGGTTTTCTGCGGCTGCTCCACGGAATTCGGCGCGGAGCCCAACACCCAGGTCTGCCCGGTATGCCTGGGGATGCCCGGGGCTTTGCCGGTATTAAACCGCCTCGTCCTGGAGTATGCGATAAGGACAGGGCTGGCCCTCAACTGTTCGATCCGGGAATTCACCAAGTTCGACCGGAAACATTATTATTATCCCGATCTTCCCAAGAATTTCCAGATCTCGCAATATGACCTGCCGGTCGCTAAAGACGGCTTCATGGAAGTGTCCACAGGCGGAAAAAGCAGGCGTATCGCTATCCGCCGGGCGCATATCGAAGAAGACGCCGGCAAGTTGATCCACGAAGGAGACCACAGCCTGGTGGACCTTAACCGCACCGGCCAGCCTCTTTTGGAAATAGTCAGCGAACCGGATATTTTTTCCCCGGAAGAAGCTTATGAATACCTGAACAACCTTAAATCCCTGATCCAGTATCTGGGCGTTTCCGACTGCGACATGGAAAAGGGGACCCTGCGCTGCGACGCCAATATTTCCGTCCGGCCCAAAGGCGCCGCCGGACTTGGGACTAAAACCGAAATAAAAAACCTGAATTCTTTTAAAGCGGTCCGGGATGCCCTGGCCTTCGAGATCAGCCGCCATCTGGCTTTACTGGAAGCGGGAGAGAAAATAGTCCAGGAAACCCTGCTCTGGGACGACAAGAACGCCAGGACAGTACCTATGCGCAGTAAGGAAGAAGCCAAGGATTACCGCTATTTCCCCGAGCCCGACCTGCCGCCTTTTATCATCGGAAAAGGCCAGATCGAAGCGGCCCGGGCCTCGATACCGGAATTGCCTCAGGCGAAGAAACTCCGTTTTATCCGGGAATACGGTTTAAGCGAATACGACGCCGGCATACTCGTGTCGGATAAAAACAACGCCGATTACTCCGAAGCCAGGCTGAAAGCTTACCCGGGTAAAAACAAAAAACCCGTGGCCAACTGGATCATCGGGCCTTTAGCTTCCCTGGCCGGCGGTCTCGGCCGGCAGATATGGCAGATGGATATCCCGGTAGAGGATTTTATAAGCCTGATAGACCTCGTGGAGAACAAACAACTTATCTCCAACCTCGCGGGAAAATCCGTCCTGGAAAAGATGTCCGGGACGGGGAAACCTCCGGGGCAGATAATCAAAGAAGATAACCTCGCCCAGATATCCGATCCCGCCAGCCTGGAAAAAGAAGTTGACGGGGCCATTCAAGATAATCCCGGGGTATGCGCCGAGATCAAATCCGGAAAAACCAATTCCATAATGTTCCTGGTCGGGGCTGTCATGAAAAGGACCAAAGGAAAAGCAAATCCCAAACTCGTTCAAGAGATCATAAAACGGAGGCTGAGTTAAAATGCGAAAAAAGATATTTATTACCGCCGCAGTTGTCGCCGGGGTGTTCCTGGCCGCCAGGTTCTCGTTTTCCGGCGCGGCTCCGGCCGAGAAGAAAAAGAATAACGACCTTTTTAAACAGATAGAACTATTTTCCGATACCCTGGGAATAATCCAGACGGATTATGTCGACGAAGTAAAACCTAAAGACCTGATCTACGGCGCGCTCAAAGGGATGCTTTCATCATTAGACCCCCACAGCCAATTCATGGACCCGGACACTTACAATGAGCTGAAAGTCGATACCGAAGGCAAGTTCGGCGGATTAGGGATAGAGATAACGGTCAAAGACGGACTTTTGACCGTGGTAACTCCTATTGAAGACACCCCGGCCTGGAAAGCGGGGATCAAATCAAAAGACCGGATAGTCAAGATCAACAACGAGTTGACCCGCGATATGACCCTGACCGACGCGGTAAAGAAATTAAGAGGCAAAGCCGGCGAAGCGGTCAATATCACCGTCCTGAGAGAATCAGAAAAGAAATTACTGGAGTTCAAGATAGTGCGGGGCGTGATCAAGATCCAGGACATTAAGGGAACGAGGATACTTGAGGACGGCATCGGTTATATCCGCCTGGTGGAATTCAGGGAGAACACCGCGGCTGAACTGGATAAAGCCTTGAATAAACTCAAAAAAGACGGGATGAACGCGCTGATAATCGATCTGCGCAACAATCCGGGCGGGCTTCTGGACTCGGCTGTGGGAGTATGCGAAAGGTTCCTGGAAAGAGGCAAGATCATAGTTTCCACCAAAGGCAGGATCGCTTCGCAGAATATGGAATTCACGTCCGGATACCCCGACCCCATCCTGGATATGCCGCTGGTCATATTGATAAACGAGGGGTCGGCGTCGGGCAGCGAGATAGTCGCGGGCGCGATGAAAGATTACAAACGCGCTATAATCGTCGGGGCCAAATCGTTCGGTAAAGGTTCGGTGCAGACCATCATCCCGTTAAGCGACGGTTCGGCTTTGCGCCTGACCACCAGCAAATATTTCACTCCCGACAACAAAATGATCCACGGAACGGGGATCTTCCCGGATATCGAGGTCGAAGAAGGCAAAGTGACCTTATCGCCGAAAGACGAAGACGGTAAAACGGATAAGGACCAGAAAGAACCCGCTGAAATAAAACCTCAGGAAATATTCGACCAGATCGAGAACGGCGATAAGAAACCCGGGGACAAAGAAGAGCAGGATTACAAAACGGATAATCAGCTCATCAGGGCCGTAGATGTGTTAAAAGCCGTAAAGATCTATAAAAATATCAAAAAGTGAGACCATGGATAGAAAACGTTTGAATAGAACAGCCATCGTATTATTGCTCGGGGTTATTTTAGTCGGGGGTATTATTTCCCTTATCAAAAAGCCGCATAAGGCCGCAAAGACCGCGCCCCCGCCGGCGGCTGTCGTTACCGTTCCCCCGCCGGTCGTTCATAAACCCGCAGCCGGGCCGATGATAGCTATTGTCATCGACGATGTCGGGAACACTTTAAAAAACATGCCGGCGATAGAAGGGATAAAAAATTACCCGGTAACTTTCTCGATCATCCCGGGGCTGGTTTTTTCCAACCGGGCGGAAAATGATCTGACCGCCATGGGTTTCGAGGTCATGCTGCACCTGCCGATGGAACCTAAAGAGAACACCCGGCTGGAGAAAAATACCATTCTGGTCTCTATGAACGAAGAGCAGATAAAAACCATTACCCGGGCGGCGCTGGATTCGCTGCCGCAGGCCAAAGGCATAAATAACCACATGGGATCAAAAGTCACCGAAGATGAGAAAGCCCTGTCTTCGGTCCTGGACGTCCTGAAGGAACGAAGAGTATTCTTCCTGGACAGTTTTGTGACCGGAAAATCCGCCGGGGAAAAAGTAGCTGCGAGAAAACAGGTCAAATTCATCAAAAGGGATATCTTCCTGGATAACATCCGCGATCCGGAATATATAAGGCACCAGCTTGGGTTATTAAAACAAAAAGCGCGCCAGAAAGGCCAGGCCGTCGGAATCGGCCATGACCGCAAAACTACCCTGGAAGTCCTGGGGGAAGAACTTCCCAGGATGGAACAGGAAGGTTATAAATTAGTCTATGTTTCCGAACTGGCTAAAGTTGAAAAAACTCAACCTTAATATAAGTAAAAAAATCCATGAATGTATTAGGCATCGAAACTTCCTGCGATGAAACCGCCGCCGCGGTCGTCAAGAACGGCCGGGATGTGCTTTCCAGCGTAGTCAGCTCAAGCCTCGATTTCCATAAAAAATACGGCGGGATCGTCCCGGAGATAGCTTTCCGTAAACAACTGGAAACGATAACGGAAGTGGCCGATTGCGCTTTAAAAGAAGCAAAAACGGGATTAAAAGATATCGGGCTGATCAGCGTTACCGCCGGTCCGGGCTTACTGGGGTCGTTGCTGGTGGGTATTTCTTTCGCCAAATCGCTGAGCTACGCCCGGAACATACCTCTTTTAGGCGTCAATCATCTTTACAGCCATATTTACGCCGGTTTCCTGAACTCTAAGCCCGCGCGTTTTCCTTTTATCGCGCTTGTAGTTTCCGGAGGGCATACCAGCCTTTATTACGTGCGGGCCTGGGATAAAATATCCCCGCTCGGCTCGACCCAGGACGACGCCTGCGGTGAAGCTTTTGATAAAGTAGCCAAGATACTTAATCTGGGTTACCCCGGGGGCCCGGTGATCGAACGCACAGCCGCATCCGGAGATCCCGGAAAGATCAAATTCGCCTGTTCCAATACCGGCCGGACGCTAGATTTCAGCTTCAGCGGGATAAAGACCGCGGTGCTGTATTACGTGCGGAAAAACTGCAAAGCGCCGCATTTTAAATGCCGGGGGCATCAGGCAGCGGATATCTGCGCGTCTTTCCAGGAATGCGCCCTGAACACCCTGGTCGATAAAACGATCTCGGCCTGCCTTCTGAAAAAAGCCGGGACGATCGTTGTCGGCGGAGGGGTCGCGGCTAATTCCGTCCTCCGGCGGAAATTCATTTCGCGCGCCGGGTCCGGGAAGCTGGAAATAATCTTTCCGCCCAAAGAGTTCTGCATGGATAACGCGGCTATGACCGCCGGGCTGGGCTACCGGCTTTACAAAGCGGGGAAAAGATCCCGCCTTTGCCTTAATGCTTCTTTAGACGAGAGGAGGAAAGCCTGATGAGCGATCTCCAGGTTATCATACGTTTAACCCTTTCTTTGGTCCTCGGAGGCTTGATCGGCCTGGAACGGCAGTTCCACCGCAGGTCTGCCGGGCTGCGCACGCATATCCTTGTTTGCGTCGGCTCCTGCCTTATAATGTTGACATCCATGTACATTTTTGATATATATAAAAGGGCGGCCAACGTGGATCCCAGCAGGATCGCCTCCGGGGTCATCACCGGGATAGGTTTTCTCGGGGCGGGCGCGATAATGCGGGAACGTGAAAAAGACGCGGTCAAAGGCCTGACCACCGCCGCCAGCCTCTGGGTCGTAGCCGCCATAGGCCTGGCTACCGGATGCGGCTTTTACGTCGCCGGCCTGTTCGCGACGGTGCTATCGCTGATAACTCTTTTATTTCTAAGCTTATTTGAAAAGAATGTCTTAAGCAAAGAAATGGAAGACAAAGAAGGAGGGACGCCCTGATGGCTTTTAAAAAAAGGCTGGAAGAAAAAGTCCTCGATGTAGACGCGGCCATGCAGGGGTCTTTAAGTTTCAAAGACCCCGTCAACCTGAGGATAAACGGTAAATTCGAAGGCAACCTCGATACAAAAGGAGTCCTGACCATCGGCCCCGCGGCTGTGGTCACCGCCGACATAACCGGAGATTCGATAATCGTGGAAGGCAAAGTCCGGGGAAAGATCATTGCCAGGATAAGCCTCGACCTTCTTCCTACGGCGGTGGTCGACGGAGAGATATACCCGATCAGGCTTATAATTGCCGAAGGCGCCATCCTCAACGCCAAATGCCAGATGCTCGGCGAAATACTCAACGCCGACGAACTGGCTAAATACCTTGAAGTAGAGGCTAATTCGATCATCGACTGGGCTAACCAGGGCAAGATCCCGGCGGTCAAGCAGGGGAATGATTGGAAATTCGAAAGAAAAGCCATAGATTCCTGGGTGGCTTCCGGAAAAATAGGGAAATAATTTTATGTCCGAAGAAAAACTATTAACAGTAAGGGAAGTGGCCCATATCCTCAATCTTACCGAGAAACAGGTCCTTGACCTCGCGGAGAACGGGACTATCCCGGCTTATAAAGTAGGCGGGGTTTACCTGCGTTTCAAACGGGCGCAGATCGATGAATACCGGAAAAAGTCGGCGGCAGCGGCCCCGAAAGAGAAAAACAGCATTTCATTCAAAGACCGCTTCGTTGATTTCTTTTATTTCAACGATTTTTACATTCTGTCTCTTTTTCTGATCATATTAATGCTGTTTATAATCTTCCGGTAAAAATATGGGAAAGCTGAAAATTTTCCGCAGGATATTCCGCTTCCATGGATTCAGGGAAAGCCTGATGATCGCTTTAAAAGGGCTGGGATATCTTTTTATCTACCACCGGAACATGCGCATTATTTTCCTTTCCGGCATGGCTGCTTTCCTGGCGGGGATTTATTTCAAGCTCAGGGGCATCGAGCTGGTCGCTCTTTGCATTACCATTACCCTGGTCTTCATGGCGGAAATGTTCAATACCGCGATAGAACTGTTGATCGACCGGTCGGGCAGGAAGTATCATCCGCTGATCAAACTGGTTAAAGATATCTCCGCATCGGTGGTCCTGATCGCTTCGATAAACTCGGTAGGCGTGGGGATCGTCCTGTTCTGGAAATACATCAAGTTCTAAAAATTCCTTTTAAAAATATATTTTATTTCTTTGGAATCCCTGCTGAATTCCGTCCCGCCGTGCATATTGAACAATCTTACTTTGGTCTTCTCTTTTACGTAGTTCTCAATCTCATTAGCTTTAAAATACGGGTAGAATACGTCGAGGCCGAGGAACTCTTTCCATTCCTCGCGCAGTTTTTTCCTGTCCTCATCGACGTTCTTAGTCGCGGCGAAAGCTTTTGATTTGAATAGATCGATGACCGAAAACCTTTTCCCGCGGGCTTGATCGGAGGAATAACGCTCGTCTTTGAGGTATTTAATGACCGAATTATCCAGCGAGCATTCGGTTTGAGCTTTCTCTTCGCAAAGTTCACCTCCCGGCTGGGCATATAGCGGTAAGCTGAGAATGAAAATTAAAGGCACCGTCAAGAAGCAGCAGCATAGTTTTTTCATCACGCCCTCCCGCTGATCACCGGAAAGATCCTTTTTTCTCTACCAAAAGTATAACATATAACTCTCTGTAATTCCAGGCAGTTAGGTAATTTATTATTCGCGCGGGGTTTGGAAGATATTATTCAAAATTCTATGGCTTTGTTTTATTTTTAGAGGTATAATATAAAAGTTGTTTAAAAAGGAGGCGGGTATGGGTCTGGGAATGGGGATGGGATTGGGAAAGGCCATGGGGATATTTACGATAATTCCGGCAACTCTGCTGTTGACTGTAAGTTTCTTTGTATTGTTCGCTCTGTCAAAAACCGAGAAAAGCGCATTGCGCATTTTCGGGATGTGCATTGCCGTCCTTCTCTGGATCTCGGCGGCAATAGTTTTTTCGACCGGGATGCTGGTAGCCTATAAATCATACAACGGTTATCACGGCTGGAACAAAGCAGGCATTTGCCCGTTCGCTTTAAAAGACTATCATTCAGGAATGGCCGATCCGCGCGAAGGGATGATGAAAGTGCCGTATCATAACAGGGTCAATACGGATACGGTGGCACCCGAAGCGGAAAAATAACGCCCGCCAAATACTTGCATTTTATTGATTTTGTGGTAAACTTCTTCTTTGGTTTATTGCGGCGGAGTAGCTCAGCCTGATAGAGCGCGCGGCTCATACCCGCTCGGTCGGTGGTTTAAATCCACTCTCCGCCACCATTAATCCAACATGAAAAAATCGATAAGATAAAAAAAGGAAGATACTAATCATATCTTCCTTTTTTATCGGAATTAAATTAAACGCAGACGCTTTAGCTAAACCGAGGATCTACATGATGTTACAAAAGAAATACTTTTCATGTGAAGACAAGTATTTGTTTTGTAAGTCTAACAATCTAAATAGGATAGCTAAAACGTCTGCAAAACCGATATGATCAGCGATAAGGTAAAGGAAACTGTAAAAAAATACGCGCTGCTGGGCCGCGGGGATAAGATACTGATCGGCGTATCCGGCGGGCCGGATTCGCTGGCTTTGCTTTATATCCTCAACAGCCTAAGCAGGGAATTTTCTTTAAAACTTCACGTGGCGCACCTGGACCATATGCTCCGCGCGGATTCGGCCTCCGACCGGCGGTTCGTGGAGAGAACCTGCGCCGGACTCGGCATCCCGGTCACCAGCGCCGCCATCAACGTCAAGAGCATAGCCGGGAAAGGCTCGGTCGAAGAGATCGCCCGCAACGCCCGGCTGGGATTTTTGTTCAAGACCGCCAAAGAAATAAAAGCCGATAAGATCGCGCTCGGCCATAATCTCGACGACCAGGCGGAAACCGTGCTGATGCGGCTGTTAAGAGGCAGCGGCCTTTACGGACTTTCCGGGATACTTCCTAAGAAAAACCTCTACGGTTTTACGGTGGTCAGGCCGTTGATCGAGGTCAAACGCAAAGATATAGAAGCTTTCCTTAAAAGGAAAAAGCTTACGCCCCGGATCGACGCTTCCAATTCGCAGGATATTTACCTGAGGAACAAGATCCGCCACGGCCTGCTTCAAGAACTGGAGAAGAGATATAATCCGAACATCAAAGAGGTATTAAGCAATACCGCGCAAAGCATCGCTAATGATTACGACTTCCTCAAACATTCCAGCGCCGCCGCAGAAAAACGGCTGGGCAGGAACATCGAGACCGGAAAATTCCTGCGCCTGCATATTGCCGTGCGCAGGATGATCCTGCGGAATAAGATCTCCGGGCTTAAAGGGGATACCCGCAGGATCGGGTTCGCGCACATCCGGGAACTGGAAGACCTGGCCGAGAACCGCCCGGTCAATTCGATAGTCGACCTTCCCGGGAATATCCGCGTCAAAAAAACCAGCCGGTATCTCAGGTTCTCCCGCCGTATCCGCTGATATTTACGCCCGGAATATTTCCTTGATTTAACCGCGGTTTACGTATATAATACTTTTTTATAGATAAGGAGAAAAAATGCCTAATAACAACGGTCATAAGTTCAAGAAGAACAAAGGATTAAGCAAACTTCCCTGGGGATGGCTGATCGTGATATTTTTAGCCTGGCTGTTCCTTTTTTCGCCTTATATCCAGGTCCCCAATCTTGCCCCCAAAGAAATGGCTTATCTTGATTTCTATAAACTGCTGAAGAATTCCCCCGGCCAGATAAAATCAGTCATAAAAACCGACAGTGTCCTGAACGGGGAATTCGCCAACAGCACTAAATTCATCGTGAACATCCCGGAGAACGATTCGGAACTGCTCGGCCTGATGCGCAACAACCTCAACGAATTCGACGTCAAGCCGCCCCGGACCTTGCTGGCGAACATTCTCCTGAACCTGCTTCCCGTGGGGCTTTTGATCTTCTTCTGGTGGATGATGGCTTCCCGGGGAGAACAGATCGGCAACCGGATCATGACCTTCGGCAAGGTCAATACCAAGATACATTCCGAGAAGAACGAAAAGATAACTTTTAACGACGTCGCCGGGGTCGATGAAGCCAAGGAAGAATTGAAAGAAGTCATCGAATTCCTCAAAGACCCCAAAAAATTCCAGAAGCTCGGCGGCAAGATACCCAAAGGCGTTTTACTGGTCGGGCCTCCGGGATGCGGAAAAACTTTGATCGCCAAAGCGGTATCCGGCGAAGCCGGAGTGCCTTTTTTCAGTATTTCCGGCTCGGATTTCGTGGAAATGTTCGTGGGCGTCGGCGCCAGCCGCGTGCGCGACCTTTTTGACCAGGGCAGGAAAGCCGGAAAGGTTTCCGGGAAAGGCGCGATCATTTTTATCGACGAAATAGACGCTGTCGGGCAATTGCGTTTTTCCGGGATCGGCGGCGGGCATGACGAACGCAACCAGACTTTGAACGCGCTCCTGGTAGAAATGGACGGTTTTGATTCCACCCAGGGGCTGATCCTTATCGCCGCGACCAACCGCCCGGACACCCTGGACCCGGCTCTGCTGCGCCCCGGCAGGTTCGACCGCAATATCGTGGTCAACCTTCCGGATATAAAAGGCCGGGAGGAGATATTGCGCGTGCACACCCGCAGGCTGAAAGTCGCCGCGAGCGTAGATTTCAAATCGGTCGCCAGCCAGACCCCGGGGTTCTCCGGGGCCGACCTGGCCAATTTATGCAATGAAGCGGCTTTATTGGCGGCGCGGTCGAACAAAGAAGAGATCGAAAGCATTGATTTCGACAAATCGGTCGAACGCGTCCTGATGGGGCCGGAGAAGAAAAGCCGGATCATGTCGGTGAAAGAAAAAGAGATCACCGCTTTCCACGAATCCGGGCATTCTCTGTTATCCCTGCTGCTTCCCGGGGTGAATCCTTTGAAAAAAGTATCGATCATCCCCCGCGGGCTCGCCGGAGGATATACTTTCACTCCTCCCCTGGAAGACCGCCATTACTGGACTAAAAAAGAACTGACCGCGGAGATCACCATGATGCTCGGCGGCCGGGCGGCTGAAGAGGTCATTTTGCATGAAATAACCACCGGCGCTCAAAGCGACCTGGAACAGGCTACTTCCATGGCCCGGAAAATGGTCACCCAGTTCGGGATGTCCGATAAACTCGGCAACATCACCCTCGGAAAAAGCGAAGGCCCGGTGTTCCTGGGAGTGGACATCGCGGAAAGGAAGAACTACAGCGATAACACCGCCCAGCTTATCGACGAGGAGGTCAGGAATATCGTCGATGAAGCTTACCACAGGGCGAAAGACCTGTTAAAGGCCAACGAAGAAAAATTAAAAACCCTTTCCACGGCCTTGATCGAAAAAGAAGTGATGGACGGGGAAGAGGTGAAGAAACTCCTTAATATCCAGAAACAGGACGCGGTTTAATATTTCATGGCTATCAGAGTCTTACAGGCCCGGGACGGGGAAGAAATAAAAGAAGCGCTGCGCCGCCTGGAAGTCGATCCTTACGGGATAAAGATCATGGCGCCCAAAGCCGGGGTATTCCTGTTCTACCTGGCCGGCGTTTCGCGTTTCGCCGCCAATATACTCAAACAGGAAGCTTTATCCTGCGGCGGGGATGCCGCTTTGCCCAGGAAAGCGCTGACCGGCAAAGGCAAAAAAACCGATTGCATCCTGATCGCCAGCCCCGCGCAGCTCGGACGGCTGAAAGAAAAACTGCTTTTACAGCCTTTCGGCCTGAACAATCTTTCCCGGGAACTGCCGGCTGTCCTGGATAATTACCTGAAAGAAGAATTTAAACTCGACCTGGGCCGGTTCAAGCTCGAACCGGGAAAAAAGCCTTTAGTGATGGGGATAATCAATATTACCCCCGATTCATTCAGTTCGGACGGGCTTTACGGAAAAGGCGCCGGCGCCGCAGCCGGCCGCGCTTTAGAACTTTGCGGAGACGGCGCGGATATCCTCGATCTGGGGGGGGAATCCACCCGCCCGGGCGTCAAGCCGGTATCTCTCAAAGAGGAACTAAAAAGAGTGATCCCGGCTTTGAAAAAAATAGCCAGAACGGTAAAAGTCCCGGTTTCGGTAGATACCTATAAACCCGAAGTCGCCAGGCAGGCTCTGGATAACGGGGCGCTGATAATAAACGACATTTCCGGGTTAAGGGACCCGGCCATGGCTAAGGTCTGCGCCAGGTATAAAGCGGCCGTAGTCGTTATGCATATGCAAGGCCGTCCGCTATCAATGCAGAAAAACCCGGTTTATACGTCGCTGATGACGGATATAATCGGACGGCTGGCGGGCTCCATGGAAACCGCCGCCGCGGCCGGGATCGACCGGGAAAAGATCATCATAGACCCGGGGATAGGGTTCGGCAAAACTGTCCGGCATAACCTGGAAATACTCAAGAACCTTAAAGAATTGAAGGTCCTCGGTTCGCCGATACTCATCGGCACGTCGAGGAAAAAATTCATCGGCGAGATCCTGAACGCGGAAACAGGCGAAAGGCTGCCCGGGACCATTGCCAGCTGCGTCCTGGCTTACGCCAACGGGGCGAATATTTTCCGCGTGCACGACGTAAAACAGATAAAACAAGCCTTAAAACTAAGCAGCGCCGCCTTAAACCGGATATCCTATGACTAACGAGACTTTTAACATCCTGGTCCTAAGCTGGAAACCGTACCTGGAGATCACGATATTGTGGTTCCTGATCTACCATATCCTTCATTTTTTCGAAGGCACGAGGGCTATCCAGGTTTTACGCGGGATATTCATCCTGATCTTTTTTTTCCTGATCGCCCAGGTTTTCAACCTGGAGGTCATCAATACCCTGCTTAACCGGCTGTTCACAATATCGGTCATCGCGGCATTGATAATCTTCCATCCGGAAATACGGCAGGGGCTGGCCAGGCTGGGGCAGCGCAATCTTTTTTCCGCCGCCCTTAAAGAAGAAGAACTGGACAGCATACTTAAAGAATTAAGCAAGGCCACCGACAACATGTGTAAATCCAAAGTGGGCGCGCTTATCGCGATAGAGAACAAGGATTCCCTGTCGAATTACATCGAGAACGGGGTGCATATCGACGCCAGCCTGACCTCGGAATTGATAGAAACTGTTTTTACCCCGAACAGCCTTTTGCATGACGGAGGGCTGATCATCAAGAACGGCAGGATCGCCGCCGCCGGGTGCATTTTCCCCCTGACCCAGGACCAGGACCTGAACAGGATCTTCGGGACCCGCCACCGGGCGGCCCTGGGATTAAGCGAAGAGACCGACGCGATAGTCATCGTCGTTTCCGAAGAAAGGCAGGACGTGTCTTTGGTACACCAGTCGGGGTTCTACCGCGACCTAAGCAAAGAAGAGCTGTTCTCGAAAATAAAAGAATTTATCAAGTTCCCCGGGCAGGAGCAGAAAAAATGAGCAAAGAAAGAATATCTCTCGGGTTCAGGATCAAGCATATCTTCACCCATCATTTGCTGCTGAAGATCATATCTTTATTCCTGGCGGTGATCGTCTGGCTCTACGTGCAGGGAAAATTAAAATTATAAAATGGCCAAGTTAGGCGTTAATATCGACCACATAGCCAGTATCCGGCGGATCAGGAACGGCGCCGAGCCCCAGCCCGCGGCCGCGGCGATGATCTGCGAAAAAGCGGGATGCGACAGTATCGTCGCGCACCTGCGGGAAGACCGCCGGCATATAAACGACCTCGATGTCCTCGCCCTGAGCAGATCCGTCAAAACCCTTTTTAACCTTGAAATGTCCATAAACCCGGGGATAGTCGCTATCGCCTGCCGGTTAAAGCCCGGGCGGGCGACGATAGTGCCGGAAAAAAGGAAAGAGATCACCACCGAAGGCGGCCTGGACGCTGTAAAAGGCTTCCGGAAGATAAAAAAAGCCGTCGATAAACTGCAGAAGAACGGCGTCCCGGTGAGCCTTTTCATTGATCCGGACAAAAAACAGATATCGGCCGCGGTAAAGCTCGGCGTAAGGATGATCGAACTGCATACCGGGGAATATTCCCAGCCGGCCGGCAGGGCGCAACGCTCCAGGAAACTGCGCCAGCTTAAAGAATCCGCGGTTTTCGCCAAAAGCCTGGGTTTAAAGGTTTTTGCCGGGCACGGCCTGGATTATACGAATGCCCGCGCCGTGGCCCGGATCAAAGAAATAGAAGAGTTCAATATCGGCTACAGCATCATTTGCCGCGGTGCGCTGGCAGGATTAGGCGAAGCGGTCAAACAAATGAAGGCCCTTTTAAAATAAAATCTACAGATGAAGATAATCGGCACAGGAGTGGATATTACCGAGGTTAACCGTTTAAAGAAAGCTGTCGAGAAATGGGGCGAAAGTTTCCTTAAAAAGGTTTTTACCGGCCGGGAAATGGAAAACTCCAGGACCAGGGGCAGCATTTACCTGCACCTCGCCGGAAGGTTCGCGGCCAAAGAAGCGGTGTTCAAAGCCCTGGGGAACACTAAATTGAGCCTGAAAGAAGTGCAGATATTAAACGATAAAACCGGCAGGCCGTTCTGCGAAGTGCTCAACGGCAAAGCCAGAAACTGCCGAATACACGTTTCGATCTCGCACGTGAAAAATTATGCGGTTGCCAACGCGGTTATTACGAAGGAAAGTTAATTCGCACAAAGGCGATTTCGGCCGCGTCCTCATCCTGGCGGGAAGCGCCGGCCTCACCGGGGCCGCGGCTTTATGCTCTAAAGCCTGCCTGCTTTGCGGCGCGGGGCTGGTAACCCTGGGGATACCTGAAAGTTTAAATAAGGTTTTTATAAAGATCAAAGAACCGGAAATAATGACCCTGCCCCTTGAAGAAACAAAAGAGGGGTCATTGAGCCCGCGGGCTTTCGAAAAAATAAAAGAGTTTTGCCGCAATATCGATGTCCTGGCGATCGGGCCGGGTTTGAGCCGTAACGCTTCCACCCTGGCCTTAGCCGGGAAAGTCATCAAAAGTTTCCCCGGGGCGATGGTTATCGACGCTGACGGATTGAACGCACTGAACGGGCATCTGGAACTCCTTGCCGGCAGGGGGGTTAAAGTCCTGACCCCGCATTCCGGGGAGATGGGCGGCCTGCTCGGCACCGACGTGAAGGAAATAGAAAAAAATAGAAAAAAAGTTGCCAAATATTTCGTTAATAGGTATAATATAATACTTGTTTTAAAAGGGCACCGGACTTTAGTCGCGGAAAAGGGAAAAAGCCTGTACGTGAATAAAACAGGCAATCCCGGGATGGCTAAAGGCGGAAGCGGCGATGTTTTGACCGGGATGATCGCGGCGTTTCTGGCGCAGGGATTAAGCGGTTTTCAGGCCGCTAAATACGCGGTCTACCTGCACGGGCTTTGCGGCGATCTGGCCGCCCGCGATAAAACGCAGATAGCCATGACCGCCTCGGATATTATCGACAATATCCCCCGGGCGATAAAGAGAAGCAGTTAATATGGCTATTACTAAACAGAAAGGCGATATAGCCGAAATTTATATCGCTTATTTGTTAAAAAAAGAAGGATTTAACGTTCTTCTGCCTTGGGGAGAAGACCATAGATATGCTCTTGTTTCTGAGAAGAACGGAATATTTAAACGAATACAAGTTAAATACGTTACTCCCCGCAAAGGCATGCTGGAAGTCGCTTTGAGAAGTTTGAATAACTACCAGATATTACATTATTCAGTTAAAGATATTGATATAATTGCGGCATATGAACCAAATAATCAAAAAGTTTTCTTTGTGCCGCTGAAACGCATTAAAAATAAAAGTTCTTTAAAATTACGATTGTTACCCTCAAAGAACAAACAAGTAAAAAATATTACAATGGCATCTAAGTTCGAGGGAAACTTTACTGAGCTTAAAAAGTAGAATCTGCTGGCGTAGCTCAGTTGGTAGAGCTCCTCACTTGTAATGAGGAGGTCGCCCGTTCAATTCGGGCCGCCAGCTCTTTGTTCTTTAAATTCATAAATCAAAATGGGCAGGTACCTAAGTGGCTAAAAGGGACAGACTGTAAATCTGTTGGGCTACGCTCTTCAGGGGTTCGAATCCTCTCCTGCCCACCATTTTTTCTTGCGGGAGTAGTTCAGTGGTAGAACAATAGCCTTCCAAGCTATATATGAGGGTTCGATTCCCTTCTCCCGCTTAAATAGTCAATTTTTCCGAAAGAGGACATGGCAGAAAGAGAATTCTTAGAGCCGGTTTTCATCGACGCTTTCGACCTGGACGACGCATGGTTCCAGTGTTTAAGCGCCATCCTGGATAAAGGGCATGTTTACACCATAACCCGCGGCAGTTACAAAGGCCAGAAACGCCTGGAATTCGATTTCGTTTCAGTCAGGGTCAGGAACCCGGCCCACCAGATCATCCCGATTATCCCCGAAGGAATGAGCATACCGGCGCCGACGGACATGGATTACATCCAGGGATACTTAAGCTATCTGATGACCGGCGCCAAGACCGGCACCGAGGATTACACTTACGGCGAAAGGCTGGTCGAGCCCAAAGCCAGGGTCAAAGATGTAGTTTCCGGCCGGGAAATGGTCAAAGAAATACCCCTGGACTGCAACCAGATAGAAGAAGTCATCAAGATGTACAAAGAAAAAGGCTACGGGACCAACCAGGCGACCATGGAGATCGGGATGCCGTCGGACCTGAAACTGGAAGACCCGCCTTGTTTAAGGATCATCGACACGCGCGTCCGCTACGGGAAGCTCCATTTCATCCTGTATTTCCGTTCCTGGGACCTGTGGGGAGGCTTCCCCTCGAACCTGGGCGGGCTGCAGCTGGTAAAACAATATATGGCGGATGAGATCGGGGTCGCCGACGGCGAGATAATCGCCGTCAGCAAAGGACTGCACCTTTACGATTACAGCTGGGAACTGGCTAAAATGCGCACCGGTAAGAACAATATAGAGATAAGGTAAAAAAATGGAAAACACTTACAACGGCCTGGAAAGAAGAGAATTCGCCCGCCTGCCTTATTCGAGACCTCTGGCGTATAAAGTCTGCAAACAGGAAACACTTTCCAAATTACTGCAGGGATACACCGTGAATGTCAGCCAGGCCGGGCTTCTTTGCAATATAAAAGATAAAGTTTCCCTGGAAGACATCCTTTGGCTTTCTTTCGACAAAAGCATTTTGATATTCTGCTCGGAAATGGAAAGAAAAAGCCTGATCTACCAGAACGGGGTCATCGGCAAGGTCGCCAGAGTGGCGCAGAACGAGAACCAGACCTACGATATCGGGATAAAATTCATTACCCGCGTCGAGTCCGAGAGCGAAGAAGAGAATATCCGGTCCAGGTTCTCTTTTATGAAAGATGAATAAACTGAATATTTCGGTCCTCGGCGACGGAGGGTGGGGGACGACCCTGGCGGTCTTGCTGCAGAAAAAAGGGCACAAGGTCAGCCTGTGGGGAGCGTTCCCCGATTACTCGCGGGAAATGGCTAAAACCCGGCTGAACCCGAAATTCCTGCCGGGAGTGCGTATTCCCCGGCAGATAACTGTCACCTCCGGACTGAAAGACGCCGTGACCGGAAAAGACCTGATAGTGTTCGCGGTCCCTTCCGAATATATAAGAGGGGTCCTTAAAAAAATAAAGTCCTGCGGATTTGACCGCGGCTGCTGTTACGTAAGCGTAAGCAAAGGCATCGAGATCGGTTCGCTTAAAAGGATATCCCAGATCATCCGCGAGGAGCTGGGCAACGTCAGGCTCGGGGTCCTTTCCGGGCCGACGATAGTCAAAGAAGTAATCGCGGGCAAACCGGCTACCGCGATAGCCGCTTCCGGCGATAAAAGCCTGGCTGAAAAACTTCAGGATGTTTTTATGTCGGAGAATTTCCGCGTCTATACCAGTTCCGACGTGACCGGCGTGGAATTAGGCGGAAGCCTGAAGAACGTGATCGCGATAGCCTGCGGCATATCCGACGGGCTGGACCTGGGCGCCAACGCCAAAGCCGCGATACTATCCCGCGGCCTGGCGGAAATATCCCGCCTGGGAACGAAGATGGGGGCGGACCCGCGGACTTTCAGCGGTTTAAGCGGATTGGGAGACCTGGTCACCACCTGCTCCAGCCCTTACAGCCGCAACCGGACGGTAGGGGAAGCCATAGGAAAAGGCAAGACCATCAAGGAGATACGCAAGCACATGCAGATGGTCGCGGAAGGGGTCCCCACAGCCAAATCCGCGTATATGCTCAGCAGGAAGTTAGCGGTGGAGATGCCGATAACCGAGCAGGTTTATTCCGTTCTTTATAAGAATAAAGATCCTCGCCGGGCGGTCAAAGACCTGATGACCCGCCGGAAAAAAGAGGAATAAGTTAAATTTAGTTAAGCTTTACGGGGCGTGGTCGTCCGCCGCAGGCGGATCCGCCACGACACCAAAAAGATCTACGGGGCGTGGCTCAGTTTGGCTAGAGCGCTTGAATGGGGTTCAAGAGGTCACAGGTTCAAGTCCTGTCGCCCCGATAAATAAAAGAAGGAAAAGCGGGAGTATCGATCCGGAGAAGCGTATGGACGATGAAAAACGCAAAGCGGTCAGGGTAAAAGTAACCCTGTTCGTGCAGTATTGTTTTACCGACGAGAACGGCGAAAAGAAATGGGATATCGCCACGGTCAAGGATATCAGCGAGACCGGGGTAAGCATCCAGACCGGTAAATATTTCCCGGTAACCGGGGATATCTCCCTGCGTTTTAAGATACCTTCCCGGCCGTTCGACCAGACCGAAGCCACAGGCAGGGTGGTCGAATGCACGGACATAGGCCATGATACCTACAGGACCAGGGTGGAATTCAGCGCGATGGACGAGGATACCAAACTGCTTTTCCACGAGTATGTCGAATGGGTAGTTAAGAATAAGAAATGAGCCTCTAAACTCCGGCTTTACGTCCGTCGGATAACGATCGAGAAAGGAGCGGGAAAATGGGATATCAGGGTCCGGAAAGGCGCAGGAATCCCAGGGTAAAAGGCAGATTCATCGTTTCTTACCGCATCATGGAAGAGATCAACACTATCGATATCACCCAGACCAAGAATATCTGCCTGGGCGGAATGCTGCTTACCACTAACAGGAAATTCGACCCCGGGATGTTCCTTGCGGTAGATATCCGTCTTCCTTTCGAGAAAGATCCCATTATGCTTATCGGTAAAGTCGTCGATTCGACCGAGATCACCAAAGACCTGATCTACGACACCAGGCTCGAGTTCATCGCGATAGACGAGAACCACCGCAGCATTATCAATAAGACCGTGGATTATTACGTGCAAAAAGGGTGAAACATGAAAAAAATAAATGTCGGGCTGATCGGGTTCGGGAATATCGGGTCGGGAGTGGTAAAGATCCTGCGCGAGCGCAAAACTCTTTTGAGCGGCAAGATCGGGACTGAGATCAACCTGAAAAAGATCTGCGACGCGAACATCACCGCGAAAAGGAACGTTACCGTGGACAGCGCGCTGCTGACGAAGAACGTCCGGGATATCCTCGGCGACCCGCAGATCGACGTGGTGGTGGAGCTTATCGGCGGCGTGCACCCGGCCAAAGAATTCATCGCGGAAGCCCTGAAAAAAGGCAAACACGTGGTCACCGCGAACAAAGCCCTTTTAGCCGAGTGCGGCAAAGAGCTTTTCGCCCTGGCCAAGGATTGCGGCAAAAGCATCTATTTCGAATCGTCCGTCGGGGCGGGGATACCGATAATAAAATCGGTGCGGGAGGGGCTGGTCGCCAATAAATTCAACAGCGTTTTCGGGATACTCAACGGCACCTCAAATTACGTTTTATCCGAAATGACCGAAAAAAACTGTTCGTTCGGCGAAGCTTTACGCGGCGCGCAGAAGAAAGGCTTCGCGGAAAAGAACCCGACGCTGGACATTGAAGGCATCGATTCGGCCCATAAGCTGGCTATCCTGGTCTATCTCTGTTTCGGCAGGTTCGTGGATATGTCCGAGATCTATATCGAAGGGATATCCTCGGTATCTTTATCCGACATAAATTACGCCAAAGAACTGGGATTCGCGATCAAACTCCTGGCGATCGCAAAAAAAGAATCGGACAGCCTGGAAGTAAGAGTGCATCCGACCTTGATAAAAGACGCCAATATGCTCGCCTCGGTCTCCGGGGTATTCAACGCGATCTATGTTTCTTCGGACCTGGCCGGCGACCTGCTTTTTTACGGTCCGGGGGCCGGGCAGTTATCCGCGGCTTCGGGAGTAGTTTCCGACCTGGTCGATTTGACCCAGGACCTTAAAGCCGGGATGTTCCGCCCGACTTTGAACACCATTCAGGACCCGGCGGTGAAGAAACTGCGCAGGTCCGACGAGTTCGAAAGCAAATATTATATCCGGTTCACCACGCTGGACAAACCCGGGGTGCTGGCTAAAATATCCGGGATACTTTCCAGATTCGGGATAAGCGTCGCCACGGTCACCCAGAAAGAAAGGCACAAAGCCAGATCGGTGCCTATCGTCATGATCACCCATGAGACCAAAGAAAAGAACCTGCGCGCCGCCCTGGAAATGGTCGATAAACTTAATATCATCAAAGAAAGATCCGTAGCCATAAGAATAGAGGACGTATAAAAGATGCTCTACCCGGGACTGATCAACAAATACAGGAAATACCTTCCGGTAAGCTCCAGGACGCCGGTGATAACTCTCAACGAGGGGAACACCCCGTTGATCTATTCCTGTTATTTAAGCTCCTTACTGGGCGAAGGTTTTGAAGTTTATCTCAAGTATGAAGGCCTCAACCCGACCGGTTCGTTCAAAGACCGGGGGATGACCATGGCTATCTCCAAAGCCTGCGAAGCCGGGTCGAAAGCGGTAATGTGCGCTTCCACGGGCAATACCTCGGCTTCGGCGGCGGCGTATGCCGCCAGGGCCGGGATCAAATGCATCGTGCTCATCCCCAACGGGCATATCGCTCTGGGCAAGCTCAGCCAGGCGCTGATCCACGGCGCGCGGGTATTGGCGGTGGACGGCAACTTCGACGACGCTTTGAACCTGGTGCGGGAGATCACCGCGAAATACCCGATAACCATGGTGAATTCCCTGAACCCTTTCCGGATCGAAGGCCAGAAAACGGGAAGCTTCGAGATCTGCGACTCGCTGGGCCGGGCGCCCGACCTGCATTTCATCCCCGTCGGCAACGCCGGGAATATCACCGCTTACTGGAAAGGCTACCAAGAATACAGGTCCGCCGGAAAGATCAAGACCCTGCCCAGGATGCTCGGATTCCAGGCGGAAGGCGCCGCGCCGATCGTCAGGGGCCACCCGGTAAAGAACCCGGAAACCATCGCCACCGCCATCCGCATCGGCAACCCGGCGAGCTGGGAAAAAGCCGAGGCCGCGCGGGACGAGTCAGGCGGGCTGATAGGAATGGTTTCGGATAAACAGATCCTTGGGGCTTATAAATTACTCGCGGCCCATGACGGCGTTTTCGCCGAACCGGCCTCCTGCGCGTCCGTAGCCGGCGTCCTGAAACTTAAAAGATCCGGTTATTTCGAAGAATTCAAGAAACAAAAGAAGTTAAGGTCCGTGAAGATCGTCTGCATCCTTACCGGGCACGGGCTTAAAGACCCGGACAGAGCGATAAGATCGGTAAGTTCCCCTAAGGTGATCAAACCCAGCCTTAAGGCGATTTTAAAAGAGATCGGCTACTAAGGGGAAGACGTGAGCTTGAAGGGCAGAAATATCCTGATCACCGCCGGACCGACGTGGGTGGCGATCGACAGCGTAAGAGTGATCTCCAACACCGCTACCGGGGAGAACGGCTCCATTCTCGCTAATGAATTAGCCGCCCGGGGGGCGAAAGTGACTTTACTGCTCGGCCCGGCGGAAGGCTTAAAGATAAACAAAAAAGTAAAAGTCCTGCGCTTCAAGTTCTTCGGCCGCCTAAAAGAGCTTTTGCTGAAAGAAATACGTTCGGACAGGTACGATTGCCTGATCCATTCGGCCGCTGTTTCGGATTACCTGCCGGCTAAGGCTATCGCCAATAAAACCGGCTCCGGGAAAAAGGCCTGGAATATCCGGCTGGTCCCGGCCCCGAAACTTATCAACCTGGCCAGAAAAGCCGGAAAAAGATTATTCCTGGTAGGTTTCAAGTTCGAGCCGGGCCTGAAAAAAAGCAGGCTGATCGAAGAAGCGGAAGATCTGCAAAAACGCAGCGGAGCGGATATGGTGGTCGCGAACAACCTTTCCGGACGCTCGCATTACCAGGCGTATATCCTGGGAACCCGGGGGATCCTCGGTAAATTCGATTCCAAGAAAACACTGGTCAAAGCGGTTTCCGGGGAATTGAAGAGGTGTCTGTAAATATGAAATATATCGTGCTTGTGGCCGACGGGATGGCGGATTATCCGATCAAGGAACTTAACGATATGACCCCTTTAGAGGCGGCCCGCACCCCGAATATGGATTTTATCGCCCGCAACGGAAGAATGGGCCGGGTTAAGACCATACCCGAGAACATGACCCCGGCTTCCGACGTCGCCAACATGGCTATCCTCGGCTATAACCCCAGGGAATTCTATTCAGGCCGCGGCCCGCTGGAAGCGGCGAATATGGGCATCGAATTATCGCCCGACGACGTGGCTTTCCGCTGTAACCTGGTCACGGTCGCCGGAGATACCATGGTCGATTACAGCTCCGGGCACATCACCAGCAAAGAAGCCGGCGGCTTGATCAAGTCCATTTCCGGGAAACTGGGCAGCGAAAAATTCAAGTTTTACCCCGGGATAAGCTACCGCCACCTCATGGTCGCTAAAGACGGCGCGCTGGAATCCCTGGACAAGGTGGATTGCACTGCCCCGCACGATATCCTGGGAAAAAGTTTTTCCGCCAACCTGCCTAAGGGCAAGAATTCCCGCGAGCTCGTCGATCTGATCAAAAGATCGCGTGAAATACTGGAAACCCATGAGATAAATACCGTAAGGATCGACCTGAAAGAAAACCCGGCGAACATGATCTGGCTCTGGGGGCAGGGCAAAAAGCCGAGTTTCCCGACATTCAAGGAGAAATACGGGCTTAACGGCAGCGTTATTTCCGCGGTCGACCTGATCAAAGGCCTGGGCAAGCTTGTCGGCTTGGAAGCGCTGAATATTCCCGGGGCCACCGGTTATTACGACACCGATTACCTGGGAAAAGCCAAAGCCGCGATCAAATCCCTTGAACGCAACGATTTTGTCTTCGTTCACGTCGAGGCCCCGGATGAAGCCGGGCATAACGGCCATCTGCGGGAAAAGATCACCGCGATAGAGAGGTTCGACCAGCTGGTCGTAGGCACCATTCTCGAAGCTTTCAAGAAAAAAACGAATTTCCGGATACTGGTCCTGCCGGACCACGCCACTCCGATAGCCTTAAGGACCCATACCGCGGATACGATATGTTTCGGGCTTTACGGCCAGGATATCACCGGCAGAGGCTTTCTAAAATACAGCGAAAAAGAAGCCGGTAAATCCGACCTGTTCTTCCCGGAGGGATACCGGTTAATGGATTTCTTTATAAAAAATTACTCGGAAATCCCGCCGAAACAGGAGAATTAACGATGCAGAACTCAATGTTCCTACTGGTCCTTTGGTTTTTACTGGCTATTTCCGCGGTGATCCTGTTCTTTTTCGTTAAGAGCTTTTTTCCGGCTAAGGGAAAAACACGCCGCCGCTACGCCAGGATCCGCGTCCCCAACGAAAAGATGATAACCTGCAGGATAACCGAACCCAGGAGCCTGGCCGGAGAGACCGAATACATGGTCAACGACATTAACGTCGCCGGCATAGCGTTCTCCGCGGATAAGATCATCGAGAAGACCATGCTTAAGCTTTCGATAAGGTTCCCTTTTACCGATTTCAACGAGGCTTCCTCGGTCTGGGGAAGGGTGGTTTACTGCAATAAGATCGGCGACTCGCAGAAATACCGGGTCGGGATCTGCTACATCAGGCAAAAAAGACGAGGCAAATGAAAATGGGAAAATTGATCGTGCAGAAATTCGGCGGGTCTTCGGTAGCCAACGTCGAAAGGATACAGAATGTCGCCAAAAGAGTGGCCGCTTACAAAAAGAACGGCCATAACCTGGTAGTCGTGGTTTCCGCCCTGGGAGACACTACCGACGAACTTATCGAGCTGGCCGCTAAAGTCAATCCCGACGCTTCAGAGAGGGAAATGGACATGCTTCTTTCCACGGGAGAACAGATCTCGGTGGCCCTGCTGGCGATGGCCGTCCACAAGCTGGGATTCGAAGCGATATCGTTCACCGGGGCGCAGGTCGGGATAATCACCGACTCTAACCATTCCAAGGCCAGGATACTGAAGATAAACGCGGACCGGATAAAAGAACAATTAAGCAAAAAGAAAATAGTTATCGTCGCCGGGTTCCAGGGAGTGACGATCGATCATGATATCACCACCCTGGGCAGGGGCGGCTCGGACCTGACCGCGGTGGCTCTGGCTACGGCTTTAAAAGCCGACGAATGCGAGATATATACCGACGTCGAGGGGATCTACACTACCGACCCCCGGATAGAACCGAAAGCCAGGAAGATACCGGAGATAACGTTCGACGAAATGCTGGAAATGGCCTCTTTAGGCGCGCAGGTAATGCAGCCGCGTTCCATCGAGGTGGCGAAAAAATTCAACGTTCCTCTTCACGTGCGTTCGTCTTTTTCCGATAAACCAGGTACGATGATAGTCAAGGAGGCGAAAAGAATGGAAGAAGTCCTTATTACCGGTGTGACTTTGAACCGGAATGAAGCCAAGATAACGATCTGCGACGTCCCGGACAAGCCGGGCCTCGCGGCTAAAATATTCGGCGACCTGTCCTCAGGCGGGGTAAGCGTGGACATGATAGTCCAGAATGTCAGCCGCACCCGTAAAACCGATATTTCTTTCACCGTCAGTAATACCAGCTCACCGAAAACGATCAGGCTTACCAGAAAGATAGCCGAACAGATCGGCGCCGGCGAAGTGCTGGAAGACCCGAATATCGCCAGGGTGGCCGTGGTCGGGATCGGGATGAAGTCCAACCCCGGCGTGGCGGCGAAAATGTTCGAGACGCTGGCCGATAACAAGATAAATATCGAAATGATCTCGACTTCCGATATCAGTATTTCCTGCATCATCCAGAAGAAATTCGCGGAAACCGCGGTTAAAACGATCCACGCCGCATTTAATCTGGGCTAAATGGAGGCGCAGGTATGGCTAAGATAAAAACCGCCCGAACGGTAAAGATCCTCGACACGACCTTACGCGACGGTTCGCAGGGCGAAGGAATAATTTATTCGCTGGACGACAAGATCCGCATCGCCGAGAAACTCGATGAGCTCAAAGTCCATTATATCGAAGGCGGATTCCCGGGCTCAAATCCCAAAGACACGCTTTTTTTCTCCAGAATGGCCGACAAACCGCTGGCTTACAGCCGGCTGGTCGCTTTCGGTTCGACCCGCAAGCCGCTGATCAAAGCGAAAGACGATAAAACCCTCGGAGATATCGTCAGATCCCGGGTAAAAACCGCGACTATTTTCGGAAAAAGCTGGCTTTTTCACGTCAAGCAGGTCCTGCATACCACTGCCGAAGAAAACCTGAAAATGATCAGCGACAGCGTAGAATTCCTCTGCCGGAACGGTATCGAGGTTTTTTACGACGCGGAGCATTTCTTCGACGGGTATAAAGATAACCCGGAATACGCCCTATGCACGCTGCTCGCCGCCCGGGACGCCGGAGCGCGGTACCTGGTGCTCTGCGACACCAACGGCGGGACCATGCCCGGGGATATCCAGCGCATCATCAGCGAGATAAAACCCAGATTAAGAACTGAATTAGGGATCCATTGCCATAACGACTCCGGGCTGGCGGCGGCCAATTCGCTTCTGGCGGTCGAATCCGGATGCACGATGGTCCAGGGCACGATCAACGGTTACGGGGAACGCTGCGGCAATACCGACCTGATCACGGTCATCGCCAACCTCAGCCTTAAATTAAACATTAATTGCCTGCCGGATAACGGCGTGAAAAAGCTGACCAAGATATCCCACTTCATCAGCGAGATCAGCAATATGCGCCACATGAACAACCAGCCTTTTGTCGGGGATTCCGCGTTCGCGCATAAAGCCGGCGTGCACATCAACGCGATGATGAAAAACTCCCGGTCTTACGAGCATATAAACCCGGAACTCGTCGGCAACGAACGCCGGGTGCTGGTATCGGAACTGGGGGGGAAAAGCGGGATCATTACCCTGGCCAGGGAATACCACCTTGATCTGACCAAAAACGACCCGAAAACCAAAAAACTCCACGCCGCCCTGCAATCGCTGGAGATGAAAGGATTCCATTTCGAGGCGGCCGAAGCGTCGTTCGAACTGCTTTTAAAAAAGAACCTGAGCAAAATAAGAGAGTTCTTCAAACTGGAACACCTGAAAGTGGTAATTACCAAAGAAAACGACCGGAAAACCACCACTGAAGCGGTGATCAAATTAAAGGTCAACGGCAAGGTAGAACATACCGCCGCCGAGGGCGACGGCCCGGTCAACGCTCTGGATAACGCTTTAAGAAAAGCTCTAAAGGATTTCTACCCGACCCTTTCCCAGATGCATTTGTCGGATTACAAAGTCCGGGTCCTGGGGGAAAGAGAAGGCACCGCCGCCCAGGTCCGCGTCCTGATCCAGTCGCAGGACGAAAAAGAAACCTGGAACACCATGGGCGTGTCGGAGAATATCATCGAAGCGAGCTGGCAGGCGCTGACCGACTCCGTAGAATACAAACTTTTGAAAGATAAAATATCTCCATGATCGAACTGCCCAAAGTTTACACAGCCGGGGAAGTAGAGGATAAATTATATCGGGACTGGGAAGAAAAAGGATTGTTCTCCGCCAAGGTCAAGCCCGGGGCCGAACCTTTCTGCATAGTTATTCCTCCGCCTAATGTGACCGGGATCCTGCACATGGGCCACGCCTTGAACGACACTATCCAGGATATCCTTATCCGTTACCACCGCATGAAAGGCGAATCCGCTTTATGGATGCCCGGCACGGATCACGCCGGGATCGCCACCCAGAACGTGGTGGAAAGGTCCATCGCCAAAGAAGGGCTGAAGCGCCAGGACCTGGGAAGAGAGAAATTCCTGGAGCGGGTCTGGGCCTGGAAAGAACAATACGGCTCCACGATCATCCGCCAGCTGAAAAAGCTCGGCGCTTCCTGCGACTGGAAGCGGACCCGCTTTACCATGGACGAAGGATATTCCGAGGCGGTAAAGGAAGTGTTCGTCCGCCTGTATGATAAAGGGCTGATCTACCAGGGCTACAGGATCATCAACTGGTGCCCGCGCTGCCAGACCGCGCTCGCCGACGAAGAGGCCCCTCATCAGGACATGCAGGGAAACCTGTATTATCTTAAATACCCGCTCAAAGAGGACCCGGCGACGTTCGTTACCGTCGCGACCACCCGGCCGGAAACAATGCTCGGGGATACCGCGGTGGCGGTCAACCCCAAAGACGCCCGGTATAAGAAACTGGTCGGCAAAGAACTGCTACTGCCCCTGACCGGCCGGACGATCAGGATCATCTCCGATCCGGTGGTGGACAGGAAATTCGGGACCGGGGCGGTAAAGATCACCCCGGCGCACGACCCCAACGACTACCTCACCGGCAAAAGGCACAACCTGGAATTCATCAACGTGATGTATCCCGACGCCCGGATGAACGAGGCCGCCGGCGCGTATAAGGGGCTGGACCGCTTTAAAGCCCGGGAAGCGGTGATCGAGGACTTAAAGAAGCAGGGACTGCTGGAGAAGATCGAGCCGCACGCTTTATCCGCAGGGCATTGCTACCGCTGCCATACCATAATCGAACCTTACTTGTCCAAGCAGTGGTTCGTTAAAATGAAACCCCTGGCCGAGCCGGCCATCGCGGCGGTAAAAGACGGTAGGATCAAGTTCTATCCGGCCCGGTGGAAGAAAGTTTACCTTAACTGGATGGAGAACATCCAGGACTGGTGCATTTCCCGCCAGATCTGGTGGGGGCACCGCATCCCGGTATATTACTGCAGGAATTGCAAAGATAAATTGATCGTTTCCAAAACCGCTCCGGCGAAATGCCCGTATTGCGGCGGGGCGGATATTTACCAGGATGAAGACGTGCTGGATACCTGGTTCTCATCCTGGCTCTGGCCTTTTGCCACTTTCGGATGGCCGTTCACCACGATGACCCCGGAGCAAAAGCGCGCGGCGGAAGAGGACCTGAAATATTTTTACCCCACTTCGGCTTTGGCCACCGCCCCGGAAATAATCTTCTTCTGGGTCGCCAGGATGATCATGGCCGGGTTCGAGTTCATGGGCGACATCCCGTTCCGCGACGTTTACCTTCACGGGACGGTCCGCGATACCGATGGAAGGAAAATGTCCAAGTCGCTGGGCAACGCTATCGACCCCCTGGAGATCATTAAAGAATTCGGGACCGACGCGCTGCGCTTCAGCCTGATCTCGATCACCGCGCAGGGGCAGGACGTATTCCTGTCTAAAGAGCGCTTTGAACAGGGAAGGAATTTCGCCAACAAGATCTGGAACGCGGCCAGGTTCGTATTGATGAACCTGGATAACCTCGATACCGTAGCGGTAAGCTCGGACCTCAACGATCTCGTGAAGGAGACCGACCTGAGCCTGCCTAACCGCTGGATCCTCAGCCGGTTCTATTCCACGCTAAAAGAACTGGAAAAGAACATCAACTCTTACAAATTCAACGAAGCGGCGAACCTTTTATACCGGTTCTTCTGGCATGAATACTGCGACTGGTACCTGGAAATGATCAAACAGGATATCAAAGACCCCCAGAACCAGGTGGTCATGTATAAGGTCCTGGAAAAATTCCTCCGGGCCGCGCACCCGTTCATGCCTTTTATAACCGAAGAGATCTGGCGGAAGATCAACCCCGGCCCTGCTTCGATCATGACAACTCCCTGGCCGCGCATGCAGCCCGGGATAATCGACCGTAAGATCGAAGCGAAAACTTCAACGGCTTTCGAGATAATAACCGCCATCAGGAATATGCGCTGTGAAATGGAGATCGCCCCGTCCGCCGAGATAAAAGCGGTGATCTGCGCCGCGAACGGGGCCGACAGCCGGGTCGTTAATTCTCTTTCCGCCTATATCAAGAAACTTGCCAGGGTCGGCGATCTCGTAGTCAAAGAAGAGTTCGCGCAATTAAAATCCGCGTTCACTACGCTGGTGCGGGATATGCATGTTTCCATAATGCTGGAAGGCGTAGTTGACATAGAGAAGGAAAAGCATAAGCTCGACGAAAAGATCCGCGGCGCCGAGAACGCGATCAAAGCCAAGCAGAATACTCTGGGCAACAAGAATTTCGTCGAGAGGGCTCCGGGGGAGATTGTGGAAAAAGAAAAAGCGAAATTAAAAGAACTGGAAGAGACTCTTATCAAACTAAAGGCGGTGAAAAATGGTCTCCAATAGTAAATATTTTCTTTCTCAGGAAGAACCGCGGCTCGATCCGAACAAATTAGACCTGATAATCCGTCATTCCCTGCTTGAGGATATCGGAAAAGGCGACATCACCACCGAACTGACCATTCCCAGGACCAAGAGCGTAAAAGCGCAGGTGCTGGCCAAAGAGGACTGCGTGCTTTGCGGCATGGAAGTCCTGGAAAGAGTCTTCAAGATCGTGGATAAAAATATCAGGTTCATCCCTAAAGCTAAAGAAGGGCAGAAGCTGAAAAAAAATAAAGTAGTGGCTTTGATCCAGGGCAAAGCGCACAGCATTTTCAGCGCGGAAAGAGTCGCGCTGAACCTGTTAAGCCACCTTTCCGGGGTTGCCACCAAGACCCGCGAATTCGTGGAGATCGTCAGCCCCAGCAAAGTGAAAATAACCGACACCCGCAAGACCATGCCGGGGTTGCGCGAAATACAAAAATACGCGGTAAGGATCGGCGGCGGTTTCAACCACCGGATGGCGCTGGATGAAATGATACTGATCAAAGACAACCATCTCCAGGTCACCGAAGGGTACACCCAGCTTCCTAAAGTCCCCAAAGGGTACAAGATCGAGATCGAGGTAGAGAATATCGAAGAATTCAAGCACGCGCTAAAATTCAAACCGGACGTGATCATGCTCGATAACATGGCCGTAAGCGACATTAAAAAAGCCGTGGACATCCGCAATTCGACGCCTTTTACCAGCCACCACCCCATGACCAAACTGGAAGTTTCCGGCGGGGTCAACCTGGATACGCTCAAAGACATCGCCGCATGCGGAGTCGACCTGATCTCGGTAGGCGAACTGACCCACTCGGTAAAAGCCATAGATTTCAGCCTGGACGTAATTTAAAACCTCCCGCACCCCAGGGGGTGCCACAAAAAAAAGCGGCGCCCTGGGGTGAATTTTATGGATAAATTCCAATTAGTTTCTGAATTCAAACCCTGCGGCGACCAGCCCAAAGCCATTGAAGAACTTTACGCTTCGCTTTCATCGGGCAAAAGGTACCAAACCCTGCTGGGAGTTACCGGCTCGGGAAAAACTTTCACCCTGGCCAACGTCATCTCACGGCTGAACCTGCCGACCCTGGTAATTTCCCACAATAAAACGCTTGCCGCCCAGCTCTACTCCGAATTCAAAGAATTCTTCCCCCGCAACGCCGTGGAATATTTCGTATCTTACTACGACTATTACCAGCCCGAAGCTTACATCCCGTCCACAGACACTTACATCGAGAAAGACTCGGCCATCAACGACAGGCTCGACCGCCTGCGTTTATCCGCCACCAGTTCGCTTATGTCGCGCAAAGACGTGATCATCGTCGCTTCCGTTTCCTGCATTTATAACCTGGGCTCGCCCGAAGATTACCAGAACATGCTGGTTTTCATCCGGACGGGAGAGGATGTCAGCCGGGATGACCTGATAGCCCGGCTTATCGCCATACAATATGAACGCAACGACTATGAATTCATCCGCGGCCGGATCAGGGTCAGGGGCGACGTCGTGGAAATATTCCCGGCGTATAAAGAGACGGCTTTCCGGATAGAGCTTAACGCGGATACGGTCGAAAGAATATCCGAGATCGACCCGCTGACCGGAGATGTTATAGCGGTATCCGGTAAAATAGGGATATACCCGGCGAAACATTTTATCGCCGCGCCGGAAAGGATAGACCAGGCCATAAAAACCATCCTCTCCGAGCTTGACGAACATCTTATTACCCTTAAAAAAGAGAACAAGCTCCTGGAAGCCCAGAGGCTGAACCAGCGCACCCGCTACGATATGGAGATGCTCAAAGAGCTCGGCTACTGCCACGGGATAGAAAATTATTCCCGCCATTTATCCGGCAGGCCTCCGGGTTCGCGGCCGTATTGCCTCCTGGACTACTTTCCCGGGGATTTCCTGACAATAGTCGACGAATCACACGTGACCCTGCCGCAGATAAGGGGGATGTTCGAAGGGGACAAAGCGCGGAAGAAAACCCTGGTGGAATACGGGTTCCGCCTGCCGTCCTGCCTGGATAACCGGCCTTTAAGATACGCCGAGTTCGAAGAACTGGTCAAAAAGGAGATATTCGTCTCCGCGACCCCCGACGAATTCGAGGTCGAAAAAAGTAAAGGCAGGGTGATCGAGCAGATCATCCGGCCGACCGGCCTTATCGATCCGCAGATCGTCATCAAGCCGACCAAAGGGCAGATCGCCGACCTGGTCGAGGAGATCAAAAAACGCGCCGCGAATAACGAAAGGGTCCTGGTCACGACCCTGACCAAACGCATGGCCGAAGATCTAACCGGCTATTTACAAGAGAAGGAATTAAAGGTAAAATACCTGCATTCCGATATCCGGACCATCGAGCGGTCGAAGATCCTGCGCGACCTGCGCAAGAAAGATTTCGACTGCCTGGTGGGGATAAACCTCCTGCGCGAGGGGCTGGACCTTCCGGAAGTTTCCCTGGTAGCGATACTGGACGCGGATAAAGAAGGCTTCCTGCGCTCGGCGACATCCCTGATCCAGGTCTCCGGAAGAGCGGCGAGGAATATCAACGGCACGGTGATCATGTACGCCGATACCCTGACCGGCTCGATCAAGAAAGCCGTCGCCGAAAGCAACCGCCGGCGCAAGATCCAGGTAGAATACAACCTGAAGAACAAGATCACTCCGCGCAGTATCCTGAAAGCGATCAAAGAAGGCATCGAAGGCCTGGAAGAAGCGCAGGAATTCGTCGAGAACCTTACCGGGGAAGCCAGGGACGAATACGAAACGCGGAAATATATCTCCGAGATGGAATATGAAATGGAACTGGCCGCGCGCAACCTGCAGTTCGAGAAAGCCGCTCAGCTCCGGGATGAGATCAACAAATTAAGAAAACTATGCTAAACCTCGCTTTCATCTATCACATGCACCAGCCGTATTACAAGAACCTGCTTACCGACCAGACCGATTTCCCCTGGGTCAGGCTGCACGGCACCAAAGATTACCTGGACATGGTCAAGATGCTCGCCGGTTACCCGAAGATACATCAGACTTTCAACCTTGTCCCCGGGCTTATCGAGCAGATCGACGATTACATCGACGGCAGGGTCAAAGACAAATTCCTCGAACATTCTTACAAACCGGCGGCCGGGCTGTCCGACCAGGAAAGATCTTTTATCCTGAATAACTTTTTCATGATCAACAAAGAAAAGGTCATTTCCTGGATCCCGCGTTATTACGAGCTTTTCCTGAACAAGCAGGCTAACCGCAGTTTCAACACCCAGGATATCCTCGACCTGCAGGTCTGGTTCAACCTGGCCTGGATCGACCCGATGTTCAGGGAGAACATACCTGAACTGCACAAGATCACGGCTAAAGGCCGCTTCTTCAGCGAAGAGGACAAACGCGTCGTCCTGAAGAAACAGACGGAGATCCTGGAAGATATCATACCGGCCTACCGTGATTTCATGGAAAACGGCCAAGTAGAAGTCATCCTCAGCCCGTTCTACCACCCGATACTGCCGCTGCTCCAGAACACCCGCATCGCCCGCGAGGCCAATATTAAAAGCACTCTGCCTTTAGCGGTATTTTCCTATCCGCAGGACGCCAGGTCCCAGGTCGAGCTGGGTATCCGGTTATACAAAGATAAATTCGGGACCGCCCCCGCGGGAATGTGGCCGTCGGAAGAGTCGGTCTGCGAACACATAGTTCCTTTGTTCATAGAATCGGGGATCAAATGGATCGTCACCGATGAAGGGATATTATTCAAGTCCTTAAGAAAAAAAGAACGGGATACCCGCCTCCTTTACCAGCCTCATCTTTTAAAGAGGGAAGAAGGGGAACTTACCGTGATCTTCCGCGACCGCAACCTCTCCGACCTGCTGGGTTTTGTTTACCCCAATTGGGACGCCAAAGACGCGGTCAACGATTTTATGCACCATTTAGATAACATCGCCCAGGCTTTCAAGAATAAAGATATCCTTATCGCCATCGCCATGGACGGGGAGAACGCCTGGGAATATTACACCAATGACGGGCATGACTTCCTGGAAATGCTTTACCAGCGATTATCCGATTCGCCGGACATTAGGACGGTAACCGTAGGCGAGTATTTAAAAGAACATCCGGCGAAGAAAGAGATCCACCGCCTGGCCGCCGGCTCATGGATCTACGGCGAATTCTCCAAGTGGATCAATAACCCTTACAAGAACAGGGGATGGGACTACCTGGCGATCGCACGCAGGCAGCTGCAGGAAATGCTCGATGAAGGCAAACCGGTCTCCGAGATGGCCTGGAAACAAATGCGGATACTGGAAGGCAGCGACTGGTTCTGGTGGCTGGGGGAAGACTACCCGGGATACTTCGACCGGCTTTACCGGATGCACCTGCGTAATTTCTACGCGCTGATCGATAAAGAGATCCCGGAGTACCTTAACCATCCGATCGCCCCATAGATCACCACCTGTAGGGAAGCGGGGACGAATATACACATTAAGTTGTGTCCAGGAGCTGCGAATAAGCGCTATAAGTTCTTGACATCAAAACACATTTGTGCTATAAAATATCTCCATGGATAAGAAAGACATCTACGAACACCTGGCCAAGATCTACCTCGATACTCCTTCCGTCAAAAAGAAGAAATCGAAAACTCAAGCTAAAGACCATAAGAATTTCATTATTATAGCTGCCGCAATGGTTTTAGGCTTGACTTTACTCGTTTACGCCAGGCTTAATTTTCATAGCCCCTTAAAACAACAGGTCGCGCTGATCCTCGCTACAGAACCGGTAAAGCTTAATTATAACTTCGATCCGGCCAAAAAAGAAATATTCTCTTTTAACCTGAACAAAGCGAATCTCTCCAGGTTCAACACTTTAGGCTTTTCCGTAAAAAAATCCAACTACGAAGATATCGTTTCCCTGCGGGTGGAATTCACCAACATATTCAAAGAAAGATCCGAGGTCTATATCAAAGACATTCCCAATAAATGGAAATATTACACGATCAGGTTCTCGGATTTCGCCAACATCACCGACTGGTCGGAGATGTCCGATGTATCATTCATCATAGAAGAATGGAACACCAAGGATCGCAAGGGGCTGGTATACCTGGATAACGTGCGGCTTTTCAAATAACCGATAATAAGGAGGAGCGCAAGATGAGGATCATCACGGTTGCCAATCAAAAAGGCGGATGCGGCAAGACCACAACTGCGGTAAACCTTTCCGCGTCTCTGGCGGAGAACGGGAAAAAAGTGCTGCTTATCGATCTCGATCCTCAATCGCACGCGACTCTCGGCCTGAACATTAAAGCGGACTTAAGCATGTATAACGTCCTCTCCAAACTGACCCAGGTCAAAGCCGGCCTTGAGAACATCATCCAGAAAGTCGACGATAATTTCGACATCGCCCCTTCAAGCGTCGTCCTGAGCGCGCTGGAGCAGGAGCTTTCCGGAGAGATCGGGAGGGAATCCCGCCTCTGGGAAATATTGACCGATTTCGGGAAAAATTACGATTACGTGATCATCGACTGCCCGCCGAACCTGGGGCTTCTGACCATCAACGCCATCCGCGCCACCGACGAAATAATCGTCCCGGTGGAAGCCAGCCGCTTCGCCCTGGAAGGGCTGGGACAGCTGATCGATATCATGAGCCTGATCCGCGACCGCCTCAACCACACGGTCGATTACCGGGTGCTTGTGGTAAATTTCGATTCGCGCCTGCGCCATTCTTTCATCATGCTGGACAAGATCAAGATGACCTTCCGGAGCAAGATGTTCTCCACGATCATCCACGTCAACGTGAAATTAAAGGAAGCGCAGAACAACGGGACCCATATCCTCAATTACGACAAATACTGCCGCGGTTCCAAGGATTATTTCAGCCTTTCCCGGGAATTGCTCACGCTGGAAAATGATACCGCAATAAAGACCAAAAAAGAAGAAAAGATCGACCTGAAAGCAAAAATGGAAGAGATACTGAAAGAAGAGCTTCCCAAGTTCAATTTTACCGAAGTGTCCCTGACCCTCAACGCTCCCGGAGCCAGGAAAGTTTACGTAGCCGGCGACTTCAATGGCTGGAAAACAGACGATAAAAGCCTGATGAAACAGGAGAACGGGACCTGGAAATTAAAAGTAAACCTGACCGCGGGGCGTTACCGCTACCGTTTCGTAAAAGACGGCGAATGGATCGAAGACCCTTCGAATAAAAACCACGCGATGAACCCTTACGGGCAAATGGATTCTTTGATCGAAGTGTAGGGAGGCATTGATGAAAAAGACGCTGAAAAATAAAAAGAAGGCCGTTGTAAAAAAGAAGACCGTCAGAAAAATAACGGCCAAGAGAAAACCGGTAAAGAAAACGCCGGCCCGTAGGACTAAAACGCCCGGAAGGGCCGTAAAAAGACCCGCCGGGAAAAAACCGGCCGGGAGGACTTCCGGCGCCAGAAGGGCCGGGAAAGCTGCGGCCAAAACGGAAAAAGGGTTCCTGGGAGAGATCACCCATTATTTCCCAAAGGTCCGGGCGGCGGTGATCAAGCTTAACGCCGAGTTGAGCGTCGGCGACAAAATAAAGATCAAGGGCCATACTACCGATTTTACCCAGAAAGTCAGCTCTTTGCAGATCGACCGCATCGCGATTAATTCGGCCAGAAAAGGGGACGAGATCGGGCTAATGGTCGAATCCCGGGTCCGCCGCGGAGATAAAGTCACTAAGCTTTAACAGGTCCTAATCTCTATCCGCAGTTTTTCCCCGATAAATACCGCATCTTTATTTATTCACGATCTTGAACGCGGGAGCACCACGGTTTGAAACGGCTTATTCCTAACAAACAGAAATTATTCGGCACGGACGGTATCCGCGGCACGCCGGGGGTCTATCCCTTGACCGACGACATGCTGGGGACCATTTCCGAATCTTTAGCGCTGAGCATACTGTCCGGCCGGAAGGGCGGGAAGAGACCGCGCGTAGTCATCGGGAAAGATACCCGGATCAGCGGCGAGAACATCGAGGGGATACTTTCCCGCAGCATCAGTTCCCAGGGAGTAGATGTCCTGCTGGCCGGGACAATGACCACTCCAGGGCTCTCTTTCTTTGTCAGGAGCCTCAAAGCCGACGCCGGGATAATGATCTCCGCATCCCACAACAAAGCTTCGGACAACGGAATAAAATTCTTCGACTCCAACGGCTATAAATTCTCGGAAATAAAAGAAGAAGGCGTGGAAAATATAATATTCGAGCGCCTGGTGAACAAGGGCAGGAACAGGGCAAGAGCGAAAGGCAGAGTCACCGCTATTCCCGGCGCCCAGGCCAAATACAGCGTCTTCCTGGGATCCACGGTAAAAGGGCTTGACCTGACGGGGATCACCGTGGCCGTTGACTGCGCCTGGGGCGCGGCCGCCCCGTTCGCCCGCAAAGTCTTCGAGGACCTCGGGGCTAAAGTAGTTTCGATCCACGACAAACCGTCAGGCCATAATATTAACGAGGGCGGGGCGATAAATCCGTCGATCCTTAAGAAACTGGTGCTCGATTCAAAAGCCGATATCGGGGTCGCGGTTGACGGGGACGGGGACAGGGGGATACTGGTCAATGAGGACGGCGACATAGTGGACGGGGACCGCACGATAGCGATAATCGCCCGTTACCTTTCCCGGGAAAATAAATTGCCTAAAAACACCGTGGTAGGGACGGTAATGAGCAACTACGGCCTGCGGGTTTCCCTGGAGGAACTGGGGATAAAACTTATCGCCACTAACGTCGGCGACAAGTATGTGCTTGAAGCGCTGCTGGAGAACGGCCTCAAGCTGGGCGGAGAGCAATCCGGGCACATAATCTTCCTGGATTATCTTTCCACTCCCGACGGGCTGCTCACGGCGCTGCAGGTGCTCAAAGTAATGAGAAAAACCGGCAGATCGCTGGGGCAGTTGTGTGGATGCATGACCAAGTTCCCCCAGATACTGCTGAACATCAAGGTAAAAGAAAAACGGCCTTTTGAGCAGATGCCTGCGGTTAACAAAAAACTGGAGCTTTTCAATAACCGGCTTAAGGACCAGGGCAGGATACTTCTGCGTTATTCCGGCACCGAACACCTGGCCAGGGTAATGGTCGAAGGCAGGGACAAAGAACTGATAGAAGAAATCGCCAATTCATTAGCCCAAGAGATAAAAGAAGAGATCGGGATCAAAGAATAAACCCGGGAAAAAGGTATCCGGATAATGACAAGGAGTCCGCTCATGAACAGTTTTTCCGCCATAAGATCCTCCCTTAAGAACAAAACGGCCAAGATTTGCATTGTCGGCCTGGGTTATGTCGGACTGCCTCTGGCTGTCGCGTTCGCCAGGAAAGGTTTTTTCGTTTACGGATTCGATACCGATCCCAACCGCGTGAACAAGCTCCGGCAGGGGGAAAAATTCATCGTTGACGTTTCCCCCGGGGAAGTCCTTTCCCTGATCAAGAACAAGAAATTCTTTCCCTCAACGGACGAAAAAATCATCAGGGATTCCGGAGTGATCATTATCGCCGTGCCCACGCCGCTGCGCAAAGTTAAATTCCCCGATATCTCCTATGTGGTATCCGCATCGAATACGGTCAGAAAGAATATGCGCAAAGGACAGCTGGTCATCCTGGAAAGCACTTCTTATACGACTACGACCAGGGAAGTCACCCTGCCTATCCTGAAAAGATCCGGTCTTAAGGAAGAATTTGATTTTTTCCTGGCGTTCTCTCCGGAAAGAGTGAATCCGGGAGACAAGAAATTCCCCGTAGTCAGGATACCCAAAGCTATCGGCGGTTTCTCGGATAAGTCCGCGGAACTGGCCCATTTAGCGTATTCGCAGATCATGGAAACGGTATTCAACGTATCCAGCCCGGAAGTAGCGGAAACCTCCAAATTACTGGAGAACACTTTCCGCCTGGTGAACATCGCTTTGATCAATGAATTCGCCATACTTTGCCATAAACTGGGCATCAGCATCTGGGAAGTCATCGAATGCGCCAAGACCAAGCCTTTCGGTTTTATGCCGTTCTACCCCGGGCCGGGAATCGGCGGACATTGTATCCCTTGCGACCCGGTTTTCCTGTCCTGGAAAGCCAGGAAGCTCGGATATAAGACCAAAATGATCGACCTGGCTCTGGAAATGAACCGCTACATGCCGCATTACGTGGTAGAAAGGGTCCAGGAGGCGTTAAAAGAACGAGGTAAGAGGGGCATTGCCGGCGCGAAGATCCTCATTCTGGGCGTAACTTATAAAAAAGACGTCAAAGACCTGCGCGAATCGCCTTCTTTGGAAATTATCGAGTATCTTCAGCACGCTAAGGCCAGAGTGAACTTCTATGATCCGTTCATACCGTATATCCGGCTCGGAGGCCTCGATCTAAAAGGCGTCGAATTAACCCCGGCCGCCCTGAAAAAATTCGATTGCGTAGTGCTGATCACCGACCACTCGGATATAGACTACGGTTCCGTGCGCAAGAACGCCAGGCTTATCTTTGATACCCGCAATGTTTACAAGGCCCGGTTCGCTAACGTAATAAAACTATAAGGAGACCGATAATGAAATTTTTAATTACCGGAGGCGCGGGATTCATCGGTTCCAACATAACCGACGCTTTACTGGAACAAGGACACTTTGTCCGGGTCCTGGATGATTTTTCCAGCGGTAAAGAGTCTAACCTTGCGAACGCCGTGAAATCTCCCGGTTTCGAGTTGATCAAAGGCGATATCTGCGACAAGACCGCCTGCCTGAAAGCCTGCGCAGGCATGGATGTCATTTTGCACCAGGCGGCCCTGCGCAGCGTGCCCAAATCGATGAAAGAGCCTCACGATTATAACAGAGTGAATATTGACGGCATCCTGAATATGCTCGAGGCCGCCAGGGACAACAAGGTCAAACGTTTTGTTTTCGCTTCCTCAAGCTCGGTTTACGGGGACGTGACCAGGTTCCCCGAAAATGAGAAATTCTACCCGGAATTGATCTCGCCGTACGCTTTGAGCAAATTAGCCGGCGAATACTACTGCCGGATCTTTTCCGGGCATTTCGGGGTAGAAACGGTATGCCTGCGTTATTTTAACGTTTTCGGGCCAAGGCAGGCATTGGACGATGAATATGCCGTAGTCATACCCAAGTTCATACACTGCATCTTGAACGGCCAGGAACCGCCGGTATTCGGCACCGGAAAGCAGTCCCGGGACTTTACCTATATTGACAATGTTGTCCAGGCGAATATATTGGGCGCCACGACCCCGGGGATAAAACACGAGGTCTTTAACGTCGCCACGGGAAAAGACCAGACCGTCCTGTACCTGGTCAAAGCCATCAACAGGATCACGAATAAGAACATCCAACCCAAGTTACTGCCGGTCAGGGCCGGCGACGTTTTCCGCACCAACGCGGACATATCCAAGATCAAAAAAGTGCTGAAATTCAGGCCTACGGTAAGCTTTGAGGAAGGATTAAAACGCACTGTCGAGTATTTCAAGAGCTTATAACCGATCCGCCGGCAAGATCATCTTTATTGACGAACGCCTGAGAGATTTATAGCACAATAATGAGTAAGCACTCAAAATAACCGGGGCGTTAAATCTAAGTAAGTTTGAGTAAATCGCTCTCCGCGGAGAAAAATAGTGAATCCCAGGGGCAGGCCCAAAAAACGCAGATTAGTAAAAGAAGACCCCAGGATCATCCAATTCAGCCCCAGAGGCAAGCCGGGAAGGCCGGATGAAGCGGAACTGGCCATGGAGGAATTTGAGGCCGTCAGGCTGGCGGATTGCCTGGGCCAGGACCAGAAAAAAGCCAGCCAGGCCATGCGAATATCCCAGCAGACTTTCAGCAGGATACTAAAGAAGGCCCGGAAGATCGTAGCGGAAGCCATAGTTAACGGCAAGACATTAAAGATCCGCGGCGGACATTACACGATCAACGCCCGCCAGAAGGAAACAACCGCGGCATCCACAGCCAGACCCGGCAAACCAACCCAGGATCATCCCAAAACAATACAAGAACAAAGAGAGTTCAACTTCCAATAAAGCCATTCAAACGCGCTTTGAGGCCTAATTTCCCCCTATATTGCTACTTCCTATAATATATCTTATGTTAACTTGCTATTCAAGCGGGATTAATGTAATTAATTGTAATATAACGAGTTGTAGAATTAGTTATTTACTTGTGGAAAAGGCGAATTAGACTTACTCGGATTTACTCGGATCATTATTGTTTAACAACGGAGGAATTTATGCGGTTTTCTGAAGAATACACCTGCGGATAAAGATCTATCGCGGAGACCCTTCTTTATTCTTACTTTTATTCTTTTTCCAGGATAGAATAACCAGGAAAAGTAAATATAAGACAGCGCCCAAAACAAAAGCGACCACAAAATAACCAAGCAGAACAGGCAGAAGGATCTTCAAAAAAGACACCTTAAAAAGCAGTTTCCAGTGGAAATCATCGATCAATAGCTGCCACTGAAAATACAGCGTTTTCCAACTCAAACCCAGGATATAAGCGCCTATTTTTATCGACAAAACAATAGCTATAAGGCTGGTCCAGGTATTGGTGAGCAGCGCGCCCAGGAGCGCGGCGGCTTTATTTAAACGCAGGAAAGCGGCGCAAACTAATGCCGCTATCGGCCCGGTCCCCGGGATGATCCCCAGAAAAACCCCTAATCCCAAGCCGAGAGCTATCTTTTGAGGCGAATCGTTAGAACGGAAAAGTCCAAGATACAGCAGTTTAAGGAGCCTCGAAACCGGCAGGTTAATTCTTTTTTTCATCTTCTTCCAGAAGGCGCTTTAAGATCTTTCCCGAAGCGTTCTTAGGCAGGTATTTCCGGAATTCGATGCGTTTGGGGATCTTATACGGGGCTAACTTATCCCGGAGGTAATGGATGATCTCTCTCTCGGTCGCCTGGGCATCTTCTTTTAATACTATAAAACCTTTCGGGACCTCTCCCTTATGTTCATCTTTTATGCCGATAACCGCCGCTTCTTTAACTTTAGCGTTCTGATAAAGCACCTCTTCTATCTCCCTGGGATAAACGTTCAAGCCGCGGACATTGACCATCTCTTTCTTCCGGCCGGCAATATAGACATACCCGTCTTTATCGATCCTGGCCATGTCCCCGGTGTAAAGCCAGCCGTTTTTCAAGACCTGCCGGGTGGCTTCTTCCTGTTTTAAATACCCCAGCATGACACTCGGGCCCTTAACCAGGAGTTCGCCGACTTTACCCGTTTCCACGGGGTTTTCTTTATCATCCACGACTTTTACCTGCACATTCTTCGAGACGACCAGGCCGATGGAACCCGGTTTGCGTATGCCTTTGACCGGGTTCAAAGTAACTACCGGAGAAGCTTCGGTCAAGCCGTAGCCTTCGATCAAAGGAACGCGGAATTTCCTTTCAAAAGTGGTCAAAGTCTCCACCGGCAAAGCAGCCGCCCCGGAAATACACAATCTAACAGGGTTGAAAAGCTTGATCAGCGGGCTGGCGAATATCCCCGGCAGCTTCATATTCTTCAAAAGAGTGAATATCGATGGGATGCCGATGAACATGCTGACCCGGTTATTCCGGACCGCCCGGATCACCCGCTTGAACGGTTTGAGAGATTTCATCACAACGATCTGCGATCCCATAAAAAGCGGCAGATTCATACAGACCGTAGCGGCAAAAGAATGGAATAAAGGCAGGATGCAGATAAAAGTATCGTTGGAACTCGTTTTCAGATTGCCGGCGCAATCCCGGGCGTTAGAAACCAGGTTGCGATGGGATAATAACGCCCCTTTAGGGTGGCCGGTAGTGCCGGAAGTATAAAGAATTACCGCTATATCCGTCTCGTTAACCGGATACCTCTTGAGCACCGAGGGATTTTCTTTCTTGATCTTGGAAAAGTCCAGGATATGATTTTTCGAGGCGGATGCGGTGCAGATTATATACTTAAGTTTTTCCGACCGTAACCTCAGGCTCTCCGCCATTTCGATATACGGGCGGGAAGTTATAATAGCCACCGCCTCGCTGTCCTGGAGGATAAAATTCGCCTCCTCCATCTTATACATGTTATTTATCGGCAGAGCGACGGCCCCGGCCTTAACTACCGCGTAATAAGAAATAATGAATTCGGGGCAGTTATCCAGGAATATCGCGATCCGGTCGCCTTTTTGCACGCCTAAATGGATCAAACCCGAAGCGATATGGTCGGTCAGGTCTTTCAGGGTTTTATAGGATATCCTTTTGCGCCCGAAAATTATCGCGGTTTTCTGCGGATGCCTTTGCGCGCTTTGCGCCAATAATTCACCGAGGGTTTCAGGATTCATAAGTGGGTTTTATATTGGTTCCGGCAAATCTGTCCAGCCCGCCGGCCTCCTGGATCCAGCCGTTGTGCAGGCCGGATCTATCCATGTCATCTTGAGCGCGGCGGTATTCTTCCCGGGTTATCCTTCTTCTCAATTCCGGGAATTCACCGGACCTGTAACACGGCATATACTGGCTCATCAAACTGATATAAGTTTCCCGGGAAAGCCCGCCCGAGATAAAACGCATGATCTCTCCTGTCCCGGCAATTCCGTCCGGCAATACCAGGTGGCGGACGATCAGCCCTTTTTCTATTATACCCGATTTATCTATTTTCGCAATACCCGCCTGGCGGTGCATTTCTTTTAAAGAAGCCGCGTTAAGATCCGGGTAATCCGGGGCGCCGGAATACTTCAATGCCGCTTCCCGGCTTGCGTAACGCATATCCGGCAGGTACACGTCGATAATGCCATCGAGCAATCTTATCATTTCCGGAAGCTCGTATCCTCCGGTGTTATAAACCAGCGGTATTTTAAGCCCTTCCGGGACAGCCAGCAAAAGAGCTTTGAGTATCTGGGGCATCACGTGGGTCGGGGTGACAAAATTGATATTATGACAGCCCATATTCTGCAGCTCCAGCATTATATTTGCCAATTCCCGGTCATCGGCCTCCCTGTCCGGGCAAGGCGCCTGGCTGAACTCATAATTCTGGCAATAAACGCAGGCCATGTTGCATCCGGCGAAGAATATCGTTCCGGAGCCGTTCTCCCCGGACACCGGGGGCTCTTCGCCGTGATGCGCCATAAAATTGTAAACCCTGGCCTTAAGCCCGGTCTTGCAGAAACCTTTCCGGTTATCCAGCCTGTTAACCCCGCACTTACGCGGGCAGATAACGCAGGAACCGAGCAGGTTAAAAGCCCGCCCGGCGGTTTCCGCTAACTTCCCGGATCTAAAAGTCTCTAAATAAACCGGCTGCATACGCCCTCATAAGTGGCACCCCTGGGGTGCCACTTTACGGTTATTATTTTCTCAGTTGTTGAGTATATATCTCTCTTATTTTGTTGAATACTTCGATATACTCCGCGGTCCGGTAATCGGGATAAGTCCAATCAAGCGGTAAAAAGCTTTTCCCCCTGAAGGACAGCGTTATTTCGGCAAAGATCCCTTTTTCCAGGTATATCCGGTGGCTGTAATCTTTGGTCGAAGCCAGGACCAGTTTGGCTGAAGTAAGATATCCCGGATCGATATTTACCGTCCGGCAGCCTTTGCAGGATAATCTCTTTTCTATTTTATTGGTCAGGATCTTTATCCGGGCCAGGGAATCCTGGCGGATCAGGCGGGAAAAACTTACGAATCTCTTCTTAAGCCCCGCACCCATCTCCCGGGGATAATAACCGGTAGAGCTAAAATCGATTGGCCGGCTTTGATGATCGATGCTCCCGAAATAACGGCAAAGGATCCCTTGGGTTCTCTCCAGGGATCCTTCGTCTTTGTATATGAAACCCGCTATTAATTTTACCGGTTCAGGCTTTACCAGGCTGCCCATCAAGGATCAACCGATGAATTGCTTGACGTACTGGGCTATTTTCTGGCGGGGCTGGTTCTTTATTTCGTTAAAAAATATGGCGACATTGAATTTTCCGGCCGGATCGTCCTCGCTCCTGACCACGACGCCGTTGCAATCGACATCGCAATGGTTCGTGCGCCCGTTGACCGAGATAGGAAGATTAAGCTTTATCTTGACCTTGGTAAAAGGCGGGATGTATTTATCCAGGGTGCAATAAGCCCCGAGGCAGCTGATATTCTGGGTGCTGGTCACAAAATCGTAACCGTTAGCGGCGACATTGATCGGCAGATGTTGATTTATACGAGGATGCAGCCTTCTCTCCGTGTTTTTCATTTTATTTCGCCTCCTCTGACCCGCCCTCTGCCTTTTTCTTCGTGGCTTTCAACCAGCACTTCTTGGTGCAATAAAATTTACCGTCACGGTAATAACTTCTTAGTTTCTTCAAAGGCTTGTTACAGCCCAGGCAATTAGTCTGCTTTTCCACTACTGCGGGTGCTTCCTGTCCCTGCGCCGGTGCCTTCTGCTCAGTATCTGCCATGGTTGCGTTGAACTCCTTTATTGTTGGTTGAATTTCATAGTTATATAATCATTCAGGCGCTTCTTGTCCTGATGGTCCCACTCTAAGAACCTCGCCCCCAGATGGAACTTATTCTGCCTCGGGAAAGGCGAAGACCAGACTATTTGCGCGATCGGCCTGACCACTTGAGAAAGCAGATTGATTTCCAGCATTACCGGAGTTTGAGGCGGGATGAAAGAATCGCTGATGAATTTTATCCCGGAAAGACTGATATCTTCGCTGACACTGCGCCCTATTTCTTTAGCTCCCCGGACCTGACAGCTGACTGATCCGGAAAAACCTAACCTGGGAAACAGCCTGGATTCTACCGATCTGTTATTCATTTTGATCTTTCTAACAGATGAACCGTGGCTTTTTCCATCTATTATTTATATGTAATGATTATAACACATTTTAAAGCTATGTCAACCTGCGGATATCTTATTCGACCTCAAAAGAAATGATCACGTTAAATGACAACTGGGGATAATCGAGCTCTTTGGGGAACGGCGAAAACGGCGAAGAATCCCGGATACTGCGCAGAGCGGTTTCCCTTAAATAGTAATTACCGGAAGATTTCTCTTCGATCAAACGGACGTCTTTTAGGACCCCGTCGCTGGATATTACAAAAGCCAGATAAACCTCCCCTGTCTCGCTGCGGCCGTAATTCTGATACGCGGCGTGGCGGATCTTCTCCCGGACGAACTGGTAATAGCTGACATAACTGGGATTATTAAGTTTCTCTATATCCACGGGCGGCAGGGTGATCTTTTTCTTTACCGCTATTATGTCCGGGCGGATCACCGAAGGTTTAACCGCTATCTGCTGGCGCGCAAAAGCCGGCCGGCTGCGGGTAAGGATATTATCTTTTACCGGGGGAAGCGCAAGCTCTTTCTTTTCAAAAGCCTTTACCTGGGAAGGCAGTTCCATAAGAGCGGCGCGCTTATAAAGAAGTTCTTTCTGCTGCCTGGTCAATTGAGGCGGATTTTTCAGGTAAGATATCTTGACCATCGCCGGTTTGTTAGGCAACGACAGGAAATTCAAAGCGGGATAATTTATAATTACAGCGCCGTGAACGATAAAAGAGAAAATTAAAGCTATCTGGAGACTTTTTTGCTTGAACATATCCGCGGATAAGTGGTTTTTATCAATATATTCCCTCCCAGTGCCGTTGTCAAGGGAAATACTCCTCAATCCGGAAAAATGGCTATGTCAGTCGCTCGAACAGTCCTCGGCCTCACGGCCTGCACCTGGACGTAGCGTAACGTCCAGTACGGCCCTCTGGCCTGCTGAACTCGCTTGGTGACATAGCCATTTTTCGATAATATTTTTAATGGATCAATATACCGCGCCTGTCTTTTTTCAGAACCTGACCGATGCTCCGGCGATATAGTTACGGCCGGGCGATGGATAATATCCTTTCTCGTTCGCGGTAGTGGACACCGCCCCGTATTCGCAGTATTTCTCGTCGAAAATATTGTTGACCCCGGCGAAGAACTTAATATCCCTAAGCTCATAAGACAGCTTGCCGTCGACCGTAGTATATCCCTGCAACGGGGTATAGTTATGCGCCTGGTCGTTGATAAAATACTGGCGGGCGTAGTAATTGGCGGTCGCGGACAAGGCCAGCTGCTTGGTGAATTTAAAGTTGAGGCCGGCAGACAATTTGTGCCGGGGGACCAAAGGGATCTGGTTACCGTCATACTTCCCTCCGTCAAAGAAAGCTTCGGTAAAAGTATAACCGCCCCTTAACCGGAGATTGTCCCATAGGTCATAATCCACCTCGGTATCCAGCCCGCGATGGATCGTTTTATCGTAATTGGTATTAGCCCCGCTCCAATAGCCGTAGCTGTAGCTGTAAACATACCTCGCGTCGTAGAAAAGCTCGTTATCCACGTTCATCCAGAACAGCGAAGCTTTGGTTTTCAATTGCGGGTTGAAAGTATGATTGACCCCCAAAGTGTAATTATCCGAAGTCTGGGTTTTCAAATCGATATTTACCGGCGGCGTCGTCCAAAGGCTGTAATACTCGTCGGTGGTGGGCATGCGGAAACTGCGCTCATAATTGGCGAATACATTGGAATGCTCGGCGTAAAGGTAGCTTAGCCCTATATCCGCCGCGCTTTTCTTCACGGTCAGGCTGTCGTTAACGGCAGTATTTGACCAGGAAGAATCGGATGACCACGGCCCGTCCTGGGAAAGGGACAAGAAATTATATTTCGCCTGTTCGTAACGGTATCCAGCATTCAACTGCAGATTCTGCGTCAACGATAATTCCTCGTTCGCGTAAACCGCGCTGCTGTCTTTGTCGATATTGGTCTGCCGGGTTTTCAGGCCCAGGTCGTAATATACGCTCCCCCAGCCGGAATACGCGCTGATATTGGAATCGATATGGTAAAGGTCATAGCCTAATTTGAAAGTGCTGTTTTTATCGAAAACCGGCTTGGTGATGACGAGCGAAGGAGTAAAACCGACCGTATCGATGCGCCGGCCGTCAATAGCCTGGGAAGAAACCAGCTGGTCGTCCATAGTCCGCCGGCGAAAGGATACCGCCGGGTTAAAAACAATGTCATCAGCCGGTTTAAAAGCGGCCTTAAACTCGGTGAACCAATCCCTTTCTCCAACCGTATCGTCGGGAAACAAGGTATCCCTGCGGCTGTGCGTAAGAAGCTGGCTCTGGCGCAGAGCTCCGGGCAGGCCGTAATCGGCGTCGTGATAACTGCCGGAGAGACCGAAACTGATCTTTTCATTAGCCTCGTATCCGAAATCAGCGAACACATCCTTACTGCCGTAATCGCTGTTATCCCGGTAGCCGTTGGTGAACTGGCTGGAAGAGCTCAAGAAATAGGTCAGGCCTTTTTCCGATCCGCTCATGCTTAAAAGCTGTTTGTTATACCCGTAGCTGCCAACCTGGGTTTCCGCGGTAAACGCAGGCTTACCGGTCCCCTTTTTGGTGATGATATTGACCACGCCGTTACTGGCCCCGTCCCCGTAAAGGACCGCGCCCCGGCCGCGGACGATCTCGATCCGTTCCACGGATTCCAGCGGGATCTGGGTCCAGGCTACGCCGCTTAAGTCGATCTCGTTCACCCGGCGGCCGTTGACCAGCACCAGGGTGTTCTGCTGGGCGAATTCCCCGAAACCGTTCAGATCAACGGCGACTTTTATCCCGGTCCCGTAATAATCCTTAACATTGATATTAGAACATGCCTTAAGGGCATCGGCGATGGTTTTGGCGTTCGATCTTTTTATTTCCGCCTGGCCGATCACGGTTACCGAGGCCGCGGTCTTGGTGACCGCCTCTTCATAACCGTAAGGAGTGACCACGATCTTATCCAGATCGACCTCTTCCTCCGCTAATAAATTACCGCCAAGGACAAATATCCCGGCTATCGCAACGCACCATAACCCTGCAGCTTTTAAGAATAACTTCATCTGTCTCCCCCGAAAAAAAATCCCTTGATCTTAGCCAAATACGGCTAAAACCAAGGGTATCCCTGTATCCCCCCGATTTCTCCACGAATCAGGATCACAACATCTATTTTATTACGGCAGGTCTTCTGGCTCCCCTGCGCTTTAAACTAACCTTCCCGGCACATCGCCAGTGGCTTTTTCCGTTTTGAGCGTAAGTTTAAAGCTTGCAACGCAGGGATACAGCAGCGGGACTGCGGCCGCTTCTCACGGCCTTCCCTAACCGCATAAATTAGAAAGTTACTTCTTTAAAAGAACAGAGGCGAATTTCCCGCCTTTGACGAAATGCGCGATCAATTCGTACGCGCCGAAGAATACCGCCGAATATAACAAAGTCGAAACGGTAAAATCCCTTAAGAACGGGACTGCCATGATAAAACACTGCGCCAGCCCGCTTGAAGTAAGCGGATACCAGCCCATCAGCCAGACGCCGAAATTCGATACCACGAAAAATACCAGGGAAGAAACCAGCGAGAAAGCGACTATTCTCGAACCGCTGAGTTTCTTCTGCAGAAGAAAACCTAATAAAGTTATCAAAATGAACCCGCCCCAGGTGAACAGCATGACATTGCTTATTCCCAGGACCGCGTCGCTGACCATCATCAGCAGTAACGGGACTATCAAGGCGTTCTTCCGGCTGAGATAGACCCCGCCGAACAACGCGATAGCCGCGACCGGTGTAAAATTCGGCGCGTGGGGAGCGAATCTTAATAATATACCGATCAGGATCAAGCTTATCGCTAACATTTATTTCCTCCTTTAACGTTGTAAGGCGTATTATAAAGCCTTGGCTTGACTGATGTCAAGCGAAAAAATTGAAAATAAAGGTATGTCCTTCAATTAGTCGTGCTGACTGTATCAGTCGCTCGGACAGTCCTCGGCCCTTCAGGCCTGCACCCGGACGTATAGGAACGTCCGGTATGCCCTTCGGGCCTGCGGAACTCGCTTGGTGATACAGTCATCACGACATAACTAACATAGCCGACTTATTTTCAATATTCTATTCCCCGGCGAGCGGTCTGACCTTTCCGGTAGTAATGCTTGACTTCTTGGATTTCGCTGACCAGGTCGGCCGCGGCCAAAACCTGTTTCGGGGCGTTGCGCCCGGTCAGGACCAGTTCAGTTCTCCGGCGCGCATTTCTTAACAGCCGCAATACGGGCTTTAGTTCCAGAAGTTTTATATCCAGCGCGACATTGATCTCATCGAGGATGATAACCTCAAATTCGTTACCGGCGGCGGCGCGGGCGATCTTTTCCAGCCCGGCGCAGGCAAGTTCCCTGTCCCCGGGCCGCGGTTCGCCTTTAATAAAGCATCCCCGGCCGAATTGCTCTAATTTTATATTCTTCAGCTTTTTCAGCGCTTTTATTTCGCTGTAATCAAGCCCTTTGATGAACTGGCCGATATAAACCTTTTTGCCGGCCCCCGCAGCGCGCAAAGCGAGGCCTAATGCCGCGGTGGTTTTGCCTTTCCCGTTCCCCGTATAGACCTGGATCATTTTTTTAGATGTAATTTTTTGAAAATAAACCTGAAAAATCTCAGGGTATCCACAAAAGGATTAATGTGGCTGCGCTCCTGCCGGTAAATAGTCTGGATGGGAACCGACTCTATCTTTATACCCCGGCGGCCGGCTTCGATGATCATTTCAGACTCGATCTCGAATTTACTGGACTTCAGCGACAACTTTCTCAGGGCATCGATCCTTATCAGCCGGAACCCGCATTGAGAATCGGATATCTTCTGCCGGACGATCAAAGATAAGAACCAGGACATGAATTTATTGGTCAGGACGCGGACAAAAGGCATATTCCTGCGGTCGGACATCCTGTTGCCGATAAATATGCCGGCACCCTGTTTTTTCTCGGCCAGGGAAACAAAAGCCGGGATATCTTCCGGAAGATGCTGGCCGTCGCCGTCGATGGTGATCACGGCGTCAAAATCATTATTCATGCAATAATCAAATCCCCGGATAAGCGCGGCCCCTTTTCCCCTGTTTCTATCGCTGCGCAGGACTTTTATCCCGGCCCGGGAAACTATCTCCGCGGTCCCGTCGGCCGATCCGTCATCCACGACCAGGGTATCAAACCCCATCTCCCGGACCTGGACTGCCAGGCCGGTTATGGTTTTAGCCTCATTATGCGTAGGGATCACCACACAATATTTCATGATCTATCCTGTATCCAGAATTTCTTGAACATATACCACTGCCCGGGATGTTCCCTTACGACATTTTCTATCGCCTCTTTACAGCGGTAAGTTATACCCTCGATGGTCCCGGAAGAACAATCGACGGGCCCGCAGATCTTAAGCACAAAAGTATCGTCGCTGTTCCTGAGCAGGAACGCCGGAATGACCGCCGAACCGTTCTTCAGGGCGAACGCTGCCGGGCCTTTAGGCAGGTATGTCGGCCGGCCGAAGAATTCGGTGACAACCCCCCCTTCCCTGGAAAAATCCTTGTCACCGACCAAAGCTACGGTTTTATTCTCGCTCAAAAGCTTTAAACAGCTACGGACGGCTTTACCGAAAGAAATCACGGTCATGCCTTTTCTCTGCCTTTGGGCGTTGAAAAAATCGTTGACCCTCCTGTCTTTATGCGGCAGGGCGACCGCATATATCGGATACCCCATAAGCGCCAGGGCCACCCCTCCCAGTTCCCAATTCCCGATGTGCGCGCTTAAAAGCACAACTCCTTTGCCTTTTTTTAAGGCTTCGTCCAGATAATTAATATTCTCAACCCTGACTTTATCCTTTATATACTTCAGGTCCAATTCCTCGAACCTGAAGAAATCGACAAGGTATTTCGCAAAATTACGGAATATCTGTATGCGTATATTAAGAAGCTCTTCCCTGCTTTTCTCCGGGAATATCGCCTGCAGATTAGCAAAAACCTCCGCTCTGTCCTTGTCCGCGAAAACAAAATGGACGTCGGAACAGAATACGGCTATTTTATACGCGATTTTTTTCGGGACACTCTGAGAGACCAACTGCCCAAGCTTATAAAGGTAATAATTCCACATTAGAGGCTGAGGATGAACCGGGCAATATCATATCCGGCGGAAGGCTTGGAGATGCGGCCGCAGGATTCAGACATTCCTTTTAGCTTTTCAGGGTTAGTAAGAAGATCTTCCACTGCCAGGTTTATTTCTTTAGGCCTGTCTATCTTGACCGCGGCTTTCTGTTCGGTAAGATATTTGGAGTTATTGGCTTCCTGCCCCGGGATAGGCTTGATAATGAGCATCGGAAGTTTTTTGGATAAAGCTTCGGAAGTGGTTATCCCCCCGGGTTTGGTGATAATAAGGTCGGATACGCTCATCAGTTCGTTAACGTTATTAACGTAACCGAAAAGGCAGATCTTCTTTTTATGTTTTTGCAGCTTTTTTTTCAGGCTTTTATAAAGTTTCCTGTTGGTCCCGGTAATGATGATCTCCTGGAAATCCGCTTTTACCTTATCCAGGGAATTTACTATGGTTTTTATCGGCCCCAGCCCCTGCCCGCCGCCCATGATAAGGACGATCCGGGAAGACGCGCTCAGGCCGAGATTCTTGAGTATAGCGGACTTATCCACGGCGGCGTTGAAACCCGGGTCGAAAGGTATGCCTAAAGGCCTGATCTTCTGTTCCGGCACCCCTTTCTTGACCAGCCGCCGGCCTATCTCCTCCGACGGGCAGACATAATAATCTACGGGATCGGAAAGCCAGTAAGAATGCGGGACATAATCTGTAAGCACTCCGACAAGCGGGATATCCGATCTATATGTTTTCTTGAACTCCGCCACCATCCCGCAGGGATACGCCTGGGTGCAGACCACAACGTCGGGCTTGAACTGGTCGAAAAGCTTCTTTAGCTTAGGCGAATTCAATTTATGCACCGCGTCCTTGAGCCTATCGATGCTTTTCTTGACCTTTAAATTATCATAAACGTAATCCCATATTTTCGGGGTGCGTTTTATGATCGTGGTGTAAATGCGGTTCACGACTTTCTCGGATATGGGATTGGTATAGTGGAAAGCGTTAAGGTTAAGGATATTTATGTCCGCGCCGCAGAGCTTGAGGCTTTTCTCAATAGCTAAAGAAGCGCTGTGGTGCCCGGATATCTCGGTAATATACAATAAAAGGATATTTTTCTTGGCCATAGTTTAAATTTTATTTTCCTCCACCGCTTCCAGGAAAGCGCTGACAACGGCGGGGTCGAATTGTTTTCCGCATTGCTGTTTGATCTCCTCTATGGCTTTTTGTTTTTCGAAGCCTTTGCGGTAAGGCCTATCGGTGGTCATCGCGTCGAAGGAGTCGGCGACCGATATTATAGCCGCGATCATGGGAACCTGGTCCCCTTTCAGCCCCTCGGGATACCCCGATCCGTCAAATCTTTCATGGTGGTATTTAACCCCCAGGAGCACGGTCTTAAGTTCATGTATCGGCTGAAGGATGTTTACGCCGATCAGAGGGTGCTCGTTTATCTTTTTCCTTTCCTCCGGGTCAAGCGGGCCGTTCTTGTTCAAGATCGCTTCGGGGATGCCGATCTTCCCGATATCGTGCAAAAGGCTGGCGATGTGGATATCCTCGAAAAACTTGCCGTCTAAGCCTTTCTTGCTCTTCTGGGCGATCTTCTTGGTGATCTCCAGGGCGTAATTCGTGACCCGGGAAGTGTGGCCGTGAGTATAGCGGTCCTTGGCTTCGATGGCCGCCGCCATGGCGATCGTCGTATGGAAGAACAGGTCCTGTTTCTTCTGAAGCTCCTGTTTGAGGTCGTTGAAAAGCTGGGCGTTGCGGATAGCCATGGCGACGTCCTGGCTGAGAGCGATAAAAAAATCCAGCTCGTCGTGGTCGAAGCTGTCCTCCCCGTGCTTCTTGCCCAGTAAAAGAATGCCCATCAGGCTTTCGCGGAAATAGCTGGGGATGCAGACGACCGTCTCGAACAACTCCATCTGGTAAAGGGCTTTGGACAGCAGGTCTTTCAAGCCGGAGTCAGCGATCAGACCGCAGAATTTCTTCGCGTCCTCGTATACCAGGACTTCGCTGTTGGCGATAAGCGTATTCTTGCGTTCCAGGAAGAACCTGACCAGCGGATTATCCAGGTCCATGCGGGTGAACCCCTCGGGAACCTTTATTCCCGCCCGGCCGCGGGAGACGGTAAGGATATACGAATCTTTTGACCGGTCATGAAGCATGATACTGCAATGGGAAACCCGCGCTTTCTGGACGATCATCCTGATGATCATCTTGATCAGGATATCCGGATCGTGGACAAGGATCATCGTTTTGGAAGCTGTTTCCAGTTCTTTTTTGTAATCTATGGCCATTTTAAGGTTATTTTAAGAACGTCACGGTATTTTACTGACGGCGTTCATAACTACCTGCTCAAGTTCGTCGAGCTTCAGAGGCTTATGGACGTAATCGGAAGCGCCGAGCCTGCGGCATTGCTCGCCCGCGTCGCTCTCCTCGGGTTTGGTCCCGGTGACCATGATCACCTGGATGGCGGAGCCGATCTTTTTTATCTCTTCCAGGGCCCTGATCCCGCTCATCCCGCCCATCCGGATATCCAGGAGGACCACGTTCGGCCTGTCGGCTTTGATCTTTTCGATGGCCTCTTCCGCGCTTCCCGCGGTCTGAACGTCAAGTTTGCGCTTGCGGAAGAAATTGGCCGCGAACTCTCGGACATCGATCTCATCGTCAACGATCATCAATTTAGCCATTTATGCCCTTTCCGACCCTTTAAGAATAAAACGATAATAAAACTATATATTAATTATAATACCATCCGCCTGATTGTCAATGTCCGGTATTAATTTTACGCCGCCAGCGGGATCTCCACGATAAAAGTCGTCCCGTTCCTGTATTCCGAAGAAAAAGCGATGTTTCCTTTATGCGTGTCGGTAATGATCGTGCGGATAACATACAGCCCCAGCCCGGTCCCTTTGCGCGACGAAGCTTTGGTGGTGAAAAAAGGCGTGAATATTTTTTTAATATCCTCGTTCTTCACCCCCAGTCCGTTATCTTTTACCGCTATGCGCATGATATTCTTATCCGGCCGGGCGGAAATGATTATTTTCCCGCGGTAGCCTTCTTCCTTGAGGATGTTGCGCCGCTCGACTATAGAATCGTAAGCGTTGTCGATAAAATTAAAGAAAACCTCCTGCATCTGGACAAGATTCCCTTTGAACCGCGGATTATCTTTCGGGTAATCGCGGACGATGTCGATCTCGGCCAATTTGACCTTGAACTGGACCATATCGATAGTCCCGTCGAGGACCTGGTCGAGCGTCAGCGGCTCCAGCCCTTCGTCGCCCTTGCGGGTGTATTTCAGGATGCCTTTGACCACTTCCCCTCCCTGGATGACATTTACCTGGATCCGCTCCAATGCCGCGCAGATCTGGTTGATCATGCTTTTTACTTCCGGGGAGCACCCGGCGGTGTCGGTCATTTTTATGGTATCCAGCGAATCGCCGGCGATCAGGGAAAGCGCGTAAAAACGGTTGTTGATCTGGTGGGAAAGCCCGTCGGCCATTGTCCCGATCGTGGCCATCTTTTCCGCCTGGGCGATCTGGGCCTGCATCTCTTTGGCGCTGGAATAGAACTGGGCGTTCTCGATAGCCAGGGCCGCCTGGCTGGCCAGGACCTGGAAAACGTTCAAGTCGTCCGCGGTATATATCTGGCCGGATAATTTGTCGCCGAGGATAAGGAACCCCATCAGCTTATGGTCGAGAAAACTGGGGACCAGCACGGAAGCGCCGAGAGAACGCATGTTCGCTTCCATGGCTTTTAGGACATTGTCCCCGCTATCCTGCATCTTACCTTTGATCTCTTCGTAAATGATAGGGTCGCGTTGTTTGATCAAACGTTTAATGAACGAGGCGTTCTTATCCAGCCTCTGCAACGGCGATTTATTAACCCCGCGGGAAACATGCAGGACATACTCGTTAGACTCCTCGTCCAGCAGGTAGATCGCGGCAAACGATATACGCACGGTCTTGGTGACGATATGGACGATCATGGAAAGCAGCTTTCTCAGGTCGCGGATCCTGGTCATCCCGATGGCCGCGTTCTTTAAAGTATCCTGGTAGCGTTTCTGCTCGCGCAGGAGCCGGTTTTCGGCCCTTCTCTGCAATGAAAAATACAAGAACGGCCCGAAAGTGGCCAGGACAGCCATCAGGGACAACGGGATGATCCACCAGTTGACCCCGAAATTATCGGTAAGGACATTCCTGAAATACGCCACCATCGCGAACGGCAGTCCCAGGACAAGGGTATAAACGCCGATAAACAACCCCGCGCGGGTGACGGTTAATTTAATGTCCAGCAGCTGATATTTAAGTATCGCGTAAGTTACGATTATGCAGTAAAGCGGGATGGTAAAATTGCCTAAAGGATAGATCAATATCCCCAAAGGAAGGAAAAAATTAGTTATCCCGCCGGAAAACCCGACCAGCATCCCCAGGAACAGATAAAGTATCTGGTTCCTTTTGAAGACTGAAGACCGTAAATACTTCTTGAGCAGGAAATAATGCCCCAGTATCACCTGGCTTATCCAGAAAAACACAAATACAAGATAAAGGCAATTTGGCGCTATGGGAAAATAGAAAGAGTTAAAAACAAGCCGCACATCCTTGCTGGAAAAGAATAGATCGGTGGTAAGGATCAATATCAAGAAAATAGAACCCTGCAGGTAACTGCCTAAGAGAACGTACGGATTGCAAGTTTCGGATATCAAACAGGCAAAATGCAGAAAGAAAACAGGAATGAATATAATGCCCAAATGGGCGAATTTCAGCCAGAAAATTATTTTATCGGGCGAATCGTTCTGACCGGCGAAAAAAGCCCCGATGCCCCAGATGCCTACGGCAATATTAAAAAGCGCCCAGATCCGGGAGGTATGCGACTTTAAATTCCTCGCTATCAGCAATAAAAGTATAAAACAGGTGCAGGCAAGCAGTAAACCCGAGAGCGAGAATAAATTTATCCCCATTTAATCCACCGCCTTCCTGAACACAGCAGCGCCGTTGTATCCCGCGAAACCGCAGGACAGTTTCATGGCGCAATCAAAACTTGACCTGGAATGTTCAGTTACAATATCCAGGCCGTATTTAAGCTCCGGCCTGCCGTAATTTAAAGTTGCGGGTATCACCTGCTCCCGCATCGCCAGCAAAAGAATAATGGTTTCGATGATCGCGCTTCCTCCCAGGTTATGACCGACATAAGGCTTTAAAGCGCATATTTTAGGCGCCTTTGGCGGTTTTGAGAAAATATCGGTTATAGCTTTAGCCTCATACCGGTCGGTGATCTTTATCCCGACCCCGTGCGGATTGATCAGGCCGATATCTCCGGGGTTAAGCCCGCTCCGCGCCAGGGCCGCGCGGATGGCGTCCTGGTAAGAAGTGCCGTTTAATTGCGGCAATGTCACTTTCCATCCTTCCAGAGAGAAACCCCCTCCCAGGTATTCGGCGTAAATTTCCGCGCCTCTTTTTAAAGCGTGCCCGAGCTCTTCGACAACGACAGCCGACGCGCCGTCGCCGAAAACTATCCCTCCTGCGTCGGCGGAAAAAGGCCTCACTTTGCCGTCCTCGGCGTATATGCCTCTTTCTTTGAACCAGGTATGCTTGAACATCGTCCCGGGATAATCCCCGCCGCAGACTACCGCTATATCGCTTCCCCCGTTCTTTATCTGGCGCGCCGCCGATTCCAGGGCGAATAAACCGGAAGCGCAGGCGTTGCTGGTATAAAGGGAATACCCGTGCAGGCCGAAAACTTTCGCCGCCAGGAACAGATACATGAAAGTCTGCAGGTCATAGCCGTTCTGGACGAAAGTTTCGTAAAGGCGCCGGTACGACTCTTTCCGGGTCATCTTTTTTTCCAGGCAGGAATAAGCTTCCTGCAGCAACCCTTCGCAAAACGGCTCGAAACCCGGATGCTCTATGGTAAGGAACAGCCCTATATCGTTATTTTCTTTATCGTAGGCCAGTCCTGAATCGTCCAAAGCGAGTTTTATCGCGGCAATGGCATAAAAAAGATCCCGGTCGTCCTTATTTTTCTTCCAGTTCTTTACATCGGCGAGCTCCTCCCGGCCGATATTAAAACCGTCTATATCGAAATCCTTTATCTTGTGGAATAAAAACTCATCCCACACCTGGCCGTCCACGAGTATCTTTTCCCGGGACACTCCGGTCTCTTTAGCCATGACCGCTTTCCACAGCGCATCTTTTCCGCAGCCGATAGCGCATAGCGGCCCTAACCCGGTAACTACTACTCTTCTTTCATTTTTAGAAGGCTTATTCATATTTCCTAAAGACTACACAAGCGTTATTGCCGCCGAAGGCAAAACTGTTTTTCATGGCTATTTTTATATCCTGCCGGCGCGCTTTATTGGGGACGCAGTCAACGGCGCATTCGGGGTCCGGGGTCTCGAAATTTATCGTAGGCGGCAGGACCCCGTTCTTCAGGGCCAGACAGGTAGCCGCGCTCTCGATAGCTGAGGCGGCGCCCATGGTATGCCCCAGCATCGATTTCGTGGAACTGACGGCAAGAGTTCTGACATGCTCCTTAAAAACCCTTTTGATCGCCCCGCATTCGGATCTATCGTTGGCCGGAGTCCCGGTCCCGTGGGCGTTGATATAATCCACATCTTCGGGAGTGATCCCGGCTTCTTTCAAAGCTTTACGGATAGCTTTTTCCACTCCTTCGGTCCTGGGCGCGGTTATGTGATACGCGTCGCAGCTCAAGCCGTAACCGAGGATCTCGGCGTAGATCGAAGCCTTTCTTCCAAGCGCGGATTCTAAAGTCTCCAGGATCAATATTCCCGACCCTTCCCCGACCATCATGCCTTTGCGGTTCTTATCGAACGGCCGGCATTTCTCCGGAGACATCGCGTACAAACGATGGAATCCGCTGAATGCGACTTTTGAAAAAGAATCCGCTCCCCCCACCAGAGCGAAATTTATCTCCCCGCTGCGGACAAGGTCAAAACCGTACCCCAGAGCGTAATTACTCGCCGCGCACGCGTTGGAAAAAATATAATTCGGGCCGTTGAGCTTAAAATACATACCCAGGCTGGCAGATATCACATTAGCGGAAGACTGCAGGATCTTGGTTTTGTCGATATTGTGTTTACCTTCGGTGATCCAGGTGAAAATAGAATCTTCCAGCGGCCGTTCCCCCATCGTGGTGCCGATGAAAACCCCGGTCTTTGCCCCGGAGATGCTCTTTACCGGTAATTTTGCGTCCAGGATAGCCAGATGCGCGGCGGTGACCGCCAGTTGGGAGGTCCGCCCCAGGAAATTGGCTTTCCTTCTGGAGAGAAGTTTACACGGGTCGAAATTCTTTATTTCCCCGGCGTAGTGGCAGCGGAAATCTTTAGTATCGAAAGAACTCACTTTGGATATTCCGGATCTGCCTTCTACGACCGAATCCCAGAATTCATCCTTCCCTATCCCGACCGCGGTCACAACACCCAGGCCTGTAACAACTACTCTTGTTTTATCCATTTTTCTTGATCCCGAACACGAAGCTCGCTTTAGCCGCGATCCTGCCTTTTACCTTGGCGACGGCGTCGACGATCCCGGCCTCGTCGATTATTTTAATATTATAAGCTTCCAGAAAAAGCTCGTCTCCCGGAAACACCGGAGAAAGGAACTCGGCTTTTGTTTTTCCCAGGTAATATTTAGGGTGGGTTTGGGAGATCTGAGGTTTGCAGACGGAATAAAGGATAATAGCCGTCTGGGCCATCGCCTCGATAATAAGAACGCCGGGCATGACCGGGTCCCCCGGGAAATGCCCCCGGAAAAAATCCTCGCGGGGAGAAACTGTTTTTCTTGCGACGACTTTCTGATCCCTGTCTATTTCGATTATTTCATCGATAAAAAGGAAAGGCTCGCGTTGAGGAAGGACGGATTTTATTTTTTCCTTATCCCAGATCATTTGGCTTATTTTTTCAGTTTCGCGGTATAGTCAATAACCTGCCTGAGAGTCCGGATCTGCGGGATATCCTGTTCGGGTATGATCAGCCTGTATTTCTTCTCGAACGCCGATACGATCTCAATGGCTTTTAACGAATCTACATTCAGGTCGCTGAAGAAATCCACATCCATTCCGATCTTCTCCGCCGGGACCTCGATTATCTCCGAAACTAACTGCCTTATTTCTTCTTCGTAATTCGCCATAGTTGTTGTCCTCTTAGTTTAACCTGGATAAGACCAGGGAAGCGGCGTTCCCGCCGGGGCCGAAGTTATTGACCAGGATATTATCCAACTTCGCCGGGCGCCAGTTATTGGGAACACAATCAAGATCGCATCCGGCGTCAGCCACATGATAATTGACCGTGGGAGATATAAAATTATACCTTAAATTACCTATCCCCGCAACTATCTGCAACAATCCCGCGGCGCTGAACGGTTCTCCGGTCATGGATTTAATAGAACTGACCGGGACCTTCTTATATTCATTACCGAAAAGGTCCTTTATCGCCCTGGTCTCCAGATAATCCTGTTTGACGACGGAATTAGCCGCAGCGCTGATATAATCGATATCCCCGGCCTCTAACTTAGCATTGTTAAGGGCCCGGGACATGCTTCCTTTAAGGCCGCGGGGATCCAGATGATACCTGCCCAGACGGTAGGCTTCAAAATAATTACCCATTCCTTTTATTTCGGCGGAGATCTTAGCTTTACGGCTCCGGGCGTATTCTTCATCTTCGATTATTACCGTAGCGGCGGCCTCTCCCAGGATTATGCCGTTCCTTCTCTTATCGAACGGGCAGGAAACTTCTTCTCCGCTTGATCCGGCCAAAAAACCCAGGATGTTAAACCCGGTAAAACCGGCTATGCCCAGGGTTTCCACGGCATTTACCAGGATAGCTTTAGCCCTGCCCAATTTAATAAAATCTACCGCGTATTTTAACGCGTCCAGGCTTGAAGTATAACCGTTGGAAATAGTGGTATTGAAACCCTGAATGTTATAACGGATAGAAACAAGGCTGGAAGCGGCGTTAACGACGGTCCCGGGGAAAAGGCCCACATCGGTAAAAAGCGGGCCGTCTTTGACTATTTGATGGCCGAATTCGGAAACATTCCATAAAGCGGACAAAGTCGTTCCGGTGCAGACCCCGATCTCGTCGGTGTTTTCTTCGGTTACCGTAAGTTTAGCGTCATCCAGGGCCATTTTCGCGGTGGAACAGATAAAACGGCTGCTCCGGTCCAGGCTTCTCAACCCCTTCTCGCCCAGAAATTCCTCGGGCTTGAAATCATCCACTTCCCCGCCGAGTTTGGTCTTGAACTGGTTGGTATCGAAACGGGTAATGGCCTTGATCCCGGACTTGCCGTCCTTGAGCGCCTGCCAGAAAGCATCTTTGCCGATGCCGTTGGGCGAGATCACCCCTACTCCGGTTATCACTACGCGTTTTTCTTTCATATTAGGCCATGGTCAGGCCGCCGTCGATGACGATGGTCTGGCCGGTAATGTAAGCAGCTTCTTCGCTCAACAAAAACCTCACCGCTTTAGCCACCTCTCCGGCTTTACCCAGCCGGCCCAGCGGGATCTTCTCGAAGATCTTTTTTTTATAAGCTTCGTTCATCGCGCCGAGCATCTCGGTCTCGATGAACCCCGGAGCCACGGCGTTGACCCGGATATGATAGCCCGCTACTTCCTGGGCCAGGGATCTGGTGAATCCCAGGATACCGGCTTTGGACGCGGCGTAATTGGTCTGCCGGGGCATTCCGCTTATCCCGGTGACCGAACTGATATTGACGATATCCCCGGATCTCTGTTTAAGGAAAGTCATAATTGCCGCGCGGGACAGATTGATGGTCCCCAGAAGGTTGGTATTGATCACTTCCTGCCAGTCTTCCGGCGCCATCAAAGCCAGGGCTTTGTCCCGGATGATCCCGGCGTTATTGACCACTATATCCAGCCTGCCGAAAAGCTCCTTGGTCTTATCGACCCATTCCTGGACTCTGGCGGGATCTTTAATGTCGGCCTGGAATCCTTTGGCCTTAACCCCGGACCCGGCCAGCTCTTCTTCCAGCTTTTGGGCTTCCCCGGCGCTTTTTAGAAAGTTAAAACTGATATCCGCGCCTTCCGAGGCTAATTCCCGGGCGATCTCCCGGCCGATGCCCCGGCTGGCCCCGCTGATGATCGCGGTTTTCCCTTTTAAGATCTTATTTCCGCAGGCAGTCATTATACTATCGGCGCGTTAGGGACAAAAACCTCGAAGCCGTGGCGCACCGCCAGGTCGGCGATAAGCTCAAGTTTGTCCAGATTGATGTTCTCCCCCAGGGAACAAGTGGTGAACCTTTCCTCGAAAGCCAGGATCATCGTTTCCGCGACAGAAGCATAGACCAGGTCCTTAGCCAGCCCGCTATACAGCGGCGAATGCTCCAGGGGCGGTAATTTCATAACCCCGCCTTCGATAATGGTCAGGTCCGGGCGGTGGCTGTTCCTGGCGCTTAACCGGCGGGATAAACTGATATCCAGAAGCAGGCAGCCCGGCTTTATATCTTCCAGGCTATATTCGGGATTTCTTTCGATACTGGCGGAGATGACCACTTCGGCGTTCCTGACCGCCCTGCGCGCGTCTTGAGAGATCTCGACTTCCGCCGCCGGGGCCAATTGAAGGATACTCTGGCGAAGCTCTTCCAGCTTTTCTTTGTCCTTATCGCAGATAATTGTCCTGGCAAAATTAGCGGCAAGCCTGCGGCTGCACAAAGAACCGATCGAACTTAATGCTCCGTTCACCGCCAGCGTGGATCCAGCCGGGTCAAGTTTTTTAGCTTTCGCCGATCGGTGTAAAGCTTCGATGACCGACCAGGCGGTAAGGCTTGTCCCGCTGGTTACCGGGGTCTTCAGGTGCTTATAAAGCATCGGTTTCTTATCGGCGACCACCGAAGCGTACCCGCCCAGGCCTAAAAGTTCGGCGCCCATATCCCTGGCAAGGTAACTGGCGGTAATTATCTTTTCCAGGATCAGTTCTTCATCCATTTCCACCATCTGTTCGGGAAGCAAAGGCGAAACAATGAAATACCCCTGGATCTCCTGACCCTGGCAAGACTTGAAATTCTTCAACTGGGATATCTTAAACCCCTGGTTCTTCAGGAAAGACTTGACAAAAAAATCCGGCATCATCCTGGTTATAGGCCAGGAATCCCGGATATGTTTCAGATCGACTGGGTTGAATAAAAAGGCGAATGTGCGCATTAAAGCTTCCCGAACAGGCTGGAATTCTGTTTTTTCGAATTAGCGTCGGTATTGGAAGAGACCTTCTGCCTGATCCATTTCTCGATATATTTTTTATGAAATCTCCAGTCCGTGCCTATTTTAAAAGCGGGTATCCTGCCTTCGCGGGCATACCTGTGCACAGTCAATGGATGTATATGCAGATATTCGGCTACTTCTTTGGCAGTTAAGATCTCTTTACTGTTAACCATACTCACCCTTTCTTTAGCATATCTACGATAATCATATATATACTAGCAAAACTATAAAATGTCAAGGAAATTTAGCAAAAAAAAATCCGGTAAGTTATACTTACCGGCTAAATTGTGGCAGAAAAAAGGGGTTAAAACGAGTTTAAGAGCAGATTGAGGCCTTTTAAGGTGAGATCTATGTCCACTGACTGGATCCGGCGGCAATATTGAGCGATGAACCGGATATGCCCGCCGGTCCCGATAACCCGGGTATTCTTGCCTAATTTGGCTTTTAATCCGGCGATCACTCCGTCAGCAAGGCTGGCGAAACCGAAGATCACCCCGGAAAGCATACTATCCCGGGTATTCCGGCCGATCATCGACCTGGGAGCGGCGCTAAGCTTGATCTGAGGCAGTAAAGCGGTCTTCTCTCTTAAAGCGGCTAAGGAGGTAGCCATACCCGGCACGATCATCCCGCCCAGGTATTCCCGGCGCCGGGAAACCACGTCGAAAGTGATCGCCGTGCCGAAATCGACCACCACGGCCGGGGCGCCGTAAAGCTTGACCGCGGCAAAAGCGTTGACCAAACGGTCCTGGCCGACCTGCCCGGGGAATTGATAAAGATTTTTGATCGGGACTTTTAGATTGCCCCCCAGGATCAAAGCGTTCCTGACCCGCAGCCTCTTCAACGCCAGGCGCAGTTTGCGCGTGGCTAAAGGGACAACGCTGGAGACGATAACTTTCTCGATCCGGTATTTCCGGAAATACTTCTTTAAAAAAGGATAATAGCCCGGCTCCCGGGTAACAAGAGCGTCCCTTTTAACCAGCCGGCCGTTTTGGAACAGGCCTAAAGTTATATTGGTATTTCCTATGTCGAGAGCTAAATTCATAGTTTTTCTTTCTGAAAAAACAAAATCCCGGATAAAACTTATGCCGGAATTTAGCCGGCGATCGTCTCTCTCACCCATTGATAAACTCTCACCGTCACCTTGACTATTTCATCGGCATCGGCCTTATGAACACTGCGACATTCATACTGGACCAGATTTTTCCGGGCGACGATCTTACGCAACTGCCGGGATTTCTCTTGCGCGCCTTCAAGCGGCAACCCGGCCACCAGGTCACAGACATCAAGATGATCTTGCGATACTGAACGAACGCCTTTCTCGTGGACGCAAACCGCATCTGCCGATGAAATCGCGCACTGAACGGCCAATGTCGCCGCCGCATTCCAATTGGACGCATTAAAAGCGTCCAGCATCTGCTCATAATTGTCGGCGGCTTTTTTCAAATAATCCGCCGCCGCAGACTTATTCTCCGTCCTTATTCTGATCTCACGGGCAGCCATACTTATACCTCTAAAGGTTCTTTACCATACAAGACAGAATAGGATTTGATTAGCGTTGAAACCGGGGGTTTATTCTTTCTAAGGCGCTGTCTGAATTCATCCGCCGATTTGATATACGGATCGACCTGAACGCCGAAATACGCTTTAAACCGGGGAATTATCCCGGAAGAGAAAGCTTCATCAACCGGACGGATATCCGCGGATCGGGATACCACGACAGAAACATCAATATCGCTTCCTTTCCGGGCTTTGCCGGTTTGCACGCTTCCGTAAAGGATTAAAGACGTTATTTTCGCTTTGATCTTGCTTTTTCTGAATTCATTCATAAGAAAATCCCGGATTTCATTCTTAAAATTGCTCTCGGCGGCAAACATGGGACGGATGATCTTCTGAACAATCCTGTCTTCTTCATTTAAAGCATAAATATGCTGTTTACCGATAATGTCTAGTTTTAAGATATTCCGTTCATGCAGGCTTTTTAATGAATCGTGCGTAGATGGAGCGGAATAGCCCACCAACTTGGCGATCTGGCGCCCTGTAGCTTTAAATCCCCTGCGGGAAGAAAAAAAACGCAGAATGGCCAGTTTAGACGGGGAATCAACGATGTCTTCGATCCGGAATGTAGCAACCATAAATTACACCTAACACTTGTAAGGTAAACCTTACATAGAGTGTAGCATTTTCCCGGTAGTTGTCAACTAAAAAAATAACTGGCGGAGAAAACAAAACAACCGGCAACGAATTGTGGCCGGTACGGTCATAAAAAAGCCCCTGGGGAATTGCTCCCCCAGGGGCCGTTTATTACATTATTGCTATTAGAAGCTGACTTTCATGGAACCAAGGACCTGGGAAGCAGCTTTCCTGTTAGCTGAGCTGAAAGCTTTGCCCGGATCAAAGATACCATAATTCAACCCGAACTGCACGTCTGAGGTGTAGTCATAGGTCAGGCCGGCATCAACTTCGTAGCCGAGATCTTTCTTGCCTGCATTCATCGCGTAAGTATCATTGGTGCCCGAGCTGACATAATTAGCACCGTTTCCGTCTTTCGCTAAACTTAAATTAGCGTAACGGACTCTCAGACCTAAGTCGTCTAACGGCTTCGCGGTCAAAGTAGCGCCAATTATATTCAAGTTCGTATTCTGGAATATGAAATTCGCTAGATCAGCAGGAGAAATGCTCTCTTGCATCGGATTCCAGTATTTGGATAAGCGGGTGTAATCCACGCCTAATCCGGGCTTCATTGATACTTCGGAGAAAGTGTAGTTAGCGCCTAAGCGAAGAGCTTCAGCCGCTTTATTCTCGCCGTTAGCGCTGCCAACAGCCTGAGAGTTATTCATCTGATAAACATATTCAGCTTCCACATTCAAATCCTTGATCGGAGCTGAAGTAGCGCGGACGCCATAGTTGCTGACATTGCCTTCGGTGGTCTGGCGCTGTCCGACATAGGTAGCTTCCAGATTGGTGTCGAAGAAATTCTCACCAAGCTTGTAAACGGCATCAGCTACGTAAACGTCAACGTCATGGCCGTCAGTTATAGCACCTTCGGCGGCTTTAACGTAAGCGGCGGTTACGGTGAATTCAGGAGTGAACTCCCAAACGCTGGCAACGCCGTCAAAAGCTCCGCGAGCGCTCAAATCGCTCATATAACGGGGTAAACGATTATTGTTATACTGATTGGTGCCTGCGGCTCCAACCAACAGACCGGAACCGATCAAAACGTTCTGACGACCGATGACCATAGTAACCGGAACGCTGATGGTCGATTTCATGAACTCTTTAAGAGTTACATAAGCGAGATCGACATCAACTGCGGAGCTGTGGCCATTAGTATTGTCTACATCATTATCAAGGCTACCCCAAGCTCTTTCATTCAAAAGCCTGAAAGTAACATCGACGTTGTCGGTTAAGTTGGCATCAATCTTGATCCTGGAGATGGTAGCGAATTCATTACCGGCATCGCCGCCATTGCTCTTGAAATTCAGATTGCTGCGATCTAAACCAACCACGTTGATATCGCCGCTGATCTTTACGTTCTGAACCTCTGCGAACGCGGAGGCGGAAAGGCCTACGACGAACGCCAAGGCTAAGATTACGATTAATTTCTTACTCATTTTGTGTATCCTCCTTTTAAAAAACCTTACTATATTCAACTAGGTTCAAACTTTATTTCCTAGAGATTTACCTATATATGTATATCACCGGATTTGGGTTGACTTCGGGCAGTATTAGAGCTTCCCCCCTTTCACGCCTGAGTTTAAAGTCATCTCCAGTGGTATAACCTTTGGATTATTTAAACACACCTGTGGAAAGTTGTCAAGTATTTTTTGAGATATTCCTGATAAAAATATCCATATCTTTATAGATAACAGCGATTTGCGATGCGGATAACCCGGCTTTTATCCCTGTTTTTCTAAGTTTCTCCGGGCTGATTATGTCTTCAGGACAGTGGCTGTCGTGGCTTAAGACCAGTTTTGCCCCGAACTTCAGGGCTTTTTTAACGACATAAGCGTTAGTGGCGTTGTGGCCGCCGCGGCTGGTGATCTCTAAGAATATTCCTTTATTCCGGGCCAGGCGCACGTCCGCGTCGCTGATCCTGCCCGGATGCGCCAGGATATCCACCCCGGCTTCCAGGGCCGCGGCGTTAGTGCCCAGCAAAACCGGCTCGGCCGGGGTCTGGCCGTGAGCGATGATCACCTTCATCCCTTTTTGCCGGCAGTATTTTACCAGAGGCTTGAATTGCTCCAGAGGCAGATGGGTCAATTCAACCCCCGGGAAAACTTTCAGCGGAAAATCCTCCGGCCAGCGGGAAGTGAATTTAAGGATGGCGGAAGTCACCTGGTCGATGTTGGAGTAATCGGCGTGATCGGTGATAGCGATGGCTTTATAGCCCGCAGCCGCGTAACGCACGCAGACTTCAGAAGGAAGCAAACAGCCGTCGCTTAATAATGAGTGAGTGTGTAAGTTATACATATAAAAAATGGGGACGGTCCCTATTTATTTCCGCTGACGATCCCCGCGAAAAAATAAACCGGAACCGTCCCCTTTTTTGATCATGCGCCTGGCTGGGATCGAACCAGCCACAAGCAGTTTAGGAAACTGCTGCTCTATCCATATGAGCTACAGGCGCAAATTTAGTTAATCGTTATTCGTTAATCGTTAATAAAAATATTAACGACAAGAAGAAATCAGCTTAGATAACATCATACTAACAATTTCAATTTCCTTGGATAATTTATCGAATTCGGGTTCTTCCAGATACTCTCTTCTTTTTGCGACCATCAGCAGAGTCACAGTCTCATATAAAGAGCCTCTAGCAATCATTAAAAATTGTATAAACTCTTTTTTAGAATTCCTACCGGAACCTTCCGCAATGTTGGCAGGAATAGATATAGCTGCGCGGCGGATCTGATCGATTAAAGCAAATTTCTCATCTGAAGGGAAAAATTTCGTAACATCGTAAACCTCATTTACTATCTCCATCGCCTTTTGCCAGATTTCCAATTTCTCAAAATGATACATGTCTTAACATTTCTGAATGCTGACGATTAACGGTTAACTGTTAACGATTAACGAAACTATTCGCCGTGGAACTTGATCAAAGAAGTTACCGGGTAGCCTTTTATTTTATCCCGGCCTTTCAGGTCCGGAAGCTCGATCACGAAAGCCAGGCCGACAATCTTCACTTTAAACTTTTCCACCAGTTCTACGACTCCGGCCACTGTGCCCCCGGTGGCGATCAGGTCATCCACGATCAAAATCCGTTCGTTAGCGGACAAAGCGTCTTTGTGTATTTCCAAAGTGTCGGTGCCGTATTCCAATTTGTAAGTTACCGAAATAGTATCACAGGGAAGTTTGCCTTTTTTCCGGGCCAGGACAAAACCCACGCCTAATTTATAAGCGACCACCGACCCCAGGATAAAACCGCGGGATTCCACTCCCACGACCTTGTCGATCTTTTTATTCTTATACCTGGCGACTATTTCATCGACCGCGATCTTGAAAGCTTTTCCGTCCTTTAAGAGCGTGGTAATATCATGAAATAAAATTCCCGGCTTGGGAAAGCCGGGGATGTGGCGGACCGAATTTTCGAGGTATTTTAATTTATCCATTAAACAGGTCCGCTCCTTAGTGGCACCCCTGGGGTGCCACTTTTATCTATCTACGCTACTGACCTTTTTCCTGGTCTTTGACGTTACGACGCAATTTTTTGATCGCCTCTTCTTCGATCTGGCGGATCCTCTCGCGGGAAACTCCCAGTTTCTTGGCCACTTCAGCCAGGGTATGAATCTTGCCGTTATCCAGGCCAAAACGCATATCCAAAACCTGGCGTTCCCGGTCGGACATCCCCTTATCCATTAAAAGCCCTTGCACCCGTTCCTTGTCGAAAATAGCCTCCACCGCGGCGTCGGGGGCGATAACGCTGTCGTTCTCGACCAAGTCCTGGATCTGGTTCTCCTCCTCTTCGCCGATAGGCGCTTCCAGGGAAGAAGTCTTGGTGGAAAGCCAGAGATTGATCTCCTCGATCTTGTCTTTGGATATATGCAGTTTCTTGGCAACTTCTTCGTCGGTCGGCTGGCGGTTCAATTTCTGGGTCAGGCGCTCTTTGGTCTTCTTCCATTTGGTCAAGAGTTCATTGACATAGACCGGAAGCCGGACCATCTTGCCCTGCTGGGCGATCGCCCGGATAATGCCCTGGCGGATCCACCACGCGCCGTAAGTGGAAAACCGGAAACCGCGTTTGGGATTGAATTTGTCCACGGCTTTCATCAAACCCAGATTCCCCTCTTCAACAAGGTCCAGAAGCGGTATCCCCAAATGGATGTATTTTTTGGCGATATTGATCACCAGGCGCAGGTTGGAACGGATCATCTTCTTCCTGGCCTGCTCATCGCCTTTGGCGATCTTTTTAGCCAGGTCGATCTCTTCAGGAGCGGTTAAAAGCGGGATCGTGCGGACTTCTTTGAGGTAAGTTTTTAATGCTTCCACGTTTTGCCTTTGGTTAGTTAACCTTTTTCATCCGGCCGCTTCTCGCACCCCAGGGGTGCCACTCTGTGGCACCCCTGGGGTGCGGACGGTAAGATTCAAGGTTAAATTATTTCTTCGCTTTTTTAGCGGGTTTTTCTTTGACTACCGCCTGAGCCGCAGCCAGACGCGCGATAGGAACCCTGAACGGCGAACAGCTGACGTAATTCATTCCGGCGCGATGGCAGAATTCCACCGACCTGGCCTCGCCGCCGTGCTCCCCGCAGATACCGACTTCCAGTTTCTTATTCGTGCTTCTTCCTTTCTGGATGCCCAGCTTGATGATCTCGCCGACGCCCTTCTGGTCGATCGACTGAAACGGATCTTCCGGCAGGATGCCTTTTTTCAGGTATTCCGGCAGGAACGATCCGATATCGTCGCGGGAGAAACCGAATCCCATCTGGGTCATGTCGTTGGTCCCGAACGAGAAGAACGACGCTACGGTCGCCAGCTCATCCGCCACGAACGCGGCCCTGGGGATCTCGATCATGGTCCCGAAAAGATGATTGATCTTCTTGATATTATACTTCGCCAGGACTTCGGCGTAAACCTTTTTTGCGATAACTAACTGGTCCTGAAGTTCTTTAACATCGCAAACCACCGGGATCATGATCTCCGGAAAAGGTTTTTTTCCGGCCTGGATCAACTCCGCGGCTGATTCAAAAATAGCCCGGATCTGCATTTCGCTGACTTCGGGATAAGTCACCCCTAACCGCACGCCGCGATGGCCCATCATCGGGTTGGATTCATGCAAAGCGTCAGCTCTCTTGGCGAATTCCGCGGCGTCTATACCCAGGTCCTTAGCCAGCTGTTCCTGCTTGCCCGCTTCGCGGGGAACGAATTCATGCAGAGGCGGGTCCAAAAGGCGGATAACCACCGGGAACCCGTCCATGGCTTCGATCGTGCCTTTGATATCTTTTTTAACGAACGGATAAAGTTCATTCAAAGCTTTTTTCCGCTCTTCTACGCTCTTGGAAATGATCATTTTCCGCAGGATAAATAACGGCTGGTCGGAATTTTTTCCGTAGAACATATGCTCGGTGCGGAACAACCCGATGCCTTCAGCGCCGAATTCGCGGGCCTTCTGGGCGTCTTCGATAGTGTCGGCGTTGGTGCGGATACCCAGCTTGCGGATCCCGTCGCAGATCTTCAGGAAATCCATCAGCACTTGATTCTTCGCGCCGGCGTCCATCATCACCAGTTTGCCTTCGTAAACATTTCCTTTAGTTCCGTTCAAAGTGATCCAATCGCCTTCTTTGAAGGTTTTATCCCCGACCTTGATGGTTTTTCCACCCAGGTCAACATGCATAGCGGCACAGCCGACGATACAGCATTTGCCCCAGCCGCGGGCGACCAGAGCCGCGTGAGAAGTCATTCCGCCGCGGGCGGTCAGGATCGCTTCAGCCGCGCGCATACCTTCGATATCTTCAGGATTGGTTTCTTCGCGGACTAGAATTACTTTCTTATTCTGCTTCTTCCACTCCACTGCGTCGTTGGAAGTGAACACGATCTGGCCGGTCGCTCCACCCGGGCCTGCGGGAAGCCCCTTAGCCAGGATTTTCGCGCCCAATTCCAGTTTCGGATCGATGATCGGATGCAGCAGCTCGTTCAACTGGTCCGGAGTTACTCTCATTACCGCTTCTTCTTTAGTGCAGAGCTTTTCTTTAGCCATATCCACAGCCATGCGCACTGCCGCGGGGCCGTTACGCTTGCCGATCCGGCACTGGAGCATGAACAACCGGCCTTTTTCAATGGTGAACTCGATATCCTGCATATCGCGGTAATGCTTTTCCAGGCGGTTGCGGAAACTGACTAATTCCTTATAGATCACCGGCATTCCCTGTTCCAGGGTGGTTAAACCTTTGTTATGCTCGGACTGGGAATACTGATTGATCGGGGAAGGAGTGCGGATCCCGGCGACCACGTCTTCGCCCTGCGCGTTGATCAGGTATTCGCCGTAGAAACCGTTCTCTCCGTTGCCGGGGTTGCGCGAAAACGCCACGCCGGTCGCCGAATCATTGCCCAGGTTGCCGAAAACCATGGTCTGGACGTTGACCGCGGTGCCCCAGTCATCGGGGATCCCTTCGATCTTGCGGTAAGCGATCGCCCGCTTGCCGTTCCAGGAAGCGAATACCGCGCCGATGCCGCCCCAGAGCTGTTTTCTCGGCTCATCGGGAAATTCCTTGCCCAGGACTTCTTTGATCTTGTCTTTAAACTGCGCGCAGAGTATTTTCAGGTCTTCGGTTTTCAGGTCGGTATCCGAAGCGTAGCCTTTTTCTTTCTTCATCTTATCCATGATCCGCTCAAGCTGTTTGCGGATGCCCATGTCATCGGCGGGCTCGATGCCGGCCGCTTTTTCCATAACTACGTCGGAATACATCATGATCAACCGGCGATAGGCGTCGTAAACGAACCGGGAGTTGCCGCCGGCTTGCTTGATCAGGCCGGGAATGGTCTTCTCGGTGGTCCCGACGTTGAGGACCGTTTCCATCATCCCGGGCATGGATTTACGCGCTCCGGAACGCACGGAAACCAGAAGCGGGCTTTCGGCGTCGCCGAACTTGCGGCCCATAAGCTTCTCGACTTTCGCCAAAGCTGTCTCCACTTCTTTTTCCAGCGATTTCGGATAGCTTCTTTTGTTCTGATAATAATAAGTGCAGACTTCGGTGGTCAGGGTGAATCCCGGAGGGACCGGCAGTTTGAGATCTTTATGGCCGGCCATTTCCGCCAGGTTGGCGCCTTTGCCGCCCAGGAGATTTTTCATCGATTCGTTGCCGTCCGCTTTGCCGCCCCCGAAACTGTAAACGTATTTCTTTGCTTTTGTTGCCATTTCTACCCGCTCCTTTTTTTGGAAAAATAGGAACCTTGCCTATTTTTACTTTAGTTTATCGATCAAATACTGCTTCAGATTATCGATATTGATCCGCTCCTGGGCCATGGTGTCGCGGCTGCGCACGGTCGCCTGTTGGTCTTCCAGCGACTGCACGTCGATAGTCACGCAGAACAGCGTCCCCACTTCGTCCTGGCGGCGGTAAAGCTTGCCGATATTGGCCGTGTCGTCATAGACCGCGACCATTTCTTTTTTCAGGTCCTGGGCCAGTTTTTTGGCGATCTCCACGATCGCGGCATTGTTCTTTAAAAGCGGCAGCACCGCCGCTTTGTTCGGCGCCAGGTCTTTGTGCAATTTCAGGACCACCCGGGTCTCTTCCTTGACCTGCTCCTCATGGTAAGCGTCAGCCAGGAAAGCCAGCAAACAGCGGTCCACCCCGCCGGAAGGCTCGATGATATAAGGAAAGAACCTTTCGTTCTTGACCGCGTCGAAATAACGCAGGTCTTTGCCGCTGTGCTCGGCGTGCTGTTTGAGGTCGAAATCGGTGCGGTTGGCGATGCCCTCCAGCTCCGACCAGCCCCAGGGGAAATTATATTCCACGTCGGTGCAGGCTTTGGCGTAATGGGCCAGTTCGTCTTTTTCGTGTTTGCGGAATCTAATATTCTCCGGTTTGATCCCCAGGCCTAAATACCAGTTCTTGCGCGCTTCCACCCACTCCGCGTAAACCTGGTCCGAATCCTCGGGCCGGCAGAAATACTCGATCTCCATCTGCTCGAATTCCCGGGTGCGGAAAGTGAAGTTGCCGGGGGTGATCTCGTTACGGAACGATTTACCGATCTGGGCCAGGCCGAACGGAAGCTTGGGATGGCGCGAATCCAGGATATTGGCGAAATTGACGAACATCCCCTGCGCGGTTTCCGGGCGCAGGTAAGCGATGCTGGCGGCGTCCTCGACCGGGCCGGTATGGGTCTTGAACATCAGGTTGAACTGACGGGCTTCGGTCAGTTCCCCCCCGCATTCCGGGCATTTCTTGGGATCTATCAGGTCCTCGACCTTGAACCTTTTATGACAGCCTTTACAGTCGGCTTTCAGGTCGAAGAAATTCTGCACGTGGCCGGAAGCTTCCCAGGTCTTGGGGTGCATGATGATCGCCGCGTCCATGCCGTAAATATCGTTACGCATATAGACATTGGCTTTCCACCAGGCCTTTTTAATATTGTTCTTCAGCTCCACGCCGTAAGGGCCGTAGTCCCAGGAATTAGCCAGGCCGCCGTAAATGTCGCTGCCGGCAAAAATAAATCCCCGGCGTTTGCATAAAGAAACAACTTTCTCTATTGTGTCCATGATTATTACCTTAAACTGGGTAGGTTAAAATACCAGAAAAAATATTCTACCACAATTTACCGCATTAACAAGCAAAAAAGTCTAAAATAGCGGATATTCTGACCGGACGTAAGTTAAAGGGGTGATGACTGTGTCACCAAGCGAGTTCCGCAGGCCGTCAGGCCGAGGACTGTTCGAGCGACTGACACAGTCATTACCCCTAATCATACGATGTTTAAGGCCGCTATTTTAGAGTTTTTTGAATTCTTCTTCTTTGATGGTAAAACTATGCTCGGCGTCCGGGTATTTGCCTTCCCGGACCTCGTTCTTGTAATTCTCCAGCGCCGTAACGATCAGCGGCGAAAGGTCGATATACTTCTTGACGAATTTCGGGGTATAACGGTCGAAAAGCCCCAGGACGTCGTGGATGACCAGGACCTGGCCGTCGGTATATTTACCGGCGCCGATGCCGATGGTTATAAGTTTTACTTCTTCGGTGATCATTTGCGATATCCGGTCCGGGACGCACTCGATGACCATGGCGAAACAGCCGGCGGCTTCCAGGTCTTTAGCCTGGCGCAGGAGTTTACGGGCGGTATCGGCGTCCTTGCCCTGGACTTTGAACCCCCCCAGTTTATCCGCGGTCTGCGGGGTCAAACCGATATGCCCGATCACCGGTATCCCGGCCCGCACGATACTCCGGGTGATCTCCACGCAGTTATCGCACCATTCCATCTTGACGCAATCGCACCCGGCTTCCTCGATGAACCTGCGGGCGTTCTTCACGCACTCTTCGGGATGCGCCTGGTAAGACTCATAAGGCATATCCCCGGCTACCAGCGCCCGGGTAACTCCCCGGGTCACGGCTTTAGAGTGATGGATCATTTCCGCCATGCCCACTTCCCGGGTCGATCCCAACCCCAGCACGACATTAGCCAGCGAATCGCCGACCAGGACTATATCTATTCCCGCCTTATCCACCAGAAACGCCGTGGGGTAATCGTAGGCGGTAAGCATGGTAACTTTCTGCCTGCCTTTCATCGCCAGGATATCGTTTACCGTAACTTTCTTTGTGTCCATCTTAAACCACCGCTTCCTTTCTATTCTTGGATCACCGGCCAGTGGCACCCCCGGGGTGCCACTGCGGTTATTTCTTAAATAACGAGGAGACCAAAGGAGTGATCACCAGCATCGCTGTCATAGCGATAAGGATAACGGTCGTAGTCCAGCCTACGGCATTCTGGAACAGATTATTCACATACGGCCCCATGATCCTCTTGTTGTTGACCATCAGGATCATCGACAGCAGCACCACGGGAAGCAGCATGGCGTTAATGATCTGGGTCCAGATAGTTATGGTTATCAACGGCGCATTAGGCAGCAGGATGATGACCAGGGAAACAGCTATGATCAGAGTGAAAAGGGCGTAAAATTGCGGAGCCTCGTTGATCTTCTTGTCCACCCCGGCCTCGAACCCGAAAGCTTCGCAAACGTAGAACGCGGTGGCCAGCGGTAAGATCGTCGCGGAGAACACCGAAGCGACAAAGAGGCCGAACGCGAATACCTGTTTGGCGAATACCCCGGCAAAAGGCTCAAGGGCGATAGCCGCGTCTTTCGCTTCGTTTATCACCACGTGGTTGGCGTGCAGCGTGGCGGCGCAGGCGATAATGATAAAGAACGCCACCACGATAGTCGCGGTGCAGCCGATGATCACGTCCCAGAGGGCGAACTTATAATCCTCGATCTTGATCCTTTTCTCGATAACCGCAGACTGCATATAAAACTGCATCCACGGCGCGATAGTCGTGCCGACTATCCCCAGGACCATGGCAAGATAATCTTTATTCATGTGCATCGTCGGCTTGATGAATCCCATCCCCACCTGGCCCCAATCCGGCCTGGCCATGACCGCGGAGATTATATAAGAAAGAAGGCAGAAACTAAAAAGCAGGAATATCCGCTCCGAGGTTTTATAATTCCCTTTGACCACCAGTATCCATACCCCGAGGGCCGCGATCGGCACGGAAAGGTATTTGCTTATTCCGAAAACCCCCATACTTCCGGCTACACCGGCGAATTCCGTGGCGGTATTGCCGATGTCCGCCAGCAGCAAACCCAGGAATATCAAGAAAGTTATTTTAACCCCGAAGTTCTCCCGGATTAGGTCCGCCAGCCCTTTTCCGGTAACTATACCCATACGGGCATTCATCTCCTGGACGACCAGAAGGACGATAAAAGACGGGATCAAGGTCCAGAGAAGTTTATAACCGTAAATGGCCCCGGCTACCGAATAAGTGGTGATACCGCCGGCGTCATTATCCACGCTCCCGGTAATAATGCCCGGGCCTAAAATGCTCAGGAAGAGCACGATGTTCATCAAAGCCGGGTTCTTCTTGATCTTCTTGACCAACCCCATCACTGGCTCCCTTTAATATATATTTACGCGGTCTGCTCGGTTTCCTGCCGGATCTCCCGGAAAACAGATTCAAAAGCGTCTTTCATGGTGATTATCCCCTGGACTTTGTTCTGTTTATCCACCACGGGGATAACGGTAAAATCGTATTTATAGAACACTTCGGCGACGTCTTTGATATTGGTGTCCACTCTTACCTTGGCCACCCGCTTCATCATGATCTCCGAAACGACTTTCTCCGGAGGCAGGCCCAGTATCCGGCGCAAAGTCACCATTCCAGCCAGGACCCCCTGGTCATCCAATATGTAGATATAATAGATCGACTCTTTTTTCTTAGACTCGTTCTTGATCTTATCGATGATCGCCCCCGCGGTATCGGTCATCTTCGCCGAAATGAATTCGGTATTCATGATACTGCCGGCGGCGCGCTCGGACAAACCGATAAGTTTAGATATCTGCTCGGATTTATCCCTGTTGATATGGTTGAGCAGCGTGTTTATCTTCCGCTGGGGAAGCTGGGAAATAAAATCCACGGCTTCGTCTACCGCCATCTCATTGACAAGCTTTACCAGGTACGCGTGTTCCACCTGTTCGGCCACCTGCAAGCGTATCTTCATCGGCAGTTCTTCGAAAGTCCTGACCGCGGTGCCGTTCTCCAGCGATTTGAGTATCGCGATCCTCTCGTCCGTGCCCAGGTCGATCAGGATATCCGCGAGATCGGCCGGGTGCAGTTCCGATAATTTCGAATGATGCACTTTAAGGGACAAAGCGTCGAAACCGATCTTGGAGGATACCGGCTGGACGAATTTCCAGGGTATCAAACGATCTTTCACTTCGTAAGAAGATACCAGTTCAACGAAGAACTTGACCCAGCGGATCCAGCCCAGCCTCCTGATCAGCCCGGTAAAACCGATATCGACGTGGACGATCCAGAGTTTCAGGTCTTCTTTTAGAATATGCAGGTCGTTGATCCGCACGACCTTGGAGCCGGAAATATCGACTATCTGTTTATCCCAGAGAATGTCTTTAAGCAATATCTCTTCTTCGGGCACGGCCGCAGGATTCTTAAGAAGATCCGGGGAATATTCGATATATACCGCTTTGTCCTCGACTATCTTGCGCACGTTCTTCCAGGGGATATAGAACCTTCTCCTGCGCATCATGCGCCCGAGGAGTATTCCGTTGAGCCGGGGATACATTTCCTTAAGGTCAGCCGAAATATCCGAAATAAAACCGACCTTGCGGTTGGTCGCGAGATCGATCACCGGTATCTTGATCAACTGGCTGAGGAATATAAACTTACTTTGGATCAAATTAGTCGCAGGCATTCTTGGATTTTATCACAGATTCATGTTTTTTTCTATTTTTTTATCGCTTTCAAGAGCTCTCCGGGCAAAAGAGTGTTTATAACGTTTCCCGGCCCTATTCCCGCCCTCCTGGCCACGCTGATCCCGAAATGCATATTATCCAGATGCCTGACCGCGTGGCTGTCGGTGTTAATGGCTATTTTTACCCCGGACTTGGCGGCGAAACGGCTGTTGCGGTCGTTCAGATCCAGCCGGTCGGGGAAAGAATTTATTTCCAGAGCGGTATTAGTATCCACGGCGGCTTTAAATACCTCCGGCCAATCGAGTTCATAGCTGTCCCGGCTGCCCCAGAGCCTTCCGGTGGGATGCGCTATAAAATGCACCAGCTTGCTCCGGCAGGCGCGCACGATCCGGCTGGTCTGCTGAGCGCGGGAATATTTAAAACCAAGATGGACCGCCCCGATGACGATGTCGAATTGTTTAAGCACATCGTCGGGATAATCCAGCCTGCCTTCAGAGTCGATATCCACTTCCGCCCCGAAGAAAACCCGGAAACCCGGTAATTTCCGGTTCACCAGGTCGATCTCCTTCCTCTTCTTTTTCAGGGCCGCGAGGCTCAGGCCGCCGGCGATCTTCAGCCCCTGGGAATGGTCGGTTAAAGCGATATAAGAATACCCTTTGCTTTGCGCCGCCCTGGCCATTTCCTCGATAGTATTCTCCCCGTCCGAATAATCGGAATGTGCGTGCAGGTCGCCTTTGATATCTTCAAGCCTGATCAATCCCGGAAGTTCGAATTTTTGAGCCGATTCGAATTCTCCGGCATCTTCCCGGATCTCCGGGTCCACATACTGCATTTTAAACAACTTGAATATTTCCTCCTCAGTGCGCCCGGCCAGGAATTTCCTGCCCTTAAAAACCCCGTATTCATTGATCTTCCAGCCTTTGCTAAGGGCCAGTTTACGCAGATGAATGTTGAAATTCCTGGACCCGGTAAAATACATTAAAGCCGCGCCGAAAGATCTTTCTTCGACAACGCGGCAGTCGACCTGGACCCCGTCCCCGGTGCGCACCGAAGACTTCGCCGGGCCGTGAGCCAGAACGTCCTTAACCTGGGGCAGTCCGGTAAAAACGCCCATGACTTTCCGGGGGCTGGCGGAAACCACCAGGATATCGATATCGCGCACTGTTTCCCTGCAGCGGCGCAGGCTTCCCGCCGGGACTATTCTCTTCAACCCGCCGCTTCCGTCTTTGATCGCCTGCACCAGGTCAGCGGCTAATCCCGCGGCCTGGGCAAAAGGCATTCTTTCCCTGGCCCGTTTAAGCAGATCGATGCCTTCCCGGATATTGGCGATAGTTTTTTCTTTTATTCCCGGGATGCCTTTTAATTTACCGGCTTTGACCGCTTTTTCCAGCTCAGCTATGCTCTTTATTTTCAGTTTTTTATACAACAGCCCGGCAGTGTGCGGGCCTACGGAAGGAATGTCAAGAATGGCCAAAAGCCCTTCAGGAATGCTTTCTTTCAGGTCCTCGTAAAATTTAAGTTTCCCGGTGGAAACTATCTCGGCGATCTTCGCGGAAAGATCCGCGCCGATCCCGGGGATATCGCCGAGCCGTCCGAAAGAAACAAATCCGGCGATATCTTCAGGCATGGCTTCAATGTTATCGGCGGCTTTCTGATAAGCCCGGACGCGAAAAACATTCTCCTCCTTTATCTGGAGGATCTCGGCTATATGGCGAAATATGTCGGCAACAAGTTTATTCTTCATGAGAGATCCCAGGGGCAGTTCTCACTTAGCCTTAGATGTGTCCCTCAGGGGACAGTTCTAACCGCAAGTGAGAACCGTCCCTGCCTTTGCCTGTTAAAGTGCGGATACGTAGCTTGACTCGATGGTTTTGACCAGCTCGACCAGCAGGGAATTCACCGGCACGGCGATCCCCAGTTCCTCGGCCAGGCGGACGATGATCCCGTTTATCGAATCTATCTCGGTGCGCTTATGCTTGAGCACATCCTGGAGCATCGAGGAAACATTTCCGGCGGTGGCCTCGCAGACAGCTTCCACCTTGGTCAAAGGGTCCTCGTAAGAAAGCTTGACCCTTTTGCGTTTGGCGACTTTTACCGCTTCGTTAACCGCCAGTTTCAGGATCTTGCGGCTGGGCTCGAAATCCAGGATCTTCCCGTTAGGCAAACGGGTTATCGCGGTAAGAGCGTTGATCCCGGCGTTGATCACCAGCTTGGACCAGAGAAAACTTTTGATATCCCTGGATATCTTCGTTTCCAGCCCCGACTTGTTAAAAGCCTCGCGGATCGAACGCATTTCCACGGTAGTCACGGCGTCCAACCGGCCGATCACGGTCTCTCCTTTGCCGGCATGCCGGACTTTGCCGTCGGCTAAAAGAGTGGCTCCCAGGTTGGTGGTCCCGCCTATGACATTCTCCGCGCCGACAACCTCGCTGATCAGCTCTATATTCCCGATGCCGTTCTGTAAAGTCAGGACAACAGAATTCTTCCCGAGCAGAGACTTGGCGGAGGCCGCCGCGGATTTGGTATCGTAAGTTTTAACGCAGATAATTATCAGGTCGGGGCCGGGTATATCTTTGGGGTTATCCGCGGCCCTGACTTTTACATGCCAGTTCCCGGAAACGCCCTCGCAGCTGACGCCCTGGCTGTTGATCCGGGCGGCGCGGGCGGGATCATTATCGAGCATCCAGACATCATGGTCCTTTTTAGCCAGGAACGCGGCGAACAGGCATCCCATCGCTCCCGGCCCGATGATCGCTATTTTCATGCCAACCTCCAGAAATAGTTAATAGTCAATAGTTCATAGTCGGGAGAGAAAATACTGTATTTAAACTAAACTACCAACTACGAACTAACTCAACGCTCCGGCAATGCCCAGTTTATTGATCGAGCGCTGCGATTTTAATTCCCTGCCCAGATGAAAATTAAGGAATGAGTTCAGGACCAGGTCGAGCTCTTTTTTTATCTGGGGATTCATCCCCAGCGTCAGGTTGCTCTTAAGGTCATTCCTCTCGATATGCAGTATAGTGGCTACCGTGCCTTTGAAGATCGGGCGCGCGGCGTTATCCTTGGGAAAACATCTCTGGCAAAGCAATCCGCCCATTTTCAGGCTGAATTTCGGCATGGCCGCGGACGCCACGCTCGACCCGCAGGAAACGCAGGAATCGAGGTGCGGCTTAAAGCCGGACAAAGCCAGGAGCTTGATCTTGAAAACGGTAAGGATCTTCTCGGAATAAGCCGATGTCAGCCCGGAAAGCGCCGAAACAGCCAGGTTGAAAACTTCCTCGTTCTTGTCCTCCTGGGGCATTATCCCGTCGAGAAGCTCTACGATCATGCTGGCGGAAGTGATACAGCCGATATGCTGTTTGATCGGGATGAACCCGTCCTTCAGATCGCACTGGCTGACCAGGTGGACCGAAGAATTCCTTTTCTGGTAAAAGATTATCTCGTTGTGCGAAAAAACCTCCACGGGGCTGGCGAATTTTCCCGGCTCGGCCCTGATCCCTTTCAGCTCGCCGCTGACCTTCCCGAAATCCCGGGTAAAGAAAGTCACCAGAAGCGACGTCTCGCGCAGGTCGTAACGTTTTAAAACTATAGCTTCGGTCTTTATTATAGCCATTTTAAATACTCTTGTTCTTTCCCGCGCATCTTCTTTATATCTCCGGGGCGGTGGTCGCCGTATCCGGACAGATGCAGCATGGCGTGGATCACATATAAATACATCTCCCGCCCGGGGGAAGTCTTAAAAACCCGGGAATTTCTCAGCGCCGTGTCGGCGGAAATATAAATATCGGCGATCAGCTCTTTCTTGGGGCGGCCCAGGCCGAATGCCAGGACGTCGGTCGGGATATCCCGGCCGTGAAAACGCGAATTAAGCCTTTTGATCCGGCTGTCCGAGATGAAAGCGATATTGACCTGCCCGCGGCCCGGCAAAGCTTCCCGGGAAATTATCTTCAATACTATTTTTTTTACCTTACTGTTGTTTACGGGGATCTTCTTTTGCAGGTTTTTTATGATTATTGACGTCACTATCCGCCTCGGGGTAGTTGATCCGGGAATGGTATATCCCGGTTAAGATATGCACGAATATCGTGGAAATTATCTCCAGGTCCTTCAAAGTAAGCTCGCATTCGTCAAGCTGGGTGTCGATGAATTTATTATTGATGATCTTATGCACGGTTTCCTCGATCTGGCCGGCCGTGGGGTCCTTGAGCGCCCTTGTCGCCGCTTCCACCGAGTCCGCCAGGAGCACGACCGCCGTTTCCTTGGTAGTCGGCTTGGGCCCGGGATAACGGAAACCTTCCTCGGTAACCTCTTCCTTGGTCCCGGCGTCTTCCAGCGCCCGGCGGTAGAAGAAATAGACCAGGCTCTTGCCGTGATGCTGCTGGATGAAATCTATGATCCGGGGGTTCAAATGATATTTTCTCGCCAGCTCCACCCCTTCTTTGATGTGGTTCATAATGACCAGCTTGCTCATGTTCGGGGCCAGGTCCTCGTGGATATTGGAATTCATGCCCTGGTTCTCGGCGAAATATTCCGGTTTCTGGATCTTGCCGATATCGTGATAATACGCGCCGATTCGCGCCAGCAGGGAGTTCGAGCCTATGGCTTTACAGGCCGCTTCGGATAAATTTCCTACGACCAGGCTGTGATGGTATGTCCCCGGGGCTTCCAGCATCAGGCGGTTAAGGACGGGGTTGCTGAAATCGGCCAGTTCCAGCAGTTCTATATTGGTGATCTTGCCGAAAAGCAACTCGAATATCGGCAGTATTCCCAGGACGATAACCCCGCTGACTATACCGTTCAACAATAATACCAGGTACTCGCCCGGGGCGGCGAAACTCATGCGCTCGATAAAAAAGAAAGATATTGCCTGGAGCAGGCCTACCGCGATGCCGGCGTTGATTATCGTGCTGCGGCGGCGCGCCCCGAATACGATTATTCCGGAAAACAACCCGCTGATCAGGAACATCAAACTTAAACAATGGGGATCCGGGCTGAGCCTGGAGATCGTGACCGCTCCGGCTAAAGTTATGATCAAAGTGAGGACCCGGTCGTTGAACAAAAGCGCCGCCAGCATCGGCACCACCGCAAACGGCAGCAGGCTCACCGGGATATTTTTAGCGAACGCCAGGTAGCATCCGGCGAAAATGATCAGGTATAAGAACGATATCTGCAGAAGGTTATAAGAGAATTTCAATTCCCTGTGCATGAACTTCATGTAGGCGACAAGGACCAAAAGGAATATCGGCAGGATGAAATTCAGCTGGATTATCCCGCTGAACAGGAACAACCCGACCGCCGCAACGCTGTAAGCGATGACCGCAGTAGCTTTGTCGGTCATCCATGTGGCTTGAGAATCTAATTTAAGTTTATCGACTATGATTTGCTTTTTCATAAGCTTCTATTATCTTCTGGACCAGTTCATGCCTGACCACGTCTTCCCCTGAGAAATAACTGAATTTTATCCCCTCGATCTCTTTTAATGTCTCCATAGCCTGCAAAAGCCCCAAAGGCCTGCCACCGGGCAGGTCGCTTTGGGTGATATCCCCGGTAATAACCGCCTTGGAATCGTAACCCAGGCGGGTCAGGAACATTTTCATCTGTTCGTGCGTGGCATTCTGGGCTTCGTCGAGGATAATGAACGCGTCGTTAAGCGTCCTGCCCCTCATGTAAGCCAGGGGCGCGACCTCGATTATCCCGGTCTCCAGGTATTTCTCGATCCGCTCCGCTTCCATCATATCGTATAAAGCGTCGTAAAGCGGCCGCAGGTAAGGCGAGATCTTTTCATACATGTCCCCGGGAAGGAATCCCAGCGATTCCCCAGCCTCGATGGCCGGGCGGGTCATGATTATCCTGCGCACCACCCCGGCTTTAAGCGCTTCCACCGCGCAGGCCATTGCCAGGTAAGTTTTTCCGGTCCCCGCCGGGCCGATCCCGAAAACTATATCGTGGGACTTTATCGCCTCGAAATATTCTTTCTGCCCCTTTGTTTTCGGGCCGATGGGCTTGCTCAAGAACGGCTTAAGTTTATGGCTATCCGGGAAATGGCCGGAAGAAGACGCGTAAACGGAACGCGATCCGCCGGAACCGTTCGGTGCATCCGGGGTTTCCAGGAATTCCCGGATAAAATTTCCGGCTTTCTCGATATTGTTCAAAGGGCCGGAAAGCTTCAGGAACTCCCCTCTTAAGGTAAGCTTGACCTTGAATTCTTTCTCGATGCGCCTGATATGCTCGTCGTTAGCCCCGAAAAGGGATTGAGCGTCAGAGAGGCTTTTTAATTTGATCTTGCGTTCCATCGGTTCTTTCCGTATCCGCCGGGATCAGCAATACCTGTCCTGGCTTGATCCTGTCCGGGGCTTTGATCTTTTCTTTATTGGCTTCGTAGATCTTCCGCCATTTATGCATTGTTCCGTAGAATTTCGAGGAGATCTTCTGTAAAGTGTCTTCCGGCAAGACCGTATATTCCCGGTCGGCCGGTACGGCAACGGGAACAGGCGCGGCCGCGGGAACAGGCGTTACCTGCGCCGGCGGCGTATTTACGGGATTTTTAGCCGCGGGAAGCCGGGGAGAAAATTCTATCGCCACTACTTTGGTTTCCCGGTTCGGATTAGCCACTACCGCCGGCTCATCGGACCTTCCCTGCAGGTGGCCGCGGTTGCCTTTATCCAGGTTTATGTCTTCCCTGGGTTTATAAACGGAATACGTCCGGATCGCGCAGCCGCCGCAGATGAACGCCGCCGCGAAGAACAAAACAAATAACCTGCGCATAAAACCTCCGCTACTTCGTTTTCTTCACCACTATGCCCAGCTCGTCCAGCTGTTTCCTCGATACTTCGGAGGGAGCGCTGGTAAGCGGGCAGAAAGCTTTCTGGGTCTTGGGGAAAGCGATCACCTCGCGGATACTATCCACCCCGGCGATAATAGTCAGCAGGCGGTCGATGCCGAAGGCGAAACCGCCGTGCGGCGGGGCGCCGTATTGGAACGCCTCCAGGAGGAACCCGAAGCGCTTCTGCGCCTCTTCCTTCTCGATACCGATAAGCTGGAAAATCTTCTCCTGCAGTTTCTGGTCGTGGATCCTGATCGAGCCTGAGCCGATCTCAGTTCCGTTTAAAACCAGATCGTAAGAACGCGACCTTACTTTATCCGGAGCGCTGTCCAATAAAGCGATATCGGCCGGATGGACGTTGGTAAAAGGATGGTGCTCGCTATCCCAGCGTTTTTCCTCATCGTTATATTTAAAAAGGGGGAAATCCACGACCCAGAGGAACGCGAATTCGCAGTTATAATCTTTGCGCATATCCGGTTTGTCCGAGCCGTGTTTGGCGACAGCCTCGGCGTAGGTCATCCGGGGGAACGGAACCTTCAATTCTATGCCCTTGAGCTCTTTAAAGATCAAGAACATCAACTGCTCGAAAATGGCGTAAATGTCCTCTTCTTCGACAAAAGACATTTCCAGGTCCAGCTGGGTGAACTCCGGCTGGCGGTCGGCGCGCAGGTCCTCGTCGCGGAAACATTTGGCGATCTGGTAATACTTCTCGATCCCGGAAACCATCAACAGCTGTTTGAATAACTGCGGGGACTGGGGCAGGGCGAAAAACTCGCCGTGGTTCAACCGGGAAGGCACCAGGTAATCCCTGGCCCCCTCGGGAGTGGACTTGGTCAGGACCGGGGTTTCGCATTCGATAAAATCGCGGGAGTTCAGGAAATTCCGGATAACCTGGTAGAGTTTATGGCGCAGGATGAAATTGTTGAAAACTTTTTTCCGGCGCAGGTCGAGGTAACGGTATTTCAGCCGCATTTCCTCGGTAACGTCGAGTTCGTCGCTGATCTCGAAAGGCGGGGTCAAGCTGGTATTAAGGATTTCCAGCTTTGTCGCGATGACCTCCACTTCTCCGGTCGGCAATTTCGGGTTGACCGTGCCCGCCGGGCGGGGATTGACTTTTCCGCTGACTTTGACCACGAACTCGCTGCGCAGTTCCTTGGCTTTCTGGTAATCCTCGCCCAGGTCGCGCGGGATGATGGTGACCTGGGTCAGGCCGTAACGGTCGCGCAGGTCGATGAATATGAGCTTTCCGTGGTCGCGGCGGGACCCCACCCAGCCGCATAAAGTTATCTCTTTACCTACGTCCTGAGCGGTCAACTGGCCGCAAGTGTGCGTTCTTAACATTTTAGTTTTTCCTCTATTTTATCCAGGCTGATCTTTTCCTGCGTCCCCGCCTGCATATCTTTGGCCATCACCGAGTTCTCTTTAAGTTCGTCGTCGCCCAGGATCAAAACATACCGCGCGCCCAGGTCATTGGCTTTGCGCATCGCGGCTTTTATCGATCTGTTGGAATAATCCGTGTCCGAAGAGATGCCCGCCGAGCGCAGGCGCGCCAGCAAGCTTATCCCCTGTTTGCGGGCGGCTTCGCCTAAAGTGATAAGATAAACAAGTTTCTTTCCGCTCCCCTCCGGAACAGCGGCCTGGGAAGCCAGAAGCAGCCGCTCCACCCCGAAAGCGAAACCGACCGCTCCGGCCTGCGGCCCGCCTAATTCCCGGACCAGACCGTCATACCTTCCGCCTGCGCCCAGGGCGTCCTGCTGGAGCCCAAGCTGTTCGTGCTTGAACTCGAATACCGTCCTGGTGTAATAATCCAGCCCGCGGACCAGCTTGGGGGAAACTTCATAAGACACTCCGAGCAGGTCCAGCCCGGCTTTTACGCTCTCGAAATGCTTCAGGCAATCCGGGCAGAGATGAGAATTGTTGATATTAATGCCGTTGACGATCTTCTGGCAGGCGTCATTCTTACAATCCAGGATCCGGAAAACATTCTTGCCGAACCTGGCCTGGCAGTCCGGGCAAAGTTCGCTTAAACGGCTTTGCAGTTTATCGCGCAGAAAAGAAGATAATTTAATCTTGTCTTCAGCGCAGCCCAGGGTATTGACCAGTATCCTGTAACCTTTTATCGAATAAGCTTTAAGCAGAGTATCGGCTAAAGCGATCACTTCCACGTCTATTTCCGGCTCAGTGGAACCGATGGTTTCCACCCCGATATGGTGGAATTGGCGCAACCGGCCTTTTTGCGGCCTTTCCGCCCGGAACATCGGGCCCATATAATAAAATTTGACGAACCCGCAGGTTTTATCCAGGTTGTTCTCGACGTAAGCCCGGACAACCGAAGCTGTTCCTTCCGGCCGGAGCGCGTAAAGGTCCTCTTCGCGTTTAATAACGAACATCTGCTTCTGGACGATTTCCGTGGATTCGCCTAAAGAACGGTTGAATAAAGCGGCATCCTCGATCAAAGGCGGCCTTATTTCCCGGTAATTATGGAGGGAGAATATTTTACGGCTGGTTCCTTCGATATTCTGCCACAATTCGGCCTGTTCAGGCAGGATATCTTTGGTCCCGGGGACTCTATTGAACATATTTTAAGGATTATTTTACTTTTTGTTTCATTTCCAGGCCGGGTTTAAAAACCACGACTTTCCTGGGAGGGACAGGGACTACCTGTCCGGTTCGGGGATTCCTTCCGGTGCGGCTTTTTCTCTCTTTGATCTTGAATACTCCGAAATTGCGCAGTTCTATTTTTTCGCCTCTGACCAGAGCTTCGACCATATAATCAAAACTCTTCTGCACGATCTTCTTGACGTCAGTCTGCTTTAAATTAGTTTCATCCGATACTTTCAAAATAATGTCTTTCTTGGTCATCGCACCCTCCTGAGGTAATTATAAAATTTAATGTTCTTGCAACTGACACAATAACAAAAAGTTACGCTATTAATAATGAGTAAAATATAGCATAAAAAGCGGCAAAGGTCAACTAAAAAAGAAAAAAACAGGGGCCTTCCCCGGTTTTAGATACTTAGCATAACTCTGTTGGCGCCAACCAGATCCTCGATATCCTGGATCAATTTTTCCCGGGGGTCGACAAAAAGCTCCTGTCCCACCAGGACCTGCACCCGGGATTTATTAGGCGCGCCGAGATGCAGATAAACAGGTATTGATCCCGGGTAAGCGCTTAAAAGCTCTTTTAAACTGGAAAAAACGTTATCCTTGAGGCCGGCCAGGTCTATTTTTACGCTGGTAACCAGCCGATGGATCTCATCTATGGGAAAAATATCGTCGACAATGATCTTCGGCGTGTTTTCCTTTAAATTAAGCCTGCCCCGTAAAAGCACGACGCTTGAACCCAGGATATATTTAGCCACTTTCTGGTAAACCGAAGGGAATACCAGCGCCTCGATCAGCCCGTCCAGGTCTTCCACCATTAAAATAGACATTTTTTCCTGTTTCTTGCGGGTGATGGTGTTCTTTATTTTAGTTATCAGGCAGACCAGCTTGACGCTCTCTTCATCCTTGAACCTGGCAAGGTCGTTTATCGGAGACGAAGAATAACGCTTCAATTGCCGGGCATAACGGGCCAAAGGATGCCCGCTGATGTAAAAACCCAGCAATTCTTTCTCGAAAGCCAGTAATTGCGGCTCCGGCCATTCTTTGATATCCCGGTGGCTGGACAAGCTTTCTTTAAAACCGTTAGAGCTGTGCGCCGTATCGAAAAAAGACAATTGCCCGCTGGCTTTCTCCTTCTGGGTGCGCGAAGCGCATTCCAGGATCTCGTCAAGCTCGGCGAACATCTGGGCCCGGGACTTTTTAAAACAGTCCAATACCCCGCATTTGATTATGCTTTCCAGGACTTTGCGGTTAAAAAGCCGCAGGTCGATCCGCTGGCAGAGGTCTTCCAGAGAAAGATACGGCCCTTTTTCCAGGCGGGACTGGATCAAAGATTCCACCGCGCCCTTTCCGACGTTCTTGATCGCCAGCAGGCCGAAACGGATCTTTTTTCCGGCCGCGTCCTCGACCTTGAAGAAACCGTCGCTGAAATTTATGTCCGGCGGCAGGATGGTTATGCCCATATGCTCGGATTCATTGACGTATTCCACGATCTTATCGGTATTATCCCGTTCCGAGGTCAGAAGAGCGGTCATGAACTCCACCGGGTAATTGGCTTTCAAGTAAGCGGTGCGGAAAGAAATTATCGCGTAAGCCGCGCTGTGGCTGCGGTTAAAGCCGTAGCCGGAGAAGAACACGATCTGGTCGAATATTTTATTGGCGGCCTTCTCGCTGATCGATTTCTTGGCGGCCCCGGAAATAAAATTCTTCCTCTGCAATTCCATGACCTCGGAATTCTTTTTGCTCATCGCCCGGCGCAGAAGGTCGGCCTGGGAAAGGCTGAAGCCGGCGAGATTGGACGCGATCTGCATGATCTGCTCCTGGTAAAGCATAACTCCGTAAGTATCTTTTAAAATCGGCTCCAGCAATTTGTGGTCGTATTTAAGCGGGACAAGCCCTTTCTTGCGTTTAATGAAATCGTCGAGCATTCCCGAGCCCATCGGGCCCGGGCGGTATAAAGCCAGCAATGCGATCAGATCCTCGAAACGCTCCGGCTCCATCTTCCTTAAAAGATCGCGCATTCCCGAAGATTCCAGCTGAAAAACGCCCAGAGCCTGGGCGGCGCACAATAATTTATAGGTTGCCGGGTCGTCGAGCGGGATATTTTTGATATCCAGGTCGATATTCCTGGTCTGTTTGATCAGTTTAACAGCCTGGTCGATGACCGTCAAAGTCCGCAAACCCAGGAAATCCACTTTCAGCAGGCCGATCTTTTCCAGGGCGCTCATGCCGTAACCGGTGGTAACCTGGTCGTTGCCGGTCTTGAACAAAGGCATGTAATTGTTCAGCGGCTTGTCCGAGATCAACACGCCCGCGGCGTGCACGGAAGCGTTACGGTTAAGGCCTTCCAGCACCAGGGCCGTGTCGATCAACTCCTTGATCCGGTTATCGGACTTATACAGGGAGTTTAGTTCCGGCTCCGCGGTTAATGCGTCTTTGAGCCCGTAATCCGGGTTGGTGGGGTCCGCCGGAGGGATCAATTTGGCGATCCGGTCCACTTCGGCGTATTCCAGGCCCATGACCCGGCCGACATCGCGCACCACGGCCCGGGACTGCATGGTGCCGAAAGTGATGATCTGGGCGACGTTCTCCCTGCCGTATTTACGGGTGACATAATCGATGACCTCCTGCCTTCTTTCATAGCAGAAGTCGATATCGATATCGGGAAGGCTGACCCTTTCCGGGTTCAGGAAACGTTCAAAAAGAAGCTTATATTTCAACGGGTCGATATCGGTGATCCCCAGAAGGTAACTTACCAGGCTCCCCGCCGCCGAGCCGCGGCCCGGCCCGACGGGAATGTTATTTTCCCGGGCGTAATGGATGAAATCCCAGACGATCAGGAAATAGCTGATAAACCCCATTTTCTTTATGGTGTTAAATTCGTGCTCCAGCCTTTTGCGGATATCCTCCCCCGCCCCGGGATACCGCTCCGCGAGCCCTTTTTCGCAAAGTTCCATCATGAAATCTTCCTTGCTCTTGTTATCGGGAAGCTCGTATTTGGGAAGGTGGAGCTGCTTGAAGTCCAGCTCGAGGTTACAGCGCCCGGCGATCTCCAGGGTATTTTTTACCGCTTCGGGTATGTCTTTGAAAGCGTCTTTCATCTCCTGGGGGGATTTAAAATAGAATTCATCGGTCTGCAGGCGCATCCTGTTCTCGTCCTGCAAAGTGGTCTGGGTCTGGATGCACAAGAGCGCGTCGTGGACCCGGGAATTACTGCGGGAAAGATAATGCACGTCATTGGTGGCGGCCAGCGGGATATTCAGTTCTTTGGAGATCTTGATCAGCCCGGCGTTGACCTCCGCCTGTTCCTTGATCCCGTTAGACTGGACCTCCAGGTAAAAATTGGTCTTCCCGAGGATATTATTATACAGGTCGGCGGCTTTTAAAGCGTCGTTGTAACGCCTTTGCATCAGCAATGACGGGACCTCGCCTTTAAGGCAGGCGCTTAATCCGATCAACCCTTCATGATACTCGGACAGGGATTCCTTATCGATGCGCGGGCGGTAATAGAAGCCTTCCAGATAAGCCAGAGAAACCAGTTTCATCAGGTTATGATAACCGGTCTCGTCTTTAGCCAGGAGGATCAGATGATTGGCGGTATCTTCTATGCCGGAAGAGCTTTTATCCAGCCGGCTTTTCGGTGCGACGTAAACCTCGCAGCCGATTATCGGCTTTATCCCGGCTTTCTGCGCGGCTAAATAAAATTCGATGGCTCCGAACATGTTCCCGTGGTCGGTGATCGCCAGAGAATCCATTTTATAGGTGCCGGCGAGTTTCAGGAGTTCGGGGATACGGCAGGCGCCGTCTAAGAGACTATATTGGGTATGCAGGTGTAAGTGGACGAATTCGGAATGCGGCATGTTCGTTAATCGTTAATAGTTAAACGTTAATCGACATCTTATCTTACGCACGCCATAGGCCGCATCTTGCTATTATTGAATTCTCTTAGCTTAATGGTTACCGCTTGCGCATTATATCCGCTATCGATTAACGACTAACGAATAACGATTAACGGAACTATTCCCATTCGATTGTCGCCGGCGGCTTGGAAGTGATATCGTAAACTACGCGGTTTACTCCCTTGACCTCGTTAATGACCCGGTTGGATATCTTCTCCAGGATCTCATAAGGAAGTTTGACCCAGTCGGCGGTCATCCCGTCGAAACTGGTAACGCAGCGCAGGGCGACCACATTGTCGTAAGTGCGCTCGTCGCCCATTACCCCGACGGTCCTGATGGGAAGAAGCACCGCGAACGACTGCCAGACCTGGTTATAAAGGCCGGCCTTGCGGATCTCCTCGACTACCCGCGCGTCGACTTCGCGCAGGATCTCCAGGCGCTCTTCGGTAACTTCCCCGAGGATGCGGATAGCCAGGCCCGGGCCGGGAAAAGGCTGGCGCAGGATGATATTCTCCGGCAGGCCTAATTCCCTGCCCACCTGGCGGACCTCATCCTTGAACAGGTCGCGCAGCGGTTCGATCAGCTTTAATTTCATGTGTTCGGGAAGGCCGCCCACGTTGTGGTGGCTCTTGATCTTGCTGGAAGGCGCCCCGGTCGGCGAGATCGATTCTATCACATCGGGATACAGCGTGCCCTGGGCCAGGAATTTCGCGCCTTTGAATTTATGGGCCTCTTCTTCGAATATTTTAACGAACTCCCCGCCGATTATCTTTCTTTTCTGCTCCGGGTCGACCACTCCTTTTAAAGCGGCGAGGAACCTTTTCTGGCCGTTGACGTAATCCAGGTTAAGATGGAACTCGGTGCGGAAGACCTTCTTGATCTGGTCGGGCTCGTCTTTGCGCAGTAAACCGTTATCCACGAAAATACAACGGACGTTGCGGTTGATCGCTTTATGGATCAACAGCGCCGCCACCGAAGAATCCACCCCTCCGCTCAAGCCCAGGACGACTTTGCCGGAGCCTACGGTCTTTTTGACGTTATCGATGCTCTCTTTGATGAAAGAACGCATATTCCACCTTCCGGAACAGCCGCAGATCCGGAAAAGGAAATTACTGATGATCTGGCTGCCTTTTTCGGTATGGGTCACTTCGGGATGGAACTGCACGCCGTAGATCTTTCTTTTTTTATTGGAGATCGCGGCAATAGGAGCATTAAGAGTATGCGAGCTGACGGAAAAGCCGGCGGGAAGTTTGATAACGTAATCTCCGTGGGAAGCCCAGCAGGTGAAATTTCCCGGCATGTTGCTGAAAAGGTCGCGGTTATCGTCTATAAAAAGCTCGGTCTTGCCGTATTCCCGCTCTTTGGTATGCTTGACCTTGCCGCCGCAAAGTTCGGCGGTGACCTGCATCCCGTAACAGATGCCCAGGATAGGTATCCCCAGTTTATAAATAGATTTGTCCGGGTAAGGGGCTTTCTTGACGATGCTTGAAGCGGGGCCTCCGGAAAGTATCAATCCCTTCGGGGCCAGCTCCGCGATCTGGCCGGCGGTAATGTTAAAAGGGACTATCCGGGAGAAAACTTTGTTCTCCCGCACTCGCCGGGCGATCAACTGGGTGTACTGCGACCCGAAATCAAGGATCAATACCAGTTCTTTGTTCATTTACCCATACCTACCCTCTGGCCTACCTGGAAGATTTTTCCCTCGGTCTGGATGGATGGAGCGATGATGATCTCCACATCCTGCATTTCCTTGATACAGGAGGCGCCCAGAGAACCCATGGAAGTCTTTAGCGCCCCCATCAGGTTCTGTGAACCGTCATCTACCTTTGCCGGCCCGAAAAGGATCTCTTTTATAGTTCCGGTGGAACCGACGTATATCCTGGTCCCCCGGGGAAGATTCACGTTGGAAGTGGCCATGCCCCAATGGTAGCCCCTGCCGGGAGCTTCCTTGGCGCGGGCGAAACTGGAACCGATCATTACCGCGTCCGCCCCGCTGGCGAAAGCTTTGCAGATATCACCGCCGCGGTTCATTCCCCCGTCGGTGATTATCGGAACGTATTTTCCGGTGCGTTTGAAATGAAAATCGCGGGCGGCGGCGGCGTCGACCGTCGCGGTGACCTGCGGGACGCCTATCCCCAGCACTCCCCTGGTGGTGCAGGCGGCTCCCGGGCCTACGCCGATCAAAAGGCCGGCGGCTCCGGTAGCCATCAATTCCAGGGTGGTCTCGAAAGTAACGCAGTTGCCCAGGATCACCGGGATCCTGGTATTCTTGCAGAATTTAGAAAGGTCCAGGCTCTTGTATTCTTTGGAAATATGCTTTGAGGTGGTCACCGTGGACTGGATCACGAAAATATCCGCGCCTGCGGAAACCGCCTGCCTGGCGAAACTCTCGGCGTTGGCGGGGATACAGCTTACCACCGCGGTGCCTTTAAGCTTCTTGATCTGGGCGACCCTTTTAGCCACAAGCTTGGGGATGATCGGCTGTTTATAAACTTTCTGGATCAACTCGGTGGCTTCCTGGGGGGAAGCTTTAGCGATGCGGTCCAGGACTTCGTCCGGGTTCTCATACCGGGTCTGGATGCCGTCGAGATTCAGGACGGCGATGCCTCCCTGGCGGGACATTTCCGCGGCGAATTTGACATCGACTACGCCGTCCATGGCCGCAGCCATGATCGGGACCGTAAAACGCATCTTTCCGATGTTAAAAGCGGTATCGACTTCATTAGGATTAATGGTCCGTTCGCCCGGGACCAAAGCGATCTCATCAAAACCATAACACCTGCGCGCCCGCCGGTCTTTCCCTATCCACTCAGCCATTTTAGCTCCTTTTCCGTAACTTATTATAAATCAGATATTTACAAAAAATACCCTTTAAAAATAGTTGCTTAAAGTAAGATTTTATACCAATATCCCCGTTCTGTCAAGGAGAAAAATATCTTTGACAAAAAAGAATAACTTGCTATACTAATGGACATGGAAAATAACAAGATCAACCCGTTCACCAACCAGCCGGTATCCGGCAATCCTTCTTTCACTCCCCCGGAAGAAATAAACAATAAAGGAAAGAACGGGCCGGCTAAGAACACATCTAAGTTCGGCCTGAAAGCGATCTTCCTCTTCCTGATCCTGGTCATCCTGGGAGCGGTCCTGGCAAATTCAGCCTTTAATTTCTTTAAACCGGCTCCTCAATCTCCGGAAAACCCGGGTAAACCGGCTGCCGGGCCCGCGGCCAGAACGGATCCGGGAAAAAACGGGCCGGCGGAACCCCGATCGGTCATCCCGGAACAAAAACAGGAAGAGGAAATCCCTCCTCCTGCCGTCCCGGACAGGAAACTTAACGAAAAAACCGGTCCTTTCACCCTCTCAGGCATCTTCTCTTCCAGCGATAAGAAATTCTGCATAATCAACGATAAAGTGCTCAGCGAAGGTGATTCGGTGGAAAACGCCAAAGTAATGGAGATCAACACCGGGGAAGTTAAACTGCAGCTTGACGGCCAGTCTATAAAACTCGACCTGCGCGGCAGGTAGCCCCTCCTAAAATATCCCTTTTAAAGATCCGGTAATAACGCTCAAGCCGATATTCCGCCTGACCACGGCCTTTCCTATTCCTTCAAGAAGAACGAATTTATTGGTTTTGCCGCTGAATTTCTTATCGTGATAATGCATCCGGACCACCCGGCCCGGCGTTATACCTTTGGCTTTTAAAGGCAGGCCCGACCTTTTGATCAGGGCGGCGGCCCTTAATGCGTCTTTCTCTTTAAGCAGGCCCGAATCACGGCTTATCTCTATAGCCGCCAGCATTCCCAGGCCGACTGACTCGCCGTGATTATAACGCTTATACCCGCCCGCGGCTTCAATGGCGTGGCCGATCGTATGCCCGAAATTAAGGACTGTGCGCAGGCCAAGCTTTTCTTTTTCATCGCGGGAAACTATCGAGGCTTTTATGGCCGCGCAGCGGCCGACCACGAAATCCAGGCAGTCCCTGTTCTTAGCCAAGACCGCTTCAAGGTTCTTTTCCAGGTAGGCAAAAAGCGTGCGGTCTTTGATCAACGCGTATTTTATTACCTCAGCCAGGGCAGAGATCATCTGTCGGCGGTCGAGGGACATCAGGAACCCGGTATCGCTTAAGACCAGGCAAGGCTGGTAAAAAGTCCCGGCAAGGTTCTTTCCGGCCCCCAGGTCGACCGCGGTCTTCCCCCCGATGCTCGAATCCACCTGGGCCAGGAAACTCGTGGGAAGCTGGACATACGGAATGCCCCTGCGGTAGATCGAAGCGACAAACCCCGCCAGGTCGCCGACCACTCCTCCGCCGAAAGCGACGATAAAAATATCTTTCTTCCGGTCATAAGCGCTAAGCTCGTCGAGTATCCGCGCCGCTTCCGGCAAAGATTTGCTTTTTTCCGTATCCGGGACCAGCTTAAAACGGCAGCTGAACCCGGCTTTTCCCAGGATCCCGCCCAGCGCGCCTCCATACCTGGATCTTAAATACGCGTTGGTGATTATATACGCGTCTTTGCCCGCGCCCGATCGTTTAAGTAAAGACCCGAGCCTGGCCAGCGCCCCGTGGCCGACGATTATTTTGTAACTTCTGTTCTTCAACCCGACTTTTATCGTTCTCATCATATCAGCATCAGCAGGTTCATGACCCAGTTTACCGCCGGAAATATCACCCAATCCAGAACGCCCATCCACAAAAGGACAATGATGATCACAAAACCGAAACGGTCGACCTGGGCGTATTTATAAGCTAATCCGGGAGGCAAAAGCCCCATTACGATCCTGGAGCCGTCCAAAGGCGGAAGCGGGATAAGGTTGAATACGCCCAGGATCACGTTAATGGAAATAAGGGTTTCCAGGACGTAGCCGTTGATCTGGTAATGCGGGATGAACTTCCATAAAACGCTCAATAGCGCGGCCAGGATAAAATTGGCCGCGGGCCCGGCGAAACCGACCAGGACCATATCCCTCCGGGGGTTCCTCAGCGCCGAAAAATCCACCGGGACCGGCTTAGCCGCGCCGAAAACGAACCTTCCGGCAGTGGATAAATACAGGACCAGCGGAAGGATAAAAGTCATCAACGGATCGACATGGGCCAGGGGATTAAGCGTAAGCCGGCCGGAAAACTTCGCGGTATTGTCCCCGCATTTATAAGCCACCCACCCGTGGGCGAACTCGTGGACCGTCACTCCGACCATCAGCAGGACGAACGATATCAGGAAATTGATTATGCTCTGTTCCATATGCCCCCGTAAAAATCCGAAAGGCCGGACACCAAATTTTAGGATCCGGCCTTATCGGGAATTATCATCCGATCGGATATTCTTATTTTTTCGCGTCTTTGGCCGGCGCTGCCGGGGCTTTCGCCCCCGCGGGAGCTGCCGCCGCCGCACCTGCTTCGGCGGTTCCGGCTTCAGCCGTCTTCTCGGCCTTCTCTTTCTTGATCTTGATCCTTATGGTCTTGATCTTGGGAAGATGATAGAAATCATCGCCTTCCTTCCACTTTTCCTTTTCCATCATGGATTTGACGCGCTCGATGCGCTTTAATACCGACCTCTGCTTTTTGCCTTTTTCAGTCGCTTTCAAAGACGGGTGCATTGACATTAGCTTATAACCTCCTGATATAGCAATCTCGATACTTTGATCTTAATTTTGTAAGTAAAGATTTTGCCGTTTCCTTGTTATTAAAATTCCCCACGCAAACAACGCTGTACGCGCCTTTTTTTATGACCAGCGGGGACAATCCGTTCCGGCGCAGTTTGGCCATTTCTCTTTCCGCGCCATCTTTGGCCTGGTAAGTGGCGATCTGGATAGTATAACAATCTTTTCCCGCCTGCTGCGGCTGTAAGATTATCTCCTGCTTTACCGGCAGGTCTTTCATCCGCCCATTGACGGAAAAACTGCCGTCGATATTCGGAGCTACAGGTTTTACCGAAGCCCGGGCGTCATTATTCAGCGCGGCCAGCGGCGCCGGGTTCTGCCGGCGGTTGTCGGCGGCGTCGAACCGGGAATTCGACCCGGAGGCGGCAAGAGTCTTGCCTTTTTCCACCCCGAAACAAAATGACAGGACCCCGGTTATCACAAAACCGATAAGCAGCAGGATCGCTTTCTCGTATAATTTTATATAATCGAGCAGCCCCGAATCGACAGGTTTAGCGGACAACTGATGAGAATCCTCATCCTGGGAAAACAATTCCATCTGTGAAGGGCGTTCTTTGCTCATAGTGATTAATTATATCGCGATTATCAAGTCTGTTGCAAGTATTTTTTATAGTACTTTCTGCCGACCCTTAAAAACGCCTCGACCACTTTAGGGTCGAACTGAGTGCCGCTTTTCTTTTTTATCTCGTTGATAGCGTTCTCAACCTCGACCCTCTCCCGGTAAGGCCTGCCGTAAACCATTGCTTCGAAAGCGTCTGCCACCGCCATGACCCGCGCCCCCAGGGGGATCTGCCCGCCCTTCAGCCGGGAAGGATAACCGGTGCCGTTGAATCTTTCGTGATGGTGCATGATGATCGGAATGACCGGCTTAAGCATCTGGAACGGCCGCAGCATCTGGGCGCCCATGACCGGGTGTTTTTTGATGATCGTGTATTCCTGGGCGGTAAGCTTGGTGGTCTTGGTCAGGATCGCCGTGGGCACGTCGATCTTTCCGGCGTCATGCAGGAGGCTGGCGTACTTAAGGCTCTCCCGCTGTTTTTCGTCGAGGTGCATTTCCACGGCAATGTCCACGACCAGCTTGCTGAAATGAGGAGAATGGGTGAATTCCTGGGGGATCCGCGTATCCAAAAGCGTGACCAGGGATTTAATGCTCCCGAAAACTATTTTCTGCTGTTCCTCGTAAAGCTGCAGGTTCTTGATCCCGATCATCGCCTGCTCGGCGATGGTCAGGATGATCTCCTGGTCGGACTTATCGAAAGCCTTTTCGGTCTTGCCCCGTTTGAGGATTATCAGGCCCATCAGATCCTCGGAAACGAGCGGGATGCCCAGAAGGTAATCGTTGCGGATGGCGGTGAACGTCCGGATGATCTTTTTCTCGATGCGGTTGGTGATCTTTTTATTCTTATCGATGACTATTTTCTTTTTTCCGCTGACCATGACCTTGATGGTCGAATATTTCCTGCTGGTCGGGTCGATGATCAGGATCAAACAATACCGGGCGCAGAAGATCTGGCAGATCAGCCTCGCCAGCCGCGAGATCAGGTCCTTCAGCTCGAAAGTGGAATTTACCAGCCGGTAAATGCTGTGAACCGAAGAGATCAGCGTTTTATACTTTAGCGTAGGGGTCGAATAGTTTTTTATACTCATCTAAGGCATTCCTGTCCGTCATTCCGGCTATATAGTCGCAGATCGCCCTTCTCGCCCCTTCGGACTTAACCCTCTGCTGGACCCTCGGAGGCAAAGCCTGCGGCCTGGACACATAGACCCGGAACAACTCTTTGATAAAACGTTTCGCTTTGTCGGTCATACGGATGACCCGGTAATGATGATAAAGCCTTTCCATCAGGAAACTGCGCAGCGGCTTGCGGTATTCCTGCATCCCGGGGCTGAAAACTATTATTTTATTCGCCCTTTTCTTTATATCGGCGGGCGATTTTAATTTCAACTGCCGGATCTTGGCCTCGGTCTCATTTATCAGGTCCGTGACCTGCATATTGATCAAAGACCGCACTATCAGGTATTTCCTTTTTTCGGGGGCGATGGCCGAATATTTTTCCGGGATAGACCGGGTTATTCTTTCCCATAAAGGGAGGCTCCTGAGGTCCTCTTCTTTCAACAGCCCGGAAGTAAGCCCGTCGTCCAGGTCATGGTTATCGTAGGCTATCTCGTCGGCGATATCCACTATCTGGGTTTCCATGGTCGGCATTTCTCCCGGAGCCAGGTCTTTGTTCTTCGAACTTTTATCGAACTTGGTCGAATGCTTGACTATCCCTTCTCTTACCTCCCAGGTCAGGTTAAGCCCGGGAAAATCAGGATAACGCTCCTCCAGTTCATCGACCACCCGCAGGCCGTGCGAATTATGGTTGAACCCGCCGTATTCAGCCATCAGCTCGTTCAAAGCGTCCTCCCCGGAATGGCCGAACGGGGTATGCCCCAGGTCGTGCGCCAGGGCGATAGCCTCGGTCAGGTCCACGTTCAGGCGCAAAGCCATGGCGATGGTCCGGGCGATCTGGGAAACTTCCAGGGTATGGGTAAGCCTGGTCCGGTAATAGTCGCCTTCATGGTTGACGAAAACCTGGGTTTTGTATTCAAGCAGGCGGAAAGCCGCGCTGTGAATGATCCGGTCGCGGTCGCGCTGGTAAACGGTCCGGTAAGGATGTTCCTGCTCCCGGTGCACCCTGCCGCGGGAATTAAAACTTTTCATGGCATAGGGAGCGAGGAACGCTTCTTCGTAATCTTTAATTTGTTTTTGCGTAAGCATGGCGCAATCTTTTTTGTAATTCTTCCAGCGATTGGGAAATGATCTTGGCCTGCCCGAAAACCGGCATAAAATTAGTATCCCCGGTCCAGCGCGGGACTATGTGGATATGCAAATGCCCGGGTATCCCGGCGCCGGCTACGGTCCCGGCGTTTATCCCGATATTGAAGCCCTCCGGTTTCAATACTTCAGCCAGAAGCTTTTTGGCCGAAAGCAAAGCTTCCATCAGGTCCAGCAGCTCTGTTTTTTCCAGGTCCGCCAGGTCTTTGACATGCCTTTTAGGCGCGACCATCAAATGTCCGTTATTATACGGATAGATGTTCAAGATACATAAAGAATGTTTGCCGGCGAATACCAGGTGGGCGTCTTTACCGCCGGATCTCGCCGCGGCGCAAAAGATACAGCCTTTTTTCTTCCTGCCCTGGATATAATTCATCCTCCAGGGAGCCCAGAGCCTGCCGGAAAAACCGGGGACCGTTTTCATTTTCTCCTTCCGGGGAAGGCTCTCAAAGAATAGGACCGTCCCCTTTTTTCTAAAGCTTAACTATCCTCGCTTCTATTTTATCACCGATTTCAATAATTCCAAAAGACTTATAGGGAGCGCAGATATCGTCGGTCGGGCTGCCCGGGTTGAAAAATATCACGCCGCCGCAGGTCTCGTTGAGCGGATTATGGGAATGGCCGAAAATGACCATATCGACATTATCCTCCCGGAACGCCTCTTTCATCACCTCGAGCAGCCTTGACGGGGGGCCGTAACCGTGTTTGAGGCCGATACGGAACTTCCCGGCCCGGATTATCTGTTTCTCCGGGAATTGTTTCCTCACCGGTTCGGGGTCCATATTCCCGCAAACGGCTTTTACGTCGCGGCAAAGCCGGCCGAGGGCGTCGATAACCTCCGGCGTGACCATATCCCCGGCATGGATGATCATGTCGCATTTCTTGAGCTGGGCGCACAATTTCGGCGGCAGGACCTTAGCCTTTTCAGGCATATGGGTATCTGAGATTACGCCTATCTTCATGATCTCACTTCTCGCAGGAAATTATCCTCGGTTTGGAAAACACGTCCATCATCTGGTTCAGGTTGTTCAGGTCCCAGGTCCAGACTTTCTCCTCAAAAGCTTTAAGCCGGCTGTTGGCGTCGATATCGCGCAGTGTGACTATTATTTTTTTCTGCGGTTTATTGCGGTATTTTTTGCATTCGCGGGAGAATTCTGAAATGTCTTCTTCGGTCAGGACATCCGGGTTAAAGGCGAATATCCAGAGGCTTTCGCCGGAACGGCAGATCAAACCGTGCTTTAACGCTTTGCCGCCGGAGAAATCCAGGGGCTTGATCTCCCGGAAACGGTTAAGGGTTACTTTCTTCCTTTCGATCTGGATACGCTCGTCCGAGAAAAGTTTGAGGACCTCGGTAAGCCTCTCGGAAACAGGCTTCTGGGCGCTGGAAAGGAATTCCGAGAGCATCATTTCTATGTTCTTGCGAAAAAGGTTCTTCTGGTTCAAAGAATCGAAAGTAAGCGCTTGAAGTTTTTCCTGGTAAACGAATTTCAGCCAGAAAGCGAAAACCCGGTCGGAGATCTTCAGGAAATCCCCGGAACGGACGATCGCATCGCAGCTTAAAAGAAAATTAACCCGGAAATTAACGAGCTTTACCGGCTTCTTAAGGATATGCGCGATATCCTTGATCTTATTCTGCCCGACGGAGATCAAATGCAGGATCGACAGGCAATCGGACCCGAAAGGCGATTCCTGGAAACGGTTCAGGTACCCGGTGAATTTCTGATTAAGTATCCCGGAAGAAGAAAATATCAGCTCCTCCAGGACGTCCACCAGCCCGGGCTGAGGTATCTTATTCAGGGCCTGGGACAAGATCTCCAGGTAAAAAGGGCACCCCCCGGTAAAGTTAACCAGGAAGTTCCTGTATTCTTCCTTTATATTAGTATTTGCCAGCCGCAGTTTCAGGAATTCCAGGCTGGAACGGATATCAAAAGGCTCGACGTTGATCACCTCGAAATTACCGAAAAGAAGGGCCAGGTCCCGGGAAAGTATCGCCTGGGCTTTATAAGGGCAGGAACTGGTAATGACGAACATCGTGGACTTTTCCAGCATCAGCCGCTGGGCCCATTCTTTATAAAGGCTTTTAACCCCCATGCTTTCCAGGTTCTGGAATTCGTCGATAATGACCACGCAGAACTTTCCGGTCTCCTGGTGGATAATATTGGTCAGCCCCAGGAGTTCGCCGAATACATTTTCTTTCTTCCTCCTGCCGGCTTCCAGCAGCAGGGATCTTATCCGGGAAACCGTTTTGGGAATATAGACCTCGGACTTATCCATCAGGAATTCCAGGTCTTCTTTGATCGGCTTTCCGGAAGAACCCAGGAAATTATATAATAAGACCCCGGCGAACCTTCTGCAGAACGAAGGCAGTGATTCGGTCCTGGCCTCGGCGTAAAGCAGGATGAAACGGTTATCCAGGAAATTGTTCAGGAACCGGTGGATGATCGAAGTCTTCCCGGCCTGATCGTTGCCGATAAAAGCGATGTTCTGCCGGTATCCGTCTTTCAGGGCGCTAACCCTTTTTCCCAGGATATCAAGATAGGATTCACGTCCGAAAAAATTGTCTTTGCTCATTTTTTTAAGGTAAATAAAAAACCGGATTCTCCGATTTAGAGCCTTTCCTTATTTCAAAATGCAGGTAAACGTCCTTGTTCCTGCCGGAACTGCCGGCTTTGGCTATAAGCGCCCCCCGGCTGACAAAATCGCCGGGCTTGACATAAACTTCCCGGTTACGGCCGTAAACAGTCGAAAAACCTCCGGGGTGCCTGATTATCACCGTTTTGCCCAGGTCGAGGAAATTATCGTTGTAAAAAACCACGTTCCCGCCGGCTGCGGCGACGACTTCCGATGAATGCGAAGACGCGATATTGATGCCTTTATTGACCGCGTTGCCGGCCTTCTGCCCGTAACCGCAAACGACCCTGCCCCGGAGCGGCCAGATAAAATCTTCTTCCGCGGCTGTTTCCGGGCCGGGCATCCGCGCCTTACGGTCCGCCGGTATCATTATCGCCTGGCCGATCTCCAGCTTAGCGGAATCTACGATATTATTCAGCCTGGCCAGATCTTCCACTTCCATGCCGTAAAGAAGCGCGATCCGCCATAGGGTCTGGCCCTTCTCCACTCTATGGAACGTTACCGCTGCCGGCGCTTTCGGCAACTGCACGACAGCCGTTTTCGAAGGGGCGGTCGCGCAACCGGCAAAAAACGATGCCAGCAAACTTACAGCCAGGACTATCTTAGTTCTGCGCATAATTTAAAGCGGGTGATCGCCTGCCTGCCGGCAGGCAGGGAATCGAACCCGGGAACAAAATATTAAGCGGGTGATCGGAATCGAACCGACATTAGCAGCTTGGGAAGCTGCCATTCTACCATTGAATTACACCCGCAATTTCGGAAAAAGGGGATCGTCCCCATTTTTTACGACAATTCAACCTTCAAGAAAGAATAGGGGCTGTCCCCTTTTTTTCCTTACAATCATTCATTACTTTGATCGAACAATACTTACCGCACATGGTGCAGACATCGGACATTTTAGGCTGGGAACTCAACCGGTAATCACGCGCTTTACGCGGATCCAAAGAAAGCCCGATCTGTTTTTTCCAGTCGCGCCGGGAACGGGCCAGGGAAATCTTCCGGTCCCAATCGATAGCTCCCTTGACCCCCTTGACGATATCCGCCGCGTGGGCGGCTATACGCGAAGCGACTACTCCTTCTTTAACGTCGTCTAAAGTCGGAAGCCTTAAATGTTCCGCGGGAGTGACATAACACAGGAAATCCGCGCCGTAACTTGCGGCTAAAGCCCCGCCGATAGCGCCGGTGATATGGTCGTACCCCGGGGCGACATCGGTCACCAGCGGCCCTAAAACATAAAAAGGCGCGCCGGCGCAGTATTTTTTCTCCAATTCGATATTCCGGCGGATCTGGTCCAGCGGGACATGCCCGGGGCCTTCGATCATCACCTGCACGCCGCGTTTCCGGGCCTGGCGGGCCAGTTCACCGAGTATCTTTAGTTCCGAAAGCTGCCCCGGATCGGTAGCGTCCAGGACCGATCCCGGCCTCAGGGCGTCCCCCAGGCTTAAAGTCACGTCGTATTTATAAGCTATGTCCAGCACCCGGGAAAAATCCCGGTAAAAAGGATTTTCTTTATTATTGCGTTTGATCCAGCTGGCCAGCATCGCCCCGCCGCGGGAAACTATTCCCATGATCCTCTTTCTCGACTGCAAAGCGGCCAGGCTCTTCCTGGTAACCCCGGCGTGAATGGTAAAGAAATCCACCCCGGCCCGGCCCTGGGCTTCCAGGACTTCCCAGATATCTTCTTCTTTGAATTTAAGGAAATCGCCGCGGGAATTCTGGGCGTTGACCGCGATCTCATAAACGGGGACAGTGCCTATAGGCACCGGCGAATTAGCGATCATTATTTTGCGGATCTTACGCAGGTCGCCGCCGACACTCAAATCCATTACCGCGTCAGCGCCGTATTCCAGCGCTGTTTTTAATTTTTTAAGTTCCTCTTTTATTCCGGATTTTTCGGTGGAGGTGCCGATATTAGCATTGATCTTGGTTTTAAAACCTTTTCCGATAACGCAAGGATGGGAAAGTTTATGGTTAACGTTGGCAGGAATAACTGCCCGGCCTTTTTTGACCGACTCCAGGACCACGGACGGCTTACAGCCCTCCAAACGGGCGGCCTGTTTCATCAGGCCGGTCAAACGGTTTTTCTTAGCTTGCTCTAACTGTGTCATAAGAATTCAATATTTCACAAAATTTACCGGCTGAAATTGCCGGATCCGCGGCGCAGCAGACAGCGCTGGAGACCGCAACCCTGCGGCATCCGGACGAAATAAGTTCCCTCAAATTAAGTTCGGTGATCCCCCCGATGGCGAACACCGGTATTTTTATTTTCGCGCAAACCGAAGCGGTAAATCCCACCCCCAGCGGCGCGCTCTCCGGCTTGGTTCCCGTCGAAAAAACCGCCCCGATTCCCAGGTAATCGGCCCCGCTGCGCTGCGCTTCCAGCGCCTGATCCAGGTTCACGCAGGATATCCCGATTATCCTGTTCCGGCCGAGTAATTGCCTGGCCGCGGGCAGCGGCAGGTCCGACTGCCCCAGATGGACGCCGTCGGCTCCGGCGATACGCGCGATATCGGCGTGATCGTTGACGATAAAAACGCTTTTTGTCCCGGCCAGGCGTTTTCGCAAAACCTGCGCCTCCTCCAGGACGGTCTTTTTATCTGAAACTTTATCCCGGAGCTGTATTACCACGTTGCCTGCGGAAGCCGCTTTTGCCGCCGCGTCGGCCAGCTCGGGGATATTTTTAAAGAACGGCCTGTTTACTATTACCTGCAGCCGGTAATTTTCCAGCCGCTTTTTTTTCCAGATCATAAACTCTATACCTTATATTACGGAAACCCAGCGCCGCTTTAACATCCTTGATCTTGGAAAATTCTTCCAGGACCCGGACCGATTCTTTGACCCGCTGGATATTCGCGCTGAAAACGTCGCGAAGGTCCCGCCTTCTGAATTCCGGCCTGCTTTTCACTTTCAGCCCCACGTCTCCGGAACTGTCCCTGGCGCGGAGCAAACGCGGGTCTTTGCGCAAAGAACCGGACAGGCTGTCTATCTTATGCCGGATCCTCTTGAAATCTCCGGTCAGCTTCCGGTCATCCAGGATGAACCTGGCGACTTCCTCGCAGACCCGCAGGCCTTCTTTAGCCCGGTTGATATTGGCGTCGATAATACGGTAATAACCTTTAAGGTCAGAGGGTTTTGGCAATTTTCTCGATCACTTTGGTAGTGGAAAATCCCGGGACGAATTTTATACTGTAAACTTTACCGCCCCGGCGCGCGACAAAATCGGCTCCCACGATCTGAGCCTTGCGCCAGTCCCCGCCTTTTACCAGCACGTCCGGCTTCAGGGTTTTAATTATCTTAAGCGGCGTTTCTTCGCCGAATATCACCACGTAGTCCACGCTCTCCAGGGCCGCGACCATCCTGGCCCGGAAAAGCTGGCCGACTACCGGGCGGTTCCTGCCTTTGATCTTCCTGACCGAAGCGTCGCTGTTCAACGCGACGACCAGGATATCCCCTTTATCTTTGGCTCTTTCCAGATATTTGGCGTGGCCGTAATGCAAAATATCGAAACAACCGTTGGTAAAAACCACCTTCTTGCCCTTACTGCGCAAGCGGGCGAGGATACCGGACAGTTGACGCTTATTTTTCAGCTTTGATTCGAACATAGCTCCTGTTCAATCAATTCGCAGATTATATGGCCTATGGTAATATGCGCTTCCTGGATCCTGGCGGTTACCGTCGAGGGCACCATCAGCGCCACGTCGGCCGCTTTGGACAGTTCCCCGCCGTCGCCGCCGGTAAGGGCTACGGTCTTAAGCCCCATTTTTCTCGCCTGTTTGATCCCGGCGACCACGTTCCTGGCTTTGCCGCTCGTCGAGATCCCGATCACCAGGTCGTTCTTCTGGCCTAACGCCTCGACCTGCCTGGCGAAAACCACATCATAACCGTAATCATTGGCTAAAGCGGTAAGTATCGAAGTGTTCACGGTCAACGCGATCGCCGGAAGAGCTGTCCGGTCTTTTTTGAACCTGCCGACCAGCTCGGCGGCAAGATGCTGGCTGTCGCTGGCTGAACCGCCGTTGCCGAAAAACATTACTTTACCGCCTTTTTTCAAAGAATCGATAGCCAGACCGGCGATATCCATGATGGCTTCGATCTTGGCGCGCATCAGGTCTTCTTTTACCTGAATGCTTTCCAGAAATATCTCTTTTATCCTGTCGCGCATCTTTATGCCTCTTTTGTTTTATCCGAAGAATTCTTTGGCGATATCATACAAGCCCATATCCACGGTCTTGAGCTCCTTGACCGCTTCGTCTATCGGGACATCGATTATCTTATTCCCGGATAAAGCGACCATTTTGCCGAATTTTTTCTGCATGATCAGCTCTACGGCTTTTACCCCGAATCGCGTTCCCAGGACCCGGTCGAAAGCGGTAGGCGTGCCGCCTCTCTGGATATGCCCGAAAACACTGACCCTGGTCTCGAAGCCGGTCAATTTTTCCACTTCCTTGGCCAGCTGCTCGCCGATACCGCCCAGGCGGACATGCCCGAACTCGTCAAGCTTCTCTTCCTGGGTGATCAGGTCCTTCTTTTTGAACTGGGCGCCTTCGGCGACGACGATGATGCTGAAAGTCTTGCCGCGGGAATGCCTTTTTTTGATTATATCGCAGACATCATTGATATCGATCGCCAGTTCCGGGATCAGGATCACGTCCGCCCCGCCGGCGATGCCGGAATAGACAGCGATCCATCCGGCGTGCCTGCCCATGACCTCAGCGACCATTACCCGGTGATGGCTTTCCGCGGTGGTATGCAGGCGGTCGATGCATTCGGTGGCGATATTTACCGCGGTATCGAACCCGAAAGTGAAATCAGTGGCGTTAAGGTCATTATCTATGGTCTTGGGAACGCCCACTATGCAGGGTATCCCGTCTTTGGTCAATTTATTGGCGACCCCCAGCGTGTCTTCACCGCCGGTAGCGATCAAGGCGTCGAGCCCGAGCTTCTTGAAATTCTCCCTGACCTTTTCCACCCCGCCTTCTTTCTTATAAGGATTGGTCCGGCTGGTGCCGAGGATAGTCCCGCCTTTAGGCAGGATCCCGGAAATACTCCCCAGGTTCAATTCCACGGTATCAAGTTCGATCAGGCCTTTCCAGCCGTTCTTGATCCCGATAACTTTATAGCCTTCATTATAAGCTTTTCTTACCGCCGCCCGGATAACCGGGTTCAAACCGGGACAGTCGCCGCCGCCCGTAAGTATTCCTATCGTTGCCATTTCTTCATTCCTCCTTGTTAAACTCTGCCGTAGCCGCTGAACGGCACGGTTGGTTCGTCCTTATCGCTATCTTTTCTTCTGTTCTGCTTCTCTTCGCGGGAAATTATCTTCGCGATATGTATCCTGATGACTATCTGTTCTTCCACTCCCAGGACTTCCTGGATCTTGGACCTGGTTATGTCCTGAAGCCGCGCGGTAAGGTCCGGTATATTCGCCTCGGATTTGAGGACCACCCTGAGATTGACCACGATATTGCCCTTGCGGTTGGCGATAACATCCGGCTTCAGCTCTTTTATTTCGGGAATGATCACCGTAAAATGGCGGATCAGGTCTTCTATCGCCGAAAGAGCGATGGTAACGTCGCCGGAAGCGGTATGGAAAGCGATGGTTTTCTCCCTCTGGAACCTGGCCAGGATCACCTGGGCGAAAGAGAAACTGATGATGATCAGCAGGAACCCCGAAAGGCCGATAACGATGCGGTAATTCAACGAGCCCTGGATCACAAAAAGCACGTCATTTACATACTTGACGGATTGAGGCACAAGGCCGGGAATAGACAGGACGATCGAGAAAATGATCATCAACAACCCTATAAAAACCAGCACCGCGGTATAGAACAGAATCCCTATAGTCCTCATCGTTTGTCCTCCTGAGATTCGTTAATCGTTAGCCGCCGAACGGATAACGCCCTTAACCTTTTTCGATCGCCGAAACATTAACGCTGACATTGCGGATAGAAAGATTGGTCATTTTCTCCAGGCTGTTGCGGACGTTCTCCTGGACCTTGACCGCCACATCCGGGATATTATAATTGTATTTAATGATCAAAGACATTTCCAGGGAAACCTCCCCGTTCTTATCGAAGCTGACCCGGATAGCCCCGTAATCCTGTTTTTTGAACAATTCCGCCCAAACCGGGATAAATTTCCGGCAGACGCATTTCACTCCCTCGATCTCGGCGGCGGCGATAGCCGCGATGGATGCGATGGAATTACGGTGGATCTTTATAGTCCCGAGTTCCGTTTCCGAATCATTCCTGTCGATCATTGATCTTCCCCTTTATTCAGCCGCCGGCTCAACTACGTTTCCCATCATCTCCTGGACAAAATGCGTGGAAATGTCGCCTTTAATGAACGCCGGGCTGTCCAGAAGGCGGACGTGGAAAGGTATGGTCGTTTTTATCGGGCCGATGGAAAACTCATTCAGCGCCCTCTGCATTATCCTGATCGCTTCCTTCCGGTCTTTCCCGTGGACTATAAGCTTCGCGACCATCGAATCGTAAAAAGGCGGAATTTCATACCCGTGGTAAATATGGGTATCCACCCGCACGTTAGGGCCTCCGGGAATATTGAGCATTTCGATCTTCCCGGGGCAGGGCATAAAATTATTCTCGTAATCCTCGGCGTTGATCCGGCACTCGATCGCCACGCCGTTTATCTTCACGTCTTCCTGGTGGATATTAAGTTTTTCGCCTGAAGATATCCTCAGCTGCGCCTTGATCAGATCAATACCGGTAACGGCTTCGGTAACCGGATGCTCCACCTGGATCCGGGTATTCATCTCCATAAAATAAAAATTGCCGCTGCTGTCAAGCAGGAACTCGATAGTCCCGGCATTCTGGTAATTCACGCTTTTACAGGCTTTGACCGCGAGTTCCCCGAGGCGCTTGCGCAATTTTACGTCCACGGCCGAGGAAGGAGCTTCCTCAAGGAGCTTCTGATGGCGGCGCTGGATACTGCAATCCCTTTCCCCGAGGTAAATAACGTGGCCGAACTGGTCGGCCAGGAGCTGGATCTCTATATGGCGCGGCTTCTCGAGATATTTCTCGATGTAAACCGAAGCGTTGCCGAAATTAACTTCGGCTTCGGCCTGGGCGGTCATAAAGCTCGACGCCAGGGTTACATCGTTATGGCAGATCCGCATTCCTTTGCCGCCGCCGCCGGCCGCGGCCTTGATGATCACGGGATAACCGATCTTCTGGGCCGTTTTCAGAGCGTCTTCTTTGGATTTGACCGCCCCGCTGGAGCCGGGAACGATGGGCAGGCCGAGTTTGGCCATAGTGGTCCGGGCCATCATCTTATCGCCCATCAGGCGCATGTTTTCCGGGGTCGGGCCGATGAATTTAATGTGGCAGGAAGCGCAAACTTCCGCGAAATGGGCATTCTCCGCTAAAAAACCGTAGCCGGGATGGATCGCTTCGACGTCGGTGATCTCCGCCGCGCTGATGATCGCCGGGATATTCAAATAACTTTTGGCGCTCTGCGGCTGGCCGATGCAGATAGCCTCGTCGGCGAAACGCACGTGCATGGAATTCCTGTCGGCCTCGGAATATACGGCGACGGTCCTTATCCCCAGCTCGCGGCAGGCGCGGATTATCCTTAAGGCGATCTCGCCTCGGTTAGCGATTAATATTTTTGAGAACATTTAGAGGGGCTCTATGATGAACATGGACTGGCCGAACTCGACAGGCTCGGAATTATCCACCAGTATCTCCACGAGTTTTCCTTTTACCTCGGATTTAATCTCATTCATTAATTTCATCGCCTCGATAATGCATACGACCTGCCCGGCTTCGATGATCTGCCCGACCTCGACGTACGGGGGGGCTTCCGGCGTGGGAGCGCGGTAGAAAGTCCCGACCATCGGCGCTTTGACTTCCAGGGTATTCGAAGCTTTTTCCCTGGCCGCCGCAGGGTCGGCCTGGGAAACCGGGGGAACGGCCTTCTCGCGTTCGATCACAAAAGGGCCGTTATAACCTGAAGCTTCCGCACCGGCTTTTTTGAGTTTTATGCGCGTGCCGTCTTTCTCGATCTCCAGCTCAACCAATCCGTTATCATTCATCAGGTTGAGCATCTCTTTTATTTCCTTGATATTCATAGAAGCCCTCGCGATTTAAATAAAAAATAGTCCGGGATCATCTTTCAAATCCTTTTTGAATCCGTAGAAAATGATCCTGACCAGTTTTCTATTTACTGATTCACCCTTTCCACGTAGCTGCCGGTGCGGGTATCGACCTTGATCATATCCCCGACATCCACAAAAAGCGGAACGTTGACCTGAGCGCCTGAATCGATAGTCGCCGGTTTCGTGCCGCTTTTGGCCGTATCGCCTTTAATTCCCGGCTCGGTATGCGTGATCTTATATTCCATAAAATTCGGCAGGTTGACATACAGAACGTCTTCTTTGTAATAATAAGCCGTTACGTCGCAGTTATCTTTGAGGAACTTGATCTTATCTCCCATGGAATCCTCGGAAATAGCCACATCCTCGTAATTCTCCTGGTCCATAAAATGGAACATCCCGCCTGAAGCGTACTGGTACTGGAGCTTTTTTTCCTCGATAAAGGCTTCTTCGATCTTTTCCTCGCCTCTGAAGGTAGTTTCCAGGATATTGTTGTTCCGGAGGTTTTTCATCTTGGTGCGTACAAAAGCCGCGCCTTTTCCGGGCTTTACGTGCTGGAAATCGACCACCATATAAACCTGCCCTTCCACTAATATCGTTACCCCGTTCTTGATCTCATTTATTGAGAGAGCCACTTAATACCTCGCTTCCTTTCTTGGTTACCAGGACCATATCCTCTAACCTTATGCCGAACCTTCCCGGCAGATAAATTGCCGGCTCTACCGTAAAGACCATTCCCGGCTGGAGCCTTTGATCTTGATTTTTCCCAATATGCGGGTCTTCATGGATCTCTAATCCCACGCCATGGCCCAGGCCGTGGCCGAAGAACCCGCCGTACCCGTTTTTCGCTATATAATCCCGGGCAACCGCGTCCAGTTCAGCGCAGGTCATACCCGGTTTTACCGCTCGTAAAGCCGATTCCTGGGCTTTACGGACGATATTGTAAATATCAGCGGTAAGAGTGTCTATTTTACCCAAGAAGAAAACTCTTGTCAAGTCTGATTTATAACCGTAATAATCCGCCCCCATGTCTATAAGAACCGGTTCGCCCGCCTTAAGTTTACGCTCTGAAGTAATATGGTGCGCGAACGCCGAATTCGGCCCGGAAGCCACTATTATATCGAACGAGGAATCATCCGCCCCGTTGGCCCGGATAAACCTTTCCAGTTCACCGGCGACCTCTATTTCCCTGCGGCCGGGCTTAAGGTAACCTTTGATGAACTTCATCGCCTCGACCGCGATCTCCACGGCTTTTTTTATGGTTTTTATCTCCCGGCCGGTCTTTACCTGCCTGAGCCCTTCCACCATCCCGTAAACCGGGGCCATGCCCAGCGAATCGGGCAGGTCTTTCCTGAGCCTGCGGTACTCGGCGAAGTTCAGATCCCTTTCCTCAAACCCCAGGCATTTAAGTTCCAGCCTGCGGCAAAGCGCGCTGACAGTCTTGAAAAATCCCGCGTCGGTCTGGATAACAGTTACGCCTTTAAGCAGGCTCCTGGCTTCTTCGGTATAACGGGAATCGGTAAGGTAAAAAACGCCTTTTGCGGATACTATCAGGTAAGAATCCCGGCTGCGGTAGTCTAAAAGATAAGAAATATTGGCCGGCGAGGACAAAAACAGCCCATCCAGCTTTTCTTTCTTCATTTGAGCGCGGATCAACTTTATTTTAGCGTTCATAGTCACCTTAAATCCCCACCTGCCGATTCCACACCCGGTGTGGAGGCGGTAAAAGGTTAATTATAACAAATCTAACAGGGCGAGAAGGCCGAGATAGTAACTTTGCGGTCCGAAACCCATGATCGTGCCTTGAGCTACCGGGCTGATCAGGGACTTCCGGCGGAAAGATTCGCGGCAATGGATATTGGATAGATGGACTTCAACGCAGGGCAAGCCGCATCCCGCGATAGCGTCCCGCACGGCAACGCTGGTATGAGTGTAAGCGGCGGGATTGATCAGTATCCCCGAGAACTTAGGCCGGGAATTTCCGATCAGGTCGCAGATCCGCCCCTCATGATTGGATTGGACTATCCGCAGCCCGACTTTATTCTGCCGGGCAAGTTTCTTCAAGCCCGCGTTGATCTGCCCAAGCGTAGTCCTGCCGTAAACCTGCGGCTCCCTGGTTCCCAGAAGCTGGAGATTCGGACCGTGGATTACTAAAATTTTCTTCATGAAGCCGTCCTTCTGTAAGATCGATTAATCGTTATCCCTTAAACGATTAACGAATAACGATTAACAATTAACGATTATTCCGCCTCGTCGATGAGCATAATGGGGATCCCGCCGCGCACGGGATACTTTTTGGCGCATTTCTTACAGACGATCTTCCCGTCCTTAAGCTCCACGTCGCCTTTGCAGGCGGGGCAAGCCAGGATCTCCAGCAATTCTTTATCGACCATTTTAAACGCCTTTCTTTTTAGACAGATATTGCATCCTCAATTCATAAAGCATATTATCCAGCAGGCTGTCCTCTTCGGTATTCAGATTACCCTGGGTCTTTTCTTTAAGGACCCCCAGGGTATCGATGATCAATTTCGCCTGGTCGAGGTTCTCTTCGGACTTCTGGGTCACCGGATCAGCCATAACCCCTAAAGCGATCGAAGCCTGGACCGCAAGCGTCGTAATAAAAAAACTGAAATCCGCTTCAGGAAGCTGGGCGCCGGACCGGTCTTCGGGCGCAGCCGGGCCAGACGCGGGCTGTTGGCTTTTTTCCTTCTCGATATTCTCTTTCCAGGCTTCATCTACTTTCTTCTTCTCTTCGTCCATATCGTCCCCTTCGCAGATCCGGTAACGGTTCTTATTTTTTACCGCTTCTAAATATTCAAAAAAATCAGAACCGTCCCCCGTTTTTAATTAATGATCATCCCCGCGTAACCGACTACGCTCGAATGATCGCCGGTAATATCGCCGCTGGTCTGGTATTTGACCAGTTCCGCGTTCACGGCCCCCAGGGCCTTGGCGCAATAAAGCATGGCGATGACCGGGGCGAAACCGCACATAGAAATGTCGAATTCAACAACTTTCGCCAGAAGCTCCTCTTCATCCAGCCTCAAAACCGCTTCGATCGCCAGTTTATCCCTGCGCCGCGCGTCTTTTTGCGGCAGGTAATGGCTCATGTCGGAGCTGGCGGCAATCAGGACAGACCCGTTAAGTTCTAATTTATCCACCGCCGCCGCTATTGCCAGCCCCACCGATCTCAAAGCTTTCAAGTCGGCGCTGGCCACGCAGACCGGCACGATGCTCAGGTCTTTGCGGAAATACTGGAAGAACGGAAGCTCCACTTCCAGCGAATGTTCGTTCAAATGCGCCAGGCTGTCTTCCAATAGATATTCCGACCCGGATAATATCTCTTTGCCGAGTTCCCGGTCGAGCGCGACCTCCCCTAAAGGAGTCTTCCATTTCCCCGAAGACATCAGGCTGAATGGAGTGCCCTGCCCGGTATGGTTCGGCCCTAAAAGCACGATCCTGGGCGGGACATTGATCCGGGAAACCACCGCGCCGGCGACCGGGCCGGAATAAATATAACCGGCGTGCGGCATAATGCAGGCGAGAACGTCCCGTTTTTCGGCGCGGGGGTCCAGAAAACTTGCGATCTGCGAATTCAGTTCCCGGGCCCGCGCGGGATAGAACTTGCCGGCGGCTACCGATTCGCGCAAATTAATGTTCCCCATCGAAGACCGCCTCCAGCATTTTTTTGCTTTCTTTTATTTCCGCGGCTGAAGCGGGATAATGAGCTTCGATAACTTTTAAAGTATCCGGGCCTGTATAAGGCAATAACCCCTTAAAATCTATTTCGCCGTTAACCGGGGCCTGGTGGTCGGCGCAGCCGCGGATATTATGCAAATGTATCCCCAGCAGATCGCCGCGGGACAATTCCAGGAAATCTTTATGCCGGCAGAAACCCAGGTTTTCCATCAGCTGGGCATGGCCGGTATCATGCCAATAGCGCACCCGGGAACCTTTGAATTTATCCAGTATGGCCCCGATCTCTTCGATCTGGGGTATCTCCCGGTAATAAAAACGCGTCTCCACGCCTAAAAGGATCCCCGCATGATCGGCGGCGCGGTTGAGTTCATCCAGGCTTTTAAGAGTATTCTCGAAGAACGGCCCGGCTTTGCCGGACCTTTCCGCGATAATATCGGCGCGCAGCCCGCGGAATTCCCCGGAATCTTTCCGGCCGCGGTTGAATAATTCTATCAAATCCCTGGTCCGGTCGGGCATCTCGACGCGGCCGGTATGCAAAACAACCGCTTCCGCGCCCAGCCGGGCGGCGGTTTCAATGGTATGTTTGGTTTGTTTTACGGCCAGAGCCCTCTCCTGATCATCCAGAGAAGCGAGCGAATAATAATCAGGGAGAGCGGCCTCGCGTTTTATCCCTCCGGGGATAGGGCAGAAATTATGCAGGCTTACTACCTTTATCTCATTTTTGTTTACAAGGCAGGCAACATCTTCGACGGCGGGACTTGGCAGGTTGAAACTTAACTCTATCGCCTCGAACCCCAGCGCTTTGATCTCGGATACTATATCCTTGCCGCTGGCATGCCGGAAAGCGTTCCAGGATGTAGATAGCGCCAGTTTCATCCTTACCGTCTTTCCCGCATCTTCTTTCTTTTTTTCTCACTGGGCTTCTGGTAATGCTTGCGGTCCCTTAATTCGCGCAAGATACCTTCCTGCTCGATCTGTCTTTTAAAACGGCGCATCGCTCCTTCGAACGACTCGCCTTCTTTGATTTCCACTCTAGGCAATTTGATCAACTCCTTTCATATGGATTTTAATTTATATTAAGGTAGTAATATATCATTAAATTCCGCGGGTGTCAACTTCTAAAAAATAAACCCTTCAATCTCCGGCGGCTGCCGCGACCGCGTCACCCAGGGCCTTACCGGCGCGGGCCGGGATCATCTTATTTTTGAGGTTTTTCCGGGATCTCACCAGGATTTTGATGTAATTTCCGGTATAACCTTCCCAGAAGCCCGGTTTTTCCGCGCAGCGGCGTTCGATGAGCACCTGAAGCTTTTTACCGGCAAACCCGGCGCGGAAAGCCGAAGAAGCGGCTTCCGCCAGCTTACGCAAACGCAAAACCCTTTCTTTTACCCGGCGATCGCAAAAACCGGCGCCGGCCAGGACGGAAGCCGCGGTCCCCGGCCTGGGGCTGAAAGGAAAAACATGGACGCGTAAAGGCGCGATCTTTTCAACCAGGTCCAGGGTATTCTTAAAATTCTCTTCTTCTTCCCCCGGGAAACCGACCAGAACGTCGGTAGTTATCGCTACTCCCGGGACCGCTTTCTTGATCCCGCGGATAAGCCTGATATAATCCTCCCGGGTATATTTACGGCGCATCCTTCTCAGGATGCCGTTATCGCCGCTCTGGATGGGTATATGCAGGTGCGGGCAGAGTTTCCGGGAAACCGCCATTTTCCCGATCAGCCCGGCGGTAACATCCCCGGCCTCGATCGAAGACAACCGGATACGCAATAAACCTTCGATTCCCTCCAGCGCATCGACCACGTCCACGAGCGACCTGCGCGGCTTCAGGTCTTTCCCGTAAGAGCCCAGGCAGATGCCGGTCAGGACGATCTCCTTAAAACCTTTCTTTACCAAAGCCCGGGCCTCGGAAATTATAAGCGGGAGCTTCTTACTGCGGGACTTTCCGCGGGCCAGCGGAACCCGGCAATAACTGCAAAAGTTATTGCACCCGTCCTGGATCTTAAGGAAAGCCCGGGTATGGCCTTGAAAGAAAGATATACCTTCCTTAAGCTTGCCGGCGGAACGGGTAAATTCAGCCGCTATTCTATTTTTACGGGAATTCGGGACCACCAGGCTGACGCCCGGCTGGCTTTGGAGTTTTTCCCGGTCAAGCCCGGCACCGCAGCCGGTAACGACGATCCTGGCCCGGGGATTTTCCCGCAGGCTGTGATGGATGTAATAAAGCGAGTCTTTGTCGGCTTTGGCGGTGACGGTGCAGGTATTGACCACGTAAATATCCGCCGGCTCCTTGGCTTTCGCCTCGGCGAAACCCGCCTCGAGGAACCGTTCCCGGATCTCCTGCGTATCATACTGATTGACCTTGCAGCCCAAAGTATAAAATTTAACAGATCTCATCGGATTATTTTCCCAATCAAAATTTTGCGTGTGCCAAAGCATGGCTTCCGGGGGCGCTTGATTTGCCCCAGCGGGCAAATCCACGCTCGGGTCGGGTCCCCGGCCGTATAGGATCGGCCGGTATGGCCTTCTGGCCTATCGTCGCTCTCCGCCTACGGCGGAACCATGCCCGCTCCTCGCCTTTACGCCCCTCCAGCCACGCTTTGTCACCCGCAAAATCCGAAATGCTATAAATCGTGCCATTATTGCTTAGGGGTGGCAAGGCAATGGTGAAGCAGGCCTGTTCGGCCCGGAGCGGGCATGGATTGCCTAGAGGGAAATACCATCCAAGAGCGCAGGGCCGAACCGGAGTGTGGTTGCGCCACGCAGGGGCGCAACGAACGCCCTGCGGAACCATGCCTTGACAGGCCCACTAAGCAATAATGGCCCTTGTGTGCTCAGTTGGTTATCGCAATTCGTAATTAAGGACCGAGGCGATGTAGAGGCAGGCGGTTTCTACCCGGAAGACCAGGTTCCCGAAGGTAACCGGGATAAAGCCCGCTTTGACCGCCGCGTCCACTTCTTCCGGGGTAAAATCCCCTTCCGGGCCGATCAAAACCAGGACATTTTCCGGTTCCTTCCCGGACAAAACTTCCTTAAGTCCCTTCCGTTCCCCCAGCAAATTAGGGATAAGCTTCAAGTCGAATTCAGAACAATGTTCGATCAGATCGCTAAAGTCAGTCACCGGGTCGACCGCAGGCACGGTATTTCTCTGGCTTTGTTTGCTCGCGGATAAAGCGATGCCCGCCCAGCGCTGCTGTTTGGCCCCGGATCTTTCTTTATCCATTTTGACGATCACCCGCTCCGTGATCAAAGGGATGACCCTGTCCACACCCAGCTGGGTAAGCCTGTCGATGATATCGTCTATCTTCGACTTCTTGGGAAGCGCGCAGGCGATCGTTATCCGCGGTTTTCCGGACGGGGCCGGCGTTTTCTTATCCCGGATCAGGAATTCCGCCCGGTCCGGAAAAATATCCGAAAGCACCGCCGAATACTCGGCGCCCTGATCATCAAAGATCACCGCCTTCTCCCCGGGCTTAAAGCGCAAAACGTCTTTTAAATGGTGTAACTGGACAGGGTCGGAAATGATTATCTTATCCTGCCGCACGCTGGAAAAAGCGCAATAAAAACGGTTCATAAATATTCCCGGCCTTTCAATATTCTTTTTCCGAAAAAACTTCGGCGCTGAACACCTGCAGTTCGGTCGAACGGTCCTTCCAGCATTCCGGAGGCAGCCCGGCTTTCTGCGAACAAAGCTCGGAGAGGAATTGCTCCCTGGTCCATCCGGTCTCCGTGGCGACCTGCGGCAGGAACACGCCGCTGTTAAATCCCCGGCGGACGATAACCCCGTGTTTGCCCAGGATTATCTTATCCGGGGAATCCACTTTTTCCAGCTCAGACAAAGCGGATATCTCGATCTCGATCTTCCTGAGCTCGGGGAAAAGCACCGGGGAGAACCGCGGATCGCCGGTAGCCGCTTCTACCGCCATATCCCTTACCGTCAAATAAAGCGGCTGGGTCCCGACGATATTGCCGATGCAGCCGCGAAGCTGGCCGGATTCATGAAGCGTAACAAACGCCCCCATTTCGCGGTTAAGTCCGGGGTCGGTCTCTTTTACCTGCAATTTCTTACCGCTGGTCAAATATGTCTCGATCGAAGCCCTGGCGATAGCCAGCAATCTTTTCTTCTGGTCTTTACTGAGCATACCCACCTCTTCTTTTTTCCGGCCGATAACAACGCTGGAGTAACCGACCGTCCATTTACCTTTGGCAAGATCATGAGTAACCCGGGCGGAATTAGTGTGCTTTAATATCTCTATCTTATCACATCCCGATCCCTTAGCCAACAGCAGCGCGGTAACCGCGGGCAACCCGCCGCAAAGCTGGAATTTACCGTCCCTGAGCCCGTTATAAAGGCCTTCCCCGTCCATCTGGCTGACGGCCGTCAATGTCCGGTCATCGAAGATATCCGCTTCCTCGTGATCATACCCGTGATACATATCCGTGGAAACTATTACCAGCACGTCGCTGCGGCCGCCGATCGCCGCCTTAAGCGAACCCGCGAGTTCCCGGCAGGCGGGAAGATCGCAGTCGCCGAAAACGACCGGGACGATCTTGAAATCTTTCAGGGCGCGCTGCAGGAACGGCAGTTGGACCTCCACCGAGTGTTCCCGCGTAAAAGCCTGGGGGACAAAAGTTATCCCCGGAGAATTATTAAGCAGTTTAGCGCTGAGATCGCCGTCAACCTCTATATCTCCCAGAGGCGTGCGGAAAACTCCCCCGGGATAAACCGAGATCCCTTTAAAAGCATAAAAATGGCTGGGGCCGAGGATCACTACCGTCTTAAACGGTCTGTCCTTGATCAATTTGTAACCGAATGCCGCTGCCGCTCCGGAGAATTCGTAACCGGCGTGCGGGCAGATAAGCGCGCAAATCCGCCCGGGGAACTGCCCGGGGTCTGCCTGAGAGATGAACCCATCCACCTGGCGCGACAGGGCAAGCGGATCGGAAGGATAAAACGTCCCGGCGGCATCCGGCTCTTTGACCTGCCCGGCGAAAGAATAAGCGGTAAATAAACAGAATAACGGAAAAAAACTGCCGATCGCCGAAAACAGGGCCCGGTTCAAACAATGGATCTTCACCGCAGGAATCGGCCTGAAAGGATTTTTCATCGCGGGGAACTTACTGGTGTACGTCTGAAAAAATGGTGGAGCTGGGGGGAGTTGAACCCCCGACCCCTTCGTTGCGAACGAAATGCTCTCCCAACTGAGCTACAGCCCCATTTTGCCGTAAACGATTATATCCGCTTTTCACAGCCGTGTAAAGAATGTTTTTTACTCCGGCGCCGCTTTCGCCAAAAGAGCGTCGGCGAGTTTACCCACGCTGTTAAGTTCCGACATGTCTTTAGCGGCCGCCCCGGCCGCTTTTAACAGCCTCTCTCTCTGCCCGGCGCACAACCTGATCTTATCCGCGAGACAGGCGGGATCGTAACGCTCCATGATCAATTCATCCATCCCGTGCCGGCGCAGGAAATCCGCCATCGTAGTCCCGCCGGAAACGACCGGGATCTTTCCGGCGACTACCGCTTCGACAAAAACGTTCGAAGGCACAGTCTGGAAAGAACCGCTGCGGTAAGGCAAAAGGATAACGTCGCTATCCTCAAGCAGCCGGTAATATTCCCGCGCGCTTAAATGGCCCGGGATGATCCTAATCCGGTCGTCTTTTTTCCCGAATTCCCTCAAGCGGCCCGCGGCCGCCTCGGAAAGAAGTTTATCTTTCTCAAACTGGTTCCGGTGCACGTCGACTTGGATAAAGAAACGAACCGGCGCAGCAAGGCCGGGGCCTCCGGTAATATCCGCTAACGCTTCAACGACGATATCGAAACCTTTATTATACCGGGCGCCCCCCAGGAACGCTACCGCACAAACGTCCGGCTCTATGCGCGCGATATCGGCGCTTATTGGAAGAGGAAAAACCGGCATCGGGGAAAAATAAACTTTTTTCCTTAAAAGCCGTTCATACTGCTCCTGCAGAAGCCGGCCGTCGGCAAAATAAACGGTACCGGTCCCCGAGAGAAGCCAATCGCAGAATTTATAAAGGCAGGCCAGGAAAAACGTCTCCAGCCCCGAAGCTCGCGCGTAAGAAAACCCGAAAAGGAATTCAAACCGGCAATTTTTCCGCAGGAACCGGCCGCGATAGCGCCTGACAAAAAGGCAGAACGCCAGGAATTCGAACGGGTAGAGGTCATGGCAGATCACCAGGTCATTATCCTGCAGGCCCGGGCCGCTCCCTCCGAAAAAAGCTCCGGCGAATTTTCTTTCCAGTTCCCGGACCAGCTTCCATACAGCGAAAAGATCAGGTAACCTTCCGGACCTGAAAATACTTCCGGCGATATCGTTAAGGCAGGGATAAAAACCGCCGAGCTCGTCGCATTCTTTCGACGCCGCTTCGTTACCAAGGCACAAAACTACGGCGCCGCGCGATTCCAGTTCTTTTTTGAGTTTCGCCGCGTAAAAAAACTGATGGCCGCTCTGGTCTTTCAATAAAGGGTCGAGGATAATAATCCGCATTGGCTCTTTCATTCGCTTTTCCGGCCGATCAGGCCGCTGATATACCGGGCAATGGCCGCGGACGCGGTCAAGCCGGGCGATTCAATGCCCACGCAGTTGATAAAACCTGGGAACCCGTTGCTCGACTCCTCCCGGATGACAAAATCCCGGAAAGCCTCTCCCGGCCCCTGGAGTTTCGGCCGGATCCCGGAGATATCGGCGGAAAGATCAGCCTCGGCTATAAACGGCAGGAAACCGGCCGCCGATCCGTAAAAAGCCTTGCGTTTGCCTTCATCCACGGAATAATCTTTCTCCCGGCTGGACAAATAGAAATCATCCGGGCCCAGGCGCAGACCTCCGGCAAGATCGACGGTAGCGTGCACTCCCAGCCCGGCGCTGCCGGCGGCAGGCACCGGATAAACGAGGCCGTTGAGCAATCTTGCTTTCGCTCCGGCAACCCGGAAATACTGCCCTTTGCAATAATGCAGTTCATATTTTAATTTTTTTATATCCATTCCCGTTAAAGAACAAAGCGTATCGGAATCAAGCCCAGCGCAATTGACCAGGATGTCGCAGGCGACAGTCAGGAGTTCGCCGCTATTCATTATATCTATCTCGTAGCCGGAATTTATTTTCCTGATGGCCGCCGCTTCGCTGTTAAAAGAAACCACCGCGCCCGCCGCTTTAGCCGCGTCAAAATAATAACTCATCAACGCGTGGGAATCGATGATCCCGGTCTCGGAAGAATGGATCGCGGCCACTCCCTTGACATTAGGTTCAAGCCGGCTGATCGCCCCGGCCCCGACCAGGGACAAGCCTTCGACGCCGTTGGACATCCCCTGCCGGAATATCTTCTCCAGGCCGGGTATTTCATCTTTATTTACGGCGACAATAAGTTTCCCGGCCTTACGGAAAGGTATCCGGTTCTTAAGGCAAATTTCATACAGCAGGTTCCTGCCTTCGACGCAGAGTTTCGCTTTCAGGCTGTCCTGCGGATAATACATCCCGCCATGGATGACCTCGCTGTTGCGGGAGCTTGTTTCCCGGCCGAAGCTGTCGCGCTTTTCCAGGACAATGATGTTCCTGCTTTTACGTGAAAGCTCATACGCCGCGGCCAAACCGACGACCCCGGCGCCGATGATCAAGATCTCCGCGCGTTCCATTATCACCCTTAAATAATTTATTAAACGGGAAAAACTTTCCGCCATCCGGAAAAACCCCGGATAAAACCCAGGTTCCAGAAGAATACCGCCGGCAAAATGATGACCGTGAAACCGGCGTCCAGCCCGCTCGAGATAAAAGCCGTGAATAAAAACACCAGCGCGACTATCCCGGCAACAGCCGGGGCGAACGCCGAAAAGAACAGGAACAAAATTACCAATACCGGCAATAACTGTATTTTCCGGGTCAATCCGTATTTACGCGCCAATACCCCCTGGGCCCAGCCGTAACGCAGCATCATCCGGCAGAAAGATCTGAAGCCGCCCGCCCGGTAATGATAAACTTTCGCCGCGGGATTGAACATCAACCGGTAACCCTGCTTTCTCAAACGGTAATCAAGCTCAACGTCTTCACCCGGCCATAAACCCGGGCAAAATCCTCCGGCAGAAAGAAAAACATCCCTGCGGTAGATCACGTTACAGGAAGGATTATGGTTCACCTCGCGCAGCCCGCCGGAGCGGTTATGGCAGTATTCGGTGGCGAAAGCCAGCTTATAGAAAAAACGCGATACCAGCCGGCCGAACGGCTGTTCATCTTCCGCCGTTTCCTGCATCCCCCCGGCGCCGGCGATATTTTCAGCGGTCAGCCCCCGGGCAAGCTGGGAAAGCCAGGACTTATCGGCGACGCAGTCGCCGTCGGTGAAAGCGACCGTCTGCCCCCTGGCGGCGGCCGCCCCCTTATTCCGGGCGATCGACGGCCCTTCCCGGGAAGCGGAACGTATTATCTTTACCCTTCCCGCGTAACCGTCAAGCAAAGCAAGAGTCCCGTCAGTAGAAGCGTCGTCGATAACGATCACTTCGAACGCCGGGTGGTCCTGGGACAAAAGCGAATCCAGGCATTTAACGATGGTCCGGGCGGAATTCCTTTGCGCCACGACCACGCTTATCAACGGTTCAGCCATTTCGCCCCCAGATAACTTAAGAAATTACCCGCCCCGCGCAGTTTACGGTAAAGATCCGCCGGCGAACGGTTGACCAGGGCGAAACGGGCCATGTAACCCGGCCGGAAATAGAATTTCTTCAATCCCAGGTCGACGAAATAATTTATCCTTTCCGCGCTCATCTGCGGATATTCCACAACCCCGGTCTGCTCGCCTCCGGCAAGCCAATCCTGCCACTTCCTGGCTTTCAGCCAGCCGTTCTTCAGGCAGACATTGTAAAACTCCGTCCCGGGAAAAGGGACGGCTCCGGAGAACTGGACAGTGGTCAGGCCCAGCCGCAGGCTGAAATCTACGGTCTGCTTTGCCGTCTCTTCGGTCTCTCCGGGAAGCCCGATCACGAAACAACCATGGACGTCCAGGCCGGCCTTTCCGGCCAGGGCCATGAAATCGAACGCCCGGCGGACATTCAGGTTTTTATGCATCGTATCCAATTGCGCCTGGCTCCCGGACTCGAACCCTACCAGCAGTTCCCGGCATCCGGCTTTCTTCATCATCCGGAACAGCTCTTCATCGGCGGTATCGACCCGGGCGTTGACGGAGAACGTTATCTTCAGGCCGCGGCGCAGTATCTCCCGGCAGATATCCATGGCCCGGGACTTGTTCACCGTAAAAGTGTCGTCCTCGAAAAAAAACTCGCCGGTTTTGGCGACCCGGGGAAGAAGTTCGATGTCCCGCTCTATTTCATCGACGACATTAGCCGGCGACCTAAGCCGGTAAGACGTTCCGTGCATTACCTGCGGCCAAAGGCAGAATATACAGCGGTTCGGGCAGCCCCGGCCGGAAATGATATCGATATAAGGGTACAGTTTCCCCCCGTCGAAGTATTTCATCAGGTCGAGCTGTCGCCAGGCGGGGAAAGGAAGGCTGTCCAGGTCGGCGATCAATTCCCGCTTGGCGGTCCTGACCGTTTCCCGGCCGCGCAGAAATACTATTCCGGGCACCCCTGCGAGATCGGGGTAATTCCTGACGATATCCCTGACCGTGAAGTCGTATTCGCCGATGCAGGCGGCATCGACACTGCCGGCGGCTTCCCGCAGGGTCTCTTCGGGTAAAGCCGAAACATGCGGCCCGACCATGATAACTTTGGCGGACGACTCTTCTTTCACTATCCTGGCGCAGTCTATATCGGAATAAATGGACGGCGTGGTGGAATCAAGGACGACAAAATCGGGTTTCTCCCTGCGGATAAGCGGCCGGAGGTCTTCCTTGGTCCGGCCTTCGGCGACCATGTCGAAAAGCCCGGCCTCAAACCCGTCTTTTTCCAGGACCGCGGCGGCGTAAGCCAGCCAGTCCGGCGCGCGCAGGACCCTGCCCCGGGACCTGGCCGCCCATCTCTGGGTCCGGCAGAAATCTTTGACAAAAGGCTGGTTGATCAGAAGGATCTTCATAGAGATAAAAGATTTATCTCCTTTTAAGTGAAAGCAGGCTGATAAAAAAAGAGGAAAATATCGTCTGAAGGCCGATAACTAAAAGAGTCATCGCGAATATCGACTCCCTGATCCGGAATAACGCCCCGAAGTCATGCGACAGCCATTCGACGAAGATCGACAAGTCGATGGCGATGCCGACGCAGAAGATCAGGAAGCCGGTCAACAGCCATTTTTCCAGGTTGAAATGCCGCTGCAGGAAAGCGGAAAACCTGTCTTCTTTGAGGAACCCCTGACCGACGGCGAAAGTGTGGGCGTATATTCCCAGATGGATCAACTGATAAGATAATAAAGACAGTATCCCGGCGAAAACGGCAAGGTGCGTCTCCCATAAATGCCCGAGGAACATGAACGGCCCCTTGAGCAAAAGGGCCTGAAGAAAAATGCCCAGGACAAAACCCAGGCCCCCGGGAACGAAATAAAGCCATAACGGGCAGTAAAGAAGCATAAAGCGGACATGGCGCCAGGCGTCGGGCAAAGACTGAAGCTTAGAAGAACCTTTCCTGGCGTAATAATTTATCGGGACTTCCTTGATGCTCAGATCATTATTGATCGCCGCCACGACCATCTCGGTAGCGAACTCCATCCCCAAAGTATGCAAACGCATCTTTTCGTACCCGGCCCGGGTAAAGCCGCGCATCCCGCAGTGGATATCGGAAAGCCGGGTGTGGAAAAATAACCTGGTCATGCCCGAAAGGAGCGGATTACCCAGATAGCGGTGGCTCCAGGACATCGCCCCGCCCTTGATCGTGCCCTGAAAGCGCGAGCCCATCACAAAATCCGTCCCCCCGCGCAAAAGCGCCAGGAACCTGGGGATATCGCGGAGATCGTAGGTATTGTCGCTGTCGGCGATGATTATAAACCTGCCTTTAGCCTCGTTCAACCCTTTTAAATAAGCCGCCCCGTAACCGGGCTGAGGTTCGACAACCACCCGCGCGCCTTTTGCGGAAGCGATCTGGCGGGAGAGGTCGGTGGAGCCGTTGTCGGCGACGATGATCTCGCCGCTGATCGACTCTTTTCTGAAAACATCCAGCACCTTATCGATGCAGATGCCTATTCCCTCCTGCTCGTTAAGACAAGGCATTACCACCGATAATTCGATATTTTCCATAAATTACCTAAAGTATTAATCCCATTTTATTTTATAAACCAGGATGCGGTTATCTTCCTGCCCTTCCCGGATGAACGGGATAAAATGCTTCAGCCCTTTACCGTTCAAGAACTGCAGATGGATAAAAACGCTCCGGGCCAGTTCCGGGCTGGTCAGGATCAGCTTATACATATCGTTCTCGAGCAAGACCATCGCGGAATATTTAGCTGCGCTCCGCGGGAATATCTCCTCGCTGATGGCCCCGTTGTCCTCCAGGAAAAGGCTGCGCGGAGCCATATACCCCTCATAATTATTTACGTAGAAATATACGGTCTTTCTGTCCGGATTGTAAATATAGCCGTTATTAAAAAGCACCAGCCCGTCGTCAGATCTCTTCTGGTAAGCTATGCCGGAGATCGCCCAGCGGCTGGAAACCCAGTCGTCAAAAGAGCCCTTGTTCATTACGGAAGCCTCCCGGTAATATTTCTCGGCCGCATCTTTGCCCAGGCCGAAATATTCCAGGTCCCGCATCACCTGCTCCCGGGGTTTTGCGCCTATGACAGTGCTCAGGTAAGCTTTATTGAAATCCCAGTTGCCCAGGTAGGATATCGGGAACATTTTCCCGATCATCGAACCGTCAACGATAAAATACGCGTCCTGTCCGGGCCGGGAATAAAGGATATCGCATATATCCTTGACGGCGGAGGCCGGCAGGAACCTGCCCAGCAGCACCTTGCCCTCAGGGGGAGAAAGCATGATCGCTCTTTTGATCAAAGACACGCTCATAAAGGGATTGGACAGATATTTGTCGGCGGTCTCGAATGCGGAGTTGCCGCCGTTATTAAGCATGCGCAGAATACCCACGGCTTCCTGCTCGGAGTCGGTCAGCAATACCCTGGCCATCCAGTAGGCCCGGGGCGAGTTCTGGCTTTGCCCGTCGAAGATCACCCGGCGTCCGGCGACCGCCTTGAACCAGTCGCCGTAATCCCACCAGGAGTTTATTACCGAATCAGCGGGCGTATATTTCTTTATATCGTTGAGAACGCCGTACCAATTATCGTCCATCATCGGCAACGCGTTTTTCGCGGCGATATCGGCGTTATTGACGAACGAGCCGGCCAGCCAGATGACGAACAGGTAGAACGGGACCAGGACGAGTTTCCAGTTCTTGCGCAGGATGAACCCGCGGATCTCTTCTATCCCCCAGCCTAAAAATATCCCCAGCGGTATCAATAAATAAATGGAAAACCTTATGCCCTTGGAGCAGAAAAAGAACATGGTCATGAACCAGACGACCATTACCAGGAGGAGCTCGCGTTTCATGCCTTGATACTTCTTGATATTCAGGAATATCCCCAGCATGGACATAAGCACAAAAGCCAGGAACACCACCCCGCCGACGGCTTTAGCGACCGAGAGGTAATCCCCGGTCTTAAGCTCCCCGACCGTGGAATAAACGTTAGGCCAGACCAGCGAAGTCAGCGAATTATTCAGGTGAACGGCCTCTTTTACCTGGGTGACCAGGAACTCGAAAGGCCCGAGGCCGGCGAACATCACTATCCAGAAAGTCCCGGAAAGGATAAATACCGCCGGGATGACAAGATGTTTTTTGATCTGGGCAAAAGTATCCTGCCCGTATTGGAAATGTTCGGAAATAAAGTTGGCCAGGACTATTAATTCATAAAAGATGATAATAAAGAATATGAACGGCCACCCGGGCCAGGTAGCGCAGAATAATCCCAGCCAGAAACCGGCGAAGATGGCCCAGCCGGCGCTTTTCTGCGGGAAAGGAGAATTATACGCCAGCAGGTATGTCCAGATGATCAAAAGCGGAAAGATCATCGTCAGGATATCCAGGTCGAACCATCCGGCGCAGCTCCTGGGGAGGAAAAGCGGGGCTGTGCTGACGGATAAACAACAGATCAACGCCGCGATATTCCCCAGGTTCCGGTAGCAGAAAATATATAAAAGGACGATGAAGACCGCCATGAAAAACAACGGCAGGTAGAACAGGAAATCCCTCAACCCTACCGGGTTAAAGAAAGAAAAAACCTTATACAAACCCCAGGAGCAGTAATAAAAGAAATTATTGCAGGTCAGGTCTTCGCCCTTGGGGAACACCATCAGGCTGTCATGCTGCTTTCCGTTGCGCACTTCATCGCCGATCCTTCCCAGCCTGCCGATATTTTCCACATACCTGGCCCAATTCCAGCCGTCCAGCTCCATAAGATAGGTTTGCCCGTTCTTATCCTGGAACCGGTCCTTTAACCGGGCGTATTCATCAAAAACCTGTTTCTTTATAGACTGCCTGTTCTCTTTTTTATAGCCGGACAAAGCCGTTTCGAACAAGCGGGACTTGGAAATATCATCCAGGTCGGGATACCGTTTATTCAGGTCGGAAAATATCTCGCCGGCGTTCTTATGGCTGACGTTTTTCTCGGCTGCCTGCCATAATTGAGGGAAAAATACAGGGTAACTCCGGAAATAAAGCGACAAGAACAGGACAGCAAGCAGGGAAAAACCCGCGATCAAATACTTTTTCATATCATTCTCTCCAGCTTAACAACAATAAACCGGCCCGTGTTTTTTTATTATAACACCTATTCTTTTTTTCGCAAATTCTATCTTGTTTAAGCGCTCAGGGATGGATAATTTGGGAAGGGCACCGCAAAGAATGCGGCCAGACTTGTCATTAATACCCGCTCGGGCTTGACCAGTTAGCCGTGCCGTTGGCGTAATCGGCTACAAGATAAAGATACCGGTTGGTGGACCCGAATCCCGGTGTTTTCCCGGTGCCGACGCCGCAGCGGGTCGCGGTGAAATTAACTCCGTTAGTCCCGATCGCCGCCACAGTGTATTTAAAGAAATGCGAACCGTAGCATGCGGTGCTGGGGATGGTCCCGTTGGTCCCGTCGCCCAGGCCGAGGTTGGCGGGAGTCCCGGTGCAGAGCGTGACCGTATTGCCTTCCATGTACAAAGCCGCGCAGATAGTCCTTAGCTGACCGAGTATCTGCCTCGCTTCGGCCCCGCGGGATCTTTCCACCACCGAAGTATACTGCGTTAAGCCCAGAGTCGCCATAACGCCTACAATTATGATAACGATCAGAAGTTCCAGGAGCGTAAAACCTTTGTTCATAATATCCCTTTCCGGTTCGCTAAAAGAAACCAAATTACTGGGCCGAGACAGAAGGCATTCTTATGGTAGTATTCATGCTGAAAGACGGATTATCCATGGTCCCGCAAGCCTTTAAAGACTGGGAAGGATCCCAGCAGGTAACTACCGTCAGGTTGACGCAATTGCCGGTGAGATTCGCGCTTAAGGAGAGGACATGGTTAGCCAGCAGTTCCCCCGGCGGCGGGGCCGCGGAAGAAATATTGGGATTATAATAAACGGCGTAAGGAACGGCCGTATTGTTGCAGCCGGTGGAGTTATAACAATAACTGATATTCGCGTCGTTGGTGTAATTCTTGATGCCGTCGGCGGTGGAATCTATGGTCACCAGGATCGTTTTAGTCACCCCCGTGGCCGGGTTGATCACTACCGCCGGATAGACCACATCTCCTATCGCCTGGATCAAATGTTTGCTGATATGCCCGGCGATGTATGCCGCCTCGTTCTGGATCTTGGCTTTTTTATCGGAACCGATGAACTGCTGGCGGCTGAAAAGATCTATCCCGTAAAGGCTGATCAGGATCATCCCCAGAAGGATCATACTGATAATAAGCTCAATAAGCGTTATCGCTTTCCTATCTGATCTCATTCCAGGTGATATTGACTTTCACTTTGCGTAAAGTGCTTCCCGGGGAAGTTTCATTGGTTATCTCGTAATTCGGAGTATAGGAGACCCCGTCGATGACAACCGGGGCGCCGGTGGTCGTGTTCGGGGTAAGCTTATTGGAAGCGTTGTCCCAGGTGCTTTGATTCACTTCATTCTGCAGTGGATCAAGGAAGACCCTGCTCAACTGGCTCGCGGATACCCGGTAACGGCTGTGCGCCATATACCCCCTGCTGACCACGAACACGTTGATCAACCCCACCAGGACCAGCCCGAGGATCATCATAGAGATGATGATCTCCAGCATACTTATTCCGGCAGATCTTTTTCTATCCATCGATGCCCCTTTTCCCGGACCTACCAGGCTGATCCGCAGCTGGTATTGGTATAATTATCCTGCGTTTCGTTTATGCAGAGTATCTTTGTGTTCTTATAAGGGCCGCTGGTGCGCAGGGCCCGGGCGGAAAAAGAAGTATTGCCCGACGTAGTGTTGATCTTGTATTTCCAGTTATTATCGCTTGTCGGGATCATTAAACGCAGGAACGCGTTAATTTCGGTAGTATTGTTGCAGGGGACATAAACGTTGGTTTCCATCCGGTAGATCTTCTCGGCGGAAGAGATCAGCTTGAGGTTTGCCTGGGCTTCCCGGTCCACGGCCTGCTCTTTGGGGCTGGCAAAACTGGCCAGCCCCAAAACAGCAAGTATCCCGATGATGATAACTACTATTATTAATTCCAGAAGAGTAAACCCTGTTTGTTTATCTTTCATTACGGATGACCGTTAATACCCGTTCGGGCTTGACCAGTTAGCCGTGCCGTTGGCGTAATCGGCTACAAGATAAAGATACCGGTTGGTGGATCCGTATCCCGGGGTCTTTCCCGTTCCGGTGCCGCACCTGGTAGCGGTAAAATTAACTCCGGTTGTCCCGACCGCCGCCACCGTGTATTTAAAGAAATGCGAACCGTAGCATGCGGTGCTGGGAATAGTCCCGTTGGTCCCGTCGCCCAGGCCGAGGTTGGCGATAGTGCCGGTGCAGGGCGTTACCGTATTTTCATCCATGTACAAAGCCGCGCAGACGCTGCGCAGCTGCCCCAATATCTGCCGGGCTTCAGCGCCGCGGGATCTTTCCACTACCGAAGTATATTGAGTCAAACCCAGAGTAGCCATAACACCTACGATTATGATAACGATCAGAAGTTCCAGAAGCGTAAAACCTTTGTTCATGTTTCCTCCTTTTTTATGATTATATCATCTAAAACCGCGTTGTCAATTTATTCCATGGCAAAAATTTACCCTGTCCCGATCTGGCTGATCTTGAATATCGGCAGGAACATCCCGATGACCATTAAACCTATTACCGCGCCCATGAAAATAAGGATCAACGGCTCGAACAAAGCCAGAAAACGGCCCAGGAACGTTTCAACATAATCCTGGTAAAAAACATTGATCCTCTTGAACATCTGGGATAATTCGCCGATCTCTTCGCCGATATGGACCATCTGCACCACCATCGGCTCGAAAAAACCGCTTCTTTCCAAAGGCTGGCTGAGCGGTTTCCCCGAACGCACGTCGTCCTTTATCTGGCGGATAATATCCCCGATGACTATTGAACCGACGCTGTTCTCGCAGATCTCCAAAGAATACAGGATCGGCACGCCGCTTTCGATCAAAGTGGACATCTCGGAAGAGAACCGCTCGATGGACAAAGCCCGGAAGAACTCCCCGAACACAGGCAGGGAGAAAAGGAAACGTTCGAAATTCTTCCTGCCCTCTTTGGTCTTGATATAATTCAGGAAAAGATAATACCCGGCCGCGCAGGCGATCACTATCCAGATGATCGACTTCCTGATAAAGTAGCTGACCGACAACAGGATCAATGTCGGCAAAGGCAGGGTTATATTGAAACTCTTGAACACTTCGGCGAAAGTGGGGACGATCTTGATGGTCAGGAACAACAAAGCCACCAGCGAACCCACCAGCAGTATGCAGGGATAAATAAGGCTGGAAACCATCCGGCGCATGAACTCGGCGTTCCTCTCCAGATAAGTGGCCAGCCGGTCCAGGACGATGGCCAGGTTTCCCGAAGCCTCGCCGCTTTCCACCAGGTTGACCCATAAGTCGGAAAAAACCGCCGGCTCTTTCGCCAGAGCTTCGTGAAAACTAAGCCCCTGTTCCATGTTCTTCTTCAGGTTCCCCAGCACCATATAAAGCTTCCGGCTGGCGACCTGGCGGGAAATAGTTTCCAGGCTTTTCAAGATAGTGACGCCGGCGCCGAGCAGCGTCGCCAGCTGGCGGCAGAAAAGGACCAGGTCGTTATTCTGGATGCCGTAATGCTTACGGCCCTGCCCGGCGACTTTCACATTCATCTGTTCGGACAAAGCCGCTCCCTGGACGGCGCCTTCGGAATATACTTCCAGCACCAATAAACCCATCGCCTGGATACGGTTGATCACTTCTTCCTCATTCGTCCCTTCCAGCGAGCCGTTAACTTTCTTGCCGGACGGGTCTCTGGCGATATAAACAAACTTTGACATTAATCCACCCCCAGAGTTACCGAAACCGCTTCTTCCAAAGAGGTCATGCCCAATTCCACTTTCTTGATCGCCGAATCATATAAACTCTGCATCCCGGTCTTCCTGGCCACTTCCCGGATCTCCTGGAAAGTCGCCCTTTTAGAGATCATCTCCCTGATGGCGGGATCGATCAGCATGACTTCGGCGATGCTCATCCTTCCCTTGTACCCCAGGTGATTGCACTTCGGGCAGCCTTTGGGCTTGTAAATAAGGTCGGCTTTAAGTTTATAATCCGCCACTTGTTTAGCGGTCGGCTCGTAAGCTTCTTTACAATCAGGGCAAAGCCTGCGGATCAAACGCTGGCCGACTACGCACAATAATGATGGGGTGATCAGGTACGGCTCGATCCCCATATCCATAAGCCGGTTTATCGCCGACGGCGCGTCATTAGTGTGCAGGGTGCTTAATACCAGGTGCCCGGTAAGCGCCGAACGGATGCAGATCTCCGCGGTCTCAAGGTCCCTGACCTCGCCTACAAGCATGATGTCCGGGTCCTGCCTTAAGAAACTGCGCAGGGCGCCGGCAAAAGAAAGCCCGATCTCCGGCTTGACCTGGACCTGGTTTATCCCGTCCAGTTTGTATTCTACGGGGTCTTCGATGGTAACGATGTTCCTCGTGGAATCTTTCATCTCGCTGAGCATCGCGTAAAGGGTAGTGGTTTTTCCGCTGCCCGTCGGGCCGGTCAGAAGGATCAGGCCGTAAGAAGAACTCATGGCCCGGCGCAGGCTCTCAAGCTGTTTGGCGTCGAAACCCAGCTGGCCCAGGTCCAGGACGACCGACCCTTTATCCAGGATCCTCAGAACCACTTTCTCCCCGTAAATGGTCGGCAAAGTCGAGACTCTCAGGTCGATCGGGCGGTCATCTATTTTTACCAGGATAGCGCCGTCCTGGGGAAGGCGCTTCTCGGCGATATCCAGCTTGGCGAGTATCTTAACGCGGGAAACTATGGCCATATGCAGGTGTTTCGCCGGCGGGGGTATCTCGTAAAGTTTTCCGTCGATCCTGTACCTCAGGCTCATCCTGTCCTTGAACGGCTCGATGTGGATGTCCGAGGCGCGCTCGTTGATCGCCTGGCGGATGACCAGGTCGACGAGTTTCACCACCGGGGCCTCTTCAGCCCTGGCGATAAGTTTATCCAGGCTTAATTCCGATTCGATGGTTTCGGATATTTCTACGGTATGCGGCGTATCCCCCTCGTCGTAAGAAGCGGTAACCGCGTCTTTAAGCATTGAGGATTTACCGTAGAATTCATCGATGGCTTTAAGGATATCGGCCTTGGTAGCGATGACTGGATTTATTTCGCACCCGGTCAATTTCCTGACATTATCCAGTAAAAGCAGGTCCAGCGGATCGGACATGGCGATCGTGATCGACTTTAAAGTATGCGATAACGGAAGGACGAAATTCTTCAGGGCGAACTCGTGGGGAATGAAATTCTCGAGTTTCTGCCCGGGAGAAGGCTTGAGCATGCCGGTGCCGATGGAGAAATACGGTATCCCCAGCTGTTTGCCGAGGACCCGGACGATCTCCTCTTCCTTAGCGATCCCAAGTTTGACGATCGTCTCTCCCAGCCTGCCGCCGTCCTGCCTCTGGGAGTTTATCGCTTTCTCAAGGTCGGCCTGAGTGATCAAGCCTTCTTTAATTAAAAGCTCCCCCAACTTGAGATATTTTTCTTTGGCCATTAGCTGCTCTCTCTCTTTCAAAAGTATTCAACATATTCACAACCGCCTCCCGGCTGTTGGCCGGAGCCTGGGCGGAAGACTGCCCCAGGTAAGACACCGCGGTTTTATTGCCCTGGGCGAGCTTCACTCCCTGCTCTTTCATTATATGCGGAGTGATGAAAACCAGCAGCTCCCTCTCCAGGTTCTTGGAAGTAGTCCTGTTGCGGAACAGCGATCCTAAGATCGGGATATCCCCCAGAAGCGGCACTTTCTGCCGGATCTCCTGTTTTTCCTGATGAATAAGCCCTCCCAGGACTATGGTATCCCCGTCCCGTATCTTGATTATGGATTTAGTGCTGCGCACTTCGGGATCGCGGTAAAACGAAGTGGTGGACCCGGAATTAACGGTCACGCTGTCGCTGGCCGAGCTGGTCTTAGGATTGACCACCATGGTGATCTCGCCGGTTTCCATATTGATATGCGGGGTGACCCTTAAGAAAATACCGATGCCTTCGGGGGTCAGAGTAAGCGAAGTCGCCCGGTCGTAAGAAATATCCACGTTGGTGTTGCCGCTGGAATCGGTTGTCCGGTTCATTTTCATGCTCATGACTTCGTCTTTGGTAATGCCGATCTCCGCGGTCTCGTTATTAAGGGTAAGGACCCGGGGACGGGCGAGATACCGGGTGTCCTTCTGCTGGGTCAGGAAACTGAGCATCGCCGAATAATACGCGCCGATAGAAAGCGAGCCGGCGGTATTCGTTCCTTTTAAAGACATATCCCCGGAGAAGAAAGACATTTTTCCGTCTTTAGCCAGGATAGTCAGGGGATTGGGAGAACTGTCGATATCTCCGAGGTTAAACCCGAGTTTATCGACGTTGTCCTTGCTTACGTCCAGGACTTCGACTTCCAGCATAACCTGGGGCTGAGGCTGATCTAAGTGGAATATAACTTCTTCTATCGCCGGGAAACGGTCGGCCAGGTCGGTGATGATCAGGCTATTGGTGCTGGCGTCTTCGGCCACCTTGCCGCTTTTGCTGAGCATTTGCTTTATCGCCTCGAGCATATTGGTCGCGCCCTTGGATAAAGTAATATTATTATTACTATCGTTATTTTCGGTAGTCGTGGTGGACAGCCTTCCGGAAGCTATAGAAGTCCCCGAGAACAGGTTAGCTTTCTCTTTTTCCAGGTTAGCGGTGGAAACACTGCGGTATTTAAGCTGGTAAACCCGGGTGATCGTGGTCGGCTCCAGGGCGTCCTCGGCGTAATTGACGGTAAAGATATTCGCTTCCTCGTCGTAATCGTAATTGAGCTTGTTCGCCTTAAAAAGCCTGACCATAGCCTCTTTGATCGGGACATTATCCAGGTAAAGGGTTATTTTACGGTCTTTTACCGCTTCCGAGGCGATAAAGTTCAACCCGGATTGTATCGAGAATACCTTCAATACATCTTTAAGCTCGGCTTCCTGAAGGTCCATGGAGATGGTCTTGTCGGAATCGGAGTCATACTCGGAATCGACGATCGACGATAACTGGGTCTCGGCCCCCAGCTTGGGGACGGAAAAGGCGAAAAAGAAAATACCGAAAAAAATGAAGAATTTGAGATTACTTATCATTAAATGCCTCCTTTTTTATCTTGTTGAGAAGGATCTGACGCATTGCTTGAAGCCGGCGATAAAGCCGGAGACGATATTTTATACTGCTTATTCACGAAGAACACGGACACGGAATTCTTATCTATACTGACGATCCTGGCGCCGTCGATCATTTCGCCTACTTTGACTATCTTGCCGTTGACTATCGCCTGCGGGAATTTTCCGCCCCAGAAAATACCCTGGATCTTTAAAGAAGGCGGCAGTGTTTCCACGGCCTCCTCGCTTGTCCCTGTATCGGACTGGGGAGACCGTTCCAGCTGGACGATCGGGTTCTTGAAAGGGTCCCGCAGTTTATCGGAAGTATAGGATACTTCCTGGTTGAACATAGATATATCCTGCCCGCCCTGGGCGCGGGAGCAGGCCGGGAAAAATAATACCGCGGCGGCCGTAAGGACCGACAATCCCGGGATCATAACCGTCATCCTGCCCATCATAAGCTCTCTCATTTGTTGACCATGATCGTATAGACCGTCAATGTCGCCGAAACAGGTTCGGCGGGATTTTCGGAATTACTGTCTATCGCCAGATTATCGACAATATAAATATCCGGCGAATTCTCCAGCAGGCTGACGAACTTGCCGATCTTATGATAATCGTCAGCCGTTAAAGAAAGATCGAACGGGTACCTGGTATATACCCCGGCAGAGCTTTCTTTTTGCGGGGTTATCTTCGAGATCTTGACCTGCGCCGTCTTGGCAAAGTCGCCGATCTTGTCAAGGGACGCCGAAGGAGCTTTATTATTGATCTTCTCGTTGAGGAAACTGAGCTTTTTCTCCAGCCCGTTGATGTCCCCCAGGACCAGGTTTTTCTGCGTTTCCGTTGTTTTCTGGCTCTCTAAAGCCCCGAGCTCGGCGTCTTTGGCGTTGTAAACCCTGAAAGCGATGATCGCCGCCAGGGCTACCAGCCCGACGCTTAATAAATTCTCTTTGATCTTTTCAGTTAATCCGCCGCTATTCACGGTATCAGCTCCTGCATTCGATTACAAAATTAGTCAGATTTATCTTACCGGCCTGCCCCTGGTCCAGGGAAAGGATATTCATGCTCTTGAAATACCTGCTGAAATTCACATCGCCCTTAAGGTCATTAAGGAACTTGTTGATCAATTTCCGCTCCCTGTCGCTGTCGGCCATATAGCACGAACCGGCTATCGTCAGGACAAAATCCCTGTCATTCTTCCTGAACCGGAGGTCCTGGAGCCAGACACCGTCAGGGATGATATGCGGTATAGAATCAAGCTGCCCGGTCACGGACATTCTTCCTTTCAGCATCCCGGTGATCACTTTGATCTTGTCTTTATACTTTGAATCGATATCGTTGAGCTCATCCAGGCTCATATCCGGCCTTACCGTATTGACCTGCGGGCGGCTGCTTAATACCGAAGCCAGTTCGCCCTGCACCGGTTTCATGCGGTAATAACTTACCGCGAAAGGGATCCCGATGATAACCGCCGCCAGTAATATGAACTTAATATCGAACCGGAACCCGAATACCATTGGGACTCCGGAAGAGGACTGTTCCTGGTTCTTAGCTTTGATCTTGGCGGGCAGAAGATCTATCTTTATTTCATTTTTCAGTAATTTTTCCAGGCTTACGGCATACGCTTTGAACAAACCCAGCGAAAAAGCCATGGGCCGGTCGACGAACTTACGGATATCCGCGAATTTTACCGCGATCCCTCTTTCCCGGACAAAGGACTCAACTTCCTGGCGGTAATCGTCGGGAGCTATGACCAGGATATTAGTTATATTCTTGGTCGGGAATTTACGCAGGTAGAAATCCAGTGAAATACGCAATTCCACTTTTAATTTCTCCATGCTCTGGACCAGGTCGGGTTTTACCGGGCCCGGGGTATCTCCGGCAGGCGCCTCACCGGAGAGGATAATATCCCGGCTGAAAAGAGGGAATCCGTTCTCCAGGACGATAAAATTCACCTCATCCTCTTCCGCCAGGTCTATATCGACCACCGCGCACACGCCTTTTTCTTTGATCTTAGCCAGCTGCAACAGCCTTAAAATGCTGAAACCGGCATATTCGATGGAACCTACCTTTATATTAAGCTGGGTAAATATCGAGATATACTTCTCTAAACTCTCCCTTTTAACTCCGACGAACAGGATCAGGTTCTTCCTGTTGGCCCTGTCCAGGAACGCCTGGAAATCGTAAACAAGTTCTTCGACCTTGAAAGGAATATATTTTTTAGCCTCGAACCGGACAGCGGTCAAGAGTTCGTCGGGAGGCAGGACAGGCATGTTAAAAGTCCGGATGATCAGGTCGCGGCCCAGGAGCACCAGGTTGGCTTCTTTTGCCGCGATATTGTTCTTTCTCAGCTCATCCTTGATCGCCGCGGCTATCTTCAGTTCTTCAGGCACTTTCTCTTCGATCCCGGTCCCGGAAAGCCTTTGGAAAGGAATAAGGACATTATTAACGATTTTCTGCCCTTCCGCCTCTACCAGGCTGATCGCCTTGGGCCCGAAATATATCCCCAAAGTTTTCATTATTTATCTCCGGGTTTGGAAAAGCGCCTTCTGCTGCGTAACCAGTCATCTACATCTTTACGGTCAAACCGCCAGACCCCGCCGACCTTGATCCCGGCGATCTTGCCCTGGTTCAACCAGTTATAAATTGTCTGGCGCTGGATCCTTAAATAATCAGCCAGCTCTTCAATATTCATTAATCTCGTCGCAAATCTTGGCATATACTCTTTCCTTATTTCATACTGTTTTAATACAATGTTAATTAGAACATAACCCATATACTTTGTCAAGTATTTTTTTTTAAATTTTATTATTTATGCTAAATCTTCATATTATCTTTCCTGATATTTGTTTATTGATACTCAAATCATTATAAACTTACTCGGATTTACTTTTGGCCAGAAAACAAGCTTAAAATTAATACGATCATAGAATACAAAATTACAATATACTTACTTATATCATCATAAACTTACTCAAGGAAAATAAAGGGAAAACCAGGGAGGGAAAAATTAAAAACAGGAATAAAAGGCCCTTCTCTACAAAACAATTGTTTCCGGGAGGGTATTGAAGATCAGCTGTTTGAAGTATAATTTACCGTGGAATTGATACTGCGGCTGTTAGTTGCGGCGTCTAAAGGGCCTATGGTTATATCGATATAATTGATCGATACGGGAAAGGACGGTTCCGTAATGTTAGTCCCGTTGCACAAAGCGGGATTAGTGATATTATAATTGCTTCCGCAAATGCGGAAAGTCTTGGCGGCAGTAGTGGTATTCCAGGTGGCGTTATTCAAGCGTAATTTCTCAAGCGCGAAATTGACGCCGGCCTGGGCCGCATAATAAGCCTGGACCCTGCGGACCTGATGATTGGTAAATTTCGACTGGCTGTTAATGAAGTTCAGTATTATATTGGCGAATATTATCACCACCAGAAGTATTGCCAGGACAAAATACAGCGCAACGCCTCTTTTATTCATGCTAACCGTTCTTCCTGAGGATGATCTTGTAATCATTTTCTTCTTTGCGCAGGATCACATGCCCTTCTCTGGCCAGCCAGCCAAGGCTCATAAGGACATTATCCCTGGGCTTTTCTATGCCCCTGGATAAGGCCGTCAGGCTGACTTCTCCATGCTGATCAAGAAAATGCCAGATCTCACCAGCTATAATCCCTATTTCGGTAATCATAGGATACCTCCTGGTTAACATTTTATGCTAAATGGTTCTTATGTCAATGCTTTTTTGTTATAACTGCCGCAGCGGGGGCAGGTTGAAATGACCTCTTCTTTAGTGCTGATATAGGTATAAGTGCATACGGAACAGAACCATAAGAATTTATCTTCCAGCAGCAGTTCTTTATCCTTCTGTTTCCTGCCGGTAAACCATAAAATAAAGATCGCCGAAAGGAAGATCAGGGCATACGCAGCTATCGCAACCCGGAAATCGAGATCAATCATTTTTATTGGAAAGGTCTATCTTTACCGTCTGCCAGGTATTCAACGGGAACCCGGCCTGCTTGATAAAAAGATAATGGTTGATATAACGCAGGCTCAACAGGTCCGCGTCGAGGTTGCCGGAAGAGATCTTTCTTTTTACCAGGACATAATTCCGGCCTTTACCCGTGATAATGTTGAACATCAGCTCTATATGGACCGCCTGCCTGTCTTTGAAATAGATCTGCAGTTGATACGGCAGTAAAGGATGCAGCATTATCGGCCCTGACTTCAGGGCTGATCGCGGCAGTATATGCTCTTCTGAAACTGCGAAAGGAAGCTTTTCACTGATCAGCGGCAGATCGACCCGGGGTTTTAACCCGGATACCCCAGCCGGCGGCGGTTCCGGAGCCGTCTCATACCCGGGAATGAAAATATCCGTTTTCCGGGCGGGTATATCTTTTCCGCCGTTCAATGCCTCCTGTTTAAGATCAAAACAAGCCTTAGGAAGGATCTGTCCCCAGAATAACAGTTCGGGCTGGGGCCGGCTTTTAAAACGCCCCGGGTCGAAAGAAAAGACGAACAACCCGAAAACCAGCAAATGGCCCAGTGAAGAGATCAAAAAAGTGTTTTTGAATATCGCCCGGATCATCTCTCGCTCGTAGCTACATTAATCTGAGAAATCCCGAGATCCCGGCAGATCTGCCAGATCCCGGAAAAACTGGACAGAGGAGCCGCTTTATCGGCCTTAACCAGGACAGAAATCCCGGCAGGAGCGAACTGAGAAAGCAGGCCTTTGAGCTGCTGCGGGGATACCGGGCTGCCGTTATACGAGATCTGCCCCCCGCCGTCAACGGATATTTCAACGCTGCGCTGCTTCAGGATAAGACTTCTCCCCGGCCCCGGGGCGTTAACTTTAAAACCGGGCAAGCCGGTAAAACCGGTTATAAGCAGGACAAAAACCGCCAGCAGGAATATTATGTTTATTAAAGGAGCGATATCCAGTTGTTTAAGGCCGTGCTCATACTCCACGCTTTTCTTAAAACGCATACCTTCCCGCCCCCGCTTTATTCGTCCAGGAAATTTATCAGTTCCCCGGCGGATTTTTCCATCTCCAGGACAGCTTTATCGACCTGGCTGACCAGGTAATTATACGCGACGTAAGCCGGGATAGCCACGACCAGGCCGGCAATAGTCGTAAGCAGCGCCTCCCATATCCCCCCGGAGAGATCAGCCAGGGATACGATGTTCAACGCCGAAGATTTAGAAGTGATCATCTGGAAACACCGGGCCATGCCTGCGGCAGTGCCCAAAAGCCCCAGCAGCGGCGCGATATGCGCGATGGTTGCCAGCGCCGGAAGGTTTTTTTCGAGTTTAGGTACCTCGTATAAAGAAGCGTTATCCATCGCCTCTTTGATCTGGGAATGCGGGCGGTCATATTTAAGGATGCCCGCTTTTAAGATATGCGCCAAAGGATGCCGGGCTTTATCGCATAATTGCAAAGCTTCCTTGATCTGGTGGCGTTTGATCTGCTCCAGGATATTCCCCAGGAATTGCTGGTTATCCATCTGGATCGACCGGAAATAAGACAGCCTCTCCAGGATAACGGCAAAAGCCGCCACGGAGCAGAATATTATCGGCCAGATGACCGGGCCGGCGGCGATTATCAACTCCCAGAAACTTATCCTGTATAGATCCATCTATTCTCCTCTTTTAGGCTGGAGCGCGTCCAGCCTTTCCCGGGCGAACTTCGATTCCGGCACATCCAGGGAAATCACTTTATTATAGACATTCGCCGCTTCTTTAAGGTCGCCCGTGTCCTCGTAGATCTGGGCCACTCTCAAGAACGCTTTGACGTTCAGGTCTTTATTGCCGGGATACAAATAAGTGACTTTCAGATATTCCTCCACGGCGGCGGTGTGCCTGGCCTGGGTCTGGTAGATCTCCGCGATCTTGAAATGGATATCCGCCATCTCTCTCAACGGGACCACATCCAGGCTTTTCTGATAGAATTCCAGCGCCTCATCGTAACGGGACATCTTACAAAGGCTCTCCCCGATCTTGGGGAATATCAGGTTGGAAAGGTTGGGATACTCTTTAACTTTATCCTTATAAGTCTCCACGGCTTTGTCGAATTTATTCTGTTTAACATAGATGTCGGCGATAGCCACGGCGGCCTGGCCGGCAAGGTCGGATTTAGTAAGCTCGATGACCTTGTTAAAATCATCTATGGCGTCGTTGAATTTAGATTCCTCGTTATTTATCGACCCCAGGGCGTAATAAGCGTCGGGGATTATCGTGCTGTCGGGGAAATCGCGGATCAGTGAAGAAAAATAACGCCGGGCCAGGGTGAAATCGTTCTGGCGGTAATAATATTCCCCCAGCCACCACATGATCTCCGAAGTCAGGCTGGAATCGGGGTATTTGGCCCGGAGCATGTTGAACCGGGACATGGCCTCTTTATCGTTGCCCATGCGGTAATAACAATCGGCGATCTCATATTCGGCTTTCTGGACCAGATCGGTGTCCGACCCGAAGAGCCGGATGATATTCTTGAAAACATCGATCGCCTGGGAAAAATCCCCCGAGTTATAAAGGCTCGACCCCAGAAGATACAACGCCTGCGGTTTCAGGGGGGAATCCGCGAAATCCCCGGAGAATTTCGCCAGGATCTCTTTGCAGGAGTTATAATCCTGCTTCTGGAAATACGCCAGCCCAAGGGTATAAACCGCGTGGTCGTTCAATTTCGATGCCGGGAAATTCTTCTTGAAACTGGACAGGCTGAGGATCGCGGCGTCGTAATCGGAAAGCTTGAGCATCACCAGGCCGAGCTGATACTGGACATAATCGCTGTAAAGGCTGTCCGGGTAATCGCGCAGGATCGTATCGTAAGCTTCCAGCGCCTTCTGATAATCCCCGGAATCCTGGTAAGTATCGCCGATCTGGCAGAGAGCGCTGACCTTGAATATCTTGTCTTCGCTGTGTTTGACTATTTTCCGGAATTCGGTTATAGCTTCCTTGAACTGGCCGTCCTTCAAATAAGCCCAGGCCAGCCCGTAATGCAGTTTATCCGCCATTTCATTAGGGACGGCGCTGGAATCGATCCTGCCTACCGCCTTCTTATACGCGGAGATCGAGTCCTTGAAACTGCCCTGGTTATAAAGCGCGTCCGCCTTGCCCTGGTATCCCTGGGCCAGGACGAGCGGGTCCGTGCTGGAAGCGATCAGGTCATCGTAAGCGCTGCCGGCTTCGGCGAACCTGGAAGTTTCCGAATAAAGCACGGCCCGGGCCAGGTAAAACGAATCGCGGCTGCGGCTATCTAAAGATTCCAGGTTGACCTGGTTGAGGGTTTCCGAGACCTGCGGATAATTCTTAAGTTTTATATACGACCAGGCCAGGCCCAGGCGGGATAAAGCCTGAAGCTTAGGTTCGACCTGGCCGGCTGCGGACTTGGCGTAATTCTCCGCGGCTTCCTGGAAATTATTAAGGTAATACTGGGCTTCCGCCAGGTAGAAATCCAGATACGGCACTTTCGCGCTGTCCCTGGAGTATTCCTTGAAATTAGATTTGATCCGGTCTTTAAGCCCGGTAAAATCCTTCAGGTTATAAAGGCATTCCAATATCTTAAAAGACGCTTCCTGGACCTGGGCCTGGCGCGGGAATTTTTCCTCAACGCTTTTGAAATAGCCCATAGCCTGTTCGAATTGCTGCTGCTGGAAAAGGCACCAGCCCATGGAATAATAAGCGCTGGCCAGGTAAGCCGAATCAGGATATTCATCGATGACCATTTTATAATATCCCGCGGCTTTGGAGAAATTATTCCCCCGGAAATGCACTTCGGCGATCCAGTAAGCTACCGAATCCCTGATACTCTTGGCGTCGGCCCGGGACAGTAAAGCCTCAAATTTATTCAAAGCGTCCAGGAACTTATTCTGATGGAAATAGCACTCGCCGATCAGCAGATCGACTTCGCCGAGTTTGGCGGAAGAAGGGAAATTTTTCTGGAAACGTTCCAGCAGGGATATTGCGACATCATAGAAACCGTCGTCAAACGCTTTCTGGGCGACGAAAAGAGATTCATCCTCTTTCCCTTCCTGCTGCTGGGCGGACGCCGCGGCCGCGGAAAAAAAGGTTGCCAGGACAAAAACAACTGAAAAAAATATTTTGAGGGTTCTCATCCGCGGGTCCGATCCATTTTTAGCTTCGGTTTTATTCATCAGGATTTTCACTATATCACTACTTTAACGGCTGTTCAATACCTTTCTCAGGGCCTGGCCGGTAAAAGAAGCGTTCACCTTTATAACCTCTTCCGGGCTTCCGCAAGCCACCAGCTCCCCCCCGCGGTCCCCGCCTTCGGGGCCGAGATCGATAAGGTAATCCGCCGATTTAAGCACTTCCAGGTTATGTTCGATGACGATTACCGTATTGCCGCGGTCGACCAGCCTCTGCAGCACGCCGACCAGCTTCTCGACGTCGGCGAAATGCAGCCCGGTGGTCGGCTCGTCCAGGATATAAACAGTCTGCCCGGTGGAACGCTTGCTTAATTCCGAAGAAAGCTTGATCCTCTGGGCCTCTCCTCCGGATAAAGTGGTCGCCGACTGCCCAAGCTGGATATAACCCAGCCCGACCTCATAAAGCGTCAACAGGATGTTCCTGATCGGGGTAACATTCTCGAAAACGTTCAAGCCTTCCTCCACGGTCATTTCCAGGACGTCGGCGATGGACTTTCCTTTATACTTTATCGCCAGCGTCGCGTCATTGAAACGCCGGCCCTGGCAGACGTCGCATTTAACATAAACGTCGGGAAGAAAATGCATTTCTATCTTTTTTATGCCGTCGCCGGTGCATGCTTCGCACCTTCCCCCTTTAACGTTAAAAGAGAACCTGCCCGGCTTGAAACCGCGGACCCGGGCTTCCGGCAGGCGGCTGAAAATATCCCGTATATGGCTGAACATCCCGGTATAGGTCGCCGGGTTGGAGCGCGGCGTCCGCCCGATCGGCGACTGGTCAACGATAATGGTCTTATCGACATTATCTATGCCGGTGATCTTTTTACAGGCCCCGGGTTTCTCTTTAGACCCGTAGATCTCTTTCATCAGGCCGCGGGAGAGGATATCCTGGATCAGTGTGGATTTGCCGGACCCGGAAACCCCGCTGACGCAGATAAAAGTGCCCAGGGGGAATTTTACGTCGATATTCTTCAGGTTATGCTCGCTCGCGCCTTTGATCTGCAGGACCCTGTTCTCTTTCCAGCCCCTGCGCTTTAACGGCACGGGAATGGACAATTCCCGGCGCAGGTATTTGGCGGTGAGCGAATTTTTGTCGAGCAGGAGTTCATCCCTGGTCCCGGAAAATATCACTTCCCCGCCGTGGCTTCCGGCCCCGGGCCCGAGATCGACGACGTAATCCGAAGAGCGGATGACCGACTCGTCATGCTCCACCACGATAAGAGTATTCCCGAGTTCTTTCAACTTGTTCAGGGTGGCGATCAATTTAGAGGTATCCCTGGGATGAAGGCCGATGCTCGGCTCGTCCAGGATATAGAGAACTCCTACCAGCCCGGAGCCGACCTGGGTAGCCAGCCTGACCCGCTGGGCCTCTCCGCCGGAAAGCGTGGAACTTTTTCTCTCCAGGGTCAGGTAATCCAGGCCGACGTCCACGCAGAACTGCAGGCGCTGGACGACTTCTTTGAGTATCTGCCTGGCGATCAGGCTCTCGGTCTCGTTCAGGTCCAGCGAACCGAAGAACTCCTGGGCGGCCTTTACCGGCATATTGGTGACCTGGAAGATATTCTTTTTATTCACGGTCACGGCCAGCGCTTCTTTTTTCAATCTCATTCCGCGGCATTCGGGGCAGGGCAGGCTGGACATGAATTTCTGGATCTCTTCTTTCAGGTAATCGCTGTCGGACTCCCGGAAAAGCCTTTCCAGATGCGGGATAACCCCCTCGTAAGGTTTATTGCCGGCGATAACTTTACTGCCGAAAAGGACCTGGCGCTGGATATCGCGCGGTAATTCTTTGAACGGCGTCTCCAGGCTGAAATCCAGCGCGCCGGCGAGCTCGCGGAGAAGCCAGCGGTAATAAAGCATATATCCCCTGCCGCCGCGTTTCCAGGGAGCGATAGCCCCTTCGCTGATGGCTTTACTTTTGTCCGGGACCACCAGGTCCGGGTCGAACTCAAGCTTTATTCCTAACCCGTTGCATGCCGGGCAGGCGCCGAAAGGGGAATTAAAAGAGAACAGCCGGGGCTCGATCTCCGGCATATCCATGCCGCATTTAGAGCAGGCGTACTTTTCGCTGAAAACCATATCTTTTCCCAGGCCTTCGGCGGTGATGATCAACGACCCCTTGGAAACTTTCAACGCGGTTTCCACGGAATCCGTAAGCCGGCTTTTATTCTCCGGCTTGATAATAAGACGGTCGACCACTATTTCGATGTTATGAACTTTATACCTATCCAGTTTTACTTTCGCCGGCAGATCATAGGACCCGCCGTCTATCCGGCAGCGGACAAACCCCGCTTTCTGGATCACGCCGGAAATGTCCCGGTACTCGCCTTTTTTTCCGGAGATAAACGGCGCCAGGACCTGCACCGGCTTGCCCGCGAAAAGCGAACTTACCCGCTCCACTATCTCCTGGCTGCTCTGCCGCTCCACCGGCTGGCCGCATTTCCAGCAGTGAGCGTGGCCGATCCGGGCGAAAAGCAGGCGCAGGTAATCGTAGATCTCAGTCTGGGTCCCCACTGTGGAACGGGGATTTCCCCCGGCGTTGCGCTGTTCGATGGAAATAGCCGGAGAAAGCCCTTCGATGTATTCAACGTCCGGTTTCTGCAGCTGCTCCAGGAACTGCCGGGCATAACTGGAAAGGCTCTCCACGTAACGCCGCTGGCCTTCGGCGTAAATGGTGTCGAAGGCCAGGCTGGACTTTCCCGAACCGGAAAGCCCGGTGACCACGATAAATTTGTTCCGCGGCAGTTTAAGGCCGATGTTCTTAAGGTTATGTTCCTTAGCCCCGCGGATGACGATAAAATCTTCCATACCTTACCTTAATTATTAACGGATGAATACTCCGCTTTCAAGGATAAAGCCCCTGCCAAAGGCAAATACGCTTTACGGCAGGGGCTCTTCTCCTTTAAAAACAATTATCTCTTCTTCTTTTTCTTTCCGCCTCTTACCATCTTGGCAGCGGAAACGTCTCCCTGCTTATCGATGAAGTAGAGATAGCCCTCTTTTCTTTTGACACCGCACTTCGCTACTTTCTTAGGCTTTCCTCCCTTGCTCTTGCCCCTTGCCATTTTCGCGCAAGAAACGTCGCCCTGTTTATCCAGGTAATAGAGGAACCCCTTTTCTCTTTTGATCCCAACTTTAGCTACTTTCTCGGCCATGTATTTTTCACCTCCTCTCAAAAGTTAAAAGGTTAATTCCAGGGTTAAACACCCCGTTCTTCCTAAGAACCGATCCTCGCGGACCGGAGAATCTGGCCCAAAGCCGCCATAGCCGAAAGCACCGCCAGGTAACTTGTCTTGGGGTTATCCGGGTGCAGGACGTTCTCGGTGCGGGTAAAAACGCTGCCCGCGCTGCCTTCTATCCTTATCTCGTGGATATTCCGCGACGCCGAGGGGCTGGCGACGACTTCGACCCGGGTCTTTTCCGGGCCGATCCCGGCCAGGCTCAAGACGCCGGCGACATTGACGTTCTGGGGAAAATTTCTCATCGCGGCAAGGGCGTTGCCGGAGAAGAGCACAGTGTCTTTCTTGATCTTCGAAAGGTCGATCTTTTTATCGAGGATATACTTGACCCCGGAGAACGCCCGGGGATTCTTGCGGGAGGTCAGGGTGACTTTTTCGATACGACCGAGCTTCGCCGCTTTGAGGGCGTCTATGCCGGCGATCGCGCCGCTGGGGATATAAATACGGGCTCCGTTCTTCTGCGCCGCGCGGTAGAGCTTAGGGAACCCGCCGACCACTCCGCCCACGCTCATGATCATCACGTCTTTACCGCGGGAAACCGCTTTAAGAGCTATCTTCAGGGAGCTCGAGGCGTGAGCCGATTCGATGACCAGTCCGGAGGCGGAGATCAATCTGTCGAGGCTCGGCGCCGCCAGCGACTTTTTACAGCGGAGCTTCGCGCAAAGGCCGGCTGACCTGGCCGGATCGATATCGTATAAAGCCGACAGGACCGCTGCCCCGGAGAATTCGCGTTTGACCGCCGCGGCCAGGGAACTTCCTATCGCGCCGCAGCCGACTATCCCTATTTTTAATTTTTTCATAGTTCAGGATCATGCGGGCACTTCCCGTTCTTAAAATCAGAAGTGTCCCCTTTTTTCAAGATCAAATTATCAATCAACCTGGTCTTGCCGAAACGCACGGCCAAAGCGATCAGGCATCCCGCCTTTACCGTCGTGACCGGTTTAAGCTCTTGAAGATCTACGACGGAAACATAATCTATTTTAGCACCTTTTTTAGAATTAATCAAAGATTTCATCCGTCGGACGATCGTCGCGCTGTCCCGGGTCCCCGAACGGACCAGGCCCCTGGCCAGCTTGAGCGAACGCGAAAGCGCCAGGCTGCCCCGCCTCTGGCGCGCGTCCAGGTAGATGTTGCGCGAGCTCATGGCCAGCCCGTCGCCCTCCCGCACCGTCGGGACGACCCTGATCTTTAAAGGGAAATCCAGGTCCGCGATCATCCGCCCGACGATCACCGCCTGCTGGCAGTCTTTCTGGCCGAAATAAGCGTTATCCGGCCCGACGGCGTGGAAAAGCTTGGTGACCACGGTGGTAACCCCGCGGAAATGCCCGGGCCGGGATACCCCGCAAAGGACTTTGCCCAGCCCGGCGACCTCCACTGAAGTCCTGAACCCGGGAGGGTACATCTGTTCCGCCGAAGGGTGGAAAATGAGATCGACTTTCTCTTTTTTACACAAAGCCGCGTCCCTGGAGAACGGGCGGGGATAACGGGCGAGGTCTTCTTGGGGGCCGAACTGGATAGGATTGACGAAAATACTTACCACGGTAATATCGTTGTCCCTGCGCGACTGCCGGACCAGGCTCAAATGGCCTTCATGCAACGCGCCCATCGTCGGAACTAACCCGATGGTCTTTCCGCGGCGTTTGAGCGCGCGGGAGATATTCTGCATTTCGCTTATGGTCCTGACTATGCGCATGATTGCCTTGCTGTCCTTCCTGTTCTCAGGCAGGCGCTATTTTCTTTTCTTCCCGGCGCGCGGTTTAACGCCTTTGTTATTCCGCGGTCCCGCCGGCCGGGCCGGCAGGCTGACGGATCTTAATTTCCGGGCCAGCCCAGGCGCGATCTCTTGCAAAGGGACCATCACGAAATCCCTTTCCAGCATCCGCGGATGAGGAATGCACAGCGCTTCTTCCTGCATCCGGATATCCCCGTAGAGCAGGATATCCAGGTCGATGGTCCTCGGACCGTTGACAACCACCCGGACACGTCCCAGGTCAGCCTCCACTTTCTGCAGCTGCGCCAGCAGCGCGTAAGGGGCAAGGCCGGTCTGGATCTGCGCGACCGCGTTCAGGTACGGCCCCTGCGGCGGCCCGCCCTGCGGCAGGGTCTCGATGATCTTGGAAACCTTTATTACCCGGGTATCGGCGAAAGCCCGGATCATCTTTATTGCCGATCCGATATAATATTTCCTGTCGCCTAAATTAGAACCCAGAGCGATATAACAATCAACCATATCATCAACGCCGGAATATCAGATCGCTTTCTTCAGGCGCTCCAGAGCGATCTTTATTTTATCAACTCCGACGGTCAGGGCGAAACGCACGTAGCCTTCGCCGGACTTGCCGAAACCGACCCCCGGAGTGACCACCAGGTCCGCCTTCTCCAGGATCCTCGCGGCGAAATCTATGGAGCCGGTCCCTTTGGGGATACCCGCCCAGATATAGAAAGTGGCCTTGGGCTTGGCGACTTTCCAGCCCAGGGCGTTAAGCCCTTCGACCAGGCAGTCGCGGCGCTGTTGATAAAGCGCGCACATTTTCCTGATATGCCCCCCGTCGGAATTCAAAGCCGCGCAAGCCGCGACCTGGATCGCCGAAAATATCCCGGAATCCAGGTTGGACTTTACCTTGGCCAGGCCTTGGACCAGGCTTTTATTCCCGCAGGCCCAGCCCACGCGCCAGCCGGTCATATTATAGGTTTTGGAAAGCGAATGGAATTCGACCGCCACATCCTGCGCGCCCTCGGCTTCGAAAACGCTGGGCGGGCGGTACCCGTCATACGCCATCTCCGAATAAGCCAGGTCCGACAAAAGTATCAATTTATGCCGGCGGCAGAAATCGACCGCCCGGCGGTAAAAATCGACCCCGCAGACCGCGCCGGTCGGGTTATTGGGATAGTTCAGGTAAAGGACCCTGGCTTTCTTGAGTTTCGCGGAAGGTATGTTATCCAGGTCGGGAAGGAAACCGTTCTCTTCCAGCAAAGGCAGGAGCTCGACCTTGCCGCCGGCGAAGATCGTCCCGCCTTTATAAGGAGGATAGCAGGGGTCGGGGACCAGCGCGCTGTCGCCGGCGTTGATGAAAGCCAGCGGGAAATGCGCGATCCCTTCCTTGGAACCGATCAAAGGCAGGACCTGGGAATCCGGGTCGAGAAGAACGCCGAACCTGTTCGAATACCATTTAGCGATGGCCTGGCGCAAAGAAGCTATGCCCTGGTCCAGGGCGTAGCGGTGATTGGCCGGATCGCTTGCGGCTTTGGACAGTTCGTCGATGATGAACTGCGGGGTAGGCTGGTCCGGGTCGCCCACTCCCAGGTCGATGATATCCCTGCCTTCCTGCCGGGCTTTCCTCTTGGCCTTATCTATTTCCAGAAAAAGATACGGCGGTAACTCATTGAGCCTCTTGGAAAACTCAAAATCCATCGCTGTAGTCCCCTTTCTTAATCTTTAGCTATTTTCTCGATGACTTTCACCGCCAGATCTACCGCCGAATCCATATCGTTCAGATTGAACACCCCGGTCGAAGAATGGATATAACGGGTAGGAATGCTCAATACCCCGGTCTCGATGCCTTCGCGGTTCATGTAAATTATAGCGCCGTCGGTCATCCCGCCCTCGATAACGTCGAGCTGGTATTTGATGTTATTGCGTTTGGCGGTCTGGATGAAAAGTTCTTTGACCTTCTCGTTGACGATCACTCCCCGGCCGGACGCTTCGATAATAGTAATGGCCACCCCCGCGCCGAGTTTAAGGTCCGATTCGGTATCTTTGATCCCCGGAGTGTCCCCGGCGACGGTCGTATCCAGGGCTATGGCGAAATCCGGGTCGATCTTGAACGACGAAGTGCGCGCGCCTTTCAAGCCGACCTCCTCCTGGACCGTAGCCACGGCGTAAACCTCGGCCGGAGCTTTAAGCTTTTCCATGATCTTGATCAAAGCGTAACAGCCGGCGCGGTTATCGACGGCCTTCCCGTAACAGAGGCTTCCGTTCAAGATGCCGGAATCGGCGTCGAAAACTATCGGGTCGGCGATCTCGACCTTTTTCTTAGCTTCCTCGGCGTTCTTGCACCCGATATCGATGAACATATCCTCGTATTTTACCGGGTTCTTCGCCTCATCGCCTTTCATCAAATGCGGCGGTTTGGCCCCGATTATCCCGCGGATATCGCCGGTCCTGGCTTTGATCATCACTCTTTGCCCCAGAAGGATCCGGTCGTCGATGCCGCCGATCTTGATAAAGTTGATAAAGCCTTCTTTGGATATATGCTTGACCAGGAACCCGATCTCGTCCATGTGCGCGGCGATCATGATCTTTTTCCGGCCTTTGCCCTTTTTAGCGATCACGTTGCCGAAATTATCCACGATAACATCCGCGCAGCTTTTCTTCAGCTCGGCCTTCATGATCCCGGAGATCTCTTTTTCATAACCGGATATCCCGGAAGCGTCCAGGATCTTCTTCAATAATGCGTCCATCTATTTTCTCCTTAATTAGTGTTTATTTGAACAGGACATCCTGCATCGTGTATAATCCCGCCGGCTTATTGGCGACCCATTTCGCCGCTTTGACCGCCCCGACCGCGAACAGATCCCGAGTATGGGCCTGGTGCTTGATCTCGATGCGTTCGGAATTACCGCTGAAAATTACCGTATGGTCGCCGAAAATATCGCCCAGCCTGATGGAATGAGTAGGGACGTTCCTGCCGGTAACGCTGGTAATGACCTCCGCCATTTTTTTGGCTGTCCCCGAAGGAGCGTCTTTCTTGTTCTTATGATGGGCTTCCACTATTTCCACGCTGTAATCCGGGCCGAGCTTCTTCGCCAGTTCCGGCAAAACCTGGAACAAGGTATTGACCCCGATGGACATGTTCGGGGAGAATACCACGGGCACGACTTTAGAGACCTCTTCCACTTTTTTGACCTGGGCCTCGGACATGCCGGTCGTGCCCAGGACCAGGCCTTTTCTGTACCTGGCGACATAATCCAGGTGCTGTTCGCTGGCCTCGGGAACGGTAAAATCCACCAGGACGTCGATCAGGAACATCCCGTCGGGATTGGAAGATATCTTAAGTTTGCCCAGTTCTTTGCCGATCTCCGGAATGCCTCTGCGTTCCAGGGCAAAAGTAACTTCGAGATCCTTATCCTGCTGGGCGAGTTCGATGATCCTTCTGCCCATCTTGCCGATCGCGCCGGCTACCCCTAATTTTATCATAAGATCGCTCCCGGTTTTTATAAAAGCCCGTATTCCTTCAATGCTTTCCTTAATTTCTCGGCGTTCTCGGGAAGCATCGCGGTCATAGGCAGGCGCAGGTCCGGCTCACATAACCCCATCATCCCCATCGCCGTCTTGACCGGAATAGGATTGGTTTCGATGAATAAAGCTTTGATCAACGGCAAAAGCCTGTAGTGCAGCTCCTGGGCTTTTTTGATATTGCCTTTCTGGAAATCCCTGACCAGATTGGCCGAATCCTTAGGCGTAATATTAGCCACCACCGAGATCACCCCGGTGCCTCCGATAGACAGGACCGGCAGGGTCAAAGAATCGTCCCCGGAGATCAGGTCGAACCCCTCCGGGCAAAGCGCTTTGATCCGGGACATCTGGTCGAGGCTGCCGGAAGACTCCTTTACCCCGACTATGTTCTTGCAGTCATGCGCCAGCCTGGCTATGGTCTCCGGCTCGATATTCACCCCGGTGCGCGAAGCGATATTGTAAAGGACTATCGGGATATCCACCGCTTCGGCGACAGCCTTAAAATGCTCATAAAGGCCTTTCTGGGTCGGCCGGTTATAATAAGGCGATATCTGCAAAGAAGCGCAGGCTCCGCTGTCGGCCGCGTGCCTGGTCAGGCTGATCGCTTCTTCGGTGGAATTCGAGCCGGTCCCGGCGATCACCGGGACCCGCTTGTTGACTTTAGCGATAGTGATCTCGATGACCCTTTCATGCTCGGCCGTGGAAAGCGTGGCCGACTCTCCGGTCGAACCGCAGGGGACGATCCCGGAAGTCCCGTTCTTGATCTGGAACTCGATCAGTTCTTTTAATCTTTTTTCGTCGACTTTCCCGTTCTTGAACGGCGTAACCAGAGCCACCATCGAACCGCTAAACATAATATTCTCCTTTGTAAACTAACCCGGCCTTGCCTTCCAGCCAGACGCCGCTGAATTTAAGCCCTTCCCGGGAAAAATGGACTTTCAACACCTCTCCCCCGGCAGTAAGGACCTTGATCGAGGATGCCCCCCCGAAAAACTTCAACCCGGCGATCAGGGCCGAAGCGCTGGAACCTGTGCCGCAGGCCAGAGTTTCCCCCTCCACGCCTCTTTCGTAAGTCCTTACTTTGATATAATCTTTGCCTAAAACTTCGACGAAATCGACATTCGTCCCCGCCGGCGCAAAATCCCGGTGGTAACGGATCTGGCGGCCCAAAGACTGGACGTCTATTTTATCCAGGCCTTCTACGAATATTACCGTGTGGGGAACCCCGGTATTGATAAAATTAACCTTGATCTTGCGCCCGCCGACATTCAACGGCAGGTCGAGCTTCAATCCCCTGGGATCGGTAAGATTGATCATCACGCTTCCCGGTTTTATCCTGGCTTTAACGATCCCGGCTTTAGTTTCCAGGGAAAGTTCCGTTTTTTTATTCCCCAGGCGGGAAGAAACGTGATAAGCGAAGCACCTGGCGCCGTTGCCGCACATTTCCGCTTCCGATCCGTCGGCGTTGAAAATGCGCATCTTCACGTCCGCGACGGAAGAACTGTCCAGGACCAGCAGCCCGTCGGCGCCTATGCCGTAGCGGCGTTCGCACGCGGCCCGGGCTAACTTCCTGAGGAACGCCGTTGCTTTAAACCGGTAAACGCGGTTGTCGATCAAGACAAAATCATTTCCCGCGGCGACAAGTTTTTCGAACTTTATTTTCCTGTTTTTCATCATCATCATAAACTTACTTATATTTACTTAAACTTACTCGGATTTACTCAGCATATTTCGTTGCGCACCAGGTCTCCCCGGCTTTCTCTGCGGCGGATCAGTTTCGCTTTAGAGCCTTTTACCAGGACCTCCGCCGGGCGGCAGCGCGAATTATAATTTCCGGCCATGCTGAACCCGTAAGCCCCGGTGCACATGACCGCGATATAATCTCCCTCTTTAAACTCCGGAAGCTTCCTAGCCTTGGCCAGAAAATCACCGCTTTCGCAGATCGGCCCGACCACGTCGGCTTTGACAGCCTTCGCCCCGCTCTTCTGAGTAAGCGCGGCGATCTCATGGTGCGCGTCATATAAAGCCGGGCGGACCAGGTCGTTCATCCCGGCGTCAACTATGACAAAATTCTTCAGCGGCGTCTTCTTTATATAAAGGACTTTGGCCGCAAGTATGGCCGCGGAGCCGATAATAAACCGCCCCGGCTCCATAATGATCTTCAAACCGCCGGCTTTAAGTATCGGGACCACTTTCCGGGCGAACTCATCGGCGGTCTGGGGTTTTTCGTGATGATAAACGATGCCCAGCCCTCCGCCGATATTAAGGTATTCTATATCGATGCCCCTGGCCTTGAGCTTGGCGATAAAACAAATGACCTTTTTGATCGCTTCCACAAAAGGCGCCGATTCGGTGATCTGGGAACCGATATGGATATGAATGCCGCGGATGTTGACGTGGCTGAATTTCGCGGATAACGAAAGTATCTTCAGCGCGCTGTTGAAATCTATCCCGAACTTATTGGTCAGCTTTCCGGTGGTGATATAATGATGCGTCTTGGGCTCCACGTCGGGGTTGATCCGGACGGCGACGTTGGTGCGCTTACCCATGCGGCCGGAGATCCGGTTGATATTCTCCAGCTCCGGCAGAGACTCCACGTTAAAGAACAATATCCCCTTTTCGATCGCTTCTTCTATCTCGGCGGCGGTCTTGCCGACCGAGGCGTAAACGATCTTGCGGGGGTCGCATCCGGCTTTAAGCGCGCGGAACAATTCACCGCCTGAAACTATGTCCAGGCCCGCGCCTTCGGCCACAAGCGCTTTTAATATCGCCAGGTTGGAGTTCGCCTTTACCGAATAACAGATCAGCGGATCGATCCCGGCGAACGCTTTTTTCAGTTTCAGGAAATGGCCGATAAAAGTGTTGTAACTGTAAATATACAGCGGAGTCCCGAATTTCTTAGCGAGGCTCTCAACCTTCATGTTCTCGCAGTAAAGCCGGCCGCTGCGGTATTTAAACTCGTGCATTTTTGCTCCCGAACCGGAAGAAAGCTATTTTCCTGTTCTTATCGATAGACCTTTTCGCCGCCGAGGCGGAAACCGGGTCCAGGGCTTTTTTGACCGCCTGTTTGTCCAGATACCGGGAAAAACCCCGCAACACGCTGTCGTCGATATCCTTGATCTTCACCTGTTTATCCTCGGCGTAACGTATAAGTTTCCCCACGATCTCATGCCCGGTCTTGAAAGCCACCCCTTTGCTTACCAGGTATTCCGCGAGTTCCGTAGCGTAGAGGCTTTCGTCTTCCAGCGCTTTGCCGGCCCCGGCCCGGTTAAGTTTGATACCCGGGATGAATCTCGCCAGTATCCGCAGTTCATCCTTGACGATCTCCACCGAGGAGAACAACGGTTCTTTATCCAGCTGCATATCCCGGTTGTAGGTAAGCGGCAGGCCTTTCATCATGGTCAGGATCGCCACGAGGTTGCCGTAGATCCTTCCGGAATAGCCCCTGGCCAGTTCCAGGAAATCCGGGTTCTTTTTGTGCGGCATCAGGCTGGAACCGGTGCAGAACTCCTCCGGCAGGTCCAGGTAATTGAACTCCCGGGTCGAATAAAGTATGAGATCCTCGGCCATCCGGGAAATATGCGTCTGCAATATCGCCAGGGCGCTTAAGAACTCGGCGATAAAATCCCGGCTGCTGACATTGTGCAGAGAATTCACCGCTGTCGCGACAGGCAGGCCCCGGATAGATAAAGCGTTTTCCGCCAGGACCTTCTTAATGGCCTTATCATAATCCTGTTTCTTGATATAACTTCCAGCCAGGGCCCCGGCTCCCAGGTAGATCTTCAACTGCCCCAGGAATTTCTCTATCCGCCGGCGATCCTCGGAGAACATGCTGAAAAAACCAAGCAGGTATTCCTCGAAGGTCACGACTTGCGCCCGCTGGGTATGCGTATATCCTACGATATAGGCGCCGGGATACTTCCGGGATAACTTAAGCAGCCCGTTCAGGACAGCCGCGGTCAATTCCCCGATCTCAGCCGCCTGTTCCCAACAATAGAATCTCTCATCGAAAGCGACCATATCGTTGCGGGAACGGAAACTGTGGAGTTTTAAAGCCGCGTTCTTCGCTTTGGCTTCCAGCCGGTTCTGGATCTCGGTATGCACGTCCTCGGAAGAAGGGTCATACTTGAACAGGCCGTTCTTTATCTGCGCCAGAATATCCTTTAAAGCCGCGCTTAATTTCTTAGCCTCGGTCTTAGTCAGCACCCCGGTGGAAACCAGGGCCTGGACGTGGATCAGCGAATGATAAACGTCATACTTGGCCAGTTTATGGTCGTAAGCTATGGATCTCTGAAAAGATTCAAAATCCTTATCGATAGGTTTTTTGAACCTTCCGCCCCACAGTTTTTTCCCCATTTTCCGCCTCTTTCCTTTAAATTACCTCTTATAAGGCATTCCCCACAACTTAATGAACCCCTCGGCCAGTTTCTGGTCGAATTTATCTTCCTTGCCGTAAGTAGCCAGCTCTTTCTTGTAAAGCGAATGCGGCGACTGCCTCCCCACCACCGAGCAAACGCCTTTGAACAGCTTGAGCCGGATCGTGCCGGTAACTCGCTTCTGGGTGGAATCGATAAAACCATCCAGCGCTTCTTTCAACTGCGAATACCACAACCCGTAATAAACCAGCTCGGAATATTTCAGCGAAACAATCTCTTTGAAATGCGCGGTCTCCCGGTCCAGGACCAGGGCTTCCAGTTCCTTATGCGCGGTGTGGATGATCTCGCCCGCCGGCGCTTCATAGATCTCGCGCGATTTTATCCCGACCAGCCGGTTCTCGACCATATCCGAGCGGCCGATCCCGAACGCCCCGCCGGTCTCATTAAGCATGTTGATCATTTCTTCGAGAGGATAAGATTTGCCGTCGATCTTCTTCGGCACGCCCTTATCAAAGGATATATCGATGTATTTAGGATACGTCGAAGCCGAACCGGGGCTTTTAGTCATGATATAAGCGTCCTCCGGAGGCTCCTGGTCGAGATTCTCTAAGATCCCGGCCTCGATGGCGATGCCCCAGAGGTTGCGGTCCAGGCTGTAAACTTTTTTCTTGGTGACGTCGATCGGGATATTGTGCTTGAGCGCGTAATCTATCTCTTCCTCCCGGGACTTGAACTCCCACTCCCTCAGGGGAGCGACGATCGTAAGTTTCGGGTCGAGGATCGCGGTGGTCACTTCCAGGCGGACCTGGTCGTTGCCCTTGCCGGTGCAGCCGTGGCCGACGTATTCCGCTTTCTCTTTATGCGCCACTTCCACCAGGTACTTGGCGATTAGCGGCCTCCCCAGCGCGGTAGCCAGGTGGTACTTGCCTTCATACACGGCGTTGGCCTTGATCGCCGGGACGATAAAATCCCTGATGAACTCGTCCTTGAGGTCTTTAACGTAAACTTTCAGGGCCCCGCCGGCCAGCGCCCTCTCCTCGATCTTCTGGAAATCCTCCCCCTGCCCGAGGTCGGCGATAAAACAGATCACTTCGAACCCTTTATCCTTAAGCCATTTTATGGCGCAGGAAGTATCCAGTCCGCCGGAATAAGCCAGCACTATCTTTTTCATCGTTTCTCCTATGTTTCAGTATAAACCCCGTCCCGCCGCAGGCGGATAAAAGGGTTTTTATTATTTCAACAATTCGGCCAGGATCGCTTTCTGCGCGTGCAGCCTGTTCTCCGCCTGGTCGAACACCACCGAATGTTCCCCGTCGATAGCGTCGTCGGATATCTCCTCGCCGCGGTGCGCGGGCAGGCAGTGCATCACCAGGCAGCCGCTTTCCGCCAGTGAGACGAGCTTGGACGTCACCTGGAACTCCTTGAAATCCTTCTTGCGTTTTTCCGTTTCTTCCTCCTGGCCCATCGAAGCCCAGACATCGGTATAGATCACGCCGGCTCCCTTTACCGCCTCGCGGGGGTCGTAGCTGAAACGGAATTCAGCCCCGAGCTTCGCGGCCTCGGCGGATGTCTTCTTGAAAAGAACGCTGTCCGGCTCGTAACCTTTAGGTGTCGAGACGCTGAAATTTATCCCCAGTTTCGCCGAAATATAAGCCAGGGAATTGCAAACATTATTGCCGTCGCCGATATAGGCCAGGGTCAGCCCGCGCAGGCTGCCGCGTTTTTCCATAATAGTGAAAATGTCGGCCAGGGCCTGGCAGGGATGCGAATAATCGGACAGGCCGTTGATCACCGGCACGCTCGCGCACCTGGCCATTTCCAGGACGTTCTCATGGGCGAAAGTGCGCAGGACTATCCCGTTGACGAACCGGCTCAGGGTCTTGGCCACGTCGTGAATAGTTTCCCTGACCCCGAGCTTAATCTGTTCCGGTCCCAGGTATAAAGCGTTGCCTCCGAGCTGGTACATCCCCACCGAAAAAGACACGTAGGTCCGGTTGGACGGTTTCTCGAAAACCAAAGCCAGGGATTTTCCCTTAAGAGTATTGCCGAATTCAGCCGGCGACTTCTTGATCTTCCCCGCCAGGATAAGGAGGTCGTTGACCTCCCGGGCGGATAACTCATCTATCGATATCAGGTCTTTTTTCATTATTCTATCTCTCCTAACGCTTTATCCAATATGTGTATAGCGTGGTCTATCTCTTTTTTCCCGATGCCCAGAGCCGGCATGATCCGCAGGACCTTTTCGTGGGTGCAGTTTATCAGCAGCCCATGCTTCAGGCAGAACTCGACCACCGGCTTTCCCGGGCAGGCAAGCTCCACGCCCAGCATCAGGCCGATGCCGCGGACAGCGCTTACCGCCTTGTGTTTATTCTTGAGCTCCCGGAGCCCGGACAGGAAATATTCCCCCATTCTCACGGTATTGGTCAGCAGTTTTTCTTTCTGCACCGAAGTCAATACCGCCAGCGCAGCTTTGCAGATCACCGGCCCCCCGCCGAAAGTCGAAGCGTGCGTTCCCGGCGTCAGCAGGTCGGCTACCGCTTTACGGGCCATCATCGCGCCTACCGGCAGGCCGCCGGCCAAGGATTTAGCCATGGTAAAAATATCCGGGACCACTTCAAAATTCTGCCAGGCGAACATTTTCCCGGTCCGGCCGATCCCGGTCTGGACCTCGTCGGCTATCAATAAAAGTTTTTTCTCGTCGCAAAGCTTACGCAGCCCGGAGACAAATTCTTTGGAGGCGACATTCACCCCGCCCTCTCCCTGGACCAGTTCCAGCATCACCGCTACGGTATTCTCCGTCACCGCGTTCTTGACCGCTTCCAGGTCGTTGAACTTTACGGCTTTAAAACCGGGGACCAGCGGATGGAAGCCCTGCTGGTATTTGGCCTGCCCGGTAGCCGAAAGCGCCGCCAGGGTCCGCCCGTGGAAAGAATCGAGAAAAGTGATTATCTCAAACCTGCCCTGCCCGTATTTCCGGCTGAGTTTTATCGCCGCTTCGTTCGCTTCCGCCCCGGAGTTGCAAAAAAACGCCTTATAATCGTTCTTAGCCCAGAAATCAAGCTCTTTAGCCAGCCTGGCCTGGGGCAGGTTATAATAATTGTTCGGGACAAAGATCAGCTTGGAGATCTGGTCCCGGACCGCGTCCATGACTTTCGGATGGCAGTGCCCGAGATTGCAGGCCCCCCAGCCCGGGAAAAGGTCCAGGTATTTATTCCCCTGGATATCCCAGAGATAACTCCCCTTGCCCTTGACGAAGATCAAAGGGATCTTGTTATAGCTGGGAACCACGTGATCCTGATAGCTCTGGAATACTTCTTCTTTTGTCATAGTCTTATTAGAATTAAGTTATTGCTTACGAATTACGAGTTACGAGTGTACGAGTTACTAGTTACGAAGACGAGTTACGATTATAAAACTATCTCCGTCCCTATACCTTTATCGGTGAATATTTCCAATAAAAGAGCGTGCGGGATACAGGCGTCAACGATGTGCGTTTTCCTGACCCCTTTATCCAGCGCGTCCACGCAAGCCTTGACCTTGGGGATCATCCCGCTCTGGATGATCTTTTCCCCGATCAGCCCCTGGATCTTTTCCCGGGTCAGATGCGAGATGAACGAATGCGGGTCCTCGGGATTACGCATAATGCCTTTAACATTGGTCAGCAGGACGAATTTCTCGGCTTTCAGGCTTACGGCCACGCCTGAAGCGGCTTCATCGGCGTTGACATTGTAAGTTTTCTTATCCTGGCCGCGGCCCATAGGCAGGACCACGCAGATCCGGTCGGCCTCGAGATGTTTCAAGATCGCCTCGGAATTGATCCCCGCGATATTGCCGACCAGCCCCAGGTCGATCTTGGCTTTCTTTTTCTCGGCCAGGATCAGGTTATCCTTGCCGTTCAAGCCCACGGCCTGCGCGCCCAGGTCGTTTATTTCTTTAACTATCGTCCCGTTCAGTTTCCTCAATTCATCTTCCACCACGGCCAGGGTTTCCTCGTCGGTGACCCGCATCCCGTCCACAAAATCGGTCTTCTTTCCTGTAGCCCGCATGCGCTCGCTGATGTTCGGCCCGCCGCCGTGGACCAGGACCGGCCTGAGCCCCATGAAATTCAGGAAGACGATATCTTCCAGCACCCCTTTACGGATCTTTTCCTCTCCCAGGATGCTTCCGCCGTATTTTATGACGATGACTTTATTCTTGAACTTGCGGATATAAGGCAGCGCCTCGATCAGCACATCCGCTTTTTTGATCGCTTCTTCCATATTCTCCTCGTAAGATCAGGGGAAGGTCCCCTCCCCGGTTTTTAATTGTAAGCCGCGTTTATCTTGATGTACCCGGGGGTAAGATCGGACGTATAGACCGTACAGCTTGCCTTGCCCCTGCCCAAAGAAACCGTGACTTTAATTTCTTTCTTTTTCAGGTCGCCAAGATCGATCTTGAGATCTTTTTCTTTGACCGCGATGCCGCAGGCGCCTACCGCCGCGACGATCCTCCCGAAATTCGGGTTCTCGCCGTAAACAGCGCATTTAAAAAGATTATAATTGGCGACAGCCATGGCCGCTTTCTTGGCTTCGGCGTAAGTCCGCGCTTTCTCTACTTTGATCTCGATGAATTTGCTCGCGCCCTCCCCGTCCCTGGCCATCATCCTGGCCAGCTCGAGGCAGACCAGGTTCAGCGCCTCCTGGAAGAGCTTCAGGTCTTTCGCCTTTTCTACCGGGGGATTACCGGCGCAGCCGTTAGCCATCAAGATAACGGTATCGTTGGTGCTCATGCATCCGTCCACGGTCAGGCAGTTAAAAGAATCCCTGACCGCGGCTTTAAGCGCCGCGGGAAGCAGTTTCCCGCTTATCGCCGCGTCGGTAAAAATAAAAGCGAACATCGTGGCCATATCCGGGGCGATCATGCCCGCGCCTTTAGCCACGCCGCAAACCGTCACTTCCCGGGAGCCGATCTTGAATTTAGCGGTCACCTCTTTGGGGAATTTATCCGTGGTCATTATCGCCCGTTTAGCCTGATCTATGCCTTTTGGGGAAAGTTTACAGGCCAATTCCGGAACAGCCCCGGCGATCCTGGGGAAATCCAGCGGTTTTCCGATAACCCCGGTAGAACATACTAAAACCGACTCTTTCTTTATTTTCAGGCAGCGGGACAGGACTCCGGCGGTATTGCGGGCGTCCTCCAGGCCGGGATCGCCGGTAAAACAGTTGGCGTTGCCGGAATTAGCGATGATCGCCCGGGCCGAACGGCATTTTTTCAGGTGCTCTTTACAGACCACTACCGGAGCGGCGACCATCTTATTGGCGGTGAAAACCGCCGCGGTCGCGGCGGGAAAGACCGAGTAAAAAAGCGCCAGGTCGGTTTTTCCGTTCTTCTTCAGGCCGCAGGCCGAAGCCGCCGCCCGGAAACCGGCGGGTAGAACAGCTTTATAGAATATTTTCATGAAAGATCCTTATGCCCCCTTACAAAAGCCCGGCAGTTTCCGGGTAATCCATCATGATGTTCAGGTTCTGAACAGCCTGGCCGGAAGCCCCTTTCAGAAGGTTATCGATAGCCGCGATAACAATGATATCTTTACCGAATACTTTGATCCCGATATCGCAGAAATTAGTGAAAGCCACGTCTTTCAAGCCGGGGAACCCGTCGGGCCGGACCCGGACAAAAGGCTCGTTCTTGTAAAAACGCTGATATAAAGCCAGCGCGCTTTCGGTGGTCAGCTTTTTATTGGTCTTCAGGTATATCGTTTCCAGGATCCCCCGTTTTAAAGGAAGCAGGTGCGGGACGAATACAGCCTCGACCTCTTCCCCGGCGAGCCTGCCGAGCTCCTGGTTGATCTCCGGCATATGCTGGTGGCTGTTCACCTTATACGCTTTGAAATCCTCGTCAACCTCGGTAAAAAGAGATTCCTGGACGGCTTTCTTCCCCGCGCCGGTCGTCCCGGATTTGGCGTCGATGATCAGCGAATCCAGCTCCACGCACGGCTCCGCCAGTAAAGGCGCCAAAGCCAGTATCGCGCAGGTCGGGTAACATCCGGGATTAGCGACGAACTTGGTGTTCTTGATCTTTTCGCGGTAGATCTCCGGAAGGCCGTAAACAGCCCGGGAAAGGTTGCCCTTATCTTTATGCTTGAAATGATACGCGTTCTCGTAAACCTTGATATCCTTAAAACGGTAATCGGCGCTTAAGTCAACCACGAACTTCCCGGCTTTGAGCATCCCCGGGACAACGTCCATCGCCTGGGTATGCGGCAGGGCCAGGAATACCACGTCGGACCTGGCCGCGGCTTCCGCCGGGTTGAATTTCTTGCACACCAGGTCCGTGCGCCTGGCGAAACGCGGGACCAGCGCGCCTATCGGCTTTGGCTCGTCGGTGGTGGAATACAGCCCGGTCAGCCGCACGTGCGGGTGGGACAAAAGGATATCGATCAATTCCTGCCCGGTATAACCGGTAGCTCCGACGATGCTGGCGTTGATTGCCATATTGAAGTCTCCTGTTTATTTAAAACCGTATAGAGTAATATTATACATTCAAAGAAAATATTATCAAGTATTTTATCGTCGGATTCCCGACGATTATCCCCCCGCGGGGCAATTCCCGCGGCGCCGCCCTAAAACAAAAGAGCCCCGCAGTTTATTGCGGGGCTCCGAAATCGGATCCGGATACTACCTTTACCTCTTGGTCCACTGGAAGCGCTTACGCGCCCCTTTCTGGCCGTACTTCTTACGCTCCTTCATCCGGGGGTCCCGCGTCAGATAACCGCTTTTACGCAGGATATCTTTGGTTTCCGGCTCTATGCTCATCAACGCCCTGGATATAGCGTGGCGGAGAGCGCTGGCCTGCCCGGAAATACCGCCGCCGTTGGTTATCGCGGAGATATCGTATTTGGTCAAAGTATTGGTAGCCCGCAGGGGTTGCCTGACGATGATCTTATCGGTTTCCCTGTCAAAATAAGCATCGCAGTCAACGCCGTTGACCTTCAGATCGCCTTTGCCGGGGACAAGGTTCACCCTGGCGATCGCTTCCTTGCGCCTGCCTACTGAATGAGTTTTGATCGAGTTTTCCATTTTATTATTTCACCAGTTCTATCTTTTCAGGTTTGAGCCCTGAATGCGGATGTTTGTCATCAGCATATACTTTTAATTTACCGATCGTTTTCTCGGACAAAGCGCCTTTGGGAAGCATCCTTTTGACCGCCAGCATGATCACCATTTCCGGCTTCTTGGCCAGCATATTCTCGAGGGTGACCTGCCTTTTGCCGCCCGGGTAACCGGAATACCTCTCGTAAACCTTATCGGTCAGTTTCTTGCCGGTAACCTTGATCTTGGCGGCGTTGATCACGATCACTCCGTCGCCCGTATCCATATGCGGGGTGAAGATCGCTTTATGTTTTCCGCGCAAGACCATGGCGATCCTGCTCGCTAACCTCCCGAGGACCTGTCCATCGGCGTCAACCAGGAACCATTTTCTTACTATCTCTTTTTCTTTTGGTAAGTATGTTTTTTGCATAGGTAGTAAAGTATAACATAATTCGCAAACCTGTCAAATGTTTTTTTATTTTTATTTTACCGCCCGGCAGGTCAGTTAAAATAAAGCGGCGCTGAATCCTGGTGATGGCTGTGTCACCAAGCGAGTTCCGCAGGCCCGTAAGGGCCGAGGACTGTTCGAGCGACTGACACAGCCATTACCAGGCTATTTTGCGGCTTCCAGTAACTGCCTGGTGTACTCCTGCGACGGGCTGGCGAACAACTTTTCGGACGGAGAATTCTCAACCACCTTTCCCGCGCGCAATACTATGACTTGATCCGCGAGATATTTGATCACCGCCAGGTTATGGCTGATAAAAATATAGGTAAGTTTATACTCGCGTTTAAGCTGGACGAATAATTCTAACAGTTTCGCCTGGATAGTCAAGTCCAAAGATGATATCGGCTCATCCAGGACCAGCAGTTTCGGTTCGCAGGCGATCGACCTGGCGATGCAGATCCTCTGGCGCTGCCCACCGGAGAATTGCGACGGGAACCTTTCCAGGCAGTCCTCATCCAGCCCCACGTCCTTAAGCGACTTAACCGCCCTCTCCTTATAATAACGCTTAGGGCAGATATTGTGGATAGCCAGCGGCTCGTATAACGCGTCTTTGATGCGCATCTTCGGGTCGAGGCTGTTGTAAGGGTTCTGGAAGATTATCTGGACGTCCTTGCGGAAGTTCCCGATGATCTGCCGGTCGAATATTATCTCCCCGGAACTGGCGGGGACGAGGCCGAGGATGATCTTAGCCAGGGTGGTCTTGCCCGAGCCGCTCTCCCCGACTATCCCCAAAGTGGTGAATTCGTCCAGGGTAAAACTGACATTTTCCAGGGCCGAATTCTTTCCGGAACTCCGGAATGCCCCTTCGCTGGAAAAAACCTTACTGATATTCCTGGCTTCCAGGATCATAGTTTCCCTATCCTCCGGTAAGCGGCGATCAATTCCCGGGTATGGAAATGCCGCGGGTCGGAAAATATCCGGCCGGTCGGCCCGTCCTCGACCACCTTGCCCCGGTGCATCACATAAACTCTCTGGGCTAATTTCTCGGCTATGGAAAGGTTATGCGTGATAAAAAGCAGCGAAAACCCCATTTGCTCCCGCAATTCTATCAGCAGGCTGATGATCCGGGCCTCGATCGTCACGTCCAAAGACGTTGTCGGCTCGTCGGCGATCAGCAGGTCCGGTTTGCAGGCCAGGCTCATCGCGATGAACGCGCGCTGGTTCATCCCCCCGGAAAGCTGGTGCGGATAACTGGAAAGGACCCTGCCCGCGTCGCCGATCTTTACCTGTTCCAAAAGCGCCCCGGCCCGCAGGAGAGCCTCTTTCCGGCCGAGAGGCTGATGCAAAATGATCGTTTCCACGATCTGCTCGCCTATGGTCAAGACCGGGTTAAGATAGCTGGACGGCTCCTGGAAAATATAAGCGATCTTCGCCCCGCGTATCGCGGTAAGTTCTTTCTCATTCGAAGTCAAGATATCCTTTCCCTCCAGCCGGACTTGGCCGGATACGATCCGGCCGTTGGGAGGCAATATCCTGGTAAGCGCTAAAGCGGTAACGGTCTTGCCCGAACCGCTCTCCCCGGCCAGGACCACGGATTCACGGGCGTTGACATACAGATCGACGCCGTCAACGGCGGGAAAAACCTTATCTTCGACCAGGAAATCCACTTTAAGGTTTTTTACATCCAATAACTTTTCCATAATATTACCCGATGATCTTCTTCAGCCCTTCGGCGATGAAATTAAAACCCAGGATCGTGACCAGGATAGCCATGCCGGGGAACAAAGTTATCCACCAGGCGATCCCCAGGGTGGATTTCGACTCAATAAGGATATTGCCCCAGCTGGGTATCGGCGGCTGGACACCCAGGCCCAGAAAGCTCAGGCCGGATTCCAGCAGGATCGCTCCGGCTACGCCTAAAGTGGCGTTGACCAGGACCGGCCCGGCGGAATTCGGGATCAAATGCCGGACGATAATGCGCAGGTCCGACGCTCCCAGCGCGGTCTCCGCCTGGATGAACTCCCGCTCTTTCAAAGACAGGATCTCCCCCCTGACCAGCCTGGCCGGACCCATCCAGCTGGTCAGCCCGATAATGATCATGATATTGAATATCGACGGCTCCAGGACCGCCACTACCGCCAGGATCAGGAAGAACGTGGGAAAACAAAGCATAATGTCGGCGAAACGCATGATCAAGGTATCGCTTAATTTTCCGTAAAACCCGGCGCAGGCGCCCAGCAATAATCCCAGGAACGTCGCGATGCCCACGGCGATCAAGCCGATGCTCAAAGATATCCGCGCCCCCCAGATCATCCGGCTGAGCAGGTCCCGGCCCAGGCTGTCCGTGCCCAGCCAGTGCGCGGCCGAAGGCGCGCTTAAAAGGCTGCGGCTGTCCATCTGCGAAGGGTCATACGGGCTGACCAGCGGCGCGAACACCGCCGCCAGGCTCAAGAACCCGATAATGATCACCCCAGACATCAAATAAGGATTTCTCTTCATATATTTTTACCTCCCCGCACCGGGTGTGGAGATGGTTATTTATAACGGATCCTCGGATCGACGTAAGCGTAACTGATATCCGCGATGAGATTGCCCAGCATGGTCAGGACCGCGCCCAGCACCACCTCGGCCATGATCAACGGGTAATCGCGCATCATCACCGCGTCGTAGAACAGCCGGCCCAGCCCGGGCAAAGCGAAGATCGACTCGAAGATCACGCTCCCCCCCAATAACCCGGGGATGGAAAGCCCGACCACCGTGACTATCGGAAGGCAGGCGTTGCGCAGGGCGTGCTTATAAACAACCGCTCTTTCCGGCAAACCTTTAGCCCGGGCGGTATAAATATACGGCTGGCTTAAAGCCTCGATCATGCTCGAGCGCATATAACGGGAGATCACCGCCAGACTGCCTAAACTGGAAACGAACACCGGCAGGATCAAATGCCAGGTCAGGTCCCAGAGCTTGTGCGGAAAACTGAAATATTCGAAATCCAGGGACTTTATCCCGGAGATCGGAAGCCAGCCGAAACTGATGCAGAACACCTGCATCAAAAGCAGGGCCAGCCAGAAAGTAGGCATGGCGAACAGGATGAACGCCAGGAAAGTCGTGAAATTATCGAACCCTTTCCCCGGCTTCAGGCTGGCTTTGATCCCCATCGGGATAGCGACCAGGAACACGAAGACCAGCGAGAAAAAATTGATCGCCACGGTCAAAGGGATCCTTTCCAGGATCTTATCCAGGACCGGCCGGTTATCGCTGAAAGACTTCCCGAGATCGAGGACGCAGAGCCGCTTGACCCACTCCAGATACTGCGCTGCCAGGGGCTTATCCAGGCCGTAGAGCTGGACCATGCGCAAGCGGACTTCCGGCGAGACCTTGGGGTTGAGCGCCTGGTCCAGGGTAGTCGGTTTTCCCGGGGCCAGGTGGATAATGGCGAAGCTGACGATGGTTATCCCCAGCAGGACCGGGATCATCCCCAATAATCTTTTCAGGATATACTTGTTCATGGCGCGATCCTGTATTTCTGTTCCTGCCGGGGGACCCACCAGTCGATAAAATTATACCCTATCCCGGCCGGCGCGGGTTCGACACCCCGGAAACGCTTGTGCAGTATGGATAAGCTCTCCGAGTAGAACAAGAACATATACGGCTGTTCGTCGTAAAGTATCTCCTGGACCCGGCGGTAGATCTTCTGCCTTTGCCGCTGGTCGAAATCCCGGCGGCCTTCCAGGAGCAGCCGGTCAACCTCATCGTTCTTATACCCGATGAAATTAAATTCTCCTTCTTTGGTCTTGGAAGAATGCCAGACGTCGAAAAGGTCCGGTTCCCGGGGCACGGTCCAGCCCAGCAGGATCGCCTCGAAGTTCTTGCGGTCCACGACCTCGGAAAGGAATACGCTCCACTCCACTACTTTGATCTTCACCCGGATGCCGATATCTTTGAGCCGGCGCTGGATGATCTCAGCCACTTTCTGCCGCTCTTCATTGCCCTGGTTAGTTACGATCGTGAACTCGAAGATCTTCCCCTCTTTCTGCAGCCACCCGGACCCGCCTTTGGCCCAGCCGGCGGAACTAAGCAACCGCAGAGCTTCCCGCTGATCGAACGGAGCAGCGGCAACGTCATGATTATACGCCCAGGACTGCGGGACGAACGGCCCGGTAGCCACGCTGCCGTAACCTAACAGGACCATATCGATGATCTCCTTCTTGTCCACGGCGTAATTCAAAGCCCGCCGGACCCGGATATCCGCGAACTTAGGATCGCTCAAATTATATCCCAGGTAGGTATAAATGAAACCCGGCAATCTGAACTTACGGTAATATTTATTAAAAAAAACGCTGTCGGTCTGGCGGCTGAACTGCAAAGGGCTCAGGCCCGCGGAATCGACCCCCTGGGTCTGAAGTTCCAGGAAGATCGTGGACTCGTCGGGAATGACCCTGCTCACCGAGCGGTCGATAAATGGCCGGTGCTCGAAATAATCCGGATTGGCGGTAAGCTCGATCTTCTCCTGCGGTTTCCAGGACCTCAGTTTATACGGGCCTGTGCCTACGGGGCTGCGGCTGAACCGGGTATTGTTCAGGTCTTCATTCTCCAAAAGATGCCGGGGAATGATCGACATCCCCCAGCTGGCCAGCCCGGGGACGAACGGCTCCTTATAAGTGACCTTGACCGTATAGTCGTCGATAACTTCCAGCGACTTCACCCGCTCGAAATCGCCGCTGTAAGGCGTGCGCACCGAAGGGTCGATGATCTTGCGGTAAGTGAAATCCACGTCGGCGGCGGTAAAAGGCGCGCCGTCCTGCCAGCGCACGCCTTTTCTTAAATGAAAAACAATGGCCATTCCCCCGTCCAGGACTTCCCAGCTCTCCGCCAGGTCGCCGGTCAGGTTAAGGTTTTTGTCATATTTAACCAGGCCGTTATAGATCATCCCGCATACTTCGCTGGAAGCCAGGTCCGAAGCCAGCATCGGCAGGAGGTTCCGGGCGTCGGAAATGGAAGCGCTGACAAAAGCGTCCCCCTTATCCTGGCCGTAAACCAGGGCGCAGAGCGGAATAAACAAAAAAGCTACCAGGGCAACTGGTAGCTTTTTTATAAAAATATTCGATCGGAGCATGCGCTCTATTTAGCTGTTTGATTAGCCGGAACTTCCGCCGGGTTGACCGCCGCAGGCGCAGGTGCCGCAGGCGCGGGCGCCTCAGCCGGAGCAGGCGCTTCCTGTTTAACATCCTGTTTCGCCGGAACCCCGGAAACCGTGGCGTTAGCGGTAACATTGGACACGGCAGCCGTGGTAGCCGGGATCAGCGATTTAGCTTTAGTCCCGCGCATCAAAGACCTGCTTTCCCTTAAATACATAAAATTCAGCCAGAGGCTTCCCAGGAAAAAGATGATCGCCAGGACCGTGGTGAATTTCGCCAGGAAGGCGTTGCTTTTAGTGCCGAACATCGACTCCAGGCCGGCGAAACTCTCGATAAAACCGCCGCCGTGGCCTCTTTGGATCAGGATGACCGTGATCATCAAAGCGCAGACAATAACGAAAATAGCAGTTCCGATAACTAACATTTTTCCACCTTCATTTTCAGGCCGCCCTTGACGATCGCGGAAAAAGAATCAACCTTAAGGCTCGCTCCGCCAACCAGAGCGCCGTCCACGTCAGGCTGGGCCATTATTTCTTCTACGTTCTCCGGCTTTACGCTTCCGCCGTATTGGATCCGTATATTGTTGGCTGTATTATTGTCGAATAATTTAGCTAAAAGCTCCCTGATGTGCTTATGCGCTTCCTGAGCCTGGGCCGAAGTCGCGGTTTTCCCGGTCCCGATCGCCCAGACCGGTTCGTAAGCGATAACGATCTTAGAAACCTCTTCAGCGGTCAACCCGGCAAGGCCGTTGTTGACGTGGTCGGCCAGGACCTCGAAAGTCTTGTTCGCTTCCCGCTGGGCCAGCGATTCACCTACGCAGACGATAGGAAACAGCCCGTGCTTCAGGGCGGCTTTGATCTTTTTGTTCACCGTTTCATTGGTCTCGCCGAAATACTGCCTTCTCTCGGAATGGCCGATGATCACGTATTTGCACCCGGCGTCCTTAAGCATCGGCGCGGAGATCTCCCCGGTAAAAGCTCCTTCATCCTGCCAGTAAAGATCCTGCCCGCCGAGCGCGATATTGGAATTAGCGATAACTTCCGCGGTTTCGCTCAAACAAGTATAGACCGGGCAAATGACGATATCGATATCGTTGGCCTCGACCTTGAAGAGTTCCCTTTTTAAACCATTAGCCAGCTCGATCGCCTGGCCGATGGTCTTATACATTTTCCAGTTACCCGCGATGATCGGTTTACGCATTATCTTCCTCTATATTATTTATCGGTCAATGCCGCAATCCCGGGCAGGGTTTTGCCCTCTAAGAACTCCAGGCTGGCTCCGCCGCCCGTGGAAATATGCGTCATTTTTTTCTGTAAATTGAATTTAGCCACTGCCGCGGCGGTATCGCCGCCTCCGATGATCGTGACCGCTTGAAGGCCGGCAATGAACTTCCCGACTTCCGCGGTGCCTTTGCTGAAAGCGTCCATCTCAAAAATACCCAGCGGCCCGTTCCAAACGATGGTTTTAGCGGACTTTAATTTAGCATCGAACAAAGCGATGGTTTTCGGCCCGACATCCACGGCGATCTTGCCGTCGGGTATCTCCACTCCCGGAGTGATCTCGCTCTTGGCGTTAGCGTCCACCGTTTCCACGATCACGTGATCAACCGGCAGGACGATCTCTTTCTTCATCGCCGCGGCTTTATCCAGGATGGCTTTCGCCAGGTCCAGCTTGTCTTTCTCTAATTTGGAATTGCCGATATTCTTCCCCTGGGCTTTGAGAAAAGTATAAGCCATGCCGCCGCCGATAATGATCGCGTCGCACTTAGGCAGTAAATTCTCGATTACCCCGATCTTGTCGGAGACTTTGGACCCGCCCAGGATGACCATGAACGGCTTCTGCGGGTTACTCACCGCGTCGCCGAGGTATTTGATCTCTTTCTCCAGCAGGAATCCCGAAGCGGACTTAAGGAACTTGTCTACGCCCGCGGTTGAAGCGTGCGCCCGGTGCGCGGTGCCGAAAGCGTCATTGACGAAAACATCGCCCAAAGAAGCCAATTGCTTGGCGAAATCCGCGTCATTGCCCTCTTCTTCGGCGTGGTATCTCAAGTTTTCTAAAAGCACCACTCTGGCCGAAGAAGAATCCACTTCGGATTTGATCTGCGGGCCGACGCAATCGCTGAGGAAATTCACTTTTTCTTTAAGCAGTTCTTCCAGCTTGGCAGCAACCGGCTTCAAGCTGTATTTATCCACTCTTTTGCCGTCCGGACGGCCTAAATGGCTCATCAGGACCAGCTTTTTGGCGCCGTTTTTCAAAATATACTGGATCGTAGGTAAAGTTTCCCGGATCCGGGTATCGTCAGTGATCTGTAAGCCGGCGTCCAAAGGCACATTAAAGTCCGCCCGCATCAAAACAGTCTTATTTTTCAAATCCAGGTCTTTTACGGTCAATTTAGCCATCATTTCCTCCACATAATTAAGAAAGCTATAATATACCCTACAAAGCGCCCCTTGTCAAAGGGATTTTGCGCAAACCGATAAATCTAAACGTTGACTGTGTCAATCGTTCAAACAATCATAGCCCATTTTCCCACCATGCCCCCAACAAGCCACAAAGCCGGCATCAAATTACCTACCAGCGTTGTTGAAATCTAAAAAAGATTCTCTACTTTCACTAAACTATCAACCTGATAATTTGACGCATTATACTCTTAGTAATTTCCCAAAGGATATTAGCATCATCTAGACTAACCGAAATACCATGTGAAAACTCTTTATATGGATGAATATAGTTCCTATAATCTCGAAGAACCTCTCCGACATCCTTTGCTGATTGAGATATCCATTTCAATTCGTGTGCAACATCAATATAATTCCTCAATGTCCATTCTTGCAGAATGAGAACTTTTCCACTTCTTCGATCAATTGGTGCCGCCTTTGTCTTAAATATTGCAGATTTATCCTGTTCTTTATTGATCCTAGCGAGTAATAAAGCTTCAAGCAAACCTCCCATCATAACAATAGAAGCTAACGGAGCATTACCAGCTAAACAATTACAACACTCATTCCAACGATTCTTAAGAATTTCTTGCATTTTATAATCAGATATAAGCGGATCAAACTGCGGAGGCGAATCTGTAGATTTTTGAGTTGAAGTTTTAAACGTCAATACGAAATTCCGTATCCCTATCAATTCTTCTCTAACCGTTTTAAACAACTCCACATATTTACTGCGACTTATTCTTCTTTCGCTTAACTCAAGTATTTGTTTATATATTTCATTCGTCTTAGCTATCTGGCCTTCATCGATGGAATTGACAATAAGAGGAAGACAATTTTTAAACCAAGCTAATGCGGAGGCTTTTATAACCAGTTTCTCCTCGCGTGATTCAATTTGTCTAGACTTATTCTTCTTAATAAGCTTTAGTAAACAATCAATTTCCCCTAGACTTTTATCTACGACAGAATAGACTTCGTTCATTAATAACTCTCTATTTCCTTTTGGACTTATTTTTACTTAACTTGCTCTTCACTTTTACTATATGTTTCTTCTCGGGTAACATTTTTGCGTTATCTGGTAAAGCCATAGCGACTAAATTCTCGCCCACAGCGTTAATTCGATAAAAACCATCCCCAGCTTTATCCAAATATCCAGCATTGTGAGAATTAATTAGTGTCTGAGACGGCCGAATCATTCTATCCCTACCTACCGTTCTGCAGGCTTCTATCAAGTCATTTGCGTTAATAACCTCTTTACGTTCGTTTTCAGGAGATTCAAACCTATGATAATAGGCAACTGTTGCTACAAATTGATTATCACTATTAGGTCGTTTTGATTCAACAAAAGTTCTGATATCCTTCTGAGCAACAGGAGTTTGACCAGGTGAAATACGATTGCTAGTTGGCGATATACCAGGCGAGCTAACACCCGGATTGCAAGTTACAGAATTTGCAGATTCTTTAAAATTCACGGGAAGACCTATTTTTTCTCGAGCCCATCGAATAATTCTTTCTTGATCATTTTTTTCGAAATCTTTTAGCGCTTCGACCAATGTTCTAACTGCTTCAAAATCATCCAATTTCTTTTCCATAAGGCCTCCTTTTGTAGATATCCAGTTTACCTTCCTAAGAAAACTCAGAACTATTAGAGCATCTCCAATAAATTGTTTACAAAAATATACAGAGCTTCATCTAATTTTAACACCGACAATAAGTTAAGCAATGAATATTATCGCATTTTGCGAATGAGGGTTTTAACGGGTGGTTTGGCGTGGCGAGCGGGGCTTCATCAGCCCGAAAGCAGGCGCATGACGTAAAGAAGTAGACGTTTTAGTTATCCCTCTATTATTGTAATAGTTACAAAACAAATTCGTTTCTATCATGAGAAATATTTATTTTATAACTTAATACCATTACATAACTTAGCTAAAACGTCTACAAACCATTAAACCTGAGGATGCTCCTAAGGTTTCCTAAAACTATCGAAGCGTCCCAAGATTATACTTCTTATTTCACTCTCATTAATTCTTTTAAGCTCTTTACATACTCTTCACTAATTTTTAATTTATCATTCATAATCTGTGCCCAAAACAGATCCTTGATATCTTTAGTATTTTTAATATATTTTTTCGCTTCAATAAGATTATTCGGCATAGGCATTTCTCTTAATTTAACATGAGTTTTCGAAAGATTTGCTGGAATCTGGTTTACAAAAATATATCTGTTCTTTCTTTTGTCAAATTTATACAATAAAGCCACTTTTTCTAGCAAAAAATTGTCAAATTCAACGAATAAATCTTCTACGGAAAATCCTTCTTGAAGTAAGAGAAAATATATATAATTACTAATTTTATATAATTGAATATTCCCTTTAGTATTTAATAGATTTTCTTGTGTTAAATATCTAAGAAAGTCTTTCTTTCCTAAATCAGCATCGATTACAAAAAAAACATCTTTCTTGATTGCATCAACAATATCCGGATATGTAACTATATACTTACTAATTTCCGAAGTCCCATTTAATCCTTTCGTAACATTAAACCCGGATCTTTCAAATGCATCCTTAGTATCAATACGAGAATCTTCTAAAAAGAAAAAATATTCCTTATTCTCTGCATATGTAAAATAAGCTTCAAAATTACTATCCCCCATTTCATGCCCAATAGCCATTATATCTGCTGAAGTCCAATTAACTAACGGTTTATTGTTTGTAATATTGTAGTTTTTTATTGTACTCCATTCTATTTGCTCTGCCGATTCTCTACTACTAGCTAAAATAATAGGAGAATGTGTAGAGACTACTATTTGAATATTATTCAACCATTCCTGAGAAGCTAATTGCCTTCCTAATTGGAATATCAAATCTGCATGCATAAAAGACTCCGGCTCCTCCAAAAGCCATAAAGGATGATACTCTCCTCTATGCAACGACCTATCGCTATCAAGAAGAAAATGAGCTAAATATAAAATCATACTTTGTGCGCCTGTTCCTTGCGAAGTTAGAGATATTTCCGGTAAATTCTTTGTACCTTTGATACCAATGTCCGATATTTTGATAATATCTTCAACGTTTCTAGGAAGGTTAACTTTTACCTCACATCCAGGCCAAATTTGCTGTAATTTCACAGATAATGCTCTTGATAAATATCCGTCAGCAGATTCTCGTAAAGACTGCCAATCACTTTTAATCTTCTCAAGAGCCGTTGTAACTTCACCACGTCTTCCCCAATTAAGAATTAAACGACTTTTGAGCTTACCCTGAGCTCTTTCTAATAGTTCAATACCATCTTGAGGATGTAAATAAGTCACCTTAACACTCTCAAGTAAAATCTTCAAATCAGGGTCAACTTCTTCTGCATTAATCTCAACGCCATTATTAATTCTAAAATTAACTAAAGAAATCTGAGCTCGTTCACGAAAAGTGAAAATCTTAGATATCTTACAAATTTGTCCATATTTATCTATTAATCTTTTTTTCCGTTCTTTAGAAATACACGCCTCAATATTAAACTCTAGAATAATTTCACTTTTATTGTATCCTTCTTTTTTAGCCAAATATTCCGATTTATTAAGAAAAAGTTCATTCTCTGGCCATTTATTACTAAAGAAAAACTCGATTGCTTGTAAAATTGAGGTTTTCCCAGAATTATTGCTTCCAACGATATAACTACCTTGTAATAACTCAATTTTCTGCTCAGTTCTAATCCCTTTAAAATTTTTGATTGTTAAACTCTTTATTAAATTCATGCATCCCCCTAACTTGTGAATACGACGAATATTTTATTTAATTCTATCACTGGCAGTAAGTTAAGCAATAAATATTATTGATAATGAGTAATTTGTCGGATTTTGCGGGTGGGGGTTTTAGCGGGTGGCTTGGCAGAAAGTGATGACTGTGTCACCAAGCGAGTTCCGTTGCCCAGAGGGGCAGGACATTCCTATATGTCCGGGTGCAAGCCGTCAGGCCAAGGACTGTTCAAGCGACTGACACAGTCATCATTGGACCTTGCCAGGCCCGGCAAAATCTGGCGGGTACTCTTAATTTAACCTGCTGGCGCCACCCCGTAGGAGCCGCTCAATTTTCCTGGCTGCGGCACCTGCGGGGTGTCGGCTTGCGGATACTTTTAAATTAGATTGGATAGATTGGCGAAGTCTTGGAGGGTGAGGTCTTCGGGGCGGATCTTGGGGTTGAGGTCGGAGTCGTTGAAAAATTTGGTCAGTTTGTCCGCGGGGATGAGTTCCTCCAGGCTGTTCTTCAGCGTCTTTCTCCGCTGCTGAAAACTGGTGCGGATGACCTGGAAGAGCGTCTTCTCATTCTTAACTTTCACCGGCGGCACAGCCCGGGGAACTAAACGCAGAAAGCAGGAATCCACTTTCGGCGGCGGGAAAAAGCTGTTCTTGCGGATCAAAAATAAGATCTCCGGCTCGGTATAATACTGGACAAAACAGCTGAACGAACCGAAAACTTTGGAACCGGAAGCCCCGACCATACGCTGGGCGAATTCTTTCTGGACCGTCAGGTAAATATCCTGGATCCGGTCGCGGTAAAGCAGCAAATGCTCCACGATCGGCGAAGTGATGTAGTAAGGAATGTTGCCGATCACCCGGTATTTCTTCCCCGGCGGCAGGCCTGCCTGCCCGGCAGGCAGGCTGCGCAGGTCGAATTTCAGGATATCGGAATTGATCACGCTGATATTCCGGCAGGCGGCGAATTTAACAGCCAACAACTCGCAAAGCCGGCGGTCCAGTTCCACCGCGTAAACTTTAGCGGCTTTCTCGCAAAGCAGTCCGGTGATCGCCCCCTCTCCCGGCCCGATTTCCAGAACCAGGTCATCCGCGGAAAGCCCGATTGCGTTGACGATATTGTTCTGGACGTTCTTATCCACCAGGAAATTCTGGCCTAAGCTTTTTTTCGGTTTAACGTGCATTTAGCGGCAAGTTTAATCGCGGCGATCAAAGACGCGGGGTTGACGATATTCTTTCCGGCTATGTCAAAAGCCGTTCCGTGCAAAGGCGAGGTCCGGACAAATCCCAGGCCCAGGCTGATGTTGACTCCTGTTTCGTCTCCGGTAAGTTTCAAAGGGATCAAAGCCTGGTCGTGATACATGGCGACCACGCCGTCGAAAAGGCCCTCTTGGGCTTTAGCTATAGCGACATCCGCGCCCAGCGGGCCGGACAGGCCGGGGAATTTATTTTTCAAGGCTTTCAACGCCGGAAGTATTACTTTATTCTCCTCATCGCCGATCAGCCCGTTATCCGAACCGTGGGGATTGATCCCGCAAACTACCAGGCGGGGCTTTTTAATCCCGAACATCTCTCGCAAAGCGGCCGTGGTTATTTTTATTGTTTGAACGATATTATTTTTATTCAGAGCGGCGGGCACTTTTTCCAAAGGAATATGCCGGGTAACCAGGCTGAATCTCAGCTGATCGTTAACCAGCATCATCACCACATCTTTAGTCCCGGCTTTTTCAGCGAGATATTCGGTATGACCGGAATAATGGAACCCGGCTTTATTGATCGCTTCTTTGGATATCGGGCAGGTAACCACGCAGTCTATCCAGCCGCTGCGCAGAAGACGGATAGCTTCTTCCAAATACTGCATCGATGCTCTCCCGTATTCCGCTTTTACCCGGCCGGAACGGAAATTCCGGAGGTCCACGTTATGCAGATCGACGAATCCGCCGTTTACTATCCGCGGCTTGCTCCCCGTAACTTTCTTCCACACTCCCGCGTCGCCGATGACCGTCAGCCGGTAATTCTTCCCCAGGGCTTTAACCGCTTTAGCGCAGATCTCAGGGCCAATTCCCGACGGATCGCCCATGGTTATACCTATTCTTACATCAAAAAGAGACACTTTGTCAACCGCTCCTTAATAATTATACGCTTTAGTTACAGTGCAAGGACTGTGTCAGTCGCTCGAACAGTCCTCGGCCTGTCGGCCTGCGGAACTCGCTTGGTGACACAGTCCTCGCACAGTTATCAATAATATTCCATTAAAATCACGAATAACGACTTAGAGTTTTTTGATGTAAGCCTTCTTCTTCAGCTCGTCGATCCACTTGACCATAGCTTCCTGCATCTTCTGCTCGTAAAGAACCTGGTGGATGGAATCCTGCACTTCGCTTAAAGGCTGCTGGTGCGGCGGATCGATCTTATCCAGGCGAAAAACGTAATAACTGTCTTTGATCTTTAAAGGATCGGACGCTTCCCCGGTCTTCAAGCCGAAAAGGACATCTTCCACGCTCTTCTTCAACTCGCCGCCTTTGCGGGCGCTGAAAGTGTTCAAAGTGAACCCGCTGTCCTTGGCCACGAAGTTTATATCTTTCCCCTGGCGCAGGTCCTGGGATATTTTCTGGGCTTTGTCCTGGTCTGTCCCGGCCAGCGACTGGAACTGCCGCTCTTCGGATAGAGAGAAACTGGAAGGGTTCTTGTCGTAAAAATCGGTGATCTCCGCGGGCTTGATGACGATCTTATCCCGGATCTTTTTCTCCACGATGTTATACATCATCAGCTGGTCCCTGACCCTGACTTGCAAATCCGCTTCCACCAGCCCCTGGCTTTTCAGGGAATCGTCAAACTCGGCTTCGGAATTATAATGTTTCTTCAGCTCGCCGATCTTCAGCTTGACCCGCTGTTCGTCGACCTGGATGTTGTTCTTTTTGGCTTCCTGGAGGATCAGTTTATCCTCGATCAGCCGGTCCAGCAGGTCCGATCTCATCACCGCGATCTTATCTTCCAGCTCGCGGCTGGAATACTGCCGGGACAACTGGACGCGCATGAAATTCAGGAAAGATTCCAGGTCGCGCTGGGTGACGATCTCGTTATTGACCACGGCGACGATCTTCTCCTCTTCGGCCCGGGCCGGGACGGAAAGAAAAACGCCGCATAACAAAAGAACCGGAAAAACCGCGTTGAAGATCCTTAGTTTTCTCATTTTTAACCTTTCGGTAGCGTTTTTAAAGTGTTTACCGCCTCTCTTAAAAGCCGGCAATAAAGGTCGAATCCCACGGCGTTGACAAACCCGTGCTGTTCCACTCCCAGCAGGTTTCCCGCGCCTCTTATTTCCAGGTCTTCCATCGCGATCTTGAAACCCGCGCCCAGATGGGCGTAATCCTGAAGCGCCGAGAGCCTTTTCCGGGAGATCTCGGAAACCACCCCGGACCGCGGGACCAGGAAATAAGCGTAAGCCGAGCGGTTAAACCTTCCCACCCTGCCCCGCAATTGATGCAGGTCGGACAATCCGAACGTATTGGCGTTATTTACTATAATTGTATTGGCGTTGGGTATGTCGATGCCCGACTCGATGATCATGGTGCAAAGGAAAACATCGACTTTGCCCTTTAAGAAGTCGCCCATCACCGCTTCCAGCTCGCTGGAAGCCATCCGGCCGTGGCCTACGGCGATCCGGGCTGACGGCGGGAGCAAACGGACCAGGCGCTCCCTGACCTTATCGATATCCTCGATCCGGTTATGCAGGAAGAACACCTGCCCTTTACGGTTCAGCTCCTTGACGATAGCCTGGCGGATCAAGTCTTCATCATATTCTACCACTATGGTTTTTATAGGCAATCTATTTTCCGGCGCGGTATTGATCACCGAAAGGTCTTTGGCGCCCATCAGGCTCATATACAGCGTCCGGGGAATGGGCGTGGCGGTCAAAGTAAGCACGTCGGTGGTCAACCGCAGGGTTTTCAGCTTTTCCTTGGCTTTGACCCCGAAGCGCTGTTCTTCGTCGATGATCACCAGCCCCAGGTCTTTAAAAAGCACGTCATCGGAGAGGATCCGGTGGGTGCCGATAACGATATCCACTCCCCCTTTAGCCACGCGCCCGAGGATCTCTTTCTGGCGGGCCGGGGTGCGGAAGCGTGAAAGCATCTCCACGATGACCGGAAAATCCTTCAGCCGCTGGGAAAAATTCTGGAAATGCTGTTCGGCCAGGATCGTGGTCGGCACCAGGTACGCCACCTGTTTCTTGTCCACGACCGCCTTGAACGCCGCGCGCATGGCCACTTCCGTCTTGCCGTAACCCACATCCCCGCAGAGCAGGCGGTCCATGGGCTTAGACATTTCCATGTCTTTCTTGACCTCAAGGCAGACTTTAACCTGGTCAACGGTCTCTTTGTAAGGGAAACTTTTCTCGAAATCGGCCTGCCACTGGGTGTCGCCGGCAAAAGCGAACCCCCGGGCGCTCAGGCGCATTGCCTGCAAAGAAAGCAGGTCCCAGGCCAGTTTCTCTATCCCTTTTTTCGCCCGGTTCTTGACCCTCTGCCATTCTTTGCCGCCGAGCTTATGCAGTTTGGGCCGGCGGGTATGGAAAGCGATGTATTTCTGGACCAGGTGCATCGACTCGGTCGGGACATAAAGTTTTTCCCCGCCCTCATATTCGATGACCAGGTTGTCTGCCGGCTTATCCCGGCCCTTGAGCTTTTCAAACCCCTTGAACCTGCCGATGCCGTATTCGTTGTGGACGACATAATCGCCGACATTGATGTCCACAAAACTCTCTAAAGGGAAATTCTCGCTGAAAGACGCGGGCTTGGCAGGGCCGGATTTCTTGACCGGCAGGATGATCACTATTTTATGTTCCCACAGCGGCTTGCCGTCCTGGGGGTCGAAAGACCTTATCGACTTGACCGCGTCCAGGTCCATCTCGACGCGGATAGGCAGCTCGAAAGTAAAAGGAAAAATATCGACGATCCCCCCGCGCAGGGAGAATTCGCCTTCTTCAGCCACCGCGTCCTGGCGTTTATAGCCGAACCCGGCAAGAGTAGCGGCGATATACCCGGTATCGATCTGGGCTCCGGCGTAGATTTTGAGAGATTTGAACATATACCTGCCTCTAGTGGCACCCCTGGGGTGGCCTTAGGTTTAGTTAAAGCAAAACCGCCCACCGGGGTTAAACTTCGACGGTGAGCGGTTTCGCAGCTTACGCATAAAAAACAAACGTTGTTCTAGACCTTTTTACGTTTCTGGCTCCAGGCCAGGACCAGGGGCGAAGCGATATAAACTGTCGAGTAAACCCCGGAAAGGAACCCGATGAACAAGCACGCCGAGAAACTGAGCAGCACCGGCCCGCCGTAAACCATGATCGCTAAAACCGTCAACAAGGTCGTTCCCGTGGTCAGGATGGTCCGCCCCAGGGTCTGGTTGACGCTCAGGTTGATCATCTCCGCCAGCCCCATTTTGCCGTAAAGCCGGGTGTTCTCGCGGACGCGGTCGTAAATGATGATCGTGTCGCTGATGGAATAACCGGCGATAGTCAGGAAAGCGGTGATGCTCAACAGGTCGATCTGCCAGTTCATCACCATCAGCAGCCCGAGCCCGACAATAACGTCGTGCAGAAGGCCGACGATCCCGGCAAGCGCGAAAGTAAGGTGCCGGAAACGGAACCCTATATAGATCAGGATACCCAGCATCGACCAGAAAATAGCGTGCAGGGCCTTTGTCTGAAGCTGCTTTCCAGCGACAGGGCCGACGCGGTCGATCTTCAATACCTGGACGTCCTGGTCCGGGAATGTCGCCTTGAGCTTGTCGGTCAGGGCTTTACTCTTATCTTCGGTAGTCCTGATAACCACGACCTTCGGGTTATCCTTGAACTGCTGGATAGAAGCTTCGGCGATGCCCAGATCTTTGACGTCCGCGCGGAGCTTGTCCATGGGCGGAGGGGTCTTGAAGCTGTATTCCTGAAGCTGGCCGCCGGCGAAATCGATACCGTAAGCCGTCTTATCCTTAACCTTGATAAAATAAAGGCTGAGGCTGACGGAGATCAGAATAATGGATAACGCGTAGAATATCTTGCGTTTTCCGATAAAATCCAGTTTAGTGTGCCCGATAAGATGGAACATGGGGAGCTTATCCTTGATCCATCCCAGGCGCATCAGGATATCGAACATCACGTGGGTGACCACGATCGAAGTGAACAAGCTCGAGATCAAACCGATGGTCAGGGTCACGGCAAAACCTCTGATCGGCCCCGTTCCGAACTGGAACATCAGGAAAGCCGCGATCAGGTTGGTCATGTGGGAATCAAGAATGGCGCTGAACGCCCGGTTATAGCCGTTGGTTATGGCCAGCTTGAGGGTCCTGCCCATGCTTAATTCTTCGCGGATGCGCTCGTTGATCAGGACGTTGGCGTCAACCGCCATACCCAGCGAAAGAACAATACCGGCAATGCCCGGCAAGGTCAGAGTAGCGGATATCCCCGGGAAAAGTATGGGAAGTATCCCTAACCCGCCGACGATCATCAGCAGGTTCATTACCAGGGCGATATCGCTGATCACACCGGCCAGAAGATAATAAAAAACCATGAAAGCGACGACGAACAGGCCGCCGAACATCGTAGCTTTAATGCCTTTATTTATGGAATCCTGGCCCAGCAGGGGGCCGACGGTCCTTTCTTCCTCGACATGCATCGGGGCCGGAAGCGCTCCGACGCGCAGGATCACCGCCAGGTCTTTAGCCTGTTCTACGTCGAACCGCCCGCTGATCACCGCTTCTCCGGAAGGGATCGCTTCCCTGATCCGGGGGGCGGACTGGATCTTACCGTCAAGGATTATCGCCAGCCTTTTGCCGATGTTGGAAGCCGTAATATCCGCGAATTTTTTGGCGCCTTCGGCGTTGAATTTCAGGCCCACGACCGGCTCGTTGAACTCGGACGAGCTGAAATGCACTTCCGCGTTGGTCAAAGAATCCCCGGTCAAGACCGCTTTGGATTCCAGAAGAAGCGGTTCGTTGTCTTCTTCGGAACGCTTCAGCTCGAAACCATCCGGAACTTTCCCGTCCAAAGCTTCTTTCAGTTTATCCTGGTCGGTGGAAACTATCTTGAACTCAAGCATCGCGGTCCGGCCAATGATCTCCAAAGCTCTTTCGCGGTCGGTAACCCCGGGAAGCTGGACCACGACCTGGTCTTCGCCCTGCTTCTGGATGGAAGTTTCCCTGACCCCGAATTCATCGATACGGTTACGGATGACTTCGATAGCCCGGTCAGCGGCGTCATCTTTGGCTTTGCCGCTCAAATGAGCGGTATCGACTTTAAGCAAAAGATACATCCCGCCTTTAAGATCGAGGCCGAGATTGATCCTTTTCTCGAAAGGAAAGCTGTAATAAACGCAGATCCCGGCGACCGCCAGGATCAAACCTATCTTGAGCCAGAGTTTTTTATCCATCTTATTTCCCTTGAGTTGCGCCGGATGAATTCTTCAGAGCGGCGATAGAAACCTTCTCCACTTCAATCTTGACGTTCTCGTCCACCCTCAGGATCACCGTGCTGTCCTTGACGTTGACTATCGTCCCGTGTATCCCGCTCGCCGTAACCACTTCATCGTTCTTCTTGAGGTTGGCGATCATCTTCTGGTGCTCTTTCTGCTGTTTCCTCTGCGGCATGATCAGCATGAAATAGAAAACCACGAAGATCAGGATAAAAGGGATCAACTGCATAAGCGGATTAGCTTGAGCTGTCTGCGTAGGCATGGTTAAGCCTCCTTTGGAGTTGTCTTTTTAGCGTTCTTAACGGCGTTCTTGACCACGGTCTTGACTCCAAGAGTAGGAAGCGCGCCTTTACCGACCCAGTAATTATACCTTTCTATATCCACTTTCACGGCTTTGGAGATCGGGTTATAGAAACCCAATTCCTCGATAAAACGGCCGTCGCGGGTCGTTCTTTCGTCGAAAACCGTAACCCTAAAATGCGGTTTCTTTATTGGATTTTTTCCGATCCTTCTTAAACGTATCCTTACTGCCATTTCTCCTCCTCGTATTGTTATTGTGTTATTGCCTCAAACAAGGCTTTTGCTTTGTTGACTGTTTCCTGGTATTCTTTCCCGCCTCTTGAATCGGCGACTATGCCCGCTCCCACCTGGATATAAGCGGTATTCCCTTTGACGCAGATGGTCCTTATGGTTATGCAGGTATCCAGGTTGCCCGAAAAACTGAAATAGCCCACGCTTCCCGCATACGGCCCGCGCCGGGTCTTCTCTAATTCATCGATGATCTCCATGGCCCGGACCTTCGGGCTCCCGGAAACCGTGCCGGCGGGGAAACAGGCCCGGAGGACATCGTAAGCGTTGTATTTTTTATCCAGGGCCCCGCTGACGTCGCTGACGATATGCATAACGTGGGAATAGCGCTCCACGGACATGAATTCCCCGACTTTTACCGAACCGGTCTTGCAGACCCTGCCGATATCGTTGCGGCCCAGGTCGACCAGCATCAAATGCTCGGCTTTTTCCTTCTCATCCCTGAGGAGCTCTTTTTCCAGGGCTTTATCCCGCGCCTCATCCGCCCCTCTCCAGCGCGTTCCGGCGATAGGCCGGGTGCGCACCAGTCCGTCTTCGCAGCGCACCAGCAATTCAGGAGAAGAACCGATCAAGATCAACTCTTTTAGGTTAAGAAAGAACATATAAGGCGAAGGATTGAGCCCGCGGAGCCTGCGGTAGATATCGAAAGGCTTCCCGGTTATCCCGGCCTTAAATCTTTGCGATAAAACAACCTGGATAATATCGCCGTCTTTAATGCGTTTTTTAGCTTTATTAACTATACCACAAAATCCCTGTTTTTCAAAATTAGAAGTTATTTTTATTTTTTTACCGGGTTTTCCGGTTTCAATGTCCTGGAAGACGGCCGGCCCGGATAACTGGGACTCGACAGCCAGGATATCCTTCACAGCTTTATCGTAGATCTTCTTCGCCTGGCGGGGGCCGAGCTTTTTCCCCGACCGGGGAAGAAAACAATTCGAAACTATTTTTATGTTGTGCTTGATATGGTCGAAAAGCAGGATCGTGGCGGTAAGGATGTAAACCGCGTCCGGCAGGTTAAGGTCATCCGGGTTCTTATCGGGAAGTTCCTCGAAGAACCTGACGCAGTCATACCCCATGTAACCGACCAGCCCGCCGTAAAAACGCGGCAGGCCCGGAAGCTGGGCCGGCTTGAAACCGGACATCAGCCCGGCGATCGCCGACAAAGGATCGGGATCGGCCCGGAAAGAGCAGGAATTCCCCGGCCCGGGGCAGGTCTCGGCGCAGGCGCAAGCCGACTTGTCGCGGCAGATTATCCTGACGTCCCGGCCTTTACTGCGAAAGACCAAAGCCGGCCTGGTTCCCAGGAAAGAATACCGGGCGATCTTCTCCTGCCCTTCGACAGATTCAAGCAGGAAAGAATAATCGTCTTTCTTGAGTTTAAGAAAACAGGAGACCGGCGTATCCAGGTCGGCGCTGACTTCTTTATAGACCGGGATCACGTTGGCGCTCCGCGCCAGTTTTCTGAATTCGGCTAATGACGGATAGAACATTCTTTTTCAGACAACCCTTCTGTAGAAACACGACCTGTTGCCGGTGTGGCAGGCCGCGCCCACCTGGCGGACCTTGATCAATAACGCGTCCATATCGCAATCGTAAGCGATGGATTTGACGAACTGGAAATGCCCGGACGTCTCGCCCTTGAGCCAGTATTCCTTGCGGGACCTCGACCAGAAACAGGTCTTGCCGAGCTTGATGGTCCGGCGCAAAGATTCGGCGTTCATATAAGCGATCATCAGGACTTCATTATTCTTATAATCCTGGATTATCGCCGGGATCAGGCCTTTTTTGTCGTATTTCAGAGTTTTAACATCCATGGACGATCTTTTCAATCAACTCCTCCTTATCGCTACACCTTTTTTATTCAGGTAATCCTTAACTTCTTTTACGGATAATTCATTATAATGGAACAGCGAAGCGGCCAGCGCCGCGTCTGCCCCGGCTTGCGAAAAAACATCGTAGAAATGTTCCAGCTTTCCCGCGCCGCCGGAAGCGATCACCGGGATATTCACGGCCGAAGTTATCGCTTTGGTCAGCTCAAGGTCATACCCGTCCTTGGTGCCGTCGCGATCCATGCTCGTCAACAGTATCTCTCCCGCTCCCAGCCCGGCGGCTTCCCGGGCCCATTTCACGGCGTCAAGGCCGGACGGGGTCCTTCCTCCGTTGATAAAAACCTCCCACCTGCCGTCCTTTATCTTCTTCGCGTCGATGGCCAGGACGATGCACTGGCTGCCGAAACGCGAAGCCGAATCCCTGACCAGCCCGGGGAATTTTACCGCCGCGGTATTGATCGAAACTTTATCCGCTCCGGCGTTCAGGAGGGCGCGGATATCATCGATGCCGCTTATCCCTCCCCCGACGGTAAAGGGCATAAAGATATTCGAGGCGATATTCTCCACCAGCCCGATCATGGTCTTGCGGTGTTCGAAGCTGGCGGTAATATCCAGGAACACCAGTTCGTCGGCGCCCTGGGCATCGTAGAGCCTGGCAACTTCCACCGGGTCCCCGGCGTCGCGCAGGCCGAGGAATTTCACCCCTTTAACTACCCTGCCTTCTTTAATATCCAGGCAGGGGATGATCCTTTTATTCAGCATTATTTATTCGGCGTTCTATCCAGGTAAGGCGCCAATACCGACCATGTCTTCTTGCCTACTTTGCCGTCGGCATCGAGGCCGTTGGCCTTCTGGAATTCCTTGATAGCCTGGCGGGTCTTCTTTCCCATTTTTCCGTCGGCTGTTCCGGGATCGAAACCGGCGTTCTTTAAAGCGACCTGAACGTCTTTCATTTTCGGATGTTCAACAGAGGAATCGCGGGTTTGCGATTTAACCTGTTTTGCCGCCGCGTATTTTTCTTCGGTTATATCGCCCAGGGCTTTCCTGAGGCTGGCTATTTCAGAATCCTTCTGCTGGATCTGGGTCTGAAGGTTCTGCATCTGGATCTTAAGGTCATCGTTCTCCTGCACCGCTTTTTTCCCCGTGGTGGCGCACCCGGATAATAATAACGCCGATAACCCCGCTACTGACAACATAACTGCCGCACCCTTTTTCATCTAACTCCTCCTTTTCTCTTAGAAACCGCGCTAAGAATTTCTTTTAATGTAAATTTCTCCTCGTATAAAGCCTTACCGATGATCACTCCTTCCAATCCTTTCCCCTCGAGTGATTTAAGGTTCAGGACGTCATCCAGGCTGGATACCCCGCCTGAAGCTATCACTTTAAGCCCTGAGCCGGTTAAAATATCCTTGAGCCCCTCTATATTAGGCCCCTGAAGAGTCCCGTCTTTTAAAGTATCCGTGTAGATCAACTCGCTGAATCCCACCTCCTTTAGACTGCAAGCAAAATCCAACGCGTTCAGATCCTGCCTGGCGTTCTGCCAGCCCTCGGTAAGGACTTTGCCTTTTTTAGCGTCAACGCTGACGATGATCCTTTGCTGGAATTCGTCGAAAGCGGCCTTGAGAAAATCCCTGTCTTCCGCGGCCCTGGTCCCCAGGACTACCCGGCTTACGCCGGCGTCGAGTAACGCTGCAATGGTTTCCCTGCTCCTGACCCCCCCGCCGAATTCTACCGGGACATCGACGGCTTTAATGATCTCTTTGAGCGCCTGGACGTTCTTGATCATCCCGGTCAGCGCTCCGTCGAGATCGACCACATGGATCAATTCCGCGCCCTGTTTCTGCCAGTGCCTGGCCACGGTGACCGGGCTGTGCGAATAAACATTGCTGGCGTCGGGCTTGCCCTGGAAAAGGCGGACCACAAAACCGCCTTTAAGGTCTATCGCTGGGATTATTATCATTCTTGGTCTTGCTCCGGTTTAAAGGTTGACGAAATTCTCCAGGATCTTCAGCCCGGCGGACTGGCTTTTCTCCGGGTGGAACTGCGCCGCCAGGACGTTATTGCTCCAGATGATCGAAGCGAAATCCTCGCCGTATTCGGTGCCGGCGGCGATCACTCCGGGATCGGCCGGCCTGGGATAATAGGAATGGCAGAAATAAACTTCCGCGCCGGTCTCCAGCCCTTTGAACAACGGGCAGTTGACCTTCCGGAGTTTGATCTGGTTCCAGCCCATATGCGGGATCTTCAGCCCGGCGGCCGGGTTGAATCTGACTATTCTCCCTTTCAGTATGCCCAAGCCGGGGACATCCGGCGATTCTTCGCTGGACTCGAATAAAAGGTGCATTCCCAGGCAGATGCCCAGGAATATTTTTCCGTCTTTAATATGCTCGGCTACCGGCCCGATCAGGCCGCGATCTTTCAGTTCGGCCATGGCGTCGCCGAACGCGCCTACGCCGGGCAGGACCAGCTTCGCCGATCTTTTTATCTCGGCCGGGTTGCTGGTGACAACGACTTTGGCGCCTTTAGCCTCGAGGGCTTTTTTGACGCTGTGGATGTTGCCCATGCCGTAATCGATTATCGCGATCATTCTTATCTTATATCTTACGCTGCACAACAGTTTTAAGCGGGTCCTGTCAAGCCGAGGTTCCGCAGGGCGTTCGTTGCGCCCCGGCGTGGCGCAACTTCACTCCGGTTCGCCCCTTCGCTCTCACCGATAATTTACCTTGCGGGTGAACCATGCCCGCTCCGGGTCGAACAGGCCTGCTCCACCTCGCCTTGCCACCCGCCCGCTAAGAATCAATATTACCTAGCAGGTAACACTAAGGTTAATCGATCACGCCCTTGGTCGAGGGGATGCCTTTGCGGCGCGGGTCGATCTGCGTGGCCTGGTCTAATGCTATGCCTAAAGCCTTGAATACCGGCTCGAGGGTCGCGTGCAGGTCGGGATTGGCGTTGACGATCCGGATATCCAGGTTCATCCCGAGCTGTTTGGCCAGGCCGTCGAAGAAATGTCTGGCGTATTCCAGTTCGTAGCCTTCCCGCTTATCAACTTTCCCGTCAACCTTGAGGTCGAAGAATCCCCGGCCGTTTATATCTAAAGCGACGTTGCCGACCACTTCTTCCATCGGCGCCGAAGCTGAACCGATCCGTTTGATCCCTTTTTTATCGCCCAGCGCTTTTTTAAAAGCCTGGCCCAAGACGATGCCGATATCCTCGTTGGTATGATGAATGTCAACTTTCAGGTCGCCCTTGGCGCTGATCTCCAGGTCGAAGAAACCCCAGAAAGCGAAAAGCTCGAGCATGTGGTCCAGGAAACCTATCCCCGTATCGATCTTGCTCTTGCCGCCGCCGTCAATGGTGAGTTTGACGGAAATATCGGTTTCGCTGGTCTTTCTTTTGATTATCGCTGTTCTCTTCTTCATCTGCCCGCCCGTTTTAGTTAGGGACACTTCCTTCGTAACTTCAATAAACACAATAGCCCAAGAGGAAACGGTCCTATTCGAACCTGACTTTGACCGAATCCAGGTGCTGGCTCAGGCCTTCGATCCCGGCGATCTTTTCCAGGGGGTCTTTGACCTTTTCCAGGGCTTTCTTGGAGTAGCTTATCACGTGAATGCTTTTGATAAAATCCGCGACCGATAAACCCGAGAAGAACCGGGCGGTGCCGGCGGTCGGGAGAACGTGGCTCGGCCCGGCGACATAATCGCCTACCGCCGTCGGGCTGTAAGGGCCCAGGAATACCGCCCCGGCGCTTTTGATCAATTTCACCAGCCGCTGGGGATTCTTGACCAGTATCTCCAGGTGCTCGGGGGCTATGCAATTGGATATTTCCGCGGCCTGTTCCAGGTTCTTGGTCAGGATTATCGACCCGTTGATATTCGGCAGCTGCGATTTGATATTCTGCGCCAGGGCTTTGGAATTGGTGATTAATATGGCTAACCCTCCGGCGTGCTCCGCCTGGGCTTTAAGGTCGGCCAGGATAAATTTAGGCTCGCTGGTCCGGTTGGCGATGATCACCAGCTCCGTGGGACCGGCGATCATATCGATATCCACGTATCCGAACACCTGGCGTTTAGCCTCGCTGACATACATATTCCCCGGCCCGACTATCTTATCGACCTTCGGGATGGTCTTGGTCCCGTAAGCCAGGGCGGCGATGCCTTGCGCCCCGCCGACCCGGTAGATCTCATCGACCTTCAGCAGGTCGGCCACGACCAGGATATGCGGGTTGATGAACCCGTGCTTGTCGGGCGGGCTGATCATCACTATCTTCTTGACCCCGGCGATCTTCGCCGGCAGGACCGTCATGTAAACCGTGGAAACCAGGGGCGCCGTCCCGGCGGGGATATAAACCCCGACCTTATCCATCGGCTGAAAATTCTCGCCCATGACCAGGCCGTCGCCGCATTTGATCTTCCAGGACCTCTTGATCTCCTTGTGATAGAACCTGTTCACGTTGTCGATAACGATCTTCAGGCTGGAAACGAAATTAGGGGTGATGTTCTGGTAAGCGCCGCTGATCTCCCTCTCGGTGATCCGGAGCTGTTTGGCGGACATCTTGATATGGTCGAATTTCTTGGTGTATTTAAGCAAAGCCTCGTCGCCGAGGATGCGCACATCGCCGACGATCTGCTTGACCTTTTCTTCCACCCGCCGGGATTTCACAAAACCCCGGTTATAGATCTTTTCCAGCTGTTTAGCGCTGTTAAAACGTATTATCTTCATGGACCGTTTCCTTCTAACCCCTTTTTGAACAAACAGTTCCCAAGGAACTGTCCCCTCTGCTACTTTTTAATTAGCTCTTTGAATTTAGCGAAAGCTTTATCCAGGTTCTCCGGTTTATCCCCCCCGGCCTGGGCGAAATCTTTTCTTCCCCCGCCGCTGCCGCCGATCTCCGGGGCAATGGACTTAATCAGGGCCGAAGCGTCTATCGACGCGGAATTGGAAGCCGCGATCAGCAATACCCGGCCGTCCGCGGAAACAGAACCCAATGCCAGGGCCACGCCGGGCTCCTTCTGTTTGATCATATCCGCGGTCTTTCTCAGGACCGTCATATCCGCTCCGTCGATCCTGCGGGCGATGACTTTAACCCCGTTCATCACCTCGGCGGACTTGAGCAGTTCATCTATGGACGCGGCGGCGTTATTCAGTTTAAAAGCGCTGATCTGTTTTTCCAGCTCTTTGATCAGCTTTAATTTCTTATCCACCTCTTCCGCGAGTTTTTCCCGGGGGGCTTTGAGCGCCGCGGCCACTCCTGCGAGGACGTCCTCTTCCTCTTTTACCGCTTTATACGCGTTCGAGCCGGTGAAAGCTTCGATCCTGCGCACTCCGCTGGCGATGGAACTCTCACCGACGATCTTGAATAAACCGATGAAACCGGTGGAATCCAGATGGGTCCCCCCGCAGAATTCTTTGGAAACGCCTTCGACTGAAACCACCCGGACTTTTTCCTCGTATTTCTCGGCGAAGAACGCCAGGGCCCCTTCTTTTTTCGCCTCTTCCAGGGACATTTCTTTTTTAACCACCGGAAGGTCACGGATCACGTAACCGTTGACGATCTCCTCGACCCGGTCCAGTTCCTGGCGGCTGACCTGCTTAAAATGGGTAAAGTCGAAACGCAGGCGGTCCTGGCTGACGAATGAACCCTGCTGCTGGACATGGCTGCCCAGGACCTGGCGCAAAGCCGACTGCAAAAGATGGGTCGCGGTATGGTTGCGCATTATCGCCAGCCTTCTCTGCTCGTCCACCCTGGCTTTAACGCTGTCGGATCCGCCGATCTGCCCTTCTTTGACCCGCCCGGAATGGATGAATATCTTTTCCGATTTATGAGTATCGCTTACTTCAAACTCTCCAGAGCAGGAAACGATCGAACCGGTATCCCCGACCTGCCCGCCGGATTCCGCGTAAAAGGCGGTCGCGTCCAGGATCAATTTCGCCTCGTCACCGGCTTTAACCTGGTCAACCTCGCGGCCGTCTTTGATGATCCGGATGACCTTCGCTTCCGCGGATAAGCTGTCGTAGCCGGTAAATCTAGTTTCCGGGACATCTTTGAGTTTAAATTCCTTGACGCTGAAAACATCCCCCTGCATCGCGCTGCCGGATTTGGAACGGTTCTTCTGCAATTCCAATTCCCGGTCGAACGCCTGCTGGGAAAAAGACAGTTTATGCTCTTCCAGCCAGGTCTGAGCCAACACCGGCGGGATCCCGTAAGTATCGTAAAGCAGGAACACGATCGCCCCTGCGGAATCGGGATCAGGCTTATCTTTCAGCCCCGCGAATTTCTCCCGCAGCAGCGCGTCGCTGGAATCCAGGGTATGAATAAAATTCTTCTCCTCGGCCATGATCACGTCCGAGATATTCTCCCGGGCCCCGGATAATTCAGGATAAGGTTTATTCATGATCTGCGCCAGCACCGGGACCATTTTGTATAAAAACGGTTTGGTGATCCCCACTTCCCGCAAATGCAGGACGCTTTGGCGGATCAATTTGCGCACGACGTAACCCCGGCCCTCGTTGGAAGGCATGATCCCGTCGAAGATCGAGAAAGCGACGGCCCGCAAATGGTCGGTTATCGCGTAAATGGTCGTGGTCAGCTCCGGGCCGCTCTTCTTGGCCGCGGATCTGACCTCCTTGATCAAAGGCTGGAAAAGGTCGGTCTGGAAATTGCTTCTTACGCCCTGCATTACCGCGGTGATCCGCTCAAAACCCATCCCTGTGTCGATGTTCTTCTGGGGTAAAGGTTCGAGCACCCCGCCATCTTTGCGGTTGAACTGCGTGAACACCAGGTTCCAGATCTCGATGAACCTGCCGCAGCCGCAGGCGGGGTTACATCCGGGCTTACCGCAGCCGACTTCCGGGCCCAGATCGTAGAATATCTCCGAACACGGGCCGCAGGGCCCGTTCGGCCCGTTCAGTTTGGCGTCGGCAGGCCAGAAATTATCGTGGTCCCCGAGTTTTACGATCTTCTCCGCCGGGACCTTTACTTTATCTTTCCAGATGTTATACGCCTCATCGTCGTCCTTATAGACCGAGACCCGGAGTTTCTCCGCCGGGATCTTTAATTCTCCGGTAAGGAATTCCCAGGCCCAGGCGATCGCGTCCTCTTTGAAATAATCGCCGAAAGAGAAATTGCCCAGCATCTCGAAGAAAGTGTGGTGGCAGTCGGTCTTGCCGACCTTATCCAGGTCGTCGGTGCGCAGGCAGCGCTGGCTGGAAACCGCCCGGGTAAAACCGGTGATCGATCCCAGGAACTGTTTCTTGAACTGGTTCATCCCGGCGGGAGTGAACAGCACCGTCGGGTCATCCTTGGGCACCAGCGAATCGCTGGCGACGACCTTATGTTTCCGGGCAGCGAAAAATTCCAGGTATTTATCTCTTAACTGATCAGCTGTTAGCATAGACTTTCGCACTACTTACCCTTGTGGCACCCCAGGGGCGCCGCGGAGGTTATTCTGAGCTGTTATCCAGTTGGTTGACCGCGCCGATCACCGCGTCAGGCGAGAAACCGCGGCGCAGAAGATACGCGTATATCCGCCTTTTGGCGGCCCGCGGATCAATGTCCTTAAGCGAAGCAAATCTTCTCTTAGCCAGCTCTTCCGCGGTCTGCGCCTCGCTGTATGTTCCCTCAAGCTCCTGCAGGCCGCTTTCAATAATCTCTTTGCTTATCCCTTTAAGCCCTAATTCCTGCCTGATCCTGCGCGGCCCCAGAGAACGCGCCAGGCGCTCCCGGATCCAGGCCCGGGCAAAAAGGCCGTCATCGATGAATTTCTTTTCCCTTAAGAAAGTTATTGTCCGCGCGATCACTTCCTGGGGGAACTTCTTCTGTTTCAGCCGCTCGCTGATCTCTTTCTCGCTGCGCTGGCGGAATTTCAGGAGCAGGAAAGCGTATTCTTTAGCCTTGACCGCGGGATCAGGATTACTTATCACTTTTCTTTGATCACCAGGTACCCGCGGGCCGTGCCCACCAGGCAGTCGCCTTTGACCGATCTGGTGATCCTGTCGAAATCCGCCAGGCTGCTTACTTTCTGGCGGTTGACTTCCACGATCACGTCGCCGGCGGACAATCCCGAAGCGTCAGCCTGGCTCTTAGGTTTAACGTTCACAACCAGCACGCCTTCGTCAGCCTTCACATTGAATTTCCTGGCCTGGCGCGAATCAAGGTCCACGGCTTCTATCCCTCTCCAGGCGCCGGGCTGGAGATCTTCATCTCCGTCAGCGCCGGTCGTCCCGCCCCGGATATCGTCATCCTGCGGCCTGGCTGAAACAACCAGGTCGAAAGAAATATCTTTTTTATTCCTGAGCGCCGTTATCTTTATTTTCTTTCCGACCTCGGTTTTATTTACATACGACAGGAGGTCCTTGACGGTATTGATACTGCGCGAATCGAACTGCTTAAGTATATCGCCTTTTTTGATCCCGGCTTTCTGCGCCGGGCCGTCAGCGAGCACTCCGGCGACCAACACGCCGCTCTTATCGTTAAGCCCGAAATACCCGGCGAGGTCCTCGCTCAGGTCCTGAACGGTAATACCCAGCCAGCCGTATTCGATCTTCTTGCCCTCGATCAGCCTCGAGATGATCCGCTTGGCGCTGTTGCTGGGCACGGCAAAACCGATCCCCTGGTAACCGCCGCTGGTGGAATATATCGCCACATTTATGCCTACGACCTCGCCTTTAAGGTTGACCAGCGGACCGCCGGAATTACCCGGGTTGATCGCCGCGTCGGTCTGGATCAGGTCGTTATAATCGCGCTCCCCGCGGCCCAGGGTCTTCCCCAGGGTCCGGTGCAGAGCGCTGATAACGCCTGTAGTGACCGTAGGCTCGGTATTCTGCATGGTCAGGCCGAACGGATTGCCGATAGCCACCACCCACTGGCCGATCTTCAGGCCGTCGGAATCTCCTAAAACCGCGACCGGCAGATCCTTGGCTTCTATTTTTACTATCGCCAGGTCGGACCTGGGGTCCTGCCCTTTGATCTCTCCCTTAAACTCGCGGCCGTCAGGCAGGATCACGGTAAGTTTATCCGCTTCATCGACCACATGCTGGTTGGTCAGGATATACCCCTGCGCGTCGATTATAACCCCTGAACCGACCCCGACCTGTTTATATTCCCGCTCCGGAATTTCGCCGAAGAAATCGTCAAAAAACTTCCGGAAAGGGTCATTTTCATCCGAAAAATTCCGGCCATCCGGGCTGTTGAAATAGAACTGACGGCTTCCCGGAGCGATCCCGGCTTTGGCGGTATGTTCGACAGTGATCGAAACTACGGCTTTGCCGGTGGTCGCGGCGACATTGATCACCGAGTCTTCCATCCGGAAGCCTTCAAAACTTCCGGAAGAAGCGGCTTCCGCGGCTGCTGTGCCGGCCGGAGGCTGACTGAGCTGTCCCTGGCCGGCCGAAGCGACCCTGCCGGAGGCCATCAAACCCGCCGCTAAACCTGAAAACATTAAAATTATCCCCCAAAAAATTCCCTTGGTTTTCATACGCTCCTCCCAAAAAATTTTTTTGGTTTACAATCCCGTGCTGATCCTTTTCCTTACTTCTTTCTCTATCGCGTCCTGGACTTTGGGATTTTCTTTCAGGAACTTCACCGCGGCGTCCTTGCCCTGGCCGAGCTTCTCGGCGTTAAAAGAGATCCAGGTCCCGGATTTCTGAAGGACTTCGCTGTTGACGCCGGCGTCGATGATGCTCCCCGTTTTACTGATCCCTTCATCGTGCAGGATATCGAATTCCGCCTCCTTGAACGGCGGAGCGACTTTATTCTTGACCACGCGCACCCGCACATGCCCGCCGATGACCGCGTCGTTGACTTTGATGGCCGCGATACGGCGCACATCCAGCCTGACCGAGCAATAGAACTTCAACGCCCGGCCGCCGGGAGTCGTTTCCGGGTTTCCGTACATCACCCCGATCTTCTCGCGGAGCTGGTTGATGAATATTACGCAGGAACGGGACTTGCTGATCGCCCCGGTGAGCTTGCGCAAAGCCTGGGACATCAGCCTGGCCTGCAAACCGACATGCGAATCGCCCATTTCCCCTTCGATCTCCGCGCGGGGAGTAAGCGCCGCAACCGAATCAACGACTATCAGGTCAACCGCGTTGGAACGGACCAGGGTCTCGCAGATCTCCAGGGCCTGCTCGCCGGTATCCGGCTGGGAGATCAAAAGATTATCCAGGTTCAACCCGATCTTTTTGGCGTAAGTGGAATCAAAAGCGTGCTCCGCGTCGATGAACGCCGCCACTCCGCCGGTTTTCTGGATCTCCCGGATCGTGGTCAATGTCAAAGTGGTCTTTCCCGACGCTTCAGGCCCGAATATCTCGACAACCCTTCCCCGGGGAAGCCCGCCGACTCCCAGGGCGAAATCCAGGGTCAGAGCGCCGGTAGGGATCGCATCGACATCAGCCTTAACCTTGGACCCGAGCTTCATGATCGAGCCCTTCCCGAACTGCTTTTCAATATGCAATAACGCCAGTTCCAGCGCTTTCTGGCGCTCGGTGCCGTCTTTGGTATCCTTTTTTTCCTCAACAGCTTGCGCCGCTTCGTTCTTCTGGATATGCTTGTTTTCTTTAACCATTAATTCCTCCACTTTCCTGTTTGTTTTAAAGTAAATTTAGATGATTATTATACCCCACGCCCCTCTCACTGTCAAACAAATATTGCCTCCTTTCCCGGGCAATTCCGCCAGGGCCGGCGTTTACTGCCTCAAGTTAATAGACGATGGAATGAAAGGAATCTAACCGCTTTTTTTTAAGAATTCCCCTCTTTTCTCAGCCATTTGTTGACACGGGCCTTTAAATATGTTAAATTTAACCTTATGGAAGAGCTGAACAAGGTTAAACTTGAGCTGGAGCGCACTAAGTCGGAACTGGCCATCCTTTATGAAATATCCAACGCCATGCGCACCACATTGAAGCTTGATGAGATCCTCTACATCATCCTTACCGGGGTTACCGCGCATATCGGCCTGGGGTTCAACCGGGCCGTCCTGTTCCTGGTCAACGACAAAGACCAGCTGATCGAAGGAAAGACCGCGATCGGGCCGGAAAGCGGCGAAGACGCCAACCGGGTCTGGAAATACGTGGAACAGGAAAAAATGGATATGGACGACCTGATCAACGCTTACAAGGTCTCCGGCCATGTCCGCGAATCCGGATTTAACCGCCAGGTCCAGCATATCAAGATCCCCCTCCATGAACAAAAAAACAGCCTTTTGTCCTTATGCGTGCTGGAAGGCATGCCTCTGCACCTGACCCGGGAGACCATCCAGAATTACAGCAACGACCAGGTGGTCCAGTTCCTCAAGTCCGAAGAGCTGGTGGCGGTCCCTTTAAAAGCTAAAGATAAAGTCAACGGGATAATCCTGGCGGACAATTTCATCACCAAGAAACCGATAAACAAGGACGACCTGCGCATGCTGATCATGCTCGCCAACCAGGCCGGCCTGGCGATAGAAAATTCCCAGCTTTACGAAAAAACGCTGATCACCGCGCACCAGGACTCTTTGACCAAGCTCTGGAACCACGGATACTTCCAGTACCTTCTGGTGGTCGAGATGGAACGTTCCAAAGCCACCTCCACTCCTCTAAGCCTGATCATGGTGGATATCGACGATTTCAAGATCTATAACGATTCGCTGGGGCACCAGAGCGGGGATATGATACTTAAGGAGATCGCGGGATTGATCAAGAACCAATCGCGGAAAATGGATTATGTCTGCCGTTACGGCGGGGAAGAATTCGCGATAATCCTGCCTTATACCGATAAAAAAGAAACTTACATGATCGCCGAACGTTTGCGCGAGAACGTGGCCAAATACCCTTTCATCAAAGAAGAAGTCCAGCCTAACAAAACCATCACCGCCAGCCTGGGCCTGGCGTCTTTCCCGGAGAACGGCTCGACAGCCGCCGAACTCATCTCTCACGCCGACCACGCCCTCTACGAAGCTAAACATAAAGGCAAGAACAATACCTGCGGATAAATCAGTTAATAGTTAAGAGTTCATAGTCGGGAGTAAAAAAACGGGGACGGGTTTCATTTCTTACTGCCAAACCGGCTTTAAGAAAAATGAACGCCGCCCCTTTGTCTTTACTGACAACTATGAACTAAAACGAACGCTCTCAGGCCGCGCGCGGGAGAGCGTGACTATAAACTTTTTACGCCGCTACGGGCTCCGGAGCGGGCGCGCTTTCGCTCTTGGGCTTGGACTGCGAGAACTTGACCGAGACGATCTTGGAAACCCCGGACTCCTGCATGGTGATACCGTACATAACTCCGGCATTGGCGATGGTCCGCTTATTATGGGTGACCACGATGAACTGCGAAGTCGTGGCGAACTCCTGGAGCGCCCGGCCGAAACGCTCGACGTTCGACTCATCCAGGGCCGCGTCGATCTCATCAAGCACGCAGAACGGCGCGGGTTTCACTTTGAATATCGCGAAGATCAAAGCGATCGCCGACATCGATTTCTCGCCGCCGGACAATAACAGGACGTTCTGAAGCTTTTTCCCCGGCGGGCGGCAGATGATCTCGATGCCGGATTCCAGCGGGTCGTTCTCATCTATCAGGTACACCTGCGCGTCGCCGCCGTTGAACAAGGCCTTGAAATAATTGCGGAATTCGCCGCGGACCTTCTCGAAAGTTTCCAGGAACATCTTTTTAGTGGTATGGTTGATCTTACGGATCGCTTCCTGGAGAGAATCCTTGGCGGTGACCAGGTCGGTCTGCTGCTGGTTGAGAAAATCATAACGTTTCTTCAACTCGTCGTATTCCTCGATCGCCACCAGGTTTACCGTGCCGTAAGAATCGACTTTCTCTTTCAGCTTCTCTATCTCCGCGGCGAGCAGGTTCTCGTCGGTAACGAACTGCGGCTGAGCGGCCGGGACAGCCGGGCCCGGTGCCGCCTCCGGGGCGGCCGCGGAAGTCTCCCCCGGCGCCGCGGCGGAAGCTTCGGCCGTGGCCGCGGCGGGATCGCCGGACGGGGCGGCAACGGCGCCTGCCGCAGGCTCTTCAGAAGCCGGCGCGGTCACCATATCCAGGTCGATCTTATAGGCCGTGAATAAACGTTCTTTGATGGTTTGATATTTGAAATCGAGGTCTTTTTCCTCCATCTGGAGCTTGTAGGATTTTTCCCGCACAGATTCAAGAGTCGCTTTATTGTCCTCGATATCCTTCAGCACGCCGCTGATGCTTTCCCGGTATTCGCGGTATTTATTCCCCGTCTGGGCCAATTCTTCATTCTGCCCGGCGATCTCTTTCTCGGTCCCGGCGATCTTATCCCGCAGGTCTTTTATCTGCAGGTCCAGACCTTCCTGGCGGTTCGTAGTTTCCTGGACCTTGCTCTCCAGCCCGAGGATGTCGTTGCGGCAGGAATTGACCGCGTCCTCAAGCATTTTCAGGGTGGACGCTTCGGAAGCCAGCCGCTTGTTCAGGTTCTCGACTTCGGCCCTGACCCGGGCGATGCCTACCAGGACATCCTCTTTCAACCGGGAATTAGCGGTAATGCTTTCCTGCTCGTCATGGATACTGGTTTCCACGGCTTTGTTCTGCGCTTCAACCGCGGCCAGGCTGTCCTGGGAAGCTTTAAGTTTCAACTCCAGCCCGGACATTTCCTCGGCGACATCGGAAAGCTCGAGCAGGATTATTTCTTCTTCCTGTTTGACCTTATTATACTGGTCGATCACGGTCTGGTGGACCGTCCTCTTGTTGGCCAGGGCCATTTCCTGGTCCTGTTCTTTATTATTCAGTTCGGTTATCCGGCTGTTTATGCCGGCGATCTCTCCCTCAAGCGCGGCTTTATTCTGTTTTAATACCGCCAGGCTCTCCTCGATCTGCGCGATCTTCTCTTTTACCTTCTGCGCGTCAAGGTCTATCGGCTTAGCTTCGCCGTGGACTTTAAAAGCAGCGGGCGCTCCCGGGTCGGCGGGATCGAGTTCCTGGCTGACCTTGACCACCAGGCCGTTGATCTTATCCGCCGGGGCCTTATCCAGGTATATGACCGCGTTCATCGATTCGGTTATATCCTCATACTGGCTCTTTAATTTTTCCAGGAATTCTTTCTGCGATTCCAGGGAAAGCTTGCGTTTTTCCAGCTCTTCGATCTCCTGGCTGGCCAGGCTGAGGCTCTGGGACTTCTCATCCAGGATGGATTTTACCGATTCCAGCTGCTGGACCAGCTGGGCATAATCTTTTTCCATCTGCAGAAGGTCGGAATTAAGAGAGTTCAACTCCGCTTCCACCTGGGACCTCTCTTCGCCGATCTTGGCTTTCTCCAGCTCCAGCCTCTTGGAGCGGGCCAGGAACACCTGCTGTTTCGAGTTGATGTCGGAAAGCTCGTTCTTTACCTGGGCCGCTTTGGCCGCCAGGTCCAGGATGCTTTTCTTGGCCGCGGCGATACTCTCCGTGGAATTCTTGATCGCCAGGACCAGGCTGCTCAATTGTTCCTCGCTGCCCTTAAGGGCCACGGTCTTATCTTCGAAACTCTGCCGGATAGCCGAATACTCCTCTTTGAACTTGTTCAATTTATCTTCATCCCCGACCAGCCTCTCCCTGGTCTGGGCGATCTGGGTCTGCAGGTAACTTTTGGTCCCTTCGAGCTCTTTGATCCGCTCCTGGTTGAAAACTATATGCTGAGACTCGCTCTGGATCCGGCTGTCCAGCGACTGAAGACCGCTCTTGATCTGCTCGATCTTGCTCTCCAGTTCGCCGACCTCATTATTGCGCTGGCTGATCCGTCCCTCTTCATCCTTGATCTGGGCCTGGAGGCCTTCTTCCCTGGTCTTAAGGGAATCCAGCTCTATAGTGGTCCGGCCCTTCTCATCGACAAGCTTGATCTTTTGCAGGTAAGACAGGTTGATCTCTTTATTCTTCAGGTTATCGAAAGCCGACTGGTACCTGCGGGCTTTATTCGCCTGGCGCTCAAGATAACCGATCGAACGTTTTACTTCGGTAATGATATCGTTAAGCCGGAGCAGGTTCTGCTCGGTTTCCTCCAGCCGGCGGATGGCTTCGCGCTTCTGCGCTTTATATTTGGTTATCCCCGACGCTTCGTCGAATACCTGGCGCCGCTCTTCCGGGCGGGAACTTAAAATGAGGTCGATCTTGCCCTGGGCGATGATCGAATAACTTTCCGCGCCTATGCCCGTGCCGAGGAGCAGGTCGGTAATATCCTTAAGCCTGACCTGCGCTTTATTCAACAGGTATTCGCTTTCCCCCGACCGGAATATCCGCCGGGTGATCATCACCTCGTCGTTGTCCACCGGGAAATGTTTTTCGGTATTGTCGAAAGTCAGGCTGACCTCGGCCATGCCCAGGGGCTGTTTGGTATCCGTGCCGTTGAAGATCACGTCTTCCATCTGCGAGCCGCGCAGGGATTTTATCGACTGCTCGCCGAGCACCCAGCGGATGGAGTCGAAAATGTTGGATTTCCCGCAGCCGTTGGGCCCGACTATCGCGGTAATTCCCGGCTCGAAATTAAGAATCGTTTTGTCCATGAACGATTTGAATCCCACGATCTCCAGTTTCTTAAAATACATTAGTCCCCCTTAATTTAGGCATGCGCTTGCTGGTCCATCCAGGCGTCTATCCTGTCTTTCTTGAACCGCCATTGCCCGACGATCTTAAGCGCGGGCACCTTATTTAATTTCAACCATTCGTAAATAGTCCGGCGGCTCACTTTCAAATATGCGGCCAGATCATCGATCGTCATCAATTCATTCACAAACATTGCTGCCTTTCTTTTGCTATAAATAATCTATTGCTTAATTATAAAAAGAAATCCTCATTTTGTCAAGGAAAATATTGACATAAAATACTAACGCTTAGTTGAAATAGGCATAAATATTCCGCCAGATCACTATCTTAGCTTAAATGACTATGCAATTGCAGAATAATACAGATTTATGCAGATTGTAACATGGCAAGATTTACTGCTTGAAGGTAAGAGAACTTCTATTTTCCCAGGGCTTCCTTGAATTTTTTAGTCAAGGCCGGAACTATCTCAAAGACATCGCCGACTATGCCGTAAGTAGCTACTTTAAAGATCGGGGCGTCGGGGTCTTTATTGATGGCGACTATTATCCTGGAAGACTGCATCCCGACCAGATGCTGGATCTGCCCGGAGATCCCGCAGGCAAAATAGATCTTGGGAGCGACAGTCCTTCCGGTCTGCCCAACCTGGTGCGAATACGGGATCCATCCCGAATCAACCGCGGCGCGCGAAGCCCCGACCGCCGCGCCCAGGACCTCGGCGAAATCATGGAGCATTTTGAAATTATCCGGGCCGCCCATAGCCCTTCCTCCGGAAACGATAATATCCGCCTCGCCGATATTGACCAGGTTCTCGACTTCCTCTACCACATCCAGAAGAGTGGTCCGGGAACCCAGTTCATTGATCGGGAATGTTTCCTTGATGATCTTTCCTTTGCGGCATTTGATCACTTCGGGCTGGGTAAAAACTTTATGCCTTACCGTGGCCATCTGGGGGCGGTAGTTAGGCGAGATGATCGTCGCCATGATATTGCCGCCGAAAGCGGGCCTGGTCTGCAGAAGGATCTTTCTTTCCTTCTCGATATCCAATCCGGTGCAGTCCGCGGTAAGCCCGGCGTCCACTTTGACCGCGACCCTGGCCGCCAGGGACCGGCCGATGATCGTCGCGCCGCTTAAGATTATTTCCGGCTTATATTTTTTGATCAGGCTGACCAGGACATTGGTATAAGGCTCGTCCAGGAAATTCATCAGCTGGGGCGCGTCGACCAGGTAAACCGTATCCGCCCCGGAAGAGATCAGGCTCTGCGCTTCCATTTCCAGGCCGCTTCCGATCAATACCGCGCCGACCTCGGTGCCGAGTTTATCCGCCAGTTCCCGGGCCTTGCCGATCAGTTCATAGGCGACAGCCTGGACTTTGCCTTTTTTCTGCTCGGCAAAAACCCAAACCCCCCTGTATGCGCTGAAATCTTTCTGCTGCGCCTGGGACTGGGGTTTCTCTATCAATATGGCCTTGAATTTACAGCTGGGCGCGCAGGCCCCGCAAAGGGTGCATTTATGGAGATCGGCCAGCGCCTTTTTATTTACCAGGCTGATCGCGCCGAAAGGGCAGGTCTTGACGCATACACCGCAGCCGACGCATTTTTCATTGATTATCCGGATTGACATTTTAGCCCGTTATCTCGCTTTTAAGTAATGAAACAAGTTTTTCCGCGATCTCCGGGATCTCTCCGGAGATCTTCTGCCCGCCGGTCCGCTGCGGCGGCGTAAAGATCCTGACTACCGAGGTCCGCGAACCGCTTAATCCCACGTCTTTGGCTTCCGCGCCGATATCTTTGGCGTTCAAGACCGTAATCTTGGCCGACTTAGCCCGCATCATCCCTTTCAACGAGGGGATGCGCGGCTGGTTGATCTCTTTAACCACGGTGAACACCGCCGGCAAAGGAGTTTCGATCACGTCGAAACCTTCTTCGCTCATTCTTTCCACCCTGACTTTATTATCTTTTATTTCTTCGATCTTCTTCACATAGGTCACCTGGGGAAGGTCCAGAAAAGCCGATATCCCGGGGCCGACCTGGGCGGTATCGCCGTCCGAAGCCTGCTTCCCGCAAATGACCAGGTCCAGAGAACCCAGATCTTTCTTGATCCTGGCGATGGCGTGGGACAAAGCGTTGCTGGTCGCCCAGGTATCGCCGCCGGCGAACTCCCGGCCGCACACCAGCACCCCTTCATCGACGCCCATGGATATGGCCTCGCGCAAAGCGGCGTCCGCCTGCGGTGGGCCCATCGTTACCGCGGTAACTTTGCCTCCGTAACGCTCCTTAAGCCGCACCGCTTCTTCAATGGCGTACATGTCGAAAGGATTGATGATCGATTTGACCCCGTCGCGGATCAAAGTATTGGTCTCGGGATTTATCCGAACGTCGGTAGTTTCGGGGACCTGTTTAACACAAACGATAATATTCATTATTTTATGATCTATCCTTTACTTGGCCAGATCCTTGATCAGCTGCAGGCCGATGATATTGCGCTGGATCTGATTAGTCCCTTCGTAGATCTGGGTTATCTTGGCGTCGCGCAGGTATTTCTCTATCGGGTAATCTTTCATGTAACCGTAGCCGCCGTGGATCATCAAAGCCTGGTCGCAAACTTTGAATGCCACGTCAGAAGCGAACAATTTGGCCATTGCCGAATCGCGGGAGACGTCTTTACAGCCGGCGTCCACTTCCCTGGCGCAGGAATAAACCAATCCCCTGGCCGCTTCCAGCTCGGTAGCCATGTCCGCGAGCATCCACTGGATGCCCTGGAAACTGGAGATCGGCTTGCCGAACTGCACCCTCTGCCGGGCGTATTTCACCGCTAATTCCAGCGCGCCCTGGCCGATGCCCAATGCCTGGGCCGCGACTCCCGGCCTGGACATATCGAAAGTCCGCATGGCCACGATAAAGCCCATGCCTTCTTTAGCCAGCAGGTTTTCCGCGGGGACTTTGCACTCGTTGAAGATCAATTCCATGGTCGAAGACGCGCGGATGCCCAGTTTATCTTCTTTCTTGCCGAAAGTAAAACCCTTAGTCCCTTTATCCACGATAAAAGCCGAAGCGCCCCTGGCGCCTTTGCTCTTATTGGTCATAGCGACTACGGTATAAGTCTCAGCTTCGCCGCCGTTGGTGATAAAATGCTTGGTCCCGTTAAGGACATAATGATCGCCTTCTTTCCTGGCGGTAGTCTTGATAGCCGAAGCGTCCGAACCGGCTTCCGGCTCGGTAAGCCCGAACGCGGCGATCTTCTTGCCCTTGGCCAGGTCAGGCAGGTATTTTCTTTTCTGGGCGTCGTTGCCGAACAGGACGATAGGAAAAGTCCCTAAAGCGGAAGCGGCGTAACATACCGAGATACCGCCGCAGGCCCGGGACAACTCTTCGGTAGCCAGGCAGAGATTGGTAACGCTGACGCCCATCCCGCCGTATTCTTCGGGGATAAAAAGCCCGAACAGGTCGGATTCGGCGATGATCTTTAAAATCTCCCAGGGAAATTCTTCGGTTTTATCGTATTTAGCGGCAACCGGCCGGATCTTTTCCTCGGCGATCTTATGGGCCAGGTCCTTGATCATCTTCTGTTCTTCAGTAAAAAGGTAATCCATTCATCCTCCCTTTTGATGCGTGTATTCGATCGTCAACAACAGGACAACGCTTATATAAACAACAAACAAGAAAGTATTATACTGTAATCAGTTTATTTTGCAATATTTTTTATCAGAGCTATCTCTTCGCAGTCCGGGAACCTGGGGCAATTGATGCATTCCGCCCAGATCTTATGGGGAAGTTTGGAGTGCGCGATCTTCCTGAAACCGAATTTCCGGAAGAATTCCGGGACATAAGTCAGCAAGAACACTTTTTTAGCGCCCAACTGCCTGGCTTCTCCCAGGCATGAATTTATAAGCTTGGTCCCTATTCCCTGGGCCTGGACGCTTTTATCCACGGCCACCGATTTTATCTCCACCAGGTTTTCCCAGGAAATATGCACCGCCGAACATCCCAGGACCCTGCCGCCGGATTCGCAGACCCAGAAATCTCGGATATTCTCATAAAGCTCGTTAAGGGACCGGGAGATCATCACTCCCTGCCTGCCGTAGAAATTTATCAGGCTCTGGATCTGTTTGATATCGCTGATCCGGCCTTTCCTGATCACGTATTTCTTCATCCGCCTACTCCCTGATCTCCGTTTTCTTAGCCACCACCACTATCCCCGAGTCGGTGACAAAAAACCTTTTTTTATCCTCGTTCAGATCGTAACCGATGACCGCCCCGGCGGGAATATTGACGTCTTTATCGATTATCGCCCTTTTTATCTTGGCGTACCTGCCGACGTTAACGCCTTCCATAAGGATAGAATCGCTTACCGAACAGTAACTGTTGATCCTGACGTTGGGCGAAAGTATTGACCTTTTGACCTGCCCACCGGAGATGATACAGCCTCCGGAAACCAGGGAATCCAGGGCCAGGCCGATACGCCCGGTTATCTCCTCTCCGGCGAAGACCGTCTTAGCCGGCGGGAACTGTTCCTGGTAAGTCCTGAGCGGCCACTGCCGGTCGTAAAGGTTGAAAATCGGGTTGACCTGGATCAAGTCCATGTTCGCCTCGTAATAGGCGTCGATAGTGCCGATATCCCGCCAATACATCGCCTCTTTCCTGTTCAGGTCGATAAAATTATGCGACACCACCTTAAGCCCGCCCCTGACCATCTTAGGTATTATGTCCTTGCCGAAATCGTGATGGGACTTGCCGTCTTCGGCGTCTTCGTGAAGCTGGCGGCTGAGGACGCTGTTCTTAAAAACATATATCCCCATAGAAGCGTATATTTTATCCGGTTTATCGGGTATTGTAGTCGGGTCGGCGGGCTTCTCCTTGAAATCGCAGACCCTGCCTTTTTTATCGACATCCACCACGCCGAAATGCGCGGAAAGAGCTTTATCCGCTTCCACCACCCCGACGGTGACGTCCGCCCCGCAAAGGCGGTGATAATCGATCATCTCGGAATAATCCATTTTATAGACATGGTCGCCGGAGAGGATCACTACGTCGTCGGGCTGGTCCAGGGAAAGGATATTCAGGTTCTGGAAGATCGCGTCGGCCGTGCCCAGGTACCAGGAGTCGCCGACCCTCTGCTGTGCCGGGAGCAATTCGATATATTCCCCCAGTTCGGAAGAAAGGATATTCCACCCCAGGCGGATATGCCTTTGCAGGGAAGCCGATTTATACTGGGTGAGGACGTGGACTTTACGCAGGCCGGAATTGACGCAATTGCTCAGAACGAAATCGATGATCCGGTATATCCCGCCGAACGGGACAGCGGGCTTGGTGCGGTCTTTGGTCAAAGGCCAGAGCCTCTCCCCTTTGCCTCCGGCCATAATGAACGTTATAACGTTGTCTGCCATGTTTTATCAGGAACCGGTTATGATCGAAACCACGCCCTTGCGGACCATCATCACCGCGATGGCCACGAGGAGTATATACATGATCTTGGAGACCGCGCGTAATCCGCCCTGGCCGAGCCATTTAAGCAGAAAATCGGCTTCTACCAGAGTCAGCCAGACTACGGACATATTCAATAATATAGCCGTGAATGTAGCGGGCATTCCATAGCTGTCCACCAGGATCAAAGTGGTGGTCAGGACAGCCGGCCCGGTGATCAACGGCGTGCCTAAAGGAAATACCCCCGGGTTGCGGTCATTGGGATCGCCGGTCAGCCCGCCGCCTTTGTAAAAAGCCGGCAGCAATAACCGGATCGAGATGAAGAACAACAGCAATCCTCCCGCTATCTGGAAATCCGGGATGGTCACCCCGATGAAACGCAGTATCCATTTACCGACGAACATAAAGATTATCGCCAGGCATGTCGCGGTGGAGACCGAGTCCCGGATCATCCTGGCCCGCTGTTTCCTGGTGGTCCCGTCGGTAAAAGAAATGAAGATCGGAATGTTGCCGATGGCGTCCACCGCCACGAACAGCGCGATAAAAGCCATTAGATAAGGTTCCAAGAAATTCAGCATGGATTTATTATATACTTATCGCCGCCCAAAAACAAGAAAAAACCCTGCCGGCGTTATTACCCGGGGAATGACCGCCTCCACACCGGGTGTGGAGGCGGTTATGATCTTAGTAGCGCACCTTAATCAGGCACAAACCGCAGGCGGGCGCGGTGGGGCCGGCGAGTTTGCGGTCTTTGGCCGCGAGGATCGCTTTCAGGCTTTCCGGGGCAAGATTGCCTTTTCCCACCTCGATCAGCGTCCCGGCGATATTCCTGACCATATGATACAGGAAGCTTTTCGCGGTGACATCGATGAAGATCAGGTTACCCCGTTCAGTCAGCTTGATACTTTCCAGGTCGCGGACCGTGCCCCTCTTTTTCTTGTCCGCGCGTTTAAAAGAAACAAAATCATGTTTTCCCACCAGCGCCGAAGCCGCTTGGCGCATCGCCGCGGTATTCAAACGGGCAAGAGGACAATGATAGACGTAACGGCGGGAGAAAACATCGCAAGTGCGGCGGTTCAGGATGGTATAACGGTAAGTCTTGGATCTGGGGCTGTAACGGCTGTTGAAATCAACGGGGACTTCCCGGGCTTCAATTACCCGGATATCTTCCGGCAAGAGGGCGTTGAGCGACCGCAGCAGCCGCGCGGTCTCGATCGCCGAGGAAGTAAAAAAATTAGCGGTTTGCCCCCGGGCGTGGACCCCGGCGTCGGTCCGTCCCGCGGCGATAAGTTTAACATCCTGCCGCGTGATCTTGCGCAGTGCGCCTTCGATCACCCCGGAAACGGTCCGACGGGTACCGCTCTGGCGCTGCCAGCCGGAATAATCAGTGCCGTCATACTGGATGATAAGTTTAATATTACGCATAAAAATTCAGGGACGGTTCTCAAATGCGGTTAGAAGTGTCCCTAAAGGGACAGTTTTTACCGGCGCTGAGAACCGTCCCTGATTTTATTTAATTAATTCTTCGGCGATCTGGACCGCGTTCGACGCTGCGCCTTTCCAAAGATTATCGGCGACGACCCAAAGCCAGAGACCGTTCCTGACGAACGGGTCTTTGCGGATGCGGCCGACGAACGTGTCGTATTTTCCTTCCACGTCCTTGGGCATGGGATAAAGCCCTTTTTTAGTATCGTCGATAACGACGATCCCCGGGCACGCGCTCAAAAGTTTACGGACCTCATCCGGCTCGATCGGCTTCCCGGTCTCGATATAAACCGACTCGGAATGCCCGATCTTTACCGGGACACGGACGGTGGTCGCCGTGACCTTGATCTTTTTATCCCCGATGATCTTGTGGGTCTCCTTGACCATTTTCCATTCCTCGGTGGTGAAATCGTAATCCGAGAATCCGCCGATCTGCGGAAAAACGTTAAAAGCCAGCTGTTGAGGCATGGCTTTATTCTCGAGATCGACATGCAGATCGTTGAAATCCGAAGCGACTATCTGTTTCAATTCCTCTTTAAGCTGGTCGACCGCGGCCTTACCGGCCCCGGAAGAGGCCTGTAAAGTGGTGACGATTATCCTTTTGATCCCCACTTTCTTATGGATAGGCGCGAGAGCCACGACCATCTGGATGGTCGAACAATTAGGGTTGGAGATGATCCCTTTATTCTTCCTGATCTGGGCGGCGTTCACTTCAGGCACGACCAGAGGCACTCCTTTTTCCATCCGGAAATCCGCGCCGTTATCGATAACTACCGCGCCGCGCTTGACCGCTTCCGGAGCGTAAGTCACTGCCGCGCCTTTCTCTCCTTCGGTCCCGGCGAATAACGCGATATCGATCCCCTCGAAAGCCTCGGGCGAAATAGCCTGGACCTGGTATCTCTGCCCGTCAACCGAGATCTCCCTGGACGACCGGGCGAGAACGCGCAATTCCCCGACAGGGAACCTGCGGTCTTTCAGGCACCTGAGCATCTCTATGCCTACCGCGCCTACGCCGACTACCGCGACATTATACTTATCTTTTTTCTTCATTTTCAGCTCCCTGGATATAATATTTTATCCTTCTTAAACATTCATTAACAGGCATCGACTGGCGGTATAACGCAACGCCGTCGGCATCGGGGCGTTCGACCAGGCCGTTATTTCCGCCTGCGCCGGTGAAATAATCCGCCACGATCACATTCCCCCCGTAGATGCGCACGGAGCCGCGGATGCCGTCAACCACCCTGTAACCGCCGCGGCACTGCTGGAGGAAAAAGATGAACCGTTCCCCGTCATGGTACCTTACGTGTTTTTCAACAAGCGCATTCCGGCCGTATCCGGACAAACATCCGATAAACAACCTCGATGAAGGGCTTGCGCCTTTGACCACGTCCTCGACATTGACCGCCGTGGAATCATCCGCCAATGTCCCTTTGACCGTAGCGACCACGATCAACTCGCTGCGTAAAGTCAGGCTTTTAATATTAGAAAAAACGAAAGAACGGGCCCAGAGCGGCCCGTTAAAGAATAACAGGGAGATCAATACTATCCCGGATATCTTTATGCTTCTCATAAATTCTCAACTACAAGATCCCCGACCTCTTCGGTAGAATACCCCATTTTTCCGGCGGCCAGCGATTTCATTTTCGTGGTGGACACTTTGATCACCGCGTTCTCAATAGCTTTAGCGGCTTTGATCTCGCCCAAATTCTCCAGCATCATCCCTCCGGCGCAGATCGCGGCCAGGGGATTGATCACGTTCTTGCCGGTATATTTCGGGGCGGACCCGCCGATAGGCTCGAACATGGAAACGCCTTCGGGATTGATATTTCCCCCGGCGGCTATGCCCATACCGCCCTGGATCATCGCGCCCAGGTCGGTAATGATATCCCCGAACAGATTATCGGTCACGATAACGTCGAACCATTCCGGGTTCTTGACGAACCACATCGTGGTAGCGTCGACGTGGACGTAATCGGTGGCAATGCCGGGATATTCCTTAGCCACCTCCTGGAAAGTCCTTTCCCAGAGATCCCAGGCGTAAGTCAGGACATTGGTCTTTCCGCAAAGGGTCAATTTATTCTTCTTGTTGCGTTTCTTGCAGAACTCGAAAGCGTAACGGATACAGCGCTCCACTCCTTTGCGGGTATTATAAGATACCTGGAGAGCTATTTCGTCCTTAGTCCCTTTATCCTTGAATTCGCCCATCCCCTTATACAAACCTTCGGAATTCTCGCGGACGACCACAAAATCTATATCCTCGGGTTTCTTGTTTTTCAAAGGACAGAAATCGGAGCTGTAAAGTTTCACCGGCCGTAAATTAATATACTGGTCCAGGGAAAACCGCAGTTTCAAAAGTATCCCTTTTTCCAGAATTCCCGGGTTAACTTCAGGATGGCCGATCGCTCCCAGAAAGATCGCGGAATACTTCTTCAGATCTTCTATTTCCTGATCATCGAGGATCTTGCCGGTCTTTAGATACCGTTCGCCGCCGAAATCGAAAGTATCCGCCGCATATTTAAAACCGAACTTGCGGGAAGCCGCTTCCAGGACTTTCATCCCTTCTCGGATGACTTCCGGTCCGGTGCCGTCCCCGGGTATAACCGCAATCTTATACATATTCAACTCCTTTATCCGTAATCTCGTTAATCGTTAACCGTTAATCAGTACATTATAGGGCGTGCCACTAGGATATATCGGATTAACAAATAACGTTTAACGATTAACAGAATTACCCTTACTCTTTATGTAGCACATCAGCCCGCCTTTTTCCACCAGTTCCTGCAGAAAACCGGGAAAAGGCTGGGTCTGATAGACCTGTTCTTTAGTGACATTTTTTATCGAACCTGCGGAAAGGTCGATCTCCAGTTCGTCGCCCTCGGCGATCTTATCCGTTTCGGCTGACTCCAAAAACGGCAAACCTATATTTATAGAGTTGCGGTAGAATATCGCGGCGAAGCTGGGAGCGATCACCGCGGCGATCCCGCATCCTTTGATCGCCAAAGGAGCGTGCTCCCTCGAAGAACCGCAGCCGAAATTCTTCCCGGCCACGATTATGTCCCCGGGTTTGACCTGTTTGACGAAATCCGGCTTTATCGATTCCATACAATGGCTGCCCAGTTCCCCGGCGTCGGTGGAAACCAGGTATTTCGCCGAAATAATATCGTCGGTATTGATATCGCTCCCTAATTTATGGGCTTTCCCCTTGATCATCATCTTTTTAACCTCCGTGGCACCCCAGGGGCGCCCCTAACATTCTCCTCGGACCAGGGAACGGCACCCCCGGGGTGAGGTATAACCGTATCTAAGCTGCCTGGGCGGGATCGGTGATCACTCCGGTTATTGCGCTGGCCGCGGCAACCGCCGGGCTGGAGAGATAGACGAAAGACTTCGGCGAACCCATTCTGCCGATGAAATTGCGGTTGGTCGTCGCCAGGCAGGATTCGCCTTCGGTCAGGATCCCCACGTGCCCGCCTAAACAAGGGCCGCAGGTAGGGGTGGAAAACACCCCGCCGGCGTTGATGAATATCTCCACCAGCCCTTCTTTAACCGCTTCCAGGTATATTTTCTGCGTGGCCGGGATAACGATAAGCCGCAAACCCGCCTTGACCTTTTTGCCTTTTAAAATCTTTGCCGCGACCCGCAGGTCGGATATCCTGCCGTTGGTGCAGGAGCCGATGACCACCTGGTCAAGTTTTACGCTGCCTAATTCAGCAGCCGCTTTAACGTTGCTGGGCAGGTGCGGGCAGGCGACCTGGGACTTAATGCCCGAAACATCCCACTCGTAAGTTTTGGCATAAACGGCGTCAGGGTCGGATCCCAATACGCTCCATTCTTTATGATGAGCGCTCCAGGCGGCCTTATTGGACGATCTGACGTAATCTAAAGTTATTCTATCCGGAGCAATAAGCCCGGCGCGCGCTCCGGCCTCTATGGCCATATTGGACATCGAGAACCTTCCGTCCATATCCAGGGACCGGATGACCGGCCCGCCGAATTCCATGGCCGCGTATAAAGCCCCGTCAACCCCGATCCGGCCGATGGTGTAAAGTATCAGGTCTTTGCCGGTGACCCATTGATTAAGTTTACCGTTATAAATGAATTTTACGCTTTGCGGGACTTTGAACCAGCATTTTCCGTCGGCAAAAGCCCGCCCCAGGTCGGTCGAACCGACCCCGGTGGAATAGCAGCCTAAAGCGCCGTAAGTGCAGGTATGCGAATCCGCGCCGATGACCAGCATTCCGGGATAGACCAGGCCTTTTTCCGGCAGCAGCGCGTGCTCGATGCCCATGCAGCCGATCTCGAAATAATTCTTGAGCTTCTGCTCCGCCGCGAAATTAGCCAGGACTTTAGCCTGGTTGGCGCTGCGAAGGTCCTTGGCCGGGGTGAAATGGTCGGGGACCAGCGCTACCTTATCCCGGTCGAAAACCGCGGTAAACCCGGCTTTCCTGAATTCCTCGATCGCCATAGGCGCGGTAATATCGTTGCCCAGGCACAAATCCAGGTCAGCCTCGATGAATTCGCCGGGCTTGACCGAACTTTTGCCCGTATGCGCCAATAATATCTTTTCCGCTAAAGTATAGCCCATAGTATCCGTTATAAAACAAAAAAACGCAAAGCGTAAAGTTTAAGTGCAAAGTTTTAAATTCTAAACTTTTGTTTTACGATTTGCGCTTTACGTTTTAACTTACTTGAATCTATTTACCGCCAATGTGGCATTATGCCCGCCGAAGCCTAAAGAATTCGACACGGCGACTTCCACTTTTACCTGGCGCGCGGTATTCGGGACATAATCCAGATCGCACTCAGGATCGGGATTTTCGTAGTTTATAGTAGGCGGGACTACGCCTTCTTTTATAGCCATACAGCAGGCCACGAACTCCACCCCGCCGGCAGCCCCCAGGAGATGCCCGGTCATCGATTTGGTCGAGCTGACCATGACTTTTCCCGCGTGCCCGCCCAGGGCGGTCTTTATCGCTTTGGTCTCGGTCTTGTCGTTTAGAGCGGTGGAAGTCCCGTGAGCGTTGATATAATCGACGTCCCCGGGATCCAATTTAGCGTCTTTAAGCGCCCATTTAATGGCCAGCGAAGCGCCGTAACCATCAGGGTCCGGGGCGGTAATATGATACGCGTCGCAGGACATCCCGAAGCCGGAAAGCTCCGCGTAGATCCGGGCTCCGCGGGCCTGGGCGTGCTCCAGCGATTCCAGGACAACTATGCCGCTTCCTTCGGCGATGACAAAACCGTCCCTTTCCTTATCAAAAGGCCTGCTGGCCCTCTCCGGCTGGTCATTGCGCAAAGACAAAGCTTTGAGCGCGCAGAAACCGCCGATCGCCAAAGGAGTTATCGCCGATTCCGTGCCCCCGGCGATCATCACGTCGGCGTCGCCGCGCTGGATCGTCCTCATAGCCTCTCCGATGGAATGCGACCCTGTGGCGCAAGCGGTAGTAATACAAAAATTCGGCCCGAGGAATCCGTATTTTATGGCGATATGGCCTGAAGCCTCATTAACGATCAAAGACGGGATAAGAAAAGGCGATATCCTGGATGGCCCGCCCTTTAAGTACACCGAATGCTGGTCCTCAACGATCTTCAAGGACCCGATGCCCGAACCGACAATAACGCCGATACGCTCTTTATCCTCTTTTTCCGGGACAAGTCCGGAATCGTTGATCGCCTGGCAGGTGGCGGCAATGGCATACTGGATGAATTTCTCCATCCGGTGCGCTTCTTTCTTGTTCATCCCGTAGAGCAGGGGGTCGAAATTCTTGACTTCCGCGGCTATCCTGCATTCAAAAGCCGAAGCGTCAAAACTGGTAAGAGGCCCGACCCCGGACCTGCCTTCTTTCATCGATTTCCAGAAAGAGGCGACATCATTGCCGTTAGGAGTTACTACGCCCAAGCCTGTAACTACTACTCTTTTTTCCATATCGCTGTTTTATTATGAGCTTAGAAAATTTACCCCGCCGGAAGCAAAAGGCGGGGTAATTATTTCTTCTATTGAATATTCATCGACCCTTACTTGGCGGTGGTTTTCTCGTCGATATACTTTACCGCTTCACCGACGGTAGTGATCTTTTCCGCGTCCTCATCCGGGATCTCGATGCTGAATTCCTCTTCAAAAGCCATAACCAGTTCGACGGTATCCAGGGAATCGGCTCCCAGGTCGTCGACAAATGAAGCTTCGGTAGTCACTTCTTCAGGTTTTACGCCCAATTGCTCCGCAATTATAGCTTTCACTTTTTCTTCAACTGCCATTTTGTTTCCTCCTTGAATTAGCCCTCAAATTTGACCGGGCAACTGCGCTTTTTTACGACATCACCATTCCACCGTCAACCACTATTACCTGGCCGGTAATATAATCCGCGTCGCTTGAAGCCAGGAACGAACAAACATTGGCTATATCCTTAGGTAAGCCCATTCTGGCTAACGGCACCAGTTCCAGCATTTTAGACCTGGTTTCCGGTGAAAGTTTCTGGGTCATTTCCGTATCGATGAACCCGGGAGCTACGGCGTTCGCGGTGATATTGCGCGAAGCCAGCTCTTTAGCCGTGGTTTTGGTCAAAGCGATTATCCCCGCTTTGGAAGCGGAATAATTAGCCTGGCCGGCGTTACCCATAATACCAATGATCGAAGCTATATTAATGATCTTCCCGTATCTGGCCTTGAGCATAGGCCTGGTTACGGCTTTGGTGCAATTAAAGGTCCCTTTAAGGTTAACCTTTATTACCAGATCCCAGTCGGCTTCGCTCATGCGCATCAAAAGACCGTCCCTGGTGATCCCGGCATTGTTAACTAATATATCAATCTTGTTGAATTTGTCAAGAATTTTGTTCAGCCCTTCTTCAACTTTAACGAAATCGGTGACATCGACCTGCCCGAAGAGGGATTTTCGGCCTAAAGCCTCAATATCCTTGGCGGTTTTCTCGGCGTCTGCCGGATTAACATCCCAGATCACGCAATCCGCGCCTTCCCGGGCCAGCCGCAAAGCTATCTCCCGGCCGATCCCCCTGCCGCTTCCTGTGACCAAAGCTACTTTGCCTTCAAGTTGCATCGTTTTCCCTCCTTATATCGCCAGATTCAAGATATCGTCTTTCTTTTCTATATTGATCACCGCGGCCGTTGGCTCAATCCTGCGCATTAAGCCTTTGAGGACCTTGCCCGGGCCGATCTCGATGAATTTCGTCACTCCCTGCGCCAGCATAAACCGCATCGATTCTTCCCACCTGACCGAAGAATGGACCTGTTTGACCAGGTTTTGTTTGATCAGGTCCGGCTCATTTTCCGGCCCCGCGGTGTAATTGCTGATCACGGGTATCCCGGCTGCCCGGATCGCAGCCGCCGAAAGCGCGGTTTCCAGCCTGGATGCGGCTTCCAGCATCAAAGATGAGTGGAACCCCCCGCTTACTTCCAGCGGGATGACCCGTTTCGCGCCGGCCGCAGAGCAAAGCCGGCTCGCTTCCAGGACCGCTTCGGCTTTCCCGGTTATGACCGTCTGCCCGGGGCAATTCAAATTAGCTATCTCCGCGCCGGTCTGAGCGCAAATGTCCCTGATCTTATCTATTGCCAGGTCCAGGACCGCGGCCATCCTGCCGGGATTCTTTTGAGCGATCTCTTCCATGATCTCGCCTCTTTTCCGGACCAAAGCGACGCCGTCCCGGAACGAAACCGCACCCGCGGCGATCAAAGCGCTGTATTCTCCAAGGCTCAGGCCCGCGCAATATGCCGGGGCAAGGGCAGACTTCTGTTTCAATGCCTCGAAAAGAGCGATGGTTACCGTAACTATTGCCGGCTGGGATATATTTGTCGGCTTAAGCGCCTCCGCCGGGCCGTCAAAACACAATTTCTTCAGATCGAAGCCCAATACTTCTCCGGCCTGGTCGAAGATCTCTCTGCTCTGCGGGAAAGAATCATACAAATCCCTGCCCATACCGGCGTATTGGCTGCCCTGTCCCGCGAATAGAAAAGCTGTTTTATCCAAAAAATCTCCCGTTTAAACGGCGTAAATTACCAGCGAAGGACTACCGCCCCCCAGACCAGGCCGCCGCCGAAAGCGTCCAGAAGGACGATATCGCCTTTTTTGATCTTATTTTCCTGGACCGCTTCGCATAAAGCTATGGCTACACAGGCGCTGGACATATTGCCGTATTTCTCTATATTAAGGTAAACCTGGGCATTGACGAACCCCAGCCTCTTGGCTACGGCTTTGATTATGCGGATATTAGCCTGATGAGGGATGATCCAGTTAACCGCCGCGCATTTAAGCCCGGCGTTCTTTAAAGCCATCTGGGCCGCGTCGGCCATGCTGGTCACGGCTATTTTAAAAAGCTCGCTCCCTTCCATTTTCACGCAATGCATCTTGTTCTTCAGGGTTTCTTCGGAAGCGGGATTGCGCGAACCGCCTCCGGGCATCTGCAGTAATCCGGTCTTGGTCCCGTCGGCTCCCAGATACGAAGAAATTATCTCGCCGTTTCCGGACTCCCCCAGAACGACCGCCCCGGCGCCGTCGCCGAAAAGGACGCAGGTGCTCCGGTCGGTCCAGTCGGTGATCCGGGAAAGGGTCTCCGCGCCGATGACCAGCGCGTTCTTGCAAATTCCCTGGGCAATAAATTGCTGGGCGATAGTCACAGAGTAAATAAAACCCGCGCAAGCCGCGGAAACATCGAAGCAAAAAGCGTTCCCGGCCCCGAGTTTAGCCTGCACGAAGACCGCGGTCGAGGGGAACTGCATATCCGGAGTGACCGTAGCCACGATGATCATATTCAGGTCTTCCGGCTTGACCCCGGCGTTCTTTAACGCCTCCCGGGCGGCATTCACCGCCAGGTCGCTGGTCGCCTGGTCAGGGGCGGCTATATGCCTTTCCTTGATCCCGGTGCGGGTAGTGATCCATTCATCGGAAGTATCGACCATCTTTTCCAGGTCGGCATTGGTCAATATCTTTTCCGGCAAATACTTGCCGACGCCCAAAACCCCTACTTTATTCATCTATTTTCTATCCTTAAGAGGTGGCGGAATCCCTGGGATCTCCGGTGATCGACCCTCCGATGCTCTCGGAATTGATCGCGTCCAGGAGTTTCTCGTTGAATTTACGTTCCACTTCTTCTTTGGCTACCCTGATGGCGTTCTTGATGGCGAAAGCGTCGGACCTGCCGTGGCTGATTATCGCCACACCGTTGACGCCCAGCAGCGGCGCTCCGCCGTATTCAGAATAGTCCAGGTTCTTTCTAAATTTCTTAAAAGTCGGTTTAAGCAGCAGCCCTCCGAGCATGCCCATTGGCGTGCTCAGGATATGGCGTTTCAGGAAAGTCTGAAGCGCTTCCCCAAGGGCCTCGGAAACTTTAAGAGTAACGTTGCCGACAAACCCGTCGCAAACTATGATGTCGCAGTCCCCGGCGAAGATCTGTTTCCCTTCCACGTTGCCGATGAAATTAAGGCGGCTCTTGGAAAGCAGTTCATGGGTTTCTTTAAGAAAGCCCGTTCCCTTGGATTCTTCTTCCCCGACGTTCAAAAGCCCGACGGTCGGGTTCGGCTTGTTCAGGATATGCTGATAATAAACACTGGACATCACCGCGTATTGCAGCAGGTGCAGAGGCTTAGGGTCGATGTTCGCCCCGACATCGATGATCATGAATATGCCTTTGAGGCTGGGCATCAAAGTAGCTATGCCCGGCCTTTCTACCCCGGGAAGAAGCCCGAAAGTCAAGGTCGCGGCGCAGACTTCGGCCCCGGTATTCCCGGCGCTGACAAAAGCGTCGCCTAAGCCGTCTTTGACCAGCTTGACCCCCACCACCATCGATGAATCCCTCTTCCGGCGCACGCTGACCGCGGGAGAGTCATGCATCTCGATCACTTCCGAAGCATGGTAAACATTGATCTTGGCGGTATCGTATTTTTTCGGCGCCAGCAAAGCCTTGACCTTCGTTTCGTCGCCGACAAGGATCACATCCAGGTCGTATTCATTCACGGCGAGGACCGCGCCATCAACTACTACAGCGGGGGCATAATCCCCGCCCATAGCATCAACAACTATTTTCATAAGGGATTAGCTTTCTTTTTTCTTATCGGTCTTTTTGGTTTTGATCTCTATCGCCTGACGGCCGGCGTATGTTCCGCATACGGGGCAGATCCTGTGAGGCGCCCGGAGAGTTTTGCACTGAGGGCAAGGGACAAGCGACTTTTTGGATATTTTCCAGTGCGTGCGGTTCTTTCCGCCTCTCGCGCTGGAATGCCTTTTCTTTGGTAAGGGCATGTTGACTCCTTTCTAATGAAGCTTTATTGTTATTGACCGGAACACGAACATTTGCCTGAATTAAGATTACAACCGCACTTGATGCACAGCCCCCGGCAATCCGGCCGGCATAAAGGGCTCAACGGCAGATCAAGTATCAATTCCTGGCGGATCTCCGGGTCAAGGTCGATGAACCTGTCCCGGGGATCTACGGCACAGCTGAAACTGAAACTGCGTTCAAGGACAGAATCGAACTCTTCAACGCACCTGCCGCAGACGCAACGCAACACGGCCCGGATATCCATTTCCACAGTGATAGCGTTGGTTATCCTGGATATCTGAGCTTTCGCCAGGACAGGCGCCCGGAACTTTATAACTTCGTTATCCAAATTCAACTGTTCCGGCAGGATATCTTCTTCCAGGGATATCCCCTCTACGGGGATCTGGGATAAGTATATTTTCATCCGGTAACTTTCGGATCTAACTTCTTCTTCAGTTCTTTTTCCACAAAATCGGGCAGAAAACTCGACAGATCAGCGCCGAAAAAGAATGCTTCTTTCAGAAGTTTCGAGGAAATATAACTATAGGATTCATGGGGCATTAGAAAGATCGTTTCGATATCTCCGGCCAGCTTCCTGTTAGTCAACGCCATCTGGAATTCATATTCGAAATCCGAGATCATCCTCAATCCCCGGATCAGGACGTTAGCTTTACGCCGGCGGGCATACTCGACCACCAAACCGTTGAAATCGGCGACTTCCACGCCTTTCATCCCGGACACGGCTTTTTTAAGCATCGCCACCCGCTCTTGCACGCTGAAAAGAGGATTTTTCCGGGAATTATGGGCTACCGCGACTATAAGCTCCGGGAATATCGCCTTGGCCCGCTTGATGAGATCGATATGGCCGTTAGTTACCGGATCGAACGTTCCGGGATAAATAGCTTTTTTATTCATTAATAATATCTAACCGCGTTTATAGAACGACAACAGGGAATCTCCGTATCGCTCCTGCCGCCATAAAACCAGGTTACCGGCTTTTTCGGACACCGGATCTTTCCTGAAATGCTGGATAATCACATACCCGGAAAGAAGAAGTATATCACAGACTCCCAGGATTTGCAACATTTTTTCTGCCAGATCCCGGTAATATGGCGGGTCCAGGAAGATCAGGTCGAATTTAACGCCTTTTGAGGCTAAATTTCCGGTCACCCGGAACGCGTCCTGGCAGATAACCTCCGCTTTATCCCCGCAGCCCAGCGCTCCCAGGTTAGTTTCAATGGAACGGCAGGACAACCTGCTGTTATCCACGAAAACCGCCTTTTGCGCCGCCCGGGATAAAGCTTCCAGCCCGACCGAGCCGGAACCGGCAAAAAGGTCAAGGAGCGAAAGGCCGGAAACATCGCCCAGGATATCGAATAAAGACTTACGAAGGCGGTCTTCGCTCGGGCGTATCCCCTGCGGAGTTTTGATCTGCCTGCTTTTGAACTGCCCTGTTATTATTCTCATAATCTAACCTATCAACATCATCTTCTCATATTCCGGGAATCTTTGCAGCAGCTTTTCTTTGAGGCCGGAATTCTGCCTGGCCGCCAGGTCCGGGTCGCTGTTGACCAGACGGACCGTCTCTTCCCTGGCTTTTTTAAGAAGCTGGATCTGGGTCAGCGGATTGCCGATCCTCAAACCGCTCAACCCGTGCTGCCGGGTGCCGAAATACTCCCCGGGCCCGCGGATCTTCAGGTCCTCTTCGGAGATCCTGAACCCGTCGGCGTATTTGACCAGCGCGGAAAGCCGGGCTTTAGCGTCGGTCCCGGCGGCGTCGGAGACCAGGATACAGGCTGAAACATGCTCCCCCCGGCCGACCCGGCCGCGCAGCTGGTGAAGCTGGGACAGGCCGAAACGCTCCGCCTGTTCGATAACCATCAATGTCGCGTTAGCCACGTCTATGCCGACTTCCAGCACCGTAGTCGCGATAAGGATCTGCAGGTCCCCGGATTTAAAAGCCTCCATGGCCTGGTCCTGCTCTTTCTGTTTGAGCTTACCGTGAATAAGCCCTACGGTGAATTCGCTGAAGATCCGCTCCTTGAATTCCGCATACATCTTTTTAGCGCTCAAAAGGTCCAAAGCGAATGATTCTTCGATGATCGGATAAACCACGTAAACCTGCCGGCCGCTTCTTACGGCCGAACGGATCTGCTCATACAGCCAATCCCGTTTAAAACCGGTTATCCATTCTGTCTTGACCGGTTCTCTTCCCGCGGGCATCTGATCGATGACCGAAACATCCAGGTCGGAATAAAGGGTTATAGCCAGGGTCCGGGGGATGGGCGTCGCGGTCATGATCAGGACGTCGGGATGCATTGCTTTCTGCGGCAATACCGCCCTCTGCCCAACCCCGAAACGGTGCTGTTCGTCGATAACCGCGAGCCCCAGTTTACTGAAATCAACATCGCTCTCCAATAAAGAATGCGTCCCGATAACCAGGTCGATATCCCCGGACTTTATCTGCGCTAAAAGCTTTTCTTTATCCCGCCCCTTTAAACTGCTGGTCAGCAGCCCGGCATTTACCTGTTTGCCTCTCACCATGCACCCCGCGGCCTGCGACTTGATCTTATCGTAATGCTGCCTGGCCAGGATCTCGGTGGGGACCATAAAAGCCGCCTGGTAACCGGAGCTTATCGCGGCAAGGCCGGCGACCAGCGCGACCACGGTCTTTCCCGAACCGACATCCCCCTGGAGCAGCCGCTGCATCGGCTCGGGCGCGGACATATCTTTGATTATTTCATCAATTACCCGGACCTGGCTGGAAGTGAGCTCAAAAGGAAGCCCCCTGATAAAACCGGCGATGAATTCCCGGTCGATCTTATGCGCTATCCCCGGGATCTGCCTCTTGCGCAATTTCCTGACCGCCAAAGGCAGTTGAAAGATGAAGAATTCCTCGAAAGCCAGCCTTTTATACGCTTCTTTCTGCAATTCCAGGCTCTGGGGAAAATGGATATTCAACAGGCTCTGGGCGAGATTAAGGAGATCATTACGGATGCGCACATCGTAAGGGAGAAAATCCTGAAGCTGCCCCAGGTATTTGTTCAACGATTCTCTGACCAGGCGGCGGATAGTCCGCTGCCCCAGCCCGGGAACAGACGGATATACCGGGACGATCCTGCCGGTGTTCAGGGATCCGTCCGGCTCATCATCGGAAACGATCTCGAACTCGGGATTAGTCATTTGCAGCCTGCCGGCGTAACGCTCCACCCGGCCGTAAAGGATCAACCGGACGGACGGCTTGAGGTATTGTTTAAGGTATGGCTGGTTGAACCAGACGCAGGAAAGCCGGGCGCTTGGATCCTCGACTACGGCCTCGGTAATATTAAATCCGCGCCTGCGCCAGGAACGCCTCTGGCCGCAGACAACCACGCTGACCTTGACCGTCTGCTCGGTCCCTTCTTCCAACGCGCTGACCGGGATGAACCTGGTCCGGTCCTCGTACCTGCGGGGAAAGAAATAGAAAAGATCCTCGACGCTGTTTATGCCCTTGCCGGCAAAAACTTCTCCCCGCTTCGGGCCGATGCCTTTTAGATAACGAACCGGGATATCCTGAGGTCGTTCCATAATTTAAAGAGTGTATTTCGGCTGGGACGAGCCGGGAATGGCAGGTCCGGGTTCTTCGTCTTCCTGACGGGTAGAGTTATCTTCCCCGCGCGGCTGCATCTTCCCTGAACCCGGCAGGACATCGATCAGGAAAGGATCCGAGGCCGATCTTTTGCCTTTGACCGTGATCTGCGCCGGGCCGATCTTTATCTTTCCGGGTTCCAGCGGCAGGAGGACCAGGATAAAAACCGCCTGAGTGCGCATCTCTCCCTGCCCGAAAGACACTGTAGAAGACTGGCTGCTGGAAACGATCCTCATCTTGGCGAATCCGGGCAGTTCGGGCGAAGGTATTTCTTTTTCCGTGGATATTACCGTAAGCTTATAGGTAAGCAGCTCGCCGGCGGTAAGGCGGGTTTTATCGACCTGGGCATTTATCGAGGTGCCGGCGAAAACATCGGCCGCCGCGGACAAAAACAGGATTAAAACGGCAAGAACCTGCGGTTTCATCTTTTGCTGAAAGTTTCCTTGATCGAGGAAACTTCTTTCTTTAGATCGGTTACCGCCGCCTCCAGCCTGGCGTTGGAATTTATCAAAGCCTGGTTGGACCCGGTGACCGCCTGGATGTTATCGTTGAAACTTTTAAGCGGTATATCCAGCACGCACAAACGAAGGTATAACCCCAGAAGGAATATCGCGATAATACTAAGAACAAAATTAAGATATTTCATTTTAACCCTCGATAGTTAGAAAAGGCCGCGCATCAGGTCGGTCTGGGTAACATTAGAATCGATAATGGTCTTGCCGGTGGAATCCTGGTAGACCCGGATCGTGGAATTCTGCTGGGTCACCGTAGCGTTATTCTTCTGGATAAGCCAGGAGAAATTAACTTCTTTCTTCCCGTTATTAGTGGTCGTCCCGTACGGGTCGGCGACCACGGTATGCGCGCGCAAAGCTATATCCCCGTACTGGAGGCTGGCTAACTTAGCCGTAGAATACGACTTTTTGGCGAAATCCCGGTCGACGATAGCTTTTACGTTCGGCCCGGCCGCGACCAGGATGCTTCCGCCGATCAGGCTGACTATCAGCATTACCAGTGAGATTATATATATCATTGCACGACGTCCACAAACCAAAGGCGCATGCCTTCGGTTTTATTGATCCGGCTGTCCGGAGCCCCGGCGGATATAGTTACGCTGATGAAATTAGGTTCGGTATCCCGGGTATAAGTAAAGTTGACCCGCGGATCGAGGTAACCGCTGACCAGGGTCTCTTTAGTGAGCTTGCCGGCGGGGTTGCTTTCCACTATAAAGTCCCCGGTCTGGTTGACAAAATAATGGTAATAAACGTTATCGGATTCATTGTCCGGCGTGATATTGGAATAATTCGCTTCCCCGGTGAAGTTAAAATAGCCTTTAGTCCCGTTCTGGCCGGCGGTGAACATAGAATCCTGGTCCACAGCGCTGGCGCTGAGCAGATGCATCCGGACATTCTCCATGGCGTAATCGATCTCCATGTGGATGTCGGAGCGCTTCAGGTAGAACGCGATATTATTCAGGAAGAAAGAATAACTCCGGTAAACCGCGGTAATGATCAGACCCAAAATGATTATCGATATTATTACTTCTACTAAAGTAAGGCCTTTACGCATAAACCTTTTATTTTTTCTCGGTAGCGATAACGATCAGATTGGCGTTACGCAGGCTGATGACCCCCGCGCTCGTATCTTTCTTCCATTTGATCACTATAGTATGCTTACCGGGTTTAAAATACCTTGTGGGATTGGATGAATTAACGGTATAAGCGACGACATTATTTATCAGCGGCTGGGTAACTATCGGGGTCCTCGTTTCCACGGCCAGAGGAACAGCCGCGTTATCGATAAAACAGCCGGTGAACAGCGTAGCTACGCCGGAAGAAGAATTAAGGTTCGTCCCGTTATCGATCCTCAAAGCGATATTATACATTATCATCACTTCCTTGGGGGTCTCATAATCCACCTCGAGCTGCAGCAGATTGTCGGCGTTGCCGGAGCCGACAGTGGCATAGATCTGCGACACTTTCGCCGATGAATTAGGCCCCAGGGATTTTTCCTGGGCGTGCATGTAAGGGTACGGCACGACATTGACCAGCCTTACGGCTTTGCGGATATACGTATTCTGCTCTACGGGATTCTCTTCCCTGTAATAAGCGTCCACTTCGATCTGCTTGTAAGGGATATTAATGATCGAATTCCCGGCTATCGGGGCGGCGTTAAGCCCCTCGTACCTCTGGGTGACATTGACATTCCAGTCGATACTGTTCGGGGTGGTCCCGGATTCCTGGAAAATAAGCCCTTCCGACCCGGACGAAACCGTGTAAACATTATAATTATCTTTATTGGTCGCGCCGTCGGCGGTGCCGATCCGGGAATAAGACTTGGCGAGGTACTCCTCCATCTTGGAGTAAGCGACGTTCATCGCGGCAGTCTTATTCTCGGAATGTTTAAGGACAAGCCTTCCCCAGAATACCAGCCCCATTACGCCGGAAATACCGATCAGCAGGACTATGGTCCCGATGATTATTTCCAGGAAAGAGAATCCTTTATTGTTATTTTTCAACAGCATTATCGGTTCCGTTTATTCCCCGGGCATAGATTCGATGATGATCACCCTTTGCAGATCATCGCTGTACATCTTCTGGCCGGTAGCGTTGAACCATTTTACCTCAACGCTGAATTTAGCCGGGAAAGTCCCGCCGAAAAAGCTTTTATCGATCTGGAAGCTCCCGCTGATCGTCGGGTCATGGCTGTAAACCGGCGCCGGCGGCGGAGGCGGAGGCGGGACATCTTTCTGGTAAGTCAGGGGCGCGGTAAAATCGGGAACAGTCATAGCCCCCAGGTCGCCGACAGCTTTTCCGTTTATAAAAAGCCTGGCGTAAACCTGCCCGCCGACAAGTTTTTCCGTAGCAACGCCGTACCAAGAGGCCGGGCAAGCGCTGTCCAAAGAAGAATCTACGGCGACAGCCGACTGGCTCGCGGCAGCTTCCACGCGCAGCGTCCAGGTGATCAGGAATTTAGCGTTCTGCGTGCTGTTGGCCGGGACAGTAACCGTGGTCTGGGTCCAGCCGGGAATACTCAAATAATTACCGGCCACATTAGGCTTGATCAACTGGCCGCTTTTATTCTTGACATTATTCAGGCAGGCCGGGCTGCGCGATTCGGGAAAGCGGGAATCGGTGGTCGGGACTATTGAAGTGAACACAGGATACAGTCCGGGATCGATAGTCACCAGCCCCTTGCCTTCTATCTGTATAGGCTGCGGGCTCGGCGAAGCCGTCATGGAAACGCTGCCGGTGCTCTCAGCCGCCGGCAATACCCCTGTAAAGCTGAAAGACAGAACCATAACCAGCACCGCTGCGAAAATAACTGTTATCCGCATCTTCCGCTCCTTTCGTTTATGATTATTCCCTGATCCTGATCAGTATCAACCGCAAACTGTTGATCTTTACGCTCAAGGTGACCTTCTGGCTTAGAACGCTGGGGTCGGGAGTGTCCGCCAGGTAATAATAGATCTTCGCGACATACCCTCTTCCCTGGGTCAAAGTTTCTTTAGGTATATGCGTGGCGCAGAATATTGAGAATGCCGCGCCCAGGTATTTTTGATGAATACCGCTCTCGAAAACAGGATTAGAGAAAGTTGTATCGGACTTCTCGAAGATCTTCACCTTGGTATATAAGAAATACCCCGGGGCCGTAGCGTCGCCGCTGGCGGGCGCGGTCCATTGCGGGGTAGAGCCGATCTGCCAGATCAAAGTTATCGATTCCCGGCTTTTAGCGACGAATTTGTAGGAAAAATCGGGGTCAACAGGCTTGAAACAGCTTACGCATACTCCGGATACCAGGCAATCGATGCTTTGATTGGTCAATTCCGAGCACGTTTCGGTGGTGGTGACATTATACCTGCAGAAATCCCTGTTCTTGGCGATATTCTCGCAGGCGGCGGTGGTACAAATATTGTCGTAACTGACTGCCGTGCAGGCTTTATTCTTACAATCTTTTTTCTCCGCTATAACCTCGGCCTTTTCGTTGCACGCCGAAATACATCTGCTGACCCGGGAAGACAAGGTGTATTTATAACAAGGCGACCCGATCTCAAGAGGGCATTCCTCTTCTTCTTCAATGATCTTGTAAAAATTACTGCGGATATTGCAGTCGGAACTGTTTTTTAAAGAAGAAACCAGGCCGTCGAAACAAGTTTTATCCGGGGATAGCCCGTCTTTATCGCAATACCAGGCGTTATTCTTTTTTACGCAATTAGAATCCTCATCGGTTAACGGGGCCCCGATCAATGCGCTGCAGGAGCATTCTGTCAGGCCGGTGCTGAAACACGCGTCATCGCTGCCATAACTTGAACAGGCAAAATTCCCGTTCGAACCGAAGCAGCAGGAATTACAGGCGGGCATCCAGATCTGCAGGCACTGGTAGCAATCGGCGGCGTTCTGGAATAAAGTATTATCGGCGCACTTCGTCGAATTTATCGTCAGGCTGGTGTATTCTTTGACGGCCGAATCCATATCTTCATTGCGGGGCAGATATTTGATCATATCCTGCGCGAACGCGGGAAATAAAAAAGAACAGACAAAAATAAAACAGCAGCACGCCGATACTGCATTATTAATCCGTCCGGCCCTTCTTACTTCCATGCGTCACACTCCTTGATCACATTACTGCTGGCCGAAGTTAAAGAGATCTTCCGGTCTTTACAGATCCCGTCGGTCCTTTTAGCGGCTGCGGTATAACCGTCGCCGGCTGCCTCAACGCTGTAATTAAAATAATTGCGGTTGATCAAAATGCCCAGATTATCGTTCAACTCTGCCGGCGTGCAACCGTTGCAGAAATAGTATTTATTATTCTGAAAATGGTAGCGCTTCTGCGCATTATAGATCAACTGCAGGGTATTCACCCCTTCCAGCGCTTTTTCCCGCTCAAATGTGCGTTTATATCCCGGGCCGATAGTTATAAAAGAAACTATCCCGATCACGATAACCACTATTAAGATCTCGAGCAAGCTGACCCCTCCGGCCTTATTCCTCATAACCGCCTTTCAGGTAAAGTGTAACATAACAAAAACCCCTAAACAATATTATATATATTATAAATTTTACGGCAACTTAATAAATATCTTTTTAATTTATCCCTCCCTCCGCCTTGAAAAGGCTACCGCGCGCGCCCGCTCCTGAGCTGGGCGTCCATGTCTTTGATCTCTACCAGGGCCTGTTTCATCGAGCTGAAACCATACCAGAAAGAATAATCGGGATTGATGTGGAACGCTCCCTGGAAAGAGCGCATCCGGTATTCGGAGAACATCAGGAAAAGTTTCTGCTCTATCGCTGAAGGCGCGTCCGAGAAAGCCAGCAGGTCCGGGAACGGCAGGGAATAATTCTCCGGTTTCTTAAGCAGCCCGTCGCGGTAAAGCCCGGCGACGATATTTATGCCCTGGGCCATAATCCTGTCGGCTTCCCGGATAAGGCTGTCGTTCTTGGAGAACTCCCTCCGGACAAAATCAACGGCGTGGCAACGGATACAATTAGCGGTCATCTTGTCCCTGGCGTCCTGCCAGCTTCCGGGGGTAAACCTGAGCATATCCTGCGATTTAACGACATCCATCCTGGATGCGGGCTTTCCCTCTTCGTCAATGACCCCCAGCGCTCTCAGGATCACCGACCTGTCGGAAGCCCAGTCTTTATCCTCAGGCAAAGGCATAACCAGCCCCAGGAACCCCCAGGCGGCGCGGACAGCGTGATCACCTTTAGGCATATGGCAAGTCTGGCAGGCGGGAGCCGACGCGCTGTCCGGCAGGACCCCGGATTGTTTTAAAAGATACCTCACGCCGTGTTTAGAGCTGGAATACATTTCCCATTGAGCATGGTCGAACCCCATGTGGCAGGTCTGGCAGGCTTGAGGCTGCCTGGCCTCCTGGATCGAGAAAGTATGCCTGGTATGGCAGGCGTCGCAGGAAACCATTCCCGACACCGCTCCGTATTTCTTGAGTTCCCGGGCGTCATCCTCCGATTTTAAACCGATCTTATGGCACCCGCCGCAGCCTTTCATCCCCTCGATCATCAGCATCGTTTGCCAATGCGCCGAAGGCATGGCTTTCATCGACGACCAGGCTAAAGCATGCTTGCCGCGGGAGAACTGCTCGAATTGTTCTTTATGGCATTGCGCGCAGGTCTGCGGCAAAGGCATAACGGCTGATGACGCATCGGAAAAAGATTTATGTTTATCGCCGTGGCAGGCCATACAGCCGACGCCGTTCTTGCTGTGGCCGCTTAATTGCCAGTCCCCGACGATATCCGGGGTCACCGCTTTGTGACATTCCACGCAATCATCGGCGAAAGAAACACAACCGCAGAATAAGCAGAACACCGGGATCAGGAAAAAAGCCAGCTTGGGATTATTCATAACCCGCCCTCCCGTTTTACTGCAGGGTGAATTCATTGGACTTAACCGTCTTCCAGACCCATTCCCGGGAGCCGGAATCTTTTCTCACCTGGTAAATGGAGGTCATCCTCCATGATCCGCGGCGCGGAGGGATATAACGTTTACCGGAATAAATGCGGGGCAGCCATTCAAAAACCGCGCTCTGCCCCGGTTTTATCTCACCGGGCTGGTCGAATTCAATATCGCAGTCCGGCCAACCGCAATGCAGGCGGAAAGCGTCCCAGCTCCACTGGGAAAGCTTTCTTTCTACGTTGGAAATGGAAAATTCGGGGGTCGAGCTAGCGGCTGTGGAAAAAATACTGCGGGAAGAAATATTCTTTACGGTGATCTTTATTTTCTCCCCGGAAAGATAAACCGTTTTATCCGTGGAGACGCTGATATCCTGAGCGAAAGAAACACAGGGCGGGATCAGCAATAAAACAAATATGGCGGTTAACCGTTCAAAACGCATACTTGTATCTATTTATGCTATATGTATTCAGCCAGCCGCAAAACAAGTTTGCGGGAATCGCTCCAGCCCAGGCAAGGGTCGGTGATCGATCTTCCGAAAACCCCTCCGTTGACGTCCTGAGACCCTTCAACCAGGTAACTTTCGATCATCAGCCCTTTGACCAGCGACTTCAACCCGCGTGATTCCTTGATACTGCGCATAACTTCCAGCGCTATCCGGGGCTGTTCCTCGAATTTCTTCCCGGAATTAGAATGATTCGTGTCTATTATTACCGCCGGATTGACCAGGTCGCGTTTATGATACATCTCCGAGAGGCGGATAATATCCTCATAATGATAATTAGGGATATACCTGCCGTGCTGGTTCATCGCGCCCCTCAGGATGCAATGCGCCAGGGGATTCCCCGAGGTCTTGACTTCCCAGCCGCGGTAGATGAAAGTGTGCCGGGTCTGCGCGGCCTGGACGGAATTCAACATGACGTTTAAGTCCCCGCTGGTCGGGTTCTTCATTCCCGCCGGAATGTCGAAACCGCTTACGGTCAAACGGTGCTCCTGGTTCTCCACGGAACGCGCCCCGACGGCGACATAGCTGAGGATATCTTCCAGGTAAGGGTAATTCCCGGGATAGAGCATTTCATCCGCCGCGCTCAGACCGGATTCACGCAAAAGTTTCAGATGCATCCTCCGTAAAGCCTTGAGGCCGGCGGAGATATTAGGCTTTTCCCTGGGATCGGGCTGGTGCATCATCCCTTTATACCCTTCACCGGTAGTCCTGGGTTTATTAGTGTAAACCCTGGGGATCAGCAGCAATTTATCCTTAACTTCTTCCTGGAGCTTAGCCAGGCGTGAGACATATTCGCATAAAGCGGATTCATCGTCGGCCGAGCACGGCCCGATGATCACCAGGAATTTCGGGCTGGCGCCTTTAAAAACTTCGCTGACCGCGGCGTCCCTTTCTTTCTTTATCTTCTTCAGGGGCTCCGGCATGGGAAGCTGGCTTAATATCTCGTTGACGCTGGGTATCTGGCGCAAATATTCAAAACTCAAAGTAATTCTCCTTTGTAAATATCCTTATTTTAGTGCTAAACTCCGGATTAATCAACTAAATTTAATGATGCAGACGTTTTAGCTATCTCTTTACCATTACCGAAGTTACAAAAGAAATACTTACCGTCCCTGAAAAGTATTTCTTTCACAACCATATGTTACTGTTCGTGTTATCTAAAACGTCTGCTTTTCTTTAATTCATTCTCCGCTTCAGCGAGGTTATTTTTTATTTCGTCATCTTCCGGGGTCAAACTGTGCGCCCGTTCCAAATACTTCACGGCTTTATCCAGCCTGCCCTGTGACGCCAGGAATACGCCGAGGTTATTATAAGCTTCGGCGCAATCCGGGTCCAAAGCTATAGCATATAAGTACTGCCGTGATGCCTCGTTATGCCTGCCTAGATCTTCAAGGACTGTGCCTATGTTGACATACAATTGAGCGTTATCCGGATCGATATTCACGGCCTGGAGAAGACAATAAAGCGCATCCTGGGAACGGTTATTGTTCGTCAGTAACATAGCCAAGTTGTTCCTGGCGTCGATATTGTCCGGTTTCAACTCTACAGCTTTCCGGTAGTGCTCGATCGCGCCGTCGATATCGCCGCGTTTTTCAAGGACTACCGCCAGGTTATAATGGATGAACGAGGCTCCTTCCCCTGCGGCTTTCTGGTCACCGTTCGGCCCGTGCAAAGCCAGGTTGAACTGGACCATTGCCTCGCCAAACTCCCCCCTGTCTGCCAGGATCCTGGCCAGCTTGGCGTGGCCGTGTAGATTATTCGGGCATTTTATCGTCACATCATGCCATATGGCCAGCCGGTTCTGATATTTGATATTACGTTTCACTGTCCGGGCGCCCAGCAGCAGGAAAACCGCAGACAGGATGATCACGAGTATGCTCCTCCGCCTCCGCTGGTCTTTAACATACCTGACGGCCGCCGCGGACACGGCCAGGGCTGCGCCTACGCAGATCGCGGCCAAGGGCAGGTACATCCTGTGCTCAACCAGCGGGTCGGCGATCGGAAAAAAACTCGATGTCGGAGCCAGGATGAAAAAAAACCAGAAACACAAAAATCCCGCCTGAGGACGGCGGAACAAAAGCCAGACGGACAATCCGGCCAGAACAAAGACCGCCAGCGCCGGGAAAATACCGCAGGATAAAGAGGAAACGAACGGCCATCCGTAATCCAGGATGAACACGTCCGGCCAGAAAACCAAACGCAAATAATAAAGTATCGCCGCCGGCTGAACGCAAGCGTAACTTAAAGGCGTCGTATATTGCAGACCCGAACCTACGGTAGAGCTTGATTCATTATTCCCGAAAGCGATAAGAACCGGGATAAACCACGTTAACGCCAGCAGGATATAGAAATTACGGCGTTTTCTCCATATCTCACCCCACGAACCAGCCCAGAATATCCGGTCATAGACCAAAGCGGTCACAGGAGCGGTAATCATTATCGCTTTGCATCCGATCCCGGCGATACAGGAAAATAACGACAAGACATACCATTTACCCGGGCTTTTACCTGAACCAATCCCCCTGGATAAAGCGTAAACGGTCAACAAATAGAACATCCCCGTCAGGGATTCAGAACGCTGATATATATACGTAACGCTTTCGGTCTGGATCGGATGAACAGCCCATATCAACGCCGCGGCGAAAGCCGTCCAGTCGCGGAAAGTCGCGCTTCCGGAAAAAACGAACCGGGGGCTGGTAAACGTCCGGCGGACCAACCCGAAAAGGATAAGCGCGGCCAACAGATGTATCCCGATGTTGACTACGTGAAAACTTTCCACGTTCAACCTGTTGAAAGCGTAATTCAGCGCGAAGGAGAACTTCACCAGCGGCCGGGATGACCCATGCAGAAGTTTGTTCAACGGCCACAAATGCCGGATGCTCTGATTATTCTCTATGCCTACCCTGCCGTCGAAAATAAAAGGCACTTTCAAACTGCTGTAATATACGGCAAGCACCGCCAGGCACAGTAAAAGGGCAAAGACGAACGCCGTCCTTTTCTCCCGTGTCCCGGAATAAGCGATATGACCGTTCTTGTTCATACTCCCTTGAAAGAATAAACCTTACGCCGTGATAATAACGACCTATACTGTTTTCCCGGCAATCGTTATTACCCGGCATTTTTATTTACGCGGATTGGCCGATAAAAAACCGCGATATATACTTTACGAATTGATTTTAATATCCGGATGTGCGGACTGTCAAGCGTTTATTCCAAAGATATAACCGGCGGATCATGGCGTCCTCTTGCCGCCGGATCCGCGAATAGGCATGACCCTTCCGCAAAGAACCTATAGTGATTCAGCGGAAAAGCCGCCCCAACAATACAGGCCGCGTTGAAACTCGATTAAAAAAGTGGACAAGAACGCAAAACTATGCTACCTTTCTCTTACATAAAACAAGATACAATCTCAGGAGGAAAAAATGATCCGGGCCAAGATCGGGGATACCGTAAAAGTCCACTATACCGGAAAACTGACCGACGGCACTGTATTTGATGATTCGTTGAACCGGGAACCTTTGGAATTCACTATCGGCAGGAACAACCTGATCCAGGGTTTTGAGGATGCCGTTATAGGCATGTCCGCCGGGCAGTGGAAAACAATAAGCATCAAAGCGGAACTTGCTTACGGCCCGCATATGAAAGAAATGGTCGTGGAAGTCGACCGCCAACAGCTTCCCGCGGATTTCAAACCGGTGATCGGCGCGCAGCTGCAGGTTTCCCAGGATGAAGAAGGACAAACGGCGGTAGTCTCGATCACCGGCATAACCGAGACTCACGTAACCCTGGATGCCAACCACCCCCTGGCAGGTAAAGACCTGACCTTCGACATAAAACTGATCGAGATACTTCCCTCAAAACAGACGCTTTAGCTATCTCACTGCCGTTATTATACTTACAAAAGAAATACTTTCCTGTTCCTTGAAAGTATTTCTTTTGTATCTATATGCTGCTGTTTAGGTTAGCTAAAACGTCTGCTTTTCTTTTTTCTTGATCTGATTCCAGTTACGGATGATCTCTTGCGTGGATTTGACTTTTACTTTGCCGAAAACATGCGGGTGCCGGCGTTTTAATTTCCGGATCAGCCCGTCTATCACGTCCTCGATATCAAAATCGCCGCGTTTGGAAGCGATCTGGGCGTTGAACATCACATGAAGAAGGATATCCCCCAGCTCTTCTTTCATATGTTCCGGGTCATCCTTGCCGACAGTTTCAATAAACTCTTCAACCTCTTCTTTAAGGTCCTTGATCAGGCTTTTATGGGTCTGCTTTTTATCCCAAAGGCAGCCTTTAGGCCCGTGCAAAGTCCTGAAAACTTTCTTCAGTTCGACGAATCCGGTCATTTTCCCCCCTGCGTGCAAAGAAATTATATACTCCGGCCCTTATCTCAAGGATAAATAAGCTCTGCGTTCTGCTTCCGGGAATCTTTCAATGGCGTAACGCAGCATAGTCCTGGGCATATTTAAAGCGTGTTTATCCAGGAATCCCTCTTCCGTTTTCCGGCTGCGCTTGCCGACTTCCCGCAGCATCCACCCGGCCGCTTTATGGATCAACGGCTCTTTATCTTTCAGAAGCATCGCAGCGATCTTCAAGGTTTCAGCGAAACGGTTGAGCCTGATAAATGCCAGGGTCGAGACTATGGCGATCCTGCGCTCCCAAAGAGATTTAGATACCGCTAATCCGTAAAGCAACTTCTTGTCTTTATCCGCCAGATACCGCCCCACTATCTGCGGCGCGCTCAGGTCCACCAGGTCCCAGTTATTTATCTGCCGGGTATTCTTCAAATAAAGCCGGAAGATCCCGGTTCTTTCTTCTTCCCCCGCTTTGGAAAACCGCGCGATCAGGATCGACAGGGCCAGAAGCCGCTCTTCATGCACGGGAGAATACAGTAATCCCAGGACTTCTCTTTCAGGCAGGCCGGAATACTTCAAAGAAACTTTGCGGATATCCGGAGCTTTGACCCCGATAAATTTATCGCCCTGGGCGTATTCCCCCGGGCCGGTCTTGAAAAATCCCTGCAGGACCACTGCTTTTTCCCGCGAAGCGTATTTACGCAATTCTTTAGTTATGGGATCCATCGGCAGTCCGGGATTAGAACCTGAAATGCACGAAAACCCGGCCAAAATTCTTGTCATCTTTCTCTATCCGGCGGTAAAGGCTTTTGATATCCGGCCGGGATAAAAAACGCAGGACATGTTTTTTCAGCTGGCCGCTGCCTTTGCCGGGGATGATCTCCACCAGTTCGACTTTTTTGCGGACGGCTTCGGCGATAACCCGGTTCAACTCGGACTCGATCGCTTTTTGATCACTGAAAATATCGTGCAGATCCAGTTTTATCCTAGCCATATAAGAGCGCGCTCTTTATCTGTTAAATCCTGTCCGGGATATCCACACTATCAGGATTTTTATGCTTTACGACATAAAGCGGGACAGCGGACTCTATCCTGCCGTCTATAAGAATCTCGACTTTATATTCGCCGGGTTTGTCGAAAACTACGTTCTGCCCGTTCAGGGAAAAAGAGAACGCCGCTTCAGGCAAAGACTCCGCGGTCGGCTTTAGGTCGACGTTGATGTCGTTGTTCATCAATCTCTTGCCTTCTGAATCCGACATGACAATGCTTAATACATGCCTCCCGTGTTCCGCCCGGCCGACCAGCACTCGTAAAGCGACGCTGATCCGGGAAAGAGTAAAAGGGAAAGACCCGACGTTGATGCTGTCGAAAGCCCGGAATAAAGACAAACAGCCGTTCTCGACCCAGGCATGGTCGCAAACCGCGGAAATTATCACTCTCATTATTTCCTCCCCGAAGTAAACGCCCGGGACAGGAAATCCCCGGTAGCGTAATAAGAACGGCTGGCGGGATTGAAACTGAACGGCTTGAGCTTTGAGATATCCGGCATTCCCTGCCCGTCCAGCGCGTTTTCGTCGATCTTGACGTCTTTGATCTCTCCGATAAATAAAGTATGCAAGCCTATTTTAACGCTTTGCAGAAGCGAACATTCCAGGACGCACGGGCATTCCTCTATATAAGGGGCGTCCACCAGAGAGCTTTTTACCGCGGTAAGACCGGCAACAGATAGTTTATCCTCCGATCTTCCCGAAACTACGCCGCAATAATCCGCCTGCTTAAGGTATTTCTCGGAAGGGATATTCACGGTAAACGCTTTGCGCTCCATCAAATTGCCGTAAGTATACGTCGCTTCCCGCAAAGAAACGCTTACGCACGGGGGCGTGGAACAACATATCCCTCCCCAGGCCACGGCCATAGCGTCGGGCCTGCCGGCTTTGTCGTAAGTCGCCACCAGAAATACCGGTGTCGGGAAAACTATGGTTTTCGCTCCTATTGACTTCTTCATTAACGCCTCCCGGTTAAAATGCGCTCTTGTATCTTATTTCCACCTGCTTCTCCTGCTTTTCGGGGTCGATCTTTTTCTCCCCGGAAGTGGAAACCGTTTGGGAACCTTCTACGGAAATATTATCGGTAACCTTATATTCCAATCCGACTTTTTTTGTGGTGACCGGGGCTTCCTGGTCCTTTTGGGTTTGTTTGAGCCCGAATACCGCGCTTGCCGGACCGGCCAGCGACTTCTTGAGCTCCACTCCCTTTTCCTGGGACTGATAATCCAGCGCGATATCTATACCCAGGGTATCCTGAAGTTTCTGCGCCGAACCTCCCAGGAAGAAATAATCCACAAAATCCTTGACCACTCCGGCGGGAAGCTTGTTCTGTTCAGAAAAGCTATCCGCCGATTCCCAGGACCTCGAAGTGGCCAGCATCATCAACAGCCTTTCCTGGGAGAACTGCGGGACGGAAACCAGGTTGAATTCAGGTTTGGCCAGCGTCCCCTGGAGAAATATGCTGATCTTCGTGTCTTTGATAAGCGAAATCCCTTTTATGTCCAGCCCGGGATTATAAGGATTCCCGGAGAAAACCAGCCTGCCCGGCTCTATCTTGACCAGTGTCCCGCCGCTTTTGAGAACGCCTCCGGAGATCACGGCCGCGCCGTTAAGAGACACCTTCCCGCCGGACAACTTCGCCTGAAGATCGAACGTGCAGGAGACCCCTTTTACGTTTATGTTCCTGTAATCTATTTCCGATACCTCGCATCCGCCTTTTACCGCAGGCTGAGATATGTTCCCCGAGACCAGTATCTCGAATTTACTTATTTTACCCCGGGCGAGGCTTAACCGGTGGTACTGCGGAAAGAACAGGGAAAGCGCGCGTAAAGACACGGCGTCGGAATAAACGTTCAAATGCAGTTTTCTCCCCCCGTAAGTTCCGTAGAACCTGAGCACATCCGCCGTGGGAAGAGTGACGCTGGCGTCCGAAAGCGAACACGCCAGGTCGCGCACAAAAAAAGAACGCAGAGAAAACCTTAATTTCCCGACCTTCAGCAGGCTGTTCGGGGGAAGCCCCTTGATATTCGATATATCCAGGTCTTCCAGCGAGATCCCCGACACAAGATTGCCGCTGATCCTGCCCTTAAGCAGGTCCTTATCCATTCCCGCGCGGGCAAGGATGATCCCGCTTAAAGTTTCCGCTCCCCGGGGAGTGAACAGAAAATAATAAGCGTAAGCCGCGGCCAGAACGGATAAAAAGATAACTGCGGACGCAACCGCCTTTTTGAACATTTTATCTTACCTTAATAGTTACACTGTTTTTTTATTTGCGGCCGGCCGGAAGAACCCCCATATACCCGTAATGCCCATGCCGAAATACCCCCAGAGCGTCAGCCAAAGCCCGGCGCTGGTAGTGACCTGCAGGACGAGTTTATCGAGATTGGTGGTCTTTATCTTATAGACCGCGGCGAAGAATATCAGGCAGCCGAGCAGCCCATACGCCAGGTTCAACCATTTGTTGGCGGCGAAAAAATAATATACGGCGGCCATAACCAGCGCCAGCAGCGGCACCGCCCAGATAAGATAACTTTTCTTATCCGCGTCCTTGACGCCGGGATTGAATATCTTGATCACCCCGATCATGAACCGCGAATCCTTGCTGTTGGCCATGATCGGGACCCTGTAAGCGCTGATACTGTCCAGTACGGCCTGTTTTTTTCCGGTGAGCATCTTTGAGAAACTGCCGACCGCTGACGAACCGACATTGACCCACGGCAGAAAAAAACTCACGAAAATAACCGCGGCAAGCGCCGCCATGACCATCTCGCGCTTTTTATCCATAGATCCCCTCTTCGTTACCACTTATCCCAGTGGATATTGGACTGATCGAATTTATCTTTTGGCTTTTCCACGCCGGCGGGATGGCCGACGGCGATAACATTCAAAGGAATGATATGGCCCGGCAGACCGAGCACTTCGCTTACGAACTTGACCCGTTCGGGGAGCGGGTACATCCCCGACCATACCGCGCCCAGGCCGAGCGCCTCGGCGGCAAGCAGGATATTCTCGCTGGCGGCGGAACAATCCTGGACCCAGAAATCGCGCTCCGCTCCGGTAAGGGCTTTGGACGTGTCCCCGCAAACCACTATGCACGCTCCCGCTTTGACGATCATCTTAGTATACGGCAGGCCGGCGGCGAGCTTCTCCAGGGTCGGCTTATCCGTGACCGCAACGAACCTCCAGGGACGGATGTCCCGGGCGGTAGGCGCGGCCATGCCGGCCTTCATCAGCGTCTCCAGGTCCTCTTTGGCGACTGCCTCGCCGGTATAAGCCCTGACGCTCTTGCGCGAATGTATGACCGACAAAGCGTCCCTGGACGCTATCTCCCCGGCGGAACACTCCCCTCCCGCTGCAAGCATCGATGACAGGACCAGGAACAAGATCAGGACCTTATGGCCTCCGCAGCAGCATGGCGGTTTATTTTCTTCGCCGCCTTCGCATTTATTGCACAATCCCGGGTCCTTTTCCGAAGGCCTTACCCCGAACAATTTCGAGGCGATCCATTTGTAACCGAACCCTTCCAACGGCACCCCGCATTTTTTGCATTTTTTAGGCATATCTTCCTCCATTGCATAACCCCGGTAAACTCTCCGGGATCGATCACTTCCCCTTCTTAATCCCGGTTCTCGCCTTCGAAATAATCGCGCGTGTCGATCTTGTCAAAAACAAAAATTACCGGGGAACAAGCGCCTTTACGGATCAAATTCAGTGTGCAGTCGAAAACATTGCCTTCCCGGATCTTATATTTTTTGATGAATTCCGGGCCGGGATAATAAGAATTGCCCAATTGCAGGACCCGGGGGCGTTTAATGTCGAAACCCCGGTTTTCCGGGACGATCACGCCTTTCTGCGGGGTAAAGACAAAAATTATTTCATACCCCTGGTACCCGGCCCCGCCCAGGAACTCGGCCTGGCGAACAGAATCATCGGTCATCCGGATAGAATCTATCCTGCATTCCCCGATGAAGCCGTCGTAATCGCATTGCCCCCCGGCCTTAAGATCACCCGGCCCGGGGCTAAAAGCGTTTTCCTGGGCCAAAGCGGGGAACAACGGGAACAAAAGAAAGAACAAAAGTGATATTTTCACAGTCATTATAACTCCTCTACGGAAATCGCGACCTGCCGCAGGAAACGTTTATTGAACTGCTCCCTGTGATATATGACCCTTACCATCTTGCCGACAGCCGGGGCCCCGATGAACCTGGTTTCCGGGGTTAAAATGAAATTATGGACCGTCCTGATCGAATCGCCGGAGATATTCTGGACCGCCAGGTCGGTAGCGGTAAGAGACAACACCGTGCCTTCTACCGTATGCCGGATAATGTTCTTATGCCCCTGGACGACATAACCCGAAACCAGCAGGACAAAGAATACCAGGCAGGCCAGACTGAAAACAAGAATAACTACTCTGCGCATATAACCTCTCTATCCCGCTGCCCGGGCCGCTACTATCGCTTACATCCTATTTATTCAAACCGTATTTGCTTCTTATATTATTCCTGACTTGCTCGGCGTCATAAACAGCGCCCGGAAAATTCCGCGGTTTTTCCCTGAAACATTTAATGGTATTGCTCGTGGACGGCTTGGGGTAAGTATACTTTTTCCCGTCCGAGCGGGTTACTACGACAGGCGGCGGAGTAGAAGTTATTCCGGACTTTTCGTCAATAAGTATGAAATACCTGCACTTATTCTCCAGCACTAACTCCGCGCACCGGAGCAAAGTAAGATCTTCCGCTTTCCTGGGGCGGCCGTAAGCGTTGCCCAGGAATATCACCTTAAAAATATCCTCCTGCAGTTTTATCTCGGAGTACCTTCCTGTCAGGTCCTGCCACTGGTATCCCGTGGCGCAACCGCTCATCAATACCGCTAAAAAAAACACGTAAAAAGATTTCTTCATCTTATTCCCTCTCCGGCTGACGCGGCTTATTTTATCGGACCAGCACAGGTGCCATTTTAACGCTAAACCAACGCCCGCGCAACCTAAAATAAAAAGCCCGCCCGGCTTTCGCCGGACGGGCGTCTATAAAAAGGGCTCGTATTTCGGACAGCGCGAGCCTCCACGCGTCCCTTAGTAAAAAAATAAATGGGGCCAGGTTTATTTTTCAAAAAATATCCTGGCCCCATTTCTTAGTTTAATGGAGCGCCAACCTACTCTCCCGTAGCCTTACGACTAGAGTACCATCGGCCCTGCGAGGCTTAACTACCGTATTCGGAATGGGAACGGGTGTGACCCTCGCGGTAAAAGCACTCCAAATTTTCAATCGTATACATGCCGGAAAATTCCCCGAAACGCCGAAGGCGTTGGAGGGAAAATCCTTCATACGATAAATCAAATATAGAAGCAAAATTTGGTCCTGATGTGCCGTAGGCACAGAAGGGCAAAATTTTGTTTCCTCCAGAAAAATCGACAACTACATAATAAAAGTAAACTACAACTTTCTAACAATCGAAAGATTATTAAAAGGTCAAGCCTGTTGGCAATTAGTACGTGTTAGCTTAAATCCTTACGGACCTTACACTTCACGCCTATCAACCCCGTAGTCTTCGGGGAGCCTATAGGACCTTGCGGTCCAGAGATATTTAGTCTTGAGGGGGGCTTGGCACTTAGATGCTTTCAGCGCTTATCCCTTACGAACATAGCTACCCGGCCCTTGCCCTTGGCAGGACAACCGGAACACCAGAGGTCCGTTTCTCCAGGTCCTCTCGTACTGTGGAGAACTCCTCTTCAAATATCTTGCGCCCGCACCAGATAGAGACCGAACTGTCTCACGACGTTCTGAACCCAGCTCGCGTACCCTTTTAACCGGCGAACAGCCGGACCCTTGGGACCTTATCCAGCCCCAGGATAGGATGAGCCGACATCGCAATATGATCCACGCTTTCGCGTGGTATTAGACTATATCTTCATCCGCCGCAATTATAGCGGAGTTGGCGTATTATAGCTTCGTGATGATGTCAACCGAAACTATCTCTCTTGTCTAAGCGGCACCCGGATCGTGTGCCGACAAGATCAGTCGTTACGGGGTCTTAAAAAACATGGTCTCTCTAGGCAACAAATTAGTCGACAAACTTATACTTGATAACATTTAACCGCATTCCTATATAGATGTAGATTGAAGGTTAAGTTATCAGCCTTAATTGTTATGATTAATTGTCACCAAGAGAAAAGACCATTGAAATAACTGCTTATGCTTTTTAAGACTTCCCACGGTATTACCCGTATTTCTATTGGGCTCCACCGTTATTAGCCAATGCATGCGCAGGATCGCTCCTGCGCCACCCCATGTTTTATGTTGAGGTGCCAAACCGGGCTGTCGATGTGAACTCTCGAGCCCGATAAGCCTGTTATCCCCAGAGTACCTATTATCCGTTGAGCGATGGCAATTCCACTTTTCACCACCGGATCATTAGCCCCTACTTTCGTATCTGCGTGTCCTGTCGGACTTGCAGTCAAGCTGGCTTATGCGCTTACACTCCACAGCCGATTGCCGACCGGCTTGAGCCAACCTTTGGGCCCCTTTGTTACTTTTTAGAAGGGAACCGCCCCAGTCAAACTGCCCGCCTATCACTGTCCCCTCCCCCGATTCAGGGAAGAAGGTTAGAATTTTAATCCAACAAGGGTGGTATTTCACATTGTGGCTCTGCCACAGCTAGCGCCATGGCTTCGAAGCCTCCCACCTATGCTACACATGTTAAACCAAAATCCAATAGTAGGCTGCAGTAAAGGTTCTGGGGTCTTTTCGTCTTGATGCGGGTAGACGGCATCTTCACCGCCACTACAATTTCGCCGAGTCCCTCTTTGAGACAGCGTCCAGGTAGTTACACCATTCGTGCGCGTGGGAACTTACCCCACAAGGAATTTCGCTACCTTAGGACCGTTATAGTTACGGCCGCCGTTTACTGGGGCTTCGGTTCATCGCTTCGAAAGGATTGCTCCCAACTGACGAATTCCCTTAACCTTCCAGCACTGGGCAGGTGTCACTCCATATACGTCCTCTTTCGAGTTTGCATAGAGATGTGTTTTTGCTAAACAGTCACCCGGACCACTTTACTGAGGCCCCCAAATCTTGCGAAAAGGAGGCACCGCTTGTTGCGAACTTACGCGGTTAGATTGCCGAGTTCCTTAAAGAGGGTTATCTCGAGCGCCTTACCATATTCTGGTGGTCTACCTGTGTCGGATTCCGGTACGTGTAACCTGCTGACTCCTCTTTGCGCTTTTCTCGGCAGTGTGGGCTTAGTCAACTTCCCCCTCGGAAACCTCAGGGTCCCCTCACCCGGTCACCCGGGCAAGAACGGGGACATCCAACACCCCGCAAACCTAGTCCTCCTACGTCACACAAAAAGTTTTAACGCCAACAAGCTAGTATCTGAGTATTAACAGATCATCCATCGCTTACGCCACTTGGCCTCAGCTTAGGCACGACTAACCCTAGGTGGATTAACCTTCCCCAGGAAACCTTCGACTTTCGGCGCACATGTTTCTCGCATGTGTTTTCGCTACTCATTCCGACATAATCCCTTGTTCAGTGTCCACTGCTCCTTGCGGTACAGCTTCAACCAACTGAACAATGCTCCCCTACCGCTCTAGCCGTCCGAAGACGGTTAAAACCCACAGCTTCGGTTATAAGCTTAATCTCCGATCATCTTAGGCGCGGAATCGCTCGGCCAGTGAGCTGTTACGCACTCTTTAAATGATGGCTGCCTCTGAGCCAACATCCTGGCTGTATTAGCGAATCCACATCCTTTACAACTTAGCTTATTATTAGGAACCTTAGCTGGTGGTCTGGGCTGAATCCCTTTTGACGCCGGAGCTTGGCCCCCAGCGTCTTACTCCTCAGATAGTCATCGCAGTATTCGAAGTTTGGTTGGACTCAGCAACGCGGTAGCGTCCCGTAGTCCATTCAGCACTCTACCCCAACGATGTAGTTTCTGAAGGCGAACCCTAGAATTGTTTCGGGGAGAACCAGCAATTTCTGAGTTTGTTTAGTCTTTCGCTCCAACCCACAGTTCATCCCGGAGTTTTTCAACGCTCGAGGGTACGGACCTCCATCCAGATTTCTCTGAACTTCGCCCTGACCATGGGTAGATCACTCAGCTTCGGGTCTGTTATTGCAAGCTATGTCGCCCGGTTAGGACTCGGTTTCCCTGCGCCTCCATGTTATGCTTTCACATAACACTTAAACTCGCTTACAACAACAACTCGTCGGACCATTATGCAAAAGGTACACGGTCAGCCATCCATACGCCTTGCGGCGTACGTATAGGCCTTCCATCGCTTTGTATGTCTATGATTTTAGGTTCTATTTCACTCCCCTCCCGGGGTTCTTTTCAACTTTCCCTCACGGTACTTGTACGCTATCGGTTTAGGTGTAGTAATTAGCCTTAGACTGTGGTCAGCCTGGATTCCCACAGGATTCCCCGTGTCCCGTGGTACTTGGGATACTCCTAGGCGTCTCGAGAATTTCGCTTACGGGGCTTTCACCCTCTTTAGCATGCCTTTCCAGGCATTTCTGCTACCCCCTCGACTACCATATCGGAGTCCCACAACCCCTGAATTTATCTTCTTGCGAAAACAATCTCAGGTTTAGGCTCATCCCTTTTCGCTCGCCGCTACTAAGGGACTCTCATTCGATTTCTTTTCCTGGGCTTACTTAGATGTTTCAATTCGTCCCGTTCGCTCCCTACTACTATGAATTCATAGCAGGGTTTCCGGTTGTAAAACCGGAAGGGTTGCCCCATTCGGAGATCTCCGGATCAAAGCCAGTTTGCGGCTCCCCGAAGCATATCGCTGCTTACCGCGTCCTTCTTCGCCTCACCTAACCAAGTCATCCGTGCATAGACACTTTGTAGCTTGACCAATTATTAAGATCGCTCGTTTTGTTACAAAATTGTAGTTCTACCTTTATTATGTAGTTGTCAAAGAGCATAATGCGCAAACGTAACCAAGAGTTTAAGATTACCTCTTGATTATCAGATGCACGAGTAATTTATTATGCTTTATATTTACCGTCGATATGGTGGAGCTGAGGAGGATCGAACTCCTGACCCCCTGCTTGCAAAGCAGGTGCTCTCCCAGCTGAGCTACAGCCCCTGCTAGTCGATAGTCACGCTCGGCGTTCGCCTCGCTTTAGTTCGTAGTTTTTAGTCAACTATTAACTATGAACTAAAATGGGCCCAAGTGGACTCGAACCACTGACCCCAGTCTTATCAGGGCTGTGCTCTAACCAACTGAGCTATGGGCCCGTTTTTGATATAACTTACCCATAGCAACGGAAATATATATTAAATAGCCAAGCCAATCTGCCTTCATCGGCAGACGGCTTTATAACATCACCCGCAGCATCTTGGCTTCCTCGCGGAAACCACGCATTCCGGGCGAATATTCCTAAAAAACCCCCAAGTGAAGTTTTTTAGAAAGGAGGTGATCCAGCCGCACCTTCCGGTACGGCTACCTTGTTACGACTTAGCGCCAGTCACTGATTTTACCTTAGGCCTCCATTACTGGAAGATTTTAGGTACCCTCAGCTCCCATCGCTTGACGGGCGGTGTGTACAAGGCCCGGGAACGTATTCACGGCGGCGTAGCTGATCCGCCATTACTAGCGATTCCGGCTTCATGGAGTCGGGTTGCAGACTCCAATCTGAACTGGGCCTACTTTTTTGCGATTAGCTCCCCCTCGCGGGTTGGCAACGCTTTGTAGTAGGCATTGTAACACGTGTGTAGCCCAAGGCATAAAGGCCGTACTGACTTGACGTCATCCCCACCTTCCTCTCGGTTATCCCGAGCAGTCTCTTTAGAGTGCTGCTCTAGGCCTTGCGGCTTTGAGCGTGGCAACTAAAAACAGGGGTTACGCTCGTTGCGGGACTTAACCCAACATCTCACGACACGAGCTGACGACAGCCATGTAGCACCTGTGCAGATTCCTGACTTGACAGGTCCTCCCCCTTTCAGGTTCGTACTTTCTGCATGTCAAGCCTTGGTGAGGTTCTTCGCGTAGCATCGAATTGAACCACATGTTCCACCGCTTGTGCGGGCCCCCGTCAATTCCTTTGAGTTTTAACCTTGCGGTCGTAGTCTTCAGGTGGAGTACTTAACAGGTTACCTTACGGCGCTGAGGGATAACCCCCAACACCTAGTACTCATCGTTTACGGCTAGGACTACCAGGGTATCTAATCCTGTTTGCTCCCCTAGCTTTCGCAGCTCAGCGTCAGGGATTTGCCAGAGAGCCGCTTTCGCCACGGGTGTTCCTCCCGATATCTACAGATTTCACCCTTACACCGGGAATTCCGCTCTCCTCTCAAATCCTCAAGCTCTATAGTTTTGAAGGCAGTTCTCTGATTGAGTCAGAGCATTTCACCTTCAACTTGCAGAGCCGCCTACCTGCCCTTTACACCCAGTAAATCCGAGTAACGCTCGCCATCCCCGTATTACCGCGGCTGCTGGCACGGAGTTGGCCATGGCTTCTTCTCTAGGTACCGTCAGTTCCTATATTACTATAGTTAGTTTCTTCCCTATCGAAAGAGGTTTACGTACCGAAATACTTCATCCCTCACGCGGCGTCGCATAGTCAGACTTTCGTCCATTGCTAAATATTCTCGACTGCAGCCTCCCGTAGGAGTAGGGGCAGTGTCTCAGTCCCCTTGTGGGTGACCACCCTCTAAGGCCACCTATCCGTCAAAAGCCTTGGTAGGCCGTTACCCTACCAACTAGCTGATAGAACGTGAGCCCATCTATATGCGATCCCTTGCGGGACCTTTACCCAAACTCTCTTATGAGAGAATGGACACATCCGGTATTACCTTTACTTTCGCGAAGCTATACCTGACATATAGGTAGGTTACTCACGCATTGCTCACCCGTTTGCCGCTATATCTCCGGACAAATTGGCATCCGCCTTGCGGCTTCAACCTCTCCATCCAGAGTATCGCGCGACTTGCATGCCTAATCCACGCCGCCAGCGTTCACTCTGAGCCAGGATCAAACTCTCCGAAAATCTAGAGAAATTTGGATGAAGGCTCTTGGATTGTATTGTTTGTTTCTTATTACTCTTCTTGACTAACCATGATCATAAAAATGATCAGGGGTCGTTTGGCTTGGCTATTTAATGTCAAAGAGCTCCTGCTTGCCACTCTTCAGTGTTTACGAATGGCAAACAAAAAAGCGCCCCGAAAATCCAGGACGCTTTTAAAATTTATGAAGCGCCTTGCTTCGGTTTTATTAGTTTATTTCAGAATGTCAATTCTTCTTGGTTGTCTCACAGGAACCTAAAGTATAACTTAAATTCCATTTTTGTCAAGGAGAAAATTTTTTATTCCTGCCCTTTTCGTTCCAGGGTTAGTAACTATACCATTTATTATTTTTTATGTCAAGGGTTTTTTTAAAATATTTTTCGCGGCGGATCATTCTTCATTCCCGGCGCCGTGACCCGCCCTTTATTTCGAGATCAGGTCGCGGCCGCAGTCACTCAACGGATGCCGACCTCATATTCGGCCCCGCCGACATATTGGGTGCTGCAAGAATATCTTAGAGAACAAGTAGGGGCGTATTGATAACTGATCTGACACATGGGATAACCCGAGTGATTGCCGAACGACCACGCGCCTACCGTGCAGCCACTGGTGCAATACCTGCAATATCCGTACGGACATCCCCCGCATCCCGTGGGATTCACAGTACATAACTCATAATCAGTCCCGCTATACGTAGTAGTGACAGTAGAGAACCAGTTCGAGTAATGCGACCATCCGCCCGGAACGCTTTTAAAGACCCCGGATTTCGCTTTAGAAACACTGATCAAGATCTGATATTTGCAGATACTGCAAGAACCGGTGCTAACCACCGTCCCGCCTATGGCCGTACAATCCGCGAAGGAATGCACGTCCCCGCAAAGCATCGGGGAAACCTCGCTCAACGACACGCAGGAAGGGTGATGACTGATAAAAGCGCTCCATTCAGCCGAAGTCTTGGTAGGCACAAATATAGGATTAGCGCAATTATTCGTTACATTCTTCGCGACATTCCATTCCTTGATGTTCTGCGAAGACCGGGATGAGAGTTTATAAGAAGCCGAGCTCCGGGCGGATGTGGCAAAAACAGCGCACCCGGCCGAGATTATCGCGAAAAAGATCAATAAACGCGAGACCGTGTCTTTCATTGCGCCCCCTGCGGTTTATCAGTTAGAACAGGTTATCAAGCGACTCCAGGCTTCCCCGCCCGGCGCCCCGCCGCCTTCTCACCGCCTGGATGCTATTTAGAGATCAACTCCGAAAGCTTGAAAATAGGCAGGAACAATGCGATGACGATCCCGCCGATAACGATGCCCAGGAAAGCGATGACCAGCGGCTCGATCAGGCTGGTCATCGCCGATACAGCGGCGTCGACCTGCTCATCGTAGAAATCCGCGAGTTTGGAAAGCATCTTCTCGAGCTGCCCGGTCTGCTCCCCTACCCCGATCATCCTGCAGACGATCGGCGGGAAAACTTTGCTGCGCGCTAAAGGATCAGCTATCGGCTCGCCTTCGCGCACGGCTATGCGCGCGTTGCTGATAGCTTCTTCTATTACTTTATTGCCCGAAGTCTTGCCTACGATATCCAGAGCGTTAAGGACGGAAACGCCGCTCTTTACCAGGGTCGAGAAAGTCCGGGAGAAACTGGCCACCGCCACTTTCTGGAATAACTGCCCGACAACCGGCAGTTTCAGCAGGAGCTTGTCGAAATTATACCTGCCCCGGGGAGTAGCCAGGTATTTCCTGGAGACGTAAACGATCACCCCGGCGGCAATGACCGCCCAGATGAAATTCCTGCGGAAGACGTCGCTTATCATGATCAGTATCTGAGTCGGCAGGGGAAGCTGCCCCCCGAGCATTTCAAAAATGCCCTTAAAAGTGGGAACGACCTTAAGCAAAAGCACCGCCGTTATAAGAAAAGCCATTCCCAGGACCACTGCCGGATAGACCAGGCTTGAGCCGATCTTGCGCTGAAGAGCGGCGGACTTTTCCTGGTAAGAAGCCAGGCGGTCCAGCACTTCATCAAGCATTCCCGAAGCTTCGCCGGCTTTGCTCATATTGATAAAAAGCTCGGAAAATACCTGGGGATGCTTGGAAAGCGCGTCGCAAAAGCTCATCCCCGCTTCTATATCCTGCCGGCAGGTCACGACTATCTCCCGCAAAGCCCTGTTATCCACCTGTTCAGAAAGTATTCCCAAAGCCTGGACCAGCGGGATCCCGGCGTCGATCATGGTAGCCAGCTGGCGGGAGAAAACAACGAGGTCGTCGAGTTTGACCTTACCCTTGGCCGGAGAGAACATCCTGCTTTTGGTTTTTGCTTCCTTGATGGAAACAACCACGAGCATCTTGCTGTGCAGGATATTCGCCGCCTCGTTCTCGCTGGGAGCGTCTATTACCCCGATGACCGAACGGCCGTTGTTGTCTTTAGCGATATACTGGAATGCGCTCATAGCTCATCCGCGATCTTTAAGAAAGCTTCTGTCACGGCAGGGTCGAACTGCGTGCCGGTCTTAAGTTTTATCTCGGCCACAGCCGCTTCTTTGGAAAAAGGCACCTGGCGGTAACTCCTGGCGGAAACCATGGAATCATACGCGTCGGCGATATGGATTATCCGCGCCCCGAGGAGGATATCATCGCCTTTAAGCCCGGCCGGATACCCCGTCCCGTCGTAATGCTCATGGTGTTCTTTAACTAATTCTATCACGTCGTTAAGGAAAGTTAACGGCTCAAGTATCTGCGAACCGGTCTGCGGATGGGTCTTGATCTTCACCCACTCCTCCGGCGTAAGGCTTGAAGGCTTGGTCAGAATACTGTCGGATATCCCGATCTTTCCGATATCATGCAGTTCCGCGGCTTCCCTGACCCCCTCCACTTCTTTCACGCTGAGCTTCATCGCCTGGGCTATGCGCACGGCGTATTTGGATACGTTCTCGGAATGGCTGTGGGTGTAATGGTCGCGGGCGTCTATAGCCTGGGCCAGGGCCCGGATCGTGCGCAGGTAAGTGGAACGCAGGTCTTCGTAAAGCCTGGCCAGGTTCCTGGTGGATTCCTCGATCCTCTTAGCCAGGAGGATATTCTGCTTCTGCAGGGAACCGTTCTGTTCCCTCAATATGGACAGGCTCCGGCGCTGGGAAACAAGCAAACCGCGCAGATCCATGCATCTTTTGATCATAAAAGAAAGCCGGTCGATATTTATCGGTTTTACGATAACGTCGTAAAGCCCCATACATGCGGCTTCCTGATAGATCTCCGGGGAAAGCTTCTCGCTGTAGCCGACGGCTAAGGCGTCGGGGTCTATCTCCAGGAGGCCTTTTACCAGCTTCTGGTTATCTATAGCGCCCGGAGCCATATTGACTATGACCAGCCCGAAAGGGCTCTGTTTAAAAGCGTCTAACGCCGCGCAATCGTTCTGCTCCACGGAAACGGAATACCCGCCGCCGATGATCAAATGCTCCATCAGGTACTTGGCTGATTCTTCGCTGTCCATGACCAGCAATATCTGGTTATTATCTACCATCTTATTCTTCCGTGGTTATCCGGATCGATTCTTCCAGGGTCGTCAACCCCTCCCTGACCTTGATAAAAGCGTCGTCCCGCAGGGTTCTCATATGCAGGTCCTTGAGCGCGTAAGCCTTGATAGCGTCAAGCGACTGTTGTTTCATGATCATCTCCCTGAGATGGTCATCGATCATAACGGCTTCCAGAATAGCTATTCTACCATAAAACCCGGTATTATTACAGTATTTACATCCTTCCGAGCGGTAAAAAGTCACTTTATCTTCTAAAGGAAAACCTATTTCTTGCAGATACTCATCGGTAACCTGGATAGGGACCCGGCATTTCGGGCACATCTTCCTGGCCAGGCGCTGGGCGCAGACCATGATCAGGCTTGAAGCGACCAGGAACGGCTCGACGCCCATGTCGATTATACGGGTAATACTGGAAAGTGAATCATTGGTATGCAAAGTCGAGAGGAACAGCTGCCCGGTCAAGGACGCTTTCACCGCTATATCCGCGGTTTCCGCGTCGCGGATCTCCCCGACCATGATCACGTCCGGGCTCTGCCTGAGGACCGAACGCAGGGCCGTGGCGAAATCAAGTTTAACGTCCGGCTTGACCTGGATCTGGGTGATCCCTTCAAGCTGGTATTCTACCGGGTCTTCTATGGTTATAATGTTGCGCTCCGTGGTATTAAGCTGGCTTAATACCGAATAGAGCGTGGTCGATTTGCCCGAGCCGGTCGGCCCGGTAACCAGGATCATTCCGAAAGGCTTGGAGATCGCCTCCTTGAACACTCTCAGCGGATCGGAAGAAAAGCCCAGTTTATCCAGGCCGATGGAAAGGTTGTCTTTGTTCAATACGCGCAGGACGAATTTCTGCCCGAAAGTCGTGGGCAGGCTGGAAACGCGGAAATCTATTTCTTTACCCTCGAATTTCACTTTAAACCTGCCGTCTAAAGGTATCCGGCTCTCGGTTATATTCAAGTTAGAAATTATCTTAAGCCTGGCGATGATCGCGTTCTGGTTCTTTTTGGGAAGTTTGATTATCTCGTGCAAAGCGCCGTCGATGCGGTAACGCACCCTCAGCCCGTCGATCTCCGGCTCGATATGGATATCCGAGGCTCTTTTGGCCAGAGCCTCGGTAAGGATTATATCGACCAGCTTGACGATAAGCGGTTTCTCGCTCTCTTTAAGCGCGGTAGAAAGCTCGATCTCCTCTTCTTTCATCAGCTCGACGTCCTGCTTATTCGGGGAAATGTTCCTCAACGCATCTTCTTTAAGGATCTCATCCATCCCTTTTGAAGCGCCGCCGTACTGGACCTCTATCGCTTTGTCGATCTCATCTTCCGGGCTGAGGACAATATCGATATCGCATCCGGTGATCACTTTCAGGTCGTCCACCGCGAAGATATTCAGAGGGTCGGCCATAGCCACCGTAAGAGTGTTGGCGATACGGGAGAACGCGATGACTTTATACTGCCTTGAGGTATGTTCCGGGATAAGTTTGACGATCGCCGGGTCGAATTTGTATTTGGTAAGATGCAAAGTCGGGATATAAAGGCGGTTGGACAACAGCGATAGAAGCTGGTCCTCGGAGATCAGCTTCTCCTGGATCAGCACTTTACGCAACGATATCCCCTGCTGTTTCTGGGTATCCAGCGCGTGGTCGAGCTGCTGCCTGGTCACCAGCTTGTTCTGCAGTAATATCTCGATCAGGTTTTCTTTAAGTGATTTCATCTTAAATCAGAGCGGGAACGTCCCTGAAAAAAACAGGGGCCGTCCCCTTTTTTTTTAATCGTCTGGCGCGGTTATACGCACCACTTCTTCCAGGGTGGTCAGCCCCATCAGGGCCGCCCTGACCCCGTCTTCCCGTAAAGTCTTCATCCCCTCTTTGCGGGCCTGCTGTTTAATAACATGCTCCTGGGCCCGGGACAGGATCAACTCCCTGACTTTAGGGCTGAGGATAAGAAGTTCGGCGATGCTGATCCTGCCGCTGTAGCCGAGGTTGAAACACCTGGGGCAGCCTTTGCCGCGGTAGAATTTAGGTTTAATTGATTTATCCAGCCGGATCCTCAAACTGTCCAGGACACCGGCGGTAACGGGGTATTCTTCTTTGCAATTATTGCAGATCTTGCGGACAAGCCTCTGGGCCATGACGCAAACCACGGCGGAATCGATCAAAAAAGGCTCTACGCCCATGTTCACCAGGCGGACGATCGAACCGCAGGCTGTCGTGGTATGGATAGTGGAAAGCACCAGGTGCCCGGTGAGAGCGCTTTTGATGGCGATATCCACGGTCTCGAAATCGCGGATCTCCCCGATCATGATTATGTTCGGGTCCTGCCTGAGGATCGCCCGCAGGGCGCTGCCGAAAGTAAGCCCCACATCGGTTTTTACCGTAACCTGGTTGATCCCCTCGAGCTGGAACTCCACGGGGTCCTCGACCGTAATGATATTCTTATCCGGGTTATCCACGTATTTCAAGAGAGAATAAAGCGTCGTGGTCTTACCCGAGCCGGTCGGGCCGCAAACCAGCATCATCCCGTGCGGAAGCCTGGCGATCTTCTTCAGCCGGATCACAACGTCTTCACTGAAGCCAAGTTTATCCACGTCAAGCATAGCCTGGGATTTATCCAGGATCCTGATAGCGACTTTCTCCCCGAAACTCGAAGGAAGCACCGATACGCGGAAATCTACTTCCTTGCCGGCGACCTTGGCCTTGAACCTGCCGTCCTGGGGAAGGCGGTGCTCGGCGATGTCCAGGTTCGACATAACTTTGATGCGCGAGACTATCGAAGCGTGCAGGTTCCTGGGCGGGTTCTGCGCTTCCTGCAGGATACCGTCGATGCGGAAACGCACCCTCAATTTTTTCTCGAAAGGCTCGATCAGGATATCCGAGGATTTCCGGTTCACCCCGTCCTCCAGGATCCAGTCGGTGATCTTGACCACCGGGGCATCCTCGCTGATCCGGCCCATCTCCTGCTCGCCGGCTTGATTCTCTTCTTTGATCAGCTCGATCGACGAAGTCGCCATCTCCTTGACCAGGTCGCCGATCATATCCTGGGAACTATCGGGGTACGACAGGTCTATCGCCGTAATGATATCCTGGCTGGAAGAGATTATAGGATTTATCTTGTAACCGGTAAGGTCTTCGACATGGTCGATCGCGAAAATATTGAGCGGGTCCGCCATCGCCAGGGTAATGATATCCCCGATCCGGGAAACCGCGATTATCCCGTAACGCCGGGCGATATCCCGCGGTATAAGTTTGACCACTTCCGGGTCGAGCTTGAAACGTTTAAGATCTATGGGCGGGAAATTAAGGCCTTCGCTCAGAACACTGACCAGGTCGATCTCCCTGATGAACTTCAAGCCGGTTATGATCTCGCTGAGCGTTCCGCCTTTTTTCTTTTGCTCCTCGAGCGCGAGATTAAGCTGATCAGGGGTAATAAGCTTATTCTTGATCAGTATTTCTGTCAGGCGGTCTTTTAACGAAACCATTATTTATAGTATTTTTCGATTGCCTTCTTGATATCCGAAGACGTAGAAACAAAAACCTGGACGCTGCAGCCGCTGGCCGTTTCGACTTCTTCTATAGCCTTGGCGTTCAAAGGATTAACCATGACCAGGGTAAGGCTGTTACCGATCTTATCGATAGGAATAAGCAAATATTGACGGGCTATTTTAAGCGGGATGACATTGACTATTTCCGGGTTGATCTCGTAACTGCTTAAAGGAAGATACGGGAAACCATATTGGACGGTAAGAGCCTGGGCGATATCCTCTTCTTTGGCGAAACCCATTTCCACCAGCAGCTCGCCGATCAACCCCCCTTTTATTTTCTGCGCTTCCAGGGCTTTTTCCAGTTGGATATGATTGATCACCCCGAAATCAATAAGGAGTTCGCCAAGTTGTTTATTAATGACTTTTTTAAGAGGCATTTTTCAGTTTTTTCCTGTTTATCGCTTAATTATACCCTGTATCCTATTTAATGGCAACAGATTTATTGGCCAGCACATCCCGGTATTCCGCCTTAAGATGCTCTTTACTGACGCCCAGATCCAGGAAATCCCAGGGCAGGATATCGTCTAATGATCTTTCTTTAAGGTATTCCTGCGGATCGACATTGCACTCCCGGAAAGCTTCTTCCCATAACGGGAACTTAAAATGCTCGTCCCAGCCGTCAAAACGGCAGCCTTTGCGGAAAGCCGAAACGATCACCGGCCCCAGCCTTCGGTCCCCCCTGGAGAACACCCCTTCCAGGAAACTCATCAGCGGATCGTGAAAACTGATCCTGATATTCCGGTTCTTGATCATCGACCTCAGGTATTCCTGTTTCCGGCGGATATGGTCCAGGGAAGCCATCCCGAACCATTGCAATGCGGTATGCGGTTTCGGAATAAGCGTGTTGACGCTGATATTGACCTGTGCAGGGTATTTGGCGATAGCCCGGCGCATCTCCGAAACGCGTTTACAGAACTGGGCTATCGCTTCCAGATCGCCGTCCTCTTCAAGAGGAAGCCCGATCATAAAATACAATTTAACATGCTGGTACCCGGAGGCGTATGACCTCTCCAGTGTCTTAAAAAAATCATCTTCGTTGAAATCCTTGCCCAGAGCCTGGCGCAATCTCACAGACCCGGCTTCCGGGGCGAAAGTCAACCCGGTCTTTTTGATGGTAGCGATAAGATCCGTTATATCGCCCAGCATGGTCTTGGGCTTGATCGAAGGTAAAGACACGCTGACCCCTTTGCTTTTGAAAGCGCTGATCAACGGGCCGAGCAGTTCCCCGAGTTTGGGATAGTCGCTTACCGACAGCCCCAGCAGGGAAAGTTCCTCATAGCCGCTTTTCTGGTAAGCCTGCTCCGCTAATTCCAGGACAGTCTGCGGCTGTTTGTGCCTTAAAGGATAATACTGGTTGCGCGCCTGGCAGAAACGGCAGCGGTTGGGGCAGCCGCGCATAACTTCCAGGGTGATCCGGTCATGGACGACCTGGATATACGGCACCATCCAGTCAACCGGAAAATAAGATTTGTCCAGGTCGGAGACAAACCGCTTTTTTACCTTTGAAGACGTCCCCAAAGAAGGAACATAAACGCCCTCGATCCGCGACAGAATAGCGAGAAGGTCTTTCTTCCCCAGTTCTCCCGACCTGAACGCCGCTTTATGCCTGGCGTATTCCGCGGTTACCTCCAGGATCGCCTCTTCCGCTTCTCCGATGACAAAAAGGTCGAAAAATCCGGCTACCGGTTCAGGATTAAGCACGCACGGCCCGCCGGCGATAACCAACGGGAACTTTCCGTCCCTGTCCGAGGCTTCCAGCGGGATATTCCCTAATTCCAGCATATTCAGGACATTGGTATAACAAAGCTCATAAGCCAGCGAAAAACCGACAATGTCGAAGTCGCGGAAAGTTTTGCGGGACTCCAGGGAAAAACACTCCTGGCTGTTAGCCCTGAGCATCGCTTCAAAATCGACGTTCGGGCTGAAAAACCTCTCGCAAACTATCTCCGGGCGGGAATTCAATAATCCGTAAAGGATCCGCAAGCCGAGATTGCTCATCCCCACTTCGTAAAGGTCCGGAAAGCACAAAGCGAACTTAACTCCGGCTTTATCGAAATCCTTGCGGGAAACATTCCACTCCCCGCCGGTATACTGCGCCGGTTTCCTTACTCCTAACAGCATTTCATCAGTTATCATTTTTTCCTTTATATAAACATTCAAGTATAACACAAACCCGCGCCTATTACAGGCAGCGGGGCCTGGTTTAGCGGTTTCTCCAGGGGCGCTTGTCCGCCCCGGCGTGGCGGACCGCGCTCAGGTCGGCTCCTCGCTCTTGAAGATAAATTTCCGCGCGGCAATCCATGCCCGCTCGGAGCCTTTATGCCCTTCCGAAACCGCTAAACCACCCGCTGCTCTAAAATACAACACGGGTTTTGCCTAAATTGACTATAATTCCCAGCCCTATGAATGAAACAAATTCCGCACCGTTCCCCCCGGACTGCCGGCGGATTAGCAGGGTTTGGAAGGGCTTGTTCGGCCCGGAGCGGGCATGGATTGCCTAGAGGGGAATACCATCCAAGAGCGCAGGGCCGAACCAGAGCGAAATTGCGGCACGCCGGGCCGCAATGAGCGCCCCTGGAAAACCCTGTTAAGCCGCCTGATACCCTAGAATACGGCGCGGGTCTTGCCGACGTTGGCTATGATCCCCAGCCCTATGAAGGTAACCAGGATCGACGAACCTCCGTAACTCATCAGAGGAAGCGGCAGCCCGACTATCGGAGCCAGCCCCATGGTCATGGCGATGTTGACGCAGGCCTGGATACAGAACATCAAAGTTATGCCCATTGCCAGCAAACTCCCGTAATGGTCGCTGGTCCTTTGCGCGATCCGTATCCCCTGAAAAATTATGAAAAAATACAGCCCGATAAGCACCATTGCCCCCAGGAAGCCCCACTCTTCGCAGAAAGTCGCGAAGATAAAATCCGTGTGCGATTCCGGGAGGAATTTCAACTGGCTCTGCGTCCCGGCCATCCATCCTTTACCGAAAAATCCCCCGGAACCGATGGCTATCTTGGACTGGATCACGGTATACCCCGCTCCCAGCGGATCGACGTTCGGATTAAGGAAAACCAGGATCCGGTCCCTCTGGTATTCTCTCAGGAAATGCCAGCCGAAAGGCACGATCAGCGCCAGTAACGCCAGAAAGATCACTATATACCGCAACTTAACGTTACTCAGGTAAAGCATGATAAAAAAGATCAGGAATACCACCGCGCCGCTGCCCAGGTCCGGCTGTTCGATGATCAAACCCATCGGAATGGCCACGAAGATAAACGGCAGTATCAACGCTTTCCAGAGCCCGAATTTGCTGGCCTTAAGGGCCACATCGTCAGCCGACTTCAGGCTGAAATATTTTGCCAGGAATATTATAGTAATAAGCTTAGCCACCTCGGACGGCTGGAAATTGAACCAGATCAGTTTAAGCCAGCGCTGGGCGCCAAGACGGACTATGCCCAGGATGAACACCAGCAAAAGCAAAAAAACGATTATGGCGTAAATAAAATATGTCCAGTCCCACAGCCAGCGGTAATTGAACCGGGAAAAGAACCAGAAAGCCGCCAGCCCGATGATCACCCAGAAGATCTGCCGCTGCCAGATGGTCTCCCACAATTCGCCTTCCTTGCGGATAGTGCTGGAATAAATGCAGAGTATGCCGATGACCGCGATCAAAAGCGCCGCAATAAATATTTTCAAGGTGGTTTTCATTATTTCAGGAACCCCCGGTCTTTCATTTGCTGAAAAACCCTCTTAGCCACGACCGCCGAAGCGAAGCCGTGTTCCCCGTGCTCCAGGAAAACGCAGATGACATATTTCGGCTTATCATACGGGATAAACCCCGCGAACCAGCCGTGCGAAGCACCGCGCGGATTCTGGGCGGTCCCGGTCTTCCCGGCAACGCTTATACCCAGGTCATCCATTATGTTAGCCGTCCCCTCTTCTTCGCTGACAACACCGCGCAAACCTTTATTTATATTGGCGATGATCGAACTTTTCATGCGCAGGGGAACTATTTTCCTGTGGCTGGCCGAAAAATCCTGGCCGTCGATGGATTTAACCAGGTACGGAGTAACCAGCTTCCCCCGGTTGGCGAAAACCGCCATCATCCTGGCCAGCTGCAAGGGAGTAGTCATGACTTCCCCCTGGCCTATGGCGAAATTCGCGGTATCGCCGTCATACCACTTCTGGAATTTATAGATCTTCTTCCAGAGCGGATTAGGAATAAAACCCGGATCCTCGTAGGGAAGTTCTATCCCGGTCGGGCGGCTTAAGCCGAACCTGAGCGAATAATCATGCAAGACCTGCGGCCCGACCCCCAGCCCGACCCGGTAAAAATAGACGTCGCAGGAATGGGCCAGCGCCTGCTCCAGGTCCTGGTCGCCATGGGTCCCCCAGCATCTGAACTGGCGCCTGCCGACCATCAGGCTTCCCGGGCAATTATAAATTGTGGCCGGGCTTATCCTCCCAGTCTCCAGGCCCGCCGCCGCGACAACAGGCTTGAATACCGATCCCGGTGGGTACGCCCCGGAGATCGCGCGGTTAAGAAAAGGCGAATCGGGGTTCTTAAAAAGATACGTTACGGACTTGTTGTTCTTCCTGACGAAAAGCCCGGGGTCGAATCCGGGAAAAGACGCCATGGCCAGGACCTCCCCCGTATCGGGATTAAGCACCACCGCGGCGCCTGTCTTGCCTTCCATGCATGACTCAACGATCTTCTGAATGCGCAAGTCCAGGGTAAGCTGGATATCCTTGCCGCTTTCCGGAGGGCGGAACCCAAGGACCCGCGAGAACCTGCCCTGGTGGTCCACTTCGACCGATAACCCGCCGTCGTCCTGTCGCAGGTAATAATCGTAACGCTCTTCTATCCCGCCCATTCCGACGATATCTTTGGTCTGGTACCCGTAATCGGAAAGCTTGGTCAGCCTCCAGCGGTCGATCTGCCCAAGGTAACCGATCACATGGCAGGCCAGGCTGCCGTAAGGATAGAACCTCAGGGTATCCGACTGCACGACTACGCCGTCCAGGTCGAACTTACGTTCCTCGAGCAGGACCGCCTTGTCCAGGCCGATATCCCTGACCACGGTGACCGGCAGGCTCGGCTCGGAGAAACCTTTACGGAACCTTTTCCAGAGGTCATCGGGGCTCAGGTCCAGGACCGACGAAAGCACGGAGAAATTCCTGACCATTCTTTCCCTGTCCTGGGGAAGGACCACGACATCGTAAGTTATAGTGCTGCCGACGATCATATCGCCGTTGGCATCCAGGATCTTTCCCCGGCTTCCGCTCTGCGGGATCAGGCGGATACAATTCTTGTCGCTTAGATCCCTGAATTTATCGCCTTCGACAATGATCATCTTAGCCAGGTTGATCGCCAGGAAAATGAATACCGCGATGACCGCAAAATGAAGTAATCTTATTCTCATAAACGCGCCGTTTTCTTGATCAATTTAAAAACCAGGGGAAATACCGCCGCGGTATACAACGATTCCAGGAACGATATTCTGACGAATGTCCAGAAAGGTATGGCTGGCGCCGTATAAGCCTGAAAAACCCCGCCGGCCATCCCGTAAAAGACAGAAGCCGCGAAAACAACCGCGCATAACACCAGCGTATTATCGAAAGCCATCTTGCGCGACAATTTCATGACCAGAAAAGACAGGACCGGAAGGCAGAAAGTATTGAAACCGAACGTGCCGACGCTGAAAATATCTTTCAGGACGCCGCAGAGAAGGCTTAAAAGAAGAGCGTATTCCACGTCGAAATACAGGCTGGCTACCAGGACGCTGATCAAGAACAGGTCGGGCTTGACCCCGAATAAGCTCAAATACCGCAGAACGGATACCTGGACCAGCGCGAATAAGAATATCAGGAGAACAAAATTCTTTTTTCCGGTCATTGCACGATCACCAATACTTCTTCCAGCGCCGACAGGTCGACCGCGGGTTTTATAATGGCGTAACTGGTGACGCTGGAAAATTCCCTCCCGATATCGACGACCGTGCCCACGGGCAGGCCTTTAGGGTAAATATGCGTCAAACCGGAGGTAACTATCGTGTCGGATACCTTGATATCGCAGTCCTTGGGTAGATATTTCATCAACATCATTCCCCCCAGCGAACCGCAAACCAACCCTTCCTGCCTGCTGCGCTGGATCACCGCGGAAACGCTTAAGTTCGGGTCATTGATCAGCATTATCTTCCCGGTGGTCCCGCTGGTCTCGATCACCCTGCCTACCAATCCGTAAAAGCTTACGCTGACCATGCCGTTCTTGATCCCGCTGGAAGAACCTTTATCTATAATTACCGTTGACGACCAGTTGGAAGGATCCCGGCCGATAACCCTGGCCGCGATAACTTTGTAAGGGGCTCTTTCTTTAAGCGCGAGCAAAGACCTCAGCCGGGTATTTTCCAGAATAAGCTCATTCTTATCGCTCATTTCTTTGCGCAGAAAATCGACTTTAGCGTTAAGCCTCTGGTTATCGGCCATATTGCCGTGAAAGAATATCAACCCCCTGGCTTCCCGGCCGATGGCGGAAAATACCGCGAGAGGGAAATTAAAAACATTGATTACAGGCTTGCGTAAAGGCGGGATTAAAGCGGAAATTAAAAAAAGAAAACCGATAAGCAGAAACGAAGCAATTATACTTTTCCTGGTGAATTTAAACACATCTATTAAAGAAGAGTTCCGTTAACCGCTAATATCTATGAGTGCATATCGGATTTGACCGAAACAGTAACTTTCTTGAGGTACTTCATCTCGTCAAGAACCCGCCCGGTCCCGCGGACTACCGCGGTCAAAGGATCTTCAGCCACATGCACCGGCAACCCGGTTTCTTCGGCTATCAATTTATCTATTCCGCGCAGCAAAGAACCGCCGCCGGCCATGACTATGCCGTGTTCGATAAGGTCCGCGGAAAGTTCCGGAGGAGTCCTTTCCAGGGAGATCTTGGTGCTCTCCAGGATCGCCCGGATCGGCTCCTGCAGCGCTTCGCGGATCTCTTCGGAAGTGATGGTTACGGTTTTAGGCAGCCCCGCGACCAGGTCGCGCCCCTTCACTTCCAGAGACATTTCTTCATCCATGGGATAGGCCGAACCGATCTTCCACTTGATATCTTCAGCGGTGCGCTCCCCGATCATTACATTATAAGTTTTCCTGAGATATTCGATGATCGCCAGGTCCATTTCATCTCCGCCGATCCTGATAGATTTCGAGAAAACCGTGCCGGCCAGGGATATGACCGCGATCTCGGTAGTTCCGCCGCCGATATCGATGATCATATTGCCGATAGGCTCCTGAATAGGCAGGCCTACCCCGATCGCCGCCGCGATAGGCTCTTCGATAAGGAATACCGCCCTGGCCCCTGCGCGTTCCGCGGAATCTTTCACCGCGCGCTTCTCCACTTCGGTAATTCCCGAAGGTATGGCGATCAATATCCTGGGCCTGGCCAGGACGAAACGATGATGGACTTTATTGATAAAATGGCGCAACATCGCTTCGGTGATCTCGAAATCGGCGATAACCCCGTCTTTCATCGGGCGTATCGCCATGATATTCCCGGGAGTGCGGCCGAGCATGCGTTTGGCTTCATCTCCGACAGCCAGGACATTCGATGTCCCGCGCTCTATCGCCACAACCGAAGGCTCGCAAAGAACAACTCCTTCGCCCTTTACATAAACCAGGGTTGAAGCCGTGCCCAGGTCAATGCCCATATCGTTGGAAAACAGCCCCAGGACATAATTAACGAAATTTGCGGTTATTTCCTTAAAATTGGCCATCTCGGTCTCCTTAAATAAAAAGCTTTCCCGGCATAAAATAACGGATAAACGGGCAGGAAAACAGCTTTTGTCACGTGAAAGTAATTCTATCAGGAATTAAACCCCCTGTCAAATAAAAAGATACTCCTTCCCCTCCCCCCTAATCACTTAGAAAGCATAACATAGCAAAGAAAGGTTAGTTTTAACGGGTGGCATGGCGGAAGCACCAGGAAGCTTATTTTTATAGAGCCTGGCAAAGTATAGCCAGTCAGCCATTCTGCGGGTCCTGCCAAGATGTGGTTCCGCAGGGGCGCTTGTCCGCCCCGGCGTGGCGTCCTGCGCTCAGGTCGGCTCCTCGCTCTCACCTGTAATTCTCCGTGCCGGTGAACCATGCCCGCTCGGAGCCTTTATGCCCTGCTCCACCACATCTTGTCACCCCCAGCATGGCTGACCAACTATTCTTGCCACCCATAAAAATAAGCGCCCTGGCGGGAAGCTGTTATTTCCGGGAATATTTATATAGTGATTGATCTGAGGACTTTCAGGAAGTCCGGGAAGGATTTGGAGATGCAGTTTACGTCATCGATGACCGTGGTTCCGCGGGCGGCCATGCCGGCCACTACCATGCTCATCGCGGTGCGGTGGTCGCCGAAACTTTTGACTTTCGCCCCGGCCAGGCCGTTGCCCGGGATAATAATTATATCTTCCGATCTTGTAACCCGGATATCCGCGCCCATTTTTCTCAGGTTCTCCGACATAGACCTGATCCGGTCGGTTTCTTTGACCCTTAACTCTCCTGCCCCTTCGAACCTGCTGTTACCCCGGGCAAAACAGGCGGCGACCATCAATACCGGCAATTCATCTATAAGCGACGGAATTTCGCTTTTCCTGACAACAACGCCTTTCAAATTACCGCTCTTTACCTCAATATCACCCATAGGCTCGTATTTTGCCCCAGGCGATCTGCGGGTTGTAATCTTTATTCCCGCGCCCATCCTCTTAAGAACCCGGATGATCCCCAGCCGCGAAGGATTAAGGCCGGTATCCTTCAATACAACCCGCGAACCTCCGGTAATAACAGCCAGGACCATAAAGAACGCCGCGGAAGAAATATCTCCGGGGACATAAACCACGCCCGGAGAACGCAGCTCTTTTCCGCCTTCAACCGATATCTTTCCTCCGCTTGTCTTTATCGCGGCGCCGAAGGACTTTAAAAGCCTTTCGGTATGGTCACGGGTCTTTACCGGTTCGACCACCTGCGTCCGCCCCATGGCGTATAGCCCGGCAAGAAGTATCGCGGATTTGACCTGGGCCGAAGCAACCGGCATCTTGTAAATTATACCTGTCAGTCCACCGCCCCGGACAATTACCGGCGGATATTCTTCCCCCTGAGGATCTTTCCTGCAGATGATCTTCGCGCCCATTTTCCGTAAAGGCGCGGTAACCCTTAACATCGGCCTTTTAGCCAGCGCCCTGGCGCATGTAAGTTTTACCGGAAAATCCTGCCCGGCAAGGACGCCCAGCAATAAACGCAGAGTAGTCCCGGACTCCCCGGTAAAAATAACGCGGCCGGGCCGCTCAAGGCCGCGCAGGCCTTTCCCTTTTACTTTAAGCGAGCCCTTACTCCGGGAAAGAACGATCTCCAGCCCGAAGCATTTAAACGCCCGGGCCGTGGCAAGGCAATCGTCGTTAAAAGGAAAATTATTTATAACGGTGGAATTACGGGAAAGACAACCGAGGATCAAAAAACGGTGGGCTATGGACTTGTCGCCGGGCGGGCTGACCTTCCCGTTAACGCGGGAAGGACCCTGAACTGTGAATGGAACCATTATTTCTTCAGTTCGACCTTGTCGCCTTCAGCGATCTTCTCTTTCATCCCCGGAGTGACAAAACCGGCGGCAGACATGCTGTCGTGGACTTTCTCCACTTTCAAGTCTCCTACGACTTTATTGTTATGCGTTACGCTGAAGATACTGCCGACAGTGACGCCTTCTTTATTGCCGAGATTGATGACCGCGAAATTATAATCTTTATTGACTACCGCTATCTTGCCTTCCAATTTTGCGGCGGCATTAACCGCGGCCGCGGGAGCGGCAGCCTGAGGAGCCTGGGTGGACGGCGCATTCCCATCCTGCCCGGGGCCGACTACGATCTTGCCGAGCTCGACATTCTGGAATTTCGCTTCCAGGCCTTTGACCTTCTCTTCCAAGGCTTTTTTCTTGGATTCCAGGTCATTGATCTTTGATTCCATTTCCTTCAACCTGGTTTCCATACTCCGGAGAGATTCCACTGAATCATCAAGATCCTTCTGGATCCCGGCTTTTACGTTGATCTCTTTATCCAGGTCGGCTTTCAATTTTTCTATTTCTTTAAGCGAATTGCTCTTAAGTGATTTCTCTTTTTCCAGATTATAGGTCAGGTCGGTAACTTTAGACTGGGCGTCGGAAAGATTCGACTGGAGAGTCGCGATCTTATTCTTGGCGTCCTCCAGTTCGGACCTTGTAGCCTGCTGCTGGATTTTAGCGTCGTCAAGCTGCTGGGTAAGATCGGCGTTCCTGGCTTTCTCCTGCTGCAGGAAATAATAAGCCCCTCCGCCTAAACTGAAAGCGATAACTATTAATATAATTAAGAAGACTACCGCATTACCTTTGTTATTTGACATTTGATCTCCTCCTTGCCGTTTTATTGACCCTTTTATCTGATTACTATATCATAGTTTATATAAAAAGCAAGCAAATTTTAAATCAGCGCATAAGTTGTAGAGCCGGCTACTAAATATACGCTAAACGGCATCAACTTATCAGCGCGCCTGACGGCCGGCAGGGAGTAATTTCCGGCGCGGGCGGATCTCCAGATAAATCCGCGGACGTTTCGCGGGGAAGAGATCCGCTACTTGCTTTTCATAAACTCGCTGAACTCTTCAGGCATCGGGCTTTCGAACTCAACGAACTTGCCGGTTGACGGATGGATAAAACCCAGGTAACGGGCATGCAGAGCCATACGCACAAAATCGTTCTGCTTGCCGTATTTATCATCGCCCAGTATGGGGTGCCCGATAAACGCCAGGTGCACCCTGAGCTGATGGGTCCTCCCGGTAAAAGGCGACAATTCGACCAGGCTCCATAAAGGAGTCCGTTTTAAAGTCCGGTAATGAGTTTTGGCGTACCTGGTGCTTTTAGTGAATCCTACGGACATGCTCTCTCTTTTATAAGGATGCCGGCCTATCGGCATTTCAATTATGTTCTCGTCGAATTCCACTTTCCCTTTTACCAGCGCGACATAAACGCGTTTGATGCTGTGCTCGGCGAACTGCCCGGCCAGGTCCAGGTGCGCGGCGTTGGTCTTGGCGATGACCAATATCCCGGAAGTCTCTTTATCCAGCCGGTGCACTATCCCCGGGCGCAGCGGGTTTATATCGGAAAGGCCGGCGAACCGGTGCAATAAAGCGTTTACCAGGGTGTGTTCATAATTCCCGGGAGCCGGATGGACCACCAGCCCCGCGGGTTTATCGATCACCGCGAGGGCGTCATCTTCATAAACCACTTTCAACGGGATATCTTCCGCCTTAAGTTCCGGCGTTTCCTTTTCGGGGATAACGATCTTGATCTCCTGCCCGTCTTTAACTTTATAATTAGGCTTGTTCTGGGCCAGGCCGCCGGCCAGGACAGCGCCGCCCCTGATCAAAGCCTGCAGGTATGTGCGGGAAAAACCGAGGTCCCGCCCCTGGCTGAATTCCAGCAGGAAAACATCCAGCCTTTTTCCGGCGGTTTCCGGTCCGATGATCGCAGAATATTCTTGCATAGGTAGATAGAGTTGGATTATGCGGTTTTTTTAACCTTTGTTCCCCGGCGCAGAAGCGACCAACCGAGGAGCACCGCTCCGACGGTGATCGCGCTGTCGGCGACGTTGAACACCGGCCAGATGCAGAAATCGAGGAAGTCAACGACGTAGCCGAGTAACAGCCGGTCGATAAGGTTCCCGGCGGCGCCGGCCAGGATCAAACCCAGGGCCCAGTCGCTTAATGACAACTGTTTCCTGGCCGAGGATCTCTTAAGACTGATATAAATAAGGATTATCGCGAACAGCGAAGTCAGGATGAATACCGGGAGTTGATTCTTCAATATGCCGAACGCGGCCCCGCGATTATGCACCAGGGTCAGATAGAAAACGCCCTTGATCACGGGATTAGGATGGTTCAGCACCAGGTTATTATTAAAAATGAATTTACTTACCTGGTCTAAACCTATAATGAGGGCTATAAGTATTATCATCAAAAAAGAGCTCTATTTTTCTCTTTTTTGCTGGCAATCGAGGCAAAGGCGGGCGTAAGGCAAAGCCTTTAACCTGGCTTTGCTTAAGACCGACTTGCATTCTTCGCAAATGCCGAATGTGCCGTCTTCGATCCGTTTGAGCGCGTCTTCCAGCTCATACAAGAACTGCCTGTCGTTGGACGCCAGGCCGAGAGAGAATTCGCGGTCGTAATTATCGGTAGCGACGTCAGCCATGTGGAAAGTATATCCGGAGATGTCCCCCGAAGCGTCTTTCTGCGATTTCTTAAGAGTGTCCTGCGAAACGCGGCTGATCGAATCCAGGATATCGTTTTTCCTCTTGGTGATAAGCTTCTTGTATTCTGCCAGGTCTTTCTTGTTCATTTTTGTCTTCACTTGGCGGCTCCTCTGTGGCTACTTGTTTAGCGCAGTCACGGCCTGCAGACATTTATCGCAGAGCGAACTATGCTCTAAATTCTTGCCGACGGAACCGGAATAGTTCCAGCAGCGTTCACATTTCTGGCCTTCAGCTTTGACCACTTCAATACCTATTTCAGGCAGGTTCGGATCGGAAATAACGGACGGCCCGAAAGTGCCGGTATTACTTACTTCTATCTGCGATACTTTGAAGATTTCAGGCAGATCGTTCTTCAAGTCTTCTAAATATTTATACCAAGATTGCCCCTTTGTCAACAGATTTATTTTAGCGTCGAAAGAACTCCCGATCACTCCGGCGGACCGCTGCGCTTCCAGCGCTTTAGTGACCGTGGGGATCAGCCCGATTATCGGTTCCAGCTGCTCGTTTATATTTTTCCCGGCCCCCTCCTGCCGGAACTCCGGATTGCCGGCCGGCCAATCCAGGAGATGGACGCTGGGGATATCTTTTTCTTTCTCCCCTTTCACCATGTATTTCCAGATATCTTCGCTGGTATAAACAAGGATCGGGGCCATGATCCGGGCCAAAACGCTGATCACTTCATAAAGAGCGGTCTGGGAAGCGCGGCGCTCCATTGAACGGGCGGCCGCGGTATAAAGCCGTCCCTTGGCCATATCCAGGTAATACATGGAAAGGTCTTCATTGCAGAAATCATAAATTATCTTATACGCTTTCTGGAATTCAAAAGAATCATAAGCCTTACCGGCGGTATCCAGGACATGTTCCATCCTCCAGAGTATCCACCGGTCGATCTTCATAAGTTTAGCGTAGGATACTTTGTCCCTGTCCGGGTCGAAATCGTAAAGGTTGCTCAGGACGAACTTCGCGGTATTGCGGATCTTGCGGTAAGCCTCGGAAAGCCGCTGAAGTATCTGGTCGGATATCCGGATGTCCTCGTTGTAACCGCTGGAAGCCACCCAGAGCCTGATGATATCCGCGCCGGATCTCTTGATGATATCCTGCGGCGGGATAACGTTGCCCAGCGATTTGGACATCTTCTTGCCTTCTCCATCGACCACGTGGCCGTGGGTAAGCACGCTCTCGAACGGGGAGCGCCCTTCGATGCACATGGCCGGGATCAGCGAAGACTGGAACCATCCCCGGTGCTGATCGGATCCCTCCAGGTAAAGCTGCGCCGGGAAACCCAGGTAAGGCCTTTTTCTCAATACCGATTGGTGGCTGACCCCGGAATCGAACCAGACGTCGAGGATATCCGAGCCTTTGGCAAATTCCTTGCCGCCGCACTTGGCGCAGGCGAACCCTTCAGGCAAATAATCTTTAATATCCCGGATAAACCAGCAGTCCGTCCCTTCGGCGGCGGTGAAACCGCGGAATTTTTCGATGACCCCGGGATCCAGCGTTTCCTCCCCGCACTTCTTGCAGACTATCGACGGTATAGGCACGCCCCAGTAACGCTGCCGGGACAGGCACCAGTCCGGCCGCAGTTCGACCATAGCCGACATCCGCTCTTTCCCGGATTCCGGGATGAAGGTGATCTTTTCTTTTATTTCCCCGAGCACTCTTTTACGCAGGTCCCGGTGGTCGATCTTCAGGAACCACTGGTTGGTCGCCCGGAAAATGATCGGTTTTTTGCAGCGCCAGCAATGCGGATAGGAATGCTGGAAGTTTTCCTGTAAAAGCAAAGCGCCGAGCCCCTGCAGTTTATCGATGATCGGTTTATTGGCGTCATAAACATGCATCCCCTGGAATTCTCCGGCGCTGGCGTCGAACTTCCCCTTCCCGTCCACGGGCATGACGATATCCAATTTATATTTTATCCCGGTAACGTAATCCTCGGCGCCGTGCCCGGGAGCGGTGTGGACCAGCCCTGTGCCGTCTTCCGAGGAAACATACTGGGCCAGGACGACTTTGCCTTTGCGCAGTCCGAACGGATGGCTGTAAACCAGGTTTTCCAGGTCCCGGCCTTTGATCTCGCGGATAACCTCATATTTGGTTATACCCATCTTTTCCAGGACCTGCAGGCGGACATTGGCGACGATAAGATTCCCCTTTTCGGTCTTGATATAGGAATAAATAAAATCCGGGTTCACCGCCACCGCGACATTGGCGATCAAAGTCCAGGGAGTAGTGGTCCAGATCGCCAGGTAACTTCCGGCGGGGAAATCCCTGGATTCGTCGAGCTTGAATTTAACGTAAACCGAAGGCGAAGTGTGGTCCTCGTATTCCACTTCCGCTTCGGCCAGCGCGGTCTCGCATTTATAACACCAGTTCACCGGCTTGAGCCCGCGGTAAATGTAACCTTCTTTAACCAGCCTGGCGAAAGACGCGACTATCCCTTCCTCGTATTCATGGCTTAGAGTAAGGTAAGGATCGTTCCATTCGCCGAAAACTCCCAGGCGGATGAATTCTTCGCGCTGGAGCGCGACATACTTCATCGCGTAATCATAAGCTTTCTTGCGGAACTCCACCTGGTCGATCTGGTATTTATTTATCTTCAGCTCTTTAAAAAGCGCGTGCTCCACCGGCAGGCCGTGGCAGTCCCACCCCGGAACGTAAGGGGAATCGAACCCGCGCATCGTCTTGTATTTAACCACGAAATCCTTGAGGGTCTTGTTCAAAGCGTGGCCGATATGGATATTGCCGTTGGCGTAAGGCGGGCCGTCGTGCAGGACGTATTTAGGTTTGCCCTGCGATTTCTTCCGGATGCTGCCGTAAATATCTTTATCGTTCCAGTTTTTGAGGAATTCCGGCTCGCGTTTAGGCAGGTCCCCTTTCATGGGGAAATCGGTCTTGGGCAGATTAAGAGTATCCTTATATTCTTTCATAGGTTATTTTAAATATTTTCCGATTATCGGCGCGAGGTCTTTCTTAACCTTCGCCGGGATAAGTTTTCTATCGGTAACTATCGCGTGTTCCGCCGCCGAGACGCAGGGGCAGCCGCGGGTTTCGGGTATATCGCGGATGACGCGTTTGATTATTTTCTTGGAATTCTCCACGTTCCTGGCGAGATTATCCATGACCATCTCCAGGGTTACCGGTTTTTCGGATTTATACCAGCAGTCATAGTCGGTTATTGACGCCAGGGTGGCAAAACAGATCTCCGCCTCGCGCGCCAGCTTCGCTTCGGACATGTTGGTCATCCCGATCAGGTCCATTCCCCAGCTCCGGTACAGGTTGGATTCCGCGCGGGTGGAGAATGCCGGGCCTTCCATATTCAGATAGGTCCCGCCGTAATGAACTTTTAAACCGAGATCATCGATGCCTTTTCTGATCACCTGCCGCAGGGTCTCGCAGACCGGTTCGGCGAAACTGAAATGGGCGACGATCCCTTTTTCGAAAAAAGTCATTTTCCGGGCCTGGTTGGTCCGGTCGACGAACTGGTCCGGCAGGACAAAATCCAGCGGCTTGAGATCTTCCCGTAAACTTCCGCAGGCGGTCACAGAAATGATCCGGTCCACTCCCAGTTTTTTCATGGCGTAAATATTCGCCCGGTAGTTCACCTCGCTGGGATTGATCCTGTGCCCGCGGCCGTGGCGCGGCAGGAATACCACATCTTTTCCTTCCAGGCTTCCCACGGTGAATTTATCCGAAGGTCTCCCGAAAGGCGTGTTCAGAGCTATTTCTTTTACGTTTTTTATGCCTTCGATCCGGTAAAGCCCGCTTCCCCCGATGATCCCGATCTTGCCCATGATGTTGTCCTTTCGCGGAACTATTTACTGGATAATTCTTCCGACCGCCGTATCGCCGCCTTGACCGCGGCCTCAAGGTTGGCGATCTTGCCCTGGAGCATAGCCAGCCCGGCCTCGGTAGTTCCCTTGTGCGACGTCACTCTCACGCGCAGGATCACCGCGGTCAATTTAGATTCCCTTAATAATGTCATGCTTCCTTCAGCCGTATTCTTGGCCAGGATCGCGGCTTCCCGGGGATTAAAACCCACCTGCCCGGCCACATAAGCCAGTTTAGGAATGAACTCTTCCCGGATAAACTTATCCCACTCGCTTCTCGGCAGGTTATTCAACAGGTCGTAAAGGAACCCCGGGCCGCTTCCCGAAACTCCGGTTACCGCATTCATCATATTCTCTTCCACCGACATGGTAACGCCCATACGGTTGAACAAGGACTGCGCGAAAGACAGGTCTATTTCAGTGGTATATTTGCCCCTGGTCAGGCAGATCATCCCCGCGCCGACCTTAGCCGGAAGATTAGGCATTACCCGGATCACCGCCCGTTTACCCAGCCTTGCCTCTATATAAGAAGTAGTTATGCCTGCGGCGATGGAAATTACCAGATGCGACGAACCGGACCTCTTTATCTCGGCCAAAGCCGTTTCAAAATCCTGGGGCTTGACAGCCATAATAATGGCATTGGAAGAATTAACCAGCTCTTCTATGCTTTTGACCACGGTCAATCCGGACGCATCTTTGGTCTTGTCCGGATCTTTATCAAAAACAAAAACCTGGTATTTTGTCTTCAGGCGTTCGGCCATCGCCGCGCCCATATTCCCGTAACCGAGTATCCCTATCTTCATTATTCCGTCCCTTCGAATACAGCCCGGCCGATCCTGACAATGGTCGCGCCTTCGCCGACCGCTGCCTGGAAATCATCGCTCATGCCCATGGATAATTCTCGTAATTCGTAACTCGTAACTCGTAACTCGTAAAGCCTGTCCCGAAGTCCCCTTAACTGCCGGAAATAACCCCGGGCTTTTTCAGGATCGCCGGCGGCCGGGGCCATGGTCATCAGGCCGAGCAGCCTTAAATTCTTGAGCGCGACAACGGCTTTGGCCAGGCCGGTAAGCCCGTCCGGGCTTACCCCGGACTTACTTTGCTCCGCCGAAGTATTAACTTCGATCAGGATATCCTGGACCTTGTTTATACCGGCGGCCTGCTTGTTAAGCTCTTCAGCCAGCCGCGGGCTATCCACGGAATGGATCAGGTCGAAAAACCTGACCGCGTCGCGGGCTTTATTGGTCTGCAAATGGCCGATCATGTGCCATTTTACAGCCGGCAACCCGGGGATGCCCGCGAGAGCGCTCCGGTGAAGCTTGGCTTCCTGGACTTTATTCTCCCCGATATCGATTATTCCCGATCCAAGGACTTCTTGGATCTGCCCGGCGCTTCTGTTCTTTACCACGGCGACCAGGGTCACATTTTCCGCCGGCTTTGCGCTTTCAAGGCCCGCGGAAACGATCCGCGCCTTTATTCTCTCGATATTTTCTCTGATCACCTGCGGTCCCGGACTAAAATTTATTAAGTTTTGACAGAATATTATACCGCACAATCCCCAACGGTCAACCATTATTAGCTGTTTAGCGGCATTATTAAAGCATGGATCGAGAACAAAGCATGGCTTAGTAAAGGTTAGTCTTAACAGGGCCTGGCAAGGTGTGGTTCGCAGGGGCGTTTGTCCTGCCCCTGCGTGGCAGGACTGCACTTCGGTCCGGCCCTGCGCTCTTGGTTGGTATTCTCCACAAGGCAATCCATGCCCGCTCCGGGCCGAACAGACCCTGCGAATCCCCACCTTGCCACCCGTTAAAACTAACCTTCCCGCAAAGCCATGCCAACTATAACAACCTGACCACCTCCACACCCGGTGTGGATAACGGTGATCTCTAAGATAATATACGCAGGGAAAGCTTATTTTTATGGGTGGCAAAGCGTGGTTGGAGGGGCGTAAAGGCGAGGAGCGGGCATGGTTCACCAGCGAGGGAACTTGCAGGTGAGAGCGACGATAGGCCAGAAGGCCATGCCGGCCGTTCCGATACGGCCGGGCGGCACTGCCCCGCTGGGGCAGGACAAGCCTGCCTGCCGGCAGGCAGGCGTCCCCGGAAACCATGCTTTGCCAGGCCCTATAAAAATAAGCGTTCTGGCGCCCCCACCATGACAGGCCCTGTTAAAACTAACCGTCCCTTACTAAACCATGCCTTGCCGCCTATAAAAAATAAGCGGCCTGGGGCGGGATCAGAAGTATTCCTGGTAGATCTCTTTGAGTTTATTGGTGACTTTCAGGAGAGGATTGTTGCCGGTCTTGGAGACGGTCAGGGTCCGGGGCTGGTAGCCGTAAAGCTCCTTGCAGACCAGGCCCAGCGCCGTGGCGTAGGTCAGGTATTTCCTGCCGGACAAAGAAGCGTTATTGTTCACCAGGGAAGCCACCTGGGGATCGCGGATGCGGGCGAATTCCACCGGGATGCCGGTATTGGCCTCCAGCATCTCCAGGAAACCTTCCTGGAGGATCGTTCTTCCCGTAAGCACAAAATGCTTGATATCTTTCAGAGCCACGGTCTTCCCGACTTCGTCCTTAAGATACAGGCACATGGATTTGGTCTTGGCGTTAAGCAGGTCCGATACCTGTTTCTTGCCGATAGGCTGATACCCGTTGTCTTTCTTCACCAGTATCTGGTTATTATCGGCGGCCTGCGGCTCATCTACATTGCCGTACGATATCTTGATGTCTTTGGCCAGGTCCTGGGGAATATTCAACCCTTCCTGGAGCGCGCTGGTAAGGTCGCTGCCTCCCGCGGGGAATATTTTTATCTGCCGTAATAAACCATCCTTGAAAAATATCATCTCGGTGATATCGCAGCCGATATCGCAGAGGACGTTGACCCCTTTCTGGAATTCGCCGTCAAAAACAGCCTGCGCGGTAGCCAGGCCCGAAAGGAACATCTCCTTGACGTCATAGCCCGATTGATTTATGGCGTAATTGATCGTCTGGACGCCGGCGAGCTTGGCGCAGACCAGGTAAAGATCGACCTCAAGCTTGTGCCCGTATAATCCCAGCGGGTTTAAGATCCCGGATTTATTATCCACGGTATAGCTGAAAGGGATCTGATGGATGACTTCGTCTTCGATCGTCGAACCGAGGATAAACGCCTGGCGGATGACGTTATCGGTATCCAGGGAAGTGATCACCTTGTTCCCGCGCTCGGCTAAAGGTATTATCGCGCGGCTGTGCTTGGTAATCACGTCGGAGCCGGAAATATCGGTATTCACGGATTTGATATTGATCCCGGACTTGGCCTTGAGCGCTTTCATGACTTTCCCGACGCATTCAACCAGTTCCACGGAATCCACTACCGCGCCCTTCTTTATTCCCCGCGATTCCTGGGATTCGAAGAAAATTTCCTGCACCCTGCCTTTTCTGACCACGGCCGCACAGGCAGCTATCTTGCTCGTTCCGATATCCAACCCGCAAATATAATCTTTCCCCATGGACTCAGCCCTTCTCTTTGAATTTTATCACCGGCTCTTTGAACCTCAGATCGATGTATTCGATATTATAAATATTATTCTTCACCTGCGCGAGCAAAGTCGCTAAAATAGCGAGCTTGTCCGCGGTATTATCCCTGCCGATCTTTATTTCCAGCATCTGTTCAGGCTGGATAAAGCTTTCTTCAGTATAACCCCGGGCAGGCGCGGACACAACTAAAAAGATAGAAGCTCCGGCGGAAGCCGACATGTCTAATCTTTTTATTTTGTACCCGCGGATGATCTTGTTGCGGGCCGCTCCCCGGATAATATCCAGCGCCGCTGCCACTGATGCGGCATTACAGCGGCTGCCGTATTTTGCGCCGTCGACATACCGGTCGACCCCCGTGATCAACGGCACCTGCCTGCCGGCAGGGTCATCCGGCAGTTCAAAAAGGATCAGGTTATCGTCGATAAAAAACACCCGGGAAGCCCTGATCACCGCCAGAGGCTCGCGTTTCAGAAAATCCACCACCAGGTGAGAAGGGAAAAACCTTGTTATCCTGACCTTCTGGTAACTCGGATAATAATACGCTGCGTGCCTGGTTTCCTTATCCAGGTCCAGGTCGAAGATATTCCTGCCTTTAAGGTAAGCGAAATTATTCTCCGCGTTGACGGTATCAGCGCAGTTCCTGACGGTGATCGCGCTGACCCGGAAATATTCGGACTTCCTGAGGTTCTGATAAACGGCTATCGCCAGGGAAACCGCTATCACGACTGCGATAAATTTGGCCACCAGGACTTTATCCAGCTGAAAATCTTCTTTCCTCTGGGGAGCCCTGCTCTTATTCTTTCTCATAAGCGGATTGCAGCAATATCAGACAAAGCCTGTCGAAATCTATCCCGGCGTATCCGGCGGCTTTAGGCAGCAGGCTCGTCGAAGTAAGCCCGGGGATAGTGTTAACTTCAAGCAAATATAACCTTCCGTTCTTATCCAGTATCATATCCGAGCGCGAGCATCCGAAACATCCCAGCGCCCGGTGCGCGGTCAAAGCCGCCCCCCTGGCCCTGCCGGCTGTTTCCCCGTCTAAAAGCGCGGGAACGATGTAATCGGTCAGGCCGTGCTCATATTTAGCCTGGTAGTCGAAAAACCTGTGTTTGGTGACGATCTCGATGACGCACAGCGGCTCTTCGGCGAGTATCCCGACCGTCAATTCCCTGCCGGGGATATATTCCTCGATCAGGACCCGGTCGTCAAACTCCAGGGCGGCTTTTACCGCTTTAACGACGTCCTCCTGCCTGTCGATGATGGACAAACCGATGCTTGAACCGTTGGAAGCCGGCTTGATCACCCAGGGCGGGCCGAATTTCCGTTCACCTGTTGTCTCCACACCCGGTGTGAAGGCGGTATCAGGGTTGAAAGATCTCTTCTCGATTATCATCTGGCCCGGCGTTACCAGCCCGGCGTCCCTGAATATTTTCTTGGCGTTTATCTTATCCATCGCGTTCCTGCTGGCTGCGGGTCCCGAGCCGGTATAACGCAATCTCAGTCCTTCCAGGATGGACTGGACCTGCCCGTCCTCCCCGAATTTACCGTGCAGGGCGACAAAAGCGCAATCGACGCCGAAAGACTTGATGAACTCAGCGGCCAGGCGGTGATCGTCCGTTTTTATATCTATCCCCACCGCGTCCAGCCCCTGTTTCTTGAGGCTTTCCAGGACGGCATGCCCGGATTTAAGCGAAATATCCCTTTCCGTAGAAGTTCCGCCCATCAGCACGCCTATTTTACCGAAACGCGCAGTATCGATGTTCTTTATTTCCATATCTTTATCTCAGTCTCCAATGTTGTATTGAACTTTTTCTTCACTTCTTTTCTGATCAAGCTGATCAGCGCCAGGACATCCCGTGAGCTGGCGTTCCCGGAATTTAAAATAAAATTAGCGTGGCGCGAAGATACTACCGCCCCGCCTGCGCTTCTGCCTTTTAATCCGCAGGAATCTATCAGTTTCCCGGCTGATCCGGCAGGAGGATTCTTAAATATACACCCGGCGTTAGGCTTTCCGTAATCCTGCGTAGCCTTACGCCGGGCTATAAGTTCGGCGATACGCCCCCTGATCGCTTTACTGTCCGCAGGGGCTAATTTGAAACTTGCGCTCAAGATCACATGCCTGGACAGGTTCGACCGGCGGTAGCTGAATTTAAGTTTATCTTTCTTTATGGTCTTGAGGTTACCATTATAATCCATAACTTCCGCAGATTCAACCAAATCCCCGATCGCGAATTTCTTCCCATCAAGGGACACCCCCGCGTTCATCGCTAAAGCGCCGCCCACTGTCCCGGGTATTCCCGCCATGAACTCAAGCCCGGACAACCCTTTCTGCGCGCAATAATCCAGCAATCTCGCCGCGGATACTCCCGGACCGGAGACGACAATATTCCTTTTTTGTCCTATTTTACAGAATCCCGCCGCATCAAGCTTGATCACCGCGGCGTTGACCCCGCCGTCGGCAGCCAGGATATTACTGCCGGCGCCGATAACCAGGACCCTGGCCGCTTTTCTACGCAGGCCAACGAGCGCCCTCCGGAGTTCCCCGGCTGACCCGGGGCGCAGCAATTCCCGCGCCGGCCCCCCTATACGGAAAGTGGTCAGTTTGCTCAAAAGCCGCAGGTCAGTTCCTGTTCTTGATCTTTTCGACGACGTCATTAGAAACCTTTACGATATCACCGGCGCCCAGCATTACCACGGTATCGCCCGGCACGGCGATCCTGTTAACCAATTCCGGGATATTCTCTTTAACGCAGAACTCAACGGTTTTGCCGGGAAAATTATCCTTTATCCGCTCAACCACTGCCGCCGCAGTGATCCCGGGTATCGCCGGCTCGCTCGCCGGGTAAATATCGGTAAGGACCACCACATCCGCCCCTTCGAAACATTTACCGAACTCTTCCATTAATAATCTGGTCCTGGTGAAACGGTGCGGCTGGAAAACCGCGATTATTCTTTTTGCGTCGGTATACCGCAGCGCCGCGAGGCTGGCTTTGATCTCCGTAGGATGATGCGCGTAATCGTCGATCACCGTAATTCCCTTATCCCGGAACTTTATATCCAGGCGCCTGCCCGCTCCTTTATATCCGGTGAAAACCCTTTTTACCACTTCCGGGGATATCTCCAGTTCCCGGGCCAGCCCTATTACAGCCAGCGAATTAGAGATATTATGCTCTCCGCCCAGAGCCAGATGGAACCTGCCGATGGGCTCGTCCCGGAAAAATACGTCAAAATCCGAAGCCAGCCCTTTAATGATTATATTCCCGGCGCGGACATCCGCCCCGGGTCTTAACCCGAACTTTACCAGCTTTCCCGGATAACCCTCTACCAGGCGCGAAAGATTATCGTCGTCGCTGCAGCAGAAAAGGCATCCCCCGGGAAGGGTTTTATCGATGAATTGCCGGTAAGCGGCGGCGGCGTTGTCGAAAGTCCCGTAATAATCCAGGTGCTCCCGGTCGACATTGGTGATTATCGAATATTTCGGCCGGTAATACAGGAATGATCCGTCCGACTCGTCGGCCTCGGCCACGAAGAATTCGCCTTTGCCCCGCGAAGCATTCCGGCCGGTATTCTTAAGTATCCCGCCTATGGCCATCGAAGGGGATAATCCGGCTTCCAGCAGTAAATATGACGCCAAGGATGTCGTGGTGGTTTTTCCGTGGCTTCCGGTGACAGTGATCACGGTTTTATCGCGCATCAACTCCGCCAGCGCCTGGGCCCGCTTGATCACCGGGATGCCTGCGGATTTAGCGGCGAGCAGCTCCGGGTTATCGTTTTTTATCGCCGAAGAATAAACCACTACTTCGCTTGATCCGATGTTCGCTGCGGCATGCCCGATAAATATCTCCGCCCCCATCCGCCTTAATTCCCGGATCGACCCGTTCTCTTTTACGTCTGAGCCGGTAACGCTGAACCCTTTTTCCAGCATAAGGCCGGCTATCCCGCTCATCCCTATCCCGCCTATCCCGATAAAATGATATTTATCCGGCATATTACCTGTTCCTATCCATGACCAGGGCGGCAAGTTCTCCGGCCCCGTCAACGATCTTAAGTTTGTCGTATCCCGAACGCATCTTCTCCAGGCGGTCCGCGGAGCCGAGTATGGCCTTCAATTCCACGGACAGCTTATCCGAATCGAGTTCGCAGTCGTCGATAGCGACAGCGGCTCCCGCCTCCGCCAGGACCCGGGCATTTGCCGATTGGTGCTGGTAAGCGTAAGGGTACGGCAGGAGTATCGCCGGCAGGCGGTAATGCGCCAGTTCGTGGATGCTGGTCGCCCCCGCCCGGCAAACCGCCAGGTCCGCCAGGCTTAAGGCGTATTCCATCTCATCGAGAAAATGAAAGATCCGGACGCTTACTCCCAGATGCGAATATTCCCGGTTAAGCTGGGCCTTGTCCAGGAACCCGGAAAGATGGATGATCTGCAATTTATCCCTCCCAGGGAAGCCGGATAAGGCCTTTAAAAAGGCGCGGTTTATCCGCATGCTCCCCTGGCTTCCGCCCATGACCAGGATGGTGAATTTATTCTGGTCAAGGACGAAGAATTCCCGGCATTTTTCTTTGTCCGCGCGCACCAGGCGGGAGCGCAGCGGGTTGCCGGTGAAAACTATTTTATTCCGCCGGTCCCGGATATATTTCCGGCTGGCTTCGAACGAAACAGCCATGCGGTCGCAAAACTCAAAAAGGAAACGGTTGGCCTGCCCGGGAATAACATTCTGCTCATGCAATATCACCCTGACCCGCATCAGCCAGCCGAGAATAACTATAGGAATGCTGAAAATACTGCCGAAGCCGACCACCACATCCGGCTTGAAACGCAGGATAATGATCAGGCTCTGCCACGATCCCCGGACGAATTTAAAAGCGTTCAGCAGGTTGCGTGAATCCAGCTTAGCCTGCAAAGGCACGGAGTTGATATAACTTACCCCGCACCCGAACGCGCCCGTTCCTTTTTTGATATTTTTTTTAGGGACAGCCAGGAGCGTCTTTACCCCGCTGTGACCGCTTTTCAAACGGTCCAGCAGCGCCAGCGCCGGGAAAATATGGCCCCCGCTTGAACCGGCTACGACTAAAACTTTCATTTATGGGTTCTCCCCTGTTTTAGCGATGTTCAAAAGCAGCCCCACGCTGATCATGTCGAAGACGAATGAGGACCCGCCGTAACTTATAAAAGGCAGAGGCAGCCCTTTGGTCGGCATTATCCCGCAGGAAACCCCGATATTGACGATAGCCCGGAAAGCCAGCACGCAAACCAGCCCAAGGCTTAAAAAATACCCGAACCTGTCCTGGATACCGGCGACCACTTTAAGCCCGAGCCTGATAAAGATCACGAACAGGCAGATCACTCCGGCTGTGCCTAAAAGCCCCAACTCTTCCCCGATTATGGAGAATATAAAGTCGGTATGCGCGGCGGGCAGGTAAAATAATTTCTGCATGGAATGGCCCAGCCCTTTGCCGAACAAACCGCCGGAACCTATAGCTATCTGGGACTGGATTATCTGGAACCCGCTTCCCCTGGGGTCGGCCCAGGGATTCAGGAAAGCCACTATCCGGCGCATCCTGTAAGGCTCGCTGACGATCAATAAATAAAGCATCAAAGCCGCGACCAGGAAGATCAACAGCAGGTAACGCGAAGGCACCCCTCCGACATAAAGCATCAAAAATACCACCGCCGCTATCGATATCGTGGTCCCCAGGTCCGGCTGGGCGAGGACCAGGACGGAAACGCACCCCATCACCACCATTACCGGCAATAATCCCCAGCGTAACGTCTTGATCTTGTTTTCTTTCCGGGCGATGAAATCGGCGACATAGATTATCATCGCCAGGACCGCGAACTCGGAAGGCTGGAAGCTGAATAACCCGAACCTGAACCACCGGCGCGCCCCGGCCACCTCCCTGCCTAAATGCGGGACCATGACCAGGACCAGAAGGACTACCGCCGCCGCCAGCATAGGCCGGGCTAACTTGCGCAGTTTCTTGTAATCGGACATCATCACTAAAAGAGAAAGCGCCAGGCCGATCAGGATAAAACTGAAATGCCGTTTGACAAAAAAGAACTCGTCATGGTATTTTTCCGCGGCGTAGATCCCGGAAGCGCTGTAGATCATAACTATGCCGATACAGACTAAAGCCACCATGCACATAAAAAGCTGGATCCGGATGTTGCGCATATTATTTACCCTTGCACTTGGACAACTTCAAGACCTCATTCTTAAAAACCCTTCCCCGGTGCTCATAATCCGAGAACATATCGAAGCTGGAGCACATCGGGGAAAGGATCACGCAATCCCCGGGCGCCGCCTTGGAAAAAGCCCGGTCTACCGCTTCCTCAAGAGTATCCGATTCGCTGACCGCAAGCGACGGCCTCAACGCCCGCCCGATCTTTTTCCGCGCCTGGCCGATCAGGATAACCTCTTTTACCTTACCCCGGGCCGGGCCGAGCAGTTTCCGGTAATCCCCCCCCTTGTCTTTGCCTCCGGCGATAAGAATTACCGGCGAAGAGGTATTCTCCAGGGCCCAGACCGCCGACTCAACCGTGGTCGCTTTAGAATCATTGATGAATTTAACCCCCTTGATGCAAGCGGCCTCTTCCATGCGGTGCTCAAGACCTTTAAAGTCTTTAAAAACCCCCAGGCACGTTCTCCTGCTTATCCCGGTTATTTCCGCGACTTTCAATACCGCCGCCTGGTTCGGGTTCAGGCCCGCGGACGGCTGAAAGAACCTGACCGAAGCCGCGGTTGCGCGGGCTATCCGTTCCGATTCTTTATCCAGCGAGTTCAAGATCAGGTAATCACCGCTGTCCTGGTTCAGGCTGATCCTTCTTTTAGCGTCAATGTATTCTCTCATCCCCGGATAACGGTCGAGATGATTTCTGCTGACATTAGTGATCACCGCGATCCTGGGTTTGAAAGAACGGATATTCTCCAGCTGGAAAGAGCTTATTTCCAGAACGACATAATCTGAAGCTTTAAGCTTCTTCACTTCCCCGGAAAAAGGATTCCCGATATTACCGCAGACAAAAGCCCTTTTCTTCGCGGCTTTCAAAACCTGGCCGATAAGGGTGGTCACCGTGGTTTTCCCGCTGGAACCGGTGACAGCGATGACCGCGGCCGGACAAAGCAGCCAGGCGGCTTCCACTTCGCTTATTACCCCGATCCCTTCCTTGGCCGCCCAGACCACCGGTAAAGCGGTCTGCTCAACTCCTGGAGAGATCACCACCAGGTCCCTGCCCCGGATAAAACCCGGAGTATGCCTGCCCAGCTCTACCTTGATCCCGGACGGCCTTAACAACCCGGAGTTGGCCCGGGTAGATCTATCGTTGCGCGAATCGGTAACGCTGACCCGCGCTCCGGCGTCATGGAGCAGGTTAGCGCAGGCCAGACCGCTGCGGGCCAGACCGACGACTGTTATAGATTTACCGCGGAAATATTCCGGATTTTTCATTAACGTATCTTCAAGGTTACCAGGGTCAGGAGAGCCAGGATCACCGCGACTATCCAGAACCTGACGATCACTTTATTCTCCGACCACCCCAGGAACTGGAAATGGTGATGCAAAGGCGAACACAGGAATATCCTTTTCCTGGTCAATTTGAAATAAGCCACCTGAAGGATTACCGAGAAAGCCTCGACCACGAATATCCCCCCGACGATGATCAGGAGCAGTTCTTTTTTGATCAATAAAGCGATTATGCCCAGAGCCCCGCCTAAGGCCAGGGACCCCACGTCGCCCATAAAGATCGCGGCGGGATAACAATTGAACCACAGGAAACCCAGGCCCGCCCCGATCAGGCTGGCGCAGAACACGGTAAGCTCCCCCGCTCCCTTGATATACGGGATCAGCAGGTAATCGCTGAATTTGATATGCCCGGTGACATAACAAAGGACGGTAAAAGGTATAGCCGCGAAAACCACCGTGCCGATAGCCAGCCCATCCAGCCCGTCGGTAAGGTTCACCGCGTTGGAAGAAGCGGTAATGACCAGGATGACAAAAAGGATATAGAACGCTCCCAGTTGTAAAGTAACGTCTTTAAGGAAAGGTATGTCCAGGACGGTATTCCTGTCCGGGCTGAAATATAATACCGCTCCCAGTATAAGCCCGAGTATGATCTGGCTGGTGAATTTTGAGACCGCGGTAAGGCCGTGCGAACATTTCCTGATATGTTTAAGGTAATCATCCATAAAACCGGTGACCCCCAGCCAGAGAGTCCCGAACAAAGCCAGCAGGATATAGCGGTTATCCAGCTCGGCCCATAACAGCGTGGAAACGCAGACCGCGATCAGGATCAGGATCCCGCCCATTGTCGGAGTGCCCTGCTTATCTTTATGCTGGCGGTATAATTCAGCGCTTTCTTCTTTCCGGATATTCTGCCCTATGGAAAGCCGGGAGATCAGTTTTATCACCGCCGGCCCGAAGATCAGGCAGATAAAAAAAGCCGTTAGAGTCGCCATGACCGCGCGGAACGTTATATAACGGAAAATATTGAAAAAAGATACCGCGTCGTGCAAAGGATAAAAAAGGTAATATAACATGGCTAACGCTCCTCGAATATTTTTTCCATCTTCATCGCCCGCGACCCCTTGACCAGGACCACGTCGTCTTTATCCGGGACGATCCGGGAGAATAGTATCTCCCGGGCCTGGCTGGAAGAAGAACAACTGTAAATATCCTCCGTGGCGAACCCGCTTTTTCTGGCCGCCTCGGCGGCCAGCCCGGAAAGTTTACCGACGGCGATGAGTTTATCGCAAACCCGGGCTATCTGTTTTCCGGCCCGGAAATGGAAATCCTCTTTCTCCGCTCCCAGCTCCATCATATCACCCATTATAACTATTTTTCTGCCGTTTGCCGGAAAATCTTCTAAAGCGAACAAAGCCTGCTTCAGGGAAGCCGGGCTGGAGTTATAAGTGTCGTCGATAAAATGCGCGCTGTCGAATTTCCTGATCTTCAGCCTTCCCGCAGGAAATTCGAATTCCCCGAACGCCGAAGCGATATCTTCATAGCTGACCCCGAACAATCTGGCCGCGGCGGCGGCGGCCATGGCGTTATAGATATTATGCGCCCCGATGGTCCGCAGGAACATTTTTTTCTTTCCGTTAACGCTGAATTCTATTCCCTCTTTTACCCTCCGGGCCCAGCTCAGGTCGAAATCGCTGTTGTGGCGCGTGCCGAATCCCAGGACAAAAGCCCCGGCCCCGCGGCATTTGATCTTCCCGCGTAAAAACCGGTCGTCGGCATTAAGGATAGCGATGCCCGGGGCGGAAAGATTCTGCACCAGGGAATATTTCTCTTTCAGGACCCCGTCCACCCCGCCGAAATATTCCAGGTGGGACGGGCCGATATTGGTAATTACGGCTATATTCGGCAGGCAGATCCCGGCGAGATTGGAGATCTCGCCGAAATGATTCGTCCCCAGCTCGACGACCGCGGCCCGATGGCACGGTTTCAGCCCCAGCAGGGTCAGAGGCAGGCCGATATTATTATTCCTGGTCCCCTCCGTCTTAAGGACCGGGAATTCCCTTCCCAGAATCCAGGACAGCATTTCTTTGGTAGTGGTCTTCCCGTTAGATCCGGTGACCGCTACGACGGGGATACTGAACCTGCGGCGGTGAAAATTAGCGATATCCCCCAGCGCTTTTACGCTGTCTTTGACTTCCAGGCAAACGCAATCTGTTCCCGCGGGGAACTTACCCTTCCCCGCTTCCTTGATCAAACAGGACGCCCCGCGGCTCGCGGCCGCGGCGAGAAAATCGTGCCCGTCGAAATTTTCCCCCTTGATGGCCAGGAAAGCCTCTCCCCGCGCGACCTTCCGGGAATCAATGGATATCCCTTTGACCGGGCGTCCCGCCCGGCCGCGGACGGTTACCGCCCCGGCAGCGCCTATCAGCTCATTGACCGTAAACATCGCCCGGCCGCCTCCCTGTCGTCAAAATGCAAAGTCTTATCTTTAAGCACCTGGTAATTTTCGTGGCCTTTCCCCGCTATCAGCACAACATCGCCCGGTCCGGCCAGGGATAAAGATCTCCTGATCGCTTCCAGCCTGTCGGGTATAACGCAAAAATTATCCCGGTCGATCCCGGACCTGATATCCTTAATGATGCCTTCCGGGTCCTCGGAACGCGGGTTATCATCGGTAATAACGGCGTAATCGGCCATCCTGCAGACCAGTTTGCCCATCTTAGGCCTTTTAGTCTTATCCCTTTCGCCGCCGCAGCCGAAAACTACTATTATCTTCCCGGGACTGAGCTGCCTTAAAGCGGTCAGGACATTCTTCAGCGCGTCCTCGGTATGGGCGTAATCGACGAATACCCGGAAACTCTGTCCGGCGTCCACCGGCTCCATCCTGCCCGGGACCTGGGAAAAATCCTCTAAAGCGGCCGATACTTTTTCCCGGTCCAGGCCCAGCGCCTGAGCCCAGGCGAATGCCGCCAGGACATTATAAACATTGTGTTTGCCGATAAGCCTGGTCTTTAATTTTATCCTCGATCCCGCCGAGAGGACCAGGAATTCGCTTGAGCCCAGGCTCATCCTCAGGTCCGCCGCCCGGACATCGCTGTCGAGGTCTATCCCGTAAGTTACCAGCCGCCCCCCGCAAAGTCCGGCGAGCTTCCTGCCGTAAGGATCATCGGTATTGATAACCGACACTGCGCCGGCTGTAAGACCGGTGAAAAGCCTCGACTTGGCCAGGAAATAATCTTCCATGTTCTTATGGTAATCCAGGTGGTCCTGGGTCAGGTTGGTGAATATTGCGGCGGAGAATCTGACCAGCTCCGTCCGGCCCTGGTCCAGGGCGTGGGAGGAAACTTCCATTACCGCGTCGCTGGCCCCCTCCCGGCGCATACGCTCAAGGATTTCCTGCAGGTCAAGCGGCCCGGGAGTGGTATTGCCCGAAGCTACGGACTTGCCGCCAAAACGGCAATTGACCGTCCCGATCACCCCGGCGGGTAATCCGCACCTTTCCAATACCGACTCCATCAAATAGGTTATCGTGGTTTTCCCGTTAGTCCCGGTCACCCCGGAAACCCTGATCCGTGCCGAAGGGTCGCCATAGAAATCGCAGGCCAGCCGGGAAACGGCTTTCCTGTCGTCCCCGGCTTCTATTACCGGGATCCCGGCTTCCGTCCTTATGCCCCGGATTCCGCGGGACCCGGTCACTACCGCCCTGGCGCCGTTCTTAAGCGCATCCCGGATGAACTTATTCCCGTCGTCTTTAACGCCCTTGACCGCCACAAAGATAAAATCCTTTCCGGCCTTGCGGGAGTCGCAGGTTATCCCCTTGACCGGAAAATCCTGCGCGGGGCTCAAACAGGCCTGCGGGACCAAAGGCTTGATCAGCTCAGAAAGCATCATTTGTCACCACCACTTCTGCGGGAGACGGTTTTGTTTTTAAATACTTCAGCACATCAGCCGCGACATTTTTAAATACCGGCGCGGATACAGTGCCGCCGTAATAAGAGCCGCGCGGTTCATCGACAGTGACCACGATCGCTATCTGGGGGTCTTCTGCCGGGGCGAAACCGATAAATGAAGCCATAAATTTGGAATGTGAATACGTGCCGTTGGGCTCGAGCTTCTGCCCGGTCCCGGTCTTCCCTGCGGCGGTAAAATCCTGGATCTTGGCCATTTTCCCGGTCCCGTTCTCCACGACCCCGATCAGTATCTTTTTAACCCGCGCCGCGCTCTCCGGAGTAAGCACTTTGCGCACGACCACGGGAGATGTCATCTGGATGACCTCGCCGGAGCTGTCCCTTATTTCCTTGACGATATAGGGTTTCATCAGGTTCCCGCCGTTAGCTATGGCGGAGATAGCCGCGCCCAGCTGGACCGCGGTGACCCCGACTTCCTGGCCCATCGGAACGGCCCCCATCGATGACTTGGACCAGTAACGCAAGTCCCTGACCTGCCCGGAGATCTCCCCGGGCATGTCGATGCCTGATTTGGCGCCGAAACCGAAAAGCCTGACATAATGCCAAAGCTTTTCCGGGCCGAGTATCGCCGCGACCTTGCAAGTGCCGATATTGCTGGACTGCTCGATAACCTCCTGGAAAGTAAGCCAGCCGTGCGAAGTATGGTCATGCAGGGTATGCCCGGCGATCTTATACTCCCCGTTCTCGCAGAAAACTTTGTCCTGCTCACGGATCTTGTTCTCCTGGATGGCCGCGGAAGCGGTCACGATCTTAAATACCGAACCCGGCTCGAACATATCGCAGACCGAACGGTTGCGGATCTGGTCCTTGCTGACGCCGCCGTGCTGGTTAAGGTCGAAAGTCGGCCGGCTGGCCATCGCCAGGATCTCCCCGGTATTCGGGTCCATCACGATAATGCTCGCCCCCCTGGCGCGGGAACTCTGGTAAACTTTTTCCAGTTCCCTCTCCGCGATGAACTGAATTACTTCGTCGATGGTCAAAACCAGGCTGTCCCCTTCTTTAGGGCTGGCCATCTTGTCATAAAGATTGATCTTCTTGCTCCGCGCATCCCTCAGGAGAAAAGCCCATCCGGCGGAACCTTTTAAATATTTGTCATAATACAATTCCAGCCCTTCCTGCCCGTTATTATCCAGCCCGGCGAAACCGACGATCTGGCTGGACAGGTAACCGTTAGGATAACAACGCTTGCTTTCTTTAACCATGCCTACGCCTTTAAGGTTCATGGCCCGGAGCGCTTCACTTTGCTGAGGGGTTATTTTACGGGCGATCCAGATAAAAGATTTCGGGCGGGATAATTTATTCCTTAACGAGCCGGAGCCGATATTAAGGGCCGGGGCCAGGGAGCTGATGATTTTCTCTTTTTCCGCTGACGACAGCTCTTTGGGAGCGGCATAGACCGAATCGCAGGCCAGGTTTACCGCCTGGGGCTTCATATTAGTGTCATAAATAGGCCCGCGGCGGGGCTCAAGTTCCACGAAACAATTATGCTGTTTTCTGGCTATTTCCCGGAGATACTGCGAACGGAAGAACTGAATATAAAGAAGGCGGGCTAAAGCGAGGCTGAAAAGAATAAAGAAAATTAAGAATGCCGCTTTAGTCCTGCGGCTGTAATCTGATATGTACACAATTATATTAAATTAGATTCCGAGCCTTTTTACTCGGACCTGAGAGTTAAAATAGAATTGACAGTCTTGGCTTCAGCCTGCCCCCTGATCCCGAAAATACGAGAAGCGAGATTCTGCCTGGGAAGAGAACCGTTCCGGGCGATCTTTACGCCTTCCACCGGCTTGGATAACTTTACCAGGCAGTAACTATTAGGCATCTGGAACTCACCCGCTCCGGGAACTTTCATTCCCAATTTTACCAGAGATGTGTTCTTTTTCAGATTATATCTCAGTACGGAATTATCATCAAGCAATTCCTGAAAACGGGTCATCTTCCGCTGTCCTTCATAGGCGAGTCTTACGGTTTTAGTCTGCTGCCATACATACAGGAGGGAAAAAGAAGTGAACAACAAGGCGTAGGACAGGAATTTGGTCAGTCTCATATTTTCTCTGCGGCCCTGAATTTAGCGCTGCGGCTTCTAGGGTTGTCTTTAACCTCTGACTCCCCGGGAGTCAGAGGCTTCGGTGTAAGTATTTTAACCGCCCCTTCTGCGGCAAATTTCTTAAAAGCGAACTTGACTATCCGGTCTTCCAAAGAATGGAACGAGATCACGCAGATCCTCCCGCCGGGATTCAACAGCCCGACAGCTTTGGTTATCGCCGTCTCCAGCGATTCCAATTCACGGTTAACCGCGATGCGCACCGCCTGGAACGTCCTGGTAGCCGGATGGATCCTGTAATGGAACCGCCTGAACCTCGCCGGTATAGCGCTGACGACGATCTCGCTGAGCTGGCCGGTGGTGCTTATCGGATGCCGCTGTCTTTCCTGGACCAGCAAACGCGCTATGCGGTTATGCCATCTTTCCTGCCCGAAAGTCTGCAAAAGATGAGATATCTCTTCTTCATTCAGGTTATTGACCAGGTCATACGCGCTGATATAACTATCCCGGTCCAGGCGCATATCCAGCGGCCCGTCGGACTGGAAACTGAAACCCCGCGCGGGGTCCTGCAATTGAAAAGAAGATATCCCTAAATCGAATACTATACCATCTATAGCGGCGATATTCAAGCCTTTTAAGATACTGTCCAGGTCCGAGAAATTTCCCTTGGCCAGGCGCATATTCCGGGCGTCCTCTCCCAGTGATTCCCTTGCCGCCGCCAGGGATTCCTGGTCGCGGTCGATCCCGACCAGCGTTCCGGCATCCCCCAGCACCTGCGCTATCCTGCGGGAATGCCCGCCCAATCCCAGAGTCGCATCCACGATGATCTGCCCGCTTTTAAGGTTCAAATAATCTATTACTTCTTGGAGCATTACCGGCGTGTGAATATTAGTTTCCATCGCTAGCTCTTACTGATTTTCTATTACTTTTTCAGCGATCTCCTCAAAAGACTTCCGCCAGTTGGAATAAAATTCCTGCCAATGCTCGTTAGACCAGATTTCGATCCTGTTCGAAACACCGACTATCACAATATCTTTCTTTATCTCGGCAAAATCTTTCAAGTACTGGGGAAGCAACACCCTGCCCTGACGGTCAGGCATTATTTCCACTGCCCCTGAAAAGTATAAACGGTTAAAGATCCTGGATTCCTGTTTAGTGAAAGAGATAGCTTTGAATTTTTGTTCCTGGACTTTCCACTCTTCTTCCGAGAACATAAAAAGGCATTTATCCAGGCCGCGGGTGACGTAAAACTTTTCCACGAAATTACCTTTCGCGGCCTCCCGGAACTTAGCCGGCATGATCAATCTGCCTTTACGGTCTATAGAGTGAAAGAATTCCCCGTAGAACATTTAGCTGCCCTTTCCACTTTGTTCCACTTTATGCCACTTCGATACCACAAGTATAGGAAAAAACCCCACTATTGTCAAGATAAAAATTACCCTAAATTGATGATACACAATGGATAGTGGCAGGCGAAATACTGTTTGTATATATTGTGGTATGCCGGAGGGTTTAAAAAATGGCTTTTGCTTTATTTATATCTTTTTTTATCTGTTTAATCAGTTCGCGGGAAGAAGAAAATCGTTTTTCTCCTCTTATTTTGCGGATAAACTGCACCTCGATGACTTTAGAATAAATATTCCGGTTGAAATCGAATATATGCACTTCCACGGTTTCCCGGGATTTTTTAAAAGTAGGCCTGGTCCCGATATAGCAGATACCTCTATATTTTTTATCCCCGGCCAAAACCCGGACAGCGTACACTCCGCGGGGAGGCAGGATTTCATGATGAGACATAATGTTCGCCGTGGGGAATCCCAGCCTGCCCCCTAAAGAAGAACCTTTAACCACCGTGCCCATGACGCTGACCGGCCGCCCGAGGATACTCCGGGCTTTTTTGATCATTCCCCGCCGGATAAGGCCGCGGAGCAAAGTGCTGCTTACGGCCAGGCGCCCGGAACGCAGGATATCGAATACCTTCACCGTAAAACCGGAACCGCGGGAAAATTTTTCCAGTTCCCGGACCCCGGCTTCAGCCGCTTTGCCGAAACGGAAATTACCTCCGACAAAAACCTCGGCGGCATTGAACCGGCGCGCCAGGATATCTTTTACGAAAGCGGCCGCCGGCAAAGAAGCGAAAGCCGGAGTGAACCTCGCGACAACGCAGATATCCACCCCGAGGTCTTCTATCATCCGCAGCCGGTGGCCGAGCGAATTAAGGCTGGCCTTGGACCGGGGGTGCGGCCAGAAAGTAAGCACCAGGCTTTTTATTTTTTTCCGGCGGGCCCGGAGCACGGCCTGAGAAATTATCCGCCGGTGGGCCTTATGCATCCCGTCGAAAACCCCGATAGCTATGATCGTCTTTCCCGGCGATTTAAATCCCCGGATATCGTTTATTATCTTCATAATCCAAGAGACCGGAATTCCGATCTGATCTTCTTAAGGACAGCCGTCCGGACATCTTTCAAAGGCAGGCCTTTAACGGTGCATCCGCTGGCGCTCTTATGCCCGCCGCCGCCGAAGAAATTCGCTATTTTATTCACGTCGACTTTTCCCTGCGAACGCAGGTTTACCCGCACTTCGCGCCCGGCAACGAGGTTTTCCCGGAAAAGGACGGCTACTTCCAGCCCTTTAAGCGTCCGGGCGAAAGTCAAAAGCGTTTCGCTCAGGTCGAAAGATATCCCTTTTTGTTTTCTCAAAAGCCGCTTATCGACCTCGAACCATACTACCCTGGCGTTGAGAGCGGTCTTCATGGACGGAAGTATCCTGGTCAGAAAACGCAGGTCGGAATACGGAATGCTGCCGTAAATATTTTTATATATGCCGGGAACATCTATCCCGTAAGCAAGCAGTTCCCCGGCCATCAGGTGGGTGGCGGCGGAAGTATTACTGTAGCGGAACGACCCGGTATCGGTAAGGATACCGGCGTAAAGGGCCAGGGCCGAGTCCCTGTCCAGAGGAACGCCCATCTTTTTGTAAAGGCGGTAAACCATTTCGCTGGCGCTGGAAGCCAGCGGATCGACCCAGTTGGCCGCGCCGAAATTGGAATTGCTGATATGGTGGTCTATATTCAATACCGGCTTATTGCTTTTATTGGCGAGACGCACTTCCCCCGTGCGTTCAAGATCGGAACAGTCCACGGTGACAAAACAATCGAATTCCAGCCCGGACGTACCTTTGCCGAAACGCCGGATCTTATCCAGCGCGGGAAGGAATTCATAACCGTAAGGTATATCCTCGTTGTTGATCATGACCGCCCGCTTGCCGAGCTTCCTGGCCAGGAAATAGAATCCCAGTTGAGAACCCAAAGCGTCGCCTTCCATATTGGTATGGCTGGCGATCAGGAAACTTTTATGGGCTTTTATGAAATCTACCGCCTGCTGAATACTCATTTCGCTTCCTCTTGTTTTGGCCCTTCCAGATTCTTGATCTCATCCAGCACCTTCTGGATATGGACGGAGTATTCGCTGGAGTCGTCCTCTTTAAAGACCAGCTCCGGGGCGAACCGCAGCTGGATCCTTTCCGCCACCATGGTGCGGATAAAGCCCAGCGCCGAATCCAAAGCCTGCCTGGTCTTCTTCTTCTCTTCATCTTTGCCCAGGACGCTGAAGAATACTTTAGCGTAACGCAGGTCGTCGGACATCTCCACCCCGGTTATGGTCACAAACCCTAAGCGGGGGTCTTTGATATGGTTTTGCAGGATATCGCAGATCTCTTTCTGAATAGCGTCCTCAACTTTCCCTTTTCTCGCCATCTAAATTTTCCTTTCTGAAGACCGGAAGACGGGAATTCCCCGAACCGCCGCCCCCTGTTTCTTGATTTTCTTAACCAGCTCCAGTTCTTCCCGGGCTGTTTTTACCTTGCCGTCGAGCCTGGCGTTCAAGACTTTACGCAGTATCTTCTGATAATGCGGCCCGGGAACGAACCCCAGCCCGTTCAGGTCATTGCCTTTCAAGACGATCCTTGAACCGTTATACTCATGCAGGAATTTTTCGATATTCGCTAAAGCCTGTTTATTCCCGGTCGAAGCTTTCAATAAAACTATAATTTCGTAACTTAAAGGCTCCAGCAGATGGAATACGCTGCTCGCCCTTATGCCCCTGCCGGAAAGCCGGGATAATAATTTATCCCGCAGATGGAAGAATTCGCGGATCCTCTTTTCGTCGCCCCTGCGCAAAGCGAACCTGCGGCAAATATTTGAAATAACAGGTTCTTCAAGACCGTCCAGGATCCCGGCGAAATAAACCAGCCAGCGGTCGAGATGGCGCCGCGCCGGTAAATTAAGATCGAACCAATTCACCTGTTCCTGCGCCGACTCCAGGAACCGCAGGGTTTTAGCGGTCAATTTCAGCCCGGGATCGATAAAATCCAGCCCGGCCAGGGCATTCAGCCTCTTCAAAGCTTTCAAAGGCTCTTTCTCTTTCAATAACGGGATAAGCTCGTCGCGCAGGCGCTGCGGTTCGACAGCCAGGAGCATCTTGAGCTTGACCGCGGAATCCAGGCATTTAAGGGTCAGCGGTTCGATCGAGAAATCGTAACGCTGCTCAAAACGCGCCGCGCGCAGGATCCGGGTAGGATCGTCCAGGAAACTGCGGTCATGCAGCACCCGGATCTTCTTGCCGCGGATATCTTCTCTTCCGCCGAAAAGATCCATAAGGCATCCGAAATTATCCCGGTTCAAAGAGATCACCAGCGTATTGATCGTAAAGTCCCGGCGGTAAAGGTCGTCTTTCAGCGAGCCGCCGCTGACTACGGGCAGGCTCCCCGGCTCAGGGTAGGATTCTTTGCGGGTAGTGGCGATATCGACCTTTAAATGCGGCTTTACCATGACAGCCGCGGTGCCGAAGCGTTTATGGCAGGTAATGCCGGAATTAAAATGCCGGGCGAGGATCCGGGCAAAAGCGATCCCGTCGCCTTCGACAGCGATATCCAGGTCCAGGTTGTTGACCCCCAGTATCAGGTCCCGGACAAAACCTCCCACCAGGTAAGCCTTGACCCCGGAGCATTCGGCGATGTCCCGGACGGCATAGATCAGATCGCGGATATCCTGAGGTAATCTTTTTAAATGTTCTTCCATTTTTTCTTAAACTATCAACTACCAACTTTTAAGGCCGGGGATGGAACTGGCGATGGATCGACTTAAGCCTTTCCCTGTTGATATGCGTATAGAGCTGGGTCGTGGAGATATTGGAATGCCCGAGCATCTCCTGGACCGAACGCAGGTCAGCCCCCCGTTCCAATAAATGCGTCGCGAAAGAATGCCTGAGAATATGCGGCCGCATGGGTTTCTTGATCCGGGCGGCCCTGGCGTAACGTTTGATCATTTTCCAGATCGATTGCCGGGAAATAGGCTTGGCGAAACGGTTAAGAAAAAGGAACTCCGATCCTTTCTTCCCTAACAACTTCGGGCGGCTAAGCTCCAGGTACCTTTTAATGCCCGCTATCGCTTTCTTGCCTATGGGGATTATCCGCTCTTTATCGCCTTTTCCCACGCAGCGCAGAAAACCGATCTCCAGATTAACGTTATCTTTTTTCAGATTGACCGCCTCGGAAACACGCATCCCCGTGGCGTAAAGAGTTTCCAGGATCGCCCGGTCGCGTATCCCCTGTCCCGGGTCGCGGACATCCGGCTGAGCCAGGAGCGCTTCGACCTCGTTTACCGATAAAGTTTCCGGGATCTTCTTCCACAATTTGGGAGAATCGACCAGGCTGGAAGGATCGGACTTCAATACCCTCTCCCTGACCAGGAACCGGTAGAACATCCGTATCGCGGCAAGACTGCGGGCTACGGAATTAGCCGCCATGCCTTTGTCCTTGCGGGCCATCATAAAACCCACTATCTCGTTCTTAGTCGTGGCCGAAAGGCTTCCGATCGACCGCGACCGCAGATAATCCGAATAAGCCCCGAGATCCTGGGAATAAGACACGATGGTATTGCGGGACAGCCCGCGTTCCACCGAGAGATAATTCAAGAAAGCGTCGATAAACTCTTCCATCGCTGTTCCTCTGCCTCCGGTGGCACCCCTGGGGCGCCACCAGCGGACGGTCATCTTAGAAAAGGATTATTCTCCTTTTCGTAACCTATCGTGGTCGCCGGGCCGTGGCCGGGATAGACCAATGTTTCATCAGGCAAAACCAGCAATTTCTCCCTGACCGCCCTGATCAGCTGAGTTTCATTGCCGCCCAGGTCGCTGCGGCCGATACTGTTCCAGAACAGGCTGTCGCCGCTGAAAACTATTTTATCCTGCGGCTTAAGCAGGACCAAAGCGATCCCGCCGCGGGAATGCCCGGGTATATGCCTGACTTCCAGCTCTATATCTTCCAGTTCGATCTTCTGCCCGTCCCGGAGCTGTTTGACCGGGGCTTTGACCTTACACGGGGCCGAAAGGAACGCGGAATAGTTGCGTTTGGCGTCGGTAAGCATATCCGCGTCTTCGCTATGTATGCAAACCGGCACCCCGAAAGCGTCGTCGCAGCCGATATGGTCGAAATGGCCGTGAGTATTGATCACCGCCGCGGGCGTCAGGGAATGTTTACGCAGGGCACCGCGGATCTTAGCCTCATCGTCGCCGGGATCGATTATAAAAGCTTTCCCACCCTCCGCCGCAGCGAGGATATAACAATTAACCTCCATCGGCCCGACTACTACCGTTTCAAGTATCATATAATGCTGTCTTTAACCTTGCTCAGCGAGAATTCTCTCAGTATCTGCCGCTTAAGGCTTTCAGCCTGGCGGCGGTTATCCAGGAATTTATTTCCGTAAATATCCTCCGTGATCGCCTGGCGCAAGGCCATCAGCTTTTTGATAAATGCATCCAGCTGGGCTGTTTTCTCCGGCTTCATCAGGGGTTCCAGATTACCCAGGTTCTTTATCCCCTCATCCAGGCAGTCGATCTGCCGCTTGCGGTTGCCGCCGCGTTCCAGGGAATCGATCAACTCATCCTGCCAGGTCCGCCAATACAGGAAATACTGGTAGTAAAGATCCCTTTTGGACACTCCTTCGCCCTTATATTCTTCGGGGGCGAAAACAACTTCCTCTGATCTCTTATCGCCGGCTTTGGGTTTGCGCACGAACTTACGCGCCATAGCCTCGCAGCCGGCGGCCTCAAACGCGAAAACCAGCGCCAATCCCAGCAATAAAAGCCGCGATCTGACTTTAAATAAACTCATTATGCCTCCAGCATTTTAAGGAACTCTTTCTCGCCTATAACCTTGACCTGTAATTTCTTCGCCTTTTCAAGTTTCGACCCCGGGTTGCTTCCGGCAACCACAAAGTCGGTCGATCTGCTTACCGAGGAAACAGGCTTGGCGCCCAGTCTGCGCAGAATATCTTCAGCTTCCAGGCGGCTGTATTTCTCCATCTCCCCGGTAAAAACAATGGTTTTTCCGGTAAAGCCGCTTACTCCCGGCGTTACCGGGTTCTCCTTAAAATTAAGCCCCTGGGCCTTGAGCCTGCCGACCAGTTCCCTGGTCGCGGAAAGAGAAAAATACTGTTTTATCGATTCGGAGATCACCGGGCCGATCTCATAGATCGAATCCAGTTTCTCCTTTCCGGCATCCAGGATATTTTCCAGGGAACCGAACTCACTGGCCAGGACATAAGCCGCCTTTTCCCCCACATGCCGGATACCCAGCCCGTAAACAAGCCGGGACAAAGGCCGGGATTTCGAAGCGTTGATGCCGTCGAGAAGATTATTGATCTTTTTCTCTTTGAAGCCGTCAAGTTTTCCCAACGAACCCGCGTCGAGCTTATAGATCCCGGAAAAATCCCGGACTAATTCCAGAGCGACCAATTGCGCGACAACCGCTTCTCCCATGCCTTCGATATCCATAGCCTGCCGGGAAGCGAAATGCAGCAGGCTGCGCTCCAGCTGGGCCGGGCATGAAGGATTTATACAACGGTAGGCCACATCTTCTTCTTTTTCCCTGACTACTTTGCCCGAACATACCGGGCAGTAACCGGGGACAGGAAAAGGCTTTCCCCCGAGGCTTTCAACGACTTTAACCACTTTGGGAATGACATCCCCGGCCCGCTCGATCAGAACCCGGTCCCCTTCCCTGACGCCGAGCCGTTCTATCTCGTCGAAATTATGCAAAGTCGCGTTCTTGATCACCACCCCGGAACATTCCACCGGCTCAAGTTCAGCGGTAGGAGTGATCACGCCTGTCCTGCCCACGTTGACTTTTATCTTCAAGACCCGGGTAACAGCCTGCCTCGCGGGGAACTTATACGCTACGGCCCAGCGCGGGCTTTTCATGGTAAAGCCGAGTTTGTCCTGCTGGCTGAAACTGTTGACCTTGACCACGATCCCGTCGATCTCATAATCCAGGGATTCTCTTTCTTCCTGCCATTTATTGCAATAAGCGATAACCTCATCCATATTCCGGCAGAGCGATATATAAGGATTGACCTTAACCCCCCAGCCTTTTAATTTATTCAGGTATTCCTGCTGCGTCCGGGCAAACTGCCCGCGGTAATCCCCGAGCGAATGGGCGAAAAAATCAAGTTTCCTGCCCGCGGAAAGCGCGGGATCCAGCAGTTTCAATGACCCGGAAGCCGCGTTGCGGGGATTAGCGAAAACCTCCTGCCCCGCTTTCTCGCGCTCCCGGTTCAATCCGGCGAATTCTTTCCTGTCCATGTATACTTCGCCGCGGATCTCGATGAACTCCGGGACATTCCGGCCATTAAGCGCCTGAGGAATAGCTGAAATAGTTTTAATATTGCCGGTAACGTCTTCCCCGGTCTGCCCGTCGCCTCTGGTAGCGCCGATGGTTAACTTGCCTTTCTCATAGGTCAAGTTGGCGCTGAGCCCGTCTATCTTATGTTCGGCGATATACTCGATCTTCTCATTGCCGCCCAGGGCCTTTGCTACCCGTTTGGCCCAATCATTCAATTCTTCAAGAGAATAGGTGTTATCCAAAGAGAGCATCTTCCGGGCGTGCCTGACCGCCTTAAAGCCTTTAAGAATCCCTCCGGAAACCCTGGCAGTCGGAGAATCATTATCCCGGTACCGCGGGTATTCATCCTCCAGTTCCCTGAGCCGGGACATCAGATCGTCATACTCTTTATCGGTAACCTCGGAACGCGAAAGGTCATAATAAAGATGGTCGTGGTACCGGATCTTCTTCCGCAGCGATTCTATCTCTTTCTTTATTTCCTGGCTCATTCTAATTACCGGTTAAAAGGCGGTTCCCCAGTGATTCCGGAAGCCCCTGGTCGATTATTTTCTGCCGCGCGGAAGATACATCGTAAGCGGCGCGTTTGATCTCGACACTGCGCCGCAGGGTATCGAAAATACAATAAGCGGCCCCGGGGATCCCGTCCCTGGGCTGGCCGACACTGCCGGCGTTGACGATATATTTTTTTCCCGGTTCGATATTTATCCTGCCCGGATCCGACCGGGAAATCCGCCCCTTCTCATCTTTGATAAAAACCAGCGGGACGTGGGTATGGCCGATAAAGCAGACCGGCAGGGAAAGCAGACTGAAAGTCCCGGAACAATCATTGATATCCGAGAGATAATTAAAATCCCCCGGATCATCAAGTGAACCGTGGACGCAAGTAAAATCCGGGGTCCCCCTGACCAGCTCGAGTCCGCGCAGATATTCCTTCCCCGCTTCAGACAGCCGGCGGCCGGTCCAGATGACCGCCGCCCGGGCTTCGTCGTTGAAACTTTCGTCCGGGAACGATCCCGCCGCCGCCCAGTCATGGTTCCCGGCGACAGACGCTTTTACCAGGTCCCTGGTCAGGCTCACGCACTCTTCGGGATCAGCGCCGTATCCGACAATGTCGCCGAGACAAAAATATTCATCGATTTTTTCTTTCCGGTAGGCTTTAATTACTGCCTCGAATGCTTCGAGATTGGAATGGATGTCGGAAAATATTCCGTAGCGCATTAAAATTTGATGGCGAAACCGCTGAACTCACCGGTTGCCGGTTTCCAGTCCGCCTGGGAACCGCGGATATACCTGGAAAAACCGGAAGAAAGTTTCTCCAGGAACTGCTTAAGCGATTCTTCTTGAGCTTCGGCTACGATCTCAACTTCTCCGTTTTGCAGGTTCCTTATCCAACCGGTGATCTCCAGGCGGCGGGCAAGATCTACCGCCGTATAACGGAATCCCACCCCCTGCACCATTCCGGAATAATGAACATGAACCCGCTGTTTCATGAGAAAAAATTAAATCGGGGCGACAGGACTTGCGAGCCGCTGCCGTCCTCACTTCCCGGCGGCGAAGTCCCGCCTTCCACTTACTTACCGGGCGGGGAACCTGTGATCGCATACTCGACCATGTCAGGAGCCCGCTTGTTTAAATTTTATCGGGGCGACAGGACTTGCGAGCCGCTGTCGTCCTCACTTTCCGGCGGCGAAGTCCCGCCTTCCACTTACTTATCGGGCGGGGAACCTGTGATCGCATACTCGACCATGTCAGGAGCCCGCTTGTTTAAATTTTATCGGGGCGACAGGACTTGAACCTGTGACCTCAGCGTCCCGAACGCTGCGCTCTAGCCAAACTGAGCCACGCCCCGCAAATCTTTTTGTTATCGTGGCGAAATCCGCCTACGGCGGATGACCACGCCCCGTAAATCTTTTTATCGTCGTGGCGAAATCCGCCTACGGCGGATGACCGCGCCACGCCAGAATCTCGATCGTTCAAGAACCATAATAGTATACCAGAAATCAACCGCTATGGCAATAAGAAGCGGTTAACATAATTCAAGCGGGCCTGGCGCTTTTCGCCAGGATATCGAATTCGATGTTCACTCTGTCGCCCGGCCCCTTAAATCCCAGGGTGGTATTCTTTAAAGTATGCGGGATGACGTAAACGCAGAAAGACGCCGGGCGGATAGCCCCGATAGTCAGGCTGACCCCATCCACGCAGACCGAACCTTTGGCTATCAGGTATTTCCTGAATTCAGCGCCCACGGCGATCTCAAAAGACAGGTTATCCCGGAGGTAGCCCTTACTGCGGATCTGCCCCTGGCAATCCACGTGGCCCAGGACAAAATGCCCGCACACCCTGTCTCCTACCTTAAGGCTGCGTTCAAGATTAACAGCCTCAGACAACTTCAGCCGCCCCAGGTCAGTCAATTCCGCGGTCTCCGCCATCATTTCAAAACTTAAGGACTTTTTATCTTTCTTGACTACCGTCAAACACGCGCCGTTAACGCAAATGCTGTCGCCTATGGCGGCGTCCTCAGTAACTTTTACCGCCTCCACAGCCAGCAGGATAGTTCTTCCCTGCCGGGATATACTCTTAACCTTGCCAAGCTCCTCAACGATACCGGTAAACATACTTATCTTACCTGGCCCTCTACAAGGATATCTTCCTTGAACCGGCGCAATTTAAAATTCTTCAATTGGACCGCGGATTCCAGCCGGCTGACACCTTTTCCCATTACGGAGCTCAAAGCATCTTTGCCGCCGATGATCTTCGGGCTGATGAAAAACAGGACATTATCTACCAGCCCTTCGTCAAAAAGCGATCCGATCAGGGTCCCCCCGCCTTCCACCATAACGCTGGTTATTTCCATCCTGGCCAGTTTCTTGAACATATCTTCCAGGTTGATCTGCCCGAATTTCTCTTTAACTTCCAGGATAACGGCTTTCCGGGAAAGGATCCTGCGGTTCTCGGTCTCCTGCCCGGGCCTCGCGGCGATAGTAACGATCACCACCTTACTGCCGCCGGAGAATATTTCAGCGTCCTGCGGAGTGCTCAACTGGCTGTCGATGACTATCTTTACCGGCTGCCTGCGGGAAAACCAGGCGTCAAGCTTGGGATTATCCCTCCTTACGGTATTAACCCCGACCATGACCGCGTCGTAATTCTTGCGGATCCGGTGGCTGTAATCGCGGGATTTATCGGAAGTTATCCATTTCGACTCTCCGGTGCGGGTGGCGATCTTGCCGTCGAGAGATTCGGCTACTTTAACCGTGACCAAGGGCATGCGCCTGGTGACGTACTTTATGAAAGCGGCGTTAGCCGCCTTAAGTTCGTCTTCCAAGAAGCCCGCTTCAACTTTGATCCCCCGGCTCTTAAGTATCTGTATCCCTTTACCGTTGTTCAACGGGTTGGGATCGACCATCCCGACGATAACTTCTTTTATCCCGCTCTGGATTATCCTGTCCACGCAAGGCGGGGTCCTGCCGAAATGAGCGCATGGCTCAAGGGTCACGTATAAACTCGCCCCTCTGGCGTCCTCTCCGGCCTGCTCCAAAGCTATAACTTCGGCGTGAGCCATGCCGGCTTTTTTATGGTAACCCCGGCCGATGATCCTGCCGTTCTTGACTACCAGCGCCCCTACCATAGGATTAGGCGAAGTCATTCCCCTGGCCTTCAAAGCCAGTTTCAAAGCCAGTTTCATATAATCTATGCGGTCTCTCATTTACGGGCTTCCTTGAGTTTTTCTACCAGATCATAAGGTATCTTGATCGATCCGATCTTTACATTAGGCTTGGCCGCGCCGTGGAAATCAGAACCGCCGGTAGCCAATAAATCATACCTTTTCGCCAGTTCCAGGTAAAAGTTCTTCATTCCCTGTGTATGTTCGCTGTAATAAACCTCTAACCCCATCAACCCCTGCGTGACGAATTCCGGTATCAGTTCATCCCGCTTTAAAGTATACGGATGCGCCAGCACAGGCACGCCTCCGGCGGATTTGATCAGGTCCATCGCCTCCCGGGGGCTCAATTTGAACCCGGAAACATATCCCGGGCAGTTATCGCCTATATACTTGTAAAAAGCTTCATGGACCGAGTTAACGATCCCTGCCTTGACCATGGCCCAGGCTACATGCAGCCTGCCTACCGTGCCGCCTTTAGCCAGATCAAAGACTTTCTGCGGCTCAAGGCTGAAGCCCATATCCTGGTTTAATTTATCGCATATCTTATAGATACGCTCGACCCGGTTCTTCTTCAAAAGATCAAGTTTATCCAGGAGCGGCTGATAATTGCAGTCGAAAAGGTACCCCAGGACATGGATCTCGACCTTGTCTAATTCCGCGGTCAATTCCACCCCGGGCAGGACTTCCACCCCGGCCTTTTGCCCGGCTTCCCTGGCCCGGGCGAAACCAGATACCGTATCATGGTCGGTTACCGCGATAGCGGACAGGCCGGCTTCGCAGGCCTGGCGGACCAGTTCATCGGGATTTAAAGTTCCGTCGGAGCAGATGGTATGCAGGTGCAGATCGGCAAAGTTCATTTAGGTCTCTCGGACTTGATCTTATCGAGTATCCCGTTGACGAACTTGCCGGCCTGGACGTCCGAATATTTCTTAGCCAGTTCCACCGCTTCGTTTATGGAAACCTTGGGAGGGATATCATTGCGGTAGATCAATTCATAAACGCCCAGGCGCAGGATATTCCGGTCCACCACCGCCATGCGTTCCAGTTCCCAATTCTTGGCGTATTGCGAGATCTTCAGGTCGATCGCGGCTAAATTACCGACCACCCCCCCGACCAGGTCCCGGGTGAAGACTTTCACCGCTTCCTCTGTTTCATTGCCCTCGCAGGTACCCCAGAAATCTTCCAAAGCCCGGCCGGGATCATCGCGGGTAATGTCGATCTGGTATAAAACCTGCAGGGCGAATTCCCTGGATTGGCTGCGTTTTCTCATTTTATCTGCGCCATAACGTTGATCATTTCTATCGCCGAAATAGCGGCGTCCTTTCCTTTATTCCCGTCTTTAGTCCCGGCGCGCTCGACCGCCTGCTCGATGGTATCGGCGGTGATCACCCCGAAGATCACCGGGATGCCGCTGTCCTGAGCGACTTTAGCCACGCCTTTAGCCGCCTCGGAAGCCACAAAATCGAAATGCGGGGTTGAGCCGCGGATAATAGTCCCCAGGCAGACTAATGCGTCGTAAGATTTGGTTTTCGCCATTTTTGCGGCTACGGCCGGTATCTCAAAAGCTCCGGGAACCCAGACGATAGTCAGATCATCGCTATTCGCGCCGTGCCTGGTTAAAGTGTCCAGGCAGCCGGATACCAGCTCTTTGGTCATAAGATCATTGAACCGGGAAGCGATCAGCCCGAATTTCTTGTTCTTTACGATCAGATTACCCTCAATTACTTTCGCCATATTCCCGCTCCTTTTTTTGCCGTTACTCCAATTCCAGCTGATGGCCAAGTTTCTCTTTCTTGGTCTTCAAATAACCTATGTTCAACGCGTTCGGTTTTATTTCCAGCGGAACCCTCTCCACCACTTTAAGCCCGTGCCCCTGCATCCCCACGATCTTCCTCGGGTTATTGGTCAGAAGACGGATATTCTTGAGCCCCAGATCGGCCAGGATCTGCGCGCCGATGCCGTAATCCCGCATATCCGGTTTATACCCCAGGTATTCATTAGCCTCGACAGTATCCATTCCCTTGTCCTGAAGATCGTAAGCGCGGATCTTGCCTTCCAGCCCGATACCCCGGCCTTCCTGGCGCATATAAAGGACTACGCCTTTTTTCTCTTTATCGATTATCTGCATCGCTTTTTCCAGCTGCCTTCCGCAATCGCAGCGCAGAGAACCGAAAACATCGCCGGTAAGGCATTCCGAATGCACCCTGACCAATACCGGTTCGTCCGACCATTCTCCCATGGTCAACGCGACATGGATCAACCCGTTGGTAAGATCCTTATATAAAGCTACTCTATAAGACCCGAATTCCGTAGGCAGGCCGGCGCTGGTCAGGCGCTCGATCAGCTTTTCATTGCGCCGGCGGTACTGGATAAGGTCGGCTACCGAACAGATCTTGAGATCATGTTTTTTCGCGAATTCGATCAACTGGGGAAGCCTGGACATGCTTCCGTCATCGTTCATTATCTCACAGATCACCCCGGCCGGGTAAAGACCGGCGAGCCGCATCAGGTCCACCGTGGCTTCGGTATGCCCGGCCCGGACCAGGACCCCGCCTTTTCTGGCTTTCAAAGGAAAAATATGCCCGGGCCTGACCAGGTCTTCCGGTTTGCTCTGCGGATTGATCAGGGTTTCCACTGTCCTGGCCCGGTCGAAAGCGGATATGCCGGTAGTAATGCCTTTGGCCGCGTCCACGGAAACGGTCCAGGCCGTGGATAAAGCGTCCCTCTTATAAACCGCGCCCTGGCTGTCGGTCATCATCCCCAGTTTCAAGCCGGACAATCTTTCTTCTTCCATCGGGACGCAGACCAATCCGCGCCCGTATTTAGCCATGAAATTGATGTGCTCCGGCTTAATGAACTCGGCGGCCATGAGCAGATCGCCTTCATTTTCGCGGTCCTCGTCGTCAACCACGATAACCATCAGTCCTTTTTTCAGGTCCTGGATTATTTCCTGGATGCTGTTGAACATTTTGTCCTCTATAAATTATAATACCCGAAAATAGATCTTCGGGTAAGTTTGAAAACTGTCTTCTCTCATCTAGACTTTACTATCGGCCCCGGAATCTCACCGGATCTGCTTCCTATAGGAAGCTCGCGGGCTTTACACCTGGCGTCAAAGGAGACGCCAGTGTGCGCTTTCTGTCTTATACCCGGCCTTAAAGGATAGGCCGATATAGACTTCTGTCTTACCGCCGGTCAGGAATCACCAGGTTTACCTGGGTCACCTTTCCCCGAAGATTAAAAGCAAGTATAGACCAAAAAAGAGCTATTGTCAAGCCCTTTAGCCGCGTTATAATATACCTATGCCCAACATCACCCGGAATATCCACTGCACTTTGATCGAGAACAAAAAAACCCTGGCTGTCGCCGAATCCTGCACCGGCGGCATGCTCTCCGCTCTTTTGACCGCTCGCTCGGGAAGCTCGGAATTCTTTATCCTGGGAGCGGTGGTTTACAGTAATTCCGCCAAGAACCGGATCCTAAAAATACCCCGAGCGTTAATCGATAAAAACGGCGCGGTTTCCCGGCCAATAGCCCTGGCTATGGCTAAGAATGTCCGCCGGATCGCCCAGGCCGACTACGGCGTAGGGATAACCGGCATCGCCGGACCCGGCGGCGCGGTCGCCGGCAAACCCGTGGGCACGGTCTTTATCGCCGTCTCCAGCCGGCGCAAGACTATCTGCCGCAAATTCCAGCTCCGTGGAACCCGCAGAGCCATCCAGCGCCGATCCTGCCAGGAGGCCCTGAAACTGCTTCTGCGGCTTATAAAATAACAGACGCTTTAGATAACTAACGTGTACGCATAGAGTTATGAAAGAAATACGCCCCAGGGGGAAAGGGTGGATTTGTTTTACAACTTTAATACTATCATAGGGATAGCTAAAGCGTCTGCTTATCATGAAAATAACTATGCGAACGTTTATCGCGATAGAATTGCCGCAGGAAGTTAAAGACACGCTGGGCCGGATCCAGGACAGGCTCAAGGCAAGCGGCGCCGACGTCAAATGGGTCGAGCCGCGCAACATCCACCTGACCCTGAAATTCTTAGGCGAGACCGACGAACAAACCCTGAATAAAGTAACAGCGGCATTAGAAGAGATCGCTAAAGCTCAAAAACAATTCAGCGCGTCCCTCTCCTTCTGCGACGCTTTCCCTTCCATTAACTCCCCGAGAGTCATCTGGCAGGGAATAACCCGGGGCGAGCAAGAAATAAAAGCCGTCGCCGCCCGGATCGAAACCCGGCTGGCCGAAACCGGAATCCCCAAAGAAGAACACGAATTCGCCGCGCACATCACTCTCGGCCGGACAAGATCCTCACGGAACCGGCGCGAGATGACCGAACTGCTAACGGATATGGCCGCTAAACCGCCGCAAGCCGAATTCGCCGTAACCGCGCTCACCCTCTTCCAAAGCACCCTCACCCCCCGCGGCCCGGTCTACACCGCACTGCGCTATTTTCCCCTCTCCCCATAACCCTTCAAGCGGTGATCGTCAACAAGTTATAACATCAAAGGTTTTAACGGGGCCTGTCTTGCCATGGTTCCGCAGGGACGTTTGTCCGCCCCTGCGCGGCGGCCCGCACTCTTCGTCAGCCCTTCGCTCTGCCCGACATTTATCCTCGCCAGGCATCCATGCCCGCTTTCGGGCTGACGAAGCCCTGCTCCGCCACGGCAAGCCACCCCTTAAAACCCCGAGTGTCCCCTCGGCAACTATTAGTCTAGATTAGTCGAAGCTGATTTTGCTGGCAGCAAGGCTTGGCTTAGTGAATTCGGGTGGACTGGGTCACCAAGCGAGTTCCGCAGGCCGGAGGCCGAGGACTGTCCGAGCGACTGACCCAGTCCACCCGAAAGCTCTGGAAACCAAGCCTTGAGGTTCTGCGAAAACGGCTCTGGCAATACAGCGGGATTTAGGGAGTTAACGGCTGCCGGTTTTATTAGTAATGAAGGTGCAGGAGGAAGCGGGTGACGATCTGCAGGATGATGTTGGCGTAGGCGGCGGCGACCAGGTCGTCGAGCATGATCCCGGCCGACCCGGGCAGGTCCTGGAGCTTATCCGCGGGGTAAGGTTTGACCGTATCCAGGACCCGGAACAGGATAAAACCGATGAGGATCACCCGCAGGTCCCACGGCACGAACAGAAAAGTCAGAAATATCCCGGCCACCTCGTCGATGACCACGTATTTAGGATCCTTGACGGAGAACAATTTCTCCGCTTTCCCGGAAAAAATGAATCCCAGGGCCGTAAAGACCGCCAGAAGCAGCAGCTGCGCCCCCCACCCCGGCCGCAGCAGCAGAAATACCCCCAGCCCCGCGGCTGTGCCGAAGGTCCCGGGGATCAACGGCAGGTATCCCGTGTAAAAAAAAGTGGCTACGATCCTGGTCAGGGCGGAAGACATCAAATGTCGGTGATTATCTTGCGGTTTTTCCATAAATAGGCTATCCCGGAGTAAAGCGTGAGCACGACCACGATCCACATCACTATATTTATGGCCACCGAGAAGCTGGCCTCCCATGACGGGTTCCAGGTATAGAAATTCTTGCGTATCTCCTTGAAAAGGATGAAACAAAGGATCAGGGATATCAGCACCATCTGCGAGAAAGTCTTATGCTTGCCGCTCCTGCCGGCGGAGAGCACCTTGCCTTTGTTCAAGGCGAACAGCCGCAGTGAGGTCACCAGTATCTCCCGGGAGAAGATCACCAGGACCATCCAGCCTTCGATGATCTGCATCTGCACGAAAGCGATCAACGCGGAAAGGACCAGTATCTTGTCCGCGATCGGGTCCATCAGTTTGCCGAAATCCGTGACCATATTGTATTTCTTGGCGATCTTGCCGTCAAGCAGGTCGGAAACGGCGGCAAGGATGAAAACGGCGAAACCGGCGACCTTCGGCCACAGGCCGTTCATGAAAAGAAAGATCATGAACACGAACGTCAACCCGATCCGGGCGATGGTTATCTTGTTAGCTATATTCATATTAAGCCTCTCCTATTAAATCGTATTCCAGGGTATCGATGATCCGCGCTTCCACGAAATCACCGGGGGACAATTTTCTGGCGGTGCGCACGTAAACAACGCCGTCGACTTCAGGCGCGTCATACTGGCTACGACCAATATAATCGCCATTTCGCTTTTCGTCAATTAAAACTTTCAGGGTTTTTCCCATGAATCCCCGGTTGACCTGCCGGGATATCTCCTGCTGGCAGGTCATGACGGCGTTAAAACGCTCTTCCTTAACCTTAGCGGGAACCTGCCCGGGCAGAAAAAAAGCCCGGGTATCCTCTTCACGGGAATAGCTGAAAACCCCCAGCCTCTCGAACCTCGCGTCCCGGACAAAATCCAGCAATTCCCGGAATTCTTTGCCGGTCTCCGAGGGAAACCCCACGATCAGGCTGGTGCGCAGGCACACTCCCGGGATCGTTTTCCTGATATTCTCTATAAGCTTCAGGATCGCTTTCTTCCCGGTATGCCGGTTCATCAATCTTAATATACGCTCATTTATATGCTGGACCGGCAGATCTATATATTTACAGATCCTCTCCTGGTCGCGGATCGTTTTCAACAGGTCATCGCTGATCCGGGAGGGATAAAGATATAAAAGCCTCAACCAGCCGATCCTGCCGGAACCCGCGGCGATCTTACGGACCAGTTCCGGAAGCCGGAACCTGCCGTAGATATCCCTGCCGTAACCGGTTATATCCTGGCCGATGATATTGAGTTCCGAGAGCCCCTGGCTGTTGAACTCCCGTGCCCTCCGCAGGATATCGGGCATCCGCAGGCTGCGGAAAGACGATTTGATCCTGGGGATAACGCAGAAACTGCAATTATTCAGGCATCCCTCGCAGATCTTCAAATAAGCGTAATGGCCCGGTGTCAGAGCGTATCTTGCCGGCTCGGCGGTCAGTTCATGCCTGCCGATGAACGCGTCCACCTCGGGAAATTCTTTCCTTAATTGATCGGGGTATCTTTGCGAAAGGCACCCGCAGACTATTATTTTCTTCAGCCTGCCGTTCTTCTTAAGCTCTATCAGGTCTAATATCGCTTCGATAGATTCTAATTTGGCGTCCTTAATAAAAGCGCAGGTATTAAGGATACCCACGTCGGCTTTAGCGATATCCACTATCCGGCTTCCTTTTAAGCGCAGCCGGCCGAGGAGATGCTCGGAATCGACAAGATTACGGACGCACCCGAGGCTAAGAATCCCGACTTTAAGGCCGCTCATCACTTGCCGACCTTCAAACCGTCTTTAGTGATCAATATATTCTTAAGGACTTGGCCTTTCCGGCCCAGGGAAGGGATAAGTTTTCCGTTTATTTCCAGGCGGACCGCTCCGGCGGACCCCAGAGACAATTCAGCTTTATTTTTAGCCGACCAGCTTTCGAACCTTCCTCTCTTAAGGACATTCTGGAAGATTATTTTCCCGTCCAGCTTGGTCTGCACCCAGCAATCATCGATGGCGTGAAGCCCGATCCGCACGCCTGGCTGGCTGTTCTCCGCGGAAGCGGCTGCCGGCGCGGGAACGGCTATTTTATTTACCGTTGAATAAACAGTGACGGCCGTCTTGGCCCTCGCCTGCTGGCGGGCGTTCTTCGCTTTTTTCGCCGGCTTAGGCAGGACCAGGCGGGCGTGCGCTTTCCTGGACTCGCTCATTTTAGACCCGAAGAACCCGGCCAGTTTGATCGTCCCCAGGGATAGGAATAATACTCCTGCGGCCAAAACGATAATTACCGCTACCTGAGGCTTAATAAAAGGCTTTTTCGCCGCTTCGCCCCAGAAAAGCGAATCGTCCTTTTCCCTCTTGGCCTGCTGGATGACCGGCCCGTTATCCTTATATCCCGGTAAATATTCACCCGGTTCGACACCCAGAAAAACGCAATAGATCTTCAGGAAACCTTTAATATAGACCGGGTTGATATTGGACAGGGAATCGTCCTCGAGGGATTTAAGTATCTCTAAGTTGATCTTAGTCCCCTTCTGGGCGTCCTCCAGGGTGATCCCTTTTTCCAAACGTATCTTCTTAAGCCGCGCGCCTGTCGATTCCATTCTAACTTTCGGTTGTTTTATCCTTCATCATATCTTTCTTCAGCCATTCATCCCTGTCCACCAGAAGCCTGCGGGGTTTACTGCCTTCAAAAGGCCCGACCATCCCGTCCTCTTCCATCATGTCGATGATCCTGGCGGCCCGGGTATATCCCAGCCTCAGCCTTCTCTGGAGTATCGACACCGAAGCCTGGTTGCTTTCAATGATTATCCGCACCGCCTCTTCGTAAAGCTCGTCTTTATCCCCGGCATTGGGCAGCCCGGATCTTTGCTGGTCTTTGGCTATCTCTTCATCGTAAACCGGCGAAGCCTGGGCTTTGATGAAATCCACGACCCTCTCGATCTCCTTATCGGTGACCAAAGCGCCCTGGGCCCGGGTCGGCTTGGAATCCTGCGGCCGAAGAAAAAGCATATCGCCCTTTCCTAAAAGCTTATCGGCGCCGTTCATATCCAGGACCGTGCGCGAATCCACCTTAGAAGCGACCTTGAACGAGATCCTCGACGGCATATTGGCTTTAATGACCCCGGTAATAACATCGACCGATGGCCTCTGGGTGGCTAAAACCAAATGGATCCCCACGGCGCGGGAAAGCTGGGCCAGCCGGGTGACCGCGCTTTCGACCTGGTCCCGGGCGACCACCATCAGGTCGGCGAATTCGTCGATAATCACCACAATATAAGGAAGATGCGTTTCTTTATTCTTTTCGTTATAAGCCTGGATATTCCTGGCTCCCGCCTCAGCCAGCAAGCGGTACCTGCGCTCCATCTCATTGACCGCCCAATTCAAGGCCCCGGAAGCTTTCTTCGATTCGGTGACCACCGGGCAGAGCAGATGAGGCAAACCGTTAAAAGGAGCGAGCTCGACCATTTTCGGGTCGATCATCACGAATTTAAGCTCATTCGGGGTATAGCGCATCAAAAGCGACAGGATCACGGAATTGACGCAAACAGTCTTGCCCGAACCGGTAGTCCCGGCAATGAGCATATGCGGCATATCGTCGAGATTGGCGACAACCGGGGCGCCGGCTATATCCTTGCCCAGGGCGATAGTAAGCTTGCCCTTTGAATTCAGGAATTCCTTGGAGGAAACTATTTCTTTGACAAAGACCAGGGTACTGGTGCCGTTAGGCACCTCGATCCCCACGCGGGCCTTGCCGGGGATCGGGGCCACTATCCTGACCGACTGGGCTTTCATCGCCAGGGCGATATCGTCGCCTAAAGTGACGATACGGTTGATCTTCACCCCGGGAGCCGGTTCCAGCTCATAACGGGTAATGATCGGGCCGCGTTCTATATCGGTGATCTTGACGGAAATGCCGAAATCTTCCAGGGTCTCTTCCAGGACGCGCGCGTTATTGGTCAGGTCTTCCTTGATCTGGCGCGCTTCCAACGGCGGAGGGGAATCTAAAAGATCAAGCCCGGGAAAATGATAATCCCCGATCTTAAGCGGCTGCTGCGGTTTAGGCTTGGCTTCAGCGGCGGGATCCAGAGAAGCGTCTTCCTTGATCCTTACTTTCGGCTTTCCGTTGAAAAGAGGCTTTGCCGGTTCCTGTTTTTCTTCAGCCTTATCTGACGTTTTTTCCTGTTTTTTCTTATCGTTCTTGAACAAAGAAAATCTTGCTTTAACCTTTTCCGGCTGAGGCTTTTCTACCGGCCGTTCGATATCATTGATCGCCGGCTTCTCCCTGCCTTTTTTCCCGAAGATCGGCATAAAACAATCCTGCAATTTATTACAAGAATGCATCAGGAAAGTCGAGATCAGGACCTCGGTGACCAGGGCCAGAGAAAGCAGGACCAAAGCGATAAAAAGGATAAAACCGCCCAGCCTGCCGAAATATTGATTTATAAGTTTGGAAATGACGAAGCCGAAGAACCCGGCGCGGGGCATGGAAAGGGTCTGGTTATCCAGAAGGACCAGCCCGATGATCGCTCCGGCGGATAATATAAGCAAAGTTATCCCCAGGATCCTGGGCCAGCGCAGATCCGGCGGTTCATTAAGGAAGAACTTCACTCCCAGCCACAGGATAAACGCCGGGAGCAGAAATCCCGCCCAGCCGAACAAAAAAAGCAGGATACAGCCTAAATAAGCGCCAAAACTGCTTATCCAGTTATGCGGGGGGATATTCGGACTTGAGGTATAGAAACTGATGTCGTTGCGGTCAAAAGAAACCAGACTGGCTAGAACTATGAGGCCTATAGCGACAACAAGGACGCCTTTAAACTCATTAATTCTCTTTGCTTTCACTTTTGGTTATTTTCTCTTCGGCGCGCTTCTTGCTCAGGTTGACCCTGCCTAATTCATCGATGTTAATAACCTTTACCTTAAATTCGTCCCCGACCTTGACCACGGAGGCGACGTCCTTGACGAAGGTATCTGAAAGTTCCGAAACGTGGACCAGGCCCTCTTTTCCCGGAGCGATCTCGCAGAAAGCGCCGAAGTTAGTGACTTTCTTGACCTTTCCGTTGTAAATACGGCCGACTTCCACATCTTCGGTCAAAGCTTTGATCATGGATATCGCGGCCTGGGATTTTTCCGGATCGCTGGAAGCGATCAGGACTGTCCCGTCATCCGAAATATCGATAGTAGCGCCGGTAGTGGCGATTATCGACTTGATCATTTTCCCGCCCGGCCCGATGACCGTGCCGATCTTCTCGGTATTGATCATTATCTTTTCGATCCTCGGAGCGTAAGCGGACATCTCCGCGCGCGGTTTGTTTAAAGCCTCGGACATCTTACCTAATATAAAGAGCCTGGCCTTCTTGGCGTGCGCCAGGCATTCCTTCAATAGATCCAGGCTGATCCCGTCGATCTTGAGGTCCAGCTGGACCGCGGTAACCCCGTTCTTGGTGCCGGCTACCTTGAAATCCATATCCCCGAAATGGTCTTCCACTCCGGCGATATCGGTGAGAATGACCGTTTTATCTTTTCCCTTGATCAGACCCATGGCGATGCCGCTGACCGGCTCTTTAATAGGCACGCCCGCGTCCATTAAGGAAAGGCTGGAAGCGCAAACAGTAGCCATGCTCGAAGAACCATTGGATTCCAGGATCTCGGAAACGACCCGGACGGTATAAGGAAACACTTCTTTGGACGGCATGACCGCTAAAAGCGCCTTTTCCGCCAGCGCGCCATGGCCGATCTCCCGGCGGCCTGGGCCGCGCATCGGCTTGGTCTCGCCTACGCTGAAAGACGGGAAATTATAATGGAGCATGAAAGTCTTGTATTTCTTGCCTTCCAGAGCCTCAACCAGCTGTTCATCGTCTCCGGTGCCCAGAGTGGTAATTGCCAGGCTTTGGGTCTGCCCGCGGGTAAAAAGCGCCGAACCGTGGGTCCGGGGAAGAACGGCGACTTCGCTGGTTATCGGCCGGATCTGGTCAAAAGCCCTGCCGTCGACCCGCAGCCCGTCCTTAAGGATCTTCCGGCGGACTTCAGCTTCTTCCGCTTCGACTAAGGCGGACTTAATATCGGCAGCCTCATAGCCTTCGCTGGTCAAAGTAGTCTCCAGTTCCTTGGAAAGGTTCTCTACCGCTTCTTCGCGGTCCTCTTTCTTGGCTAATTTATAGATCTCCTGCAAACGGCTCATAGCCGAACGTTCCACTTTCTCCATGAGCGCGGGGTCGATCTTCTTGTAATCTTTCTCGATCTTGGCTTTCCCGAACTTGGCGGCGAAGTCTTCCTGGAATTTCAGGATATCTTTCAAGCTGTCATAGCCGAATTTAACCGCGTCCCAGTAAACCTCTTCCGAAACTTCCCGGCATTTCGACTCGAGCATGACCACGCCCTGTTTGTTGGCGACAACCACCACATCCAGTTCGGACTGGTCAGCCTCCGCGTAAGTAGGATTAAGCACAAAACCGTTCTCGTTCCTGGAAACCCGGCAAGCCGCTAACGGCCCGCCGAAAGGGATATCCGAGATACACAACGCGGCCGAAGCCCCGTTCACCGCGAGTATATCCGCATCATTCTCCCCGTCGCTGGAAAGGACCAGCGCGATAACCTGGACGTCGTTAAGGAAACCTTTGGGAAAAAGAGGCCGGATAGGCCGGTCGATCAGGCGCGAGGTTAGGATCTCATTCTCCGTAGGCCTTCCTTCCCGTTTGAAAAAACCGCCGGGGATCCTTCCCGCGGCGTAGGTTTTTTCCTGGTATTCCACGGTTAAAGGAAAAAAATCCTGGCCTTCCTTGATATTCTCGGACATACAGGCGGTAACCAGGAGCACGGTCCCGCCGTAAGAAACGACTACGGCGCCGTTAGCCTGTTTAGCTACTTTACCTGTTCTGAAGATCAAATCCTGCTTTCCGAATTTAATTACCTGCTCTTTTTCTTCCATGACTATCCTATTCTCTTTTTTTAACTGTGATTGGTTTATTGGAGAGGATATAACGGTATAAGACTATTTCCTCAGATTAAGCTTATCCAGAAGTTCCTGGTACTTAGTTGCATCTTTCTTCTTAAGATAATTAAGAAGCCTGCGGCGTTTCCCGACCAGGACCAGAAGCCCCCTGCGGGAATTAAAATCCTTTTTATGGAGTTTAAAATGCCCGGTCAGGAGATTGATCCTTTCGGTTAAAAGAGCTATCTGCACTCCGGCCGAGCCAGTATCCTGACTGTGAGCTTTAAAACCTTCGATGAGTTGTTTCTTCTTTTCAGTAACTAAAGTCAATCTTTTCACCTCCCTTCATGTTCAACTGAATCAATTATAGGTTATTTTAACATACAAGTCAATAACTTCCTAATATAATTATTAACAGGGCCGAGGAACCGGCGGAAGTTGTTTTCCCGGGGACAGGGTATCAAGGCAATACGAGGCTGGAGATGGTCATGCTGCATTTAGCCAGGTTCGTATCCTTGGATTTCGGGGTTATTTCATACTTCTCAATGGTAAAAAGCCTCTTGGCTGTTTCCACATTATACATGAATTCAGCGATCTTTTCCATAGTGCCCTCGCAATTAAGGGCGACCATATATTTCTTAGCCTGCGCCGACTCTTTTACCCCGGCGGGCTTCATATCCACCAGGTTAAATCCCGGCTGCGCGGGAGCAATGCTGTCCAATCCTTTCAAGATACTGGTAAATTCTTCGTTCTCGTTCTGGGAACTGCCCAGGTACGGCTTATAGTTGGTCCGCTGGATCTCGATCCTGTCTTTCTGCGCGACCACCCTTAAGCCCGCCTTGATCCGGGACTCCTTTTCCTGGATCTGTTTATCCAGCCCACCCAGGATCCCGGTAAAAGACCTGACGATCAAGCGGTCGGTCACAGCCAGGGAAACCAGGATGACCGCCCCGTAAAAAACCAGCTTCTCCCTGGGAGCGAGCTTCTGGAACCTGGCCAATATACCGGACACTTTAGAAGCGTTTATCATTGCGCCGCCTTATTCTTAAGAAGACAATTTATTTCGAAGTCGGTAACTTCTTTCTGCCCTTCCTGCCGTTTGGTGGTATTCTTGTTCTTGACATCTTTGAAATGCGGGGACTTCTCCATGCTGTCGACGAAAGAGAATATCGTCGACCGCGATTCCGCTGTCCCCCGGATCGTGAATTTCCCGTCTTTCTCGAACTTGATATAGTTAAGCTCCAGGTTCAGCGGCGCGATATTATAAAGCTCGGACAGGACGCGCAGCGAACTGCCGCGGCCGGCGAGGTAAACGCGGACCTGGCTGTTGCGCTGGTAATCTTTTTCCAGTTTCTGGACTTCGCTGCCCAGGTTCTTATATTTGTCTTCCAGCTTCTTTAAATAAGCGTTCTTAAAATAGATCTGGGTCATCATCATCACAAAAAACAGGATAAGCACGGTAAAAACCAGTTCCGCCGTAACAACCAGATCCCTGCCCCTGCGGGCCAGGGCCATTTTAAGTTTTATCTCATCGGGAATAAGGCTGGTCCGGCAATCGTTCAGGAATAAGACCGGGGCAAGGCAGTTAAGGACAGAAGTCTCTTTTAACCGGGCGGCCACCGGAGCCGGCGCGGGAATGACGGAAGAGTAACTGCCCGGCCATACCGGGATATCCCCCGCTTCGGACAGATAAGCTTCCAGGTTGTCCAGCCCGTCCAGAGAACCGCAGACATAAAGCGCGCAGGGCGGCTTATCCACATTCTCCGACTGGTAAGCGCCGAGCGACTTTTTTACTTCATCCAGGAATTTTTCCCAGGATTTCTCCCGGTCGGCGAGAAGCTGCTGCTTGCCCATGGGGATCGACCTTATGAACACCGCTTTATTACGCAGGACAATGGAAAATTCGGTTGCCGCGTCATCGATATGGACAAGCGCCGTAGCCGCGGCGGGATCGAACTTAAAAACTCTCGAAGCAAGGACAGCGATACCTTCCTGCGCGAGCACGACCTTCTCAACCCTTATGCCCGCCTTTTCCAGGATGGAAAACTGCTTCTTGATCACGCTGGAATTGACTATCAGCAGCAGCACTTTGGTATAATTCTGTTTATACGCGCCGATAGGGATATAATCCACAATAACTTCTTCCCGGGAAAAAGGCGTATGCCGGCTGGCCTGGAGATTGATTATCCCCCGGATCTCCTTGGGATCTACCGAAGGAACTTCTATATTCTTGGTGATCACTATATTGGAAGGCACGCAAAGAACATAATGCGGCTTCTTGATCTTAAGCTCCCGGACCATAATGGCGAGATTCCTGGCGGTTTCATCTTCCGATAGCCCGGAAACGCTGCGGGTATCTACGGCGACAAGCTCTTTTTTCCCGGCCGAGACCCTGACGTGGCAGACCTTAAGGTTGACTGCCCCGAAATCCAGCCCCACCATATCCATAGTCCCCAGGCCGGAGAAAAAACTTAATTTAGGGATTTTTATCGCGGGAATTATTTTAAAGTTCATTCCAGTAAAATATCTTTCCTGCGCGGTCGAGCACGCAGACAACTTGATTAAGAAATTTTCCGCCCGGGGAATACGCCCGGCTTTCGACCATGAAGCTTGACGAATTTACGCAAACCAGCCCTTCGCTGTTCATATTGGTGATCAGGGCTTCTTCAACCTGGCTGAGATTATTCGTCCCGCTTATCCGGGAAGCCAGGCTGGAGACCGAGATAAAATAGTTATCGTCGGCGGTCCCGGGCCGGGAATCTTTACCGTTACGGAAAGCGGTGATCCGGTCGGCGATATTCTCGGTATAACCTATGGCAATAAGCACCGCCCTGGGAGCGGTATTTATATTAACAGAGCCGCTACCGTAGATTGTAATATATTTTCTTATTTTTTGGAAGACATTTTCGTCTACCCCTTTGACCAGGAATAATTCATCAAGGACCGCGAAAGGCGCGTTCTTCGCCTCATAAGCCGGGGCAAGCGAATGATAGTAGCTGTCTTCCGCGCCGCCCGGACCGGAAAGCCCGCTATCGGAGTCGCGCCAATCGACTATGGAAAAAGCCAGGTCCTGCGCTTCCATATCTTCCAGCCCGCAGAGCTTAAAAAGCCTGGACATTACCGCGGACCCGGCCTTATTAATGTTGATCTTGCTTTCCTCGTCGGACATTCCGAAGCGGGTATCCCCGTTCTCATCCTCGTAAGAAACGCTGAACTTGCCGTTGCCGACCATTACGTCCTTGAATTCTTCAGGATCGCTGCTCCACCGCTGGTTCAAAGTATCATACTTCTGCGCCGCTCCTTCTGCCAGAACTGCGGCGGCTTTCCTGACCCCGGCCTCGGCGATAAGCCGGGAAACAGCCCGGTCATCCAGGCGCTTGACCAGGACAAGCATCTGCCTGACCTCGAATCCCAGGATCACCGCGAAAACAGTCAACAGGCACACCGACCATAAAGCGATGATCAGGACACTGGAACGGCCGGCTGTCGATGATCTTTTTAAAGTCACCATCCGCTTGTATTAAGCACTTTATAAGTCTTGTTAGCGATAATATTCCCGGCGGGAATATTGAAAGTCCGGTTAAATTTATTATCCGGTCCGTCTTTCATTTCTAATTCCATCCTTACCGCGGCCGGCACCCCGCTTTTATTCCATTCATTAAGCCAGATAAAATCCTGGGTCTGACTATCATAAAAATAGTAATAAAAAGCACAGGACCTGACGTTCTCCAGCGACCTGATCCCCGGCAGTTCCCCGCGCTCATAGGTCCCCGGATAATCCTCGGAGGAACGGTTGACCAGGCAGCCCGGCTCGTCGAAATAATACCTGACCCTGCCGACCGTCCGTTTTTTCATCCGCGGGCTGTTAAGAAGCGTGGCGAACTCTAGCTCGCCGTTTTTTCCGGTGAAATTTATCCCGGTATGATCCGTTCCGGTAAAATTAAAGCTGTTGCGCAGGTCATGCCCCAGGCGGTCGCAGAATATCAACAGATCCTCCCCGCCGAGCTCGGAACTGATGCGGTTGTAGATACTCAGCCCGCTGGAAAAAGTAGAGAATATGGCCAGGGATATTACCGCGAGGATAACCGTGACTATCATAACTTCGATCAGGGTGAATCCCGCCGGAAGATCATGTTTATTCATATTTGGCATAGCCTGAGCGGGAAAAAACGACCGGGCGTTTCCCATTTTTCCAGGTCACCTGCAGATCTACCGAAGAAAGGTTCCCCTCCGGATCGATAACCGCGGAAGAAACCGACCAGTTGAAATTCTTATCCCCGGAAGAAATTTCCCCCTGTTCATGGTTCGTGGCATTGACGGTCCCGCGCATTATCCCGTCCTGGACCTGCCAGACCTTTTCATCCATCCACCCGGCGATCCGCAGGTAATTGCGGCTGTAATCAAAAGAATCAAGGATGATAAAGAACGACTGATAGACCAGAACCAGGCCGAAAGATAACACCGCCACCGCGACCATCACTTCGATAAGAGTGAATCCTCTTTTCTTCATCTTATAAAAATTACTGAGGTAAAGCGCGATAGCTACGTCAGTCGCTCGAACAGTCCTCGGCCTATCGGCCTGCGGAACTCGCTTGGTGACGCAGCTATCGCGCTATTATTCCCAATTGTTAACATCGTCAGTGCTTTCGGTGCCGTCGCGGCCCAGCGAATAAAGGTCATAATCGGATTGCCTGTGCTCACCGGGGGATTTATAAGCATATTCCCTGCCCCAGGGATCGACCGGTTTTTTTTCCAGATAAGGCCCGCGCCAATTGTTCGCCGAAACAGGTTTTATCAACAGCGCGTTCAAGCCTTCATCGGTAGTGGGGAAATCCCCGTTATCCAGCTCATAAAGTTTCAACGCCGTGGCGATATTGGCCTGGATATCGGCTTTGGCGGCGGCTACCCGGGCCTGCTCGCCTCTTCCGGTCAACCGGGGCAGGACCATCGCCACCAGCGCGCCGATTATGATCACCACAAGCATCAATTCGATAAGCGTAAATCCTCTTTTACCTGTCCTCATATCGCCACCTCCTCAAAAGTTACCCGCAACGGTCAAGTTTCATTCTCGATATAATCTTTCCACTGGCTGTCCAGGTCGTCGAGATCATGCATATACACCCCGTAAACCGAAACCAGCGCAGCCCGGAGATCTTTACCGTCCCGCAAAGCCCGGCAGAAATCGGTAAATTCGTTCTTCCCGAATTTCTCGATCAGGAAATCCACCAGCGATACGGCCTGGACATAATAAGCCATAACCAGGTTATTCCCCGTCAGGAACGCCGCGCTCTTTTCCCCCCCGCCGGCAGGGACGGTCCGGATATATACTTTGTCGGCGTTCCGGAGCTGGTCGACATTAAGCTTCATCATGTCTTCCATGGACAGCATCCCGTTACCGGAGAGCATGCCCTTAACGATCTTTTTCACTTCCTGCCGTTTAGTCTCCTCGGTCCACTGGGCGACGCCTTCGTCAAGCCATAGGGGAACACCGCCTTTAAATCCCACAAAATCGCGGAATATAAGATGCGCTATCTCATGAGGCAGGATAGATCCGGCGAAATCTTTACTGCCGAAGTAGCTGAAAATGGTTTTAGCCGCGTAATCCGCCGCGCCTCCGGCCCATTCCGGATTGTTGAATGAAGAAACAAACCCGGCATGATCGGGATATATATATATCTTTACCCTTTTGTCCCAGGTCCAGAACTCCGACATGCGCTGATAACCCAGGTCATCGGCTATCTTGCTGTAATACACCTCCGCCTTCCGGAGGACTTCCCTGCCGAATTCTTCGGGATCTGCGGCGTTATCCCGGCCCGCGGAAGAGCCATAACTTTCCGCGGCCGGTTGATAGAAAACGATAAAATGACCGCTTTTGATCTCCCGCCAGTTTTGGGCAAAAGCCGGAATACCCGCCAGAAGGAATATCAGGACGAAAAATAGGCGCATTTATCTTACCATCACATTCATTTCGAATATCGGCAGGAGCATTGCCACGACTATAAAGCCCACCACCAGCCCCATGCACAGGATCAACAGAGGCTCAAGAAGGCTGGCCATGATCCTGACAGCCTCATCGGTATCCCGCTCGTAAGAAGACGCTATTTCGTTGAGCGCCTCGTCCAGTTTACCCGATTCTTCCCCTACGATAAGCAGGTTGCTCATGAATGCCGGGATCACCGGGGAGTTTTTCAGGCTGCGGCCCAGGGAGCCTCCCTGCTCAAGCTCTTTATAGCTGGAATTCAACTGGGACTTGATGATCTCATTATCCAGAACGGGGATAGTCACTCTTATCGCCCGCAGGATGCTGATCCCGCTCCTGAGAAGCAGCTCCATGGTGCGCGAGAACCGGGACAATTCGGATTTCAGGACGAGGCCGCCGAATACGGGGATCTTCAATTTTAACGCGCCGGTAACGACCTTGCCGGAGGGTCCGAGCGAATACCTGCGCAGGACGAATACCGCCGCGGCGGTAAATAACAATATCCACAACCAGCTATGGCTCAGCGCCGCAGATAAAAAGATCAGTATCCTTGTAGGCAAAGGCAGGACCTGGCCCATATTGCTATAAAGCCTGCTTAAACGCGGCATGACGAAAGTAAGCATGAAAATTACCGTGCCTATACCGACCAAAGCCATCAAACAGGGATAGATCATCGCCATGCGGAAACGCGAGATCATCTCTTCCTGAGTGGTCCGGTAATCCGATATCTTCAAAAGGACCTCCGGCAAAGCCCCGGAATCCTCTCCCGCCCGGATGAGCGCTAAATAAAGCGGCGGGAATACCCGGGGATATATCCCCAGGACCGAAGAAAAAGGCGCGCCGGACTCCACTTTCTTATAGATATCCTGGATCATCGCCTGCATCGAGCGGTTGACCGTCTGGTCCCGGATAATGGTCAAAGATCTCAGTATCGGCACCCCGGACTTCAATAAGCTGGCCAGCTGGCGGCTGAATATCGTTATCTCCCGGGACCCCAGCCTCAACCCGGAAACCTCCGCTGCCGCGGCCGCCTGCTCGGGAACAATAGCGGCGGCTCCGGGATGGTCCTGTAAACATAAAAATACCGGGACCATCCCCATAAGGCTTATTTTCTCGATAGCCTCTTTTTCCGATTGGGCTTCTATACTGCCCTCGACCACATTCTGCGGATCTTTCTTAGCCTTATACGCGTATATCGCCATTTTATTCCTTCCCCGCTCTTTTATCCACGTATTGTTCCAGCTTCGCGCGCTGGGCCCCGGTCAGGTCCAGGAAACAGACCCCTATCTCGAACATGCCTTTTTTATCCGACTCCGTTATCCGGACCACCCTGGCCAGGCACTGGACCGTCTCCTGCCCGGACGGCAGGTCGATGTTCAACTCCAGGATCGATCCGAAAACCAAGGCTTCGGTGGAAACAAAACTCAGCCCGCCGGCGGAAATATTCGAGCTGATGCTGAATTCTTCCGGCCGCGAACCGCGGCTGGCTAAATCTTCCTGGTTGCGGAAAACCTTATACCGCAGGTTTATCTTAGTCTCCAGCCTGGTAAACGCCCTGCGGTTGTCCTTTTCGGGAACCTCGGGTATCCGGTCAAGCGCGGCATCCCCGGCGTCTTCGGATGACCTGTGATCATCGATACTGGCGACGCGCATCACTTCTTCGGGAGTGGTAAACCCCAGGATCACTTTATACCAGCCGTCCTGGGCCAGGGTCCGCATTCCCCGGGATATCGCGGTCTTCTTGATCACGCCCGCGGGGACTTTCTTGATTATAAGCTCTTTGATCGGCTCGTCGATAACGATGGTCTCGTAGATCGCGGTCCGGCCGAAGAACCCGGTAAAATTGCATTTAGAGCATCCTTTGCCGCGGTAGATCTTGATATCTTCCGTCTTCAACCCGAGATCGCGGGCGATCATCCTTTTTAACTCGACAGGAGCCGCGGTATCCTCATACTTGCAATCCGGGCAGATCACCCTGACCAGGCGCTGGGCGATAAAAGCTTCGACGCTGGAAGCTACCAGGTAAGGCTCGACCCCTATGTCGATAAGCCTGGTTATCCCGCTGGCCGCGTCATTGGTGTGCAAAGTGGAAAATACCAGGTGCCCGGTAAGCGCGACGCGGATCGCGATCTCGGCGGTCTCCAGGTCCCGGACCTCGCCGACCATGATCACATCCGGGTCATGGCGCAGGATACTGCGCAGCCCCCTGGCGAAATCCAGGCCTATCTCAGGCATAACCTGGATCTGGGTTATTCCCGACATTTCATATTCTATCGGGTCTTCGATGGTAATGATCTTGCGGTCGCGGGTATTGATCCTGCTCAAACAGGTATAAAGAGTCGTGGTCTTGCCGCTTCCCGTGGGCCCGGTGACGAAAATGATGCCGTTGGGCCGGGAGATCAAACTCTCGAAAACAACCTGGTCTTTAGGCGACAATCCCAGCTTTTCCAGGCTAAAGAACATTTTGGTCGGCAGGATCCGGATAACCAGCGATTCGCCGAAAGGAGTGGGAATGGTGGATATTCTCAGGTCCAATACCTGCTCGGCGACCTTGACCACCGCCCGGCCGTCCTGCGGCAGCCTGCGCTCGACGATATTGAGATTGGACATGATCTTGATACGCGAAATTATCGCGTTGATATAATTCTTTATCTGGGGAGGGACATTTTCCTCGTAAAGTATCCCGTCCACACGGTAACGCAGGCTGACCCCCTGGCGGTAAGGCTCTATATGGATATCGGTCGAACGCTTGCGCCAGGCTTCAAGGATTATCTGGTTGACTAATTTGATGATCGAAGCGTCCCCGGCGAGTTTCTCTATGTCCTCGACCTTATCCGCCGCCGGCTGCTGTCCGGGCTGAGCCTCCTTGGGGATAAGAGAAGCCATTTTATCTACAGTCGAGGCCGTGACGTTATAATATTTCCCCTGGGCTTCTTTGATATCCGCGGAAAACGCCAGGACTATGCCCAGGTCAAGCCCCAGCTGCGTGCGGATCTCGTCCTGGGTCTTGACATCCGGCGGGCAGGCGACCGCTATGGTCAACACCCCGTCGGTTATATTCAAAGGCAGGAATTTATAATAATATACTATCTTGGGAGGCACGCGGCTGATCACGGATTTTTCCACGGAGATGGTCTTAACATCCACCACGGGAATGCCCATATGCCCGGAAAGAAGCTCAAGGACGCTTTTCTCCGGGATTATCCCGTGTTTAAGGATAACTTCGGTCAGCGGCTGGAAACTGCTTTCCGCTTCCCGGACTAAAAGATCGAGCTTATCCGCCCCGGCCAGATCTTTCTTTATCAAAGCCTGATATAATATCCTGTCTATCTCGGTCATAGGCTATATTTTAGTTTCCGGCGGTTTTCTTTTCAGGAGCTGCTGGATGCTCTCGCTGATGTACCGCCGGTAATTTGCGATCAACTCGTCAAGATCGTTCTCGTTGACGATAACCAGGCTTACTTTGCGCGGTGACGCTTCTTCTTCTATCTTGCTTATGGCAACGGCGTTCAAGGGATTGACCACGGCCACGGTCACGGTATAATCATCCTGCTTAAAAGGAAAACACTTATGGTCAACGACCACCGAACTCGAGAACTTCCTGGCCAGCTCCAGGTCGATATGCTCCTGTTTAAGGTCAACCAAAGGCAGGCCGAACTGCGCGGCCAGGGCTTCGGCTATTTCCTGTTCGGTGATCAGCCCTTTGTCCTTAAGAATAACCCCGAGGAATTTGTCGTTGAGTTTCTGGTCGCTCAACGCGTCGTGCAGCTGGGCTTCGGTTATCAACCCTCTCTCGATCAGAATTTCCCCGATCCGCTTGGCTGATTTCTCCATAGACTTCTCCTTTTACGGCGCGAGCCCGATCATGTAAAAATCGCCTTCAGGCCTGCGGTCATAGTGCCCGGCGATTATCTTCTCGCATCCCTCGACGGTCTCGGGGATAGTGACATATTCGCCGTGTTTACCGGTATAAGCCTCAGCCACGAAGAACGGCTGGGTCAGGAAATTCTGGAGTTTTCTGGCGCGCTCGTAAATTATCCTGTCCGAAGCGGAAAGCTCGTCGATGCCGATGACCATAACGATCCTGCGCAATTCCTCGTAACGCTGCAGGATCCTGATGACTTCCTGGGAAACGCCGTAATGCCTTGTCCCGACGACATAGGGATCGAGGTTGGCGCAGGAAGACAGCAGCGGGTCGATCGCCGGGTAAAGCCCCAGCTGGATCCGCTGGCGGGAAAGGACCATGATCGAATCGAGAAAGCTGAATATCGTAACTACCGCCGGGTCGGTGAGATCGTCCGCGGGGATGTAAACGGCCTCGACCGAAGTGATCGAACTGCCGGTCTCTTTCGACGAACGGATCCGCTCGTGGAACTCGCTGGCCTCGGAGATCAAAGTCGGCTGATACCCGGTTTCCGAAGGAAGCCTTCCCAGCAGGCTGGATATCTCCGAACCGGCCTGAAGGAAACGGAAGATATTGTCCACGAACAACAGGACGTCCTGCTTCTTGCGCTGGATGGATTCGGCCAGGGTGACCCCGCTGAAAGCGACGTCGAAACGCGCCCCCGGCGGCTCGTTCATCTGGCCGAAAATAAGCACCGTCTTGGACAGGATCTGCCTGCGTTCAAGCTCATAGTAAAGCTCGTTGCCCTCGCGCATGCGCTCCCCCGCGCCGACGAAAACGCAAGCCCCCGAATGCTTCTTGACGATATTGTGGATGACCTCCAGGGTAAGGATACTCTTGCCCAAAGCCGCGCCCCCGAGGATCCCGTTCTTGGACCCTTTTACCAGCGGGAACAATAGATCGATTATTTTGATGCCTGTTTCCAGGACCTCGAACTTTTCTGTTTTAGTCTTGCTGGAGACCTTCTGATAAAGCCTCTGCCCGCGGATCGACAGTTTCTCGCCGGGAGGGATCTCGCCTTTCTGGTCTATGGGATCGCCCCAGATATTGATGATCCGGCCGTAAATGCTGTCCCCGGCCGGTATCTGGATGGTCGAACCGGTGCAGATCACTTCCGCGCGGCGCTGAAGATTAAAAGTGGAATTTATAGCGATACACCTGGCGATATTGCCCTGAAGGTGCTCCGCCACCTCCAGGACCACCCGCTTGCCGTCCACCGTCAGGGCGTTGATATTCTCGTAGATCCCGGGGATATCCTTCTCGGAATCGAACTTGACATCCACGACAGGCCCCTGGACGGAAACCACATAACCTTTTTTAGGATCGCTTACACCCGACATATTCCCCGGCTCTCCGTGACTTTACTTGAACACTATCCTCGCCGCAAACAACTCCCGCATATTCTTGTCGATCAATTCGTGGCGCTGCCGGAAATACTGCAGCCTTAATTCCTTATTAAACTGCTCGATCTTGGTTTTACTGGTTTCAAGGTGCGCGAAACGCGCTGATAACTCCGCCAGCCGCGACAACCCGAAGATCTGATAAAATTTCTGCCCCATATACAGATATATCCAGTATTGCAGGATATCCCCCAGCCGGGACTCCATCTCCATGCGCGTTTCCGCCGGCCCGGCGGCCTGCGGCCGGAATTGCTCGGGCCGGGAAAAGGGAAAAAGCTGCAAAACCTTGACCTGCTGGGCGACGATGGAAAGCGCCACAGGATAAACGATCTTAAGCTCCCCCAGCCTGAGGTTAAGTTCCTCATCGAGTATATAATTCCTCAATTCCTGGGCCTGGGCGAACCTGGTATCGTCCTTGACCCCTTTAAAGATGACAAAAGGCAGCCCGGATTCCTGGGCGTACATCTGCCCTTTCTCGCCGATAATGATCAGCTTGGCATGGTTCGCCTGGGCTTCCTTGATCGCCTGGGACATCACTCCCATGTTCAACCCGCCCAGAAGCCCCGCGTCGGAAGTAAGAGCGATCACCCCGGCCTGCTTGCCTTCCGACTGCAAAAGCGGGTGCGTGATATCGGAAGACTGTAAAAGAGCGAAAATATCCCCGAGCGCGCCGAAAACATCGTCGAAAGTCCGGATCTTCTTTTCCAGGACGCGGTACTGGGCGATGGCGATCTCTTTAAGGACCTCGATCAGGTTGTAGAGGTTCAGGTTGAAATCGAGGTCTTTCTTTATCTGAGAAAGAAGCTTCATTTAAACCGCCGCGAAATAATGGTTCAGCGCCTCGTAAAGCATCTCGATGCTGGAATCATTCAGGATCTGCGAGGTCCGGATCTCTTTGAACAATTCGGGGAACTCTTTTTTGACCACTTCCACGAACGTATCCTTGAATTTCCTGATATCCGCGGCCGATAACGTATCCAAAAGCCCCATGCTCAAAGCGAACAGATACATGATCTCCGCTTCCATCGGGAAAGGTTTATTCTTATCCTGGATCAAAAGCTGGGTTATCGCCTGCCCGCGTTTCATCCGATCTTCCGCCTCCTTGGAAAGGCCGGTCGTCCTCAACTGGGTCATCTGCAGAAGTTCCTGGTACTGGATATACTCCAGGCGCAGCTGGCCGCTCAGGGCTTTCATCGCCGGCCACTGGGCTTTATTGCCGATACGGGAGACCGACAAGCCGAAATCGATGGCCGGGCGGGTCCCTTTGTTAAAAAGCGCGGTGGAAAAATAGATCTGGCCGTCGGTCATAGAAATAAGGTTGGATGGGATAAATCCTGTAACGTCCCCCTGGAGGATCTCGACTATCGGCAGGAACGTCATCGATCCGCCTCCCAGTTCCGGCTTGAAATAGCCCGCCCGTTCCATCATCTGGGAATGGACATAAAAAATATCGCCGGGGTAAGCCTCTCTTCCCGGCGCGCGCTCCAAAAGCAGCGATATCTGGCGGTAAACCCAGGCGTGCTTGGTCAGGTCGTCGAAGACCACGAGCACGTCCCTGCCTTTCTTCATGAAATATTCGCCGAGCATCGTCGCGGTATAAGGGGCTAAATATTGTTCGCCCATGGATACCGAAGCTACCGAACTTACGACTATGGTATAAGGAAAAACGCCCTGCTCATTGAAAAGATTAAGGATCTTCTGCAGGCTTGAATTCGGTTTGCCGATGCAGCAATAGATACAGACCACATCCTGCTCTTTCTGGTTGATGATAGCGTCGACGGCGACAGTGGTCTTCCCGGTAAGCCGGTCCCCGATCAAAAGCTGCCTCTGCCCCTTGGCGATCGGGATTACCGCGTCGAGCAAAAGCGTGCCGGTCTCCAGGGTCTCTTTTACCGGGGCCCGGTCCATGACCCCGGGGGCCTCGGTAAATACGGAAAAAATGTCGTCCGCTCCTATCGGGCCGAGATTATCCACGGGTTCGCACAAACTATTGACTATCCTGCCCAGGAACGCCTCGCCGACCGGAAGTTTAAGGAATTCGCCCGTGGAGATTACCTTGTCGCCGATATGCAAAGCGTTTTTAGCGTTAAGCACCAGGACCTGGACCTCATTCTCATTAAAGCCCATGACCATTCCCCGGCCCCCGGTCTCGAAATCGACGATCTGGCCGTTGATCACCGACGGCATGCCTCTAACGCGGACAATGCATTCCCGGACGGAAAGTATGCTGCCCGCCTCGTGCACCTGGAATTTCGCCGCCCCGTTTATATTGCCTTCTCTAACGCTGGACACGCGCCGCCCCCTCGATCTTGAACTTCAGGCTTCCGTCTAAAATAAGACTGCCGATATTCACTACCAGCCCGCAAATAAGCGACGGGTCGAGGCCTTCGTTCAACTTAACCTCAAAACCGAGTTTCTCTTTTAATTTGGATATCAATTGCGCTTTCTCGGCATCCGCCAAAGCGAACGCGCCGGTAACTTTGACTTCCGTAAGCCCCTGGGGCAGGCGCAGGCGGTCGAGTTCGGAAAAACCGTTGGCGATGACATCCTTGACCCACCGGGAATGGACCTCCCGGCGGAAATCTTCCGGCAAAGCGGCCTGGAGCAATTCCTGGGCCCTGACCGTGGCGCCCTCGCTGATCTTAACTTCCATTTCATTAAGCAGGGCGAGCCTGGCGTTATCGGCCTGTTTGATCACCTCGTCTGCCCTGGACTGGGCTTCGGCGACGATCTTATCTTTCTCCGCCGCCGCTTCCTTAAGGATACTTTCTTTCTGGTTAGCCGCATCTTTCTGGGCGTTAGCGATTATCTCCTGGCTCTGGCGTTTCGCGTCATCCAGCGCTTTCTTGACCTCTTCTTCTTTAGCGGCTGTTTCAGACAGCAGAGTATCCAGATGAGACGTGGCGCTGGTCACTTCCCGGTTAAAGAATTTCTGCAGGAACACGACCATCCCTACGAAAATGACGACTATAATCGCGATCATGGAAACTATGATAATGACCATCTCCGGGCTCCTTTTTAGAACAAATCCTTAAGTTTTATGAAAACAGCTGGAATACTACCAGCAAAGCGATAATGACCGCCGCTTCCGCGAATATCAGGACTATGATCATCGATTGAAGGATTTTGGGAGCGGCGGAAGGGTTCCTGCCTAAAGCCGAAATACTGGTCTTCCCGCATTCGGCGAATACCCAGCACGGCAGGAACATGCACAAAGCGAAGATCAGCAGTAAAGCCAGGTTTCTATCCATAGTTACTCTTCGATCACCACTGTAGCTTTATTATGGTTAATCCCGACTATCCCGCAGCGGATGCCGAAAACCTTATCGTCGACGACGATATTCCCGCCGACCAAACGGCTCAACAAAGGCTTGTGGTAAGAAAGAGCCTCGAATACGCCGTTCTCTCCCGGGAAAATAACGCTTGCGGCTTTTCCCCGGAAAATTTCTTTCTCCGGGCTGTAAATTATTACATCCAGCATTTTATTCTTGATTTATTACCTAACTTCAACTTATTAAACAGGTTTCGTATTATTATAGCATGTTTTGGGAAAATTTTAACTTTTTTATTGCCCGGGGCGGCAAAAGAAAAGGGACGGCCCCTGCTGCGGGGCCGCCCCTTACATTTCTTCCGGCAGGACTTTTACTGCCGCGTTCTCCTATTTAGGCGGAGGAGGGTTCGTTTTTTCCTCAGGCTTCTGCCCGCCCGGGAAGGCGTTCTTCGCCGAATCCTTGATCAGGTCCTGGCTGCTGCGGATCTGCGACTGCCAGACAAAAAAGAATATCCCGGCGAACAATCCCAGGAAAACCACGACTACCAGGATTATCAGCCAGGTAGTGCTCTTGGTCGGCATGTTTATCTTAAGCTTGCTTTTTTCCAGAACATCCGGAGTCGGTTTTCCCTTTTCCGGAGCGAGCATCTTCTCCAGAGAGTCGAGTTTCTCGTTGATCACCTTTATGTTCTGGGTATTCTGCCTGTAGATCCCGATATGCTGCTCCCTGCTGATAGTGTCATCGGACTGCGATCTGGGCATTTCCTCAAGCACAGGATAAATAGTATCCGCGACCTCTTTTGCTTTAGGATACAAGCTGGTCTTTTCGAACAACGCCAGGGTATCGGTAGTGCGCTTCTTCAAGTCGGCGATCTGCGCGTCGGAGATCATCCAGATATCTTCGACCTCTACCTCAAAGACATTGACCTGGTTGGGCTGCAGCTCGAAATCGTCTTTATAAACATAATAAATGCCCTTCTCGGAATCGTATTCCAGGTCAAGGCCTCCCAGGTCCATGATATCCTTGGGCTTTACTTCTTCAGGCAAATACTTCTTGACCTGGACCTTCTGGACTTTCGTCCTGGACGGATTGATAGCCATGATCCGGAACTTAACGCTGCCCGATTGCAGCGAAGTGGAAACGATCGGGGTATCCACTCCTCCCAGCTTGGACTCCATGATCTGCAGCAGCAGGTCGACCACCGAGCTGATGGTATCGGTCTTATTGCGCAGCTGCTTCATCGACGAAGAATTACCGAGTTTCTCGTCGAGTAAAGTGCCGAAATCCATCCCTTCCGAACCCATGATCTTGGTCAGGCGGTTGGATATGTCGTTGATCGCGCTGAGGACCTGGGTATTGCCGCCTTCCTTGCTCAAAGTCGAAGGCAGCTCATCGACCGACTGCTTCAGGTTCTTTAAAGTCACCGCGATATTGATATTCTCTTTGGAAACCAGGACCGACTCCACCGCCTTGATCGCGTCCAGGGCCTTCTTGGCGGCGCGTTCGGCTTCGGGCGCCGCTGCGGCCAGGCCGGCTACGGTCGTGATACCCATGGACTCGATCATGCCGGAACCGGAAACCATGCCTCCGGTGGTATTCTCGGTGACCAGGAAAGTATAGGCTTTTCCCGCGATGAAATTAGCGGTGCTCGCGGGGAAAGAATAAGTGTAGAATCCCGCCCTGGACTCGGTCATCAGCGTGCTGGAAACAACCGCTTTGTCGTTAGAGTTATAGACTGAAAGCAGCGGCAGCAGATTGGCCTGGCCCTGGACCTGTATGGTTATGGTATCGCCGACCAGAGCCGTGGTCGGGGAAACGCTGGCTTTCCAGGAGAATTTCTTGGAAGTCGCTTCCAGTTCCTGGCCGGCGGCGACAGCGGTCTCCGCGCCGGACTGCAGCTTGGTTATAGCCTCATTAGTCTTTGTTTCGAAACTGGTCAAAGACGACTGGATCATCCCGACCATGCCGCCGGAATTCATGATGGTTGTCGCGTCCCCGCCTGTCCCGACCATGATATCGGTGATCATCTGCTTCTGCTCGGCTATCCCCTGGTTCAACGTATTCTGCACGCTGGACTGGAAAGTCGGCAGGGTAACGGTAGAAAGAGTATCGATCGCCGATACCGTTTCATTCAGAGCCGCGGCTTCAGTGATGGAGAAAGATGTCGGGGTCTTGAAATGCGCTCCGCTGGCGTTAGTGATATTGACCACCGCCGCGTAAGCCACGCCCGACGCAAGCCCTGTGGGAGCCGGAAGGGTCAGGAAGAAATACCCGGAAGAGTCGATACTGCTCGAATAAAGCGTAGGCCTGGGCGAACAGCGGTCGGCTTCGCCGTCTCCGTTGGAATCGTAGTTATAATATTCGGAATCGCAGGTCGAGTTATAGGTCATGATATTGCCGCTCTCGTCGTAGATATAAATACCCACCTTCGAGGCGCCGGTAACCACGGACCCGTCTCTCTGCAGCCAGGCGGTGACTTTCAGTTTGTCGTTGACCGCGTCATACGTAAATACCGCGTCTGACTCCCAGATATGCACCGCGGAAGTTTCCAGGTATATGGTGAAAGATTTATCCCCGTCGGCGGTGAAATTCTGTCCTTTATCGCCGTAACCGGAAGAAGTCCAGACCGTGGTCCAGGTGCCGTAAGGCGTGGCGTGGGTGACCGGAGAAGTCAAAGCCGACGCCTGCCAGTCGATCGTTACTCCGTCGCTGTTGGTTTCGGTGACCGACAGGTTGGTCAGACGTTCGTTGGTCAGGAGGTCGCGCACATCCCAGGTGATATTGTAATAATCGATGGTAAATACCGCCGCGCAGGTCCCGTAGATAGTTTCATCGGCGGCGTCCAGGACCCTGACTTTCACCGTGGTAGAACGGTCATCGGGGATGGTCCAGGCATAAGTGTTAGCGTTGGCTACCGAGGCGGCTATTATGCCCGGCGCGGAGGAGAAATCGTCTTTGGAATAAACGATCTTGACCTCGGGAATAGACCCCTTGTTGGTCCAGACGATATTATGGCTTTCATTGGTCACCCAGCGTTCCCCTCCTGCCGGAGCGGTAATGGTTATCGAACCGGTGATCCGGAAATCGGAAGAGGAAGCGCTGTAAACGGTGGGATCATCAGTATCCTCGACCTTGACCCTGCAGGTATGCGACAAAGTATCCGGGATGACCCAGGCATAACTATACGTGCCGCTGCCTCCCGCGCCGTTGGCAGCGGATGCATTAATTACGTAAGGGTACGTCGCGCCGCTGTCCGTGGAATAAGACAGCTTTACATTAGGCATGGTCCCGCCCCAGCTCCAGGCGATCGCGTGGGTATCGCCGGACAACCAGACTTCCCCTCCAGCCGGTGAAGTGATCCCCAGGTACCCCTGGATCCTGAAATCCGCGTCCGAATCATCGTAAACCGTGTTATCCGCAGTGGAAATGACCCGGACCCGCGCGTTCGGCGAACGGTTATCCGGGATGGTCCAGAGGTAAGTATTAACATTGGCCGCCGATCCGACCACAACGCCCGGGAAGGTCGCGCCGCTGTCGATGGAATAAAGGATCTGCACGTTATTGATCGTGCCGGTCGTGATCCAGTTGACGGCTATGTTCTGACTGATCTGCAGGTTCTCTCCTCCGTTGGGCGCGGTAACCGCGAATTTGCCCCGGATCTTAAAATCGGCGTCCGAAGCGTCATAAGCGGCGGGAGAAACCGCGCTGCCCACCCGGACCCTTACCCTGGTCGAGATCGCGTCGGGGACAGACCAGTTATAATTTCCGGAATTAGAGATAGAGGCGATTATCGCATTGCCGTAAGTAGCTCCGCTGTCGGTGGAATAGTCCAGCCGGACATAAGAAACCGTGCCCAGGGTGCCCCAGGTTATCGAATGCGTTTCACCGACCGTCCAGATCTCTCCGCCGTTGGGGGAACTTAAGGTATAGACCGGCACGATATTGAACACTGCGTCGGAAACATCATACGCGGTCGAATCTGAAGCGTCGGATATCCGGATCATGCAGGAATCGCTGACCTGATCGGGGATATTCCAGTTATAACTGCCGTTATTGGCCACAGCTTTAAGGATGGAGTAACTCGCTCCGCCGTCGACGGAATATTCGATCTTGACGGAAGAGATCGTCCCGGCGCTGGTCCAGGTAATGGCCTGGGTGGAATTATAAGCCCAGGATTCCCCGCCGTTAGGGGAAGTAACGGTAACGTCCCCGGTGATCCGGAAAGCCGCGTCGGAAACGTCGTTAGCCCCCGTGTCCGCGGCGTCCGAGATCCGGATCTTGGTGGTTTCGCACAGATAATCCGGGACGGTCCAGGCGTAAGGGCTGGCCGAAGATGCATTACCGTCGATCACCGCGGTGTTGGACGGATCAAGGAAGCTGTCCGGGGAATATTCCAGTTTTACCGCCGCGGGAGTGCCTACTTTATTCCACCTGATATTATAGCTCCTGCCGACCCTTAACTGCTCGCCGCCGTTGGGATAAGTGATCGTGAACGCGCAGCGCACCCGGAAATCGGCGTCAGAGATATCCATAGCCTCGGGATCAGAAGCTGAAGCCACCTTTACCCGGCAGGTAATGGAAACCGCTTCCACGGGGATAGCCCAGCTGTAAGACCCGGCGTTGGCGACGCTCAAAGCGATGGTGGTCCAGGTGCTCCCCGAATCCTTGGAATAATACAGGTTAACGTAGCTGATCGTGCCGTTATAGGTCCAGGAAATAGTCTGCGTGCTGGCCGCCTGCCAGGCTTCCCCGCCGTTAGGCGAGGTAACCTTGAAATACCCCTGGATCTTGAAGACCGCGTCGGAAGTGTCATATACGGTCAGGTCCGAAGCGTCGTAGATCTTGACCAGGGCCTGGACGGTGATAGCGTCGGGGACGGACCAGGAGTAAGAACCGGCATTGGCGGTGGAAGAAATTATAGGCACATACACCGTGCCGCCGTCATCGGAGTATTCCAGCCGGACATTGGCGATCGAACCGGTCCTGTCCCAGCGGATGACCTGGGTCGTGCCGATGGCCCACTTCTCCCCGCCGTTGGGGCTGGTAAGGGTCAGGTTGCCCCGGATCTTGAAGTTATTATCCGAAACATCATAACTGTTGGTGTCCGCGGCGTTGGAAACCTTGATCTTGCAGGCGGTGCTGATGGCGTCGGGAACGGTCCAGGTGTAAGTATTGCTGTTCGCGGTCGAAGAGATTATATTGCTGTAAGTCGATCCTCCGTCGATGGAATAATCGAGTTTTACGCTGGCGATAGTTCCCGATGTCGTCCAGGTCACCGGATGCGCGCTGGATACTATCCAGGATTCGCCGCCGTTAGGGCTGGTTACCGCCAGGGTGCCGCGGACGGTGAACGGGCTGTCCGAGACGTCATAGACCGCGGAGTCGGTGGAAACGCTGATCCTGACCTTATTATTGCTGCCGATAATATCCGGCACGGTCCAGGAATAAGACAGATTAGCCGCGGTCACGTTATTGCTGATCAGGACGGTAGCGGACTCATCGGAAAAGCTGTCGGTCGAATATTCAAGTTTGACCGTGGCGACCGAACCGGTCCTGGCCCAGGTGATATTATGAGACGTGGCTACTCCCCACTCCTCGCCGCCGTTAGGAGCGGTGATCACCAGCCCGCCGTGTATCTTGAATACCGCGTCCGAGGAATCGGTGGCTTCCGTGTCGGAAGTCGCGGTGATCTTAACCTTGCAGGTAGCGAAGATCGCGTCGGGTATGGTCCAGGCGTAAGAGCCGACGTTGGTCAGCCCGCCGTAGATCAGGTTCCAGGTCGATCCGCTGTCGGTCGAATACGAAAGGTTGACCGAGGTGTAAGACCCGTAAGTCGTCCAGGTGACATTCTGGATACTGCCTACCAGCCAGGATTCCCCGCCGTTGGGGCTGGTAATGGCGAAACCGCCGCGCAGGGTAAAATTGGCGTTGGAAATATCGTAAACCGTGGAATCCGAAGCGTCGGAGATCTTCACCCGCATAGTGGTGCTGGGAACATCCGGGATGCTCCAGGCGTAAATCTGGTTTACCGCCGGGGTAGAACCGACTATGGTCGCGGAGAAATTGGTGCCGCCGTCGGTGGAATATTCCAATTTAGCGTTGATTATCGAACCGTACCTGGTCCAGGTGATATTGTTATTGGAGTTGATCAGCCATATCTCCCCGCCGTTAGGCGCGGTCAGGGTCAGAGCGCCCCGGATCTTGAAGTTCGCGTCGGAAACGTCGTAAACCGTGCTGTCGCTTACGTCGCTGATCTTCACGCGCATGGTCGAACCGATAACGTCGGGGATCAGCCAGCTGTAAGAACCGGCGGACCCCAGGGTGGAACCGGTTATCACACCGGGATAACTGGCCCCGCCGTCGGAAGAATATTCCAGCATGACATTGGCTACGGAACCGGTCCTGGTCCAGGAAACAGCTTCGGTCGAGCCCACGCTCCAGACTTCCCCGCCGTTGGGAGAGACCAGGGCCAGAGCGCCTTTGATCCTGAACGCGGCGTCGGAAACATCGTAAACCGAAGTGTCGGCCAGGTTAGTGATCTTAACTACCACCGATGAACTTATGGCGTCGGGGACCGAATTCCAGGTATAGCTCCTGTCGCTGACCGGGGTCGCCACTACGATCGTTCCGGTGAAATTGGTCCCGCCGTCGGTGGAATAGGTCAATCCGACATTGCCCATAGTGCCGCTGTAAGTCCAGGTAACCGCGTGGCTGGAAGCGACCACCCATTCCTCTCCGCCGTTGGGGCTGGATATCGTCAAAGCTCCCCGGATCTTGAAGCTGGCGTTAGACACGTCGTAAACGGTGGGATCCGAAGCGTCAGCCACCCTGATCCTTGCCTGGGTGCTGATAGCGTCGGGGACGACCCAGGGATAGCTCAATACCGAAGCGTCGGTGGAACTTATTACGCTGTAAGAGTAATTATTCCCGTTATCCAGGGAATAGTCGATCTTGGCGCTGGCGATCGAGCCTGTAAAGTTCCAGGTGACATTATGGATCGAGCTCACGTCCCATATTTCCCCGCCGTTGGGGCTTAATACCGTAAAATCGCCCCGGATCTTGAAAACGGAATCCGAAGTATCATAAGCCGTGGAATCCGACGAATCGCTGATCTTGAGCATACAGGTCTTCGACAGATTATCCGGGATGGTCCAGGAATAAATATTGCTGGTCGGAGATACCGCGGTGGCGATGATATTGGAATAATTCTCCCCGTTGTCCGTCGAATAGGAAATGTCCACGCCGCTGAAAGTCCCCTGCGTGGTCCAGGTTATATTATGGGCCGATCCCACCACCCACGCCTCGCCGCCGTTGGGTGAAGTTACCGTGATGGCCCCGCGGATCTTGAAATAAGCGTCGGAAACATCGTAAGCCAGCGGGTCGTTATAATCGCTGATCCTGACTTTGACCGTGGTGGAGATGGCGTCGGCGGCCGTCCAGCCGTAAGTGCCGTTATTCAACGTCGAAGATGTTATCGGGTTATAATTCGTTCCGTCTATAGTGTACTCCAGTTTTACCGTGCTGGTAGTCCCGACATAAGTCCAGGTGATGTTATGGGCCGAGCCGACGCTCCAGACCTCTCCCCCGTTAGGAGAAGTGATGGCGAATCCCGCCTGGATAATAAAGTTAACGTCGGAAACATCGTAAACTTCAGCGTCGGAAGCATCCGATATCCTGACCCGGCAGGTCTGGGATATCGCGTCCGGGACGGTCCAGGACAGGCTCAACGCGCCGCCGGCGGTCGAAGAAACTATAGTGGTATAATTGGAGCCACCGTCGGTCGAATATTCCAGCTTCACGTTGGCGATGGTCCCGGTCCGGGTCCAGGTGATATTATGCGTCTCGCCGACAGTCCAGCGCACGGCGGTGTTCGGGGAACTTACCGCCAGGATCCCCACGATCTTGAAATTGGTGTCCGAGGCGTCGGTGACGCTGGAATCCGAAGTATCGGTGACCCGGACCTTGACCTGGCTGGAAATGACATCGGGTATGGAACTCCAGGTGTAAGTCCCGGTGGAAGCGTCGGTGGAAACGGTCAGGGTATTGGAATAGTTCGACCCGCCGTCGGTGGAATACTCGATCTTAACGTTGGCGAAGCTGCCGGTCCGGGTCCAGGTGATCGCGTGGCTGGTGCCCACGCCCCATGATTCTCCGCCGTTAGGCGAAGTCACCTTGATCGAACCTTTGACCGTGAACACCGCGTCGGAAGCGTCAGAAACGTCGGAATCGGTGTAATCGCTGACCCGGACTTTCAGGTTGGTGCCTATGGCGTCGGCCACAGCCCAGGCATAAGTGCCGGCGGTGCCGCTGGTCCGGGAGGTAATGGCATTGGTATAGGTATTGCCGCCGTCGGTAGAATAGTCAAGGCGGACGTAATTGATCGTGCCTGTGGGAGTCCAGGTGATATTATGGGCGTCCCCGACCACCCAGGATTCACCGCCGTTAGGCGAGGTCATAAGAAGGACTCCTTTGATGGTGAACGCCACGCTGGAGACGGCTTTAACGTTGTCGGGATTGGAATAATCCTTGATCCGGATCTTCAGGGTATTACCGATGTAATCGCCGACCGACCAGGGATAAGAATAGCTTCCGCTGGGCGTGCCGTTGGCGTCGGTCTGAGCGGTGATCACGTGGGTCGCGCTCTCGTCGCTGAAGCTGTTGGTGGACAGGTCGATGGCGATATAAGCGATATTGCCGTGTTTGGTCCAGACGACATTCTGGGTCGTGCCCACATACCAGGTAGCCCCGACGTTCGGAGTTACCAGGACCAGCGAGCCGATGATCGAGAAATCGGCGTCGGAGATGTCAAACACGTTCGTGGGATCGGCCGCGTCGGCGATCTTGACCCGGTAAGTAGTGGCCAGGTCGAACGAATCGGAGATCGCCCAGGCGTAAGTCTTGGCGCTGGCGCCGGTCGAACTGACGATCGTGGTCGGATAAGAAGCCCCGCTGTTCACGGAAAGAGTGATTATGACATTGGGGAAATCGCCGGTGCGGTTCCAGGTTATATTATGCGACGTTCCCGCTTCCCACTGGTCCGAAGAACTGTTGGGGCTGGTCACGATGATCGACCCGCGGACGTAGAAATCCCCGGAAGCCGATAAAACCGTGGAATTCGAGGTATCCGATACCTTGACCCTGGCGGTGGAAGTAACTTGCGCCGGAGCGGTCCAGCCGTAAGTGCCCAGGGAAGCCGTTACTCCGGAAGCGATATTGGTGGTATAATTAGCCCCGCTGTCCGAGGAATAATCCAGGCTTACGGTAGAGATCGAACCGGTGCGGGTCCAGGTGACGGTCACCGGGTTTTCCGCGGTCCAGACGTCCCCCGTTTTCGGAGAAGTCAAGCTCAAAGCGCCGCGGATACGGAACATCCCGCTGACCGTATTTGCCGAAGGATCGCGGGTATCGGAGATCCTGACCACTACCGAACTGGAAATAGCGTCGGGAACGCTCCAGCTGTAACTCCCGCTGTTGCCTACCGTCTCTATGGCGGAATAAGTAGTCCCTCCGTTGGAGGAATATTCCAGGTAAACGTTAGGCACTACGCCGACATTGGTCCAGGCGATCGAACAGGTATTAGCTACCGTATAGACCTCGCCGGCAAGCGGGCTGGTAAAAGTAAACTGGGCCTGCAGTTTGAAATCCGAAGCGAGCTGGTCATAGACTCTCGGGTTGCTGTAATCGATGATCTTGATCCTGGCGGTGGGAGAACAATAGCTTTCCGGGATATCCCAGAAATACGACCCGCCGGAAGCGGTATCGGTGATCTGCGTCCAGCTGGCCCCGCTGTCCCGCGAGAGCAATATTTTGCACTGCGCTATATTCCCGTTCTGCGCCCAGGTGATCTCTTTTTGCTGGCCTACCGGCCACTCCGCCCCGGATAAAGGCGCGGTGATCGTAATAGAACCGATAATGCTGAAATTTTCCGGAGAGACGGCGTAAACCGTATCTTCCTTGCGGGTATCAGCCACTTTGACCTTACAGGTGGTCTTGGGGTTATTAGGCACTGTCCAGGAATAAGTCCCTGCCCCGCCGTCGGTGGAGCTGGACACCGTATAAGAATAGTTCGTCCCGCTGTCGTCGGAATAATAGATCGCCACTGTCGGTATAGTGCCGTTAGCCGTCCATTTAATGGCCTGGACTGTCCCCACGCCCCAGTCCTCGCCGCCTACGGGCGCGGTCAGGCTTATCCCGGCGATGATCTTGAACGAGGCGTCGCTGACGTCGTCCACGTCGGTATCGGCGGGATACCTGGTGTCGGCGATCTTCACCGTCACGTTATCGGAGATCGCGTTAGGCACGGTCCAGGAATAAGTCCCGGAATTGGCCACGTTGGTGGCGATGGAAGTGTAATTGGTCCCGTCGGTGGAATAGGAAAGGTCGACATACGGGATATTGCCCTTGGTATTCCAGGTTATCGCGTGCGAGGAATTGACCACCCAGGACTCGGTGCCGTTGGGCACCAGCAGGGTAAGCCTGCCGCGCACCGAAAATGCGGACGCGGAGATGTCCTGCACCGTGGTGCTGTTGGGGTCCATCACCCTGATCTTGGCGCTCTCGCTGACCGGGATGGTCACCGATGACCAGTTATAGGTCTGCTGGACTCCGGTCCCGCCGGCGTCGACGGTATCGATATTGGTGAAAGTCGCGAAATCATCGGTGGAATAATCGATCTTGATCTGGGTATAAGTGCCGGTCGGGGTCCAGCGGATCTGGGCCGCTTCGTTGTAGAACCATTTCTCCCCGCCGTTGGGCACATTCAATACCACCTTTCCCTTGATCTCGAAATAATTATCCGACTCGTCGTAAACCGTGGCGTTGTTCTGGTCCTGGACCTTGATCTTGCAAGTCTTGGAAATAGAGTCGGGGATAGTCCAGGAATAAGTCTGGTTCACCGCGGCCACCGTGGCGATCGCGGTCGAGCCGTAAGAACTCCCGTTGGTCATCAGGTAAACATTTACGTAACTGATGGCGCCGTATTTGGTCCAGGTGATATCATAAGCGTCGCCTACCGCCAGGGAGACTCCGGCGGCCGAAGGAGTGTTCAATACCAGGTTACCCTTGACTTCGAAGTTATTGGTGGAGACGCTGTAAACGTCGGACTCGGACTCGCTGGTGATCTTGATCCTTCCGGTGGTGGTCAGGGTGACTTCCGCAGGGATCGCCCAGGTATAACTCAGGGCCGATCCGCCCACTCCTGAAACCACATTGGTATAATTCGTCCCGGCGTCCGCGGAATAATCGATCATCACGCTGGTAATATTGCCCTTCTTGGTCCAGGTGATGTCATGATCGGTCCCCGCGCCCCAGGATTCAGTGCCGATGGTCGGGCTGGTTATGGTCAGCGAGCCTTTGATCCGGAACTGTCCGACGCCGATGTTGACGGCGTTGGAATTGTTAGGATCGGTGATCTTGAGCTTACAATCGGTGGACAGCACATCCTCCGGGACCGACGCCCAGTTATAAGTCCCGCTGTTGGTTATGGTATAAGGGCTGACGGCGTTGACGTAATTCCAGTTTGTCCCGCCGTCGGTGGAATACTGCAGGACGATATTACTGATGCCCGTTCCTTTCTTGGTCCATTCTATGGTATAAGCGTCCTTGGCGGTAAGCACATCGCCGTTCTCGGGATGAGTTATATCGAACACCCCGATGATCGCGAATACCGCCGGGGATACCGCGTAAACCACGCTCTCGTTATCCTGGTCGGTAAGCTTGATCTTGGCCGTATTCGACACGGTCTGGTCGTCGGCGATAGTCCAGGACAGCGTCCCTCCGGAGCCGGCGGCGGTCCCGATCAAAGTCCAGGTCGAACCGCTGTCCAGGGAATAATAAGCCTTGACCGTATTCACCGCCGAAGACGTCCAGGTGATATTGTGAGCCGCCCCGACTTCCCAGTTCTCCCCGCCCAGCGGGGAAGTCAGGCTCAAGTTGCCCACGATATTGAATACTTCCGAAGTCCCGACTATGTTAGAGTTATCCGCGTCATAGACCCGCACCCGCACGTTCGAACTGCGCGTCGCCGGAACGCCGCTCCAGGCATAAGTGCCGCCCTGGGCCGCGTCCACGTTCGAAGCTATGGACTGCCATTCCCCGCCGTCGATGGAATACTGGATATTAACATAGATCACCTTAGAAGGACTGCCGGTAATGGCCCAATGCAAAGCGTTCCCGCTTGAAGCAGCCGGGATATTCGCCCCGGCGACCGGCGCGGTGATCGTGATCTGCGGGCGGATCGCGAATACGGCCGTGGACGTATCGGTTACCGTGGAAGTAAAGCTGCTGCGGTAATCGGAGATCCGGACCAGGCACTGCTCGGATTTCAGGTTCGGGACCGGGGTCCAGGCGTAACTGTTCGATCCGGACACTCCCGCGAATTCATGAGTCAATTCCGTCCAGGATCCGCTGTTATCGGTTGAATACTCGATCTTCACCGGGGTGACCGTGCCGGTCGCGCTCCAGTCGATGCTGCGGGTGGTTTCTCCCACATACCAGATGTTCCCGCCGTCCGGTGAACTTAACTGCAGGGCGCCGCGGATCTTGAAGACGGCGTTAGAGGTATCGCTGACATTGACCGTAACGTTCTGTTGAGTGCTCACCCGCACCAGGTTCGCCGAGCCGATCGTGTCGGGAATGGTCCAATCCAGCGACTGCTGCACACCGTCGACCCCCGCGGGCTTGGTCCCGATAGTCGTCCAGGTCGCGCCGCTGTCCGTAGAATATTCCACCAGGGTATCCCCGGTATAAGTCCCGGTCGGGGTCCAGAGGACCTGTTGGGTGCTGCCCACGATCCAGGATTCGGTCCCGGCCGTAGGCTGATTGACCAATATGCTTCCTTTAACGGCGAAGGGATTAGCCGATTCCGAGACGACCGTCGCGTTGCTCTCGTCCACGATCTTGACTTTTAAATTGACCCCGATCTTGTTGGGAACGGTCCAGGCGTAGGTGCCCGTGGACGCGTCCTGGCCGGTGGTGATCGTGTTGGGGTAAGTCGTCCCCCCGTTGACCGAATATAATATCTTGATCGTCGCGATAGCCCCGTAACGGGTCCAGGCGATATTATAGGTATCCCCGTATACCAGCACTATTCCCGCGTCGCTGGGCGCGCTTAACGATAATGTCCCCTTGATCTGGAAATTGTTGTCCGACATGTCCCGGACAAAATCTACGTAAGCCGAATCAGCCACCCGGATCCGCCCCGTGGTGGTCAACGTGGTCCCCACGGGTATGGCCCAGGTATATGTCCCTGCCGCCGATACGCCGGTAGCCACAGTCGTGCCGAACGTGCTGCCGCCGTCGCTGGAATAATAAATGTTCACCGTGGAAATATTGCCCTTCTTGGTCCAGGTGATATCGTGGCTGGTCCCCACTCCCCATGATTCCGAACCGTCGTTCGGGCTGGTCACCGTGATCTCACCCTTGATCCAGAACGTCCCCGCCCCGGTATCGGTGGCGTTGGGATTGTTCGGATCGGTGATCTTGACCTTGCAGTTAGTAGACAACGCGTCTTCCGGGACCGACGCCCAGCTGTAAGTCCCCGCGTTGGATACAGTGTACGGGCTGACGGTATTGATATAATTCCAGTTCGTGCCGCCGTCTATCGAATACTGCAATATGACATTATTTATACCCGTCCCCTTCTTGTTCCAGGTGACCGAATACGCGTCCTTGGCTATGACCGAAACCCCGCTCTCCGGAGCGGTGATATCGAACACCCCGATGATCGCGAATACCGCCGGGGATACCGCGTAAACCACGCTCTCGTTATCCTGGTCGGTAAGCTTGATCTTGGCCGTATTCGACACGGTCTGGTCGTCGGATAAAGTCCACGCCAGCGTCCCGCCCGAACCGATAGCGGTATTGATCAAAGTCCAGGTCGAACCGCTGTCCAGGGAATAATAAGCCTTGACCGTGTTTACCGCCGACGAGGTCCAGGTGATGTTATGCGCCATACCCACAGCCCAGTTCTCCCCGCCTACCGGAGAGGTCAAGGTCAGGCTGCCCACGATATTGAATACTTCCGAAGTCCCGACTATGTTGGAGTTATCCGCGTCATAGACCCGCACCCGCACGTTCGAACTGCGCGTCGCCGGAACGCCGCTCCAGGTGTAAGTGCCGCCCTGGGCCGCGTCCACGTTCGAGGCTATGGCCTGCCATTCCCCGCCGTCGATGGAATACTGGACATTGACGAAGTTGACCTTGGTCCCGGTGATCGTCCAGCGCAGCGCGTTGCCGCTGGAGGCCGCCGGGATATTCGCCCCGGCTACCGGCGCGGTCACCGTGATCTGCGGGCGGATCGCGAATACCGCGTCCGAAGTATCGTAAACATCAGGATTGAACGCCGTCCGTGCGTCCGAAACCTTGACCATGCAGTTCTCGCTCTTCAGATCCGGGATGGCCGGCCAGGTATAGCTGTTCGAACCTTCAACTCCCGTAAAGGTATCCGTCAATGTCGTCCAGGAACTGCCGCTGTCGGTGGAATACTCGATCTTCACCGGGGTGACCGTCCCCGTCTCGCTCCAGGTGATCGAACGGATCGTCTCCCCCACATACCAGATATTCCCGCCGTTGGGCGCGCTCAAGGTGATCGCGCCTTTGATCGTGAACGCCGCATCAGACTGATCGCTGACGTTGACCATCGCGTCCTGCTGCGTGCTCACCCGCACGAAATTAGTCGTGCCGATCGCGTCGGGAATAGTCCAGGACTGGCTCTGCTGCACCCCGTCCGCGCTCGCGGTCTTGGTCCCGATAGTCGTCCAGGTCGCGCCGCCGTCCGTAGAATATTCCACCAGGATATTCCCCGTGTAAGTCCCGGTCGGGGTCCAGAGAATGCTCTGGGTTCCGCCTTTGGTCCACTCTTCCCCGCCGTTCGGGACATCCACCTTGATCCCTCCCTTGATCGCGAAGACTCCGGATTCGCCGTAAACGTTGGAATTAGAACTGGCGACCACTTTTATCATTAAGTTAGTGCCTATGGCGTTAGGCACGGTCAAAGTCATGGTCTTCAAAGAAGCGGATACCGTGGCCAGCAGATGCGCCTCGGAATAAGTGATCCCCCCGTCGGTGGAATAATAGATCTTGACCGTGGATATGGCCCCCTGGTAATTCCAGGAAACGTTAAAACTGGTCGAAACACCGCTGTAAGTCAGAACGCCCCCCGTAAGCGGGGACACGGAGACATCGTAGATGTTACCTTTGATCTCGAAGTTATTGGAAGAAATATCGTAAACCGTCGGGAAAGTCTCATCCACGATCTTGATCTTGCCTACCTGGGTCAGCGTGGTGCTGGAAGAAACGGCCCAGTTCCAGGGAGAAGTGGTGCTTACCCCTGAACCGATCGGCGACCAGGTCGTGCCGTCATCGGCGGAATAATAAACCCCGAAGGAAGAAATATCGCCTTTCTTGGTCCAGGTAATATCATAACTATTGCCCACGCTCCAGGACTCGCTTCCCGAAGGCGAAATTATGGATATCTCGCCTTTGATCCAGAAATTCGATCCGGTGGAAGCGGCGTTGGAGTTGCCGGGATCGGTGACCCTGATCTGCGCCTGGCTGGATAAAGCGTTAGCCGGCACGGCCCAGGAATAACTGCCGCTGTTGGTCACCGTATACGGGCTGGAAGGATTTACATAATTCCAGCTCACACCGCCGTCAGTAGAATACTGCAGGATGACCGCGGAAACGCCGCTGCCGTATTTATCCCAGGTAATAGTGGTGTTCTCCTCGGCTACCACCGCGGTCCCGCCAATTGGAGCGGTAACGTTAAGGTACTCTTTGATGTCGAATGCCGCGTCCGAAGTATCGCTGACGTTGGAATAGTTAAGGTCGGATAGTTTGACCCGGCAGGACTGGGAAACAGCCTGGTCGTCGGGAATTGTCCAGGACAAAGAGCCGGTGGAAGCGGTAGCGGTGCCGATACTGGTCCAGGTTTCGCCGTTATCGATAGAATAAGACGCCGATACGGTTCCCACCTGTTCGGAAGTCCAGGTGACCGACTGGGTGGTGTGCGCGGCCCAATGTTCGCCGCCGTTGGGAGAAACCAGGGTAAGTTTCCTCAGGGAGAAACTGCTGGCGGAAGCCGCGGTTATCGAGGAGTCGTCGTTAGAGGTGACCCGGACCAGGGCGCTGGCCGCCGACTCGTCCGGAGTTGTCCAGGTAAAGCTGGACTGGGCGTTGGGCGTAGAGGTTACCGCGGTCGCTCCGGAGACAGCCGTCCAACTCGTGCCTCCGTCCAGGGAATACTCCAGTTTCACCTTACCCAGGGGTTTCAGGGTCCCGGTAGTGGTCCACTTAGTTTCATAGCTGGAATCAGCCCGGATCGCTCCGCCCGAAGGCTGGTTGATCACCAGTTTGGCTTTGATCTTGAACGCGCTGTCCGAATCGTCGGTTACCGCGGCATCCCCGACTTCGGATATCCGCAGCAAACACTGGCTGGACATAGTATCCGGGACGCTCCAGGAATAACTCTTCTCCGAAGCGGTGGCGGAAGCGGCGATCAAATACGGCGAAGACTCGCTCCAGGTTGTCCCGTTATCATCGGAGAACTGTAGTTTCACGCTGGAGATCGCCCCGTAGTAATCCCAGGTTATGCTCTGGGAAGAGCCGTACTCCCAGCTGTCCGACTGGCTCTGGGGATGGGTAAGCCAGATCACCGGTTTGATGGCAAAATCGGAATCGGTCGCGTCGTAAACGGTGATATCGGAAGCGTCCTGGACCTTGATCCGGCAGGTGTCGGAGGTCACGGTCTCATAACTGGCCGGCGGAATGGTCCAGTAGTATTCGCCGCTGTTGCTCACCGAAGACTCCACGATCACCGGGTACCCTCCTTCGCCGCCGGCAGTATCCAGGGTGATCTTGACGTTGGCGATCGAACCGGTGCGGGACCAGGTGATCTTATTGGTATTCACCCCGTTAACTTTCCAGGGAGTATTGGAAACCACAACGTTAGTAATATCGCCTCTGACCTTGAACGCCCCGCTGGTGGAAACCACGGCAGTATCGGTAACCTGCTGTAAACGGATATAGGCGGTAGTAGTCGGGCTATCCGGGACGGCAAGTTCATACGGCTGGGTATAACCGGAGTCAACCGTAGCCATAGTAGTATAATTCGTTCCGTCCGAGCTGAACATAATGTAGATATTCCCCAGGTCCCCGGCCTTGGTCCACTGCACGGGAATAGGAGTCCCGCCGATGGCGTAGATCTGCCCCTCTGCAGGCGAAGTAATGGCGAGTTGCCCTTTTATCTCAAAAACGGCGGATTCTTTATAGACGTTGGTTTCGTCATCGGCGTCGGTGATCTTGAGTTTATTAGCGGTGCTGATAGTGTTGGTCCCGTGCCAGGTAGCCGGAGGCACCCAGCTGTAAGACTGGTTGCCGTTGGCTCCGGTAAGAGTATCTACCAGGTAATACGTCCCGCCGTTAGCCGCGAAATACAGGTTAGCCGTGCCCATGTCCCCGCAGTTACGCCAGACTATCGGGTAAGTATAAGCCATATCCGCGCTATTGACCTTCAAAGCGCTTGCCCCGGTGTTCGCGGAGGTCGGGGCGGAGATGGTGAATTTGCCTTTGATCTTGAACGCGGCGGCGGACTGCCCGTACACCAGGCTGGGATTAGCCGCGGAACATATCTTTACCTTAACATTATCGCCTATGGCATTGGGAACGGTCCATAAACTGTAAGAACCGCTGTCCATGGGATTACTGATCTGGTTACCGCTGTTAATGTCATAAGGAAAAGTATCAGTGCCTGTATCGTATTTCAAGACCACGTTCGGCATATTCGCGGCGTAATAGTTGGTCCAGGTCAAAGAAGCCGTGTCTTCCACATATAAAGTGGTTGAAGATCCCGAGGGAGCGGTACTGCCGATCTTAGCCTTAATAGTGACCGGGTTGGCCGAAGCCGCGGAAGTAATGGTCGGTTTGGTGGAATCCGCGCCTACGGCGGAGTTGTTGTTGATCTTAAATTTAGCGGCGGTGTTGTAATCGCCGGAGACAGCCGAAGAAGGCAAAGTCCAGGGATAGGAATAACTGCCGGTCCCGGTAACCGTTACCCCGGAAGCCACGGTGGTGCTGAAAGTAGCGCCGTCCTTGGCGTAAAGGATATCCACGTTGCCGGTCTCTCCGACTATATCCCAGGTGATGTTCTTTTCATCCCCTAATTCCCAGACCGGCGAACCGTTCCCGTTGGCATCCCCGGTCAGAGTGATCGTGCCTAAGATCTTGAAGTCGTAATTGCTGGTAGAATAAACAGTGCTTTCCTTGCCGGTCTGGTAAACTTTGACCCGCAGAGTATTCTTGACTATTCCGGTGGTATCGGGGACGGTCCACTTATAGCCGTAATCGGTTTCACCGGACGGGATATTGTTGGAATTGACGTTATCGGCGATGAAGCCGGTATAGGATGTCCCGCTATTAGCGCTGTAACGGATGCTCACCGTGCCGAAGTTAGCCGGCGCGGGAGTCCACTTGATGAACATCGCGTCCCCGATGGTATAACTCAAACCGGAAGCGGTAGGCTGGGTCAATTTCAAATAAGCGACGGTGCTGAAATCTCCGGATACGCCGACCGTCCCGGTAGCCACCGATTGGTCGGAATCGCTGTGCCAGGCCACGATCACGTTGGTGGCGCCGATATGGGTGGAACCTACCGTCCAGGTATAAGAACCGGCGCTCAACAATACCGTTCCCGTGCTCAAAGTGCTGGAGATCGTGCTGCCGTCGTTGGAAAGATAAATATCCGCGTAGCCGCTGATCGTGCCGGATACGTTCCAGGTCACGCTCTGGGTATTGTTCTCCGTGGCGTCGGTGACATGGACCACGTCCCCGACCGCCGGGGAAGTAACGTTAATTACCGCTTTCAGCTGGATCGCCGTGGAGTTCTCGGCGTAAACCCCTTCCGCGCCGTTCTTGCACACCCGGACTTTGACGCTCAAACCCAAAGGATTAGCGATAGTCCAGGAAAAACTCTGCTCTTCTTCCGCGGTCCCGGCCGCCAGGTTATCCGCGGGAGCGGCTCCGGTAACATACTGTTCGGTAGCCCAGTTATCCGTGGAATATTTGATGACCACCGTGCCCAGTGAACCGTGGGGAATCCATTTGACCGTGTGAATGGTCCCGTATTTCCAGACCTCTCCGCCTTCCGGGCTGGTCAAAGTCAAAGAAGGGCTCATAGTGAAAGTCGGGCTCTCCGCGTAAACCGCAGTATCCCCCTGCTGTTCCACCTTGATCTTGGCCGTGGTGGAAGTAGCGGCAGCGGTCGGAATGGTATATTCCACGGTCCCTCCTCCGGCGTCGGTGCCGGAAGGAGTCGGATAGGAAGAAAAACCCGAGGTAAGCAAAGTATAGGTCAAGCCGTCATTGGTGGAATAATAAACGTTCACGTACCCGTTACTGGAACTGCCGCCGAAATAACCTTTCTTCTGCCAGCTGATGGTCACGGTATCTCCCAGAAGCCAGGTATCCGCGGGATCCAGGGTAACGCCGGAAATAACCCCCTTAATGGTGAACGCCGAACTGGTGGAAGTGATCGTAGTGCAGGCATTGTCGGTAACCCGGATCTTATTAACGGCGCTGATCGGATTCTGGCTGCCGGAAGTCAAAGAAGGGATGGTCCAGGAATAAGTGGAAGTCGCCTGGTCGGTGCCGGCGGCAGTAGTGGAAGACAGCGTTTCCCAGGTAGTCCCGCCGTTAGCGGAATACTCGATCAAGACCGTCCCCGCGCCGATCCCGTTCAAATTGCCGTTAACGTACCACTGGATATTATTGGCGGTGCCGATCACCCAGGAAGAAGAAGCCGTCGGAGAAGTCACGGCCAGCTGGCCGCGGATCTCAAAGACCGCGTCCGAATCATCGTAATTGCGGGTGGCATATAAACTGCCTTCACACTGGATCCTGACTTTGTAATTATTGCCCGCGTTGCCGGAAGACGTTCCTAAAATATTGTAAGTGTTGCTGGAGGCATCCTGCAGGGTTGCCGGGATGGTCCAGGAATAAGTGTCCGCGGATGCCGAGACCCCGGAAGCGATGATCATCGGGAAAGTCGAGCCGCCGTCGCGGCTAAGCAGCAACTGCACGGTCACCGAGTTATCCGCCAGTTCCTGGGCATGGGTCCAGGTGATCGCCTGGGTCTCCCCCACTTTCCACAATTCCCCCCCGTTCGGGGCGATAATGCTCAAAGGCGGCCATTCCACCACCTGCCAGTTGATATAAGGATAATAGCTGGAGCTGGAACCGCCGCGGGCGAAAGTCAGCATATAAGACTTTGGAGGGGTGCCCCCGTCGGTGTTCTGGGTGACCCTGGCCATATCGTATTGCAGGACAGTCCGGGAAGCCGCGCCGTAAGCGTAACAGGAAATTATCGGGAAACTCCGGTTGGAGAAAGTTGAATAATTCGAGGAACTTCCGAACGGAGAGCCGCTCGATCCCAGGGTCATGCTGGTGGCAGTGCCCCAACTGGAAGTATACCTGCCCCGCTGAACCAGCACATTATCATTTAAAGTCACCACCGAATACTGGATGGTGATTGGATAACTCGAACTTCCGGTATAGCGGTGGAAAGTAATGGTCGAGCCGCCGCTGTCGATATTGCCGTCAACCATATAATATTCCTCGTACCCCCCGACATTTGAACCGGCCAGTTCGGAGAACAACAGGAACGATTTAGAGGCGTCGATACTGGTAATACCCACGGTCAAAGTGGTAGCGTTGTCGGTAGTCTCCGGTGAAACCACCGTGCTGTTGAAAATGGCCGAACCGTGCTGAACGCTGATATTACTCTCATCCGAGTTAAAAGCCACGATCTGATAACAGATACCGTTGTTATTGCTGCTGGTGCTCTGCCCGCGGTCGATCTGGATACTGGTGGAGGATTTAAAATATACCGAAAAAAGGTTGTATTCATCGTTAGAGGTATCGCTTAACTGGGCCCAATCGGTCATAATGATGAAAGCCTTGGAAGTGGTAACTTCGGGAATAGTGACGGTCTTGGTGCTGACGTTCTCGGGAAGCATGGTGCTGCCGGTAGTCACCGTAACCCCGTCGGAAAACTCCACCACCACCCAATCCACGTACGCCGTGGTGCTGGAAGTGCGGCGGACCAGCTGAATATGGGTCTCGTCGTCGATATAAGCCATGATGTTGACCCGGTCGCGGTTGTCCGAAGCCAGCGCCCGGGTGATCATCACGAAAGATTTGTTCGGGTCGATCGTCGCGCCGATGGAAACGCTGACGGCTTCGTTGGAGGAACTCATGGTAGCCGTGCCGCGGATGATCTGCTTGACCTGGTAAGCCGAAGCGTCCTGGGCCGCGAGCAACGCCCCCAGGAAAGCGAACAACGACAGAAAGAAGAACCGGCGGAAAGTAATCATTATTTCTCTCCTTTCAGGGGCAAAGCGTCCTCGCCCGTTGCGGCCTCGGAGCCAGCCGTTTCAGCGCTGTCGTCCGCAGTGGAATTGGTTTCGGCGGAACTCGCGGAAGAAGAAGTAGTCCCGGTAGCGCCCAGATAAGCTTTGCGATAAGGCGAATCCTGGGCTCCGGGAGCCAGATAAGTGATCGTCTTGGCCTTCAAAGAATTATTCTTCCGGCCGCCGTAATCCAGGGTCTGGTCGCTGTACTGGATTCGCACCGTATCCCCGGGAGTGATCTGGGAAAGGCTGCTGCGGTGGACCAAAACCAGATTACTATCCAGGGAGATCAGGATCTCGGTCTCTTCCCCGTCCTTACTGGAAGTAACCAGGGAAATGCTCCGTTTAGTGATCCCCGAAACTACTCCCTGGACCTCTTTAACCGTATTGCTTATCGCCGGCGCGCCGCTTTTAGTCCCGCCGGCCGTGGAATTAGTCTGGGCGCAAGCCAGGTAGGCACCGCAAGAAACAGCAAACATCAGGATCGCAACGCTAATGATCGCTCTGCTCATTTTACCTTCCTCCTCTGGCCGATACTTATAAAAGAAAAATTCTGCGCCGCTTTGGCGTTCTCTCTCAGGCTCATTATCCCGGTCATCTTCCCGTCCTCTATCTCGCCGCGCCAGGAAACCACGCCGGCGGGCGAACTCTGGATAGTCTCCCAGACGATGGTCTTATTGTCCACTAAGGAAACCGAGTAATTGGTAGCGGGGTACCCCAGGCTGTTGAATTTCGCCGAAACGAACTTTCCGTCGGCGAACGTAAGGACATCCGCGCTTTCGCCGGTGCCGGTAATAGACGTGAATTTGATCTGCCATTCCGAAGATTTAAAATCTTCAAGCGGGGACTGCAGGGAAAGGTCCTGTTTTACCCCGGCCGCGGGAACCGTTCTTTTTATGGAAATAAAATATACCGCGCCCGCCCCGGCCAGGAGGATAAGGAAAAAACCGCCCACCGCGAAATACAACCGGGATCTCCGCTTATCCTCGATCCCGTATTTCTGCATTTCCCCGGAAGACTGGTACGCTTCCACCGCTTCTTTGACCCGCTTGATAAAATCCTCCGAACCCAGGACCCCGCCGCGCTGAAGTTTTTTATGGATAATATTCCCCTGTTCGGGAGTAAGCTCGGAAATGAATTCCGCGTAACTGCGGTTATTCAATAAGCCGAGAGCTTCATTAACCGCCTGCTTCATGAAATCCAGGCCGGTATCATTAATCGAGTTATCACAAAGGTACATCTGGTAACTGGAATAAGGATATCCCTTGGCATCGACCGCCAGTCCGGCCCGCTGGGGATTTAAATGCAAATAAGCGGTCATCTTCAATAAAGCTGAATTCTTTTCGATCAGGGCGGACTTGAACCTTTCGCGAAAAAGATGGCCTTTGCGGTCATAACGGCTGTTGAAATATTTCGTATAATTATTATTCAAGCCTTGCATAAAATCGGAAATATTCTGGAAACTGACTGTTCCTTCCGGGACCTGCTCCTGGGAACTTTTCTCCATTTCCACTAAAAGGTGTAAATGATCAGGCATCAGGCAGAAAGCGAAGATCTTTATGCCGTATTGTTCCTGATATTTTCTCATTAAGTCTAAAAACATCTTATAATCCTCTTTGGCCTGGAAAATGTTCTCATTATGCTCCGCACGGCAAGTTATCAAATATACCGCTTCCTTTATATACACTCTGGGCAGTCTGGGCATTTTCCTCATTTACCAGGCACTTTTTATCTAAAAACCCATTAGTGCCTGGCACTTTAGCTTCAGTTAAAAAAAAATCTCAGGCAAACATCAACCTGAGATTACTTGAGGAATTTCGGCAGTCTGCCGTTCCCGGAAGCCGGGAAGCATGACTTTGCGTCCCCAGGTTACCCTGAGTTTGCCATTTCGTATTTCCAAAACCTTACTTGTCAGAAAAAAGTATACCATACCCCCGCCCAATATTCAAGGGCGCCGCTGGAAAAAAAGATTTTTTGCTGACTTTTGGTTCCGGACCGTTACTTATTTAGATTATTATCCGCGAATTCGCCAAATAAGTCAAGCCTTTTATTAATATGGATGAACCTGCGGATAACTTTATTTATTAGCCCAGCCGCTGTGATGACGTTTCCCCACTACCATTAAAGTGGCTATGACCCCGAATACTATCCCGGCCTGATATAAAGATAACAACCCTTCTATTGCGGTATCATTACTGAGCATGACCGAGCTTATGCCCAGCGATATAGTCACCGCATAGATAAAAAGCACCGCTCCCCTGGGAGGCAGCCCGACGTCGACAAGGTAATGGTGAAAATGGTCTTTCCCGCCGTATTTGAGCCATTCCCCGACGTTCCTGACCTTCTCTTCTTTTACGCGCATTATCGTAGTAAAGATCATATCGAATATCGGCACGCCGAGGATCAGTATCGGGACAAAAAGGCGGACGATATTATCTTTAGCCCACGACCCCTGCAAAGACAGGCAGGCCAGCGTGAATCCCAGGAAAGTGCTCCCGGCTTCGCCCAGGAAGATCTTGCGCTTCCTGGTCAGATTATACGGCAGGAACGCCAGGCAGCCGCCGATCAAAGCTATCGCTAATATTCCCAGGCTGTATTGCCCGGAATTATAAAGAATGACCGCGAAAAAGAAAAGGTTGATCACCGCGGAACCTGCGGCCAGGCCATCCATCCCGTCCAGGTAATTATAAGCGTTAGTCAGACCGACTATCCACAATAATGTAAGGAATATTTCGATAAGATCGCCGAAAAGATTATTAGGAAGGAACTCGATCCTCAAGCCGCCGATAAAGATCATCCCCAGCGCGATCAACAACTGGGCCATAAACCTGACTTTTGCGCTAAGGCCCCTGATATCTTCCGCTAAACCGACAAGAAGTATCAAAGAAGCCCCGGCCAGGATCGGCCGGCTTAATTTCAGGTCAGGCAATAAGAATAATAAAGCGGCCATAACTCCCAGATAGATCCCGATCCCTCCTAAAAGCGGAGTTACTTGTTTGTGGATCTTCCTTCCTCCCGGATAATCAAGGATCTCGAACTTAAAAGCTAATTTCCTTATAAGAGGAATGCAACATAATGTGGTCAAGAAAGATACGGCGAAAACAAGTATGCTTATCGAATTCATGTCACCCCCCTTATTTTATATCCCTTAGCATACGCACCGACTTAAAACCTTCCGCGTATTTCACCCTGCCCTGGAACCCGCGGAAATTCGCGCAAGACCTGGCGCTTTCCTGGATAGTCAAATTCTCGATACGGGTCCTGTTCACTTGGGAGGAATGTAACCCCAGTAGTTCCAGTTTCTTATCAAGAACGTCCTGGATATCCACAAAGATATCCGGTTCAAAATGCTGAGTGCTGGGAACCTCATAAAAAAGGACCTCTTTGGTATAACGGGTGGCTGAAACAGCCGCCTGGGCCGCGGCCCTGTGATCCTGGTGAACGTCCGCCCAGAAATTAAATAAAACGACATCCGGTTTGACTTCGGCTATAAGTTTGTCTATCTTGATGATCAATTCCCGGCTGCAGCTAAGCTCGGTATCCCGGTAACCGCCCCAGAAAAGCCCCTTAGCGCCGATAAACTTAGCCGATGCCTCCTGTTCCTGTTTCCTGACCTGCGGGTCTCCGCCGAAACTGCCGTCGGTCAGGATCATTAGATAGACACTGTTACCGGCTTGCGCGTACTTGATCAAACTTCCCCCGCAGCCGAACTCGATATCGTCCGGGTGAGGCCCGATCGCTAAAATATTCATATTCACTCCTTTGGTTAATTAAGATTCTCCTATTATATCCACGCATTCATTCGCGTCACGCGGCGCGTCGATATTAAAGACCCGCAGAAGCGCCCCCCGGACCGGCACATAATACCCGGAAAGCATGAACCGGAATACTCCCGGATACCGCGAAATAGACGAAACAAATACCCGGCGCATATTATAAAAATCCCGCATCCGGAACTTGCCCAGCGGATAAGTCGTTCCCGTGGCCGTAAAATAACCGGCGGATTCGACTATCCGGCGCAGGTCATAATTAAAAGCGCCATAGGGATAAGCGAACGCCGTGACCGGCTGATGTAAACCTCTCTCTAAAAGCTGTTTGGATACCCGGATCCTGCGCTCAGCTTCTTCCGCCGACAGACAAGTCAGAATGCCGTGATTGAGCGAATGTGAACCTATCCTTACCAGCCCTTCCCGGCTGATCCGGATAACCTCTTCCCAGGCCAGGTAAATTCCGGATTTTCCCAAACGGTCCGGGCTGACAAAAAGCACCGCCTGGAAATTATATTTCTTAAGCACCGGATAAGCGTTCTCCAGGAAATCGCGGTATCCGTCGTCAAAGGTAAGGATTACCCATTTCTCCGGCAGCCTTTTGTTTTTCGAATACTCCCGTTTAACCTCACTCGGATAAACTGTTTTATACCCTTTACGGGACAAATACTCCATCTGGCGGAGGAAAAGTTCCCGGGAAACCGCCGGGATATTATCGTTGCTGCCATCCGAAGATATCGAATGGTACAATAACACCGGCAGCAAAGTTTTCCGCGGCTGGATAAAAATATAAAATACCGGGACTGCGGCCAGCGCCACCGCAGCGGCTAAAGACAAAACGATCATTATAAACTTACCGGGCCGGGGCATTATTCCCACCCCGTAAGGATCTTCCGCGACTCAGGCCCGCAATTAAATAAAAGATCCAGGACCGACATCAACGGCAAGAATGGCCGGAAGCGTTGTTCATATTCCGGATGCCGGAATTCCTGGTATAACAAACTGATCTTCTCCCGGCTGAAAAGCGTTACATCCAGATAATCTTTACCGCCGGAGCCGGATAAATAAGTATCCGCCTGCAGCCGCCGGCAGATATCGATTATCCGCTGTGAACGGGTTGACGCGATATTTAGATCAGACTCGAAACTTATTGTAGTTGTTATAGATAGCTCTACAAGCATATATTTGATTATCGCGACATTCAGATCTTTTAAATACTCCCATTCGCGGGCCAAGATCGCCTCGAACTCCGGGTAGTATTTAGAAAAATACCTGGACCCGGCGTAAGCGCTGCGCAACCCGCCCAGGTGCTTTCTCTTCCAGTCCAGCTCATTATCAATGCGCACCGCGGAAATATTCTGCCGGCCTAATCCTTGAGAAATCACCGGCACAGTCAGCCAGGCCGCCCCCTGCGCGGTGCGGATCTTGTTCCGGTTCTGGAATTCCCTTTCTTTATACTGGACGTTGTCCAAGAAAACAAAAGCATCGCTTTTCGCTATCTTGTCAAAATACCCCAGCCAGGGTATGTATTGAGGCTGATGGACGGATACGATCATTTGTTCGCCGTTTTTCTGACAAATACAGGATTAGTGATCATTGTCCCATTTTTAGAATCTATCTCCAGGCGGTAATAGAAACCGCCCTCTGCCGGGAAATCCCGGTCGGAATAAACAATATCAACGGGCGCTTCCGCCTCAAACTTCTTTATGATCTCGCCGTTACGGATCAATTTTATCTGAAGCGGACCGGACTGTCCATTTAAAAAATAAGCTTTGATCCTGACCTGCGCGGCCGCCGTAATGCTCAAACTCTGCCCCATAGCCGCTCCCGCCGTATCATCTCCCGCGCTGACGCTGAATTTCTCCAATACCAGCCGGGATGAATCGCTTCCCCTTATAGTGTACATCCGGCCGTTCTTCAGCGCTTTTAGAACTTCCTCCTCGTTCAATTCCGGGACCAGCAGTACGGTCCGGAGATCCCCGGCGGCATCCTCCAGCTCGCCTTCGGAATCAAAAGCTAAAGCTCCGATAGCCCAAAGAGGCTTCTTTCTTTTACCGGCGCAGTAATCTTCAAGCAGCCTGTCCCATATCCCACCGGGTTTGCCTACCGTCTTATACCCTTCATAAAAAACCGCGAATCCCGTATAATCCCTGGTCCGCATAATGTCCAGAGAATGTTCCGAAGTGCGGATAAAAACAGCTCCCGCCCTTTCAATGTTCATGGCTTCGGGATGAGCCCAGAAAGTCAGGCCCTTATGCGTATTGACATAATCTATATAGTTCTGATAAGGGCCGATCCCGGCCTTACGGTTATATTGATCGAACTTCTGGTAAACAAACGGATAATTCTCCGCCAGGAACAGCGCGCCCGCGATAATAAAGGCAATCCCGCAATTACGCCGGAGGATACCGCGCGGGCCGCGCGAATTCTTAAAACAGGCCAGGGCTGCGGCGAGTAATAATAACGGCCAAAATAAAAACAGGTTTTTCCACCCGAAAGGCTCAGCCAGCCCTCTTTTGTTACCGGCGACCGGAAGGTCATCCAGGGCTTTATAATCTTCCAGCCCGATGCTGATGATATGTTTGTGCCAATCGTTTATTCCCAGGTTGGACCGCCATAATCCGCCGGTCCAGTAATAAAATGGGGCTGACTCTATTGCCGGGATGATCACCATCCCGGGATTAGCCGCCCGGATCCGCTCGAATTCTTTTAAATAACGCCGGGAGCCGTATTTCAATATGGATCCGGTTTCCACGGTTTTCTTGATCACATTACGCAGCGGCCACAAGCCGTATTCCCAGCGCATCAGGTCGCGGTCGGTGATAATGACCACCTTAAATCCCCGCTGTCGGCAGATCCTGACGATCTCCGGGATAGAATATTTACCGTCGCTGACGCAGGAACTGATCTGGATGGCCGCCGGGACCTGGATCAATTCCCCGGCAAATGCCTCCCGGCAGGACAACAACAGCAAAACCGCCGTTATAAACCTAATTATCGGCATTCTTCTCCTCAATGACTTGCCGGTAAACAGCGCAGATGTGTTCTACCATATCCCCGGCCTTGAATTTCCGGCCGGCCCATTCTCTGGCAGCTGCGGACATATTTCTCATCTTCTGCGGATCGGCTAATAACCCGGCTGCCGCTTCCGCTATCGCCCGGGGATCACCCGGAGGGACAAGTATCCCTGTTTGCCCGTCCCGGAGCGTTTCAGGCACACCGCCGACATTGCTGGCTATTACCGGCACGCCTAAAGATTGCGCTTCAATAAGGACTATGCCCACGGCTTCATTAAGTGAAGGCAGGATCAGCATATCCAGGCAGGAAATGATATCCGGGGCATCTTCCCTCCAGCCCAGGAAAATGATCCGGCCTTTTAAACCCAGGAGATCGACCCTGTCCTCTAACTGCCGGCGCAGGCTTCCTTCACCGCAGAGAACGAATTTCAAACCGGGGTTGGACGCCAGGCAGATCCGGGCGGCTTCAATAAAGAACTGCGGGCCTTTGACCGGATCAAGCCGGCCCACATAACCGATCAATTTCCCGCTGCTTTCTATCTCCAGCTTGTTTCTCAATTCTCCGGAATTACCGGGTTTAAGAATATCCGGTTCCAGCCCCATATAGATCAAAACAACTTTCCCCCCTGAAGCTACCTTAAACCGGGAATAATCATTTTTCTCCAATTCAGTCAAAGCGATCATCCTGTCCGTAAAAAGAGCCAGGAACCTCTCGATGATAATGACCATCCGGGAAACGGCCTTATTAAAATATCCGTAGAAATTATGCCCGTGCGGAGTATGGATTATAACCGGCACGCCGGCAATGAGCGCCGCCAGCCTTCCCAGGGCCCCGGCTTTAGCCGTATGCGTATGGACGATGTCGAACTTTCCTCTCCTGAATACTCCCCAAAGTTTACAAAATGCCGTCCAGTCATCCCAAAGGCAGACATCGCGTTTCAATTCCGGGATGATCACCAGCCGGTCCGCGAATTCATCTAGGAATGATCTGGTCTTACCGGAAAAGTGCTCGGTCTTGCCGATAACGATCCGCAGATCATATACCTGAGGGTCGAGGTTCCGGCAGATCACGCGCAGCACGTCGGGAGAACCTCCCCAATCCATCCTGGTAATAACCTGGGCGATCTTTATCTTTTTCATCTCAGTAACGGTACAATTCCGTGCAACGTTTACAAACCGGGAATATCTTCCTGTATTTAAGCTCCCTGCGGAAATCCCGCGACCGGCTGCTGTTCCAGGCCCGCAAAAAACCTTCTTTTACGCTGCCGAAAGAATAGCTGGAATTCAAGCAAGGCCGGATCTGTCCGTCGGGGAATACGTAAGCGACAAGCCAGGGGCTGACGCAGCGGCAGTTCTGCCGGGCCGGACGGTAACAGGAGTTTGTATAATAATCTTTAAGCTCGGAACGGGAGAAATCGGGGTAAAAATCCAGGCTGAAACCATACTTTCCTCCGGCGATCCGCTCTTTTTCGCGCGCGAGGGCTGCGGGATCAATGCCCGGATCGGAAACAAAGCCTTTCCAGCTCTCCGACGAACAACCCAAAGCCCGGTCAAACGGCTCCTGGTCGATGATATCGCGCTCCGAGAGAAATATAAGATTATGGAAAGTAAGCGAGTCTGCCTTAACCTGGCCGGCGACCCGGGTCAATTCTTCCAAATGCCGGTAATTATATTTGGTGATGGTGCATTGCAGGTTCACCAGAGGTTTTTTGCCGCCTTTGCGCTCTTTGAGAATGGCTACCTGCTCCAGCCCGGCTTTGATCCTCTCGAATACACCGGGCAGGCCCCGGATAAGATCATGCAGGTCTTTGTCCCCGTCCAGGGACACATTCAATTCATCCAGCCCCGCGTTAACCAGGCCTTCGGCATGTTCCCGCAAAAGAGAACCGTTAGTGATCATCAACACGTGCATGCCTTTTCTTTTTATATACTCAACAAGCCCGACGCATCCCGGGAATAACAACGGCTCTCCCCCGAAAAGGGTGATAGCCGGCTTAAACCGGGCAAGCTCATCTACCAGCTTCTTGAGCTCATCCAGGCTCAATTCCTGCTTCAAAAGCTCAGATCCCTGCTGCCTGGTCACCCCCGACTCACCCCATTGGCCGCACATTTTACAGCGCAGGTTGCAGCGATGGGTCAGGAACAAAGTTACCGCCTCCGGGGCCCGGCTTTTCCCGCGGGAAAAAGAATAATCCCAATATGCCAGGCTGCGTTTTCTTAATACCCGTAAAGCATAGACCGGCTGTTTAAGAGCCTTGGATAAGAATCTTTTAGCGTTCCTTAAAGGTATCATCTTTTGACCACCTCGATGATCCGGTCCATATCTTTCTGCTCAAGCCCGGGATAGACCGGTATGGTCAGGACATGCCCGCTGAAATAACCGGCATTGGGGAACTCTTCCGGGCGGTATCCCAGATCGAACATCTTATGCAGCGGCGCGAGGTACATCCGGGAAGTCTCGAACCCGGCGCGCCAGAGCTGTTTGACCTTCTTTTCCAGCGCGGCAGTATCAGAGAACAGGACCGGAAGCCTGTTATAGGCCGGATCGACTGTTGCCTGCAGTTCCGGCAGGCGTAATCCGGGGACCGGCCTGAGCCGGCTGAGAAGATACTCCGCATTCTTACGGCGCGCCCCGAACATTTCTTTACTTTTGCCGGACAGGACAGCTCCCAGCGAAGATCGCAGTCCGGATATCTTCCCCGGGGTAAAATCATCCGGAGGCTTGGTCTCTTTTAAAAAAGAAATAAAAGGATACGCCAGTCCGTACACCTGCGGCCGGGTGGCGGCCAGGGACAGCCACATTTTAAAAGGCAGAAAGAAATCCCGCGCCCAACCCGGGTCACGCAGGGCCCGGGAATTATTCTCCAGCCGGCCGGCCAGCTCCGGGTCATTAGTCGCGGCGCATCCCCCGCCGAAAAGGCAGAAGTTCTTCCCGCGGTTAAAACTGAAAAAACCGGCGTCCCCCAGATCGCCCACCGGCTTGCCGTCAAGCATACTGCCCTGGGCCTGGCAGCAATCCTCGATCAGAAAAACTCCGGGGGGGATCGATTTACTGAATCCCGGCATCCCCGCCGCCGGAATACCGAACATGTGCACTACGACTACCCCCAGGGTTTTCTCCGAAATGATACCCGGCAAAAGCTTGAAATCCAGGTTAAAATCATTCAAGCTGATATCGCAAAGGACCGGTTTTAACCCGGCTTTCCTGACGGCGACCACCAGGCTTCCCGCGGTATAAGCCGGAAGCACCACCTCATCGCGCGAAGGATCGGCCTTAAGCGCGGTCAGGATGAGATAAAAAGCCGACAGCCCGGAATCGGCCAGAAAGACCGATTTATTCCCGGTGGATAAAGCCAGGGAACCGCGAAATTCCCGCCCGGATAATCCGTCAGAACGGATCATGCTTAAAGCGATGTCCCGGTAATCCACGGCCGGGCCGATAACGGGGAATCTTTTCATTTTTTCTTCGCCTCGATCATAATGACCGGCGCCCATAACCTGCACCGGGCTCCGGGATAATGCAAAGAAACCATCTCCAGCCCGGCCTCATCCAGCATTTGCCTGATCCGGGAAATACTATAAGTTTTTAAAGGAAGATCCCTGACCGTGTGGTCATATAGCGGGGCAAATTTATATTTTAAAGCCAGTAGAAGATTATCCGCGTTGCGGAAATCAAAAACCAATCTCGCGTCATCTTTGGCCACTCTCTTCATCTGCGACAGGGTCTTCCTGACGATTTCCCCGGACGGCATATTGAAGAAAACATTAATGCAGACTACCTGGTCGAAAGACCTGTTGGCGAAAGGCAGCCTGACCGCGTCTTCGACCGATAAATGGATATTTTTACCGGGCAGGCGTTTCTTCGCCGATCCTATCCTGATGGAAGAATTATCGACGCCCCATAATTCCATTCCCGGATCAGCCTTTGCCGCCTGCGCCAGGAATAAGCCTTCTCCGCATCCGACTTCCAGGAGCTGCCCGGTGCGGCCGGAAATTAACCGCAGCGCGGCGCCGCGGATATTATCCTGCCATACCCCGGAAGAATACTCCCCGCGCTCCTGCGGTCTGGAAAATAAACGGTGAAGCCGGTAATAAATACGTTCGAGCATTTATACTCCTTTATTCCGCAATAAAACCGCGGCCGCCTGCGCCACCTCATCCACGGACACGGCTTTAAGGCATTTCATATCCGGGCATTCGGATTTATTGCACGGGGCGCAATCAGTCTTCCTGTATAACACCACGGCTTCAGGAAAAATGTTCCGGGGATCGAAACGTTCCAGATGGCCCGGGCCGAATATCGCGACCGTCGGCGTCTTAAGAACAGCCGCAATATGCATCGGGCCGGTATCATTGGTAATATATAAACCGCACCTCTTTATTAAAGCGGCGAGCTGGTAGAAATCCAGCTTGCCGCAAAGATCAACCGCCCCGGCGCCGCTTTTCGCGGCTATCTCTTCAGCCAGCGGTTTTTCATCGATCCCTCCGGTAATTACAAACTTGGCCTTGAACTCTTTACTTAAATTCCCGATAACCCGGGCATAATTGCCGGCCGGCCAGCGCCGGGACGGCCTGCCTCCCGGGTGCACGGCAATTATACTGTCTCCCGGAGCGATCCCGCGGCCGGAAAGCAGCATCCGGACTTTCCGCGAACTTTCTTCCGGAATATCGATATCGATACTCTTATCTTCCACCCGCGCGCCTAAAGCCGAAACCATATCTATGTCATATTCCATTTCATATTTATCGCCGGCATCCGTTTCCGGGACCTTGATATCCAGGAATCCTCCCCTGCCGGAGGTATCCCTTCCGGCTTTTATCCGGGGAGCGACCAGGTCCAGGAGTAACTTCATTTTGCGGGCGCTTTTATCCGAAACTAAAGTGCGCATATTTACCGCCAGGTCGATCTTGCGTAAACGCAAGCTCAACAGGCAGAAAAGATCGGCTATGGCCGCCGCCAGGCTCCGCCCGGACCTGAAAGATATGACCCTGTCGATATACTGCGGGCGCTTCATGAATCCGCTGACCCGCTCCACCGCCAGAAGGTAGATCCGCGCATCCGGGAAATTGCCTTTAAGCGCGCGTAAAGCCGGAGTGGAAAGCAAAAGATCCCCGATCCCGCCGAGGTTGACTACCAGGATTTTTTTTATATCATTCTTGTTTATCGGCATCATCGCTGAATTTTACCCGCTCTTTCCATGACCATATCTACAGCCCCGGCCATCTCGTCGACGCTGATCAGGTCCATACACTCGTGGCTCCTGCAGAACGCTTTATTGCACGGGCTGCAGGCAAGGTCTTTGCGGATAACCACATGGTTATCCCCTTGAGGCATCCATAAACCGGGGACCGTAGGCCCCATCGTAGAAACCGTAGGAATGTGCAAAGCCGCGGCCAGATGCAAAGGCCCGGAATTATTGCAAACCAGCGCCTGGCAACAGGAAATAATGCCTGCGAGTTCATCCAGCGGCATTCCCGCGGCGACCGCCGGCTTGTTACGCATCAGGGAAGCGACCCGCTGAAGCTTTTCCCCCTCATCCCGGGAGCCGATAAGAACTACCCTGGCCCCGTATTTTCCGGTTATCCGGTCGCCTAAGGCGGCAAATCGCTGTTCATCCCAGCACTGGCTGGGAAATTTCGCTCCCGGAGCGATCCCGAATACCTTTTGATCCGGGGAAAAACCGTTCTCTTTGAGAAATTCAGCGGCGGAGAGCTCCGCCTCCCGGGTCAGGGTCAAAACCGGCGGAACATCAACCGCCAGCTTTTTATCCTTGCCGGATAATTCAGCCAGGAGTTTGACCAGGTCCAAAAGATATCCGCTCATCGGCTTATTCCCGCCGGGAACCGGTAAACCGGCGTTAAATAACCTGCCCCGGGATTCGATGTCAAAGCCGCAAACCACCTTGCCGCCGATCAAATAACCGAGCATCGCGGTTTTTAAAGTATAATCCATCAGGAAATCGACTACGAGAAAAAAATTCTTATCCCTGAGCCGGGAAAGCGCCGGGAAAAATCCCCGGTAAACGATCGTTTCGTCGATCTCCGGGATCAACTTGGCCAGGTCCGAAACCGGCCGGCTCAAAAGAAGCGTTATCCGGCTCCGGGGAAATATCTTTTTGATCGCCTGGATCGCGGGAATAGAGCTTACCAGGTCGCCGATCCGGTCCAGCCGGATCAGCAATACCGTATCCACTTTGTCCGGATCGATAGCCGTAACTCTTTTGCGCCCCGGTAAACAAACCAGGACCGTTCTGCGTAAAAACAAATAAATATTCTTAATGATCCTGCGCATAATTGCCTATTCCCTGTTCTGCAATTCCCACAGTTTAGCCTGCACGTCAGACTTTACAGGCTTATAGCGCATACTTCCGGTTAAAACCCAGCTTTCCCGCGTATCCGTCCCTTATCCCCGAGAAAATAGCATTAACCGCCTGGCGCTTCTGCTTTTGTCCCGTCAGCACGAACAAAACTATCAATTTAACCGCATACAAGAGATTCCTGAACAGCTTCCGCCATAATCCGTAAGAAACGAATAGAAAAACATTATTCCGGAAAGAATAATACAACTTGGCATTATCCCGGTAAACCGATATATTCATCCCCCAGAAAGATAAATCTTTTTTATCGAACCGGCGCTGTTCGATAACTCGGCTCGAGGCGACCCAGAAAAGCGAGAAACCGTTCTTTATCAAACGATAAGAATACTCTACATCATCGCCGTAGAGAAAAAAATCCGGATCAGGCAAACCTATATACTTTATCGCTTCACTCTTTATAAGCGTTCCGCGCCAGGCAAACGAATCCATTTTAAGCGCTCCGTTAAAAGGGCAGTCCCGGGCGCTCCAGCTTCTTACCGCCCCGACCTTACAATTCCGTTCGAGGCGCTCCAGCCATTTCAACAGTTCCTCTAAAGCGCCGGGATCTATCGCAACATCGTCATCAAGCAGCCAAACAGCGTCATTGTGTTCAATGGCGAGTTTAATACCCTCGTAATAGCCTCCAGCGCTTCCTTTGTTATACGGCATTTTGCAATACCGGAACTCGGGAAAAACATCTTTCATCAATGCCTGCGTATCCCCGGAATGGGAATTATCGATAATAATAACCTCATCCGGCTTGCGGGTCTGGCTTTGCAGCTGCCCCAGTAAGCTCTTAAGCATGACGGCATTATCGTAAGCGAGGACCACCACAGCTGTTTTTTTCACCATTTCAGAAAGAGATAGTTTCCCGGTAAATTCCCTGGATCTTAGAAACATTCGTTTCTATCGTAAATTTATCCTCGATCTTTTTCCTGGCAGCTGCGGCCAGGCTCTTGGCCGCAGCGGGATTATCATTTAAATAAACGATCTTCTCCGCCAGATCACGGTAATCTCCGAACTTAAACAAATAACCGTCCCGGCCGTCAGTTATCATTTCCGGAGTCCCCCCGGAAGCGGTAGCTATCACGGGTTTAGCGCCGGCCATAGCTTCCAGGACGACCCTTCCGCAGGCTTCGGCGGAACTGGCCAGGACAAAAATATCCATAGCCGCATACACCCGGGGCATATCCCTGCGGTACCCGGCAAAAACCACCTTATCTTCCAGCTTCAAACGGGAAACCATCTTCCTTAAATATTCTTCCCTCGGCTTGTCCCCGGGAAAAACCGATCCCCCGGCAATAAGGAACTTCATCCCGGCGGCCTTCTCAGGATATTGGATAACGATCTCTTGGGCCGCGCGCAAAAATGTTTCATGTCCTTTCTGCCGGTTGAACCGCGAAGCTATGCCTACGACTAATTCCCCGGGTTTTATCCCTAATTCCTCCCTTATCCCCCTGCCGTCGGCATCCGGGGAGAATTTACGAATATCCACACCGTTAAAGACCACGCTGACCTTGCCCGGTAATCTGCCGAACCGCCTGAACCTGCCCGCGATAGCCGATGAATTGCATATTATCCCGTCCGCCAGGAAAGCCAGCAGCCGGTCGGGATCGATGATCTCATTCTGCAGCATGTTCCGCTGGTGCCAGACGCAAGGCACTCCGGATATCTTCCCGGCCACGGCGGCGTAAATATGGGTCCGGATACTGTTGGAATGTATCAGGCTTATATTATTTTCCCGGATGATCAGGACGATCCGCCTTACGGCTTGGATCACCCCGCGCAGGCTCCTAACTCTGGGAAAATCCGCGAATTCGACTCCGATATCCAGTTTTCTTAATTCTTCAGCCAGCGGTCCTTCCTCAGGCAGGACAAATAACGGCTGAAACTTGTCACGGTCCAGGTTCCTGGCTAAATTAAGCAGGCTGTTCTCCGCTCCGGCGATAAAAGACGTTTCATGAAGATAAAGGATATTTATCTTCCCTCTGACCGGGGTCTTCTTAACCGCTTCCGGGCTGAATTTTTTCAGGATGGCGCGGTCCGGGATAATTCTTGATCCTTTATCCCTGAGCTTTCTGTCTATTACTTCGGGCAACTGGAGCAGCGCGTATAAGAATCCCAGGGTAAATTCCGGTTTTCCCGCTAACGGGAATAAAAAGAGCGAAAAAGGCAGAAAAAGGATCTCTTCCATCAATAAAACCGGAGAATCGATATTCCGCCAGGTAAATAATATCCGGTTCTTCCAGTGGAATACCCGCTTATATAACGGATTGAACATCCCCCGGGTAGTCCCCATAATGTAGTGGCGATGGGTGCTTTGCGGCTCATATAACGAAACCCAGCCTTTTTTCCAGGCGCGGTAACCCAGGTCCAGGTCTTCCCAGTAAATAGGCCGGTACATCTTGTCAAAACCTCCCAAAGCGGTAAATTTATTTTTATCGTAAACAGTAGCCGCGCCCTGGGTAAAAAGGATCTCGGCCGCATCCGCCGGAGCCGCCCTGAGGGATTGATACCGGTAAAGGAACACTCCCAGGAACATCCTCGCCGCGGGCAGCGCGTAAGTCGCGGGCTTACCGTCTACCGGAAGCTGCATCGAGGAAACGGCGAACACTTCCGGCCGGCTGAAATGTTTTACCAGAGGCCCGGTAAAACCGGGAATAACCTCCACGTCGGTATTGAGAACACAGACCAGCCTGTTGCGGCTGTGGTAAACCCCGTAATCGGCGGCATAGGCAAAGCCCATATTCTTCTTTAATTCCAGGACCTTGACCTGCGGAAAGTTATTTCTCAGGAATTCCACGCTCGCGTCGGCCGAATGATCATCGACGATAATGATCTCGTCGCGGGACAGATCAGCTTCCCTGAGCAAAGAAGGAAGATATTTCTCCAGCAAGTTCCTGCCGTTATAATTGGGGATAACAAAACTTATACCGTTCATACTTCAGCGTTCCCTTTCACGATCTCAAGCAAAGTCTCAAGCCTGTTGCGGTAAGTGTGCTCTTTGTGCGCCCTGGCGTAAGCCCTGGCGGATATGTCCAGACGCTGCCGCTCATGCCCGAGATAATAACTGATCAACCGCTTAAGTTCGCCTATATCGTTATAAACAACCATCTCTTCTTCCGGCTTGTAAAGATCATTCAACTGCTCCGAGCGGTTGGTCAACAGGAATCCTCCGCAGGCCGGCACTTCGAAAACGCGCGGGGTGACATTAAACAATTCCTGCCGGCGGCCCCAGAGCGAATGCATGTCGATAACGATCCTGGAAGCGTTATAGATCTTGGCCGCTTCTTCCCCGTAAACATCTTTTTTACGGTAACACTTCTCTAATATCTTTGATCTGCCGGACCACCTGCCCCAGATCTTAAGATCGAACCCGGCCAGCTGTTCCAGCCAGGGCAGCCGATCCGGAGTTACAGTGCCCACGAAAGCCACGTCGCTGCCGTAAAGATCCTTTTCCCGGGCGGTCAATTCGATCTTCCTGTGCACCCGGGGATTGCAGGCCAGCGGTAAAACCTCGACGCGTTTGGCGGAAATATTGACCGTTCCCGATGCCCTCCGGGAATCGACCGTAAAAAGGATATCATAACCGGAAATGACCCGTTCCAGCATCCGCCGGCGCGGCGCGGAGAGAAGCGTATCATGGAACCAATTGACGATATACGGCACATCCAAGCCCTTGCGTATGTCCGACATGGTTTGGGGAAAGATATTCTCTCCGAAAAGGACCAGGATCAATTCCGGTTTGAAATTAAGCGCCGTTTCCCGGAACTCCCGGTTGATCTTCAGGTTAAGCCGGTAATTGAACCCGGGAAAGATATCATACGGCGAAGGGAATAACGGCATAGCCCGGCGGACGGCTTTCTTCAGCCCGGCGAACAACCCGCTTCCGGAATAAGGCCTTTTGCGGAAATCGAATACCGACACTTCATTATTCATCTCCACCAGGGCGTCCCGGCAATTCCTGCCGATGGTCCCCAGCACAGTGCGGTCCTCCGGAGCGGCCAGCAAGATCCTCATCCTAACTCCTTTGCTTTATCACTCTGGCTGGGACTCCCACGGCGATCGAATTGGCGGGGATATCTCTGGTCACTACCGCGCCCGCCCCGATGACCGAACCTGTCCCGATAGTCACCCCGTCTAAAATGACGGAATTAACGCCGATCCAGACGCTGTCTTCTATCCTTATGCCTCTGCCCTTCATATCCCGGCTGAAACTGCTGTCGCCGAGCTTGGAATAATCGTGCTCGGAGGCGATCAGGCTGGTATGCGCGGCGATATGCACGTCTTTGCCGATCTTTATCCCCCCGAAACCGTTAAGAAAACAGTAATCATTGATCGAACAGCCTTCCCCGATCTCGATCGAGCCGCCGTTGGTTTTCAATAAAACATACGGATAGACCGTTGTGCCCGCGCCGATGGTTATCTGCGCGCTTTTGCCGTTAGCCCGGACCCGGCAGCGGCTTTCCAGGACTACGTCGTCGCCCAGCGAGATATTCCCGGGGTTGCATAATTCCGCCGACGGGGAAATATAAACGTTGATCCCGGAATCCATTACTCCTCTAAGAACGCAAAGCAGTTTCTTCACGAAAAGCTTTAACGGGTTGCGGCGTATATTAGTTTTAACCATGATCAGCTCCTGATTTTTGATCAACTATTTCACTTGGCGATAACCGCCTCTATCTCTTCCCCGCATTGCCTGCCCATCCGGCAAATAGCCGCTTCTTTCCAGCTGAACCAATTCCTGCCCCTCTGCGGTTTGACCCCGGATTTGCTGGTCATCCCGCTGCGGCGTATAACCACACTGTTATCATACGATGTATACGCGCTGGCGGTAATAGTCCGCAGTGGAACATTCTTTAACCCGCATTTATTTAATATCCTCTCTAACCCCTGAGGCGTAAAAAGGAATAAATGCCGCGGAGGCTCCAGGCTGAAATAATTTTCTTTAAATACCTGATGGCCCAAGCTTGCTGCGTTAGGCGTGCGGATAACCAGCTTGCCGTTATTTTTGAGCACCCGCAGGCATTCTTCGATAAGCGCTTGCGGGTCAGGAATATGTTCGATAACATGCATAAGCGTTATATAATCTGCGCTCCCCGCAGGCAACCCGGCTTGTTCCAGCGTCCCGTGAAAAACCGGGATACCTTTGCTTCCGGCTATAGCTGCCGCTTCCGGATCAGGTTCGATCCCCAGGACTTTCCAGCCTAAAGACCGCAGATTACAGAGGTAATCCCCCGGTCCACAGCCCACATCTACCAGTAAAGCCTGCGGATCCGGATGCTTGAACGGGCAATAGCCGGAAATAGTGTAGTTGGCGCGGGAACGGAAGAAAGGCACGGCGCCTAATACCGAACCCATCCAGGCACAGGCTTTATTCTTCGCCAGGTGCCGGTAACCGTAATAACCGTAAATAATATTATTCCTCACAAGATCCCTGACCCCGGCAAGGAAACGCCGGGAATGCCCGGCGTTGATCTTTTCATATTCTTTTTTAAGGAAATAACCCTTGTAAAAAGCGGGGATATCCCGGGTATCCGGCATAGGGTCAAGCCAGAGTGTCCGGCAGACAGGGCAGACATTAAAATTATACGGCCCGCGGGTAAGCCCTAACCGGTCGTTCAGCCCGTTATAAAGCCTCTTGCCGGGGAGGCCGCAAACTATGCAATCGGGTAACTCGTGCATAAGTGTTCCCTTAATGTTTATGAACTTTCGACCTTACCAATTCGATAATATTCTTCCGTGCAAACCCATCCAGGCCGAAATGCCATACCGTAGAACAATATACCGCGAGCGCCGCGATAATACCGCCGATGTTCAGCGCCGAAAGAAAATCCGGGTTGGCCGATCTCACAGCCGATAATACGGCCGCCGCCGCCAGGACAGGGACAGACCCCCTCTTAACGAGGCCGGCATACCAGGATAAAACACTGCCCCCGGATATGCGCGCCGCCGCCTGCTGCAGCAAAACGGTATCCAAAGTTACCCGCAGCAGCCAGGCGAAAGCGGCCCCCGTGCCCCCGAACCTGTAAATAAGGAAATAAGCGCAGGGTATATACAGGATAGTTTCGATCACGTGGAACATCGCCGGTATATGCGGTTTGTTAAATCCCTGCAAAGCCGTTGACGAAGGGACAGCCAGAGCGTTTATCATGCCGGCCAGCGATAAAACAGCCAGGATCAGCGAGGAACGCGCGGCAAAATCCGGGCCTATCCACCAGGATAAAAAAGATCTTCCAGATATCGCGAAAAACACGACGAAAAAAGCGTAAAGGAAAAAAATATAGGCCCGGCTGCGGTCCTGAAGCTCGCTGCCCGCCGCATTCTCCCGCCCTTGCTCCATAGAACTAAAAGCCGGAAAAAGCACCGAAGAAAAAGACGAACGGATGACCGAAAGCTTATCCATCAGGCTGAAAGGCACGGAATAATAAGTAAGGCTGGCGAGGGGGCGCAAAGAAGTCAGGAATATCCTGTCGATATTCAACAGGATCGGGCCGACGAATCCGGAAATAGTCACGAACCCCCCGAACTTAAAAAGCCTGCCCAGGTAAAAAAAGCTCCATGCCGGACGGGCCAGGCACGGCAGGAGTTTTCCGGCGTAGATCCATAACAGGCATAACCCCAGAAGCTGAACGGCAAGACTGGACAGGATGATCTCTTTCAGGGAAAAACCGATGGCCAGGAGCAAGACCGTAAGGACTAACTGCAGGGTCCCGACAAGCATCCCTACGCGGTTAAGGATATCGAATCTGCCTACCGCCTGGACCGCCCCGCTGATCACCCCGGTGAGCATAGAGATCAAAAAACCGCATCCTCCCAGCTTTATCGCGGTCACCGCCAAACCGTTCAATTCCCGGGGGATCTTGAAAAAATGCGCGGTTATAAACCCGGCGGAAAAAATTATCGCCAGCGTGCCGAGCGCCCCCAGGAAAAAATAAACTACCAGGCAGGTCCAGAAAATCTTCCGGATATTCTCATTCTCCCCCGCGGCGAAATACTCCGATATATATTTTACCGAAGCCGTGCCGAGCCCGAATTGGAGGAATGAAAAATAACCGATGATAACCCAGACCAGGGAATAAAGGCCGTATAAATTAACATTCAAAGAACGGACGATGAACGGCGTGGCGAAGAACCCGATCAACGCGATCCAGATCTGCCCGATAAAATTCCAGGCTACGTTCTTCATCAGGCTCTGGGATAAGCTTGGTGCCGGTCTATTCGCGTTATTCAACGGTCGTAACCTCCGCAACGTTTGGCACAATCTCCGGCAAAGCTATGACTATAGCCGCGAGCAGCCAGAACGGCTCCATGACCCTGATCAGGATGAACACCGCCGCGGCAAAAGACTGGAACAATATCCCGATAAAACCGGCAAGGAACCCCAGACTTACCCCTTTTACGAAAGGATCGTTGACCTCTTTATACGCTATCAGGACATTGCGGAAAAGCACGAACAATAGCAGCATAAAAGCTATAAATCCGGCCAGCCCGGTCTCGGTCAGGACCCTGGCATACTGGTTATCAATGACCGAAGCGCTGGGCACCCCGACCCCGAGGACCGGAGTCTTGCCCAGCTGTTTGAAAGCGATCTGCCAGGAATCGATGCGAGCGGCGGCCGACTCGGACACATTTATGGTCTTGCCGAATAATCTATACGACCGCTCTGAAGAAAAAGTATCCTGGAAACGTTCATGGACCTTTTTGGGCAGGACGAACGGCATACAGACCAGGCCGACCGCCATCAGCAGGATCAGCGGGTAACGCAGGCGCTTATGGAAAATAATAAAAACCAGGAACATCGGGAAAAAACCCAGCCATCCTTCCCGCGACATCGTCAGGACAAAAGCCACTACCGCCAGGATTATCAGGGATAAAAGGACGAACCGCTCTTTTCTTCCCTGGATATAAAACAAAAGCCCCATGGCCAGCCCGATCATCAGCAGCAAATACGCGGCGAAAGTATTCGGTTCCCCTCCTTCGCTCTCGAACGGGGCGGTCAACCGTTCGCCGGAAGGTATCTGGGCCCAGGCTGCGATACAGACTATGAAACAGGTCAGCAGGATAAAGAAGATCAGCGTTTTTGCCTGCCGGATGTTCCTGAGGTTATTCGATACCATAAAAAATATCAGGAAATACTCGAAATATTTAATATTGTAGAAGACCGCTCTTCTAAAATCGGTATTCCCGGCAATGATCCCTATGAGCGAAGATAATACGCAGATAAAAATATAGACGACCATCAAAAGATTCAGCGGGGTGCGTTTCAAGATCCCGAATTCTTTATGAATGGCCATCTTGGACAGCCAGCCCAGGAATATCACGAACAGGAATATGTCGTCGGCCCGGATAATGACGTTCCTGTCCGCTACCGCTCCGGCGCGGATCTCCGGGGAAAGCAGCATCGAGAGGATTATCAGGACCAATGCCACGTCGGTATTAATGAATGCGATGATGAACACTATCGCGGCGAGAATGTAAATAAGAGATTGATCCAGCGGCAGGGGCAACAGCAGTAAGATCAGGAAAACTCCGGTCAGAAATAGAAAAGTTGCTATACCTACTGGCAGACGGCCTTTATTATTTAGCATGCGGGATGAGCGTATCTCTTTCAGGTCTTTTCTTTATGATCCGCGCTCGGGGAATGAGAAATACTCTTTTTCCCTTCTTCTTTTCCGTAATATTTGTATTTATGATAATACGGATACGGGGATATCCCCTCGGTCTGGGCCTGGGTGTGATTTAAGACTACCCCGGAGATATTGGCGCCCACCGCCTCAAGCTGGACTTTAGCCCGCATCAGGCCTTCCCGGCTTGTCCGGCCTATTTCATAAACCAGGACCACGGTATCCATTTTGGGGGCGAGCAAGCTGGCGTCGGTCACCGGAAGGACCGGCGGGGCGTCGAAGATCACCACGTCGAAACGCGACTTCAGCTGGGCGATCGTATCCAGGAGGACTTTGGACTCAAGTATTTCCACGGGGTTGGCGGGGAGATGCCCGGCGGGCAGTATCCAGATATTCTCGATACCGGGAGTCTTGCGGATATCTTCCAGGCCGATATCTCCTAAAAGGATATCGGTTATATTATTCAACGCGACATCCAGGGTTACCGTGCCCATCATCACTTCGTTAAGTCCCGGCTCGCGTTTTAACCCGAATACTTTCCCCAGGATCGGCCTGCGCAGGTCGGCGGAAACCAGCACGGTCTTCAGCCCGATCTGAGCCATGACTATAGCCAGGTTACAGGCCACGCTGCTCTTGCCTTCCCGCGGTCCGGAACTGGTGATCAATATGGTTTTCTTGGACGGGCCCAGCTTAAGATTAGTATGGATATTGCGGTATGCCTCGGTCGTGGGTGACTGGGGCTGGAAATGGCTGAACAGATGCACGAATCTTTCTTCGGCGTCGGTCTTGTCTTTAGGATTAAGACGGTCTTTAAACCTTTCCAGCAGCCCTTTCTGGGATTTTAATTCGGATTCTATCGGGGGCACAACTCCCAGGACCGGCAGCTTGATCACATTCTCGACGTCCTCGATCGTCCCGATGGAAGTATCCAGGGTCTCGAAAATAAAGGCGAAAGCTATGCCCAGGAGCAGGCCGAGGAACGCGCCCATGACTATCTTAAGGTTGTTATCCCCGCTGATCGGGCTGGTAGGCAGGACCGCCGGATTGACCAGAGATACCGCGCTTACTTTCTGGGCTTCGGATATCCTGGCTTCCTCCAGTTTTTCCTTCAGGGTGGCATAGAGCTTCTTATTGACTTCCGCTTCACGGTTAAGCCGGGAATATTCCAGCTGCTGGTCGGAAAGCCCGTGGACCTGGGCCTCCATGCCCTTTATCTGCTCTTTAAGCTGGACTACCTGCGGATGCTTATCTGTATATTTCTGAAGTAATTCCGAAAGTTTGAACTGAAGTTCGACCAGTTTCTGCTCGATAGGCTCGGATATCTTTATCTGATCCGCGCCCTGGCCGTATTGTTTAAGTTTATCTTCCAGGTCTTTAAGTTTATCCTGGATAGTCGCAAGCTGGTCTTCGATGAACTGCCGTTCCTGGGTCGCCTGTTTATTCCGGTCCTTAAGATTGGCGTTCTTATACACAACGGCGACTGTATTAGCCAGGTCCATCGCCTCCCGGGGGCTGTCGGAAGTGGAAATGATCTTGATTATGTTGGTATTAGCGATCCTCTCAGTATCGATCTTCCCCTGAATGTCGCTGACGATGTTATTCAGTTCTTCCAGGTGTTCCGGCTTGATATCGCCTGGTTCGATATTGTCAGGATGGATAAACCAGTCTTTGGGGACTTTTTTCAGAGCTACCGCCACGTCGGTAATGACCGGGAAGCTGGTAATGAATTTAGATTCCGATTCCATCACGTCACCGGGATTATAAACGATCCATTCGGTAAGAAGCCCGGCAATAGTCTTGCGCTCCTCGATCTTGATGGTCGCTTCGGCTTTATAGACCTCTTCGTGCTTGGAAAGATAGACCACGCTTAGAACCGTGACGACCAGGAAAGTAAAAATTATGGTCAGCCTTCTCTTGCGGAATATCCTCAGGTAATCTCTTAGATTTAATTCATATTGCGGCACTGGTCATCCCCCTTATTTGACTTAACATACCATAGAATCAATGGGTTATCAAGCATTTTTATCGCCCGGTAAACGGCATTCCGCGTGTTTTCATCCGTAAAAACACCGCTGCCAGCGCGGCCAGCGCGCCGATGCGCCCGGATAACCCCGGCCTGGTGGCGGCATACCTTATACTTGACCATCCGGGGCGGCCCCGTTTGAACAATGAAGCCTGCCCCGCGCCGCCGTTTTGGGACAGTTTTCCTACGCGCTTAAGCGCGTCCGCGAGGATATTATCCAGGCCGAACCGTTCCGCTTCCCTTGCGGCTTCCCGGAGATCAAGATCCCCTCCGGACTTGCGTATCAAGCCCTCGATATCCGTCAGCATGATCAGGCGCTGATAGTCATGGGAGAAGCTGTGCCCGGCTAAAAAGATCAAAAGATGTTCCGGCGACAGCCCCAAAGCCTTAACCCCCTCGAATCGTATCGAAACGGCCTTCGACCACACCCGCCGGATATCTAATTTCCGCCCGCATAAGCCTACCAGCCATGAAGAAGTGAGAAGATTAAAATGCATGTCGATGGTAAGCGGCAAACGGGTTTTATCCGCTGCCTCGAAGGTCAAAGAATACGCAAACGGCCCTTTCGCCAGACTCTTCTCCCCTGTAACATAATAACCGAATACTCCGAGGATACCGCCTATGGCGGATATATCCTCTTCCCGCGCCAGGAGATCGATGTCGGTCATAGGCCGGCAGCCGATAACGGGATAAATGAAGCCGGCCAGGAAAACGCCTTTTAACAAAATGACCGGCAGGCGCCTTTCGTTAAAAGCTTCCAGTAAGTCCTTCGCCAGCGAGATTATCAGAGTATTGCAGGCGGACACCTCATAATACAGCGAACGGAGATCCCCGCGGACAGATCCGGGAATATTCCGCTCAAGATCCAGCGCCCGGAAATGGTGATACATCAAACAGCAGACCCTCTCCTGCCTGGAAACCCGCAATATGCGTTCCCAATCGAGCCCGGGCACGGCCGCTTCCCGCAAGTTATCCCGCTCCTCCGGCCCGAGGACGGCGTGGCTGGATAATAATATGATCCTGTCTTCCCGGTTCATCTGCCCCCGCATGTGGTTTGCGCCCCGAACAAACCCAGGAATTCCCTGTTACGCGCCAGCAATTCATCGGCGCTTCCCTGGTCCATGCTGCCGTCGGCAGCGAGATAGAAAACTTTATCGCTGCGGCGGATGGCCGATAAACGGTGCGATACTATAATGACGGTCATAGAAGGATATTGCGCGCGGATCCCGGTTAATATTTTCTCTTCGCTTCGCGAATCCATCGAGGCCATAGCCTCGTCCAGTATAAGGACCGACGGCCGGCGGACCAAAGCCCGGGCCAGGGCGATCTTCTGTTTCTGCCCTTCGGAAAGTTTACAGGCATCCTCGCCGATCTGGGTATCATACCCCCGGGGGAGAACCCCGATGAATTCATCAGCTCCGGCTATTCCGGCCGCCGCCTCAATATCCCGGAAAGCGGCGTCTTCCCGGGCATAGCGGATGTTATTGGCGATAGAATCATTCCACAATAACGGTTCCTGGAAAGCGAAGCCAACGCAGGAAAGAAAACTTTCCCTCCTGATCCGGCGGATATCCTCCGTTCCTAAATAGATATTACCTTCCTGGGGCTCGTAGATCCTGATTATCAGGTTAAGCAGGGTGCTTTTCCCGCATCCCGAAGCTCCGGCCAGAGCGACGAACGAACCCGCCGGTATACGTAAACTTATCCCCCGCAGGACAGGTTTATCCGGGCGGTATCCGAAACTTACCCGGTCCAGGACAATATCCCCGGAGGGATTATCGATATTCCGGGCGTCCGGCGCGTCAGCTGCCGCCGGTTCGGCGTCGAGGACCGCGGCAACGCGCCCGCAGGATACCCCGGCCGCCGCCGCGTCCGCCTTAAGGCTGAAAAGCCCCGATAATAATCCGATCATCTGGCCCAGGTACAGGACCATTGTCGCCAGCGCTCCGGCGGTGATCTGCCCGCCGATAACCTGGAAACCCGCGTACAGCGCGATACAGCCGATCGCGGCCTTGCTGATCAGGCCGCCCAGAAAATCAAAAGACGCTTCGGTCCTGCCGTTATAAAGCGCGATCCGGCTGCTGCGGATAAGCCGCCGGATAAAACCGCGGGCGGTAGCTTTTTCCTTAGCCATCGCTTTGACCACCTGCATATGCGATAATTTCTCTTCCAGGTAACAATACATATCCTGCGCGGCGTCGGAAAGCGCCTGACAGGAAGAACTCAATCTCCGGGCCAGATAATCCTGCGGAAGATACAATAACGGGGCGAACAGCAATATCGCCAGGGTCAGCTTCCAACTCAGCCAGAACGCGACAACCGCGGTGCAAAATAGCCTGACCAGCGATACCGCGAAACCGGGCACTTCATCGGTGATAAAGCCCGATATAGCTTCAACATCATGGGTTATCGTAAAAAGGCTGCTCCCGGTAGCTTTGTCCCTGAACCAGGACAACGGCAGTCTCTGCAGGTGGAGGAACAGCTTCCGGTTAAGCTCGAAATCTACTTTCATTCTGATCACCTGTTTATACCAGTCCCTGGCCCGGGAGGCTAATTCCCCGCAGATATAGATAACGGCGGAAATTCCGGCGAACAAGATAAACTGCCGCAGGTCTTTCTTCAGCAAACCGTCGTCAACGATGAACTTGGCGACCAACGGGTTCGCCAGGCTGATCAGCCCGGAAAGCCCGCCGAAGACCAGCGCGGCCGTCCAGAGCCGGCGCTGAGACGTGGCCAGGATCAAAAAACGCATTATTAGAATAAAATTATTTTTCTTCATCGCGCGCGTCTCCCGGCGGCGGACAATCTTCCGGCCAGTTCGCAGTAATACGGGACAGGAGCCTCGGGATCACCGGTTTCCAGATATGCTTCTCCGGGGCAACGCAGGCAATAAGCGGATAACCGGCATTTACGGCATTCGGACCAGCCGCGATAACGCCGGTCCAGGAATAACGGCCGCAGCCTCGCAAGCGCTCCCCTCACCCCTCTCCGCAGCAAAACAACCCCGGTATTCCTGATCAGAGGGCACAAAAAAACCCGGCCCCGGGGATCGATATACAGTTCCCGCCCTTCGCCTGCCGGGCAGAAGAAAACCCGGTCCGGCCCGCGCCCCTGCCGCCGCGGGAAAGAACAGCGTAAAGGATCGCCCGGCGGCCCCGTTCTGCCGCGCGCGATCTGCTCCGGCGGCACCCGTAAAGCGCAGACCGAAACGTCGCCTTCGAGCGTAGGGTATAGATCGTAAGTATCGGAATAAAGAAACCCCTGCCCGCGGGCGAAATCTTCCACCGGAGCGGTCCGCCCGAAATTATCCCGGGTGATCTGGGTTTTGATCTTTAAAGGGACCCCGGCTTTCTTCAGCCGGAGGAGGTTCGCCATCACCCGTTTATACGAACCTTTCACCCCGGAGATCCGCTCATACAAAAACTCGTCGCAGGCATTGACCGTGACCTCCATCAGAAAAGGCGGGTTTTTCCGCAAACATTCTTCCGTATCCGCGGAAAGCCGGTCCGCCGGGGTAAAAACAGTAACGATAAACCCGAGTTTTACGGCGTAAGAATAGATCAGGGGAAAATCCGGGCGGGACAAAGGGTCTCCGCCGGTAAGACACAGCCAGAGCGCGCCGGAATGTTTCAACTCGTCCAGGATCGACCGCACATCCTCCAGAGAAAGCTCTTCTTTCAGAAAATCACGGTTATTGTAGCAGGCGCAATAGCAGTGCCGGCAGCGCAGCCCGCAGCGGAAAGTCAGTTCGAATTGGGCCGACACTATTTTGCCGTCCGCGGCCGCGCTATGCTTCTGAAGGCTGAATTCCCCGTAAGAGATCTCTTTCATCGGATAAGTTTTTTCTGCCGCAACAGCCGGCCGGCCCGGCGGAACACGGTATCGACCTTGGAACCATCCCGGCTGCGGAACGCTGAAGGATGAAAATACGCCGGGCTGAGCAACCGGCGGTAATGCGGCAGATACCAATACTGCATGATGGTCCGGCTTTTGAAGATCCCGACCGCCGGGGTCCCTAAAGCCAGGCTCATATGCAGAGGCCCCCCGTCGGTGGAAATAAAGAGATCGCACTGCGAGACCAGCGCGAAAAATTCCCGCAGATCCGCCGGCCGCAGGACCGCGGGAGCATGCCTGCACCCGGAAAGCATTTTTCTGACCGTCGCCGCCTCCCGGGGTCCCTCGATCACCAGGACCCGGGCGCCCATCTGCCCGGACAGCCGGTCGCACAAAGAAGAATAATTGCGCCAGTCCCACAACCGGTCTTTATGGTGTCCGCCGGGCTGGATAGCGATAACCGGCCGGCGGCCGCCGGTCAGTCCCTTTATCTTCCGGCGCCCGGAGGCGGATTCTTCCCGGGAAAGATAGATCCTCGGCCGGATATCTTTTCCCGGAGCGATCCCCATGGTCCGGGCGATCTCCAGCAAATGTTCCACCCGGCAAAGCTTCTTCTCCGGAGGAATGCGGCAGACTGTTTTATCCGACCAGCTGCCGTCCGGGCGGCGGGATACCCAATAAATACTATACGGTTCTCCGCGGAATTTCGCGCATACCTTATACCCTGCCCCGGATAAATAAGCGAGCATGCCGGTAAAACTGTTGCCGACCAGATCGACCGCCAGGTCATAAGGTTCCTGGCGCAGTAATTCCGCCAGGAGCATTTTGTGCGAGGTTATGACCTGCCGGACATACGGGTTGCCCTCGATGATCATACTGGGCGGGCCGAACGGCGTATACAGCGGATAATTGGCGATATAAGTGATACGCGAACCGGCAAACGCCCCGGACAATCTCCGGATCAACGGGGTCGCCAGGATAGTATCGCCGAAAGGGGCCCAATAGATCACCAATATCCTTCTGGTCTTTCCGGCTATCCTGCTTAAGGGAAAACTGCTCTTCGGCATATTCTTTTCCGGTTATAAACTCTTCCTGATGAATCCGACGGCGCTTTTATCTTTCCGGAACCCCAGAGAACTTACCGGCACCTTCCGCGCGATGAGGGAACATAATTCCAGCTGGCGGGTAAGCAGCCGCTTATCCCAGAAAACCGGGAATATCGCCGGGTAAAGCGCTTTCAATATTTCCGGGCCGGAAAGACCCCGGGACTCGTTCCTCCGCAGCCGGGAGAGGAAAAATATCCTTTTTAACTTTACCGCGGCCGGGCGCAAATCGCCGTATTCCGCGAAATCGCCGTTCCAGGGAGACCCGCAGACCAGGAATCCCCGGCCGGCCCGGCGCACGATGACCCGGTCGTCGTTAAGCACCTCCGCCATGCTGTGTTCATGCCAGATCCGGGCCAGGGTCGATTTGCCGGAACCGGATTCCCCCGCGAAGACCATCCCCCGCCCTTTTTCTTTTATCCCGCATCCATGCATGATCAACGCCTGCCCGGTCCTGGCCCAATACAGGTTCAGCAAAACCTGGAGAAAATTGAAGACCAGGTCGCCCCAATGCCAGGTATTGCCTCTCCGCGGCTGGGCTAACAAATACGCCCGGACCCGGGTAAATCCCGGGTCGATATACATAAGTTTTCTTTCCCCGGAAAGCAGGAACTCGTACCAATACCCGCCGGGGGCCCGGTATAACCGCCAATCCTGCGCGTCTTCCAGATAATGCCGGCTGGAAAAAACGACCCGCGCGCCGCGTTTCCGCGGAAGTTCGCCGCTTATCCGGATAGCGACGTCGATATCCGGCCTTTTCCGCCCCCGGTAAATAAACTTCCCGTAAAACGACTCCTGCCCGGCATTGGGAAAAACCGGCGGCAGATATCCGCCGCGGCTGTGTAAGCCGATCACCGTTCCGCCTATTTCCAGCGCCACCGAATTATCTTTTTTCATCATCACCGACCAAGATCCCCGAGCAGTCCGGAGCGGAGAAATCCCCGGATTTCAACCAGCCCCGGGCCGGGCACCAGGCGCAGTCCGGCCTTCGCGGGCAAACGGAACAAATATATCCTTTTCTTTGATTCAAACGGCGTGTCTCGTCCCTCATTTTCCCCCAGCAGGAGGAAAAAGAACTCTCAAGTATTCCGGATCCCGGATGATCGATCATCACGCACATTTTCAATTCCCCGGCCGGGGTTATCGCGCACTGTGACAGGCCGGCTCCGCAGGCGAACAATTCCTCCTTGTTCCGCCCGGCGGCCCTCTCTCCGGACCCGCACGAACCTGCCTGGACATCACCGGGCAGGCTCATCTGGCGGTAACGCTGCGGCTTATCCGAGCCGTCCCAGCGCCGCAGCAATACCGGATCTACGCGCAAAGACAACCCGCGGGAAACGGCAAAAGCGCGGATCTTATCCATCTCCCCGGCGTTGGCCTTCAACACGCAGGTTTTCAATCCCACGGGGACTCCGCGGCTGCGCAAGTGATCGACAGCCCGCAGGACGCGCCCGCATCCGCCCTTGATCCCGCAGACCGCGTCGAAAACCGCGGGGCTTACCGCCGGTAAAGTTATATCGACCTTGTTCGGCCCGATCCGGCGCAGCTGCCCGGCTTTCTCCTCATCGATCAGGGAACCGTTGGTATAAATAATTACCTCGAACCCGGCTCTCCGGGCATACCCGCAGATATCAGGGAAATCCCGGCGCAATAAAGGTTCTCCCCCGGTAAACCCCAGGAAGAGACACCCGGCGCCCTTAAGCTGGTCAAGGACAGCGAAGACCTCTTTAGTGGAAAGCTCCCTTAAGGCGTACTTGCGCTTATACGCCGGGGGGATATAACAATGCCGGCACCGGAAATTACAGCGGTAAGTCAGCTCGAACATCGCCCGCAGCGGGGTTCCGGACAGGCGCGCGCGGGAATGCAGCTGCGCCCAGAAACTTTCATAAGACCGCTTTTTCATTCGTGGGCTTTCCGGGTTTTTCCGGCGGCGTCCTTAGCCATCCGGCAGAAATATTCCACCGGCTTCTCCTCGTCTCCCGTTTCCAGGTAAGCGACGGCCGGGCAGGAAGCGCAGATCCAGCGGATCCCGCAATTCCGGCAGGGGGAATCGGTCCGGAACCGCTGGCGCAGGATCTGTTTATGCATCCGCTCGATCCCGGGAACCAGCGGCGTCCGCAAAGCGTCGAAACTGAACTTATCCGAAAAAAGGCAGAATTTTACCCGGCCGGAAGGGCCGATTATACACCGGGATTTCCAGGAATTACACCGGTAAAGCGCGTCAACCGGCCGGTCGCCGTCCGGCATTTCATCGGAAATATATTCCCGGTATTCCTCTTCCATCTCGCAATCCTGCTTGCGTACCCGGTCCAATCCCCGCAGGCCCAGCCTATGCCGGTAAACGCAAGGATCCCCGTCCAGCCGCGGCAGGACCAGCGGGTCATAACTGAAATAATACTTGCCTTCGCCCGGGCTCCCCAGGAATCCATTCACCCATTTTTTGATCCGGCAGATCTCGGCTTTATTTTCTTTCAGGCAATTCGACTTGATCAGGATGGTGATATTGTTCTCTTTCAAAGCGCGGATATTGGACATGGCCCGGGCGAACGAACCTTTTACCCGGGTAACTTTCTCATAAGTGCGCGGAGTGATACCGTTGACGGTGACCTCGATCGAGTAAGGCGGGAACCTGGACAGTTCGCTGATCTGCTTTTTGGTCAAAGAATAAGCGCTGGTCAATATCGTTACCAGGAAACCACGGCTCTTGGCGTAACGATAGATGCTCCAGAAATCCGGATGCGCCAGCGGATCCCCGCCGCTTAAAGTCAGCCAAACGCACCCTTGCCGGTAAAGTTTATCCAGGATCCGGATCACCTGCCGTCCGGGTAATTCCGGAAAACGCTTCTCCATCCCTTTACAGTAACAATGAACGCAGTTGTAGCCGCAGCGGTAGGTCAGCTCCAGGTGCGCCGAAGAAAAATAATCTTTACACCGGGCCGAAGACTTCGCCTCGAAATAGTGCACATTATGTATCTTCATCTCAGGGACCCGGGGGCAGGGATCAACTCGTGCTGGCGCTGGACCGGGTGCTCCGGGAACAATAGCTGGAAGCCCTGCCCCGGCTGGTGCCGGAATAACAGATCGTCGCCCTCCTGGTGCTGGTGCCCGTTGAACTCACGCACCGGCGGCTCATATAGCAGGTGCAGGTCAGAACCGCCTGCTCGGGATTCAGTTTGACCATGGTGATCTCGGGATTGAATTTGGGTTTGCTGTCTGGCATCGCTCCTCCTGGGGAAATAGGCAAGTTAAATTACCGCTTTGATACTTTTCAACTCTTCCACGATCTTCAGCAGCTTCCTGGCCCCTTCGCTTTGCGCGACATCGAAATCGCCGGGCAGCCGGGCGCAAAGCTCATCCACTCCGGTCTTGCCGTCGATATTCTCCCAGATCCAGGCCGCGGCTTTGTTCAAGGTATAAATACAATTAATTTCATCGGAATTTTTATACAAAGGCAGAAGGATGGTTTCGTCGCCGATAACCCGGCTGACGATATTCCTGGATCTACGCAGCGGCTGCTTTTTCATGAACGGTGCCTCCTTTCCGGGCGGATATTTTTCTTAACAAAACACACGCTGTTTCCAGTTTCAGGCGGTCGCGGCCCATGGCGCAGCGCCGGGAGACGCTTAAACCCCGCGCTTTAAGCGAACGGGATACCGCGTGCTTTAACCCGGCGGCCTTGATCCTGGCATACGTTATTATATCGCTTTTTCCCGGAACTGTGGCAAATATTTTGGCCATCCGGCAGACCGGGTCAAGCCCGGGATACCCCAATTGCAGGCTGTCCCGGTAAAAATCAGGCGCGTCAGACAACAGCTTTTGCCGCTGGCAGATCCGGCCCAGCCAGTAATATCCCCGGGGGTCGAGCGGCTTCTTCCGGCGATAACGCTCGAAAAGGACCCGCGCCGCGGCGATATCCCCCCCGCGGAAGCGGGCGCAAGCCAGGCTGTAGATTATCAACGGGGATAATTGAGAGAATACGCGGCCCCGGCAGTTGGCTAAAGCCGCGGCGAAATATTTCCCCGCCGCTAGATTATCGCGCCCGCGCAAAGCGCACTCCCCCAGACCCCAGAGGCTTCCCGGGTTATCCGGGTCAACGGAATTTATCTTCGCGAATTCTTTCCGAGCCAGCGTTATTTTATTCTTTTCCAGATACAGCGGGCCGTAATTATTGTCCGGGCAGCGGTAATTCCCGTCCAGCCTGACCGCCCGCCAATAATCACTCTTCTCCCCGCCATCCTGAAAACGCTTGAAAGACTCCGCGGCCGCACGGCTCCAACGGTAACGGCCGCTGAATTCCCCGGGCGAAAGGCAGAAAGCGATCTCATCGGCGGTATAACGGTAGCGGATCGGGGTAAAGCCACCGTTGACCGAATAAGCCACGGTAACCATGCGGGGATTAACGAGCTTACGGCTCACAACTTCCGCCAGGCCGCGCGGGCTGATCCAGAGTTTCCTTTTCCCGACCGATTGGGTATTATCCGCTTTAAGGATACTCCCTACGGCCAGGAAATCAGCGTCGATATCCACCAGGATATTATTCCCGGGAAAATCCGGCAGCGAGGCCAGGCAGCAAACCACGAAATTCCGGCCGAATATACGCGCGGCCACCCGGCACCCCCCGCGGTCAACCTTGACCGCCGCGTCCCGGGCGCGGCATCCGCAGCCCCGCCCAGCCAGGTTACGCAGTATCTTCCGGACCAGCGGCACGGATTCAGAAAATACCCGTTCCGTGCCGGGTATGACCCAGTAAAGATCCCGCACGATACCATCCCGCATCGCGGTATAGATATAATTGCCGATATCCGTCTGCCGCTCTAATTTCTTCTCAAAACGCTGGTACGCCAGGCTGTATTCCAATCTGGACTTAAGTTCCTTTACGCTTTGCGCCTGGAGAAATACCTGGTCCGCGGGAAGCGCCTGGTGGAAAGCGAAGTCGATATGCGCGTCGAAATGCACCAGGTCGCAGCCGGTAAGGCGCGCTTTCTTCCAGAATTTCAACGCCCCGTCATGATCTTCCACCAGGTATATCTGTTTCATTTTTTTCTTAATAATCTGCTTATGATCCCGCTGAAACGGCAAATCAACGGAGCGGCCGCGAGGATAACCCCGTTAAACATGCCGGAAACCGGCCCCTGCCACCGCACGGATCTGCGTCCTCGGACGATCCCGCAGACCAGGCCGACAACCATAGCCGGATATACTTTTTCGGGAGCGCCTGCGGTCCCGTCCCCGCGCGCCAGGAAATAAACCTCCCCGGATAAAACGCGTTTTTTCACCACCCGGTGGCAGACTAACGCCCCGCAGAAACGGTACACAATGATGTCCCCGGGTTTGATCTCCCGGCCGGTGGCGGGCCGGACGATCAAACGATGCCCGTCGCGGATGAACGGCCACATGCTCTGCCCGGAAGCGCGAAAAAACAATAAGCCCGGTCTTTTCCGGTTGTCATTCATATCTATTCTACGGTTATCTGCCCGTCGCTGATGCTCCGGCGGTAACGTAACCTTACCTTCCGTCCGCAAAGCGAAAAAGCCAGCGTCCCGGAATTCCCGCCGGTATGCGGTATTCCCGCCTTCCCGCGGTATTCCGTTTTCTTCTCCCCGGGCGGTTTCTCATTCCTGTCCAGCAGGGTATAGTAAGCGTCAATTACCGCCCGAACCTGCCCTTCGCTCATCCCTTTAAGGTTGCGGAAAGGGACAAAGAACCGGAAAGGCAGTTTCTCCGGCCGGAGGTAGCTTATCCCGTAACGGCCCGGGCGCAGGTATACGTAGTTGCCGGGTGTAAGGTAATAAGAATTGAACGTAACATTGGTGATATACCGGCGGTTCCGGATCAGGAAATCTACTGTCTCCAGCCCGTCCTCCAATGTTTCCCCCGGCAGCCCGATCATCGTCTGCAGATCGACCATGATCCCCGCGTCGTGGCAGTCCCGGATAACCCGCTCCGAACAATCCCGGGTGTTGCCTTTATCGACCAGCGCGCAAACCCGGTCGCAGGCCGATTCGAACCCGAAATTTATTTTCCACAGACCGGCTTTACGCGCCTGCCGGAAGATCCGCGGGTTGAAACCGGGATCCAGCCTGGCCATGGTCCACCAATCGATCTTTATCCCGGAACGGTTGATACGCCCGGCTATCCCCAGCATCTGCCGGGGCGATAACCCCGGATCCCCCAGCAGCAGGTTAGAGGCGTTGTATTTTTCCTTGAGTTCGCGGATATCTTGCAGCACCAGCCGGGGATCTTTGCTCCGGTACAATGGTTTAGGCAGCGGCAGGTCCACGCAATAAGCGCACTTCGACCAGTAACAGCCGCGGGAAGTCTCATAAGTCAGGCTGATATGTCCCTGATCCGAACCGTCATACTCCCGGAGGGGAAGCCCGGAGAAATCCGGGCAGGGTATGCCGTTCATATCTTCCGGCCGGGCGTTAACTTCCGGGCCCATCCTGCCCCCGGACAGCATAACGTTCGGCAAAACTGCAGGCTTACCCGCTGAAAGCGACCGCACCAGCCGTAAAAGCGGCGTTTCCCCCTCGAACAGGATCACGCTGTCAAAACAGGCAAAAAGATCTTTGCGCCGTTTTATCTGCCTGCGGAACAAGGTCGGCCATTGCCCTCCGATCGTTACATGTATCTCCGGAAGGCTGCGCTTTACCAGAAAACCCAGGGTAAAAGCGGCTATCGCCTGTGACGGAGAAATTATGGAAATACCCAGAACTTTTGTCTTTCCTGCCGCCAACTCTCCGATTATCCCGCACTCGATGAAAAACTGCAGGAAAGTGTTCTCTTGGGCATCCCGGAGGTACCGGAAGAGGGCACGGCTGTTGAGGATGCGCTCGGTAAAATAAAAAGAACTGTTGGAATTATTGCCGTAAGGCAGCCCGGCGGGCGGATGCCTGCCGGACTCCGGCAACAAAAAGGAATAATATTTCCCCCCGGGATAGCCGTGAAAAAAACGCCCGAGCACCTGGTTCAACAGAAGTTTCTTCTCCGCTTCGTTCAGCCCGTGGGCGGATATCCTGGAACAAAGAAAATCCCGGTAACGCAGATTAAGATCGACCTGGGAAACATCGATCCCTCCGCGTTTGAGAAAAGCGCAAAGAGCCGGGGTGGCTAACGGAGGATAATTATGGCCGTAATCGGGCGGGATACAAAGCAGGACATCAGGCATACTCTTGTTTCTATCTTGACCGCGCTCTTTAATTGCCGCTGGCTGGGGTGTTCCAATCCCTCAACTCTCTGTTGGTATAAGCGCCTTTGGCCAGAGGATCGAGGACCTGCCCTAAGAAGTAATTAAGATCCGCGATGAATTTCTTGGGGACGAAAATAACATCTTCCGGCTGGAGGACGATATTCTGCTTAACGACGTCTTTACCGTTCAGGGCTTTGCTTAAGTTGATCCTTTGCGGCTGAGGCGCGGCGAACCCTCCCCGGATAAGGACTATGCTTGAAGGCACCGCGTCTTTGGTGAACCCTCCGGACTGGGCTATGGCTTCAATGATCGTCTTGGCCCCGGTAACCGAATAAACGCCCGGTTTCAGGATCTCCCCCAGGACGATCACCTTGCTCCCCCCCATTTTCTTCAACGATATGGAAACCTGCGGGGACCTGACGAACTCGCTTAAACGCCTGGTAATATCCGCGGTCAACCCGGGTATGGTCAGGCCCATGGCCGCCACGTCGCCGATCAAAGGGAAAGAGATCATCCCGTCGGGGCGGACGATAGCTTCCTGGTCAAGGTCCGCGTTCTGCCATACGGAGATCTTCAAGACATCATCGCTGCTTATGGTATATTCGCTGACAGCCGGAGTAAGCTTCCTGTCCCCCACGGCGGCCGGCGCCGGCGGTTCGATCCGCGCCGCTGCGTCTTTTACCGCGGGCTCGCCCTTGACGGCCGCCGTTCTCTTCCCGGCGCCGGCGGTTTCCCCGGTTTTTAGGATATCCATCGCCTTCTGGTATTCCCGCTGGGCGTCGTCGAACCTGCCCTGTTGATAAAAAACATTCCCCAGGTCGTAATGGACCTTGGCGTCGGCCTGGGTGCTGTTATCCTGGCAATAACCCGCCGACAGAGAACTTGAGAGCATGAATATCACCAGCAGCGTTCTTTTAATCATATTTTTATTGTTTTTCCGGTTCAAGAATAACTTCCACCTTCTTTTTCATCTCATCGGCTTTTCTTTTTTCTTCGGAATAAGAACCCGGGGCATCGGACCCGGATTCAGAAGGCGAATACCTTATCCTCTCCTGAAGAACGGCGTTCAGCCTTACCGCCGCGGAAAGGTCGCCCATCAGCTTCTTCTGGCTGTCTTTAGCCTCCTGAAGGTCGTTCTCCAGTTGGGATGAACGGTTCTTTAAAGACCCGGCCTCTTCCTTTAACTCCGCTATTTCCTTCCGCCTGTTCTCTATCTCCGCTTCTTTCAAAGCGATAGCGTCGGAGAACTGGGATATCTGGGCTTTCAGGCTGTTATACATCTGGACAGCCTCTTCCCCGCGTTTCTTTTCTTTAACCAATTCCCCCTGTGAAGATGATTCCAGGAGGGACAATTTAGCGTCTAAAGCCGCTTTTTCCCGGTCTTTCTTGCCGGCCTGAGAAGTAAGATAATCGACATTCTTCTGTAATGACGCTACCAGCTCGTTCTTACTCGACAATTCCTGCTGGACCTGGTTCAACTGGGCCTGGGCGGACGCTTTCTGCTCTTCCAGTTCTTTTAACCTGTCCTGGTTGACCCGGCTGGAATAAAGAGTGTTCTGCATTCCCGTCAGCTTGGCCTGCAAAGCCAGCAATTCCTCTTTCGACGACATGGCCTCTTTCCTGGCCGTCTCGATCTCGAACTCCTTCTTGACCAGTATTCCCGACAACCGGTCCATTTCGGCTTTTACGTCCTCGATCTTCCTGTCCCCGGACGTCTTTGCGCCGGCAGAAGCCCTTGCCGAACGCGACCGCTCGTTATTCAGCTGGTCGTTAAGATCGGCGACCTGGGCTTTAAGTTTCTCGTTGGAAGAACGCATCTCGCTTAAGGCTTTCCGGGCCTGGGGATCGATCTTGCCGTCGGATGCGGACATCAATTCATTTTCCCGGTCTTTTAATTTATCCTCCAGTTCCGCTACCCGTTCCCCTTTCCGGGAAAGTTCTTCGCGTAAAGAAGCTATTGTCCCCTGTAATTCTTTGGCCGGGGCTTCCCGGGAACCGATATTGCCCTGCAGATCGCCGATCTTTGCCGCGAGCCCGGACCGCTGAGATTCCAAAGACCGGAGCTTAGACTCTAAAGCCTTGTTGTCGGCCGACAAAGCCTGAGAATCAGCCTTAAGCCTGTCCAATTCGGCCTTTTGCCTGGACAGATCCTTGTTCTTGTCTTCGATCTTCTTATTCAGGTCATCCAGCTTTCTTTTATCCGGGGATTGTTCCTTATTCAACCTGGCGGCCTGATCCTGGGCGGACTTAAGCTCGTTAAGGGCCCGCATATATTCTTTGGTGGTATTGGCCAGGCGGGTGTTCAAACTGACATTATTGTCGGCCAGGACGGCCCTGTCCCTGTTGGCCTTGCTTAATTCCTTGCTCAAGTTATCGACATTGGACTGGGCGATGGTCAAAGCCGACTTTATCGACTGCACATCCTGCAGCCCGGCCAACTGGTCCTCTTTCTCCTTAAGCCGCGACTGTAATTGCTCAGCTGAAGCCTGTATCTGCTCTTTCTCCTTTAAAGTATCGTCCAATACCTGGTTCAATTGCCCGGAAAGCTGTTTTTGCCCGTAATAGGCTATCCCGATGTAAGAAGAAAAAGCGGCAAGCGCGATCGCCCCTGCGATATAAAGTATTCTCATATTATTCAAAAAAGTTCACTAATTAGCCTTATCCCCTGCCACATCAAGGCACTCTTCAACGCAAATCAGAAGGTTCGAAGAAAGGTCGATCTGTTTGGGCTGGGGAAGTTTATTCCCGCCCTCGTCGAACATTACCGATACTCTCGGCCTTAACGGCAGCCCCTGGTTTTCCCGGCAAACCGAGCCTATTTCTTTGGTGTTCAGCCTGACCATTGTCCCTACCGGGAATATCCCGATCATATCCAGGAGCACTTTCAATATCTTCGGGCTGAAAGAATTCTTTTTGTTCAGGATCATGTTCATGGCTTTAGGCGGGCTGAATTTCAGGCGGTAAGGGCGCATATGCGTCATCGCCTCATATACGTCGGAAAGGCCGATTATCTGGGCCGACTCGTTTATCTTTTCGTCTTTTATCCCGTTGGGGTAACCTGAACCGTCCATCCGTTCATGTTCCTGGGAAATAACCTCGATTATGCCCGGCATGAATTCTCCGCCGATCTTCCTGAGGATCGCCACCCCTTCCGCCGGATGTTCCCGGACCTTTTGCAACTCCGCATCGGTAAGCTTGGCGCTTTTGCTGATCAGCTCCAGGTATTTTATACTGCCGATATCATGCATAAAAGCCGCCACTCCCAGCGTAAGCAGCTGTTCTTTAGCGTAACCCATCCCGCGGGCGAGTTCGAGGGAGATTATGGACACGTTCACCACGTGATAATAGAAAGCGTCCTGGCTGTTCTCGTAATCCGAAAGGCAAAGCTGCAATAATTCTTTTGATTCCGAGCCGAGTTCGGTTATCTCCCTGTCTATCAGCTGGGTGAAATGGTCCTTGAAATCCGCGGCCAGGATGAATTCAAGCCTGTAAACCTTCTTCGCCCAGTCCAGAAGCTCGGTATAGAACCCTTTGACCTGGGCGAACCTGTCGCTGGAAAGATCCTTATTTACCACGGAGAATATGCTGACATTCTTGACAAGCTTATTTTCCCCGGGAAGCTCGCCGCCCTGCGGGCCCGTTCCGGGCTGAGCAGAAGTTTCAGCCCGGTCCTTTTTTTTCTCTTCCTGGTATTTTTTCAGGATATCTAGGATACTAAGCATTTTAAATTATGGTTTTTAAGGCTGAGTGTCGAACTTGATCTTCTCCCCTCCGGGATTTCCGGGGGTTTTATCCGCGGCGCAAACGGAGTTCGGCAGAGTCTGCATATTCTTTACGTCGAAATCCGGCGATTCCAGGTCCTCGTTGATCTTGACGACAGTCTGTTTATCTATCGCGGTCAAGCCGCCGCCGAAACCGACGAGCAAAGCCAGGTCGCAGATAGTATTTATCCTCCGGGGGATACCTCCTGAACACAAGTGTATCTCCTTAAAAGATTCTTCATCGAATATAGGCTTCTTGACATTGCAGACTTCCAGGCGGTGCTCGATATATTCTTTGGTCTCGTTCTGGTTAAAAGCCTTGAGATGAAAACGGACGGCCATTCTTTGCATGAATTGAGGCAGGCTCATAACGGTGTATTTAAGCTCCGGCTGCCCGAGAAGGATTATGGTCAGCAGGAACGCGTTATCCAGCTGGAAATTCAGAAGAAGCCTTATCTCTTCAAAGGTGTCTTTATCCTGTATCGCCTGCGCCTCGTCGATTATTATCACGCTGTGCTTATTAGCGTTGTGGTTGGCGTAAAGTATCTTGTGCAGCGAGTGGAACAGCTCGATCTTATCCTGGCTCTCCCCGGCGCCGCCCAGCTGGTGGACTATTTCCTGGATGAATTCCTTGCCGGAAAGCCTGGGATTAAGGATAAATACCGACTGGTAACGGTTCTCCTGCTGTAATTCGTGCCAAAGAACGCGCGAAAGAAGGGTTTTGCCGCAACCGTATTCCCCGGTAAAAAGCGCAGCCCCTTTATGCTCCCTGACCACGTAAAGCATCCGGGCGACAGCTTCTTTATGCTGCTGGGAGTAATAAAAGAACCTGGGATCGGGGGTATTCTCGAAAGGTTTCTCGGATAAACCCCAGTAGGCTTCGTACATTATTTGGAAGACGCAGGGATACTCTTTTTGGATGTGCTCACAAAAGAATAATCCTGCTTGTTTTTCTTGTCGATCTGGTAACTGACCACTCCGCGCATTAATTCCAGTTTTTTATCCATTTCTCCTCTCCAGAAAGCTATCCCGGATTTCTCGGAAGTCTGCATCGTTTCCCATACCGAACTGCCGTCTTCCTGGACCGTCAGGGTGAAATTGGTGAAAGAAAACCCTTTTTTCGCGTAACCGGCGATGGATACCTGGTTATTCCTGAAAGTTATAGCGTCTGTTTCTTTCTTGCCCTTGCCGTTGGCCGCAGTTATTTCGATCGTCCACTCGGTATTATTCAAGAGGTTCAATTTCTTCTGGGCGGCGTCCCTCTTGGCCTTTAAAGACGCTTCAATAGCTTTGTCGGACGCGGCTTTATCGGCCGGTTTATCCGCGGCGGTTGTTGTTTTAGCCTCGGTCGAGCTTTCTCCGGAGACCGCCGCCGGGGAAGTCTGGGCGTTCTTTTTGCCCCAGGACCAGGCATAAGCCGCGGATACGCCCGCCAGTATAAAAAATAATCCAACTGATACAATTGTTAATTTTTTCATTTTCTTTCCTCCTCCTTTTTTATTCCAATGGTTTCTTACCTTCCCACGTCTGCCAGGTGAGAATGTATTTTTTGACCCAATCTACGTCCTTGTCCCCGGTCTTAGCTAAACTGAGGAACTTCCGGAAATATTCTATGGCTTTAGGCCGGTTCACCAGATATTCCGCGCAAATATAACCGAGATTGAAGAAAGAAGCCGCGTCGTCCGGGTTAAGCTCCGCGGACTTCTCGAATTCCGCGAAAGCCCTGGTGTATTCTTTATTCTTGGTATAAAAGACCCCCAGGTTATAATGCATCAACGCTGTTTCTTTTATGAGCGTTTTGTTCTCGCGGGATATTTCCGCGAAACGCACCGGGAGCTGTTCGGCTTTCTTTTCGAGCTTCCTATTCCTGGTCAGAGCCTGCTCATAACGCTTCTTCATCTCCTTGATCTGCATCCGGTAGATTTCCTGCTGAGCGTCATTATTGATCTTTTCTTCCTGAGCCTTCTTGACCCGGGATTCAAGCTGTTTAACGCTACGGGCAAGCGAAGAACTCTCGCTTTTTGCCGCAGCCAGTTCCTTCTTGATCTCAGGAACTATTCTATACTCAAAAGACATCTTTTCAAGAGATTTCTTCAAATCTTCCTTTTCTTTAACTAATTGATTATTAGCCAGTTCCAGATCGGACAGCTTCTGGCGCAGGTCGGCAAGCTGGCTGTCCTTGATCCGGGCATCCTGCTCAAGCGCGGCCTTAGCGTCAACAGCCTTTTTGTTCGCCTCCTGGATCTCCAGGTATTTGCTTTTAAAGTCCACCATCAGCTTGATCTGGGAAAGAAGATTATCCCTGTCCGCGAGAACTGAATCGTAATCCTTCTTTAATTTGTCGCAATCATCCGGGCCCTGCTGAGCCTGAGCCGCACCGGCCGATATCAACAGCGCCGAAACGCAAAGCACAGTCTTTAAGATATTATTCTTCATTATTCTTTCTCTCCTTAAAAGTTCCTTGCCGGCTTAAGCTCAGGAACAAGCTGTTTCTCCGTGCCCGCCGCCGGGTAATCCTGGTAAGTCTTCAGCCCCAGCTTACTCGGATCTTCGGTAAAATCCTTGTAAGGATGATACGCCTTATCCTGGACGCTGCCGAAATCCTGGGAATAACCGGTGACCAATTCATCTCCGTTTATAATATGCGGCGTAAGCAGCACCAGCAATTCATTGCGTTTGGAAGTGTTGGAACGGGTCGAGAACAAAGAACCGATAAGCGGGATCTTGCTTAAATAAGGTATCCCTTCATAATCGGAAGTCTTCTCTTCTTTGCTCAACCCGCCGATAAGGATGCTGGACCCGTCCTTGACCATAACGATCGTTTCAGCGGTGGAAGTGTCGATGATCGGGATCTTATTATTCGACGATGTCTCCAGGAAAGAAGCTATGCTGGAAACTTCCGGTTTTATCTTGATCGTGACGAACCCGTCCTCATTGATCGTAGGAGTGACCATAAGCATTATCCCCAGATCGACATAAGTCACCGCTTCGGCGACCGTCGTCGAAGTGTCGGTCTGGGTGGTGGTGGAAGTTATGTAAGCCTGTTTTTCGCCCACGTGGATCTTAGCTTCCTGGTTATTGACCACGGCCAGCTTGGGGTTGGACAATACTTTCGTCGAGCCTAAAGTCTGGAGATACTTGAGCACGACGTCGAAATCCTTGCTTCCGCTGACCACTCCCACGTGCAGTTCCTTGGTGCCGGTGGTCGGCCCGCTCGTTCCGGTGGTAAAATTATAAGAACCGACGTCGTTACCCAGGTCTTTATAGACCTGCGACCTGGACTGCCACGAAGTGGAAGTCGAATTGACCGCGCTGAAAGCGGTGGATCCCAGATACGTCAAACCGTTGCTGGACCCTCCCACGTCGAACAGCCCCTGCCATTCCACGCTGGAGGTCAGGTCGTTGGTCAGCTGGACCTGGATGATCTTGGCGTCTATGAGGATCTGGCGCGTCTTCTGGTCCAGGCCCCGGATCAAACGGCTTATGTCTTCCATCCTTTCGGGGAGGGTCTGGACGATGACCTGGTTGGTGCGCTCGTCGGCTTTGATCGAGCCGACTTTCTTGATATCCAGCTGGGACTTAAGCTGTTCCTCTATATCTTTAGCCCGGGCGTATTTCAGGTTGAACGCTTTGATCACGCATTTCTGGTCCATTGCCGCCAGGGTGGTTTCCATCGCCGCGATCTTCTCCGGGGTATCGATCACCAGCAGTATCCCCGACTCGGAATCGAGAAGGACTTTGCCGATCTCGCTTTTCATGGTATTAAGAAGATTATACGCCTGGTCGGGGATCGCGTATTTAAGGCGGAACACCCGGGAGATCCGCGAATCGTAGAAATTCTTCCCGTAACGGGCTTTATACTCATTGTCCGACATGACGTTGAAAATATTCCCTTTCTTGTCATAAGCCAGGTTATTGCTGCGCAGGATGATATCGAATATATCCTTCAGCGAAGAGTTGCTGACATTAAGGGAAACCCTTCCGGTAACTTCTTTGGTCGGGATTATGTTCAATCCGGTCCTCGCCGAAATATATTTAAGGGCCTCGAGGATATCCATATCCTTGAGCTCCAGCGATATTATCTGGTCGGGAAAATCCTCCCCGGCCGCCGAAAGGAACCCGCCCTGGAAGCAGCCGGCGGCAATAAAGCACCCGGTGAACAAGCCCGTCAGGAATATTTTTGGGAATAGTTTCATTTAATTACACACCCAGCAACTTTTTGCGGATCAACATCAAAGAATAACCTTCCCTGGTCAGGCGGAAGATCATGTCCAGCCGTTTCCGGACCTGCTGCCTGTCGTAATACCGGACATTGCCTTTCTTGAAAACGACGTTCAACAGCCCCGCGTCGGAATAACGGTTTATTGTCTGGTAAGAAACTTCGTATTTCTCCGCTATCTCTTTGGCGGTGATCAGTTTATTTGTCATTCTGCTCCTGCCCGAATGTCTTCCAGGTCAGGATATACCTTCTGACCTTCTCGGATTCCCGGTCGTTAGGAGATAACGACAGGTATTTCTCGAAATAGCCGATAGCCTTCTTCCGGTTACCCATATATTCTCCGCTGATGACTCCCAGATTATAATAAGCTTCCGCGTCGTTAGGCTTGAGCTCGATGACTTTCTCGAGTTCGATCACGGCTTTCTTGTAATCTTTATTCTGGGCGTAAACCACGCCTAAGTTGTAATGGAGATTGGCGGTTTCCTCCGGCATCTTGGAATACCGGGACTTAAACGCTTCCAGGTCTTTCCGGGCTTTCTCGGACGCGCTGAACCTGTCTTGCAGATCCTCGTAATTGTTCTTCAATTTAGCCAGTTCATCGATCAGGACGGACTTATCGGTAGAACTCATGTCCTTATATTTACTTTCGGCTTCTTTAATCTTCTTAAGATACTCCTGGTCTTTACCGGCGAGCTGGCTCTTGAGAGCTTCCAGCTCTTTGCGGCAATTCGTGTTATCGGCCGGCGCGCGGCCTTTAACCAAAGCCGCGAGTTCTTTCCTGGCGGAATCCAGTTCCTGCGACGCGTCGACATACTGATTCTTCAGGAAAACATTCTGTTTTTCCAGGTCCTGTTTCTGCTGTTCAAGAAGCGATCTGCGTTCCTCTAATTCATTAAGCCTCGCGGATGCCTGCTTTTGCTGCCCCTGCAAAGAACTCTTTTCCTGGACCATCTGGAAAGACAGGTCCCGGGAATCCTGCAATTCGGCCTTAAGCTTGTCCGCGCTGTCCTGAAGAGCCTTGACCTGCCCGTCTTTTTCCAGGCGGTATTCCTGGAACTTGTTGTTCAATTGGACATATTCCCCTTCCTTGAGCGCGTTAAGCTGTTCCAGCTGGGCCTTGGTCAAAGCGACTTCCTGCTCTTTCTGGACCTTGATATTGAAAGCCTGGACTTCCAGGTCTTTATTCGCCTTCTTAAGATTCTCCACCTCGCTTTGCAAAGAAGCCGCCAGTTGTTCGCTGGCTTTAAGCTTGTCCTGGACAAAACGCAATTCCTGGAGGCATTCTTCGGACTTAACGGAAGCGGAAGCCTTCTGCTTCTCCAATTCGGAAGACTGGACCATCACCTTCCCCACCTGCTCGGAAAGCTTGGCGTATTCGGTTTCAAGTTCCTTATTCTTTTTCTGCATTCCGGACTTTTCCTGTTCCAGGGCAAGAAGACGGTCCATACTGTCCTGCAAAGCCCGGTTTAATTCCTCCTGGCGTTTTATTAATCCGGCTTTTTCCTGGACCAGCTGATACGAAAGGTCTTTCGTCGCCTGGAGATCCGAGCCAAGCCTGGCGATTTTCTCCTGGGATCCGTTGTCGGGCGCGGGGACAGCAGCGGCTTCCTTTAATCTCTTATTTTCGAATTCCAGGAACGCCGCCCGCTCCTTCAATCCGGACATTTCCGAAAGGACATCCCCGGACGCCTTTTCTTTATTTTTACATTCCACTTCTATCTTTTTCTTTTCGTCGCGGCATTTCGCCAGTTCATCGCGGAGAGCGGCAAGCTGCTCTTTTGCCGCTTTTTCCTGCGGCAGGCTCACCGGTTCCCGGGACTTCCGGGCTTTTTTGTTCTCTTCCTGCAAGAACGCCAGTTTCCTGGTCAACTCGAGGAATTTAGCTTCAAGATCGCCTTCCTGTTTCCTGACTTTATCGCAAACTTCCTGAAGCTGCGCTCTTTGATCTTCCGACTTGGCCAAAGCCGCTCTCGCATCGTCCAGCTCTCTTCTTGAAACATCCTGTTTATCGTATTTCGCGGCGGCTAACGCGAGTTTCTTGTTCTCGCCTTCGGATAGCTTCAACTCATTTTCCAGTTGAGCGTATTTACGCCGGAGCTGCGCCAATTCGTCGGCAAGCCCCTCCTGCTGTTTGATCTTTTCCCCGGCCGCGGCCAGATCTTTAACGTTGTCCACGGAATCCAGCAATTTCTTCTGTAAAGAATCGACTTCTTTCTGTAAAGACCTGACCTCGAGAGCCAATTCCTCTTTCTGCTGCCGGCAATTGACCTGCTGGCTCTTGATGTCGGAAACCTGCTGGTTCAATACCGAATACTTGACTTCCAACTCGCTCTTTTTCTGGGCCAAAGCGTCTTTTTCCTGGAGAGCCCGGTTCAGCTTGCTTTCGCTTTCCTGGATACTGTTCAGGAAATCTTTTTTGTCCCGGGCGTAAGTATTGCGCAGACCGTTAAGTTCAATGGTCTTCGCTTCATTTTCCTTGTAACAATTGGCGAGAACCTGGTTCTGCTGGGCAAGGACGGATTTCTCCATCTCCGACTGTTTCAACTGCAGGCTGACCTTAGACTGCTCTGCGGACAGGTCATCTTTCTCTTTGACCAGCCGGGAGGAAGAATCCTGGCAGCGGCGCAGAATATCGTTGATCTTGTCAAGCTTGATCTTAAGATCCCTGGTCTGGACTTCTTTTTCGGCATAAAGGGCTTTCAGGCTGGAAAGCGCGTTCCTGGTCAGGTCCAGATCCTGCTTTGTTCTTTTCAGTTCTTCCTGGAAACGGTTTCCCTGTTCTTTAGACTGGGCATAAACCGGAGAAAAAACAAAAGGCAAGACCAGTAGCAGGACAACACCGGTTTTAGATATCGCGCGGAATAATTCTTTTCTCATATATTCTCCACCGTAATACGTGCCCCTAACGTTTACGCATCCCCTTAAGCCCCAGCTTATCGCTCTCGTTCTCCTCTAAGGGAACAAAAACCTCGCTGGGAATATCTTCCACTCTTTTATTATTGATATCCAGCGCCTCATACCCCTTAAGCGGCTTAAGCCCGCCTTCCGAAGTTTTACTATGCGCTGAAGAAACAAGCGAATCCCCGGTAATTATCCGCGGGGTCATAATGATCAGCAATTCCGTGCGCTTCATGGATTTGCTGGAATTCTTGAACAAATTGCCCAGAATAGGGATCTTTCCTAAATACGGCGTCTGGCTGGTGCTTTCCACCTGCTGTTCTTTACGCAAACCGCCGATGACCACCGTCGAACCTTCCTTGACCAATACAGTGGTTTCAGCCAGGGAAGTATCGATGATCGGAATAGAGTTATTCGTGGGCGTTATCAAAGTCGATGTAACGCTGCTTATCTCGGCTTTTACCTTCAAATTGATGAAATCCTCGTCATTGATGACCGGCACGACCGAAAGCATGATCCCGACATCGACAAAAGTCACCTGTTCGGAAACAGAGCTGGTGGTCGAACCCGTAGTCGTGGTCGTCGTAACATACGCTTCCCTCTGCCCGACATGGATCTTGGCTTCCTGGTTGTTGACCACGGCCAGCTTGGGATTGGACATGATCTTGGTATTGCCGATAGTCTGCAGGTAATTGATGACAAAATCGAGATCGCTGTTGCCGACCACGCCGACGTGCAGGTTGTTGGTCAATAACTTCGACCCGGTGTCGGAATTGCTCAGAGTATACGAGCCGACGTTACCCAGGCTGTCCCAGGTCTGTTTGCGGGTAAGGGTAGTGGTTGAATTTCCGCTAGACGAAGATTGGGCGCTGAAAGCTGTCGAGCCAAGATAGGTCAAAGCCTTGCCGGAACTGATATCCGACAGCCCCTGCCAGCTGAAACCTTCATCGGTCTCGTCCGAAAGCTGGATCTGGACGATGTCCACGTCGATTATTACCTCTTTGGTCTTCTGGTCCAGCTGGTTGATAAGCTTGGCGATCTGGTCCATGCGCTCGGGCAAAGTCTGGACGATTATCTGGTTGCCGCGCTCATCGGACTTGATCAGGCCGACTTTCTTGGTATCCAGCTGGTTCTTCAGCGCGTCCTCGACATCCTTGGCCTTGGAATAATTCAGTTTGAACACCCTGACGGTATTCTTGGACTCGAAATCTTTCAGCACCTCGTCCATAAGCGCCAGCCGTTCCGGGGAATCCATGACCATGACATTGCCCGATTCCGAATCGACCATGACCCTGCCGACCTCGCTTTTAAGCATATCCAGCAGGCTGAACGCCTGCTCCGGGACCGTATACTGCAGGTTGAAAACCTTGACTTTTCTTATGTCCGAGAAATTCTTGCCGTAAAGAGCGCGGTATTCTTCCTGGGTCATTACGCTGAATATCTCTCCTCTTTTGTCGTAAGCCAGGCTGTTCGAGCGGAGCATCAGGTCGAACACATCGGAGATCGGCGCATTATCCACCATCAAAGTCACCCGGCCGGTAACCGCTTTGGTAGCGATTATATTCATGTTCGCTTTCATGGAAAGATATTTCAAGGCGTCGACCACGTCTATATTGCGTAAATCCAGGGAAATCTTATCGGTTACTCCCCCGGCGGGATTGGGAGCCGGGACGATTATCGGCGCGACCGCCGCGGTCTGGGCGACCCGGATCTGCTTGTCATCCTGCTGCTGCGAAGAAACAAAACCGGCGGGAAGACAGATAAAAATGGCCAGGCCGAGAACCGGGATCGAGATTATCTTTTTATGCTTCATCTTAATTCAATGCTTTCCGCGCCGTAACGCAGCACTATCCTGTCCTTATATACTTCTTCCACTTTAAAATCACCCACCATCTGTTCTTTCTTGACAAAAAAAGTCTTTCCGAGCTTAGTGTCTTCGATCATTACATCAGGATTGTCGGACCAGGAGATCCCTACCAGCCTGAGGTTCTTGGAAGCTTCTGCCGCTTTAGAAGAGATCACCTCCGGGCTATCCAGGGGCAGCCTCTCGCCCATCTGAAAAATATCCCTCTTCTTCAGGATTTCCTGGTAGAACGAGAACTGGTTAAGGGCCGAAAGCTCCTTGGACGCTGAAGCCGGGGAATCCTTTCCCTGCAGGAAATTGCCCAGGTTTGTATTATTTATCCTGTTTATAGAAACTGATATGCCGTTGATATAATATAAGGTAAGCAGGACCGTGAAAGACAAAAGAACGGCGTTCACGGCTTTAATGTTAAGCTGGTTCTTTTCGTCCCTGAACAGCTTTATTCCCCTGCCTATTAAACCGGATAAAACCCCCAAAGGTTCAAAACGGGACAGAACTCCGGCCCCCGCGGCATTGCCCTTGATAAACGTTTTCTTTTCCTGCAAATCGACCATTATTGCGGACCTTGCGCTTTATTTGCTGCAACCGGGCGCGGATAAACCTTTATACCGGCGTCTTCTTTGAGCTTTTTAAGCCAGGCGTTAAGCTCCCGGTATTTCTTTATCATTTTTACTTTCTCGAAATAAACATTGCGGTTCCTGGAGAACTCAGCCGGATCGGCCGCCCTTTTCTTCAGTATCCGGATAACCCCGTAACCTTTATATACCGGGATTGGCTGATAGACCGTATCGATATCCATATTCAACATCCTATAAAGGTCGTCCCGCGGGATCTTCCACATGTCTATAAGGAATTCGAAAGAGACGAACCCGGGATGCTGGGCGAATTTAGGGTCTTTCTTGGACGCTTCCACCCACGATTTCGGGTCTTTCATCTTAAGATAGAACGCCTGGGCGTCCTTCTGCAGGTCGAACTGCTTCAATTCCAGCTCGATCGTATTATATTCGTTGAGGAACTTATCTTTAGCCTCCTCTTCGCTGACCTGAGGATCAAAAGAATCGAGCACTTCTTTGCGTAATTTCTCAAGCTGAATGAGGTGGCGGAGCTGGTTCTGGAACAGCTCGACATTCTCTTTAGTCTTGTTTTTTACCCAGGCCGAATAAACATCTTTATCTTTCTGCCAGTCGAACGTTTCTTTCTCGGCTTTGACCATTTTATCTATCTCGTCCGCCAGCTCTTTATCTTCTACTTTTATTCCCCGGCGAAAAGCTTCGTAAGACAAAACCAGTTGTTCCCAGACCCGGTCCTCCAGGTCCTGCTCCGTCTGCGGCTGCGGCCCCCATTTTGTCCCGAAAACGATTATCGCGCCTTTGACAAAATAATAATTGGCCAGGGATACCGGGACCTGCCATTCCGAGAACTCTCCGGCCTGCTCGTCTTTCTGAGGCGGCTTGGTTTCCTGCGCCCGGCCGCAGGGAACGGCAAAAAAAGACATGACCGTGAAAACCGCGCATACCTTTAGAATATTATTCATCATATCCCCACCAGTTTACGGCGGATCAACCGCAGAGAATACCCCTCGTTCGCCAGTTTTGTTATCGCAGAAAGCCTGTCCCCGACCAGTTTTTCATCATAAAAACGGATATTGCCCTTCTTAGCCACCAGCGGCAACAGCCCGAAATCGGTATAATGATTAACCGTCTGGTATGAAATGTTATACTTAAGGATTATCTCTTTCGCCGAGATAAGCTTATCTGTTTTAGGGTTTTTATTCTTCTCTGCCATCATTCCCGGTATAATTTTCCGGTAGTTACGGTAACTACCATAACTACCCGATATACACTAACTACCATACTTACTGTAACACTCTCCGTTATTCCCGCTGCGACTTATGAAACTTTTGAGACTTATTGTAACTACCATAAGTCTACTATATATCATAACTTAATAAACTTGTCAACAGAAAATAACGCGTAAAAACAAAAAGGACGCTCCTGTTTATCCCGCCGAAACGGCGTTTTAAAGAATAAACGGGAGCGTCCCTGTTATCCCCTGCCGGGGAAATTACTTCTTGAGCTGTTTATGCGTCCTTAATGCCGCCTCCAGGAGCGACAAACCTTCCTGGAAATCCTTCCCTTTGTAAAAAACCCCGGAGATCCCGGATTCCATAGCCGCCTTGGCCCGGCGGTCGTCCACGTAAGCGCTGATTATTATCACCGGCACATCCTTGTCGAACTCCCTCAGCCGTTTAAGGGCGTCCGCGCCGTCCATTACCGGCATGTTCAGGTCCATGAAAATAATATCCGGCCTCTCATTCCTCGCCAGGCTTAAAGCGTCCTCCCCGTTGGAAGCGGTGATCACCGAGTAGCCTTTGGATTTAAGCCAGAACGCCAGAAGCTTGCGGAAATCCTCTTCGTCATCCACCAGAAGTATCTTTATCTCGTTCTCCATATTCGCCTCCTCCATGGCCGCATCGGATAAATTATACACCCTGCCACGGATTTTTCAATAAAAAAGGCGGGCATCCCGGCTCTTTCGAGCGGGGATGTCCGCCTGACGCTGACTTCAGGGTTTAGCCTTTTTTATGGCAATCCATACAGCCGGTAGGGCCTTTTTCTTTGGCCTTATGGCATTCGATGCAATTCTTGTGATACGCGCTCTTCGCGTCTAAATTCGCGTCCGCGTTATGACAAGCGCCGCATTTCTGCACCGGAGTTTCCCCATTATGATGGCACTCCTTACAGGTGGTCCCGCCATCGACGTGGGCCTTATGAGAGAAAGTTACTTTCCCGAAAGAATTATCCAAGGACACCGATTCCGGCGCGGCCTGGTCCTGAGCCATGATATAAGAACCTAAACAAAAGAAGACCGCTGCCGCCGTTGCCAGAACAAAACCCGCTACGAGAAATTTCTTCATTATTTCACCCCCTTTGATTATCAATTTTAATATTTTTCAGGCCGCTGTCAATATAAATTATGCCTTACAAATGCCCGAACCGCAAGCTGACCGCCCAGTCCTTTAAACTGGCCACCAGGAACAATTGCAGGAAGATTATAAGAACTATCGCTATAAGCGGTGAAATATCCAACCCGAACTTAAGGGAGAACGGAAGGATCCTGCGGATAGGATACAGCAGCGGTTCGGTGAGCTTGTAAACTACCCGGACTATCGGGTTATTGGGGTCGGGATTGACCCAGCTTAAAAGCGCTCCGATGATTATCAGCCATTCCATGGCAATAAGCACGATACTCAGGACTTCCGCCGAAGCCGAAACAAAATTTGCCAGAACGAACATCTCCCGCCTCCTTATTTAGCCTTGAATGTTTATGCTTTTCTGAACGGGATAGGCCGGGACTATCCCTTCTTTCTGATAACGCTCTTTCAGCCGCTTGATGAATTCATGCTTTACAAGATATTGAGCGCTGAATTCTCCGGCCTGCAGCGTTACCCCGAGATTTACGCAATACGGCCCGAAACTTTTATACATGACGCCGGGCTTGAATTCCGGGACCCCGCCCGGCACACCCTTCATGACTTCTTCGGCGACTTCCCGGGTGACAGCCTCTATTCTCTGCAGGTCCCCGGCATAATCCACGGAAAGGTCCACTCCGAAAGAAATTCTTCTTTCGGGAAGGGAAAAATTAGTGATTATAGCCTGGGTGAGTTTAAGGTTAGGGACAAGGATCAGATTGCCGGAAAGGTTCCGGATCTTGGTAGTCCTCCAGTTAATGTCGGTCACGTAGCCTTCTTCGGAAGATTCAAGCTTGATATAATCCCCGATCTTGATCTGGCGGTTGGCGGTAATATAAAAACCGGCGAAGAAATTAGAAAGGGTATCCTGAAGCGCCAGGGCTACGGCCAGGCCGCCGACGCCTAACGTAGCCAGTATCGGGGTGACAGATATCCCCAGGCTGTTCAGAATGACCAGTATGCCGATCGCAAATATCACCACCCGTGAGAAATTCTCGGTCAGCGAAGTTACCGCCAGCCCAGGAGATGATCTCTGGTAGCGCCCGCGGATGATCTTGGTGGAGATATTGCCCAGCACCCAGGAGATCGAAAGTATACCCGCTGCCAGCAGGATCTTGCCGGAGATCCGCACTACTTCCGGGTGCAGCCGGGAGCTTTTAAAAGCGAAAAACAACCCCAGCATTAAACACCAGGCTAAGAACGGGCCGGCCGCCGAACGGATGATTATATCGTCCAGATGCGATTTAGCCTGTTTTGCCCAGGAAGAAAGCCTGAAGAAAATTATCTTCCTTAATATAATCCCCGCGGCAAGGACGGACAGGAAAACGATCACCGGCATGCCTTCTTCTAATATTCTTTTTAATAACGCCATCTGGGAATTAGTCAATTTTAACCTCCCTGGCCCTCTTCAGCCCGCTGTAGCAGGGATCGGGGAATCTCCGGTAAGTATCATAAATAGCCAGGGACAGCCCGGAGATGAACGCTTTCACCGGGCGCGCTCCGCCCCGGCTTTTGGTCAGGACGCAGATCAGGAAATCGCCCTGCCGGGTAAAAACTATCCCGGCGTCATGGCAGACATCCTTTTCCAGCCCCGTTTTGTGGGCGACCGGGCAGCCTTCGGGAAGTTTCTTGGGGATCCGGTCATTGACTTTCTGTTTAAGCAGCATCGCCAGGCATTTTTCGGATACCGCGGGAGAAAGGAACTTGCGCTGATAGAATTTTTCGAGCAAAAAAGCGATATCGGAAGCGCTGGTATAATTTTCTATACCGTTCTTCCGGTCCGAGAAATCCATCATTTTCCGGGAAAGATTGGTATGGCGTAAACCCGCTCTTTTGAAATACCCGTTAAGATAATCAAAACCCAGCCGCTCGATCAGCATATTGGCGGCGGTATTATCGCTATGGGAGATCATGATCTCGATCAGCTTTTCGGCCGGGATGACCGTGCCCGCGGCAGCGCTCTTAAGGATCCCGGACCCCGGAGTTATATTCGCAGCGCGCAGGACCATCCGCTCTTTCAGGTCCAGCCGCCCCTCGGAAGCGGCCTGAAAACACGCCGCCATGATCTGGATCTTGACGATGCTCGCCGCAGGGAATAGTTTGTCTTTATTCAAGCTGTATTTCCAGCCGGTATTCAGGTCTTCTATTATCACCCCGCTATCCCCCCTGAAGGACCGGACCCGGGATTTCAGGACATTCTCCAGCGCTGACCAGGCGGCCCGCCGCTGCTGCAAGAGAAGTTTGCGCTCCCGGACATCCTGCCAGCTGCGGTAACCGGCGTAAACCAGGTAAGAAGAAGCGGTAATTGCCAGGCATACCGCCGGAATGATTATAAATAATCTTTTCTTAAGGTCCATATCTAAGGCCCTGTGTTATGCAGCCGGGAGATCAACCGGTCGAACGGAAAATCACGGCCCGGGCAAGCCGTGTGCTTGCCTTTAATGCTCTTATGCCTGCGGATATTCCGCACCGGGATATTATACTGCCTGCGCAGCACGGTGATCAATGCGGTCAAGGCCTCGAACTGCCGGGGCGAAACATACTGACGGTTAAAATCACCCACCAGGCAGATCTGGATATCGTCAGGCCGGTTGACCTGGGCTTGTTTTCTCCAGCGCCAGCCGACTTCTATCTCCCCGTCCCCCGATCCGGTGCCGTTGCCGATGACAAAATGATAAAATAAACCGCCCATGCCGCGCCGGCGGTGGTTGCGGTCGAACGATCCGGCGTTGCCGCCGAGCGTGCCGCTGTGATGCAGAGTGATCGTTTTCCAATGAGAAGAATAATGCCTGGGGCCGACGATATTTTCAACATCGCCCGCAGCCGCGCCCCTGGCCGGGTTGATCACTATCGTTCCGGCAGCCCGGGGAATAAACAACTTCTGTCCGACTCCCAGCTGGCCGGGATCGCTGATCCCGTTAACCCGCATCAGTTCATTGACTTCTACATTGTAGGTTTTAGCGATCCGCCAGAGAGTCTGGCCGCTGCCGACTATATGGTAAGTCCCGGCGCCCGCGGCAGGGCCGGTAACCGAAGGGGCCAGCTTATGCGGCGCGCTGACGCAGCCGGATGCCCCCAGGACCAATAACGCAAAGAGCCAGCAAAACGCGCCTTTGGCAGCCGGCCCGGGTTCCCGTTGATGACTCTTCAGCAAAAAACCAAACAAAGACTGCGCCCCGGGATATTTCATATCTTTATTCAACCTAACAAACTAACTTATAGCCGTTAGTCCTGAATTTATACAATTTCAGCCCGGCAGGCTCGGCCACGAAGAAAATCGGGCCTTGCCCCCTGCCCGGCGGGACTATCTCGCAATGCACCGTCCCCTTAAGCATGGTAAAAACCCCGGTCCGGCAATCATTCCTTGAGAAACGCAAAGCGATAAAATCATCCGCCCCGGCCTCTCCTGATCTGAATCTAGCCGCCAGCTCGTCTTTTTTCAACAAACCGATCACTAATATCAAAGGCCTGAACGGTCCGGGATGGTTATTGATGATAATGAATTCCTCGTTGTCGGGGTGGTAATTCAGTTCTATTTCAGGCGAGTTTTTCTTAACACAGATCAATTTATGCGTTCCCCAGGCGGGGCTTGAGCGGTAAATAACTTCCATCGCCCCATCCTTCTTCCGGCAGGCAACGATCTTACGGGAGGCTCGCAAAGTCCTGATAAGTTTTTCTTTCTCAAGAAACGACAATATCCGCGGGCTGGCGTCCTGCAGCTTAAGTTTTAGTATCTTCATCTATCTGACTGGCGCGTATTTTTATTATGCTTATTCCGGACTCGGGTTTTTAATAATATTATCACGCCCGGGCCCGGCGGACAACTCTTTTTTGGGATTAAAAACCCCCCCGGAGATGATGATATTCAAAGCTTCCTTGATCGACATATCCGGGTACTTCACCTCATCTTTAGCCACAAAGATCACGTATCCGCTCAAGGGACCGGGAGACATCGGCAGGAATATCGAGACCAGTTCTTTCCCGGTGGCCAGGTCGAATTCGAGAAAACCGTCATTGGTGACAAAACCTATCGACCAGATCCCCCGCGAAGGATATTCCACCAGAACGACCTTTTTGAAACCGAACTCTTTCTGCGCCGAAACGAAAAGAATCACCTGTTTAAGCGCCGGATAGACGTTCTTGACTATGGGAAGCCCGCTGAACCATTTCTCTATCCTGGAAAATATCCCGTGTTTAAGGAACCGGGTCGCGAACATGCCGAAGAAAAGTATCACCAGCAGGAATATCAACAACCCCAGGCCCGGGATATAAAACCCCAATTTTTGTTTCAGGTATACGGCCAGGAACCTGCCGAGGATATTATCGATGAACTGAAAAGTTACGAACAGCAGGTATACGGTCAAAAAGAACGGTATTATCACGACGAAGCCTGTGATCAGGTATTTCTTGAGTTTATTCATCTTTATCTATTCTCTTCCTGCCCGGCGGCCCATCTTCGCGCTTAGCCTCGACATCTATGACATCCCCGCGCCGGGTTCCGGGGCGGGCGGCGCCGTTGCTGTAATGCACGCTGACCCTGCCCTGGGGGTTGATCAACAGGTTCAAAAAGAAACTCACTATGCTGAATACTATGGCGCCCCAGAAAGCGCTCCAGAAATCAGAAACAAAAAATCCTTTGACCACTTTAGAAACGCCGTAAAAAAGCAACCCGTTGACAAAAAAAGTCAGGACTCCCAGAGAAAGCACGTTAAGCGGCAAAGTCAGTAAAAGCACGAACGGCCGCAGGACCGCATTGACCAGGCCCAGGACCAAAGCCGCGACCACCAGCGTCCTGCCGTTATCCACATTTATCCCCGGGATGAATCTGGCTACGGCCATAAGCGAAATTATATTAGCGAACCATCTGATTATAAAACCGACCATCCATCCTCCCGGGACTATTCAGCGGGGACCGTAGCCGACCCGTCCTTACTTTTAACAGTCACTTTTATTTCCTTGATCAGCTGTATCCCCAGGCTGGAGATCTTAGCGCCGGCCTGGGCGATAAAGAACATCAGGATATACCAGAACATAATATCCATGAATTTAGAAGCGGTCTTTCCCGAAACCAGCTCTACCGAATTGGTGCCTCCGGCTGCATTGCCGGCGTTGATTACAATACTCTCCATTTTAACCACCCCCGGGGCGGCCATTGCGCCGGTAAAGACCATATAAACACTATGAACCGAAATAAGGATAAAAATTATCCCCGCCGCAAGAAGGACATAACCTGTATTCTTCTCAAATTTAGCATCCATAATCACGCTCCGGTATTATTCTTTGCCCGTGAAAAAACCTGCTTATCAGGAGGCCATTTCCGTTTCCAGCTTACGGATAAGGTCCTCGGTTTCTTTGATGACCGCGGCGGAAAGCAGCTTTGAGCTTTTGGCCTCGTCTTTTAACGATCTAAGCGCGCCGATCATCCTTTTCAAGACCGTTCCCCTTTTTTTATCCCAGGCTTCCCCGGGTTCCAGCTCCTCGCGGGAACGGATAAGCGAAGTAAGGTCTTTCTTGACCTCCCGGGCGTCTTTGCCTTTCTCGAAGATCAGGCTTTTAAGATGCTTGTATTCGTCTTCTCCCAGGTTTTTCTTGTTCTTCGCCTGGCGCAAAACGTCGACCGCTTCGTAAGACGGGATAGTCCCGGCTTCCGCGTCCTGCCGGTATTGCGCGCGCAGATAATCCGGTTCCTCTTTCTCCAGGAAGAAATAAGAACGCAGCAGCTTCATGGAAGTTTCTTTGCGGATGCCGATCTCCCGGGAAGTATAAAGGTCGAATTCGCTGAAACCCCACTCCCGGTATTTTTTGTCTTTCCAGACCGTGTATAAAGACCGCCCCAGTTCGATCCAGGAAGTCTTAAAATCCCTGGCGCTTTCCAAAACCTGCTTTCTCAGCGGGTCGTCCGGGGAGTTATTGATCTTTTCTTCAAGCTGTTCGATCGATCTGGATTTAAAGTTCATGGATCAAGATTTAAGGGGTTTTAGGTTCTTCTCCGTCCTGCTGAACGGTGTTACGGAAATTAGGTATCCGCGGTAAAACCACGGGCGGCGGCTCAGCCGCCGGAAGTCCGGCCTTTTTTGTTTCCCGGGCTTTCATCGACTCATCGGAAAGCTGGGTGAATTTCTCATCCAGCTCGTCATACTGGCCTTTAAGCCCGTTATACATCTGGTTGGACAGGGCAAGTTCTTTCCGCAGTTCCTCTTTTTCTTCCAGCGCCTTTTCCAGGAGCGCCAGGACTTTCTTGTGCGCGGCTTCTTTATCCCCCAGATCTTTCTCCAGCTCTTCAGCGCGGGAAACCGCCGACTTCAAGGCTTCATCCTGCTTCTTAAGGTTTTTCCTGCCGTCTTCCTGCATGGAAAATATAGCCAATAAAGAAACCGCGAGCAAAACGGCGATGAATAAATAAAAAAACACCGGATTAGCCAAAGATATGGGCATTATACACCTCTTCGCGGGATCAGACTATCTTCTTTGATCTTATCAATTTCAAAAAAACTTTTACTATCCGGGGATCGAACTGTGTCCCCGATCCGTCTTTCATTATCCTGATAGCTTCTTCCCTGCTGAACGCTTTGCGGTAAGGCCTGTTGGAAGTCAAAGCCTGGTAAACGTCGGCTACCGCGATAATCCTCGCCCCGATAGGGATAAGCTCGCCTTTTAAACCGGTGGGATAACCCCGGCCGTCCCACCTTTCATGGTGATAAAGTATGTAAGGGATCACCGACCGCAGGAAATGTATCGGGCGGAGTATGTCCGCGGCGATCTGTGGATGTTTCTTGATCTGGATATATTCCTCATCGGTCAATTTGGAGTTCTTCAGCAGTATTTTGTCGCTTATGCCCAGCTTTCCCAGATCGTGCAATATTGCCGCTTCCCGCAGGTTCATTATCTCTTCCGTGGCCAGGCCGAGCTGCCGCCCAAGCACAGTGGCGTAAAATACGGTCTTCTCGACATGCTCTCCGGTATAATGGTCCCGCAGTTCGATAGCCTTGGCGAAAGCGAAGATCGCTTCGACCAGATTCTGGTTCGCCCGCCGGGTGATCCTGTCCAGCCGGTGCATCAGTCCGTTGATATTCTCCTGCTTATTCTTATTTTTAGGCAGGAATGATTTCAATTTAAGTTTTCTGCCTTCACCGGAGGTATAAACCCGGTTCCCCCCGCATTCTTTGGCCCCGGTCAGGATCTGTTCCGCCAATTCCACCAGGTCCTCGCTCTTGATCACTTTTTCTTCGGGATAGGAAGCTACGGCTATACTGACCTTTAACTTTACCGTATTTTTTTTATCGCCGAAATTATAAAGATTGACCTCATCCAGGATCCTTTGCGCCAGCGACTGGGTCTGGAACCTGTCTATCCCCGGGGAAACGATGACAAACTCCTCTCCTCCGGAACGCACCACGATATCATACCTGCGCACCAGTTTCTTCAGAAGCTTGGCCAGCTGCAGAAGGACCAGGTTGCCGAACTGATGGCCGTACATATTATTTATCGATTTGAAATAATCTATATCCAGCATTATCAAAGATAACGGCTGGGAGAACCTTTTGGCGCGGAGGAATTCCGCTTCTATCATTTCTTCCAGGAAACGGTGATTGAACAACCCGGTCTCGTAATCGCGCAGGGCCAGGGTCTTCAGCCGGCGGTTGGACTTGAGAAGTTCTTTATCCAGTCTTTCCCTTTCCTTCTCGGCATTCTTGCGCGCGGAGATATCTTCGATGGTCTCGATAGCAGCGACTATTTTCCCGCGGGGATCCTCAAGAGGGGCCGCGGTAAAATGCAGCCACTTGCCGTCTTTTCCCAATGAAGGGAAAAAACCTTCAGATTCATACGCGCCATCCACCAGGTCCCAGCTTTTAACCTGCATATTTTTGTAATGCGCGCGTATCCCTGCCCGGGATACTCCGTTCAACAGCAGATCGGCGAGAGAATCCCGGCGCACGGGGTAAAAAGCCATCCATTGATTTGAAGTCCCGATCATGCGGGAAGCCGGATACCCGGTAAGCCTCTCGCAGGCCCGGTTCCACTCGATTATGATATGCTCTTTATTGATCACAAAATGGGGAATAGAACTGCCTTGAATAGCGTTCTCCGGTTTATGGCGCGGTGCGTTCTTAGCAGGCATAAGAAGATCATTCTCCTTTTGTTTTAAAAGGTGGGAAATATTTATTTCATTATATCACAACCGGGGCAAAAATCAACTTTTCGGCCCGCTCAGGACGAGCGCCGGCGGCGCGCCTCGAATATACCGCCGCAAGGCAAAAAAAAACCGGGTAAAGCTGTTCTAACAGCCCTACCCGGAAAAAACGGCCTTTTTAGTTACCCCCCGGCAACGCTCTCCTGCTCCGGATCAACAACGGTAACCGGACTTCCCCCCTTCTTTAAAAACCGATTCGATCTTAGCGATTATATCCAATGGATTAAAAGGTTTATGCAGATAATAACGGATATCGAAAAAATTGAACAAAGTGTCGTCTTCCTTAGTATTAAAAAAACCGCTCATGGCTATTATCGGTATCTCCATAGTTTCGTTATTGTTCTTAAGTTTATTCGCCACCTCAAAACCGGTGATCCCTTTCATCTTAAGGTCCAGGATGATCATATCCGGCTTGATCCTGGCAGCTTTGGAAAAGACCTCAGCCGGGTCATTAACGATCAGCGCTTCGTAACCGCTTAAAACAAGCGTCTCGCAAAGCTCTTCCAGGAATTCCTTATCGTCATCAACGATCATAATCTTCTTATGCGGCATCTTTTCTTTCTATTGTTAAACGGACTGTGGATAGAGACTGAAAAATATTATGATATAATTTTCCGGTAATGTAAACTACCTGATACCGCTTTTTATAGACTTTATTCCACTTTTTATAATAACCGGATAACCCGGCGATAATAACGCTGAGTTGATATTTTCCGGCGGCGGGCTTTCAGATAAGACCGGAAAAGTTAGTTCTTACATTTCGACTTGCAGTAGACGGCGGGAGTTATTCCGGAGATCTTCTTGAATTGCCGGATAAAAGATTCGGAGTTCTTATAACCGAGTTTGTCCGCGGCTTGATCGACGTTGCAGCCGTTCTCTTTAAACAACTGCTTGGCCAGGTCCATTTTCAACCGAAGCCGGTAAGCGGTGAACCTGACCCCGGCAACCTCTTCAAAGACCCGGCTCAGATATTTCGGGCTCAGGCAGACCGCCTGCGCAGCATCGTTGAGGCGCACCTTTTTAGAAGCGTTCCTTTGCAGGTAAAGTTTTACTTTCTCGATCTTGCCCTTTATGCCCGCGTCGCCGGGTTTGCCGGCGAATCTTTTCCGGGCAAGGACGTTCTCGATCACCTCCCGGGCTTTCTCGATATCTACCGGCTTTTCCAGATAATCGTCAGCCCGGCCTTTAAGCGCCTCAACGGCAACTTCCTTGGAGCTGTACCCGGTCAGGATAATAATACTCAGCTCCGGCAGGTTCAGGCGCAATTTCTTCAGGACTTCGGTCCCGCTTAAACCCGGCATCATCACATCCAGGATGACCAGGTCGATCTCGTTAGGCCCGGACAAGATATCAAGCGCCTCCTGACCGTCGGAAGCCTGGATCACGTCATAATCCGAAAGGCATTCGGCGAATTCCACGCGGAACTGCCTGTTATCGTCGACCAGAAGTATTTTTTCCGGCATATGGTCCCCGTAAGAACCGTTCAGCTCTCGATCAAATGGCTGATCTTCTCTATCTGGAGATTAAGCGCCAGTTTAAGATCGGCCTCGCTGACAAAACCCATATCTTTTAAAGTCTCCCCCAGCCGGATATCCTTTCTCCAGTGCGCCTTCAACGCCTCATCCAGCTGTTCGGGAGTGATGATATTCCTCTCCAGCAGAACCTGCCCGAGCGGGCGGTAAGTCTGCAGTATGGTTTCTTTCTTCTGGTAGATCCGCGGGTCGGGAAATCCGGGATTAGCCTGCTCCCTGCGGTCGGCCATGAACTTGCTGCCGGGTATTTCTTTAAGATAATGTTTGATCTCGGTGACTTTTTCGTTTATCTGGACTATAGACTTGAACTCTTCCTGGCTGCGTTTGTTGACTATGGCCACCGATACGCTGACCAGCCCGGCGTTGTGGACCTTGCGGTTGCGGTCGCGGGCGACGATAAAACCTCTTTCCCTGTCGGCGGGAGTATAATGGAACGGGACGATGTTATCGAACATGCAGATAAAATTCTGGCAGACGGGCACGCATTTATCCAGCGAAGTGATAAAGACGAAATCGTCCCCGCCGATATGCCCGATAAAATCGTTCTTGTCGCCGAATTTCCTGATGACGGTGTAAAGGATATACGCCGTCTGCATGATTATCCGGTCGCCCTTTACATAGCCGTAAACGTCGTTGAAATATTTAAAATTGTCGATATCGATGTAACCGAAAGAGAAAGGAGCATTCCCGGACAGGCGGTCATTAAGAGCCTCCTCGATCAGCCGCCCGCCGGGAAGCCCGGTCAGCGGCGTGGTATAAAAACTATACTGGGCCCTTTTAATGGCCATCTCTATCCGGACCCTCAGGTCCAGGGGATCGGGAGGCTTGATCAGGTAATCATCGACGCCCTGTTTCAAATGCAATAACTGTTCCCTTAACTGGCGTTTATTGATCAAAGTGATCACAGGGATAAAAGCGGTGATCAGGTCTTCTTTGAGGATACTGCAGATCTGCAGGTGCGCTTTGCTCGCGGAATAAACGTCCACCACGATCGCGTCAGGAGAGATCTTCTTTACCCGGGTAACGTCGGTAAGCGGGGCGTCGTGCAGGAAAACCTCATACCCCCAGCCGTCGAAACAGAAACTAAGCACTTTTTTAAGGTTATCGTCGGAAGAAATAATCAGTATTTTTTTTGTTTTTTCCGGCATTTTCCCGTTCGTCTTTTAATCGCCAGCCCCCCTGGGGTGCTCTGTGCCCCGGGGTGCCGCCGTTAATAATATCAACTCTTGATATTATTATAGCGCAAGAAAAGCCGAAGTGATAGAATAAATTTATGGATTACCTTTCAATCTTCATCATATCTTTTACCATCTCTATTTCAGGAGCGCTGATGCCCGGGCCGTTATTGACCGCGGTCATCGCGGAAAGCGCGAAACACGGATTCAGATCCGGGCCTTTTATGGTCCTTGGGCACGCGGTCCTGGAAGCGTTGATGGTCTGGCTGTTGATCGCCGGGCTGGCCGGGATTGTCTCCAACGCCCCGGTAATGCGCCTGATCGCTATAGTCGGAGCGCTTATCCTCTTATATTTCGGCATAGACATGCTTGTTTCATCCGGAAAACTGTCTCTTAAAACCTCCGGCGCGGGAACAAGATCATCCAATCTTATCTTAACCGGCGCGACCGTCAGCATCAGTAATCCGTACTTCAGTTTCTGGTGGCTGACCATCGGGCTCGGGCTGGTCCTGGCCGCGCAAAGAAAAGGGCCGGCCGCGGTGATCGTATTCTTTACCGGGCATATACTGGCCGACTTATTATGGTATAGCGCGATAGCCTGGGGAATATCCAAAGGCAGGAAATTCATTTCAGACAGGGCCTACAGGGGGTTGATCATCGCCTGCGCCGTGATCCTGATCGGCTTCAGCGTTTATTTCGGGGTTTCTTCTTTCAAATTCCCGCTTCACTACTAGACCCGCGAGGGATCGGCTTCATCGATCACGCGGTTGAACCTGCGCATCCGGGAACTGAAGACCAGCGCGGCGCAAACGCAAACCAGCCCGACGATTAAGATAGTTCTCGGAGTGCCCAGGCCGCTTTGCGCCAATGCCCCGGCTAACAGGCTTCCAAAAGGGGTCAGCCCGATAAAAGCCGCCGTGTAAAAACTCATCACTCTTCCCCGCTTATCGTCTTCGGACAACACCTGCAGGACCGTATTGCTGGAGGCGACATAAACCATCATCGCCAGCCCGATGAAAACCATCAGCACCATAGCCAGCCATACCTGCCGGGTAAAAGAAAGCAGGATCAGCCCGGAGCCGAAAACCAGGCCGGCCAGAGGTATAATCCGGCCCAGCCCTTTTACCCCTTTTTTGGAGGCGAGCATTACCGCTCCGGCGAACGCGCCGATACCGGTGGCTCCCATAAGAAATCCCAGGGTCAGGGAATTCCCCCTTAACGTGTCCCTGGCGAACGCCGGAAGAAGCACCGAGTAAGGCATAACTATAAAACTTACCAGGGCCATTAAAATAAGGATCAAGCGCATCGGAGGAAAACCAAAAGTGTAATTGAACCCCTCCTTCAGGCTCGCGAACACTCCCGGCGAATCGTAGCTGCTCCGCGGGCGGGGAATACTCATCGATAACAACGCGGCGATCACCGCGATATAACTTAACCCGTTGATCAGGAAACACACCCCCTCGCCGAACGCCGCGACCAGTATCCCGGCGGCCATCGGCCCTGCGAAACGCGCGAGGTTGAATATCAGGGAATTCAAAGCGATGGCGTTGCCCAGGTCTTCTTTGTGCTCGATCATGTCTATGATAAAAGACTGGCGCACCGGCATATCGAAAGAAACGATCAATCCCATGAAAACGCTCAGGGCTATTATATGCCATACCTGGGCTTTGCCGCTGATGACCAGAAAAGCCAGGATCAAAGCCTGGATCATGGAAAGCGTCTGGGTGATGATCAGTATCCTGCGGCGGTTCCAGCGATCAGCCCAGACCCCGGCGAAAGGAGTAACGAAAAGAGTGGTGACCTGGCTGGAAAAACCGATCACCCCGAGGAAGAAAGCGGAATTGGTCAGGCGGTAAACCAGCCATCCCATGGCCATGGACTGCATCCAGGTCCCGACCAGAGAAATGACCTGCCCGCTGAAGAAAAGGCGGTAATTGCGGTAACGTAAAGCCCGCAATATATGTTTCAGGGATCTTAACGCCGGATCTTTAACGGCGGTAACCCCCGGGCGCATTTTAGTTTTCATTTCTTTAAATAATATAGCGGGATAACTTCTTCAGAGGATGGCTGCGGATATCTCCGGCGACCGCTTCGGATAACCCGGGCTTGCGCAGTTTATAATACATATAATTCTTATACCCTTCCACTCCCGGCTGGTCGAACGCGTTGATATCGAGAAGTTCCCCCTCGAAAGCGGTAGCCATCTCAAAGAAAAACAATAAAGCTCCCCAGTTATACGGGCTCAATTCCGGGAGGATTATCGTGCAGTTCGGGCGGTTCTCCCGGACCAAAGCCCATTCCGTCGCCTCCTGGGCCACGCAAAGCAGCCGGGAATAATTATTCCCGGAAAGAAAATCCCCTGTCCCGCGCACTTTGATGTCCCGGCTGAACTTTTCCACCCGTATAAAAGTAACGGTTTTATCGTTGCGGCCTTCGATATTGTTCTGCTGGACCGAGTGCAGGTCGTTGGTCCCGCGGGTCGATATCGGGGTCCTGCCGGTATTAACTACTCTGCCTTTCTCCCAAAGCCACTCTTCGAGCCCGTCGGGGCTTATCTTGATCTTCCGGCCGTATTTCTTTCCGGTGCTCTCGGCCAGAAGCTGGCAATACCAATCGGCAGTGGATTTCAAACTTTCGCCGAAAGGCATAAGTATAGATATAGGTTTATTTTTTTGTTTGTAAAGTATGGTCTGCAGGACGGCATAAAGATACGCCGGGTTCTTCAGGATATCCCGGTTCCGGCATTTACGGGCCATAGACCCCGCTCCCTCAAGCGCTTCCCGGATCTTTACCCCGGTTACTGCCAGGTGCAGCAGCCCCATATTGAATTCCGAATACCTCCCGCCCACGCCCTTTAAAAGCGGCAAGGAACGGAAACTCAACGGGTCTTTAGCCCGGCCGGAGTCGGCTTTCCTGCGCAGCGTCCCGGATTTAGGATCAGTGATGCAGAATACCTGACGGCCGTAATTTTTTCCGGAGCCTTTCTTAAGCCAGGGTTCGACCACCGCGAAAGCGGCCTTGGTCTCCGTGGTTTCCCCCGACTTAGAAATAACCACTACGAAAGTCCTGCGGGGATCAAGATTTTTCAACAATACCGACAAAGTCAGCGGATCGAGGTTATTCCCCTCAAAGTAGATCCGCGGGCGGTTCTTCCTTACCGAAGAAAATTCGTTATAATACGGAGAGCACAGCGCGTCCTGGGCGGCCTTAAGCCCGAGATACGACCCGCCGATACCCAGGAAGAGGACATTATCGAACTTTGCGGCGATATTCTTTCCAAGTTCCTGGATATACAGGATCAGATCCTTATCCTGGTTGACCAGGTTCGCCCATTCCAGCCCCAGGTTCACCCGGTCCTCTTTACACGATAATACCTTATTCAGGTGCTTTTGAGCTTTGCGGGCCTGCGGCAGAAAACCGCCCAGGTCGCCCGGCGTCACCCCGTGTTTTGCGCCGACGGATGAACTGAACATATTATTAAAATCGAATTTGATCTCTTTCATCTTAGTCCCTTTGCGTTATTCCCGCCCCGGCCGGAACAGCTTTTACTGCTCAAGCTTGGTGGCGATATTAAGGTTTTTTATCCCTATTTCATTAAGTATATCCAGGACAGCGACCACCGATTTAAAAGTCACCAGCTTGTCCGAGAACAGGATAACCTCCAGGCCGGGATTATCGCGCGCCGACCGGCGGACCCTCTCTTTCAGCTCCCGGTAAGTGACCAGGTCGTCATCCAGGTATAACGTGTTCTCATTGGTGATAGTTATCCTGGACTGCCTGTTTTCCTTCCCCGACTGCCCGGATTTGGCCTGGGGCAGGTTTACCCGGAGATTTGACTGGACCAGTAAAGGCGTAGCCACCATAAAGATCACCAGCAGCACCAGGATAACATCGGTAAAAGGCGTGATATTTATTTCCGCTACCAGTTTCTGTCTTCGCGACCTGGCGTTCTTCATTTTTGTTTTCCGGTTACCAGGTCCATGGTCTCGGAAGCGCACAATTCCATATCCCTGACGAAATTATCTATCCGTTTGACGAAATAATTATAAGCGACAACCGCGGGGATAGCCACGCAAAGCCCGGCCGCGGTGCTCACCAGCGCCTCGGAGATACCGGCAGTGACCACGTTGATCCCGCCGGCGCCGCTTGAAGAAATATCCTGGAAAGCCCGGATGATGCCCAGCACCGTCCCGAAAAGCCCGATATAGACCGCGACGCTTCCGATAGTGCCGACGATAGCGGTAAACCTCTCCAGGATGGTCGTCTCGATGACGATCTGGCGTTCCATGTTATTGGATATTTCATTCTCGCTGTGCCCGTAAAAACTAAGACCGGCGTGGGCCACGCTGGCGAAAGGCGTATCGGCGCTATCGGACAATTCCAGGGCTTTTTTAACATTGCCTCTTTCCATGACCGCTTTAAGCTTCTCCATGAAATCGGCTCTTTCCACCCGGGACCGGCGCCAGAAGAAAACGCAGCGCTCCATTATTACCGCCAGAGACAGAATGGAACAGGCGAAAAGAATATAAAGGGTAAATCCGCCGGAATTGATCACCTGCCATAATGACATGTTAAAGCCTCCTTATTTAGTAATTAGTAAACTAGTAACCCGTAACTAGTAATTCTATTTTGTTTTATAAGAGATACCTTTCAATAGACTATATTTTATTATTACGAGTTACCAGTTACGAGCTTACGAATTTACGAGTTACGATCACCTTGTCGTTATAGCAAATCCCGCCGGGTTTGTCAACAATATTAGCTCCGGCGGGGGATGAAAACCCGGGCCGCCTCGCTTACCAGCAATAACGCCAGGATAAACAGGACGGAAGCGACCATGCCGATCAGGCCGAGCCCGTATTGTCCAACCAGCAGCGCCAGCGCCCAGAGGGTCATGGCGAGCATGAAAACCATCGGGACCGCGGCGAACCAGTATTTTCTGCCGTTCTTCTTCAACCAGATGGCCACCACCATAAGGGTTAATCCGGCAAGAAGCTGGTTGGTCGCCCCGAATACCGGCCAGATGCTCTTCCAGGCCGGGACGACATTACCGGAGGCGTCGCGGATGTTCACCAGCACGAACACCGCCGGCAGGGCCAGGGAAGCCAGGGTGGCGGAAAAACGGCTGCGTTTTATGTCCAGGTTGAAGAACTCCTGGAAGATGTAACGCGCCAGTCTCGTTGCCGCGTCCAGGGTGGTCAGGATAAAAGCCGACAAAGCCATCAGCCCGAAAGAATAACCGATCTGGGCCGGAATACCGAAAACCGAGAGGAATCTGGCCATGCCCGAGCCGTAGATCACCAGCGGGGCCTTGGCCGCTAAAGGATCGCCGCGGTCGATCATCATCACCGTGCATAAAGCGATGACCGCCACCAGCGCTTCGACAAGCATCGCCCCGTAACCGATCGGCCGGGCGTCGGTTTCCTTTTTGATCTGCTTGGAGGAAGTCCCGCTGGCGACTATGGAATGAAAACCGCTGACCGCGCCGCAGGCCACGGTAACAAAGAGCATCGGGAACAGCGAACCCAGGCTTTTATCGTTCCAGGCGTAGAACGCCGGGTAATGCATCGGTATCGCGCCGAGCATTATTCCCAGGAACCCTCCCAGCACCGAGGCATACAGAAGAAAACTGCACAGGTAATCCCTGGGCTGCAGCAGCGACCAGACCGGCACCACCGAGGCCGCGAAACAATAAACTAAAAGGATGATATCCCAGGTTTTGGCACGGTCTCCGAACAAAGCCGGGATGCCGTTCAAAGGGATCTGCTGCCCCACCCAGATGAAGAAAAATACCAGCGACACAAAGATCAAAGTCGCCCACTTCAAAGGCATCTTCATCCGGTAGAGAGAGAATCCGAAGCCGACAGCCAGCAGGATGAACAACATCGAGGAAGTGGCCACCCCGCCGTCAAGGGTGAAAGTATTGGCGGTCAGGTCGGTAAACACCGTCAGCACGTAAACCAGGGTCAGCCAGATAAAAATAAGTATCAGTTTATACGCCCTCCTGGTCATATACATATTGGCGATCTCGGCGATCGACCGGCCGCGGTTGCGGATGGAAATTACCAGGCTGGAGAAATCGTGAAGTCCGCCGATGAATATGGAACCGATCACCACCCACAGCCAGACCGGCGCCCAGCCGAAAGCGATCCCGGCGATTATCGGCCCCAGTATCGGCCCGGCCCCGGCAATAGCCGAGAAATGATGCCCCAAAAGCACGGGCATCGGAGCCGGCACGTAATCTACGCCGTCGCACATGGTGCATGACGGGACGGAATTCTTTTCGTTCAACCCGTAGTAACGTTTAAGGAAACCGCCGTACTTGACATAACCTATTACCAGCAATACGCAAGCCAGCGATAACGCCAGAAGCAGCATTATTATCCCCTCCTCTTCTATTAATTAAGAATGACATAGGTACAGGTAAAGGTATAGATAAAGCCTCTACAGGCTCTTCTCTATCTTTTCCTATACCTTTACCTATGTCATTGTTTCTTCGCCGATCCGGCCGGGCGCGTAGCCACAAGGTTCGTCCCGGTATTCAGGAAATTCTCCGCGATAACCTCTCCCAAAGATACGGGATGATCGACTTTTATTTTCTTGACCGCCCGCGCCGCCTCCATGATCATGCTCTTGGGTATACCGGCGGAAGTCTTTACCGGAAGCATCTTCAGGTCCAGTCCCGCGCAGAGAACAGTCGAAGTGAAGATCCTGCGGGGGTCTTCCACCTCGGATACGGCGTAAGCATGGCCTTTGGGGCATTTGTTTCCGCTGACGCTGGCCGCCTTGCCGTTCTCGACTTCCACGCTTAATTTACATCCGACCGGGCATTCTATGCAAGTCATCTGCCGGATCATTCCATCTCCTTCAGGTATCGCGCCGCCATTTTTCCGCAAAGCTCGCTGTCCTTGACCACCGAATCAGCGATATCGTAAACTTTATAGGAATTGCCGCAGACGAATATCCCCGGAACACTGGTCAGATTCACCTCCGCAGAAACTGGCGAATTCGTATTAGGGTCAAGTTGAGCCCCGGCCATCTCGATCAACTCGTTCTCCGGGATCAACCCAACGGAAATAAGCAGGGTATCGCAGTCAATGGAGAACCGCGAACCCGGGATATCCTGATATTTATCGTCAACCTTGACCACGTCCACCCGCTCCAGGCGGTCTTTGCCGTATATCCGGCTGATCTTGTGATTGAAATAGACCGGGATATCGAAATCGTAAATGCACTGGGCCATGTTCCGGGCCAGGCCGCGGCTCTGCGCCTGGATCTCTACTACCGCTTTGACCCGCGCGCCCTCCAGGACGAACCTGCGGGCCATGATCAAACCGATATCCCCGGAGCCGACCACCACCACTTCTTTGCCGGGCAGAAGTCCTTCGATATTGATCATCTTCTGGGCCAGTCCGGCGGAGAAAATTCCCGCCGGGCGCGTTCCGGGAATATGCACCATCTCCCTGGTCTTCTCCCGGCAGCCGGTGGCCATGATCAAAGCTTTGGCCTTGACGGTTTCCATGACCCCGGGTTTGAGAAAAGTCAGAATTTTATCCTTCGTCAGCCTGACCGCGAAAGAACGCAGGCTTACCTCGATGCCGGAAGTGTTATGTAATTTATCGATCAGCCTCCGGGCGAATTCCGGCCCGGTCAGGGATTCTTTGAAATAACTCAACCCGAAACCGGTATGCACGCACTGGTTGAGGATCCCGCCCAGATACTGATCGCGCTCCAAAAGAAGAATATCTTTCACCCCTTCGGCATGGGCGGACAGCGCCGCGGCCATTCCCGCGGGCCCGGATCCGACTATGACCAGGTCCCTTTCAATCATCTTTGCGTTCATCCTTGACTATCTCCGAGCCCGGGCCTCTTTTGGTGATCCGCGTCAAAGGTATCCCCCGTTCCATGGCCAGTATTTTCATTACTCTTGTGGTGCAGAAACTCCCGTGGCAGCGTCCGGCCTGGGCCCGGGTGCGGAACTTGATCCCGTCCAGGGTCACAGCGCCCCTGGCAATGGCCTCTTTGATCTCCCGGGCCGAGACCATCTCGCAGCGGCAAACAATATCCCCGTATTCCGGGTTCTTCTTGATCAATTCCCTGGCTTTTTCGGCTTTCATAGCGAATAAGTGCGAAGTTTTCGGACGGTGAGCCCGGAAGAAAAACTTCCGGTGCAGACGCAAGCCGCTTTTTTCCAGCAGGCCTTTGACCATCAAGGCTATTGCCGGAGCCGCGGTCAATCCCGGCGATTGTATGCCGGCGACATTGATGAAACCCGGGATTTTTTCTTCACTGCGGATGATGAAATCATCCCCGGCTTTGGGGCGCAGGCCGGCGAAATAAGCGATGATATTCTTTTCGCTGATCGCCGGGACCATCTTGCGCACGCCCTCCAGCACTTTATTCAAACCTTCTTCGCTGGTGGACAAATCCTCTTTATCAACGGCCTCCTGCGCGGTCGGCCCGATCATCGGGTTGCCGTCGGAAGTCTTGATCACCAGGATGCCCTTGCTCTGCGGCGTAGGTAGAGGGAATATCAAATGCCGGGTCAAGTCCTGCAGTTTCTTATCCAGGATGAATTCCTCGCCTTTGACCGGGGTGATCCGGAAATCGCTTACCCCGGCCATTGCCGAAACATCGTCGGCGAAAAGCCCGGCGCAGTTGACCAGAAATCTAGAATTATAAGAAAACCCGTTGCCGCTAACAGTAAACCGCCGGTTGGAATATTCGATACGCTCGACCTTGCTGGAAGTAATGATCTCCACGCCGTTGACCCGGGCGTTCTCGGCCAGGTCATAGACCCAGCGGTAAGGACTGATTATCCCCGCGCTGGGAGCGAACAAAGCCGCGCGCACTTTCGGGTTGAGATTAGGCTCGTTCTTAGCCAGCCAGGACTGGTCCACCATCCTGACCCCGGGCACTTTCAGCTTGAGCGCTTCCTCCTTGAGCCGGTGCAAATGGAATATTTCCTCCTCGCTGAAAGCAACGATCAATTCCCCCACTTCCTGAAAATCCACTCCCAACTGCCGGGCCAGAACTCTTGTCAAAGCGTTGCCTTGCACGCAAAGCCGGCCTTTGAGCGAACTCGCCGCAAGCTGAGTTCCAGGATGGATTATCCCGCTGTTGGACTTGGACACGCCGAACGCCAGCTCTTCCTCTTTTTCCAAGACGCAAACATCCAGTTTATAACGGGACAGTTCCCGGGCTAAAGAAGCGCCGGTGACCCCTGCTCCGATAATGATCACGTCGAAAGTTTTCATTTAGTCAATATTCTCGATACGGCTTTTTTCCAGCCGCCGTATAATTCCGCGGCCGCGTCTTTTCTCATTTCCGGCGTAAAGATCTTATCCGCCTTCCAGCAGTTCCGGATCTCGCCGGAATTTTTCCAGTAACCGCAAGCCAAGCCCGCCAAATAAGCCGCGCCCAAAGAAGTGCTCTCGATGACCCGCGGCCGGATCACTTTTATGCCGGATATATCCGCCTGGAACCGGGCTAAGAAATCATTGGCCGCCGCTCCCCCGTCGATCTTCAACGCCGCGATATTCAAACGGGAATCTTTGCGCATGGCTTCCAATACGTCCCGGCTCTGAAAAACGATGGCTTCCAAAGCCGCGCGCACGATATGCGCGGGTTTGGTGCCGCGGGTCAAGCCCAGCAAAGCTCCCCGGCAGTCCGCGTCCCAGTAAGGCGCGCCCAATCCCACGAACGCCGGGACAAAATAAACCCCTGCGGTATCAGTTACGCTTCGCGCCATTTTCAAGGAATCCGAGGAATTCTTCAGGAACTTCAACTGATCACGCAGCCACTGGATCGCGGCCCCGGCGACAAACACCGAACCTTCCAGGGCATAGACCGGCTCGCCGTTCCTGCCGCAGGCCAAAGTAGTCGCCAGGCCGTAACGGGAAAAGATGAATTTATTACCGGTATTCAGGAGCATGAACGCTCCGGTGCCGTAAGTATTCTTGATCTGCCCGGGCTCAAAACAGGCCTGTCCGAAAAGCGCGGCCTGCTGGTCGCCGGCAATGCCGCAAATGGGAATTCCCTCGGGAAGTTTTCCGATCTTCGCCGTTTTTCCGAAAGTTCCCGAGGATCTTTGAACCCGCGGGAGCATGCTGGGGGGAATTCCGAATCTTTTCAGCAGATCTTTATCCCATTTTTTCTGCCGGATGTTAAAGATCATAGTCCGCGAGGCGTTGGTATAGTCGGTGGCGTGGACCCGCCGCCCGGCGTTACTTGAAACGCCGGCACGCGCCTCTGCGCAGCCGCCGGTTAACTTCCACAAGACCCAGGAATCGGTAGTGCCGAAACACAATCTGCCCTGCGCAGCTTTTTTGCGCGCTCCCGAAACATTATTCAGGATCCATTCGATCTTGGTGGCGGAGAAATACGCGTCGATTGGCAGGCCGGTGCGCTTACGGAAAAATACGCTTTCGCCTTTTTTCTTTTTCAAACCGTCGCAGCGGCCGGCGGTCCGGCGGCATTGCCAGACTATGGCGTTGTAAACCGGTTTGCCGGTTGCCCGGTCCCAGACAATTGTAGTCTCGCGCTGGTTGGTAATGCCGATGGCGCAGATGGAATTGGCCGGGACTTTAGCCAGGACTTTCTGGATTGAATTATCGACGCTCTGCCAGATCTCTTCAGGGTTGTGCTCGACCCAGCCGGGCTTAGGGAAATACTGCCGGAATTCTTCGTAGGCGCTGGCGACTTTGCGCCCGGCCTTATCATAAACGATCGCCCGGCTCCCCGTAGTCCCCTGATCGATCGCCAGGATATATTTCATTATACCTCCAGAAATATGAAAGTTTTGCGGGGCCTGTCAAGGCATGGTTTCCGGGGACGCTTGTCCTGCCCCAGCGGGGCAGTCCTGCGCTCGGGTCGGCTTCGTCGCTCTCACCGATAATTTACCGCGCTGGTGAACCATGCCCGCTCCTCGCCTCCACGCCCCTCCAACCACGCCTTGTCACCCGCAAAACCAATTTTAGCGTGCAAATCTCTATGGAAACAATATAGGAACAGAACTATCATGGAAGAAACAAAAAATATTTATTGTAACCTCTTCTTCATTAGTAAAATATTTCCAACTTCTACAACTCGTGGCCTCTTTTAATTCTTCCATTAAATCAACATAATTATTTTTATGAGTATTATTGCGTTCTGCTATTTTTTTATTTAGAAAATTGTAAAGAAGTTTCTCTGCCTTTTCAAAGTTTCGCCCTTTTATTGCGCCTGACGTCTTTAGAAATATTTCTTGTGTATCTTTTTTATCAAATAAAATAGTAGGTAATTTATAAACTATAGCGGAAATTTTCGCTCTATATTGAATAGAAGGAGTCATTATTTCTCTTTTAGATATACCTTCGAATAAAAAAGCAGCTTTGAGATAATTCGGAGTACTTTCTTTAATAATTTCTTTTGCGTTATATAAATCTCTTGCTGTTTCAAAAACAGGAATAGTTTTTATAACTAAAAAAGTCCAAAGCAAAATGTTCTGAACTATTATAAAAGTAACAACTGATAAAAAGACTCTTTTGCCGATATTTTTCAGTCTGTAATTTAATCTCTGTTTCACACCAATAAAAAATATCCATCCCCACCAATAAAGCAGAGTAATAAAAATAGCGAAATAAAAAATCACCCTTAAAACATCTAAATAGGAAAATGTTGGTTTTAAGCCAGAAAAAACCTGCGTAGTTAAATTGATAAACACGTCTCCAATAAGAAAAACAAAAGTATCTTTTATAAATGCTATAGGTATATATGTAGCACTAGCATAACAAATAGGGATATATACATCTCTATTAAATACGTTAGTCTTACATGTTTTAGAAAATAAATGAAATATTATAAGAAAAATAATTACAGCTAAGACATATTTAAGTATTACTCCAACATAAAGCAATGGCTTATCAATAACTTTTAAAATTGCAAAAAATTGATCATCTATTTGTATCGGATTAGGAATTTTAAATATAAGATAAGTTAATACAATATTGATAAGCAGAAATAAATCAGGATTCAACAAAACTGCCTCATTACGATTTTTATTAATTTGAGATGCACCCCATGTTGGTCTAGACAAAAATATAAATTCGGTATAAAAATACTCTTTAATAAATACTACTATCCGCCAAAGAAAACTAAAATTATTTTCTTTACTATTATTGACAATCTTTTTCATAAGTTCCTTTATTGCTCCAAGGATTTTATTTAGTTTTTGCGGATACGGCCTGCCGGGCATTTAGCGGGGGGCAAGGCTTGGTTGGAGGGGCATAAAGGCTCCGAGCGGGCATGGATTGCCCGCTATAAATTTATCGGCAAGAGCGAGGAGCCGACCTGAGCGCAGGCCGCCACGCCGGGGCGGACAAGCGTCCCCGGAAACCATGCCTTGACAGGCCCTGCTAAATGCCTTCCGTCCTGTCCTTCAACCGCAAAAACTTTCCAATGAACGAAACCGCCGCCACCCAGAAGGTGGCACCCCTGGGGTGCCACTGGGGGTTATAGCCTTTTCTCCAGCCAGGCCAGGATGTCGTTGAATACTTTTTCCCTGCCCATCTCCACCGACAACGCGTGGTACATTTCCGGGTACTCGATGAGCTGTTTGTCGGCTGCGGGGATCTTGGCGAAAATGTTCCGGCTGGCCTGAGGGCTGACTAACTTATCCTCTCCCGGGACCAGGAACAGGACCGGGGCTTTGATCTGGAAAACCCTGCTGCGCGAACTTCTTTCAGCCTTGAAATAATTGAACATGAATTTGGCGGTGACTAAACGGTGCTCACGGATATCTTCATCGATCACCTTTTGCGACTGAGGATCGCGGGTGCACATCGAAGAAATAAAATGAACGGGGAATTGTTTACGGGAATTGAGGAATAAGGAAAAGAAAACGCGCAGATAGTCCCAGAGCGAAACCTGCATCCTGATGGAGAACGACGGCGCAAGGCAGACCAGCCCGCTGAACCCTTCGGGCCGCCCGGCGTAAAAAATAAAGCTGATCAACCCGCCCAGGCTTTCCCCCAGGAGAAAAATATTTTTCCCGGGGTTCTCTTTCGAGATTATACCGGCCAGGGACAGGATATCCCGGTAATAGACGCCGAAAGAATCGACGTGGCCTTGCAACGCCTCGGTCACGCCGAATCCCTCAAGCTCGATGGCGTAGGAGGAAAATCTCTCGCGCAGGAAATATTCCGCCAGTTCCCGCCACCTTCCGGAATGCGCGCCCAACCCGTGCACCAGCAATAATACTGCCCGGGGATCGTCAACCTGCCAGGTCCTGTAAATTATCCCGCTTTGCCGGTCTGTTTTAACCATCTGGAATATTACTCTACCCGGTTTAATCCCGCGATATCTTCAAGATCTTATAATGCAGAATACCGGCGGGAACCTTGATATCGACCTCTTCTTTTTCCTTGTGCGACAAAAGGCCCAGGCCTACCGGGGAGGTAACGGATATTTTATTTTCCTCATAATCAGCTTCTTCCTCGCTGACCATGGTATATTCGAACTCCTCGCCGGTATCCAGGTCTTTTAATTTTACCGTCGCCCCGATCAGGACCTCGTCCGAGGGGATGCCCTGATCCTCAATGATCCGGACATTACAAAGTTTCTCTTCCAGCTCCGAGATCCTCAATTCATTATGCGCCTGCGCGTCCTTGGCCGCGTCATATTCGGCGTTCTCGCTCAGATCTCCGTGTTCCCGGGCTGTGCCGATCGCCTTGGAGATCTCCCGGCGTTTCTTCGTCTTAAGGTTGTCAAGTTCCGTGCATAATTTCTCGTAGCCTTTTTTCGTAAGATATACTTCGCCCATTTTTCAAAACTCCTTCTTTATGTCGATCTTCTGGCGCAGTGATTTTTTCTGCCCTTGCCTGTGTTTCGCTTCCAGCATTTTCAATTTAGCCCTGCGCGAACGCCGGCGCTTCTGCCTGCGGATCTTCTCGATCCGCTGCATCCGCGCTGATTCCCTGCCGAGGATATCTTCCTCGATCTTCCCGGCCAGGATAACCCTGGCCCGGTAACGGTTCAATGCCTGGGAACGCTCTTCCTGGCACTTGACTATTTTCCCCGAGGGTAAATGTTTAAGGCAAACGCAGGTGGACGTTTTATTGACGTTCTGCCCGCCCGGCCCCTGGGACCGGACAAAATTCTCCAGGATATCCTCCTCCCGGATGTTGAAACGCTGCATTTTCCGGCGCAGGACCTGTTCTTTTTCCAAGCTGACGCCTAACATCCGACCTCGGACGCTTTATGTAAACCTTTATCTTTCTTCATTTTAATAAAGAAATATTCAAGACCGGATATCCATCTGGAATACGGGCAATGATCTTACGGAAGAGAACTTTCTGTTACGACCGGTTTTCTTTAGCTTTCAGCTCCAGTTTCCTGACAGCGGTGATCACATCCTGCGGTTTTTCCGGTTTACCGATATAATCGTCAGCCCCGAGTTTAAGGGCGGTTTCGCCAAGCTTGTCGAAACCGGAATAAGAATAAACAACCAGGGGAACTCTGGCTAAAGCGGGTATTTCTTTCACGGCTTTGATGAAATTCTCGCCGCCGACATCTTTCTGCATATATTCCATAACAATAAAATCCGGCGCGGGATCCGGGGACATTTTCTTCAGGTCTTCCAGATCTTCTACGGTAGTGACCCTGAAGCGTTCCTGCGTCAGCGCATCGCGGATGGCCTTGGCGTGAGGGTCATCCTTAAGATCGACCAGAAAAACTTCCGGTTCCGTTTCCCGGTTAAGGATCTTTTCGATATGGGAAAAAAGCACATTGATCTCGAACGGTTTCGGCAAGAAAGCGTCCGCGTCTATATCCCGGAAAACTTCCCCCAGTTCCTCCCTGGTGGTGAACACTACTATAGGGATACGGGTTCTCCCGTAGCGGGTGGCTAAGCGCTGATAAACTTCCAAACCGCTCATTTGAGGCATATTGATATCCAGCAGCATAATGTCCGGGCTTGAGTCATTAACCGCTTTGAGCGCGGCTTCCCCGTTATCTACCGTTTCGACCTGATACCCCTGTTTCTCCAGATGCAATTTCAAAAGCGCCAGAAAATCTGTTTCGTCATCGCACACCAGTATTTTCTTCTTTCTTTTCATTTTATCCGCCCGGGTTAAGGTTTCAGATGCTATTGTTATTATTTTATCACACCGGAATGCCGCGCGCTACAAAATTAGATATCGCAAAGATCATGCCCCGCCTTCCGCTCCGATCAAGTCAACTTTACTTTTCATTCTGCGCCCCACCATGAGTTACCCGCACCGGATAAACCCTTATCGCCCTTTCCGGGCGCACCGGACACTTAGTCTGGCATATCCCGCATCCGATGCAAAGCCTCGGATTCATATAAGGCCTGGATATTATTTTACCGTCGATTTCGACTTTTTTGAACGTTATCGCTTTATTAAACACCGGGCAATGTTCTTCGCAGACGATGCACGGCTGGTTCTTTTTCCAGGGGATACAGATATTACGGTCGATCCTGGCCAGGCCCAGCCTGGTTTTAAGTTTCCGGGATTCAGATAACTTCGGGATCGCGCCGGTCGGGCAAACATTGCCGCAAAGCGTGCAATGATATTCGCAATAACCGACCTCCGGGACCAGTTGCGGAGTCCACATGGCGTCCAGCCCGGCATTGAATAAAGCGGGCTGCAGCCCGTTGGTAATGCAGACTTTCATGCAATTGCCGCAGCGCACGCAGCGATTCAGGAATTCCTCTTCCGCCAGAGCCGCAGGCGGGCGGAGCACTTTTTGTTTTCTGGGCCGCGGAGAAAAAAATACGTCTTTAAGGCTGACTTTAGCAGGCAACCCGGAAAAAACCGCCAGGAACAAGAACTGCCGGCGGGATATCCCATTCCCTGATTCCGGAAGTTTTTCTTTCTTCCGGGCAAAGCTCCATCCGGAGAACGAAAATTTCGTAGAATGCTGCGGGCAGGTGTAAACGCAATCCAGGCAAAGGATGCATTCGCCTTTTACGTAATCCGGCCCGTCTTTTATCGCGCCCATGCGGCAATCGGATTTACAGCGCTGACAATGATTGCACGCTGCCACTTCCCTCCGGATCAATGAAAACCGGCCAAAAACAGCATACAGCGCTCCCAGCGGGCAGACTACCCTGCACCAGGAACGCTTTAGTTTATACCCGGCGATAAATATCGCCAGGACCACCAAGAAGATCACCAGTGCGTGACTGAAATAAGATAATTTTACCCCCAGGATACCAGCCTTAAGCTGATGGTAAAGATCGTATGCGGCGCCGTAGAGATGGAATGTCCGGATGCTCCAGGAGAATAAGCCGTCGATCAAGAATGTTATTGCCGGGATCAAATTCAAAGAAAAAAACCTGGCTGCGGTCACCACCGGATCCAGCAGCCAGGCAGTTTGTATGCCCATGCCCGCCAGCAAAAAGATCAACGCCAGGACCGCGAATTTCGGCTTCCGGGCTTCCCGGTTCCGGCAGTCGTCCAGGATCTTCCCTTTATTATCCGTTCCGGACAGATCGATCAAAGTCCCCAGCGGGCAGGCCCAGCCGCAGAAAAACCTTCCCATGATCAGGCTCGATCCGAGCATGACCAGAGAAAATATTATCCCGGTTAAAACCATCCTTTCGCTTAAAGAAGCGCAAAGCATAAGCAAAGGGTCAAGTTTAAACAGCACTTCAGGAGAAACAGATCCTTTAAGCGGATAAGTGGTGGACCAAAGGACATAAATAAACAAAGCCAAGAAAAAAGCCTGGGAGAACCTTTTGGCGAGAACTAACTTTCTCATCAGTTATATCAGATCGTTAATTTAACGATATCTTTGCCGTCGACTGAAAAACTCCCCAAACCTTCCTCGACAGCCTTGGCTATATACGGGACAGAATTGGGGTCGCAGCCTACCATCATACTGGCGTAAACGTCAGCCAGCACATAATCCGCCGAGACGACGACAGCCTTGAGTAATTCTACATCATTCAGGTCGCCGCCAGTGGGCCCGTGGCGCTTTAAATAACGGTAACCGTCGATCACGGTCAGCTCGGGACGGATAAAACGCGCCACATCGGATATCTTGGGACCGAGCGCAATGTGCATCATGCCGCGGTTGCCTCCGCAGACCCCCATCAAATTCTTCATTCCCAAAGTAAGCCGCGTCGATCCGTGATGTTTAATAACCGGGACATTGATGAACGTATCGCACTCGATCGCGTCCCGGAAGACCGGCCAGTTTTCCATTGAACTGTCGAAAGGGAAATTCGCGTTAACGGTATTCCAGCTGTCTAAAAAATACACCCGGGCGCCTTTTTCCTCGGCGGCTTTCTTTATCCCGCTGTTTTCGTAACAGCGCTCGGCGGCATTACAGGTATTATCAAAAACATTTACTCTCTTTGCCCCTGCGGATAAACATAATTCCACCAGCGCAGCGACTACCGCAGGATTGGTATTGGCCGCGTATTCCGGGCTCCGGTCCCAGCCGATATTCGGTTTGACTACCACGGTTGAACCAGGCTTGACGAACCTGCCCATCCCGCCCAGAGCCTCAATTGCTTTACGGGTGATGGCCGCCGGATCGTCTCCCCTGACCTCGACCAGGTCGTGTTCGGTTTTGATTATTCTGCCCGGCCGGCCGTTGAATTTCTTCCTGCCGGCTTCCGCCAGCCCCAGCCGCGAAAACAATCCGGATAAAAACATTCCTCCGATTCCTAAACCGAACATCTTTAGAAAACGCCTTCGGGTAAAATTCATTTCGTTTTCCCGCAGGTGCGGCGCAGGGCTTTAACCATCCGGCCGTACGCCTCCCGGCTGTCCTTCCCCTCGGTAAGGCAGTCGCAGCAAACTATGGCATAGCCTTTACGGTTCCTGATCTTGAACAATTTCGCCTCTTTACCTTCGATCTTCATCCTCGCCTCCCTGGTAATCTAAACCGGCCCGGCAATTTTATCCAGATCATCCCAGAAAGCCCGCACTTTTACCGCGTCGCCTGAAGACAGCGCCGGGAACTCCATAAAAGGCGCTTTAACCCCGGCCTTATCCAGTTCTTCCCCGATGATCTCGGCCATTATTCCCATCAGAACCGGGTCATCAGCACCCGGATTATCCACGGAATTCGGCGATTCAGTCTGGTATTTATTCACTTTGTGCTTTCCCCAGTGTATGCCGCAGGTCGGGCTGTTCTCCAGGCCGATAAAACCGATCAAACGGTAACCGTTCTTGATGAATTCCTTAACCATAAGCATGGGGACTTTAAGCAATTCCTTGCAGTGGTCGCGGAAAAAGATATTGTCGTATTGCTGCCGGCCTTGAGGATTACGCATCAGACCCATCGCGGTAGTTTCGGGGCAGCTGTATTGGATCACGCCGATCTTGCGGTCCATGAAATAATCGAGGAGTTGCTTGGAAAGGGGAAAATTCTGGCCGAGGATATGCACCCGGCAGTAAGGATTTACCAGGCATTGGGCAATGAGGACTATCTTCTTGTCTTTTTTGCTCATGGCACTATTTTACCAGAAACCGGGTAACACTTGCAAGAAAGATTATTTTTTATGGTCTGTCAATCTGTCAAAGCATGGCTTAGCAAGAAGGTTAGTTTTAACGGGACCTGTCATGGCGGGGTTCTCAGGGGCGTTCGTCCTGACCCTGCGAGTCAGGACTTCACTCTGGTTCGGCCCTGCGCTCTTGGTTGGTATTGCCCTCTAGGCAATCCATGCCCGCTCCGGGCCGAACAAGCCCTTCGAATCCCCACCATGCCACCCGTTAAAACTAACCTTCCGACAAAGCCATGCCAACCATAAACACCTAACCACTCCGGTGTGGATAACGGTAATTAAGATAATATACGCAAGGAAAGCTCATTTTTATGGGTGGCAAAGCGTGGTTGGAGGGGCGTAAAGGCGAGGAGCGGGCATGGTTCACCAGCACGGAAAATTACAGGTGAGAGCGACGATAGGCCAGAAGGCCATACCGGCCGTTCCGATACGGCCGGGTGCCCGACCCGAGCGCAGATTTGCCCCGCTGGGGCAAATCAAGCGCCCCCGGAAACCATGCTTTGCCAGGCCCCATAAAAATAAGCGCCCGGCGGATTCGGCGCGAAATGCATTATTTGCATAATTCCTGATAAGCGTCTTGGTAGGTTTTCAGGTCGCTGTCCGAGAATAAGGCGAAGACCACTTTGTCCAGGCAGCCGGGATTTTCTGTAAGGAAGGTTTTGACGGTATTCAAAGCGATCGGGGCGGCTAATGCGATGGGAAAACGGTAGGCGCCGGTGGAGATGGACGGGAAAACGATGGTTTTCAGGGCGCGCTGGCGCGCAATGTCCAGGCAGCTTCGGTAACAGGAAGCGAGCAACTCGCGTTCGTTCTTATCCCCGCCGCCCCAGACCGGGCCGGCAGTATGGATCACGAATTTAGCCGGCAGGCCGTAGCCCCTGGTGATCTTGGCATCCCCGGTCCGGCAGCCGCCGAGCCCGGAGCATTCCGCGAGCAACCCCGGGCCGGCTTTGCGGTGGATAGCCCCGTCAACTCCCCCGCCGCCTAAAAGCGTGCAGTTGGCCGCGTTGACTATAGCGTCAACCGCCATTCCGGTAATGTCGCCTTTAACCAATTCAATCCTGGCCACTGGCCCCCCGGGATTCCAGGCTGGTGATCCCTACCGCATTAAGCTTGCCGTCGGGTTCCTGGAGATAACGGATAACTACTCTTTCGGTAATATCTATATCCCCGGCGCTTTCGGTAACATTTCCCTGGATGACCGGGACATCCGGGGAGAAGTTAAAGATCTTTTCCTCCGCCTGCGCGTCCGGTCCCGAACGCACAGTGATCGTTCCGCCGGGCCAATCGACAGCCGTAACCTGGCCTTCGAAAGTATTTATCTGCGCGGGAACCGCTTGAGGCTGGGGTTGATCCTGGGGATAACAGGCAACTGCGGCGGAAAGAACAACAGCCGGGATCATTAAGAAAAACTTTATCTTTCCCATAATAACTCCGGGCATTACCCTATGGCTTGCGAACCGGTCTCGCCGGTCCTGATCCGGATGCACTGTTCCATATCCAGGACGAATATCTTGCCGTCGCCGGTCTCGCCGGTCTTCGCGCCTTTAACGATAGCTTTGACCGTAGGATCGAGGAAATCATCGTTGACGGCTATTTCCATACGGATCTTCCTTAAAAGATTGCCGGTTTCTTTGACCCCGCGGTAAACCTCGGTCACTCCTTTTTGACGGCCGTGGCCGAGCACTTCGCTTACAGTGATCAGGTTGACACCGGCGGCGTAAAGCGCTTCTTTGACTTCATCAAGTTTATACGGCTGTATGATCGCTATGACCAGCTTCATGATCGCCCTCCCTATTCCAGCATTGTATAAGCCCTCTCGCGGTGCTGAGTAAGATCAAGCCCGATGATCTCCTCCCGCTCTTTAACCCTCATCCCGACAAAAATATCCACGAATTTGCAGATAATCAAGGTTACCACAAAAGTGTACCCCGTTGCAACTAAAATTCCTACAACCTGGATCAGCAGCTGCCGGGGATTTCCGAAGAACAGGCCGTCGGCCCCCGCGGGATTGATCAATTTCGAAGCGAACAATCCTGTCGCCAGGGTTCCCAGGATACCGCCGATGCCGTGGACCCCGAACGCGTCGAGAGAATCATCGTAGTTGAACTTAGGTTTGATCAAGGCTACGCCGATAAAACAAACAACGCTGGCCAGAAAGCCGACAAGCATGGCGTAAGCCGGGCTGATAAAACCTGACGCTGGAGTAACCGTAGCCAGGCCGGCGATAGATCCGGTGACTATGCCGAAAACCGTGGGTTTCCCGTTGCGGATCCATTCTAACAGCGCCCAGCTCAATCCGGCTACCGCGGCCGCGGCGTTAGTGGAAACAAAAGCGTTGACCGCTACGCCGTTAACCGCCAAAGCGCTGCCGCCGTTGAATCCGAACCACCCCATCCACAAAAGCCCGGTGCCCAGGACGACCAGAGGAAGGCTGTGCGGGGAAGGAATATGCTCAAGCTTCTTCCTCCTGCCGATGAATATCGCCACCACCAAAGCCGCAATGCCCGCGCTGGTATGCACGACAATGCCTCCGGCAAAGTCCATCACTCCCATATTTTTCAACCACCCTCCCGAACCCCAGACCCAGTGGCAGAGCGGGTCATAAACAAAAGTGGTCCAGAGAATGGTGAAAACCAAAAACGCCGCGAATTTCATCCGTTCCGCGAAAGCGCCTATGATCAAAGCGGGAGTGATTACCGCGAACATCATCTGAAAAAGCATGAACGCCTGGTGGGAAACAGTCCCGCTGTAATCCGCGAAAGGGGCGGAACCTACCCCCTGTAAGCCAAGCCAGCTTAACCCGCCCCAGAAGCCGGCAGATGGAGCGAAAGACAAACTGTAACCGAAAAGCATCCACTGAACGCTGATCAGGCATAAAGCCGCGAAACACTGCATCAGAACGCTTAGAACGTTCTTTATCCTGACCATCCCGCCGTAAAACAGCGCCAGGCCCGGGGTCATCAGCATAACCAGCGCAGCCGAGAACAATACAAACAGCGTATCAACCGGATTCATTTAACATCTCCTCTCTTAAAAATAAAAAAGCGCCCCTCACGGCATAGATACCCGTAATGGACGCTTTCATCGCGTTAAAGGGACAAACGGCACTGCATTGTGCCGCTATTTGCCTATTATATAGGCAAATTTTATTTTTTCAAGAAAAAAATAGGGAAAGTTCATTTACCCCGGGAGACACTTTTAAGGGCAAATGAGAACCGTCCCTATTCATAGCGCAAAGCTTCGATAGGATTGAGCTGGCTGGCTTTTTGCGCCGGCCAGAGCCCGAAAACCACGCCCACTACAAGAGAGAACGCGGTGGAGATAACCACGGAAAACAAAGAGACCTGGACCGCCCAGCCTGCGAAAATCTTCATCAAGGCCGAAGCGCCTACGCCCAGGATGATCCCGGCTATGCCTCCGATAAAAGACATAAGCACGGATTCGATCAAGAACTGCAGCATGATATCCTTATTATTAGCGCCTATCGCTTTACGCAGGCCGATCTCGCGGGTGCGCTCGGTAACCGAAACCAGCATGATATTCATGATCCCGATCCCTCCGACTAAAAGCGATATCGCGGCGATCGAACCCAGCAACAGCGATAATGTCTGCATGGTCGATTCCATCGTGCTCTTGATATCCGACATATTCCTGATGCTGAATGAATCCTCTTCGTTCTTGTTAAGATGATGCTGTTTAATGATCGCCGCGCTTATTTCTTCCTGCCCTAAGTCTATATCATTCGCGGTCTTGGCTTCCGCATAGATCGAATCGACATACTGTTTGCCGAAAACCCGGTACATCGCCGTGGTAAGCGGAATTATTACTGTATCGTCCTGATCCCGGAATCCGCCGGCTCCTTTGGAAGGCAGGATACCGATAACCTTGAAATTGATCAGGTTTATCTTTATCGTTTCTCCTACCGGGTTGCTCTCGCCGAAAAGATTAGTGACCACGGTTGTTCCCAGCACCGCGACTTTAGCCCGCTCCCGGACTTCCTGGGCGGTGAAAAACCTGCCCAGGACCGGAACAGCCGCGCGCATATCGGGGTAATCCAAACCCACGCCTTCAACCTGGGTATTCCAGTTCTTGTTCGCGAATACAAGCTGTCCGCGGCCGGTGACCGAACCGTAAGCCTTGCTGATAGCGCTTAATTTAACTATAGCGTTAACATCTTCCAGGGTGAATCTGGTGACAGTCGCTTCCATCGATACCCCGCCTGACTTCGCGGCCCCCGGACGGACCATCAGCAGGTTCGACCCCAGCGAAGACAGCTGTTGTTCTATGGACGCTTTGGCCCCGTTGCCTAAAGCCAGCATGGCGATAACCGCGGCTACGCCGATAAGGATCCCCAGGATAGATAATACCGAACGCATCTTATGCGAGACCATCGCGGAAGACGCCTGCTTTAGATAATCCCAGAATTGCATCTTACCCGTGGCATTATGCCTTTCATGCAGAATATCATCCACGCTTTGCCCGGGCGCATTTAAAACCGGCGCGGCAGTCTTCCCTGACTGGGGAACAAGTTCATCGGAAATAACCTTGCCGTCGCGCATATGGATGATCCGGCGCGCCTGCTGGGCGATCTCCGGCTCATGAGTGACGACGACAAGAGTCTTGCCTTTCGCGTTAAGCCCCTTGAGGATCGCCATTACCTCGCCTTTACTCTTGGAATCGAGGTTCCCTGTAGGCTCATCGGCGAAGATTATCGGGGGATCATTGACCAGGGACCGGGCAATGGCTACTCTTTGCTGCTGGCCGCCGGAAAGCTCGCTGGGCTTATGCATGACCCTCTCGCCCAGTCCTACTTCCTCCAGCTCTTTCCTGGCCTTCTCCCGCATGTCGCGTTTTCCGGCGTAGATCAAAGGCAATTCGGCGTTCTCCAGCGAACTCATCCTCGGCAAAAGATGGAATTGCTGGAAAACAAAACCGATCAGGCCGTTGCGCACCACCGCCAGTTCTTCATCCGAGAGCGAAGTGACATTTTTGCCCTGCAGATAATACTCCCCGGAATCCGGGCGGTCCAGCAGCCCCAGGACGTGCATCAGCGTAGATTTCCCGGAACCGGAAGCTCCCATGATCGCCACGAACTCTCCGTCGGCGATCTTCAAAGAAACCCCGTCCAGGGCATTGACGTCCACGTTGCCCATGGTATAAGTTTTATGTATATTTTTTATCTCGATCATATTCGAAAAAAAAGATTACGGCGGAGGCCCTCCGCCCCCGCTGGATTGCTTGCCGGTGGTCGTGGTCTGTTTCCTGCTGGGCATAAATGGATTTTTCCCCAGGCTGGAAGATGTCGGCAAAGAATATTTCTTTGATCTTACCAAAACCGTATCATCAATAGTCAGGCCGGAAATAATTTCCACATTCTTATCCTGGGTTAATCCCAGGGTCACCGGCATCTTGATTAACTCTTTACCGTCGGAGCTTCTTTCCAGCACGTAATTCTGGCCGTCCTCGCTGGTTACCGCGCTCAGAGGCAGAAGCAGCGCGTTTTCTTTGTTCTCCACCACAAAATCGACATTAGCGTTCATTCCGGAACGGAAAAATACCGGGACTTCCTCAGGCAGGATATCTACTTTATAAATGGTAACGTTATTTACCGTAGAGGATTCATAATAAATATGGTCGACCACGGCTTTTATCTTCTGATCCGGGTAAGCATCCAGGCTGATAACAGCCTGCTGTCCGGGCTTGATCTTTCCGATATCCGTCTCATCGACCTCGGCCCGGACGATAAGCTTATCCGATAATACCAGCGCCGCGGTGGTCGTAGTGACCGCCTGCCCCGGCTGGATGGTCGCGACGATCACCTCGCCGTCGATCGGCGCGACCAAAGCGATCGGTTTATAAACCTGCTGCCAGTATTTGAGTTTTTCCTCGCCCTGCCCCTGGGCCGCGTCCAGAAGAGCGGCGCGGTCGGTCGAGCTCATCCATCCCAGGGTCTGGCCCTTCTTAACCTTGTCGCCTTCCCGGACCAGGATACTCTCGATCCTGCCGGCGACCGGCGGGATTATCTCCAAACGGTTCCGCGGCAGGACCGAACCGGTGGAAGATATTACTGTCTGGATCGAACCCGTATGCGGGCTTATCTCCTTGATCACCTCGGAAATATTATTTTTCCGGCCCGTCATCAACACTGCGGCCCCGCCAGCCAGAATAACCAGAATAATACCGGCAAATAATTTCATTTTATTGTTCATATTCAAGAACCTCTCCTTTCGCCTGGATCCAATTCGCCTCGGCCAGCAAAGCGTCGGCCTGGGCGTTCGAATAAGTTCTTTTGGCGCTGACCAGATTGTCCTCGATGATCGTCCAGTTATCGAACGATATAGACCCGATAGAATACTGGGCTTCGGCTATCTTCGAACGTTCCTGGTCCGCTTCTAATGTTTTATTCTGCACTTCAACGTTGTCGATAGCTTCAAGCAGGGACGCGCGGTATTGTTCCAGGCTGGCGATGACGCTGTCTTTAGCGCTGCGCTCGTTCTCCTTAAGCTGGTTTAACGAGGCCTCCGCCTGGGCTATCTGGGCGCTGCGCAGACCGCCCTCAAAAATAGGCACGGAAAGAGAAAATCCCGCGCTCTTCTCTGAATCATCCGGAAGGAATTTATTCCCGGTCTTGCCCGCCCCGGCGTTAACTGAAAAAGACGGCAGGAAATCGCCGTAAGCCGCGCGCAGGCTGAATTCCGCGGAGTTCTTCTGCGCGGTCAATTTCAGGACCTGGGGATTATTCGCCGCCAAAGACTCAAGGTCTATCTGGCCCCGGGCGTTGTCTTTTACCGTAAAGTCGCCTTCGACTTTAAAATCCGCGAATTTCCCGCGGCCTAAACTTTTAACCAGGTTCCTCTTGGCGACCACCAGGTCGTGCGCGGCGCTGTTGATATTATACTGAGCCAGGGCCAGATTCGCTTCGGCGGTCAACAACGCGCCCTTATGCTCCAGCCCGGATTGATAGCGTAAAGAGATCAACTCGTAATTCCCTCTTCTAATCTCGTAGATCTCCCGGGCGATACGGGTCATTTCCTGGGCCTTAAGCAGATTGACGAATGCCGTCCGCAGCTCCTGGCGCACCGATGAAGAGGTATAGCGGAAATTATACTTTGCCGCCCGGATATTCTCTCCGGCGGCTTTGACGTTATTGATCGTCTTTTTGCCGTCGAACAAAAGCTGGCTGGCGTTCAACGCAGTCGAATATTTTTTGGTTGAAGAATTACCCGAAGTTTTGGAAGTCGTTCCGCTGAGGCTGGCGTCGACCTGGGGATATTCTCCGCTGGCCGATATTTTCTTTGCGGCTTCTTTTTCCTTGACCGCTTCGGATGCCGATATCAGGTCCGGATGGTTCCTGGCCGCTTCTTTAATGCAATCCTGCCAGGTCAAAACTTCTTCGGCCGAGGCATAAGGAAGCGCCGCGCACAAAAAAATAAAAAACGGGACCGCTAAAACCACTCTCCTGAAACCAAGGCTATTCATGCACATTTCTCTTTATCTGCGCCAGCAATTTTTCATGCTGCCCCAGGAACGCGCTGAAATCGGCGATAGGGACAAACCCGATCGGGCCGTTCTCTCCGGCGATAACCAGCAGTTTATCCCCGGCCTTTAACTTATAAATCCTGCGGATCTTCGCCGGGATAACGACCTGGCCGCGCTCTCCTACTGTTACAGTGCCGTACACTCTGGGTATCGGAGGTAATTTATCCATTTTTTATATTTTAACCTGTTATATGTTTTACATGTAATACATGTTTTACAATATAAATATACATTATCCTATTTTACATGTCAAGCATTATTTTTGTTAACCGGCTTAAACTTCAACAGGTTATGGTTATTATGAATAGAAAGAAGGATATTCCAAGGGAGGGAGATTAAATATATTCTTTTAATAACGGCGCGATATCTATATCCCGGATATCCGCTTCGGATAACGCGGGAATACCGTCCAATCCGCTCTTTTGCCCGTAATCCGGCTTTTCCTCGCGGTAAATTATGCCCAGCGGTATTCTCTCGCCCCATTCCCCGGCTTTCTTCAAAGCCGCGGCTTTATCCTGCGGGTCATAAGACCCGTCAAGTTTATAAACCCGCTTAGCGTACCATTCATGAGTGTTCTTCTTGTTGAAAGTAACGCAGGGTTGAAGGACATCGATCAAAGAAAACCCCCGGTGCTTGACCGCCTCGACGATCAAACCGGTAAGGTGTTCGGGCTCCCCGGAAAAACCTCTGGCGGCAAAACCGCAGCCCAGGGCTATGGCGAACTCCATCGGGGCAAAAGGCTCAAGGATGACCCCGGCGGGCTGGACTTTGGTCGAATATCCGGCGTCGGTAGTCGGAGAAGCCTGCCCTTTGGTCAACCCGTAGATCTGGTTATCGTGCACGATCACCGTAATATCCGTGTTGCGGCGGATATTATGGAGCAAATGATTCCCGCCTTCGCCGTAACAATCGCCGTCGCCGGTAGTCACCAGGACGGTAAGGGCCCTGTTAGCGATCTTGGCCGCGGCCGCGACCGGAAGCGCCCGGCCGTGCAAGCCGTTAAAACAATTACAACGGATATAGTGCGGGAGTTTCGCGGCCTGGCCTATTCCGGAAACCAAAAGAACATCTTTAGCCGGCCGGCCGAGCTTTATCAAAGCGTTCTTCACGCTGCCGAGTATCCCGAAATTCCCGCAGCCCGGGCACCAGGCTGCCTGATCGCCGCTTTTGAGGTCGTTGATATTCATTTTAGGTATTCTTTTACCTGCTCCGTTAAATTATCCAGGTCGAACGGACGGCCGTCGAATTTCAGGATCGAGCCGGAAACATTAATACCGGTTTCCCGGCGCAGGAGTTTAGCCAGCTGGCCCCCGGCGTTGTTTTCGACGGTAATAATATTGCCCGCGCCTTTTAAGATCCGCATCAATTTATTTTTCGGGAAAGGCCAGACTTGCGGAAGATGCACGAACCCGGCTTTGCCTTCCAGAATCCGGCAAACCTCCCTTAGCGAACCCAGCGTTGACCCGAATCCCATAAGCACGACTTTTGCGCCTTCGATATTGCCGGTGACCGGTTCTTCCAGGTCATTTTCCAAAGCCGACATCTTTTTATACAGGCGTTTCTCCACCATTTTCACCCTGACCGCGGCGTCTTCGGTAATATGCCCTTCTTCAGTATGTTCGTCGCTGTCGGCATAAACCGGGTCGCTGATCCAGGAAGGTATCGCTCTCGGGGAAATTCCCGATCCGGTCAGAGCATAACGCCTGTAATCTTTTATTCGCGCCGATTCCTCTTTAGAGATAATGGAACGCTCCGCCCTGATCTTGTCCTGGTCGAGCATCCCGGTATCCCGGTAACACTCGGCGAGGTGCTGGTCGGTCAGGATGATCACCGGGACCTGGTATTTTTCCGCAATATTGAAGGCTTTGCCGGTCAGATAGAACGCTTCCTCGATCGATCCCGGGGCGTAGAGCACCCGGGCAAACTCTCCATGCCCGGAACTAAGGATAAAATCCAGGTCAGCCTGCTCGGTGCGGGTAGGGAATCCGGTAGCCGGCCCGGGCCGCTGGGCCACAACGACTACGACCGGAGTTTCGGTCATCCCGGCCAGGCTCAATCCTTCGACCATCAAAGCGAACCCTCCCCCGGAAGTAGCGGCCATGGAACGCGCCCCGCAAAACGACGCGCCGATGATCATATTTATGGCCGCGATCTCGTCCTCCGCCTGCTCAACCCGGATCCCGAATGCTCCGGCATAACCAGCCAAACCGGTCATGATCCCGGTTGAAGGGCTCATAGGGTACGCGGAATAGAACTTACATCCCGCCTTTATTGCGGATAGCACCATCGCGTCGGTGGCAGTCATAAGCAGGTTAGCCCTGGCTCCGCCGGCAGTTACAACAAACCGTACGGACTTTAAATCATTCTGGGCGAACTCGAACCCTTTTTTGACGCTGGCGATATTACCGTCAATAACATCCGCCGGTTTAGCGCTGAAAACCTTGCGGATGACATCCTCCAGAAAATCGATCCCGACCCCGGTAAGCCCGGCGATCACTCCGCAGGCGACGGAATTGATAAAAAGTTCCTTGCCAGCGGCCTGCATAGCCATTGCCGACAACGGAACGTCCATGAGAGCCGCATCGTTTTCCGTAACCCCGGATTTATTTTTATCTACAATGAGTATGCCGCCGGCCGCGAGATCGTTCTTATGGAGGGAAACGCTGGCTTTATCGAGGGAAATGATTATGTCTGGATTATTACGAAGGGTATAAACCGGTTTTGAGCCGATCCTGACCTGGAAATAATTGTTCCCGCCGCGGATGCGGGACATATAATCCTGGTTGGCAAAAACATGATAACCTGCGGACTTGAACATCCGGCAGAGGACTTCGCCGATCGTCTGCATGCCCTGTCCGGCTTCGCCGGCTATGCGGATACTTAGTTCATCCAAAGCCAACTCCCGGTTAACCGGTTAATCTCGCGGCTATTTCCGCCACGTATTTCCCTTGGAAGCGCGCCGCCGCCAGTTCATTCCCGCTGGGCAGCCGCTCTCCTTTTCCGCCGGCGATCGTGGACGCGCCGTAAGGAGAACCGCCGGTGATCTCATCGATACGCGTCTGTCCGGCAAAAACGTAAGGAAGCCCGACAATAACCATGCCGTGATGAAGGAGCGTGGTGTGAAAACTCAGAATAGTCGATTCCTGCCCGCCGTGCTGGGTGGCGGTGGAAGTAAAGACGCTGCCTGTTTTACCGACCAGCCCGCCTTTAGCCCAAAGCTGTCCGGTAGCGTCCAGGAAAGCCCGCATCTGGGCGCACATATTCCCGAAACGGGTCGGGGTCCCGAAAATTATCGCGTCAGCCTGAGCTAATTCATCAACCTGGCAGACAGGGATATGCGCAAAAGCTTTCCGGGCTTCCAGCGCCCCCATTTTTCCCAGTATTTCTTCGGGTAAAGTTTCCGCGACCTGGCGTAATTGGACTTCGGATCCTTTCACTTCGCGGGCGCCAGCGGCGACCGCTTCCGCCATTTTGTACACATGGCCGTAGAGCGAGTAGAACACGATCAATACCTTCATACTCCACCTCCGTTTTTTACGCCGCGATCGCGATAAACTCTGCGGGTTGCAGACAGCTATATTATACCGCGAAAAAACAAAAGACGGCATTGAAATTATTCTTTCAATGCCGTCCTCTCTTAAACCGGTCAAACCCGGAAGATTGCTTAAAAACCGCCTCTGCGCCTGCCGAACTTCGGGGCCGGACGATGGCCGCCGGAATGGCTGCTCCCGTGTCCGCCGCCGTTGCCATGGCTTCTTCCTCCGCCGCCCCGGCTGAATCCGCCGTGGCCGCGAAATCCTCCGCGCTGTTTCGGGGGAGGATTAAGCATCAGCTGTTCCTGGGGGATCTCGGAATTCTTGCCCCGGGGAAGAGTGGTCTTAGTTACTTTCTCGATATCCCGGACCTCGTTGATCTGGTCGGGAGTGGCGAAAGAGATCGCCGTCCCTTTATGCCCGGCTCTTCCGGTCCGGCCGATGCGGTGCACGTAATTCTCGGCGTCTTCCGGCAGATCGTAATTCAACACCAGCTCTATCCCGGTAACATCGATGCCCCGGGCCGCGATATCCGTAGCGACCAGGACTCTGTACCGCCCGGATTTGAACCCTTCCAGCGCTTCCCGGCGTTGAGGCAGCGAGCGGTTGGAATGGATCTCCGCCGCGCTGTAACCCATATCTTTGATCGCCCGGGTGATCTTGCGGGCCCCGAACTTAGTCCGGGAAAATAACAATACCGGGCCGTGATACTGGCCCAGGATCTTCTTCAAAATGGCGTTCTTGGCTTCTTTCTTGACGATAAACAACTCCTGGGTCACCAATTCCGCGACTGTCCCCTGGGGAGCGACTTCTATCCTTATAGGAAGCTTCATGTATTTAGAAGCCATCTTCATGATCTCATCCGGCATGGTCGCCGAGAAAAGCATGGTCTGGCGGTTCTTCGGCATCACCCTCATTATTTTTTCCAATTGAGGGGCAAAGCCCATGTCCAGCATCCGGTCCGCCTCGTCCAGGACCAGCATGCATACTTCGTCGGGCATAAAATGCCACTGGGACATATGATCGATCAGGCGGCCGGGGGTCGCGATCACGATCCGGGGATTTTTATTCAGATCATTGATCTGCGGCTGCATCGGCGCGCCTCCGATAAGGCAGGCGGTTTTCATCCCGAACGGGGTAGCGATCCCGCGGAACGCTTCATCGATCTGGATGGCCAATTCCCTGGTCGGAGCGAGCACCAGGCCGGTCCCCTTTTTCGCAGCCAATAACTGGATCATCGGGATGGCGAAAGAATGGGTCTTTCCGGTGCCGGTCTGAGCGATACCTACCAGATCCTTTCCTTCGATCGCGATAGGAATGGCTTTCTGCTGGATCGGGGTCGGGACTTTGAACTTAATGCGGTCAAGTAATTCCAGGATCTTGGGGGCTATCCCCAATCCGTCGAAACTATTGGCCTGCGCTGCCGGCGCTTTGGACTGAACGGCCTGGGCCTTCGGTTGAACGGCCGGGATCTTCGGTTGAACGGCCGCGACTTTCGGCTGGCCCGACGGAACTTTCGGCGGGACCGCCTGAGTTTTCGATTGGGCTGCCGGAGCTTTTTGCTGGCCTATCAAAGCCCTCAGTCCGTTAAATAATGTTTTCGGCTGTGATGCCGGTTTTTCCGTGTGTTCGTTGCTAAACATATTCCTCCAAAAATAAAAAATCCGTAAAGGTTAGTAATCTTATGCTCTCCTTTACGGCCTTAGACTTCTAATCTTTACTACACTGTAAGTGTAATTATATCATATATTTTCGTTTTGTCAATAAAATAACTGAGTTATTTATTTTTAACAAACTTAATATACCTGCTTATTCTCCAGTTTATTCCATTCTTCCAGCAATTTACGGCACTCCTGCCTCAGGAACCCGCAAACCACTTTTACCCTGCTCTTGCCGGTAGCCCTCATCTTTTTACAGGAGATCCTTAATTCATCGAAGCCGAGCTTCTTGACGTCGCTTATGGTAGTGCCGAAATAAACAGCTTCTATCTTGGCCCAGTGGATCGCGGAGAAACACATCGGGCATGGCTCGGTCGTGGAATAGATCACGCAGCCGGATAAATAATAATCTTTAAGTTTCCGGGAAGCCATACGGATAGCGTTGACTTCGGCGTGGCAGGTGGCGTCATTGCGGGAAAGCACGGTATTGCGGGCTACAGCGATGACTTTACCGCCTTTAACGATACAGGCCCCGAAAGGGCCGCCATCGGGCCTTTTCAGGTTCTTCCCGGCCTCGGCTATGGCCAGGCGCATATATTCAGGATCCGGTTTAGTCATAAGCTTTCGTTAAAACAATTAAGGCAATTACCCTTCACGCGGATAATTGCCTCAATTGTAACACTTAATCATTTCTATTGCAATCCGTCTATCTTAAAGATTAAGCTTCCGGCTGCTTGATGGTAACTTTGGTAGCGCGCGGGCCTTTTTCGCTGGATTCAACTTCGAAAGTAACTTCTTCATCTCCGCGAAGAGATTCAAAGGTCACTCCGACCAAACCCGAAGAATGGAAGAATAATTCTCTTCCGTCAGTGTCGCTGATAAACCCGAATCCGCGTTCTTTTACTAATTTCTTGATCTTTCCTGTATGCACTTGTTCCTCCTTGAGGATAGAAAAAAGTGGCCCAACATCCGATGCTGGGCCACGCTTTTTCGAAATTACAACTTCACGACTTTAGTAGCTTGCTCGCCTTTGGGACCCTGGGTGATCTCGAATTCCACTTCCTGTCCCTCGTTGAGAGTTTTATAGCCCTCACCCTGAATCACGCTGTGATGAACAAATACGTCATTACCAGACTCGGGAGTGATGAAGCCGTAACCTTTCTCGTTAGAGAACCACTTTACTTTACCTTTTGCCATTATTTACTACCTCCTTTTCTTTATTATTATAGTAAATAACGACAGAAAACAAAAAAACCGAAAGGCTAGACAACCGCAGCTTTCGGCCACTGACTTCTAATCTTTATTCACTACAAAAAGAAGTATACCATGAGATATTTATTTGTCAACAATTATTTTTCGATATTACGAATTATTTTTTATGGGTGGCAATAATAGTAGGTCAGCCATGCTGGGGGTGACAAGATGTGGTGGAGCAGGGCATAAAGGCTCCGAGCGGGCATGGATTGCCCTCGATAAATATATCGGCAAGAGCGAGAGGAGCCGACCTGAGCGCAGGACGCCACGCCGGGGCGGACAAGCGCCCCTGCGGAACCACATCTTGGCAGGACCCTCAGAATGGCTGACTTGCTTTATATTGCCAGGGCCCATAAAAAATAATTCCTTATATTCTTGATTCTTTAGATGGAAAATCCGGGGGGAATAACCGTATTCTTGGGGACAATTATGATGCCGTTGCGGATAACGCAGTAATCGTTCTCGAAATCGTCGAGGTTTTTTTTGTTCAGGAGCTTCACGCCCTCGCCCAGGCGCACGTTCTTGTCGATTATCGCCCGCTTGATCCGGCAGTGCTTGCCGATGCCCAGGGGGACCTGCTGGGAGTTCTTTTTGTAGGCGGAGATATCCTCGTAGTAATCATTACCCATCAGTATCGCGTCTTCCAGGACGGTACCCGAACCGATGATACTGCGCAGGCCGACCACCGAATGGGTGATCTGCGAATCGACTATAACCGAGCCCTCGGCGATGCTGGAATTCTCGATCTTGCTGCGCAGGTATTTGGAAAGGGGCAGGAACCGCGAACGGGTGAAAAAAGGCCAGTTCTCGTCGTAAAGATTAAGCGGCGGATGCGGGTCGGCGAAAGCCAGGTTCTCTTCGTAAAAAGACTTGATCGAACCGATATCTTTCCAGTAGCCGTTATAAACGAAAGCGTGGGTCTGGTGAGAGACGACAGCGTCGGGGATAACTTCCCTGCCGAAATCGATCTTGGCGTTATTTTTAACCAGATCGACCAGGGTTTCCTTGTTGAATAAATATATACCCATGGAAGCCAGGAATTTTTCTTTTCCTTCGATCTCGACGGCCAGGTCCTTGATATCTTTCTTGTCCTTAGGCTTCTCCACGAATTTCCGGATCCGCAGATCGCTGTTCACGCCCATGATCCCCAATTCCGGGGTCTCTTCGGCGCACACGCTGTTGCAGGCGACGGTAACTTCGGATCTTTTGCGGATATGGAATTCGAGCAGTTCGTTGAAATCCATCCGGTACAACTGGTCGCCGGAAAGGACCAGGACATACTCGACTTTAGGGACATTGAAATGCGGCAGGCATTTGCGGACCGCGTCGGCGGAACCCTGGAACCAGGCTCCCTGCTCCATTGACTGCTCGGCGGCGATGATCTCCACGAAACCGCCGGAAAAAGCGTCCAGCTTATACCCCCGGAAAATGTGGCGGTTCAGCGAACCGGACTGGAACTGGGTAAGGATGAATATTTTCTGGAAACCGGAATTAATGCAGTTGCTGATGGGAATATCCACCAGCCGGTATTTCCCGGCGATCGGGACCGCCGGCTTGGCCCGGTACTTGGTCAAAGGATACAGCCGGGTCCCTCTTCCTCCGCCTAAAATTATGCTTAAGACTTCTTTCATCGTTTAAACCTTTTTTATACTACAATTATAACCCGGAAAAAGAAAAAACCAAGCCTAAAATCACACCCCGCCTCCCGCACCCCAGGGGTGCGGCAGAAGGTCAGGAAAGAACCAAAGCTTCCGCGCGCTTGATCCATTTCTTCTGAAAATACCTGCGGGTCATAAAGACCGCCTGGACGACGATCGAAAAGTTGAGCATCCACCAAACCGCAGCCGCCCCCCACCCCAGGTATATCCCCAGCAGGTAACATAAAGGTATGCGCGCCAGCCAGACGCTCGCGGCGCTGATGAACATCACGCCTTTGGTGTCCCCGGCCCCGCTGAGCGCGCCGCCGAGGATTATCCCCCAGGCCATTACCGGTTCGGCGAAAAAACTGATGTAAATGTACCGCACGCACTCGCGCGAAACAACCGGATCGCGGGATAAAAAACCGGAAATAAAAGGGGCGTTGAGTATGACTACGAGCGACATAACCGCTACAATCCCCACTCCCAGCCCGGCGGTAACCAGCCCGGACCGGAAAGCCTGGGCATTCTCCCTTTTTCCCAGGAAATTGCCTACGATCACCGCCGCGGCCATATTAAAAGCGAACGCCGGCATGACTATCGCCGCTTCCACCCGCATCCCGTTGGTGAACGCGGCCATCACCTCGATATTATTTTCAGGCAAACCGCCCAGGATCACCAGCAGGACCACCGCGCCCAACTGCCAGAGCGCCTGCATCATCCCCGCCGGCCAGCCGATAGCGATGATATGCCGGGAAATATCCCGGGAGAATTTCAGAGCTCCGGGGACCAGTTTCAGCACGAACCCGAAATTGATGAAACAACCGATGACCGTGCTCAAAACCGTGGCAAAAGCGATCCCCTGGTACCCCATCGGGGAATGCAAAGCCAGGACGATTATCAATACTATATTTATAACGCAAACCACGGCCATGGTCCAAAGCGAGCGGATGATCATCCGGCAGCCCCGCAAGATCCCGTTGGTGGTCAGCAATATATAGGAGAAGGCCAGCCCCAGCGAGTACACCTGCATAAACCGGGTAGCCGAGCTTTTCAGCGCCTCGGGGATAGAAATAGAATAAATAATCGGGCGGGAGAAAACAAAACTGATCAAACTCATGGCTGTGCCGGCGACGACCGCGATTATCACCGAGGAACCGACCGCGGAGCGGAATTCCTCTTTCTTCCCGGAAGTGAACAGCCTGGAGATCACCGAAACCGCTCCCACGGTCAAAGCGAAAGCGATGATGCTGAAGATAAAATAGATCTGGAAAGCCACGCCGTAGGCAGCCTGTATCTCCTTGCCGAATTTACCGGCCACATAAACGTCGGTCAGGCCGATCAGGAACAGCGTGAACATGATCAGCACCATCGGCCAGCTCATCGCCCAGCTTTCTTCTATAAGCGACCTGTGCTTTCTGATCTTTTCTCTAAACATTGTAGGAATTCATGCAGAAGGATTTGCGTTATTTAAAGATATTACCTAATAGGCTGTTTACCGCGTCGCCGGCCGAAGAAGTCCCGGCAGAATCAGAACTCCGGCTGTCCGTCCCGGAACTTTGCGAACCGGCCGCTCTTTCAAATATCTTCAAGATCTGCTGTTTAGCCTGGTTCGCCACCAGTTTTTTGGCGATATATTCCGGGTCGACGGTAAATTTCATCTGCCCGGCATTACCGGAAACTTTGAGCGGTATATATATCTGTTTCTGGTCGTCCAGAAGATACTGCAGCTGCCCGGCCAGGGAAACCATATCCCCGGAAAGCTCGGCGGGGATAAAGAAAGACCCTTCCATCTCGAAAGAGGCGTCAAACCCGGCCCGTCCGCTGCATTTAAAGATGAACAGGTCGTCAGAGCTTATTGTCGTCTCGTTCAAAGTGATTGTTCCGTTCCCGATAACAACAGGTATCTTGATATCGGCGAAAGCCGTGTCTTTCTGCGCGAGCTTTTGCTGATATTTAGACGGAAGGCCGCTTTCCAGTGTCTGCAGCAGCCCCGGGAGGATAGTTATCTTCTCCAGGACAGTTTTCAGGACATTCAGGTCTTTGAGCTTGGCTTCCGTCGCCGTGATATCGGCGCTGCCGGATAAGCTTGTTTTCAGGGCCTCGGGAGTAAAACCGCCGCCCTTGATCTTGACCGAACCCGCGACGGCTCCTTCCATCTTGACCGGCGATCTATCCGGGCTGATCAACTCCTGCAATTTAAGGCCTTTGATCAGGACGTCGGCGTTGTAATCCTGTTTAGCCGGATAATCTTTCAAAGCGCCTGAGGCGCTTATCGATCCCGCGCCTATGGACATAGAAACTTTATCCAGGGAAATATCATTCCCCCTTATTTTCACTTCAGCGCTGATCTTAGACACAGGAACAGCCAGTTCCTTTAACTGGACCGAACCGTCGGTCAAAGACAGACCGGCGGATATGTTGAACTGGCCGTTCGCCGCCTGCTCAAGAGAAATATTCTTGACCGTAAGATCGACATCCTTTACTTCAAGCTTAAAAGCGGGGTCGAACGACTCATCCACATAAACGACCGCGGCGTTAACCACATTCACCGACGAGATCAGGACAGCCGGGATGACCGGGGCGGCAGCCGCGGCAACGGGAACAGGTTCAGACGGCTTAGCGATGGTTTGCGCGTTGATACTGCCGTCTTTCTTGCGGATTATGGTCGCCTTGGGAGAATCGATGGTGATCCCGGTAACGCTTATCTTGCGGTGGAAAAGATACCCCAGAACATCGACCCCCACGGAAACGCTCTTTATCTCCAGGAAATCACCTTTAGCGAACCCCGGGTCTTCCGAGATAGAAATACCGCTGACCTTAAGGCAGATACCCTGGCTCCAGGATATTCCCAGCCCGGCCCTGGTAAAATCCAGGTGGCGGCTTAAAGCTTTGTCCGCCGCGGCGACGATCTGCGGTTTAAAACTTTTTACGGCGAAAACATTGACAAATACCGCCAGCGCAGCGAACAGGATAACCGTTAAAGCCAGGATAGAAACGGCCACGATCTTAAATATCTTCATTTTATGCCTCCTTAGAAAAAAACCCGGCCGCGAACGGCCGGTATACGCGTTAACGCCGGTTTGATTATATCACCGCGCCGGGGGCAGAGAAAAGATATTTTTTGCCGGTGCTTTGTCGAACTACCTGTTAAGGTATTTAATCTTATATACGGCGGGGTTAATACCGAGGATCTTGATCTTGGAGTTTATTGTATTACGGTTTATGCCCAGGAGCCTGGCGGCCTTAAAACGGTTGCCGTAAGTGCGTTCCAGCATATGCTCGATCAGCAGTTTCTCGATCAACACGAGGATCGATCTATAGATCGCCGGGTTACTGCGGTCGTATAGAACGTCTTCGAGCTCTATGATCTTTTTTTTCAAAAGGAAGAATATCTCTTTATCCATTAATGCGGCCATCCATGACCAGGGACAGGTTCTTGTAGATCGACCGGGCCTGCGCTTCGTACGCATCTCTTTTTTTCACGCAATCGCCGATCATATTTTTATAAAAAGATTTTTCCGGGTCTTCTTTAGCGTAAGCGATTATCCAGGATCTGACTATCTCAGGAGTTATCTCGATGTGGAACTGCAGCCCGTAAGCATTTTTTCCGAAACGGAACGCCTGGTTCCGGCAGATATCCGAAGAGGCAAGCGGCACCGCGCCTTCGGGGATGTCGAAAGTATCTTCGTGCCACTGAAAAACATCCAACCGTTCCGCCAGCCCGCGGAACAACGGGTCATTCCGGCCGTTCTCATTCAGGCTGACCTTGTGCCAGCCGATCTCTTTCCGCGGGTTTTTCCTGACCTTCGCCCCGCAGGCTTTCGCCAGCATCTGGGCTCCAAGGCAAACGCCCACAACAGGGATCTCTTCTTTAACGGCTTTCCTGAGAAATTCTTCTTCCGGCTTAAGGAACGGGTATTTATCCTCTTCGTAAACGTTCATCGGCCCTCCCAAAGAAATTATCGCGGACAGGCCGTCCATCCTTTCCGGCAATGCGCCGTTCTGGGCCAGGAACACCTCTCTCAAAGGCCGGCCGGAGTTCTCAAAGAACCCCCGCATGCTTCCCGGGCCCTCGATATCCACATGTTCAAGGACAAGTATGCATTTTTTCATTATCCCGCCAAATAAAAAAGGCGTTCTTTTAAGAACGCCTGTGTACGCATTTAACCGCACGACAATGTGAGGTGTAACCTATACTAATACAAGTAAATAAAACCCCGCAGCGGTAACCTGTTTTTAATCATTCAGCGGCAGGATGACCGTTACCATCGCTCCGGCGCCCGGCAGATTTTGCGCGGATATTTCTCCGCCGTGCAGTTCAACCATCCACTTAGCCAGAGATAAACCTAACCCTCTGCCGTTCTCTTTAGTGGTAAAGAACGGCTCAAAGACTTTTTCCGGCGGATCTTGGGCTATCCCGCACCCGTTATCCCGGAAGCTCAGGCCGATACTCCGGCGGCCCTCTTTCCAGGCCTTGATCAAGATCACAGCTTTCCTGCCCCGGCAGGCCTCATAGGAATTATCGAGGATATTGCGGAATATCTCTTTTAACTGGCGCAAGTCGGCGCGCAGCGTCGTCTTTTTAATGGAAGAAATTTCCATTTTTACGGACACCCTGCTTTTCTTGAACCTTTTTGCCGCCTCTTTAACGCTTTCCTTCAGGATCGCGGACAGGTCGACCGGCTCCAGGCACGCGGGCTTGATCCTGGCGTAAGAAAGCAGGTTATTGATTATCTTCTGCGATTCCCGGATCTTTGACTCGATGTGGGCAAGATTGCTTTTTATCCGGGGTTCCCGGGATTTAATCTTTATGTTAAAAACGGCCGCGCTGATGACCATCAGCGGATTGCGCAATTCATGGGCAACGGCTGAAACGACCCTGGATATCTCGTTAAGGCGCCTTGCGGCATCGGATCCGCTCTTCACTTTATTTTTATTCACGCTCCTGACGGCCTTTCTTGAACTTGCTCCCGGGTATTTGTTTAAGTTTCCCGGCATCGACAACATCCTTACGCACGAACAAACCGCACCAGCAGCGTTGCATCGCGTCAAAATGCTCGCGGTGGAACGGGATACAGGGGCAGACTATTTTCATGTTCGCTGCGCGGTCCGGGGTTATAGCCTTACAGGGGCAGAACGGGCTGCCGTGTTTAGCCTCGATCTTGACTTCCTGTTCCAAACAGTATTCCACCAGTTCGGCGTCCGGGCTGAATTTATAACCCAGCGCATCCGCGACTTTCCCGAAGAACGACCTTAAAACCTCCTTGCGGCCGGCTTCATTCATCCGTCCAACCCCAGGCATTGGGAGAACCTTTCCGGATCGAAACCTTCGATCACTTCCCCCCCGATCACTATCAGGGGAAAAGATTCCCCGCCGCCATATCCCTTCATTTCGGCCAGGATCTTTTCCTGTTCTTTGGCTCCGGCCAGGTCATAATCCACGCAATCGACCGCGATATGTTTATCCTGGAAAAATCTCTTAGCCCGATGGCACCAAGGGCAGGTACTTAAAGTGTACAGCTTTACTTTAGGCATGCGCACCTCCAGTTATATTCAGCCAGATCCGGCCGCCTTCGATCTTCCACCGGTATACCGCTATCTTGATCTCCGGAGCGTCGATAAATTCGCCGCTGCGGATATCGAAACGCCAGTCGTGGCAGGGGCATTTCAGGATATACCCCTCCAGCTCTCCGGACGCCAAGAGACAGCCCAGATGGGGGCATTTGTTGGAAATAGCGTATATCTCCCGGCCCTTTTTGCGGATCAGCGCCACCGGAGCTCCGGCCAGGACGACAGCTTTCCGGCTCTCCTCTTTCAGTTCGCTTTCCGCGATAACATCTACCCAGTCATTATCCTGCATACCGTTAATTATATCACCAAACCCCGCGGGCTGTCTTCCTTTTTATTATCCGCGCCCGGGCGCTTATTTTTATAGCTAGCCAAGCCAGCATAGCAGGGGAAGGTTAGTTTTAACAGGGCCTGACATGGCGGGGTTCTCAGGGGCGTTAGTCCTGACCCTGCGAGTCAGGACTTCACTCTGGTCCGGCCCTGCGCTCTTGGTTGGTATTCCCCACAAGGCAATCCATGCCCGCTCCGGGCCGGACAAGCCCTTCGAATCCCCGCCATGCCACCCGTTAAAACTAACCTTCCCGCAAAGCCAGGCTAACAATAACCACATCCACACCCGGTGTGGATAACGGTGATCTCTAAGATAATATACGCAGGGAGAGCTTATTTTTATGGGTGGCAAAGCGTGGTTGGAGGGGCGTAAAGGCGAGGAGCGGGCATGGTTCACCAGCACGGAAAATCACAGGTGAGAGCGACGAAGCCGACCCGAGCGCATAGGCCAGAAGGCCATGCCGGCCGTTCCGATACGGCCGGGCGGCACTGCCCCGCTGGGGCAGGACAAGCGTCCCCGGAAACCATGCTTTGCCAGGCCCTATAAAAATAAGCATCTTGCGAAACCACATCTTGGCAGGACCCGCAGAATGGCTGACTTGCTATGTTCTGCCAGGCCCTATAAAAATAAGCGCCCCGAGGAGCGCGGGCTTGATTTCATCGTTGTTTGTGCTATCATTGGTGGTATGAAAAACCTGCCGCCGCTATTGGAATTCGACAATGTCAGCGTGGTCCTGAAAGACCGCAAGGTCCTGGATTCGCTGTCCCTTAAAATAGGCGTCGGCGAGAACGTGGCCATCCTCGGGCCCAACGGATCGGGGAAATCCACCCTGATCAAGACCATTACCCGCCAATATTACCCCTATCCCGGGAAAGCCCCTTCCGTCTTTAAGATCTTCGGGGAAGAACGCTGGAATATTTTCGATCTGCGCTCGCTTTTAGGGATAGTTTCCGACGACCTGCAGCAGCTCTGCCGCCAGGAGATCTCCGGCGAAGAAATCATCTTATCCGGGTTCTTCAGCGGGATCGGCCTATACAAACAGAAAGTCACCCCGGAAATGAAAAAGAAAACCCGGGAGATCCTGGATTTCCTGGGAATAACCCGCCTGGCCGGAAAATACATGAATGAAATGTCCAGCGGCGAAGCCCGCCGGATCATGATCGCGAGGGCGCTGGTCCACGATCCCAAGGCCCTGCTCCTGGACGAACCGACCAACAGCCTGGACCTGGGCGCGCTGCGCAAATTCCAGGCCATGCTCGGCAAGATCGAGCGTTCCGGCAAAAGCATCATCCTGGTCACTCACCGGCTGCTGGACATAATTCCCCGGATCAGCCGGGTCATTCTGCTTAAAAACGGAAAGCTGTTCATGGACGGGAAAAAAGGCGCGGTCCTGACCTCCCGCAATATCTCCGCGCTCTTCGATACCCCGGTCAGGATCCGCGAGATCAAAGGTTATTACTACGTAGGTTAAAAGATCTATCCCAGCCTTTTCCGGAAACGCAGCGAGCTCATTCCCAGGATCATCATCCCCATTACCGTCAGAATAAGCATGTTCGGCCAGAGGATATCCAGCCCCACGCCTTTAAGAAAGATCCCCCTGAGGATCTCCATAAAATAGCGCAGCGGGTTCAAGTAAGTGGCGTACTGGATCAACTGCGGCATATTCTGGATCGGGAACATGAACCCGGACAGCATATTGGCCGGAAAAAGGAAAAGGAACGTCGAGAGCATGGCTTCCTGCTGGGTCGCAGAAATGGTGGAAATGAACAGCCCTATTCCCAGGCTGGTCAACAAATACGCCAGCGTCGCGCCGAAAAGCAGGAATAAACTCCCTCTGACCGGCAGTTGGAACAATAAGACCCCGATCACGGTAATTAAGAATACGTCGATCACCCCGATGATCCCGAACGGCAGGAGCTTTCCCAGGATCAATTCCTGCGGCCGGATCGGGCTGACCATAAGCTGTTCGATCGTGCCGCTTTCTTTTTCCCGGACAATGGCCATGGCCGTCAACAGCAAGGTGGTGACGGTGATCAACAGCAGGATGACCCCGGGGATATAATACAAACAGGAAACCAGGTTCTCGTTGAACCAGGCCCGCTGGCGCAGGTCCACCTCGGCCGGCGGCTTGGCCCCCGACGAGACGAACCTTTCCGCCAGGATCTTCGAGGAATAAACGGAAACGATATTATTGGAATAGCTCAAAATGACCGAGGCGGTATTGGAATCGGTGCCGTCGATCAGCAGCTGCAGTTTCGCCGGGCGTTTGGCGAGCAGGTCCTGCGCGAATCCCCGGTTAAAACGGATCACCGCGTTGACCCGGCCGCGGTCCAGGAGAGAACGCTGCGCCCTGTCGTCGCCGATACGGTAGAGAACCCGGAAATATCCGGAATCAGAGAATTTCCGCGCCAGTTCCCGGCTTTGCGGGGTATTATCCAGGTCGTAGACGGCGGCGGGGATATTCTTGATATCCATGTTCGCGGCGTAACCGAAAAGCAGCAACTGCACGACCGGGGCGACAAAAATGATCCCCCGCATCCGCGGGTCCCGCAGGATAAGGATGAATTCTTTGCGCATTATGGTGATTATCCGTTCGAACATCGGTTAAGCCGTCCTTTTCCGGAATTTTTTATTCGCTAAAATGAACATCGCCGCGGCAAACGCGCTCAACAGGACGATCTGCAGCCAGAGGACCTGCCAGGACACGCCTTTAAGATAAATACCTTTGAGGATATAAATGTAGTAGCGCGCCGGGAGCAGATAAGTGACCGCCTGGATGACCTTAGGCATATTCGAGATCGGATACATAAACCCGGATAAGATAAAAGCCGGAAGAAAAGTGACGATAATAGCGACCTGGCAGGCCAGCATCTGATTTTTGGTGATCACCGACAATAATATCCCCAAAGACATCGCCCCGAAAAGGAAAATACAGCTGACCGCGAACAACAAAACCAGGCTGCCCCTAAGCGGAACGGAAAAAACGAACTGCCCCATGACCATGACGATCAAAAGGTCGCATAAACCGATGGCCAAATAAGGGATCAATTTCCCCAGGATCAGCTCCCCGGACCTTACGGGCGTGGAGATCAATTGTTCCATCGTCCCTTTTTCCCACTCCCTGGCCACGGTCAAAGAAGTCAGGAGCCCGGCGATGATCATCATGATCACCGCGATCAGCCCCGGGATAATGAAATTCCGGCTTTTCAGGTCCGGGTTGAACCAGACCCTCGCCCGGAGGTCCACCGGGGCCGGATCGGCCGGCCCTTCCCGGGAAAAAGACGCTTTGACCAGTCCAAGATTATAATTGCGGCAAACCCCGGAAACATAGCCCAGGGCGATGGTCGCGGTATTGGAATCGCTGCCGTCAACGATCAACTGCACCGGGGTTTTTGCCCCGGAAAGGATCAACTTGGAAAAATCGCGCGGGATGACCAAAGCCATAAGCACATTGTTCTTATCGATCTCTTTCTGGATGCCGGCATAATTTCCGGAGTAACCGGCGATCCGGAAATAACGCGAATTCTCGAACTCCCGGATAAAATCGCGGGAGGTCCGGCTGTGGTCCTGGTCCCAGACCGCCAGCCGCACGCGGTCGATATCCAGGGTCAGGGCAAAACCGAAAATAAAGACCATGAACACCGGCAAAGCTATGGCCAGCATCAGGCTGCGCCGGTCGCGCCCGATATGCAGGAATTCCTTCAGCGTTATCGCTTTAAGCCTTTTTAAGTTCACAAACAGCGCCTTTCTTATCGTAAGACTCGATCAGGGACACGAACGCGTCTTCCAAGGATGGTTGGATCTTATTGATCCGGAAATCCTTTACTCCCGATCTATTGAACAGCGCGGAGATCATCGCCGCGGCTTGCCCGGGATCAGCGGAGGCAGCGTGCAGGGTGGCCCCGAACAAAGCCGCCTCCCTGACCTGGCTGATCCCCGAGACCGGCTCCAGCCAATCTTGCGGGTTATCCACGGAGATCTCCAATATCTCCTCGCGCAGGCACTGCGCTTTCATCTGGCCCGGAGTTCCCATGGAAATTATCGCGCCTTTATAGATCAACGCGGCCCGGTCGCAATTCTCGGCTTCATCCATGTAATGTGTGGTCACGAATACGGTCACGCCGCTTCGAGCCATCTGCCTGATCAAGGCCCAGAAATCCCTTCTGGCCATAGGATCGACCCCCGACGTCGGCTCGTCCAGGAAAATTATCTTAGGTTCATGGACGATCGCGCAGCCCAAAGCCAGCCTTTGCTTCCAGCCTCCGGAAAGGGTTTTGGTGAAATTACCGCGGAGTTCCTCTATCCCGGCCATTTTAATGATCCATTCTTTGCGCTCTTTTTTCTTTTCCGGCGGGAGTTTGTATATCCCGGAGTAAAAATCGATGTTCTCTTCGACGGTAAGGTCCTCGTAAAGGGAGAACTTCTGCGACATGTACCCGATATTTTCCTTGATCTTTTCCTGCTGGCGGAGAATATCGAACCCGGCCACCGTGCCCGCCCCGGAAGTGGGCATAAGTATGCCGCAGAGCATGCGGATGGTCGTGGATTTTCCCGCTCCGTTGGGCCCGAGGAAACCGAAGATCTCTCCGGGATCGACCTGAAAATCTATCTTATTTACCGCGGTGAAATTACCGAACTTTTTCTCCAGCGCCCGGACCGCTACCGCGGGATCATTTCCGTTCATATTCATTGATATTGGCGATAAAAGCTTCCTCCAGGCTGGCCGCCCCGGCTTCTTCCCTGATCCTTCCGGGCCCGGCGCATTTTAACAGCTTCCCTTTGTGCAGCAAACCGACGCGCTGGCAGCGCTCGGCCTCGTCTAAATAAGAAGTGGAAAAAAATATGGTCACTTTTTCTTTTAAAAGCTGGTAAAGGATCTGCCAGAAATCGCGGCGGGAGACCGGGTCGACCCCGTTGGTCGGCTCATCGAGGAAGAGGACCCTGGGAGTGTGGATAAGCGCGCAGGCCAGGCCGAGTTTTTGTTTCATCCCTCCGGAAAGATTCCCGGCCAGCCTGCCGGAAAAAGGCTCCAGCCCGCTGAAAGATAAAAGCCTGGCGCTGTTTTTCTTCCTTTCCGGCCCCGAAACCCCGTAAATATCGGCGTAAAAACCGATATTCTCGGCCACGGTCAGATCGTCATAAAGGCCGAACCGCTGGGGCATATAAGCGATATTTTCTTTCAGCGCTTCGGGTTCTTGGATTATGTGTTTTCCGCAAACCCAGCCTTCCCCGGCGCTCGGCTCCAGGATCCCGGAAAGCAGGCGCATTACCGTCGTCTTTCCCGCGCCGTCCGGGCCGACCAGGCCGAAGATCTCGCCTTCTTCTATTTCCAGGTCCAGGCTGTCGACCGCGCAGAGGCCGTTGAATTTTTTGCTCAAACCCCGGGTTTTTATCGCTGTCATCGGGTCCTCACCGGCGAATAATTATCATTCCAGGATCTTTCCGTCGGCGGGCATGCCGGGTTTCAGTTCCTGCTTAGCGTTATCGATCTTGACTTTGATCCGGTAAACCAGCTTGACCCTCTCCGCGCTGGTCTGGATCTGTTTGGGAGTGAATTCCGATTCCTCGGAGATATACGAGACCCTGCCGGAGTAGGCCTTTCCGGGATAAGTATCGGTCCGGACTTCGACTTCCTGGTTAAGCTTGACCCGGCCCAGTTCGGTCTCATTGACATAAGCGGTAAGCCAGATGTCCCGGAGGTCGGCTATGGTAAATACCGCGGCTCCGGATTGGACCACTTCGCCGGCTTCCGCGCTTTTAACCAGGACGAACCCGTTTATCGGGCTGGCTAACTCGGCAAAGCCCAAACGGGTCTGCGCCAGGGCCAGCTGGGCCTGGAACGATTCGACATTCGCCTGGGCGCTTTCCGCGGCCGTCTTGGCGCTATTCCTTTTCTGCTCGGAAACCGCTCCGGCGGCGAATAATTTTTCCAGCCGCTGATAATCGTCCAGAGCCTGGTTAGAGGCGGCCTGGGCCGCTTTCAGTCCGGCCTGGTCGGCGTTCTTCACTTTTTCCAGCTCATCCGTATCCAGCCTGGCCACAACTTCCCCCTTTTGGACTACCCGGCCTTCGTCGGTAAGCAGCTCGCTGATCTTCCCGGAGACCCGGAAAGAAACCCGCACTTCAGTGGCTTCGATATTCCCGGAAACCCTGACCGGTTTATTCTTGTTTTCCCGGCCGAGTATGAACCAGGCCGCTGCCCCGGCTAAAACCGCCAATACCAGGGCCGGAATAACCATTTTCAGCTTTTTATTCATTGCCTTCCTCCTTTAAAGCGGATCTGCCCATGGACCGGTCCAGAAAAGCTTCAGCCATAAGATAGTCGTAAATACCTTCGGAATAATTTTTTTCGATCTGGCTCAAAGATACCTGGGCGTCAAGGACATCCAGGTTGATCCCTTCCCCGCTGTCAAAACTTATTTCGGCGATGCGCAAAGCTTCCCGGGCTTCCTCAATATTATCTTTCTGGGAATTAATGATCGCTTCGGCCTGGGCCAGATCCAGGCAGGCTTTGCGCACGTCCACCGCGATCTGTTCGACCAGGTCGGTTTTTTCCAGCAGGGCCGCGGAATACCGCGCTTTAGCTTCATCGACCCTGGCCCGGGTCGAGAACCCTTCAAAAATAGGTATGGTCACGCTAAAACCGGCGTTCCAGTTATTGTGCCGGGAATTATACATATCCGCCATATCGTTGGAGTGGTAAGAATACCCCGCCTGGGCGCCGATCTGCGGGCGGTAACCCGAGCCCGCCCTTTCGATCGACCATTTGCCCATATCCACGCCCAGGGATTTTAAAAGCATTTCCGGCTTGTTCAAATAAGACTGCTGGAGGAATTCTTTCTCCCGGACCTCCAGCGGCGTGTAACCCAGGCTGCCGGCGGCTCTAAAAGGCGCGTCCACTTTCATTCCCAGAAGTTTTTTCAGATCGTTGGCGATCGACTCAACCGCGTTTTCCGCCCGGACCACTTCGGGCTGGATCTTGGAAACCTGGACCTTGGATTGCAATAGGTCGAAACGGGAAACCGTGCCTTCTTTTAATTTATCCCGGACCTGCAGGTAATGCGACCGGGCCTGCTCGAGCAAAGACCCGGCGATCTGCCGGGTCTGGTAAGCCAGCAGCAGGCCGTAATAAAGCCTTTTCGCTTCGAATTCCACGTCGAGTTTACGGGCCCGCAGTTTCTGTTTGCGGATATCCAGGTCGATCTTGGCCTGTTGAAGGTTAGCCGAATCCTCGCCGCCGTTATAAATACTCTGGTCCAAAGAAAGGCCGGTTTTATTATCGCTTTTATACCCGGAATAAATTCCGGGGTCTTTCTTTCCGGGCGCTCCTCCGGTGGACAATACCGACCCGTTGCGGGTAAACCCGGCGACAACGTTTATCTTAGGCAGGAACCTGCTGCGCGCCTGTTCTATCCCGGCCTGCGCTTCCCGGATCCCGGCCTCGGAGATCTGTATCGTCTTGTTGTTCTTTAACGCGGCGCTGATGGTCTCTTCAAGGGAAAAGACCGCGGGCTCCTCCCCGGCCGTCTGCTGGCAATAAGCCGACGCGGCCCCGGAAAACAATAAAAAAGCTATCGTCAGGGCTTTAGCGATGCCTTTAAAGAACAGGTCCTTTACTCCCTTGCGTATATTCTCCGCCGGTCCGGCGCCCTGGCCGAAATGCAGGCGGATGATATTGACCTGCATCATCCCCAAAAGGCTGGTAGCGGTTATCGCCGGATCCTGCGGCTTGAACTCCCCGGAAGCGATCCCCTCTTTGACTATCTCCTCGATCATGACGGCGTACGGGGCTATCGCGTTCTTGACGATATAGTCCATCATCACCGGGCTGTCCCCGGACTTGCCGTAAAGTATCTGGAAAATATTGCCCTTGCGGGTAAAAGACTTGAAATGGAAATCGATCAGCTTATCGATCCTGGCCCGCGCGCTTTTTTCCCCGGCTATCGCCAGGGCGGCCTCCCGGCGGTAGCTCTGGGCGAATTCGCAGATCAGCTCGAAACAAAGATCTTCTTTGCTCTTAAAATAATGATAGATGATCCCTTCGGATACTTTAGCCCGGCGGGCGATCTCTTTGGTGGTCGCGCGGCTGAAACCGCCGCGGCTGGCGATGGCGAAAGTCGCGTCCATGATCTTATTGCGGGTGTCGACTTTATAGTTCAACGCTTTGATCATTTTCTCTCCGGATTCTATTGAGTGAGCGCTCACTCAATAGAAGTATACAACGCCTCCGGCCGCTTGTCAATAAAAAAGGCGCCGCGTTCACTAACGCGGCGCCCGTCTTTGCCTTTTCCGGACTGACCTGTTATTCTTTCTCGACCTTTAAAATATATTCATTGCCGCAAACGCCCAGAAGCGCGGCCTTATACCCGGCTCCCGCCTCTTGCTTCAATGCCTCCCCGGCGGCTTTCGTCAGCACGCAATAAGTTACCGGCTGTTTATCCAGGAAATCGCGGAGTTTGGCCGGAGAATTGACAAAAGGCACCGGGTGGGGGCTGAAAAAATTATCGCCGCCCTGGCCGAAGACCGCCGCGTTATAGCCGCCGTAGAATCTTATGCCTCTGATAAAAGGCCCGGAACACAGGACCGCGCCCTCTCCGACCGGCTGCTTTAAAAGGAACTGCGCGGCGGAGCGTGAAGAAACATAAGGCTCGACGTTAATTAACGGCAATAATACCAAAAGCGCCGGGATCAACCCGGCCTGGACAAAAAAAGCGAATACCGGCCTGCCCAAAGCCGTCATTAAAATAAAAATGAAAACGAAAACCCAGCTCATCACAGCTATCGCCGGGACCGACCAGCCATAGGCAAAATAATACGGGAACTTAACTCCGGCGATCCTTACCGCTACCGGGACCGCCAGAAGGAACAGCCCGCTGGCGAAAGCGGCGGTTTTTCCGGCGCGGGTTATCTTCCCGATGTTGTTATCCGTAAAAAAATCTCCCGCCGTCAAAGCTAATGCGGGGAATAACGGCATAATATAGGATGCCAGTTTAGAATGCGCCGGCTGAAAAAACAGGAAAACCGTCCCCAGCCAGCAGGCTAAAAACAAGTGGAAACCCGAAACCCTGTCCTTGACCTTTTTTACCAGGAGGCAGATCCCGGCAAAAACATAGATCACCCAGGGATACATGCCGCCAAGCATGGTCAAAGGGTAAAAATACCAACGGTCATTACTACAATGCTCGGCATGGAATATCCGGCGGATATGGTCGTTGACCCAGAATTCCCTGATAAAATCATTGCCATAATGCTTGATCATGAAAGCATACCAGGGCAAGGCGATGGCGGAGAAAATGATCAAACCGTAGAACGCGGGCCGGCAGATGATAAATTTAATGTCTTTGCGCAGCGACAGGAAGACCAGGACTATCAAACCCGGTATAAATAATCCCAGCGGCCCTTTGGTTAACACCGCCAGGGCCGAGAAAATAAAAAAAAGCGCTATCCCGCCGGCCCGGCGGCCGCGGGAATACGCCCAATAGAAAGCGGCCAGCCCGGCCAGGATAAAAACGGTAAATACCATATCCGTGAACACGGTGCGGGCCAAGCCGAGATATAAAGCGCCGGTGGCCAGGATCAAAGCTGAGAAAAAAGCCTTTTTCCGGTCGCTGAACCCCAGGAACCCCAGGATATAAACCAGCGCCGTCCCGAAAACCGCGAAGATCCCGGGGGATATCCTGGCGGCAAAAGAATTCAGGCCGAACGCCAGGAAACTTAAACGCAGAAGCCAGTAAATAAATACCGGCTTCTCGAATTGCGGCTGGCCGAATATATAAGGCGTCGCCCAGGAATTATGCAGGGCCATTTCCTTGGCTGAATCCGCGTAAAAAACCTCATCGGGATTCGTCAGCCCCAGGCTGCCGTTGCCGAGGATAAATAAAAAGGCCGAAAGAAAAATAATGATCAGAACGTCTTTTTTCCAGCCGGCGATCTTCTTCATTTTTTCCGGGAAGCCAGCAATTCTCCCACGCTGGTTATGCTGTAGCCTTCCGCCTTTAATTTATCAGCCAGCAAACGCACTGTTTTCACGGTCTCTTCCCTGTTCCCGCCTTCAGAGGCGAATACCCCGCCGCTGTCATGGAAAAGGATGATATCCCCGGGGCGGACCCTGCCCAGGATGAATTTAACGATATATTTATCGTCAAAATCGACCCAATCCTTGGAATTGATAGTCCAGAGTATTGTCTCATACCCTAAAGAATTAATAAACTTCTTGTCCTTATCGGTGACCCAGCCCTTCGGGGGGCGGAAAAGAACAGGGGTTATGCCGGTCGCCTCTTTTATGGCTTTCTCGGTATCTTTTATTTCCTTGATGATCTTGCCGGCAGGCAGGTTCATGATAACCTGATGGTTGAACGTGTGGTTGCCGATCTCGCAGCCGTGGGCGAGGATATCCCTGGCTATCTGCGGGTAAGCCCGGACGTGTTTACCCAGAAGAAAAAACGTAGCCTTGGAATGCGTAGCTTTAAGCGCATCCAGGATCCGGGGGGTCCATTCGGGAGAGGGCCCGTCGTCAAATGTAAAAGCGACAATTTTGGCCGGAGTATCGACGCGATAGACGGTATTTTTCCTGACCAGAAGCACTTCGTCGAAAAATACGCAGAACGATATAAACAGCGCTGCCGCGCAAAACAGGCCTATGAGAGAAAAAAAAGCCGCCTTTTTGATCACCTGGTTCATTAGGAGTACCTTTAGCCTTTAAAAAGTGCTTTTAAAAGGAAAGCGGCAGGCGCGATAGGCCTGCCGCTTGGGAATAAACAAAGGCTTATTTCAGCACGTTTATGGAAACGGCTTCGTAAACCCCTTCCTTGGTCGTGGCATATTTTACCTTGACCTTGTCATCCGCTTTGATCTTATCCAGCCCGGACGCTTTAAAATCGGCGTCATAGATAGTGGTGGTGGATCTCACCAGAAGAACCTTTTCTGCCGATCTCTCATCTACGACCGTGATCTCCGATTTACTGCCTTTAGCCGGATCAGCCGCGGTAACGGCCTTGACCTTACCGGTTATCTCTTTCTTCTCGACTGTTTTTACTGCTGCCGGCGATACAGCCTTGTTTTTGGGAACCGCCGCCTGTTGGGCGTAAGAAATTGAAGCGGTAAAAACCAGCGCCAGCGCTAACAAAATAACTTTTTTCATTTTAATGCTCCGTTAAATTTTCCTGCGGACATTGCCGCGCATTAACTTTTCTTTAATTTCTTGTTGGTTATGACTTTGATGCTTTTAGCGGCGTTAGCGCTGCCTTCTTTCAGAGTGACCTTGACTGAATCCCCGGTCTTCAAAGAAGCGATCTGTTTAGCGCTCGCGATGATGACTTTCTCCGCCCCGTTCTTCTGCTGGACCGTGACCTCGTTCTTAGCGTTATCGATGGCGATAACCTTGCCTTTGATCACATCAGTCCCCGCCGGAGATCTGGCTCCGGTAACAACTGCCGGTTTAGCGCCGGAAGTTGCCTGCGCCTGGGCAAAAGAAACGCCGGAAACGCCTAAACAAAGAACCACGGCCGTTAAAACTGTAAGAGATATTTTCATTCCATTCACCCCCTTTCGAGTAATAATTTCTTCTTACAATATTACACGAAAGAGGTTAAAAGATAATTAGAACAGGATTAAATATTTCTAATACGGAAGTTCTACGGTTACTGCGGTGCCTTTACCCGGCAGGCTGTCTATTGCCACGCTCCCTTTATGCGCTTCGATTATGGATTTAGTGATACTTAAACCCAGGCCGAACCCTTCGCTGGAGCGGGATTTATCCACCCGGAAGAAACGGTCGAATACGAACGGAAGATTATCCCCGGCGATCCCGATACCGTTATCGACGACTTTCACCACGGCCCCGGCCGGTGACTTTTGGAGTTCTACAACGATCTCTCCTCCTTCCGGAGTATACTTAACGGCATTGCCGATTACATTAAGGAAGGCCCGGCGCAATTGATATTTATCCGCGCGGACGACAGGTTCGGCCGCGGAACGGAAAGTTATCGATATCTTCTTGGCCCCGGATATTATCCGCATGTCCGAGACTATATCCGCGAGAAACCCGGATAACGGCACCGGCTCGATTTCCAACCCGGCATCCTGGTTATCGAACCGGGACAAGACCAAAAGGTCTTCAACTATAACGCTTAAATGAGCGATCTCTTCAAGGCTGCTTTCCAGCACAGCCGTATATTCTTCCCGGGAGCGGCTCTTTTTCAACGCCACTTCCATTTCCCCGCGCATTATGGTCAAAGGAGTGCGTAACTCGTGCGAGATATCCTGGACCAATTGTTTCTGGGAAGTAAAAGACGCGTCAAGCTTGGCGAGCATGGCGTTGAAAGTATCCGCCAGTCTGCCGATCTCGTCTTCGGTATCCGGTATATCTATCCTAAGCCTGAGGTTCTGGGCGGTGATCCGGCGCATGGTGGAAACTATGCGGTTAATAGGCTTGATGATCAGATCGGCCAGGAAGAAACCGGCGATACTGGAGAACAGCACCGCCAACGGTAAAAGCAGGAAAAAGACGAACCGCAGTTTATTCAAAGCATTCCGGAAAGAAGTCTCCGGGCTGGCGACCTGGACGACATAAGCCAGTTTTTTATTTTCGATCACCGGGACGGTGAATTGGCGCATTAAAACAGGCTTGCCGGAAGGAGTTTCCCAGAACAACGCGTTATCGAAACGGCTCCGCCCTTTCAGCGCGGCATCGAAATTATCCCTGCTCATGGAAGTTATTCCCGGATTGCCCCGTGAAGAAGCGATCTTTTCTCCGCCGGAATTAAAGATATTCACGACGATACCCAGCAGCTCCGGGTCGTCCAGTTCTTCCTTGACCCAGCGCTGGGCGATCTTGACAAAATTAAGGTTATTGACTTTGCTGAAAACAGCCGAGGACGCGCCCTGGCGCAGACCCTCCTGTTTCTCGATCTCCCAGTAAGTCTCTATCGAATCCTCGACGCCTTCGGCTTTAACTCTCAGGAGATTATTAAAATCATTGTATAAAGTTTTGCGCAGGTTCGCATAGACCATTACGCTGAACAATGAAAGGACTACGGCCAGAATAAGCGTGTATAACAGGATGATCTTATAACGGATGGATCTCAAGAACATTTATGCCTCTTTAAGGATATAACCCCGGCCGCGGATGGTATGGATCAATTTAACTTTGCGGTTTTTGTCGATCTTGTTGCGCAGGTAATTGACATAGACGTCGATCACGTTGGTGAAGGTATCGAAATTTATATCCCAGACATGTTCCGAGATCATGGTCCGGGTGATCACGCTGCCGGCATTGCGCATAAAATATTCCAGCAGGGCGTATTCCTTGGCGGTAAGGACAACCTCCTCGTTGGCCCGCCACACTTTATGGGTTAAAAGGTCCAGCGCCAGGTCGGATACCTGGAGTTTAGTCGGCTGCCGGCTGGCGCCTTTACGCAGGAGCGCGCGGATCCTGGCCAGCAATTCCTCGAAAGAAAAAGGCTTGGAGATATAATCGTCGGCCCCCGAATCCAGCCCTTTGACCTTGTCTTTTACCGAATCTTTCGCGGTAAGCATAATCAGCGGAGTATAAATACCGCCCTGGCGCAGTTTGCGGCAGACGCTGATCCCGTCTAATTTAGGCAGCATCAGGTCCAAAAGGATCAGGTCATAATGGTTCTCCGCGGCCTGGAAACAACCCTCCTCGCCGTCTGAAACCGTATCCACGGCGTACCCTTCTTCTTTAAGCCCGCGTTTAATAAAATCCGCTACTTTTTGCTCATCTTCGATCACCAGTATTCTCATCAACTACCCCCGCAGATCATTATTATACTATTATTAAATTGTTTTTCACGTAAATTATAGGCTGGAAGTAGAATATAATAAGAAAGGATGAATGAGATAATGCAGCTTAGGGGATATCGTCCTCGGAGTCATTCGCAAATTTCGTTAAAATTTGCGAATACCTCGGACTAAATTCGGCTTAATAACTTATGTCGCACTGCGTGCTCCATAAGTTATGGCCTCATTTAAAAGGCCCGGCGTCCTTTCGGAGCCGGGCCTTGGTTCGGCATTAAGTTATAACTTGACTACTTTGGTAGCCTGTTCGCCTTTGGGACCGTTCTCGATCTCAAATTCGACTTCCTGCCCTTCGTTCAGAGTTTTATAGCCCTCACCCTGGATCGCGCTGTGATGCACGAACACGTCATTTCCGTTCTCGGGAGTGATAAAGCCGTAACCCTTCTGGTTGGAAAACCATTTTACCTTGCCTTTTGCCATTCCTGTTCCCTCCTCTCTTCTAGAATTATAGTAAACCCCGTTAGAAATCTCCATCAGTTTTACCGCCTTAACGGGGTAAACGACTAAAGAAAGAGCCGGGAGGTTAGACATCCAAACCTTCCGGCTCCAGACTTCTAATCACTATTTACTACGGAAAAAAGTATAACATGCGTTGCGGATTTGTCAACGCAATTTTATCCGGCAGCAGTTACCTGCCGTAGAGCACTTCCAGTTGTTTTATCGTCGGATGCCCCGGGTAATATTCGCCCTGCGGCCCGACATAACCGTCGCCGCGTTTGACCAGGGTGACGGTGGAATAACTTCCGTTGGCATTCGGGACATTCAGCGTAACCGACTCTCCGGCGGCAGCCGGAACCTGGGCTGCGGGCGGCGCGGCTACGACAGGAGCCGCGGGGATCACTACTGCGGCCGGGGCAGGCGCCACTACTACCGGCGCCGGAGCCGGGATCACCGGAGCGGAAACGACGACATACCCTCCCGGAGCGGCGGTATAATATATATTGTCATAGTAATAGTACGTCACTCCTCCGGCGAGAATAACACGGTGGCCGTCAGGAAGGACGGTAACTATAGCTCCAATAGGCGCGAAATCGAGCACTACCTCCATTCCGAACCAGCCTCTCCGGTAAAACCTTCCGTCATGGTAATTATACCTTTGATGCCCGACAAAAACCTCTTCATGGTGCGGTCCGCCTCTTACCCCGCCTTCATGAGGGCCTCTCCACTGGGCGAACGCGGGAACGCAAGGGATAAAAAGCGACAAACCGAAAACAACAGCCAGAACGGATCTTAAAACCTTACCTTTCCTGAACATTTTTCCTCCTCTATTTATCTTCACGTTAACTTTCTCTTACGAGCCGCGACAAAATATACCCCATCGCACCTCCTTCTGGAACTCAGCCCGGAACAGGCTTTTTATTCAAAGTCTTTATTACTTCGAACCAACCGAGGCTGGCTATGCCGCTGACCAAAGCGATAAGAAGGTCGGCCCACGAGAGCACTGAAAAATGGAAAAGCCCGCGCAGATACGGGATATAGATCACCAGCAAAAGGGCTGACAGCGCTCCGGAAACCACCCAGAACAAAGCTTTATTTCCCGTTTTGATGATCCCGGCCAGATTCTTAGACCAGGAAAGATTGGTCATGATCAGCATAATATTAGCGAACACCAATGTGGCGAAAGCCAGGGTCCTGGCTTCAAGCTCGCCCATCTTCCAATACAGTGATAAGACGAACACGACAAACACAACGGCCAGGACGCTTAAGCCCTGCAGGAAGCTTATGAAAAAACTCTTCCTGTTGAATAACGATCCGCGCAGGTCGCGGGGAGGGCGGGTCATAACATTATTTTCTTCCGGGCAGGCCTCGAACACGGTCGAACAAGCCGGATCGATTATCAGTTCGAGAAAAGCGATATGCGCCGGCAAAAGGACTATCGGAAGGTTGAACAGCACCGGCAATAACGACATTCCCGCTATCGGCACGTGGATGGCGAAAATATAAGCTATCGCTTTCTTTAAATTGTCGAATATCCTCCTGCCGAGTTTTACGGCGGAAACAATAGAAGAGAAATCGTCGTTAAGCAGCACCAGCGCTGAGGCTTCGCGGGCGACATCAGTGCCGCGCTCGCCCATGGCTATACCGATATTCGCCGATTTCAAAGCCGGGGCGTCGTTGACCCCGTCCCCGGTCATAGCCACTATCTCCGAATTCGCCTTTAAAGCGTTGACTATGCTTAACTTCTGTTCCGGGACCACCCGGGCGAACACGTTGACCGTTTTTATCTTTTCCCTTAACTGCGCCCGGTCCATTTTCTCAAGCTCGGGCCCGCTCAGGCATTGCCCGGGATTACGCAATCCGATCTGCCCGGCTATATGCATAGCTGTTCCCGGATAATCCCCGGTTATCATGATCACCCGCATTCCCGCCTCATACGCCTCTTTGATCGCCGCGGCCACCGTGGGGCGGACCGGGTCGATAAATCCCAGCAAGCCCACGAACTCAAAAGCAAAATCATGCTGGACTTCGGGAAGATCCGTCTTTTTAAAATACGCCTTGGCGACCCCCAGAATACGCAAGCCGCGGCCGGCCATGTTCTCAATATCCTTAACCATCTCTTCACGCTGGGCCGGGCTGAAATGGCAGAGATCGGCTATAGCTTCGGGGGAACCTTTAGCGGCGATAACGAAACGTTTCCTGTCCGGAGATTCCCAGACATGAGATAAAGCCAGGAGTTGTTTGGACAGCGGATACTCCCGGACAAGCTTCCAGTTGTCGTGGATATGTTCCGAATCGGACAAGTAGGACTCGCCCAGCCGCTTTACTTCCTTCTCTATCGGATCGAACGGGTCTTTCTGGCTGGCCAGTATCCCGTATTCGATAAGGTTATGCACCTCTTCGGGAAGCGACCCGGATTTTCCGGTATCGACGCCGTAATGAACGCCTTTTACGCAAAGTGAAGTTAAATGCAGGGCATTCAGGGTCAAAGTCCCGGTCTTATCGGTGCATAATACCGTAGCCGCGCCCAGAGTTTCGATAGCCGGGGTCCGCCGGGTCAAAACCTGGCTTTTGGATATCCGCCAGGCTCCCAGAGTGAGGAAAATTATCAGAACGACCGGGAATTCTTCGGGAAGCATGGCCATGCTTAAAGTCAAGCCGTTAAGGATGCCGTTAAGCCAGTTCCCCCGGGTAAATCCGTAAACCACTATTACCAGCAAACATAATATCCCGCCGGCCAGGGAAAAATAGCGGACGATCTTACCGGTCTCTTTCTGCAGAAGAGTATCTTCTTCGGGAATACTCTGCAGGGCTTTGCCGATATGCCCCATTTCAGTATCCATCCCCACCGAAACTACCCTGGCCATACCCCTGCCCTGGACTACCAGCGTCCCGGAGTAAACGAAAGGCAGGTCATCCCCTCCGGGCCTGCGGGCGCCGGGCTGGCCGTCCCATTCGGATTTACGCACAGCCACGGATTCGCCGGTCAGCAAAGATTCATCGACCGAAAGGTTGGAACAGGATAAAACCACTGCGTCAGCCGGGACGCGGTCGCCCTCTTTAAGGATAATTATATCGTCTTTAACCACATCCCTGCCGGCGACCCTTACCTGTTTACCCGCGCGGATGACCAGCGCCCGGGGGCTGGAAAGGTCCCGCAAAGCTTCCAGGGTCCGTTCAGTTTTACGCTCCTGGTAAAAAGTGATCCCCACTACCACAAAAACGAAAGAAAACAGCATAAAAGCGTCCCTGGGTTCTCCCAGGCAGAAATAGACCAGCCCGCCGCCGATCAGCAACAACAGCATCGGCTCCTTGACCACGCCGAGGAATATATAAAAAACATTGCGGCTCTTTTGCGAAACCAGCTCGTTATAACCGTCACGCTTGATGCGCTCCAGCACTTCCGCTTCGGAAAGGCCTTTAATATCCACGCCTGCAAACCCCATTGACGCTCCTTAATAATAAAAAGCGGGCTCCCGTATTTTTACCAATACGGGAGCCGGCGCTTTAATTCCAGATGGCTGTTATTCCTGGGTACTATTGCCGGATTGCCCTCTATTTCCCTGTTTCGGTCCGCCAGGCCCGCCTTGATTACCCTGAGGATGCTTCATATTCTTAGGCCGGCAGGCAAAATATTTTTTGTCCGGGGTATAAGCGCAAACTCCCGCTTCAGCGCCGCCCGGGCCGGTGATCTGGCACGTATCGCCGTCCGCTTTACCGGAACAAGCGGTAATGGCGAACTCCGGCGGAGCTTTGTGTTCTTTCTGCCCGCCCTGGTTCTGGTCTCCCTGCGGCGGCGGCATCCGGGAATCCGAAGAACTATCCTGGTTATCATTCTGGCCGTAAGAAACAGCGGCTAAAAACAACGTAAAAAACATTACCAGCAATACATTGCGCTTTAAAATAGCCATTCTTCGACTCCTTTTCTTGATTTCCTCACTGCTGCTGTTGAGGAGGCGGAACTTCTTCTCCGGGGCGCGGCCCCTGACCCATCCCCGGCCCGCGGTAAACGCCCGGACCGTTAGCGCCGCGGCCTATGCCCGGCCTTATATTTTTATTATGTTCTTTGATCAATTCTTTAAATTTTACCTGCTGTTCCGGAGAAAGGATTTCCATTATCTGTTTGTCGCTTTTCTCCCTGATCGCGGCAATAGTCCCCCGGACACTTTCCCCGACCTGATTAAGGTCCTGGCGGGTCTTCTCCAATATTTCCTTAACCTTGGTTTTCTGTCCTTCGTCGAGGTCAAGCTTTTCGCTCAACCCTGTGAATAACCGCCCGCCGGGCCCGTTCTTATCAAACATCATTCCCGGCCTCTGTTTCATCAAACGCCCGGCCCTTTCGGCGAAATCCGGTTTTTGAAATCCCGGAGCGGGCATTCCGGTTTTCTTAACCACGGCCGCCCCGACCAATACCCCTGCCAGGACACATAAAACCCCGAATACGGAAATATACAACGCTTCTTTCTTCATACCGCTCACCCCCTTCTAATTTTGTATTCCTAATATAACGCCTAAAACAGTCTCCGTTGTCGCGCTTGTCCCGCTGAGGATATCTTCTTCGATCGAATATTTAGACGCTGCCCGGCCGGTGCCGAAAATAAGCATTACCGCGGACAATAAGATCACCGTGACCGGGACAGGTATGAGCCGGCGCGAAAAATCGCCCATCCCCGCCAGCCAGGATAGACCCGGTCTTTCATCGCGCTCACCGGCTAACTTTTCGCGTAAACGGCAAACTAAATAATCCTCCGGCAGGGTTTTACGCTCTATTCCGGCCGTCATATCCTTGATCCGGGAAAGTTCCGAGAATTCTTTGCGGCAGTCCGGGCATTTATCCAGGTGGGCCTGGATCAGAGAATTTTCCGATCCGTTGGTTTCTTTATCAAGATATCCTGATAATAAATTTTTTATCTTCGCGCACCCGCTCATATCCTCTCCATTCCCATCCCGGCCAGTTCTTCCTTAAGGAACTGCCTCCCGCGGAAGATCCTGGACTCCACCGTCCCGATGCCGCAGCGCAGGACCCCGGATATTTCCCGGTAACTCATCCCGGCTATATCCTTAAGCACCAGCGCCGAGCGGTATTTTACCGGGATATTCGCCAGGGCCCGGCGGATCAACTGCTTATTTTCCCTCTCGACCAGGATCTCCTGGGCGTTTTTTCCGCCGTAAACGCTATTCTCGACCGCGCTTTCATCGCTGGACAGGTTCTTCCTCCGGCGCAGGAGATCGTAAACGGTATTTACGGCTATCCGGTAAAGCCAGGTCGAGAATCTACATCTCTGCCTGAAAGAACCCAGATTATGGTAAACTTTCAGGAACACTTCCTGGGAAATATCTTCGCTTTCCCGGTCCCGGCCGATGAGCGAATAAACTATGTTCAGGACGCTGTTCTGGTATTTCCTTACCAGGTCCTCGAATCCTTTTTCCTCTCCTTCGAGAAATTGCCTTATAAAAAGACTGTCCTGATCATCATCCATATCGGTTCTCATAAGATTAGACGCGGGAATGGTCCGTTTATTCCAGGAATTTTCCGGGTTTTTCTCAAAACTCTTCCTTTATTATATAAAATAGGCGGGAATAAGCAATAACTCTTTGGGCTCAACGGTATCGGGTAAGGATGTTTTAAAGTTTGACAAATCAAGCCGGCCGCAGTAAACTGCGGGATATAATAAAAACAAAACTCATGGACAATAACAGTTCTAACCGCAATTTTCTGGACGCGCTCAAGATACCCGATATCCGGTTATTCATCGGTTCGATCGGGTTTTTCACCCTGGCCAGCCGGGCGCTGGCGGTAGTGATCGCTTTCCAGATCTATAAAATAACCCATTCCGCCCTGGCCCTGGGCTGGCTGGGCCTGGTAGAAGCTATCCCGGCGATCAGCCTGGCCCCTTTCGGCGGATATATCGCCGACCACTTCAACCGCAGGAAAATACTCCTTTTGACCCGGGCGATGTCCTGCCTTTGCACGCTGGGCCTGGCCGCGCTCTCATACTGGGAGAATTCCGTGCCCATCTCCGGCCTCTACGCGATGATCTTCCTGGCCGGGGTCGCCAGGGGCTTCGCCGATCCGGCAAATACGGCTTTCGAAGCCCAGGTGGTCCCGAAACGGCTTACCGTCAACGCTTCATCCTGGATATCCACAACCTGGATCGGCTGTTCGGTCATCGGACCGGCGGCGATCGGTTTTATTTTCGACGGGGTAGGCGCGATGGGTTCATACCTGGTCATCAGCTCCGGGTTCATTATCTCCTGGTTTCTGACCGCGATGATACCCCCTAAAGTCCAGCCGATGCCTGAGCATAAAGAAGCGGTATTCAAAAGCATTAAAACCGGCTGGCATTATCTTTTCAAGAACCAGCCGCTCTGGACCGCCATGGCGCTCGACTTGTTCGCGGTATTCTTCGGCGGGATGGTCATACTTTTACCGATATACGCCAACGATATCCTGCGTGTCGGGGCCAAAGGGCTGGGTTTGCTTAACGCCGCGCCGTCGCTGGGAGCGATGGTGATAACCCTTTACGCCACCCGCAAACCGCCGATCGCCAGGGCCGGGCGGAACCTTCTCTGGTCTATAACCGGCTTCGGAGTCAGCATTATCATTTTCGCTTTCTCTAAAAACTTCCTGCTCTCGCTGTCCGCGCTGTTCTTAAGCGGGGTATTCGACGGGATCAGCATGGTCATCCGCCGCTCCATGGTCAGGCTGCTTTCCCCGGACGCTTTACGCGGCAGGATAGCCTCGGCCAATTTCATCTTCATCTGCGCTTCCAACGAACTGGGAGCTTTTGAAAGCGGGATGGTCGCGGCCTGGATCGGGACTATCCCCTGCGTGGCCGCCGGCGGCCTGGCAACCCTGGTTATCACCGGATTTACCGCGGCCTTCGCCGGACAACTGCGCGGCCTGCGCTTCAACATCAACACCATGGAAAGAAAAATATAACCTGCGCTTCAGGTCACCGGTAACGGCCCAGCGCGCAGATGATCGCTTTTATCGACGCGACACTTATATTCGCGTCCACCCCCGCCCCGAAAGAAACTTTATCCGCCCCCCGCCTTATTCCGATATAAGCGATAGCTTTACCCGCGGAGCCGCCGGTCAAAGCGTGCTCCGAGTATAAAACTACTTCCAGGGCCGCTTTTAAATACCCGGAAAGGCCTTGGATAAAAGCGTCAACCGGCCCGTCGCCCCGGGCTTTTACCTCCATATCCTTTCCTTTAGAACGGACCACCGCACTTACCGATGTCCGGCCGCTGTTATCGCCTTCACTGCTGATCTTACAGGATACCAATTCATATTGCCGCGTTTTTTCCAGGTACTCCGCAACAAAACAATCGTAGACCTGCCGCGAAGAAAGTTCTTTGCCGCTGCGTTCGGTCTCTCTCTGGACGATATCGGCGAAATCACGCTGCATCCCTTTAGGGATATTTATTCCCCAGTCGTTCTCCAGGATATAAGCCACCCCGCCCTTGCCGGACTGGCTGTTGATCCGGATTATGGATTCATAAGTCCGGCCCATATCCGCCGGGTCGATCGGCAGGTAAGGCACATCCCAGGTCTCGTTTTTCGAGCCTTTGCGCGCCTTCATCCCCTTATTGATCGCGTCCTGGTGCGAACCGGAAAAAGCGGTATAGACCAGATCTCCGGCATAAGGATGCCGGGGATGGACTTCCATCCTGGTGCACCTGCGGTAAACTTCGATCACCCGGTTGATATCCGAAAAATCCAGCCGGGGATCGACGCCCTGGGAAAAAAGGTTCATCGCCATGGTGATAATATCCATATTGCCGGTCCGCTCCCCGTTACCGAACAAAGCCCCTTCCACGCGCTCGGCCCCGGCCATTACCGCCAGCTCCGCCGCGGCGACCCCGCATCCCCGGTCGTTATGGGTATGCACGCTGATGATCGCGCGGTCGCGGCCGGGCAGGTGCCGGATAAACCATTCGATCCGGTCGGCGTAAACGTTGGGAGTGCACATTTCCTGCGTTTCCGGAAGATTGATGATCACTTTATCTTTAACGCCGGGTTTCCAGACATCCATGACCGCCCGGCATATCTCCAGGGCGTAATCCAGCTCCGTGCCGGGAAAACTCTCCGGGGAATATTCGAACCTTATCCCGGGATTACCCGCCTCTTCTTTCAGGCCGCGCATGAGCCTGGCCCCGTCAACGGCGATCTTGGCCACCCCGGCCTTGTTTTTGCCGAAAACCACCCTGCGCTGGGCGGCGGAAGTCGAATTATACAAATGAACTATCGCTTTTTTCGCTCCTTTTAAAGAATCGAAGGTCCGGCGGATCAGGTCTTCCCTGGCCTGGGTCAGGACCTGGACGGTCACGTCCGGAGGGATACGGTCTTCATCGATAAGCTTACGCAGAAAATCGAACTCGATCTGCGAAGCCGACGGGAAGCCCACCTCGATCTCTTTAAATCCGATATCGGCCAGGAGCCCGAACATCTCCATTTTTTCATCCACGTTCATCGGGACGCTCAGAGCCTGGTTCCCGTCGCGCAGGTCGATGCTGCACCAGACCGGGGCTTTCTCTATCGCCTTATCCGGCCAGCTGCGGCCCGGCATGTCCACCCGGGGATACGGCCGGTATTTCCGGAACGCCATTTTTTTCATTTGATCCTCCTTTTGACTTAAAAAAAGAAAAACGCCGCTGCCTCGTTAAGAGGTAGTGGCGTTTAATATTCTTTTCCGGTTATCTTTCTGTCAACTCAATTAAACACGACCCCTCACGCGGCTATCCCAATAACAGGGACAGTCGTAGAGACAGCAGGCCGTTAAGTTTAATAGAGTTTTTGTCCATAACAAAAAAAGTATAACATCCGTTCCGCCGGATGTCAAGCCCGGATATCCCGGCGCTAAAAAGACCGGGCCGATCTTATGCGTTCATCGATGGCGGGATGGTCGAAGAAAAAGAACTTTATTACCGGATGCGGGCTGCGGTCGGAAAGATTCTGCCCGGATAATTTCTCCATGGTGGAGACGAACGCGTCTTTCAGGCCGGTGCTCTGTATCGCCAGCTTATCCGCCTGGCGCTCGAACCTGCGGCTGAGGAAGTTCTCCCAGGGCTGGAAGAGCGCCCCGGCCAGGAGCAGGTAAATAAAAACCACCGGCATCGCCGCCGTCTGCGATAAACTCTGCAGATGAAAAAAACCCAGCACATAAGGGCTGGTCTTATAGATCGCGAACATGCATACAACAGTAGTGATGACCCCTGACAGGACCAGCTTGAATAGATGCCCCAGTTTCTGATGGGCGAACTCATGCGCCAGGACCACTTCTATTTCGTCGGCCGAGTATTTGTCCTTCAACGTATCCCCCAGGATCACCCTGCGGGTATTTCCGAACCCGACCAACGCGGCGTTGCCTTTGGCGGTCTTGCGGCTCAGGTCTATCTCGAACACATCCAGGATCTTGACATCCATCTTCCCGGCGAGCTTGATTATCCGCCGGCGGATATTTTCATCGCTGTATTTTTTGTATTTAAAGAACAGCGGGATGATCAGCACCGGGGCCAGCTTGGCCAGGACCAGGCTTAAGAATATCCAGAACAGCGAAATTATCCACCACCAATGCTCCGGCTGGCGGCTTAAAAGCAGGTAGAAAACTTCCAGGATAACGACAGAAATAAAATAAGAAATGACCCCGGCTTTGAGCTGGTCCAGGAACCAGTCTTTCATGCTCTGGCGGCTGAGCTTGAACTGATGCTCCAGAAGTAACGTGCGGTAAAAATTAAGCGGGAAATTCAGGATATAGTAGAGAAAAAAGACCAGAAGAAGGTAAACCGGCATGGCCAGCCAGCCGGAGCTGGAGATCGAATACGCCGCTTTAACCAGGAGCGCGGAAAGGCCGGAAAACAAAAATACAGCCAGAAGCGCCAGCGCGTAACACCATTCCGCGACGCTCAAGCTGTATTTTATGGACGAATACCTGCGGGCTTCCTCTTCGTTATTTGACAGGCAGGACATTGATATAGGTCTTTACTCCGCCGCGAGCCGCCTTCTTGCGGGTAAATGATACTTTTCCTTCGGCTATCGCGTATAACGTGCCCCGGCCGCGGACATTGATGCCCGCTTTATAACTATCCACTCCGCGGATCAGGATCTTACCTACCGTAACCAGCTCTCCGCCCGCAACCTTAGTCTTTTTATCCTTCTTTGGTGTAGATTTTCCTCCAGCCATCGTATTTCTCCTTATCTAATTATCGATCATTATGGGACCTCTCCCGCGCCCGGCGCGGGTTCATTATCATTTAAGGTAATAATATTAGCACATAAAACCCGCCCGCGCAAGGCTAACTTTAACCGTATTTGATTGACATCCTCCGGATCTCGTGATATACTTCTCCTATCGTATTCCATAATGGAATATTGCCTTAAAGATACCGGGCTGAAAAATGAACACCCCGAACAAAAAAATATTGATCATCGACGATGACCCTCTGGTCTGCGACTGTATCCTGAAATGGCTCAAGGAGAATGGTTTTGCCTGCGACTGCGCGGACGAAAGACAGGAAGCCGTAGAAAAAATAAAGCGGAGTAAGCCGGATATTATAATTCTCGATACCGAGATGCAGGCGAACGGGTTAGAAACGTATAAAATGATCCGGGAAACCCCCGGCGCGAAGAACATCCCCGTTATTTTCCTCTCTTCATGGGAAAAACCGGACTGGGCTCTGCTGAAGAACCCGGGAGAGCCGGTAAAATATCTGGAGAAACCGTGCGACCTTAACTATATAACCGCCGCCATATCTAATCTGATACGGACGCTTTAACTCCCCTCTCTCCTGCCGCGGCAGGTCTTTCCGTCTCCGCCGGATTTTAGAAATTTAACTGTTAGAAAACCGCCTCCCCCGCGTCTATTATATTAAGGATACTTTATTATAAACCGGAAAGGAGCGTAACCCGCATGGAAAACCAGTCGAAGTTCATACCGATCAATAACTGGCCGGAAGAGGACCGGCCGAGAGAGAAACTTTTAAAGGACGGCGAGCATAACTTAAGCGATTCCGAATTACTGGCGATCATCCTGGGAACGGGATCTAAAGGGGCAAGCGCCATGGACCTGTCCCGGAAAATACTGCGGGAATTCAAGACTTTCCGCCAGATCGGCCGGGCGGATACCGCTCAATGGAAAGTTTTTAAGGGTCTGGGCGGCGCCAAGCTCGCCAGGATAAGGTCAGCCGTGGAAATAGGCCGGAGGTATAACGAAGAAAAGATAAAAGAGAACCGGCGGAAGATCTCGGCGGCGAAGGACGTCGCCGGAATGCTCATGCCGAGGATGCAGGACCTTAAAAGAGAAGTTTTCAAGACGGTCCTGTTGAATTCGGAGAATATCGTCCTGGATGTCATAGAGACCGAAGAAGGCACGGTAAACCAGGCTGACCCGATCATCCGGGAAATACTCCGTAAAGCGCTGGAGAGGTCCGCTTCCGCGATGATCTGCGTGCATAACCATCCTTCCGGCAACCCGGCGCCCAGCCCGGAAGACAAAGAATTCACCAAAACATTGATCCTGGCGGGAAAAATACTTTTGGTGGAATGCCTCGACCACATAATCATCGGCGGCGGTAAATATTTCAGTTTTTGCGACGAGGGATTGCTTTAGGAGAGCGGGGAATAACGCGGGGCCTACCTGATAAAATAACTGATATTCTTTTTGTAAACCGCTGCCAGTTCTTTAAGCTGGACAGTGTCGATCCGGCGCTGGCCGGCTTCTATCTTGGAGATATAAGACTGCGTGTGCCCCATTTTTCTGGCGGCGTCGGCTTGCCGTAATCTCGCTTCTTTGCGGGCCTTGATCAGCTTTGCCACCAGCTCTTTATGTCCGGGAGTAAATATAGTTTTATCCATTTTTTTCGATTGACGGATTTTTCTTTTTATGATACGCTTATTGCAGTAATATTCCAAAATGGAATATTATATATTTTCTATGTTTTATTGCAAGGTTTGATAGCAGGAGAGAAAAATGCGAAGATGGATTTTATTGTATATTCCTCTTTCCTTACTCGTGCCGGCCTGTTCTTTTGCCCAAACTAATCATACCGAATCCCTGACCATTACCACCTACTACCCTTCGCCTTACGGGGTGTACCGCGACCTGGAGATCCACCGCAGTTTAAAATATCACCCGCAGGCTGACCTGAATACTGTTACCGATCCCACCGAAGGCCAGCTGGTGTATTTGAATAATACCACCAGCCAGGGATTTTATTATTACAACGGAACGAGCTGGCAGGCCCAGTCCGGAGGGAGTTCTGGAGGGACAGTGGTTACTTTTTCCTGCGCCTGGGTGAGTGATTATACAAACGGCACATTTGCCGCAGGTACCGGAGCGTTTTGCGGCTCTACAGGAAGTTCGTGCTGCACGCCGCAGAATTGTCCCAGCGGCGAACTAAACGCAGACGTTTTAGCTAACCATCTGCCCCTTAGCAGGTTATAAAAGAAATCCTCCCCCCCTCCCTCTTGATCCTCCCCCATTTAACCAAATCGCTTGACGCGTCTTAGCCGTATGTTAAAATATTATCAAACGCCCACTTGGGCAGTTACGGGAGAACAAAATGCGCTGGTCGATCTTTTGCTTAGTCATTTTATTTTCTTTTCCATCCGGCTCCTCTTTCGCCCAATCCAACAAATCCGAATCGCTGACTATCACCACATACTACCCCGCCCCCTACGGGGTTTACCGCAATCTTAAGCTCAACCCCAGCAATCAACCGACCGGCGCTGCCGTAAGCGAAGGAGTAATGTATTTCAACCAGACCAACAAGAACGTTTATATATACCGGAACAGCACGCTCGGCTGGCAGGCGCTTGGCGGGGTCGCCAGCCAACTGGACACGAACAATACCGTGGTCTGCGACGCCAGCCACGAAGGATCTGTAAGATATAATTTCACCATCAAGAACATCCAGTTCTGCAACGGCACCGCCTGGCAGGACAACGCCATGATGTATTCCGGCATGGTCGCCGGAAGGATAGCGATCTCCCCTATAAGTTACAGCAGATGCGGATCCGGCAATATTATAAATAGCGAAAGCTGCTCCGCTTCGTTACCCGGGGGATGTGTCGGGACCTCCCATACAGGCACCGCGAACAATTGCCCTGCCCCTTATGAAACAACCACTTACACCTACACTACGTATACGCCCGTCTGCCAATCAGGATGGTCGGTATTCCTGCAATCCAAAAGCGGGACAACTTCCATCTACGCCTGCTCCTACAATTAAATGCAGACGTTTTAGCTAACCTACTATCCCCTATCAAGTTACAAAAGAAATACTTCTATCGTCTTTCTCCCTCATAAAATTATTCCGTTAGATATCGGCTTCTTTCGCGTCAATTAATAATGAGAACATTTCCTAAACTTGACGAAAGGAGCCGAATATGCCCACATGGTGCAGGAAACATCAATTACAGAACTCGCTCATTTACCACGTGTATAACCGCGGCAACAACAAGAATTTTATTTTTAACGAACCCGGTGACTTCCGGCATTTTAAAGATCTACTCCGCTCTTATGCCTTCGACTTTTCCACCCGCATTTATCACTGGGTAATAATGTCCAGCCATTATCATCTTCTCCTGGAAATTACCGATCCTGAGAAACTCTCAAAGCTGATGGCCGGGATCAATCTGTCTTACACATATTATCATCATAAAAAATATGGCAGCGCCGGTTTTCTCTGGCAGGGCAGGTTCAAAACCCAGCCGGTTCAGAAAGAAAAATACCTGTGCGCGTGCGGCAGGTACATTGAAAGGAACCCGGTAAGAGCGGGAATAGTAACAACCCCCGCCGAATATGAATTCAGCAGCGCGAGATTTTATTGCCTGGGAGAAACCGACGGAATAACTACGGAAAGCCCGGAATTCAGACAATTCGGGAATGACATCGCCGCGAGAAAACAAGCTTATGTTAATTTTTTGCGGGATTTCGATCAAGAAGCCGAAAAGCGGTTTACCGGGACAGGGCCTGTCGGAGATAAAGAGTTTACTCAGAAGTTAATTATAAATAATGGCCGGTTTATTCCCAGAAGAAGAGGACGGCATTCAAAGTATTTCTTACATAAACGCCTATGCGGTCGATAGTTAGCTAAAACGTCTGCTATAAAGAAACTTCTTCGTTGGGCATGGGGATGTAGGGGTTCAGGCCTTTCTGGGAAAGAGTTTCCCAGAGCGCCTGGCTCTGCTCTTCTTCGCCGTGGACGATGAATATCCTTTTTAAAGGCAGGCATTCCGAGATCAATTCGACCAATTCGTCTTTATCGGCGTGGGCGGAAAAAGAATTCACGATCACCACTTCCGCGTTAAGCTCATGCTCTATACCGAATATCTTCACGAACTTCTCCCTCTCCACTATCCTGCGGCCCAGAGTGTCCCGGGCCATGTAGCCGACGATCAAAATAGTATTGCGGGAATCCTCGATATTATTGTGCAGATGGTGCAGGATCCTTCCGGATTCGCACATCCCCGATCCGGCGATGATGATCATCTGCCTGCGGTCGTCGTTAAGCGTTTTGGATTCTTTCTGGTCCCGGATAAAACGCAGGTTCAGGAACTCGAACGGGCTGTCCCCGTTGTCCATCTCGGACTTGGTCCGGTCGTTCATGTAATTATTATGATATTTGAAAACTTCGGTGATCTCGGTAGCCAAAGGGCTGTCCACGTATATCGGCAGCGGCGGTATAGCGTTCTCCTTGACCAGCTGGCTGAGAAAATACAGCACTTCCTGGGTCCGCTCCAGGGTAAAAGCCGGGATAATGATCTTGCCTTTACGCGCGAGCGTGCGCTTGATCGCTTCGCAAAGCTTGTTCTTGGCGTCGTCTATAGGCGCGTGCTGCCTTCCGCCGTAAGTGCTTTCCACTATCAGGTAATCCAGGCCTTTAGGCATATCCGGGTCGTTGAGCATCGGCAGGTTCTTCCTGCCCAGGTCCACGGCGTAGCCGATATGGATACTTTTATCGTCCTCTTTAACCTCAAGATCGACTATTGACGACCCCAGGATGTGCCCGGCATCGTGCAAGGTCACAAAAACGTTCTTAGCCACGCAGACCCGCTGGCCGTAAGAGATATTCTGGAACCTTCTTTTGGCGGCTTTGGACGCTTCATTCCGGGTATAGAGCGGATCGCGCAGCGGAAGGCCGATCCGCTTATTGATCTTATTGACGTAACGGACATCTTCTTCCTGGATCTTTCCGGAATCTTCGAGCATTAATTTAGTCAGGTCGCGGGTGGCGTGAGTGCAATAGATCTTCCCGCGGAAACCTTTCTTTACCAGGCTGGGCATATTGCCGCAATGGTCGATATGCGCGTGAGACAGGATAACCGCATCGACATCGCGGGGATTAAAAGAAAAAGTCGAGTTCTTCTGGTAAAAAAGGTCGCGGTGGCCCTGGAACAGTCCGACATCCAGGAGTATCTCGGCCAGATCGGTGCTCACCAGATGGCTGGAGCCGGTAACAGTCCGGACCCCGCCCATGAATTTTATCTTTACGGCCATATATTATTCCCCGGGTTATGCTGCAAACGGATCTTTTTCTCCGCCGGCAAAAACACAGCCGGTATTAGCGCACTCGGCGTCTTTGCCGAAACAATCGTTGATATGCTCGCTGAAATGCCCGCTGCCGCCTGTATTCGAAGCCAGCACCGCGGGACAGCGGGTTTGTTTACCGCGCAGGCTGCAAAACCTGCCCACCACTTTATAATCAGGCATTTTTCCGTCATCCTCCTTAAGCCAGGCTGTTCTTGATCTCCTGCGGCAGGCTTCGGGCTTTGAAGTCCCTGGTCACGCAGGCCCAGACCGTCCTGGCTTTGATCAACAATTTCTGCCCGCAGATTATTTCCTGATAGAAATGCACCGAGGAATTACCGATCTTATCGACCCGCGCGCCGATCTTCAAAGTATCGCCGTATTTCGCCGGCGACTTATAATCCACTTCCACGTGCACCACCGCGAAAGCCATCCCCTCTTCGAACAATTTTCTCAGGTCCATTCCCCGGGACAGGCAGAATTCGGTCCGCGCCTCTTCCAGGAACTTCAGGTAGTTCGCGTAGTAAACCACTCCCCCGGAATCGGTATCGTGGTAATAAACTTTTTTCTCGATGAAAAAATCTGGCATAAGTATCTTCTCCTTTTCAAAACCTTATATTTTTATTTTATCCGTTTTCCCGGCAAAATCAAGATACAAATGCTGCCGCCTCAGTTTTTCCCGGGATCGGCCAGACGGATATCCGCCAATACCGCGTCTTCGCCGTCGCAAAACGGAGAACTCGCCGGTTTAAGCCGGACGCTGCCCGCGCCGTGGTTCTCAAAACGGATGATCACGGTCCTTCCTTTGAACGCCGAAAGATCGGCATTTTCGGTGACCCATTCCCCGCTGTAAACCTTCTCGTAAACCACTTTCTGAAAAGACCGGTCTTTAACGGCCACCCGCAAAAGCCCGTCGGTCCAATTCTTATCCTGCGGGATGAACATTGCGCTGTGCCGGGAAAACCGTAAATTGACCCTGTCCCAGGCGGGGATAACGACTTTCTTCTCGATCCAGCTGAACTTATCGCCGCCTACGCCGCAGGCGGGCAGGACTGCCGCGCCTCTCCGGGAAAATATCTCCGCCTGCCAGCCAGCGTCGCCGTCCCAATTGGCGGAACACCCGGGTATCCAGCCGTCCAGGCCGGAATCCAACAGCCATTCCGTGCGGGTATCGGCCGGCTGGCCGGAAGCGCTGTTAACGGAAACCGGGAATTCGCGGTCCTCCCTGGGAGCGGCGTCAATAACATCTTTCGACCTGATGGTCAAAGCGAAAACTTCCGAATAAGGATGCGCGGTAAGCCAGCTGTCGCTGACCAGGATATCTTTGACCGCGGCGTCAGGCCGGGGATTGATAAAACTCACGTGATACATATTACAGTCTTTGCGGCTGGGGTTGATCCCTAAAGACATTATCTTCGCCCCGTCTTTAGACCACTGCCCCATGTTCAAATGGAACCAGTCCCAGAAGACCGGGACGGATAAAAACCGGTACAGTCCGTCCTGATAGACAAAAGTCAGGCATAACTGGGCGTAATAATAATTATCGCCGTATAAATGCAGTAAACTGTCATCCCGGTAACTGTTGCCGACATTCCCGCCGGACAGCAGGTGCACTTCCGTAACCTTTATCCCCGGGCGGATAGGCAGGACGAAAATATTATTGCCTTCCAGGTCGAGCCTCCCGTAATCTTTCCAGTTATCCGGGCCGCGGACCAGGAAATCAACCCCGTCAAAACTCAGATATTTAGAACTGAATTTATTCGCCCCGGCGGCCGCGGCGCTGAAATTATCCCGGCCGTCCTTAGCCAGGAAATAATACTCGCCCTGTTTCTCCCACCGCGTTGCCGCCCAGGACATCGCCGCGGGCAATACTGCCAGGATCAAAGCGGCCAGGACCCCGGTTTTACAGACTTTGGCAAATTTTTTCGCGCTTTGCCGCACCGTCCTTTTAAAAGTCTTGTAATCAATATCGATCAGCCCGAAACGCGGGCCGAAACCTTTATCCCACTCGAAATTATCCATCAACGACCAGTAAAGGTATCCGATGACCTGGACCCCTTTGCCCATCGCCCGGCGCATCGCTTTTAAATGCCCGGTGATGAATTCCCAGCGCAGGCTGTCATCAGAAGTGCAGATGCCGTTCTCGGTGATCATTACCGGCAAACCGTATTTCTTAAGGCTCAGAAGCACCTGGTATAAGCCCTGCGGATAAATATCCCAGCCCAGGGAATTCTTCTTCACCGGATGGTGGTTCTTTTTACAGACATCCCAGACGATATTGCCCACTCCCCATTTTCCCAGGTCCACCAGCTGGCGGGAGTAATAATTCAAACCGATAAAATCCAGTTCCTTGCTGATCCTTTCCAGGAATTCCTGATTATACAATTTATCCCGGAAATAAGCCGCGACCCGGTTTTTCAGGTCCGGATTACAGGGAACATAAGCGCTCATATGCTGGGAAATGCTCACGGCAGGCGCCGGCAGGCCAAACTGCCTATAGATGCTGTGGATAAGCCGGTAAACCCGGATATGCCCGGCGGCCATGTTATCTTCGACGATCTTGGCTTTTAAAAGCGACCGGGCCTGCGGAGGCCAGGCCCCGAAAATATACGAATGGGAAACATAGATCGTGGGTTCGTTGACAGTGATCCAGTAACGCACGTGTTTAGACAGGCCGCGGGCCACAAAATCGCAGTAGCGCGCGAAAAGCTCGACGCTCTTATGGTTCTCCCAGCCGCCGGAGGCGGACAGCCAGGACGGGTTGGTGAAATGGTGCAGGGTGACTACGGGCTCAATCCCGCGCTTGCGCAAAGCCAGGATAACGTCCTGATAATGTTTCAATTCCTTGCGGGAGAACTTCCCCTCTTTGGGCTCTATCCTGCTCCACTCGATGGAAAGGCGGTGGCAGTTATGGCTCAGTTTCTCAGCCAGGTCGAAATCTTTCCGGTAAAGCTGATAATGCCGGCAGGCGGAACCGGAACGCTCTTTCCCGGCCAGTTTTTCCCATCGCCACCAGTCGGACCGGCGGTTATTGCCTTCGACCTGATACGCCGCTGTTGCCGCACCCCAGAGGAAACCACGCGGAAATCTTATCATGATATGATTATAACATCCGGCCGGGTAAAAACCAACAATAATCACCGCGGAGCTTGACTTACAGCCGGGAAAAGTGTAAAGTAAACACATGGCTTATTTAATAAAACTGATCAAAAAGACTTACAAGATGGCGCGGCCGCATGAACGCAGGACCGTGCTCAAGAATGCCGCTTCCCTGACCACGCTGCAGGCCATAACTTATCTCCTGCCTTTGATACTGATGCCTTATTTGTTCCGGGTATTAGGCGCGGCCAAATTCGGGCTGGTCGCTTTTGCCCAGGCGCTGGTGCAGTATTTCATGATCGTCACCGATTACGGCTTCGGCATATCGGCGACCAAAGAAATATCGCTCTGCCGCCATGACCGGGGCAGGATCTGCGAAATATTCTCGGCGGTAATGACCGCGAAACTGGCTTTTGCCCTGCTCAGCCTATTGATACTCTGCCTTATCGTTCTTTTCATCCCTAAATTCCGCGCGGACTGGATGATCTACCTTCTAAGCTTCGGGGCGGTAATAGGCAATACGCTGTTCCCCGTATGGTTCTTCCAGGGCACGGAAAAAATGAAGCATATCGCCGACCTGAATATCGCAGGCGGGCTGATCTTCGCTGTCTGCATATTCTTGCTCGTCCGGGCCCCGGAAGATTATTTGTTAGTAGCGGTGGTCAACTCCGGGGTTTTTCTGTTCACCGGCATCCTCGGGCTGTATATCGTCTTCCATAAATTTAAAGTGGCTTTTAAGGTTCCCGGTTATAAGAATCTATGGAAAGAACTGGCGGCAGGCTGGAATATCTTTATCTCCAACGTGGCGATAAACGCTTACACCACCACCAGGATCTTCGCCGTAGGGCTTCTGACCAACAACAGCATAACCGGGTTCTATTCGATGGCGGAGAAGATCTCCGGGGTATTCCAGACTTTCCCGCTCTATTCTTTCACCCAGGCCATTTTCCCGCGTTTAAGCCGGATATACCGGATAAACAAACTCAAAGCGCTGAATATCATGCGCCATATCCAGCAGATCACCATGCTCGCGGCTTTGATCTTCCTGCCCGCCGTATTCGCCCTGGCCCACCCGATCGTGCGCGTAGCCTGCGGCGGTGACTACCCGCAGACCGTGATGGCCCTGCGTTTCTTGATCATTTCGGTATTCTTTATCTGCTCCAACGCCTTCCGGGTGCAATTCCTGCTGGTCTGCGGCAAGACCAGGCTGTATTCGCGGATACACATCACCATGGCCATGATCGGATTACCGCTGATCTTCCTGCTTATCCATTACTTCTCTTACTCCGGAGCGGCGATGGCCACGGTCCTGATCGAATCCGGGATATTCCTCCTAACCTACTTCGCCGTCCGCAGGCTGAAATTCTCCAAATAAAAACCCTCTCCGGCGTTTGCGCCGAAGAGGGGCATTTTAACAACAGAACAACATCCCGAACCGGGAATTACACCAGGTTTATTTTATTCCGCTAACGTTTTCCTTTCAATTCCTTGATCTCAGCCTTAAGCTGACGGATCTCTTTCTGCTGTTCTTTTACCGCTTCGATAAGCACCGCCGCCAAATTGCCGTATTCTACGGATTTCAAACCCGAATTGCGGTCCGTTGAGACCAGCTCAGGATAGACCTTCTCCACATCCTGCGCCGCGAGCCCTATATCGGAACGCCCGTCTTTTTTCCACTGGAACGCTATCCCCTGCAAGCGGTCGATCTTTTCCAGGCTGTCGTTCAAAGGCCGGATATTCTTTTTAAGCGAACGGTCCGACGAATAATAGAACGCGGTGGCTAATATATTACCGCTTACCTCGAGTTTCTGAGCCGGGACGCTCGTTCCGATGCCGACGTTGCCGCCCCAATTCTGCAAAGACAGGTTCGCGGTATTTCCGTCCGCCGTGGTCCGAGCCTGTATCGTGGATCCCTGATACCCTATCAGCAATCCCCCGTTGACGGTGTCCATCGTGTGAATAGACATGCTCCCCGTGGTATTGACGTCGAGCCTCGCGTAAGACTGCGGGGTCACCCCGATCCCGACCCTGCGGGTAGAATTAGTCAGATAAACGGTATTCGCCGTGGAATTCTCGGTCCACGATCCGCCCCCCCCGCCGCCTAAGTTCACCCAGCCGGAATTACTGTAGATCTTAACGGTATCGGCGGCATCGTCATAATACATAACTCCCCGGCTTACTGCGCCGCCGGTAGGCACTGTGCTGGGATTAAGTTTAAGGTTGCGGTATACCCCGTAAGGCGCGGGATAATAAGTGGTTATCGTCAGGGATTCGGTCTGGTTGGCTTGAGCGAAAACCGGAGCGGCAGCCGGGCAGAGTAACGGGGCCAAGAAAAAAGAAATAATAAATACTGTTTGTCTATACATATTCTCCTCCTTAATAGCAGCCGACCTGGATCATCGAAGAAGTGCACCAGGCATTAGCGCATTCGGCGTACGGTAAATGATACGGGTTACCTCCGCCGGGCCAGCGATACATGCAGGAACATTCCGTACTTTGCTGCAGTCCCCAGGCGGTATTAACCGAACAACTATCCGCGTAGCTCAACCCGTCGCACGGCGATCCTCCCGAACAAGATCTATAAGTGCACGACGCGTAATACGGATAACGCGTCCAACCGGAAGGGCAGCTCGAACCGTTGATCCTGCATACGTTACCCGCGGGGATCGCGACAACTGTTCCGCTGATAGTAGCGCATTGAGCGCAAGTGTGTTTATTCTTGTATAACGCGCACGCGGGGATACACGCGCTGAAACTGACGCAGGAAGGCGCTTTTGAAATAAACGTGTTCCATTCCGCAAGCGTATTGACAGGCAAAAAAATATCATACGAGCAGGCGTTGGTCACGTTCTTCTCCACGCCGGTCGAATTAATACATTGCGTTGTCCCTTTGGATATCCTGTATGAAGGCGCGGCGAATATCTGGGAGGTGCAGACGCATAAAACAAGGAACACTATAATAATAACGCTCTTCAGCATCCGGGATCCTATTTTGCAAGACTACGGATCAGGCCTTGGCCTGTTTAGGGGTTTCCACCGCTCCTGATTGCTGGTGGACATAGCATAAAAGCCCCGAATTATAAACGCTTAAAACATGTTTGCATCCGGCAGATTTGCAGATCCTGCCTTTTTTCTGTATCTTGGCTCTTTTGGTCATTCCCCGCCGCCTCTCTAGTTGGTTTATTATACCATCCTTTTCAGATCATAAGCAATAAAAACCCTCCGCGAAGTTTTTCCCGCGGAGGGCTTGAAGATCCGGGGCCGGCGCCTGGTCTCAATGAACAGTTATCTCTTTATACTGCGCTGTTCCATTGTAAAAACTTATATATCCCTTGATCCTTTTGCCGTTGGTGCAATCCTGTCCGGCAGGCGGAACTCCTTTTGTGACCTCTTTGATCAAGCCCACTGTCCCGTTCAATACATCCAGAGTTTCTTTCCCGGGAGAAGTCGAATTATAATTTATCGCGGTAAGCACGCCTTTATCGCTTATAGTCAAAGATAACGCGTGCGTCTCGAATAAAGCGGCGTCATAGCCTACGGCATACGGCCTTGAGTAATCCGGGTTACAGACCTGCTCGCACGATTGGACCGGCACGCAGGCCTGGCTGCCGTTCACCAGGCTCGTCGTTTCAGTAACCAGCATCTGGCATTGAGGCGGATAAACAATGATCCCGTTGACACGGTCTTTAAAACCGGGGTTGAGCGGGATGGAATACAGCCTGCCGCTGCAGCCTATTAAAAGCACTAAGAGCACAAAAGCCGCTAAAAACTTCATCCGTCCTCCTTTGTTAAAATATCCCGGGGCGTTTCTATCAGTCTTCAGAAAGATCGGATCCATCCCCCCCGTTATTATTTCTCTCTTTTCTCTAATAATTCTATTATCCTGCTTAATTTCCTGCTCATGTGTCCGACATGGAACCAGATCATAGGCAGAGCGAAAAAAGCCCCTATCGCGAAACCTATCAATACTACTAATATCGCAAAAGTGATCATCCCCGCTATTCCGGCAGAGGCCGTATCCATTCCTATGCTCCTTTTCTACTGTCTGCTAAAGATGTTGAGGAACTTTTCCAGCAGGCACAATAACGCATAGCTTCGAATATAGGTTCATACTCGAACACGCCGCGTTAGACGCATACCCATAAAATTGCCAAAAACCCTTAAAAGAATCCCTCATTTTATTCTTACGGATTGTTAGCATGAATCCTTTTATATCTCACAACTGCCTTCTTTTCCTTAGCAGTATGCGCTTGAGTCTCAATCCATTCATCAAAAGTAAGAATTCTTACTTCAGAGGCAGTTGAATTAACAGGCATTGAAGCGCTTCGTTCTTTTTCCCTTGCAGTAATTCCTTGATAATACTCCCGGTATTTATACCCATAATTAACAATAATATTATCATAATCATCATTGCATTTCTGGACTGTGTGAGCAAAAATACCGCCAAACGGACATAATATAATACATCCGGAAATAACAGGCATTATTAATAGCACCACCAAGAAGAATATCGTCTTAAACACGCACCAAGTTCCTTTTTTGTTTAGATGCCACTACTTCGCGTATTTAATAATATCTCCTTCAACATTAATAGTATAGGCGCTAGCAAATCCTAACGTAAACAAATTCATAAAGAAATCGCCTACAGAACTTTTAATGGTAACAAAAACATTAACAACGGCATCAGAATCAGGATATGCAGACGTAGATTCTCTTATAAAAGAAGAAAGATCAGGTGCGCGAGTATAATCAAAATAAAAACTTCGTTCTTTATTAAAATGTCCAAGCACAGTGTATTTCTCAGGTAAAGTGTTTAAGATAATAGGCTGATTACCTCTGGCAATAAGTTTACAAGTTGTACAACCAATTAACGAAACAGATAGTAACAATAACGCAGCCATTGAACCGAGAACTTTCGTATTTATTATCACTTTCCCTCCATTAGCAAAATACTAACTATGGACCTTCGTTAATTCTCCTTGATTAACGAATAAAAAGATACGGCATTGACTAGAATTTAATAATTTCACACCAAAACAAAGTTAGAAATTATCTTAATAAACAGTCAGTTCTGGCTCAAATTATCACTGACCAACAAGTTAATTTACTATCTCACTCACTAGAAAATTCTTAAAATTACCTGGCTGGTAAATATAAAAAACCTCCATCAACCGATACTATCGGTCAACAGAGGTTTTTATTTTCCAGCATGACGGATTCTGCCATCAGGGAATTATACCACTTGGTCCTTTGGGATCGCGCAAATTAAATAGATTTAATTAGTTTAGCTTCTGACCAAACTTCTGTAAATGGCTTAATTCCACTTTTTATAGACTTTGTTCCGCTATTATTAATTTTAACCGGAGGGATTCACACCGGGAGAGTGACTTAAAATGTTCCGCGCTATTCCCACTCCCGGTGTGGAGGTAGAGTGATTTATGATTTACTGCTCGTAGGTGGAGTAGAAATACGGAGTGTGGGCTTTGAATTCGGCGGCGCAGGTGTCCACCAGTTTGAAATTGGGGTGGAGATCATGGTCCTGGCGCCACTTATACATCTCTTCTTCGCTCTTGTTGAACATCTTGCCTAATTGCCGGTCGCTGAAGCCGTATTCTTTGGCTTTGATGATCAGCGCTTCGGCGGGCAGTTCTTTAAAGGACAAAAGTTCTTTTTCCAGGGCGATGATCTCCCGGATATTATGCAGGAACCAGGGATCGATCATGGTCAGCTTATAGATCTCGTCCACGCTCATTCCCAGACGGAAAGCGTCGCCGATATAGAATATCCGCTCGGCATTGGGAGTGCGCAGCTTATCGTTGACTTTATCCATCTCGCCGTTTGCCGTGGTTATATTGCGCAGATCGTTGAAGAGCATGCTGTCCAGGCCGTATTTCTTGATCTCCAGGGAGCGCAGGGCTTTCTGCAGGCCCTCCTTGAAAGTCCGGCCGATGGCCATGGCTTCGCCGACGGATTTCATGGAAACGGTCAGCTCGGCGTTGGCCTGGGGAAATTTCTCGAACGTAAAACGCGGCACTTTGACCACGCAGTAATCTATGGACGGCTCAAAGCAGGCCGGGGTCTCGCGGGTGATATCGTTGCGGATCTCGTCCAGGGTGTAACCGACGGCGAGTTTGGCCGCGATCTTGGCGATGGGAAATCCCGTGGCCTTGGAAGCCAGGGCCGAACTGCGGGAAACCCGGGGATTCATTTCGATCACGGTCATTCTTCCGGTCTTGGGATGCACCGCGAACTGGATGTTCGATCCTCCGGTCTCCACGCCGATCTCGCGGATGCAGGCGATGGCCGCGTCGCGCATTTTCTGATATTCCCGGTCGGTCAAAGTCTGGGCCGGAGCGACGGTGATGCTGTCGCCGGTGTGGATGCCCATCGGGTCGAAATTCTCGATGGAACAGATGATAACCACGTTATCTTTTTTATCGCGCATTACTTCCAGCTCGAATTCTTTCCAGCCGGCGACCGATTCTTCGATCAATATTTCGCTGATCATGCTCGATTCCAGGCCGACCTTGGCCAGTTCTTTGAATTCCTCGATATTGTAAGCGACGCTTCCGCCGGTCCCGCCTAAGGTGAAGCTGGGCCGGATGATCACCGGAAAGCCGATCTTCTGGGCCAATCCGCAGGCTTCATCGAGATTGTAAGCGTTGGCGCTTTCCGGAAGGTCCAGGCCGATCTTCTGCATCGCCTGCTTGAATAATTTACGGTCCTCGGCTTTCTTGATCGACTTAATGTCCGCGCCGATGGTTTCCACTTTATATTTTTTCAGGACGCCTTTTTCCGCCAGGCCTACCGCGGTATTCAAAGCGGTCTGGCCGCCTAAAGTCGGAAGCAGCGCGTCCGGGCGTTCCTTGGCGATGATCTTCTCCACGGTATCGACGGTGATCGGCTCGATATAGGTATGGTCGGCGGTCTGCGGGTCGGTCATAATGGTCGCCGGGTTGGAGTTGACCAGGACGACTTCGTAGCCTTCCTGCTTGAGGACCTTGCAGGCCTGGGTCCCGGAATAATCGAATTCACAGGCCTGGCCGATGACGATCGGGCCGGAGCCGATGATCAGGATCTTCTTGATGTCTGCGCGTTTACCCATGGTATTTTCTTATCATTTTGACGAATTCAGCGAACATATACGCCGCGTCGTGCGGCCCGGGTGAAGCTTCAGGATGGAACTGCACCGAGAACGCCGGGAATTTCTTGTGGCGCAGGCCTTCCAGGGTGTTATCGTTCAAATTTATATGCGTGATCTCCACTTCTTTTTTATTCAGGGAATCTATGTCCACGCAGAACCCGTGGTTCTGCACGCTGATGGCGACCTTGCCGGTCTTGAGGTCCTTGACCGGCTGGTTCGCCCCGTGGTGGCCGAATTTCAGCTTGAAAGTCTTTCCGCCCATGGCCAGGCCGAGCATCTGCTGGCCGAGGCAGATCCCGAAAATAGGCATTTTGCCCAGAAGTTCGCGGGTGGTTTCGATGACATAACCGACCGCGGCCGGGTCTCCCGGGCCGTTGGATAATAACAGCCCCTGCGCGCCGGACTTCAATATTTCTTTAGCCGGAGTGCGCGCCGGGAATACCGTTACTTCACAGCCGTTCTTCTGTAATTCCCTCAAGATATTATATTTTACGCCGCAGTCCAGCACCGCGACTTTGACGGCTTTGGTTTTCTTGTCTAAAGGCAACGCCGGCCAGGTATATTTCTTATCGATAGTCACGTCTTTGACCAGGTCCACGCCGACCAGGCCGCGGGAAGTTTTGGCTTTCTTGACCAGGCTTTTCTCGTCGAGGTCTTCGGTGGAAAGCACGGCTTTCATCGCCCCGGCCGCGCGGATATGCAGGGTCAGCTTACGTGTATCGACGCCTTCGATACCCATGACCCCGGTCTTGGCCAGGTAATCGCCCAGGGACTGGGTGCTGCGCCAGTTGCTGGCGGCCTTGGAATATTCCTTGACCACAAAACCTTCCAGGAAAGGCTTGCGCGATTCCACGTCTTCCGGGTTGACCCCGTAATTGCCGATCAAAGGATAGGTCATCGCCACGATCTGGCCTTTATAAGACGGGTCGGTGATCACTTCCTGGTAACCGGACATGGAAGTATTGAACACCACTTCGCCGTAACGCTCGCCCGCAGCCCCGAACGACTCGCCCTTGAATATTTTACCGTCTTCTAACGCTAATATAGCTTTCATATTTTTCCGGGGACAGTTCCTTTGTAACATCAAATCGCGCAGATAGATACAAGGAAACGGTCCTTAAAGATTACATGCCGCAATGATATTCGACTTTGACCTTGGACTTGTCCACCGCGGCTTTGATGAATCCTTTAAAAAGAGGGTGCGGCTGGTCAGGTTTGGACTTGAATTCCGGGTGGAACTGCACCGCGATAAAGAACGGGTGCTTTTTCAATTCTATGATCTCCACTAAATTACCTTTAGGGAATATGCCGCTGAAAGTCAGGCCTTTTCTCTCCAGCAATGAACGGTATTTATTATTGAACTCATACCTGTGGCGGTGGCGTTCTTCGATATGGGATTTACGGTATAATTTAGCGGCCAGGGTGCCTTTCTTTAACCGGCAGGGGTAAGCTCCCAGGCGCATGGTCCCGCCGAGATTCCTGACTTTCTGCTGTTCTTCCAGAAGGCTGATCACCGGGTTCTGGCATTTAGCTTTGAACTCGGTGGAATTCGCGCCCTTTAAGCCGCAGACGTCGCGGGAGAACTCGATCACCGCGCACTGCATTCCCAGGCACAACCCCAGGAAAGGGATATTGTTCTCCCGGGCGTATTTCACGGCCATGATCTTTCCCTCGATCCCGCGGTAACCGAACCCGCCGGGGACCAGGATCCCGGAAACCCCTTCCATAGCCCTCTTGATATCCTGCTTCTGCAGATCTTCAGAATCGATCCTGCGCACTTCGACTTTAGTATCGTTGGCGATCCCGGCGTGGGTCAGGGATTCATAGATCGATTTATAAGCGTCCTGCAGGGTCATGTATTTGCCGACGATAGCCACGGTCAGCCGGTCTTTGGGGTAAAGGACTTTGTTCACCACGCTCTTTTCCCAATCCTCCAGGTGCGAGAACTTGCAGATCAGGTGGAAATGCCCCAGGATTATCTCGTCGAGGATCTGGTTCTTGAAATCCAGAGGTATCTGGTAGATCGACTGGGCGTCGCGGTTCTCGATGACCGCCTCTTTCTTGACATTGCAGAATAAGGATATCTTTTCTTTGATCGAATCGGATAACGGCTTCTCGGTCCGGCAGATCAGGATGTCCGGCTGGATGCCGATCTCGCGTAAAGTCCCGACGCTGTGCTGGGAAGGCTTGGTTTTCAGCTCGTCCGCGGCCCGGATGTACGGGACCAGGGTCAGATGGATATATAGAACGTTATCGTAACCCATGTCCAGCCTGAACTGCCTGGCCGCTTCCAGGTAAGGAAGGCTTTCGATGTCGCCGACCGTCCCCCCGATCTCCACTATGACCACGTCCGCCCCGGAAACCTGGGCGACTTTCTTGATCCGGTTCTTGATCTCGTCGGTAATATGCGGGATGACCTGGATGGTTTTTCCCAGGTAGTCGCCGCGGCGTTCCCGGCTGATCACCGTGTGGTAAACCTGGCCGGTGGTGATGTTGTTGAATTTACTCAGCTTGGCCCCGGTAAAACGCTCGTAATGCCCCAGGTCCAGGTCGGTCTCGGCCCCGTCGTCGGTGACATAAACCTCGCCGTGCTGGAAGGGGTTCATCGTCCCGGGGTCGACGTTAAGGTAAGGGTCGCATTTCATGATCGATACTTTCAGCCCGCGGCTCTCCAGGATCTTGCCGATCGAGGCCGAAGCGATACCTTTACCTAAGCTTGAAATGACGCCGCCGGTGACGAAAATGAATTTAGACATTTTTGCCTCTTATGGTTTTATTTGGGTCTGAAAGGTTGAGAATTTGAACGAAAATCTATTTTTAAAAAAATTTGGCGTTTTAGAGGTGACAGTTCCGCCCTTAAAACGCCATGCTCTTTTTAAATTCTGTCTCTAAAAACATGAAATCAGTATACACTAATTCCGCCTTAAAAGCAACCTTTTTTAACTGCCTTATGCCTCAGGCAGGGAACTTTCTCCCATCAGGTATTTGTCCACCGCGCGGGCGGCCTTGCGCCCCTCGGAAACCGCCCAGACCACCAGAGACTGGCCGCGGCGCATGTCGCCGGCGGAAAACACTTTTTCCAGGGAAGTTTTGTAATCCGGCCCGGTCTTGACGTTGCCGCGGGCGTCATATTCCACTTTCAGCTGTTCCAGGAGCCCGGAATGCTCGGGGTGCAGGAATCCGGCGGCGATAACCACCAGTCCGGCCGGGACGGAGAACCCGGAGCCCGGGACTTCTTTCATCTGCGTGCAGCCTTTCGCGTCTTTTTCAAAAACCACTTTCACGCAATCCAGAGACGTTACCGCGCCTTTGGCCCCCGCGAACCTCCTGGTGGATACCGCCCACTGCCTCTGGGCGCCTTCCTCGTGGCTGGAAGTGGTTTTCAACAGCATCGGGTAGGTCGGCCAGGGCATATTAGAGGTCCGGCACTGGGGAGGCTGAGGCATGACTTCAAGCTGGACCACGCAGGCCGCGCCCTGGCGGTTGGCGGTCCCCACGCAATCCGAACCGGTATCCCCGCCGCCGATGATCACCACGCTCTTGCCCCTGGCGTCGATCAGCTGTTCCGCCGGGATCTTTTCGCCGGAAACCCTGCGGTTGGACTGCATCAGGTAATCCATGGCGAAATGGACGCCTTTTAATTCCCGCCCCTCTATTTTCAGGTCGCGAGGCGTGCGGCTTCCCCCGCAAAGGACTATCGCGTCGAAATCCTTCAGTAATTTCCCGGCCGGATAACCGTCCCCCACATTAACGCCGGTCTTGAATTCTATGCCTTCCTTTTTCCAGATATTGATCCTTCTATCCAGGACGGTTTTCTCTAATTTGAAATCGGGGATGCCGTAACGCAGTATCCCGCCGGGTCTCTGGTCGCGCTCGAAAACCGTGACTTTGTGCCCGGCGCGGTTAAGCTGGTCCGCGGCGGAAAGCCCGGACGGCCCGGAGCCGACGACCGCGACAAGTTTCCCGGTGCGTTTTTCCGGAGGGCGGGATTTGATCAAGCCATGTTTAAAACCGTATTCAACGATGCCCAGTTCGTTCTCCCTGACCGTTACCGGGTCGTCGTTTATCCCCAGAACGCAGGCGTATTCGCATAAAGCCGGGCAAACCCTTCCGGTTATTTCCGGAAGGTTGTTGGTCGCCGACAGAAGGTTCAAAGCGGACTCCCAATGCCCGCGGAAGACCATATCGTTCCATTCCGGGATGTAATTGCCGATCGGGCAGGCCCAATGGCAGAAAGGCGTCCCGCAATCCATGCACCGGGAAGATTGTTCCCTGGATTTAGCTTCCGGGCGCAATATGGCGACATTGCCGTAATCTTTGATCCTTTCGCAAACCGGGCGGTACCCGGACGTTTCTCTTTTTACTTTTAAAAAACCTTTAGGGTCTCCCATAGTCGGCTGGCTCCAGGCGATTTACCTTAAGCGTTCTCGCTCAAGTTCATTTTTTTCTCTAATTTCTTTTCTTCCAGTATCCTCTTGTATTCCAAAGGCATTACTTTGACGAAACTCTTGATCTTCCGGGAAAAATCATCCAGCAAAGATCCCGCCAGGAAGCTCCCGGTGAACTTTAAATGGTTCGCGGCGAGCTTGCGCGCCATCTCCTCATCTTCTTCCTCGAGCTTCTCCAGGTTTACCATCGTCGGGTTACAGCGCGACTTGAAATCGCCCTGGGGGTCGAAAACATAAGCGATGCCTCCGGACATCCCGGCGGCGAAATTCCTTCCGGTCTTTCCCAGGATCAAGACCCGGCCTCCGGTCATATATTCGCACCCGTGGTCGCCCACGCCTTCAACTACGGCGTAAACCCCGGAATTGCGGATGGCGAAACGCTCGCCCGCGCATCCGCGGATATAAGCCTCGCCGGCGATCGCGCCGTAGAAAGTGGTATTGCCGATGATAATATTCTCCTCGGCTTTATAAACCGCTTTTTTGTCGGGGTAAACGATGATCTTCCCGCCGGATAAGCCTTTGCCGACGTAATCGTTGGCCATGCCTTCCAGCTCGAAAGTGACTCCCGGGGCCAGGAAAGCCCCGAAGCTCTGTCCGGCGAACCCTTTGAATTTACAGTAAATAGTGTCTTCATTAAGGCCGTTCTCCCCGCAAGCTTTGCAGACCTCGCCGCTGAGCATCGCGCCGACCGTGCGCTGGGAATTCTTGATATTCAGCTCGATCTTCACCGGTTTATCATCGATAAGGGCCGGCCGGCTGAGCTTGATCAGCTCGCGGTCCAAAACGTTATCGATAGCGTGGTTCTGGGCGATCGTGTTATGCGTCTGGACTTGCGCGGGGACCCGCGGTTTATAAAGCACCGGGGCGAGGTCCAGCCCCTTGGCTTTCCAGGGAAGCATGCCGCTGTTAACTGTCAGGAATTCCGTGCGCCCGATCATCTCATCGACGGTGCGCAGCCCCAGGGAAGCCATTATCTGCCTGAGCTCCTCGACCACGAAATGGAAATAATTAACGATGTATTCGGCTTTCCCGCAGAATTTCTTTTCCAGCAGTTCATCCTGGGTGGCTACTCCCAGGGAACAGTTGTTCAGGTTGCAGTGCCGGAGCATCACGCAGCCCATGGTCACCAGGACCGCCGAGGCGAATCCGTATTCTTCCGCCCCTAAAAGCGCGGCGACGGCCACGTCGCGGCCGGTGCGCATCTGCCCGTCGGTCTGCAAACGGACCCGGCTTCTCAGGTCGTTCATGACCAAAGTCTGGTGCGTTTCGGAAATTCCCAGTTCCCAGGGCAGGCCGGCGTGTTTGACCGAACTCCAGGGGGAAGCGCCGGTGCCGCCGTCCCCGCCGGAGATCAGGATCATGTCCGCGTGGCCCTTGGCCACTCCGGCGGCGATCGTGCCCACCCCGATCTCGGAGACCAGCTTGACGCTGATCCTGGCTTTAGGGTTGACGTTCTTCAGGTCGAAGATCAACTGGGCCAGGTCTTCGATGGAATAAATGTCGTGGTGCGGCGGCGGCGAGATCAAAGTTACCCCGGGAGTGGTGTAACGGGTCTTGGCGATGATCGCGCTGACCTTATGCCCGGGAAGCTGCCCGCCCTCGCCGGGCTTGGCGCCCTGGGCGATCTTGATCTGAAGTTCGTCGGCGTTAACTAAATAATTCGTGGTTACCCCGAACCTGCCGGAAGCGACCTGTTTGATCGCGCTGCGGAAACTGTCGCCGTTGGCTAAAGGAACGAACCGGCTGGGGTCTTCCCCGCCTTCCCCGGTATTTGACCTGGCGCCCATGCGGTTCATGGCCAGGGCCATGGTCCGGTGCGCCTGGCCGCTGATCGAACCGAAGCTCATCGCGCCGGTGCAGAAACGCTTGATAATGCTTTCGAAAGGCTCGACCTGTTCCACGGGAACAGGTTTATTCTTTCCGGCGGCCGCCGAGAAATTAAAAAGCCCGCGCAGGGTTGCCGGGTTATTGGTCTGGTCGTTGATCAGGCGGGCGAATTCGTCGTATTTTTTCCGGTCATTATTGCGGACCGCCTGCTGTAAAGCGAAAATGCTTTCCGGGTTCCAGAGATGGAACTCGCCGTCCTTTTTCCACTGGTAAAGGCCTCCGGTGGAAAGAGAGCCGAAATCCGCCCGGCGCCGGCTGAAAGCTTCCCGGTGATGCAAAAGCGTTTCTTCCCGGATGACCCCGAAAGTCGCCCCGCCGATACGGGAGACCGTTCCCCGGAAACAGCGCTCCACGACCTCTTTGTCCAGGCCGATCGCCTCGAATATCTGGGCGCCGCGGTAGCTCTGCAAAGTGGATATACCCATCTTGGAAAGGATCTTCAGGATCCCCTTATTCACCGCTTTGATATAATTATGCAGGCCGGTATCTTCGTCAACCTTGCCGCCTTCTTCTTTGACCGCCGACTTGACCGCCTCAAAAGCCAGGTAAGGATTGACGCAGTCCGCCCCATAGCCGAAAAGCAGGGCGAAATGGTGGACTTCCCGCGGCTCGGCGCTCTCGACGATGATCCCGATCTGGGTGCGCAGGGATTTTTCCACCAGGAAATGATGGACCGCGCCGCAGGCCAGCAATGCGGGAAGCGCCGCGTGCTCCCGGTCAACGCCCCGGTCGCTTAAAATTATGAAAGTGTACCCTTCTTTTATCGCCGCGGCAGCCTGGCGGCAGATTTGGCTGAGCTTGCGCTCGAACGCGTCTTTCTTGGACACGCCGAATAAAAGAGAGATCGTCTTGGTGCGGAAAGACCCTATCCCGATATTGCGGATCTTTTCCAGCTGGCCGTTATCCAGGACCGGGGTCTTGACCAGTAATTTATGGCAATGCTTCGGGGTCTCCTCAAGGATATTCCTGCCCGGGCCGAGGTAAGTATTCAAAGACATGACCAGTTCCTCGCGGATCGGGTCGATCGCGGGATTGGTCACCTGGGCGAAAAGTTGTTTAAAATAACTGAACACCGGCTGGGCCTTCAGGGAAAGCACGGTAAGCGGAGTGTCGTTGCCCATCGCGCCCACAGGCTCCGCCCCGGTCTCGGCCATCGGTTTTAAGAGCACTTTCAGGTCTTCGCGGCTGTAGCCGAAAGCCCGCATCAAAGTAAGGTTATCTTCGCTCTCTTTCCCGGCGGCCCTGACCTCTCCCAGGTCGTCCAGGTTGAAAAGATTATCCCTGACCCATTCACCGTACGGCTGCTTGGAAGAGATAATATCTTTTAATTCCTTGTCCTCGATGACCCGCCCGGCCTCGGTATTGACGAAGAATATTTTCCCGGGTTCGAGCCTGCCGGACGAAACGATCTCCTCCGCCGGGACATCCAATACCCCGACCTCGGAAGCCATTATTATCCGGTCGTCTTTGGTGACCAGGTAACGGCAAGGGCGCAGGCCGTTGCGGTCGAGGACAGCGCCGACCCTTACTCCGTCGGTGAACGCAATGGCCGCCGGGCCGTCCCAGGCTTCGCTCATACAGGAATGGAATTTATAGAAATCGCGCAGTTTGCCGTCCATAGCCTGCGCCTGTTCCCAGGCCGAGGGGACCAGCATCATCACCGCGTGGGCGATCGGGCGGCCGCCGAGGATCAGCAGTTCGAAAACGTTATCCAGCATCGCCGAGTCGCTACCGCCGGAAACGATGACCGGTTTTAATTTCTTGATGTCCTTGCCGAAAAGCCTGCTTTGCAGCTGCCCTTCGCGGGCTTTCATCCAGTTGATATTCCCGCGCAGGGTGTTGATCTCGCCGTTATGGGCCAGGAAGCGGAACGGCTGGGCCAGGTCCCAGGTCGGGAAAGTGTTGGTCGAATACCGTGAATGCACCAGGCAGATCGCGCTTTTCAACGATCTGTCTTTAAGGTCGATGAAATAATTATCCAGCTGTTCGGGCATCAACAGCCCTTTATAAGAAAGGGTCCGGCAGGACAGGTTGGTGATATAGAACATCTTCCCCTGCTTAAGCCCTGCGCCGCGGACGGTGTTCTCCACCTGCTTGCGGATAAGATAAAGTTTACGCTCGAAATAAAGGTCCGCTGAACTATGCACGGCCCCGGAACGAAGGATAAAAACCTGCTCGATAACCGGCTGGGTGTCTTTAGCGGTCCGGCCGATATCCGAATCGTCCACCGGGACTTTTCTCCAGCCGAGCAATTCCTGGCCTTCCTGGCGGATGAACCTGGCGAAAGCGTCTTTGCAGAATTTGCGTTCTTTGGCGTTTTGAGGCAGGAATACCAGCCCCGCGCCGTAGAGCCCGGACGCGGGCAGCTTGATGCCTTCCCTGGAACATTTCTCGGACAGGAATTCATGGGGCATCTGGATCAACAGCCCCGCGCCGTCGCCGGTTTTCGGGTCGGCCCCGGTCGCGCCGCGATGCGATAAGCGCCTTAATATTTCCAGCCCCTGGGAGACTATCTGGTGGGACTTCTTTCCTTTGGCCTGGCAGACAAAGCCCACCCCGCATGAATCATGCTCAAAACGGCTATCGTAAAGACCCCGCTGCGACGGTAATTCAAGTTTGCTCATTTTTAGAGAACCTTCCATTTGTTGGCGTTGATGCCGAATTTCTTTATTTTGGACCTGATGGTATTCCGGTTGATGCCCAGGATCCTGGCGGCCATCAACTGATTGCCTTCGGTCCTGGATAAAGCCTGTTCGATCAAAGGCTTCTCAATGATCTCCAGGACCGTTTTATAGACCGTCCCCCTCTTCTGGCGGAAGATCTCCTCCCCCAGTTCAACCACCCTCTCCTGCAAAGAACTAAGATCATCACCGGTATCCTTGCTGGAAAGCATATCGTCGATTATGCTCTTGACCTTCTCTTCATCCTTGGCGATCAAAACCGTGATCATCTTTTTAGCCATTTTCTGCCTATTAATTAATCATCAGCTCTTTAAAAGAAGGCCCGCCGTCGAAGACGGCGGGCCATGAGCAGGATATTTTTTATTTGATGAAGAGCATTTCCCGGTATTTAGGCAGGTCCCAGTGCTCGTCGGAGACCACGCATTCCAGGGCGTCCACGTGCTTGCGGATATGCTCCATATAGGGTTTGACCTTGGCGAAGAAAAGCCCGGCCTTCTTCTCCGGATCCAGGCTTTCGGATTTACGCAGTAACTCGGCCATCTCCCGGGTGTTATGGCGGACATAATAGATCATCGCCACTACTTCGGCAAGGTGGAACTTATGGTCTTCGAAAGCTTTGGCGTCGAGCTTAAGCCCGGCCTGCTTCTTCAAAGCCGCCAGCTTGGTGAGGTTGTCGGCCAGCATCTCTTCGTATTCCAGGGCCGGAGGGACAACGCTGGAGTTGACCAGCTCGTTGAGTGTATTGACCTCGATCTCGATCAGTTTGCAATACATCTCCACCCAGATGTGGTAACGGGAAACCACTTCTTCCTTGGAAAGGACCTTGTATTTCTCGAAAAGCGCGATATTCTCTTTCTTGATCAGCGCCTGGAGCGCCTCGGCGGTGGAAGCGATATTGGGGAGTTTCCTCTTTTTCGCTTCTTTCAGCCATTCCTCGGAATAGTTATTGCCCTCGAACCGGATATCCTTGGTTTCCTTGGCGATCTCCGCTACGACCGAAAGGACCGCGGCGCTGAAATCCTTGGACTTGGAAGCGGCTTTGATCTTGTCCGCGACATAATCCAGGGATTCGGCGATGATCGTATTGATGACCATGATCGGGGTGGAAATATTCTGCGAAGAACCGACTGCCCGGAACTCGAATTTGTTCCCGGTGAAAGCGAACGGCGAAGTGCGGTTGCGGTCGGTGGTATCTTTGTTGAACTGGGGCAGTTTCCCCACGCCCAGGTTGATCACGTCGGCTTTGGAAGCGGACGCTTTCACCCCTTTTTCCAGCTGATTGAGGATATCGGTCAACTGTTCGCCCAGGAAAACGCTGATGATCGCCGGAGGAGCTTCGTTGGCTCCCAGGCGGTGCTCGTTGCCCGCGTGCGCCACGCTGGCGCGCAAGAGGTCGGAATGATAATAGACCGCCCGCAGGACCGCGACCAGCACGGCCAGGAACTGCAGGTTGGCTTCCGGGGTCTCCCCGGGGTTCAAAAGGTTACTGCCGTTACTGTCGGCTAAAGACCAGTTCAAATGCTTTCCGCTGCCGTTGATGCCGGCGAACGGTTTTTCGTGCAGCAGGCAGACCATGTCGTGGCGGATCGCCACTTTCTTCAGAAGTTCCATCACCAGCTGGTTATGGTCCGCGGCCAGGTTCGACTCTTCGAAGATCGGGGCGAATTCATACTGGTGCGGGGCGACTTCGTTATGCCGGGTCATCAAAGGAATGCCCAGCTTATAAGCTTCTTCCGCGACCTCGAACATGAAATTGACCATTCTCTCCTTGATCGAGCCGAAATACTGGTCTTCCATCTGCTGCCCCTTGGGAGAAGCGGCTCCGGTCAAAGTCCGGCCGGTCATCACCAGGTCCGGGCGCAGGTTGTAGTAATTTTTGTCGATGACGAAATATTCCTGCTCCGGGCCGCAGGTGGAGAATACTTTTTTGATATCTTTATGCCCGAAAAGCGACAGCAGGTTGAGCGCCGCTTTGCTCAAAGCCTCGTCCGAACGCAGGAGCGGAAGCTTCTTGTCCAGCGCTTCGCCGGTATAGGAAATGAAGATCGTCGGAATGCACAGGGTCTTGCCCAATTTGCTTTCGATGATGAACGCCGGGCTGGAAGGGTCCCAGGCGGTGTAGCCGCGGGCCTCGAAAGTGGCGCGGATGCCTCCCGAAGGGAAGCTGGAAGCGTCCGGTTCGCCCTGGATCAGTTTCGAACCGGAGAACTTCTCGATCACCTTGCCGGGCCCGGTAATGGAAATAAAGCTGTCATGCTTTTCCGCGGTCAGCCCGGTCATCGGCTGGAACCAGTGGGTGTAATAGGACGCGCCCTTGGCGATCGCCCAGTCTTTCATCGCGCCGGCGATCTCGTTGGCCTGGGCCATGGTAATAACCTTGCCTTCGGATATCCAGCGGTTGAAAGCGGCAAAAGTATCTTTGGAAAGGGCCTTCTCCATGGTGCTCAGGCTGAAAGTGTTCTCCCCGAAATACTCGGAAACTTTTTTGAATTCTTTTCTCTGAGGCAGTTCCACAGGCTTTATCTTAAGCAGCACTTCTTTTCTTATTCCCATGCTATCCTCCTTAAATAATAAAAAAAACGGGTGCTCCTCATCGTTATCGAGAAGAACACCCTTGTTCTTTTTCGTCTATATATACAAGTAAATCCATGGGCCTTCTGGTAACCGGAATTTAGTTTTTTTCGTACTTTCTCAGGACTTCGATTATCGCCCCGGCTGTTTCCGCGTCCAGGAAATCCTGCCTGAACTGCCGGATGTTCAATAATTTGGAAAGAGTAGCCAGGAACTTAAGGTACGTGGTCAGGTCCCCGGGATTAGTGCCCAGCAAAAACACCATATTCACTTCTTCTCCGTCGATAGACTGGAAATCCAACCCCAGGCGGGAACGGCCGAAAGCGAAAACCAGCCCTTCCACCGATCTGGTCGGCGCGTGAGGTATGGCCACGCGGTTGCCGATGCCGGTAGAGCCGAGCTGTTCCCGTTCCATCAAATGCTTGATGAAATCATCCCTGTCCGTGACCTGCTCCGGGGCCGAAAATACCGAAACCAGCTCGCGGATCGCGGATTCCTTATCCCGGGAAACCAGGTCCATCACGCAATGTTCCGGTTTTAAAAAATCAGTCAATTTCATTTTAAACTATCTCCTTATATAAGTCTTCCACTATATTCTGATTACGCACCAGGACCACCGGGCAAGGAGCCCTGCGGGATATCCGCTCGCCTTCATCGTGGAAAATTTCCACTCGCGAAGTTATCTCTTTGACCTCGCCCATCACCAGGATATCCGCTTTGATATCCGCGGCTTTGTTGATCATCTCATCGCAAACCTCGCCTTTGAGGAGGAATTCTTCGCAAACCACATTCTTGGACTCCGCCATCTTCCTGACTTTTTCCAGTAAAAGCTTGCCCTGCATTTCCAGGTCGCGCTCGTAATTGCGCGCTTCCATTTCGACGAAGATCCGGCTTTTCAAAAGATCGGAAAGTATGCTGGAGTTGACCACATACACCGCCGAAAGCCTGGCCTTGAGCAGCCTGGAGAGGCAAATAGCGTATTTAGCTGCGATCATACTGTTGGCGGAACCGGAAATACTGACCAGGATATTGGTTATCACGTCATTCCTCCGTTACTGATAAAACGGCTATTGTCTGGTTTTCTCTTTTTTTATCAGTTTCAACATGGAAAACGAATCCCTGGATTCTTCATCCAGCCGGTCGCCGATATATTTAAAAGTATCGCTGTAATACGGGATGTAAACTTTCTCCAGGGCGTTGACCTTGCGGATCGTCTTGCGCGCTTCCTGGGCCAGCCGTAAAAGGGTGATCTTTTTTTCCGCCAGCACCGCCAGCAGGCTCAAAAGCTCCTTGAATTCCCGCACCGCGTCGTCCACGGAAAGGTCCACTTCATGCAGGCTGTAATAAGGCGGCTTATCCTGGATATCCACGTTGATCACCGGGACGCTGACCCCCATTACCCTGCGGCTGGTTATAGCCAGGCGGCTTTTTATGTCCACCGATATGCTTAAAGAATGGATCCGGTCTCCGCCGGCGCGGACCGTGGCCCGGTCAACCGCTTTATAAGCCCGGGACAGCGCGTCGTCAACCTGCTGCTGGTTGCGGTCCACGCTGTCGATGACCGTGGTCAATTCCTGCAGGAGTATCCTTCTTTTTTCGTCCAGGAGCTCATAGCCTTCCCTGGACAAAGACAAAGTCTTCTTGGTCTTGATCAAATTGCTTTTAGTCGCGGCGATATTGAAATTCATGGATTAAGCCTGTTTACCGGCTCCCCTATCCTTATAATGTTTATCCAGTTCTTCCTGCTTTATGCGCACCAGCTCGTCGCGCGGAAGAAGCGACAATATGTCCCATCCCAGGTCCAGCCCTTCTTCCAGCGTCCGGCGCTCGAACGGCCCCTGGGAAATGAACCGGTGCTCGAATTCTTCCCCGAATTTGAGGTATTGCAGGTCGAGCGGGGATAATTCCTCCTCGCCGATAATAGAAGCCAGCGAACGGATATCTTTGACATGGGCGTAGAAAGAGAACAACTGCGACGCCAGGGCCGGGTGGTCGGAACGGGTCTTGCCCTCCCCGATATTGTCTTTCATCAAACGGGAAAGCGAAGGAAGCCCGGCTACCGGCGGGTACAGGCCGCGGCTGTGCAGTTCGCGCTCGAGCACGATCTGGCCCTCGGTGATGTAACCGGTCAGGTCGGGTATGGGGTGCGTAATATCGTCGTTGGGCATGGTCAATATCGGAAGCTGGGTGATCGAACCTTTGACCCCCTTGATCATTCCCGCGCGCTCGTAAAGCCCGGCCAGGTCGCTGTAGAGGTACCCCGGATAGCCTTTTCTCGCCGGGATCTCGCCGCGGATGGTGGAAAGTTCGCGCAAAGCTTCGCAGTAATTGGACATGTCGGTCATAATGACCAGCACGTGCATGTTCTTGCGGAAAGCCAGGTATTCCGCGCAGGTCAGCGCGAATTTCGGGGTCCAAAGCCGGGCGATGGACGGCGAGTCGGCGAGGCTCAGGAATATCGCCACCCGGTCCAGGACGCCGGACTCTTCGAAACTTTTGATAAAGAAACGCGCGGTATCGTATTTCACGCCCATGGCCGCGAAGACCACGCAGAAATCCTCGCCTTTGACCCGGGCCTGGCGGGCTATCTGCGCTCCCATTACGTCGTGAGGCAGGCCGCTGCCTGAAAATACCGGGAGTTTCTGCCCGCGGACCAGGGTATTCATAACGTCTATTGAAGATATCCCGGTCTCGATAATATTATGCGGATACTCGCGGGCCGTCGGGTTGATCGCGAAACCGTTGACGTCGAGCAGTTCGTCATACGCCGGTTTAGGCATCCCGTCCAGCGGGTTCCCCAGGCCGTCGAAAACGCGGCCGAGCAGGTCTTCGGAAACGCCGACCTTAAGCGGCTCTTCCTTGAAACGCACCCGGCAATTGTTCAAAGACAGGCCGCTGGTCCCGCCCAGGACCTGGACCACCGCGAAGCCTTTTCCGACTTCCAGGGTGACCCCGATCTTGCTCTGCCCCTGGTTATCCACGATCTCGACGACTTCGTTATAGCCGACGTTGTGGACATTGCGGATGATCAACGTCGGGCCGACCAGTTCTTCCAGCCCCCTGTATTCCCTTAATCCCTGTTGTTCTTTCATGTTTTCTCGTTTAACGGGTTAAGCTGCTTAAGCGCCTGTTCTATTTTCGCCGGGAACGCCTCCAGACCGGCTATATCTTTTTCGGAATAATTCTGCTTCATGCGCACGACTTCGTTGTATATCCCCGACTGCCTGATCTCCGGGATGCCGATGCCTTTTTTCACCAGCTCGTCGCTGACGCGGTAGAAAACTATTATGGACTTGAGCATCAGGAACTGCTTGCGAGCCGAAGCGTAAGTGTCCACGGCGTCATAAGAAACCTGCTGGAGGAAGCCGTTCTTGAAAATAGTGCAGACCTCCAGGACCAGCCTCTGCGCCGGCGGCAGGACGTCCGGGCCGACCAGCTTGACCACCTGCTGGAGCCGCTGTTCTTTCTGTAAAAGCTCCATTACCGCGAAGCGGAATTCCAGCCACTGTTTATCGACGTTATCATGCCACCAGCCTTTGATATCGTCGATGTATTCGGAATAGCTGTCGATCCAGCTTATAGACGGGTAATGGCGGGCGTTGGCCAGGTCGCGGTCCAGGGCCCAGAAACAGCGGATGAACCTTTTGGTATGCGCCGTCACCGGCTCGGAAAAATCCCCGCCCTGCGGGGAAACCGCGGCGATAATAGTGATCGATCCGCTCTCCCCGTTCAAAGTGTCCACTTTTCCGGCGCGCTCGTAAAATTCCGCCAGCCTCGACGGCAGATACGCCGGGAACCCTTCTTCCAGCGGCATTTCCTCAAGCCGGCCGGAAAGTTCGCGCAGAGCTTCGGCCCAGCGCGAAGTCGAGTCGGCCATCAGCGCGACATTATAGCCCATGTCGCGGTAATATTCGGCTAAAGTGATCCCGGTATAAATGCTCGCCTCGCGGGCGGCAACCGGCATGTTCGAAGTATTGGCGATGAATATCGTCCTTTCGGACAGCGGCCGCTGGGTGCGGGGATCGATCAGGTTGGGGAAGTTCATCAGGACGTCGGTCATTTCGTTGCCGCGCTCGCCGCAGCCGACATAAATGACGATATCCGCGTCCGACCATTTAGCCACCTGGTGCTGGATGACGGTTTTGCCGGTGCCGAAACCGCCGGGCACGGCGACGCATCCGCCCTTGGCGATGGGGAATAACGTATCGATGACCCTCTGCCCGGTCACCAGCGGTTCATTGACCGAGAATCTTTCCTTATAGGGGCGGGCCTTGCGCACCGGCCAGCGCTGGAAGAGGAAGATCTCGCGCTCGCCCTGCGCCGAAGAAACAACGCCGATCTTATCGTCCAGGCAATAATCGCCTTCCGCGGACACCCAGTTAAGTTTACCCTGGATATCCGGGGCCAGCAGTATCCGGTGCTTTACCAGCGGGGCTTCCTGGACTTCGCCGATGACCTGCCCGGGGCTCAAAACATCGCCCGCTTTGACCGAAGGGACAAAATGCCATTTCTTTTTGTGGTCCAGCGGGGTAACGTGCACCCCGCGGCTGATATAAACACCCTCCTGGTCCTTGATCACCTGCAGAGGCCGCTGGATCCCGTCGTAGATATTGCCCAGCAATCCCGGGCCAAGCTCGACATATAAAGGGAATCCTTCGCTGTAAACGGGGTCTCCCGCCTTGATCGAAGTGGTATCCTCATATACCTGGACAAAAGCCCGGTCATTCTTCAGCCGGACTACTTCCCCGATAAGATGTTCATCGCCGACCTCGACCATGTCCAGCATGCGCAGGCTGCTTACTTCTTCCATTTCCACCACCGGGCCTACTACCCGGTAAACCTTGCCGACTTCTTTAGCCATAGCTTTACCTTATATTATTGCGCTTCCTTGAGCAAAGACATATAAACTTTTTCTTTGATCCGCGAGAACCGGGTGAACAGCCGGTTATCGAAAGTCAGCCTTCCGTCGGGTGAACTGATAACCACGCCCGGATCGTTAAAATCGCCTTTTTGGGCTTTGAGCGGGCAGTCCTTACCGGTCGCCTGGCGGCAGCGATCCTCCAGTTTTTTCAGGAAAGCCGGGTTGAAGAACGCCTCGTCCCCGGCGGCGTAATTTATCACCGGCTCAGCCAGCCCCAGGGCCAGTATCCCCTCGACTGCGGTCTTTTCCAGGAATTTTTCATACCCGGGCCGGTCATCGCGGAATTTCCCGGCGTATTCCGCGACTTTCCCGAATACCGCCTGCGCGAATTTATCCCGGCCGTTAAGGATCAGACGTTTCTTTTCCAGGTTGAGCGAAGACGCGCTGCGCTCTTTTTCTTTCTGGATCTGCTTATCGGCCTCGTTCAGGGCATCCTGCCTGCTTTTCTGCGCCGCATTCCGGGCGTCGTCCATAATGCGGGACGCTTCGCGTTCGGCGTTGGCCATAACGTTATCAACCGCGTCCTGGGCCTCCTGCCTGATCCGGGCGCAGATGACCTCGGAATTTTCCCGGTTGTTCGGCAGTTCCGGCATTATATCGTTATTTTTTTTCTTGAACATTTCAGAACCCGGCTAATTCTTTTAAAAGTTCGGCGGAACTTGATCTTTTCGCCGCCTGCCCCCTGGAAGGCACTTCCAGGATAAGCGGGATGGGATTCCCGGCGACGTGGTTCTTCACTTCCTCGCGCATAAAAGACGCGGCCTTCTCGGTAACCAGGATGATCCCGACATCCTTATCCGCTTTAGCCCGGCTTAGAGCTCCCAGCGCCTCGGCCCTGCCGGAAACTTCCATGGTGCTGACCCCGGCGAGCTTGAACCCGGCGCTGCTTTCTTTATCCGCGATGCAAAAAAAGGTCATAAAAATTTCTGCAGGATCATGATCGAGATGATCAACCCGTAAATAGCGATACCTTCGGCGAGTCCGACGAAGATCAGCGCCCTTCCGGTCATTTCCGGTTTCTCGCTGATCGCGCCGACGGCCGAAGCGCCGACGTAAGCCACGGCGATGCCCGCGCCTAAAGCCGCCAACCCGGTGGAAAGGGCCGCGGCCAGGTAGGCCCAGCGGATTACCGACGGATCGACCGCCGCGCCGGTCTCAGCCAGGGCGAAATCGAACGCCGACGCCAGCAAAAATATTCCCGCCGTTAAAAGTGAATTCTTTAGAAATACGCGATCGAACTTCATTGCCGCCTCCTTTTGGATTATCGGCCGGCCCTGTTCAGGCCGGGATCCGGTTATGCCGTAAGCGGCTTGTATACGGTCTTGCCGCTGACGAAAAATTTAGAGAAAAACTCGTAGTAATTAAGCCTTATCGACTGAATGGTCACCACCAGCCCTTCCAGGCCGATCACCAGGATGTTGCCGAAGATCACCACCAGCAGGGAGAACAGGTCGCCGGCGTGGCCTTTAACGTGGACGATATTGGCCAGGCTGAAGATCGCGATGAACAAGCCCGCGTGGGCCATGGCGAACGCCGCGACACGGATGAAAGAAACGGTATTGGCAAGATAGCCCATGAATAATTCCAGCAGGCCTATCGCGCTTTCCATGAAAGATTCCAGGAAATGGCTGTATTTCTTGCGGGCCAGGCATTCCACGAGTGGATATAGAAATATTATCAGCAATCCGGAAAAAATCAAGAAAGAAAAATATCCCGGGATGCGGTTTTGCGCGGTCAGGATCTTGACCACAACCCCCAGGGCCGCCCAGTAAACTATCCCGCCGACCAGGCCGGAACGGTCGGATAAAAGTTTGGCGTAATCGCGGTCGCGCAGGGCGTTGATGACGTTAACGGCTATCCCCAGGCTGATCATAGCGACCCCGAAGATCACGCTCAATTGCACCGCATACATGATATTCTCGATCGGCTTCATCCATAAAGACTTGAACTCATACCCGAAAAAACTGCCGTAAAGCAGGCCGAAGACCATCGCGCTGGAACCGGCGTAAATAAGCAGCGCCTTTACAGGTTTTAACCCGGGAGCCGGGGATCTTCCTCCCAGGAACAGCCCCAGCACAGCCAGCACCAGGCCGTGGCCGATATCCCCGAACATCGCCCCGAAAACCAGGAGAAAACTGAAGGCCACGAATACCGTCGGATCAATACTGCCGTAACGGGGTATCCCGTAAGCCCCGATCAGCATCTCAAAAGGGCGGATCAGGAAATTATGGCGGCAAAGGACCGGGATATCGTCTTTGGCGACCGGGACCTTTTCCGCTTTCAAAGACTCCACGAAAGAGATCCCGGGGATCGATCTTATGGATTCCTTGACCCGCCTGACCTGCTCCCTGGGGACCCACCCGGAGAATATCGCGGTCTTCTCGGTCAAACAGCCGAGCTTCTTGGCTTCCAGTAAAGCGCGGTTCAGCCGGACCGCGGAATTAATTCTGGCCAGTTCCCGGCAATTCTCGGCGGCAACGGCCTTGAACTGGGAATCCAGGTCGGCGATCCGGTCTTTTTTCCCGGCGATATCACGGCGCAGGTTGTCCTGGGTCTGGGCGGAAACAAAACCGGCTTCTTTAGGATATTCTATCTTCTGCCAGCCGACGTCCTCCAGGACTTTCTCCAGCAGGACCTTATCCCGGCGCAATCCGATGAATAAAGCGAATACCGCGGAGCCGTCTTTCTTGAAAGGATAGATCACATGCGGAGAATCCGGAAGATTCTTGTCTAAGAGGGGGATATTCTTCTCCTCGATCTTGCCGGTGGATACGTTCAGGAACGAATACAGGGTTTTATCCTCGACAGGGAACGGCAGATACTGCCCGGCCTGGGAAAGAAGGACTTCATCGTTGGCGATCTCGGCCGCCAGCTGCTCCTTTTCCTTGAATAGCGGCAGGACCCGCGAATCCAGCGCGTCCACGTACTTTTGCGCCTGTTGATAGTCTATAGCCGTTATATCGGCTTCGAATTTCGCGTCCAGGTCGGCCCCGATCTTACGCGATATATCCCTTATCCTGGAGAACATCCCTTCCCAGGCCGCGTATTCCTTATCGACCTGGAAACCGGACAGCCCGCCGAGCTTGGCTTCGATCCCGCGGATATCCACGGGATGGACCACGCCCAGTTCGACAAGTTTGCGGGCGGCTTCATCGGATCTATCCCGGAATACCGCGAAATTCACCAATTCCATCGGAACAGGAGTTATCATACGTTCAGGGCGGAAATAATTTCCTCTTTATCCCAGCCGTAATTCTTGGCGGTTAAAAGAGAGATCAATGTTCTAGTTTCCCGGTGCTTAAGAAAAAGGTACCCGATGACTGTTCCTATGGTAAAAGGAAAACCGGTCATCGCCGACTTTACCTGGCGCAGCATCACCTCGTAAAGGAATTTCTCCAGGACCGCGGGATTCCCCCGGGCAGATCCTTTTAATCCCGCGTAAGGCCCGGCCGATATGCCTTCGATAACCTTATCCGGGTCGTTGGACGCGTAAAATTTGCGGATAGAATCTTTCTTGACCAGCCTGCCGCCGGGGATGAACCATTCCATGACCTCGGCGATGCCGAAAGCGTAATATTTATCCAGGCGGACCAGCCAGTTGATATTTTCGATATCGACTTCTATCCCGAGGAGCTTCCCGGCGGTCTTTCCGTCGGCGGATGAAAAATTACCGATGCATTCCGCAAGCCTGCGGTAATAATCCGATTCCAGCCCGGCTTCCAGGTAAAAAGGCTGGTTGCGTTCTTTATATTTTTCCCGGGCGTTAAAAAGCGCCCGCTTATAAGGCGTCCCGTCCAACTCGAGGATAAATTCCTCGACGCTCGCCGCGGCGAGCAGTTTATCGAAGTCTATATGGTAACAGATCTTCGGCGCGATCAGGTAATCTTTTACCGGGGCCGGGGTTTTATTATGCCAGAGCCGGACGAAAGTTTTCACTTCCTCCAGTTCGTAACGCTGGCGCAATAAATATACCAGCCTTTTTTCCCATTTATTGACTAAAGCGCCCTCGACTTCGATGTAAACCCCGAGGTCATGCCTGAGCAGCGATCTTTCCAGAATGCGGATATCCGGGTTATCTCCGGGAATACCCTCGAGGGCATCTTTATACCCGGTTTTACCGAGGATATCCAGGGCCGATGAAAAATCCCTGGCCGAAGCAATAGCTTCCAGTTCCTGCCGTTTCAAAAAGAACGACATCATCGCTTTGATCTTGGCGTTGGCAAAAGCGTAATGTGAGATCTGGCGCATAGCGGGATTAATCCTGAATTCCGGTTACCTGGCGAAAGATCTTACTGGAGATGGCGTCAAGGTCTTTTTTTCTGGACTCGTTCTTCACCGCGGCTTCAGCTTTGATCTGTTCCAGGCTGTTCTCTTTCTCCCGGGCAAATTGTTCCAACGCCAGCTTTTTCCTGGCGGCGGCTTCTTCGGCCGCTTCGCCGGCGGCGCGCTGGATAGTCTGCTGAGCATCGCGCTGGGCTTCTTTTAGTGTGGCTTCCGCAGCCGCCCGCGCCGCTTCCAGCCGCTGGCGCGCGAGTTGTTCTTCCTGAAGTATCTTATCTACTATGTCTTTCATCCCTGCTTAAACCTGCTTTCCCCGCCCCGCTGCGGGTGCGGTAAATGTGTTGAACAACGGCCAAAATCAGACAATATTATATCTCCTGGCGGAATAAGTGTCCAGAATTAAAATCCCGGTCTTCGATGACCGTTAAAGCCGCGGCGACGGCTTTGGGATCATATAACAAACCGCTGTTCTGCTTGATCTGCCTGATAGTTTCATCCATGGACAAAGCCGGCCGGTAAACCTGGGGCGAAAGCATCGATTCAACCACATCCGCCAACGCTACTATTTTCGCCTCGGGCACGATATCTTGACCGCGCAAACCGAAAGGGTATCCCGATCCGTCCAGCCGCTCATGATGCTGAAGGACGACACGCGCCACATCGGGATTATATCTTATCGCCTGCAATAGATCATGCCCGATCTCGGCGTGCTTCCTGACCAGCGTAAGTTCTTTATCGTCAAGCGGCCCGGCTTTATTAATGACCTCGGCGGGTAAAGAGATCTTCCCGATATCGTGCACTACCGACGCGTGATGGATTATTTTACTTACGTCACCGGAACAACCCATGACCTGAGCGAAAACGCAAGCCAACCGGGCAACCCGCCTGCCGTGGGCCAGGATCGGATTCTTGCTGTCCGATAATTGCATGATAATACTTAATATGCTTAAATCATTCATTTCCAGCGCCGGTCGGCCTAACAAAACTTAACTATATCAACTGCCCGCACTGAACATGCGGTCACTGAGTGAACGGTAGTTCATAATTAAATTGTAATATTCATTGAGGATTTTGTCAAGGGATTCTTTAGTGATAAACGGAAGGAATTCTGCCTGCGGCTTATTTACATCCGGCTCCGCATAAAAACAACTTAAAAACAACTCCGGACAAGCTGACTAACTTTTGATTCTTTCTATTTTCTTCTTCCACCCATTCAATGCCGATAGCTTTTATTATGGCCATAAGAACGCCCGCCACTTGTTCCGGCTTCAGGTCGCAGTTGATCGCTCCCTGCTCCTGAGCGTATTTTGCTAAACCGGCGACAAAATTATGAAAACGGACCCCGGTGGGAGATTTAAAGATCCTTCTTTCTGTTGTGGTCACTTTTTGTTCCGCAATAAATATCTGAAAGAAATCCTGATTACTCTCAAAAAAAGATAAACTTTCCCGGATGAAGATCTCTATTTTCTTTCCCGCGTCAGGAGTCTTCCCCGTCTTCTCCTCAATTATGGATAGAACGGATCTGACTTTTTCTTCCAGCAAAGCGAAATAAAGCGCGTCCTTGTCTTTGAAATGCAGGTAAACCGTTCCGGTCGCATACTGGGCTTCCCGGGCAATATCTCTTATGGTAGCGTCGTGATATCCTTTTAAAGCGAATAAATGTTCAGAAGCCTTCAAAATGTCGGCCCGGCGCAACTGCCTGTCTCTCTCTTTCCTATCAATTATAGCCATTACTTTCCTTTTTAAAAGATTATCCAATTAATGAACCAATGTTCATATTTAAGAATATAGCACTTTATTAAGGCTTTGGCAAGAGGAAAGAATGACCTGTTTTGGGCGCCCCTGGCGCGAAAGGTTAACGGTTGATCTAAAGGATAATCACCGCGCGGTTATTGCGGATATGGAAAAAACCAGCGGAAAGAAGATCGAACGTGGTATTCATGCCGTCTTCGCCGCTGATGCGGATACTGCCCGGTTTGGTCAACGAAGCGAACGCCGCGTGCCCGGCGAATATTTGCCCCTGCCCCAGCCCGAAGTCGGCTTTCAGGCAGGAAACTTTGCCTTGGAAGATCAATGCTTCAGGAGAAATTATAGTCAACTCGAATAAACCAGTCATATAAAGCTTTTTTAAACTTTTAGCCCGGCGGCTTTTTCCTTAGCCTCGTCAATGGTCCCGACCATGTAAAACGCCTGTTCGGGAAGCCCGTCAACTTCGCCGTCGACAATATTCTTAAAACCTTTGACCGTCTCATCCAGCCGGACATATTTGCCTTTTACGCCGGTAAAGCTCTCGGCCACGAACAAAGGCTGGGAAAAGAATTTCTGGATCTTCCTGGCCCGGGCCACGATCAATTTATCCTCTTCGGAAAGCTCGTCTATACCTAATATTGAAATAATATCCCTCAGGTCTTTATAGCGCTGCAATACGCGCTGGACCCTTAATCCGACGTCATAATGTTCCGCGCCCAGTATCCTCGGGTCGGCGATGCGGGAAGTCGAGTCCAGCGGGTCCACCGCCGGGTAGATCCCCAGTTCGGCGATCTGCCGGGAAAGGACGATCTTGGCGTCGAGGTGCGAGAATGTTGTCGCCGGAGCCGGATCAGTGAGGTCGTCGGCCGGGACATAAACCGCCTGGACCGAAGTGATCGCGCCTTCCCTGGTCGAAGCGATGCGTTCCTGGAGCTGGGCCATTTCCGTGGCCAGGTTCGGCTGGTACCCCACGGCCGAAGGCATCCGGCCTAAAAGCGTGGAAACCTCGGAACCGGCCTGGATAAAGCGGTAAATGTTATCCACGAACAAAAGAACGTCTTTGTGCTCCTGGTCCCGGAAATATTCGGCCATGGTCAGCGCGGACAAACAGACGCGCAAACGCGACCCCGGAGGTTCGTTCATCTGCCCGAAAACCAGGGCCGTCTTTTTAGAAACCCCGGATTCCTGGAGTTCCCGCCAGAGTTCGTTACCCTCGCGGGTCCGCTCCCCCACCCCGGCGAAGACCGAAACCCCGCCGTGCTCCTGGGCGATATTGCGGATCAATTCCATGACGATAACGGTCTTGCCCACGCCGGCGCCCCCGAACAAACCGATCTTGCCTCCCCGCGGGAACGGCGCGAGCAGGTCGATGACTTTTAATCCGGTCTCCAGCATCGAAGTTATGGGCAGCTGCTCGGTGAAATCCGGGGAATCCCGGTGGATCGGCAGTCTTTTGGCCGCGTCCGCCAGGTCGCCTTTATTGTCGATGGTCTGGCCGAGCAGGTTGAAGATCCGGCCCAGGGTCTGCTCGCCTACGGGAACGCTGATCGGCTCTCCCAGGGAACGGACTTTCATCCCCCGGACCAGGCCGTCGGTGGAAGTCATGGATATACAGCGGACCACGTTATTGCCGGTATGCTGGGCCACTTCCATGGTCAAATTTATCTTTTTATCCGGATATTCGACCTTCAGGGCATGGTAAAGCTGGGGGACCTGATTTTCCGGAAAACGGACATCGACTATCGGGCCGATGACCTGGACTATCTGCGGGTAATCTTCCATATTTTATCCTTTCAACGCTTCGGCGCTGGAAATGACCTCGATCACTTCCTTGGTGATCTGCGCCTGGCGCATTTTATTCCTGGTCAGTATCAGGTATTTTTTCAGGTCTTTGGCGTTATCGGTTGCCGATTTCATCGCTATCGCCCGGCTGGAATGCTCGGAAGAGAACGATTCCAGGATGCACATCCGGATCTTAGCCAGGATCAGGCCGGCGAGGACCTTTTCCAAAAGTTGTTTGGCGGAAGGCTCGAACAAATAAGCGGCGCCCGGTTCTTTAGCCTTCTCCACCGGAAGCAGCTTCTCCACCTGCGGCCGGTAATTCAAAGCGGAAACAAATCCGGTATAAGCGATATAAACCCGGGCGTTATCTTTCCGGAACAATTCTTCGGCGCGCTGGAATACATCTTCGGCGATCCCCGGCTTATACCTGGCTTGAAGGCCGAGAAATCCCGCGATAACCGGATAACCTTTCTTTTGAAAATGATCGAACCCCTTTTTGCCTATGGCGATGATCCTGGCCCGGGACGGCGGATTATTTTTCAGGAAGTCCTCGGCCTGGCGGATGATCTCGTGATTATAGGTGCTGCACAACCCGGTATCCGAAGTAACCAGGATCAAAACCACCGGAGAATCATCAGCGGCCGCGGTAAGATACGGGTGTTTTAACCCGGCGCCGCGGTTAACCACGCTTGAGGCCGCCTCAGCCAAAGCCCGGTAATACGCGCGGTTGCTGTTCAGGAACATCTCGGAGGACTTAAGCTTGGACGACGAGACCATCTCCATGGCGTGGGTGATCTTGGCGGTGTTCTCGATACTGCGCAAACGGTTCTTGATCTGTTTCAGCGAGCCGGCCATAGGTTAATCCGCTTCTTTAAAAGACGATTTAAAATCATTGACCGCCTGGTCCAGTTTCTGGCGCAGGAGGTCATTTAATTCTTTCTTGCTTTCTATCTCGAATTCGACGTCGTGGTATTTATCTTCGATATATTTCAGCAATCCCGCGCTGAATTTGCGCACCGACTCCACCGCCAGGCTGTCCAGGAAGCCCTTGGCCCCGGCGTAAAGCACGACCACCTGCTGGGCCAAAGACAGCGGCTCGAACTGGCCTTGTTTGAGCAGTTCGACCATCCTCTGCCCGCGGGTAAGCTGGGACTGGCTGGTCTTATCCAGCTGCGAGCCGAACTGGGTAAATGCCAGGAGCTCGCGGTACTGGGCCAGGTCCAGGCGCAGCTGGCCGGCGACCTGGCGCATGGCTTTGGTCTGGGCTTTGCCGCCGACGCGGGAAACCGAAAGCCCGACGTTGATCGCCGGGCGCACGCCGGCGTAAAAAAGGTCGCTCTCCAGATAGATCTGCCCGTCGGTGATGGAAATGACATTCGTCGGGATATAACTGGTGATATCCCCGGCCTGGGTCTCCAAAAGCGGGATCGCGGTCAGCGATCCGCCGCCCAGCTCGTCGTTAAGCTTGGCCGCGCGTTCCAGCAGCCGTGAGTGCAGGTAAAAAACATCGCCCGGGTAAGCTTCCCTTCCCGGCGGGCGGCGTAAAAGCAGGGACAATTGGCGGTAAGCCTGGGCGTGCTTGGTCAGGTCGTCGTAGATGACCAGCGCGTGCTTGCCCGAATACATCAATTCCTCGCCGATGGCGCATCCGGCGTAGGGAGCCAGGTATTGCAAAGAAGCCGAAGCGCGGCTGGAAGCGCAGACGATAGTCGTATATTCCATCGCCCCGTTCTTTTTCAGGACCTCGAATACGGAAACGATATTGGACATCTTTTGCCCGACCGCGACATAAATGCAATAGACCCCTTTGCCCTTCTGGTTGATGATCATATCCAGGGCGATGGCGGTCTTGCCGGTCTGGCGGTCGCCGATGATCAGCTCGCGCTGGCCCCGGCCGATGGGGATCATCGAATCAATGGCTTTGATCCCGGTCTGTATCGGCTCATTGACCGCCTGGCGTTCGACCACGTTGGGAGAACCGGCCTCCAGCGGGCGGTATTTATCGGTAACTATGGGGCCTTTCCCGTCCAAAGGCCGGCCTAAAGCCCCGACCACTCTTCCGGTCAAAGCCGGGCCTACCGGGACGCGGGCAACCCGGTCCAGGCGCTTGACGGTATCGCCTTCCTTGATATGGCGCTCGGGGTTATCCGGGCCGAAGATCACCGCGCCGATGCTGTCCTCTTCCAGGTTCATCACCATGCCCATGACATTATTGGGGAATTCGATCAGCTCCCCGACCATTGCGTCGTCCAGCCCGTAAATACGCGCGATGGCGTCGCCGACCTGGATGACCTTGCCCACGGACTCCATGCGCAGCCTGGTCTTGTATTTCTCCAGTTCTTTTTTGATGACCGAAGTTATCTCTTCAGGTTTTAAGGGCATATCAATTCACCTTTACGTTTTTAAGTTTCTCTCTCATGTCGGAAAGCGCCCGGCGCAGGGAACCGTCGATAACGGTATTGCCGATGACCAGTTGGAAACCTCCCAGTAATTCCGGGTCGAAATCGAAATAAAGTTTGATCTTCCTTTCCAGTTTACGCTCCAGGTCGGTTTTGATCCTCTGGATCAACGCCGAATCGAGCATATACGCGGTCTTCAGCACCGCTTCCTGCATCCCGGCGTGCAAATAAGCGTGGATGGCGTAATCCGCGGCGTCCTCGGCGTTGCGGATCCGGTTCTTATCCAGGAGCAGTTTCAGGAAATGCCGGAATTCTTCGCGGAACACCCCGGCCAGGACCCGGTCGATAAAATCCACTTTTTCGTTGAAGCCGATCTCGAAGCTCTCCAGGAAATTAAGCAATTCCGGGGATTCGCGGACCAGGTGCTTGAATTTCCTCAATTCTTCCAGGCCCTCATCGAAACCGATATTATCCCGGCAGTAACTTAAGAATCCCTCGGCGTAACGCTTGGCGATCAGTTTCTCTTTCATCAGGTTTTTTCCACCATTTTCAGGAAGTCCTCGATCAACTGTTTGTCTTTTTCCGGGCTCAGGTCCTCTTTGATCAGTTTTTCCGCGGCGGACATCGCCAGGTCTATCACCGAGGCCTTAAGTTCCTGCTTGGCCCGGGAAAGCTCATAATCGATCTCCTCCCTGGCTTTAACTAAAAGCTCATCGGCCTGTTCATGCGCGCGCTGTTTGATCTGCTCGGAAACCGCCTTGGCCTCTTCCATGGCTTCATTGATCCTCCGGCGGCGCAGTTTCTCGATCCCTTCCAGCTGCTGGGAATATTGTTTTTTCAATTCCTCGATCTGGGCCTTGGCGTCCTCTATTCCCTTGAATTCCCGGGCAACCGCGTCCTTGCGCGCATCAAGTATGGCCAGGATATGTTTCCAGGCGAATTTCCAGATCAGCCAGGCGAAGATCAGGAAAGTCAGCAAATGCGCCGCGAAAAGCTCCCAACGGATCTCCAGCATTTTAATACACCCCTTACTTTACGAAATACTTTACGAACGGGTTGGCGTATAACAGAACGATGCCGATAAATAACGTATAAAGCACCAGCGATTCGATCAGCGCCGCTCCGATGAACATGTTCAATTGGATCTTCGACGCGGCTTCCGGCTGGCGGGCGATACCCTCCAGGGCCCGGGATATGGCAATGCCCATACCTATGCCGCATCCCGCGGCGGCCAGGCCTATGCCGACGATGACGGCGAAAGCCGTAGAGCTGAAAAAAGTCGAAGCGCCCGGGCCAGCCGCGGCTGCGGCCGGCGCAGATTCGGCGGCAAAAACCGCACCCGAGAGAGCCAACAGGAACACCGCCGCGATAAATATTTTACGCATATGAACCTCCTTAAGTTATGATTATTCGCCTTCCATCTGTATAGCCCCTGCCACATAAGACATCGATAAAGCCATGAAGACAAACCCCTGGATCAATCCGACCAGCACGCCCAAAAGGATTATTGCCGGACGCAGCAATAACGGAGCCACGGCCATCGCTTTCTCCATAGCCTGCGGGCTGAAGAAAAACTTGACCAACAGCACTCCCAGGATCACCAGAAGCAGTTCCTTGGACATAATGTTACAGAAAAGCCTCAACGCCAGGGAAAAAGGCCGGACTAAAAGCGCGATTATATCCAGGACGGCGACTATCGCCCGGACCGGAAAAAGGTACCAGGGCAGAGACGGCCCGGTGAAGTGCCGGAAATACCCCGCCCCGTGGCGTTTGAACCCCTGGTAATTATAATAAACGAATACGATCGCCGCCAGCCCGGCGGGGAGCGAAAGGTCGGATGTCGGCGAAGAAAACCCGGGGACCAGGCCCAATAAATTGCTGACCACGATAAAAATAAAGAGCGTCACGAACAACGGGAAGTATTCCCGGGCCCGCGCGCCGAACATGTCCCGGTTCAAAGAATAAATACTCTCGAAACAAAGCTCGAAGACGGACTGCAGCCTGTTCGGGACCAGCCCGATCTTCCTTAAAACCAGCCAGGAAACCAGGCCCAGCAGCCCCCAGACCAGCCAGGCCATCACCAGGCTGACCGGAAGCGAACCGAAATGATATTCCACCGCTTCAGGGATAAATCCCGACATACCGGCCTCTTTTAAAAAACCCGGGGACGGTTCTCTTTTTTTCCAGGAGTTTACCGCGGTAAAAAAACGAGAACCGTCCCCTAGTTTTTGAGAAACTCTCTTACCCGATCGCCGCCGCGCCGCGTTCCTCGGTCCGCACGCGGACACACTCTTTCAGATCAAGAACAAATATCTTTCCGTCGCCGGTCTCGCCGGTCTTAGCGCCTTTAACGATCGCTTTGATCGTGGGCTCGACGTAATTATCGTTAACCGCTATCTCCAGGCGGACTTTTCTCAACAGGTTCCCCGTTTCCCTGGCTCCGCGGTAAACTTCGGCGATTCCTTTCTGCCGGCCGTGGCCGAGGACTTCGCTTACCGTGATCAGGTTAACATCAGCCTTATACAACTCTTCTTTTACTTCTTCCAGCTTATCCGGCTGGATTATCGCGATTATCACTTTCATCTATCCCCTCCTTAAAAATCCGCCCGCGCTCTCCTGATCAAGGAGGGCGCGGTAAGCCGGATTTATTCGATTACAGTATAAGCTTTCTCGTTGTGCTGGGTAAGGTCAAGGCCGATAGCTTCTTCTTTCTCGTTAACCCTGATCCCGAAAATGACATCCACTACTTTGCAGATCACCCAGGTCACGACACCCGAATAAAGCAGGGTCGCGCCCACGGCGATCGCCTGGACCTGGAGCTGATGCGGGTTGCCGTAGAAAAGCCCGTCACCGCCGGCGGAATTGACCATTTTGGTAGCCAGCAGCCCGGTGGCCAAAGCGCCCCAGATCCCGCCCACGCAGTGCACGCCGAAAGCGTCAAGCGAATCATCATAGCCTAATTTCGGTTTGATGATCGCCACCGCGATATAGCAGAAAACGCTGACCAGGAAACCGATGATCAAAGCCCCGGTCACATTAACGAAACCCGAAGCGGGAGTGATCGCGACCAGCCCGGCAACGGCTCCGGAACACACGCCGTAAACGGTGGGTTTACGGTTGCGGATCCATTCGATGATCCCCCAGCTCAACCCTGCGGCCGCGGCCGCGGTATTGGTGACCACGAACGCGTTGGCGGCCAGGCCGTTAGCGGCCAAAGCGCTTCCCGCGTTAAAACCGAACCATCCGAACCACAATAAAGCGGTCCCCAGGACCACAAAAGGCATGTTGTGCGGAGCGGGAACATTCTTGTCCAGATTGATCCTCCTGCCTAAATAAACAGCCGTAACCAGCGCCGCGATACCGGCGTTGATGTGGACTACGGTGCCTCCGGCGAAATCCAAAGCGCCCAGATTACGCAGCCATCCGCCGATACCCCAGACCCAGTGGCAGACCGGGCCGTAAACAAAAGTCGCCCATAAAAGTATAAATGCGAAGAAAGCCGAGAACTTCATCCTTTCCGCGAACGCGCCGACGATCAAAGCCGGAGTGATGATCGCGAACATCGCCTGGAAGATCATAAAAGCCTGATGCGGGATAGTCCCGGAATAATCGCCGTAAGGTTCTAATCCCACGCCGTTAAGCCCGAACCATCCTAACCCGCCCCAGAATCCGGCCCCGGGATGAAAAGAAATGCTGTAGCCCCAAAGCACCCATTGCACGCCGATAAGGCAAACGATCATCATGCACTGCATCAAAACGCTCAAAATATTCTTCTTACGCACCATGCCGCCGTAGAAAAAAGCCAGACCCGGCGTCATCAGCAGAACCAGCGCTGAACTCGCCAATACCCACGCAGTATCGCCTGCATTCATCGTAACACCTCCTCTTTTGTTATGATCAGAATAAAAAACTTCTTAAAATCCGGCTGCCGGATATTAAGATACCCGCATTTTGAAGAGCCGGGTAAAAAAAAAGGCGCACTCCATTGGAGAACGCCTTAGTTTATAAACACATCAGTGTGTTTTTAAGCACTTCATTGATACAAGTAAGAAAACCGGGATAATGGTAACCTAAATCTTATCCAGGTGTTTCAGGCATTTCCTGCGGATCTCTTTTTTCATCTTTACTATCCGCACATGCGAAACCCCTATTCTCTTACCTATGTCCCTGATCGTCAGCCCCTGGGCGAATAAAGGAAGAAGCTCTTTTTCCCGGTCGGTCAAGCCGTTATTCCGGATCACCTCGACGATCAACTTCTCGTTGAGCCGCTGAAAATAGTCTTCCGACCTCTCATCCCGGATCTCCATAGTCTCACAGGGAGAATCGCCGTCTTCTCCCAGCGGGATATCCAGGCTCAACGGGATGATCTTATCTTTGACGGAACGGATATGGTTCTGCAGGTGGAAATAACAGCCCTGCAGGATATAACTGTCGGTTTTATCGTCAAGTTTCCCGGCAACGCATTCTTTCCACAAATGGACCAGGGCTTCCTGGAAAAGGTCCTCATCATTGAAGAAAGCCTGGCGGCGGTTAAGCCGGTAAGCTATCGCTTTTATTTTTGGGGCCAATTTCGCGGCTAACTTCTCGAAAACCATTTTTATCCCCTGTATTTGTTGGTGATCGGCATGCGCCGGTCTTTCCCGAAAGCCCTCGGGGTTATCTTTATTCCCGGAGCGGACTGCCTGCGTTTGTACTCGCTGTGATCGACCAATCCCGCGACTTTATTCACCGTTTCCCCGGCAAAACCCGACTTGACGATCCGGCTTATCGACCTGTCGTCTTCCACGTAAGCCTTGAGTATCGGGTCCAGGGTCCCATACGGCGGCAGGGAATCGGAATCTTTCTGGTTCGGCCGCAATTCCGCGGTCGGAGCTTTGGTAAGAACGCCCTCCGGGATAACTTCTTTCAACGAATTACGCCAGCGGCAAAGCTGATAGACCAGGATCTTAGGGACATCCTTGATCGGCGCAAAGCCGCCTGCCATATCGCCGTAAAGCGTGGCGTAACCGGTGCTCATTTCCGATTTATTACCGGTGGTCAGGACCAGCCAGCCGAATTTATTGGAGAAAGCCATCAGCAGGTTGCCGCGGATCCTGGCCTGCAGGTTCTCTTCGGCGATATCCCTTTCCCTTCCGGCGAAATGCGGTTCCAGGGCCAGCAGATAGATCTTGTAAATATAATCTATGGAAATATTCTTGAACTCGATGCCCAGGTTCCGGGCCAGGACCGCGGCGTCGGTTTCCGAAGCCCGGGAAGAATAACGCGAAGGCATAAAAACCCCGGCGACATTATCTTTGCCCAGGGCGTCCGCGGCCAGGACGGCGACCAGGCTGGAATCGATCCCGCCGCTTAAGCCGATGACCACTTTCTTAAACCCGTTCTTGAGCACATAATCCCTCACCCCCAGGACCAGCGCCTTGTAAGTTTCCTCGACCCCGGATAAAGGCTTAAGGCCGGGCCTTTCCAGTTTATCTTTATTTTTCGCGTCAAAATCCCCCCCCAGGACGATCATGTTCTCAGGGATACGCGCGGCGCTCTTTACCGGAATATCTTCGATAAGGAGATCTTCGGCGAAAGCCCGCCCGCGCCTTCTGACCAGCCCGCGGGAATCAACGATCATGCTCTGACCGTCGAAAACAAGTTCGTCCTGCCCGCCGACCAGGTTGGTATAAGCGATAGCCGCGCGGTTGGCCGCGGCCTGCCGGCGGATCAACGCTTCTCTCTGGCGGATCTTACCGGCGTGGAACGGGGAAGCGTTGATGGTAAAGATCAATTCAGCCCCCTGCGCGGCCTGGGAATTCAACGGCCCGTGCTTATCCCAGATATCCTCGCAGATATTCACTCCTAAAATGACCTTGCTGTCCCTGCCCTCTAAAGCGAAAACCAGGGGTTTCTTCCCGGGCTTGAAATAGCGGTCTTCATCAAAAACCCCGTAATTGGGAAGGCTCATCTTCCTGGCAACCGCCCTGATCCTTCCGCCGGAAATGATTGCGGCGGCATTATAAAGATCTTTGCCGGACCTGTCCACGAACCCGACTATAGCGGTAATGTCTTTTACGCTGGAAGCTAATTCCTTGATCTGCAAAAGATTGTCTTCGATGAACTTCGGTTTGAAAAGAAGGTCTTCGGGAGGATATCCGGTCAGGGCCAGTTCCGGGAAACAGATAACATCCGCCGCCTTGGCCCGGGCAAGCTCAATAGCCGCCAGGATCTTCCCGCTATTGCCCTGAAGGTCCCCTACGGTGGAATTTATCTGCGCGCACGCTATTCGTACACTTGTTTTCTTCATTTTTTCCTGCATCCCGCCCTAAACCCTATTATACCAAAAAAGCGCCCTCAGATACATCATCATTTCTCCGATGTCATCCAGGACGCCTTTATCCCCGATAATAAAAAACGTCCGCTTTTGGCGAACGTCGATGTTCAGCTACTTCGTTGTATTGCATAAAAAGTATACCATCTCAGGAGATATTGTCAAGTGTTTTCTGCCTATTCTTTATGCAGTTATTTCTTCCCGGAATGAACCCCCCGGGCCGGGAAAATATATATATTCTCGCGTTTGAACGGATCGCGGACCTGCAGGTATATCCCCCCATCCCGCTCCAGGCTCCAGAAGACCCTGTCCCGGGAAGTAGAATAAACTATCAACAGCGCCCGGCCGGATCTATCCCGGATAATCTTGGGAGAAAGATTATTTTCTTTGATCCAGGAACCGTATCTTGCCCGGTCTTCTGACCCGGACGGGACAACCGCCTGCCCCCGGGCGGAATTGATCCTCAAGACATGATCATCATCGAGGCGGCGGATATACCGGTATCTGGCCCCTGCCGGAAGAACGACCATCCCGTCAAAACGGGTATGCGCGGCGGCATCGTAATTCCGGCGCTCCAGGAGGATAACCCCGTAAGGACCGCCTTCGGGATTTATCTGCAGCTTCTCCGGAAGGACAGGAACGCCTTCCATGGGCGGACCTCCGGCGGAGCAGAACGCCGGAAAGAGTAGAACGCCGAGTATAAACAATAAGGATCTTTTCATAACCGTAATTATCCCATTTTTAACCTCTTTTTGCAAGATTATTGCCTTTTGCTCGCCGCCGGGAGCGTAAAAACAAAAGGGCCCGCGGTTTCCCGCGGGCCCTCCGTTAACTTCATGGTCCGCTTCAAGGCGCGGCAGGACTCAGATAGCGCCTTCTCCCTTTTCTCCCGTGCGGATCCTGATCACGTTCTCAATGGGATAGACAAATATCTTACCGTCCCCGATCTCCCCCGTCTGGGCGGTTTTAGTGATAATGTTTATCACTTTGTCGACATCGCCGTCTTTGACCACGATCTCGACTTTTACTTTCGGCAGGAAACTTACTTTATATTCCCGGCCGCGGAACTGCTCGGTCAGCCCTTTCTGCCGGCCGTGCCCCTCGATATGGGTGACCATTATCCCGGGACAGGAGATCTTCTCCAGCGCGTCAGCGACCTCCTCCAACTTCTCGATCCTGAAAACAGCCTCTATTTTCTTCATGTCATTCTCCTTAATTGCTGTGAGAATAGAAGTTCGGATACGCCGGAGTACCATGCTCGATAACGTCCAGCCCTTTCAACTCCTCTTCCGGGGTAACCCTGATTCCGAACATTTTATCCATAACCTTGAACACGATCAACCCTACTCCCAGGGCCCAGGCCACGCAAACCGCGGCACCGATCGCCTGCGCGATCAACTGCCCCGCGCCGCCGCCGTAGAACAGACCCGTGACGAACGGAGCGCTGGTGGTTCCCAGCCCGTAAGTACCGTCGGCAAAAAGTCCGACGCTTAACACGCCCCAAACGCCGCAGAGCCCGTGCACGCTGACCGCGCCGACGGGATCGTCGACCTTCACCGCTTCCCAGAAATAAACACCTCCGACCACCAAAGCTCCGGCGATCGCTCCGATCACTACCGCGGCCCAGGCTTCCACCCAGGCGCAAGGCGCGGTGATCGCTACCAGCCCGGCGAGGCAGCCGTTAAGCATCATACCCACGTCCCATTTCTTGGTCTTGGCGAATACCAGCAAAAGCGCTACCGCCGCACCGGCCGCAGCGGCCAGGTTGGTATTGACCGCGATAACCGCGATCCTCAACTGGTGCGCGGAGAAAGTGGAACCCGGGTTGAACCCAAACCATCCGAACCACAGGATGAAAGTACCCAGCGCGGCCAGGGTGATGCTGTGGCCGGGAATAGCCTTCGGTTTTCCGTCTTTGCCGAACTTGCCGAACCTCGGCCCGAGGATCAAAGCGCCGGCCAATCCCACGAAGCCGCCGATGGTATGCACTACTCCGGAACCGGCGAAATCCACGTGTCCTACGCCGAAAGGCAGTTTGGACAGCCAGCCGCCGCCCCAGACCCAGTGGCCGTATATCGGGTAGATTATAGCACAAACGGCCAAACTGTAGATGAAATACGCTTTGAACTTGAGCCTCTCCGCAACGGCTCCCGAAACAATGGTCGCCGCGGTTCCGGCGAATACCAGCTGCCAGAAGAAAACCAGGTACTTGCCTACGTCATAGGCTGAACCGTGCAGGAACCATCCGGAAGTCCCGAACAACCCGTGAAAATCATCTCCCATCATCAAAGCGAACCCGATCGCCATGAAGACCAGCGAAGCCATAACGAAGTCGATGGTATTCTTGGCCATCAGGTTGGTGGCGTTCTTGGCCCGGCAGAAACCGGTCTCCACCATTGCGAAACCCGCTTGCATGAAAAACACCAGGAAACCGCAGACCAGCACCCACACGTAGTCAACCGGAGCCTCAAGGTTGGCCGCGAGCGTGGCTGCTCCGCTGGGATCAGGCGCGGCTAAACACTGCGCGACCCACCCCAAAGACGCCGCGATAAACAAACTGATGATCTTAAACATAAAACGTACCCCCCTTTCTTTTTTCCTAAAAAGTGTAGCTTAAATACACACCGCTGTAGAAACGGTTCTTCTGATTGCCGTTATTTTTGTCGCTGATATTGCCCCAGGGGACCGCGTAGCTGATATTAGGTTTGCAAGATAAGCTTTTGGTCAGAGGAATGGTCACTCCCGCGGTAAGTCCGGCGTCCCCGCCTTCTCCCCGGTAATATTGTTTATTGTTGTACCCGACATGCCCGGACAGGTCCAGGCTCATAGCCATGGACATCGCGGTGAACGGCTTGCTGTAAGCCAGGTTCAACACGGTATAACTTCCTTCGCCGCCGCCGTCCTCTTTCTTGCCGTAATCATAGTAATAATATACCGAAGGCGTCAGGAACAGACTAGACAGCGTCACTCCGGTATAGAATTCCCGGCTGAAACCCCGGGAAGCCCCGTCCGAAGGAAGCGCGTCCGGGAAATCATAATAAGTGTGCCCGAAGGAAAGGGCCACATCCGGAAAACTGTAAGTATAATCGAAGAGATAATCCGTTTCGCTCGATTTAAGAGCGTCTTCGTTGCCCAGGTCGTGGCTGTTCCAGATCCCCACCTTGATCTTGCCGTATTTGGAATCCGGGGTGCTCACATAAAACCCCGGCTGGATCACCGGGTCGCCGTCAAGCATGATACCCCGCCACATATAGATCGAACTGAAATTCAGATCCCCGGAAACCGAAAAATTAAGCCCGGATAGGAGACCGTCACCCGCCTCACCAGCGAACGCGGCCTTTCCGCCGATCGCCAGAGAAATTGCCGCTAACATCATAACAAGCCGCAACGATGATCTTTTCCGCATCTTTTTATCCTTTCTTTTCCGTCAATTAGCCCGGTGAAAACCGGTTATAAAATAAAAAACGCCATTTAGACCCACCAACTCTGGTTTAAATGACGTCGTTGTCTAATCCGCTCTATCCCGGATTAAAACAAAAAAGGCGCCTGCTTTGTTACGCAAACGCCTCTGTTTTTACACTTCAATGTGCCTTACACCAATACAAGTAAACTTCCACCGGTTTTGGTAACTAATTTTTTTAATCCGTGATCGCAACCCACCCCGCTGCCAGAGGTTAAATACTATAATTTTATAAGCATCTCTCAAGGTTTTAACGGGTCCTGTCTTGTGGTGTATTCGCAGGGGCGTTCGTTGCGCCCCTGCGAATCCCCACCTTGACAGGTCCCGTTAAAGCCTATACTTAATTATTTATTGTTGAAATATTTGGCTTTATATTTTTCAAGCAGGGCGAGGGACTTTTCTTTGCACTTGCCGCAGACCGTGCCGATCTTGGTCCGCTCCTGGAGCTCGATATAGGTGCGCGCTCCTTCCAGGACCGCGTGCTCGATCTCGGAGTCTGTGATACCCAGGCACTGGCAGATGACATGCTCTTTCTCGGTCTTAACCTTGTCAAGCATCCCGTTGCGGGTGTAATAATCATCAATGGCGGCGCGCAGGGCTTTGTCGCCTAGCACTGAACAGTGGATCTTGTGCTCGGGCAAACCGCCCAGGGCCAGGGCGATGTCCCGGGAAGACAATTGGTAGGCGTCGTCGAGTTTCTTGCCGATGGCCAGGTCCGACAGGACGCTGGTCGAAGCGATGGCGCTGGCGCATCCGTAAGTTTTCCATTTGCAGTCGGTGATCACCTGTTTCTGTTTATCGACTTTGATCACCACCAGCATCTCGTCGCCGCATTTGATGTTGCCGATCACGCCCCGTCCGTCCTCGTGGAAATTATCCTCGTCCTGCAGGACGTTATGCGGATGCATAAAATGCTCTTTGACCTTATCCGTATACAACCAGTCGATCTTTTTCTCCATTATTGCCTCCCGCTGGATACCGAGGAGATCTTGCGGACCCTCTCCACGATCTCAGTCAATTTCCCGACCACGTAATCAATATCTTCGGCGGTAGTGTCCCGGCCCATGGTCATTCTTAACGACCCGTGGCAGCGTTCGGCCGGAACCCCGGTAGCCAAAAGCACGTGCGACGGGTCAAGCGAACCGGACGCGCAGGCCGAGCCCGTGGATACCGCTATACCCTCCATATCCAGGTAAAGCAACAGCGTTTCCCCTTCCGCTCCGCTGAAAGAAACATTCAATGTCCCAGGTAAAGAATCCTGCGGGTGGCCGTTGAACTGGATATCGGAAATATTCTTTTCGATCCCGGCTTTGAACCTGGCCTTGAGCGCGGACAAACGCTTGAATTCCGCGGCCATTTCTCCCCGGCGCATTTCCACAGCTTTGCCGAAAGCGATGATCCCCAGGCTGTTCTCGGTGCCGGCTCTGCGGCCTCGTTCCTGGTGCCCTCCGCGGATGAACGGGCAGAACGCCGCGCCTTTCCTTATATATAACGCTCCGATCCCTTTCGGGCCGTAAATTTTATGCGCCGAGAAAGACAAATAATCCACTCCCAGCTCCCGGACATCCACCGGGATCTTGCCCACCGCCTGGACCGCGTCGGTATGGAACAACGCCCCGTGCTCATGGGCCAGTTCACAAAGCTTTTTGATATCCTGGATCGTGCCGATCTCGTTATTAGCCATCATGATCGAAACTAACGCCGGCTTTTCCGCCAACAGCTTTTGATACTCGTCCATTTTCACTTTGCCGTATTTATCCACATTGACGTAAGAAACGCCGATCCCTCTTTCCTTCTGGCAGGCCGCCGCTTCCAGCACGCAGGGATGTTCGATGGTGGAAGTAACGATCTTTTTCCCCTTCTTGCATCCGGAAAGATCACAGGACCGGCAAACCGGGCAGGAACTTAAGTTAATTACGGTATTGTTCGCCTCGGAGCCGCTGCCCACGAAGATTATCTCTTCCGGGACAGCGTTTATCAAAGAGGCGACTTTCCCGCGTGCCTCTTCGATCAAAGCGCGGGCCTTCCTTCCCGGCTCATGCAGGCTGGAAGGATTGCCGTAAACTTCCATCGCCTTGATGATCGTCTTCTTGACTTCCGGATGGATCGGCGCTGTCGCGTTATGATCCAAATAAACTTTTCGAGCCCTGATCTTAGCGCTCATGATAAAACCTCCTCTATGATCCCGCCTCCGGCAACCGTGTCTTTTTGGTAAAAAACCGCGGATTGCCCGGGAGTGATCGCGAAACATGGTTTTTTAAACGTTACTACCGCTTTTTTCCCGGACGGCTGCACCCAGGCAGCCGCTTCCGGGGAAAGATGGCGGATCCTGACCATAAATTTAGCTTTTTTCTTCAGCGGCGAACCGGGATAAACCAGGTCCCGGACTAAAAATTTACTGTTTTGCGCTTTTTCTTTTTTCCCCACCACCAGTTCATTCCTTGCCGGATCTATCCGGATAACATATACCGGGTATCCGCAGGCTATTCCCAGTTTATCCCGCTGGCCGATAGTGTAAAAAGGGATACCTTGATGCCGGCCTAAGATTTTTCCCGCGGTATCGACGATCGGCCCGGGAGCGAATTTATTCTTTAACCGGCTCTTCAGGAACTGCCGGTAATCCCCGGGAATGAAACAGATCTCCTGGCTGTCTTTTTTTTCGGCCACCGGGAGCTTATATTTCGCGGCCAGCGCCCGGACTTTAGCCTTGGTAAATTCCCCTACCGGGAACAACAGCCGTTTCAATTTCTCCTGATCTAAACGGTAAAGAAAATAAGACTGGTCTTTCTTCTTATCTTTGGCTTTGCGCAGAAAATATTCATTGCCCGACCGGCCGATCCGGGCGTAATGGCCGGTGGCCAGGTAATCCATTCCCAGCCCCCGGGCTTTTTTCAGCAGGAGATCGAATTTGAGCAATTCATTACAGCGCACGCAGGGGTTCGGGGTCAAACCCAGCCGGTACTGTTTTACAAAATCGGCGATCACGTATTTCTGTAGTTCTTTACCGAAATTAAGCACGTAATGGCGGATCCCCAGGATATCAGCCACGCGCTTGGCGTCGGAAATAGCCTGAGCCCCGCAACAAGCCGGTTTTCCGCTTACTGCGTCAGGCAAGTTGAAACACATGGTCAGGCCGGTCACGTCGTAACCCTGATCTTTCAAAATAGCCGCGGCCACCGACGAATCCACGCCGCCGCTCATCGCCACCATTACTTTCTTTTTTGTCAATTTACTCAACGCGGTAAACTTTCTGCATCTTATTAGCCGTCTTGGAGTCTAATTTATAAATACGATCGAAAAGATGTTCTTTAAATGTCCCCGGCCCTTTGGCGGTCCTGGCCGCTAATTCCGCGGCGATCTCAAAACATGCCAGCCCGGACGCGGACGCTAAAACCAGGTCTTTTCCCACCGCGCAGAAAGCCCCGATCACCGAAGCCGCCATGCATCCGGTGCCCACAACATGAGCCATTAACGGATCGCCGTTATCAACCAGCATAATTCTCTTCCCGTCGCTGATGATATCGGCCTGGCCGGTGATCACCACTACGCAATTGCGTTGGGCGGCCAGCTGCTTAGCTAATTTCTGCAGGTTAACCGCGACGTTAGAGGAATCCACGCCTTTGGTGCGCACCCGTTCCCCGGCGATCCGGGCGATCTCGGAAGCGTTGCCTTTGATCACGCTGATCCGGCAGTCGTCTAAAAGCTCGAAGCAACTTTTATCGCGCAGCTGGGTCGCACCGGCCCCGCAGACATCCAAGACCACCGGAATATCTTTGCTGTTGGCGCTCTTGGCGGCGATCTTCATCGCCTTGACCAGTTCCACGGTCAAAGTCCCGATATTCAAAACCAGCGCCGAAGAGATCGCCGACATCTCGGCGACCTCTTCTTTGGCGTGGGCCATGACCGGCGAAGCGCCGAAAACTTTGAGCACGTTGGCGCAGTCGTAAATGGTCACCCAGTTGGTCAAGTGGTGCACCAGCGGTTTCTGCCCGCGGACCGCTTCCAGGAACGCTCCAATATCTATTTTTTCTTTCTTCATATTTATTCCCGTCAGGATCACTCTATTTTACCAAAATCAGAACGATAGGCAAAGAATAAAGCTTAAATAAACTCCGGCTTTTTGAACTTATGTTCTGGACCGGTATCCTAAGATCAGGAATATCCCGGCCATATTTTGTTACCTTCATCCCTGCTGTTTGAACAGCCAGGTCGATAGATATCTCTCCCCGGTATCCGGAAAGATCACAACGATAGTCTTGCCTTTATTCTCCGGCCTTTTCGCTATCTCCAAAGCGGCCCAGGCCGCGGCCCCGCTGGAGATCCCCACCAGGATACCTTCGAGTTTAGCTAAATCCCGGGCCGTGGTCCCGGCGTCCTCGTTCTTCACCCGGATGATCTCATCGATCATTTTCCGGTTCAACACCGCGGGAATAAACCCGGCGCCGATACCCTGGATCTTATGCGGGCCGGCAGCCCCTCCGGATAGGACCGGCGACCCGTCAGGTTCCACGGCTACCGCTTTGAAATTACGGTTACGTTTCTTGATCACTTCGGCGATACCGGTGATCGTTCCGCCCGTACCGACCCCGGCGACCAGGAAATCGACTTGCCCGCCGGTATCTTTCCATATCTCCTCTGCGGTGGTCTTACGGTGGATCTCCGGGTTAGCCGGGTTGGCGAACTGCTGCAAAATAACGCCGTGCGGAGTGGAAGCCGCAAGCTCTTCGGCTTTTTTTACCGCGCCTTTCATTCCTTCTTCGCCCGGGGTCAACACGATCTGCGCGCCGAATATCGCCAATAGCTGGCGCCTTTCGACGCTCATGGTATCCGGCATAGTCAAGATCAGTTTATAGCCTTTAGCCGCGGAGACAAAAGCCAGGGCGATCCCGGTATTGCCGCTGGTCGGCTCGATGATCACGGAATCTTTACGCAGGACGCCGCGCTTCTCCGCGTCTTCGATCATCGCTACTCCCACCCGGTCCTTTATGCTGGAAAGAGGATTGAACGATTCGAGCTTCGCCAGCACAGTCGCTTCTAAACCTTCGGTTATGCGGTTAAGCCTGACCAAAGGCGTATTCCCCACAGTTTTAGTTATATCCCCGTATATCTTCGGCATTTTAGGCTCCTTCTTTGAATGGACTGAACGGTCAGATCGCGTAACAGAATTCCCCGGCGTCAGGTTTTTTATCTTCGATGATCTTTTTTAAGGTCAACCCGGAAAGGATACCGGATATCTTTTCCGAGAGTTCGCCCCAGACTCTCCGGGAAAGGCATCCCCGGGAACGCCTGCAGGATGACGGGTTTTTAGCGCACGCGGCGATGCACACCGGGCCTTCTACAGCGGCGATGATCTCCCGCAGACTGATCGAACCCGGATCTTTAGCTAACATATACCCGCCTCGGGCGCCGCGGCCGGAACGGATCAGTTTTTCTTTTTTAAGAGGAACGATCAAATGTTCAAGGTATTTCTCGGAAATTTCCTGCCGCCGGGCGACATCTTTGAGAGCTACCAAACCTTTGCCGTAATTAACCGCTAATTCCAGCATCAAACGGACCCCGTAACGGCCTTTCGTAGATATCTTCAGCATTTATATCCCCTCATAACAATTCCTATCATAATAGTATGGATTATAACACACTCATTTCTCCCGTCAATTGTTTATTATCCGGAAAAAAACAGATAGACCAAACTGCTCTGGCACACTGCCGTTATTTTAAAGAATCCCCGCGGGAATAATCGATAGAGCGGCCGGCGGAAGCGGCTAATGATCCCATACAAAGATCGCAGGCTCCGGCGGGCTCGGAAATACAGCGCTTGCCGGGGTAAATTTCGTAAAGTTTTTTATATTTGAGCGGAGTAAAATTAGGCATGAGCACATTCGCTCCGGCTTTCAATCCCCGGATCCGGAAATCTTCTTCCAGGCTTCCCAGAGCCGTGGTGGCCGGAAGATGGCTGTTTTTAGTCACGATCCTGGTCAATGCCAGGACTTTCAAGGTCAGATCGACATCCCCCTTTTTTTGCGCGGCCAGCCGGGTCTGCGGATGCGGGATGAACGGCCCGATCCCGATCATGTCGAAATTCTCTTCCTTAAAGAACTGGATGTCCCGGGCCAGGATCTCTAAAGTCTGCCCTTTGAGCCCGACCATGTTCCCGCAGCCGACCTGGTAACCCAGGTCCCGCAGATCACGCAAACAACGCAAGCGGTTGGCGAAGCTCATCCCGGTATGCAGGGAATCATAAAGCTCTTTATCCGAACTCTCGATCTTTAAAAGATAGCGGTCCGCTCCGGCGTCTTTCCAGATCTTATACTCTTCTTTACCGCGTTCCCCCAGCGAAAGAGTTATAGCGATCTCAAAACGGGCTTTGATCTCCCCGATAACATCTTTCAGCCAGAGCGGGTCCAGCCCGTTTTCTTCCCCGGACTGCAAAACCACTGTCTTGATCCCGCGGGAATCCAGTTTTTCCACGCAGGCGATGATCTCTTCCCGGCTTAAACGGTATCTTTCCAGTTCCCGGTTATTTTTGCTCAACCCGCAGTAAAAGCAGCTGTTCCGGCAGTGATTGGAAAATTCCACCAGCCCGCGCAGAAGAATACCGTTGCCCATAAATTGCTTGCGAACCCGGTCGGCGAAAGCGAAGATCTCCGCCAGTTCCCGGGGATCGCTTCGCCCCAGAAGAAACTCCAGGTCTTTTAACTCCGGGACCGCCGCCGAAAAAACTTTCTCCAACCGCTCTCTGATCTTTATCATCTATCTTCCCCAGTGGCACCCCAGGGGCGCCACTACCGGCATACAGGACCGTTTCCTTTTATCTATTTACGGGACACTAATTTACACAGGAACTGTCCCCGTTAGCTTTCGCTGGTAAGCGTCTAAGGCCGCGGGAAACGGCGAAAGGACTCTCCGGATGACTCCCTGGACCACGGATACCGCCATGCCGTAATTAGTGACCGCCGCTCCGGCTTCTTGGGCTTTTTCGATCCGGTAAAGCATTTCCCGGCGGGTCAGCATACAGCCGCCGCAATGGATGACTACTTTATATTCGCTTAAATTCTCCGGATAATCTTTACCGGAGGAAACGTCGATCCGAATATCCCCTCCTATATACTGGCGCAGCCAGCGGGGGATCTTTACCCGGCCGATATCGTCCTCTATGGCGTGATGACTGCAGGCTTCGGCGATCAGGACCTTATCTTCCGGCTTAAGGCTGGCGATGGCCGCCGCGCCTTTAGCCGCCGCGATCAGATCGCCTTTATAACGCGAGAACAGTATCGAAAAAGTGGTACATTTAACATTATCCGGGGTGTCCGCGACCATCTTTTGGACCACCTGGGAATCGCAGACCACGATATCCGGCGGCTCTTTCAGCTTTTTAAGCGCCGGAGCATACTCTCTTTCTTTGACCGTCATGACCGCCGCGTCATTATCCAGAATATCTCGTATCGCCTGGACCTGAGGAAGGATCAACCTGCCCTTGGGGGCCTGCAGATCGATGGGGACGATGAAAACCGCCAGACCTCCCGCCGGTAAAAGGTCCCCGATCAAAGGATGCGGATTGAGAAACTCATCCGGGCAGACATCCAGCACGTGTTTTTTTAATATATTAAGGTATTTATCCCGGTTGGCCGTGTCCAGGCTGGAACAAGAGATCACCCGGCCGGACTTTTCTCTGATCCGGGAAAGGAATTCCTCGGACGGCGTTTTCAAGTCTATTTTATTAACAACCGTTATAACCGGTATCTGCCTTTTGCCGGCCTCTTCAACCACCTGGCCTTCATAATCATCCCAATTGCCCGCTTCGGTCAAAAGCAAGATCACGTCCGAGCGGTCGAAAACCTTACGGGTTTTTTTCAGCCGCGCTTCTCCCAGGACGGAGCGGTCGTCCAGCCCGGCGGTATCCAGAAAAACCACCGGCCCGACCGGCAAAAGCTCCATCGTCTTTTCCACGACGTCGGTAGTGGTCCCGGCGACCGGCGAAGTTATCGCCACGTCCTGGCCGGCGACCAGGTTCAAGAAACTGGACTTGCCGACGTTGGTCCGGCCGAATATCCCGATGTGCAGGCGTAACGATTTAGGAGTTTTCTTCATATTATTTCAGGTCATAACCTAACGAGATCAGGTTATACGGATCGAAGACGCGGTCGATCAGGTCCTGGCCGAGTTTATCGCTCAAAAATTCGCGCAGGTTGCTTTGGCCGGAAGATTTGAATTCGGCTAAAAGTTCCTGGGCTCGGGCGTAGCCGATCTGCGGCAAAAGCGCGGTGATGATCCCGGGGCTGCGGTCAAAATATTCCCGGCATTTCTCTTCGTCAGCCTTGATCCCGGCAATATGCGCGGCCAGCAGGCCATTGATATTTATCAAGATGTCCAGCGACCCCAGCAAAGCTTCAGCCGCGGCCGGAAGGAATTCGTTGATCTGCAGGCTGGCTGCCGAACAAGCCTGAGTAATTATCTGGTCATTGGCGATCACCTGCATTCCGGCCTGCGTTGCCGCTTCCAGCATGACAGGATTGACTTTGCCGGGCATGATCGAGGAACCCGCCTGTAATTCCGGCAGTTCTATCTCTCCCAAAAGATTCAACAGCCGCAGATCTTTGGAAACCTTGATCAAATTGACGGCATGCGCCTTTAAGATCCCGGATACTTCGACCAAACTGTCGCTGTTGGCGGTCTGATCCAGGACAGTCTCCCCGCGGGCCAGACCTAAACCGGTTTCCTGGCGCAGAATTTCGATCACCAGGTAAATGTAACTGCGCGGGGCGGTCAATCCGGTGCCGACTGCGGTTCCGCCCAGGTTTACCAGGCGCAAACGCTCCTCGCATTTGAAAGTCCTCCAGCGGTCGCGGGCAAAAGCCTCGGCGAACGCGCTGAATTCCTGCCCCAGAGTGATCGGCACGGCTTCCTGCAGTTCGGTCCGCCCGATCTTGACTATCTTGGCGAATTCTTTTTCTTTCTTCTGGAAAGCTCCCTGCAAGCTGGCGATCGCCGGGCTTAATTCGCGCAAAGCGAAAATGGCCGCGACCTTCAAAGCTGTTGGATAAGTATCATTGGTCGACTGGTTCAGGTTAACGTCTTCAATAGGATCAACCAGCTTGTAATCGCCGGGTTTGCCGCCCAGGAATTCGATCGCCCGGTTAGCCAGAACTTCATTGACGTTCATATTAGTGGACGTCCCCGCTCCGCCCTGCAAAGAGTCGACCGGGAACTGATCGCTAAATTTACCCTCAACGATCTCGTCGCAGGCGCGGATTATCGCCCCGGCTTTTTTATCCTCCAGCAATTTCAATTCCTGGTTGGCCAGAGCGCTGGCTTTTTTAACCCGGCAATAAGCTTTGATCAAAGATAAATTAACTTTCCTGCCCGTAACCGGGAAATTTTCCACGGCTCTTTGGGTATGGATGCCCCAGTAAGCCCCAACCGGAATCTTAAATTCTCCTAATAAATCTTTTTCCACACGATAATCCATCTTTTCTCTACCTCTACCTATACCTTTACCTATGTCTTTTTTTCTTTAAAAACACAGATCCCGTTCGCCGCTTTTGATCCGCGCATGATATTCTTTAAAAGACGCCAGTATTTTTTGGGAAAAATCAGAGGGTACCCGTTTCTCGATCTCGGAAATCTCGCGGTCGATCAAATCTTCCCCGATCTTTCTGGTGCCTTCGCTGGCGAAATCCTCCAGCCATTCCTGAAAAGTGAGCACGGCGTTGAGTTTGCACAAACAGCCTTCTTTGCCGCTTTTGAGCATGGTCATAATATTGTCTCCGGTGCGGCCGCAGCGGTAACCGGCGGTGCAGAAAGAAGTGATATAACCCATGGCCGCCAGGTCGCGGATCACCGCGTCCAGAGAACGGCTGTCCCCTAAAATGAACTGCTGAATATTCTCTTCCTGGGCGTCTCCCCGCTCGCTATAAGCCCCGATACCCACTTTCGAAGAAGCGTCGCGCTGGGTGCACATCGCGATCACCTCGCGCATCGTCCGCGGATTTTCCCGGCAGGTGACGATCATGCCCGCGTAAGGTATGGCCAGTCGCAATACCGCGACCAGTTTTTTAAAATCATCGTCTTTTACCCGGTAATCAGTTTCCTTGACAAAAGGCGTATTGGCCGCCGGTTCGAGGCGCGGAAATGATACCGTATGCGGGCCGATGCCGAAATGCTTTTCCAGGTCGCGGGCGTGGGCGAGCAGCCCCATCACCTCAAAACGCCAGTCATACAAACCAAACAGCGCGCCGATAGCCACGTCGTCGATCCCCGCTTCCATAGCCCGGTGCAGGCTGTAAAGCCTCCAGAGATAATTTCCTTTGATCGTCCCGTAAGGATGCACGGAGTTATACGTAGCCAGATGATAAGTTTCCTGGAACACCTGGAAAGTCCCGATGCCCGCGGCTTTGATCTTTTTATAATCGGCGACGCTCATCGGCGCGGCGTTGACGTTGACCCTGCGGATCGCGCCCGTGCCCCGGCGGGTCTTGACCTTAACGCTGTAGACCTCGCGCATCACCTCGCTGATATAATCCGCGTCCGAAGAAGGATGCTCGCCGAAGACCACGACCAGCCTTTTATGCCCGAGTTTTCCGGCCAGGACCTCGGTTTCTTTGCGCACTTCGAATAAGGTCAGCCTCCTTCTCTCAATCACTTTGTTCTCGCCGCGGAACCCGCAGTAAGCGCAGTTATTCACGCAAAGGCTGGAGCAATAAAGCGGGGCAAAGGTCACCACCCGGTTGTCATAAACTTTCTTCTTGATCTGCGCCGCGGCCTGAAAGATCTCTTCCCATAGGCCTTCATCCCGCACATTAAGCAGAGCGGCGGCTTCGGATAGCTCCAATGTCTGCACCGCCAGAGATTTTTTGATAATATCCCTGATCCGGGCAGCTTCAGGTTTACGGAGATCCGCCAGCAAACGGGTTATCTCCGGCTCATCGATAAAATCCTTGCCGCCTTTAAGATATTTGGCGTTTTCCTCTTCCTTTATAACTTTATTCTTCCAATTTGTAATTCCTTCCAGGGTATTTTGCATCTTTCCCCTTCTTTCTTTTTAGGATCCTGACTAACAACTATGAACTCCCAACTATAGACTAATCAGACTTTGGCCAGCGTGGTCTTGACTAAAACGTTCCTGAACATGCCGAGTTTTCCGGTCAACGCGCCGATCTCGTCGGTGGTCCCGTCCACGATCAAAGTGATCACGTTAACCCCGCGTTTCTCGTAAGGGAACCCCATCCTGGCGACGATGATCTTCCCGAATTGAGTGAGCATCTCGTTAACCTTCGGCGCCGCCTCTTCCCTTTTTTTAATAATCACCACTACCGCTCCCAAATGTTTTTCCATTCTCCCTCCATAAAAAAACCCCAGCCTGAAAACGAACAGGCTAGGGTTAGATTGACATATTACGCGCTAGCCCTCGGCTTCAGAGTGAACTCCTGTTCCTCAGGTATAGGTAAATTATAGCACTAAATCCTTACTCTGCAACTTTAAGTTCTAAGCGCAGACGGTAGATTCAAGATTCTAATGCAACAAAGCACTGAACTTTTCGTGAGGTGTATAAAATTCTAAGGTTTTTCTTGGTCTATCATTTAATTCGTCCTGAACTTCTTTAAGTCTGTTTCG